>Ga0101941_1000011_pt1 | contig 786444 bp, 682 predicted proteins | sample DewCreD2012metaG_3_FD_75242 | JGI IMG/M metagenome (GOLD analysis project Ga0101941, IMG submission 75242) | Hot spring sediment bacterial and archeal communities from British Columbia, Canada, to study Microbial Dark Matter (Phase II) - Dewar... ... | reverse complement strand
CGTCTCCCGGACGTGCCGCGCGCAGAACGGTCATTGATAATCGGAGAATTCGATGAGGATCACGCGAGCGGTCTTCTCCCCCTTCGCGGGCACACCATCTATAGTGAGCGTGATCTCACGCGGCTCGGTCGGGCGCGGAGCCAAAATCGTGCTCAACAAGTCGCGGATCTCCTGGAGCTGCTTCTCGATCCGCGCCTGACCCTCCTTGAGCGCCTCGATCTCTCTCCGCAGAGCGTGAAGCTCCGGATTCGAGGGCGGCGGAGCTTGCTGCGGCGAGCCGGCCTGGAGCAAGGGGAAGAGCCAGGCGACCATGAGCGCAGAAGCGATTCTTTTCGACCACATGCTGTCCATAGCTTCCTCCTTTCGGCCCCATATTTTCTCACCTCGTGCGCGAGAGGGGAAGAGCGCTGACGCCGATTCTTCGCATCGGCGATCCATTCACCTCGCGCCTCTGATCTCGCACGCCATCGGCCGGACCGCGCTCTGGCCTCTCGGCGCGATACCGAGGCGATGGACGGCGTCCTGGCGAATGCTCGCCCCGGGGACCCGGTCTCCCTGCAGAAGAAGCCCGCTGCCCCGGCTCACCGAAGATCGCAGCAATTATTGCAACAGTTGCAAGTTGTACAACTGCTTTTCTGCTTGATGGTGAGCCCGGCCGGAGTGACCAACGTGGGCGAGATGTCATCCGGTTCGATACTCGTCAGCAGAAGAGGCACCATCGTTGATACTCCAGAGGGTGAAACGTCGGCCGGCACGGTGACGGATTCCCCCGTCGGAAATTGATTGGTGACGAACCACCCGGGGTCGCTCGACCCTTGACCTCGACCGATTCGAGAGAGCCAGAGCTTGTCCCCCCAGCGCTGGTCCCCCGCGATGACTAACATCACCGGTCGGCCCCGGGCCAGCTCTTCAATGCTGGCCCGTTCCATACCGTTGATGTAGGTCCAGACGATGAACGCTTCCCCCGTACTTGCTGCTCCGACGGCGCGAGCGGCATCGGCTTTGGTGAGTTTGGCTCCGGCAGCGATACTGTCGCGGGCCGCGCTCCGGAACGTATCGGTGGCGCGGAGGATGACCTGCCCGGCCGGAGGCAAAGGCGTTCCATCCGGTCCGCCGGTGCCCAGGGGAATCTCGATCTGCGCATCGACTTCGATCTTCTTGTCCTTCTTGTGCCAGTCCACGATGAATGTCGGTGGAATGAGTTTGCCCTTCGTGGTCAGCTTATACTTTGGTTTCTGCGCCTCCTGTTCGGTCTCTCGGATTTCCACGTCCATCGGCGTCTCCAACGCGATTCGCCCCTCTGCGTCCCTGAATTGGGCTCGCCATCGGCCCGAATCTTGGGAGACGCGGATGACGTAGAATCCCGACGGCAGCCCCGACCCCTGGGGCACCCGGAGAAAGACAAAGAGCAGGTCCGCGCCCCGCGCCAGTTCCTCAATGGGAAGGTCTTCGGCCCCGGCGACGATGGCATTGACAACGAGCGGCGCATCGTCGTCGGCGCTGACCACGAAGTCATCCGTTCGCACGGGCACGCCCATCTGCCGCCCCATGGCTTGAAGGGCATCGGCGACTTCCTCACGGAATCTCTGGTTCGCCCTCTGCATGTGTTCCTCCGGGGCCTCGATCGCGAATGCGCGCGGGCAGACGAATCCAACGGGCATTCGCCCCGGCGGTTGGAGGGTGATCACCAGATCTCGCGGGCCGGACGGAGCGGTGGGCAGGAGCGTCAGAATGCTCGTGTAGACGACCTGTTGAGTTTGCGTGTACGTTGTCTGAATCACGAAGGCTTGAACGCCGATAGGGGAGAAACTCAAGCTCGTCGCGGCCTGCATCTCGGCCGGGTTCATCGTCATCATCAATGGTGAGAGCAGCGCGTGAGGCCCCAGGCTGATCGTCGCCGAGAATGTGTCACCGGGCAAGCCACTGTTCGGCGTGAGACTGCAGGGGATGGGCGTTTGCGCCTTGATGCCTATTTGGGGGATCCGCTGGGCCGCCGAAGGGGCGACCGGAGGCCTCCCAACCCCCGCCTCTGTGAAAAGGAGCGGGAGGATCAGCGACAGCAGAGTCATCGTTCTACGGCGGCGGAGAGAGACCGTGAGGGAAGCTTCATGACTCATCCTCGCCGCCACAGCCTGAAGGTTCATAGTGATTGGCGGTTTCCAGGTGCGCATCGGGGTTCTCCTTCCTCAGGATCGAGCGGCCGAGGCCCGGCATCTCAAGGGAGACGAAGAGGTCCCGGCCGATGTCCCGGCTCTTCGAATTTGTGATCCGAACCTCAGCGGCGTCGTTATCCTTTTTGATGTGTTCGCAGCGTCTCCCGTATGATCCGAGAAATCTGCCGGGGTCAGCATAAGTGGGGATTGCTCGCACCCACCCTGATGACCACGGCGCAGATTCTACTGACCTATCGCGTGAAGTCAAGCTGAGCCCTTCGATCTCGGCGCATTCGACCGGCGAGCGTGTTGGTGAGCTTCGAAGCTCTCCTCTTCCCTCCCGCACGAGGTTTCGAATCATCTTCGGGAGCTGTTCACAAACGTCACGATGAGCTCGGCCGGGGTTCGACCGCGCGCGTCGCGATCGGTTCCGGTCAGGAGGTCGCCGTGGGCGGAGTTCGGCATGAGGGCGTAGAGGAAGTGGGGCGTGCGCGTGCTGTTCTTGTACCGGGTGAAGGGGAGAGAGCCGGCCAGAGGGGGGAAGAGGCCTTGTCGAGCTTGGAGGGCGAGCACCGGCAGGTTCATCCGCCGATTCTCCGTGAGTGCCGGGACGCGGCCGCCGCGCGCCGTGAGCGCAGAGAGGATGGAGGGGGGGAGGCGTGTCGCATCGAGGTCCGAGAAGCGCAAGAGATCGAGCAGCAGCCGTTGCGGGAAGTACCATTCGAGAAGATTCGCTTCCGGCGCGTCCGGCAGAAGCTCGCGCGCCAGGTTTGAGGAACCGGGCCCGCTTCCCGTCAGCATGAGGCGCGCGACTCGGGAGAAGTCCGACGGCTCAGGCCCATGCGCGAAGGTTGGATCCAGAGTGCGAAGGTCGGCGCACACAGCCCAACGCTGTCGCATCTCTCCCAAGTCCTTGGGGGCGTAAAGGCCGTTGGGGTTCACCTGAGATGGATCGCGGCTGCGCGTCGCGATGGACGCCAGGGGGCGATCGGGTGGAATGTGGAGGAAGCCGATCGAGAAGCGGGCTAGCGGTTGGGGTTGAAACTCGTCATCGAGATTCACCCCGAAAGCCGCGGCGTTGGTCATGGGCACGGGCACCAAATCCGGGGCATACGCCGCGAGGGGAGAAAGTCCTTCGGGATCCACCAGCGCCAGAAGCGCAGCGATCTCCAGGAGCTGAAAGTGATACGGTCCAAAGGGGCGGATCGCGAAGGGCGCGTCCTCCGGCCGCGAGGGCGAGCGCAAGGCCTGCACGCCGGCCAGATACTGGTCGTCCGTGATCATCGGCGCCATGCCCGGAATGCCCGTGCCATCGAGCAGGATCAGGCCGTGGAGGGGGCTGTAGCCCGGCACGCCGTCGAAATCGTACGCGGCGAAGGCTTGGGCGAGGATCGCGCCGAGCGAATGCCCCCCCAGAAAGAGGCGCGCATTTTCGATCCTTCGGGCATGCTCGACGACGGCGCGGAGATCACGGACGTGCACGTCCATCCCCCATTCGCTCATGAAGCGGCTGACTTCTTCCCAGTGGTTGGCGATGTGGCCTCCGGGTCCATCGGGATGCTCGGTGATATGCGCGAGCGCTTCACGGGCGGCTTCGACCGTGCCGACGCGCTCCGCGCGCCAGAGCGGCAGCACATCTTCGAGCAGATTGGCGCGCTGGTCGAGCGCCCAGACCTCCACGGCGCCCTCGGAGAGACGCACGATTTCGGTCGCCAGGAATCGAAAGGCGTTGGCGCCGCTCACTGGGCCCGGCACGAGGATGAGGATCGCTTCCGGCGGGCGCATGCGATTCCCGTCGAAGATGCGCACGTAGGCGATCTGGTTCAGATTCACCTGCCCGTCGCGGATGACCTCTGGATCGGTGAGCGCGGCGCGCAGTGCGTCCGAGACCGGAACGTTGGGCGGTGTATTCGGTTCGTCGTATCCGAGGATCACGTATCGGCGACTGACAACATCCACCGTATGGGCCGCTCGTCGAGCGGGGATTCCCGAGGCGCTCGATGTCCATGACACGAGCGCGAGCCACAGCGCGCACGTTCGCATTATCCGCGCCGCATTCCTCATCCGCCGTCCTCCCTCATCGGGTGTGTTCGCTCGCTTTGATGGCTGCGTGAGTTCAAAGGTATGTCCGGGAAATGAAGTGGGAGCGCGAAGCGGCCGTTGCGCCGCGGATCGCCTCGCCGATCATGCCCTTGCCTGCAGGGACGACTCTGGTATAATTCTGCTTCTGTTATGCGGATGGGCGATCGCATGAAAGCTCCGGTCCTGGTGCTCAACTCGACCTATGAGCCGATCAACGTCACGACGGCTCGGCGGGCGATCGTGCTCATCTTGAAGGGCACGGCGCGGCCCGAAGAGGTGACGTCGCGAATCGTGCGCTCGGCGCATGTGGCGATTCCTATCCCCTCGGTGATTCGCCTGCTCGAGTACGTGCACGTTCCGTTTGAGCGGAAGGAGCTGTCGCGAAAGAACGTCCTGCTGCGCGACGGCTACACGTGTCAGTACTGTGGGCGGCGGTTTCCCTCATCCGAGTTGACGGTGGATCACGTCATCCCCCGTTCGAAGGGGGGACGGACGTCCTGGGACAATGTGGTCGCCTGCTGCCGTCGGTGCAATGTCCGAAAGGGAAATCGCACGCCTGAGGAAGCCGGGATGACGTTGCTCAAGCATCCGCGCGCGCTCTCCTGGCGCGTGAGCCATCAGATCCTCGCCCATCTGGGGCGTCAGCAGGAGGCGTGGCGGAAATATCTGTTGCTGTGAGGCGCCGGGCCGGGGCGACCGGCTTATTCTCCTTCAGAGCCGGAGATCTCCTTTCCCTCCGAAAGGGCGCGTTGAAGGAACGGATTCCGTTCCTCGAGCAAGCGGGCGAATTCCTCGCGGGTGTAGGGGAAGACGTCCACGGGGACCGGGAAATCCGATGGGGTATACACCGGGAGGCGATCGAGGAACGGAAGGGAGGATTCTCGCAGGACGAGTAGGAGATCCACATCGCTCCCGGGCACGGCCTCGTTGCGAACCAGTGAGCCGAAGACAATCGCGCGCTCGACTTCCGGATGGCGTGCGCGCACCTGTTGGACGAAGGCGCGCAGGGCATCCCACACCCGGCGGTTAGGGAAATATTCGATCGTGACAGAACTGAAGGATGGCATGGCTGATCTCAATGGCTCGTTCGGCCTCCTCGCGGGTATAGAAGTCATAGGGCGCGCCCGCCGGATAAGCGTTCGGATATCGGGGGGGATATGGTGCTTGTCCAAGCCCTTGGCCTGTTCAACAAGAGCCGGATCGGCAGCCGCTTCCGCCGGAAGTCCGGCCAGGAGAAGAGCGACCGCGTATCCGCGCGCTTCAGCCCCCAGCTTGTAGTATACGCTTTCACCGCCTTCTCAGCGGCTTGATGAACGGCGAAGCAGGCCCATTCGTAATCCTCGTCTTCAAGCGCGTGTCGGGCGTGCTGCAGATCGCGTTCAGCCTGTCGCCACCAATCGAGATACCGGCTGGGCATACCGCCTCAGAGGCTACCTCAAACGCTGTCGTTCTGACAAGCGACGGACTCGGTCCAGTGCGGGCCGAACCCCGCGAGCGAGGTCCGGCCCATCCCATTTTCACGATTCAAAAGAACCGCAGCGTGTAGGTGAACCGCACACCGCGTCCGATCTCCGGAGCCAAGTCTTTGATGAAGGAGAGGTGGTTCCGGTAGAGCCGATCGCCGAGATTGAAGCCCGTGACGGAAAAGATGTGGAGCACATGGGCGTGCGCGAGGGTATAGGTCGCACGCGCGTTGAAGACGGCGTATCCAGGCGTTCGCGTCTCGGTGGGGAAGAGATCGTTTTGAGCGCGGGCCATGATGACCTCCGGGGCGAACGTGAACCCTTTGATCTGGATGTCCAAGCCCGCGCGTCCGCGCACCGGTGGGATGCGGGGCAATGGAGTTCCCGATGGACGCAGTTCCGCATCCACGGCATCCAAGCCGAGGTTGAGCCACACCTGCCGGTGCAGCGCCAGATCGAGCCCCAGCTCCGTCCCCACAAAGCGGCTGTCCGCCTGTCGGAACAGGACCTCGCGCAAGCCCTCGCGAATCTCCCCCGTCGGAGCGGGGAAGACGAAGTCGGCGAGGCGATAGTAGTAGGCGTTCGCTTCCGCGCGCCAGCGATCGCTTCGATGGCGCAGCGAGATGTCCAGGCCATCGCCGCGCTCCCGCGTGAGCGTCGGATCGCCGATCTCGAAGGCGAGATTCCCGATGTGCGGCCCGTAGTTATACAGCTCTTCGAGCGCAGGCGCGCGGAACGAATGCGTGTAGTTGAGGACGAGCGTCCCCCCTTCCCACAGGGGGAATCGAACGCCCGCGGCTCCTGAGAAGCCGGTGAAAGAGCGACTCGGCCGTCCGACCGGATCATAGCCGTTGTGCTCCAGGCGCCCGCCGAATTGGAGAACAAAACGGCGCGCGTCCCACTGCTGGAGGGCGAAGAGCGCGAAGGCGCGATGCGTGACCGGCGGCGCCAGCGCCTCCTCGCCGCTGACGTCATAGTTCCGATGCAGGAACCAGAAGCCGAAGCTCCCGGAGAGGCCGCGCCACGGGCGCTGGTCGAAGACCAGGCGCGAGACGAGCTGTCGGTTCTCAAAGAGCGTCTTCGGCGCGCCGTCCTCCAGCTCCCGGTGTCGGTAATCGGTGTAGTCGAAAGAGACGTTCAGGCGATCCACGAAGAGGCCGAGATCGCGCGCGCCGCCACTTGCGCGCACATTGTGGCGCTGGAGCTTCAGATCCACGAGCGGTTCGGCCTCATGCGCGTCGCCCCCGTGCGGTTCATGCTCGAAGTCATGTCCCGCGTGGAGGCTTCCGGCGAATGGGACGCCGTACCGGCGCACATCGTAGCTGTAGCTCAGGCTGAAGAATCCGCGCTCGCCGTAGCGGCCGAAGCCGCCGGTCCCATTCCCCCCTCGCGTCTCGGAGTTCGGGACGCGGCCAAGCGGCGTGCGATAATCGCGCGTGCGCTGTCCGCCGCCGGTGCCCCAGAGGAGCCAGTGGCCCACGCCGTATTCGAGCCCGAGGCTCCCCTGCCCCTGGTCATTCGTCGAGCCGCCCACGACCGTCGCGTAGCCGCGCAGGCCCTTATGCGGATGCTGGTGCATCTGGTGGTGGCGCGTGATGACGTTGATGACGCCGCCGAGCGCATTGCTGCCGTAAAGCAGTGTGGCGGGGCCTTTGACGACTTCCAGCGTGTCTGCTTCCAGGACGTCCAGGGATTCTCCGTGTTCGCCCGATTGCGAGGAGAGCGTTCCCGTGCGGATGCCATCCTGAAGCACGAGCACGCGATCTCCATCAAAACCCCGAATGACAGGACGCGCGGAGCCGGGGCCGAAGCTGCGTTTGGCGATCCCCGGCTGATATTCCAGAGCGTCACCGAGCGAGGTCGTATTCTTGCCGAGCAGGTCCGTGGCGTCGAGTGCGGTCACGGCTTGGAAGGCCTCCGCGAGCGTCTCCTCGCGTCCGCTCGCCGTCACGGTGACCTGCTCTCGAATGGGCGAGAGCGTGAACTCGATATCGAGCGTCACCGTGGTGCCAGGTGGAATCTCCACGGTCTTGATGACGTCGGGCAATCGCTCCAAATGAGCGATGACCGTGTATCGGCCCGGAGAGACCTCGGGGAATTCATACATGCCGGTCTCATCGGTCACAGACGAGCGGTTTCCCGGCATAAGGGTCACCGTCACGCCGTGCGCCGGCGTGTCGGCCGGTTTGAGCAGGACTCTTCCCCGCAGCGCTCCCGATGGTTGTGCCGCTCGGACTGATGCTGAGCCGACGCACAATAGCCCCACGATGCACAGCAGGCTCGCGCGCCTCACGTGCATCCATATTGAGCGGAGTCTCAGAGAGAGGGCGAGCCGAGAATATGCGCGTTGCATCCTCATTCCCCTCCTTTCCGCGAGAGATTCGGTCTTTTCGTGAGCACCGCTCATCGAGCGGGACATCAGAGGAAGGGACAGCATCGGGCGAAGATCCGTCCGCGCGATCTCACGCGGGAGGCCTCACCCTGCGACGTCGCGCCGAGCGTGGGGCTCGCGCCGTGGAGGGGAACGGATAACGCGCTCCGTCCGCAACAGGCGAGCGCTGCGCAGCAGAAGGGCCCATTCCGTGGGGGCGAGAGAGGGGGGCGGTAGGATCGCTTCCCCGATCGCCGAGAGGAACGGGTAGTGTCCGTGCTGACAGGCGCAAGGGCCGTAATGCGTCGCTCCCGAAGGCGAATGCGCATCCAAGGGGAGCCGTCGGTGAAACGCCGTCCTCTCCGAGGGGCTCACATGTTCGCCCACAGGGGCTGCGGCATGCGCCATGAGATCGCACGCGAGGAGCAGAAGGAGCACGGGGATGAGCCGAGAGCTCCTCATGTGCGCGCGCGCCTGTCGCCTCACCATAGGAGGAAGTAGCGTACCAGCGGGCATCTCCCCCGTCAAGCCGGAGCCTCTCCTCACCCGGATTCCCTCTTGACCGCGCTCGGGACGATCGGTATGATGGAGCCGATGATGATTTCGAGGGAGGTGCGATGATGAAGAAGCTCGTCGCGATGCTCATGATGCTCGCTCCGTTCGCGCTCGCGTTCGGCTCCGCGCTGCTTCCGAGCATTTGTCTTCTGCTCTTTTTCATCTTCCCTCCGCTGGTCCTCCTCTGCATCGGACCGTTCGCCGGATTGCTCCCGCCGGATTTTCAGACGTTCCTGTGAGATCGGCAGGGGAGAAAGACTCGCTCCTTTGAAGGAAGCGCTCCCGAGCGCGGGAGGAATGGTGAAAAGCGTTTCCTGACTCGACAGGGAGGGGAATATGGGCCGTATGCAGTGGTGGGCCATCGTCTTCGCGATCCTCATGGCGAGTCCATCTGGATCGGCGCTCGCCGGGTTCTCACCGCCCGTTATCGTTCAGCCGCCCAGTCCCGACAGCAGTTTCGGATTTGGTCTGGCCGGTGGGGACGTGAACGGAGATGGCGTGCCGGATCTCATCGTGGGCGCCGTCCTGGCCGATGTCGGCGGCCAGACGAATGCCGGGCGAGCCTTCGTCTTCTTTGGCGGGTCACCCTTAGACGCGGCGGCGGATATGATTCTTCAGGCACCGGAGCCCGAGAGGGACGCGCGCTTTGGGTGGGCGATCGCGCTCGCCGACGTGAATCGGGATGGTCATGCGGACATCCTCATCTCGGCGCTTTTCGCCAAGGGGGGAGCGCAGCGGGGCACGGGCGCCGTCTACGTCTTCTTCGGCGGCCCTTCTCTGGATGCCCAAGCCGATGTGGAACTTCCGCTCCCGAGCTTGAATCCCCAGGCTCGTTTCGGGTGGGCACTGGCCGTGGGCGATGTGAACGGCGACGGATGGGATGATGTGCTCGTCGGCGCGGAGAATGCCCGGATCGGGACGCAGGATCAGGCCGGGCGGGTCTTCCTCTACGAAGGGGGGCCATCGTTTCCCGGACCCCCGCGCGTGCTTCAATCCCCGACGCCGCAACGTGGAGCGGCCTTCGGGAGGGCCATCGCCGTCGGGGATGTCAATGCGGATGGCTTCGACGATGTGTTCGTCGGGGCTCCCAATGAAGATGCCGGTCGGGCTCAGAACGCCGGGCGCGTGCATCTCTTCTTTGGTGGATCGCCCTTTGACACGACGGTAGATGCGACGCTGCAACAGCCTGCTCCCCTGCGCAACAGTGGGTTCGGTCAGACGCTCGCCGTTGGAGATGTCAATGCGGATGGCATCGAGGATGTCGTCGTCGGGACGCCGCATCCGAATTTCACGCGGTCTCTATTCACGGCCACGAGCGATCCGGGGGAGGTGCACCTCTTTTTCGGAGGCCGCCCGTTTGACACCACCGCGGATCTTCTGCTGCGCGCGCCCATGCCCGCTCAAAATGACAACTTCGGCGGCGCATTGGCTGTGGGGAATGCGATGGGAGATGCGGGGGCGGACATCTTGGTCGGATCCGTGGCCGTCCAGGGCAGCGGTGTCGTGGGCAGCGCTTATCTCTTCGCGGGGGGAGCGGCATTGGATACGGCCGTTGATGTCTCGTTTCAAGCCTCTCCCCCGGATCCGAACGCGCAGTTCTCCGTGGCCTTGACCATCGGGGATGTGAATGCCGATGGGCGCGGCGATGTGGTGATCGGTTCCGTCAAGCCGGGGACGCTCACTCTGCCCGCCGGACAAGGGAAAGTGTACGTCTTCTTGGCCGAGTGAAGCGGGAGGGTGGTGTTTCATCAAGACATGGGGCTGTATTGGCCGAACGGTTGAGCCGTCGGCGGGATCCGCCGAGGTCACGATGATTCTGTGCGCTGAGCTTCGGCGAAGACACGTTCGGCGCGATAGGAGCTGCGGACCAAGGGGCCGCTGAAGACTTCGCGGAAGCCCTCCTCATACCCCCACCGCCGATAGCGATCGAACTCTTCCGGCGTCACGTAGCGCACGACGGGGAGATGGTGTCGCGTGGGGCGCAGGTATTGTCCGAGGGTGAGGATGTCCACCCCGACGGCGCGCAGGTCGCGCATGGCCTGACGAATCTCCTCATCGGTCTCGCCCAGGCCGAGCATCAGGCTGCTTTTGGTGAGCACCTGGGGGCGGAAGCGCTTGGCGTGTTCCAGGACGCGGAGGGTCTGGTCGTACCCGGCGCGCGGATCGCGCACGCGCGGTGTGAGGCGCCGGACCGTCTCCAGGTTGTTCGCGAAGACGTCCACGCCCGCTTCGAGCACCATCTCGACCGCGCGGCGGTCGCCGCGGAAGTCGGGCGTGAGCGTCTCGATCTTCACCTCGGGCACGCGGGCTTTGATGCGGCGCACGGTCTCGGCGAAGTGGGCCGCGCCGCCATCGGGGAGATCGTCGCGATCCACGCTCGTGAGCACGACATACTTCAGGCCGTGGCGCTGGGCTAAGACCGCGATGGCTTCGGCGACGTGCTGTGGCTCGTCGGGATCGAGCCAGCCGCGCGGGTTCCCTGTCGCCACGGCGCAGAATCGGCAAGCGCGCGTGCATACGCGGCCAAGGAGCATAATCGTCATCGTGCCATGCCCCCAACAATCGCCGATGTTCGGACAGAGCGCTTCCTGGCACACCGTGTGCAAACGGAGTTGTGCCACCAATTGCTTCAGCTCACCGTACACCGGGCCACTCGGCAACGTGGCGCGAATCCACGAGGGCTTGGGCATCGAGACCGGCTCCGGGTGATGCCGCGTGATCCCGCGCGGCGCGATCTTCACCGCTCGCACGCCGCGCGCGTCCTTGAGCTCCACGCTGATGATGTCGTCCGGCATGTTCCGTCCCGTGGCGCGCGCCGTCTGCGCTCGGATAGTGTACCGCACGAAGCCGGTCGTGGGAAGCGCGCGTCCTCCCTTCAACTCGATGAAGAGCGGGGAATGAGCCCCATCTGCCGGCGCATCATCCGATCGAACAGCCCCTCCGGGAGCCAGCGCTTCAGCGCGAGGAACAGGCGCGCATGTCCGGGAACGGTATAACGGGGGCGGGGGGGCTCGTCCACAAGCGCTCGCTCGATGGTCGCCGCGACGTCTTCCGGACCTCCGGCCCATCGGCGCCAGCGCTCGTATCGGCGATCGAGATCGGCGAGAAACGGCGCGTAGGGCTCCGAGCGCTCCAGCACCGAACGCGAGACCTCGTTGGCGACGTCCAGGAATTCCGTGTGGATGAATCCCGGTTGGACCACAATGACGTGGATGCCGAAGGGCGCCAGTTCGCCTCGCAGCCCGTCGGAGATGGCTTCCACGGCGTGCTTGGTCGCATCGTACACGGCGGAGAAGGGGCGGGCGATGCGCCCGGCGACCGAGCTGACGTTGACGATGCGTCCGCCACCCTGCGCGCGCAGAATCGGGATCACCCGCTGCGTGAGGGCGATGAGGGCGAAGAGATTCGTCTCAAAATTCCGCCGGATGGCTTCGATCGGGATGCATTCGATCGGGCCGCGCTGTCCGTAGCCCGCGTTGTTGATGAGGGCATCCAGCCGCCCATACGCCTGCAGCGTGCGCTCCAGGAGGTGGCATCGGTCCATCTCCATGGTGATGTCCGTCGGGACGGCGAGCGCGCGTCCGCCGGAAGCTGCGATCTCCTCGGCGATGCGCTCCAGCCGCTCTCGACGCCGTGCGGCGAGGACCACAATAGCCCCCTGGCGCGCCAGGCGTCGGGCCGTCGCCTCGCCGATCCCTGACGAGGCTCCGGTGATCAGAATGACGCGACCGTTCAGCGTCGTCTTTCCCACCGAGGGCACCCTCTGATTTTTCAGCTCCCGGCTTCGGCGCGGCATTGACGTCGATCCGGATCGGAGCCCATACGGGCGCGTGTCTGAGATCGCGCTGGCCCATTTAGGAGACGTGCGGGTCGCGCTCGAGGACGATCACCTCCAGAGCGGGATTGACGCGCTTGGCGCGCGCGGCCGCCGACATGCCGCCGGCGACTCCGCCGATGACGACCAGACGCGCAGCGTTTCCCGACATCGTCATCTGCTCCCATTCGGGGTTCGGGCGGCGGCTGTGAGTCTCGCCTCCCGCGCGTTCGAGGCGCCTAGGGCCGCAGCCGCTCGAGCTCCTCCAGATGTTCCTGCTCGTCCTGGAGGATATGCTCGATCGTCTCATAGAGCAAGCGCTGCTCGCGCGGGATCTGGTTGAGGAGCTCTTGATAGAGCGCGATGGCTTTCTTCTCCTCCTCGATGTTGACGCGAAGAATCTCGTCGAGCGTCGTCGCCGGGATCAGGTCCTCCGCCGCGATGTCCATCATCGGCGTCCCTCCGAGCCCGGTGATCCGATCGCGCAGATGGCGCGCATGAGTCTCCTCGTCCTCGGCGATCTCGTCCAACTGCTCGCGGATCGGCTTGGCGTAGGGGCCGGTGATGACGGCGGCATGCGTCTTATAGCGGATGAAGCACGCGTGTTCCTGGGCGAGCGCTTTGTTGAGTGCCTCCAGGATCTTCTCTCGGTCCATGTGTGATCTCCTCTCTCGATGATGTGAATGCCTGCGTAAGGTAACCGATGCGCGCGCGCTCGGTCAAGGCGATGAGGGGAGGGCGCGCGGGCTCGCTGCTTGGAATTGGCGCGCGGCTGCGATACACTAAATGTCCGGCGTTGAGCGCTCTCGCGCGGGGGGAAGGACCGATGGCGCGTCGAGACGATGTCCTGGCGATCATTCTCGGCGGGGGACAGGGAACGCGGCTTTTCCCCCTCACGAAGGATCGGGCTAAGCCGGCCGTCCCGCTGGCCGGGAAATATCGCCTGGTGGACATCGCCGTGAGCAACTGCATCAACTCGGGGATCACCCGGATCTACGTCCTCACGCAATTCAACTCCGCTTCGCTCAATCGCCACATCTCGCGCACCTATCAGTTCGGACCGTTCACCGAGGGCTTCGTGGACATCCTGGCGGCCGAGCAGACCTTGGAGAATCGCCACTGGTTTCAGGGGACGGCGGATGCCGTGCGTCGCGGCTGGCGCCATTTCGAGCAGTGGCGTGCGGAGACGTATCTGATCCTGGCCGGTGATCATCTCTATCGGATGGACTATCGCGATTTCATCGCGCATCATGAGCGCATGGGGGCGGATGTCACGCTCTCGGCCGTCGCCGTCGAGGAGGAGCGAGCCGCCGACTTCGGCCTTTTGAAGATTGATGCCGAGGGGCGCGTCGTCGAATTCCGCGAGAAGCCCACGGGAGCGGCGCTGCAGCAGATGCGCGTGGATACGACGCGAGTCGGGCTCTCTTCAGAGGAAGCGACGCGGCGGCCGTATCTGGCCTCGATGGGCATCTATGTCTTCCGCAAGCCGGTGCTCAAAGCGTTGCTCGATGCGCATCCGCAGCATGTGGATTTCGGGCGCGAGATCATCCCCGAAGCGATCCGACGCTATCGCGTCCACGCCTATCTCTTCGACGGCTATTGGGAGGACATCGGGACGATCCGCGCGTTTTATGAGGCGAATATCGGCCTGACGCTCCCCCTCCCGAAATTCAACCTCTACGACCCAGATGCGCCGATCTACACGCATCCGCGCTATCTCCCCCCGGCCAAGATTCGGGAGTGCCGCATCCACGACTGTCTCATCGCCGACGGTTCCATCCTCAACGGGGCGGAACTGGTGCATTGCGTCATCGGCATTCGGTCGCGCATCGGGCGCGGGGCGCGGCTTGTGCGCACGATCGTCATGGGGGCCGATTTCTATCAAACGCTCGAGGAGATCGAGGCCGATCGCGCTCGCGGTCTCCCCCCTGTGGGCATCGGCGAGAACACGGAGATCGTGGGGGCGATCATTGATAAGAACGCGCGCATCGGGGCGAACGTTCGGATCGTGAACGCTGAGGGGCGACACCATGCCGATGGCGAGAACTGGTACATTCGAGATGGGATCGTCGTCATTCCTCGTCATGCCGTCATCCCGGATGGGACGGTCATCTGATCGCGCGTTGAGGCCCGGCGCGTGCGGTCGGGAATATCCTTCGGAGGGAAGCGCATGAGATCGGCGATCGAAACTGCGCGAGAGGTCTTCCGCGCGCGTTCGTTCGAGCTGCTCATCGCCCTGCGGTATCTCACGGCGAAGCGGAAGCAAGCGGTGATCGCCGTCATCAGTCTGATCGCGATCCTGGGGATCGCGGCCGGTGTGGCGGTGCTTGTGATCGCGCTGGCGCTGGTGAACGGATTCAACCAGGACATTCAGGGGAAGCTGCTCTCGGGCACAGCGCATGTGAATCTTCTGCGCAAGGATGGGCGTCCGATCCCCGATGAAGGGGCTCTTCGGGAGCGAATCGCGCGGGTGCCGGGCGTGCGCGCCGTGGCGCCGACGTGCTATGAGCAGGTCTTCGTCTCCTATGCCGGGCATGGGGTGGGGCTCATCCTGAAGGGCGTGGATGTGCGCGCGCCGCGCGAGGCCAATGAGGTGTGGCGCATCGCCGTTCGCGGCTCGGTCGAGCGGTTGGCCGATGAGTCCGCGGATGTGCCCGGCGTCCTGCTGGGGCGCGTCGTGGCGGAGGAGCTGGGGGTGAAGGTCGGCGACGTCCTGACGGTCATCCCGCCGCACGGACGCCTGACGCCCCTGGGCATGGTGCCGCGCCTGGGGCGGCTTCGGGTCGTCGGCCTCTTCGCGTCCGGGCTCTACGAATACGATTCCTCCTGGGGATACGTCTCCCTGGAGACCGTGCGACGGCTCTTGGGCACCGAGCAGCCGGTCACCGTCTTGCAGATGACGGTCGAGGACATCTATGCCGTGAAGGAGATCGCGCGCCGCGTTCGAGAGCTCGTCGGACCGGACTATACGACGACGGATTGGCAGGAGCTGAACCAGCCGGTCTTCGCCGCCCTGCAGATTCAACGGGTGGTCGTCGTCGTCGTCCTCACGCTGATGATCTTCATCGCCGCGTTGAACATCATCACCTCGCTCGTGATGATGGTCGTCGAGAAGACGCGGGACATCTCGATCCTTCGAGCGATGGGCGCGCGCGCTTCCTCGATCATGCGCATCTTCATGTGGCAGGGGGTCCTGGTCGGCGCCATCGGCACGGTGCTCGGGCTCGGCCTGGGCGTGACGCTCTCGCGGCTGGCGGATCGGTATCAGTGGATTCGGCTGCCGGAGACGGTCTTCTCGATCACGTATGCGCCGTTTCGCCCGCGCGTGGTGGATGTGGCGTTGGTGGCCGGGATCGCCTTGCTGATCAGCTTCCTGGCCACGATCTATCCGGCGCGACAGGCGGCGCGGCTCAATCCCGTCGAGGGCCTGCGCTATGAGTGAGGCGCGTTCGCCATCGGTCCGGCGCGAGCCGGGCGCGACCCAGACGCGCATCCTGCTGCGCGCCGAGCGGCTCACCAAGGTCTACACGGATGGCCCCGAACCCGTGGAGGTCTTCCGGGATTTGGAGCTGAGCATCGTCGAGGGCGAGATGGTGGCCATCGTCGGAGCGTCCGGCTCGGGGAAGTCTACGCTGCTGCATCTGCTGGGGGGTCTGGATCGCCCGACGTCCGGACGCGTCCTCTTCGAGGAGTTTGACATCTTTTCCGGCGGTGAAGTAGACTTAGCTCGGTTTCGGCAGCAGACGATCGGATTCGTCTTTCAGTTTCACGGGCTGTTGCCGGAATTCACGGCGCTTGAGAATGTGATGATGCCGCTTCTGATCGGCGGCATGGATCGGGCGGAGGCCGCGCGGAGGGCGGCGGCGATGCTGGAGCAGGTGGGGTTGGGGCATCGGCTCGCGCATAAACCCGCACAACTCTCCGGGGGGGAGCAACAGCGGGTCGCCCTGGCGCGCGCGCTCGTGCATGAACCGCGCCTGCTGCTGGCGGATGAACCCACGGGGAATCTGGATGCCCGAACCGGCGCCCTGGTGTTCGCCCTCCTTCAGGAGCTGCATCGGACCCGGCATCTGACCTCGATCATCGCGACCCATAACGAACTGATCGCGCGCCGCTGCGATCGCGTGCTACACTTACATGACGGAACGGTGCGCGAGGAATTTTGAGGGGAAGCGAGGGGGCGATGTTTGAACGATATACGGAGAAAGCGCGACGCGTCATCTTCTTCGCCCGTTACGAAGCGAGCCAGATGGGAGCCTCGGCCATCGAGGCCGAGCATATCCTTCTGGGGTTGTTGCGGGAGGATAAGACGCTGGCGGCGCGATTCCTTCGATCGCCGTCGGCCGTGGATGTGATCCGGAAGGAGATCGAGAGCCGATCCGTGATCCGGGAGAAGGTCTCGACCTCATCGGTGGATCTGCCGCTCAGTCAGGAGGCCCGGCGCGTCTTGAAGTACGCCGATGAGGAGTCCGAGCGCTTGGGCCATCGGTATGTGGGGACGGAGCATCTGTTGCTGGGAATCTTGCGAGAGGAGAACAGCCTGGCCGCCGAGCTGCTCTACGAGCGGGGGTTGCGGTTGCAGCACGTGCGCGAGGAGTTGATGCGCAGCAGCGTCGAGCGCTTCCAGCAGGCGAAGAAGGAGACGCCCCATCTGGCCGAGTTCAGCCGCGATCTGACGGAGATGGCCTTGGCCGATAAGCTCGATCCCTTGATCGGGCGCGAGGCGGAGTTGGAGCGCGTCATTCAGATCCTCTGTCGCCGGACCAAGAACAATCCCTGCCTGATCGGGGAGCCGGGCGTCGGCAAGACGGCCATCGTCGAGGGGCTCGCGCAGCGGATCGTGGCCGGGGATGTACCGCCGTTCCTCAGGAACAAGCGCATCGTCGCCCTCGATCTGAGCCTCATCGTCGCCGGGACGAAATATCGCGGGCAGTTCGAGGAGCGCCTCAAGGCCATCATGCGAGAGTTGATCGAGAATCCGCAGTACATCGTCTTCATTGATGAGCTGCACACGCTCGTGGGGGCCGGCAGCGCCGAAGGATCTCTCGATGCCGCCAACATCCTCAAGCCGGCGCTCTCGCGCGGCGAGATTCAGTGCATCGGCGCGACGACGCCCGCCGAATTCCGTCGAACGATCGAGAAGGATCGGTCGTTAGAGCGTCGCTTCCAAGCCGTGAAGGTGGCGCCGCCGAGCGAGGAGGAGACGATCCGCATCCTGATGGGCATCAAGGATCGCTACGAGGCCTATCATCATGTTCGGTACACGGAGGAGGCCATTCGCGCGGCCGTGTACTACTCGAATCGGTACATCACGGATCGTTTCCTGCCCGACAAGGCGATTGATGTGCTCGACGAGGCGGGGGCGCGCGTGAAATTGCGGCAGGCGGCGGCGCTCATGAATCGGCGGCCGCGCAGCTCCTCCTCGGACATCAGCCATTTCCTCTTCCGCTCGCGCTCGCGGCTGTATACGGACGAGTGGGAGCCCGACTTCTTCGAGGATGAGCCCGTCGTGGATGTCGGGCGCGAGGACATCGAGGAGGTCATCTCCCGCTGGACGGGGATCCCCGTGACCTCGATCAAGGAGGAGGAGCAGCAGAAGCTGCTGCGGATCGAAAAGGAGCTGCACAAGCGGGTCGTCAGTCAGGACAAGGCCATCTCGGCCGTGGCGCGCGCCATTCGACGCTCGCGCGCCGGGTTGAAGAATCCGAATCGTCCGGTCGGGAGTTTCCTCTTCCTCGGGCCGACGGGCGTGGGGAAGACGGAGGTGGCGCGCACTCTGGCCGAATTCCTCTTCGGCAGCGAGCGCGCCCTGATCCGATTCGACATGTCCGAGTTCATGGAGAAGCACTCGGTCTCCAAGCTCATCGGCTCGCCTCCCGGATACGTCGGTCATGAGGAGGGCGGACAGCTCACCGAGCGCGTCAAGCGCAATCCCTACTGCGTGATCCTGCTGGATGAGATCGAGAAGGCGCATCCGGACATCTTCAATATCCTGCTGCAAGTCCTGGAGGATGGGCACCTGACCGATAGCCTCGGCAACACGGTGGACTTCAAAAACGCCATCATCATCATGACCTCCAACATCGGCGCGCGCTTCATCCAGAAGCGCGGCCACGTGGGATTCCAAGCGACGCCCGAGCAAGCGCAGGCGAAGATCGAAGAGGAGGTCATGCATGCCGTCCGACAGACGTTCAATCCCGAATTCCTCAACCGGCTCGATGAGATCATCATCTTCGATCCGCTGACGGATGAGGATCTCTTGAAGATCGTGGATCTGCTCGTCTCGCAGCTGAATCGCACGATGGCGAACGCAGGCATCGAGGTGCGCCTGACCGAGGAGGCCAAGCAGTGGATCGTGCGGAAGACCTGTTCGGACCGGAACTTCGGCGCGCGACCGCTGCGGCGCGCTTTGCAGAAGTATGTGGAGGATCCGCTCTCGGAGGCCATCATCCAGAAGCGCTTCGGCCCCGGCTCGGTCGTCGAGGTTTATCTTGAGGGTGACGCGCTGGCGTATCGTCCGGTGCCCGTTGAGAATCCGGACGATGCCGTGCTCGTTCGATGAGGCGTGAGCAGGAGCGGTGTCTGCCGAAGCCGGACGTGAGGGGTTCGCGTGCGTATGGGGAACGGACTCGCGTCCGGTTCTTTTCGTCTTCTGACGCCCGCGCGCGGCGCGGGATGCGGCCAGGGGGAAGTCGTATGAGACGAGTCGTCATCACCGTGCTCGCCGCATGGTCGCTCGTTCTCGCCTCGGGCCCGTCACTGCTGGCCCATTCGCAGGTGACGGTCGAGGATGTCTTGATCCGGGGGAATCGCCGGCTGACGGCCGATTCGATCCGCTACTACATTCAGACCCGTCGGGGCGACCCCTATAATCCGGCGCAGATCGAGCGCGACATTCAAGCTCTGTGGGCGCAGAATCTCTTCCGCAATATTCGCGTCTACGTGCAGGATGGACCCGAGGGGGGGAAGATCGTCACCTTCGAGGTCGAGGAGAATCCGATCATCCGCGACCTGAAGTTCGTCGGCCTCAAGTCCGTGCAGGAGAGCGATGTGCTCCAGCGCTTCCGCGAGCGGCGCGTGGGCGTGAGTAAGGAAGCGATGTGGGACCCGGCCAAGGGACAGGTCGCCAAGCGCGTCCTGAAGGATCTGCTCGCGGAGAAAGGGAAACCCGAGGCGACCGTGGACATCGAGGTCGAGGAGCTCTCGACGGCCGCCGTGGCCGTGACCTTCCGGATCAATGAAGGGCCGCGCGTGCGCGTGGTCAAGATCGAGTTCGAGGGGAATCAGGTCTTCTCCGACAAGAAGCTGCGCAAGGCGATGAAGGAGGTGCGCCAAGCGGGCTTCCTCACCCGCTTCACCTCGCGCGATATCTATCATCCCGAAGCCCTCAAGCGGAGCCTCGAGCGCGTCCGCTTCTTCGTCCTCGCCGACAACGGCTACATTGATGCGCAGATCGGCGAGCCGAAGGTCGAGATGATTCAGCAGGGTGGGGGGATCCCCTTGCCCCTCTTCCGCAAGCCCAAACGGGGGCTGAAGATCACCATCCCCATCCACGAGGGCAAACAGTATCGCTTCGGCAAAATCGAGGTCGAGGGGAACACGCTCTACACGGATGAGCAGATCCTGCGCCTCATCGGCTTGAAGACCGGGGACGTCGTGCGCTCGACGGTGATCCAAAAGGGCGTTTTCGAGACGCTCAAAGACCTCTATGGGGCCAACGGGTACATCCAGATGACGGCCAATCCCCGACATGAGCTGCGCGATGACCCGGATGATCCCAAACGGGGGATCGCCGATTTCACCATCGAGATCGAAGAGGGACGGCAGTTCGTCCTCAATCGGCTGGAGTTCACCGGCAATACGAATACGCGCGATAAGGTCCTGCGCCGCGAGATGCTCGTCGCCGAGGGGGAGGTCTTCAATCAGTATCTCTGGAAGCAGAGCCTGCTGCGGCTCAACCAACTCGGCTATTTCGAGGAGATCAAGGAGGAGCACGCCACCTTCCGCACCAACGATCGCGAGGGCTTGCTCGACATCGAGCTGAACGTGAAGGAGAAAGGGCGGAATCAGATTCAGTTCACCGGCGGAGCCAGTGGCATCGGCGGCAGCTACGTGGGCATTGATTATTCGACGAACAACCTCTTCGGCTATGGCGAATCGCTCACCTTCAGCTTCGCGCAGGGGAATCTGCAGCGCTACTTCCTCTTCTCCTTCACCGAACCGTATGTCCTGGATCGGAACGTCTCGCTCGGATTCAGCATCTTCGCCCGCAGCTACGATTTCTTCGGCGGCGGTCTCGGCATCCTGAGCGGGGGATTCTTGAGCCCTGGCCTCTTCGGCTTACGGGGGGAGTCGCTCTTCAAGGACAAGACGGCCGGCTTCAGCATCTTCATGAGCACTCCCTTGGCGACGCTCACCAAGCGGTGGTGGCGGCTGGGGCAGTTCTCCCGCGTCGGGCTCTCCTACTCCTACAGCGCTAATTCGATCGAGGACCCGCCGGTCAACCGCGACGCCGATCCGAACAACGACATCCCGGTCACGTTCCGTCAGCCGAATATCCGCACGAGCATGCTCGTCCCCTCCTTCACCTACAACACGCTCAACAGCTTCCTGGATCCCACCTCGGGCAAGAGCCTCCTCATCTCGGTCGGCGTGAGCGGAGGCTTGCTGGGCGGGAACGTGCGTCTCATTCAGCCGACGGTCGAGTTCAAATACTTCCGTCCGGCGGGGATCAAGTTCCTCGGCAAAGACACGGTCATTGGCATGCGCGTCCTGGCCTCGCACATCACCAACTATGGTCGGCCCTTCGATTCCAATTCGCTCGCCTTCGTCGGCGGGGTTCCCATCTTCAGTCGCTTCTTCCTCGGCGGCGAGGATTCCATTCGCGGCTTCGGCATTCGCTCGGTCTCGCCGGTCGTCCCGGTCCTGCAGCGCTTCACGTCGCAGAAGGTGGAGGCGATCTTCGCCGATGATCCTGATCCCTTCAAGACGACGCGGACGCTGCCCGTTGTGCCGGACACAGCTCCGGCGCCGTCGCAGCGCCCCTTCATTCGGCAGAGCGTCCTGGAGAAGTTCGTCTTCACCGACGAGCTGCTGACGCGCACGCTTGTCCCCGTGGGGGGGGATACGCAGCTCCTCTATAACTTCGAGTATCGCATTCCGTTGGCCGGGCCGCTCTCGGTCGCCGCGTTCTTCGACATCGGCTCGGCCTTCAATCTGAAGGGCTATCGCGATCAGCAGATCGTCAGCACGCCACTGCCGCAGTTCATCAGTCCGCTGTTTGTCGCGAGCCGTCGGGTGATCCCCTTGGGCCATCAGTTGCTCACGGAGTTGGCGTCTTTCGAGCAGATCCTCCTCAATCCGAACGGATTCCTGGCGACGCCCGAGGAGGTGCGGATCGCTCAGCGCGCCCAGGGGAAGCTGCCGAGCGAAGTGCCCGATGGGTTCACACAGGTGAAGATCCGCGCGCTCGGGCACACCAAGAGCGAGATCCTGCTCTCGGAGGGTGTCCGCGGATTGCGCGGATTGCGCGACTATCGCGCCTCACTCGGCGTCGAATTCCGATTCCAGATGCCGGTGATCAACATCCCCTTCCGCTTCATCTGGGCCTACAATCCGAACGCGAAGACGACGCCCGGGCCGAATCAAATCTTCTTCGAGGAGAAATCCGTCTTTCGCTTCAGCATCGGGCGCACGTTCTGAATCACCAGAGGAAGGGGAGGAGTCGGGCCGTCCGCCGTTGATACTCCTGATAGCGCGCGCCGAACGCTTCGCCGAGCGCCGCCTCTTCGACCTTGATCCGATAGAGGTAGGCGATGAGCGCGGGGACCCAGAGCATGAGTATCCCCACCCGATGTCCGACCACAAGCGGCCAGCCGAGGAAGAAGAGCAGAATGCCCAAATACCCCGGATGCCGGATGTAGCGGTAGAGGCCGCGTTGAATGAGCTGGTGATCGGGGAGGATCGTCACGCGCGCCGTGAAGAAGCGACCCAGGGTGCGCTTCGCCTGCCAGCGGATGAAGATTCCGGTGGCCGCCAGGAGACCGCCGAGGACATTCCCTACTCCATTCCACAGCAGGTGGCAGAAGGTCTCCGGCGCGCTCGCCGTCGTGAGCGCTACAGCCAGGATCCCGATGGCCTGCACGATCCCCAGCCACAGGAGGGAGTGGCGGTCCCGCCGATCCTTCGGCCCCAGGGGCAGGCGTCCCAGGACGATCTCCGCCACCCCGCACGCTCCGAGGCTGATCCAGAAGAGCGCGTGAAATGCCGAACTCATCTCTGCGGCCCGCGTCAGGACCATGGGTGGCTGCGCGCGTCAATCCCCAAGCGGGAAGTGTAGCGAAGGCTGTGCCCTCTCATCGAGCGGCGGCGTGGTCCTTCGCCACGTGGGAGATCGCGTTCGGTGCTTTGCCGCTGACGCGGCATCGGGCACAATAATCGTTCACCGAGGGGCGGAGCGTTATGGCGCAAGAGGCGGCTCGCCGTCGAGAGCGGCGAGGGCTCCTCATCGTGGGAAAGGGAGCCCTCAGCCTCCTCCTGCTGTGGGTGTTGTTTCGGCGAGCGGATTGGGGAGAGATGATCCGCACCCTCGCTGGCATTCGCCTGGAATTCTTCCTTCTGGCACTGGCGCTCTATATCGGCGGCCAGTTGCTGAGCGCCCTTCGATGGAAGGTCCTCACGGTGCCCTTGGGCCTTTCGATCCCCTACGGGCGATTGGCGGCGCTCTACTTCTTGGGCATGTTCTTCAACTTCTTCCTCCCGACGGTCATCGGCGGCGACGCGGTGAAGGCATACTATCTGGCGCGCCAGACGCGTGACTCCGTGCGCGCGCTCGCGTCGGTGTTCATGGATCGCAATACAGGGTTGTGCGCCCTGCTGCTCATCGCTCTGGTGGCCGCCATTGCCGGGCGCGTCGCGTTCTCCGATCGCGCGCTCACCGTCCCACTGGCGGGCGCATTTCTTCTCTATCTCGGCGTCAACCTCCTGCTCTTCATCGAAGCCCCATATCGCGCGCTCGTGCGATGTTTCACCGCGCTGCGGCTTCCGTCGGGAGCCGCGCTGGCGAATCGAGCCCATGCGGCGCTTCGCGCCTATCGTTCGTCTCCGGCATCGGTCGGAAAGGCCCTCGTCCTCTCGCTCGCCTTTCACCTGCTTCTGATCGGGCTCAACTATGCGAATGCGCGGGCGCTCGGCCTGAGGCTCGATCTGCTCCCCTTCTGCGTCTTCATCCCGATCATCTCGCTGCTCAGCATGTTCCCGATCACGATGTATGGTCTGGGGGTGCGCGAGTACGCCTTCGTCGCGCTCTTCTCCACGCTCGGGCTCGCGCGCGAGGCGAGCCTGCTGCTGGCGCTGCTGTGGTTCGTCGTGACGCTGTTGGCGAGCTTGCCCGGCGCCGTCCTGTACGTCCTCTTCCGGCATCGCCCGTCGGTGGAGGGGCCGGTACCTGGGGCGGGATGACCGTCATCGGACGACGAAGTTCTTCGGCCACTGTACGAAGTAGACCTCAATTCGGGGCTTTCCCGCACGCTCGACGACGCGCTCGAAGCGAAGGCGCCCGAGCGAGAAATCGGACAAGAGCGAAGGGATCACCCGCTCCGAGTGATAATGCGCTCGAACGGGAAGGCCCAGCTCGCGCCGCACCTCATTCACGATGGTCTCGCAGTCGCCAGGTTCGGAGGCCCCCTGCAGACCGATCGGATCGCGCCGATCTTCGACGGCGTGCACCAGCTCGTGCAGGAGGACGAAGCCGAGATCGAAGGCCGCCAGGGCTTCGGGATGCCCGGCCAGGTATTGAAAGTCGTCGAAGTCCAGCAGGAGGGTGAACCTGGGGATGACCTCGCCTGAGGTCAGGTGATACAGAGCGTCGCGTCGAATCGCGGCGAACGCGACGCTGAATGAACGGCTGTGATCTTCGAGCACGATCGCCGTCGTGCGCACGGCCTTGAGCACGAGGGTGCGCGCCGTCGCTGAGCCTGTGCCGCTCTCGCGTGTTTCTCGCAGGCAGAGCACGGCGTCATCTTCGAAGTGAATGCCCCGCCATCCGGTCACGCGTTCGAGGCTGGCGCTGACCAGATCGAGCTTCTCCCGGCTGAGACGGCGGGCGCCGTCCAAACTGTTGAAGATGCCCGTTCGGACGAAAACTCCGCTTTCGGCGAGAACCGAGGCAGCTCCGCGCGCGGGCATCAGAAGCAGTGCGAGCGCGCATCCTCCGCCGAGCAGATACCGGAATCCCGACGAGCGCAGCGCGCGCGGACGGCGCGTGAGGACAGACGAGCGCTCTCTGCTCCCCCACAGAGCCCGCTCCATGACCCCTCTCCCCGTTCACCATGAGGACGAAGCAAGCGCCATGCCGAGGATGGAGATCGCGGGGTGCGCTCAATCCGTTGAGGGGGAGAAGTTTGGCGTCTTCGCGCCTCTCCGGGTGATGGAGGCGCCTCTGGGAACTGCGAGGAAATTCCCACCCCCGGGGGAGAATTAGCCCATCCTCCGGATGGGCCGGACAGACGTGGGGGACCATGACGGCGGAGCTCAGTCGGCGCTCTCGCTCGCCGTCTGTTGATGCAACAGCGGAGCCGGTTCCGTCACGGCCTCGGGGATGCGCGCGGACCGTCGGAGCAGCACGCGACCCAGCCACTGGCCGAGGTCATCGAAGAGGCTGTAGACGACGGGGATGACCAACAGTGTCAGGAACGTTGAGGTCAGCATGCCGCCGATGACGGCCACAGCCAGTGGGGCTCGCGTCTCCCCGCCTTCGCTGAAGGCCAGCGAGACCGGCACCATGCCGGCGATCGTCGTGATGGCCGTCATCAGGATGGGGCGCAAGCGAATCGGTCCCGCCTGCAGCAACGCCGCCGTGCGCTCCAGGCCGCGCGCGCGCAATTGATTCGTGAAGTCCACAAGCAGAATGGCGTTCCTCGTCACAATGCCCACGAGCATGATGATCCCCAGGTAGCTGAAGATGTTGAGCGTCTTCCCCGTCAACAGCAGCAGACCGAAGACGCCCACCGTGGCCAGCGGCAGCGAGAGCATGATCGTGAACGGGTGAATGAAGCTCTCAAATTGCGCGGCCAGGACCATGTAAATGATGAGAATCGAGAGCGCGAGCGCCGTGCCGAGGTATTGAAACGAGCGTTGGAACTCGCGGCTCCGACCGGTCAATTCCGCCCGATATCCAGGCGCATTCGGCAGCGTCTCGGCAATGAGCTGTCCGACTTCGGCGAGCGCCTCCCCTTGCGACTTCCCTTGCACGTTCGCATAGAGCGTAGCGGCGCGCTGCCGATTATAGCGGTTGATCACATTGGGGCCGGCCCCCTCGACGACCTCAACGATGTTGGAGAGTTTCACCCGGCGCCCATCGCGGGAGACGACGAAGATGCGGTCCAGGTCACTCGGCAGATCGCGGTCGCCGGGGAGCGCGCGAACGTGAATGTCGTATCGTTCGCCCCCCTCCTTGAACTTGGCGACGTCCACCCCGCCCATGATGACGTTGATCGCTTGCGTGATCGTGGCGACATCCAGGCCGAGATCCTCGGCCTTCTCCCGATTGATGTAGACCTTCGCCTCCGGCTTCGTCAGTTCGAGATCCGTATCAATGTCCACGAAGCCCGGGCTGTGCTTGAGCCGCTGCACGATACGGTCCACCCGGGTCGCGAGGTCCTCCAGAGAAGGGCCCTCCACAATGTATTGCACATCGGTGCTGCGCTGGCCGCCCCCGCCGCCTCCGATCGGCGTGACGGGCTCGACGGACACGGTGAGGTCGGGGATGGCGGTGAGTTCTTGTCGCAGGGTGTTCATGAGCTGCTGCTGGGAGACCCGGCGTTCGCTCTTCGGGACGAGACTCACGAACATGATGCCTTGATTCGTGCTGCCGAAGAATCCTGTCCCCACGAAGGCGCCGCGCACCTCGGGATGGGAGAAGAGGATCCGCTCCGCCTGGCGGGTGACGGCGTCTATCCGCTCGATGGACCATCCGAGCGGCGTCTCGAAGCGCACGATGAAGCGGCTCTCGTCCGCCTGTGTGAAGAACTCCCGTCCGATGAAGCGGGAGAGGCCGAGCGAGAGAACGAACAGCAGCAGCGCGCTCAGGACGACGAGGGCGCGCCGACGGAGCGCGAAAGCCAGGGCCGATCGGTACACGCGCTCGACGGCGCGGAAGCCCTGTTCCAGGGCCATATAGATCGGACCGTGACGTTCCTCCAGGCGCATGAAGCGCGAGCAGAGCATCGGCGTGAGCGTCAGCGAGACCACGAGCGAGATGAGGATGGCGATCACCACCGTCAGCCCCATCTGGATGAAGAAGCGTCCGATGATCCCCCTCATGAAGGCGACCGGCAGGAAGACGGCGGCGATGCTGAAGGTAGCGGCGATCACGGCGAAGGCGATCTCCCGCGTCCCCTCGCGCGCGGCCACCAGGCGCGGCTGGCGCAATTGCTCCATATGGCGGAAGATGTTCTCCAAAACCACGATGGCGTCATCAATGACGATGCCCACGGCCAGCGAGAGCGCCAGCATCGTCATGTTGTTGATCGTGAAGCCGAGGGCGTTCATGAAGGCGAACGTCCCGATGAGCGACGTCGGGATGGCGATGACGCTGATCAGGGTCGTGCGCGTGTTGCGCAGAAAGAGCAGGATGACGAGCGAGGTCAAGAGGGCGCCGAAGAGGATGTCGAACTGCACGTCGCCCATGGACTTCTTGATGAACTCCGAGGCATCGAAGGCGATCTTCACGTCCAGTCCGGGCGGCAGCTCTCGCTGGATCTCGGCCAGGGCCGCTTTCACGCGATCGGCGACCTCGACCGTGTTGGTCCCCGATTGTTTGCGCACGCCCAGGCCGATGGCGGGTTTCTGATTGAATCGGCCGATGGTGCGGGTGTCTTCCTCCCCATCCTCCACACGCCCGAGATCGCGCAAGCGCACGGGAACGCCCTGCCGATAGGTGACGACCAGACCGCTCAGCTCCTCGACCGAGGTGTATTCGCCCATGACCTTGATGGTGAGTTCCTGCTCGCGATTCTCGATGCGTCCGGCGGGCAATTCCACGTGTTTGGTCTGGATGGCGCGCACGACGTCCAGAGGCGAGAGCCCATAGGCCTCCAGCCGATCCTGATCCAGCCACACGTGGATCTCTCGATCCCGGAATCCGCCCAACAGGATCGCACCCACACCGCGCACCATCTGCAGGCGCTCTTTGATCACCTTATCCGCGTAGTAGGAGAGCTCGCGATACGACCGATCGCCGGTGACGGCGATCCACATGATGGGGTTGGCCGTGATGTCGAGCTTTTGCACGACAGGGGGCTCGATGTCTCGCGGCAGGCGCGCGGTGGCGACGGCGACCTTCTCTCGCACCTCTTGAGCGGCGACGTCAATATCCTTTTCGAGGACGAAGGTCACGATGACCTGCGACAGACCCTCGAAGCTCTGCGAACGAATCTCGTCCACGCCCTCGATCGTGCTGATCTCCTCCTCGATGACGTCGGTGACTTCGCTCTCGATGACTTCGGGGCTCGCGCCGCGCAGGATCGTGGTGACCGTGACGACGGGGAACTCGACCTCCGGATAGAGATCCACGCCGATCCGCTGATACCCCACGATGCCGAAGATGAGGAAGGCGGCGATGAGCATCGTGGTGAGGACGGGGCGTTGGATGGCTGTATCCGAGAGCTTCATGACGACTCCTCCTTCATCCGGAGCGCGCGACGCGCACGCGCGTGCCCTCGCCGAGCCGGTCCAGGTTCGAGAGGATCAGGCGCTCGCCCGGGCGCAGGCCTTCGAGGACTTCGACATCGGTGTTCACGCGGGCGCCCGTTTTGATCAGCCGTTCGCGGGCGCGATCCCCCTCCAGCACGAAGACCTTCGCCAGTCCCATCGAGGTGATGATCGCGCGAGCGGGGATCAGGATGGCTTTCGCTCCGGGTTCGACCACGACCTGAGCGCGCGCGAAGTATCCGGGTCGCAGTCGGCCACCCGGATTCCTCACCTCGGCCTCGATCGTGATCGAGCGCGTCTCGCTGCGCGCCGAGGGGCTCACGCGCACGATCGTCCCCTGGAACGTCTCGTCGGGGACGGCGTCCACCGTGAACGTGAGGCGACGGCCGAGGCCGACGCTTCCGGCATACCGTTCCGGGACGTCGGCGCGCAAGCGCAAGGGATCAATCTTCACCAGCGTCACCACGCGATCGTTGCGGCGGAGCAGTTCGCCGAGCGCCGTATGGCGGGCGGCGACGGCCCCGGAGATGGGCGCGCGGATCACCGTCTTCTCCAGTTCGCGTCGCGCCAGAGCCACGCGCGCGTGCAGTTGTTCGAGTTGGGCGAGCAGGCCGCGCACCTCCTCCAGCGCCGATTCGTAGCGCGCTTCGGCGATGCGCAAGGCGGCCTCCGCTTGATCGAACTCCTGCTGAGAGACGACACCCCGGTCTCGCAACTGCCGAATTCGCTGGAACCGCAAACGGGCATCGTCGTAGGCGGCCCGCGCCTGGCGCACGATCGCCGTCTCCTCCGGATCAATCCGATCGCGATCCGGAGGCATCCCCAGGCGGGCGCGCACTTGTCGCACGGCGGCTTCGGCCTCGGCCAGCCGCAGCTCGAAATCGCGGCTCTCCAATCGGGCCAGGACCTCTCCGCGCCGGACGACGCTCCCCATATCCACGCGCAGTTCGATGACCCGACCCTCCACCTCCGTGGAGACGACGACTTCCTCGTCCGCTGCGAGCGTCCCGACGATCTCGATCTGGCGATCGAACGTGCGCTCGGCGACCGGGAGGACTTCCACCTCGACGGCTTGATCCGCGGGCGTCGAGCGCGGCTGCGCGCGATCGCCCCGATCTCGACAGGCGATGACCGAGAGCAGGAGGGCGAACAGGGTCACTGGCCACAGATGCCGATTCATCGAGCGCGTCTCCTCCGAGAAGATGAGGGATTGCGGCGCGATCCGCGCGCGACGCCCTCCAGGAAGAGCGCGGCGAAAGCGCGCGCCGCCGTGCGGTCATCGAGATTCAGCAAGCGCCCGGTGGGATCGAACAGCTCTCGCACCAGCGCGTGATGGGCGATCATCCCCAGGAATGCGCGGGCGGCCACGCGCGGGTCCACCCGACGGAACTCGCCTTCGCGAACGCGATGGCCGATATAGGCGGCCAGCTCCTCGAACATCTCCGCGACGTGCGTCTCATAGACCATGCGGCTCAGCTCGTGCCCTTCGAGCGCGCTGAAGAGCATCAGGCGGACGAAGCTCGGGTCCTCGCGGTACATCCGCAGGATCTCCTCAGCCAGGCGAGTGAAGAACGCTCGATCGTCCCGATGGGTCATTGCCTCCTGAAGCTCTTGTCGGAATGAGCGGCGGCACTCCTTCATCTTGGAATCAATGATGGCCGCATAGAGGTCCTGCTTCGTCGGGAAGTGGCGGAAGATGAGGGCTTCGCTCACACCGGCCGCCAGGGCGATCTCCCGCGTCGTCGTTCCCTCGAACCCCTTCTGCGCGAACAACGCGATGGCGGCCCGGATGATCTGCTGACGCCGATCCTCGGCCGACAGGCGCCGAGATTCGATCGTCGCTGCCCGCCCGGCTGTCGTCCCCATGCCCATGACCGACGGCTCCTCGAAAGTAAGTAAGTACTTACCACATGCGCGCGCCTTTCGCAAGACGGTGCGCGCGCCGTAGAATGATCGCTCGTCACGCTCCCGCCATGGGGGCTCGCGCGTGAGGAGGAGAAGATGATCGCGATGCTCGCGGGTGGAACCGGAGCGGCCCGATTCCTGCGCGGGTTGCTCGCGGTGATCCCTCAGCAGGAACTCACCCTCATCGTCAACACCGGGGACGATACCGAAGTATGGGGCCTGCACATCTCGCCGGACCTGGATACGCTCATGTATCAACTGGCGGGTCTTCTGGATGAAGCGCGCGGTTGGGGCGTTCGCGCCGATACGTTTGCGTGCTTGGCGATGATGGAGCGTTACGGAGAGCCCACATGGTTCAAGCTCGGCGATCGAGATGTGGCGACGCATCTGGTTCGGACTCGGCTCCTGCGGGAGGGGCGTTCGCTCACGGAGGTGACGGCGACGTTGTGCCGACGCTTGGGTGTGCGCGCGCGACTGCTGCCGATGTCCGATGATCCCGTCCGCACGCGCATCCGGACGTCGGCGGGTGTACTCGCCTTTCAGGAATTCTTCGTGCGCGAGCGGTGGCAGCCCGAGGTCACCGGTGTCGAGTATTGGGGGCATGAGCGCGCGCGCCCGGCGCCGGGGGTGATCGAGGCGATCCGCGACGCTCAGGGGATCCTCATCGCGCCGAGCAATCCCATCACGAGCATCGGCCCCATCCTCGCCGTCCCTGGCCTGCGGGAAGCGCTCGAGCAGGCGAGCGCTCCGGTGCTGGCGATCAGTCCGATCATCGGGACGGAGGCCGTGAGCGGTCCGGCGGGAAAGCTGATGCGCGCCTGCGGGTATGAGGTCTCGCCGCTTGGAGTCGCGCGCTTTTACGCGAGCATCGCCGATCGGCTCCTCATTGATGAGCGAGACGTCGGCTGGCGCGAGGCGATCGAACACCTGGGCCTGCGCGTCTTCACGGCGCCGCTGCTGATGAGCGACCGGGAGGCGGCGGTGCGGCTTGCGCAAGCGGCGCTCGCCTGCCTACACTCTGAGGCTTGATCTGGGCAGTCGTTCCGGTCAAAGACTTCGACGCGGCGAAGCAGCGGCTGCGCGCGACGCTCGCTCCGCATGAGCGTCGGGCGCTCGCTCGCGCGATGCTCGTGGATGTACTCGCCGCGCTCGCGCGCGTCCGCGCGCTGGATGAGCTCGTCCTCGTCACACGCGAGCCGGATGCCATAGCCCTTGCCCGACGCTTCGAGGCCCTGATCCTCTCGGAGCCCGAGAATCGCGGTCAGACGGCGGCCGTTGAGCGCGCGCTCGATGAGGCGCACCGGCACGGCGTGCGAGCCGTGCTCGCGCTGCCCGGCGATGTGCCGCTCATCACTCCGGCAGATGTGGAGGCGATCCTTCGGGCCGGCGAGCGCGCGGACGTCGTGCTCGTGCCCTCGCGCGATCGTCGGGGGACGAACGCCCTGTGGCTGCGTCTGCCCGCGAGGCTCCCCTTGCGCTTTGGGGAGGAGAGCTTCCGCTTCCACCGGCGCGCGGCCGAGGAGAGGAAGTTGCGCGCGGCCGTCCTCGACCTGCCCCGCATCGCCCTGGATGTGGACGCGCCTGAGGACCTCGGCGAACTCGCGCGCCGATATGCTGAGGGAGGGGAACATCTGGCGCATTCGCACACGGCCCGGCTGTTGGAGGGTTTGTCATGGCGCGTGCGATTCAGGTGATCGGCATCGAGGGATTACCCGAAGTGCGGCCGGGCGATGATCTGGTGGCGTTGCTGCTTGACGCGCTGGCCGCCGAAGGGCTCGCTCTCGAGGAGGGAGACATCGTGGTCCTCACGCAGAAGATCGTCTCCAAGGCCGAGGGGCGGCTGATCGCGCTCGCGGAGGTCGAGCCCTCGGCCTTCGCGCGCACGGTCGCCGAGCAGACCGGGAGAGATCCGCGACTCACCGAGGTGATCCTGCGTGAGGCGCGGCGCATCGTGCGCATGGATCGGCAGGTGCTTGTGGTGGAGACGCGACAGGGTTTGGTCTGCGCCAACGCCGGCGTGGACCGATCGAATGTGGGCGAGGGGCGCGTGGCCCTCTTGCCGCAAGATCCCGATGCCTCGGCGCGCGCCATTCGGGAGGAGATCAAGCGGCGCATGGGCATCGAGGTCGCCGTCCTCATCACGGATACGTTCGGTCGGCCCTGGCGCGAGGGCTTGACCGAAGTCGCCATCGGGGTGGCCGGGCTGGCGCCGCTCAAGGATTATCGCGGGCATCGCGATCGCTTCGGGTTGCCCCTTCACGCCACGCTCGTGGCCGTCGCCGATGAGCTGGCGTGTGCGGCCGGTCTGGTGATGGAGAAGCTGGCGGGGATTCCTGCGGCGATTATCCGTGGCTATGCGTATGAGCCGCAGGAGGGGACCGCCGCCGCGCTCGTGCGTCCGCCCGAGCGCGATCTCTTTCGCTGAGAGGAGAGATCGGTGAGAATTGCCGTCATCGGAGGAACGGGAAAAGAAGGACGCGGGCTGGTGTTGCGATTGGCCGCGTTGGGCGAAGATGAAGTGCTCATCGGTTCGCGCCAGGCGGAGAAGGCGCGAGCGACGGCCGAGGAGATGAATCGCCGATTAGGTCGAGCGGCGGTCACAGGATTGGAGAACCGCGAGGCGGCGCGCGCGGCTGACCTCGTGTTCCTCTGCGTGCCCTATGTCGCGCACGAGGAGACGCTGCGGGCGATCGCGCCGGAGCTTCGGGGGAAGATCCTCGTGGACACGACGGTGCCGCTTGATCCGCAGAATCCCTTGCGGTTGAAGCGGCGGTCGGAACGTTCGGCGGCTGAGGAGGCGCGCGCGCTTGTGAACGACGCCGCTTCAGTCGTCGCCGCCTTTCAGAACGTCTCGGCCGTGGCCTTGCAGAATCTGCAGCACGCCGTTGACTGCGACATCTTGGTCTGCGGCGATGATCCCGCGGCGAAGGACGTGGTGATCGGGCTCATCCGCCGGCTGGGCATGCGCGCGTTTGACGCCGGCCCCCTGGAGATGGCGCGCGCCGTCGAAGCGATCACGCCGCTCTTGCTCTCGCTCAATCGGCGCTATGGCTCGCGGCGGGCCGGTATTCGCATCACGGGCGTGGAGGAGGACCCGACCTCTTCGACGCGGTGAATCGCGAGCGCTCTGCGCGGGCCGATCTCCGGGCGATGATCCCTCGCTCCTTGTCTCCTCCTGCGGTCGGGTGATACACTCTCGCCGAAGATGCGGCGGGAGTGGAGAAGATGGGTTCGGTCATCAAGCTGACGGTCGCCGATTAGGCTTGTTTCTTCTCCCGAGGGGCGGAGGAGCTGATGAAGGGATCGAAACTCACGCGCGACCCCTACGGCCTGGTGGGCACCACCCTGGCCCATCGGTACCATCTGGAGGAACTGGTGGGGATCGGCGGGATGGGCGTCGTCTATCGCGCGCGCCATCGGGTGACGACGGCGACGGTGGCGGTGAAGGTCCTCAAGCCGGACCTGGCGCTCGCCGATCCCGAATTGGTCGAGGCCTTCTTCAAAGAGGCGAAAGCGACCGTGGGACTGGACCATCCGTACATCGTCCGGGTCACCGATGCCGCCATGACGGACGACGGGCTTCCCTTCCTCGTCATGGAATGGCTCTCCGGGCGCACGCTGGAGGAGGAGATCCGACGACGGGGACCTCTGCCGCCGGAGCAGGTGGCGACATTCTTGGAGCAGATTGGCGAAGCGCTCGCCCATGCCCACGCGCGGGGCATCGTGCATCGGGATTTGAAGCCCGCCAACTTCATGCTCGTCACCGATTACAAGGGCGAGCTGATCCCGAAAATCCTCGACTTCGGGATCGCGAAGGTGCTCCATTCGACGGCGAGCGCGCGCGTCAGTCGCGCCATGGGAACGGTGCATTATGCCTCACCCGAACAGTTTCGGGCGGGAGCGGCCATTGATCATCGGTCGGACATCTACAGCTTGGGGATTGTGGCCTATCAGATGCTCACCGGGCGCGTGCCCTTTGACGCGGCCTCCGTCGAGCGGGTGATCTACGAGCATCTGCACGTACCACCGCCTTCGCCCCGGGGCTTTCGCCCGGATCTCCCCCCGGCCGTTGAGGAGGTGCTCGAACGCGCCCTGGCCAAAGATCCCGAAGCGCGTTTCTCCTCGGCCCTGGAGCTGGCGCGGGCATTTCGGCACGCGATCGGGCAGGGAGGAGGGGAGCTGCGCCTGGAGTGTCGGGATGCCAGGACGCGCGCCCCGGTGGCGGCAGCCCTCGTCTACCTGGACGGCCGATATGCGGGACAGACCGATGCCGAAGGGAAGTGGACGGTCCGGGGTCTCGCCGCGCGCCCGCACATCGTCGAGGTGGCCTCACCTCGCCACCACCTGTGGCGGGAGACCGTGAGTTCAGAGCGCGGGGGAGAGTCCGTGCTCCTTGTGGAGCTGAATCCGTTGCCCCTTGGGAGCATACTTCTGCAGTGCGCCGTCGCACACGCGGAGGTCTTCCTGGATGGGGTGCGCGTGAGCGTGACGGATGAGCGCGGATCGTGCATGTTGGACCGCATCCGCGCCGGTCGGCATCGCATCACGGTGCGACACCCACGGTATGCTCCGGCCCACATCGAGTGCGACGTTGTCGAGGGGGAAATGCTCTCCCTCGGGCTCACGCTTCGCCCCCGTCGAGGGCGTATTTTCGCGCGGCTCGCGAAGAAGAAGGAGGGGATGACGGCGCGCGCCACGGCGACGGAGGAGGAGCTCTCGCCCTCTTCTGCCCTCTTCGACACGCTCGCCGATGCCGCGACGCAACGGATCACGCCTGCGGCGCCGACAGAGGAGAATGCGCGTCCTCGGGTGACGGCCAGATGGTGGCGCTCTCGGCGCGCCCTCGCGGGAGGGATCGTGGGCCTCGGCCTCGCAGGATTCGGCCTCGCTCTCTGGCTCTGGAGAGGATCGGAAGATGTGCCATCGCCCGCTCCTGAAGTCCGGCAGGAGACGACCTCCGCCGAAACGGTATCCCCCCCGTCTCCTCCACCGCCGGAGCCATCGCGCCGGAGTGAGGCGCCGTCTGCCACCCCCATCCGCCGTCCTCCGTCTGCCATACCATCCCTGACATCCCCCCCACAGGCTGGATCACCCGTCGAGACGGCGCCGGTGAAAGAGCCCTCTTCTCGCATCGAGGAGACGACAAGCGCCTCGCCATTGGCCATCGCCGAACACGTGCGCCGCGGGAACGAGCATTTCACAGCCGGGCGCTACGATGACGCCCTTCGCGAATATCACGCGGCCCAGAGGCTTGACCCCTCGAATCCCGACGTCTACTACCTGATCGGTCTCGTCCATGAGCGCCGGGGCGAGTATGAGGCCGCGCGCGAGGCCTTTCAGCAATGCACGGATGGGCCGTATGCCGCCGTCGCGCGCAATCACGTGAAGATGCTGGAGAAGAAGCGACCCAAGCCCAAGCCGTGAGGCTCGCCCATCACGCTCTCTCCTTGGGCCTCAGGGGGCCAATTCGCGACGGTGAAGAACGTCGCTCCATCCGCGATTCACCAGGAGCAGCGCAGCGAGGAGGCCTTCGATCGCGCGAGCGAGCATCCCCGATGCGGGCATCGTCCGTTCTCAGGCGAGTTCGAGAGAGCGAGCCGTGCATCGAGCGTCCTTCATCGGAGCCGCCGTCTCCGCCAGGTGGAGGATTCTGCGTTCCGAGCGAGTCCCAATTCCCTCAACCGGCGCTTCATCACGGAGAATGCTGGCGTGTCGCGCACCAGACGCGGATCGAGCGCCAGATGGTCCGTGATCTCCGCCTGCGTGTTCCGAATCCGCTCGGACGCCGGTGGATGCGTGCGGAAGACGAAGCCGAGCAGATCGGGATTCTGCCGCGAGAGGCGCTCCAGTTTCTCGAACATCGAGATCATGCCGCGCGGATCATATCCGGCGGCGTACATGGTGTGCAGGCCGAGAAAGTCCGCTTCGCGCTCGGCATCCCGCGAATGCTTGGTGAAGATGCCCGCCGCCAGAAGCTGCGAGGCCGTCTGCCCCAGGCGCGCCGCCGTGCCCTCGCCTCCGATCGCTCCAATGCCCAGGTTGATCAAGCCGACGATGAATTGATACTTCTGCGCCTGCTTGAGGTTCTTAAGCCCATGCCGCGCGACGACGTGCCCGATCTCGTGCCCGAGCACCGAGGCGAGTTCGCTCTCACTCTCCACCGTCGCCAACAAGCCCGTGTGCACGTAGACATAGCCACCCGGCAGGGCGAACGCGTTCACCGTCCGATCCTCGATGATGGAGAAGTGATAGTCGAGATCCGGACGTTTGGAGACGCGCGCGAGCCGTTCCCCCAGGCGCTGCACATAGCCGACCAGCTCCGGATCACGCACGATCCGTTGCTCCTTCTGCAACTGCTTGTGCAGCTCCTCTCCGAGGCGGATCTCCTCCTGTTCCGAGTACAGACCCTCGTTGCTGTAGCTCGCCCGACGATACTTGTCATACGGATTTCGGCTTCGGCCCGCCGCCTCCACCGGGCCGAGCGCGCGCGCTCCCAAGTCCCCCTCGGGATCGGAGAGGCCGAGCGCGAGCCCGAGGATGAGATGCCCCAGCACGAGAATCGAGAGACGACGTCGTCTTCGCGCATCGCTTCCGATCCGCATAGCTCACCCTTCGCCAGAATACTCGAGATCCGCGTGCGGGTCAATTCCGCCGTCTGCAAGGTGTCATCCAAACGGTGCAGAGAGCTTGAAGCAGATGGGGGCTCCGGTGATCTCGCCACCTGCGGGAGCCACCCACTTGTCAATCGGGGCGCACGTCGCGGAGGAATCAGGGGAAGAACCGGTAAATGTCCTTGCGATGTTTCACCCGGCAGCACTCCACAACTCGCGCCTGAGGATCAATCCGCAGGCCGAGGCGGTAGTCGCCGAATCGTACTCGATAGAACTCCCGATGCCCGATGAGTCTCTGCATGTTGGGGAGAGTCAACGGGTCGGCCGTTGCCGGAAGGGCCGTGAACACGAATTCTTCCACTTTCGCGCGCACGTCTTTCGGCAGTTTCTTCAGCTCATGCAGGAAGACCTTCTTGACGATGCGCCACACTACTCTTCCTCGGGAAGCTGCTCGTAATAAGCTCGGGCGGATTCATAGTCGAGCGCCTCATCTTCGGCCACCTCGGCGATCAGCTGGCCGAGGGCATAGTCCTCAAGAATCCGCTCGATCTTCGCGAACGTCTCGATGTCAATTTGCACGGCCACCGGTGTGTTGTTTTCATCAACCACCAGCTTCTTCGGTATGCTCATACTTCTCCCCTCCTCGTTCTCTGCGGAGTTCATCTTTCGCCAGAATACTCGAGATCCGCGCGCGGGTCAATTCTCCCCCTTCGCGAGATACCGTGGAGCGGTGTAGAGATCGCTCGGATCATTCGCAGGCTTGACAGACAGACAGACAGACAGACAGACAGACAGACAGACAGTATACTGCTGGCTGCTTGTGATGGGAAAATTCAGGTGAGGAGGAGAGCCGTGAGAGCTCATATGGCGCTGATTTCGATATTTGTCTTGAATTCCCCCATCCTTACGATATTCAGTGCATCCTCGTCTGTTCCCGAGGTGAACGTGAGGGCCTCCTGGAGCGGACATCTCCTCGCAGCTCTATTCGCACGTGAGGAGCGAAGTGCTATTCCTCCTTTGGAGGATGCTCCCGAAGTTCACGGGACGGTTGGCGATTCAGCCATTCGAGAGATCGCTGCAGTATCTGCGAACCTGAACATCTCCTTACTGACGGAAGCCTACGACTCCACGCTGTATGTGTTACGCAGGTTCGCCCATAACGAGCTGGTCAATTGGTCCGAGTATGAAGAATGGCGTTCTCTGGTGATTCGGGCGATCACCCATATGGACGCCATAGGATTCAGTCGCGTTGTAGATCGGAACCTGGTCAGTCTCACAACGAGGTATCAACCTGGAGCGGGCGTTGACATGTATCGCGATTTGCTCGACGCAGGGATGCCCAAGCACATCATAGAGATGTTCTCGCGCGTATCCAGGCCACAGGCTCTAGCGGTAGCGAGAAGAGTGAGCGATATGGGATACACGAACTATCTCCTCTCGCTGATCTCCAAGCTTGATCACATCATGCGGATCAATACAAACGCCCGGCTATGCCCATCAGGGGTTGGTTACATGCTATCTGTCTCCACAGCGGTCGACTTTGATCTGATGTGTGGCCTGGCCATCCTGGGGAGCATTGCTACTGCTCTTGGAGTCGCTTCTTGTGCGGCTGCCCTCTCCGGAATCGCCCTATATTCTTGCCTGGCCAGTATCGCCAGTATTCCCGCTTCCGCGATAGCAGTCCTTGTCGAATGCTTTCAGTAGCTCGTTATAATTTAGGGTGCCTGATGTGTGATTAGGTCATTGATCAGGCATAGATCACATCAAAAGGGAAAAGAGGGGAGATGAAGCGTAAAACGCTGGCGAGGATATTGTTCTTTTTAGGAGCTCCCCTTTTCTGCATCACCCTGACTCTTTTTTGCGTTCATGCTATCCGAGCCCGCTTGTGGAAAGTGCTCATTATGGGAATCTCTCCAACGCTCGCGCTGCTGATATGGTTTATCGGATTTTGGGTCACGGTGAGGAGGGGGAAGCCTATTCCAGAGGATGAAGCCGTCATAGCCCTCTCGCTCTTTTTGGTGATAGTCTCAATGGTTCTCATTTTCGTTATCCATCTGCTAGATACAGTGTAATCCCGACCACCGGGTCGTAGAGAAGGCGAAAAGGGAGGTGGCGATGATGAAGCTATTGACCGGCGCTCTCACGCTTTTGCTGGCCTCGCACGCATGGGGTCCATCCCTGCCGCCGCACGCCGATCGGAATCGGTCCGCTCACAAAGAGCGATTCGATCGGTTCACCGGGATCGAAGACGCTCACGGAGCGTTCCGCTCATGCCCGAGGCGATCCACTTGGGGGAGGGATGCTCACAGCGCTCATTTCCGCCATGATGGGCTCGGGCAGCTTGCGGAGGTCGTCGCTATCAGCGGCCACATGTGGCGCTTTGAGTATGCTGCGCGTGGGCGGGTGAGCAAAGCAATGGCTTCGCTTCGGGATGTCGATCTTACGATCAAGAATAATGGGGCAGGGCTTGAGGTGACGATTCGCGATCCAAGCAGAAGTGAGCGTTGCACCGTAAAGCTAGTGCCGGATGCGAGCTCTTCTCTCCAAGAGCCGTATCTGCACAGAAATGACGTACCATGCGCGAAATTGATCTCTAAGATGGGCGGCCTATCCGGATCCAAGGAGTTAACGGAGCACTTCTCAGCTTCTTCACTCACTCACTCACTCACTCACTCACTCGCTCACTTGGACCAGTTTCAATGCCTATCTTGTTGCGATCTATGTGGCGTTGAGTGCGAGATATGCAAGGAAATTGCTGCTCAGTCGCTGCTGAGTCGACAATTAGAGTGTATCACGGGAGTTTGCTCGATCAGGGGCTTTGACTCTCCAGAATGTATCATCTGTCTGGCCGGGGCGCTGGCGATATATTTCGTTGAACTTGAGATTTGTGAGGATAGGTATCAAGCGTGCGCGATAAGGTGCAGCCTTACTCATTCGGGATGCTTTTGTGGGCCATCTTGTTAATGCCATCTATAGTGGCGGGCTTTTGCCTGTTGAGAAATCTTCTACAGGGAAAAGCCGTGAATAGAGTGGTGGGGCTTCTCTTCTTGGTAGGAGTTTGGTTCTCTTGGGACTATCCCGCGCGATCACGAAGCTGGGGTGAGAGTTATCTCACGCCGCAAGAGTCCCAGCGAAGCGCGACGGAGAGGCCGGTGAAGCTGCACACCGATCTGGTCATGCTCGATGTCGCCGTGCTCAGCAAGCGAACGGGGCAGGTCATTGGGGGACTCCAGAAAGAGGATTTCGCCGTCTATGAGGACGGAGCGAGACAGCAGGTCCTCCACTTCAGCCGGGAAAGTCCACCGCTTTCCATTGTATTGTTGTTCCGCTTGCGACATCCGGGGCACACACCGAATTGGTGGTGGCACTCGCTTCAAGGCTCCGAAGGTCCCGTGGAGATGCGGAGTTGGGAGAGTGGATTGACGGGGCCTGACCTTTGCCGAGCCTGGGTAGGACGAGGTTTTGAGATCCCTTGTTACACCCAGGTCCTGAATGTGATCGGCCAGAACATGCGACGGATTTTGCAACGGCTGCGGTCCGAGGATGAGGTGGCGCTGATAGCTTACGACGATGACACGATTTGGCTCGCGCAAGGTTTCACTAAGGAGAAGCAACGTGTCGTGGAGAAAATCGTGTGGAAAGAGATACGGCTGACGGATGGGGGGCGGGTCGTGCTCCCGGAAGTGACGGTTCCCCCGCTTTTGACATCGGTCCTCGCGAGCGAGCATCAGGCCATTTATGAAGCCGCTGAGTATCTCCAGAAGGCTTCAAATCCTGAGAAGCGACGGATCATCCTCGCCTTCACGACCGATATGCCGACGCCTACCCGAGCGAGACTTAGGGATATGCATCGGAATCCACTGCCATCCGAAAAGGGGGCCCGCTCTAAAGACGAAATATTGAAGTATCTGCTTACTGTGAGGAGCACAGTATATGCACTCATCGCGCCAGGTTATCTCACCTCTGATCGGAAAAGGGTCTTAAGAGCATTGAGCACGCTCACCAAGCCCGTAGGCTTGATGATGGGGTACGATCCTTGGGACCACGCAAGCATCGAGTTCTACGTGGAGCGGACGGGAGGAGAGGCGAGGATCGTCAATAGCGAGAATGCGGTCGCTCAACTGGAGGAATTGATCGAGCGATTATATCTGCGTTATAGCCTCGGCTACATTCCTTCCAATTCGAAGCGAGACGGGAAGTTTCGCAGGGTTGAGGTGAGGGTTTCGCCGGAGGTCGAGCGGCGGGAGGGGGGAGTCATCGTCAGAGCCCGGAGAGGGTACTATGCTCCACGCGAGGAGCGCCGAAGGTGAGACCGCGTTTTCCCGGGACCCGATATGTGCGTGAGCTCTGAGAGAGAGTCCATGAGTGCGCATGGGGCGTTCTCCAGTGCGCGGGGTCAGCCGGTGCGACTCCTTTAGCCCATAGGAGTGGATCCTCTCACTGAAACGACTCGATCTGATCCGCCGGGCTGCGTGGATGGGATCAGCTTTGTCTTCAACGCCAAGGTTGTGGTATATTCCCGTGCTTCTCGGGGGGAACATTCGGTGTGAGGAGTGTGGGGCGTTGAGCATACTCGTGGACGAGCATACACGCGTGGTCGTTCAGGGGATCACGGGGCGGGAGGGGACGTTCCATACCCAGCAGATGAAGGCGTATGGGACGCAGATCGTCGCGGGCGTCACCCCGGGGAAGGGGGGGACCTTTCATGAGGGCGTGCCGGTCTTCCATACGGTGGAGCAAGCCGTGCGGGAGACCGGAGCCAACACAAGTGTGATCTACGTCCCGGCGGCGTTCGCCGCCGATGCCATCATGGAAGCGGCGGATGCCGGGATCGCCCTCATCGTCTGCATTACTGAAGGCATCCCTGCCCTCGATATGGTGAGGGTGATGGCCTTTCTGCGGGATCGGCCGACGCGGTTGATCGGGCCGAACTGTCCGGGGGTGATCTCGCCGGGGAAGTGCAAGGTCGGCATCATGCCGGGGCACATTCACCGCGAGGGCAGCATCGGCGTCGTCTCCCGCAGCGGCACGCTCACCTACGAGGCCGTGTGGCAGCTCACGCAGCTCGGGCTTGGACAGTCCACGTGTGTCGGGATCGGCGGGGATCCGATCGTCGGCACGAGCTTCGTGGATGTCTTGCGCTTGTTCGAGCAAGATGCGCAGACCGAAGCCGTCGTCCTCATCGGGGAGATCGGAGGGACGGCTGAGGAAGAGGCGGCGGCTTTCGCGCGCGCGCACATGACCAAGCCCATCATCGGATTCATCGCCGGTCAGACGGCGCCGCCCGGTCGGCGCATGGGGCATGCCGGGGCGATCATCTCCGGGGGGCAAGGGACGGCCGCCGAGAAGATGCGGGCCATGGAGGAAGCGGGCATCCATGTCGTCCGCAGTCCGGCCGAGATCGGGGCGACGGTCGCCCGCGTGCTGGGACGAGGTTGAGCGCGCGCTGGCGTCGAGCGCGTGAGGGCGAGACAGTCATCGCGTGGATTGCCGAAGGAGGAGATGCATGCTCGAACGCACGCTCGCCATCATCAAGCCGGATGCCGTGGAGCGAGGGCTCGTGGGCGAGATCATTCGTCGCATCGAAGCCGAGCGGTTTCGCATTCGAGGCGTGAAGATGGTCCATCTGACGAAGGCGCAGGCCGAGGGCTTTTACGCCGTGCATCGGGGCAAGCCGTTCTTCGAGAGCTTGACGACGTTCATGTCGAGCGGGCCCTGCGTCGTTCTCGTGCTCGAGGGGGAGTCGGCCATCGCCCGCTGGCGCGAGGTCATGGGGGCGACCGATCCAGCGCGAGCCGCCGAGGGGACGCTCCGCCGCCAGTTCGGCACGACCATCGAGCGCAATGCCGTCCACGGCTCGGATGCCCCGGAGACCGCCGCCTTCGAGATCGCCTATTTCTTCAATGCCCTGGAGATCGTCGGGTGAACGACGATGCTGTGGGATGGGTTCGGCGGCATGGGACGAATCTTCATCGTGATCGGGCTCATCTTCGTGGCCTTCGGGCTGTTGCTGCTGCTCCTTGAGCGCTTCCCGCAGATCCCGCTCGGGCGACTGCCGGGCGATATTCGCATCGAGCGCGAGAATTTCCGCTTCTACTTCCCGCTGGTCACGAGTCTGATCCTGAGCCTGATCGCGACGATCCTCTGGTCGCTCCTCTCCTCATTCCGCAAGTGAGGGGAGCGTCGAGAAGGGGGGGACACGGATGACCGCATCGAAACGATTTCGCGTCTTCGCGACCTGCGACATCGGACAAGAGGCTCTGGATCTCTTGCGCCGACGAGGGTACGAGGTCGAGGTGTATCCGCATCCCGAGCCTCCTCCGAAGAGCCTCATCATCGAGAAAGTGCGGTCCGGCATCGATGGTCTCATCACCACCTTGCGCGACCCCATTGATCGGGAGGTTCTGGAGGCCGGACGCGGCACGCTCAAAGTCGTCGCCCAGTGCGCCGTCGGCTTCGACAATATTGATCGCGCGGCGGCCAATGAGCTGAAGATCCCGTTCACCAACACGCCCGATGTTCTGAACGAGGCGACGGCCGAATTCGCCCTGTTCATCTTGGGGTGCGTCTCGCGCAAGCTCTGGCCGAGCGAGAAGCTTGTGCGCGAGAATCGGTGGGGCGCCTGGCATCCCTATCTCCCCTTCCTCGGGGATGAGGTGACGGGCAAGACCGTCTCGGTCATCGGGACGGGTCGGATCGGAAAGGCCTTCATCAAGAAGTGCGTCGGCCTGGACATGAACATCCTCTGCTACGATCCGATCGTTCAGGATCACGAGTTCGTGGCCAAGGTGCAGCGCGAGATGGACCTCCGCTACGAATTGGGATTCACCGACGAGCGGCGCACGATTCGCTATGTGAGCTTCGAGGAGGCCCTGAGTCAGGGCGACTATGTGAGCCTCCACGTCCCCTTACTGCGCCCCGGCGAGAGCGAGACGCCGACTTATCATCTGATCAACGAGGACGCGCTGCGGAAGATGAAGCCCACGGCATATCTCATCAACACCTCGCGCGGGCCGGTCGTGGACGAGCGCGCGCTCTACTGGGCGTTGAAGAACGGGGTGATCGCGGGGGCCGCTCTGGATGTCTTCGAGATCGAGCCTCTGCCGCCGGATTCTCCCCTGCGCGACCCGGAGTTGGAGGATCGGCTTCGACTCTTCCACCATTTCGCCAGCGGTGGGCGGATCACGCGCCTCTCGCCCGACCCCAATCGGGGTATGGCGGGGCGCACCGTCCAGGCCCTCATTGACGTGCTCGAAGGGAACTACGGCGGGGACCCGGCCCGAATGCCCTTCGTGGTGAACAAAGAGGCGTTTCAATGACGCTCCTTACGTCCGAGTGATCTCCGGGCGAAGCTCATGAGGTCGTCGCTCCCTCCATGGAGCTGACGGTGGTGATCCCTGTCCATCGCGGGCGCGAGCGAGCGCTCGCCCGTCTGCTGCGGACGATCGTCGAAGCGTCTCCGAGCGCCTGCGCTCCGGTCGAGGTGCTCATCATAAGCCGCGACCTGCCGGATCTGGAGGCGCGCGTGAGAGCGCTCGTGGGCTCCGTTCCCATTCCGATGCGCGCGGCTTTTTTCCCCGCGGCGCGCACGCTCGCCGAACTCCGCAACGCCGGACTGCGCGCCGTCAGGACCGCCTGGGTGCATTTCCTGGATTCGGATACGTTCCTCGCGCGGGATCATTTCGCGCGCTTGGAGCAGGCGGTGCGCGCGCACGATCCCACCATCGCCTGCTTCCAACTCGATTTCGCCCCCGCTCCGGGGACTTCCGGCTGGGCGCAGTACGAGGCGGAGATTGATCGGTGGGCCATCGGCCGATACATCAACGAGGAGCGCGTGCGGGGATTGAACGGCATGGGCGTTCTGGCGCGCGTCGAGGCGTTGCGTTCCCTGGGCGGATTCGATCCGGAGTTCGTGGCCGCCGAAGACATCGAGCTGGGATATCGCCTCGCTCAAGCGAGGATCCCGGTGGTCTTCCTCCGCGACGTCCGCATCTTTCACGCCTATCCTGCCCGATGGTGGGATCTGCTGCGGCGGAAGTTCTGGCACGGTCAAGGATATGGCCAGCTGCTGCTGCGTCATCCGACGTTCGTGCGCGAGATCTCTGCGCCTCCTCGTCCGTCTCTGCTCGCCGCGTGTCGCCGCCCGCGATTCCTCGCCTACGCCCTCATCAGCCACGCCGTCTTCCTCCTCGGCGTGGGTGTCGCGCTCGCGCGTCGCCTCTTCTCGCGGAGGCGCGCGGCTCTCGCGGACGCACCAGCAGAAATCCCGACATCCGATTCTCCCGCAGGAACTCCTCCAGCTCCTGTTCCACGACGCGGCCCCGGCGACGCGACGCATGAGACAGGATGAGCCGCCGGGAGGCCACCGCCGACCGGCGCGCGGCATCTGCCCGCGCCTCCTCGGTGAAGACGAGCCCGACGTGGAAGACATCCAGATTCGGCTTCGTGGAGACGAAGAAGATGAGATCGCCGTCGCGAAGGCGATCCCTGAGCCCGGCGAGCGCTCGCTTCGGAAAGCAGCGGAAGCGCAGCGTCCGAGGAGGGAGGCCGGGAACCAGGTCCACGCGCCGCACGAGACGGCGCGTCTTCGGCCCGCGCGTGAGGTTCGTCAGGAAACCCTGCCGCGCGTTCTCGCGAATCCATTCGATCATGTAGTGGCGGCGCGCGCGCCAACTGAGGCGTCCGTCTCGATACCGCAGGCGCCGCAGATAGCGCGGGACTTCGTCCGCCGATCTGGCCAGGGCCAGCGCCAGGGCTGTCTCCACATAGGTGACGCAGTCAAACCCGGTGAGCGAGAGCGTGAAGACCTCGCGCTGAGTGGGTCCTCCGTCAAGGGGGTTCGCCACGTAGGGGCGATCGCGCAGGTGGCGCGCCACCTCGCGCAATCGCTCGCCGAGCGAGGCGAGCGATCGGAGCCGGCGTACGAGGGCCGCGATCTCGCGTCGCGTGGTGCGCGAGGCTTCGGCTCCCGCGCGAGTGCTTCTCCTCGGCGCCATCATCGCCGATTGTACGGCGGGAGCGAGGGCACGGGCCAGTGCTCCGCATCGGCTCGGCGGACGAGAATTGCGAAACCCGTGGAGCTGGCGGATAATACCCCCTGAGTATGCTCGAGCGTCGCCTGCTGCGCATCCATCGCGTCGGCCTCATGGTCAAGCCGAAGATCCGGGAGGCGGGGCCGGTCATCGAGCAGCTCGCGCGGTTCTTCGCCGAACGGGGGATCGAATTCCTCGCCGAACCGGTCGTCCAGGAGATGGCGCCCGGTTGTCGCGCTACGCTCGCGCCGCGCGAGGAGCTGCCCGCGACGATTGACCTCCTGATCGTGCTCGGCGGCGATGGGACGATGCTCGCGGCCGCCCGGCTCATGGGCGGGCGACGTGTTCCCGTTCTCGGCGTCAACTTCGGCGGCCTCGGCTATCTGACCGAATTCACCCTGGACGAACTGTTCCCCGCCCTGGAGCGTCTGCTGACCGAAGAAGCGCTCATTGACTCGCGCATGATGCTCGACGCCTTCGTTCATCGAGCGGGTCAGTGCGTGGCCGAATATTCGGTCCTCAACGATGCCGTCGTGAACAAGAGCGCGCTGGCGCGCATCATCCAGATCGAGTGTTGGATTGATGGCGCGCCCGTGACGACGTTTCGCGCCGATGGCCTGATCGTCTCGACGCCCACGGGTTCGACGGCTTATTCGCTCTCGGCCGGTGGCCCGATCGTCCATCCCTCGGTCGCCGCCCTCGTGATCACGCCCATCTGTCCGCACATGCTGACGAATCGGCCGCTGGTCATCTCCGATCGGTCGGAGGTGAGGCTCGCCCTGCGAACCCCGCGCGAGGAGGTCACGCTGACGCTCGACGGACAGGTCGGCTTCGCCCTTCAAGTCGAGGATGAGGTGATCCTTCGCAAGAGCGCGAAGACGTTCGATCTCGTCTCGCCGGTGAACAAGAACTACTTCCAGGTCCTGCGCGATAAGCTCTACTGGGGGAAATAGTGCGGTCCGGGCGAATCCCCCACAGGGGCAACGGGGCGTGGCGTCCTCCTCTCCTTGCCCGTCATGACGTCGTGGTGGTAGACTGACTCGGGACATCCATCAGGGAGGGGGCGTATGAGACGCACGCGCTTCGCACTTCTTCTGAGCGTCCTCGGTCTTTCTCTTCTCCTCGTCATCCCCATCCATCCCGTCTGCGCGCAATCGCAGGCGACGGCGGCCACCGTGGAGGGATACGTCTACGATCCGACGGGCGCCGTCGTGCCGGAGGTGACCGTCACGGCCGTGAACGCGGCGACGGGGCTCACGCGCACGGTGCGGACCAATGCCGCCGGCTACTACGTCATCCCACTTCTGCCTCCCGGCACGTACACGGTGACCTTCACCAAGGCGGGCTTCGCCGAGTTGAAGCTGGAGGGGATCGAGGTGCGCGTCGGCGATGCCCTGACGGTGAACGGCACGCTGCAGCCGGCGGGTATCCGGGAGGAGATCCTCGTCACCGCCGAGACGTTGCCGCTCATCGAGACGACGCGCACGCAGCCGGGCACGGTCATTGATCGCGCGCTCATTGATGTGCTCCCGCTCAACGGCCGGAATTGGACGGAGCTGGTGCTCTTGACGCCGGGCGTGACGGCCGCCGACGATTTCGGCAATGTGAGCTTCACGGGGGTGGACCGCGTCTTCAACAACATCCAGGTGGACGGCGCCGATAACAACAACGCGTACTTCGGGGAGATCCGCGGTCGCACCCGCGCGCCCTTCCAGTTCAGTCAGGAGACGGTGCAGGAATTCCGCGTGGCCAACAGCAACTTCTCGGCCGAATTCGGGCGCGCGGCCGGTGGGATCGTCAACGCCATCACCCGCTCGGGCACGAATGAGTGGCGCGGCACGGCCTTCTACTACATTCGCGACGATGCTTGGAACGCCAATGGCTTCTTCAACAATGCCAACAACGTGCCCAAGCCGCCCGAACGCCGTCAGCAGTTCGGCGGCAATATCGGCGGTCCCCTCATCCGCAACAAGCTCTTCTGGTTCCTCAACTATGATCAGCAGGTGCGCAACGAGCCCGTGACGGTCATCCTCGGCGCGCGTCTGGAGAGCGAGATTCGCGCGTTGCGCGGGGCCGATCGCGAGCTGGCCGAGCGCTTCTTCCGCCCGCTCGTGCGCGCCATCCCTCGCGATTTCGATCAGATCACCTTCTTCCCGCGACTGGATTGGCAGATCACCCCCAATCACACGCTCACGCTCACGCACAATTTCCAGCAGTTCGACTCGATGAACGGGGTCTTCACCACGCCCACGACGACGACCAACGTCACGGGCAACGCGAAGAATTTCACCAACAGCTACACGAGCGTCATCGCCCTTCAGTCCGTGTTCACGCCGACGCTGCTCAACGAATTCCGCTTCAACTTCGTCTTCGATGACACGGGCGATTTCGCCAACGATCCCGCGCTGCCGCAGATCACGGTCGCGGGATTCAATTTGGGCGGGCGGACCTTCCTGCACGCGCGACCCGGCGATTTCCCCGGGCGCTTCACGAGCGAGCGTCGGCTGCAGTGGATTGATAACGTCTCGATCATCCGCGGACGGCATACGATCAAAGCCGGCCTGGACATCAATCGCATCGTGAATCGAAACTTCTTCGCCAGCAACGTCAACGGGACCTACAGCTTCGGCAGTGTGGCCGATTTCCTGAACGGCATCATCAGCAACTACACGCAGCGATTCTTCATCGGCGATCCGCTGGTCCGACAGCGCACGATGGTCTACGGCGTCTACGGCCAGGACACGTTCCGCCTCAGCTCGCGGCTGACGCTCTACTTCGGCGCGCGCTATGAGTTGCAGACGTTGCCGGGACCGCTCGTCGTGAATCCGCTCGTGCCGGAGACCGGACGGATCAACGAGGATACGAACAATGTGGCGCCGCGCGTGGGCTTGGCCCTCGCTCCGTTCAAGAACGGCAAGACCGTCATTCGCGCCGGGTATGGCATCTTCTACGGACTGACGCCCAATCTGATGGTCAACGACGTCCTGACGAACAACAATGCGTATTCGATCAACATCTTCCTCTCGGGCAGCGCGCTGGCGGCCAATGGGATCGTCTTCCCGCCGATCACGTCGCTCGATCCGCTCAATCTCTCGAAGGTGAAATTCCCGAAGTTAGAGGCGCCCCCGGGCGGCCTCCGCTTCGCCGATCCCTTCTCGGACATCATGGTCTTCGCCCCGGATCGGGTGAACCCGTACACGCAGCAGGCGAATCTGGAGATCGAGCGCGAGCTGTTCCCGCAGACGACGGTCTCGGTGGCGTATCTCTTCACGCGGGGCGCGAAGATCTCGCGCTCGCGCAACATCAACGTGCGGCCGCCGCTGGAGGGGCCGGCGGGCGTGGCGACCATCCGCGTGCTGGACGAGCAGGGACGAGTCGTGCACACGTACACGTTCCCGCGCATCGGCGTGGTCTCCCCCGCCTCGCTCCGACCCAATCCCAATTTCCGGCAGATCAACATGGTCGAGAGCGCGGCCAATTCGATCTATCACGGGATGGCCGTGCGCGTGAATCGTCGCTTCCATCGCGGGGTATCGCTCCTGGTCTCTTACACGCTCTCGAAGACCACCGATGACATTCGCAATGCGCTCGATGGGCGTTTCACCGACATCCTCGATCCGTTCGACGTGCGGCGCGATCGCGGGCTCTCCGGCCTGGACGAGCGGCAGCGGCTCGTCATCAGCGGCGTCTGGCAGATGCCGTTCTTCAAGAACGCGGGGAATCGCGTCCTGCGCGCGGCCTTCGGGAACTGGAGCGTGAGCGGCATCGCCACGTTCTCCAGCGGGCGCGCCGTGACGGCCGATCTCGCCGGAGCGAGCACCGACACGGACCTGAACGAGGACAATGTGCCCGATGATCGCGCGCCACACTGGGGGCGCGGGGCTTTCCGCGGCCCGGGACGGAATCAGATAGATCTCAGCCTGCGCAAGCGCATTGACCTGGCCGAACGGCGACGGTTGGAGTTCATCCTCCAAGCCTTCAACGTCTTCAATCGGCCACAATTCACCGGCGTGCAGGTGGACGCCTACGACGCGACGCGCAGCGGCGGCATCACTTCGCGCGTGTTCACGCTCCGTCCGCGCGCCGATTTCCTTCAGCCAGTCTTCGGCCTTCGCGCTCGCGACGTGCAACTCGGCGTTCGCGTGACGTTTTGAGGGGGGAAGCAGGCGTCTCCCCTCAGAACGAGAGGCTGACGGGAGAAAGGAGAAGGCGCTATGGGTCGAACATTGGGATTTATGCTCGGCTTCTTGAGCGTGCTCGTCTTTCCGATCCCTCAGGAGGGGACGCTCGTCGTTCGATTGGTCCTCTCCGGGGAGCAGATCGCGGCCGCCAAGGGAAGCTCCGATCCGACGAAGGTCCTCCCCTTCCGCCTGGCCGCGACCGCCGATAATCGCCTCATCTTCAGTGACCACGGGAATTCGGACAACATCGAGATCTTCGAGGTCTACGCGATCACGCCGCAGGAGTTCGTGAAGATCACCGACACGGCCAGCCTGCGGGCGAAAGTGGATGAGCTGAACGGGGATGAACCGGCTCCTTCCCGGATGAGCGTGCAAGCGCTCGATCTGGACAGCGAGGGGCATCTGGTCATCCTCACCGATGGAGAGGATCCCGAGCTGGCCTATCTCTTCCACGTGGATCGCCGGACGAAGGAGATCGCGCTCGTCTCCGGGCTCGATCGCCCGTTTCTTCCGGTCGCTCCGATCTCCTCGATCGAAGGGAATCGCTCGATGGCCGTGCTCGGCACCACGGCGTACATCCTGTTGAACGACCGATTCGGTGCCTTCTCTGGCGATAGCATCGTGGCCATTGATGTGCACGCAGCGACCGATGGACGGGGCGTCGCCAGAGAGGTGATCTCCACCGCGCAGCTTGAGGCCGTCATCGGACCCGGACAGGATATTGACTTGAACGACATCGCCGTCCGTCCCTCCCGGAACACATTGGTCGCGATCAATAGCGGTAGGACTCAAGCGACCGATGATCTCCTTGAGATAGATCCGGAGCGGCGGACCGTCTCGCTCCTTGTGGCCGCCACGGATATTGAGGCGGACCTTGGGATCCCCGATGTCGGGTTCAGTGGGATGGACATCGGGCCGGGGGACGTCATCTATCTGGCGAACACGTTTGGGACGAGGGGGCATCCCGCGACGCGGGGGATCATCGCCATTCGGAACGCGCGCGATGGGCAAGGGGATGCGTCGCTCTTCGCCTCGCAAGCGGAGATCCTGGCCAGTCCTGAGATCCGTTCCGTCACGGGCGATCCCGTCACCGAGCTGCGCTTCCAGAATGCGGGGCTCGCCGTTCATCCCGTCACCGGTGAGGTCTTTTTCACCGAGAGTGATCTTGGGCGTCCGAGGACGCAGACCAATGGCATCATCGGCGTTCGCCGGGTGACGGGAACGGAGCCTCCGCCTCCGAGCTACCGCTCTGTTGGGCCGTGACGATGAAATCGGCGCGGCGGCGGGGCAGGAGTTGATAACCGCGCGTGAAGGGGCGGAAGCGATCGAATTGACCGACGATGCCGACGAGAGTGAAGGGGCCGGTCGGCGTCGGCAGGCCGGGGATGTCCGTCGAACCCAGGATGCGCAGCGTCGTCATCCCTGTGCCGTCGGTGATGAGGAGATTGGCGCTGCCGATTTGGGGGATTGAGCCCTGAACGATCCTCACTCCTTCGATGCGCACAAGTCGCCCTTCGAGAGCTTCGCCCACATCGGCGATCCGGGCGAGGCGAGGGATGGGCTCCGCGTCCGAATGGCTGAGCACCCGGATGCCGAATGGGGAGGGGAATGGCGGCACGGGCAACGGATTGGTGATGTCGAGCTCCAGGAGTCCGTGGAAGCTCTTCACGCGTCCTGTGACCACGACGCGGTCTCCACGGCTTATGACCTGCGGCGGCAGTCGGAGCTCGAAGATGCGGACCCCTCCGGTCTCATCCTCGATGAAGATCTCGGTCTGCGTCCGGTTGAACGTTCCACTGTCCACGGTCACGCGACCCATGACGCGGACGGGCGCGCCTTCGTAGCGCGGGGCGCCCCAGGCATCTGCGGCCCGCACGACGGCGATCGGCGTGACGCCGGCGAAATACAGGCCACAAGCGGTCGTCACGTGCCCCGCCTCATCTTCAGCCGTGACGCAGTAGCGCACCGGTGTCCCATCCGGCTGTCCGGGAATCTCACCGGCGAAGAGCGTCGCCGAGAGGCGCATGAGGGGAAGGGGCACAGGCTCTCCTTCGTTCGCGGAGAACGTCAAACGGGTCGAGCGAATCCGTCCGGAATCGTCTGCGATCTGTGCCGTGAGGAGGACGGCTTCTCCGGCGTGTGGGATGACGGGAGACGTCTGCACGAGGATCGTGGGGGGGAAATCCGTGCGCACGCCGCGTTCGGCGCCGTCGGTCGCGAAGGTCCGCGGGGGTAAGCGCTCGCCGCGCACCGTGTAGCGACTTCCATCCGTTTCGATCTCGATCGTCCCGTGGGCGACGAATCCCTGATGACTCACCCGACTGTCCGCAGGCGGGCTCGCCTGCGTCTGGAAGAGGACGGGCGGGAGAGGGGGAAGTCTCCATCGGGAGGGATCGGCGTGAGCCCGCTCGTCGGCGTCATCGTGATGAAGCGATCCACGACCTCGACGCTCGGATGGCCGTAGGGATTCGCCGTCGCGACCTGGACGATGCCGACTTCGGCTTTGAGCCGAGAGAGGAATGTCGCGTTGCTGCTGGTCGCGCTCCCATGATGGCTGAGTTGCACGACGTCCACATCGCCGACCAGTTGCGCGACCGTGGATTCGACATCCGTCGTGTTGTCGCCGCCGCCGGTGAGGTCGCCCGCGATGAAGAGATCGAAATCCCCGTATTGAATGAGGAGGCCGATCGAGGCGCTGTTGTCCGGTTGATCGAACGGATCGGAACGACCGAAGATCCCGACGCGCCCGCCGCTCAGCAGATCGCCGTTGACCACCAGGCACGTCGCGCGGGCGCCCCCGCCGAGATCGAGGACATCGCCAGCGCGCAGCGTTCGGCGAACGGCGCCGATTGCCGTCACGTAATCGGTGAAGGATCGGCTCCCGCGAGGCGCTGTGAGGTCACCGCTGTCGTACGCGAGGGTCGGCGGGAAAGCGGCCGCGACCTCATCGAGCCCGCCGATGTGATCGGCATCATAATGTGTGGCGATCATCACATCGAGTCGCGAGAGCCCGACGCGCCGCATGAGGGGGACGACGACGGCCGCTCCGGCTCCCTCCGGGCCGCCATCAATGAGCACCGTGCGCCCACTCGGGGAGATGATCAGCGCGGCATGCCCGTGGCCGACATCGGGAAAGATGATGCGCAGGATGTCCGCCTGCACCCGCATCGGGGGAGACGCGAGCCCGAAGCCCGCGGCGAGGATCCACAGGCCGATGGATGCCCTCACCTTCCATCGCGGAGATCGCACGAGGAAGATTATAGGCGGGGAGCGCATCGAGGTTGAATCCCGGCGCACTCCCCATCGGGGATTGAGGATAGCGCCGATGAGCACGGGTGCCCCTACGGCTCGGGACGAAGGCCGATGAGCGCCATCGCGCGCGCGATCTCCGGATTGCGCATGAACCAGCTCCAGACCCGACCCGTGCGCAGATTCTCGGCACTGAGCAGCGTGATGCCCACGCTGATGCCGATGACATCGGCATTCACCCAGCCGGTCGTGGGATTGAAGGCATCGGTGAAACCATAGCGGCCGTAGAACCGCTCGCCGTAGGGAGCGGAGAAGCGCTCGCGCATGGTGCGGAGCGCCGGCAGCGCGATCTCCGGCGTGAACATGAGCGACCCGGCGGCGGCGCTGGGAACGACCGTGCCGTCAATCCGCCCGTCGCGAGGGAAGCCCGGAGGCGGTGGCCCGCCCCAATCGCAGTAGCGCACCTGCCCGTTCCTCAGACAGTCCGAAGCCGTGATGCCCCAGACGTTCTCCGAGTAGCTCGCGGGGAACTCGCCCGCCAGCCGGAGGCAGAATTCTCGGTGCGCCCGCGTGGCCCGAATCGAATTCTCGAACCAGTCGGTGCGCTGTCCGCGCTCTTCGCGCCGACCGCGAAAGTCTATCCACGCGTGCGAATACTGATGGATGAAGAGCGGCGGTGCGCCGTAGATGTAGGTGTAGCCCGCATAGGTGATCGGATTTCGTCGCCAGGCATACCACGCCTCGGGCGAGATCGGACGTGTCGGCGAAGCGATGGCCAGAAGATAGAGAATCATGTGTTCGCTGTAGGTGTCCCAGCGGAAGGGGAGAAATCCGCCCTCCGGCGTCCAGCCGTGCGCGAACAGCGTCGGATGTCCGTTGAGCATCCAGGGGAAATCCACCCGCTCGTAGAGGGTCGTGGCCAGGGCGACGATCTCCGCATCGGAATCGAAGCAGTGCCGCACGGTGAGCACGCCGCCGAGAAGCAGCGCCGTGTCAATGGAGGAGACTTCGCTCGCCCATTCGCGGGCACCCGTTCGGGCGTTCATCCAGTGAAAGAACCAGCCGTTCTTGTGCGACGCGCGTTCGGCGAGAAAGCGCAGTGTCGTGCGAGCGCGCTCACGCGCCTGTTCAGCGGCGATCCAGCCCCGTTCGGCGGCGATGCAGAGAGCCGTCAGGCCGAAGCCCGTCGCCGCGATGCTCGCGATGTCGGTGCGACGCTCTCCGTTGACTCCGGCGCGATCGCGCACCAGCCCGGTGGTCGGATCGGCTTGCTCCCAGAAGAAGAGAAAAGCGCGGCGCGAGAGGTCTTCCAGGAACGCTTCGTCGTCAGGCGAACGAGGCGACGGCGCCCGCGACGACCCACAGTGCACCGGAACGATGAGGGCGACGCCCAGGATGAAAATCGCGATGCGACGGTTCACGGCTCTATTGTACCACCTCGATGCTCGCTTCCAATCCTCCGACGGAGCTCGTGCCAACAAAGACGCGGAACTCACCCGGCTCGACGACGAAACGCATCTCGCGGTTGTAAAAGCCCAGGTACTCCGGCCCGAGCGTGAACGTGACGCGGCGCTTCTCTCCGGGACGCAGCGTGATGCGCTCGAAACCCTTCAACTCGCGCACGGGGCGCGTGACGCTGGCGGCCACATCGCGGATATAGAGCTGGACGACTTCATCGCCCGCGCGCGGGCCGACGTTCTCCACATCCACGCTGACCGTCACGCGCTCGGTGGGTCGAAGGCGCCGCGCGCTGAGCTGCAGATTCGTGAGGCGAAATTCCGTGTAGCTCAGCCCGTAGCCGAAGGGGAAAAGCGGCGTCACCTCTTCGTCGAGATATTTGGATGTGTACGTGTTGCGAGGATCCGGCGGTCGGCCCGTCCTCTTATGGTTGTAGTAGATCGGGATCTGGCCGACCGATCGCGGGAACGTCACGGGCAATTTGCCACCGGGAGTGACATCGCCGAAGAGGACGTCGGCAATGGCGTGACCGGCCTCGGTCCCGGCGAACCAAGTTTCGAGGATGGCCGGGACATGATCGGCGATCCATGAGATCGCGAGCGGACGTCCGTTGACGAGCACGACGACCGTGGGCGTGCCGGTGGCGTGGATGGCTTTCACCAGGTCGAGTTGTCGTCCCGGCAGATCGAGCGAGGCGCGCGAGGCGGCTTCGCCGCTCATCTCCGCCGATTCGCCCACGACGACGATGGCCACATCCGATTGACGGGCCAGGCGCATGGCTTCGTCCATTCCCGCACAGACGGTGTCGGTGATCCTGCATCCCGGAGCGTAGTGAACCTGCGTCTCCGGTCCGACCTTCGCCCGAATGCCCGTGAGGATGGTGACGACGTCTTCGGCGCGTCCATCCCCCGACCAGGGGCCGAGCATGTTCCTTTGATCGTCGGCGAGCGGCCCGATGACGGCCAGCGAGCGCAGGTTCTTGCCGAGGGGCAGAAGGCCGCCGTCGTTTTTGAGGAGCACGATCGAGCGAGCGGCGATCTCCCGCGCCGCCGCGCGATGTTCGGGCCGGAGCAACAGCGCGCGTTCGCGCGCCTCATCGGCGTAAGGCCGCTCGAAGAGTCCCAGCCGGAACTTCACGCGCAGCACGCGGCGCACGGCCTCGTCAATGGTGGCCATCGAGAGCGTGCCCTCTTTGATGAGGTGCGGCACATGCCGGGCGTAGAGGCGGCTCACCATCTCCATGTCCACGCCGGCATCGAGCGCGAGGCGGGCCGCTTCGGCCCCATCGGCGGCCAGCCCGTGTGCGATGAGTTCCTCGATGGCCGTGTAATCGCTCAGGACGAAGCCGTGGAATCCCCACTCGCCGCGCAGGATGGTCCTCAGCGTGAAGGGATTGGCCGAGGCCGGGATGCCGTTGAGATCGTTGAAGGCGCTCATGATCGTTCCCACACCGGCTTCGACGGCCGCACGGAACGGCGGTAGATAAACCTCCCGCAGCGTGCGCTCGGACATATCGGTCGTGTTGTAATCGCGTCCGCCTTCGGCCGCGCCGTAACCGACGAAATGTTTGGCGCAGGCGAGGACGCGATCCGAGGCGCTGTAGTCATGCCCTTGAAATCCGCGCACGCGCGCCCGGGCCATGACTGATCCGAGATATGGATCTTCGCCCGATCCCTCGACGATGCGACCCCACCGCGGATCGCGAGCGATGTCCACCATCGGAGCGAAGGTCCAGGTGACGCCCGCCGCGCGCGCTTCGGTGGCCGCGATGTGAGCGGCACGCTCGACGGCCTCTGGGTCCCAACTGCTCGCTTCGGCGATGGGCACGGGAAAGATCGTGCGATAGCCGTGCAGGACATCGAAACCGAAAAGCAGCGGGATCTTCAATCGCGATTGCTCGACGGCGATGCGTTGCAACTCGTTGACGCGACGGGCGCCGCGCACGTTGAGGAATGCGCCCACGAGTCCTCGCCGCACGAGATCGAGATGTTCGGGACGATAGGAGCCATCGGCGTCGCCGTCGAGCATCTGAAGCTGGCCGAGCTTCTCCTCGAGCGTCATCTGTCGGAGCAGCGCTTCGACCTTGCGCTCGATCTCATCGGCAGGCCGCGGTGATTGCGGAGAGACGGGCATCCCGACAAGCAGCACGACGCTCATCAGACCCAATCTCCCGATCATGCGCCCCCACGAGCGCGATCTCTTGGCGACGTTGCGATCCAACGATGGGTGCAGGGCGACCATCCGACGCTCAGAAGCTGAATCGCGCTTGAAACTCGACGACGCGACCGGCCAGCCCGCGCGTCGCGCGACCGAAGTTCGGACGATCGGCGAAGACGCCCTCGTCGAAGAAGCCGAGCGGTTGCAGATTCAGCTCGTTGAAGGCGTTGAGGAAATTGAAGCGAATTTCCAGTCGAGCGGCTTCGCCGAGTCCCGGCACGCGGGGGAGCGCCGTTTGCTTCACCAGGCTCAGGTCCACGCTGCGATAGCCCGGACCGCGAAACGCATTGCGCCCGATGCCGGGAGGTCCGATCGTCGTCGTGTCGAAGTACCGGGCACCGCCGCCGGGGAAATTCCCGCCCGGACGAATGAACGCGCGATCGCTGCGATCGGTGAGCGCGCCGCCGAAATACCGCGTGGGACGAATCGGCCCCCACGGCTCGCCGTTGGCGAAGCGGAGACTCTGACCGATCTTCACCGTGTAGGGGAACCCGGTGGAGATCGTCCAGATGCCGTTCAATTGCCAGCCGCCGAAGGCCTTGCCCCACCAGTCGGTGCGGTTGTGCAGGATCGGTACGTCCCAGAGCCAGGAGATGACTGTGTGATGTCGCACGTCGTAGTCCGATGGGCCGCGTTCGGAGCGAAGGTCGCTCGGGTACGTTTGATTGGTCGGCGCGCCCGGCCCTTCGTAGGAGAGCGTGTCAATGCTCTTGCTCCAGCGATACGCCGCCTCCAGGCGAAAGCCGTGCGAGAAAGCGTGCGTCAGCCGCGCCAACAGGGCGTGATAGTTCGCGTTGACATCGGGGAGGAGGAAGAAGACGGGACCGAAAAACGGATTGCGCGGGTAGAGCAGGTTCTGATTGATGATGCGAATGAGCTTGTGACTGCTGCTGGCCTGATAACCCACAGACGCGATGAAATCCCACGGCAGTTGAGTCTCGGTCTCCAGCGACCACAGGTAGACGTAGGCATTCGGCAGTTTCCGCTCCGTGCCGTAGATTTCGACCTGACTGCCGCGCACGCCGCCGGTCGCCGGATCAATCCCCTGCGCGAGCGCGGGATTGACCGGATAGCTCGTCAGCGCTCGACTCGTTCCGAGCGTATAGAGAATGCGACCGCTGGCGAAGGGGAAGAGTCCCTCGGAGGCTGATCCCCCGCAGCAGATGAAGTGGCGAGCGAAAAAGGGCGGATTCCCCCGCGTGTTGCCGTAGAGCACGCCCGGAATGCGATTGTAGCCGATGCCGAATCCGCCGCGGACGACCAGCTTGTCCCTCCACGCCCTCGGGCTCCAGGCCAAGCCCAAGCGCGGCGCGACATTGTTGCGGTCGGGCTCGAAAAGCTGGTCGCTCACGACGATCCGCGATTCGTTGAGTCGTCCCGGTGGAAAAACGAGGTTGCTCACGCGCCCGCGCTTCTCCCGCAGCGGCGTGAAGTATTCGTAGCGCAGGCCGAGATTCACGGTGAGATGGGGCCGAACCTTCCAATCGTTCTGGACGAACAGGGCGTAGTTCGCATAGCGGAAGTACCGCTGCGCATCGGCGGGAAGGCCCGTGCGCGGATCGGCATTGATCGCTTCCAGATAGGGCGCATCATTGGCCAGGTTATACAGTCCGCGAAAGACATAGAGCGGGCGCGCTCCCCCGGCCAGATTGTTGTTGTCCTGCTCGCGGCGGATCTCCACGCCGAATTTGAGCGTCTTGTTGCCCCGCACCCAGGTGAGCGTGTCCCGAACTTCATAGGTGTTCTGGGCGAAGATGCCCGGCGTCGTCTCGGCGCGAATGACTCCGATCTCAAGCCGCAGTGCCGAAGGGCCTTCGACTTCGACGCGAGGAATGCCCCAATTGGCCTCGGGGTTGTCCTTCACTTCGTTGAAGGAGAATCGGGTGGCATTCGCCCGCAGTTCGTTGAGCAGCGTCGGAGCGAGCGTGCGAATCCAGGTCACCGTCCCCGCCGAATTGAGGGGTCGCGTGCGCAGGTCTCCAATGGGCCGCCCCTGCGCCACGTTCTTGAAGTCGTTGCGGCGCGTCACGTACATGCTCACGGCGAATTGATCGCTGCCGCGCGTGAGATCCACGCGCGCGTTGAACTGGTCTCCGCGAACGAGGTTGGGCAGCGCGAGGCGAACGAATTGAATGTCGGGAATGCCGTCGAGCCCTCCGCCCACGGTGTTGCTGAGGGGCACGTAGCGGCCGAGGCCGCCCGTGAGCGATCCGATGTCCAACCCCCCGGCGACGGCCTGGCACCGCCTCGGATCGTTGAGAAAGAGGGAACAATCCGCCGGCAGAACCGTGAGCGCGCGCGGCGCAATCCCCTCGGCTTCGAAGATCCGCGCCGTCACGCCGCCAGCCCGTTGCTGCCGGACCAATTGCCGAAATTCGGGCGTCTCGATCCAGGTGCTCACGAAGTCCGTGTTGTTGCTCCGCAGACCTTCGTAGGAGAAGAAGAAAAAGAGCCGATTCTTGACGATGGGCCCGCCGAGGCTCCCGGCGAACTGACGATAGAGCTGCTCCACGCGCACCGGCGGCGCATCTCGATTCGGATCACCGGTGATCCCGCCCCATCGGTTGAAGGCGTTCAGGTCAGGATCGTTGTACTTGAGGACGGCGCTGCCGTGAAATTCGTTGGTGCCGTTTTGAGAGACAACTTGAATCTGCGCGCCCGTGTTTCGACCGTACTCGGCCGAATAGGTGCTGGAGAGGACGCGAATCTCTTTGACCGACTCCTGATTGGGCGTCACCACGGCCGCTCCGGCCCAGCCGAGGCTGTTGACGCTCACGCCGTCAATCATGTAGTTGTTGGCCGAGAGGCGTTGACCGTTGGCACTGATGGGGACCTGATTCTCAACCTGGAAGATCGAGACGTTCGATCCTCCGGGGCCGGTCGTGTTGGGCAAGCCCACGGATTCGCCGCGACTGCCGCGCGCGCCCAGGCCCAGGACGCCCGGCGTCAGGCGGATCAGTTCGTATGGATCGCGCCCGAACTGCGGCAGCCGAAGGACTTCTCGCGTGGTCACCGCGCGCGTCACATCGGGATTTTCCGTCTGAAGCGTCGCCACCTCGCCCCCCGCTTGCACAGTGAGCGTCTCGGTGATCTCGCCCGGCTCCAGCGTCAGATCGAGGCCCTGAACCTCTTCGGCGCGGACGATCACGCGCTCCACTACTTTCTTCTTGAACCCTGCGTATTCGACCGTGACCCGATACGCGCCCGGCGCCAGCCCGGAGAAGCGATAGAACCCCTCGGCACTCGTGACCACCTGCTGGGTCTTGCCCGTCTCATGATTGGTGAGCGTGACCGTCGCTCCGCCAATGACCGCGCCCGTAGGATCGGTCACAACTCCCTGAACCCCCGCTCTGAATTGGGCGAGCCCGGTGAGGACCACCCCCAGCAGAAGCATTCCCCCACCGACGAACCGAACGACGACAGAGCCGATGCGATGCATAACTCATCTCCTCCTGCAAAAGATGGACAGGAGCACCCCCACCGGCGAGGGCGCTCCTGAAAGAGCAACTCCCGAGGTGGTCGCCGACTCCGATCGTTCAGGAATCCGAACGAGTACAAGAGCCGGGAGCGCTCATCATCGGCATTGGCCCGCCGTCGTCCCGCCCGTGAGGAGCTTGCCGTTCCACCGGATGTTCGTGAACGCTGCAGCAGCGCTGTTCTTCGGTATGTCCGTGTTGATCACCGTCTGAATGTAGCCCTTGATGAAGAACGGGCCGGGAATCCCTTGCTCCAGATTGGTGAATTCCAGCGCCGGACTCGTCTGATCGTTCGCTCGATAGATGATCTTGCGCTTGCCGTCCATATCGCGGAAGTACCGTATCCCCATCGTGATGACGTCACCGGAATTGTAGCTCAGATCGAACTTGAAGAACGGAAACGGCCCGCCGAAGGCGACCACCTCATGGGCATCCGTGTTGACGAGGTATTGCCCCTCTCCGGCGACGGACGTGGTGAGGATGATGCCCGCTTCTTTTCGCTCGGCGAACTTGGTCCCCGGCGGCGTTCCCATGAGCACGAGATCGAAACTGAACTCGAAGAAGTCGTCAATGCCGAAGGCCAGAGGCTCTTCTCCATCTTCGGAGAGCGCCCAATCGTGCCGGTTGGCGAATTGACCGGGGTGACTGACCTCCGAATCGGAGAAGGCGACCGTCGGCAGCACCTTGACGAACGCGAATTTCGACTGCGGATCGCCTCCATGCACGACCCGAGGCAGAACGACGACATCCTTGACCTGTTTGGCCTGGGCCAGTTCTGGCTCCTGAGAGCGAGTGACCGAAGCGTTCGGCCATCCCGCCAGTCCCATGACCACGGCCACGAGCCCGAGCCTCCTCATTGCCTTCATTGCTGTCCCTCCCTAAGGAAGATCGCGGACGGCGCAATGCTCCTCCACGCGGGAGAAGCGTTGGGGTCCTGCACCTGGCTATATGTGGGAAATATTTCCCGACCTGGCCTACATCACGCGCCTTGACGACCGCTCATCCCAGGAGCGCAGTTGGCCCAAGCGCTCCAGCTCCAGCACGCGCTCAAAGAAAGCGCGGCTCCAGCCGTACCGCTCTTGGCAGGCTGTATAGAGCTGTTCAACGGTGGGGTCCTGCTGAAGGGCCTTTCGCAGTTGCGATCTTCTGTCCCACAGCTTTCTCAGATTCTGCGCTTTCGTGATCGCCTTCGACTCCGCATCGTCGCGAAGGCCGTAGAGGCGGGCCAGAGCATAATCGAGCGCTCCGCTTTGAAAAGCACGTCGGCTACGCGGCAGCCGCTCCTCAGGCCAGCTCGCACTGTCACAAACGATGTCTTGCAGGAAGGACCGGAACTGTTCATCCACGTCCGATGGAGAGGCCCAGGGCAAGCGCTGACGAAGGAAGCGTTGAATCCCTCGGATGGTTTTGATCTCCTCGTCGGGAAGCCCCGGAGTGCCCTCGTCCAGATAGGTCAGCCAGGCTTTGAGGCGTTCTCTATCTCTCCACGGGGATCGCTCGTTGACCGGTGATGTCGGCAGCGAGGACGGGGGTACGGATGAGGCGATGAGCCGGAGCGCCTCGCATCGGGATCGAACGCGTTCCATCTGCTGGAGGTCTACCTTCTCTGCCGGAAGAGCTTCGATCCTCTCCAGGGCGCGTTCGTAGTGAACCTTCTGCACGTGGACGAACGTGAGCGCCTTTTGGACGAGGGGATCGGTGATCGCCACATGACCCTGGAGGGCCAGATGACACAGGAGCGTGTTCCCCAACCAGTTCTCCGGGTCCATTCGAAGCAATGTCTCGATCTCTCGTTGGGCAGTTTTCCAGGAGCCTGTTTTGTACGCCCGTGCCGCCTGTTCGGAGGTGCGGAACAAGGCCCAGAGTGGATAAGCCGTCCCGTCCGGCGCAGCGTCGGTGTAGAAGTGGGCGTCCTTCACCTCGATGGGGATCGCGCCCGTGCGGCGATCGCCGCGGCCCAACACGGGGCCGAGTTGCCAAACGGTTTCGATCTTCTTGCGCAATTTCGTGCAGTGAGTGGCGAAGGCTTCCTTGGGGAATTTCGGTTGGGCGGTGGGCCAGACGATGTAGCTCCAGATCCAATGCGTTTGCTGCCATCCGGCCTGCAAGCACTCGATGAGATGCCGGAACAGATCGTATTCGGCGCCGTGAAGGACTTCCTCCAGAGGGTGCGCGGGCGACCGTCGGAGAGAGACTTTGCGCTGGGCCGCATCAAGATAGAGCGCGGGATACCCTTTGGTGGCGACGGTCGCCATCTCCGATGCGGAAGGGGTGAGCGTGTTTTTCACGGCTTCTTCGGTCGAGGCCAACCGCCGCTCCAGCGTCGCCAGCAGATCGCGAGTCTGCCGCAGCTCCGCGATGCGCCTTCGCTCTACGTGACGATGCCACAGCGCGAGCACGGCAACGGCGGCGACAAGAGCCGCGAGCGCCAGCACCCACGGCCAGAGCAACGCCAGTCGCCCCGGAGACAACTCCCGATTGATGTCGGCTTCCGCCGAATGCAAGGCGGCCAGAATGAGCCTGGCTCGCGCCGCTTGTTCGGCTTCGCTCGCCGTCGCGTGTGTATCGGTCAAAACGGACAGCCGCTTCCAGAACGCATAGAGGTTGTCTCGCGTCGCCAGGTTCTCGACGACCGGCGCCCATTCGGGAATTTGCGGATACGTTCGTCCGTGCTCCAGCGCCGACTGAAAGAGATCGAAGTAGGGAGAGGTTTCGAGCGCCTCTTCATTGGCCGGAAGCGCGCCGAGCGCCTCGGTGTATCGCTGCTGGCTCTCCCGCGAGGAGAAGAACTCGATCAGCCGTCGCGCCCGCCGAACGGCTTCGGGGTCTCGCCCGCGCGTTGGATCGAGCACGACAAGGAGCGATCCCCCTTTCATCGTCACGGCGGTCGTCGAGCCGATGCGCGGCGGGAGCATCGCCCCGATCCATGTGCGCCACTCCGACCCCAGCGCCTTCTCCGCGAGCTTGGTGAGCCACGGCCCGGCGATCATCATCGCATATTTCCGGGCGAGGAAGTCGTCGGCCAGCTCCAGGCTCCGTTTCTCGGGCAGTGCCACGTATCCCCGCCGGGCCAGGTGAATGAGGAACTCAACGGCCCGCTCGCCTTCGGGACCGGCGAAGACGGCTTCTTTCCAGGGGAGGAGGCCGAACTTTTTCTCGATGGAAATGAGCGTAGGCACTCCGCCGTTGTAGAGCCAGACCGAGAGATCGTGCAACAGATTCCAATCCGGAGCCGTTGGGATTGCCAGCGGCGCGATGAGTCCGGGAGGAGGCGCATCGTGCAGCCGCCGACACGCCGCCGAGAAACGATCGCCGTCGGCGAGCTCACGTTCCGTGACCATATCTTTCCAGTACCAGAGCACGCGCACATCCCAGGTGTGCCGCCGCTCGTCGGCCACGACGCCGAGCGATCGAAAGTACGCTGCCCACGTATCACCGATCTGCGCGACGATGGGAGGGTTGCTTCGGTCCGAGACGTAATCGGCGAAGAAGCGAAAGGCATCGGCCCAGGCGATGAACCGCACGCGCGCCGGGATGTTCTCCCGTGCGTGAAAGGCCGCCAGCTCTTCGAAGATCTGACGCTGGCCGAGCACCTGGCGGGCGAAGGCTCGATCGCGTTGCACATCCTGCGCCGTCATCTGAAGGTGGGAGCCGCGCGCGGCTACAAAACGAGCGATGTCCGCATCCGAGGGATCGGTGGGCAGCGCCGTCTCATCCGGCATACGAATGAGCAGCACGCCATCGCGGGATGCCGTTTGCCCCCGGAGGAAGGGCGTCATGAGGATCACGACTCCGGCGATCGCCGCCCCCACATGTCGCGCGCCGATGCGCATCGCCCCATCTCCGGCAGAAACTTTACCCAAGGGTGTGCGCGCTGTCCAGCGAGTTCCGGCGCGCTCTCAGCGGACCCTGTCGAAGGCGATTCCCGTCCGCATGCGAGCCCGCGAAGCGGGCGTTCGAATTCGGCCTAGGGCGAGCGCGAGCGAGCCCACATTGCGAGCCCAACCCCGTTCCGCATGCGAGCCCCCGAAGGGGGCGACCGAATGTAGCCTAGGATGAGCGAAGCGAACCCACATTGTGAAACCAACCCATTCCGCATGCGAGCCCGCGAAGCGGGCGTTCGAATTTAGCCTAGGGTGAGCGAAGCGAACCCTAGGGAGGAGGAGCCCCCAACAATTTCCCCCAAGCCCGCACACGCGGGCGGCCCATGCGGCTGCGGACCGTGATGTCATCCAAACGAGCACCGCGCAGCCGCACGATCGGTCGCTCCCTCCGGGGGGGATTGGACCGCTTCGAGCTTCACCACTCCTTTGACAGCGGAGCCATGCCTCGGACAAAATGTCACGCGCCGTGAACGTCGCGTCTCCCACAGATCATCTTCACGGAGGCATACGATGCATCTTCCGAACACATGGCAAAAGTGTGCGCCTGTGGTTCTCCTTCTCCTCATCCCTGCACCGAGCGTTGCGCAAGAGCGTGCGCCGCATCCCGATCGGAATGCTCGCCCCGTTCTCCCCCTCAGCCTGAAGGAAGCCGTGGCTCTGGCACTCGCCCCGGAAGGGAATGTGCGCGTGCGTCTGGCCGAGCAGCACCTTCGTCAGGCGCACGCGCGCCGGAATGAGGTGCGCGCTGCACTGCTTCCGCAGACGGAGGTCTCGCTCGGCCAACAGAGTCGCACGTTGAATCTCGAAGCGCTGGGCATTCGGATCCCCGTCCCGGGATTCCGTCCGTTCGTCGGCCCCTTCACGACATTCGATCTGCGAGCGACGGCCACGCAGACGCTCTTTGATCTCGGCCTCATACGTCGCCTTCAGGCCGCCACGGCGAGCGTGAACGCGGCTCGCACGGATTTGGAACGCGTGCGGGATCAGGTGGCGGGTCATGTCGCCCGTCTCTACCTGGCCGCGCTTCGAGCGGAGGCCGCCGTGGCGACGGCCCGTGCCAATGTCGCTCTGGCGGAAGCGCTCCTCAAGCTCGCCCAGGATCAGAAGGCCGCGGGCACCGGTATCGGCATCGAGGTCACACGCGCGCAGGTGCAGCTCATGAACGAGCGGCAGCGGCTTCTGATCGCCGAGAACGAGCGTCGGCGAGCGCATCTGGAACTCCTCAAGGCCCTGGGGCTCGAGTTGGACGCGGAACTCCAGCTCACGGATACGCTCTCCTACGCGCCGATGGAGGTCCCCACGGTGGAAGAAGCCTTGGCCATCGCCTGGCGCTCGCGCGCCGACTATGCGGCGCAGCGAGAGCGCGAGGAGGCCGCACAACTGGCCTACAGCGCGGCGAAGTGGGAGCGGCTGCCTTCACTCGTCGGATTCGCCGACTACGGGACCATCGGATCGAGCGCCGCTCACACCGTTCCCACACGCACGTACGGAGTGGTCCTGCGCCTCCCGCTCTTTGACGGCGGTCGGCGCGAGGCGCGCCGCGCAGATGCCCATGCCGCGTGGATGCAGGAGCGCGTGCGGACGGAGGACCTTCGGCGGCAGATTGAGCTGGAGGTTCGCACGGCACTGGACGGGCTGCGCTCGGCCGAAGAGCAAATCCGAGTCGCCGAAGAGGGGATGAAGCTCGCCGAGCGCGAACTCCAGCAAGCGCGCCATCGGTACGAAGCTGGCGTGACCACGAGCCTGGAGGTCACCGACGCGCAGACGCGCCTGGAACGCGCGCGCGAGAACTACCTGGCCGCCCTCTACGCTTACAACCTCGCGCGCCTGGACCTGACCCTCGCCATGGGCACCATCCGCCAGCTCTTGCGATGAGTCCGTGACGTCACAGCTCGTCGGGCACGCCGTTTCCTCCGGAACCATCACCTGGTATCAAGGATCGGGGGTGATGACGGGTTGCGAACTTCCGCTCTGGGTCGCCTGAATCAGCTCCTCGACAGCGTGAACCAAACGGCGGAAAGATCGGCATCGAGTCTCCGCTTGATCTAACGATATCTCGGCCGTCAACTTCTCTTGGTCTGTGGTCTCCCTGTATGGCCTCCCCAACTTCCCGCTAATTTCTTTCTTCGCGGCGCCTGGGCTCACAGTTTCGGGCTCACGTGTCCAATCCTTCCCTCCTAACAGCCAGGCTTCGTAACAGCGGTGAGCGATCACAACGGCGACGGGCACTCGTGGATTCACCCCTCGAATTCGCTGTGCCAACTCCTTGGCCCGTTCTTTCGGACAATCGTCTTCCGCGTCCAAAACGACAAGGATGGCCTCACACCCCCTTTCTCGCACGGCGCGTGTGACAAGTCGCTCGATTCCCCCAGGAGCGGTCAGATTACCCCTTCCATGGGCATTATACGGTCGGAACTCCACCGTCCACTGTTGAAACTTCTCATGCATGAGGCGGCGGAGCAGTGTTGGAACGGCCTTTTTATCCCCATCCCCTTCCACAATGCAGATCCAGACGCCCACCGCCGCCTCTTCTCAATGCCGGTGATCACGTAGGCAGCTCGCGCCGAAGACCTTCGAGTCTCAAGAGGTCCCCCATCTTGAAATACTTCTCCTCGATCACCGAACGTTGATCCGGCTCAAGCGGCCCGATTTTCGTCTCTCCCCGCTCCCACTCGACCACGCGCAAGACTTCGGCGGGAAGGCGGTTGAGGAGGTCGGGACTATGGGTCGTCACAATAACTTGTCCGGTCGCCGATCGCTCAAGAAGCAGATCCACGAGGACGGCGAGGGCTTCCGGGTGAACAGTGAGCTCGGGTTCTTCAATGGCCAGAAGAAGCCGTGCCGACGGTTCCTCATAAAGCGCCGTCACGATCGCCACAAGCCGTAATGTTCCATCCGATTCTTGCCAGAGGTTCAGACGTACTCCCTCGCGTTCGATCTCCACGGCTTCGTCTTGAGGGTGAAGGCCCACAAAACCGGGAATCAGATGCTCAAGCGCCTCCGAGATTTTGGCGAAGGCTTCAGGAGAGTTCTTGTGAAGTTTCCACAACACATGCGAGAGGTTCTCTCCATATTCCCAGAGCGGCGGGGGAGCAACGAAAAACACAGGCATCGCGAGGCTGGTGCGAATCACAAGCGGCGTGGGATGGAAGAACCTCATCCCCTGCAGCGTCTGCCAGACTTCGAGAGCCGCCCTCCACCCCCAAGCCAGAGTGGGAAGAACCAATCCACTCATGGGGGGGAACTCGACCTGCTCCAGGAGTGGTCGGAGCATTATCGGGACACGAACGAGCCGTCCTTCAGCGACCTCGAATTCGTCTTCTGATTCGTCTGCTGAAGCCCTGAGCCGCTCCCGGAGAAGCCGGTATCCTCCGGTCTCCTCTGCGTCCAACTCCAGCTCATAAAGAGCTGGCTTCCCCGTGGAAAGCTCAATGTGCACTTCAATCCTGAGTGGACGATCCTTGCGGTCAAGCGTTCTGGCTCTAGGGTGAAGGATTCGGGAAAAACCGCCGCGTCGGACAACGGCCGCGTCTACTCCCCACATGACCGCATCTCGAACAAAGCGCAAAACATCCACGAAATTGCTCTTCCCCGATCCGTTGGGACCGATCAAAACAGTGAACCGTCCAAGCTCGACTTCGACCTCGGCGAGGCTTTTGTAGTTCCGGGTGGTGACTTTGCGAATCATAAGGCCAGTATAGGTTTCGCCTCACCGGAGCGTCAAGTAGGGGCGACCGGCCGGTCGCCTCCACCGTCACAATGGACCGAAGCGGCTGGAGGGAACGCCCTCTCTAAGCTTTTGCGGCGGAAGCAAGGGCAGGCGAAACTCAGAGAGACAGGAGATCGCGGGCGAGCCGCACTTCCGAAGCGGGGCGCGAAATTCCGCTTGACAGCATAGGGGCATCGGTTCACACTATACGCCGCAGGTTGTCGCGGCTTCGGGAGGTGCGAAAGCCGAACGCCCGGAGCGGAAAGGAGGTCTCAATGGGACGTCGGTCCTCGTCGCTCATGGTCCTCGGCCTCATGCTCCTGGGGCTTCTCTCAGGTAGCTCTCGGGCGCGAGCGGAAACGCTCGTCGTATGCCCGCAAGGCTGCCCGTTCAGTTCTATCCAAGCGGCCATTAACCAAGCCAGCCCCGGCGATACGATCCTCATTCAGGCGGGGACGTACGCGGAGAATCTGACCATCGCGAAGCAGGGCCTCATCCTTCGGGGGGAGGCTCCGGAGAAGGTCATCCTTCGAGCGCAATTTTCGGATGAGCCGGTTATCCGCGTGCGCGAATCGGATGTGCGGTTGAGCAGTCTCACCGTCACCGGGGGCGCGCGCGGGATTCAAATCGAGAACCGAGGGAACAATTCCACGCTCTCAAATCTCATCGTGCGGGAGAACCAGGGTGAAGGGCTCCTTATCGAAGCCGCTCAAATGGGGGAGGCGCGCAGTTGTCTGATCCGTGCCAATACCATCGGCATCTTCATCGGATCGCGAGGCGCTTTTCGTCTCATCGGGAACCGGATCCGCGAGAATCGGGATGGCGTGGAGGTCTTGGACGCCGATCGAATCGAGCTGCGGGAAAATGTGATCACGAATAATTCCGGGTGTGGGGTGAGGGCCGACGATCGCTCCCAATTGCTCGGCTCCAACAATGCCATTTTCGCCAACGGGCAAAACCTCTGCGGCAGCGCGCAAAACCGCACGGGCCTTTTGGACCAGACGCCTCCTCCACCGCCGCAGAATCTGACGGTCACGCCGGCCGACTGGACCAATCAAGGGCGGTTTGAGATCACTTGGGAGGATCCCGCGGACCTGGCGGGCATCGCCGCCTACTTCTTCAAGCTGGGCACGGCGCCCACAAGTGCTACCGACGGGACGCGTCGTGAGATCGCTCAAAAGCCGCTCATCGTCGAGAATCCGCCCGAAGGGGAGCGGCCCATCTTCATTTGGCTCGAGGACGGGATGGGGAACAGAAGCCATCTGAATGCCGCGCGCGGCACGCTCCGTTTTGACCGGACGCCGCCTTCGGGCACGCTGCTCATCAATCAGGGGGCACAGCAGACGACGGAGCTTCGCGTCACCCTCACGCTTCGGGTTCAGGATGCCGCGAGCGGCATGGCCGACATGCGCTTCTCCAACGACGGACAGACCTGGTCGCCCTGGGAACCGTTCGCCCCGGAGAAGACCAACTGGGACCTCTCGCAATTCGGCGGCAACGGCAATCCCGGTCGCAAGACGGTCTCCGCCCAGGTGCGCGATCGCGCGGGGAATGTCGGACAGTTCTCGGCGCAAATCGAATATCTTCGACTCCAACCTCCCTCGGCTCAATTCACCTTCAGGCCGCAAAATCCCCGTCCTACCCAACAGGTAACGTTCGACGCCTCGACCTCCTCCAGCCCGAATGGGGCACTCACTCGCTACGCCTGGAATTTCGGCGACGGGACCGAACGAGAGACCACTCAACCGATCGTTCAGCACGCCTATACCTCCGAAGGGCGCTACACCGTGCGCCTGACCGTAACGGATGTCTTTGGCATGACGGCCTCCACCGAGCAACAACTCGTCGTGGAAGCGCGTTCGGATACGTTGCGCGTGCCTCAGGACTTCTCCAGCGTAGAAGACGCCGTGAGAGCGGCGCAACCGGGTGATGTCATCGCCATCAGCTCCGGGATCTACAACGTGAATCTGGTGCTCGACAAGCCTCTGACGCTCCGGGGCGTCGGGCCTCAGACGCTCCTGCGAGGACAGGATCCGAGCCGACCCGTGCTCATCGTTCAGGGCGAAGGCCTTCACATGCGCGTGGAGGCCATGAGACTCACGACGCAATCCGGCACGACGGCAGCCACGGTCTCGGTCCAAAGCGGTTCACTGACGGTAGCCAGAGCAGTGGTTGAAAATCTCGGCGCTATGCCGGTGCTCGAGTTGGCCGGCTCGGCCTGCGTCTCCCTCGAAGGCGCGGAAATGGCTCCGATTCGCTTAAGCAGTGCCATCGGCCCGACCGTGCGTGCCCGCGACCAAGCCCAGCTCACGGCTGTTCGCGCCGAGTTCGTCGGAGGAGAGGGGCTGACGTTTACCGGATCGGCTGCGGCCGTTATCAGGGATTCGACGATCGCAGCCACCGGTGGCACCGGTTTGGCATTCTCGAGTTCGGCAGATTTGGCCCTCACCGGCGTGAATCTCGAAGCCGTGGGCGATGGAGTGACCTTTTCTTCCTCAGGCTCGCTCACCATAGCCGGCGTGAGGATCACAGCGGGCAGAACCGCGCTGCGGCTTGCGGGATCGGCGGAGCTGGCGCTCGATCTCACGGATTCGTCGTTCGTGGGAGCCGACGTCGGACTCTCCCTGAGGGGAACGGTTCGAGTGACGGCTATAGACGGCGCGATCCAGGGAGGGGGCATCGGTTTGGATGTCGGGGAGAACGCGCAGCTTGTGATGGAGGGGACGGAAGTCACAAGCGATGGACTCAACGTGAGGGTGAGTGGACGGGCGCGCGCCCGGCTCCAGCGGATGCGCATGAGCGGTGGTTTGGCCGGCGTGCTCGTCCGGGATTCGGCCACGCTCATCCTGGAGGGCAACACGATCAGCGACCATGCGCTCTGGGGAGCCTTCCTCCCTCAACCCCCTTGCCTTCTCACAGGCACCCTCAGCGGGCATACTGCTGGGGTCAACTCCGTGGCCTTCGGTCCGGATGGGCGGCTTCTGGCCTCGGGATCCGGTGATCGAACCATTCGGCTGTGGGAGGTGGCCACGGGCAATCTCGTGCGCACCCTTACTCTCAGCGGGTTTTCCAATCCGGTTTACTCCGTTGCTTTCAGTCCAGATGGGAAGTTTCTGGCCTCGGGGTCCGGTGATCGAACCGTTCGGCTGTGGGAGGTGGCCACGGGCAATCTCGTGCGCACCCTCAGCGGGCATACTGATTCGGTCACCTCCGTGGCCCTCAGTCCGGATGGGCGGCTTCTGGCCTCGGGGTCCGGGTACTATGATCGAACCGTTCGGCTGTGGGAGGTGGCCACGGGCAGTCTCGTGCGCACCCTCAGCGGGCATACCGGTTCGGTCACCTCCGTGGCCCTCAGTCCGGATGGGCGGCTTCTGGCCTCAGGGTCCGGTGATCGAACCGTTCGGCTGTGGGAGGTGGCCACGGGCAATCTCGTGCGCACCCTCAGCGGGCATACCGGTTCGGTCTACTCCGTGGCCTTCAGTCCGGATGGGCGGCTTCTGGCCTCGGGGTCCAGTGATCAAACCGTTCGGCTGTGGGAGGTAGCGACGGGGAATCTCGTGCGCACCCTCAGCGGGCATACCGGTTCGGTCTACTCCGTGGCCTTCAGTCCGGATGGGCGGCTTCTGGCCTCAGGGTCCGGTGATCGAACCGTTCGGCTGTGGGAGGTAGCGACGGGGAATCTCGTGCGCACCCTGAGCGGGCATACTGATTGGGTCCAGTCTGTTGCTTTCAGTCCGGATGGGCGGCTTCTGGCCTCGGGGTCCGATGATCGAACCGTTCGGCTGTGGAATCTCGCTATGGGGATCGAGCTTTTGGCACGCATTGAGGAATTGAACCTTTTGCTCGGACCAGCGGCGCCCTTCACCGGTGTGATCACCGGCAGCGAGAACGTCATGGAGCGCAACGGCACGAGCGTGCCCGAAGCAGCGCGTCAGGCCGGCCAGGCCGACGTCTGCCCCGCCGATCTGCTCTTCCTGGTGAAGCCGAAATGAGCGCCCGCTGTTTCCCCCTTTGCCGCCCGTGAGCCCGCGCGTGAGCGACCGAATATAGCCTAGGGTGAGCGCGAGCGAGCCCACGGTGTGGAACCAATCCAATTCCGCACGCGAGCCCCCGAAGGGGGCGACCGAGTGTAGTTTAGGGTGAGCGAAGCGAACATCATGAGATCAACCTCCTTCCGCATGTAAGCCCGCGAAGCGGGCGTTCGAATGTAGCCTAGGGCGAGCGAAGCGAGCCCTCGTTATTGAGATCAGCTCCATTCCGCATGCAAGCCCCCGAAGGGGGCGACCGAGTTTAGCCTAGGGCGAGCGAAGCGAGCCCTAGGAACGAAAGGCCCCAACCAAATTTCCAAGCCCGCGCACGCGGGCGGCCCATGCGGAAGGCGGAACGTGACGTCGTCCCTACGAACGCGGCGTGTGGCCGCGCGAATGGGCCGCCCCCTTCGGGGGCTTGGGGAATGATCGGGGCGACGTTGCCCCAGGGCTCGCCTTCGGCTCGCCCTGGGCTACGTTCGCACGCCTGCTTCGCAGGCTTTGTGTGGGCGCGACCCAACTCTCGTTGTGAGATCAACCCAATTCCGTGAGCCCGTGCGCGCGGGCGACCGAATTCGGCCCGGGGTGAGCGAGAGCGAGCCGACGTTGTGAAACCGATCCGATTCCACATGCGAGCCCGCGAAGCGGGCGACCGAGTTTAGCCTAGGGCGAGCGGAGCGAGCCCTAGGAACGAAAGGCCCCAACCAAATTCCAAGCCCGCGCACGCGGGCGGCCCATGTGGAGGCAGAACGTGACGTCGTCCGCACGAACGCGGTGTGTGACCGTGCGGATGGGCCGCCCCCTTCGGGGGCTTGGGAATGATGGCGCTGTCGTTGTCCTAGGGCTCGCCTGCGGCTCGCCCTGGGCTACGTTCGCACGCCTGCTTCGCAGGCTTGATGCGGAATGGCGATCTCTCAGATAGCCTCGCTTTCGGCTCGCTCCGGGCGAGATTTCCGCACGTCCGATTGCGCGGGGAGGGAGGGAATGCCGCTTGAGGCTCGCCTGATCCGAACGCCAGCTTGTGCAGGCGCTCTCGCGAGCGGAGGGCTGCTTCGATGCGCTCATCTTCGGTGCGGTGCCAGATTGCACTTTGATCCTCGCGCGAGTTCGCTCAGGTTCTGTTCGTGGTGACTCTAGACGGAGGGAGAGCGGTGTGATATTCTTCTACACGCGCCAATGCGCCCGTAGCTCAACTGGATAGAGCATTGGACTTCGGATCCAAGGGTTGGGGGTTCGAGTCCCCCCGGGCGCGCCAGACCACCGGCATGAAGTCCTCGAGGGTCGGCGAACCGTATGGTATTTTCCTGCCGACGAGGCATTCTCATTGGCACGCTTCACCCGTGGCCTGAAGATTGAAGTCGCAGGGCTCCCGTGCTTCGGCAGACGAGCGTGTGCGGTGTCGCGACTTTCACCAGTGCGATCGCCCATCTGGGGCGATTCGCTCTTCCCTTGACAGGGAGGGGGGTGTGTGATGCAATGTGGAGGCAGTAAGTAGAGGGAGGTTACCGGGATGCCGATTATCACAGTTCCGAGGGCATTGCGGGAGCGGTTGGGGGAGGAGGGGGCGGAGGCGTTGGTGCAATTGATCAATCAGGCGACGGAGGCGGCTCGTGGGGACATGGTGGCGGTGGTGGAGGAGAAGTTCGAGCGGCGGTTGACGGAGGAGGCGTCGAAGTTGAGGGCGGAGGTTGGGCAGTTGCGGAGCGAGCTGGTGGAGAGGATCGAATCGGTGCGATCGGAGTTGACAGGAAGGATCGAGTCGGTGCGGTCGGAGTTGATCAAGTGGATGTTTCTGTTTTGGGTGGGGCAGATTGGGGCGGTGGTGGGCATTCTCTTCGCCTTCTTCCGGCGGTGAAGGTGGTGGAGTTTTGACAGGGAGGGTGCCGGGATGCCGATCATCACAGTTCCGAGGGCATTGCGGGAGCGGTTGGGGGAGGAGGGGGCGGAGGCGTTGGTGCAATTGATCAATCAGGCGACGGAGGCGGCTCGTGGGGACATGGTGGCGGTGGTGGAGGAGAAGTTCGAGCGGCGGTTGACGGAGGAGGCGTCGAAGTTGAGGGCGGAGGTTGGGCAGTTGCGGAGTGAGCTGGTGGAGAGGATCGAGTCGGTGCGATCGGAGTTGATGGGGAGGATCGAGTCGGTGCGGTCGGAGTTGATCAAGTGGATGTTTCTGTTTTGGGTGGGGCAGATTGGGGCGATGGTGGGTATTCTCTTCGCCTTCTTCCGAAGATGAGTCGGTTCGATCTCCAGGCCTTCGCGTGCCGCGCCTGAAGGACCGTTGGTGCATCATCCACGAGCTTTCCTCGCCTCTTTCGACGATACCCGGTTGGGGAACATCACATAGTCTTCTGACTGCGTGGAGTCCCCTGTCGGCCTGGTGTCGCGCGATTGCCCTGCTGTGTGGGAGCGGCGGATAATACTCTCGGGGTGCGATTCGAAGTATGATCGGAGCGATCGTACCACAGCCGATCACCGTGCGTCGAGGACGTGTCGAAGACCTCGACCAACTGGAGGACGTCTATCGGCAGGCGTATCGGGGGCTGGAGGAGTATGCGGATACGACCACGTTTCGCATCCGCAATTATTTGAACTGGCTCTACAGCGGCGAGCCGGAAGGATTCTTCGTCGCTGAGGTCGAGGGGCGATTGATCGGATTTGTGAGCATTCACGCCGAGTGGTGGGACAAACGCTTAGGCGAGACGGGAGAGATTCACGAGATCTGCGTCCACCCCGAATGGAAAGGGAAGGGGGTGGGGCGGAGGCTCTTAGAAGCCGCCATCGCGTATGCGCGTCAGCGGGGTCGCCGATATGTGAGCCTCTGGGTGGGAGAGCGCAATTGGCACGCGCGTCGGTGGTATCGGAGCCTGGGGTTTGAAGAATGCGGTGTGCAACACGGCGAGTGGGTGCGTATGATCAAGCCGATTGAGGAGGACGTTCACGCCCAGTGAGCGATCACGTGGGCGAAGACGCGAGCGGCGATCTCCAACTCTCGGAGCGAGACCCACTCGTAGTCGGAGTGAGCGACGCCGAGGCTTCCGGCTCCGTACACGACGGCGGGAAGGCCGCGCTGCAAATAGTGCGTGGCGTCGGTGAAACTGTAATAGCCGCAGGGGGTCGGACGCTCGCCCACGATCACCTCGTGCGCGGTCTGAAGGGCTCGGACGAGGGGATGGTCCGCCGCCACCTCCGACGGTTCTGAGACATCGAGGATCGTCAGCTCTGCCCCGAGCTGCGCCGCGAGTGCGAACAGTTGCTCGCAGGCCTCGCGAATGGAGACGCCCGGCAGGACGCGAATATCCATTTGAAAGCTGCAGCGATTCGGGACGACCATCGTATCGAATCCCCCCTCGATCTTCCCCAGCGTCACCCAAGGGGCCGGGGGGAACAGCGGGTGCGTTTGACTGAGGAAGGGCAAGCGTCCGATCTCCTCGATCGCGCGCATGGCTTTCAGGACGGCGTTCTCGCCGCAGTGAGGGGCGCTGCCGTGCGCCGCGCGTCCGTAGACGGTGACCTCCAACTCGATAGCTCCGGCGTGTGCGATCACCGGGCGCAGCTCCGTGGGCTCGAGCACGATCGCGCCTTCGGCCTCCACGCGCACCTCGCGCGAGCCGAGGGCCGTGCGCTCCTCATCCACGACGAAGGCGATCTGGCAGGGCGCCTCCACCAGCTCGACGGCGCAGAGCAAAGCGGCGATCTGCCCCTTGCAATCCGCGACGCCGCGCCCGATGAGCCGATCGTTCTCCTGCCGCAGACGGTACGGCTCCGGATGCGTGTAGGCCGGGTAGGTGTCCACGTGCGCCGAGAAGAGCAGCGTGCTCTGGCCGCGTCGGGCGACGAGGTTCTCGCGTCCGAGGGAGGTCATCTGTCGCTCCACGCGAAATCCGCAGGCCTGGAGCACACCGGTCAGGAAGGGGTAGAGCGCCGCTTCGTTGCCACTCGGCGTCGGCGTCTGGACGAGTATAGCTGCCAATTCGCGCACGCGCGCGCGGAGTCGCTCTGAGGTCTGCTCGGGGAGACGCGTGAAGCTGTGCTCGCCGAAAGTGCCCTCGCTCACTTCGCCCCTCCATTGGGGAAGAGGCAGCGCGCGCGCTCGGTCGCTTTGACGACGGCCTTGATCAGCGTGACGCGCAGTCCCCCCTCTTCCAGCTCCAGGATGCCATCAATCGTGCATCCGGCGGGGGTCGTCACCGCGTCCTTGAGCTTAGCGGGATGCTCATTGGTGACGAGCACCATCTTGGCGGCGCCGAGCGTCGTCTGCGCGGCCAATTCCGTCGCCACGTCGCGCGCCAGTCCGACCTTCACTCCGGCCTCGGCCAGCGACTCGATGATGATGTAGATGAACGCCGGACCGCTCGCGCTCAGCCCCGTCACCGCATCCATGTGCCCCTCGTCGAGGATCATCGTGCGTCCGACGGCGTCAAAGAGCGAGCGGGCCAGTTGCAAGTGCGCCTCCGTGGCGTAACGTCCGCGGCAGAGCACGGTCATCCCGGCGCGGATGATGCAGGGGGTATTGGGCATCGCGCGCACGACGGGGACTTCGACCGGCAGCAGGCTCTCGATGAACGACGTGGGGACGGAGGCGGCCACGGAGATGAGCAGATGTCGCGGAGTGACGACCGGCGCGATCTCCTCCACCACCTCGCGCATCGTTTGCGGTTTGACGCTCAACAGGACCAATTCCGCCTGCTCGACGGCCAGGGCGTTATTGAGGGTCGTCTTCACGCCGTAGTGTTCGGCCAGGTAGTCGAGTCGCCGTTGATGCTTCGCCGTCGCGATGATGTTCTCCCGTTCGATGATCTCCGACTCGAGCATGCCGCGAATCAACGCCTCGCCGATTTTGCCGGCGCCGAGGACCGCGAGGTTTCGGTGTCGCAACATCGTCATCCCCCTCACCTTCGATGTGGAAAGTTCTCATCGTAAAGGTATTGGGCGATGGCGTCAAGGCGCGGCTCCACCGAAATCGGGGGATTGGCCAAGCGGCCGCAGATGCGACGTCCGGTGAGTGCGTCCTCAAGTTGCCCCCCGTGATAGCGCAGGGTGTATTCGGGATCTTTCAAGAGATGGCCGGTCAGCAAGGCGACGACCGTCTCCGTGGGCGCGAGCTTCCCCTGGTCGCGCAGCTTCTTGATTCCGGCCACTGTGGCGGCCGAGGCGGGTTCGCAGCCGATGCCGTCACGACCGATGGCGGCTTTCGCATCGGCGATCTCCGCCTCACTCACGGCGAGGCAGAATCCGCCGGTCACCTCCAGGGCCTGCAGCGCTCGCCGCCAGTTCACCGGGTGGCCGATGCGAATGGCCGTCGCATGCGTCCGCGGGTGGGGGACGGGCGTGATCCGCTTCGCGCCTCGCACGACGGCGTCAACAAGCGGGCTCGCCCCTTGCGCCTGCACGATCGTCAGCTTCGGGAAGCGCGCGATCAATCCCAAGCGTCGCAGCTCCTCCATCGCCTTGAAGAGCGCCGCCGAATTCCCCAGGTTCCCTCCGGGGACGACCAGATGATCCGGCACTTCCCATCCGAGCTGATCGAGCAGCTCGATGAGGATCGTCTTCTGACCCTCGATCCGGAACGGGTTGAGAGAATTCAGGAGATACACCTCGGGTCGCGCGCTCAGCTCGCGCACCAGGTGCAAGACCGTGTCGAAGCTGGCTCCCTGGACTTGCAGCGTCACCGCGCCGTATTCGAGGGCTTGCGCCACTTTCCCCAGGGCGACGTGCTCACTCGGGATGAGGACGAGGGCGCGCATTCCGGCTCGCGCCGCATACGCGGCCATCGAGGCCGACGTGTTTCCGGTGGACGCGCAGATGAGGACGTGCGCCCTCAGCGCGCGCGCCTGACTGACGGCCACCGTCATGCCGTAGTCTTTGAACGATCCTGTGGGGTTGAAGCCGAGGTGTTTGAAGAAGAGGTCGTGAACGCCCGCGTACTGAGCGGCGAAGCGAGCGCGATAAAGTGGGGTATTCCCCTCCCTCAGGGTGACGACACATTCGGGGGCGATCGGCGGCAGGCATTCCCGAAAGCGCCAGACGCCGCTTTGATCCAGCGGATCATCCGAGAGGCGGCGCTCGCGCCACCGTGCCCTCACGGCCTCCGACGCTCGCTCCCTCAGCTCATACGCGATCTGGAGCACATCGCCGCAGGCCGGGCAGTTGAAGAGCTTCTCCGTGAGGGGGTATCGTTGGCGGCAATCCGCGTTGAGGCATTCCAGCGCGGCTTCGCGCCAGAGGAAACACATGCCGTCTTCATCCATGCGTGCCTTCTCCTCCCCGATGTCGCCGCGCGGCTTGAGCGAAAGTCGTCAGCGATCTGCGTCCCTCACCGACCGACGCCCGCGGGCGAAAAGAAGATGGCGCGCCCGACTGGATTCGAACCAGCGACCTTCGGCTCCGGAGGCCGACGCTCTGTCCAACTGAGCTACGGGCGCGCCCCCACGCATAGAGCGCCGAAGAAAAGATACATCCTCTCCGGCGCCTTTGTCCAGAAGGGAAGAGGGGCCGGCCCTCTCTCTCAACATTGTGCCACTGCTCGGCGCGGGTTTTCTTGGAGAGCGCTGATTGACCCATCCTCGGGTCTGTGAAATGATTCTTCCGAAGAATTCGGAGGATGAGGGACGGCGTATGGAGGCCACGTACATCGTGATCATGGCCGGCGGGTCGGGCACGCGGTTTTGGCCGGCGAGTCGGGCGCGGCGGCCGAAGCAGTTTTTGAGCATCACGGGACCACGTCCGATGATCGAGGAGACGTATCTGCGCGTGGCTCCCTTGGTCGAGGACTCGCGCATTCTGATCGTCACCAATCGGGAGCATGCGCCTCTGGTGCGAGAGATCTTCTCGGGCCGAGCCGTGCGGATTCTGGTGGAACCGGAGGGGCGGAATACGGCGCCGTGCATCGGCCTGGCAGCGTGGCACGTGCAGCGCGAGGCGGGCGATGCGGTGCTCATCGCCGTGCCCTCGGATCATTTCATCTCTGATGAGGAGGCCTTCCGAACGGCGCTTCAGGCGGCGGCCGCACTCGTCCGCGCCGGCGGCATCGCCACCTTGGGGATTACCCCCACGCGCCCGGAGACGGGATATGGGTACATCCACAAAGGCGCCGCCTGCGAGCCCGTCCTCGGGCAGGCCGTCTATCGAGCAGAACGCTTTGTCGAGAAGCCCGATCTGGAGACGGCCCGACACTACGTCATCAGCCGACAGTATCTGTGGAATAGTGGCATCTTCGCCTTCACCACGAGCACCATCCTGCGCGAGATCCGGAAGCATCTGCCCCGTTTGGCCGAAGCGCTCGCCCGATTGGACGAAGGGGCGCGCCATGGCGCGTACGAGCAGACGCTGGAGGCCGTCTACGGTCAGGTCGAGGCGATCTCGATTGATTACGGCATCATGGAGAAGACGCAGGAACCGATCTACGTCCTCCCGGTGACCTTCGGATGGAATGATGTCGGCAGCTGGCAGGCCGTGCATCAATTGCGCGCCAGCGAACATGACGCGGCGCGAAACCTCACGCTCGGCGACGCCGTGCTCATTGATGTGAGGGATTCGCTCATCTATTCGCAGACGGGGCGGCTCGTCGCCGTCCTCGGGTTGGAGGGCGTCATGATCGTGGATACGCCCGATGTCTTGCTCGTCGGCGATCTCGCGCGCTCGCAGGACGTGCGTCAATTCCCGGAGCGGTTGCGGCGCGAAGGCCGGGAGGCATTGTGTTGACGGCGCAGAGGGAGCGGCGGCGCGCGCTCGACGGCGGGCCCGCTCCTCACCGAGAGCAGCTCATGAGGGGCAGAGGGAGTGAAGCCATGCGACCGAGAGTTCGAATCGCACTTTCGACCACGCTCGCCGAAGCCGACATCCTTGCTCGCGATCGGCTCCGCGTGCGGCTCGTGAACGAAGCGAACAAATCGGCGATCAAGGCGCTCTTGCGGCTGGTGGAGGTGCCCGAGGAGTTGCTCTTGCAGGCTGAAGGCGCGGACGAAGAGACCACGTCTCCGCGCCACACGCTCATCCTGGACGTGGATCCGCGCGGGGGGCCGGAGCAGGGGAATGGGAAGATCCTGGCCGATGTGCTCCCCATGCTCTACGGGTCCTCGCGGGACGTTCATCTCATTCTCCATCACTTGGTGAAGCGGGGCGATGCGCTCTCGGCCGATCTCCTCGGCTACGAACCGTGAGAGAGTTCGCGACGCCGTTGCTCGGCGATGACCTCGTCCATTTGCTTGAGCTGGTGGATGAGCCAGGGCAGCGGCAGGATCACGCCGAGAGCGGCCACCAGCAGAGCGACCGAGAGTAGCGCCATGCCGAATACGAGGTACATGCCCACCGGATGATCGGCCCATCGTCGCGCGATCACGACGCCGAGAGCCAGCGCGCAGCTCGTCAGGAACAAGATAGCCGCTACGCGCACCATTTTATCCGCCCGTCGCGCGAGGAGGGCGCGTTGTCCTTCCATCCATTGCACCGTCTTCATCGCATCGTTCCCGAGCGAGGGAAGCATCATAGCGTGAGCGAGCGGAAAAATCGAGTCGGACCGGCATTCGCCCTCCCGCGCAGCTTGGTGTTCTGGAGCCCTCGCCTTGATGCCGTTGGCGTCCGTCGGTCCGCGGATACTCCCTCGGTTGTCGTCATCCGGGGAGCGCGGTAGAATATGGCCGCTCATCTGAGGCGGGGCGGGAGGAGGGGCGTGACGCGACGACCGTTTCGATGTTCGCTCCGTGTGGGGAGCAGGATTATGCGAGGGCTTCACCATCTGGTGGGGGGAGAGCGAAAGAGGGTCTCTCTCGGCTTGGGTCCGATGATTCTGCTGGTGCTGCTCGCCCCGGTCCCCCCGGCAGCGGAGCGCTGGCAGACGATCGGCGTTCGGGTTCAGACCCTCGCGGCACTGGAACGACGCGCCGAGGGATGGAGCTACGATCCGGTGCGACGGAGCGTGTGGGTGGAATTCCCCGACGGCGGCCAAGCCGTGACAATAGTGGTGCGCTGAATCGCTCGCTGGAAGGGAAGGAGGGATGCGGGATGAACCGAGGCGTCGGGCGCGAGGCGTGGAGCAGAGGTCGAAAGGGTCTGATCCTTTGTCTGTTTTGTCTGTTCAGCCTCCTTCTGCAATCCCCGCTGTCGGCTGTCTCGTTCCTCGCGCAGGTTCGTCCGGCAGCCTCCCGCAGGGCGAGCGAGGCCCAGTGGCGGCACTTCCGCGAATACATTCGGCGGAGTTGGCGTATCCTTCAACGCACGCCACGCGACCTGGCGCGTGCGGCCGAGGATCCGAAGTTCCCCCCTCCGGCTGGGAAGTGGCTCATCTACGTCTCCCCGAAGGAGGAGAGGGCAGCGCTGGAGGCTCGCGTGCGCGAGCTCCTTTCCAAAGAGGAGCTCGCGCGGATCGAATGGCGGCGCTTGCCCGATGATCCCATGGCGATTCGGGAGCATGGCTTGCTCTATCTCCCCCATCCCTATGTTGTGCCGGGCGGTCGCTTCAACGAGATGTACGGTTGGGACAGTTACTTCATTGCCCTTGGTCTCTTGCGTGAGGGGGAGATCGAGCTGGCCCGAAGCCTGGTGGAGAATTTCCTCTACGAGATCGAGCACTATGGGAAGATTCTCAATGCCAACCGCACGTATTACCTGACGCGCTCGCAGCCGCCTTTTCTCAGCCGGATGATCCTCGACGTCTATGAGCGCACGAAAGACCGGAGGTGGTTGGCGAAGACGATCCCGGCGCTGGAGGCGTATTACCGCTACTGGACCGAGCCGCCGCACGGGGTGTCGGAGACGGGGCTGTCACGCTACTACGATTCGGGTCGGGGACCGGCTCCCGAAGTGCTCGCGCACGAACGCGACGCGCAGGGGCGGACGCACTACGATCGCGTCCGGGAGTACTACCGTCGGCATCGGGTGACGGATTACGACGTGTCCCTCTTCTATGATCCGGAGACCGATCGGCTCACCGATCTCTTCTACATCGCCGATCGTGCGATGCGCGAATCGGGATTTGATCCCTCGAACCGTTTCGGGCCGTTCAATGCCGGCGTCCTTTTCTACAATCCCGTGTGCTTGAACTCGCTGCTGTATGTGATGGAGCGGGACGTGGCGCGCATTCTCCGGGAGTTGGGGCGCTCTGCAGAGGCGCGTGCGTGGGAGCGCCGCGCGCGCCTGCGTCGGGCTCGGATCAATCGGTGGCTCTGGGATGAAGAAGCGGGTCTCTACTTCGACTACAACTTCGTGACGCGGAAGCGGCGCGCGTATCCCTTCGTCACGACGTTCTTCCCCCTCTGGGCGGGAATCGCCACGCCGCGACAGGCGGCGCGCGTCGTCGCGAATCTCTCGCTCTTTGAGCGGGCGGGGGGGATACAAACGAGCACTCAGGTGACAGGCAATCAGTGGGACGCTCCGTACGGATGGGCTCCGATGCAGGTGATCGCGGTGAAGGGACTGCGCCGATATGGGTATCATGCGGCGGCCAATCGCATCGCCCTCAACTTCATCTCTCTGGTGTTCAAGGAGTTTCTCGAACACGGGGCGATCTTCGAGAAGTATGACGTCGTGCGTCGCGAATCGGACGTCGCCGCCGGATTACGTTTCGGATACGCGGCCAACGAGATCGGCTTCGGGTGGACGAACGCTGCCGTCTTGGAGCTCTTCAGCGAGTTACCCGCATCGGAACGTCCGAACGTCCGTTGTTTGGATGGCGTGGGCATCGGCCGAGGGTCTCGGCGCCGTTGCGCGCCCGGCGAGAGGGCCGATACAATGAATGCCTTTGGGAAGGCGCGGCCAAACCCGTAGGGAGAGGATCGCCATGAGGGGAGGACATCGTGTCCGGTGGTTCTGTGGAGTGACCCTGCTTCTTGTTCTCGTTCTGGAAGGAGGGAGTGACGTGTGGGCTCCTCGAAGGGCCTCGGCGCAAGACCGCTGGAATGTGCCTGAGTCGGCGAGGAAGATGAAGAATCCGATCCGAGCCACGGCCGCTTCGATCCAGAAGGGGAAGCGCCTCTTCGCCGAGCATTGTGCCATGTGTCATGGCGATGGGGGCAAGGGCGACGGTCCCATGGCGGAAGCCCTGGAGACGAAGCCGTCCGACTTGACCGACCGCGCGCGGATGGCGTCGCAGAGCGACGGGGAGCTGTTCTGGAAGATCTCGAAGGGTAATCCGCCGATGCCCGATTTTGAGAAGACGTTGAGCAAGGAGGAGATCTGGCATCTGGTGAACTACCTGCGCGCGCTCGCGCGATAGGGGTGCCGTTTCGGCCTCACGTCCAGCGGGTGAGGATCGTCTCTCGCTGGAAGAGGCGAGCGCCGATCTTCAAGACGATCACGTCAAGGGCGAGCAACACGGCCGCTCCCAACCACACCCACCGGGCGCGGAGCAGGAAGAAGCCGCGCATCTGCATGATGAAGAGCGCCATGATCGGCAGGATCAAGAGAACGCCGATCTGTTGCGCCGTGCGCGGGTCTTTCGCGCGCGAGGAGACGATCACCCCAAGTCCCAAGCTCAGGATGGCGACCAGTGGGCCGATGAGGAAGATGAGGCTGAGCCCGACGGGATTCACCACGTGAGGGAGCACCTCCGCGGGGCTCAGCGCGCGCATCAGGAGCACATAGAGCCCGAAGGTGATCCAGGTCAACAGCGTGGCCGGAAGTGCGGCCGCCAGGCTCTTCCCCCACAGCAACTCCGTCGTCCGGATGGGCGTCGCCAGCAGCGGCTCGAGCGTGCGATTCTGCTTCTCCCCCACGATGCTGTAGGTCGCGATGGAGAGCGCGCCCAGAATTGGGATGAGCAGGAACATGAGGGTGAATTGCCGAAAGATGTAGATGTGGAAGACCAGCAGCGGATCCACGCGCCTCAGGTCGGGTTCGGCGCGACCCAGCAGCTCCGCCATGCGCTGGACGTTGCGATCGTTCCACCCTGAGGGATCAAGCAGGGGTACGAGGATGACCAGGGCGAACGGGAGGAGGAGGAAGACCACGGCCGGCGCCATCATCGAGAGCATGAGCAGGCGATGCCGTCGGAGATCGGCCCATTCTTTCTGCAGGATGACGAGGACGGGAGACATGCGCTCACCTCGCCGACGACGCTTCTGCGCGATCGGAGGCGGAGGGGAGAACGGACGTCCCTCCGTCCTCCTCGATCAGCCGGAGGTAGATCTCCTCCAGCGAATGTTCCTCCTCGGTGAGGAAGCGGATGGCGGCTCCGACTTCGACGAGCGCGCGCACGAGGATGGGGTTTTGCCGCTCCGGATCCGAGAGCGCGATCAGGAGCCGCCGATCCTCCTGCTGCACGTCGAGCACGAAATCGAGGGCGCGCACGCGCTCCAGGATGCGGTCGGTCACAGCTTCCAACGTGACGATGACGCGCCGTCCGAAGAGCCGACGGCGCAGGGCTTGGGGGGTATCCAGAGCGATCGGGCGCGTCTTCAGGACGAGGATGCGATCGCACAAGCGCTCGGCCTCGTCCAGATTGTGCGTGCAGAGGAGGATGGTTCGCCCTTGTCCCTTGAGATCGGCGATGAACTCGCGCACGACTTTGGTCATCTGCGGATCCAGCCCCGAGGTCGGCTCATCCAGAAGCAGGACCTTCGGCTCGTGCACGAGGGCGCGGGCCAGGGCCAATTTCTGCTTCATGCCCTTGGAGAACGTCCCGACGGGATCATCTCGCCGATCCCAGAGCTCGAGCAGGCGCAGGTACTTCTCGACCTGTCGAGCGACGTTCGAGACGCCATAGAGCTTGGCGTAGATCTCCAAATTCTCTCGCGCGCTCAATCGCTCGTAGAGGCCTGGCGCCTCGGTCACGATCCCGACCAGGCGTCGGATCGCCGCATCCTGCTCCCCCACGCGATACCCCGCGATGACGGCCTCCCCCGATGTGGGGGAGATGAGCGCGGCGAGCATGCGCACGGTCGTCGTCTTCCCCGCGCCGTTGGGCCCGAGCAGGCCGAAGATCTCCCCGGATCGAATCTCCATCGTGAGGGCTTGGACCGCGACTGTCCCGTCGTAGACCTTCGTCAGCGCTCTGGTCGTGATCATCGGTCAGCCGTTCTGCGGCGCAGAATCATTGATTTCACCCTTGCCGGGTGAAACGAATGACCGGCCACTTCCTGCTTCACCGACCCATGGCTCGTAGACCGGTCTGAGGAGACCGCTGCCGCCGCCAGAGGAGTCTCCACAGGCGTCACTTCCCGGGGAACTCCCGGTAGGGCCGTCCGGGACGGCCAACCCACGTAAAACCGGAGATTCAACTCGAAAAGTTCCATGGCCGGAACAGATGGTAACAAAAACGGTAACTGCCGTCAGCCCCACTGGCGGATCATCTCACAGCGTCCCTTGAACTCGGCCTCCAGTGCGAGCACGGTCGCCTCCAGCCGCTCGGCCGCCGAGAGGAAATCCTCCGGCGGCTCCGTGCGCAGCCTCTGGAGCTGGACCTGTACGGCGCGCACCTGTTCCTGGAGCACCACTTCGTACTGATAGAGCAGATCGAGCATGGCTTCGTTCACCGGGCGCTCGGTGAAGAAGGCGGTCGCCCCATAATCAGGCGCTCCGAGATCGTGCAGCAGCGCGCGCACCTTCTCGCGGACGCGCTCCAGAGGGAGGACTTCGATGAACTGCCCGGCCCGAGTCCGCTCGCCGATGAGCTGCTCAAGCGGCCCGAGCACTTCGCCGAGCCGCTCGCTCAAGTACTGCCGGTAGAGGGCATCTTGCTCCCGACGAGAGGCGTGATCGGTGTACCCTCGATAGGCGGGGAGAACGCTCTGCAGTCGCTCCACCCATTCGTTGAGCGGTGAGAGATGCGCTTCCTCGCTCATGACGCCTTTCCTCCTGCGGGGTTGCCGGGGCACCGGCGCGCGCTCACAGCGGAATATTCCCATGCTTGCGCGGCGGATTCGTGTCGCGTTTGGTGTCGAGCATCTCCAGGGCGCGAATCAATTTCGGGCGCGTGAGACGGGGCTCGATCACCTCATCAATGAATCCGCGTTCGGCGGCGACGTAGGGAGAGGCGAACTTCTCCTCGTACTCGCGAATGCGCTCGCGGCGGACGGCCTCCGGATCGCGCGCGCTCTGAATCTCCCGGCGATACAGGATGTTGACGGCGCCCTCGGGCCCCATGACGGCGATCTCGGCCGTCGGCCAGGCGAAGTTCACGTCCGTGCGCAGATGCTTCGAGCCCATGACGCAATAGGCGCCGCCGTAAGACTTCCGCGTGATGACCGTGATCTTCGGCACGGTGGCCTCGGCGTAGGCGTAGAGCAGCTTCGCTCCATGCCGGATGACCCCACGGTGCTCCTGATCCACGCCGGGGAGAAAGCCCGGCACGTCCTCGAACGTGATGATCGGGATATTGAAACAGTCGCAGAAGCGCACGAAGCGAGCGGCCTTGACCGAGGCGTCGATGTCCAACACACCCGCCAGATACGCGGGCTGATTGGCCACGATCCCGACGGGACGCCCGTTGAGGCGCGCGAATCCGATGACGATGTTCGGCGCGAAATGCTCCTGCACCTCCAGGAAGTATCCGTCGTCCACGACCAAGTGAATGACATCCCGAATATCATAGGGCAGGTGCGGCTCGGCCGGCACCAGCGTATCCAAGCGCTCCTCGGTGCGATCCACGGGATCATGGCAGGGTCGCCGCGGGGGATCCTCCAGGTTGTTCGACGGTAGGAACGAGAGCAATTCGCGGATGAGGGTCAAGCATTCCTCTTCCGTGTCCACGGCGAAGTGGGCGACGCCGCTCTTGGTGTTGTGCGTCATCGCGCCGCCCAGCTCTTCCTTGGTCACCTCCTCGTGCGTGACCGCGCGGATGACGTCCGGTCCCGTGATGAACATGTAGCTGGTGCGCTTGGTCATGATGATGAAGTCGGTGAGGGCCGGACTGTAGACGGCGCCTCCGGCGCACGGCCCCATGATGGCTGAGATCTGCGGCACGACGCCCGAGGCGAGCACGTTGCGCAGGAAGATCTCGGCATATCCCGCGAGCGAGGCCACGCCCTCTTGAATGCGCGCCCCTCCGGAATCGTTCAGGCCGATGATAGGGGCCCCGACCTTCATGGCCAGGTCCATGATCTTGCAAATCTTCTCGGCATTGGCTTCCGAGAGCGATCCCCCGAAGACGGTGAAGTCCTGCGCGAAGACGAAGACCGTGCGTCCCTCGATCTTCCCCCATCCGGCGATGACCCCATCGCCGAGATAGTGCTGATCGGCCATGCCGAAGTCCGTGCACCGGTGCTTCTTGAATTTGTCGAACTCCTCGAAGGTGCCCTCATCCAGAAGATAGTCGATGCGCTCGCGCGCCGTCATCTTCCCTTCGGCGTGCTGACGCGCCACGCGCTCGGGGCCACCGCCGGCCTCGGCCGCCCGGTTCAGCTCGCGCAGCTGCTGCAGCTTCTCCTCCAACGTCACCCGCGATGACATGCGCATCCTCCGGCCGCGCAGCCGCATCCGCCCGCGGAGCGGAAGCTCGCGATGGTCTTGCGCGTCGCGCTCAGAGCGAACGAAGAGTAGATCCGCTCGCACGCCGTGCTCCCGCATCGCGGACAGGCGATCCGCGTCGCGGGCGAGAGCACCAACTTCTCGAACTTCTCGCCGCACTTCTCGCAAACGTACTCGTACATCGGCATCGCCCGCCTCCTTCGGAAGCCCCCTCCCTCTGCGCCGGGGAGGGGAGCTCCATCGCATCGCTCCTTCGGCATACACTCTATCAAACGGTCGCCGAGCGGGCAAGAAACGAGTGAGCCCGATGTCATTCACCGAGCAGTTCTTCGATCTTTCGGCTCATCCGCTCCACATGCGTCCCCGCCCAGTAGAGGCGGGAGCACCTCGGGCAGAGGTGCACGTCCGTCTGCTCCTCATACACGTTCTGGGGAAGGCGCGAGCGCACGGCCTCTTTCTCCACAGCGACCAGCAGGGCGTTGCATTCCGGGCAGCGGGTGAAAGCGCGAATGAGATCGCGCAGATGGAATTCGGCGAGGACTTCCCGAAGCTGATCCTCCCATCGCGCGCTCTTGACCAGATAGCCATTGACCCGACAGTCGCGGAGCAAGCGCGCGTCCTTGGTGAGGAGCGTGCGCTCTTCGGCCTCCGCGATCGCGATGAGCTGCTCATCGCTCGCATCGGGGCGATAGACGACGTCGAAGCCCAGAAGCCGAAGCCAACGCGCGAGGCGACCGAGCATGACATCCACGACGAACTTCATGGGCGCAAGTATCCGGCCTCCCGCAACCACGCCTCCGTGCGGCGCATCCCCTCCTCGAGCGAGATGCGGGGGACGTAGCCGAGGCGCGCCTTTGCTTTCTCGATCCGGAACGCGGCGCGGTGCTGCAGATAATCCACCACCTTCGGGCTGAGCGGCGGCGTGCGACCGCGCGCGCGAAAGGCCCATCCCGCCAGATGCAAAAGGAGCTTCGCTGGCGCCGCCGGAAGCTGCGGCACGGCCTCCCGACCGAGCATCCGCGCATAGTGGCCGAAGAATTCCCTCCAGGTCGTCACCCGCCCATCCGTGATGATGAACGCCTCGCCGAGGACCGCATCGTTGGCGAGCGCCAGCAGGATCGCATCCACGACATTGTCCACGTAGACGTGATTGCAGATGCCATCGGCGCGACCCAGCAGGAACAGGCGATTCGCCTTCAGCAGCTCGATGATGCGGATCGTCCAATGTGGCGAGCGCGGGCCATAGACGATCCCCGGTCGGAGGACGACCAGGGGCACGCCGCGCTGACGGAAGTAGTCGAAGGCGATCTTCTCCGCTTCGATCTTCGTATCGCAATAGGCGTTCCCGCAGGGTTGATACGGGAAGGATTCGTCCGTGCCATCCCGGGGGAAGATCCCGTAGACGGCGATGCTGCTCAGGTGCACGACGCGCTCGGCGCCGCTTCGCGCCGCCGCTTCCAGCACATGGCGCGTGCCCTCGACGTTGCTCTGCCAGAACTCCTCCCAGCGCCCGTGCTCAGTGACGCGAGCGGCGCAGTGAATGATGACGTGAGCACCGGTGGTGGCCTCGCGCAGCGTCTCCGGACGCGTGATGTCTCCGAATGCGATCTCGATCGGTAGCGATCGCAACCCTTCCGCCTTCGCCGGATCGCGCACGAGCGCGCGAATCGAGACCCCGCCATGTTCCAGAAGGCGTTCGATCACCCGCCGCCCGATCAGGCCCGTGGCTCCTGTGACGAGCACGCGTTTCCCGGTGAGGTTCATACGGTCGCTCCCTGCTCAGAGGGTACTGCCGGCGAGCTTCTCCCAGACGCTTTCTTCGGACGCGCGGCGCTCATTCTTCGAATTGAGTTGCCCGACGCCTCATCGCGAGGTCATCGAGTGGGGGGCGACGCGGGGAGAAGCGGCAAGCTGCAACGCTTCCCACAAAATCCGCCCCGTCGCGTTCGCCGGATATTCGATCTGCAGTGCTGCCGCGAGTGTCGGCGCCAGATCGGCCGGCGTGCACGTGCTCCGGTAGATCCCCGGAGTGATGCCGCGGCCGAAGAGGATCAGCGGGACATGGGCATCATAGCTGTAAGGCGAACCGTGCGTCGTTCCCGTCCGACCGCCGGAGATGAACGCGAACGGTTCGGGGATGAGGATGAGGTCCGGGCTGCGCCCGGGATGGAAGCTTCGGGCTACGCGCCGACTGATGGGGTCCTCATGGACTCCTCCGGCCAGCAGCTGCGTTCGCGCGTAATATCGGGCGAGGCCGGGGACCTTCAGGGCGGCTTCCCCGGCCACCCGTTCCACATCGGCGATGTCCAGATGCTTCTGAGCGATCGCCTCGCGATTGAGATAGAGGAATCCACTGGAGAGCAGCGGGAGCGCCCGAGGCTCGATCCACGGTCCCTCTCCGAAGCGCGCGCTCACGGCCTCCTCGATGGCTTGACGCACGGCCGCCGGGGAGATGCGCCGACCGCCGAGCTTCAGGCGAGCGGCCTCTTCCGGAATCGGCGCCACCCCATGATCGGCCGTGAGGGCCAAGATATAGTTGGAGCCGAGTCGCGCGTCGAGATAGGTCAAGAGCGCGGCCACCGCCTGGTCGGTCCGCAACGTCAGATCCGCGACTTCGTGGCTGTAGGGGCCGAAGAAGTGGCCGACGAGATCGTTCGTCGAGAGGCTGATCGCCAGAAGGTCGGGGAATTCATCGCGTCCCAATTGCTCGCTCTCGATCGCGCGCTTCGCCAGCTCGATGAGCACCTCATTGGCGAAGGGGGTGAAGGTGAACGCCGTATAGAAGGCCGGTCCAGGTTGCGCGAGGCCGCCCGTCAGATGATGCGGGAACGTGCGTCCGCCTCCCGGCAGCGGCGTCTCTTCCGGCCGATCGTCCGCCGCCGCGAGCGCATACACGGCTTCGGGGAAGGATTTCTCCCACCGCGCGCCGAAGTACCGATCGGCCGGACGCGTCGCATTGAAGCGCGCGACCCATTCGGGCAGCGCATTCGCATAGTAATCGCTCGTGATGAAGGCGCCGCTCGATTCGTCGAACCACAGGGCGAGATTGGCGAGCTTCCCCCCCAGGAGGATGGCCGAACGATCCTTGTACGAGAGCGCGATCACTTTCGATCGGAAGTTCGTGCTCAGGCGCAACTCGTCTCCGAGCGTCGTGCCGATCAATCGGTGGGGAGAGGACGCGCGCCCGGAGGGAGCGCCGATGACGCGTCGGGCGGGATCGGAGACGCTCGTCACCACCTGGCCCGTCTCGCGCTCGTACCATTCGTTGTTGATGATCCCATGCGCGGCGGGCGTCGCTCCCGTGGCGATCGTCGCATGGCCGGGAGCCGTCACCGTGGGGGCATGTTCGTACTGACAGTTGACGAAGACGGCCCCATAGGTGAGGAGTCGGCGGAATCCCCGATCGCCGAAGAAGGGCTCGAACCGAAGCAGGTATTCTTCGCGAAATTGATCAATGACCAGCAGCACGATCAAGCGGGGACGATCCGGAGCGCTCCGCCGCTGCGCCGGGGAGGAGAAGACGGTGAGGACCAGAATGATGAGAGGCGCAAGACGGCGTCTGGAGATGATGCTCATTCACCACATCTCCCGGATGGTCTTCTTCGAAACGAGCTCCCTGCGATGTCCGCTTCAGCGATCATACGGAGGAGAGCAGATGACCGAGCTTCTCCTTCTTCGCGCGCAGATAGGCCACCGTCTCCTCGCGGGGTTCGACCTCCAGCGGTACGCGCTCCACAATATCCAGTCCCGCCTTTCGCAGGGCCGCGATCTTCTGCGGATTATTCGAGAGGAGGCGGATTTGCCGAATGCCGAGCGCGCGCAGGATGGCCACGCAGTCCTCATAGGACCGTTCGTCCGGAGCGAAGCCCAACCGCAGATTCGCCTCCACGGTATCGAGCCCTTGATCTTGGAGCGCATAGGCTCGAATCTTGTTCAGCAAGCCGATGCCCCGCCCCTCCTGCTGCTGATAGATGAGGACACCGGTGCCCTCCTGCTCGATCACTTCCATGGCGCGGCGCAGTTGCCGCCCGCAATCGCATTTGATCGAGTGGAAGACATCGCCCGTCAAGCATTGGGAATGGATGCGGACCAGGCAGGGGCGATCCGGGGAGAGCTCCCCCTTGGTCAGCACGATGTACTCGCGCCCACTGTGGCGTTCCTGAAAGCCGAGCACGCGAAACTCTCCGATCTCGGTCGGGAGCCGCGCTTCGGCCACCTTCTCCATGTGGAGCGGTGCTGCGGACTTGTTCGCGATTCGGCGATCTCCGTTTCCCGCCATGCTCTTCCCTCCAGATCTTGCCGGAAGCGCCGTGCCTCCCCATTCGTCGAAGCGGAAATTATCTCACATTCGGAAGCATTCGGCAATTTCCGGCCTTGGCGAGGAGCCGCTTGACAGTCGCGGGCGTTCGGCTCATAATCGCCACTCGCGGATCGGGAGGGGGATGAGGTGAGCGAAGTGGGAGCCATCTCACGAGGAGGCGAAGGAGCATGGCGCGTCAACTCTTCGCGAAGAAATCGGTCGAAGCTTTGAGGGCCGAAGCGTTCGATGCGGAGCATGGGTTGCGGCGGGCCCTTGGTCCGATCAATCTCGTCTCGCTGGGGATCGGAGCCATCATCGGTGCGGGGATCTTCGTTTTGACCGGGAACGCGGCGGCGCAGTATGCCGGTCCGGCGATCGTGCTCTCGTTCGTGCTGGCGGGGATCGGCTGCGCGTTCGCGGGACTGTGTTACGCGGAGATGGCCTCGATGATCCCCATCGCCGGAAGCGCCTACACGTATTCGTACGCCACCATGGGGGAATTCTTCGCCTGGATCATCGGCTGGGACCTGATCTTGGAATATTCGCTCGGCGCGGCCACGGTCGCCATCGGGTGGTCCGGGTATGTTGTGAGCTTCCTGCGCGATCTCGGGATCGAGATCCCGCCGCAGTTGACCGCAGCCACGGGGACACGGCTCGTCCAGGTGCCAGGCGAGGGATGGCGCACCCTGACCGAGGAGTTGGCGCGGCATCTGGCGGAGAAGGGGATAGATGTCGCCGCGCTGCCGCAGGTGACGGCGCTCTTCAACTTGCCGGCCGTCTTCGTCATCGCCCTGGTGACGGCGATCCTCGTCATCGGGATCAGGGAGTCGGCCACCGTGAACAATGTCATCGTCGGGATCAAGATCGCTGTCCTCTTGATCTTCTGCGTGGCGGGCTTGGCCTATCTGATCCAGCATCCGGAGGTGTGGCGGGAGAATTGGCGCGAATTCATCCCCCCCAACCAAGGGGAGTTCGGCAAGTACGGATGGAGCGGCATCCTGCGCGGCGCGGGCGTGATCTTCTTCGCCTATATCGGCTTCGATGCCGTCTCGACGGCCGCGCAAGAGGCGAAGAATCCGCAACGAGACATGCCGATCGGGATTCTCGGGAGTTTGGCCATCTGTACGCTCCTCTATATCCTCGTCTCGGGCGTGCTGACGGGCGTCGTGCATTATTCGCGGTTGCTCGTCCCGGACCCGGTCGCCGTGGGGATTGATGCGACCGGGCTCACGTGGTTGGCGCCGATTGTGAAGCTCGGAGCGATCGGCGGTCTGACCTCGGTAATCCTGGTCATGTTGCTCGGGCAACCGCGCATCTTCTGGACGATGGCGCGTGATGGATTGCTCCCTCAAACGTTCGCGAAGGTGCATCCGCGATTCCGAACGCCCTACATCACGACGATCGTGACGGGCCTCGGCGTGGCGATCGCCGCCGGTCTCTCGCCCATTCACGTCGTGGGCGAACTGGTCAGCATCGGGACATTGCTCGCGTTCGTGCTCGTCTGCATGGGCGTGCTCGTCTTGCGCTACACGAATCCGGAGGCGCCGCGCCCGTTCCGCACGCCCCTGGTGCCCGCTGTGCCGATCCTCGGAGCCCTGATCTGCCTGGCGCAGATGGTCGGATTGCCCTGGCACACGTGGGAACGCTTGATCATCTGGATGGCGATCGGGCTTGTGATTTACTTCTCCTACAGCGTTCACCGGAGTCGGATTCGGCACGCGGTTCCGGGGACTTCCGGGGGGCGTTGAACGCGTGACGGCGAGGAGAGCCTGACGGTATGGAGGCAGGACACTATGGCGCGACCAGGTGAGGTCGTCGTTCCTCGTGAGGAGGCGTTCGTTCGGGGACTCGGCTTATTCGATGCGACGATGATCGTCGCCGGGTCCATGATCGGCTCGGGGATCTTCATCGTCTCGGCGGACGTCGCGCGGCAGCTGGGATCGGCCGGATGGCTCCTGAGCGCATGGGCGATCGCGGGGCTGCTGACGCTCATGGCCGCGCTGAGCTATGGCGAGCTGGCGGCGATGCTGCCGCGCGCGGGCGGTCAGTATGTCTATTTGCGCGAAGCCTACAGCCCCTTCTGGGCCTTCCTCTATGGCTGGACGCTCTTTCTGGTCATTCAGACGGGGACGATCGCGGCCGTGGCCGTCGCCTTCGCGCGGTTCCTGGGCGTTTTGATCCCGCAGATCTCCGAGGAGCGAACGTTCTTCGAGTACGGTCGGTTGGCGCTGTCGCCGACGCAGCTTGTCGCGATCGCGGTGATCATCTTCTTGAGCTGGACGAACTCGAAGGGGCTGCGCGCGGGCAAGATCGTGCAAAACATCTTCACGATCGCGAAGATCGGCGCGCTCGCCTTGCTCATCGGCCTCGGACTCTTCATCGGGCGGAACGCGGAGGCCATTGCGGCGAACTTCCGAGACGCGTGGTCGGCGACGTTCACGCAGCCGGTGGCTCCGGGCGCGACCCACTACACGACGATGCCGCTGGAGGGCTTCGCTCTGGTGCTCGTGTTGGGGACAGCGATGGTCGGTCCCCTCTTCGCCTCGGACGCGTGGCACAACGTCACGTTCACGGCCGGGGAGGTGAAGAACCCGAAGCGCACGCTGCCGCTCAGCCTCTTCTTGGGCGTCGGATTGGTCTCGGTGCTCTACCTTCTGGCGAACGTCAGCTACCTCTGCGTGCTCCCGCTGCGGGGCGACCCCACGGGCACAACGGCCATCGAGCGCGGCATTCAATTCGCCGTGAACGATCGCGTGGGGACGGCGGCGGCCGAGGTCATCTTCGGCGCGCATGCGGCGGCCATTATGGCCGTGCTCATCATGATCTCGACCTTCGGATGCATGAACGGCTTGATCCTGGCGGGTGCGCGCGTCTACTATGCGATGGCGCGCGATGGCCTCTTCTTCCACCGCGTGGGGCAGTTGAACGCTCATCATGTCCCGGCCAATGGGCTTCTGGTCCAATGCCTCTGGGCCTGCGTGCTCGCGCTCTCGGGGACGTATAGCGAGCTGCTCGACTACGTGATCTTCGCCGTCCTCATCTTCTACGTCCTCACGATCGCGGGCCTCTTCGTCTTGCGGTGGAAGCGGCCGGATGCCGAACGGCCCTATCGCGCCTTCGGCTATCCGTGGGTTCCGGCGCTGTACATCCTCGCGGCCTCGTTCATCGCGGTGGATCTCCTGATCTCACCCAAGACGCGACCCAATACGTGGCCGGGATTGATGATCGTCCTGGCGGGAGCGCCTGTGTATGCCCTGTGGCGATGGAGGGCGGCGCGAAAGCCCGCTCTCGGTCCCGGGCCCGTGACAGCGGATTGAAGGATGCAACCCGCACCTGAGCACAGCATGGAGGGACGGCGTCGGCTCCCCTTGCATACGCGGATCTTCCTCGGCCTAGTGGGGGGGGCGATCGCAGGGATCGGCGTCAATGTCCTCCTCGGTCGGCGACCGGAGGTGGAATGGTTTGTCCGGACGGTGAGCGAGCCGATCGGACAGATCTTCCTGCGAATGCTCATCATGGTCGTCGTGCCGCTGGTTTTCGCCTCACTCGCGCTCGGCGTCGCCGGGCTCGGGGATTTGCGGAAGCTCGGACGCATCGGCGTGAAGACCCTGCTCTATTTTCTGCTGGTGACGACGCTGGCGGTCACGATCGGGTTGATCTTAGTGAACGTCATTCGGCCGGGGGAGGGCCTCCCCGAACAGGTGAAGGCACAGCTTCTGGAGACGTATCGCGGACAGATGGCCGAGACCATAGAACAAGCGGGGCGAACGCGCTTCGGCATTCAGACCCTCGTCAACATCGTCCCGCGCAATCCGATCACGGCCGCCGTGCAGGGCGACATGTTGGGGATCATCTTCTTCGCCCTCATGTTCGGCGTCGCCCTGACCTTTCTCCCGGCGAGTCGCGCGCAGCCGGTCATGGCCGTTCTCTCCGGTGTGGGAGAGGCGATGGTCGTCTTGATTGATCTGGCGATGAAGCTGGCGCCCTTCGGCGTCGCGGCCTTGATCTTCAGTGTCACGGCGCGCTTTGGGTTCGATCTCCTCGCCAAGCTGGGGATCTACGTCTTCACGGTCATCCTCGGGTTGGCCATCCATCAGTTCGGGGTCTACTCGATCCTGGTGCGCGTCTTCGCGCGATTGAATCCCTGGCAGTTCTTCAGCGCGATTCGAACCGTGATGATCACGGCCTTCTCCACCAGTTCCTCCAACGCCACGCTCCCGACGACGATGCGCGTCTCGGAGGAGAACCTGGGGATTCCCCGCGAGATCACGGGGTTCGTGCTCCCGCTGGGCGCGACGATGAACATGAACGGGACGGCCCTCTTTGAGGGCGTCACGGTGCTCTTCCTGGCCCAGGTCTTCGGCGTCGAGCTGTCGCTCTCAGCGCAATTGATCGTCATCGTCATGTCGGTGCTGACGGCCATCGGCGCGGCTGGCGTGCCCGGAGGTTCCCTCCCGCTGCTCATCTTGGTGCTGCAGACGGTCGGCGTCCCGGGCGAGGGCATCGCCATCATCCTCGGCGTGGATCGGTTGCTCGACATGTGCCGGACGACGTTGAACGTCACCGGCGATGTCACGGCCGCTGCCTTCATCGCCCGATCGGAAGGGTATCTGCTCACGCCTCTGCCGCAGGTCGCCGAATCGGTCGCGGAGATGGAGCGTTTGGAACCGGAGGGAGAGAAGCAATGGTAGAGCGCGCGGAGCCCAAACGATTCAGCTTCTGGGGCATCCTCTCCATCCTGCTCATCGGCGTGGTGATCTATCTCTTCATGCAAGGGGGACACCTGATGCTCCTCTACGCCGGGGCGACGATCGCCCTCTGCGTCATCCTGATCGTGGTCGCCTTCGACCTCGGCGTGCGAGAGGAGCAAAAAGGCGGGGAGTCGCCGTGAGCGCTCGCGCGCTCAGGAGCCGGGCGTCGAGCGTTCGGTGCGCGCGCGATATCGAGCGCACACGATGCTTCTCATCCCCCCCCGAACGTTGAACTCCCCGGTCACTTCCGCCCACACGGGGCGGCACGCCGCGACGAAATCCCGGAGGATGCGATTGACGGCGTTCTCGTAGAAGATCCCGAGCTGGCGGTACCCCAGGATGTAGTATTTGAGCGATTTCAGCTCGACGCACCACTCATCCGGCTCATAGCGAATGGTGATCGTTCCGAAATCGGGCAGCCCCGTGCGCGGGCAGACGGAGGTGTATTCGGGGATGACGATGGTGATCTCGTAGCCCTTGAATTGATTGGGCCAGCACTCGATCTTCGGCAGCTCGACCTCCAGGCCGGCTCGGGCATGCTCTTCCGTGTACTCGCTCATAGGGGAGAGACTATAGCCAAAAGAGATGTGGAGGGACAAGCCGCAAGCACGCGCGCCGTCCAGGGGATGTGGGAGAGCGGTCCCCCCCCGCCGACGATCCGGCCTGCATGAGGGGGACCGCATCCCGCTCAGCGCATGGATGGAGCGAAGAGCACGCTGTTCAGAAAGAGGCGCGTGAGTCCCTGCCAGAAGAGCCGGAAATTCGGATCCTGAGCGTAGAGGATGACATGACCGCGTCCGGTCGGCTCGTGGATGAGATAGGCCGTCCCACTGAGCAGCTCCACCGTGTTATTCGGCCAGATGAATCCGCTCAGATGCAGGTCCTTGCCTTCGAAGGTGACGACGTTCGCCCCATCTCGGCTGCGCGCGAGGAAGCGCGCCGAATTCACCAGGACGGGCAGATGTTCCGCGTCGTAGCCGAAGGTCAGGACGTGATGCCGATCCACCGTCGCCCGCACGATCGCTCCGGGGACCGGAAGCGGGCGAGGGGGCGTCGCTCGCTCCGCCGTCTGTGGTTGAGCCGAAGCCGCGGCGCCCGGTCCTGACGGCGCAGGCGTTTCCTCCTCAGCACCGAGAACCCGGGCGGTCGTCAGCTCCACCCCCTTCCGCGTGAAGAGTTCCGCCGCGCCACCGATGCCGATGAGGACGCCCCCTTCGTTCACCCATCGCTTGAGCCGCTCCACGCCCCGATCCCCAAGGGCCGCTTGATAAGCAGCGGGATTCCCATCGGGAAAGAGGATGACGTCATATCGGAAGATGTCGGCGCGATGGAGCGAGGCGAGCGTCATCGGGATGAAGGGGATGCCGAACCGCCGCTCGAAGAGGAACCAGATGGCGCCGTAGCTGGTGACCGAAACGCCCTCTCCGACGATGACGACGATCTTCGGCCGTCGCAGTGGGAGAACGGAGGGAGATCCAATCCCCGTATCTCCGCGATCCGTGTAGGCGCTCGAAGCCGCATATACGGTCACTCCGCATTCGCGGGCGAGAGCCGCTATGCGCTCGTGCACGGATTCGGGATTCCGTTCGATAGGCACGACCAGAGTCCCGCGCGGGAAGTCGCGGCCGTCGGCGCGGAGCGGTCGCGTGGAGACGGCGATCTTGTAGCCCTCCTTGAGCAGGGCGAAGGCCAAACGAGCGGCGGCGTTCGTCTCATAGGTGAAGAGATAAGCCGAGGTCGCGCGACCGCCGGTGACGCCGCCGCTGACGATCGGCTGCCGATCGTCGCTTGTGATCACACCGCCGGTCTCATCCAATGTCAGCGAGACCGAGCGCACGCGGGGTGCGTCCTCCGTCCAGTAGGCTTCGACGCCGAAGGCCAAGGGGAGCGACCACGCGGTCACGTCGTAGAACTCGTATCGCTCCTTCGGGACATTCTTGCCGCGCCGTTCGTTCCGCTCGCGGATCTGCAACTGACGCCGGACGAATTCCGGATCGAGCTGGGCTTCCGGTTCGAGCAATGCCTTCGCCAGGCGCATCTGCGGCTGAGCCAGATCAACGATGAAGGAACCGGCGGGGAAGGAGCGGGCCGTCATCTTCTTGCTCATGTAGTCGTACGCGGCGCGCGAGGAGAACGCCTCCTGGGCTCGCTGCACTTCGATCCCCGCGCGCAAGAGCGTCGCGACCAGCTCCGCCGCGCGTCCCGGATCGTTCCCCGGCAGCAGGACGAATCGGCGCATGGGGCCGCGCGCCCCCTCCTCGATCGCCGTGCGCTTGAAGTCGTAGAAGTATTGGAGCAAACGCTCGCGATGGCGCACGGCCGTCTCCACCGTCGCCAGGCTCGCCACGAAATGCTTCGCGATCCCATCGCGGAGGGTCACCACCGCCCCATCTTCTCGCTCCCAGCGGAGCCCTCGGCTTCCGCCACCATCGGTCTCGTAAGTCATGCCGATCGCCCCGTTGAGCGAAGGCCAACTGTCCCAATATCCCGGGTAGAAGAGATCGAAGACGTCGCGGACGAAGTACGCCCATCCGTGGCGATCGAACGCCTCGGCATTGCCGCGCCCGAAGATGTCCATCCACTCGTGATACGCCTTCGGGAGGTTCGCATTCACGGGAGCCGCCGCAGGGGGGAAGAAGAAGGTCGTCGTCTGACCGTGATGATCCACGAAGACCTGCGGATTCCACTGCAGGTAGGCGCGCATGAGCGCTTGCGTCTCCACCTGCGTGCTCGCCAGCGCGTCGCGGTTGAGGTCAATCTGGTAATGATTGTTGTTCGTGGAGAGTCCCCAGGGGGCGTTGTGCTCGTAGGCGAAGCGATCCTCGGCCCCCACGGCGACGGCGTTGTACCAGGCGACGAAGCGCTCATGGCTCTCCGGATTGTGCGCGGGATTGAGAAGGATGATGGCGCGCTCCAGGAGTTCCCGCGTCCTCGGCTCTTCGCTCGCCGCCAGGTGATAAGCGACTTGCATCGCCGCTTCGAAAGCGGCCGACTCGTTCCCATCGTTCGCGTAATTCAGCCAGACGATGACGGGCGTCGTGCGGATGATCTCCGCGGCTTCGTCGGGCGAGCCGAGTCTCCGAGGATCGGCGAGTTTTTGAATGCGAGCGCGGATCTCATCGAGTCGGTTCAGGTTCTCCGGCGAGCTGATGATCAGCAGGCGCAAGGGGCGCCGTTCATAGCTTTGTCCATATTCGATCACGCGCACGCGATCGGCTGCCGCCTGCGCGATGGCGGAGATGACTCTCTCCATCCCGCGAAAGTCCGTGTGGAATTCGCCCGGCTCGTACCCGAGCAGTTGCGAAGGGCGCGGGACAGAGGGCCGATAGGGCCCTCGGGCGTAGAAATCGAATGCATCGGTGGCGGCGAAACAGGGAACGAGAGGAGACGTGAGCAGAAGCCCGGAGACGAGCATTGCGAATCGTCGTCTCATAAGCGCTCTCCCTCCTGATGAATATGCACCGGCTCCCCGGCGGTGCTCTCTAATCATACGGTGCATCTTCGGGCGAGCCAAGCTGACACTTCGCGCCCGCGTGGTCTGCCCCTTCAGCGGATTGACCGAGCCCTCGAATCCTTGTTTTGATTGAACGTTTGGAGGGAGGATGATCCGTCCGATCACGACGTGGCGGGATCGGTGGCGCGCGTTCCTCGAGCGCCACCGCACGTATGGGCCGATCCTGGCCTTCATCGCGGGGTTCACCTATGACAGCCTGACGCTCACCCGCATTGACCGATGGTCGGACAATGCGATTCTGCTCGGGTATCTCCTGGCATCCGGCATCCTGATCGTGCTGATCGGGCGCGTCGAGCGCGGGCGCGTGTGCTCGCCGCGACTCCGCCGACGGCTCGATCTGATGACTACCGGGGTGCACTTCTTCCTCGGAGGCCTGTTGTCGAGCTACGTCGTCTTCTACTTCAAGAGCGCGGCCATCGGGCGGTCACTGATCTTCGTCGGCCTGCTCTTCGGCCTGCTGATGGTCAATGAGTTCTTCTCCCATCGGTTGCGCGACCTGAGGGTGCTCGCCACGCTCTACGGCTTCTGCGGATCGGCCTTTTTCACCTTCTTTCTGCCGATCGTCCTCCGGCGCATGAGCGCGATGCTCTTCGTGGTGAGCGGGACTCTGGGATTCGCGCTGACGAGCGCGCTTCTCGGGGCGATCTACGGGCGCCAACGTGAGCTGCTGAGGGCGCTGGTCTTCCCCGCGCTCGTCTTCGGCGGGCTCCTGCTCGGCTACTTCGGAGAGCTGATCCCGCCGGTTCCTCTGGCGTTGAAGGAGGGGGGGATTTATCGCAGCGTTCGACGCGTGGGTGCGCGATATCAAGTCGTGTATCGGGAACCGCCGCGTTGGTTCTTCTGGCGTCGGGATGAGCGCGAGTTCGCCTACCGACCGGGCGATGCGGTCTATTGTTTCGCGGCGATCTTCGCGCCGACGGCGTTCACGGAGCAGGTCTGGCACTATTGGCAGCGGCGGGATGAGCGAGGTGAGTGGATCACGACGGACCGGATCGCTTACACGGTCATCGGCGGACGCGACGGCGGCTATCGCGGCTATACCTTCAAGCGGAGGATCGCGCCCGGCCGCTGGCGCGTGGAGGTACGAACAACCGAGGGACGGCTGCTCGGGCGCATTCCCTTTGTCGTCGTCCCCGCATCGCGCGAGCTCGGACCCCTGCGGATCGAAGATCGAGAGTGAGCGGGAACGGATGAGCCCATCGCACCGTAGTATGAAGGGCGATGCCTGAATTCGCGGGAAGGGGAGAGGATAGCGATGGGGAGAGGCCGAAGTGCGGTCTTGATCCTTCTCGGGCTCATGATGTGTGGGGTCGCACGGGGAGTGACTCAAGATGAGCGCCCGCGGCTGCGGCTCGCGCGCGTCTCCTCGCCTCCCCGATTGGACGACTATCGGCGAGGCGTGAGACCAGCGGGCGAGGTCTGCGTGTCCGATTTTCGACAGCGGGAACCGGGGGATGGGACGCCGGTCAGCCTGCAGACGACAGCCTGCCTCTCCTATGATCGTCATCATCTTTACGTCGTGTTCATCTGCAAGGACGATCCGGCGAAGGTCCGCGCGCGCCTCTCTCGACGCGAGGCGATCTTCGAGGACGATCTCGTCGGCGTGGTCCTGGACACGTTTCATGATCGGCGCCGGGCCTATCTCTTTCTCACAAATCCCTTGGGGATTCAAGCCGACGGGCTCACCGGAGAGGGGCAAGACGACGACTACAGCTTCGATACGCTCTGGTATTCCGAAGGGCGGTTGACCGAGGATGGATTCATCGTCTGGATGGCCATTCCCTTTCGCAGCCTTCGGTTCCCGGCGACGCGGACGCAAACGTGGGGGATCGCACTGGGGCGGATCATCCCGCGTCTGAACGAGCAAGCCTTCTGGCCGTACATCACCCGGCGCGTGGCCGGATTCCTGCAACAACTGGCGACGCTCGAAGGGGTGGAGGACATCTCGCCGGGGCGCAATTGGCAGTTCATCCCGTATGGGACGTTCGCGGCTGCCCGGTTCCTCGATCTCTCGAGAGCGGGCGGCCCCACCTGGCGTGGGGAGGTCGAAGGTCGAGGGGGGATGGATGCCAAGCTTGTGCTCCGTGATGCTTTCACGCTCGATCTCACGGTGAATCCCGACTTCAGTCAGGTCGAATCGGACGATCCGCAGGTGACGATCAATCAGCGATTCGAGGTCTTCTTCCCGGAGAAGCGTCCGTTCTTCCTGGAGAATGCCGGATTCTTCCAGACGTTGGAGAATCTTTTCTTCTCTCGTCGGATTGTGGACCCCCAGTTCGGCGCGCGGGTGACGGGGAAAGCAGGGCGGTGGGCCGTGGGCGCGCTCGCCATGGACGATCGCGCTCCCGGACAGCGCCTGCCGCCGACCGATCCCGCGCATGGACGGCGGGCGGCCATCGGCGTCCTCCGCGTGCAACGCGAGTTCGCCGAGCAATCGAGCGCCGGCGTGCTCCTGACGCATCGGACCTTCGGGTCACAGTCTAACAGCGTCCTGGCCTTCGATACGTTGCTGCGGCTCGCCCCGAATTGGACGCTCACCGGTCAGATCATACACAGCCTCACCCGCAGCAGCGACGAGCGCTCGTCCGGGCCCGCTTACTCGCTCGATCTCTCCTATTCGGGGCGACGCTTCTTCTATTCGGGGGAGTACGTGGATTGAAGCCCGCGCTTTCAGTCGCAACTCGGCTTCATCCGTCGCGTGGACGTGCGGCAGACGGAGCATTTCGTTCGATATCGGTGGTTCCGAGAGGGACGGCGCCTCCAGAGCTTCGGACCGAACGTGTTCGCTCTCGCCAATTGGGATCGGCGGGGCCGCCTCCAGGATTGGGTCATCAATGGAGGATTCCAATGGCAATTCGCCGGACCGACGGCAGTTTCCTTTCGCCGTTCGGAATCGTTTGAGCTGTTTCGTGACATCGGCTTTCGGAAGCATGAGACCCTGTTCAACGTGGAAACGGCCTGGCTACGATGGTTCTCCCTGGGAGGGGAGTTTCGATTCGGAACCGGGATCAATTTTTATCCTCCGCCGGGAATGAGCCCGTTCTTGGCGACGACGAGAAACGGCGAGCTGTCACTCACCCTGCGCCCGACGTCGCAGCTTCGGGTGAGCCAGGTCTATCTCTACAGCCGCCTGGGGACGCATCGCCCGTCGCCGTTGCGTGCGGCGGCACGTCCGAGCGGTGAGCCAACCGCGCTGCGCTCGCCGGGCGAACAGGTCAGCATCTTCAATAATCACCTGCTTCGCACGAGGGTGACCTATCAGTTCACGCGCGAGCTTTCGCTTCGAGCGATTCTCGATTACGCGGCCGTGCTCCCGAATCCCGCGCTCGTGCGCGCGGAGCGGGAGAAGCGAATCGCCGTAGACATCCTGCTCACATACCTGGTCAATCCGTGGACGGCGCTCTACGTGGGATACACGGATCATTGGGAGAACCTCGGGCTCGATCCGACGTCTCCCGGGGGGATTCGGCGCATCGGGGCGCCCACGCAGTCGGTCGGGCGGCAGATCTTCGTGAAATTCAGCTACCTCTTCCGGTTCTGAAATGCGCGAAACTGCGGTATGCTGAAAGGCCGATGTTCGCTCGACGGACCCAATGGCCGACGGCGGTGAACGAGCTGACGCGTCGCGTGCGCGAGCGATGCGAGCGCGGCGAGCCCATCCTGGACCTGACGGAATCCAATCCCACCCGGTGCGCCTTCGAGTATCCGCGCGACGTGATCCTGACGCCCTTTCTCTCCTCGGAGAATCTGCGATATGAACCCGCGCCTCAGGGTCTGCGATCGGCCCGCGAGGCGATCGCGCGGTACTATGCCGAGCTGGGCGCGCGTGTGGATCCGGATCGCCTCATTCTGACGGCGAGCACGAGCGAGGCGTATACGTTCCTCTTTCGATTGCTCGCCGATCCAGGAGATCGTGTCCTCGTCCCCAGGCCGAGCTATCCGCTCTTCGGATTCCTCGCCGATTTGAACGACGTCGAGCTGGACGCCTACCGGTTGGTGTACGATGGCCGGTGGGGCATTGACGTCGAGAGCGTGCGCGCCGCTCTCGGGCCGAGGGCGCGCGCCGTCGTCCTGGTGAACCCGAACAATCCGACCGGTTCGTTTGTGAAGCGGAGCGAGTGGGAGCAGATTCTCGCGTGCTGCGCGAAGCAGGGGGTGGCTGTGATCAGCGACGAGGTCTTTCTGGATTACGCCTACGCGGAAGACACGGAGCGGGTCGGAACGCTCCTGCGAGAGGAGGCGGCGGATGTTCTGACATTCGTCCTCGGCGGTGTCTCGAAGCTACTCGGGCTGCCGCAGATGAAGCTCGCGTGGATTGGCGTCACCGGCCCCGAGGCGATGGTGCGCGAGGCGCTCCTTCGACTGGAGATCATCGGCGATACCTATCTCTCCGTGAGCACACCGGTCGCCCGGGCCCTCCCGCAATGGATGCGCGTACGGGAGGGGCTCCGTGGACGGATCAGGGAGCGCGTGATGGCGAATCGAGAGTATCTGCGTCAGAGCGTCGGACGATCGAGCAACTGCCGATGCCTGGACGCCGAGGGGGGATGGTATGCGATCTTGCACCTGCCCGATGTGCGCGATGATGAGGCCTTCGCCATCGAACTGCTGGAGCAAGAGGGCGTCCTCGTGCATCCCGGATATTTCTTCGACTTCGAGGGGGAGGGATATTTCGTCCTCAGCCTGCTCCCACCTCCCGAGGTGTTCCAGGAGGGGATTCGGCGGATTCTCCGCCGGGTCGAAAACCGATGAGGCGCGAGGTGAGCGCGCTCGGCCATCTTCGCGCGGGAGGAGAAGCCGATGACTGGCGAGAAACCGGAGCTGAGGGATCGGCTGATTCTGGCGCTCGATGTCCCGACGGCTGAGCAGGCTCTGCGGATCGTCGAGCAGACCTGCGGTCTGGTCGGGGCTTATAAGATCGGGAGCCAGTTGTTCACGGCCGTGGGGCCGGATTTGGTGCGCGAGCTTGTCCGGCGGGGGGAGCGCGTGTTCCTGGACCTCAAGTTCCACGACATTCCGACCGTGGTCGCTCGCGCGGGGATCGAAGCGGCGCGTCTGGGCGTCCACATGTTCACCATTCATGCCCTTGGGGGGGAAGCGATGATGCGAGCCGTCGTCGAAGCCGTCGCGGATTTCTGCGCGCGCGAGGGGATCGCTCGGCCGCGCATCCTCGCCGTGACGGTTTTGACGAGTCTGGGAGCCGAAGATCTGGCGAGAGTGGGCGTGCGAGCCGAACTTGAAGAGATCGCCGTCGCCCTGGCGCGCCTGGCCCACGCGTGTGGAGTCGGAGGGGTCGTGGCCTCCGCGCGGGAGATCCGGCGCATTCGCGCGGCCATCCCGGACCGCGAATTCGCGATCGTGGTCCCGGGAATTCGCCCGGCTGGCGCTTCTGTCCATGATCAGCAGCGTCGCGCGACGCCGGAGGAAGCTCTAGGGGTCGGGGCCGATTATCTCGTCATCGGCCGCCCGATCCTGGAGAGCGCGCACCCGCGAGAGGCATTGGCGCATCTGCTGCGTCGGCTGTCGTAACAATGAGTGGAGCATGGAGGATAGATGTGCGGGTGCAGTGTTGCCGACTGTCCCAGCGGGGACCCATACCGTTGGCGTATCAGGAGGAGGTCTGGTAAGCTATGGGCATGATGCGGGGTAGAGGCGCGACCATACGTCGGGCGATCTGCACACTTGCGCTCATGGGCTTCGCGATCGGCCACGTCGCGCGGGGCGAGGATCTCCCTGCGCCTCGAGGCTACGTCAACGACTTCGCGGGCGTCCTCGCGGCGGAGAGCCAATCGCGCATGGAGGCGCTCATTCGTCAGGTGCGTTCGAAACTGGGCGTGGAGATCGCCGTGGTGACCGTCCCCTCGCTTGGCGATCGGCCCATTGAGGAGTACTCGATCGAGCTGGCGCGCCGATGGGGGATCGGTCGAAAGGGGGAGGACACGGGCTTGCTCATCCTCGTCGCCCCGAATGAGCGGAAATGGCGCATCGAAGTCGGATATGGACTGGAAGGGGAATTGCCCGACGGCTTGGTCGGGGAGGTCGGCCGGCGCATGGTCCCCTATTTTCGAGAGGGGAAGTACGGCGAGGGGCTGGAGTTGGGGCTGCAAACGATCGTCGCCACGCTCGCCAAGAAGCGAGGGGTGACGATCGAAGATGTGGACGCTTCGCTCGCGTATGCTCCGGAGCGGCGATCGGCTCCGGCCGTGGGAATGGGCCTCGTGATCCTGCTGGTGCTGCTTTTCATCCTCGCTTTCGTTCTGGCGGCGACGACGGGCACGGGGAGGCGGCGAGGGGGACGGGCCATGCGCTCGGGACCCTATCGAGATTCGGATTGGCTTTGGTATCCCATCATCTTCAGCGGCGGAGGATCGGGAGGATTCGGCGGTCATATCGGAGGAAGCTCGCACGGGTGGGGGGGATTTCGTGGAGGAGGCTTCGGCGGCTTCGGTGGAGGGTCTTTCGGCGGCGGGGGAGCGAGCGGGAGTTGGTGAGTGGAGCGGCGTGTCATGGCGGATGACCTGACGAGGCTCGTCGAGGGATTGAAAGAAGCGCATGGATCGCGGCTCCTCTCGATCGTGCTCTATGGGTCAGTCGTCACGGGCGATTTCGACCCAGAGCGCTCGAACTACAATGTCCTGGTCGTTTTGGAGACGGTCACGCCGGCGGATCTTCGAGCCGCGCGTCCCGTGATCGAAGAGTGGCAGGCGCGCGGACACCCGCTGCCGCTCTATTTCACGCGGGAGGAGATCGCCGATGCAGTGGACGTCTTTCCGATGGAGTTCCTCGACATGAGCGCGGCGCATCGCGTCCTCTACGGAGAGGATCCTTTCGCGGGATTGGACGTGCCGACGCTTCACCTGCGCCATCAGCTCGAATACGAGTTGCGCGGCAAGCTCATTCGGCTGCGGGAGTTGTATATCCCGGCGAGTCAGAGCGCCGAGCGGGTGACGGCACTCATGACCGATTCGATCGCGAGCTTCACGGTCCTCTTCCGACACGCCCTTCGACTCTTCGGCCTCTCCGAGCCTCCCCTGAAGCGGCGAGAGGTCGTCGAGCGATTGGGCGATGTGCTCGCGCTCGATGTGGCGCCGTTTCGGGCGGTCCTGAACCTTCGGGAAACCAAACGCGCGCTTCCGCTTGATGAGGCCGAGCGGCTCTTCGCCGCGTACCTGGGCGCCATTCAAGCGGTCGTCGAGCGCGTGGATCATCTGGAGGAGAAGCGATGAGCGAATGGTTGGAACCGGGATCGGGAGCGCGAGAGGAGTTTCGTCACGTCTACCTCCGCGAACAGGAGCAGCTCGCGCGAGCGCGCCAGCAGAGGCGACGACGCCTGCTCCTTGGGGGCGTTATCCTGGGCGCGCTGATCTTCCTCTTCGGCGGCTACTCCGTCTCGACCTATAACAGCCTGGTCGCCAAGCGCGAGGCCGTGCGCAGTCGGTGGTCACAGGTGGAGAATCAGATGCAGCGGCGCGCCGATCTGATCCCGAATCTGGTGAATACGGTCCGTGGGATCACAAAACAAGAGGTGGAGGTCTTCACGCGAATCGCGGAGGCGCGGGCCAAGTTGCTCAAGCCCGATGCGACGCCGCAGGAGCGCGTCCAGGCGAACGCGCAGATCGAGGCGCTTCTGCCGCAATTGCGCGTGCAGGTGCTCTCGCTCGCCGAGCAATATCCCGAATTGCGCTCCAGTGAGACGTTCCAGCGATTGATGGACGAATTGGCCGGAAGCGAGAATCGCATCGCCGTCGCGCGCCGGGATTACATTCAGGCCGTTCAGGAGTACAACATCGCGACCTCTCGGTTCCCCTCGGTCCTCATCGCGCGCCTCTTCGGCTTCGAGCGCGCGGAGGATTACTTCAAAGCCGCACCGGAAGCGACGCGCGTCCCACAGGTGCAGTTCTGACCCGCCGCGGGGGGACGGGACGTCGTCGGCGCAGCCTCATTCCTCGTCCCAGCGGATCCGTGAGACCTCCCGCACCACGCGGCGGATGCGCTCAGAGTCGAAACCGAGTCGCGCCAGGTGATCGAAGAGGCGTTTCACATCGGCCCTCGTTCGCGGCGTCCCTCTCATGCGCACCCATTTGCCGACGGCGCGCGCGATCAAGCTGTCTTCATCCGTTTGCCCATAGGCCTGATCGAGAGCTGACTCGATCGCGTCCTCCGGAAGGAGTCTTCGACGCAGCTCTTCCCGAAGCCGTCGCCGACCCATGGGCTTGAGCCGCAGCCGCGCCGTAGCATAGTCACTCGCCAGTTGTTCATCATTCAGGTAGCCGAGCTCACGCACGCGAGCGAGGACGCGCTCGACGAGCGCCTCTTCCCCGGGCGCTTTCTCCAAGAGCTTGGCGCGCAGCTCGGCCGCGCTCCGCGCCCTGCGCGCCAGAAGCCGGAAGGCCTTGTCCAGAAGCTGCTGATAGAGCGACGTGCTCACCGCCGTGGAGATTATCTCCTTCCGTCTCAGATCCCGTCAATGGAGCGTCGGGAGCACATGGCGTGCAGCCTCATACGCACCTGTTGAGGCGATCGTCACCGCGCGGCTGGCGTGCGGGGCATCGCGGCGCGCGCTTCTGGACCCGACCTATTAGGTCCTGTCCTCGCCCTTCGAGATGTGGTAAACTGCCTGGCGGTTTTTGGGACTCCACGCGGCAGCTCGTGTGGAGGTCTCGCTCGGTGGGAGATCGCCGATGGGAGGAGGACGAACAATGAGAGGCGATCTCAGTGGGGGATGGGAGTTTGAGAGCGAGAGCGAACGATGGGCCCGGTGGGATGAGGTGCATGAGGAGATCCTGCGGCTTGCACGTCGGCTCATGCAGGAGCGCGAGGATTCGGTGGAGCTTCAATCTTTGATCTCTCGCCTCGAGCAACTGCTTGAAGAGGCGGAGCAATTGAGGCGGTGTTCGGTCTAGCGCGTTCGATCGCGATCACGGCGTGGGCTCATCCTCTGATCCGGTCCGGTGCGCTGCTGAAGGGAGCAGCAGCATCAGGGCCGGTCGTGTGAGGGAAGGAGAGTCGCCATGGCGAGAATTCTGCTCGTGGATGATGAGCCCAGCATTCGTCTGTTTTATTCCGCCGTCTTAGCCGATGAGGGACATGAGGTCGTCGAGGCGCCTTCGGGGTCGGATGCCTTGAGGCTCCTGGACGCTGAGACGCCTGATCTCGTCGTCCTCGATATTCGGCTGGGGACATCCAGTGGGCTGGAGCTGCTGCAGCAGATCGCGAGCCATCCCGCCCATGTCCCCGTCATTATCCTCACGGCCTACGCATCCTTTCAGGACGATTACACCACGTGGTTGGCCGAGAGCTATGTCCTCAAATCGAGCGATCCGACGGAGTTCCTCGCAGAAGTTCACCGCATCCTCGATCGTCGGCAGAGGCGATCGCCGGACGTTCCATCGCAGCCCAGGAGTCCCCTGTCACCGTTCGCATAATCGGTCGGACGCTGTGAGCGGTCTTCGCGGGCTCTGAGGTCTGTGCGCGAGGATGCCGAACATCCCAGGCGCGTTCGCCGATCGCAGAGGCGGAAAAATGAAGCCTCCGTCGCCGCAGGGACTTCATCGTGACCTGCGCGTTCCGGCGTCAGGCGGCGAGCTTGATCGTCCAACTCGTGTCGTGCTTCTCGACGATCACGCCGAGTGCTCGCCCGAGTCGTTCGAGGACGTTCCAGGAGGGCGGTGATTTGGGAAGCCCGCGCTCGATTCGGCTGAGGTATTCGACGGAGATCTCCGCGCGCTCGCTCAGGGCCTCTTGCGTGAATCGGCGCGCCTGACGCAACTGGCGCACGGCTTGGCCAAACTCTTTGGCGAGATCTCGCTTCATGGCCCCCTCCTCCTACATTCAGTGTACCGCCCTGATGCGCGCTTTTCAAAGCATGCGCTCTTGGAGGATGCCTTCGAGAGCCGCGTGAAGGGCTCCCGGAGCGCAGGTCGGTGCTCACGCCACTGGTGCGCTCTCACCCGATGAGTTCGCGCACGCGCTGAACGATCCGGCGCGCGCTGATGCCGTAGCGATCCAGAAGCTCTTCCGGCTTACCCGAGCGCGGGAGATCAGTCACGGCCAATTTCACGACGCGCAGGCCGTCTTCGGAGAGGGCCGAAGCAACGGCATCCCCCAATCCCCCCTCCGGGTAATGATCCTCCACCGTCAGGATGATTCCTCCCGTCTCGCGAGCGGCGCGGCACAGGGTCTCGCGATCCAGAGGCTTGACCGAGAAGAGGTCAATGACGCGGACGGAGATCCCCTGGTTCTTCAGCTCCTCGTAGGCCCGCAACGCTTCATGAAGCGTGATGCCGGCGGCGGCGATTGTGAGCCGATCTCGCGCGTCCTGCCTCAGGATCTTGCAGTGGCCGATGGCGAACGGTTCTTCATTCGGATAGAGCACGGGCGTCTTCGGTCGCGTCGTTCGGATATAGACGATACCGTGATGAGCGGCAGCCAACTCCACCGCCCGCTCGGTCGAGACGGCGTCGGAGGGATAGAGGACGACCGATCCCGGGATGGCGCGCATCATGGCCAGGTCCTCGAGCCCCATTTGCGAGGGGCCATCTTCACCGATGGAGACTCCGGCGTGCGAGCCACAGAGTTTGATGTTCGCGCGCGAGATGCCGGCCATTCGAATGTGATCGAACGCGCGGGTGAGGAAGCAGGCGAAGGTGGAGGCGAAGGGGATATAGCCGCGCGCGGCCAGCCCGATGGCCGCGCCCACCATGTTCTGCTCGGCGATGAACTTCTCGAAGAACCGGTGAGGATAGGCCTGCTGGAATTTCTCCGAGAACGTGGAATTCTTCGTGTCCCCATCGAGGGCGACGATCCGGGGATTCATCCGGCCCGCGCGTACGAGTCCCGTTCCGTAGGCCTCGCGCGTCGCCACCTGATCGCCGAGGCGATAGGTGGGGAGCGGCCAGAGGTCGTTCGGTGTCGGGGATTGGGCCGCGCTCGCTCCATCGGGAAGGGGGGGAGGGGAGAGCAGTTGGAGTCCTGCCGGTGGTTCGATCTCCCCGATCGGCCAGTGCTCTGGAACACCGAGGTCCCGCAGTGCCCGTTCGGTCTCCTCACCGCGTCTCAGCGGCTTCCCATGCCATCCCTCTTTGTCCTCCAGGAAGGAGACGCCCTTCCCTTTCACCGTCCGGGCGATGATGGCGACCGGACGCTCCTCGCTGCGCCGCGCGTCATCCAATGCGCGGACGATCTGCTCCAGATCGTGTCCATCTATCGAGATCGCGTGCCAGCCGAAAGCGCGAAACCGCCGTTCGTATGAGTCGAGATCGTGACCGTACATGGTCGCCTGGCTTTGGCCAAGGCGATTGACGTCCACAAGGGCGATGAGGTTGTTGAGGCGGTAGTAGGCGGCCAGAGCGACAGCTTCCCAGACGGCTCCTTCCGCCGTCTCGCCATCCCCCAGCAGGACGTAGACGCGATAATCGAGCCGATCGAGATACTTCCCCGCCAGGGCCATGCCCACGCCGATCGAGAGGCCCTGACCGAGCGATCCCGTGGCGACTTCCGCCCAGGGGAAGCGCGGCGTCGGATGCCCCTCCAACTCGCTCTCAACGCGCCGGAGCGTCATGAGTCGCTCGGCCGGAATGGCCCCGGCCTCCGCCCAGACCGCATAGAGCAGCGGCGCCGCATGCCCTTTGGAGAGGATGAACCGATCGTTCGTGGGATGGTGAATATGGCGCACGTCATAGCGCAGCGCGCGGAAGAACACGGCGGCGATCAGATCGGCCGCCGAGAGGCAGGAGGTCGGATGGCCCGATCCCGCTTCGGTCGTCATGCGCACACAGTTGCGTCGGAGACGTTGGGCCACTTCGCGGAGTTCCGTGAGTGTCGCCGTCATAGGGCTTCCTCACACGCTGTCGAGAATGATCGAGCGCAAGGCGCTCACGGGGGGCTCCCCCTGTCCCAGCACGCGATCGTGGAAGTCCTTGAGCGAGAAGGCATCTCCACGAGCGCGACGGTACTCCTCGCGGAGGGCCTGAATCTGCCATTTCCCCCACGAGTAGACGAGCACGAGCGGATCGCGCGTGTAGCGCCAGACTTCGCGCCGCGCGTTCTCCGGCTCTTGATAGCATTCCCGCACGAGGAAGTCTATCGCCTCTGAGAGGGAGAGTTCTCCCAGGTGCATCCGCGTCGCGACGATCAAGCGGCCGATGCGCCAGAGGGCTTCGTAGAGTTGGAAGAGTCGGAGCTTCGCATCCTCACCCCCGAATCCCTCGTCCAGCACCATCTGCTCGCAATAATGCGCCCACCCTTCGACGAACGTTCCCGCGGCGAACACGCGCCTCACGATCGAGGGGCACCGCTTCAGGTGCAGGGATTGGACGTGGTGGCCGGGATACGCCTCGTGGATGATCGTCGCGATCTGGGCGTAGGCATTGTGAGCGCGCAAGTAGGCATTTTGATGTTCGGCCGGCTGCGCCGGATCTACCGGGGTGACGTAGAAGAACGTCGGCTGCGCCTGGGATTCAAAGGGACCGGGTGGATCGAGGGCAGCGAAGATGAGGCTGCGGGAGAAGGGCGGCGTCTCGGTGACCTCCAACCAGTCGCCCTCAGGCAGGGTGACGAGATCGCGCTCCAGGACGAAGCGTCTCACCTCCTCGCAGCGCCGGCGATACGATGGGATCAAGTCCTCGGCCGTCGGATGCTCTTCGGACAGATCGTGCAGCAGATCAGGGAGCGAGCGAGTTGGGGCGATCCGATGCGCGATCTCACGCATGTGGTGCTGCGTCGCCCGCAGCTCGCGCCATCCGCGCTCCAGAATCTGTTCGAGCGGCGTGGTCACCTGTTCCTCCGCCGCGAGCAGGCGAGCGAAGGTCTCCGCGCCGAGGGCGAATTCCCCGCTGGCCCGCTCCAGAAGCTCCTCTGCGAGGAACCGGCACATGTCCGCGCAAGCGTGCAGAGCGTCGGCCTGGGCCTCTTCGAGCGAGCGGGCCCGCTCCGGGTCGGCCAATCCGGCCAGGGCGCTCGGGACGGCCGTGGCGAAGAACTCACGCGCGCCCTCGAATTCATGCTGGGCGATTTGGACGAAGATTTTCGGGAGGCCGAGCGAGGGCGTTTCGCGCGATTCCTCCACAGTGCGCGCCAGGTGTTCCCGCGCCTGGGCCAGGAGCCGCGGGACGGCGCGAAGGCGTCGCTCGATGGCGTCCAGGCGTTTCGGCAGTGGCGCCGTCGGTCTCACCAGGAGGCTGTAGACCGACCAGGAGGCCAGATCGCTGAAATAGCTCGGATCGCGCGCCCACCACCGAATCTCGCGCAGATGCAGAAGTTGGGCCTCGATCTCCGATCGGAGGATGGCCAGGTCCAACCGCGCCTCCCGGGGCAGCGCTTCGGGCGCGACCTCTCGATCCAGTCGTTCGCGGAACACCTCCAAGCGGCGGATCTCCGCAGCGATGGCCTCGGCCGACCGATCCTCCAACCGATCATCATATTCGTGTAGGCCCAGGGCCGTCGCGTGCGTGGGATTGAAGGCGAAATATCCGCTCAGGAACTCCTCGACCAACCGCTCGAATGTCGCTCTCCCACCCGTCGGCATAACGCGATAACACTCCACGATAGCACGGGAGGATGCGTTCGGACAAGACGGCGGCTCGCGCGAACGCCTTTCCATCGGATGGGGGTTCCCCTATAATTGCTCGGTGAATCCTGCGAGAGGGAAGGAGGAGAGCCATGGCGATACGGGTCGGCATCAACGGGTTCGGTCGCATCGGGCGCAATGTGCTGCGCGCCTCTTTGGGAAACCCCGACATCGAGTTCGTCGCCGTCAATGACATCACCGACGCGAAGACGCTGGCGCATCTGCTGAAGTACGATTCCATCCTCGGGCCTCTGGAGGCGACGGTGACGCATACGGAGGACACGATCACGGTGGACGGACGGACGTTCGCCGTCTTCAAGGAGCGGGACCCGGCGAAGATCCCCTGGGAATCGGTGGGCGCCGAGATCGTTGTGGAATCCACGGGGCTCTTCACCAACCGCGCGGATGCGGAGAAGCATCTGCGGGGACCGGTCAAGAAGGTCATCATCACCGCCCCGGCGAAGGAAGAGGACATCACGATCGTCCTCGGCGTGAATGAGAAGGCCTATGATCCGAAGCGGCATCACGTCATCTCCAATGCGTCGTGCACGACGAACTGCTTAGCGCCGGTGGTCAAGGTGCTTCATGAGCGGTTCGGCATCGTGCACGGCTATATGACGACGGTGCACGCGTACACGAACGATCAGCGCATTCTCGACCTGCCGCACAAGGACCTGCGTCGGGCGCGGGCGGCCGCCGTCTCAATGATCCCGACAACGACGGGGGCGGCGAAGGCCATCGGACTGGTGATCCCGGAGTTGAAAGGCAAACTCGACGGGATCGCCATTCGCGTCCCCGTGCCCAATGTCTCGGTCGTGGATCTGGTGGCGGAGCTGAAGCGCCCGGTGACGACCGAAGAAGTGCGCGCCGCGCTCAAGGCGGCGGCCGAGGGAGAGTTGCGGGGAATTCTCGCCTATTGTGAGGAGGAGTTGGTCTCGGTGGATTTCCTTCGGAACCCTCACTCCTCGATCGTGGACGCGAGCTTCACGCGCGCTCTGGATGGGAATCTGGTGAAGGTCCTCGCCTGGTACGACAACGAGTGGGGGTATAGCTGTCGCGTGCGCGATCTGATCATGTTCGTTGCTCAGCAGGGATTGTGACGTATGGCCAAGCTCTCGATCCGCGACGTGGAGCTTCAGGGGAAGCGAGTCTTCCTCCGGGTGGATTTCAATGTCCCGATCGAGAAGGGGCAGGTCATCGAGGCATGGAGGATTGAGGCCGCGCTACCTACGATTCGGTACGCGCTGGACCGAGGCGCGCGCGTCGTTCTGGCTTCTCATCTGGGGCGCCCCAAGGGGAAGCGGGATCCGAAATATTCGCTGCAGCCGGTCGCGCGGAAGCTCGCCGAGCTTCTGGGGCAGGACGTTCCTCTGGCGCCCGATTGCATCGGCGCAGAGGTCATGGCGCTGGTGGACCGGTTGGCGGAGGGACGGGCGCTCCTGTTGGAGAATCTCCGGTTTCATCCGGGCGAGGAGCAGAACGATCCGGAGTTCGCGCGCCAGCTCGCGCTCTTGGCCGATCTCTACGTGAACGATGCGTTCGGAGCAGCTCATCGCGCCCACGCTTCGATCGAAGGGATCACGCGGTTTGTGAGCATCGCCGCGGCCGGGTTCCTCATGGAGCGGGAGCTGGAGTATCTGGGGCGATTGCTCACCGAGCCGGAGCGTCCCTTCGTCGTCATCCTCGGAGGAGCGAAAGTCTCGGACAAGATTCTGGTCATCGAGAATTTGCTGGCGCGCGCCGATGCCGTGCTCATCGGCGGCGCTATGGCGTATACCTTCTTGCGGGCGAGGGGAGAGGAAGTCGGAGCTTCGCGCGTGGAGAGTGATCAATTGGAGCTGGCGCGGAAGCTCATGACCGAGGCCGAGACGCGATCTGTCGCCTTCCATCTGCCGGTGGATCACGTCGTCCTGGAGCGCACGGACGGAGAGACGCAGGTGCGTGTCGTGCGAACGGAGGAGTTTCCGGAGGAGGCCGTGGGGATGGACATTGGGCCGGAGACCACGCGTCTCTTCGCCGCAGAGATCGCTCGGGCGCGCACCGTCTTCTGGAACGGGCCTCTGGGCGTCTTCGAGCAGCCGCCGTTCGATCGCGGGACGGTGGCGATCGCGCGCGCTCTGGCGGAGTGCTCAGGGGTGACAGTCGTCGGCGGCGGAGATTCGCTCGCCGCCGTGCGACAGGCGGGGGTGGCCGGGCGGATCACGCACCTCTCAACCGGTGGGGGAGCGACGCTCGAATTCCTGGCCGGGATCGAGCTGCCGGGGGTGAGAGCTCTGACCGAGAAGGGGTGACGGAGATGGGGACGCGAAGGCCGGTGATCGCGGGGAACTGGAAGATGCATAAGCTCATCGCGGAGGCCATTCAGACGGTCGTGGACCTGAAGCCGCTCGTCGCTCAGGTCACCCATTGTGAGATCGTCGTCGCTCCACCGTTCACCGCGCTTTGGGCCGTTGCTCAGCAGCTTGAGGGGAGCAACATCGCGGTCGCCGCTCAGGACGTGTGTGATGTCAATGGGTTCGGCGCGCGAACGGGCGAGATCAGCGCCCTCATGCTTCGCGATGTCGGCTGCGAATACGTCATCATCGGCCATTCCGAGCGACGGCAGTTCTATGGGGAGACCGATGAGCTGGTGCGACGGAAGATCGGCGCGGCGCTTGAAGCGGGCCTGAAGCCCATCGTCTGCGTGGGCGAGACGCTCGAAGAGCGGGATGCGGGCCGAGCGGAAGCTGTCGTCACACGGCAGGTGGAGGCGGCATTGAGCGGGTTGAGTCCCGGGGACGTATCCCGTCTGCTCATCGCATACGAGCCGGTCTGGGCCATCGGGACGGGGCGCACGGCCTCACCCGCGCAAGCGCAGGCCATGCACGCCTGCATTCGACAGCGCGCGGCGTCGCTCCTTGGGCGGGAGGTCGCCGATGGATTGAGAATCCTCTACGGGGGGAGCGTTCGGCCCGATAATATTCGCTCGCTCATGGCCGAGCCCGATATTGATGGGGCGTTGGTCGGAGGGGCGAGTTTAGATCCCCGAAGTTTCTCGGAGATCGTCCAGTATTGCTGAGGAGAGAAGGCCGTGTGGTGGATAGACGTTTTGGTCGCCGTGTACGTCCTTGACTGTGTGTTGTTGATCGTTGCTGTCCTGCTTCAACCCGGGAAGGCCGATGCCGCCGCGCTCTTCGGAGGGGGAGGGAGCCAGACGGCTTTCGGCCCGCGGGGGGCTCAGCACTTCTTGGGATGGGTGACGATCGTGACGGCGGCGATCTTCATGGGCTTGGGGCTTATCTTCAGCCTTCCCAATGTCTTCGGCCCGGCTTCGGTCGTGCGTGAGGTGAAGGAACCTGCGCCCGTGCAACGGCCTGCCGAGACTCCGCCCTCCCCCTCGGCCCCGCAAAAGTGAGGTCGGGGTCTTGAAAATGGGCCGGAGTTGGTGTAAGGTTTTACTGCACTTTGTGGAGGACGCTGGCAAAAGGGTGCCGAAGTGGTGGAATTGGTAGACACGCACGTTTGAGGGGCGTGTGGGGCAACCCGTGGGGGTTCGAGTCCCCCCTTCGGCACCATGTTTCTTCCCCCTCTTCAAAAAAGTGGCCTTTTCTGTAGGAGCTTCGAACATGATCTTCCGAACCGTCGGCCGTAAAGTATGTGAGACCTTGCAGACTTTGGGCGTGCCCCGACCGACCTTGGAGCATTTGGTGAATGCGCAGAAGGAGACGTTGTTGGCCGTGCGCTCGCTCTTGGATGCTGCGATCGAGGACATCGAGAGTTGGCTCAAGCCGGAGTCGGAGGGCGGTGTCGAGAAGGTGGAGATTCAGTAGCGGGGGGCTCGTCCTGCAGAAGGTGCGGACACGGATCGTCGCTCTTGCTTCGTCTTGACGAGGGGCGGGCTCTTTTGATAACTTCAAATGTCGTCTCAAGTTAGCGCGTCACGACGGAGAAGACGGGATTCGGTGGCCAAGACCGTTCGGACAGCGAAAAAATCAAAATCCCTCGGCACCCCTGCTTCGACTTCGGCAGCTTCCCGAAAAAAGGCAGCTCGGCGGGGGAAGACTAAGGAAGCTGGTGGGGGGGCGAAGTCTCGTCAGAAAGCTCGGGCAGCGCGCCGTCGAGCTTCCCAGGGGGCCTCTTCTAAGAAGAAGGTCGCGCGGGCGAACCGGTCATCGGTCGTGGTCTTGGAACGGGCACCAGCCTCTCCGGCAGTGCGTGCGTTCGAACAGGCCGTCCGGCTCTTCAATCGCCAGGAGTTCGAGCGGGCGCGCGAGGCTTTTCAGGCTGTGATCGAGCGCTTCCCCACGGAGGCTGAAGTTCTGGCGCGCGCCCGCGCTTATCTGGCCATCTGCCAACAGAAGCTGCAGACGCCTCGTCCCGTGCCGCGAACGGCCGAAGCTCTCTATGATCGTGGGGTCATCGAGCTGAATCGAGGGCATATCGCTCCGGCCATCACCTACTTCGAGAAGGCACTCAAGCTCGATCCTCGCGCCGATCATGCCGTTTACGCCCTGGCCGCCGCGTATGCTCGAAGTGGGCAGGTCGAGAAGGCCATCGCGACACTGCGCCAGGCCATCGCCATGCGCGAGACGTATCGCCTGCATGCCCGTCGGGACCCCGACTTCCTTCCCCTCTACGCGAATCCGGAGTTCCAGAGGCTTGTCGGGATTGAGATCATCGAGTAGCAGGAGATCCCTGCTGAAGCGCTCCGCACGGGGATTCCCCTGGAGCATCGCATCGGGCGATCGGACATCTATTCCTCCGTAGAGGTCCCCACTTCGGAGGGCGGCAGGTCCTTGTACAGATACTTGATCGCGTGTTTGAAGATGAGCAAGTTGGGCTCCCCATTTCGGTGCAGTTTGATGCAGTTTTTATCGTACCATTCGATCGTGCCCCGAAGGACCTCCCCATCGGTCAGGACGACGACCATCGGGGTCTTGGCCTCCATCTGCTTCCGATAGTAGTAATTCTCCGCATGGGTCTGTTCGGGCGGCACGCGCTTTTTCGGCTGCGGCTGCACCGTCTGCGTGCGCGTCAGATTATTCGGGTCATAGAGACCTCGAGTGTTGACGTCCGTGTATGTCGTCCGCACTGTCTTTTTGGTCACAAACGTACCCTCCGAATCGTGTTTTCTCCATCCCAAATCCCATTGGGGAGAGCAAGCTGAGCAAATATTACAGGAAGTGCGGGCGTTTGGCAAGGTGGTGGGAGAGTCGAAGAGCCGATCGTCGGCGCACCTGTGAGCACCTGGAGTTTGACGGAAGCTTCGCGGGGATGCTATAGATTGAAGGACATCGCGGCGGATAAGGCATATGCTGGAGCGACTGCGAGAGCATATTGTGCGCCATCTGCGGCAGTGCGTGCAGCGGCGGTTCGATCTGACGGTGGAGGAGATCGCCGTTGAAGTTCCACCGCAGGTCGAACTGGGCGACCTGGCTTTTCCCATCGCCTTTCAACTCGCTCAGTGGCTGCGCCAGCGAACGGGGCAGAAGTACAATCCGCGCGCTCTGGCTGCAGCGATCGCAGCCGAGTTCCCGCCGATGGAGGGGATCGCCCGCATTGAGGTCGCCGGGGCCGGATATCTCAATGTTTTCCTCGATCGCGCGCGGCTCTTGCTCGGCCTTCGACAGCCGGAGGCCGCGCCGGAGCCATCCGGAGAGAAGATCATCGTCGAACATACGAGCATCAATCCGAATAAGGCGGCGCATATTGGCCACCTCCGAAATGCCGTGCTCGGCGATGCTCTGGTTCGGTTGTTGCGGTGGAGCGGCGCGCGCGTCGAAGTCCACAACTACATTGACAACACGGGGGTTCAGGTGGCCGACGTCGTCGTCGGATTCAAATATCTGGAGAAGAAGGACCGGGCGGAGATCGAGGCGATTCCCGGGAAGTTCGACCACTATTGCTGGGATTTGTACGCGCGCGTGACGGCTTGGTATGAAGAGAACCCTGAGGCTTTGGAGTTGCGTCGTCGAACGCTCAGTGAGATCGAGGAAGGTGGGAATCCGACAGCCGAACTCGCCGAGTACATCTCCATGCGCGTGCTGAACGATCAGCTGGACACGGTCGAACGGCTGGGCATTTACTACGACCTGCTCCCTCGCGAGAGCGAGATTCTCCATCTGAAATTCTGGGATCGTGCCTTCGAGCTGTTGAAGGCGGCAGGGCTCGTCACCTATGAGACGGAGGGGAAGAACCGAGGGTGCTGGGTGATGCGTCTGCCGTCGGAGGAAGAAACGGGGGCTCGGGAGGACGAGGGGAAGGTGCTCGTCCGTTCCGATGGGACGGTCGTCTACACGGGCAAGGACATCGCTTATCACCTCTGGAAGCTCGGGCGGCTCGGCGTGGACTTCAGCTATCGGCCCTTCCGTCGGTATCCGAACGGGCATACGACGTGGATCACGACGAGCGAGGCGATGGCCGATGGCGCGCCCCCGGAGTTCGGGCGGGGATCGGCCTATCTGAGTGTGATCGGATCGGAGCAGACGTATCTGCAGAAGTTCGTGAAAGAGGCCGTTCGCGCCCTGGTGCCGGATCCGCGCGTTGAGCGCAGTGCGCACATCGCCTACGAGAAAGTGGCTTTGACGCCGCGCGCTTGCCTGGAATTGGGGATCGCGCTGTCGCCGGAGGAGCTGGAGCGGCAACAGATCAGTATGTCTGGGCGGCGCGGCCTCGGTGTGAAGGCCGACGATCTCATTGATAAGCTCGAAGAGAAGGCCCTGTGGGAGGTGCGCGCTCGACATCCGGAGTTGTCGGAAGAGGGGGCGCGACGTCTGGCGCATCAGATCGCCGTGGGGGCCTTGCGCTATTTCTTGCTGAAATACACCCGGACGACGGCCATCGCGTTCGACTTCACCGAGGCGCTCTCCTTTGAGGGAGAGACCGGCCCGTATGTGCAATATGCCGTCGTGCGCGCGCGCAGCATCTTTCGGAAGCTTCAGGAGGCGGGTCTGTCGCGTCATCCGCTTGGGCCGGAGCAGATCCCGGAGATCAATCGCTTCCTGAACGAGCATGACGATTTATGGGCGGTGCTCTATCTGGCTGCGCGGCTTGGCGAATTCGCTCGTCAGGCGTGCGAGCATTACGAACCGGCGATCTTGGCGAAGTACGCCTTCCAGTTGGCGCAGCGGTTCAACACCTTCTACCACAGCTACCACATCTTGAGCGAGGGCGATCCGCTCGTGCGTGAGATCTACCTCGCCATCACAGAGGTCGTGTGCGAGCGCCTGGCGCGCGCGCTGGAGCTGCTGGGCATCGAAGTTCCGGAGATGATGTGAGCGCGCCGGAGAGCAGCGCTTTCACGGAGCGGGCGCGATCGTCCGCCGCCGCTCGTGGTGGACCCGCCACGCCCAGTTCACCAGGGCCAGCAGAGAGGTCACCAGGAGGACGAGCAGCTCTCCTCGCCCCATGCGCGTCACTAAGATCGCGGAGAACGCGAGGGCGAGCGCGGCGATGAGGGAACCGCAGGGAAGCCGAAATGCCGCTGCTTCGGCGCACTTTCTCCTGAAGACGATCAACGCCAGGCAGGTCGAGGCGTAAGTGAACAGGCGCGCCACGGCCGACAGCAGGACGTTCCAGGCGAACGTCCCGGCCAGGGCCAGGCCCCAGGTCAAAATGGCGAAGGCCACGATCGAGATGTGGGGCGTGCGGAATCGGGGATGCACGGCCGCGAAGACGGAGGGGAAATCGCCGCGTTCGGCCAGAGCGAACGTCAGCCGTGGCGCGTTCAACAGCATCGAACTGAGGTAGCCGTAGACCGAGATGAGCGCCCCCGCGCTGATCACCCACGCGCCCAGCGCGCCCGCGAACGCGCGCGCCGCCGAAGCGAGCGGTCGGTCCGTGCGCGCGGTCTCCGGCAAAGTGCCGATGACGACCACCTGGATGAGGGTGAAGATCGCTGTGACGACCAGGAGCGCGACAAAGAGCGCGAAGGGAGCATCGCGCCGGGGATCTTTGGCCTCCGCCATCGGCAGAAGCGCGGCTTCAAATCCCCCATAGGCGTAGACGAGTACGAGCACGGCCTGCAGCCAGGCATCGGCCGAGGGAGAAGGAGGGCGAAGCTCTATCGGCTTCGTGAAGAAGAGGCCAACGGCGATGAAGAGAAGGAGGGGGATGAGCTTCAGGATGGCGAAAATGTCGCTCACCTGGGCGCCGGCGCGCACGCCGCGATAGTTCACCAGGGCGAGCCCACCGATGAGCAGCGTCAGCAGCAGCGCGCGCGGGATCGGCTCCTCGGCGGGCGGCCAGAATTCGGCGAGGTAGAGGATGAAGAGATTCGCATTCGCCGCCGCGGCGGTGATGCGAACCAGCCACGTCAGCCATCCGATTTGCATGCCGAGGAGGGGGCCGAAGGCCTCTCGCGCGTACAGATACGGGCCTCCGGCCGCCGTGAAGCGCGAGGCGACCTCGGCGAAACAGGCCATGATCAATCCCATTCCGGCCGCGGCGAGGAGATACGCGATGGGGCTGAGCGGTCCGAGCCATCCGGCGACGATCGCGGGGAGGCCGAAGATGCCGCTGCCGATGATGGAGTTGATGACCAGCGCCGTGAGACTCCATCGGCCGATGGCCCGGACAAGCGACGGCTCGGCGCGTTCATCCCTCACAGGCGTCGCCATCGCCAATCGCGCAGGGCCTGGCGCGCCGCATTGTATCCGGGCACGCCCATGACGCCGCCGCCCGGATGCGCACCGGCCCCGCATAGATAGAGCCCGCGAATGGGCGTGCGGTAGCGCGCCCATCCGGGCACCGGACGAAAGCAGAAGAGTTGATCCACGCTCATGTCGCCGTGAAAGATATTGCCCCCGGTGAGCGCGAATTCTTCCTCGAGATCGAGCGGCGAGAGGATGTGCCGATCGAGGACCAGGCTTTTGAACCCCGGGGCATACTCCTCGATGATGTCCATCACGCGGTCGGCGTACGCATCTTTCAGCGCGCGCCAATCCCCCTCTCGAAGCCGATAGGGCGCGTATTGGAGGAAGATCCCCATGATGTGCTTCCCCGGTGGGGCGAGTGAGTCGTCATAGGTCGTGGGGATCGTGATCTCCAGCAGGGGGGATGAAGAGGGATGACCGTGTTTGGCCTCCTCCCACGCGCGCTCCACGTAGTCCAGATCGGGGCAGATGTGGATTGTCGTCTTATGGTGCGGCATGAGGTGCGTTCCGGGCCGCGCTTTGAAATTCGGCAGGCCGTCGAGCGCCAGGTTGATCTTCATCGCATATCCGCTCATGCGGATCGCCTTCACCTGATGCGCGAACTCGGGATCCAGCTCGGCTTCGCCCACGAGCCCGAGGAACGTGCGCTTCGGATCAGCATTGGAGAGAACAAGACGAGCGCGGATCTCTTCGCCCGTGGCGAGCACGACGCCCACGGCGCGTCCATCCCGCACGAGGATGCGCTCCACCTCGGCGTCGGTTCGGATGCGCGCCCCGGCCGCGCGAGCGGCAGCAGCGATCGCTTCCGAGAGCGTGCCCATTCCCCCGCGCACGAACCCCCACAGGCCGCGATGGCCGTTGACCTTCCCCATCACGTGGTGCAGCAGCACGTAGGCCGTCCCGGGAGTCCGCGGACCGCCGGCTGTGCCGATGACCCCATCCGTCGCCAGCGTGACCTTCACTTCCTCGGACTCGAACCACGGTTCCAAAAAGTCGGCCACGCTTTGCGCGAAGAGCTTCAGCAAGCTGACCCGCGCCCTCTCCTCCAGCCGCAGAAGGCCCCATCCCAGTTCTCCGAGGTCCCACACATCGCGCGCGCTCATCCGCATGAGATTCGGGGGCGGTTGCCAGAGAAGGCGATCCATCCATTGCGCGAGCCGATCGAGATGAGCTTCGTAGGCGGGATACGCTTCAGCGTCCCGGCGCGAGAATCTCGCGATCTCCTCGCAGGTGCGCTTCTGGTCCTGCCAGAAGAGGAGGCACCGCCCATCTGGAAAAGGAGTGAAAAACGCCGGGTCCTTCGCATAGACGTGATACCCGTAGCGGGGAAGGTCGAGCTCGCGGACGAGACGCTCGGGAAGGAGGCTGCACAAATAAGCTGCCGTGGAGACCCGAAATCCGGGAAAGACCTCTTCGGTCGTGCTCGCTCCACCCACCCGCGATCGGCGTTCGAGGACGAGAACGCGCAATCCGGCGCGCGCCAAATAGGCGGCGGCGACCAGACCATTATGGCCAGCTCCGACGATCAGCGCATCCCAATGCTCAGGCATGGGGGCGAAGCGCGGTTTCTCCAAGCGACAGCATCGCGAGCTTCCGATGCTCCTTCAGCATACATCGGTTCATGATGACGAGCAAGCCCGCTTCCTGAGCGCGACGGGCCGCCTCTTCGTTGACGACGCCTTCTTGCATCCACACGGCCCAGGCGCCGATGCGAATCGCCTCCTCCACAATCGGGAGGACGGCGTCCGAACGACGGAAGATGGTCACGACGTCAATGCGCTCGGGCACCTCCGAGAGTCGAGCGTAGGCGCGCTCACCGAGCACGTGCGCCTCGTTCGGATTAACGGGAATGATCCGATACCCCTCCGCTTGGAGGTATCGAGCCACCCCGTGACTCGGGCGCGTGGGCTTCGAGGAGAGGCCGACGACAGCGATCGTCCGCGCCTGTCGCAGAATGCGCCGAATCGCCTCCGGATCGTTCACGCGCATACAGCCTCCTGATCGGGCGCCGTATATGAGTAGCACAGAAAGCGCCGCCGTGCAAAGTCTGAACGGGCAAGCCCAGGCGATTCGCGTGCGATCGCTTGGGCACCCCTCTTGTGGCGCGTTTCCAGGTTGCCGACACCCAAGGGCGCGGACGTCATCGCATGCGCACTTTGACCGGAGTGGGGCATTGGGCTACCATAGGTGCTCACGCGCGTGCTGAAGCATCACTTTCGATGCCCTCGCCCGGAGTCGAAGAGGAGGCATGCCGAATGACACCGTGGGATTGGCTCATCATCGGCGGGTATCTTCTCACGCTCCTGATGCTCGGGCGATTCCTGGGGCGACGGCAGGCGAGCATTGAAGATTACTATCTGAGTGGACGGCGCCTGCGATGGTGGAGCGCCGGGCTCTCGACTATGGCGACGCAGCTCGGAGCCGTGAGCTTCATCTCGGCGCCGGCCTTCGTCGCCTTGCGACCCGGCGGGGGGTTGGTCTGGTTGGGCTATGAGTTCGCCGTCCCCCTGGCGCTCGTGTTCCTGATGAGCGTCTTTCTGCCCGTGTATCATCGCAATCACGTCCTGAGCATCTATGAGTATCTGGAGCGCCGTTTCGATGCGAGCACGCGCACCATGGTGAGCCTCATGTTTCAGGTGAGTCGCGCGCTGGCCTCCGGGGTGACCATCTTCGCTCTGGCCATTGTGCTCTCGGCGACGATCGGCATCCCGCTCTGGGCGACGATCCTCATGACGGGCCTCGTCACGTTACTCTACGACGCGTGGGGAGGGATGAGGGCCGTCGTCTACAGCGACATCCTCCAGATGGGGGTCCTGGGGCTCGGTATCTTTCTCTGTGGTCTGGAGGCGTATCGCTTCATCGGGGGATGGGCGGCGGTGTGGAACGCGATTCCGCGGGAGCGCCTGGAGGCGATTCGATGGACGGCTCACGGACTGGGAGATGGAGAGGATTTCGGCTTCTGGCCGCTGCTGATCGGCGGCTTCTTCCTCTACGCCTCTTATTACGGATGCGATCAAAGTCAAATGCAGCGGGAGATCTCCGTCGGGCACGTGGATGAAGGCAGGCGTTCGTTGTGGCTGAACGGCATCGCGCGGTTCCCGCTCGTCCTCGCGTACTGCGTCATGGGCTTGCTGATCGGCGTCTACACGAGCCAGCATCCCGAATTCGCCGCGCGTATTCCGCGGGATCGCGTGGATTACCTGGTCCCACTCTTCATCGTCTACGCCCTGCCGCCGGGAGTGACGGGGCTCATTCTCATCGCCATCCTGGCGGCGGCCATGTCCTCGCTCGATTCGGCCTTGAACTCCCTGAGCGCGGCGACGATGCGCGATGTCTATCAGCGCTATGTGAACCCGAAGGCGACCGAGCGGGAGCTCTTCCTATGGTCCAAACGCTTCACGATCATGTGGGGGCTTCTGTGCATCGCGTTCGCTTTCCTGGCCGGACGTCTCTCGGGGACCGTCATCGAGGCCATCAACAAAATCGGGTCGGTCTTTTATGGACCGATCTTGGCCGCCTTCCTCCTCGGCATGCTGACGCGTCGGACAAGTGGCCTTGGGGTCAAGATCGGCGTCCTCATGGGCATCGCTGCGAACCTCTTCCTGTGGCTGGAGTGTCCTCGCGTCTCCTGGCTGTGGTGGAACGCGATCGGATGTGGGATCGCCGTCCTCGTCGGCTATGGCCTCAGTCTGTGGCGCCCGGCGAAGATCGCCCCTCCGGAGACGCTCTGGCAGCCCGATCTCGATCGCGAGCACAGGGAGGCGTTCGGGCGTGCTTCCGACGCTTCGCATTCCAGGCGTCTCTCCGTGACCAATTGGCGCGTGCGCTATGTGGGGCTCATCCTGTATACGCTCCTGATGATCGGCATCGCGGGGGGGATCACCTCGCTCGCGTGAAAGAAAAACGGCCGGCGGCCTGACCTTCAGGCTGCCGGCCGAACGCACCGATGCCGCTCAGATCAGAACTCGTACCGCAGCGCGAACTGCATGATGCGCGGACGCGTGAGCGTGCCCTCGTATCGCCCGAAGGTGGCCGAGATGTCCGGGAACGCCAGCAGCGAGGCCGTATCGAACCGCACGGAGTTGGTCACGTTGAAGACCTCCCACCGGAACTGCAGCCGATGCGTCTCGGTGATCGAGAAGACCTTCATCAGCCCCATGTCCACGGAGAAGTAACCATCGCCGCGAATGCGGTTGCGGAAGCCCGCCTCGCCCGGACGCTGGAACCGGAGCATCTTCAGCACTTCGGCCGGATCGCGGAAGGCCGCCGGTCGGACCTTGCCGTCCGGGAACTTGTAGCTGCGGTTCGTCTCACCGACGGGATACCGAGTCACGCCCTCCTTCAGCTCCGCATTCCCCTGCAGGTTCCAGTTCGTGGCCCAGCAGGAGCGGCAGTTGATGATGTTGAGCGGGAATCCGCTCGTCCAACGGAGCAGACCCGTCGTCTGCCAGCCACCGATGATCTGGTTCACCCAGCCCGGCACACCGCCGCCCAGGGGCTTCCCCCGACCAAACGGCAGCTCGACGATCCAGTTGGCATTGATCTGATGCCGCACGTCGAAGTCGGAGAAGGAGTACTGCAGGCGCGGGATCCAGGAGTTGATGATGAAGTCGGTGTAGCCACCCGAGAAGAAGGATCCGAACGCTCCGCCGCGCTCTGTCCCGGAGGTGAGATCGAGCGACTTCGAGAGCGTGTAGTTGAAGTCGAACTGCGTGCCCGCGCTGAAGCGCTTGCGCAAGAGGAGCTGGAAGGCGTGATATTCCGAGAAGCCGATCGTGCCCTGCGCCGCCAAGGACGAGTACTGATCGTTCCAGAAGGCATAGGGCTTGCCCGCGGGGTTATCGGGCGTCGCCCCGAAACACGCCGGTTCGCAGAAGAGATCAATCAGGTAGAGCGCGGTTTGATAATCGGGAGCGTTCTCGCGGAAGACCTGGTAGATGGCTTGCGTGTTCGTCAAGCCACCGCCAGCACGAGCCCCTGCTGTCGGGAAGAGATTCTCCCAGTACGGGATTCGCGGGACAGCGCTCACGGGCGTGTTCGCCTCGATCAGCCGAGCGAGCATCTGCGCCGCCGTGAAGTAATCCATCCCGGACTTCGGATCCACGAGGTTCATCGGCATAGCCAGGTCATATCGGGTGAGCAGCTTCCGCCCGCGTCGTCCCACATAGCCCACCTCGACGCTGAAGCTCTTCGGCAGCTCGCGCCCGATGAAGAAGTTGAACATGTGCGCGTAGGGCGTCTTGAGCGTGTCATCAATGCTCGTGGTGATGGCGAACAGCCCAAAGGGTGGCGTTTGCGGGAATCCCCCCGGGGGCGCCGGTCGCTGGAATTCCGACCCATCACGCGCGACGCGCGGGACATCGAAGACGCCCGTGAAGCGCGGCGCGTTCGCCTCGGTGATCGTCCCCCAGACGGTCGTCAGGCTCGTCGTCAAGCCGAACGCTCCCTGTTGATCAAAGGTCGTCGCCAGCGCGTGGCCGATCCGGTCGTAGACGAGCCCATAGCCGAAGCGGAAGACCGTGCGTCCATCGCCGAAGAGCGCGCGCAAGAAGTTGCGCGGAGACCAAGCGATCGAGAAGCGCGGCGACCAGTTGTTGAAGTCCTTGGCGAAGAAGCCCGGCTTGCCATTAGCCGGACCCGCCAGGTCAAAACTGATGCGCGGCAGATCGTAGGAGGGAATCCCCTTGAGCATGCTCGCGCGCCGCAGCTCGAACCATTCGCCAAAGCTCGGCGTCGGTCGGACCTGCAGGCCGTTGGTCTCCCACGGCGGCGAGTAGAGGTAATACCGCAGACCCGCCGTGATCGTGAGATTCGGCCTCACCCGCCATTGATCTTGCACGTACCCCTCGTATTCGTTCGTGGCATAGCGCCGACGGATCAGCGCGCCCTCCGGCAGGACGTTCCCCCGCTTGTCGTAGTTGTACCGCGCGGTGAATTGGGTGATCGTTCCCAAGACCAGGATGGGGAATCCATCGGCCCATGCCGCGTAGAACCCGGAGGCGACGGCCGGTAGCGTTCGACACCCTGGCTGCGTGCAGCGCGGATGTCCCGGAGCCGTGTAGCGACCCACCCCCAAGAGCCACGAGCCATTGCCGACGACGGTATGGAAAGACGTCTCGTTGGTGAATCGCGGGATTCGCGTGAAGCGGACGTTGAAGCCCGCCTGGATCGTATGCGCGCCGCGAATCCACGAGATGTCGTCCACCAGATTGTGCGTGCTCGCGATGCGTCCGAAGGAGCTGGTCGGCGCCGGGATGTTATCGAGGAAGCGCAGGGTCACTTGGGTGCGCTGTTGCAAACCGGCCACGGTGGAGCCCAACCGCGTCAGGCCGTAACGGAAGGTGTTCACCAGGTTCGGTTTCACCGTCGCGTCGTAGCCGAGTGCGAACCCCTTGGAGTTGACGAGCGTCTTCTGGTTCGGCGGCAGCCCAGGATACTGAGGTACAGAGTTGATCGCATCGTCCTGAAGGTTGCCGCGCCAGAAGAGCGTGTGCCGCCCGGCACGGTCAATATTGAAATCGCTGCGGAGGATGTACGTGTTGAAGTCGTTCTTGATCGGCGCGACGAAGCGGAAGCCCATGATGTTCAGGCCATCCCGTCCGGGATCGTTCGGCTCGGGGAACTGCTGCAGGTAGCGCATCAGCGCCGGGTTCGCTCCGATCCCCAGGGGATCCAGCGTGGCAGCTTCCGCCGGCGTCAATACGCGGATTCCGGCCGGGATGTTGAACGTGCGGCCCGCGACGGTGATCGTCGTCGCCGGACACTCGGCCGGATTCGCACAGCGATATTGGAAGTAACCGTGGCGCACCAAAGACGAGGGGACCGAGCGCAAAACAGGTTCCTCACGCTTCTCCCGCAGGCCTTCGTAGTTACCGAAGATGAACCAACGGTCCTTGATGATCGGCCCGCCGGCCGAGGCGCCGAAGATGTGGTAGTTCAACACGGGCGGCTCATTCGGTCGCCCCGACTCGATTTGAGAGAGCTTGTTGAAGAACTCGTTGGCCGAGGTGGCTGTGTTCCGGTGGTACCAGTAGAGGGAGCCGTGCAGCTCGTTCGTCCCGCGCTTGGTCACCAGGCTCACTTGCGCCGAGCTGGAGCGCCCTTGGTTCGCGTTGTAGTTGGTCGTCGTCACGCGGAATTCCTGCGTGGAGTCAAGCGTCATCCGTAGGACGGATGTGTAGGCGAAGCCAAATTGCGGATCGTTCACGTCCACGCCGTCTAGCGTCACATTCTGCTGGTCGCTCCGGCTCCCGCTGATGCTCCCGCTGCGGATGTCTCCGGTCGGCAAGAAGACGGCGCCCGGCTGCAGACTGAGCAACTCCACGACATTGCGGGCCAGAAGCGGCAGTTGGCGAATCTGCACCTCGCCGAAGGGATTGCCGATCGAAGCGTCCGCCTTGTTGATGAGCGCTTCGCCCACGACTTCGATCGTCTCGACGACCTCTCCGACTTCCGCGAACTGGAGATCGAGCACCACGGGCATGTTCACCAGCAGTTGCAGGTTCGAGCGGACGATGCTCTTGAAGCCGGTCATCTCCACCCGGAGGTTATAGGTCCCCGGTGGGAGTTGCGGGAAGACATAGTACCCCCGCTCATTCGTTGTCGTCGTCCGGGTGACTCCGGTCGCCGTGTTGGTGAGCGTGACGGTCGCTCCGACGACCACGGCACCCGTCGGATCGGTCACCGTGCCCGAGAGCGACGTCGTCGCCTGCGCCCACGTTCGGCCACTCAGCAATAGCAGGAGCAGGAGCCCCCCGACCACGTTCCACGTCACGCGTTTCCACGTCATAGGCTTACCTCCTCTTCGTCTGAGTTCAGGCCATTGCAGCAGCGATTATATGCAAAAGATGATCGAGTTTCAACGAAGAATTGGAGGGGCTCCCGGGCCTCCCTTTGAGCCTCAGGCGCGAGCCGGTCTGTGCGCCGTTGCGTTTTCCCTGGGCTCGTGGGAGAATTCCCTTCCACGGCGAGGGGAGACCTTTCGGAGGAGAGGGAGGCTATGGCGATCCGGTACACGGTGACGACTATCAGCCCGAAATATCATCAGGCGATCCTGGAATGGCAGCGGCGGAACTTTCCCGAGCTCGACCTCTTGCTCGCCTATTGGGAGAAGTATTTCCCCGGTCTGCCCAAGTTTCAACTTGTGGCCAAGGTGGGGGAGCTGCGCTCGGATGTGATCGAGGTCGGGAAATATGCCGGTCAACCGAAGATCGAGCGGGCGGCCGAGATGGCCGGGAACATGTTCTACACGGCCCGTCGGATCATTCGGGCCCAGTGCTCGACCGAATTCGGCTCGATCGAGCAGCATCGGATGAGCCTGGACACAGCCCCCACGGATGAAGCCCGCTTCGAGATCCTGCGGATCATGGCCGAGGAGCTGCGGCATGCCTATCAGATGTTCTGGGTCCTCGACCATGATCCGACGTGGAAACGGCCAGGGCATGGAGACGTGGCCGCCGAGACCATCGAAGAGTTGCTCTCGATGCGGACGGGGACGCACGTGCTGGACGCCTTCAATATCGAGTTCCGCGACTTTCTGGACAATGCCGTCTACACGGCCATTATTGATCTGGTCGGGAAGTACCAGCTCGATATGATGCAGATCTTCAGCTACGCCCCCATGGCGCGGAGCATGCCGCCGATGCTCGGCGAAGAAGGATTCCACATGGGCTTTGGCCGTCGAGCCTTGAAGGAGCTGGCCGTCGCCGCGACGCGAGGTCAGGGGATCTACAGCCTGGAGGACATTCAGCGGGCGATCAACAAGTGGTATCCACGCGGGCTGGAGATGTTCGGGAACGAGCGGTCCGGCGAGACAGCCGTCGCTTTCGGGTTCAAGCCGAAGACCAATGGGCAAGCGCAAGCCGAGTACATCGCCGAGGTCGAGGGGATCATCGAAGGGGTGAATATCGCCATCGTGCGCGTGCACCATCCGACGATGTCCCCGGACGAGGCGCGGAGCCTGATCCGCGAGGTGCAGCATTCGGGGGAGGCGCGCCGGGGCATTCGGCCGGAGGATTTGCTCCTGCTCCCGGATCGCCGCTTCTTCCGAAGGCGTGGGCCTGAGGAGTACGTCTTTCAGCCGTATGATCTGCGCGGGAACCTGCTCACCGAAGGGGGGCGACCGATCGCACCGGAGAAGTACCTCGAGTATTTGGCTCGCGTCCTGCCCGAGCCGTATCTCGCGAGCGAGGATTTTCGACGGTATGCCGAGCAGTTGAAAGTGTACCACGCGCGGGGGACGAGCGAGGCGACGCCCTTCTGGATCGCGTGACGCGCTCCGTCGGCCCGAGCGACAGGGTTCTGCCCGGAACCAGAGAGGGGCTGGAGTCGTCCCCCTTTCCTTGGCGCGCGACACAGATGGCCGTCATTGCGTGTGCTCCCTGTCTGAGCGACACCGCCAGCGTGGATCGCTCCCTGCGCCGGACCCGGTTTTCGAAAAGAACCATTGACGGATGGGCCGAAATGCGATAATGTAAGGCTGGCACCTACGCCCAAACTAAGGAGGAAGGGGCTATGAATATCGCGCGCATTGTGCTCGGCGGCGTGATCGCCGGTGTGATCATTGACGTGATCGAGACGGTCGTGCATCGGTTTCTGTTCCGATCGTATCAGGAACTGGGGCGAGAGCCTGTCGCAATGTCCGGGGCTCTGATGATCTGGATCATCGGCGTGGTCTTTGGGATCGCGGTGGCGTGGTTGTATGCGGCGATTCGGCCACGATATGGGGCGGGGCCAAAGACGGCGGTGGTGGCGGGGGTCTATCTCTGGATCGTGGCGGGGCTCCTGGTGTGGCTCGGGTTTGCTCCGCTGCTGCAGTGGGGGACGCGGCTGATGGTCATCGGGATTGTGACGAATCTCGTGGCGTACGTCGTGGCCGGATTGGTCGCCGGATACTTGTACAAAGAGGAAGCGGCGGCTGCGTGAGCATTTGATCGCCCGAGCGATCGGGCGATCTTCACGGGGATGCGGCGGCGCGCTCTCACGAGCGAAAAGGGCGAGAAGTATACCCCTTGTTAGCTCATCGCGATCTCTCCCAATGGCTGGACAAATCCCAAGGCTCCATGCCAGAGTGTAAAACTATGGCGCGGGTCTATCCGTTTCGCGCGTGGCGATACAATCCGGAGAAGGTGGGCGATCTGGCGGCCGTCCTCACCCAGCCCTACGATAAGATCACGCCCACGATGCAGGAGCAGTACTATGCGAGAAGCCCCTATAATTTCGTGCGCGTGATCTTGGGGAAGACGTTTCCCGAAGACACGGAGGCGCAGAACGTCTACACGCGAGCGCGCCAGGAGCTGCGACGGTGGATGCGCGAAGGCGTTCTCGTCGCGGATCGCGCTCCGGCGATCTACATCTATTTCCAGACGTATCGCGTCCCGCCGGATGGGCCGGTGAAGACGCGGAAGGGGTTTTTGGCGCTCGGGCAGCTTGAGGATTTCGAGCGAAGAGTCATCTTCCCGCACGAGCGCACGCTGAGGGGGCCGAAGGAGGATCGGTTGCGGCTGCTTCGCGCCACGCGGGCGCATCTGGAGCCGATCTTCATGCTCTATGATGATCCGGCCTTTGAGATTCAGGCCATCCTGGAGCAGTGCGCGAGTGGGCCGCCCGAGGTGCATGTCGTGGACGAGTACGGCGTCGAGCATCGGTTGTGGGCGCTCTCTGTGCCGGAGGCCATCGAGGCGATTCAGCAGATGATGGCTCCGCGGCAGCTGGTGATCGCCGATGGACACCATCGCTATGAGACGGCCCTAGCCTATCGCGATGAGCGGCGGGCCGAGGCGGGACGGGTGGAGGAACGGGCGCCCTACGAGCGCATGCTCATGGCCTTCTTCAATCTGCGGGACGAGGGGATAACGATCCTGCCCACGCACCGGTTGATCGTGGGCATGGACGTGTTTGATGCCGAACGATTCCGCGATTTCGTCGCGCGCTATTTCGACGTGACGAGTGTGCCCCTTGGGGACTTCTCCGCCCAGGCGCTCACCCACATTCGCGCGCGCTTGGCGGAGGAAGGGCAGCGGCGAATGACTTTCGGTCTGATGGTGGTCGGGGATTCCGTCTTTCGCCTTCTGGCGTTGCGGGAGACCGAGGAGGCGGAGCGGATGCTCGAGGGGATGACACCGCTTGAGCGGATGCTCGACACGGCCGTGCTTCATCGTGTGCTCATCGAGCGGGGACTTCGCCTTGGTGAAGAAGCGATCCAGAGCGAACGGCACATCATCTACGTTCGAGAGTTCGAGGAGGGCGCGCGCGCCGTTCGCGAAGGGCGCGCGCAGGTGGGGTTCTTCCTGAATCCGACGCGCGTGGAGCAGGTCTATGCGATGGCTCTCTCCGGGCGCCTGCTGCCACAGAAGTCCACGGACTTCTATCCGAAGCTCCTCTCGGGGCTTGTCCTCTATCCGTTTGAGGAGCTGGAATCCACCTCGGACATCCCGCGCGATCTTCCGACCGCGTGGGGACCCCGTGAGGCGGAATGAGCGCGCGCGGGGAGAGCCTCAGCGCACCGCTCACCGATCCAGGGGAACGGGCGTGAGCGGGACATCCCAGTGCGCTTCCAGCAGCTCGAAGCGCCGTCGCTCTTCGGCTTGGAATCGCTCTTGGTCGGGGAAGAGACGGCGCAACAGCGCCTCGCGCCCCGATTGATCAATGACGGCGTTCCAATTCTTGTAGACGATGATGGTCATGAAGTGCCAATCCGCACGTCCCTCTCCGTGAAAGGTCGGTTGATAGGCTTCCACGCGAAGAATGCGCCCCTGTTCCTGTTCGGCTTTGAGCAAGGGCCAGTGATTCTTCTTGAAGAGTCGAAGGAACTCCTCGTAGTGCCCCCACTTGACCTTGTAGTAGTAAGCGACCGTGTAGGGGTGATCCGTCGGCCCTTGCGGCGTGGCCTGCAGAGAAGCGAGAAAGCCCAGGGCGATCGGGAGACTGAGGAGAAATCTGAGCGATCCTCTCCGGTGTCGCCGGACGATCGGGGATCGAGACATCTTCGTTCCTCCCCACCTCAGAAAGTGTATTGATAGCGCAGAAAGAGGCTGCGTCCGGGAGCATCCAAGCCCCAGGTGATTCCTCGGTAGTTTCGATCGGTCAAGTTCTCCGCTTCAATGAGGAGCTGATGGTTCTCGCCCACGCGGAATCCGGCGCGGATATTGAAGACGACATAGCCGGGGATGGCCCGGTAGAGCGGGGCGCTCTCGATGCCGGGGCCGAGCACGCGATTCTGGACCTGCGTCAAGGTCTCGCCCGTCGGGATCAAGACATCGTCGTCCGTTCCGAAGCGGCCGTCCGGCCCTGGAGCGACGAGGCCGCGCACGGTGGCGCCGTTGCGGAAGAAGCTGGCGATGCTCGCGCGCGAGCGCATAGCTCCCGTGCGGCGATCTTCAAGGGCGAGCGTCGAGAGTCGCGTCTGGCGAGCGGCCGCATGAAGATACGGTTCGATCCAGAAGCGACGCAGGGGCATGTATCGAAGGCGAATCCACCCGTCGGGGGCAGGGAGACTCGCCTCGATATTGGGGGGCCGACCCGTGCGCCGATCTTTCGCCGAGATGTGCGTGTGGAGAATGTCGAGAGACCATCGCTCGGAGAGTTCGAAGGTCCACGCCTGTTCGATCCCCCAGAACCGCGCGTCGCCGAAGTTGGCGCGCACGAGCACGGGCGCTGAAGAGGCGGCGACGAAGACCGTTCCATTAGGCGTTTGCGCGATGATTGGTTCACCGCCCAGGGAGAGGCCGACGGCCCCCGGCGGCAGAATCAGCGCCTGTTTGGCGATCAAGCGCGTGATGTCGTTCAGAAAGAGCGTGAGTTCTCCGCGCAGACGGGCCTGTCGGTAGCGCACGCCGATCTCATAGCTTTGGCTGAGTTCGGGCTTGAGCGGGGCGACGGGCTGTCCCGTCGAGACGGCCGTGCGATCGGCTGTGGACCCGACCAGTCCGTTGAGCGGCGCGATCTCTCGGGCGGAGACCTCGAATCCGGAGCCCGTCAGTCCGAGCGTGCCCAGATCCGTCATACTCGGCGCGCGAAAGCCCCGACTGAAGTGGAAGGCAGCGCTGAGCCGACCGCCCAGCGGGATGAGGAGCCCCGCGCGCCCGCTCACGTTGGAGACCCGAAGCGTATCGCTCGGCCAGAGCGGGCGTCCGCCGACGATCGGCGCATCTTCGGTGCGAGCCCGGTAGCGCGCGCCGCTGTAGCGGAGGCCACCGATCAGCTTCACCGATCCACGTCGGGGCTCGAAGACGTCGAGGATGTAGATCCCCCACTGCTCATATCGCGCGCGATCGGGCACGCGCGGGCGCCGGAGGGTCACCCCACCGGTGACGGGATTCAGGGCGAAGGCTGGAGCGCGCATGCGCTCGTGGTACGCTTCCCCGCCGAGGCGAAGGAAGTGTCCACGCCAGAGCTTCTCCGCGCGCGCCTGAAGCCCGTGAACGCGCATCTTCTCGTACTCGTGGACGATCGCCGCGCGCGGGTTCCCGTTGCCTCCCTGATTCACCCGCTCCTCGCGTTGCGCGTTGAAGGAATAGGAGAGCGCGAGATGGTCCATTCCAGCGAACGCCTGGCGATCGTACCGCACGTAGAAGAAGTCGAGCATCAGGTTTCGCAGGTCGGCGATGAGATTCCCATCTCCGCCGAGCAATTGATCGAACCTTTTCCCGCCATCCTGCTGCGCCCGTTGATAGTGGAAGCGGAGGGAGGATGTGGACGTGGGCGCCCACAAGAAGGTCGTGCTCCCTCCGTATTGAGTGAACCCTGTATCCGGCAGGCGCGGGCCATAGAGCACGTGGGAGGGAAGGCCCAGAAACCGCGTCACCGCCGAATGCGAATCCACGCCGCGTCCCGGTCGCAGCGTGTTCACGCGTCGGCCGACGATATTGAGGGTGAGGCCAAAGGTTCGCGCCCCCAGGCTCGTGCGAAGGCTCGATCCTGCGCTCCAATCCGCCGTGTTCACGGTCGTCGTCCACGTGCCGTGCCACTCCCGGCGCGTGGCAGCCAGAGGCGGAGCCCACGTCAGGAGTTGAAAGCTCCCGCCCAGGGCGTCGCTCCCATAATCGGCGCTGCGCGGTCCCCGAAGGACTTCGATGGCCTCGACATTCGTGGGATCAAGCAGGCTGAGGAATGTATGGATGCCGGATCGCATGGCGGAGGTCGAGTATCGAATCCCATCCACGTAGATGTTGACCTTATCGCCGCCGAGCCCGCGGATGAAGACGCCCGCGATCGTCGGGCTCGTCCGCTGCAGATGGACCCCGACCTCCTCATTCACCGCCTGCGCCAGGACGGCCTTGGTGCGCATGGTGAGGTGATCCGAGAGGATCACGCTCACCGATTGGATGGTTCTGGCCGTCTCGTCCACGAAGCCACCTTCTCCTGTTACGGTCAGCTCCTCGATGACGGGCTCGACCTCCAGCGTCACCTGTACGTGCACCTCTTCCGGGGTCGAGAGCCGAATCGGAAGACGCCGCTCCGCGAAACCGCGCGCGTGCACGGCGAGTTCATAGACCCCGCGCGGCACGCCCGCGAGGATGAATTCCCCCATGTCGTTCGAGAGCGCGCTCGCGATCGTTCGCTGAGCGTGCCGTAAGATGACGCGGGCGCCGGAAATTCGCGCTCCTGTCGCATCGGTGACGATGCCGCGGATCCGTCCCTGCGCGTTCGCCTGCGCCTGCCGGGGCGCGAAGCTCATCAGGAGGATCCCGAACAGCAGCCCCATTCCTGCCCCTCTGAGTCGCCCCCTCATACGCGTCCTCCCTCTCGCGCGATGGCCTTTCATTGTACGGCGTCCTCCGAATGGCGCCAAGAGGGCACGGAGCATTCGGGGAGAGCGATCTTCGATCCATCATTCATTTCAAGCCCGCTCTTCACGCTTCTGCCCGAGAAATCGTGTAACCGACACTCGACCTCGGAACGTGTTCTCTAGCGGAGGGATTTTCGATGCGAGGCGGCGCAGGCGTCGGGCGATCTCGGCCTTTCAGACTTTTCCCGCGCTTGTGCCGTCTGAATTTCGGATGACGCGTCCGATCGAGGGAGGCGCGGCGATGCGGCGCTCGATGGCGCGTTCTGAGGAGATGGGCGAAAGGTCAATGCGCGATGTTGATGATCGTCTGGGAAGTTCAGGCGCTCTCGTGGAGGGGGAGTGGCCTTGCGAGCGAGAGCGTCCTTTCGGAGAGCGAGCATTGGCCGGTCTGAAGAGGTGAGCCCAACGGAGGTCGCAGACCGGCCAAGGGTGAGGCATGGCTATTATAGCGGTTTCGGGGGGAGAACCGCTACAGGATGAGAGCCTGTGCCTTCAGCTCGTTCCCTGAGCGCTCGATCTCTGGGGATGAGTCTCTCGGTCCGCGTTCAACCGGTGATCATTGCGGGGATGCATCGGTCGGGGACGACGCTGCTGGCGCGTCTTTTGGACCGGCTCGGCCTCTTCCTGGGACATCGCGTGGAGGAGCATCACGAGTCGGTCTTTTTCCTGCATCTGAACGAAGTCATTCTGCGTCAGGCTCGGGCGTCTTGGGACCGCCCCGATCCGATCCACGATTTTTTGCGGCATCCCGAGATCGTACGCATGACGCTTCGATGTCTGGAGGGCGATCTCCTCTCATGGCGGATTCATCGCTATTTGGGATGGCGGAATTGGATCCGATACCGTTCTCTGGCGCGGTTCGATCGGCCCTGGGGATGGAAGGATCCGCGCAACGTCCTCACACTCCCCCTCTGGGTGGAGCTGTTTCCTCGGGCGAAGATCATCTGGATCGTGCGTCACGGCGTGGACGTGGCCCGTAGTTTGGTCGTTCGGGAGCAGCGGTACTTTCGGTGGCAGCAGGTGCGGTTTCATCAAAAGTTTCATCGGCCGGATCGGCGGACGCATCTGGAGCGCGTGGGCTTTCGCGGTTCCGCGCGCTGCCTGACGCTCGAGGGCGCCTTCGCGCTCTGGGAATCGTACCTCGCGTATGCCGAACGAGTGCTCGGGCGAATCCCCAACGAGCGCGCGGTCGTGAGATACGAGGATTTCGTCCGCGAGCCGATTCCGCATCTTCGTGCGCTCGCCAATTTCTGCCAACTCCCGGAGATTCACCCTCGGGCTATAGAGGACGTCGCGCGGGAGGTGGATGCTCAGCGCGCGTATGCCTTCGCCTCTGATCCGAGGCTCGTGGACTTCTTCCATCGCGTGCGAGAGAGCGCATGGATGAAGCAATACGGATATTCGGAGAGCGTGCGTCCGCTCTGCGCCGTGTAAGCGATTGGCGACAGAACATTCCAAGCGCGAAGCACACCTTCTTGAGAGAAAGGGCAGAGGCCTTCGGAGACCCCCGACCCCCTTGCTCGAACGCGAAGCGCTGGACGAAAATAAAGGAGCACGCCGATGGCGTTGGGGAGCACGGGGTGATGCGATGAGGGGCAGGGGAGAGGGAGCGGTGAGACGGAGCCTCCTCGGGGGATTGATCCTCTTTGGGATAGGCGCATCAGTCGTAGGGGGGTGGGCGCCTCTGTGGCAGGTTCGGGCCTCGGCAACCGTTCCGGTGTGGTCCCCGGTCACGTTGGAGAAACAGGAGGGCGTGGCCACGGCCGGGGCGCACGGCGCGCGGGAGCTATATCGGCGCACGTTTGAGATCGTATGGGGTCGGGTGAAGGAGAAGTATTACGATCCCACGTTCGGCGGACTCGATTGGGATGCTGTGGGGCGTCGGTACGAAGCGCGGCTCGCCGCGATTCGGACGGAATCCGAGCTGTACGCATTATTGCAACAGATGCTCGGAGAATTGCGACGCTCGCACTTTCACATCTATCCGCCGGGGACGTTCTTGGAGGAGGGGGATCCGTCGGAGCGCGCGGGGACGGTGGGCTTGGACGTACGCGTCCTCGGGCGTCAGGTCGTCATCACGCGCGTGCGCGCGGAGTCCTCGGCAGAGCGCGCCGGGCTGCGGCCGGGATTCATCGTGCGACGCGTGGGCGATCGAGACCTCGATCGGTTGCTTCGGCGATTCTCCTCGGGATGGGAGCCACCGGCGCGACGCCGGATGCGAATGGCCAGGGCCGTGCTCGCGCTCCTGGATGGGGAGCCGGGGACACGGGTCCGCGTCCAGTACGTGGACGATCGCTCTCGCCTTCGAGAGGTGGAGCTTCGGCGGGAGCGCCGGGGGGGAGAATGGTCCGAGCGCTTCGGGAATTTCCCCCCGATGCCGGTGGAGTTCGAAGCGAAGCGCTTGGGAGACATCGGGTACATTCGCTTTAACGTCTTCGTCGTCGGCCTGATGGAGCGCATCCGCGCGGCGATTCGGGAGTTCGCCACGGCTCCAGCGCTGATCTTCGATCTGCGCGGGAATCCTGGAGGGATAGGCGGGATGGCGGCCGGCCTCGCGGGGATGTTGTGTGAGAGGCCAACGAGCTTGGGGACGATGACGTTGCGATCGGGGCATGTGAATCTCGCTGTCTTCCCTCAGCCGAATCCGTACGCGGGGATCGTCGTCATCCTGATTGACGAACATACGGCTTCGACGGCGGAGATCTTCGCCGCCGGACTTCAAGAGTTGGGGCGCGCTCTCATCATCGGCGAGCGGAGCGCCGGAGCGGCTCTGCCTTCGCTGTTGGAGCGGTTGCCGACGGGCGCGCTCTTTCAATATGCCATTGCGGATTTCCAAACGGCGCAAGGGACATTGATCGAGGGGCATGGCGTGATCCCGAACATCGAAGTTCCGCTGACGCGGCGGGCTCTGCTCGAAGGGCGGGATCCGCAGCTTGAGGTCGCCCTTCGCGAGATCGCGCGTCGTTTGCCGCGACGCGGCGACGTGCGAGGTTTACGGAAAGGAGGATGCGGATGATGCGGCGTGGAATGATCGGAGCCTTGGTCCTCTGTGGAATTGCCGTCTCGTGGGGGTGGAGCGCGTCGAGCGTGGAGAAGTCGCAAGAAGCGGCCGTGGCTCCTGACGTGACGGTGGATCGCGTGCTCGACCGATATATCCAGGCCTGTGGGGGGAGAGAGGCCTTGGAGCGGGTGACCAGCCGAGTCTCGCGAGGGACGGTGGAGATTCCGGCAGCCGGAGTGCGCGGGACGTTTGAATCCTATGCGCAGGCGCCGAATCGCGTGTTGGTCGTCGTCGAGTTGCCGGGATTCGGCGCCATTCATGAGGGCTTCGATGGAGCCGTCGCATGGGCGAAAGATCCGATCATGGGGCTTCGGGAGAAGAGCGGCCGGGAGCTTGCGGCGACGCGATTGGATGCGGATTTCTACAGGCCGCTCCGATTGAAGGAGCTGTATCCGAAGATCGCGGTGAAGGGAAAGGGGACGGTGAGCGGAACCGAGGTCTATGTCCTCGAGGCCACGTCCGCCGAAGGCTCTGCGGAGCGATGGTATTTCGACGCCTCGACCGGATTGCTCGTGCGCCTGGATGTGGAGCGCGAAGGGCCGCAGGGAAAGATCCCGGTGGAGGTTTACTTCGAGGACTATCGTGAGGTGGATGGCCTTCGGATCCCGTTCACGATACGGCAGGTCACGCCGGCGTTCTCCTTGATCTTCAAGACCGAGGAGGTGAAGCACAATGTCGCGATCGAGAGCGGGAAGTTCGCCAAGCCAGCGGCGCAGTAACCGGCGGCTCTGCCCCATGGTCACGCGCACGCCTTCGGCGCGTTCTTTCGTGAGGGGGGGAAGATGATGAAGCGATGGGTGTTCATCCTCAGCGTGATGCTCGGTGGGACGGCGCTCGCCCTCTCGGCCCAGGTGCATCAGGGGCGCCGCATCGTGACTCCGCGTCTTGTCGCAGACGTCGCGGCCGTTCAGCCGGGGCGTCCGTTCACCGTTGGCCTCTACTTTCAGATCGAACCCGGGTGGCATATGTATTGGGAGAACTCGGGCGATGCCGGCCTACCGATCCGCGTCGCGTGGACCGTGCCTGAAGGCTTTCGCGTGTCGCCGCTTCGGTGGCCGACGCCTCGGCGGTATACGGAATCGGGGGGGATGACGGCCTTCGGCTATCAGGATGAAGCGATGGTGCTCGCGACGGTCACGCCTCCGGCGTCGCTCTCGGGCGAGGCGGTGATGCTCGAGGCGGCGGCGAATTGGCTCGTGTGCAAAGAGGTCTGCATTCCCGGCCAGGCGAAGCTCCAACTCACCCTGCCCATCGGACAGGCGACGCCGGGTCCCGACGCCGAGCTGATCGCGCGCTTCGAGCGGGCTGTCCCTCAGCCGATGAATCGAAGTCCGCTTCGCGTCGCACGGGTGGAATGGACGCCGCGGGGAGAGCAAAACGGCCTCTTGCGTTTGGAACTCGTCGGACGAGCGACGGCGCATGAGTTCTTCCCACGGCGTTTGAAAGGCGCGACGATCCAGCACGGTGGGATACGAGTCTCCGGACGCTCGATCCTCATCCCCCTGGAGCTGGAGGCCACAGGGGGGCTGAGCGATAGGGTGAGCGGAGTGATCGTGACGGATCAGGGCGCTTATGAGCTGCAGGCGAAGCTCGACTCGGTGCTGGCGCGCGCGGAGTCAGCGCGTGCGCCCCTGCCCGAGCGTGAGAAGGTCGAGGGCGACGGCACGAGCGCGCCGGAAGCGATGCCGGATGAGGGCGTCGCCGTCGGGGCCGAATGGCTGAACCTGCCGTTTCGCGTGAAGGGGCAGCAGGAGCAGTCTCGCTCGCTCGGGGTGATCCTCCTGCTCGCGTTACTGGGCGGGATCATCCTCAACATCACGCCGTGCGTGTTGCCCGTTCTCTCGATCAAGATCCTGGGATTCGTGCATCACGCCGGCGAGGATCGTCGGCGCGTGCGCCTGATGGGCATGAGCTTCGCCGCGGGCGTGCTTGTGTCGCTCTGGGCGCTGGCCGGAGGCGTCATCGCCTTGCGGGCGACGGGCGAGCAGATCGGATGGGGCTTCCAATTTCAATCCCCCACGTTCATCGTCGTCATCAGCACAGTGGTCTTCGTCTTCGCGCTCAATCTCTTCGGCGTCTTCGAATTTCGGAGTCCGAGCGTCCGTTCGCGGTGGTTGGAGCAGCCGGGGATGGTGGGGGCCTTCTTCAATGGCGTTCTGGCGACGACGCTGGCGACGCCGTGCACGGCGCCGTTTCTGGGGACGGCCGTGGGATTCGCCTTCGCGCAACCGGGGCGCATCGTTTGGCTCGTCTTCACGGCGATCGCTCTCGGGCTGGCTCTCCCCTACGTGGTGCTCGCGTGGAATCCGCAGTGGTTGCGATTCGTCCCGCGACCCGGGATGTGGATGGTGCGATTCAAGCAGGCGATGGGGTTTCTCCTCATCGGCGCGCTCCTGTGGCTCCTCGATGTGCTGGGGAGCCAGATGGGATTAGAGGCGGTCATCTGGACCGGTGTCTTCCTCCTCGTGGTCGCCGTCGCCGTATGGATGATCGGTCAGGTGGGGCCGCAGGCGTCGCGGGGACGCCGATGGGGGACGTGGGGGGTCGCCGCGGCACTGGTGCTCGGAGGCTACGTCTGGGCGTTTGAGAAGGAGTTGCGGTGGCGAGAGGCGCGCGCCCTCGCGGCGGAGTCCCCGGCGACCGCAACATCCGGGGAGGAGATCGAGTGGAAGCCGTTCTCCCTGGCCGATATCGAACGGCGCGTCCGACGCGGGGAGACCGTCTTCATTGACTTCACTGCGGAGTGGTGTTGGAACTGCAAGGTGAACGAGCGAACGGTCCTCGCGTCGGAGGCCGTCCGCCGGAAGATGCGCGAGTTGCGCGTGACGGCCATTCGCGCCGATTGGACGAATCGCAATCCGGAGATCACGCGCATGCTCGCCAAGTTCGGCCGGTCCGGCGTGCCATTTTATGTGATCTTCCCGGCCGGTCGGCTGACGGAGCCCATCACGCTGCCGGAGCTGTTGACACCCGGCCTGGTGATTCGGGCGTTGGAGGAAGCGGGGCCGAGTCGGATTGCGGAAGAAGCGCTCGGCACCGCGACTCGATGAGGTGATCTTCCTCGATGGTTCGCTTCGCGTGAGCCGTCGGGGCGATAGTCAAGGAGGGACTGATGCGGCTCGCGACACGGATGGCGCGTTTGGGAACGGAGACGGCTTTCGATGTGTTAGTGCGCGCTCGTGAGCTGGAACAGCAGGGGCGCGAGATCATTCATCTGGAGCTGGGCGAGCCGGATTTCCTCACGCCGGCGCCCATCATCGAAGCGGCCTATCGCGCCTTGAAGGACGGGTGGACGAAGTACGGCCCGTCGGCGGGACTCTGGCCACTGCGGGAAGCCATCGCGGAGGACGTCTCGCGCCGACGCGGTCTCTCGGTCTCCCCGGATCAGGTGGTCGTCACCCCGGGGGCGAAGCCGATCATCTTCTTCTCGATCCTCGCCCTCGTTGAGGAGGGGGATGAGGTGATCTATCCGAACCCCGGGTTCCCGATCTACGAGTCCATGATCAACTACGTCGGGGGCGTGCCCGTGCCGATCCCTCTTCGAGAAGAGCGCGACTTCACGCTCGATGTGGAGGAGTTGATCGGCAAGATCACGCCGCGCACCCGGATGATCATCTTGAATTCCCCGCACAATCCGACCGGGGGCGTTCTCGGATACGAGGACCTGAAGGCGATCGCGGAAGCCGTCGTGGATCGCGATCTGATGATCCTCTCCGATGAGATCTACAGCCGCATCGTCTTCGAGGGCGAACATGTGAGCATCGCGCAATTTCCGGGGATGCTGGAGAAGACGATCATCCTGGATGGGTTCTCGAAGACATATGCCATGACCGGCTGGCGGCTGGGCTATGGCGTCATGCGGGCGGATTTGGCCGCGCAGATCGCGAAGCTGCAGACGAATTCGACCTCGTGCACGGCGTCGTTCGTGCAGATCGCGGGGATCGAAGCGCTGCGCGGGGATCAGACGCCGGTCGCCGAGATGGTCGCGGAATTCCGCCGGCGGCGAGATCGGATCGTCGCCGGATTGAACGCGATCGAGGGGTTCTCGTGTCGGAAGCCCAGAGGGGCCTTCTACGTCTTCCCCAACATCACGGGGACGGGGTGGACCTCCAAGGCGCTGGCCGATTACTTGCTCGAAGAAGCCGGTGTCGCGTGTCTGGCGGGAACCGCTTTCGGTGCCTATGGGGAGGGGTACATCCGCTTCTCCTATGCCAACTCTCTGGAGAACATCGAGCGCGCGCTCGAACGCATCGCCCGAGCGATGGCGAAAGCTCGAGCCATCGCGTGAGCGATGTCGGCGGGAGGTGGAAGTCGTGAAGCAGATCCTGGCCGAGCACATCGGAAAGACGATCGAGGTTCACTACGGTGGCCCTTCCGCCGTCCGGGGGACGCTGGAGGACATCGTGGATGGCGTCGCCAGATTGAAGGACGAGGAGGGAACGGTCGTCTATGTGGCGCTCGACAAGATCCATGCCTTCTGGGAGGTCAAGGAGAGGGAGAAGCCGCTGGGCTTCGTCGTGAAGTGAACGGGCGGGATCAGGGATCGCGGGCGCTCATCGGTCGCGCGGGGAGTCCTCCGGGCATTCCAGGCGGAAGCGATCGGTGGCCGATGCGGTGATCTCGCGACCGGCGGCTTGTTCGCTTCGGATGAAAGCGATCAAGGCATCGCGGATGGTCACCCCTGTGGGGATGACGCGACGGGCCGTCGCGAGCATCGCATATCCGGCGCCTCCCTGGTACAGATAGTCGGACGTGGCCAGCCGATAGACGGCGTGCGGATCAATCGGTCGGCCATCCAGAGAGGCCGCGCGCAATTCCCCCCGGCAGGCGACGATGTGAATGCCGGAGATGGCGTCGGTGACCTGTTCGTTGCCGCGCGCGACCAGGTGCCGCAGGAGCGCCAGAAGCGTCTCGCCGGAGATCTCCAGGACGACGATCTGATTCTCGAAGGGCATGACTTCGTAGATCGTCCCCAGCGTGATCTTCCCCCGCGCGATGGGACGGCGCAAGCCGCCGGAATTCTGCAGGGCGGCGTGCACGGGTTCTGCCGTGCTCTGCTCCGCCGTACGACGGATCACGTCGGCGACGAAGGCGCCGAGCGATCCGCCGCCGAGGCCCTTGACCAAGTCTTGCCCCGCGCGCCCGATGACGGTGCGCATCTCGGCTCGAAGGCGCTCTCCGTAGCGGGCGACCAGCTCGCGAACGGCCTTATCCTCGCCCACGCTGGCGTCCACGCGAATCTGCGCAGGCTTGATGCGAATATCGGCCGTCGGCGGCGCTTGAGGGGCCTGGGCGAGTGGGTGGCTCCCCCTCATCAGAACGAGCAAGAAGACCCACGCGGGCCCTCGAAGCCTTCGATTGACGATCCGCAGCACGCGCATCTTCCGACTCCCCGCCTCGCGGGAAGTATAGCACAAGGTTCCTCGTCGGGATGAGGATGTGCTATAGTGCCGAAGTTATGTCCATGAAGCTCGTCGCGTCTGTGGCGGAGCCGACGCTGGAGCGCGCACTGGCGGTGATGGCGTCGGTGGACGAAGTCGCCGATGGAGTCGAGTTGCGCCTGGATGCGCTCGGGAGACATCCGGTGGAGGACCCCACATCGGTTCTCGCTCCGGTCGTGGGAGCGACGGCGAAGCCGATCATTCTGACGTATCGGCCTCGTGAGGAAGGGGGGTATGCGACCGCATCGCTCTCCGAACGATTGCGATTCTGGTCGAAGGTGATCGCGTGGGCGGAGCAGCGGGGGGAGGTGCGCGCGCGCCTCTTCTACGATCTGGAGATGGATCTCGTCGAGGCGTTCCTCCATGCTGCTCCGCCCGAGCGTTCGGGCGTTCTCCCCTGGGAGCGGGTGATCCTCTCGCACCATCGGTATGACGCGGTGCGGTGGGAGGATGTCCTGGCCCTGTACGAGCAGGTGCGTGCCGTTCCGGCGCGGTTTCTGAAGCTCGCCCTCTTTGCTCACGATATTGGGGATTCGCTCCTCATCTTTCGCCTCCTTGAGCGCGCTCGGCAGGAGGGGAGGGAGCTGGTGGGGATCGCGATGGGGAGGGCGGGGCTTCTGACGCGCATTCTCGGCGTGGCCTACGGCAGCGCCTTCACCTATGGTGCGGCCGCAACCGGGCGCGAGACGGCTCCCGGACAGATCCCCGTCTCGGAATTGCGCGCGCTCTATCGGGTCACGGAACTCGGGCAGCACACGGTCGTCGCGGGGGTGATCGGGCATCCCATCGGCCATTCCCTCTCGCCGCTGGTGCACAATACGGGATTCCGTCTCCTCGGATTGGATTTCGTGTACGTGCCGCTTGAAGTCGCGGCGCTCGACCGCTTCATGCGCGATTTCGTGCGACCGGAGACGCGGCAGATGCCGTGGCGGCTTCGTGGCTTGAGTGTCACGATCCCGCATAAGCTCGCGGTCCTGAACTTCTTGGACGATGTGGAGTCCGTGGTGCGATGCGTCGGCGCGGCGAATACGATCGTCGTCGAGGGAGAGCGTCTTGTGGGCTACAACACCGATGTCGCGGGGGGGACGGAGCCGTTGGCCGAGCGCATCGCTCTGGAGGGAGCGCGCGTGGCGATCGTGGGAGCGGGAGGAGCTGCGCGCGCGCTGGCCTACGGCGTGCGTGCGCGCGGCGCGCGTGTGCTCCTCTTCGGGCGACGTCTGGAGCGTGTCCGGGAGCTGGCGGAAGCGATCGGGGCGAAAGCCTATGCGCTGGCCGAACTGGCCGCGCATTCGTTCGACGTTTTGATCCACGCCACGCCTGTCGGGATGGCGGGGTATCCGGAGCAGGAGCTGATCCCTGAGGAGGCGCTGCGCCATCGGCCTCTGGTGTACGATCTCGTCTACAACCCCTTGGAGACACCCCTGCTGCGCCGGGCGAAACAGAGGGGATGTCCGGTCCTCTCCGGCGTGGAGATGTTCCTGCGCCAGGCGGCCGAGCAGTTTCGGCTCTGGACGGGCCTTCATCCGCCGCTTGATGCCCTGAGAGAGCGCGTGTATACTGCACTGAGTTGAATCGTGGAGGATGCTGAGGAGTACGCGCGGCGATGATCGAGATCCGAGTACCGGGTTCAACATCCAATCTCGGAGCGGGCTTCGATACGGTGGGATTAGCGCTCCGAGTGTATCTGAAGGTTCGCGTGGAGAAGTTGAATGCTGCCGCACCCGCACACGAAGTGTTCGTGGAGGGGGTGGACGCCTCGCTCATCCCGACCGATGAGCGGAACATGATCGTGCGCGCGATGCAGTTCGCCGGGGAGCGCGAGGGGGTCGCGGTGCCGAAAGTGCGTCTGCTGATCGAGAACCAGATCCCGGTCGCCCGTGGCCTCGGGGGAAGTGGAGCGGCCATCGTCGCGGGCCTGACGGCCTTCGAGGCGATGACCGGGCGCGTGCTCGGTGAGGAGAAGTTGCTCGCCTATGCCTGCGAACTCGAGGGTCATGCCGATAACGTGACGCCGTCGGCCGTCGGCTCGCTTGTCCTCACCTGTCGGACGGAAGATGGGAAGGTGCGATACATTCAGGACGAATGGCCTCCGGAGTTGAAGATCGTCGCCGTCGTCCCCGACGTGCCGCTGGCCACGGAGGCGGCGCGGAGCGTTCTGCCCGAGCAGATCCCGCTGCAGGATGTCATCTTCAATCTGCAGCGCGTCGCGCTCTTTTGGCCGGCGTTGCGCCGTCACCGATTCGATTTGGTTCGCGAGGCCATGCGCGATCGCGTGCATCAGCCGTATCGGCAGAGCTTGGTTCCCGGCCTCTCCGACGTCTTGCAGATTCGCGACGTGGATGGCCTGGTCGGCGTGGCGCTGAGCGGGGCTGGGCCGACGGTTGTCGCCATCGCCTCGAGCAATTTCCGAAAGATCGGCGAGGAGCTGGTCGCGTGCTTCGAGCGTCACGGCGTGTCCGCCCGGTCACTGATCCTCGATGTGGATACGACCGGACGCGCCGTCTCCCGATCGGACGTCGAGCTGGAGAGTTGAGCTTCATCCTCGCGAGAGGGGGGTTTCGCGAGCCCTCTCCGAATGAATCCCGCCGCCTTCGGACAGTTCCGACAGAGCCAGGCTCTCTTTGGGGAGGTTCGCTGCCGGGAGGGTGAGAGAGAACGTGCTGCCGACACCTGGCGTGGATTCGACCCAGATGCGTCCGCCATGCGCCTCGATGATCCGCTTGCAGAGCGCGAGTCCCACGCCTCGTCCGGGAAATTCCTCCTCGGAATGCACCCGCTGGAAGACGTGGAAGATTCGCTCCCAGTGCCGGGCTTCGATGCCGATCCCATTGTCGCGCACGTAGAACGTGTGCTCCGGATCGGCGGTCGGCGCGCATCCGATCTCGATGAGCGGGCGCGGCTTGTCATTGAACGTGAGCGCGTTCTGGATGAGCTCGAGGAAGACGAGGCGCAGCTGAGCGGCGTCCGCGAGGATGATGGGCCAGGGGCCGGTGAGCGTGAGCCAGGCGTTGCGTTCTTCCAGAAGTGGGGATACGGTCTCGCGAATCTCCTCCAGGAGACGCCCCACATCGGTCGGCTCTCGACGAAGGGCCTCGGGCGTGATGTGGGCGAGTTTCAGGAGATCGCCGATCATCTCGCGCAGGCGGAGGGCTGCGCGCTCGATCGCCGTGAGGTATTCGCGCGCGGAATCGTCCAGCTGCGTCCCGCTCTCTTCTTCAAGCAGCTGCGCGGCGTTCAAGATGATCTGCAGCGGCTGCCGAAGGTCGTGAGAGATGATGTGCAGGAATGTCTCATACTCGGCACGGGCGCGTTGAAGTTCTTCGCGCAGGCGGTCGCGCTCGTGCTGGAGCCGGCGTAACTGTTCTGTCCACTCTGAAGTTTCGGAGAGCCGCTTCGCCTGATGTTGAGAGAGGACGAGGTTCCCCTGCCTGTCGAAGAGCGCGTGTGAGGAGAGCGCGATCGGGAGGAGCGTTCCGTCCCGCCGTCGCAGCATGAGCTTGCCCTCGACCTTTCCCTGCGTTCGGACGTCACGCAGGAGTACCTGAAGCGCTTCGTGCTCGGCGTCGGGGAGGAGCGAGGCGAGGGAAACTCCGAGGAGCTCCGCTCTCTCATATCCGAGAGCCTTCGCCAGGTCTTCATCGAGATTCTGCAGCCGTCCCTCGGCATCGAGGAGGAAAGTGAAAGCCGTCGGGGCATCGGTCAAGAGCGGGCCGCCACTCGGTTCGAGCTGTGAGGGATGAGCCTTCGTTCCGCCGGGCGAGGGGGAACGCCAGGCGTGAAGGTGCTCGGAGAAGGTGTGGAGCAGGGTTTTGAACGCCCGGAGCACCTCATCCATTTCTCGTGGGCCGTAGATGCGGGTGTTAGCGAGCTTGGCCGTGACGAGCAGGAGTTCGGACGCGAACGCTTTGAACGCGTCGAGCACTTCGGCCGTCGAGGCATGGCGCACGCGGCGAGGATCGAAGAGCGCCGCGTCCGATGCCCCTTGCTCCGGGAGGAGGAGGCGAGCGCGCTCGGCTGCTTGTCGCCGGGCGCATTCGATCAGAAGGAGTGCCGGGTGGACGCCGAAGAGCGCATTCAAGCATGGGCGCACGTGGCGATAAAACGTGTCCTCCAGCAGTCGGGCGATCGGTTCAGCCTCCGGGCAGGTGAGGGCTTCGTCGAGCGCGGAGAGATCAAGCGGCGGGATCTCGCGCTCGCGCCGAAGGATGCGATGCACGCGCGCGAGCAGCTCGTCGCGCCGCGTGCCTTTGACGATGAAGTCCTCGGCGCCGACTTCGAGCCCGCGCAGCACATCCACAATCTGATCGCGCACGCTGTAGAGGACGACCGGAACGGCGCGCGTCGCCTCGTCCTCCTTCAGCCTTCGACAGACCTCGTAGCCGTCCATCTGCGGCATGTTGAGGTCGAGGAGCACCAAGTCCGGGGGATTCTCGCGCGCCAGGGCGAGCGCCTGCGCGCCACTTGTCGCCGTGGAGACTTCGTAGCCCGCTTGGCCGAGCACCCTCGCCGTGAGCTTCAGCTCGATCGGCGAGTCATCCACAACGAGAATGCGTTTCGCCATCGCCGAACTCCTTTCTCGATCGCTCTTCGCGCGCCTGGCGCGAAGCGAGCGGGGAGTGGTGCTTCATGCCGGGAGTGGAGCTTGCTGCGACTTCCCCAACAGGTGCCCGATGGTCTCCAGGAGCTGTCGTGGCGTGTATGGCTTCTGCAGGATGTGCACGTTCTCCACGCGAATGCCGCCGAGACCGCTCTCTTCCGGGTTGTATCCGGTGACCAAGAGGATTCGCGCCCGCGCATCTCGCTCTCGAATCCGGCGGGCGGCTTCGATCCCTGTGACCCCCGGCATCAGAGCGTCCAGGACGATCGCGGCGATCTCCCGCTGATGGTCCTCATAGAGCCTCAGCGCTTCTTGTCCATCGCGCGCCTTCAGGACGCGATAACCATGCGCGCGCAGAACCTTCTCTTCGAGATCGAGAAGAACCGGCTCGTCGTCGGCCAGGAGGATCAGCTCGTCCGCGCCTCGGATCAGGGGAGTTGTGCTCCCCCCTCCCCTGGGGATCGCCGCGCGTTCGGTGAGGGGCAGGTAGAGATCGAACCGACTCCCGAGACCGGGTGCACTCTCGACGGTGATGAATCCGCCGTGAGCGCGCACGATCCCGTAAACGACCGAGAGGCCGAGCCCCGATCCCTTCCCGACCTCCTTCGTCGTGAAGAAGGGCTCGAAGATGCGCGCTTGCACCTCCGGCGTCATTCCGATCCCCGTGTCCGCGACCGAGAGGCGCACGTATGCGCCCGGCGGGGCATCCGGGGGGAGTGGTGGGACTCCCGGCTTCGCGAGCGTGACCGGCGCGCATGAGATCGTGAGCGTTCCCCCATCCGGCATGGCATCGCGCGCGTTCACGGCGAGGTTCATCAGGACCTGTTGCAACCCCACGGGATCGGCCTCGAGCGATCCGATAGGCTCGGAGACGTCCAGGCGAACGGCGATCGTCTCTGGCAAGACGCGTTGCAGCAGGCCGACCATCTCCTTCAAGAATTCCCGCACGTCGAGCGTGGTGCGATGCACCTCGATGCGCCGGCTGAAGGTCAAGAGTTGACGGACGAGCCGCGCGCCGCGCTGCCCCAGGGTGAGCACGTTCTGCAGCAATTCGCGACGCGGGTCCTGAGGGCCGAGCTCTCGCAGGGCCAATTCGGTGAACCCGAGCATGCCCGTCAGGAGGTTGTTGAAATCATGAGCGATCCCCCCGGCCAATGCGCCAATGGATTCCAACTTCTGCGCGTGCATGAGCTGCTTCTCCAAGCTCTTCTGTTCGGTCACGTCGCGCACGGTCGCCCGGTAGCGGAGCGCGCCCTGTTCATCGCCTTCCACCGTCATGTTGACGCGTACGGCGAAGTGCGTCCCATCGCGGCGAACCATCTCCAGCTCCAGTTCGCGGACCGTCCCCTCCTCCTTGAGGGAGGCGAGGGCGTGCTCGAAGATACGTCGGCTGCGCTCATCCAGCACATCGCCGAATGTGAGTCGCCCGATGACCTCCTCTCGCCGGTAGCCGAGCCATCGGAGTTCCGTCTCGTTGATCTCCAGAAACGTGCCATCGGGAGCGAGCGTGTGGTAGCCGTCAGGGGCATTGTTGTAGAGATCGCTGTATCGCTCCTCCGAACGGCGGAGGGCCTCCTCCTTTCGCCTCAGCTCCGTGATGTCCACCGTCACGGCCAAGGCGCCCGCGAAGGTCCCCGTCTCATCCCATAGGGGAGCGGCGGCGATGAGGAAGTCTCGCAGCTCGCCCTCCTTCGTTCGCATGCGCACCTCGTAGCGGGAGCTTTCCCCTCTCCGTCGCTTCTCCGTCTCGGCAGTCACCCGCGGACGATCCTCCTCCGGTATCAGGGTCAGGATAGAGCGTCCGATCAGTTCCTCCTCGGCGTACCCCAGGGAGCGGGCGAAGGCGGGGTTCACATAGCGGATGAGCTCGTTGGCGTCTGCGATGAGGATCCCTTCTTGGGCCAGCTCCACAAGCTGGCGATACTGTTCCTTCATCCGTTCGGCGGTGTGGTGCAGCGCTTCCAGCTCGCGGTGCTGGCGCTGCAGCTCTTCATAATATGCGCGCAGTCGGAGGACCAGCTCGTTGAACGCATGAGCCACCTCGCCCAGCTCGATCACACGGGGGATGCGCACGCGCGCGCGCAGATCGCCCCCTTGAACTTGGCGCAGCGCCTTCGCCAGGCGGCGGATCGGAGTCGCCACCACCTGTTCCAGGATCAGGAAGATCAGCAGCGCGAAGATCGTGCCATTGAGGGCGTGGGTCAGCAGGCTCAAGCTCAGCTGGGTCTTCAAGCGCGCATCGAGGAACGTGGTGTCAAAGGCGAGCAATAGGACGGCCGCCGCCTCCGTCTGGAAGTATTGTTCGGCCGTGGTTGAAATCGGCATGAGCGCGAGGTATAAGGAGTCACTCGCGAGCGGTTGGTACAGCGGGCGTTTCTCCTTCAACGCCCGCTGTATCAGCGGAAGCGCTTCGGGGAGGACCGCCTGGACCTCTCGCCCGACCACGTCGGACCGATGAGCCGCCAGGATGCGCTGCCTCCGATCAATGAGAAGGGCCTGCTTCACCCGACGGTCGCCCGCCGCGCTCTCGAGCACCGAGCGCAACATCCCGTGATCCTGGCGAACGAGCAGCATCTGAACGGGGTATCGCAGGTTGCCCGCCAGATTAGCGGCATCCGTGTAGACCTCTTCTCGCGCCGCGGCCTTCTGCCGGTGATAATCCAGCACCACGAGCAATCCCGAGAGAAGAAAAGTACCCACGAAGGTCGCCGCGGCGAGCGACGCGGAGAGAGAAGGCGCGAGTCGGCCATGGAATTTCGACTTCATGGGAGTTCCCGGATCAGCGCGACGTCGAAGAGCTGAGAGACTCCCTCGACCTCGCGAATGATATTCACTCGGCGGTGGTGTTCGATGAGCCGCTCGAGCGCGGCGCGTCCGGCCGGCGTGTCGAGCGCGCGGAGATTCTCCTCTCGGTCGAGGAATCGAATCCCGGCCACCATCGCCTTCGCCTCTTCGATCGAGACGCGTGAGCGTTCGGCGAAGAAGCGCGCCGTCTCCTCCGGATGCATTCGGCCATACGCCACGGCGCGGAAGTAGGCGCGAAGCAACCGTCGGCATTCCTCGCGGCGTTCCTGGAGCAGCGACTCCTGGATTGAGAGCACGTCGGCGATCTCCCCTGGAAGCTCGCGGCTCGAGAAGAGAACGTTCGCGCCCGTGCGACGAACCGTTGGCGTCAACCAGGGCTCGAAGGTCAGCCACGCCTCGATCTCGCGTCGCAGGAAGGCCTGTTGGCCATCTTGGGCGGAGAGGGGCACCACGATGACCTCCTCCTCCTTCAAGCCCGTGCGTTCGCGCAGGCGCGCCCACAGGTAGCTCCCGACGCCCCAGGGGCTGATGCCCACCCGCTTCCCGCGCAGCTCGTGAATCGTCCGGATCTCAGGCTGAGCGATGAGACCCTCGGCGCCCTCGGAATAGGCGAGCATGGCGACGCCCTTAGCGGTCTTCACCCTCTGTGCCAGTTGCAGGAAGCCGCTCAGGCTGCTGGCTAAGGCATCAATCCGACCGGCCTCATAAGCTTGGACGGCCGCCGGGAACGCGCTGAATTCTCGCAGCTCCACCGCTACTCCTTCTTCTCGAAAGAACCCCTTGTGCTCTGCGAGGCTGAGGAACCCGTGTCCGGGGAAAGGGCTATATCCGATGCGGATCGGCTCCGGAGATGGTCTCCCACAACTCCCGCTCAACAGGGCGAGCGCGAGCGCACCAATTATCACCACGCGCGGAAGGACCTGTTTGAACGATGAGCACCAGCGAGCGAACCCCACCCCCTTCCCGGTTCTGCCGAGCACTGAGTCCCCATCCGCGTAGAGTCATCACTTCGCCCTCCCTTCGGGAGAGCATGACACAGCCTCCGATATTTTGGGGGACCCGGGCGGTTCGGGCAATACGGCGTTCGCCGGATTTTCACGAGGCGAACGCCGGAGCCCGAGGGGAGCGCTCGCGCTCGTTTCGGCACCGGTCGTGCGATCGGCTCAGGGCCTGATCTCCCAGCGCGGCCGGTCCTCACCTCTTCCCCGGCCCGTAGAGGATGCGTCCCGGGCGGGCTCCCGTGTGCTCCCCATCTTGAATGACGAGGACTCCGTTGACGAGCACATAGCGAATCCCTTCGGCATATTGATGGGGGTTTTCGAACGTCGCCCGATCTCCGACCCGTTCGGGATCGAAGATGACCAGATCGGCGGCCATTCCCGGTCGGATCATCCCGCGATCCCAGAAGCCGAAGACCTGCGCCGGGAGACTCGTCATCTTCCGAATGGCTTCCTCCCAGGAGAGGAGGGCGCTCTCGCGCACATACCGACTGAGGACGCGAGCATTGTTTCCGTAGCCTCGGGGATGCGGCACGCCCTGTCCCGGTTCCAGAACACCCGCATCTGAGGCGATCATGGTGAAGGGTTGCCGCAGGATGTGCGCGATGTCGCGTTCGTGCATCTTGTGATAGACCATCTGCACGCGCCCTTCGCTGGCGAGGAACATCTCGATGATTTGTTCGGCTTGCTCCTCGACGCTCGCTTTCCGTCGGACGAGCCGCGTGATCTCGGCGATGTTCTTACCGTTGACGCTCGGGTCCGGGCGATACTGGGCGACGTAGGCGTAGGAATAGTCTTTGAATCCCTGCTCGCGGATGTTGCGGATCATCTCCCGCTTGATGCGCGCGCGCAGATTTGGATCGCGGAGCCGTTCGACGGCTTTCGCGCGACCACCATCATGCACCCAGCTTGGCAGGAGCGTCTCCAAGCCTGTGCTGGAGGCCGGGTAGACGTACTGGTCCACGGTCACGGGAAGGCCGCGAGCACGGGCCTCTTGGACCAGTTGGACGGTGCGGCGGCTCTCCCCCCAGAGCTTCTTGCTCGATACCTTGAAGTGGGAGATCTGCACGGGCACGCCCGCGCGCTCGCCGATGGTGATCGCCTCGCGAATCGCGTCCATGACGCCGTTGCCCTCATCGCGAATGTGGCTGGCGTAGATGCCTCCATATTGGGCGACGACGCGCGCCAGCTCGATGATCTCCTCGGTCTTCGCGTACGTCCCCGGGATGTAGATGAGTCCGGTGGAGAGGCCGACGGCGCCCTCCCGCATCGCTTGCTCGACCAGATGCTTCATTCGCTCCAGCTCCTCGGGGGTCGGCTGACGCGCCTCTTCCCCCATCACGGCGCGGCGAACCGTGTTGTGTCCGATGAGCGTCGCCAGGTTGATCGAGAGGCCCTGGTCCTCCAATCGGCGCAGCGCGTCTCCGATCGGGAGCCAGGAGCCTCCGCAGTTGCCCGTCACGACGGTGGTCACGCCCATGCGCAGGAAGTTCTCCGCCGTCGGTCGGCGCAAGATCCCCCCCTCCACGTGCGTGTGCACGTCAATGAACCCGGGCGCGACGATGAGCCCTCGCGCGTCCAGCACGCGAGCAGCTTCCTCCGGTCGGATCAATCCGATCGCGGCGATTCGTCCATCCCGAATCCCGATGTCTGCGATGAACCAAGGATTCCCCGTCCCATCCACGATACGTCCATTTTTGATCACCAGGTCGTAGGCCGGGGCGGTCGCCCACGCAGTCGGCCAGATGAGGGTCACGCTCAGAATCAGAAGCGCCCATTTTCGGATTCGCATCGCTCACCTCCTCGGTTCGGGATTGTGACTCACGGGGAGAAAATATACCCGCCTGCCCCGGCTCCCGTCACGTCAAGCGGAGGGAGGAGGCGAGGCCTCGCTCCTTCGCTCTTGGGGAGTGGGGGGGAGCATCTCGCTTCAAGGAGAGACCGAAGACGATCCCTTAGGCCGAGCCCTTGGTCGCCCTGAGCTTCGCTTCCAGGTACGCGCGGAGGGCGACGGCACTATTGTGCTCCGAATCGCGAGCGCTGAAGAGCAACGTGATCGTCCCCTGGCGCGCGGCCTCCAGCAGCGGTCTCCACGCCTCCGGCTTGCGGTCTAATTCGGCGAAGTAGCGACGTTGGAATTCTTCCCACTTCTTGGGATCGTGAGCGAACCATCGGCGCAGCGTTTCGCTGGGCGCGACCTCTTTCAGCCACCCGTCCATCGGCAGCGCGGCCTTCTTCATCCCGCGCGGCCAGAGGCGTTCGACGAGAAACCGACGCCCATCGCCAGGATCGGGCGGATCGTACACGCGCTTGAGGCGAATCTCCGGTGCCGATCTCTTGCTCATCCGATCTTCGCGTAGCCCCCGGCTACGCCGGCCATTCCGCAACTCCTCACTCCGGACATTGGGCTTCAGTGAAGCGGACCCACGAGAGGATGTGCTCCACGGAGGGCGGCTCGCCCCCCTCCGGGATCACACGGGCGAAATAGATTTCGCCATATCGGTCGGCGATATAGAGCGCTCCGCTTGTCGCGACTCCATATGCGCGATGCGCGCGTCCGGTTTCATCCACGAGGACGGGGAAGAGAGAGGGTAGAGCGCGCGGCGCTCGTGCGATCGCTTCCGCCGCTGTGCGCGCATCGGGGGCGATCACCAGGACCTCCGCTTCCTCTTGACGAATCTCCGCATAACGATCGGCCAGTGCCCGGAGGAGTTCGAGGAGCGCGGCATCGTGGCTCTCTCCGAGGAAGAAGAGGATGAGCGCCCGTCGCCCGCGATAATCCGAAATCCTCACAGGCTGCCCCGTCGCTGTCGCCAATGTGACATCCGGCAGCAGCTCGCCCGGATGGGGATGCGACATCGCGTTTCTCTCGGCTCGCTCCATCGCGTTCCCAAACAGTATGACAGCTTTCGCAGTGAAACTCAACGAGACCCGTGACGTCAAGGCGATCCCTCAGGGCGACGCGAGCGCCCTGTGGAAGAGGCGAGGCGTTCGGTCGCGCGCGATGGGGATCGCCGAAGGACCTGAGTCCTCGCTTGTTCTGCGGGGGCTTCGCTCCGTACCATTCTCCCCTATGCGGTGGCCGCGATCGAGTGGCATTCTTCTGCATATCACCTCGCTCCCGAGCCGAGGGGGGATTGGTGATCTCGGCCCGGAGGCGTATCGGTTCGTGGACTTCCTGGTCGAGACCGGTCAGCGCATCTGGGCGATCCTTCCCTTGGGCCCAACGGGGTATGGCGATTCCCCCTATCAATGCTTCTCCGCTTTCGCCGGCAATCCCTTGTTGGTCAGTTTGGAGATGCTCGTTGAGGAGGGGCTCCTCTCACCGGAGGAAGCGGAGGGCGTGGACTTCCCCGAAGGAACGGTGGAGTACGAGCGCGTGATCCCGTTCAAGCTGACGCGCTTGCGACACGCCTTCGAGCGGTTTCTGACGCGGGCGTCGGCGGAAGAGCAAGAGGCGTTCGAAATGTTTTGTCGGGAGAACGCGTGGTGGCTCGAGGACTATGCCCTCTTCATGGCCGTGAAGGCGGCGCATGGCGGAGCCGTGTGGACGCGATGGGATCCGCCGATCGCTCGTCGAGACCCGCAGGCCTTGGACCAGTGGCGGCGGAGGTTGGCCTGTGAGATCACCATGCGGAAGTATTGGGAGTTCCTGTTCTTTCGCCAATGGGCGGCGCTGCGCGCTTACTGTCGGCGACGCGGTATTTGGATCATGGGCGATCTCCCGATCTACGTCGCTCACGATAGCGCCGATGTGTGGGCGCATCGCGATCTCTTCCATCTGGATGAGAATGGGAACCCCACGGTCGTCGCCGGAGTTCCGCCGGATTATTTCAGCGAGACCGGACAGTTGTGGGGGAACCCGATCTATCGGTGGGACGTGATGGCTCGCGCCGGATACGCGTGGTGGATTGATCGGGTGCGATGGACGCTGCAGCTTGTGGACATCATTCGGCTCGACCATTTCCGCGGATTCCAGGCGTATTGGGAAGTGCCGGCGACGGAGCCGACGGCCATCCGCGGTCGGTGGGTGCAGGGACCGGGCGAGGCCTTCTTCGAAGCCTTAGAACAAGCGTTGGGTGAGTTGCCCATCGTGGCGGAGAATCTCGGCGTGATCACGCCTGAAGTCGAAGCCCTGCGCACGCGCTTTGGATTCCCCGGCATGGCCGTCCTCCAGTTCGCGTTCGGCGGCGATCCGCGCACCTCCTCGTTTCTCCCGCATAATCATGAGCGTGATCTCGTGGTGTACACGGGCACGCATGATAACAATACGATCCTCGGATGGTGGAACGGCGAGGAGAGCACGCTCGCGCCGGAGCAGGCGCAGCGCGAGCGAGAGCTGGCGCGAAAATATCTCGACCTCGATGATCGGCCCGTGCATTGGGCCTTCATCCGCGCTGCGCTCGGATCGGTGGCCGATCTGGCGATCATCCCTCTTCAGGATGTGCTGGGATTGGGCAGCGAAGCGAGGATGAATCGCCCGGCGCGGCCGACGGGGAACTGGCGCTGGCGATTTCGTCGCGAGATGTTGACGCCGGAGATCCGCGAACGATTGCGGGAGCTGACGTGGCTCTATGGCCGATTCCCCGATTGTTCGCCGGCGAAGGGCTTGGTACAATGCTGAGGTGATGATGGAGGACGAGAAGCTGATCGAGTGGGTGAAGAAGAAGCTGCCGGAGCTTTTACGCACGGATGAGGAGTTCCGCGCCCTTCTCCTCGGGACGCTCGTTCACTATCTCCCCACGCGTGAGGAGTTCACCGCTATCTTGGAACGGCTGGAACGCATCGAGCGCGAGTTGGAAGAGATTCGCAAGGAACAAGCGGCTCTGCGGCAAGACTTCCAGGCCATGCAGCGGACGCTCATCGAACAAGGGCAGGCTATTTTGGCCATGCAGCAGGCGATCACCGAGCAGGGGCAGGCCATACGGGAGTTACAACAGACGGTGGTCGAGCAAGGACGAGCCATACAGGGGCTGCAGCAGACGGTGGCCGAGCAGGGGCGAGCTATACAGGAGTTGCAGCAGGCGGTGGCCGAGCAAGGGCGGGCCATACAGGAGCTACAACAGACGGTGGCCGAGCAAGGGCGAGCTATACAAGGGCTGCAGCAGGCGGTGATGGAGTTGCAGCAGACGGTGGCCGAGCAAGGGCGGGCCATACAGGAGCTACAACAGACGGTGGTCGAGCAAGGACGAGCCATACAGAGGCTGCAGCAGACGGTGGCCGAGCAGGGGCGAGCTATACAAGGGCTGCAGCAGGCGGTGATGGAGCTGCAGCAGGCGGTGGCCGAGCAAGGGCGGGCCATACAGGAGTTGCAGCAGACGGTGGCTGAGCAAGGGCGAGCTATACAAGGGCTGCAGCAAGCGGTTATTGAGCTGGGGCAGGCGGTTCGTGTTCTGTTCGAGCGAGTGGAGCGATTGGAAGTCGCGCATGCAGAATTGGCGGGAGAGGTGCACGGATTGCGCCAAGAGATGCAGGGATTGCGCGAGGACTTCACGCGCTTAGAGCGGCGCGTGGATGTGGGATTCGCGCGGTTTGGAATCCTCTCGGAAGAGGTCCTTCGCCGTTCGCTTCAGGTGGCCATCGAGGCCTGGTTGAAGGCCGGGCGCGTGCAGACCATGGAATTGGCCGGACGCCAGGTGGACGTCGTGATTCGCGATGCCGAGCACGTCATTCTGGAAGTGACGGCGCGGGCGCATCTGCAGGACATTGACAAGTTGAAGATGGCCGCCCGAGACTACGAGCACCGATTTGGCGTGAGACCGCGGTTGGCCATCGCCTGCGCCTACATCACGCCTGTGGTCGTCGCGCGGTTGATCGAAGAGGGGATCGAACTGATCTCGGCGGAGGTTCCGGAATAAGCGTCCTCGCCTTCGTCGCCTTCGTCAGTGGAGCTCGGCTATTCACCCTTGGCATCCATCCAGTTGCGCCCCAGGCCGATCTCGACCACGAGCGGGACGTTCAAGCGGTGCACGTTCTCCATCTCCAGCTTGACGAGCGATGGGACGATCTCCCGCTCCTCTTCCGGGATCTCCAGCAGCAGCTCGTCGTGCACCTGCAGCAGGAGGCGGCTCTTGAGATTCCGCCGGCGTAGGGCATGGTGGACGCGGATCATGGCGAGCTTCACCAGATCGGCCGCCGTCCCCTGAATGGGCGCATTGATCGCTTCGCGCTCGGCGCGGGCGCGCAGGCTCGGATTTTTGTTGGCGATGTCCGGGATCGGTCGAATGCGCCCAAAGAGCGTGCGCACGTATCCGGTGCGCCGCGCCTGCTTGGGCGTCTCGTCCATGAACCGGCGCACACCTCGATAGGTGCGGTAGTAGTTCTCGATCACGCGTTGGGCTTCTCGGCGCGAGAGGCCCGTGCGTTGCGCCAGACCGAAGGCGCCGATGCTATAGGCGATACCGAAGTTGACGATCTTGGCCAAGCGTCGCAGCTCCTGCTCTTGTTCAGGCGTCTGCGCGCCGAAGACCGTTCGGGCGACGTGCGCGTGGATGTCCAGACCACGCCGGAAGGCGTCGGTCATCTCCGGATCGCCGGTGATGTGGGCCAGGATGCGCAGCTCGATTTGCGAGTAATCGGCCGAGAGCAAGAGCCATCCCGGTTCGGCGACGAACGCGCGGCGAATCCGGCGGCCCAAGGGGGTGCGCACGGGAATGTTTTGCAGGTTGGGGGAGGCCGAGGAGAGTCGCCCCGTCGCCGTCCCCGTCTGATGGAACGTCGTATGCACACGTCCGGTCGTCGGATTCACGAGTCGAGGAAGGGCATCAATGTAGGTGCTCTTCAGTTTCACCAATTCGCGATATTCGAGGATGAGGCGGGGCAGCTCGTGCTCTTCGGCCAACTCCTCGAGCACATCGGCGCTGGTCGAGATGCGCCCGGTCTTCTTCGTCCGCCGCGTGACGACCAGCCCGTGCGCCTCCAGGACTTCTCCCACTTGCTGCGGGGAGTTGATGTTGAATTCGCGCCCCGCCACGTGATGGATGCGTCGCGTGAGCGCTTCGATCTCCCGCTCCAGCTCTTCCGAGGCCTCGCGCAGCGCGTCCACGTCCACCCGCACGCCGATCCGCTCCATCTCGGCGAGGATGCCGATGAGGGGGAGCTCGATCTCCCGGTAGACGCGCTCCAGCTCCAGTTCGGCCAGTCGCTTCGCGAGCACGCCGTTGAGGCGGAGGATCACATCCGCCTCTCGCGCGCTCGCCCTCCAGGAATCGGGAGCGTCATCCCACTCGATCCGCAGATATTCGCGGGCGAGCGTGCGGAGGTCGTACTTGCCGCGATTCGGATTGAGGAGCCACGCGGCGATCATGACGTCCTCGAGCGTCCCTTCCGGGACGATTCCCCGCTCGGCGAAGACTTTCACTGCCGATTTCGCATCATGCGTGCACTTGGCGATCAATCCGTTCTCGAAGATCTCTCGCAGCATCTCCCATGCCGCTGGCCACGTCGTCAGGTCCACGTAGGCGGCCGCGCGAGGTTCGATCGCCATGGCGATGCCGCGCGCATCTCCCTCCATCCAAGAGAGCGCGAAGGCGAAGCGATCCGCCGCCCAGATGCGGTCCATCCATTTCCGGAGCGCGCGTTCGTCGGAGATTTGAAGGTAATCCCCGACCGCCTCTCTCGCCACGACGTCCGTCACCCGCCCGGCGGCGAGCTCCTCCACGTCCACGAGATCCTTGAGCAGAGAGGTGAATTCCAGCTCGGTGAACAACTCATACGTGCGGCGCGGATCAGGCCCTCGGTATCGGAGTCGGTCCAACTCGATGTCCAGAGGGAGGTCGGTTCGGATCGTCACCAGCTCGCGCGAGGTGAGGATGAGATCGCGGTGATCGCGCAGCGATTCCCGATACGATCTCTTCTCGACCTTCTCCCAATTGGCGAGCACTTGTTCCAGCGAGCCGAACTGACGGATGAGCTGCACGGCTCCCTTCTCCCCGATGCCCGGGGCTCCAGGAATGTTATCCGTTGAGTCCCCCCAAAGCGCGAGGAGGTCCACGACCTGATCCGGTCTGACGCCCAAGCGCTCCTGGACTCCTTTCTCGTCGAGATAGACGTAGGTCTGGCGATCGGCCCTGAGGATGCGAATGTTCTCGCTCACGAGTTGGCAGAGGTCTTTATCGTTGGAGACGATGACGACGTCCATGCCTTGCTCGGCAGCCCGTCGGGCGAGCGTCCCGATGACGTCGTCGGCCTCGTAGCCAGAGATGGCGAGGACGGGAACGCCCAGCGCCTCGCACACGCGATGGATATAGGGGATTTGCAGCGCGAGATCATCGGGCATCTCCGTGCGGTTGGCCTTGTACTCGGGGAAGACCTCGTGCCGGAACGTCGGCTCCCCTGTGTCGAAGACGACGGCGAGATACTCCGGCTTCTCCTCCAGGATGAGCTTACGGAGCATGGTCGTGAAGCCGTAGATGGCGTTCGTGGGGAAGCCGCGCGAGGTCGCCAGGCCGCGAATCGCGTAGTACGCGCGGAAGATGTTGGACATGCCATCCACGAGGAACACGCGCCGCTTCATAAGGCTTCTATTGTACCCCCACCTCGTCCCCCGTCACAACCGATGCGCGTCAACCCCTCCGGAGGAGAGCTTCAGGTTGACGGCGCGCATCACGCTCTTTAAGCTTGGAGGCTCATCTGGAGAGGCTGAAAGGAGGCGGAGGATATGCGAGATCGGTGCCTCGCGCGATACCTGGTGCTCGTCGTGATGTTCGCCGTGGCGTCGGGGGATCTCGGAGGGTTCAGAACGGCGGCTCGGCCGTCTCCACAACTCCGGGCCATCATCACCGGTCGGAGCCTCGCGTTCTCGCCCGATGGTCAACTCATCGCCACGACCGGAGAGTATGGGTGGGTCTTGCTCTTCCGCGTCGCCGATGGGGGCCTCGTGCGGACCTTCGGAGGACATATTGGGCCGACCATGTTCGTCACCTTCTCTCCTTCCGGAGCATTGCTGGCCTCCGGGAGCCTCGATGAGAATTTCCATCTCCATCGCGTCTCCGACGGCCAACTCGTCATGACGCAGGTCGGACATCAGATGGGCATCAATGCGATCGTGTTCACGGCCGACGAGGCGCTGATGGCATCGGCCAGCACGGATCGCGATATTCGCATCTGGCGCGTGGCGGAGAATCCGGCGCTGCGGATTCTCCGCGGGCATCGAAATCGCGTGGAAGCGCTCGCGCTGACGCCCGATGAGCGCGAGCTGATCTCCGCCGGATTCGACGGCACGATCCGTTTCTGGCAATTTCCCGACGGGCGCGCGCTCGATGCGCTCGCAGCTCACGAGGAGCGTATCCTCGCCCTCGCGCTCTCCCCAGATGGGGAATGGCTGGCGTCGGCAGGAGCTGATCGCGCGATCAAGATCTGGAACCGGCGGGCGCGGACGCTCACTATGCTGCTTGATGGACACGAGGGGGCCGTGAATGCGTTGGCCTTCTCTCCCGACGGGGCGCTCTTGGCGTCGGCGAGCGAGGATCGAACGGTTCGGCTCTGGCGCCTCTCCGATGGCGCGCTCGTTCGGACGATCCCGGCTCATGCGGGGAGCGTCTTCGATGTCGCGTTCTCCCCGGATGGGACGCTGCTGGCATCCAGTGGATCGGATCGCGCCATCCGCCTCTGGGCCGTGAGCGATGGGAGCCTTCGACGGACGATCACATCACCATAGATGCGCGGGACTCATCTCCTCCCCTGGTCCAGCGTCGCGCTCGTTGAGGAGGGGAGGATGACGATCTCGACGCGTTGGTTCCGGCGCCGCGCTTGAGGGGTATTCCCCCGCTCCAAGGGGGCTTCGGCTCCTCGACCCACGGGCTTCAAGCGTTCGCTCGGCACGCCCTTGGACATGAGGTAGGCAGCGACGGCCGCGGCATTCGCCTCGGAGAGGGCTTTGAGGCGATCCGCCGGAGCCGATCCGCTCACATGCCCTTCGATCACGTACGTTCCGAGAGAGAAGGTCGCCAGAATCGTCGCGATGTAGTCGAGCTTCGGGAGGACTTCGCGTCGCAGTTGCGGCGTGCCCGAGGCGAGCTGTCGCTGCGGCATGAAGAGTTCCGCGTTCGGCAGCACGACGATGAAGCGATCCTCATCGTCGCGGGTCTCGGCGACACGCGCCAAGGCGAGCTTCGCGCGATGCTCGTTGATGGAGATGCTGCTCAGTCGCAGGAGGCGCAGCTCCTCGATCAGGGCTCTTGCGCGCGTTTGTTCCTCGGTGAGCTGTCGGGCGAGCCGTTCCAGCTCCTCCCGATATCGCCGTTCGGACTCCGCCTGTTGGGCCAGGCGTCGCTCCGCTTGTGCGAGCGCAGCGGTGGTGGCGTCCAAGCGGTTCCGAAGATCGCTCAGCTCGCGCTCCCGCTCCTGCAGACGTTCGTGCAGTTGCTCGCGCTCCGAGGTCAGGCGCTTCAGGTCCTCGCGCAGCTCGCGCACCTGATCCTCCAGATCGGCGAGCGCCATCTCGCGCTTCCGCTGTTCGGCCGCCTCCCGCCGTTCGCGGGCGAGCCGACGCGCGAGTTCCGACATGAGGATCGCCCGCCGGGCCAAGATGGCCGCGCGCTCGTCAAATCCCCGCTCGAAGGCGCGCTCGGCGTCCTCCAACAGCGCTTCAGCCCGCTTCATCTCCGAATCGGCATATTCGTTCACGCGAAAGAACCGAGCCAGGTCCAGCGCTCGGCGCGCTTCCAGCAATTCCACGGGCATCTCCCGATCCCGCTCGGTGCTCACCCGCTCCTCGCGCCAGGGCACGCTCTCCATCCCAATATCGCCGCGGAAGTGCACTTCGACGGGTTCCATCTCCACCCCTTCCTTCTCCTCGGGCGGTAAGCTCGCCAGCACGACCTCGCGACTCGGGGCCTCGACCAGAAAATGCGGTTCGGCCGTCATCACCACGCAGAACGTGCGATGGCGCGTCGCCGTCTCGATCGTCCCTCCCCAGGAGCGCGCGAAGATGCGCAGGATGCTCGTCTTTCGTGGACGAAATTCCCCGATGTTCTCCACCAGACCTTCCGGGGTGACGGCCCAGAAGACGTAGGTCGTGTACTGCTTGTGGCTCGGTGGATCGAGATCCTTCACCGTGATCGTGAGCCGTGCGATCCCATCTTTGTACTGGACCGTCGCCGTGCCCGTTGTGCGGCTGTAGCGGGTCGTCCCGCGCAGCTTCAGCTCGATTTTTCGATCTTGGGGGAACGTGGCGGCTGTCGCCCGAAAGACGAAGTCGCTGCGCTCCTGAGCGAGAGCGGCGCCGTGCAGAAGGAGTCCCAAGACGCCGGCGCTCATCGCGGATCTTCGTGACCTCATTGCCCTCTCCTCCCTTCGGATTCGGCAGCCTTCGGGGCGAAGTATCCCGCGCGGTGGCGCGCGACCGCACCCGGACGTCCGAGGATTTGCACCTGGAGCCGACGGAAGCCCCCATCGCGCGCAGTGTTCGTCGGATAGTAGGCGAGCAGGAACTGACTGCTCAGGTCCTCGGCGATCTGCCGGAAGGCATCGAAGAGCGTTCGTTCATCCGTGGGGTAGTAAGCGCGCCCGCCCGTGAGCGTGGTCAGCGCGTCGAGCGTCCGCGCGTTCACATCGGCGAAGCGGAACGAATCGCTCACGCCGATGGCGTAGATCAAAATGCCCGAGCGCTGAGCCCGCGCGATCGCGTCCGCTTCAGAATACCGGCTGCTCGTGTCGTGGCCATCGGTGATGAGGATGAGGGCGCGTCGAATCCGGTGCTCATGGCGCTGGAGCACGCGTCGGGCGAGCGCTCCGTCAAGGACTTCGTCGAGCGCGATATAGGCCGCATCGTAGAGGGCCGTCCCTTGGCTCGCATATCCGGTATCTTCGCGGACGAGCGCTCGCAACGCGTCACGCAGTCGGCGCTCATCGCTCGTCAACCCGCAGTGCAGGCGCGTCACGCCGCGAAACGTGAGAAGCGCGGCATAGTCCCTCCCCCAGCGGAAGAACTGAGCGAAGAACTGCTCGGCCGCGGCCCGCTCCTTGGGCCAGGTGAATTCCTGACTCCCGCTGAAATCCACAGCCAGAGCGACGAGCATCGGCAGCTCCTGCGTTCGTCCGAAGAATTCGATCTTCTGCTCCACGCCATCTTCGAAGATGCGCACCTCCTCGCGCTTCAGATCCGTAACCGGCCGGTTCTGCGCATCCGTGACGGTGAAGACGACATCCACCAGCGTGCTCTCCAGAGAGAGGGTCGCCTCCTGGGGCTCCGGCGTGGCGCGGGAGGGGGGCGGGGTCGGCTCTTGCCCGGACGAGACGAGCGCGAGGCCGCCCCACAGGAGCGTGAGGATCAGGCTCACGATGATCCGATCGCCGTGCTTCATCTTCGGTCACCGGGGTATTGTACCACACGTCGCGGAGCCCATGGGGGATCAGGAGAAGAAGGGTCTCCACTTCTCCTCAGGCGGGGGAGGGGTGAGCAGGCTCCCCACAATCAAACCGAGGAGCGAAGCCGCCAGGGCCGGGTAGATCGTCTCAATCCCCGTCGCTTCCGCGAGCGAGGCGAAGTGCCAGATAAGCGTCACGAGCATCCCTCCGAGGATGGACGCGAGGCCACCAGCCGTCGTCGCGCGCTTCCACAGGAAGCAGGCCAGCAGCGCGGGGGTGATCCCCACACCGTACATCGTGTAGGAGAACAGGGCAGCGCGCAGCACGGTCTCGAAGAACTGAATGAGGATGTAGCCCGCGAGACCGAGGCCGATGACGGCCACGCGCGAATAGAGGACGATCTGCCGCTCGGTCGCACGGGGATTGATGAAGCGTTGGTAGATGTCCCGAACGATATTCGTCGCCGGGACCAGGAGGAAACTGTCGCCCGTGGAGACGATGATGGCGACGGCGGCAGCCAGCAGGACGCATCCGGCGAGCACGGGCAGTCCCTCGCGCGCGGCATACAGGAGCACCTGCTCGCTCCGGCCTGAGGCGAGCTCGGGGAAGAGGCTCGATCCGATGACGGCCAGGACGATGATCATCGTCTCGATGCATACGGTCCCGATGATCCATCCGATGACCGCCCGACGAGCGGCGCGCTCATCGCGGGCCGAGAAGAAGCGTTGATACATATTGGCCAGACCGAGCATCAGAAGGAGCGTGGGCAGGGCATAGGAGAGGGCCTCCGTCACCGTGAAACGCCCCATGAGGCTCAGGCGTTCGGCCGCGACGGCTTCTCCGAAATGGGCGGTCAGGCGCTCTCGCACACCATCCCATCCCCCCGCTCGCGCGATGAGCAACGGATACGCGAAGAAGATGCCGCCGAGCATGAGAAGCCCGTTGAAGATGTCCGTGTACGCGATCGAGAGCAATCCGGCCGTCGCCGTGAAGGCCGTCACGAAGAGGAACGTGATGAGGGTGCCTGTGCTCGGATCGAGCCCGGCGACGATGTTCAAGACCAATCCACCGGCGCGGAATTGATAGGAGGCGATCACTGTGTACGCGATGATCGTGACGAGGGTGCCCAACAGGCGCGCCCAGTGGTTATAGCGCAGCTCCAGCACGTCAGGGACCGTCAACTGTTCGAGCTTGCGCGCGCGGCCGGCGATGAAATAGATCAGGCCGAGCGCGACCCAAACGCCGGCGTCGAACCAGAGCGCCGCGAAGCCTTCGCGATAGGCCAATCCCGCGCCTGCGATGATCGAGCCTGAGCCGATCCATGTCGCTAAGAGCGTGCCGACCAGTACGGGCGCGCTCAGCTTGCGCCCGGCGACCATGAAGTCCGTCTGGGTCTTGACGACGCGCGAGGCGTAAAGGCTGACGCCCGTCAGAAAAGCCAGATAAGCGAGCACGACAAGCACATATGTGTTCATGGAGCGCTCAGCGTAGGACAGAGCGGGCGCCGTTGTCAACCGTCGCGCGCTCGCCTCTCGTTCAGGATGAGCGCGGACCATTCCGATGCCGACCGATCCTTCGGCGGTGCGCGGTGGCCGTCGAGCGCGCGTTCGTCGGATGGTCGAGCGGGCGGGGATTTTAACCCACCATCGGGATTTTCCCCTCTCCGAGGAGCGCCCCCTCGGTTCTTCCGCCTCTCGTCCCGGAGCGACGCTCTTTGAACCCTCGGGCGAGGAAGAGCATGGCCTTATCGCTCGGGGACGCATCCGCTGCGGTTTTCGGCACAATGGTTGCTACGCCCTCTCTCGGTGGGCCGCAGAAGCGCGACAGTGAACGCCTTCGGCGCATCGCGAGCCTTGGAATCGTGGGGCAGCGACCGCCGCCATCGAGACGGACTCCGCGTCGGATACGGCGATCGAGAGCCCGCAGGGAGGAGGAACGCTCATGAAGCGGCGAACATGCGCCTTCGTGTTGGGCCTCGGTCTGGGCATTGGAGGGGCGCTTCTCGGAGCGCGCTTCGGAGAGGCATCCCCCTTTCAGAGGAGTGCACAGGCGGAGAATTCGTGTGTGACGTGTCATCAGCGGATCACAGCGCCGCTGGAGTTGAGTCAGCGGTATTTCGATTGGCATCTCTCGGTCCATAAGGAGCGAGGGGTCACCTGCGACATCTGTCATGGGGGGAATCCTCGGGCGCGAGAGGCGCAGGAAGCGCATCACGAGGTGCGCGCCTCCTCCGATCCACAGAGTCGGGTGCATGGGAAGCATCAGCCGGAGACTTGCGGCGCGTGCCATCAAGAAGTGCGCACCGCTTATCTGGCGAGCGCGCACTTTGCGAAGCTCAGCGCGGCGGGCCTGGGGCCATTCTGCAGCACGTGCCATCTGCAGATGGCGAACGCGACGGTTCGAAGCGCTACGGACATCAGTTCGCTCTGTGGCCGCTGCCACCAGGCTGAAGGAGGGATCATGCCGCCGAATCCGCAGCTCATCAAGAGCGCGCAGCAGACGCTCCTGAGCCTGGGTCGGGCTAACGGGGTGATCATCTGGGCGGATCGCCTCCTGGAGGCGGCCGAGGGGAAGAACCTCGCCATCGCCGATGAGCGGCGGGATTTGGAGGCAGCTCGAAAGCTCCTGCAAGAGGCGAAGTGGGAGTGGCACGCCTTCCGCCTGGAGCCCGTGCGGGCGAAGGCCGATCGCGCCTTCGAGCAGGGGACGAAAGTGAAGGACCGGTTGCTGCAGAAGGTCTATCCGGGGTCGCGCCCGTAGGGCGAATCGTTCGCGTGCTTGCGAGGGGCGCTCGGGAGGGCACAGGAGGATTCTCGTGATCAATCGGGGAGGGATCTCGACACGCTCTTTATCGAAAGTGGCCGATATTCCCGCCGATCCCCCTCAGGACGGGGGTCGTCGCGGGGACTTCGATTCGGGAGCGAGTCGCGCGAGAGCCTCCTCGAGGAGGCGCCGACAGGAAGGGCAGAAGACGTTCGATTTGATGTCCACATGTTCGATGGAATTTGAGAAGTGCATGACGCAGTCGAAGGTCGAGCAGTGGATGAGACCGAACGTGTGTCCCAACTCGTGGAGCGCTTCTTTCTCGCAGCGCTCCAGAAGGAGTCGGCGATCCTCCGGCAGGCCGTAAAAGCGTTGGTCGAGCCGATGAACCGAGAGCACGGCCGCCGCCCCCCCAAGCTGCGCCTCCCCGAAGACGAATGTGAGGATAGGGATGAAGAGGTCCACGTCCGTCACGCCGAGCACCTTCGCAGCGGGGTCTCGATGCCCTCGGATCAGTTGCGCGAGCAGCGTCGTGGAATGGTACTGCTGGCGGAGCGGGTGATAGGCGGCGTCCAACTCGATCGGATGGTTGCGAATGCGACAGGAGACGGGGAGCGTCTCCGGCAAGACGAGCGCGAGGAAATCGAGGACGTCCATGTCCACGTTCCCGATCGGGACCAGCTCGATGAGCGCTCGCGACACGATCGCTCCTCGTCATACCGACGAGTCGGGTTTGAGGTGATACTTGCGAATCTTATTGTAGAGCGTCACGCGATCAATGCCGAGCAACCGCGCGGCCTGCGAGATGTTCCACCTCGTCTCCTGCAGGATTCGCTGGATGTGCTGCCGCTCGACCTCGGCGAGCGTCTTCCCCATCGTCTGCCCTCGCGCTTCGTTCACCTGCAGGGGCAGGTCTTCGGGGCGGATCTCTCGTCCGCGGCAGACGAGCACCGCGCGCTCGATGGCATTTTGCAGCTCGCGCACGTTTCCCGGCCAGTCGTAGTGCTCCAGCAGCGCCAGGGCTTCGGGCGAGATGCCGAGGATCGGTTTGTTCATGCTCTGCGCGAACTTCTTGAGGAAATGCTCGGCCAGAAGCGGGATGTCCTCCCGCCGCTCGCGCAGCGGCGGGATGGTGATGGAGAAGACGTTGATGCGATAATACAGGTCCTCGCGGAATCTCCCTTCAGCGACCAGGGCTTCCAGGTCTTTGTTCGTCGCCGCGATCAGGCGGAAGTCCACGGGGATCGGCGTATTGCCGCCGACGCGAAAGATCTTCTTCTCTTCGAGCACGCGCAGCAGATCCACCTGCGTCTTGGGGCTGATGTCGCCGATCTCGTCCAGAAAGAGCGTCCCTCCATCGGCCAGCTCGAATTTCCCCTTGCGCCGATAATGGGCGCCGGTGAAGGCGCCCTTCTCATGGCCGAACAGCTCGCTCTCGATCACCCCTTCGGCCAGAGCGCCGCAGTTGACGATGACGATCGGCATGTAACGGCGGGGGCTGTTGGCGTGAATGGCGCGCGCGACCAACTCCTTGCCCGTCCCGCTCTCCCCGCGGATGAGGACCGTCGTATCGGACATGGCGACGAGGCGAATCTGTTCGAGCACTCGCTGAATGGCCGCGCTCTGCCCGACGATCTCATGAAACAACGCCATCTCCTGAATCCGCTCGCGCAACCGGACGTTCTCGGCGACCAAGCGCTTCCGCTCGACGGCGTTTCGGAGGATGTGCTCCAGCTGATCGGGATCAAAGGGCTTCACGATGTAATCGTAGGCGCCTTGCTTCATCGCCTCCACAGCCGTTTCGACCGATGCGTAAGCCGTCATGATGATGATGGAGGCCTCGGGGGCGATCTCCCGAATGCGCCGCTGCAGTTGCAACCCGTCCATGCCGGGCATCTTGATGTCAATGAGGAAGATGTCGTAGCTCGACTCGGCCAGCTTCTGCAAGGTCTCCTTCCCCGATCCGGCGACGTCCACCACGTATCCCTCTTCGCGGAGCCAGTTCCCCAGGGATTCCCGCACGATGGCCTCGTCGTCCACGATCAAAATGCGGATCGCGCTTTTGGATACCGTCATAGCCCGCTCTCCATGTGGTGAGGCGCGTCTCCGGCGAGGACCTCGAAGGCGCGATCAGTCGGATCCTCCGCCCCCGTCGGCGGGGTGAGCGGGAGCCGGAGGGTGAACGTCGTCCCGTGCCCGAGCGCGGACTGCACGTGGATCTCCCCCCCGTGTCGGTGAAGGATGCTGAGCACAACCGAGAGCCCCAGGCCGAGGCTCCCCTCTTTCTCCTTCGTCGTGAAGAAGGGTTCGAAGATGCGCCGTTGCGTCTCCTCATCCATCCCGATGCCGTTGTCGCGGATCGCGATCTCGACCCGCTGCGCCTCAGGGAGGAAGCGCGAGGTGACGGTGAGCAGGCCTTCTTCCGGCCGCACCGCTTCGCAGGCATTGATCAGGAGCGCGACCAGCGCTTGCCGCATCTGCTGTCCATCGCAGACGACGGGCGGCACGTCCGGATCGAGCCGAACCTCCGTCTGCAGGCTCATCAGTTCGATCTTATGCTGAATCAGGCGGAGCGATTGACGGATGAGTTCGTTGACATCATGCGGCTGGAAGTGCGCGCGCGAGGGGCGGACGAATTGCAAGAGGTTCTTCACGATCTCCCCGCAGCGGGCCGATTCGCTGGCGATCATCTCCAGATACTGGCGCGCATTGGCGAGGTCCTCGGGCGAGAGCCCGTGATCCCCCATCTTCTTGAGCAGGAGCTTGGCGGTCGTGAGGATGCCGGAGAGGGGATTGTTGATCTCGTGAGCGACGATGGCGGCGAGTTTCCCGATGGAGGCCATGCGCTCGGCGTGCATCATCTGCTCGTGCGTGCGTCGCAGCTCGGCCGTCTTCTCCGCCACGCGCTCCTCCAGGGTGCGCGCCCAGCTCATCAGCTCCTCATGAGCGCGCTTCAACTCCTCGGTCATCGCGTTGAACGACGCCGCCAACTCGCCCAGTTCGTCCCGCGCGGTGAGCGGGATCTTATGGTCGAGGTCGCCGGAGGCGACGCGCTCGGTCCCTCGCTTCAGGTGCCGGATCGGGACATGGATCATCACGACGGTGACGGCCACGACGACGAGCGCGACAAAGAGGATGCTCCCCAGGAAGAGGAAGAAGAGCTGGCGCTGCCCTTCCGCGATGGCCGCGTCCACCGGGGCGAGCGAGAGCGTCACGTCCAACACGCCGAGCACCGATTGCGTCGGCGAGTGCGCGTGGCAGGAGGCCGTGTAGCATCCCGGTTCGTTCTCAATGGGATTGATGAGTCCCAAGATGCGCTCTCCGCGCTCCCCAATATACACGCGGACGCGATCCGGACGATCCAGGCGAACGAGCGGCTGCTCCTGCGCATGGCAGGCATAGCAGGCCTCGGCGCGCTTGTCCACGAACGTGTTCACCTCGCGCGCATCGGTGGAGAAGCTGATCCGACCCTCTTTGTCGAAGATGCGGATCTTGTGAATCCCGGGCTGCGCGCCGATGGTGAGGAGCGTGTGATAGATCTCATCGCGATGGTTCTGCAGCATGCTGTAGCGGAGCCCCCGCTTGATGACGTCGCTCGTGCGATCCGCACTGGCGATGGTCATCTGCTCCAGGTCGCGCTTGTGCAGCCGGAGGGTCTGGTAGCCGAGCAGCGAGAAGACAAACGCCATGCTCGCGATGAGCCAAAGGGCCAGCTTCACGCTCACGCTCGATGTCCAGCGTCGCCACTCCTTCATGGGCTCATCCCCATGCTCACGGCCGATGACACGCCGCGCACTCCTCTTGCGCGCTGAAGGAGGTCTTCCCGTCGTGACATCGTCCACAATGTCGCGCGTCGTGCCAGTCGCGCGCGGGACGCGACGAGGCATCCCCCTCGACCTTCAGGATGCGGAACGGCTCGCGGTGACACACGGTGCAGTCCGGTCGCTCCCAGTTGATGTGCGAAGCATGTCGGAACGTGACCGGCCCCGGGCTCCCCTCCCCCTGCGGGAACGTGACGTCCGGTGGGATGTTCAATCGCTCCAGTCCTTCGGCAATGTCCGGCTCTTCTTCTTCGAGGCGAGGCGGGGCGGCGAGAGCCCGCTCGCGATAGGACAGGCCGCTGTAGGCCACGCCGAGGGCGCCGAAGAAGACGATTCCGCCGAGGATCAGGATCAGAGGTGTCGTCCCGATCCACGGTCTTCGGAGAACGGCGACGGCCGGTGGGACTGCGACCTCCCGCTCCATCTCCGGAAAGACGGGCAGGTATTTCACCGCCAACCCGAACAGGGCGAATCCCAGTGCTACGATCATGAGGGTCACCGAAAGCTCGGTCCAGCTCGGAAAGTACGAGACGCCGGAGGAGGCCTCCATCCCCGTGAGGCTCACATTCAACCGGTTCATGATGAAGCCCAGGACGACCAGAAGGGCGGAGACGAACAAACCGAAATGATCCGTCCGAATGCGGCGCACGCCCAGCAACAGCATGGGACCGATCACGCCGAGCATCATCTCGGCCAGGAACATCCGCGCCTCGTATGTCGGCTCGAAGACGCGAGCGAGCGCACCGCGCCCGGCCAGATCCTGGACCTTCAGCACCAGATACACGGCCAGCGCGACGACGATCACTTTGCCCAGATCGGTGAGCAGATCAATCTCCAATCGTTTCCGAAATGCCCGGTAGCTCAGGAACGACTCGAAGATGGTCATCGCGCACCCGAGCGCGATGGCCGAGATGAAGAAGAAGACGGGCAGAAGCGGCGAGTACCAGAGCGGATGCAGCTTCTCCGGCACAATCAGATAGAGCGAACCGAGCGAGGATTGATGGAGCGTCGAGAGGATGACGCCGAGAATGACCAACGGCACCGTCAGCACGTGCAGGATCCGAAGCGGTCTGTGGAGCCTCAAGCGTTCGAAGACCATCGGACTGAATTCCAGCGCGAGCACTGTCGTGTAGAGCATGACGCACCAGGCCACCTCGAACATCACCGAATGGGGGTTCCACATGACCAGCGGATGCCAGATGCGATAGGGGCGCCCCAGATCGAAGAGTAGGGCCACGATAACCAGTAGGTATCCGAGGAAGGCCGTGAGGATCGTCGGGCGAATGATCGGCCGAAATCGCTCGATGTTGAAGATGTAGACGACGGCGCTGATGGTGAATCCTCCGGCGGCCAGCGCGACCCCACAGAGGACGTCAAAGCCCACCCACAAGCCCCATGGGAAGGCATCGCTCAAGGCCGTGCTCGCCCCCAATCCTCCGGTGAACCGGACGACCGTGCTGTAGAGGCCGGAGCCCAAGATGACCAGAAACACAAGTTGCCAAAAACCGGGCCGCCGAATGCTCCACCTCATACATCCCTCCTTCGCCAGACCGTATCTGTCGAGCAGTTGGCGTGCGCGAGGAGGCCGGATCTTCTTTATGAGTTGAGCCGTCATGACGAATCCGTCGAGTCGGGCGTCGGGGGTGATCCCGATGGCTCCGGGAGATCATGCGGCGGTTCTCCGGAGTCTGGGCCTCGCTCCTGGCGCTCTCGGCGTTGCACCTCCTGGCGCCGATTGGTGATCCACCAGATGCCCCCGAGCAGAACGCCCCCGACGATGACGAAGTTGGGGATCTTCTGCAGGACCTGCCACGTCAGCAGGGGGAGCGGCTCCCGAAGCAGATCCGTTCGGTAGCCCAGGCGCTCGAACGGGACATCCGAGAGCAACAGGACCGAAGTTCCACCGACTTCCTCCAGGCCGTAAATTCTCGGCACGTACTTCTGCGGGTGAGCGCGGAGTCGCGCGCGGGCTTCCTCGATCAGCTCCTGACGATCCCCGAACTTCGTCGCTCCCGTGGGGCAGACTTCGGCGCAAGCCGTCGGTCGCCCTACCGCGAGGCGATCGGCACACAGATCGCACTTTCGGACGCGCGGCAGGATCTTCCGCCACTCATACTTCGGGATTCCGAAGGGACATGCCAACATGCAGTAGCGGCATCCGATGCACCGCTCTTCATGATAGATGACCGGGCCGGCAGCCGTCTTCTCCAACGCGCCGACCGGACAGACGGACGCGCACGTCGGGACCTCGCAGTGCATGCAGAGTTGGCGGACGAATCGTCCTCCGCGCCTCTTCACGACCGTGTAAGTTTGGTCCGACAGCCGATCCTCCAAAAAGTGGGTCGCCGTCGGAGGGAGCCGATTTCGCTCCTTGCACGCCTGGTAGCAGGCGCCGCATCCGATGCACAAGGTCGCGTCAAAGAGGAGGCCCTTTTTGCTGCCCATACGCGTCCTCCAGCATGAAGTGATGCAACTACCATTCCACACAGAGATCGTGAGGTCGCCTCCGGCAGTCGGCTGCCGAGAGCCGTCAGGTCAAGCAGTTACGGTGGGGGCTTCCCCCTCCTCGCCCCTCGCAGCTGCGCGCGCGAGAGAGGGGTGGGGCAAATCACTCGCTTCCGGAGGTGCGATTCGCGCATCCCGTGAGGCTTCGACCCCCGCGGAGCGAGAGCTGGCGGAAACGCGCCTTCCTTCGCTCGCCTCATCCCTCGGCCGGATGCGGGCTGCGCAGGAATGTTCGGGTGAACTCCTCCCAACCGGTTTCATCCAGAGCCTCCAGGACGCCATCGGTCCACTGCCCGCCGTCCTGCAGGACGTGTCCGAGAGCTACCTGCGGCATCGGCCGCCACGTGAGGAACTCCTTGAAGCGTTCGATCTCGCGCTGGAGCCACGCCCGCGCCTCCTCAGCGACCAGCAGATGGCGTAAATGTGCCGCCAGGTTCTTCGGCGTCAGCGTGCAGATCCATCCATCCTCATACGGATCCATTCGCCCCGTCTCCGGCTGGCGCATGAGGTTCTCATTGACCGCGCTCACCACCCCATCGAGCGGGGCGCGGAAGACGGCCCGTCGTCCCCCCTGCGTGATGGCGAAGAGCGGATCGCCCCGTCGCACCATGGCGCCGACTTTCGGCAATTCCACGGCGTCCACGCGCCCGATGGCTCGACGCGCGAACTCATCCATGCCGATGAATGTCCGTCCGCTCGGTTCCAGGCGCACCCACGTGTGTCCTTCGTCCAGGAAGAGGCCGGCAGGGATGGAGACGGTCTCGAAGGCGAGCGTCGGACGCAGCGCCGGTCGCCTCACGGGGCGTCCGTGTCGGGCCTCAGCCCATTGGACGACGGAATCCACGAGGATGAATCCGATGATCGTGAGGATAACAAAGAGAGCGACCATTGTTCACCTCCCTTTTGAAGATCTCCTTCGGGGCGCACTCACCGCGCGCCCGATCCGTGGCTGTAAGAACCGCGCGATCACCTGTTCCCATCGCGCGGGACCGAGGAATTCCATGAGCGATCCCATCGCGGCCAGCGGCAGCATCTCGTGCGCTGTACGCTCCCCTTCAAGGGGAACGCCCCCATCTTGGAGCGTGCGGCCTGCTGCCGGGACTTCCGGGGGCGTCCCCAAAGTGCGCATGGCCGCGCGAACCGCTCGGTGCAGCTTCAAAATCTCCCGCTCATACCAGGAACGCGCCTGCTCCCCATAGAGCAGGTGCTTCAAGCTCTCCCGCAAGCGTTCCGGTCGCAACAGCAGCAACCATCCCTCCCCATACGGATCGTGATTGATGAGGGAGGGGTATCGCGTGAGCCGCTCGTTGAGCTGAAGGATGATACCTGTCAGGGGGGCGGAGAGAACGATCTCCCCGGCCTGATGCGCCAGCTTGCCCAGCGGGTGTCCGGCAATTACGCGCGCGCCCACTTCCGGAAAGCTCACCTGGTAGATCCGCCCGAGGAGCCTCTGTCCGAAATCGTCCAGTCCGATTCGCACATCCCCCCGCCGCTCGATGCGCGCCCACAAATGCGTCGGATGGTAGAAGAGCGCCTCCGCCATGTGGAAGCCCCATCGGGCGAAGAGGTGATGAGGCGCCGTGCGCTCCCCGTGAGATCGTGAGCTTCCCTCCTCACCGGCGATCTCCCTCGTCCGCTCCCGAAGGGCGCGGTCAAAAGGGCAACGGTCGCATTCGTAGTCGCGGTCGCAAAGCTTGTAGCCCACAATCCCCGCCAACATCCACACGCACCGGAGCGTAGGAGCGGCACCCTCACGCTCGATGGAGCGCGGGCCAGCTCCAGGGCCGGTGACCTCGATCGGTTCTCTCGACAACGCCTCGTTCATCGTCCCTCCCTCAGCTCTTCCTTTAGGGCAATCGGTGTGCCGCACGATGTCCTCTCCGGCGGCGGGGAAGTCGTTCGATCCGAAGAACATGCGCGCGCTTGATCTGTGGAGCGGCCCTCTCGCGCCGCGTCCGTTGAATTCTTCAACGCGAGTCGGGGGGTCATGCGGGGTAAGTCTCAGCGCATCTCGCGTTTAGTCCTGTTGAGGAATTCAACACCTAGCGTTGAATTCTTCAACGCAGGGGGCACTCCCTCCCGATCTAACTTCAGGAGAATCAATGTCCCTGCCTGTGGCATGCCGCTTGCACGAAGTAGAAAACGGAAATCACCACGGAGGGATGAGCAATGAAGAAGCTGACGCGAAAAGAGTTCCTCACGTTGACGACCAAATGCGCCACATGCGCCGCCGTCGGTGCAGCTGGGCTGAGCCTCATCGGAAGGGAAGGGATCGCCCAGATGGAGCTTCCGCCCTGGCCGTGGCCTTACCGAAAGCTCGATCCTGAGTACGTGCGCAAGCTCGGGCACGAGGGGTATTGGGAGAAAGGGTACGGTTGCGCCTATGGCGCTTTCAGGGCCATCATCATCCCATTGCGCGAGGCGGTCGGATATCCCTACACGATGATCCCCCCTGAGCTTATGATTTGGGGGCACGGGGGAGTCGTCGGATGGGGCGGGACGTGTGGGGCGCTCCTTGGAGCCTGCGCCGCGATTCAGCTCGTATGCGATAAGCCGACGGCCGATCGGCTCATCCATGAACTGCAGGGGTGGTACACGCAAGCGCTCCTGCCGACGGACATCAGCAACGAGTACGCGCAGACGGGGCAGTTCTTCGTCCAGAAGTACACGCGACCGCTCCCACAAAATGCCGCGGGCTCACCCCTGTGTCACATCTCGGTGACCTTGTGGTGCGAGCGTTCAGGATTCACGGCCTCCTCGCTTGAACGCAAAGACCGCTGCGGCAGGCTCACGGGTGATGTCGCCGCTCGCGCCGTGGAGTTGTTGAATCAATGGGCTGATGGTCAATTCCAAAGCATCTATGTCCCACCGGAGTCCATCGCGACCTGCCTCGGGTGTCACGGGGATAAGGGGCTGGACAACGTGAAGGCCAAGATGAACTGCACGCAGTGCCACGCGCCGCATCCGTGAGGACGCCGGACATGAGGTCTCGCGTCTGACGTCAACGGCAAAACCTTCCGCCGTTGAGGCCAGCCATCAGCGGGGGATGTGAGAGGAGGACCGATGATGCAATCGCGAGAGGGCGCGCGTGCGGATCGGCGCGTCGCCGATCCGCACGGCTCTCGCGTCAGACGGCGGACGAACCTCCACGGGGCGATCCGCCTTGAGCCTGCGGAGGCTTTAGGAGACTTCTCGGACAGGAGGCGCGCTCCCGTTCAGGAGCACTTCGTCGGGGAGTTCCAGTCGGAGCTCTTGGAGGCTTCGGAGCAAAAGCTCGCGCACTTCGGCGCGACGTGAGGCGGCGAGCGCCTTGCGAACGACCTCTCGCGCGCGCGCCAGCTCGCACGCGCGCACGAAGTCCTTGATGAGTGGGATCGCGCGCGGGCGCATGCTCAGGATACGGGCTCCCAAACCCAGCAGGACCAGCGCATGCAGTGGATGCGCGGCCATCTCGCCGCAGACTTCAAGAGGACGGCCCGCGCGCTCGGCCGCCTGGATCACGTGCTGCAGAGCGCGCAACACGGCCGGATGCAGTGGATCATAGAGCGAGGCCACGCGATCGTTATCCCGATCCACCGCCAGAAGGTACTGGATGAGATCGTTTGTCCCCAGGCTGAGGAAATCCGCCGCAGCCGCCAGCTCATCGGCGAGCCATACGGCGGCAGGTGTCTCGATCATCACGCCCACGAGAAGACGATCCGGTACGGCGATCCCTTCTGCGCGCAGTTCACGGCACGCGGTCTGAAGCAGGCACCGGACTTGCTCGACTTCCTCCAAACTCGTGATCAGGGGGAGGACAATGCGCAGATTCCCGAAGGCGGCGGCCCGCACGATGGCGCGCAATTGGGTTTTGAGGACTTCCGGCGCGCGCAGCGAGAAACGAATGGCGCGGAGCCCGAGCGCCGGATTCCGCTCGGGGGACCATGGCTCTGAAGACGCGGGTTCCGTCTGCCGGTCGCGCAGCGCGTGAAGGGTGCCGAGCGCGGCCATCTGATTTTCGTCCCAATCCACCGTGCGAATGGCGACCCCCTCGCGCCCGGCCACCTCCGCGGCCTGACGATACGCCTCCAGTTGCATCTCTTCCGAGGGCAGCTCCGGAGCCGCCTGCAGGAAGAGAAACTCCGTGCGGAGCAAGCCAATCCCGCATGCGCCAAAACGGCGCAGGTCATCCAATTCGGAGAGGCGTTCGATGTTCGCGCGGATGGTGATCGGGACGCCGTCGCGCGTCGTCGTGGGGAGAGGGGCGCGCGCCTGCCAACGAATCCAATGGCGTTCGCGCTCCTGGCGCTGCCGTTGGTAACGCTGAAGGGTGTCCGGGGAAGGACGGACGAGGACGAGCCCTCGCGTCCCATCCACGAGGACGAGCGCTTGATCTTCGATCTGCGCGAGCGCCCCGCGAAGACCCGATACGGCCGGGATGCCCAGCCCACGGGCGAGAATGGCCACATGCGACGTCCATCCCCCTGTGCCGAGGATCAAGCCCGCGATGCGCTGCGGGTCGAGTTCCCCGAGCAGGCTTGGCGGGAGCGTCTCGCTCACCAGAACTGCGCCCTCCGGAAGGGCGCAGGTGGAGCGATCTCCCGAGAGCGCCCTGAGCAATCGGTTCGCCACATCCTCGATGTCGCTGCCACGCTCGCGCAGATCATCGTCCTTGATCTCCGCATAGATGGCCAGGATGCGATCGGTGACCAGCTTCACCGCCCATTCGGCGTTGACGGCGTTGGTGCGGATGAGGGTCTCAATCTCCCCGAGAATCCCCGCGTCCTCCAGCATCAGCACGTGCGCGTCCAGGATATAGGCGTGCTCTTTCCCCAGGGCGTGCTCCATGCGCTGCCGCAGGACGCGCAGTTGCTCGCGCGCGATGCCCACGGCCCTGTGGAACCGAGTCACCTCGGACTCGATCTCCTGGGGAGCGAGTCGCCGGCGGAAGATCACTCGCCCGCGCCAAGGCGAGTGCACGGCCGGTCCCCACCCGATCCCCGGCGAGATGCCCAGTCCGCGGAGCACGATCTCCGAATTCGCCGTCACGATCCCAATCGCTCCTCCTCTTCACCAAATTTCGACTCGATCAACCGGCAGATGGCCTCGAGCGCCTCCACCTCGTCCTCTCCGGATGTGGTGATGTCCAGATGCGTCCCCGCCGATGCCGCGAGCAACAGGACGCCGAGGATACTCTTGGCGTCCGCCGTCTGTCCCGTATCGGAGCGGGCGAGCGTGATCGCGCTGCGAAACCGATTGGCCGCCTGCACGAGCTTGGCGGCGGCGCGCGCGTGCAATCCCAGACGGTTGGTCACCTGCACCGTTCGTCGCTGCATCGCCGGCTATCGCTTCGCGGGCGTGAGGATCTCGCTGGCCAAATAGATGTTCTTCTGCCCTTGTTCTTTGACCTTGCGCGCTACGGTGAGCAGATCATCGTTCGGGTCTTGATTGGCGAGCTTGAGGATCATGGGCAGATTGACGCCGGTGACGATCTCCACCGGCTCGACGCCCAGGAAGGTGGCCGCGATATTGGTCGGCGTTCCCCCGAACATGTCCGTCAGCAACAGCACGCCGCGCCCGCTATTGACCCGCTCGATGGCCCGACGGATCGTCTCGCGCGCGACCTCCACATCATCGTGCCAGCCGATGGAGACGGCCGTGATGTGGCCGATCTGACCGACGATCATCTCAGCGGCGTTCACCAACTCCGTGGCCAGTTGTCCATGCGTGATGACGACGCCTCCGATGAGTCCCATCCCTCTTCCTCCGGCGTCGGCGAAGCGGCGAGTCGCTCGCCTCCCCGACGTGTGCGCTCGATCTCAGGTACCTTCCGTGCCCTTCTATTGTACCCCAGGGCGTCGGCTCGTGTCCTCATCGAGAGCTGCAGTGTGCTCAGAGTTTGTCTATATCCCGATGCGTGACGCGAAGCTTATAGCCCTCGCGTCGCAGCACTCGCGCCAGCTCCTCGACGATCATCACCGAACGATGGCGTCCGCCCGTGCAGCCGATCCCGATCGTCACGTAGCTTCGCCCCTCGCGCTGGTAACGTGGGAGGAGGAATCGGAGGAGATTCTCCAGGTGCGCGATGGTCTCCATCGTATCCGGATGCGCGCGCATGAATTCAATGACGCGCGCATCTTGTCCCGAGAGCGGGCGCAGCTCGGGCACGAAGTGCGGGTTCGGCAGGAAGCGGACATCAAAGAGCAGGTCCAATCCCGGAGGAACGCCATGCTTGAACCCGAAGCTGAGGAGCGTGACCGTCATCTCCAGCAGCGCATCGGCGGTGCCGAAGCGCTCGATCACGTAGCGGCGCAGCGTGTGCACCGTGTGCTCGGACGTGTCAATGATGAGGTCGGCGCGAGCGCGGATCTCTTGCAGCGCCTCCCGTTCGCGCGCGATGGCCGTGGGCAGGTCCGTCTCGGCGTCGGCCAGCGGATGCGGACGTCGCGTCTCGGAGAAACGGCGCAGCAGGACCTCGGGACTCGCCTCGAAGAAGATGATCCGCACGTTGGTCCCTTGCCGCCGCAACTCGTCGTAGAGGCGCGGGAAATCGGGGAGGAACTGGCGCTCGCGAATGTCAATGACGATGACGGCGCGACGGAGCGTCTCCGCACTGGCGCGGCACAATTCCACGAAGGGGGGGATCAGGTGAATCGGCAGATTGTCCACGCAGAAATACCCGAGGTCCTCGAAGGCCTTGACCGCCGAGGTCTTCCCCGAACCGCTCAAGCCCGTGAGGATGAGGATGTGAGGGGAAGCGGAAGCCATGCGTCACGAGGATTCGGGCGCGTCCCCGGCGACCAGCGCATCGTGCGCGCGCACGAACTGCCGCATCGCATCAATGCCCCGGCGTTTCAGGAGATGATTGCGCACGGCCACCTCGACGAGCGTCGTGAGATTGCGCCAGAACGTGACGGGGAGGCGAATCAGGGGGATCGAGATGTCCAGCAGACGGAGCGTCTCCTCCTGCAGGCCCAGATGGTCGTATGCTCGCTGCGGATCCCAGCGCTCGAACGCGATGGCCAGATCCACCGAGGCTTCTTCGGCGAGCGCCGCGACGCCGAACAATTCTCGAATGTCCAGGATGCCGAGTCCCCGGATCTCCATGTGCCCTCGGGCGCGTTCCGGGGCCAGGCCGATCAACCGATCCGATCCGATGGCGCGCACCTCGACGACATCATCGGCGACGAGCCGATGCCCGCGCTGAATGAGATCGAGCGCGCATTCGCTCTTGCCCAGTCCGGATTCGCCGAGCAACAGCACACCGATGCCGAAGACTTCGACCAGGACGCCGTGAATCCAGCGGCGGGGGGCGAGAATCCGCTGCAGAAACTCCGTGAGCTTCAGGATCGCCGTCGAGCTGAGGCGCGAGGAGACCAGGACCGGAACGCGATGCTGCTCGGCCGCGTGGAGGAATTCCGGCGGGGGCGTGAGCCCCTTGGTCACGAGGACGCAGGTGATCGCCTCCCAGGGGAGGCGCTCGATGGCGCGGCGTCGCTCCGGCGGCGAGAGATGGTGCAGGAAAGTCACCTCGCTCTGCCCCACGATTTGGATGCGCCCCGCGTGCACATAATGCGTGAATCCCGCCAGCGCCAGCCCGAGCTTTTGAATGCGCGGCGAGCGGATCGTCCGGGTCACCCCCTCAGCGCCGACGATCACGCGCAGATCCAGATCGGCCGGCGCGCCGGTGAGCAGCTCGGCCACGGTGATCTCGGGCGTGAGGGGAGCGGTCATCGCGCCCTCAGGGTTCGATGAGTCCCAGGTGACCATCGGTGCGCTTGTAGAGGACGGCCACCCGATCGGTCTCCGCATTGCGGAAGACGAGGAAGTGATCATTCGATTTCAAGAGCAGCTCGGCCGCCTCGTCCGGCGTCAAGGGCTTCACCGAATATCGGGGCGTGCGCACGATGCGCACCTCCGGCGCCGGAGATTCCGCAGGCAACGTCTTCACGAGCTTGCGCGTCGCCCGTCGGCGGGCCGCGAACTTCTCCTTCTGCTTGAGCGTCTGTCGCAAGAGGCGATCAAGGGCCTCGGTGACCGAGCTGTAGAGGTCGTCCGTCTCGGCCGTCCCCGTGAACTGATGATCCCGCCAGGTGACGAGGATCTCCGTCAGGAACCGATGCTTCTCGGAAGCGAGGATGACGTGGACCTTGGCCGCGTCATCGAGGACGCGCCCGATCTTCTCCAGTGCCCGCCGAAGGCGCTTCTCGATCGTGGGCGTCAGCTCCACATTTCGCGTCGTGAGTTCCAGATTCATCCTCCCCTCCCCGCATGAAGTAGCGCGCGATCCCGCGAGCTGGGGATCCCCAGCTGCTTCCGATACTTCGTCACCGTGCGGCGCGAGAGCCGGATGCCCTCGCGCTCCAGCAAGCGCACCAGATCATCGTCCGTCAGCGGCGCTCGGGGATCCTCCTGCTCGATGAGCTTTTGAAGGCGCAGCTTGAGGACGCGCGTGGAGATCTGCTCACCGTTCTCCTTCCTCACCCCCTCGGTGAAGAAACGGCGCAGTTCGATGAGCCCTTGAGGGGTATCAATGTACTTGTTGCTCACGATGCGGCTGACGGTCGAGAGCGAGAGGCCCAGCTCGGCCGCGATGTCTTTGAGCAGCATCGGCTTCAGATATTCGGGGCCGTAGTCGAGGAAGTCGCGCTGTCGCCGGACGATGGCCTCGCAGACGCGGTAGATCGCCCGGCGGCGATGCTCGATGTTCTTCAACAGCTCGACGGCCGAGCGAAATCGCTCCCGCACGAAATCCCGCGCCTCTTTCGGAAGCTGCCCGCTCTTGAGGAGGCGCCGATAGTAGGGGTTGATCCGCAGGTGCGGCAGGCCCTCGTCGTTGAAGAGGATGACGTAGCGATCGTCCACCTTCACGATGCTCGCCTCGGGCACGATGTATATCGGCGGCGCAGCTCCGAGATTCCGTCCCGGGCGCGGGTCCAACTGCCGGATCACCTCCACCTCCTCGCGCACCGTCTGCAGCGGGAGGCCGAGGCGTTCGGCCAGTTCCGGGAGCCGATGCGGGTGCAAATCCCACAGATGATCGCGCACCAGGCGCGCCGCCAGCCGATCCTCCCATCCCCGCGCGCGAAGCTGCAACAGCAAACACTCGCGCAGATCGCGCGCGCCGATGCCCGGCGGATCCAGGCTCTGCACCAGCGCCAGCGCGCGCTCGACGACCTCGTCGGACCATCCCCCGAGGGCTTTGATCTCCTCCAGCGTCGCCTCCAAATATCCGTCGCTGTTCAGACACCCGATGATCGCCTCTGCCGCTTGCCGCACCTCATCCTCCGATGGGGCCATGACGCGGAGTTGCTCCAGCAGCGCCTCGTACAGGGACGGACGGCTCGGCGTCAGCTTCTCCAGAAGCGAGACCTCCTCCTCCGGCGGAGGCTCCGCCCACGTCGTGCGCGGAGCCGGGTCGAGATAGTTCTGGAAGAAGTCCTCGAAATCCACCTCCTCGAAGGGATCTCGCGGCTTGGGTGCCAGCTCCGCCGGTTCGGACGATCCATGGGCTTCCTCACGCGCTTCGCGCTCGGTATTGCGCAGCGCGGCCTCCGCCGAGGGGACCACCTCGACCGCCTCCTCCAGCACGGGATTCTCCCGCAGCTCCTGCCGGATGAGGGTGAGCAACTCCAGCTTGGTCATGGCCAGCAGATCAATGCGCTGCTTGAGCTGCGGCGTCAGCGTCAGACGCTGCGTCAGTCCCGGCGCGATCTTGACCGACGGCATAGCTCAAAGCTGGAAGTGTTCGCCCAAATAGACACGCCGTACCTCCGGATCCGCCGTCAGCGTCTCCGGCGTGCCGGCGCGAAAGATCCGCCCCTCGCTGAGGAGATAAGCGCGATCGGTGATGCGCAGCATCTCCCGCACATTGTGATCCGTGATGAGGATCCCAATCCCTCGCGCCTTCAACCCGAGGATGATGCGCTGCAGATCGAAGACCGCCAGCGGATCAATCCCCGTCAGAGGTTCATCCAGAAGCAGGAAACGCGGCTCCATGACGAGCGCGCGCGCGATCTCCGTCCGCCGGCGCTCTCCCCCCGAGAGGGCGTAGCCTTTGACGTGGCGCACGGCGACCAGCCCCAGTTCCTCCAAAATCTCTTCGAGTCGGCGCCGACGCTCGGCGCGGCTCATCTTCCGCCGCTCCAAAATGGCGAGGATGTTCTCCTCCACTGTCAAGCGACGGAAGATCGAGGGCTCCTGCGGGAGGTAGACCAAGCCGCACCGCGCTCGAAGATACATGGGCAAGGCGGTGATCTCGCGCCCATCGAGGAAGACGGCGCCACGATCGGGCCGCTCCAGCCCAACGATCAGATGAAAGGTCGTCGTCTTTCCCGCTCCATTGGGGCCGAGCAGGCCGACGATCTCTCCCGGATGCACATCGAGGGAGACGTTGGTGAGGACACAGCGCCCCCGATAGTATTTCGTCAATCCGGAGGCGCGCAAGACCGCTCCATCCACAGGGAGCCGAGGGCGACGGGTCAAGGGCTCATGGCCGAGTGCCGCCTCGTTCGCCTCTGTGATCAGCGTGCTCACGGTTGCCCCCTCGGAATCGTCCTCACGGTCCTCACCCGGCGCGCCCCTTCACCATCCTCGACCACAACTGTACCACTCCCCCCGAGGAAAGTCAATCGAGCCCCCTCTTGACGCACGCGATGGCGATCATCCTCCACGCGCGCGGGCGCGCCCTCAAGAAGGACTCGCTCTCCACCGGCTTCGTACACGGCGCGATCGGCATACGCGCGGCGATCGGGATCCACGAGCGTGACGCTTCGCTCAGCGATAGCGCGCTCGATCTCCGCGACACCCGGTTTGAGGACGATCGTGAGCGACTCGGCCCTGAGGTCTTGCATGCCGCGCCGCAGATGCGCGCCGCCCTCGTAGAGGATCTTCCGCTCGGTTTCGCGATACGTCAGGCGCGCGGCCGAGACGACGACGGGAATCGTCTCTCCTTGAGACGTCTCCGCCGCGCGCGCGCGGAAGAGGAACGAGCGGACCTGCCCGTGCGCCGTGAGCACGCGCTCGGCCTCGCGCACTTCCAGTTCGTCCGCCGTGAGGTAGGCGTCCTGTTGCCAGGCGCGCACCGCGCCCGTGTAGCGCGCGCGGCGTTGGCGATGATCAACGTCCAGGCGATCGGCCGCGATGAAGATGGGCGCGTCGCGCGCGGCGAAGGGGAGCGCACTGGCCTCCGCCTCGCGGGGGAGAGCGGTCGTCAGCACGCGGCCGCGAGCCGCGCTCCGTGCCTCTCGTGGGTTCACGTCCACCTCGTCCGCGCGCGTCCGTCCGCGCGCATCCCACACGGTCGGATCGCCTCCACGGAGGCGAATCCATCCGGAATCGGCCTCGTAGATCGCCCGCTCGCTCCGCGCGCCCCGCTCTCCCTCCAGATAGCGAAATCCCCCCGAGTGAAGGAGGCGCGTGATCTCCTGCGTCTCCGGATCAAATTGGGCGAGCACCGAGGGACTCATCATCACGCGCTTCGAGCGTGCTGCCATCGGCTCGATCTCCACGCGAACGTCCCCTTCGGCGCGAGCCTCCGTCGCCCGGAGGCGTTCGGCCGCGAACCCCACCTCGATCTGGCGCGCGAGGATCGTCTTCCGCTCAGCGGCCCTCGCGGAAGCGGTCGGGAGCATCTCCAGGCGGACGTCGCTCGAGGCGCGCAGGTGGTGCAGCGTTCGGGTCCCCGTTCGGAAGATCGCCTCCACGCGGTTCGCCTCCAGGCGCCGCTCCGCGAGCGCCCGCTCAGGTCCTGTGCTCCGCATGACGATGTTCACGCGCCCGCCCTCGGCCCATGCCGATCGAGGGATGAGCCTCCCTCGCTGCTCCGCGAAGACGATCTCCAGGCGAGGGCTGCGCAACTCGTATTCCTCGGCCCGATCCCAAACGCGCGCGACGACCGATCCCAGCGCGATCGCGCGCGCCAGATCGCGTCGTCTCGTGAAGGAGAGCGCAAGACGATGGCTCGTGATCTCGCTGCTCGCCGCATCATCGCGGGAGCGGAGACGGACATCCCCTTCGGCCATGAGCTCTCGGATTCGATGTTCACTATCGAGGGAGCCCTCGAGCCGCTCGGCGCGCAGCTCCTCCGCACCACGCGTCATCACGACTGTTCCGACGAGTCGAAACGTGAGCGTGGCGGCCTCGAAAGAGGCCGAATCTGCCCGAGCGGTCCACGCCCGTTCCGATGTCTCCGGCGCGACCGTCAGGCGAACCGCGCGCAGCCGGACGAGCGCTCGCCGATCGCGCCCGAAGCGAATCTCCGCGCCCTGACTCTCCCCCCATCCTCTGGCGTGTTCGAAAGTGACCGGTCGCTCCGTGCGCAAGACCTCCGCCGCGTGATCGTACCGCGCCTCATCGGTGCGCACGCAGACGCCCTCGCGCGTCCGCGCCACGACATCCGTGGCGAAGATGACGAGCCCGGTCGTTTGATAATAGACGGCGCGGCGAGCCGTGATGCGCGCGCGTTCCGCTCCATCAGGGGCATAAAGCGTCAGGCTCACATCGCTCAATTCGTGATGCCCGTCATCGTACGCCTCATCGCGCGCCGCCGTGAGGAGGAAGATGGGACGGCCTTCCTGAGTTTGGAGGTGACGAATGTTCTCACTCACCGAGAGCAGACGCGCATTGAGACGCACCCCCATTGCTTCCTCGCTCCGACGCCGAAGCAGGCCGTGGTGCTGGCGAGAGGAGAGGATGAGCGTGGCGCCGACCGCGACGAAGAGCGCGACGGCCAGGGCGCGAGTCACCCGAGGCCAGGTGGGCTCACGCCATCTCATCGCCTCCTCCGAGGGGCGCCTCCGACAGGTCTTTGATCACCAGGTGGATGTGCAGCAGCCCATTGGAGAACGACTCGCCGATACTCGCCGCCAACCGCAGGCGCGCGCCCGCGACGCGCGAGGCGAACGAGGATGCGCCGTTCCACCAGAAGGCATCCAAGCTCCGCCCCCCCTGTCGAACGCGCAGTTTGAGATGGCGCTCCTTCAGGACGCGAGGCTCGCCCTCCACGCGCACGTCGGCGAAGAGGAAGAGGGGGCGCGGATTCCCAGGGCCGAAGGGTTCCAGACGCTGCAGATGTTGCCAGAGATCGAAGGTCACCTCGGAGATGGCGAGCTGAGCGTCGAGCACGAGCGTGGACACCAGGTCCTCGAGGGTGAGCACGCGATCGGCTTCGGCCATGATGCGCCGTCGGAAGTCGTCGAGGCGATCGCGCCGAAGGAGGAGGCCGGCCGCGTGCGCATGTCCGCCATAGCGTTCGAAGAGATCGGCGCACGCTTCCAACCCACGCAGCAGATGAAAAGCTGGGATGCTCCGCCCCGACCCATGCGCCCATTCGCCCTCCAGGGCGAGAATGATCGCCGGTCGCGCGAATCGTTCCACGACTTTCGAGGCGACCAGACCGATCACGCCGCGATGCCATCCCTCGCGCGCGAGCACCAGGACCTTGGCCTCTCGCAGCGTCGGATCTTCGGCGAGCATCGCCTCGATCTCAGCCAGCATCGCCTGCTCCTCGCGCTGACGGCGGGCATTCTGCTCGTTGAGCTGAGCGGCCAACTGCCGCGCGATCTCCCGATCCTCGGTCTGCAGCAGTTCGATCGCCGGCCGAGCCGTGCCCAAACGGCCTGCGGCGTTCACGCGTGGGGCGAGGCGAAACGCGACATCCTCGCCCGTCACCGGACGATCCGGGGCGAGCCCGGCCGCTTCGGCGAGGGCGCGAAGCCCCACATGCTCCGGAGCCCAGAGTCGCTCCAATCCGAGGCGCGCGATCACCCGATTCTCCCCCGTCAGCGGCGCCAGGTCCGCAATCGTGCCGAGAGCGGCCAGGGGAAGAAGTGACGCGAGCATCTCCGTCTGGCCATAGCGCAGAAGGAGCGCATGCGCGAGCTTCAAGGCGACGCCCACCCCCGCCAGATGCTTCTCGGGATACGGGCAGTCAGGACGCTTCGGATTCAATACGGCGACGGCGCGCGGGAGCGCGGCTTCGGGGAGATGATGATCGGTCACGATCGTCTCCATCCCCAGCGCCCTGGCCCGTTCGACGACCTCATGAGCACGGATCCCGCAATCCACGCTGATGAGCAAGCGCCCGCCAGAGGCGGCGAGCGCTTCGATCGCCTCCAGGTGCATCCCATACCCCTCGCGCAATCGTTCGGGGACATGGAAGGCGACGCGCGCGCCCAATCGCTCGAGTGTCTTCTTGAGGAGGACGAGGCTGGTCACGCCATCCACATCGTAATCGCCGTAGATGACGATCGGCTCCCGCTGCGCGATCGCGCGCGCGATGCGCTCCACAGCCTCGCGCATGCCGGCCAGGCGATAGGGATCGTGCAAGTCCTCCAAACCCGGGGCGAGAAATCGGCGCGCCTCATCCGGCGTCGTCACGCCGCGCGCGCTGAGCAGCCGAGCGATCACTCCCGGCACGCGCAACTCCTGTTGCAAGACGCGAACGACATCCTCCGCATATGGCCGCATGATCCACCGAGAGCTCATTCTCCGCCTCCTCCGCTCGCCTCCTGCTGTCGGCGGCTCCTGACACGCCGCCGGTCATTGTACCGCACGCCGTGCATCCGGGAGAAGACGCACCCGTGGCGCGCCTGGATCGCCTCAACGGCTCGCGCGCGCGCGGGCCGGAACGTAGGGATGGTTCAGATACTGACGGGCGATCTCTTGGGCGCCGTTGTAATCGTCCTTGGTCTCCATCGCCTTCTGATACTCGGCGATGGCGCGCTCGCGCTCGCCGAGCGCATCGTAGCAGTTCCCGCGATAGATGTAGCTCCAGACGATCACCCACGAGGGACGCTTGTCCCCATTGAGCGCATCCGTGAAGGCGTCCAGAGCCCGCTGGAAATTTCGCTGTTCGAAATAGAGCAGACCCAGATTGTAGTGGGCCCATGAGCTGAGCGCGTCCAGCTCCAGAGCCGCCCGGAATTGCTGTTCGGCTTCCGGATACTCGCGATTCTTGAGATGTTCGATCCCCCGCCGGACAACGACGGCGATGCGAATGTGATCGGTGAGGTGGAGGATCCGGAACTCCGGGTCCACAATGATCTCGCGCGGGAGCGTCTCGGAGGGGATCTCGAAACTCGCCTCCGTCCCCTTCATCGCGAGCGTGATCTTCTCGGTGCGATCGCCTTCGGCGCGCAGCAGCAGCTCCACAGGCATCTCAAAGAGCTCGAGCGTCTGCTTGACGGTCCCTCGCACTTTGAACTTCCCGTCGCGGGTGCGCACGATCATGTACTCGACGCGGAACTCGGGCACGCCGGTCGAGTCCACCCAGAGACCGAAGAAGCCGCGGAGACTGCGTCCGGCGATTCGACTCGCCATCTCCTCCAAGTCCGCGATGCCCGCATTCTTGCCCGCATAGGTTTGATAGAAGGTCCGCAGCAGCGTGAAGAACTTCTCCTCACCGAGCGCGTGCCGAAGCATGCGGAAGACGAACGCGCCCTTGTCGTAGACGATGGCCTGGTAGCTCGGCGAGAGATCATACAGCTCGCGCGGGGCGCGGGCGATCGAGGTCGCCGATTCGAAGGCGAGCGCGCGCTCGAGCACTTCGCGGACGGCCTGCTCCCAGGCGGCGCGCGGTCCCGTCACTTCCCGGAACAGCAGCGCGCTGTATTGCGCCAGTCCCTGCGAGATCCAGGCGTCGTCGAAATTCTTCAGCGCGACGGCCTGTCCCCACCATTGGAACGCGACCTCGCGCGCCAGTCGTCCGAGATCGAGCGAACGCTCCTCGGCCAGCGCGCGCGGGGCGATGAAGAGGGTCCCGGGCCCGACGTAATACTCCAGCGAATCATCATCAATTTCGGCGACGCGCAGGCGATCGCCGAACGCATAGGGGCCGAAGCGCGCGTGATAGACCTCGAGCATGCGCCCGATGGGCTCGGCGAGGATCTCCAGCCGCCCCTCATCGCCCGGCTTCATGAACAGCTCGATGGTGAAGCCGCCCGGCGTGCGCACCTCCTTGGTGATGTATTTCGAGAACGCGAACGATGCGGCGAGCACCGGTTGCGTCGAGACGAACGTATAGGCGATCCGAGAGGGGCGGGCCGACGATGTCTCGACAGGGGCCGTCGTGCGGCGCGGTCCGCGCGTCGGAGCGGGCGCCGGTCGTTCCGCGACCGGTTGCGGGCTGACGGATTGTTCGCTATAGCCGGCGAGCACGATCCCCTGCGGCACGCGCAGCGTGATCTCATAGCTGGCGCGATCGGCGGCATAGTCATGAAACGGAAGCCATCGCGCCGCGTAGAAGAGATAGCCCCCCTCCGGACCGACGTAGGCGAGCCGCCGATCCGGTATGGGGCCGCCCTCCGGCCCGCGCAGCGCACCCGCATACTCGAAGAGGAGCGTGAGCGCCGTCCCCGCCTCCACGACCTTCCCCAAATCCACGCGGACGTTGAGCTGATCGAACCGATCCTGCAGAAACGTGAGCGCTTCGCCGGTCTCCGCATTCTGCACGCGCGAGACGACGAGCGAGCCGTTCAGCTCCAGGACGATCGAGCGCGTGGCCGAGCCCACGCGCAGCGTCACTAGAGAACGGGCCGACAGCGTGAATTCGGCCGGGTCCATGTCCGCCTCGACCTTATAGTGGAGCACATCCAAAGCCGGTGCAGCTTGCGATGCAGGCGCCCGGGCAGAATGCTCGCTTGAGCAGAGCGCTCCCTCAGAGAATCCCAGCGGCAGAAGAAGCGCCAGTCCCAGGGTTCTCAGCCACCCCCTCGCCCGGTGAACACTTACCGGCGGATGGGTTCGTGCCGTCATCCACTCTCCTCGGCGCATCGGCATGATTGTACCATTCCCCTCAGATCTGAGGCCATCGCCCGAGGTCATTGCATGGTCAATCGCCCCAGCAGACCGCGTTCGCGCGCCAGGTTGAACATGCGCACGAGCAGCCAGAAGCCCAGCCCCAGATAGAGAGCGTTCAATCCGAGCGCCCATCCGAAGTGATCCCAGCGAAAGGTCCCCGTGCGCAGGACCTCGCGCATGCCCTCGAAGACATACGTGCAGGGGATCGCTCGCGCGATCACCTGCAGGGGGGGCGGCAGGACGCTCACCGGATAGAAGACGGCCGCGAACGGTTGCAGCAGGAACGGCACGGCCCACGCCAGCGCTTCCGCCGCTTGCCCGAAGCGCAGGATGATCGCCGTCGTGATCACGCCCAGGGCCAGGCCCAGGATCAGCAAGTTCACCATGAAGGGGATGAGGGCGAATCCCATCTCGAAGAGATCGAAGCGGTAGAGCCCCCACGCGAGCGCCGCCAGCGAGATGAGCGTCACGCCGACGCGCACCAGCCCGAAGAGGAACGTCGCCGCGATGTATTCGCTCAAGCGGACGGGCGCGCAGAAGATGTTGAGGAGATTGCGCACCCAGACGTCCTCCAGGAACGAGAGGGTGATCCCCTGTTGCGCGCGGTAGAGCACGTCCCAGAGGATCATCGCCCCGATCAAGAACGTGACCAGACGCGGCACGGCGCCCTCCCCCACGCGTTGGAGGAAGAGGGTGACGTATCCCCACAGGAGCAGCTCCATCGTGGGCCAGAACCACACCTCCACCAATCGGATGACGCTTCGCCGGTAGACGAAGGCGTATCGGAGCACGAGAATGCCCACGCGCCGGAGATTCATCGTTCCCGCTGACCGACGAGGATCTCTCCGCTTCGAGCGATACGGATGAAGACCTCCTCCAGCGTCCGCGTGCGGAAGTGTTCGAGGATCTCGCGCGGTGATCCCTCGGCGATGATGCGCCCCTGATGCAGGAAGAGGATGCGATCGCACACCTCCTCGATGTCGCGCATATTGTGCGACGTGTAGAGCATGGCGATCCGCCGTTCCCGCTGAATCTGACGCAGGAGGCGGCGCACTTTGTCGGCGATATTCGGATCGAGGCTCGCCGTCGGCTCATCCAGCAGCAGCAATTCGGGGTCGTTGAGCAGGGCCTTGCAGAGATTGACGCGCGTCATCTCGCCGCTGGAGAGTCGCCCCGTGCGAGCATCGCGCAGGTGCGTGATCTCCAGAAGTTCGAGCACCTCGGCGATCCGCTCCTGCGCGCGCGGCACCCCGTAGAGTCGGGCGAAGAGCCAGAGGTTCTCCCACACCGTGAGGTTCGGTGGGAGGTTCACCCCCACCGAGGAGAAGTTCATGCGGCGCAGGATCTCGATCCGATGGCGCTCAATATCCCGGCCGAAGATCTCGATGCGTCCTGAGGTGGGGCGAATGAGGCCGAGGATGAGGTGCAAGGTCGTCGTCTTCCCGGCGCCGTTGGCGCCGAGCAAGCCCACGATCTCCCCGCGCGAGATCGAGAAGCTCACGCGATCCACGGCCACGATCCCATCGAACACCTTCGTCAGCTCGTGCACGCACAGGACAACGTCCTCGCATCCGCGCATAACGGGGCAAAGATACCAATGGGGTTCTCCGCCGGGCAAGCGAGCAGATGCGCTCAGCACCTCGCGCGCGCACGCCGTTTGCCGGGGAGAGGCGGTCGGGGTATAATCTGCCCTCCTGAGCGGAGGGCGATATGGAGCGCTCCATTCGCGCGAAGGCGCTTCTGGATCACGTCGAGCGTCTGTTGGCCGATGACCCGGAAGTCTTGGTGCCCGTGCGAAAGCTCTGGGTTCGGCTCCAGCGGGAATATCCGTGGCGGCCGCTGCCGACGTTCTCGGAATTCCTGACCCTGTTGCGCGAGGATGAGCGGTTCGAGTATTGGCCCCTCGGCGAGAACCCGGAGGCAGAGCCGGAGGTCGCTCTCCCGCGCGAACGGTGGTCCGTGCGCGAGGCCGCGGCCTGCGAGCGGGGGCCGCGCGTCAAGCTCCGACGTATCCCGGTGACGGAGACGCTCCTGCTTCGTATCCTCCGCCACCAGATCCAAGGCCTGCTCGAGCTCCTGCGGTGAGTCCCCGCGCGCGTCATTCGACGGTCACCGACTTGGCGAGGTGACGCGGCTGATCCACATCGCATCCCTTGAGGACGGCCATGTGATAGGCGAGCAATTGTAACGGGACGATGGCGAGAATCGGCGAGAGCCAATAGCTCGCCGATGGGATCTCCAGGATGCGATCGGCCACCTGACGCACCGCCACATCGCCCTCGGTGACGATCCCCAACACCTGTCCCCCCCGCGCCTTCACTTCGACGATGTTGGCCAGCGTCTTCTCGTACAGCAGTTGCGAGAGGGGAGAATCCGGATCGCGCGTGTTGATCACGATGACCGGCAGGTGCTCATCAATGAGGGCATTGGGCCCATGCTTCATCTCCCCGGCCGGATACCCCTCGGCGTACACATAGGCCAGCTCTTTCAACAGCAGCGCGCCCTCAAGGGCCATGGGATAGTTGACGCCGCGTCCGAGGAAGAAGGCGGCGGGCGCGCGCACCAGCTCGCGGGCGAGCGCGCGCAGGTCGTCATCTGTGGCGAGCACGCGTTCGAGTTTCTCCGGGATCGCCCAGGCCTCGCGCATCAGTTGCTCGGCGCGCGCGTCATCGAGCCGCCCGCGCTGCTGCGCCAGATAGAGGGCCAACAGATACACGGCCATCACCTCCGCCGTGAACGCCTTCGTCGAGGCGACGCCGATCTCCGGTCCCGCTTGCAAGAAGATGGTCCCCTGAGCCTCGCGCGTGAGCGTGGCGCCGCGCACATTGCAGATGGCCAGCACGGGGGCTCCCCGACGTCGCGCCTCGCGAACGGCCGCCAGGGTATCGGCCGTCTCGCCCGATTGGCTGAGGGCGACCACGAGCGTCCCCGCGTCGAGGATCGGATCGCGATACCGGAACTCGCTCGAATACTCCGCCTTGGTCGGCAGCCGGGCGAGATGCTCGATTAGGAATTCACCGACGAGCGCCGCATGCCAACTCCCTCCGCACGCGACGAGTCGAAGGTGGCGAACCTCGCGGAGGTGATCCTCGGTCATCTCGATCTCCTCGAAGCGGACGCGCCAGCCATCCGAGGTCGTGTGCGCCGCGAGCAGATCGCGGAGCGCGCGCGGCTGTTCGTAGATCTCCTTGAGCATGAAATGCGGGAAGCCACCCTTCTCGACCAAGATGGGCTCCCACTCGATCCGCTCCAGGCGCGGGGTCACGGCATTCCCCTCGAAATCGCTCACCCGAACCCCCTGGCGCGTGAGGGTGGCGATCTGCCCGTCCTCCAGGAAGAAGACGTCGCGCGTGTAGTAGAGCAGAGCGAGCACGTCCGAGGCGACGAAGTATTCGTCGCGCCCGACGCCGATGACGACCGGCGGCCCTTGTCGAACGGCCACGATGGTCTCCGGCACATCCGCCGAGATGATGGCCAGGGCGAAGACGCCGGTCATCTCTCGAAGCGCCGCGCGCACGGCCCGCTCCAGGCGCAGGCCCGGCTCCAATTCGCTCGCCGACGGCTCGCCCAGATGCGCTTCGATCAGATGCGCGATGACCTCTGTGTCGGTCTCCGTCCGAAACGTATGCCCCTCCGCCAGGAGCCGGCCTTTCAGCGTCAGATAGTTCTCCACGATCCCATTGTGGACGACGGCCAGACGTCCCGAGCAATCGCAGTGCGGATGCGCGTTCTCCACGGTCGGCCGTCCATGCGTGGCCCAGCGCGTGTGTCCGATCCCATAGGTCCCGTCGAGAGGGTGGAGGCGGATCAGCTCCTCCAGATGCCGCAGCTTGCCCGCTGCACGGCGCACCTCCAGACGCCCCTCATCCACAACGGCCAGGCCAGCGGAGTCATAGCCGCGATATTCCAGACGCCGCAACCCGCTGAGCAAAATGGGGACGATCTGCCGCGGACCGACGTATCCGATGATCCCCGACATCCGTCACCTCGCCGGAGATGACGAGGAGTCCTCCGAAGATGTCTCTTCGAGCGTCTTCTTCTGGACGGCCGGGACGCCGACGACGAGCGTGCGCGCGGGCACATCGCGGATGACGACGGCTCCGGCTCCCGTCATCGCTCCTCGTCCCACGCGCACGGGCGCCACGAGCATCGTGTCGCTGCCGAGTTTGACGTCATCCTCGATGACGGTCGGATGCTTCCGCTTCCCATCGTAATTGCAGGTGATGGTCCCCGCCCCCACGTTCACCCGCTCCCCCAGCGTGGCGTCACCCAGGTACGCCAGATGCATGGCCTTGCTCCGCCGCCCGATGCGGGACTTCTTCACCTCGACGAAGTTGCCGATGACCACCTCATCGGCCAATTCCACCTCCCCCCGCAGGTGCGCGAACGGCCCCAGCCGCACATCGTTCCCGATCCGGCTCCCCTGAATCACCGTGAAATTCCGCACGATCACCCGATCTCCCAACTGCGAATCCACGATCCGCGTCCAGGCGTGAAGCTCGCACGCCTCGCCCACGCGCGTCTCCCCCTCCAGGTGCACATGCGGATGCACGATGGTGTCCATCCCGATGACGACATCGGCGTCAATGCGCGTCGTGCTCGGATCGAGGATCGTGACCCCCTCTTGCATCCATCGCTCGCAAATGCGCCGACGCAGCAGCGCGTCCGCCCGCGCCAGTTCCGCGCGCGTGTTGACGCCGAGGAGTTCCTCGGGATGCGCGCTCTCGAGCGCGCCGACGCGATAGCCGAGGCTCGTGAGCACGCCCACGACATCCGTCAAGTAGTATTCGCCTCGCCGATTCTCCGGCCGCAGCCGGGCGAGCGCTCCCCGCAGCGGCTTCGGATCGAAGACGTACACGCCCGCGTTGACCTCGGTGATCGCCCGCTCTTCGGGTCGGGCTTCCGCCTCTTCCACAATGCGGACGACGTCACCGTGCGCGCTGCGCACGATCCGCCCATATCCGGTGGGATCCTCCAGGTGCATCGTCAGGAGCGTGGCGACCGCCTCTCCGCGCGCATGCGTCTGCACAAGGTGCGCGAGCGTCTCCGAGCGCACCAGCGGCAGATCCCCGTAGAGGATCACCAGAGGTTCGTGCCACACCGCCGGGTCCTGCCACTGCTCCACCGCGGAGAGCGCATCCCCGTCGGTCACTTCCGGGAGATCGGGAGACCCCTCCCGCACCTGGAGCGCCTCCAGGGCGACGCGAACGGCGTGTCCGGTGCCGCGCGGCTCATCTTGATGAGCGAAGAGTAGGTGCGGGCGCTCGCCCTCCTCACCGACGGCCCGCGCCACCTCTCGCTCGACGACGCGGCGCACCTCTTCGGCCTGAGGCCCGAGGACGACGATCACTCGGGCCGGATGAATGCCGAGCACGGCGCGCACGACATGCGCGATGAGTGGTCGTCCGGCCAGCTCATGCAAGACCTTCGCCCGCCGCGATCGCATCCGCGTCCCCAGACCCGCCGCCAGAATCACCACGTTCGGCCTCATTGCCGTCCTCCCTTCGGAGGCTAAAGTACCATGCCCCCTTCGCCCTGGGCAAACTGTTGCTCCCCGCTTCAGGCGGAGACCCGTTCGGCGCCTAGGGCGAAGGGCGGGAGAGGCGCGCTTGAGCCCGGCGATAGAGCGCGACATTCGCTTGATGTTCGGCCCACGTGCGGGCGAAGCGATGCGCGCCGTCTTGCCGCGTGCCGTCCACGACGAAGTAGAGATAGTCGGTCGAGGCCGGATAGAGCGCGGCGCGCAAGGCCTCGCGCCCCGGAGAAGCAATAGGGCCGGGAGGGAGGCCTGGATAGAGGTAGGTGTTGTAGGGCGACGGACGCGCGAGGTCGGAGCGATGGATGATCCGATCCTCTTCGCCTTCAAGGAGCGCGGCGTAGAGAACCGTGGGATCGCATTCGAGTCGCATCCCGCGCCGCAGCCGGTTGTGAAAGACCGAGGAGATGAGCGGGCGCTCCTCGGGAAGCTTCGCCTCTTTCTCGATCAGAGACGCCAGCGTGACGATCTCACGAACGGTGAATCCCAGGGCGCGGGCGCGCGCGCGATCCTCCTCGGTGAAGACAGCGCGGAATCGCCGGACCATGCGCGCGATCAGATCGCGCGCCGAGGTGGACGGCGTGTACGTGTAGGTGTCGGGGAAGAGGTAGCCTTCGAGTGAATCCGCCTGCGGATCGAGATCGCGAATGAGGCTCGCGTCTTCGGTGAACTCCAGCGCGCGATCGGCATCGCGGATGGGCAGTCGGGCGATCAGCTCAGCGATCTCGAAGCGGTTGAGCCCTTCGGGGATCGTGATCTTCTCCGTGACGACCTCGCCGCGAATGAGTCTGCGGATGACCTCCAGGGGCGAGATCGGGGAGGGGAAGCGATAATCCCCGGCTTTCAGATGTGCCCCCTGGCGCGTGAGCGCGAGATAGGCGAGGACAGGGAGCGGATGGGCGATGATCCCCTCTTCCGCGAGCCGATGCAGGATGCGGCGCGCGTCGGTCCCTGGAGCGATGGTGATCACGCGCGCGGCGGCCGCGTGCTCTCGCGGCGTCACCAACGAGAGGATGGCAGCGCCGACCCCACCGATCGCGAGCACCAGCATCAGCCCCAGCGCGCGCCATCGCCACCGGATGCGTCTCGAGGGACGGCGCTTGCTCCTCGGCGATCCGGCGATTCGGAGGGGAGTGTGGGCACCGCGTGTCCGAACCGAACGCCGCCCGAGCGCGCACAGTGCGTGCCATGCAGCGCGAAGGGCAGTATTGCGAGCGATCTTCACACTGGTCCTCCTCACCGCGCGCCAGCGCGTTCACAACGTGCCCTCCGGGGAAGTCGCGCCATGATCCTCGATCGTCGCCCGATCGGTGCGAAGAGCGGTGAGGAAGTCCTGGAGGATCACGCACGCGGCCACTTGATCCACCCGCTCCGGCGTCGGCCGCTCGCCGCGCTCGCGAAGCAGCATTTCGGCTTCGACCGACGTCAGGCGTTCATCCCACAGGGCGACGGGCAGGCCCGTGAGCGCGCGAAGGCGGTGGGCGAGCTTTCGCGCGCGTCGCGCGGAGGGACCGACGGTGCCGTCCATATTGAGCGGCAGCCCCACCACGATCCACCCCACCTGATGCGCGCGCGCCAGCTCCGCGATGGCCAGCGCGTCGCGCTCCACTCCTCGCGCGGTTAAGACGGCGAGCGGACGCACGCTGATCTCCAGCTCATCGCAGAGCGCCAGGCCGATACGCTTCATCCCCGGATCCACGGCCAGAATGCGCATGACCTCGTTCAGTATAAGGAGGCCCAAACGGACTCGTCAAACTCTGTCCCTCGCCTCCCCCCCCGGAAGGGGGTGCGGAGAAGGCCTCGCTCGGCTTGACGCGAGGAGAGTACCGGTGCTACACTTCCCGGCGGGTAATGACATGCACCGTGAGGGTATGAGACGGGCAAGCGAGCCGGGTCGAGTTTTTCATACCGCAAGGAGCCTTTTCTTCGTCTCACTGCCAATCTCTCAGCCGCCAGGGAGGTAGTCGTGGATTTCAAGGTCGGGCAAAAGGTCGTCTATCCGAATCACGGGCTTGGCGTCATCGAAGCGATTTGCGTGCGGGAAGTCTGCACGGGACAGACCTGCGAGTTTTATCAACTCCGGCTGATCGCGACCAACTCCATCGTCATGGTCCCGACGGCCACGGCGCGCGATGTGGGATTACGTCCGCCCATCACGCCCGACGGATGTCATCGCCTGCTCCAAGTCCTGGCCGATGATTTCGAGGACCCTCCGATGGATTGGAAAGGGCGATACAAAGAGTTCACCGAGCGCATGCGGACGGGGGACATCTTCGAGATCGCATACGTGTTGAAGACGCTCGTCTATCTGAACACGATCAAGCCACTCTCGTTCCGCGAGAAGCGGCTCCTGGAGAAGGCGCGGTATCTGATCGTCTCGGAGGTGGCCGAAGCGTTGCGGCGCTCGGTCGGACAGATTGATTCGCTGATTGATCGGGCCTTGGAGCAGGCGTGCGCGAAGCATCGCAATGGGCGGGTCCCGCGCGTCTTCGCCGCGGGCACGTGATCGCACATGAAGAGGTCGGCTCATGACGTGAGATGATGGACGATTCCAGTGCGATAGAAAGCCTCATTCGCCTCGGGCTCATCGTTCTTCTCGTTCTGGCCAACGGGTTTTTCGTCGCGTCGGAATTCGCGCTGGTGGCCGTGCGTCGGTCCTGGGTGGAGACGCAGGCGGCCAAGGGTGATCGGCGCGCGCGCCTGCTATTGCCGCTGCTCGACCATCTGGACGATTACATTGCGGCCACGCAACTGGGCATCACGATCGCGAGCTTGGCGCTCGGTTGGTTGGGAGAACCGGCGCTGGCTCGGTTGATCGTGGCTGCGCTCGAACGGGTGAGAGCGGGACTTCCTGAGGACCTCTTCGCGCGGATCGGCGCCCCGGCGACTTGGCTTCATCCCGTCGCCATCCACTCGATCGCCATCGCGCTGGCGTTCGCCATCATCACCTTCCTGCATGTCGTCGCGGGAGAATTGGCGCCCAAGACGCTGGCGCTGGAGCGCACGCCGCAGGTCGCCCTGTGGATCGCTCGACCGATGGCGATCTTCTATCGCATCTTCTTCCCCTTCGTTCGCCTGCTCAATCGTTCGGGCTTGGGACTCGTGCGCCTGCTGCGTATTCCCTCTTCGCGGACCCACGGGGGGATGTATGCCGAGGAGATTCAGCATCTGATCAACGTGAGCCGCGAGCAGGGATTGCTGGAGGCCGAAGAGCATCAGCTCATCAGCAATGTCTTCACCTTCACGGCGACGACCGCGCGCGAGGCCATGCGCCCGCGCGCCGATATGGTGACCGTCGAGGCCGACACGCCGTTCGAGGACCTGCTGCGCGTCTTCGAGGAGACGGGCTATTCGCGCATCCCCGTCTATCGGGGAGAGCCGGACAATATCATCGGCATCCTGCATGGGAAAGACCTGCTGCGCTATCTGCGCCATCCCGAGCGCTTCCGCCTGGAGGCCATCTTGCATCGGCCGCTCTTCGTTCCCGACACGGCTCCTCTGGACGAGGTCTTGCGGCAGATGCGGCAGCAGAAGAGCCATCTCGCGATCGTCGTGGACGAATACGGCGCGATCGAAGGGCTGCTCACGCTGGAGGATGTCCTGGAGGAGCTGGTCGGAGAGATCGCGGATGAGCACGATCATGACCTGGATGAGGAGCGCATTCGTGTGAGGCCGGATGGGACGATCCTCGTGGATGGGGGGGTGACCGTTCGCGAGGTGAATCGGCGGCTGCATCTGGATGTCCCGGAGTCGGATGAGTATACGACGATGGCGGGATTCATCATGGCGCGATTGGGGAAGTTGCCGCTGCCGGGGGATCGAGTAGTTCATAACGGGGTGGCTTTCATCGTCGAGAAGATCGAAGGGCGGCGGCTCACGCAACTTCGCGTGGAATCGGTCGCGCGGGCCGCGGAGAGCCCCTCGGCCGATCGCTCTTGACGAGCGCTCGGGCCTGGCCTACACTGAGAACGCCTCGCCTTCAACGGCATTCCCACCGCCGGGGGCCTTCAGGCGACCTCGGCCGTCTGAGGGCTCCCCTTTCCCCGCTGTTCCCGGGCGCGATGAGTGCCGCCGCGATTCTCCACGCGGAGCGCCTTCGGACGAGGCGATGATCGCTTCGGCCCTGCGCCTTGTGCTCCGCACAGGCGCGGGCACCATCCCCTCTTCGGATGCGACGCGCCCGCGACGTCGGTCTTTGAGGCGCGCGACGCTCTGGCGCATTCTCAGGGGCGATCGCTACACTTGAGACGATATGACGGAGATCGTGAATGAATTCGCATGGTCCGTCTCTCGCCATCGGGAATTTCAGGAGTGTCCCCGTCGGTATTACCTCGCGCACTACGCCTTCTGGGGAGGGTGGGAGCGAGAGGCGAGCGAACTGGCCCGAGCGTGCTATCGCTTCACGAAGATGAAGAACCTCGACATGTGGGCGGGGGAGATCGTGCATGGGACGATCGAGTGGGTCTTGCGGCGATTGTGGGAGGAGAAGCCGGTGACGCGCGACGCCGCTCGAGGATACGCCGTCGAACGCTTGCGCCAGGGATGGAGGGAATCGAAAGAGCGGCAGTGGGAGCGCGATCCCAAGCGCCGCGTGAATCTCTTCGAGCATTACTATGGGATCGAGATCCCGAAGGAGCGGACGGACGAGATCAAGGAACATGTGCTGCGGTGCGTGGAGAACTTCTGGACCTCGGAGGTCTTCGCGTTCATTCGCTCGGTGGATCGCATAGCGTGGAAGGCGATCGAGAAACGGGACGTGTTCCACCTGGGCGATGTGAAGGTGTGGGTCAAGATCGACTTCGCGCTCGCGCACAACGAGCGATTCTACATCTACGATTGGAAATCGGGGCGCGAGGGGGCCGATGATCTCCGCCAGCTCGCATGCTATGCGCTCTACGCGCGGGAACACTGGAAGGTCCCCTATGATCGTCTGCGGATCGTCCCGGTCTACTTGCGGGAGCTGTCCGAAGCGGGCGTCCAGGAATATGCCGTGTCGCCGGAGCAGCTCATCGAAGCGAAGGAGGAGATCTTGCAGAGCGCCGCGCACCTGCGCGCGCGGCTCGTGGATCCGGAGCGGAATCTCGCTCGGATGGAGGATTTCCCGATGACGACGGAGACCTGGCGCTGTCGCCGCTGTTTCTTCCAGGAGGTCTGCTATGGCGGGAGATTCGAGGGGGAGTGAGTTCGCCTTCCCGAGAACCCGCACGCGCGCCTTCACGCATATAGATGTGTGCGAGCGACGCTCAATGGAGGAGAGACGGCGATGACGAAAGAACGATACCTGTGCGGACGAGCGATCGAGCCTCGGCCGATCACCGCTTCGACGACGATCGTGGAACTGGTGGAGGAGCACTTCCTGGCGTACAACGCCGGGCGATTGCACGAGGCCTGTCGGCTCTTCGTCGAGAAGATGCTCGAGGAGAATGTGACCGTGGGGATGAGCCTGACGGGGGCGCTCACCCCGGCCGGACTCGGCATGTCGGCCATCGTGCCGCTCATCGAGCACGGATTCGTGGACTGGATCGTCTCCACGGGGGCCAACCTCTATCACGACACGCACTTCGCCATTGGGTTCACCATGCATCGGGGGACGCCGCAGGCTGACGACGTCGAGCTGCGGCGGCACGGGGTCGTGCGCATCTACGACATCTTCTTCGATTACGACGTGTTGCTCTCGACCGATCGCTTCTACTACGAGGTCATCTCGCAACCGGAGTTTCAGCGCGAGATGGGCACGGCGGAATTCCATCACCTCGTGGGCAAGTACGTGCTCGAACGGGAGCGGCTCTTGGGGCGCGGGATGCGATCCATCCTCTCGGCGGCGTATCACTACGGTGTGCCCATTTACACGCCGGCACCGGGCGACAGCTCGATCGGCATGAACGTGGCGGCGAAGGCGCTCCTGGGGAATCATCTGAAGTTCGACGTCGCGCGCGATGTGAACGAGACGGCGGCCATCGTCCTCGGCGCCAAGCGCGAGTATCCGGACGGCAAGAGCGCGGTCTTCATCCTCGGAGGGGGATCGCCGAAGAACTTCCTCTTGCAGACGGAGCCGCAGCTTCAGGAAGTGCTGGGGATCGAAGAGCGAGGGCACGATTACTTCCTGCAGATCACCGACGCGCGTCCCGATACGGGAGGGCTGTCGGGGGCGACACCCTCGGAAGCCGTGAGTTGGGGGAAGGTGGATCCCGATCGCTTGCCCGATGCCGTCACCGTCTATCTCGACGCGACGGTTGCGCTGCCCATCCTCACGGCCTATGCCCTGGCCAAGCGCCCGCCGCGGCGACACAAGCGGCTCTACGATCGCCGGGAGGAATTGCTCGCGCGGCTCCGGCGCGAGTATGAGAAGGCGCGGGAGCGAGGCGAATTCTGAGGGTCGGGCCTCATCACGCGGCGGAATCCCAGAGGTCGAGGGATTTCAACCCCGATCCCGTGTTGAACAGGACGATGCGCTCTTCGGGATGAACCTCCCCGCGCGCGAGGAGCTTCTTGAGGGCGGGAAGACAAGCGGCGCCTTCGGGGCCGGCGAACACCCCCTCCAGGCGAGCCAACTCGCGCATGGCCTCCACGATCTCGTGATCCTCGACGGCGATGGCTCCTCCGCGACTGCGACGCAGGATGTCGAGGATGAGGAAATCGCCGAGCGCCCGAGGGACCCGCAGTCCGGCGGCGATCGTGTGCGCGTCGCGGACCTCCTCGGCCTCGGCCTTGCCCTCCTGGAAGGCGCGCACGATCGGCGCGCATCCGCTCGCTTGAACCGCGAAGAAGCGCGGTCGTTCCGCCCCGATCCATCCGAGGGCTTCCATCTCCTCGAACGCTTTCCACATGCCGATCAATCCCGTCCCTCCTCCCGTGGGGTAGAGGATCACATCGGGGAGTTGCCCGTTCAGTTGTTCCACCAGCTCGTATCCCATCGTCTTCTTGCCCTCAACGCGATAGGGTTCCTTCAGTGTCGAGACATCGAAGTACCCCTGCTCGGTCTGCTCGGCGGCGAGTCGTCGCGCGCACTCCGTGATGAGGCCATCCACCAGGACGACGCGCGCGCCGTAGAGTTCCGCCTCTCGACGATTGGCTTCGGGAGCATCGCGCGGCATGAAGACGAAGGCTTCCAGGCCGGCGCGCGCGGCGTACGCAGCGAGCGCGCCCGCGGCATTCCCCGCGCTCGGAACGGCCAGGCGTCGAAGGCCGAGCTGTCGCGCCATGGAGACGGCCACGGCCATGCCCCGCGCTTTGAACGTGCCCGTCGGATTCGCCGATTCGTCCTTGATGTAGAGGGCGCGAACGCCCACGCGCTCCGCCAGACGGCGACAGGCCAGCAGCGGCGTGAATCCTTCGCCGAGCGAGACGATCGCCGCTTCGTCCTCCACGGGAAGGACTTCCCGATACCGCCAGAGCGTCGGCTCTCGATGCGCGAGCGCCGCGCGCGTGAGCGTGCGCGCCGCTCGTTCCAGATCATAGTGCACCAGCAACGGCTTGCCGCACGCGCAGAGCTGATAGACGCGCCCCGGTGGATAGGAGCGGTGGCATTTGGAGCAGACGAGCGACGTCACGTGCATAGGATCATGACCGTAGCATAACTCCCCCATCGAGGGGAAGGGAAACGGAGCCTCGGCGTCAAAAAGGGGAGGATCGCGCCTTGACGAATCATTCGAGGCGCAGGTACGGTGATGCCGATGGTGAAGCTCGTGGCCGTTGACATAGACGGGACGCTGCTGACGTCGGCGCGGGTGATCTCACCGGCGACGCGAGCCGCGATCCGCGATGTCCTCGATCGCGGAGTGCGCGTGGTCCTGGTCACCGGTCGGAGTTTCCCCCACGCGCGTCCGTTCGCGGAAGAGCTGGGACTGACGACGCCGCTCATCCTGCATAATGGGGCGCTCATGAAGGACGTCGCGGGGCGGATCTTCGCAGCGTACCGGCTCCCGAGTGAGACCGCGCGCGAGCTGATTCGTCGGGCGCGCGCGCATCGAATGGGCCTCATCTGCTTCGACGACCTCGATGGAGAAGACCGCGCCGTGATCGAACCCATCGCGCCGGAGAACGAGCAGCTCCTTCGTTACGTGAGTCGGTGGCGGCATCCCCCCGACGTGGTGCCCGACGTGCTGCGATATGCCGATCACGCGGTGCTCGCGCTGACGACGGTTGATCGGTGGGCGAGAGCCCGCCGCTTCGCGGAGGTGATGGAGGAAGAGTTTCGCGGGCGCGTGCGCGTGTGGCGCACCGAGTATCCACAGCGCGATATGGCGTTGCTCGATTTCGTCTCACCCGAATGCTCGAAAGCCCGGGCGCTCGATCATCTGGCGCGCCAATGGGGCATTGCGCCCTCGGAGATCATGGTCGTCGGGGATAATCGCAACGATGCGGAGATGCTCGCCTACGCGGGGCTCGGTGTCGTGATGGGCAATGCGGAGGAGGAGCTGAAGGCGCTCGGCGACTATGTGACGGGGACCAACGATGAGGATGGGCTCGCTCAGGCCCTCCGCCGCTTCGTTCTCGGCGAAGCGCCCTCCTGATGGCCGAGCGAATGCCCTCAGACGGTCGTCTCCTCCTCGACCGGTGCGCAAAGGCGATAGATCAAGAATTCAAGAAGAGCGTCGGGAGGCCCGAGCGAATTTTTGAGCGCGTCATCCGCGCGCGCGATCTGCTGGAGGCCGGCGATGATCTCCTCGCGCGGGATGCGTCGCACGTGTTCGTTGAATCTCCCGGCGGCCAGCGGTGGCAGTCCCGCCGCGCGCGCGACCTCCGCGCTCGGCGCGCCGCGCGCCATCAGTTCTTTGGCGAGGAGCATGCGCCGGTAGAGGCTGGCGATGGCGCCCAGGATCTTCACCGGTTCCTCGCCCGCATCGAGTTGACGGCGCAAGATGCGCCAGGCCGCCGCCGGTCGGCGCGCGAGGATCCAATCCGTCAGCTCGAAGTTCGAGTGTTCGCGATGGCGCACGGTCAGCGCCTCTATATCCGAGCGCGCGATGTGGCCGCGCTCGCCGACGAACGTGAGGAGCTTGTCCAGCTCGGCGGCCAGGAGCATCAGGTCCGCTCCCACCAAGCCCACGAGAGCGGCCGCCGCCGCGTCCTCGATGGTGCCGTGATGGCGGCGCACATATCCCTTCACCCATTCGAGCGCCTCTCGTTCGGAGAGGCGTCGGAATTCGACGATCGTGCACGCTTTCATCAGGGCGGTGACGATCGTCAGCCGACGGTCCACGCGTTCGAGGATGAACACGAGCGTCGTCGTCGGGATCGGGTGTTTCAGGTATTCGATGAGCGCCGCGGACTCGCTCTCGGACTCCGCGGCCCCTGAGATGCCTTCCGGAGCCTTCAGTCGCTTATCCAGGTCGCGCACGATCACCAGGCGTCTGGGCGAGAGCACGGGGAGTTCACGCGCCGCGGCCAGGATGTCCGCAAGCGGCGTCTCGACCGCCGAGAATTGCGAGAGGTTGAACGCGCGGTGTGCCGGATCAAGCGCCCGGGTGATGAGCGCGCGCAGAGCTTCGCCGAGCAGATATTCCTCCGGGGCAGACATCGGCTCCTCCCCGGCCCGCCGCGCGCCCTCCGGCAGCCATCCGGTGAAGAGGTAGAGCGGTTCGATCTCCCCCCGCTCCAGGGCTTTTCGGAAGGCCTCGGGCGTGAGCCGCTTCGTCATGTCCCGAAGAGGATGAACGAGACGAGGCTGCGCGCGAATTCGCGCGCGATGCGATCCAGGGCCGGCCCCTCTTCCGCGAAGAGGCTCTCAGGACCCTCCGGGATCTCATATTCGCCCCGAAAGACGAAACGCGGTTGATCGAAGAGGATCACGTTGCGGGTGAGGTCGCGCAGGGTGACGCCAACGGTGATCGCGATCTCATACACGCGGACGCGCCCTGTCTCATCGAGGACGACCCCGCGATGAGTGAGCGAGCGGATGTTCCCCAACAGCACCGCATCGGCCTGCTGAGGATCGGACGTGATGCGAACGCGCCGCGTGCGGCGTAGGAATTCCTCCATGACGGCTTGCGTGAACCGATGCTCGACGCGATACTGCAAACTCGTGTTCTGAAAGGCCGGGATCGCGAGCGTGCGAATATGGCCGGGCAGGGATACGGACGCGCGTCGGTACCCGCACGGCCCTGCAAGGAGCAAGAGCGCGAAGAACCCACCGACGATGGCGCTCCGCCTCATGCCGCGCTCTCTCCGTGCTCGGCGCGCACTCTCGGGATGACCCGTTCGGCGAATTGGCGCAGCGAGGGGTGATGAAACGGCGGCCGCGCGACGCAGATGAAGTGCGTGACGCCGACCTCCAGATAGCAGCCGATGCGTTCGATGATCTCCTCGATGGAGCCCACAAGGACGGTGGGTTCAACGGCCTCCACGGGTCGGCCGTAGGTCTCGGCGAGCGCCCGCATGAGCGCGGCCTTCTCACTCGCCGAATCGGTCACGTGCATGACGCCGGCCCAGGAGACTTCGATCTCCTCGGTATTGCGTCCGACGGCGCGACCGTGCTCGCGCAAGATGGCGATCTTCCTGCGGAAATCCTCGGGCGAGCCGAACGTGTTCCATTGATCGGCCTGTTCGGCGACGACGCGCAACGTCAACTTCTCCCCCCCGCCCCCGATCATGATCGGCGGATGCGGACGCTGCACCGGCTTCGGCTCACAGTACGCCTCCTGCAGGCGGTAGAATCGTCCCTCGAAGGTCACCTGCGGTTCCGTCCACAGGCGTTTGATGAGCTGAGCCGCTTCGCCCAGGCGCCGAATGCGTTCGGCCATCGTGTAGAAGGGGATGCCATAGGCGACATGCTCCCGCTCGAACCAAGCGGCGCCCAAGCCCAGGATCAGGCGACCCCCGCTGATGTGATCGAGCGTCGCCCCCATCTTCGCGAGCACGGCCGGATGCCGATACGTATTCCCCGTGACGAGCACGCCCGCGCGCACGCGTGAGGTCTGCGCCATGAGCGCCGTCAGCGCGATCCATCCTTCCAGACAGGGGCCGGACGGATCGCCGAAGATGGGGAAGAAGTGGTCGAACGTCCACGCCGTGTCGTACCCCAGGTCATCGAGCAGATGCCAGGTCCGACGCAATTCCTCCCAACTCGTGTGATGCGTTTGCGTGAGCACACCGAAACGAATCGGTCTCCTCATTGGATCCTCCACGCGCCGATCTGGCGACGCCCCAGAGATGTCGCAGCGTGGGCGAAGGCGCTCATCGCACGACGACGTTCACCAAGCGATCGGGGACGACGATGACTCTGATGACCTTGCGCCCGTTGATGAACGCCTGCACTCTCGGATCGGCCAGGGCCGCGCGCTCATATTCCTCGGGCGGCGTCCCGGGCGGCAGGAAGATGCGGCTGCGGAGCTTCCCGTTGACCTGCACCGGGATCTCCAGCGTCTCGGCCTGAGCCCATCGTTCGTCGTAGCTCGGCCAGCGGGCTTTCACCAGGCTCTCGGAGTGACCGAGCGCCTCCCACATCTCCTCGGCGAAGTGCGGAGCGAAAGGCGCGAGCATCACGATCAGTGCGTGGATCGCTTCGCCGAGGACATAGAGATCGGCCTCGGTGGCCTCCTCCACCGCGCGGAAGCGCGCTTCGAAATCCCCGATGGCGTTCAGCAGCTCCATCAGCTTCGCGATCGCCGTGTTGAACTGGAAATGCGACTCGATGTCTTCGGTCACGCCCCGGATCGTCTGATGCGTCTTTCGCCGCAACGCTCGCTGCTCGGGCGTGAGGTGTTCCGACTCAGGCTGCGGGAGCGTCGCGAAGCGGCGAGCGAGGACCTCGTGCCATTTCCACAGCAGCGCGTGAATGCGGCGGAGGAAGCGGAACGCGCCTTCGACGCCCTCTTCCTTCCATTGCAGCTCGTTCTCCGGGGGAGCGGCGAAGAGGATGAAGATGCGCAGCGTATCCGCGCCGTACTTCTGGATCATCTCGTCGGGATCCACGCCGTTGCCGAGCGATTTCGACATGGCCATCCACCGGCCGGCATACGGGCCTTCGGTGACGATGTTGAGCACCATGCCTTGCGTGAGCAGGCGCGTGACGGGCTCGGAGAATTCGACCAGCCCCAGGTCGCGCATGAATTTGCACCAGAAGCGGGTGTAGAGCAGGTGCATGATGGCGTGCTCGATCCCGCCGATGTACTGATCCACGGGCAGCCAGTAGCGCACGATCTCGGGATCGAAGGGCGCCCGGTCGTTCTTCGGATCGCAATATCGGAAGTAGTACCAGGAGGAGTCCACGAAGGTGTCCATCGTGTCCGTATCGCGACGCGCCGGCCCGTGACATTTCGGGCAGCTCGTATGGACGAATTCCGGGACGTGATCCAGGGGAGATCCCCGCTCGCCCGTGAACGGCGCGTCCGGAGGGAGGATGACCGGGAGCTGATCTTCCGGCACCGGGACGATCCCGCATCGCGGGCAGTGGATCATGGGGACGGGCGTGCCCCAATACCGCTGGCGCGAGATGCCCCAGTCGCGCAGGCGGTAGTGAACGGTGGCGCGTCCGAATCCCTGCTGCTCCGCATATTCGGTCATACGACGCCGCGCCTCTTCCGACGCCAGCCCATCGAAGGGCCCCGAATGGATCAGGACCCCCTCGCCCTCGTACGCCTCCGTCAGCTCGGCGAAGATGATCGGACGCCCCGCTTCATCCAGCGGCGCGATCACCTGGCGGATGGGCAGGCCGTATTTCCGCGAGAACTCGAAATCGCGCTGATCGTGCGCCGGCACGGACATGATCGCCCCCGTCCCGTACTCCATCAGGATGAAATTCGCGATCCAGATGGGGAGCTGTTCGCCGGTGAAGGGATTGCGGGCGTAGAATCCGGTCTCCACGCCCTCCTTCTCCATATCCTCGGCCGAGCGGGCGCGCCGATCCATCTTCTCCAGGCGCGCGATGAAGTCGAGCACGCGAGCGCGATGCGCCGAGGCTTCGGCCAATTGTCGCGCCAGGGGATGTTCGGGCGCCAGGAGCACGGCATTGGCCCCGTAGATCGTATCAATGCGTGTGGTGAAGATCGAGATGGCGTCGTCGCGCCCCTCGATGCGAAAGTCCACCGTCGCCCCCACGCTCTTCCCGATCCAATTCCGCTGCATCGTGCGCACCCGTTCGGGCCATCCCTCGCCGAGCTCCTCCAGACCGCGCAGCAATTCCTCCGCGTACTCAGTGATCCTCACGAACCATTGTTCGAGCTGCCGCTGCTCGACCGCCGAGCCGCAGCGCCAGCATCCGCCTTGCGCTTGCTCGTTCGAGAGGACCGTTTGACATTGCGGGCACCAATTCACGGGCGAGAGCTTCCGGTAGACGAGCCCCCGCTCGTACATCTTGAGGAAGAACCACTGATTCCATCGGTAGTATTCGGGCGTATGGCTGGCGATCTCGCGGCGCCAATCATAGCTGATGCCGAGCCGGCGCAGTTGCTGCCGCATGTAGGCGATGTTCTCCTCGGTCCAGACCGCCGGATGAATCCCGCGCTTGATCGCCGCCTGTTCGGCCGGTTGCCCGAAGGAATCCCACCCCATCGGATGCAGGACGTTGTACCCTTGCAGGCGTTTGTACCAGGAGAGGGCGTCGCCGATCGTGTAGTTGCGGACATGCCCCATGTGGAGGCGGCCCGACGGATACGGCAGCATCTCCAGGCAATAGAACTTCGGGCGCGTGGGGTCAACGTCAACCTCAAACGCCCGCTCCTGTTCCCATCGGGCCTGCCACTTCGCCTCGACCTCGTGCGGGTAATACCTCGCTTTCATCGCCGATCGCCTCGCGCGTGATCTTCGCGTCGGTCGCGAGCTTTCATTATAAATTTCTCGCCGCGGGAAGGGCAACGCGGGTTCGCCGCTCCGCCGATGCCGCTCGCGAACCCGCAGCGCTCACCATTTTCCGAGAAGCATCGCCAGGCCGATGAGGATGAAGGCGCTCGCGGCGATCTTGCGCACGTACTCTTCGGGAACGTAGCGCACGAGCAACGCTCCCCCCAGGACCCCCAGCAACGTCACGACGCTCATGGCCAGGGAGGCGCCCAAGAAGACCGCCAGCGGAGACTTCGTGCGGGAGACCATGCTGATGGCCGTCAGTTGCGTCTTATCGCCCATCTCGGCGAGGAAGATGAGGGCGAACGTCGTCAGGAAGGCGTGCCAGTTCATGTCCTCCTCCGTTCGAAGGCGGGGGGGATCGCCCGAGCGAGGGCGTTCGGCTCACGAAGCGTTCCCTCCCACGCGATGGTCAAGGGCGGCCTGGTGCGCGCGTCATGGGCGCTCCCGCTGCATCTGGCGGGCGACCTCCTCGGCGCGGGCGAAGACGCGCAGGAAGTTCTCGCCGAGGATCTTCTTGATGTCCTGCTCGCTGTAGCCGCGTTTGAGCAGCTCGTAGGTGATGCGCGGGAGCTTCGAGCAATCGTCCAAGCCTTCGGGCAGACTCTCCACGCCATCGAAGTCCGAACCGAGGCCGACGTGATCAATGCCCGCCACTTTGACGATGTGGTCAATATGGTCAATCAAGCGGCTGAGCGGCGGGCGAGGGAGGGGGTGCTCGCGAAGGAGCCGCTCGGTCTCCTGACGGAGTCGAACGGGATCGGCCGCGTAGCGCGCGCGCAAGGCCTCCAGCTGCGGGCGCAGGCGCTCGCGACGCTGGGCCTCCGCCTCCGCATAATTCTGGTCCACGAACCAGGAGCCGAAGTTGACCATCACGACGCCGCCGTTTCGCGCCAGCGCGCGGAGCATGTCATCGCTCATATTGCGCGGGATGTTCGTGAGCGCGCGCGCCGAGGAATGAGAGGCGATCACCGGGGCGCGCGTCGTCTCCAGGACGTCGTAAAAGGTCTTATCCGAGACATGAGAGATGTCCACGAGCATGCCGAGCCGATTCATCTCCCGGACGACCTGACGGCCGAAGTCCGTGAGCCCGTTGTGGCGAGGCGCATCCCCGGAGGAGTCAGCCCAATTGTTCGTGTTCGTATGCGTGAGCGTCATGTAGCGGACGCCCAGCCGGTAGAACATGCGCAGTGCGCCGAGGCTGTCCTCGATGGCATGCCCCCCCTCGATCCCCATGAGCACGGCGATCTTCCCCGAGCGGGCGATGCGGCGAATATCCTCGGCCGAGAGCGCCAATTCCAGGTCGTTCGGATACCGCTCCAGGGCTTGATAGACGACGTCAATCATATCGAGCGCGCGGCGAGCCGCGCCCCCTTCGCGCGCATAGCGCGCGGCGACGTAGATGGCGAAGAACTGCGCATCAATGCCCCCCTCCTTCATGCGGGGGATGTCCATGTGCCCATCGTTCGCCCGCCGGCCGATATCGAAGCCTTCGTCGAGCATGCGCGAGGTCACATCCGAATGGGTATCCACGACGATGGCCTCCCGATGAAGGCGCAGCGCTTCCGCCCACAGCTTCTCCTCCGAGGGCGGCTGCTGCAGGGTGTCGGCCGGTGGGATCGCGCTCCCGATGAGGAAGAGGGCGAGCACAAGCGTGAGTCTTGTCATCCTCATCACCTCCTGAGGGGGAATCATGTGGACGTGGGACTTGGCGTCTCCCGACTGCGGACGCGCACGAATCGGCGTTTGCCCACCTGCAGCACGAACTCCGGTTTCACCAGAATCCGCGCGCGGGGATCGGTGATGCGCTCTCCCTCCACCTGCACGCCGCCTTGCTCGATGAGGCGGCGCGCTTCGCGCATGGAGGGAGCCAAGCCCGAATGGACGAGCACGCGCGCCAACTCCACGTGATCCCCGACCGATGCCAGCAGGTGAACGACCGGAATCTCGCTCGGCAGGCCCCGCTCCCGGAAGACGCGGTTGAACTCCTCTTCGGCGCGGCGCGCGGCCTCTTCGGAGTGGAATTCCGCCACCAGACGGCGCGCCAATTGCGCTTTCAGGTCGCGCGGGTTCACGCGCCCCGCTTCGGCCTCGGCGCGCCAGCGGGCCAGCTCCTCCGCAGGGACATCCGTGAGCAACTCATAGTATGTCCACATCAGCTCGTCCGAGATGGACATGACCTTGCCGTAGATCGCATCCGGGGGTTCCGTGATGCCGATGTAATTCCCGTAGGACTTCGACATCTTCTGCACGCCGTCGGTGCCCACGAGCAGGGGCACCGTCATGGCGACTTGCGGCTCCTGCCCGAACTCGCGCTGCAGATCGCGCCCGAGCAGCAAGTTGAACTTCTGATCCGTCCCCCCCAGCTCGACATCCGCCTGCAGCACGACCGAGTCGTAGGCTTGCGCGACGGGATAGAGCAATTCGTGGAGGCTGATCGGTGAGCCCTCGCGCAGGCGCTTCTGGAAATCGTCGCGCTCGAGGATCTGCGCGACGGTCACTTTCGCCGTCAGGCGGATCCAGTCTTCGCTCCGCAACGCGCCGAGCCATCGGGAGTTGAACTCGATCACCGTCCGTTCGGGATCGAGGATTTTGAAGACCTGTTGCTTATACGTCTCGGCATTGGCCTGGATCTCCTCGCGCGAGAGCGGCGGGCGCGTGGCCGAGCGTCCGGTCGGATCGCCGATCATGCCCGTGAAGTCGCCGATGAGGAAGATGACCGTGTGCCCGAGCTCCTGGAAGTGGCGCAGCTTGCGGAGCACGACCGTATGCCCCAAGTGCAGATCGGGGGCCGTGGGATCGGCGCCGAGCTTCACTCGCAACGGACGTCGCGTCTCCCGCGAGCGCTCCAACTTCCGCCGCAGGTCCTCCTCACGGATCAGGTCCACAACGCCGCGCTTCAGATAGGCGAGTTGCTCCTCAAGGCTCATGTCCGCTCGCATTGTCGGCGAGACCCTCCTTCGCGGAGAGGCAGCTAGTTTAGCACCGATCGCGGAATTTCTCCACCGATCGAAGGGACGTCTGCGCTCTCCCCTTGGGCGGGAGATGAGGCGTATAATTCTCTCCGGATTGCGCGTGGAGGGCGGACCATGCGACGGCGCGCAGCTCTGGGCGGCATCGTCCTGATCCTCGCCGTCGGGATCGGCGGATATTTCGCCGTCTCCCATGTGCTGCAGGAGCACGCGCCGCTCTGTCGAGTCTGCGGCCGCTCGATCCATCCCGGGCAGATGTTCGTGCTCCAACTGGAGGATGGCCAGCGCGAGCCGACCTGCTGCCCGCGGTGCGGCCTCCACGCTCGGCTGCGTGCGCCCGAGCGCGTGCGCGCGGCCTGGGCGACGGATTTCGCCTCCGGACGGCGGATCGAAGCGGAGCGGGCCGTCTACGTGGAGGGGAGCGAGGTGATGACCTGTTGCCGCCCCGCGCCCTTGCGCGAGCCGGGCGTCGTGTATGAGCGGCACTGGGATCGGTGCTTGCCGAGTCTGATCGCCTTCGAGCGCGAATCCGATGCGCGGGCGTTTCAGGCTCAGCACGGAGGTCGCGTGCTCACGTACGCCGAGAGCATGGCGAGCATTCGAGAACGATGACGGGAGGGGTCAGCATGAATCTCTACCTCGTGCAACATGCCGAGGCGAAGCGCGAGGAGGAGGATCCCGCGCGCCCGTTGACCGAGAAGGGGTGGGCGGATATTCGCAAGATCGCGGCGTTCCTGCATGCGCATCCGCTGCCGCCGCTCCGCGCCATCTATCACAGCGGCAAGATGCGCGCCGAACAAACGGCCGAAGTCCTGGCCGGTGTGCTCCATCCCCGCGAGGGATGCCGCGCGACCGAAGGGCTGGAGCCGCTGGCCGATCCGGCGCTCTGGATCGAACGGGTGCGCGCCGAGAGCGAGGACCTCATGCTCGTCGGACATCTGCCGCATCTGGATCGGTTGAGCGCGCGCTTGCTCTCAGGAGGGACGATCTCCGAGGGGCTCATCGCCTTCCAGATGGGCGGCCTCGTCTGCCTGCATCGGGAGGGGGCGAAGTGGCGCCTCCGGTGGATGATCGTCCCGGAGTTGTTGTGAGGGGACTATGTGGGCGAGATGGACAACCGTCCCGCGCGAGCTGCATGGCGATGGGCGCTTCCTCCTCCCGCGTCGAGAGTTCGTCCCCGCATACCTCCGCACGTATGAGGAGGGGCGCTTGAAGGAGAAGGTGGAACAAGCGCGCGAGCTGCTGCGCGTCTGCACCGTGTGCCCGCGCGATTGCCGGGTGAATCGGTTGGAGAACAAGTTCGCCGTCTGTCGCAGCGGCCGCTGGGCGCGCGTCTCCAGCGCCTTCCCGCACTTCGGCGAGGAGGATTGCCTGCGGGGATGGAACGGATCGGGGACCATCTTCTTCGCCTTTTGCAACCTCCGCTGCGTCTTCTGCCAGAATTGGGAGACGAGCCAATTGGGGGAGGGGGAGGAGGTCACGCCCGCAGAGCTGGCCGCCCTCATGTTGCGCTTACAGGAGCAGGGGTGTCACAACATCAACTTCGTGACGCCGGAGCACGTGGTGCCGCAGATTCTGGAAGCGTTACCGCTGGCCATCGAACGCGGATTGCGCCTGCCTCTGGTGTACAACACGAGTGGCTACGATAGCCTCGACAGCCTGCGTCTGATGGATGGCGTCGTGGACATCTATATGCCCGATTTCAAGCTGTGGCATCCCGAACACGCGCGCAAGTACCTGCTCGCGCGCGATTATCCGGAGATCGCGCGTCGCGTGATCCGCACCATGCACGAACAGGTGGGCGAGCTGCGCGTGGATGAAGATGGGTTGGCGCGACGGGGCGTCCTCGTGCGCCATCTGGTCATGCCGGGATTGCTGGAGGATACGCGCGAGATCTTGCGCTACCTGGCCGAGGAGGTCTCCCGCGATACCTACGTCAACATCATGGACCAATACCATCCCGCCTGGAAGGCGCGCACAGATGATCGCTTTCGGGAGATCAATCGTCGGATCACCTCGTGGGAATTCGAGCACGCGCTCGCCTACGCCCGCGCGGTCGGCCTCTGGCGCTTCGACATCCGCTGGCGCTGGGTCACCGTGCGATACGATGTGGTGTAATGGGCCGAGCGTGGCGCGCGGGACCGAACGCGGCGCTGTGGAGAGGAAGCGCGGCGCGGGATCAGCGGCGGGATCCCTCCCCGACAGCCGTCGGTCGAGGATCTCACAGGTTGGCCGGTTTCTCGGTCAACTTCACCGAGAGCGTCATCCGCTGTCGGCCCCGATAGATGGTGACCGTGACGGTCTCGCCGGGGCGAAAGCGCGTGAGGATGCGCGAGATGTCATCCACGGAGGTGATGCGCTCCCCGTTGATCTCATAGATGATGTCGCCGCCCAAGTAGAAGAGGCGGCCGCGGATGCGCACCGGCTGGTTCCCACCGCGAATGCCCGCTCGATCCGCCGATTCTCCAGAGATGACTTGCGAGACCATCACTCCGGAGCGCACGGGGAGGCCCAGCTCGTCAGCCAGTGCGGAGACGGGGATCGGGAAGACATCAATGCCGAGCCAGGGTCGGCGCACGCGCCCATAGGCGATCAGATCGGGGACGATGCGCCGCGCCAGATTGATCGGGATGGCGAAGCCGATCCCCACGCTCCCGCGCGACGGAGAGAGAATGGCCGTATTCACGCCGATCATCTCCCCGCGCGAGTTCAAGAGTGGCCCGCCGGAGTTCCCCGGGTTGATCGAAGCGTCGGTTTGGATGGCGCCTTCGATGAGGCGCCCGTTCTCGGCGCGCAAGGGACGCCCCAAGGCGCTGATGATCCCTCGGGTGAGCGTCTGACCGATGCCGAAGGGATTCCCGATGGCCAGGACCTTCTGCCCGACGGCCAACTTATCCGAGTCGCCCATGGGGACGACGGTCAGCTTCTCGCGCGGCGCATTGATCTTGATCACGGCCAGATCCGTGTCGGGATCGCCGCCGATGAGCGTCGCGCGATATTCGCTGCCATCGGCCAGGGTGACGAACAGTTGGCGCGCGCCCTCGATGACGTGATAATTTGTCAGGATGTGCCCCTGGTCATCAATGATCGAACCGGAACCGCTCCCCTCCTCGGGATAGACGGCGAAGAAATCCTGCACGAGCGTGACGGTGCGAATGTTGACGACGCCGGGCGAGACGGCCTTGTAAATCTCGATGTTGTTCCGCTCGTCCTCGGTGAGCGTCGCCGGACCCGACGAGGCTTGTGGGAGGTCGAAGCTCGGGGGAGAGCCGAACAGACGCGCCGGCCGATCCACCCAGCGCTGATATCCGACGAACAAGCCGACGGCGATCACTCCCGAGAGGATCCCGAGGAGCATGAGGTGCCGAATCGAGAATTGGTTCATCACCGCGCCTCCTCCCTCGATGTTTTGCCGCCTCTCAATTATTCCCGTTGGGCGCAGGGTTCGGCAATCTCTCAGACCCAGAGATTGCACGCAGCTTCGAGGGCGGATAGACTACTGCTTGATCGCCACAGGGCATGAGGGGAGGGACCATGACGCGAGAGCTTTCGCGAGCGCACTCGACCGAGTGGTTTCGTCGAGCTGTGATGGTGATCCCCGGTGGGGTCAATAGTCCGGTGCGGGCCTTTCGGGCCGTCGGCGGAGAGCCGCTCTTCATCCGTTCGGCGCGCGGCGCCTATCTGGAAGACGTGGATGGGAACCGGTTCATTGACTACGTGGGGTCGTGGGGGCCGATGATCCTCGGCCATGCGCATCCGGAAGTCGTTCGCGCGGTGGAGGAGGCGGTGCGCAAGGGGACGTCGTATGGGGCGCCGACCTCGCTGGAGGTCGAGATGGCCGAGGCGATCTGCGAGGCGCTGCCCTCGATCGAGCAGGTGCGGATGACCAGTTCGGGCACGGAGGCGACGATGAGCGCCATTCGGTTGGCGCGCGCCTTCACCGGGCGTCGCAAGGTGGTGAAATTCGAGGGGTGTTATCACGGCCACGCCGATGCGCTTCTGGTGCGCGCGGGTTCGGGTGTCGCGACCTTGGGATTGCCCGACAGCCCCGGCGTCCTGCCCGACGTGGCGGCGCAGACGCTCGTCCTCCCCTTCAACGATGAACGCGCCCTGGAGCAGGCATTCGAGGTGCATGGGGAGGACATCGCCTGTGTGATCATCGAGCCCATCGTGGGGAATATGGGGTGCGTTCTGCCGAAGCCCGGCTTCTTGTCGAAAGTGCGCGAGCTGACGGAGCGCCGTGGCGCGCTGCTCATCTTCGACGAAGTGATCACGGGATTTCGCGTGGGGTATCACGGAGCGCAAGGGCTTTACGGCCTCCGTCCCGATCTGACCTGCTTGGGGAAGATCATCGGCGGCGGTCTGCCCGTGGGCGCGTTCGGCGGACGGGGGGAGATCATGCGCTGGCTCGCCCCGGAAGGCCCCGTCTATCACGCGGGCACGCTCTCGGGGAATCCGCTGGCGATGGCGGCCGGACTGGCGACGCTGCGCGTGCTGAAGCGCGAGCGAGAGACGCTCTATCCGCGGCTCGAGCGTCTGACGACGCGCTTGGCCGAGGGAATCGCGGCGGAGGCCGAGCGGTGCGGTGTGCCCGTTCGCGTGAATCACATCGCCTCGATGCTGACCATCTTCTTCACCGATCGCGAGGTCACCGATTGGACATCGGCTGCGACGACCGATCGCGAGCGATTTCGACGCTTCTTCCACGTCCTCTTGGAGCGTGGGGTCTACTGGCCCCCATCGCCGTTTGAGACGGCTTTCGTGAGCGCGGCGCACGAGGAGGCGGAGATCGAGGCGACGCTCGAGGCCGTGCGCGAGGCGATGCGCGCCCTCGCCTGACCACACGTCGAGCCTCGGGCGCCCTTCGACGACGAGGGCTCAGCGCTCTCGATATTCACGCGCGTTCCGGCGGTGATATACTTGGGGAAGATGCGATGAGACTTCAGTCGAGGAGGGGGGAGTCATGACATCGCGAGTCGTTCGAGCCCCACGCGGTCGCGAGCTCACGTGCAAGGGGTGGCATCAGGAGGCCGCCTTGCGCATGCTGATGAATAATCTCGATCCCGAGGTGGCGGAGAAGCCCGAGGAGCTCATCGTCTACGGGGGGGCGGGGAAAGCGGCGCGCAACTGGGAATGTTTCGATGCGCTCGTCCGCTGCCTGCGCGAGTTGGAGAACGATGAGACGTTGCTCGTGCAATCGGGGAAGCCCGTCGGCATCTTTCGCACGCATGAGTGGGCGCCGCGCGTGCTCATCGCCAATGCGAATCTCGTGCCGCATTGGGCGACGCTGGAGGAATTCCTGCGATTGGAAGCGCTGGGACTCATCATGTACGGGCAGATGACGGCCGGGAGTTGGATCTACATCGGGACGCAGGGCATCGTGCAGGGCACGTTCGAGACATTCGCGGCCGTGGCCGAACGCCATTTCGGCGGGGATTTGCGCGGGCGGCTTGTCGTCTCCGGGGGGATGGGGGGGATGGGGGGCGCGCAACCGCTGGCGGCCACGATGAACGGGGCGGCGTACTTGGGCATCGAGGTGGATCCGGCGCGCATCGAGCGGCGCATCCGAACGGGCTATTGCGACCGCATGACCTTCGATCTGGATGAAGCGCTGCGGTGGGTTCTGGACGCCAAAGCGCGGGGCGAAGCGCTCTCGGTCGGACTGGTGGGGAATTGCGCCGACGTCCTACCCGAGCTGGTCCGCCGCGGCATTGTGCCCGACGTCCTCACCGATCAGACGAGCGCGCATGATCCGTTGAACGGCTACATCCCGGCGGGCTTGAGCGTGGACGAGGCCACGACCTTGCGGCGCACGAATCCGCAGGACTATATCCGGCGCGCCTATGACTCGATCGCGCGGCATGTCGAGGCCATGCTCGCCCTCAAGCGCCAGGGGGCCGTCACCTTCGAATACGGCAATAACATCCGGAAGCAAGCGGAGCTGGCGGGCGTCAGGGAGGCCTTCGAGTTCCCCGGATTTGTGGTCGCCTACATTCGACCGCTCTTCTGCCAGGGGCGCGGGCCATTCCGGTGGGTCGCCCTCTCGGGGAACCCCGAGGATATTCGGAAGACGGATGACTTGGTGTTGGAGCTGTTCCCCGAGGATCGCATCTTGCGCCGTTGGATCACGCTCGCGCGCGAGAAGGTGCGGTTTCAAGGGCTCCCGGCGCGCATCTGTTGGCTCGGTTATGGAGAGCGCGCGGAGTTCGGCTTGGCGATCAACGAGCTGGTGCGCGAGGGGAAGCTGGCGGCTCCGATCGTCATCGGGCGCGATCATCTGGATTGCGGATCGGTCGCTTCTCCGTATCGCGAGACCGAGGGGATGAAGGACGGCAGCGATGCCATCGCCGATTGGCCGATCCTCAATGCCCTGCTCAATACGGCCTCGGGGGCATCCTGGGTCGCCTTTCATCATGGCGGCGGAGTGGGCATCGGTTACAGCGTGCACGCGGGACAGGTGATCGTCGCCGATGGGACCAGAGAAGGCGCCCTGCGGCTGGAGCGCGTCCTCACGAACGATCCGGGGATCGGTATCGCGCGCCATGCCGATGCCGGATACGAGGAGGCGATCGCGACGGCGCGTGCGAAGGGCGTGAAGATCCCCATGCTGATGTGATCTCGCCATGCGGCGGAGCGTGTGCGCCTCTTGCGGCCTCGCGGGAGATGGCGTATGTTCGCTCACCTTGTGCCGAGGTGATCGCACATGAGGAGTCATCGAATATGGAGCGCACGAGTTCGACGCAGCTGGCGGTCGTGGGCAGTGGGCCGGGGGGATATGCCGCCGCCTTCCGCGCAGCGGACGCGGGGCTCTCGGTGACCCTGATCGGTCAGGAGCCGGCGCCCGGCGGCGTCTGCCTGCACGTCGGATGTATCCCTTCGAAGGCGTTGCTGCATGTCGCGCGCGTGCTCGCCGAAGTGCGAGAGGCCCAGGCGTGGGGGATCACCTTCCCTCCGCCGCGGGTGGACCTGGAGCGCCTGCGCGCGTGGAAGCGCAGCGTCGTGGAGCGATTGACTGGAGGATTGCGGCTCTTGGCCGAGCAGCGCGGCGTTCGCTACCTGCGCGGACGCGCGCGCTTGCTGGATGCGCGAACCCTGCGGGTGGAGACCGATGCCGGAGAGGCCGAACGCGTGAGCTTTCAGCATGCGATCCTCGCGACGGGATCGCGGCCGGCGGAGTTGCCGGGCGTCTCGTTCGCGAGCCCCCGCATCATGGATTCGACGCGGGCTCTGGAGCTGGAGGATATTCCGCGCACGCTGTTGGTGATCGGTGGAGGATACATCGGGCTCGAACTCGGTACGGTCTATGCGCACCTTGGCGCCCGCGTGACGCTCGTGGAGATGATGCCGGGAATTCTGCCCGGCGTGGATCGCGATCTCGCGTCGGTCCTGGCTCGGCGCCTGGAGACGCTCTTCGAAGCGGTGCTCGTCAATACGACCGTCGCCGAGATGCGGGAGGAGGCCGAAGGCGTTCGCGTGCGCTTGGAAGGCGTGGGGGGACAGGCCGTCCCCCCTCCGACTGAGCGCGTCTTCGATAAGGTCCTCGTCTGTATTGGGCGGAAGCCGAACGCGCACGACCTCGGACTGGAGCGCACGCGCGTGGAGCGCGATGCCCGCGGCTTCATTCGCGTGAACGCCGAGCGGCGCACCGGCGAGCCGACGATCTTCGCCATCGGGGATGTCGTCGGCGAGCCGATGCTCGCGCACAAGGCCATGCACGAAGCGCGCGTGGCCGTCGAGGCGATCACCGGTCGTGCAGCCGCGTTCGAGCCGCGCGCGATCCCGGCCGTCGTCTTCACCGACCCGGAGATCGCGTGGTGCGGATTGACGGAGACGCAGGCGCGGCAGGAGAACCGCCCGATCACGGTCGCGCGATTCCCGTGGGCGGCTTCCGGACGCGCGGTGACCGTAGATCGTCCGGAGGGCGTCACGAAGCTCATCCTCGATCCGGAGACGGGGCGAATTCTGGGCGTCGGCATCGTGGGCGTGGGCGCGGGGGAGTTGATCGCTGAGGGCGTCCTGGCCATTGAGATGGGCGCGCGCGCATCGGACCTGGAGCGAGTGATCCATCCGCATCCCACGCTCTCGGAGACGCTCATGGAAGCCGCCGAGGCCTTCCTCGGGGTGAGCCCACATCTCTATCGGCGTCGGACGACGCAGAGGTGATTCGCGCCGACGGACAGCGGGCCGCTTCGCACGGCTCCTTCGGGGGATGCGCCACGCGGCGATGATCTGGGAGGAGACAATGAGGATTCGCTCGTTTCAACTGGGAGGCGTGCTGGTGCTCGTCGCGCTGATGGGACGGAGTGGGGCGCTGTCGCCGGCGCTTCAGGCGCAAACGCCGGCGCTTCGTGCCAATGGCGCGCGGATGGAGGAGCGCATTTTGCGCTTGGCCGAATTCGGTCGGGATCCGCGCGGTGGCGTCAGCCGCCTGGCGTTCAGCGAGGCCGATCTTCAAGGACGGGCTTACATTATCTCGCTCATGCGCCAGGCGGGCCTCACCGTGCGCGTGGATCCGGGAGGCAATATCATCGGGCGTCGAGAGGGTCGCGAGCCGCATCTGCCGCCGATCGTCTTCGGCTCACATATTGATTCCGTCCCCAACGGCGGGCGATACGATGGGGTCGTCGGCGTCATCGGGGCGATCGAGGTCATCGAAGTCCTGAACGCGCACGGAGTGAGGACGCGACATCCGCTGGAGGTCGTCGTCTTCGCGGCCGAGGAGGGAGGGTTGTTCGGCAGTCGCGCGATGATCGGAGCCTTGACGCCGGAGGCGCTGGAGATCGTCAGCCAGAGCGGAAAGACCGTGCGCGAAGGCCTCCGCGCGATCGGCGGGGACCCGGATCGCCTCGCCGAAGCCGCGCGCCGTCCCGGGGAGATCAAGGCCTTCCTCGAATTGCATGTGGAGCAGGGGGGGACACTTGAAGCCGAAGGCGTGCCCATCGGCGTCGTGGAGGGAATCGTCGGCATTAACCGATGGGACGTCGTCGTCGAGGGCTTTGCGAACCATGCGGGGACGACGCCGATGAACCAGCGGCGCGATGCGCTCGTGGCGGCCGCCGAATTGATCCTCGCCGTGAATCGCGTGGTGATGAGCGTGCCCGGACGCCAGGTGGGGACCGTGGGTCGGATCACGGCCGAGCCCGGTGCCCCGAATGTCATCCCCGGGCGCGTCCAGATGAGCCTGGAGCTGCGTGACCTCTCGGCCGAGAAGATCGCGCAGCTCTTTGAGCGCATCCGCGATGAAGCGCGCGCCATCGAGCAACGGCGCGGCGTGACGATCACCTTCACGCCGATAGCGGCCACGGCCGTCCCGGTCCCGACCGATGCGCGCATGCGCGATCTGATCGCCGAAGTGGCCCGTGAGCTCGGCCTTCGCTTCCTGGTCCTGCCGAGCGGCGCCGGACACGACGCGCAGAACATGGCGCGGATTGCGCCCACGGGGATGATCTTCATCCCGAGCGTCGGGGGCATCAGCCATTCGCCTCAGGAATACACGCGCCCGGAAGATCTGGCCAATGGCGCGACCGTGCTTCTGCACACCATCCTGAAGATTGATCGCGGCGCGTTGCCTTAAATGATGTTCGCCACAAGCGCAATCAGCCTCAGTCTCCTGCTCGTCTTCCTCGGTGGACTCGCCCCCCTGCACCTCGAACGAAGCGAAGAGCGGTTTGAGCGGTACGTGAACGAACGGCATCGGTGCTCGCTCTACTACTCGCCCGAGAAGTGGCGCCTCCAGGTTCAATCCGGCTCCGGAAGCGAAGCTGCCGTCTTCACGGCCTCGGAGGCACCGGAGGTCATGGCCGTCCTGAACATGTTCGATCCCGTGCCCGATCTCTCGCTTCACCCCCGGCAACTCTTCGACATGGACCGGGGCGCGCTGGCGACGATCTTCGGCGGATTGACGATTCAGGAGGAGCGCGTGCTCACCCTCTCGGGAGCCGCGGCTCACCTGGTGACCTTTGAGGGACGGGAGAAGCGCGTGACCCGATACACGATTGTCCATCAGGGGTTCGTCTATCTGCTCGTGTACACCGCGCCGAAGCCGAAATATGACGCGTACCTTCCGGCCTTTCGCCTCATGGTCGAGACGTTCCGCATCTTCGGGACGGGCGTCCCCGACGCCGATCCGCGCGCGCTCTCGCCGGAGGTCATCGCCGAGCCCGCGGGCGAACGCGCCTTGCGCATTCGCACGCAGCCGGATCCGGTGTTCGTCGAAGTTCGGGAGGGGGATCAGAATTGGCACTATCACCTCATCCTCGCGAATCCGCACGATGTCGAGGTCGAGCTTCAGGAGATTCGCGTCCGGTATGTGAGCCGCGGACGCGTGGTCGAGGAGGCGCGGCTCGATTCCGCGGCCATCGCGCGCGCCTTCGAGAGCGGGACGACGCACCTGCCGCCGAAGGGGCACGCGCGATGGCGCGATCATGCCGGGCATCGCGCTGAGGGAGCCCCCGAGGAGATCGTGTACACGTTCTTCTTCCGCATGGGGGGGCGCGCGTTTCAACAGACACATCGCGTCCGATTGGTCCGCTATGCGCAGAAGACGCGCTTCACGCTCCCCTTCCGCGGCGTCTGGCGCGTCTGGCGCGGGCACGACGTCTTCGAGGGACATCGGCAGCGGGCCGATGCGCAAGCCTTCGCGTACGATTTCGTCTACGAGCGCTGGGGAAGTGAGCGCCGTCCGCCTGAGGCGCGCGCCGCTGCTGGACCTCGACGGATGTCGGGGAGAACTCCGCGCGCGGCGGCGGCGCAGGAGCGATCCGCGGCGTCCGGGCAACTGGCCGATTTTTACGCCTTCGGTCGCCCCGTCCTGGCGCCGGCCGAAGGCATCGTTGTGCGCGCCGTGGATGGGGAACCGGATCGCCCGCCCGTCATGACGCGCTTGCGGTTCGCGCATCCCGCGGTGGAGAATCCGCGCCAGCTCTTCGGGAACTACATCGTCATTGATCACGGCCACGGCGAATTCAGCTTGCTCGCGCATTTGCGGCGCGGCTCGCTTCGCGTGAAGCGGGGGGATCGGGTGAGGCGCGGCCAAGTGATCGCCGAGTGCGGGAATTCGGGGACGAGCGCTCAGCCGCATCTGCACTTCCAGGTCATGGACGGACCGGATCCGATACGGAGCCGGGGCTTGCCTGTTCGTTTCGAGAATTATCGTCTCTGGCGAGGGGGACAGGCGGTGCTCGTGCGCTCAGGGATTCCCCGAGCGGGTGAGCGTGTGGAACGCGTCAGTGAGCCCGCGCGTTCCCCCCGGCCGAGGGCTTCGCGTCGGAGGCGGGCCCACGTTCGACCCCTCGGCGACACCATCGTCGAGCCGCTTCCTGCAGAGACGACGCGCCTGGAGTTCGCCCGATGATGGGGGGAAGTGGCGTGTACTGCGTGGTCGTGCATCTTGAGCGAGAGGCGCGAATCCGCGTCGGTGGGCTCGGCCTGCTCGCCTTCGCTCCCGGCGTCTACGTCTACACGGGGCGAGCCGCGCGCGGTCTTCGGGCTCGTCTGGCGCGGCACCTTCGGCGCCGGAAGCCGAAGCGATGGCACGTGGATTATCTGCTCGCGTGCCGATGGGCGCACCCGATCGGCGTGATCGTGATCCCCGGTGATGCCGCCCGCGAATGTCTCGTGAATCAATGCGTGATGGCGGTGGCCGATGGGTGCGTGCCCGCCTTCGGGGCGAGCGATTGCCGAAGCGCGTGCCGATCGCACCTGGCGTATTTCGCTCCGCGCGGTCTCGCGCACCACCTCCGAGTGAATGGATGAAGGAGCAGCGCTCGAGGGGGTGAACGCCGAGGGGACGCGCGAAAGCATGGCCAAGCGGTGACGCCTTCGGTACAATGGCAAGCGATGGGCGCGACGTTTCTGGACCGGTTGCATCGCGAGGTGCTCCTGGCCGATGGGGCCATGGGGACACTGCTGTTGGCGCGCGGGGTCGAACCCAAGGCGCTCATGGAGCAGAACCTCACACGTCCTGAGCTCATCCGGGAGATCCATCTCGAATACATTCGGGCAGGAGCGCAGGTGATTGAGACGAACACGTTTTTGGCGAACCGGCTGCGCCTGGCCGAGTACGGGCTGGAGTCGGAGCTGGAGGCGATCAATCGCGCGGCCGTGCGGATCGCGCGCGAGGCCGTTCGGATGAGCGGGGAGGAGGTTTTCGTCGCGGGCTCGGTCGGGCCTTTGGGCGCTCTGGTCAAGCCCTATGGGAATCTCACGCTGGCCGACCTCTCGGCGGCGTATGTGGAGCAGATCGGGATCCTCGTGGACGAGGGGGTGGATGTCATCATCATTGAGACGCATCCCAGTCTCCTGGAGGCGCTCGAAGCCGTGCGCGCGGCCCGGACGGTCTCGCCCACGACGCCGATCATCGCGCAGATGACGTTCCTGGAGGATGGGAAATCGAAATTCGGGGATGATCTGCGTCGTTCGCTGGAGGCGCTGGCGGCGGCCGATGCTGATGTCGTGGGCGTCAATTGCAGCGGGCCACAGATGACCTACGACATCATCGTCGACTTCCTGACGACGACCGAGCTGCCGATCTCCATCATGCCGAACGCCGGGGTGCCGCAGTTCATCGGGGGGCGGACGATCTATCTCTCCTCGCCGGAATACCTGCGCGAGTACGCGCGTCGCTTCGTCGAGGCCGGCGCCAATATCCTCGGCGGATGTTGTGGGACGACGCCCGAGCATATTCGCGCCATGAGCGCCGTGGTCCGGGGTCAGGTCCCTCGACGCGTGCGACAGCGCGCCGTGGTCTCCGTTGGCGGGGAGGAAGCGCCGGGCGCCTCTTCGACCGCTTCGCTGCCGACGCGCTTCCGCGAGCGACTCGGTCGCGAGTTCGTCGTGACCGTCGAGGTGCATCCCCCTCGCGGCGTGGACTATCGCGCGGAGATCGAGATGATCCGTCAGCTCGCGCGCTGTGGCGTGGATGCGGTGAGCATTCACGATCCGCCGGGGGCGCGCGTGAGCTTGTCGGGTCTGGTCTTCGCCCATGTGGTTCAAACGCAGGCGGGCGTGGAGGCCATCTGGCATCTCTCCTGCCGCGATCGCACGCTCGCGATGGTGCACTCGGAGCTTCTGGGGGCGGCCGTGCTCGGCGTTCGCAACATCCTGGCCCTCACGGGGGAGGCCGCCAGTGTCGGGGAGTTGCCGCGCGCGCCTTCGGCGCATGATGTGAGCGCGACGGGATTGGTGAAGATCATCGAGGGCCTGAATCGCGGGCGCACGCTGATGGGGAACGACATCGGAACCCCCACGGATTTTCGGGTGGGCGTGCTCGTCCAGATCGGAGCCGATGATCTCGAAGTCGAGCTCCGAAAGCTCGAGGAGCGCGTGCAGGCCGGAGCGCATTTCATCGTCACGACGCCGGTCTTCGACCTGGAGCGGTTCGACGTCTTCTTGCAGCACATCGCCGCATTTCGCCTGCCGATCCTGGTCGGCGTGCTGCCCTTGAAGAGCGCGCGGCATGCCGAATTCTTGCATCATGAGGTGCCGGGGATCACGATCCCCGAAGCCATTCGTCGTCGTCTGCATCGCGCACAGGGAGACGAAGCGACCGAAGGGCTGCGCATCGCCCGCGAGCTGATCGCGGCGCTGCGCCCGCATGTGGCGGGCCTGCACGTGATCCCTCCGGCGGAGCGGTGGGACGCGCTGCCGGAGTTCCTGCGAACCTGCCTGCCCCAGGAGCGCGCGGCCGAATCCCTCAGCGCGTGAGCGAACTGCCCGCTTCTCCGGCGTCTGCCGGATGGGCTAAACTATCCTCCTATGCGACGCGAAGTCTATCTCGATAACAATGCGACGACGCCGGTCGCTCCGGAAGTCGTGGAGGCGATGGCGCCGTATTGGCGGGAGCGCTTCGGCAATCCGTCGAGCCTCCATCGAAAGGGTGTCGAGGCCGAGCGCGCCGTGCGCGCCAGTCGCGCGACGATCGCCCGCCTGCTGGGCGTGAAGGAGACCGAGATCGTCTTCACCTCGGGTGGGACCGAAGGGGACAATCTCGCCCTCAAAGGCGCGGCCCGCGCGTTGCGCCGTCGGGGGAATCATATCGTCACGACGCGAATCGAGCATCCGGCGGTCCTGGAGAGCTGTCGCGATTTGGAGGCCGAGGGCTTCCGCGTGACCTATCTGGACGTGGATGCTCACGGATCGGTGACGCCCGAGGCGGTCGAAGCCGCGCTCACGCCGGAGACGATCTTGGTCTCGATCATGCACGTCAATAACGAGGTGGGGACGATCCTCCCCATCGCGGAGATCGCCGAGCGCGTGAAGCGCCGCAATCCGGAGATCGTCGTTCATTCCGATGGGGTGCAGGCCATCGGGAAAGTGCCGGTGCATCTGCAGGGCGTGGATCTTTACACGATCAGCGGGCATAAGATTCACGCTCCGAAGGGCACGGGCGCACTCTTTGTGCGCGAAGGCGTGCGGCTTGTGCCGCTTCTGTCCGGCGGCGGACAAGAGCGCGGATTGCGCTCGGGGACGGAGAACGTCGCGGGGATTGTCGGATTGGCGCGCGCGCTGGAGTTGATGTGCGAGAACCTGGAGGAGAGGCTCGCGCACTTTCACCGCGTGCGCGAGCGCTTCCTCGAGGGCGTGCGACAGATTCCGGGAGCGCGCATCAATTCTCCCGCGTCGAGCGTGCCGACGACGGTGAACGTCTCCTTTCCGGGCATCCCGGCCGAGGTCTTGCTGCACGCGCTGGAGGAGGAGGGGGTCTTCGTCTCCACCAGAGCCGCCTGCGCGAGTCGAAAAGGTCGGCGCAGTCATGTCCTGGAAGCCATGCGCCTGCCCCCCGAGGTCATTGATTCGAGCCTGCGCTTCAGCTTCTCCCGATACACGACCCTGGAGGACATCGAGTGGGCGATCCAGGCCCTCCATCGCGCTCTGGAGCGGGTGACGGTGCGATCGCCCGCGCCGTCCGGGCGCGCGCGATGAAGACCTCATGACGATGACGCAGACCATCCTAGTGCGATACGACGAGATCGGCCTCAAGGGGAAGAATCGCCCGGAGTTCGTGCGACGGTTGGTCGAGAACATCCGGCGGGTGACCGGGCTCTCGACGGACCAGGTGCAGATCGAGTGGGGGCGGATTTATCTCCATCCTTCGGGCGATCCGAAGGCGCTCTGCCAGCGCCTCTCGATGGTCTTCGGCGTCAAGAGCTTCAGCGTGGCGCTGGTCGTGCCGCCGGACCTCGAGGGAATGAAGGACGCCGTGGTCGAGATGGCTCGCCGCGCATGGGCGCGCGGAGCTCGAACGTTCAAGATCGAAGCGCGTCGAAGTCTCAAGGCCTTCCCCCTGAATTCGATGGCGCTCAATCGCGAGTTGGGCGGGGCCGTCTTGCGCGCGCTGCCCGAGTTGCGCGTGGACGTCCATCGCCCTGATGTCACCCTCGAGGTCGAGGTGCGACAGGAAGGCGTCTTCCTCTTCTCCGAACGCCTCGCCGGGCCGGGCGGTCTGCCCGTGGGCATCGCGGGGCGCGCCCTCCTCCTGCTCTCAGGAGGCATTGACAGTCCGGTCGCCGGATGGATGCTGATGAAGCGCGGCGTGGCCGTAGACGCCGTCTACTTCCATAGTCCGCCCTATGTCGGCGAGAAGGCGAAGGAGAAAGTGCTTGAGCTCGGACGCATCCTCGCCCGATGGCGCGGCGAGCCGATCACGGTCTACGTGCCGTATTTCACGGAGATTCAGGTCGAGGTCTCGCGCTGCGCGCCTCCACCCTTGTGGACGATCCTCTTCCGCCGCTTCATGCACCGCGTGGCCGAACGTCTCGCCGAAGCGAACCACTACGGCGCTTTGGCCACTGGCGACAGCCTCGGCCAGGTCGCCAGTCAGACGATGGAGAATCTCGCGTGTGTGGAGGCCGCGACCCGAATGCTCGTTTTGAGACCGCTCGTCGGCTGGGATAAGGCGGAGATCGTGCGGCTGGCCCGTGAGATCGGAACGTATGAGATTTCGATCCTCCCCCATGAGGATTGTTGCGTGCTCTTCGCGCCTCGCCATCCGGAGACGCATGCTCGCCTCGACCGCGTGGAGGCCATCGAAGCGCGCTTGGACCTCCCTCGTCTGGTCGAGAGCGCGCTCGAGCGCATGGAGGTCTTCTCCGTGACGGAGACGGAGATCTCCGTCCTCTCTTCCGTCTGATCTCCGGCTTGAGGAACCTGGGTCGGCGCTCGTCGCGCCGAGACTGAAATTGAAAACCCTTTTCGATTATGCTATACTCCCTGCGCTCGCGGTCGGGAGGCCGCGTCGAGAAAGGAGGAGGGAGAGATGGCGCAGGCTTTCGTCATCGTCTTGCGCGAGGGATTCGAGGCGTTTCTGATCGTCGCCATCACGCTGACGTATTTGCGAAAGACGGGGCGGATCGGGTTGATCCCGGCCGTGTACGCCGGCGTGGGCTTCTCCGCGGTGACGAGTGCCATCCTCGGGTACTGGCTCTTACAGGGAGTGAATCAGGCGTTGTGGGAGGGCATCTTCGGGGTGATCGCCGCGGTCCTGGTCGCGACGCTCGTCGTCCACATGTGGCGAACGGCACCGCGATTGAAGCAGATCATGCACCGGCAGATCGAGGAGATCGCGACGCGGCGGACGCCGCGAGCGGCCTGGATGGGGATGTTCGCCTTCACCACCATCATGATCACGCGCGAGGGGATGGAGACGGCGCTCATGCTCATGCAGGTTCGTGGGGAGTATTTCTGGGGAGCCATTTTGGGATTGGGCGCCGCGGTCCTCATGGCTTTGCTGTGGGGGCGCTTCGGACATCTCATCAATCTGAAACTCTTCTTCCAGGTGACGAGCATCTTCCTTCTCCTCTTCGTCGGGCAGATCCTCATCTACGCCTTCCACGAGTTGGCCGAGGCGGGCGTCTGGCCCAACAGTGAACACCTCCATGAGATCACGGAGCCGTATTCCCCGACGGGGCTTTACGGGCGGTGGTTCTCGTTCGGCATTGTGGCGATCTGCGCCGGATGGCTTCTGGTCGCCTGGAGCGCGGATCGTCTTCGGCGATGGGGGGTCAACGGCGGACGCCTGCTGAGACGAGGCGCGCTCCGGGATGCGGGGTGAGCACCGGGCGTGTATCCGGGCGCACAGGCTGCCTCGGCGGAGGGGCGTCCTGGGGTCCCCATGCGATCAAGGGATCACCCGGGGGCCCGACAGCGGTATAATCCGATGTGGTGGCGAAAGGCGCGCGCCTCGGTCTCACAGGGCTCATTGCGGGAGGGCTCGCTCTCGGCATCGTGAGCGGGTGCATCCCGCCGGAGTCTGAGCAGTCGCGCCCGCTGGAGCGCGCCGTCTGGATCGGGCGCGTGGCGTGGAGGGCGAGCCAGGAGGAAGAGCAGGCGCTTCGGGCGATCGGTCCGCAGCGAATCTTCTTCACCGTCGGGGATCTCGACCTCGAGGGCGACCGCGTGCGATGGCATGTGGGGCCGGCGTTCCCTCATTCGCTCCCTCAAAGCGAAGGGATCCTCGTGATCGGGAGCACGATGCGCTTTGTCGAGAATTTCAATCGGGTGCCGGAAGCTTCGCTCGCCGAGTCCGTGGCGACTCTGTTGCGGGAGGCCGTGGATCGGGCGAAGAAGGCCGGTCTCTCCTGTTCGGGCGTTCATCTGGACATTCCCGTGCGGGGAGCGATGGAACGGTATGGACGTGTGCTTGAGCGCCTTCGAGCGCGCATGCCGCGTCCGATGACGCTCTCGGCGACGATTCCGGTGGCGTGGGCGTCGGAGCGCGCTCTGGCGGGTTTGGTGCGGAAGCTTGACTTTTATCTCTTGCGCTTGGTTTCGGAGGAAAGCCCTGCGGATCTCGCCTCGCTTCGCCCGAGCGTGGACGCTCGGCAGATGGGGTCGTGGATTCGTCGCTTCGAGCCGCTCGGCGTCCCTTTCTCTATCGAGGCGCGGGAAGAGGGGCGGTGCTTTCTCCTGGATTCGGCCGGGAGGGTGATCGCTCCGCTCCGCGACGTTGCTCCCCTTCGGCTCATGCGCCACTTGGGCTTTCGACTCGTGGAGAGTTATCCGCTCGGGCTCGCCGAGGTGCGGATGCGTGTCCCCACGGATTTCGCCGGGGAGTACGTCGTTGTGCTCATGACGCGCGCGACTTCTCGGCTGGGGGATCGCGTCCTTCGTCCGGGGGATCGGATCGCCTGTCGTCTCCCGACGGCGCGGGCGCTGCGTCGTCAACTGGAGGCGTTCGAGGCCCAGACGAGCCTCCTGCGACGCGGCTATGTCCTCTGGTATTCCGGCGCGGCAGATGATGGACTCAGTCTGCCGCTGGCGCAGATGGCGCGTCTGGTGCGTGGGGGTGTCCTGGAGCCGAAGCTGCGTGTGAAGGGAGAGATCGCGGGCGCTCTCCTCAGGGTGCGCGTTGAGAACGTGGGCCTGCAGGAGAGTGCCCTTCTGTCGCGGGCTGTCGAGGTGCGTGTGCGTGTGGAGGGCGCCGACGTGCTCCGAATTGATCCGGGAGATTTCCTCGGATTCATGCGCGAGCCTTTCTCGGGGCGCGAGGGGGCGAGCATCACGTTCTACGCCGACGGTATCGGGAGGGGAGAGACGTTGCGGGCTTCTCTGCGGATCGCTCCCCGCGGCTCGAGGATTCGAGTGCTGGCCTCATATCGCGTGCGCGATCCGGACGACTTCATCATGTTGTCGGGGCCGGAGGTGGAGGTTCTGGCGATCTCGCGAGGACTGCCGACGCCATCTGCGCGCCGTGAGCGTTCGTGATAAAATATGCCCGATGTTGCGGGCGAAGAGTCTATGGGTTTTCCTCTTTGGAGCGGGCGTCGGGTGGGGGGCGCAGCAACCGGCGTGGCCGCCGGATCCACCGTTCCGTGAGGTGCAGGTGGAGACGCGCGTCGAAGATTACGCGCGGCGGTTGCGCACGCTCTATCGAACGGCGGAGAGTCTGGCCGAGCTGGGAGATTTCGAGGAAGCGCTTCGCTACTACGACGAGGCCCTGCACCTTCAGCGTCGGCATCGCGATCGGCGGGGGATGAGCCTCACGCTGATGGCCATCGGCGATACGTATCTGTTCCGGATGGGGAAGCCCGAGCCGGCGCTGGAGGTCTACGCGCAAGCCCTGCAGATCAAGCGCGAGATCAAGGATCGAAAGGGGGAGCCCGAGGTCTTGCATCAGATGGCGTACGCCTATTATGTGCTCGGGCGAAATGAGGAGGCCGAGCGCCTGTATCGGCAGGTCCTCGATCTCTCGCGGAAGGTGAAGCATCGGCGCGCCGAGGGGAATGCCTTGAATGGCCTGGGGAATTGTCTCCTCGCGCGGGGACATGCGCAGGAGGCGCTCGCCTTTTACGAGCAGGCGCTCTCGGTGCGGCGGAAGGCGAAGGACGAGCGGGGGGTCGCCAACACCACGTACAACATCGGGCGCGCGCACATGGCCTTGGGACAGGTGGAGCAGGCGATCGAGTACTTCACCAGGGCGCTCGCGTTGCGTCGCGAGTTGCTCGATGTGCGAGCTGAAGCGGAGACGCTCTTTGATCTGGCGCGCGCCTCCGCGCGCGCGAACCGCTTCGACGAGGCTGTGCGCCACTTTCGAGAAGCGGCCGAACTGGCTCGGCGGACGCGGCGACCGCGTCTGGAAGTCATGGCTCTGTATGGGGCGGGGGCGATCGAGTTGAATCGCGAGCGCGCGGAGGCGGCTATCGCGCTCTTGCGGCAGGCGCTGGAGCGCATGCGGGGGCATGCGGGGGAGGAGTTTCGCCGGGAGCGACGGCTGGTGTTGACGAGCCTCGGGTCCGCGTACTTCCTGGCGGGGAAGTACGGCGAGGCGGCGAGCACCTACAGCGAGGGGGTGCGCGCGGCCCACGCCGATGGGGATCGCTTCCTGCTCGCCGAGCTGTTGTTCGGACTCGGTCAGGTGCAAGCGGCGCAGGCGAGCTATCGGCACGCGCTGGCCTGTTATTTCCAAGCACAGCGTCTCGTGCCGGAGGCGGCGTCTCCCCTCGCGCAGGCGATTGACCGCCGTCTGCGCGAGCTGCGCGAGCACTTGGGCGAGGAGCAGTTCACCGAGCTCGCCGCCCACGCGCGGTCTCAGCTCGTCGGCCTGTTGCGAGAGCTGACCGGCGTGGACATCTGGTGATCGTTCACCGCCGGTTGTCCTTGACGACGACGCTTCCTCTCATGACGAACGTGACTCGCTCAAGGAGCGTGATGTCCTCCAGCGGATTCCCCTCGACGGCGACGAGATCGGCGAATTTCCCGGGTTCGAGAGCGCCGACGCGATCCGACCAGCCGAGCAGCTCCGCCGCCCAGATCGTCGCCGAGCGGATGGCGTCCACGGGCGTCATCCCATACTTGACCATGTAGGCGAATTGCTTCGCATTATCGCCGTGGGGGTAGACGCCGGCATCAGTCCCAAAGGCGATTCTGACGCCGGCGCGCACCGCGCGCGCGAAGTTCTCTCGCTGGAGCTGCCCGATCTGTCGTTCTTTCTCCAAGGCTTCCGGGAGCATGCCCACGCGTTCCCCGTGTTGGAGGATGAAGTCGTCGTTGTAGATGTCCATGACCAAGTAGGTTCCACGCTCTCTCGCCAATCGAAGGCCTTCTTCGTCAATGAGGCTCGCGTGTTCGATGGAATCCACCCCGGCGCGGATCGCGGCCTTGATGCCCTCAGCGCCATGCGCGTGGGCGGCGACTTTTCGACCCAGCTTGTGCGCTTCTTCGACGATCGCCTGAAGCTCCTCGAAGGTGTACTGCTGAGTCCCCGGATGATCGCCTTTGGAGAGGACGCCGCCGGTGGCGCACACCTTGATGAGATCGGCTCCATACTTGACGACCTCGCGCACCTTGGCGCGGGCGGCCCAGGGACCATCGGCGACCGCTTCGGCTTTATGTTTGAATTCGGGGGCGAGCAGATTGTTATCGCAATGCCCGCCGGTGATGCCCAGGGCCGGGCCGGAGACGAGCATACGTGGGCCGGGCACATCGCCCTCGGCGATCGCATCGCGAAGGGCGACATCTGCGTAGCCGGAAGCCCCCAGGTTGCGCACGGTCGTGAATCCCGCCTGAAGCGTCCGCCACGCGTTGGCGGCACCGTGAAGCGCCTCGCGAGGCACGGAGACGCTCAAGGCCCGATACCCCGCATGCTCAGGATTCGCCGTCAGATGCACGTGCATATCAATGAGCCCGGGCAGCACCGTCAGGCGGTCGAGATCCAGCACGGGTGTCCCCCGGGGAGCATGCGCGAGCACGACCTCAGTCGGGCCCACTGCCTTAATGCGATCTCCTTCGATGAGGAGCGCGTGATTCGGGAGCAGGCGTCCTTGTCGGACGTCCAGGAGCGCGCCAGCCTTGAGAACAAGGAGCGCGGGAGCGGGCGCCGGTGCCGACGGCGCGCGCCCATTCACGGCGGTCGAGAAGATCACCAGCGGAAGCAGCAGAAGAGATCTCACGTCTCTCATCCCTCTCCCTCCCGATGAATGTCGTCGGAGAAGTAGCACACCTGTGCGCTCATTGGCAAGCGCGCCTTCAGGCACGCCGCGCGGATATTGACATCCCGAGACGGGCATATTATAAGAGAGCTTCTACAGTTGCCCAGAGGGCAAGGCGTAGCGAGCGTTGAGATGGTGGAAAGGTGCGTGCGTGCCGTTCTCAAGAGAGAGGGTTCATCTGGCAGTGAGGTGAGATTCACCGTGGGGCACTCATTCCATCATGTGCCAACGTGGTGAGCAGATTCGCCGGGGTCCGTGTGCATGGGGGCGAGCGAACGGCTGTTTCACAGGCGAAGTGCTCCTTGTCTCCCGTGAGTTCAAAAGGCTCTCGGTCGTGATCCCGTGCCGTCATCACGGCGGTCGTCTGAGAGGATTCGGTGACCGACTCTTCAATTCGGGGGGTGGATTATGAAGACATCGCCGCCTTCGACCGTCGAGCGGGAAGCGCCGGCTGTCGAGAGAGGTGCCGACTCCAAGCCGCTCACGGAGATGGTCAATAAGATGCGGCGTCGTCTGGTCTGGACCTCTGTGTGGGGCTTCCTGGCCACCAATTTCCTCATGTTCCTGCGCTTCTTCTTCCCCCGGGCGCTCTTTGAACCGAGCCCCGTCTTTCGGATCGGCTATCCTTCGGATTTCAGCCTGGGCGTGGATACGCGATTTCAGGATCAATATCGCATCTGGGTGGTGCGCACGACGGATCGGCTCTTTGTGATCTACGCCCGCTGCACGCACCTGGGGTGCACGCCCCTGTGGAGCCCGAGCGAGAATAAGTTCAAGTGCCCCTGCCACGGGAGCGGGTATGACATGGAGGGGATCAACTTCGAGGGGCCGGCGCCGCGCCCGATGGATCGCGCGAAAGTCGAATTGGATGCCGAAGGGCAGATCGTCGTGGACGTGAGCCGGCTCTACACCTACAAGGAGTTCAACGAGCCGGGCGCGTACATCCCGGTGTGAACGCGCGATCGCCTGACCAGGGGAGGAGAGTATGGAGCGCGAGAAAGGGAATCGTGGAGGCGTCGGGGTCCTGGAGCGGGTTCGGGAGGAGACGCAGCATCTGAGGGTGCGGCTCCGGGAGGAGCTGGAGGAGCTGAAGCAGGATCTCCGAGAGCCGCAGCGGACGCAACTGTGGAAGTCCATCTTTCGCGTCCCGCACGAGCGCACGACGCCGCGCAATCGCGCCATCGCCGTCCTGGCCAATGTCTTCCTGCATCTGCATCCGGCGCGGATCAATCGCGATGCCGTCCGCTACAGCTACACTTGGGGCATGGGGGGGATCTCTTTCTATCTCTTCATTGTGCTCACCTTCACCGGGGTCCTGCTCATGTTCTACTATCACCCGACGAAGGTTCAGGCGTTTCGCGACATCCTCTACTTGGAGCACGATGTGCCGTTTGGGCGGCTGCTGCGCAACATGCATCGGTGGGCGGCGCATCTGATGGTCATCACGGTCTGGCTCCACATGTTCCGCGTCGTGCTCACGGGCTCGTACAAGCGGCCGCGCGAGTTCAATTGGTGCGTGGGCGTGATCCTGCTCGTGCTGACCTTGCTCTTGAGCTTCACAGGGTATCTCTTGCCGGACGATCAGTTGGGGTTCTGGGCGGTGACGGTGGGGACGAACATGGCGCGCGCGACGCCGCTCATCGGCCATGAGGGACCGTTCGGTCCGCAGTTGGGGATGACGCCGTATAATGATGTGCGCTTCGCGCTGCTGGGTGGCTCGATCGTGGACTCGAATGCGCTCTTGCGGGCCTATATCTGGCATTGCATCGCGCTGCCGCTGCTGGCGGCCATCTTCATGGGCGTGCACTTCTGGCGCGTGCGCAAGGACGGAGGGATCTCCGGTCCCGCTCCGGTGATGCTCGAATCGGAGATGCGGCCGGTGCGCAAGGTTTGACGCCGATGGGAGGGCGCTATGGATTGGTATCAACTGTGGCAGATCATCTCCGCGCCGGACAACGTCCCGATCGTGGGGCTGCTCGTCATCGTCCCGTTCTATACGTGGTATGGGCTGCGACAGGCGCGGGCGAACGATCGGCTCATTCAGGAGCTGGAGGCCAATCCCGAGCTGGCCAAGACGCATCATCGCAAGACGTTCCCGTATAAGCCCGGATGGCCGACGGAGGTGCATGTCTGGCCGTATCTGCTGCGCATCGAGTTTCTGGCGGCGATCATCGTGACGGCGTTGCTGATGGTCTGGTCGCTCACGCTGGATGCGCCGCTGGAGGAGCCGGCCAATCCCAATCTCACGCCGAATCCCTCGAAAGCCCCCTGGTACTTCGTCGGCCTGCAGGAGATGCTCGTCTATTTCGATCCGTGGTTCGCCGGCGTCGTCTTGCCGACGCTCATCATCATCGGGCTGATGGCCTTCCCCTATGTGGATGAGAACCCCTTGGGCAACGGCTACTATACGTGGCGGCAGCGAACGGTCGCCATCGGCGCGTTCCTCATCGGCTTCTACCTCTGGATCGCCCTGATCATCGTGGGCACGTTGATGCGAGGGCCGGGATGGATGCTCTTCTGGCCGGGACAGACGTGGGATCACACGCGCTTGGTCTATGAGGTGAATCGGAATCTGCCGGACATCTTCGGGATCACGAGCGATTGGGGGAAGGGGATTTTCGGCTTCTTCGCCGTCTTGCTCTTTTATCTGGTCTCCGGTTTCGGCATTCACAAATTGGTGACGCGCTCGCCGCTCAATCGCAAGATCTATGAGCGGACGAGCCTCATTCAGTACCTGGTCTTCCAATTCTTCGCCATCACGATTCTGGTCGGCCTTCCGGCGAAGATCCTGCTGCGACTTCTGTTCCGGATCAAGTATGTGTGGATCACGCCGTGGTTCAACATCTGAGGGGGAAGGGGCGTCATGGAGAGGGAGGTCGTCGAGCTGGAGAATCAGATGGGCGTCGAGGAGCCTGATCCGATCACGAGCCGCTCGATGAGCGGTCCCCTGTTGATCGCCTCCCTGGTGCTCATCGGTACGCTCATCTGGGCGCTCTACGATGAGGTGTACGGGCGGCGCCCGTGGAAGGCGATGCAGCGAGAGTTCGTGGAGCGATATACGGCCTATTTGAAGCGGATCAGACCGCGGCAGGCGGCGACTGAGGCGGCGCTCAAGCAATCGCCCGAGTACAAGAAGCTCGAGCAGGAATTGGTGGCTGCCCGACAGGCCGTCGCCCCACGCGTGCAGGAGATTGATCGGGAATTGGCGGAGATCGAGCGGCAGTTGGAGGCCATTCGACCGGTCTTCCAGGATGCGCGCGCCAAGATCGGAGCCTTGACCTACGAATGGGAGGTGGCGACGAGCGAGCGCGCCAAGGCGCGCAAGATGCGCGAGATCGAAGAGGCGAAGCGGGGGCCGTTCCGCGTGCGACTGATCGCCGCCGATGGGGAGGGGAGGAATGCGGAATGGCGCTTGACCTTCGACGAGTTGCAGCGCCGATTCCTGGGGCTGCAGGAGCGGAAGGCGCAGCTCGTCTCCGAGCGGGCGCGGTTGCTGGAACCCGTCGTGGAGATCGAGCGGAAGATGAATCAGTACTTGCAGGATCACCTGGTCGGCCTCGATCAGAAACAAATTGACGGCCTGATCCGCAAGATGGAGACCTTCAAGATCGAGTTGAAGCAGATCCATGTCCCGGATGGGGATCTCGTGGATCGCTGCATCTCGTGCCACGTGGGGATCCTGGAGCCGCTGCCGCTGACGGAACAGATCATGGGGCGGAAGGCCTTCGTCAGCCATCCGAATCCCCGGCTGTTGCGGATTCACAATCCCGAGCGGTTCGGCTGCTCGCCCTGTCACGGCGGGAATGGGCGCGCCACCACAAGCGTTGTCAAGGCGCATGGGTTGAACAAGCATTGGCTCTGGCCGCTCTATCGGCCGGAGAATTACGAGGCCGGTTGCGTGCAATGCCATGTCCGAGATCGCGTCCTGGAGGGGGCGGAGGTCTTCAATCTCGGGCGCGATCTCTACGAGTTGAAGGGATGCGTCGGCTGCCATCGCTACGAGGGCTATGATCGGGAGGCCGAAGCCTTGGCCGAGGTTCGAAAGACGATTCGGCAGTTGAACTTGGAGCGCGCCGAGAACGAGCGCGAGATTCGGCGCACGCTGCGCGCGGCCGATCAGGCGACCGATGATCGCGAGGCGCGCCGACTCTATGCCCTGGCCGAGAGCCTGCGCGTCAAAAATAGTCAGATCGCCGATCGGTTGGAGCAGTTGGAGCTGCAGGCCAAGTATCTCATGCAGGATCAGAAGAAGGTCGGGCCGAACCTGAAGGAGATCCGCCTGAAAGTACGCAAGGAGTGGATCCCCGTCTGGATCGAGAATCCGCACGCCTTCCGCCCGACGACGAAGATGCCGCGATTCCGATTGACGACGGAGGAGGTCCAGGCGATCTCGGCCTATCTCTGGCAGACAGCCTTGCGCGATCCCGTGCCCGCGCAGCCTCCGGGCGATCCGGTTCGAGGCCGCGAGTTGTTCGAGACGCGCGGATGCTTGGCCTGTCATGCGATCGGTGAAGGGGCGCAAGCCATCGGCGGGACATTCGCCGCGAATCTCTCGCGCGTCGGGGAGAAGGTCAACTACGATTACCTCGTGCGCTGGATTCATAATCCGCGCGAGCGCGCGCGTCCCTACTGCCCGAACGAGCGTCGGGACATCGGTCCGGAGGATTACGCGAAGAAGGGCTTGCCCTTCCGCTTCGATCTCAATCACTCGAAGTGTCCCAGTTGCGGCTCCGAGATGCAGGTGCAGCAGATGACGGTCATGCCGAGCCTGCGCCTGTCCTGGCAGGAGGCGCGCGATATTGCCAGCTTCCTGATGACGCAGCGGCGTCCGGGCGTCTCCTATCCGCCGGCCCCCTTCATGGATGATCCGAAGCTGAAGGCGCGCGGGGCGCAGCTCATCCGCCGCTATGGATGCGCCGGATGTCACGAGATCAGCGGGTTCGAGGAAGAGCCGAAGATCGGGACGGAGCTGACGCGCGAAGGGAGCAAGCCCTTGGAGCAACTCGACTTCGGGCTTCTGGCTCGCGAGGCGAAGCGTCAGGGGTGGTACAACCACAAGGGCTTCATCGAGAATAAGCTGCGGCAGCCCGACATCTACGATCGCGGCAAGCTGAAGGCCCCTGAGGATCGGCTCCGCATGCCGAATCCGAATCTCACCGAGGAGGAGATTCGAGCGCTGACGACCTTCTTGCTCGGGAGCGTCAACGCCACGCTGCCGCCGAATTACTACTACACGCCCAATGATCAGCGGAAGGATATTCAGGAGGGATGGTGGATCATCAAGAAGTACAATTGCATGGGCTGCCATACGATCCTGCCGGGACAGCGCTCGGTCCTGAGCCAGCTCCCTCGGTATCAGGATCCGGATTGGAAGGACCAGTTGCCGCCGAGCTTGATCGGCGAGGGAGCGCGCGTGCGCCCCGATTGGTTGGCGCGATTCCTGGAGAATCCGGCCCTCAGCGAGACGAACCTGGAACGCAACGGCGTGCGCGAGTACCTGAAGGTTCGGATGCCGACCTTCTTCTTCTCGCCCAACGAGATTCGGATCCTCGTGCGGTTCTTCGAGGCGCTGTCGGCGCAGGCGCAGCCGTATATCGAGCCGAAGCTCGAGCCGATCACGGAGACCGAGCGCGCCCTGGCGCGACAGCTCTTCACCTCGCCCGCGGCCCCATGCTTGCGCTGCCACATGACCGGAGATCCCGCGCACGATCAGCGAGCGACGGCGCCGAATTTCCTGATCGCGCGCGAGCGCTTGAAGCCCGGATGGACGGCGCGCTGGATGATTGATCCTCAAGCCATCAGTCCGGGCACGGCCATGCCCTCGGGGCTCTTCCGTCGCGAGGGGGATCGCTGGGTCTTCGCCGGGCCCTTGCCGGAAGCGTTCCGGACCTATCCGGGGGATCACGTGGATCTGCTGGTGCGCTATATGTTTCAGTTGACGGCTGAGGAACAACGGCGCCTGCTGGCGGCCACGCGGCTGACAGCGCGCGCCCGTCCACCCAGCGTGAGCATGGCCTCCGACCGCGCGCGAGGCCGAAAGGGGGGAACATGAACGATCTCATATCAGGAGGAGAGTGCGATGAAGACCTGGAGACTCTCAGCTCTCGCCGTGATCCTCGCTCTCGCCGCACTGAGTCTGCAGTGCGGGAAGAAGGAAGAAGTGAGCGAAGCGCCCAAAGAAGAAGCCGCGCCCACGACGACCTATCAGCCGACCGGCGACGAGGGAGCGATCGTCGGCGTCGTGAACTTCACGGGACAGCCGCCTCAGCGACGCCGCATCCAAATGGATGCCGATCCGGTTTGCGCGCAGAAGAATCCCAATGCGCTGTCAGAGGACGTCATCGTCAATAACGGGAAGTTGCAGAACGTCTTCGTCTACGTCAAGAGCGGATTGGAGAAGTACTCCTTCCCCGTACCCGCGGAGGAAGTCGTGCTCGATCAAAACGGGTGCATGTATCGTCCGCACGTGCTGGGCGTCATGGCCAATCAGAATGTGAAGATCATCACGAGCGATCCGACCAATCACAATATCCATCCGACGCCGAAGAACAATCCCGAGTGGAATGTGAACCAGCCACCGGGATCGGATCCGATCATTCGCTCCTTCCCGCGCCCGGAGGTGATGATCCCGGTCAAGTGCAATCAGCATCCGTGGATGCGGGCCTACATCGGCGTCCTGCGCCATCCGTTCCATGCCGTGAGCAAGGAGGATGGGAGCTTCGAGATCAAGGGCTTGCCGCCGGGCGAATACGAGATCGAAGCCTGGCACGAGCGATATGGAGCGCAAGTGGCGAAGGTGACCGTGGGAGCGAAAGAGACGAAACAGATTGAGTTCACTTACGCGGCGGGGCAAGCCTATCGTCCGGGGTCGCTGCGCCTGATGCCGGCGCTCGTGTTGCCCTGCTGTGAGAAAGGAATGGGGCACGCGAGCATCTCGAAGCGGTGAGGGGGGAAGGCGGGGAGAGTTTCGATCCCGCCAAGCGGGAGGGTTGACGGCAGTTGAGCGCGCCCTCCCGCGAGATGTTTTTCTTTTGCTGAGGATCGCCTCATGAGAGGAGAACGCGCGGTTCATCGGCTCGCTCTGGTGACGGTGGGGGCGACGTTTCTCCTCATCGTCCTGGGAGCTTTGGTGACGAGCAACGAGGCAGGTGATTCCGTGCCGGATTGGCCGACGGCTTTCGGACGCTGGCTGCCGCTCGATCACATCGTCGGGAACGTCGTCTATGAATACACGCATCGCGTCGTGGCGGCGACTGTGGCGCTGATGACGCTCTGGCTGAACGTGATGCTGTGGCGCAGGGAAGAGCGGTCATGGGTTCGCGGGCTGGGACTCATGGCGCTATTGGCCGTCCTCGGACAGGCGTTGCTCGGCGGCGCGCGCGTCCTCTTTCTGGAGCATCGGTTCGCGCTGGCCTTAATGCATGCCTTCATGGCGCAGTTCTTCTTCGGCCTCACGGTGAGCGTGGCGGTGGTCACCTCGCCGGGATGGCGGCGATGGGAAGCTCATGCGAGAACGGTCCATCTGCCGGCTTCTCTCCCGAAGCTGTGCGGCGCAGCGGTCGTCGGGTTGTTCGTTCAGCTCCTTCTGGGGGCGGGATTTCGTCATCGCGGGTTGGGGATCCTCCCGCACATCCTCGGAGCCATCATGGTGAGTGGCGCAGTCCTTGGCGTCGTCTGGGTCGTGCGGAGGGCGGTGCGAGCCCCCGAAGCCCCGAGTGAGGTTCGAGCGCTCGCCCGTTTGGCGCTCTGGGCCGCGGGCCTTCTCGCCGCGCAGATCGCTTTGGGGATCGCGGCCTATTTCGCGCGTCGCGCTTCGCGGTTCGATCCGCAACCGCTTGAGCCGATGATCTCGCTCACGGTCGCGCACGTGGCGGGCGGGGCCGCGCTTCTGGCTGTCGTTCTCATCCTCACGTGGTGGACATTTGGGCTGAGCGAACGGGCGCGCGCGGAGATCGCGCCTCGACCGGCGGAGAGAGTCCTCTGATGCGCGCGCGCGGGAGGAGCATTCGCGAAATATTGGGACGACATCGCGGGCTGGCTACAGCTTGGGCGTATATCGAGCTGACCAAGCCCGACATCACGCTGCTTGTCGTCATCACCGCGGCGGCCGCCTTCTGGCTCGGATCGGGTCATCCGGTGGATCGTCTCGGCTTGCGACATGTGCTCGTGGGGGTCACGGCGCTCTCGGCGGGCATCGCGGCGATGAATCACTATCTGGAGCGAGAGCGAGATGGACGGATGCGTCGGACGAGCCGACGCCCTCTGCCGAGCGGTCGGCTGCGACCGCATCAGGCGTTGATCTTCGGTCTGGGACTTTCGATCCTCGCCGAAGTGCATCTCTTCTTCTTCCTCAATCCGCTGACGGCGCTCTTGGGGGCTTTGGCCTTCGGGAGCTACCTCTTCATCTATACCCCCCTGAAGACGCGGACGACGCTCTGCACGGCGATCGGCGCCATCCCGGGGGCGATGCCCGCCCTGATGGGGTGGACGGCCGCGCGCGGTGAGATCACGGTGGAAGGGTGGGTGTTGTTCGCGATCCTCTTCCTCTGGCAATTCCCGCACTTCTTCGCCATCGCGTGGATGTATCGGGAGGATTACGCGCGCGGAGGGATTCGAATGCTACCCGTTGTGGATCCCGACGGTCGGCGAACGGGGCGGCAGATCGTGCTCTATACGCTCTTGCTCGTCGGGGTCAGCCTTCTTCCTCCGTGGCTCAAGCTCTCAGGGCCGGTGTATCTGATCGGGGCGATCCTTCTGGGGGGGTATTTCCTCCGGCAAAGCCTTCGCGCCGCCCGCACACGCGCGCGGGGACATGCCCGTCAGGTCCTCAAGGCTTCGATCGTTTACCTGCCTCTGTTGTTAGGTCTCATGTGCTTCGATCTCCCGGCTCTCCCCTGAACGGTCGTCCTCCGCGCGATTCCACACCGTGACGGCGAGCCAGAAGACGAGGCCGAGGATCGCGACCGGAGGGATCAGCAGTGCGAGGATGGCCGTATTCAAGACCCTCGCGATCTCGCCCAGGCGCGGTGATCCGGCGACGGCCGTTCGACACATGGCGCACTGAGCGAGAAGAGGACAGAGCTCCCCCAGGAGTCCGAGGACGAGCCCCAGCAACGCACCCATGCCGAGTCGCCTCATCATCTCGTTTATCGAACGGCCAATCGGAATGCGCGCACGCCGTCCGGGAAGAAGACAGCGAGCAGCGCGATGCAGAGCACCATCGCCGGGATGAGCGTGACGACGAGACTCAAGCGCTCAAACCGCAGATGCATGAAGTGCGCCATGATGAGGGCGGCTTTGACGATGGAGAGCCCCATCAACAGAAAGAGCATCAATCCGACCGGCAGGTGAAAGTACGCCAGCGTGACCTCGATGGCGGTGAGGGTGAGCAACCACACCCACGTCAGGTAGTAGAGCTTTGGTCCCATCCCCGCGTGTCCGGCGTGCGTCGTCTCCATAGCGCCCTCCTTCCTCACGGCATCTTCACCGAGAGCAAATAGACGAGCGGAAAGATGAACATCCAAACGAGATCCACGAAATGCCAGTAGAGGCCACTGATCTCCACGTCCTCGTGCGTGAAGCGTCCGCGGGAGACGCCGAGCGCGATGACGCCCAGATAGATCACGCCGCTCGCGACATGCAGCATGTGCAAACCCGTGAGCGTGAAGAACGAGGCTCCGAACAGCGGCACGCCCCAGGGGTTCTCCCACATTCGGACGCCCTCGGCGATGAGCCCGGCCCATTCCTTGGCGTGCAGGAGGATGAAGAGGATCCCTCCGAGCATCGTCAGAAGGATGAACCGAACGGTGCGGGAGCGATCACCGAGACTCGACGCGCGCACGGCCAGCGCCATCGTCAGGCTGCTGGAGAGCAAGCAGAAGGTCATCAGCGTCGCCATGACGGTCGTGGGCCAGAACTCGAAGGGCATCGGCCAGCGCTCGCTCGCGATTCGCACGTAGCTGTAGCCCACCAGGAGTCCGGAGAAGGTCAGCGAGTCCGAGACGATGAAGAGCCACATGCCGAGCTTCTTCGAGCCCACAGCGAAGGGGGAGACGCCCCCCTCCCACTCAGCGAATCGGAGTCGTTCGATGTGCTCGGCCATCGGCATCACCTCCAGAGGAAGAGCAGGATGAAGAGGTACACCCACAGCCCGTCCATGAAATGCCAGTAAAGAGCCGCCGTTCCCACGAGGGCGCCATACCGCTTCAGGTGGTCCGGCGTCCCCATCAGGAGCAATCGCCGGCGCCATCCGCGCCATGTGAGATATCCGAGCGCGAGAAGACCTCCGAGCAGATGGGCGCCGTGCGCCGCCGTCAGCAGGTAGAAGAACGAGCTGTGCGGATTTGTGCTCAAATAAATGCCCTGAGCGGTCAATTGCCGCCACGCCTCATATTGACCCGCAAGGAAAAGCAGGCCCAAGAGCGTCGTCAGGGAGAGCCATCGCAGCGACTCTCGGATCGCCTCGCGCCGCAAGAGGGAGCGGGCGCGATGCAGAGTGGCGCTGCTCATGAGCAGCAGCGCCGTATTCGCCCACAGGATCGAAGGAGGGCTGAACGGATGCCAATCCTCCCCGAGCCCTTGCCGGACGATGTATGCGCTCGTGAAGCCCAGAAACAGCATGCCGATTGAGGCGAGCGCGAAGAGCATGGCCAGGCGGTAGCTCCCCTCCGGAAGGCTCGGCGGCCTCTCCCCGCCGCCTCGTCCCCCATCGTCCGGGCGACCCGGAGGACGCGAGCCGATGGTGATCGTCTCGATGTCGGCGAGCGAGGGGATCGTCTTGGCCATTGCTCTCCTCAGGACTTCACCGCCGTTGGCGGAGCCGTTTGCAGGATGTAATCCTCAGCCGCTCCCGGCACGCTGTACTCATACGGGCCGTGATGGACGACCGGAGCCCGCGGCCCGAAGTTGTCGTGCGGAGGCGGAGAGGGAATCGTCCACTCCAGCGTCGTCGCCCGCCAGGGATTGATCTCCGCCCGTCGGCCTCTCCAGATGGACCAGAAGAAGTTGAAGAAGAAGAGCACTTGCGCCGCCGCCGTGACGAGCGCCGCGATCGTGATGAAGACATGGAGGGGTTGCAGCGGGGCGAGGAAGTCGAAGCCCGCCGTCTCCGCATACCGCCGCGGGTGCCCGGCGATGCCCAGGATATGCATCGGGATGAAGATGGCATAGATGCCGATGAACGTGAGCCAGAAATGGAGCTTCCCCAACGCGTCGTTCATCATCCGCCCGAACATCTTGGGGAACCAGTAGTACGTCCCAGCGAAGATGCCGAAGATGGCCGCCACACCCATGATCAAATGGAAGTGGGCGACGACGAAGTAGGTGTCATGCATCGGAATGTCGAGCGAGGTCTGTCCCAAGATGATGCCCGAGAGTCCGCCCGTGACGAAGATGGAGACGAAGCCGAGGGCGAAGAGCATGGGGACGGTGAAGCGGATCTGCGCTTTGTAGAGCGTCGCCAGCCAATTGAACGTCTTGATGGCTGAGGGAACGCCGATCGAGAGCGTCAGCAGCGAGAAGGCGATCGCCGAGTACGGGCTCATGCCGCTCACGAACATGTGGTGTCCCCACACGAGGAAGCCGAGCAGGCCGATGGCGAAGATCGCCGCGACCATCGCGCGATAGCCGAAGATCGGCTTGCGGGCGAAGGTCGAGAGCACATGCGAGGTGATCCCCATGCCGGGGAGAATGGCGATGTAGACCTCGGGATGTCCGAAGAACCAGAAGAGGTGTTGCCAGAGCAAGGGCGAACCACCCTTGTGGGGCAGAATCTTGTCGCTGACGATGAGTCCTTCGGGGACGAAGAAGCTCGTTCCCGCCACGCGATCCAACAGCAGGAGAATACCGCCGGCCAGCAGGACGGGGAAGGCCAAAAGCGCGAGCACGGCCGTCGTGAACCACGCCCAGACCGTCAACGGCAGCCGCGTCATGGACATGCCCTTCGTGCGCAGATTGAGCGTTGTCGTGATGAAGTTCAGCGCGCCCAACAGCGAGGCGATGCAAAAGAGGGCGATGCTGACGATCCACAGATTCTGCCCCATACCGAGTCCAGGCCCGGCGATCTCCCCAATGGCGCTCAGCGGCGCATAGGCCGTCCATCCGGAGATCGGCGCTCCGCCGGAGACGAAGAAGGCCGCCAGCAACACCAGGAATCCGGCCAGCGTGACCCAGAACGAGAGCATGTTCAAGACCGGGAAGGCCATATCGTGCGCCCCGACTTGAATCGGCAGGAAGTAGTTGCCGAAGCCACCCAGCGGCGCCGTCGTCAGCACGAAGAAGATCATGATCGTCCCGTGCATCGTCACCAGCGAGAGGTAGAATTCGGGGCTGATCGTCCCCCCGGCCATCGCCTGTGGAAAGAGCTTCGCCAGGAGCGGCCACCGTTCGGTCGGCCACGCCAGCCGCAGGCGCATGTAGAGGGAGAGGACGATGCCGATCGTGACGGCCGCCATGGCGAGGAAGAGATATTGCAGGCCGATCACCTTATGATCGGTGCTGAAGATATAGCGTCGGATGAAGCTCTTCGGGGCTTCGTGAGTCGCGACAGCCTGTGTCATCGCCTTCCCTCCTCATTGACTGTTCTCATCCCCTCACGGCTCATGTCTTCCTCGAGCGCGCGGGCGGATCGGCGCGTCACTGGCTCGCCCGCTGTCTCAACCACGCTTCGAATTCCGGCTCAGGGAGCACCGACAGAAATCCGCGCATTCGGTGATGACTGAGCCCGCACAGCTCCGCGCAGGCGATCTCGAACTGACCGGTCTTCACCGCCTTGAAGTGAATGTTGATGGCCAGGCCGGGAACAGCATCCTGCTTCATGCGCAGAGGCGGAACCCAGAAGCTGTGGATCACGTCCTTCGAGCGTAAGATCACGTGAATATCGCGGTTGACGGGAATGGCCATCTGATTCACCGTCACGATGTCATCGCGCGCCGCCGGATCGGTGAAATCCAGCCCGACGGGATTGTCCACGTCGTTGATGAGTTCCGTTCGCGTACGGCCGAACTTCCCGTCCGGACCGGGGTATCGGATGTTCCACACAAACTGCTGAGCTGTGACTTCGACCTGGAGCGCTCCCGGGGGCGGCGCATTCAGGTGCAGCTTGGCCCAGACCCGTTGCCCGAGAACGGCGAGCGAGAGGAACACGACGGCCGTGACCGTCGTCCAGAGGATCTCCAGTCGGCGGCTCTCGTGCCAATAGCTCGCTCGCTCTTCTCCCCGGCGCCGATACCGAATGATGAAGAATCCGAGCGTCGCTTGAGCTGAGACGAAAGCGATCCCAATGATCGTGAGCGTGAGCATGAATTGCCGATCAATGCTCGGGCCGTGTTCGGAGATCGCCTCGGGGAACCACCAGAATCGTCCGGCGAACAAAACGACTGTGGCAAGGGTGATCGCCCAGATGATCAGCGCTAAGGCAAATCCCATTGTTATGACCTCGCCGTGCCTGTTCTCACCTTGCGGAAGGCTCCCTATATAGCACGGGCCGGATCGCCTTGTCAACCTGAGGGGGCGCGACTCGATCTCGAAGGGAGCGTGGGTCCTTCAGGCTTCCTGTGATAGACTTGGGAACGCAGAGCAGGGAGCAGGCGTACCATGTCGAGGAGGCCGGGCGTATGAAGGCGCAAGGAATCGAGGCGATGAAGCGAGCCCTCTGGCGAAAGGTCCGCGAGTGGAATGAGCGCTATCACGTGCGAGAGACGATCGCGGAGGTGACGGCCGCTGTGTCCTCGGCCGCGCAAAAGGGGGCGGACCTTCTCGCGGATGGGCTCGAGGCGGCCCGTCATCGGATCGAGACCTCCGCCGAGAGCGCCGATGTTCGGGAGGAGGTGAAGCGAACGGTGGAGGAGATCCGGCAGGGCGTCGAATCCGCCGCGCACGCGGCGCGCGAGAAGGCTGAAGCCTTCGCGCGCCGGATCGAGGCCGAGTATCGGCGGGCGGAGACGCTCGGCCACATGTTCGAGCGCGCAGCGGGCGCCGAGGAGCGTCTGCGCTCGGGATGGGAGGACGTGCGCGCGTGGATCGAGCGGAATCCGGGGAAAACGGCGGCCCTCACCTTCTCCTTCATCGCGGGGGTGCGCGCCGGGAGTGCTTTCCCTCAGTTAGGCGCGGTCCTGCTGGGCGGTGGCGGCGCGAATCACTGGTTCTTTCACAGCGCGCTCGCTCCGTACGGATTGCGCCGTCTGACCGAGCGCTACATGGCATATCTTCGCGAGCAGGAGCGTCTGCTGGCCGAAGGACGCCTGGACGAAGCTGAGCGAGCTCGGATCGAATTCCAACAGGTGATCGCGCGGTATGTGGGCGCGCCGTTGCTCGGCGTCTTCAGCGTCACCTTGGGCGGAACGCTCATCGCCGAGAGCCTCTCGCCGGCGCGCCTCACCGGAGCGCCCATCGAGCTGATCCTCGGAGGAAATCCGATTCTGAATCGCCTCTGGCTCTTCTCCAACGGACTCATCTGCGTGCACAACGGCGTCCGGTTCTTCCTGATCGCGTTCGCCGATGCTGAGGCGGTGCAGCGAGCGGTTCAGGAGATTCGCGGCGTGCTCCCGACCGCGGAGGAGCCGACCTGATCAGCTCAAGCCAGGGCCGCGCGGACCCGCGTGACGGCCTCCACGATGACGCGCAGTTTCGCGATCGCTTCCTCGACCGTGCGCGTCTTCAACCCGCAGTCGGGATCAATCCACAGGGCTTCGGTCGGGACCACCTCCAGACCCTGCCGGATGCGCGCCAGGACCGTCTCCACGTCCTCGATCACATGGGAGTGCACGTCCACGACGCCGAAGCTCAAATCCTTCGTGAAGGGGACGCGCTTGAAGTGCTCGAGCAGATCGAGGTTGCTGTTGGACATCTCCAGGTCGAAATTGTCCACCGGCAGCGCGAGCATGTCCGGATAGATCTTCTCGAACGCGCCGTAGCACGCGTGGCTGATGAAGTAGGCGGGGAGTCCCTCGGTCACGATCTGCATCGCCTCGCGCGCGAGCCCCAATTCGGAGGGGCGGACCGAGAGCGCGGGTTCGTCAATCTGGATGATGCGCGCGCCGGCCTCGATCAGCGCTTCGACCTCTTTTCGGATCTCGCGCGCCAGCGCCAAGCAGGTGGCACGGCGATCCGGGTAATATTCGTTGAAAGACCAGTCCATGACCGTATACGGGCCGGTGAGCATGCCTTTGACCGGTCTCGTCGTGAGGCGTTGAGCGAAGCGCCACCAGGAGACGGTGATCGGTCGCTCCCATCGCACTTCGGAGACGATGATCGGCTTTCGGTAGTACCGGTTCCCGTAGGAGCGAACGAGGCCGCCGATCTCGAATCCGCGCATGTTCTCGGCGAAGTAGGTGACCATGTCCCCGCGATACTGTTCGCCGTCCACGAGGACATCAATCCCCAGCTCTTCCTGCGTGCGGATCCAGAATTCGGTCGCGCGGCGTTCAAGCCGCTCCAGCTCTTCGCGCGAGATGAGGCCGCGCGCCCACTGCGCGCGCGCCCGTTGCAGCTCCTCGGGTTTGGGGAAGCTCCCGACGGCGGTCGTCGGCAGCAGGGGAAGTTCGATGCCTAAAGCGCGCAATTTCTCTCGACTCATGACTTGAACCTCATGCCGATGGTGACCAGATGCCGCAACTTCCGAAACGCGCGATCGCGCGGCAAGAATTCGAGTCCTGTAGAAGGGTTCAGATAAGCGACATCGCTGCGAATGGCCGGAAGCAACCGTTCGAGCGCCGCGGCGACTTCGGCTTCGGGCTCCAGTTTCGTATTGCGTCCATCAATGAGGCCGAGGCCAAGAGCCTTGGCCGACCCCTCGACGGCGATGCGCTCCACAAGCTGTGGGCTGTAGGTGAAATCCAGTCCCAGGACATCCACAGGGAGCTCTTGGAGCCGCGCATAGCGCGTCGAGACGTCGCCGAAGGAGATATAGAGGGCCAGGCGAGCGGCGCCTTTGGCCTCGACGAGCGCGCGAATCCCGGCGGCGAAGAGATCGAACGCCGCGTCCTCGAGCACAATCGCCGGCTCATCCACTTGGATGAGCTCGGCGCCCGCAGCGGCCAACTCAGCGACTTCTGCCGCCAGGGCCGTAGCGTAGTCCTCGACGCGCCGTTCCAGATCGCGATATTCTCCTCGCTCGACCAGCGAGAAGACGGCCAGCGTATAGGGACCCGTCAGCACAGGCTTCACCGGTCGCGAGGAGACCGAGCGCGCGTACCGATATTCCTCGAGAAGGATCGGCCGCTCGCGAACGAGGCGGCCCACGATGACCGGTTGGCGGAAGTAGAAGTTCGTATCGAAGTATCGGAGCAGACCGTTGATCGTCGTCCCCTGCAGCTTCCCCGCCAGATGAGAGATCGGATCATACCACCGGATCTGCCCATCGGTCACCACGTCCAGCCCAGCTTCGATCTGCTCGGCGATGGCGCGACGCACCATCTCGTCCTCAGCGCGCCGAATATCGGCTTCGGTCGCTTCCCCGCGATCGAAGCGCGCCAGCGTCTGGCGCAGGACCTGCAACTCGGGCGAATCGCCAATGCGTGGATAGCTTCCGGCGTTGGTCAGGATCAGATTCATCGTCGGAGTACCTCGCGGGTCTCTTCTTCGATGATCTCGCGGATGCGCGGGACGGCGGCTTCGAGCGCCACGTCCTCGATCGCCCGCGTGCGGCGGCGGAGGATCTCCACCTGACCGCGCGCGAGTTTGTGCGGTCCGATGGTCACACGAAGGGGAATGCCGATGAGGTCCGCATCTTTGAATTTCACGCCGGCGCGTTCCTCGCGATCGTCGTAGAGGACTTCCACATGAGCCGCCGTCAGCTCGGCGTAGAGGCGTTCGGCCGCCGCGCGTTGCGCGTCATCGGCCATGTTCACGGGGACGAGGACGACCTGAAACGGAGCGATCGTGATCGGCCAGATGATGCCGTCTTCATCGTGGTAGAGCTCGACGGCTGCGGCCATGACGCGCTCGACGCCGATGCCATAGCTGCCCATGACCAGCGGCACGGCTTTCCCCTCCTGATTGAGCACATAGGCGCCCATGGATTCACTGTATCGCGTGCCGAGCTTGAAGATGTGACCGATCTCCAACCCCTTTCGGACGACGAGCGTGCCCTCGCACTGGGGGCAACCCTCGCCCGTCTTCACCAGACGCAGATCGGCCCACCGCGTCACGCGGATGTCTCGCTCGACGTCCACCCCGCGCAAGTGGAAATCGTCGCGGTTGGCCCCGGTGACCATGTTGCGCCGCCCGCGCAGAGCGAGGTCGGCGAGGATCGGATAGGTCGTGACGCCCACAGCACCGATGCTCCCCGGATACGCGCCGAGCGCCGCCTTGATCTCCTCCGGCTGCGCGGGACGAATGTGCGCGGCGCCGGTGGCATCGGCCAGTTTCGCTTCATTCAGTTCGTGATCGCCGCGGAGCAGAAGGAGCGTGAACTGATCGTCCAAGAAGTAGGCGAGCGTCTTGATCTGTCGCTCGGCCGGCGCGCCGCCGGGGAATTCCTCAAGGTCCTTGATCGTGCGCACGCCCGGAGTCGGGAACATCTCCGGAGCCGGAAGCCCATCGGCGTCTCTGATCTCCGGCACGCGAGAGGTCGCCTTCTCCGTGTTGGCCGCATAGCCGCACGACGGACAGAGGGCGATGTGATCCTCTCCGGCGTCGGTGAGGACCATAAACTCGGCCGATTCCTGCCCTCCCATGGCGCCGGAGGAGGCCTGCACGACGAGGTATTTCAACCCGCAGCGATCGAAGATGCGACAATAGGCCTGGTACTGATCTCGATACGCGCGATCGAGCCCCTCCTCATCGAGATCGAACGTGTAGGCGTCCTTCATGATGAATTCGCGAACGCGCAAGACGCCCGAGCGCGGACGCGGCTCATCGCGGAACTTCGTCTGGATCTGATACCACACCTGAGGCAATTGCTTGTAGGATCGCAGCTCATGGCGCGCGATCGCGGTGAAGACCTCCTCGTGCGTCATGCCCAGGCAGAGGTCGCTCCCGCGCCGGTCGCGCAGGCGGAACATGTTCTCCCCCATGATCTCCCAGCGCCCCGACTCCTTCCAGATCTCCGCCGGGTGCAATGCGGGCAGGTGGAATTCCTGTCCCCCGATGCGATCCATCTCCTCACGGATGATGGCGATGATCTTCTGCATGACGCGCCAGGCCAGCGGCAGGAAGCTGTAGATGCCCGAGGCGAGCTGTCGAATCATCCCGGCGCGCAGCAGCAGTTGATGGCTGATGACTTCAGCATCCGCCGGCGTCTCGCGCAGGGTCGGAATGAACGCCCTCGACCACCGCATATATCCCCCCTTCGCCTTCCACAGCGAGTCAGGATATTTTACGCGAGCGGCGGCGATTTGCCTAGGGCGAGGCGGCTTCGGATTCGGCCAGCAGCAGAGCCTCCAGGGCCAATTGCCGATTGAGATTCCGCCAGAGGTCTCGCCGCAGGGCGGCGAGCCTCTCCGCGAGCCGCATCAGCCGCGGCGGCGGGAAGAAGGGCGCGAGCGCGGTCAGACGCGAGGCGACATCCACGTTCACCACCTCCTCCGCGCCCGACTGCAGACGGAGCAGATCGCCGAGCACCTGCTCGAGGACCTCCAGCCGACGCTCGAAGTCCTCCCGATCGAGACGCCGCCCCAAGTATTCCGCCGCCTTGATGAGCCGCACGCGGTCTCCGGTCGCGAGCACCGCCAAAAGCTCGAGGATCTCGTGGCGCATCTCCCGATAGACCGAGAGATCAATCGAGAGCGCTTTTCCAATTCGGCCCGAGGCCAAACGGGCCAGCAGGCGGATCTCCTCCTCCGGGCGCGTGAAGCGCTCCCGGAGGAAACGCTCGATCTCGGCCGTGCTCAGCGGAGCGAAATGGTAGATCTGGCATCGCGAGCGAATCGTGGGCAGGAGGCGGGTCGGCTGGTCGGTCACGAGGATGAGCAGAGATTCAACCGGCGGCTCCTCCAGCGTCTTCAGCAGAGCATTGGCCGCCTGCTCGGTCATCGCTTCAGCGCCATCAATGAGGAAGATGCGCCGGCGCGCCTCGAATGGTTTCCGATACGCGTGCTCGCGGAGCACGCGTATCTGTTCGATCTTGAGGAACGCCGTCTCCGGGCGGATGAGGGAGAAATCCATGTGCTCGCCTCGGTCGAACTTCCGGCAGCTCGGGCATGCATCGCAACTGTCGGGGAGGGGATCTCTCTGCGCATTCGGGCAGTTGATCGTCTTCGCCAGCGCGAGCGCGAATTGGCGTTTGCCGACGCCCTCCGGCCCGGAGAACAGCAGCGAGTGACCGAGACGCCCCTCGCGCGCGGCCACCTGAAGCGCTCGCTTCACCGGTTCGTTTCCGATGAGATCGCGAAAGGCCATCGTCAAGGATGGTCGCAAGCCGTCGTTGCTGTGAGCGTCCACCACCTCGCCCGCGGGGTGAAACGGGTGATCGGTCACAGATTGAGCGCGGACGCCACCGTCGTCCAGACCAGCTCGGCCGTCACGTCCTTTGGTCCCGAGGAGGAGATGACGCGAACGCGCTCGGGCTCCTGGCGCGCGACCTCCAGATACCCCTGCCGCACGCGGGCCAGGAAGGCTTCGCCACCGCGCTCGAACCGGTCCGTGAACCATCCCTTGCGGCGCCGCGCTTCGGCGATCTCGCAATCGAGTACGATCGTGAGCTCTGGCATCACCCCATCGGTCGCCCACCGGTTCACCTCGCGAACCATCTCAAGGGGCAGCCCCCGCCCGTAGCCTTGATAAGCGAGCGTCGCATCCGCATACCGATCGGAGAGGACGATGAGCCCCGCCTCCAGGGCCGGTCGAATGACGCGCGCGACATGCTCGGCGCGATCCGCCGCGTAGAGGAAGAGCTCCGCCATCGGTGACATCTCACGCGTGAGCACGAGGTCGCGAACAGCGCGACCCAACTCAGTCCCTCCCGGCTCGCGCGTCACCACCACACGAAAACCCAGAGACTGCAACTTCAGCGCGACGCGTTCGAGCATCGTCGTCTTGCCACTCCCATCAATCCCCTCGAACGTGATGAACACCCCTCGCATGAGACCACTCCTAACCCTAACACCTCGCGGCCCGGTTTTCAACATCGGTCAAGAGATCGCCCCACCGCGCACGGATCACGCGCATCACCTCGCGCTGAAGATGGGGATCATCGCCGAATCCGTGAAACCATATGACGTTGGGTTCGCGACGAAACCAGGTGAGCTGTCGTTTCGCGTAATGGCGCACGTCGCGCTGCGTCAGCTCAAGCGCTTGCGCGAGCGAGATCTCCCCGCGCAGGTATTGCACGATCCGCCGATACCCGTGGGCCTGAAGCGCCTTGGCCGTCTCCGGAACCCCCGATCGCAGCAGCGCCTGCACCTCCTCGACCCAGCCGCGCGCGAACATCTCCTCCGCGCGCCGATTGATGCGGCGGTACAGCTCCTCGCGCGGCGGATTCAAGGCGATCAGGTGCAGCCGATGCGCCAGCGAGGGCGGATCGGGACGCTCGCGCTGCGCTTCGGAGATGCGCCGCCCGGTCTGGAAGAAATACTCCAGCGCGCGCGTCGTGCGCGCCCAATCTCGCGGGGAGATGCGCGCGGCTGCCTCCGGATCCACGCGCGCGAGCATCCGATGCAGATGCGGCGGCCCGCGCCGCTGAAGGATGCGCTTCAATCGCTCTCGTAAGACGAGGTCCGTCGGCGGGGAGGGGAAGAGCGGTTGACGCAGCGCCCGGATATAGAAGCCCGTCCCGCCGACGAGGATGGCGAGCTTACCCCGCGCCTCAATCTCCTCGATGACCGAGAGCGCGCGACGCGCGTATTCGCCCGCCGTGAAATGCTCCGTGGGATCCAGAACGTCAATGAGATGGTGTGGGATGCCGCGCCGCTTCTCCGGCGGGACCTTCGCCGTGCCCACGTACAGCCCGCGGTAAAGCTGCACGGAATCGCAGTTGATGATCTCACCGTCGAAGGCTTCGGCCAGGGCGATCCCCAGCTCGCTCTTTCCTGACGCCGTCGGCCCCACGACGGCCAAGATCGGACGCTCTGCGGTCATGGCCAGAATCCGCGCAGAAGGCCGAGCAACAGCAGCGCGGTCAAGAGCGCCCATGCCCCCCACCGTTGCCCCCGCGTCATGGCCGATCCCCCTATCCCGATCTTCCGGTCCGTGCGGTCACCTCTGGTTTGAATGTCCGAGCGCGCGCTCTGCGGGCCTCAGGCGCGCGACCGACACCGACGCTCACGACCGTCCGTTCATCGAGGCGGATAATAGATGAACTTGTCCGTGAACCACTGACTCTCGAAGGCGTACACGCTCGGCAGCGGGCGAAACGGCGCAGCCAGACGGACCGCATTGATGGCCGCCCGATCCAGCGCCGGGATGCCCGAGGATTGTCGCAGCCGCAATTGCAGGAGTCGTCCATCCCGCGCGACTTCGAAGACGACAATCACCGTCGCCGGGGCTTGAAGCAGGTTCGCCTCCGGAGGGATGAACCAGCGTTGCTGGATCGCGCGCTCCAAATACGCGCGATACTCTTCCATGGCGGCGACGGCTTGCGCATTCACCGACGGCGGGCCCTCCAACGTCACGCCCGATTGGGGATTGCTGAACGATTCCACCGAAGCCGGAGCACTGCTGCCGCGAAGCGCGGCGAGGATGGATTCCGGAATGGAGTCGCGACGACGATCGAGCGCTTCTCCGTGAGATCCCGGGGCCGGAAGAGTCGGGGCCAGGCGCGGGTCCGCCCGCGCTTCCTGAGCGGACGAACCGGCCAGGGGGCGAGAGGTTGGTGGCTTGTCCTCGATCAGCTCCGGCAGCGTGCGACCTCGGCCACTCACCTTCGGCAACGAGGAAGAGCCCGTGGGATTCGGGTTCGGCTCTCCACGCGCGATCGTCGTGCGTTCGGAGAGAAATTCGGGATGTCGTGGCGGACGCACAGCTTCCACCCCTCCGAGCTGCCGAATCACCTCCGGCGGGGGCGCATAGAAGGGCCTATCCAGCTCGATGATCTCCCCGCGAGGGTATCCGGCCATGCCTCCCTCCTCTTCCGCCGAAGTAGGCGGTGGCGGAGAAGCTCCCCAAAGCGAGATCATGAGAGCAAGGGCCAGGTGAAGCAGCAGCGAGATCACCCCACCGACGCGCGCTTCCCGCGTCAGACGGAACGTCTCGTTCAGGGCGAGGGCCGTCTGGAAGGAGAGGCGCTCCATCTGCCCATCCTTTCATCCCAGCCGAGCGTGCGCGGAGCAACCTCGCACGACGCGCGCGGCGCGATTTCGCCGACGGCTTCTTCTCACTGAACGCTGCCTCGTGACCCGAAACACTCACAATGATAGCCCGGAGCTGGCCGCCGAATCAACCGATCCTCACGCGATGCCCGTGGTCTTCGATCGCCGCGAGAATGCGCAGCGCCAGCGCCAGCGCCTTGCGCCCATCCTCGCCGCTCACAAGAGGAGGCGTCCCTTCGCGCACGCACCTCAGAAAAGACTGAAGCTGCGCGCGCAGCGGCTCGTCTTTCGCCACCGGAACGCGCTCGGCGACGATGCGCGGGCGCTGGCCGGGATCGAAGGGGGTCACGAGGCGATAGACCTCCAGCTCCTGGCGGGTGTAGTCCAGGGAGAGATACGCGTTCGGTTGAAAAACCCGGAGCTTTCGCACCTTCTCCCGCGAGATGCGGCTCGCCGTCACGTTGGCGACGCAGCCATTGGCGAACTCCAGCCGCGCATTGGCGATGTCCACGCGATCGGTCAGGATGGGGACACCCACAGCGTAAATCGCCTGAATGTCGGCCTGGACCAGAGAGAGCAAAATGTCCAAATCGTGAATCATCAGGTCGAGGACGACGTCAATGTCCAAACTGCGCTCGGTGAACTCGCCCAGGCGATGGACCTCGAAGAACTTGGGTTCGACGATGAGCGCCGTCAGCGCTCGCACCGCCGGGTTGAAGCGCTCCAGATGCCCGACCTGCAGGAGCGCTCCCGTCTGCCGCGCCCATCGGATCATGCGCTCGGCCTCTTCCAATGTGCGCGCCATCGGCTTCTCCACGAGGACCGCCACACCATGTTTCAGGAATTCGCAGGCGATCTCGCAGTGGCTCTCGGTCGGGACGGCAATGCTCACCGCATCCACCTGGCTGAGAAGCTCATGATAATCGGCGTAGTACCGAACGGCGTATTGCGCGGCGATCTGCTCGCCTCGCGTCCGATCCGTGTCGCACACGCCAACGAGCGTAGCCTCCGGGAGCGAAGTGTAGATCCGCACGTGCTCTTTCCCAATTCGCCCCACACCGATGACTGCCACGCGCGTCATCGCGTGTCAAGTGTAATGAAGCCCAATGCGGAGGAGCAAGCGATGCGCCGCCGTAAGTACCGCGCTCCGTCACCCGCGTGCCGCATCGAGCTTGCCCGCTCAATAAGGCTCCCCCCATAATCTCCGTTCGGTGCTCGCACGCCGGCTGCAGAGGGAGACGCTATGGCCGCTCCTGCTGGCGGGACTGTGCGGACTCTTCTTCTTCTACCGCCTGGGCGCGATGGCCCTCATCGGCCCCGATGAACCGCGTTATGCCCAGGTCGCTCGAGAGATGCTGGCCCGCCGAGATCCCATCACCCCGACAATCGGCGGACAGCCCTGGCTGGAGAAACCCGCCCTCACCTACTGGTTGATGGCCCTCAGCATGCAGGCCTTGGGCGTCAGCGAGCTCGCCGCTCGATTGCCCTCGGCGCTGCTGGCGACAGCCGTGGCCTTTTTCCTCTACGGCGTAGGACGGCGGGCTCACTCTCCCCTCTACGGATTCTTCGCCGCGTGCTGTTTCATTGTGACTCCCATGGCCTTCGGCTTCGCGCGCGGCGCGACGACCGATATGCCGTTCTCGGCGACACTCACAGCCGGCCTTTGCCTCCTCTTCCTCGCCTCGGAGGCGACTGCGCCCCGAAGACGATCCCGGCTTTTCATCGCGGCCGGCTTCTGCTTCGGCCTCGCTGTCCTCGCGAAGGGGCTCATCGGGGCGCTCTTCCCAATCCTGATCATGGGAAGCTCGTTCTTCCTTCGCCGGTCGCTGAGGATATTCCCGCGGGGGAAGGAGCTCGCCTGGAGCGGCCTCGCATTCCTGCTGGCGTGCGCCAGCTGGTATGGTCCCATGCTCGCGCGACACGGATGGCGATTCGTCAATGAGTTCTTCATCGAGCACCACATCCAACGTTACACGACCGAACGATTCCAACATCCCGGCCCTGTTTACTACTATCTCCCCGTTCTGCTCGTCGGCATGTTCCCGTGGACGCCTCTGCTCCTTCCGGCCCTCGCGCGGCTTCTCAGAGAGCGACGCGGAATCGCCTCGAGTGGGGATTCCGAGAACCACCCCCTTGCACGTCTCAGGGTGTTCGCGGCCCTGTGGATCGCCTGGCCCTTCCTCTTCTTCTCTTTCTCTCAGTCCAAGCTCCCGGGCTATCTGTTGCCCGTCATCCCGGCTGCGGCTCTCTTGGCCGCTGCCGAACTGCTCCGCATATGGGAGGCGCCTCCGGCTCGCGCAATGAAGCTGCAGGCGACCTCACTCCCGATCTTCTTCTTCGCCATTGCTGAGGCGGCGCTTCTTTATGCCCGACGAGAGCTCGGGGACGTCAACTCCATGAAGCCCCTCTTGCTGTGGGGAATCAGAGGAGGAGCTTTGGTCGGAATCGGACTGGCGCTCGCCGCTCGACAGAGGGCCCTCATTCTCTTCATCCTCTCACTGTGCGTCGCCGGTGTGCCCATATTGCTCACAATCTTCCAGCCCGCGATTGAGAGGAAAGAGTCCTATCGAACTGTAGCCGAGATCGCTCTGAGAAATTTCCAGCCCGGGGAGAGACTCCTCGGGTACGGTTGGTTCCACCATACGTTGACCTTTTACACCAATGCGCGCTCGATCTATGATGAGCACGGGAGGGTCCGCATCATCTTCTCACAGAAAGAGTTATGGGAAATCGCGCGCGATCTCGGCTCCGTGCTCGTTGTAACCCGACAGCGCCACGTGCGCGAGCTTCGCAGCTCCCCCGGGTTCGACGTTGAGTTGGTCGGGTCAGATGGCGAATACTGCGTTGTGAGGCTCAAAGTGCTGAAATAACTGGGGTTTAACGAAGTCCGGATGAGGTGGGGTGAGGCCAACCATGCTCTTGACAAAATCAGAGAATCTCACTATATTCATATCAGGAAAGTTGAGCAAACAAAACGAAACTTTTGGGAGGTGAGGGCTATGCTGGCGAGATGGCGACCGTTTGATGAGTTCTTCAATCTCTATCGGGACATTGACAACATGTTTCGCCGGGTCTTCTATGATCTGACCCGGGATCTTGAAGAGTGGTTCGCGCCTCGGTCCGAGGAGGAGGGGCTTCCTCGGCTCTCCAGCTCGTGGATTCCGGTCGAAGCGTTCGTGGATCAGGGGAAGCTGCATCTGCGGGTGGAGGTGCCGGGTGTGGATCCGAAGGACCTGGACATCAGTGTCACGGGCAACCAGCTCGCGATTCGCGGTCGTAAGACCTTTGATCGGAAGGTCGAGGAAGCCAACTTCATCCGTCGGGAGATCGCCTATGGGAGCTTCGAGCGGGTGATCCCGCTGCCTGAGGGTGTCAATACGGACCAGATTGAGGCGACCTATCGGAATGGCGTCCTGGAGTTGGTGATGCCAGCTCCGGCGGCGCTAGAGGTGAAGAAGGTTCAGGTGAAGGTGTTAGAAGCTCCTCGGGCGGCCGAGGCGGCGGCCAAGTGAGGATCGTCATCCCCCTCCTGAGCGGGGAGGGGGATTTTGTTTTTCGTGCTTGACAAAGGAGGCCTCTTCTCCATATACTCAGATGGTTCTGTAGAGAGGGTGGGAATTTCAGGCACCCGGCGGGTTGTCGGAGAGCGCGTGTGGGGGCAAGACGTGCCGCCGCCGGGGAGGAGTGGAGCCCTCTGTGCGGGACCAGACTTCGGTCGCTTCGTCGGAAGAGCAACGTGCGAAGACGACCCGACATCCAGTAAGCGTGGGGCAGACTCTGAGGAAGACGAGAACGCGTATGGAGACCTTACTGGAATCCATTGATGACGAGCTCCTGATGGAGGAAGACCCGTCCTCTCTGGAGGAGGGCTTCTCCCGTGAGGACCTCTTGGATTTCGCCTATCCCGAGGAGGAGTTTGAGGAGGGATTGGAGGGCCTCTCTGAGGGCGAGGCGTTGGAGGAGGAGATCGCGGGAGAGGGAGAGATCGAGGAGGTTGAGGCGGTTGATGCGATTCGGACGTATTTTCGGGAGATCGCCTCGACGCCCCTACTGACGCAGGAAGGGGAGGTCCTGCTGGCCAAGCGCATTGAGCGCGGACAGCGCATGGTGCGGAAGGCCCTCTCTCGTTCGCCGATCGCCGTCATGGAGCTTCTGGCGCTGGGCGAGCGGCTTCGGAAGGGGGAGATCGAGCTGGAGGAGTTCGTGGATACGGAAACTGAGGCCTCGTCCGAGGAGCGAGCGCGTCAGTTGAGGGCGCAGGTGTTGCACATTCTGGACGAAGTGAAGAAGCTCTATCGGCGCTGTCGCGCGCAGGCGGAGCGGCTGCGGACGCTGCGTAAGGATGGGGCGCGTCGGCGTCGGCTGCTGCGCCAATTTCAGAAGACGCGGGTTCAGCTCTCGCGCAAGATTCGGGAATTGGATCTGACGCCCTCAGTTCGCGAGAAACTCATCGCGAAGATTCGGCAGGCGGTCGAGGAGTTGCGGCGGGCTCGCGAGGAGTTAGCGCAAGCCGAGGCCGCCGCCGGGCGGAGCCGGCGGCAGTCGGCCGAGATGCGCGCGCGCCTGCGTGCGGCCCGACGGCGGGTGCGGGAGTTGGAGGAGCAATACGGGGTAGCGCTTCAAGACCCGGCTCGAACGTTGGAGCGGATCGCGCGCGGCGAGCAGCAGTCGGAGCAGGCGAAGCGCGAGTTGACGGAAGCGAACTTGCGTTTGGTGATCGCCTTCGCCAAGCGATATGCGCATCTGGGGCTGCCGTTGCTCGATCTCATTCAGGAGGGGAACATCGGGCTCATGAAGGCGGTCGAGAAGTTCGACTATCGGCGGGGGTACAAGTTCTCGACGTATGCCGTGTGGTGGATTCGACAGGCGATTCGGCGAGCGATCTCGGACAAGGCGCGGACGATTCGCCTCCCCGTGCACGTGACCGATACGTTGGAGCGCGTCCGGCAAGTGACGCGGGAGCTGAGTGAGAAGTTGGGACGGGAGCCGACGCCGGCCGAGATCGCGCGGAAGGTGGGGATCACGACCGAGAAGTTGCGACAACTGATGGAGGCCGCGCAGGGCCCCGTCTCCTTGGAGACGCCCATGTTTGAGAACGAAGAGGTCCGGCTCGGTCATCTCATCCCGGACAAGAGCTCCAACAATCCCATTGAGCTGGCGATTCAGAACAACCTCAAGCGCGTGACGGAGGAATCGCTGAAAGTCCTCACGCCACGCGAGCAGACGATCATCCGCATGCGGTTCGGCCTCAATCCGCAGGGAGAGGAATACACGCTGGAGGAGATCGGCAAGCATCTGGGCGTCACGCGCGAGCGCGTCCGTCAGATCGAGGCTCGGGCCTTGGCGAAACTGCGCCATCCGGCGATCAGTTCCAAGCTCAAGTCCTTCCTGGGTTGAGGACTATGGGAGAGCGGATGGAGGAGTTCCAGACCGGACATGAGACTTCATCCCATTCGACTATGACGAAAAATGATCTCATCCTGATCGAGGGCGTGTTGGAGGTCCTGCCCGAAGGGCATGGCTTTCTGCTCTCGCCCGAGAATGGCTACATTCCCAGCCCGGACGACATCTACGTCGCGCAATCGCAGATTCGTCGGTTCAAGATGCGCACGGGTGATGTCGTGTGCGGGCTCTGTCGCCCGCCCCACGATGATGAGCGGTATTTCGCTCTGGTGCGGGTGGAGACGATCAACGGGGAACCTCCGGACAAGCGGCGCGAGACGCCGCCTTTTGAGACGCTGGTCCCGCTGTTCCCGGAGGAGCGATTTCGCCTGGAGACGACGCCGGACAACCTCTCGGCGCGGGTGATGGATCTGTTGACCCCGATCGGGAAGGGGCAGCGCGGTCTGATCGTGGCTCCGCCGCGCACGGGGAAGACGATGCTCCTTCAGACGATCGCCAATTCGATCACCCGCAATCATCCGGAGGTGAAGCTGATCGTTCTCCTGATTGACGAGCGTCCGGAGGAGGTCACCGATTGGGAGCGCAAGGTGCATGGGGAGATCGTCGCCTCCACCTTCGATCAGCCGGCGGAGCGGCATGCGCGCGTGGCGGAGATCGTCCTGGAGAAGGCCAAGCGGCTGGTCGAGTATGGGAACGATGTGGTGATCCTGTTGGATTCCATCACCCGCTTGGCGCGCGCGCACAACTCCATCGTGGAGCGGAGCGGTCGGACGCTGACTGGGGGGATTGATGCCAGCGCCATGGAGAAGCCGAAGCGCTTCTTCGGCGCCGCGCGCAATCTGGAGGATGCGGGCAGTCTCACCATCATCGCCACGGCGCTCATTGATACGGGATCGCGCATGGACCAGGTCATCTTCGAGGAGTTCAAGGGAACGGGCAACATGGAGATTCACCTGGACCGTGCGTTGGCGGACAAGCGCGTCTTCCCGGCCATTGACATTCATCGGTCGGGGACGCGGCGGGAGGAGTTGCTCATCCCGCCTCAGGATTTGAATCGCATCATCGTCCTGCGTCGCGTTCTGGCCACGCTCTCGCCGGTCGAGGCCATGCAGCTCATGCTGGAGCGCCTGGCGAAGACGAAGACGAACGCGGAATTCCTGAATTCGCTTCAGGTCGAATCGGAGCGAGCCGCCTCGTCGCGACGCTGAGATTCGACGCGCCCTCTCGGCCCTCTGTGAGGGCGTGATCCCCGGGATCACGCGAAGGGGGGCTTTCCCCAACCGGCGCTCTTGACGCCGTGCCCCTCAACCCCATAAAATAGCAACCGCCGAACCACCAATACGACAACGAGGAGGGATGGAGCCATGAGGCGGGTGATCACATGCAGTGTCGCGCTTTCCCTGATCGTCCCATTTGTCAGCCTGTGGGCTCAGGAGCAAAAAGCCGGGCAAGCACCGGCGCCGAAAGCGGCGGCGCGTCCGGCGCTCAAGACTCATTCCGGTGAGGTCGTCTCCGTCGACACGGCGAAGAACCAGATCGTGATCAAGCAGCGGACGGGCAAGGAGATGACGCTGGAGGTCGCCCCGGACGCTCGGATCACGAAGGCGCGTCAGACGATCACCTTGAGTGATGTGAAGCCGGGCGATCGCGTGACCACGCGCTGCGACGAATCCGGTGGCAAGTGCCTGCTCAAGTCCATCCGTGTCCAGGTGGCCCGAGCGGCCGCTCGGACACCGTGAGGATCTTCGTTGATGGGACGACTCTCGTCGGGAGGTGATCCGGAGGGAACCCGATGCCCGACGGAGTCGTCCTGTGTTTATTTTTTGAGGCCCTCCGTAGTGGCCTCGCAATCCAGATGATCGCGCCAGGTGGAGGCGATGCCCCATGCTCTTCAAGGTCGTGAGCGCGGCGACGCTCGGCATTGATGCCTATCTGGTGGAGGTCGAGGTGGATCTCTCTCCTCGGGCGGGGGATCAAGCCGGATCGGCCTTCATCATGGTGGGTTTGCCGGATGCCGCCGTTCGGGAGAGTCGCGAGCGCATTCGCGCGGCGATTCAAAATTGCGGGTTCTTCTTCCCCATTCATCGCGTCACGGTGAATCTCGCGCCGGCGGACATCAAGAAAGAGGGGTCGAGCTTTGATCTGCCGATCGCCGTAGGCATTCTCGGCGCGAACGGATACCTGGAGGGGGTAAGCCTCGAGGATGCGCTCTTTGTGGGAGAGCTCTCCCTGGATGGTCGCCTCCGACCGATTCGCGGCGCCTTGCCCATCGCCGTGGCCGCGCGAGCGCGCCGTATTCGACGCCTGTTCGTGCCGGAGGAGAATGCGCGCGAGGCGGCCGTCGTCGAGGGGATTGACGTGTACCCGGTGCGGACGCTCCCGGACCTCGTTCGGATGCTCACCGGGCAGACCTCGACCGCTCCTCTGAAGATCTCTCCCGGGGAGTTCGTGAGGGAGATCAATCGGTATCCCGTTGATTTCAGCGAGGTGAAGGGGCAACTGGCGGCCAAGCGGGCCATCGAGGTCGCGTGCGCTGGGGGGCACAACATCTTGATGATCGGTCCGCCGGGAAGCGGCAAGACGATGCTCGCCAAGCGTATTCCGACGATCCTGCCGCCGCTCACTTTCGAGGAGGCCATCGAGGTCACCAAGATTCACAGTGTCGCGGGATTGACCGAAGAGCGCGGTCTTGTGGTGACCCGACCGTTTCGCGCCCCGCATCACACGATCAGTGATGCGGGGCTGATCGGCGGCGGTGCTATTCCCCGACCTGGGGAGGTCAGCCTCGCCCATCATGGCGTCCTCTTCTTGGACGAGCTGCCGGAGTTCGATCGAAATGTGCTCGAAGTCTTGCGGCAGCCGCTGGAGGACGGGCGCGTGACGATCTCCCGCGCGGCGATGTCCTTGACGTTCCCCGCGCGGTTCATGCTGGTGGCGGCGATGAATCCCTGCCCGTGCGGGTATTGGGGGTCGCGCGTGCGACAGTGCACGTGCACGCCGGCCATGATCCAGCGTTACGTCTCGAAGATCTCCGGGCCGCTTCTGGATCGCATAGACATTCACATCGAGGTCCCGGCGGTGCGATTTCGAGAGCTCGCCGATAGTGCCGCGGGTGAAACCTCTCAGACCGTTCGAGAGCGCGTGGTTCGTGCTCGCGAGCGGCAGGTGCGCCGTTATGTGGCCGATGGGATTTACTGCAATGCGCAGATGACGCCCCGGCTGATCCGCACATACTGTCGGCTGGAGGAATCGGCCGAGCGCCTCCTGGAACACGCCGTCTCGCGGTTGGGGCTATCCGCTCGCGCCTACGATCGCATCCTGAAAGTGAGTCGCACGATCGCCGATCTCGAAGAGAGTGACGTCATTCGACCGCATCACATCTCCGAGGCGATTCAGTATCGCAGTCTCGATCGCGCGTATTGGATGTGAGCCTCATCGGGCCGGATGTGGGGAGGTCGCGCGGGAGGAGAGGGCGAGAGCGCGATCCTCGGGGATCCAGAGGGCGAGGAGAGACGTCGCGAAAGGAAAAGTCGCCATCGCCGCGAGCACACCCTCGAATCCGAACGTTCGGGTAAGGGGTTCACCGAGTGCCGGAGCCATCGAGCCGACTCCCCACGCGAATCCCATCATCAGCGCGGAGACGGTCGAGGTCTCCCGTGGAGCCAGCTCCTGGGCCGTGGCGACGTTCACGGGGAAGACGGACATGAGGGTGAACCCTCCGGCGATGAGGGCGGCCACGCTCAGCGGACCGCGTCCGAGCGCCGCCATGGCGAACAAGAGCGGGATGAGCACGCCTGTCCCGAACGTGAGCCATCGGCCGCCGAAGCGTTCGGCGAAGGCTCCTCCGAGAAAACTCCCGCAGGCCCCGGCCAGCAGATATGCCGTCAAAAGCCCACCCGTCTCGCGCAAGCCATATCCCCGCTGGGTCAGAATGAAGGGCATGTAGCTGTTGGTCATCACATACATGGCCGAGCGGGAGACGGTGATGACGTAGAGGGAGAGCATCGGGCGCCAGACGCGACGCAGCGTCCCCGCCAATTCGGCGAGGGCGCGCGACCTGTTCGAGGACTGTTCGCGCCAATCGTCGCGGGGGGCATAGCGATAGAGGAGGAGAGCCGCCAGCCATCCGAGCGGCATCAGCAAATAGGTTCGCGTCAGGTCCGTGGCCGCCACGATCGCCGTGATGATCAGAGGACCGAGGGCGAAACCGAGCGTCCCCGAGGACGAGAACGTCGAGAGCGCGAGCCGGCGCCGATGCTCATGGGTTCGAGCGGCCAGGGCCGCGCCCTGCGGATGAAACGCTCCGTTGCCGATCCCCCCCAAGATGAGGAAGAGCAAGAGCATCCCATAGGACGTCGCCGTGCCGATGAGCGAGAGGAACGATCCGGCGATCGCCGGCCCGGCGATGGCGAACGCGCGGCGCGAGTACCGATCGGCCAGAAATCCATACACGGGCTGCATGAGCGAGGAGGTGAAATTCAAGAGCGGCGCGAGCCAGAAGACCTCCGCTTCGCTCAGATGCAACTTCCGCGCGATCAGCGGCAGCAGCGGATAGAGCGTGCTCGTATGCAGGTCGTTCACGAAATGGCCGAATCCGAGAATCAGAAGCGCTCGCCGTCCTTCTCGCGACATGTGTGCCTCCGCGTCATGAGGCTCGTCTGGCCGCCTCATGCAGGAAGTGCGCGAAGATCGCCCGTGAGAAGGCGTCCGAGGCGAACGTCAGCTCCGGGTGCCATTGGACGCCGAGGATGAACACATCAGGTCGCACATCGAGCACGGCCTCGATGATCCCGTCCTCGCTCCATGCGATCGGCTTCAGATCGCGCCCCACGTCTCTCACAGCCTGATGGTGGAAGCTGTTGACGTCGGCCGTCGTCCCTCCGGCCAGATGGGCGAGAAGCGTCCCTGCCGCGATCCGGATGCGATGGGTGGGGGGCTCCCCGGGCGCGTCCGGTTCATGCCGCACGGCCCTCTCCCGCTCCGAGGCGATATCCTGATAGAGCGTGCCGCCCCGAAAGACGTTGAGCACTTGCATCCCGTAACAGATGGCGAGTACAGGTCGGCGATAGACTTCCGCAGCCTCAAGAAGCAACCAATCGGTCTGGTCGCGCTCCGGCAGCACCGACCTCAAACGCGCGTGCGGAGGGTGCCCATATCGGCGGGGATCCACGTCGGTATGACTCCCGCTGAGGAGCACCCCGTCGCATCGCTCCACCAAATTGAAGAGGAGGGCGCGGTCCGGCAGCAGGGGGACGAGGATCGGAACACCGCCGGCTGCGCGCACCGCCTCCGCATATGAGCGCTCCAGGTAAAAATGCGCCCGCCTCGGATGGCTCCGCATCGAGATGGCGATCAGCGGCCTCCTCATATCCCCCTCTCCGCTGAAAGGGCGCTCGCGCGAAAGTCCTTCAGTTTAACGGGGGAGGCGTGTGCTTGTCAAAGCATGGTCTTCGCCTCATCGTGCGCCGCGTGCGTGTGCTAACATGAGCAGGCGTGAGGATCGCAGTAGTCGTTCATCGCTTCTCCCTCGAGGGGATCGGCGGGATCGAGACTCTGGCCCTCGCGGCAAAATGCTCGGTCGTCTGCGCGCGCGTGGGGCAGATGGAACGCCTCAAGCTCGGTCGAAACACGGAGCTCTTCGAGCGCGGGGGCGTGCGCGATGTAACGGCTCCGCGCCGCCGGATCGTCGAGCGTTCCGATGTCCGGCGACAGCTTCGGCGGGCTTCCGACTCGGCGAATCCCTTCGCGGGAATGGCGCGCGCATTATGAGGCGCTCTATCGGGAATGCGTGGGGAATCATCGCCGCTGTCGCTCGACGTGCGCGCCGGAAGATCGGTGAGACCGAGTGGCGCGAATCGCTCGCGCGCGGCCTCAGGGGCGCCAGCGCGGTGATGCTCCTCGTCATGCTCGTGTTCGCGCTCGCGCGCTTTCGCCGGTGGAGGGAAGCGCGCGCGACCCGTGAGCGGCGAACATCCGTCGAGTGGGTGTGTTCACCCGGGAAGGTGAACCTGAATCGGGCGACGCCGGCGGAGCTGCAGGCCATTCGGGGCATCGGCCCTGTCCTGGCGCAGGAGATCGTGCGCTATCGAGAACGACACGGCCCGTTCCATCGCGTTGAGGAGCTGCTGGTCCTGCGCGGCGTGGGCGCGCGAAAGCTGAAGGCGCTCGAAGCCTTCCTCTGCGTGGAGCCGGAGTGAGGGGATCGCGTCATCCGTTGACGGATCGGCGGGCGGACAGTAGCATTGAGGCCCTATGCGCGCGCGCCACTATCACCTGATCGGGATCGGCGGGACGGCGATGGCGGGCTTGGCCGGACTCCTGCTGACCAAGGGGTATCGGGTCACGGGATCAGATCAGGACATCTACCCGCCGATGTCGGAATTGCTCGAGCGCTTGGGGATCCCCGTCTTCCGGGGATACCGGCCGGAGCATCTGCAGCCCCATCCGGATCGCGTCGTCATCGGCAATGCCCTCTCGCGCGGGAATCCGGAGATCGAATATGTGCTCGATGCGAAGTTGCACTATGTCTCTCTGCCTGAGGTCCTCAAGGAGGAGTTCATTCGCGGTCGGCATTCGGTGGTGATCGCCGGAACGCATGGCAAGACGACGACGACCTCGCTCATGGCGTGGGCGCTCGAACAGGGCGGGTTGCGCCCGAGTTTCCTCATCGGCGGCATCGCCGAGAATTTCGAGACGAATTTCCGCTGGACCGAGAGCGCTCACTTCGTCATCGAGGGGGACGAGTACGATACGGCGTTCTTCGACAAAGGACCGAAGTTCCTGCATTATTTGCCGGACACCGTGATCCTGAACGCCATCGAGTTCGATCACGCGGACATCTATGCGGATCTGGAGGCGGTGAAGACGGCCTTTCGGCGATTGATCAACATCATCCCGCGACGCGGGCGCGTGATCGCCGATTTCGATTCCCCGGTCGTGCGCGAGGTCGTGGCCGGCGCATGGTGTCCGGTCCATTCGTTTGGCACGACGCCGGAGGCCGAATGGCGCGCCGTGGGCATCCGCCAGGATGAGCGCGGCACCAGGTTCGAGGTGCGGCATGGCGGTCGCTCGCTGGGCGAATTCGTCACACCGTTGATCGGCACATTCAATGTGCGCAATTGTCTGGCCGTCATCGCGGCGGCCACGTGGCTCGGCGTCGAACGCGAAGCGCTCGCTCGCGCTCTGGCCAGCTTCCGCAGCGTCCGACGTCGCATGGAGGTGAAGGCGGAGGTCGCCGGGATCACCCTCATTGACGACTTCGCGCATCATCCGACGGCCGTGCGCGTCACGCTGGAGGCGCTTCGGCAGCGATATCCCGATCGGCGGCTCATCGCCGTCTTCGAGCCGCGATCGCGGACCTCGCGCCTTCGGATCATGCAACGAGCCTTTGAGGACGCCTTGCTCTTGGCCGATGTCGCCCTCATCGGCCCGGTGTTTCGCCCCGAAGTGGTCCCGGAAGACGCGCGGCTCTCCCCGCCGGAGCTGGCGCGCGCGCTTCGAGAGCGGGGGCGTTCGGCTCACGCCTTCTCCTCCGTTGAGGAGATCGTCCGGCACCTCAGTTCGCGACTCACCTCTGGGGACGTCGTCGTCGTCTTCTCCAATGGAGATTTCGGAGGGATTCACGAGAAGCTCATTCGCGAGCTGCGACATCGCGAGGGGGTGACGACGCGAGAAGCATCGTGAGGTCTTCTCGTCGCCGGGCGGCGAGCTGTCCACACGCGGCGGCGATCTCGCGGCCTCGAGGGTGACGGATGAATGTCGGGATCCCGGCGGCGCGCAGGATGTGTTGGAACCGCAGTATGCGCTCCTCTGGCGAGGCGGCGAAGGGCAGCTCGGGAGCCGGATTGTGCGGGATCAGATTCACCTTCGCGCGAATCCCGCGGAGCCAGCGAACGAGCCGCCGGGCATCCTCCTCACGATCGTTGACGTCGTCGAGCATCACGTATTCGAAGGAGATCCATTCGTTCCGTCGGAGCGGATACTCGCGACATGCGGCCTGGAGCTCTTCGAGCGGCCATCGCCGATTGATCGGCATGAGCCGATCGCGCAGCGCGTTCGTCGTCGCCGAGAGCGAGATGGCCAGTTCCGGGCGGATGGGTTCGTGCGCGAGGCGCCGAATCCCCGGGACGACGCCCGCCGTCGAGAGGGTGATCCGCCGTTGGGAGATGTTCAGCCCTCGAGGTTCGCAGAAGAGTCGGATCGCTTTCAGAACGTTCTCGTAATTCAGGAGCGGCTCGCCCATCCCCATGAGGACGAGGTTGACACCCCGCTCCGGCCTCATCCCCGGACCGTAGATGTCGTTGAGGATGAGCCACACTTGAGCCACGATCTCTCCGGCTTCCAGATTTCGCCTCAAGCCCAGCCGAGCCGTCATGCAAAAGGCGCAGGCCAAGGGGCAGCCCGCCTGCGTCGAGAGGCAGATCGTATCAGCATAGGGTTCGGGAAGCCACACCGACTCGACGAGCACCCCATCCCGCAGTCGCAGCACGTAGCGTCGCGTCCCATCGCTCGCGCGGAAGACATCGGCGATCTCGACGTCGGTGATGACGAACGCCTCGCTGAGCGCCGCCCGAAGCGATGCGGGCAGATCAGTCGCCGCCTGCAGCTCCGTGATGCGCCGCCGATAGAGCGCCTCGAAGAGCTGATGCGCCCGGTACGGCTTCGGATCGCGCGCCTTGAGGAGCTCTTTCAGCTCGCCTCGCGTTCGTCCAAGAAGCGCCTCCCTCACATCACCGCATTATAGCAACCATTGCGGTGGAGCCCCAAAGGTCGTGCGGAAGCCCACGAGCTGCCCCATCTCCTCCGACGAGAAAAAGCGCAGGCGATTTTTTCCTTGACAATGCCGGGGACTCTCTGTATACTCCGGACCGATGTTGAATCTCGATCTTGCAAAGGAGAGGTGATATGCGCGAAAGAGGACAACTCGATACGCTCACGCTCGTGCTCGTGATGGCGTTTGTGATCTTGTTCCTGTTCCTGTTCCTGCTGCTTGGAGGAGGCGGCGGAGCCTAAGCGCCTTCTGAGCAGAGATCCCCTGTGGTATCGCGCTGGCGAGACGCAGGGGATGCATCGGCTTCATCCTTTAATTATGGAGGAGTGAGCGATGCGCGAGAGGGGGCAGATGGATACGACGACACTGTTAGTGCTCGTGATCTTTTTAGTGCTGTTCCTCTTTGCGCTCCTGCTGCTTGGCGTGCCCTCGGGTCCGTAGCGAGCAGCCGGAGGAGCCTTCTGTATTTTGAATCCCCACCGGTCCCTCCTGCGGAGGGAGGTGGGGTTTTCTTTTTCACCAATTGCTGATTGCCTCCTCCGGGGCGACGCGATTAAGATGATTCCGTGCGTGTGATCGCGGGGATATACAGGGGGCGGCGGTTGAAGGGGCTCTCGGGGCGAGCGGTTCGTCCGATTCCCGATCGTTTGAAGGAAGCGCTCTTCAACGTCTTGCGACCGCGATTGATCGGGGCGCGCGTTCTGGACCTCTGTGCTGGAACGGGAGCCGTGGGGATTGAAGCGCTCAGCCGTGGGGCTCGACATGTCACCTTCGTTGAGCGCTCGCGGATCGTCATCGCACAGCTTCGGCAAAATCTCGCCGCCTGTGGGATTCGCGAGGGCATCGAGATCCTCCAGCAGGATGCGGCTCGCGCCTTGGAGCAGCTTGGGAGACGAGGGGAGGCGTTTGACGTGATCTTCTTCGATCCCCCGTATGCCTCGGAGCTCTACGAGGCCGTGTTGGAGCGTCTGGCGCGCACGCCCTCGGTGCTCGCGCCAGAGGGCATACTCATCGTCATGCATCATGCCAAGCGCGCCTTAGCAGCGCGTTACGGTGAGTTCGAGCGCGTGCGGCAGCTTCGACAAGGGGAGAATGTCTTGAGTTTTTACGCGCGCCGTGACGCGGAGGCTGCGGCGACATCTCGCAGCGTGGACGCGGACGTTCGGGCGTGCCGTCGGTCAGGCGAGAGCATCTCACCAAAAGACGTTGGCGCAGCCGACGGCGCCCTCCGCGGCGCCATCTCATCGGGCGAATGGTGCCTGATGATGGACGAGGAGGCCCTTCGATAGAGGCGAGGAGGGAAGACATGCGGAGAAGGTTGGGTATCGTTCTCGGCCTCATCCTGTGCGAAGTGCAGCAGGGGGTTGCTCAGGAGGTCCCTCGTGTTGAGGTCTTCGCTGGCTATTCGTACGCTCGGCTGGCGGACGCCATCAATTCCCACGGATGGAATGTCTCGATTGCGGGGAACGTAAATTCCTGGTTGGGGATTGCCGCCGATGTGAGCGGTCATTATCGGTCGGGCCTCTCCCTCCATACGTACGCGGTGGGGCCTCGATTCGCCGTGCGCAATACGGTCACGGCCTTCACGCATTTTCTGCTCGGCACGGGTGGGGCGCTCTCCCCCTTCGGGATAGTCTTTGGCGGCGGTGTGGATGTGCCGTTGAATGAGCGCTTCACGCTTCGACTGCTGCAAGCCGACTATCTCTTCACGCGCTTCGAGGGCGAGACGCGGAATACCGCGCGACTCTCGGTCGGCATCGTCTTCACCTTTGGACGGCAATAAGGGAAGACGCTTCGACCATGCGGTGATCGGCGGAAGGTCCCCTGTCTTCGCCATTTCTTGCCAGGCGAAGAGGTCGTGTGGTACCTTACGGGTTCCAGGTGAAGTGAGGCATCGCGTGAGGGGTGGACGATGATTCTACCGTTTCGCGGGACGTGGCCCAAGATCGCCGAGACGGCCTTTGTGGAAGAGAGCGCGGCGGTCATCGGGGATGTTGAGATCGGCGAGCATTCTTCGATCTGGTTTCACGCGGTGGTGCGGGGGGACGTGCACTTCATCCGCATCGGGAGCTATACGAACATCCAGGATGGAGCCGTGGTGCATGTGACCGGTGGTCGGTTTCCCGCGCTCATCGGCGATCGCGTCACGGTCGGGCATCGCGCGATCGTGCATGGATGCACGGTGGGGAATGAATGTCTGATCGGGATGGGGGCCATTCTCCTGGACGGCGTCGTCGTCGGCGAACGGTCGCTCATCGCGGCCGGTGCCGTGGTTCGCGAGGGGACGGTGGTGCCCCCGGGATCGCTTGTGGCGGGCGTTCCGGCGCGCGTCGTGCGCGCGCTGACCGAGGAGGAATGGCGTCGGATCGAGGGAGGGTGGCGAGGCTATTGTGAGCTGAAGGACCACTATCTCGCGGAGCGGATGCGATCGGGGCGATGATCCAAACGGTACGGGGGACTTTCGACATCTTGCCCGATGAGCTGCCGCGCTGGCGGCTGGTGGAGGAGACGGCGCGCGCCGTCTTCCGGTGCTATGGGTATCGTGAGATTCGAACCCCGATCTTCGAGCGCACGGAGCTGTTCGCCCGCAGTGTGGGTGAGGAGACGGACATCGTCGCCAAGGAGATGTACACCTTCACGGATCGCAGCGGCGAGAGTTTGAGCCTGCGCCCGGAGAGCACGGCCTCGGTCGTCCGCGCCTACATTCAGCACAAGATGTGGATGTGGGGGAGCGTGGTGAAGCTCTTCTATATCGGGCCGCACTTTCGATATGAGCGGCCGCAGAAGGGGCGCTTCCGGCAGTTTCATCAGATCGGCGCGGAGGCCATCGGGCAGACGGATGATCCGGCCATTGACGCCGAGCTGATTGAGATGGTCGAGGAGTATCTGGAGCGCCTGGGGGTTCGAGAGCGCGCGCTCTTCTTGAATTCCGTCGGATGCGCGCAGTGTCGTCCGGCATACGTGCGACGCTTGAAGGAGGCGCTGGCCGGTGCGATCCCGCGCATGTGCGAGAACTGCCGGCGGCGGTATGAGACGAACCCGCTGCGGATTCTGGACTGCAAGGTGGAGGACGATCAACCGTTCATCGAGCGGGCGCCAGCGTTGGTGGATCACCTGTGCTCAGCGTGTGCGGCGCATTTCGAGACCTTGCGGCGGCATCTGGACGCTCGGGGGATCGCCTATCGGATCGCGCCCCGACTGGTGCGCGGGCTCGATTACTACACGCGCACGGCGTTCGAGATCACCGGCGCGCGACTGGGGGCGCAGAATGCCATCGCTGGTGGCGGGCGCTACGATGGGCTCTCGGAGTTGCTCGGCGGACCGCCGGCTAAGGGGATCGGATTCGCGCTGGGTGTGGAGCGACTTCTGCTGGCTCTGCCCGAGGAGGCGGCGGTCGCCGATGAGGCGCCGGACCTCTACATCGCTTATCTGGGGGAGGCGGCGCGCCAACACGCCTTTCGCTTGGCCCGGCGGCTGCGCCGCGAGGGGCTCATCGTGCTCTACGATTTTGAGGAGCGGAGGCTGCGGCGGCTCATGGCGCAAGCCGATCGGGTGCGGGCGCGGTACGCGGTGCTGATCGGCGAGGATGAGTTGGCGGCCGGGCGCTATACGCTTCGCGATATGCGGACCGGCGCGCAGGAAGCGCTCTCGGAGGACGCGCTCGTGCAGAAGCTCGTGGCCTCGCGCGCATCATCGGCGAGCGCGTCCCGTTGACTGCGGGAACGTCAAACAAGGGGGATGAGCCTCTGATGGATGTCGCGCGATCGGATGAGCGAGGCATGAGGGCGAGCGAGTGTGGCCAGGAGCTTGTGCGCACGCACACCTGTGGCGAATTGCGTCCGGAGCATGCCGGCGCGCGCGTCATCCTCATGGGATGGGTGCATCGGCGGCGCGATCTCGGCCCGCTGACGTTTCTGGATCTGCGCGATCGCTACGGGATCACGCAGATCGTCTGCGATGAGCAACGGGCTCCGGAGGCGCACGCCGTGGCCAAGCAGGTGCGCAACGAGTCCGTCATCGCCGTCATCGGGACGGTCGTGCGCCGAGCGCCGGAGACGGTCAACCCGAAGATCGCGACCGGGGAAGTCGAAGTCGTCGCCGAGCGGGTGATCGTCCTCAACCCGGCGAAGACGCCGCCCTTCCCCATTGAGGACGAGCGGGGAAGTCCGCCGTCCGAAGAGGTGCGCTTGAAGTATCGTTATCTCGACCTGCGCCGACCGCGCCTGCAGCGGAATCTCATCCTGCGCCATCGCGCGGCGCTCGCGGTGCGCCAGTACTTCGATCGGCATGGCTTTCTGGAGATCGAGACGCCGATGCTCATCAAGTCCACGCCCGAGGGGGCGCGCGACTTCATCGTCCCGAGCCGGTTGCATCCGGGGAAATTTTACGCCCTGCCGCAGTCACCGCAGCTCTTCAAACAGCTCCTGATGGTGGCGGGATTCGATCGGTACTTCCAGATCGTGCGTTGCTTTCGCGACGAGGATTTGCGCGCGGATCGCCAGCCGGAGTTCACGCAGATTGATGTGGAGATGTCGTTCGCCACACCCGAGATGATCTTCGCGCTCATTGAGCCGCTCATCGAGGAGCTGTGTCTCCTGGTGGGGCGAGAGATCGTCCGACCGTTTCCCCGCCTCCCCTTCGCGGAGGCGATCGAGCGCTATGGGACGGATAAGCCGGATCTCCGCTTCGGGATGGAGTTGGTGGATGTGAGCCCCTGGCTTCAGGACGTCGAGTTCGCGCCCTATCGGCGGGCGCTCGACGGTGGGGGGGTGATCAAGGGGATCGCCGTGCGAGGGGGGGCGAAATATTCGCGAAAGCAGTTGGAGGAGTTAGCGGACCTCGCGCGACGCGCGGGACTCTCCGGCCTGACGTGGGTGAAGCTGGGCGAGGGGGAGAGCGCCTCTGCGCCCGCGCTCAGACCGGCGCGCCTGGAAGCGCTCGCGCGCGCTATCGGGGCGGAGCGCGGCGATCTCCTGCTCATCGCCGCCGGCCCCCGCACCGTGGTGAACCAGGCGCTCGGGCTGTTGCGGGTGGAGATCGCGCGACGCGAGGGCTTGGCCGATGGCGGGCAGTTCCGATTCGTCTGGATCACCGATTTCCCCATGTTCGAATGGGCGGCATCGGAGCAGCGGTGGAGCGCCGTGCACCATCCCTTCACCTCTCCGCGCGATGAGGATGTGGATCGGTTGGAGACGGACCCGGCGTCGGTGCGCGCCAAGGCGTATGATCTGGTGCTGAACGGCGTGGAGATCGGCGGGGGATCCATTCGGATTCATCGGCGGGATGTGCAGCAGCGCGTCTTCCGCGTGATCGGACTCGGGGAGGAAGAGGCGCGACGGAAATTCGGCTTCTTGCTGGACGCCTTCGAATATGGAGCGCCCCCGCATGGGGGGATCGCTCTCGGCTTCGATCGCTTGATCATGCTGCTGGCGGGGGAGACGTCCATTCGCGAGGTGATCGCTTTCCCGAAGACGGCCAGCGCCACCGATCTCATGCTGGATTCTCCGAGTGAGGTCTCGCCCGCGCAATTGGAGGAATTGGGCTTGGCCATCATCTCGAGGCGCAGCGAGTGAGGACGCCGCGCGCTGCGCTGCATTCACCGAGGCGAGGCGATGGGGAAGATTCGCATCCTCCCGGACCTTCTGGCGAGCAAGATCGCCGCGGGCGAGGTGGTCGAGCGCCCGGCGTCGGTCGTCAAGGAGCTGGTCGAGAACGCTCTGGATGCCGGGAGCCGACGGATCCAGATCGAGGTGGAGCTCGGGGGGAAAAGGCTCGTGCGCGTCACCGATGATGGCGAGGGGATGACGCGCGATGATGCCCTTCTGGCCTTCGAGCGGCATGCCACGAGCAAGATCGCCGCGCTCGAAGACCTGGAGCGGATCGCGACGCTCGGATTTCGCGGCGAGGCGCTCCCTTCGATCGCGGCGGTCGCGCGCGTCCTCCTGCGGACGAAGACGGCGGCCGAGCTGGTCGGGACGGAGGTCGAGATCGAGGGGGGGAAGATCAAGGAGGTGCGCGATTGCGCCTGGGCCGGAGGGACGGAGGTGTGCGTGCGCGATCTCTTCTTCAATGTCCCGGCTCGGCGCAAATTCCTCAAGAGCGAGGCCACCGAAGTGTTCCACATCACGAATCTCGTGACGCATTACGCGCTCTGCTATCCGCAGGTGGCCTTCCGCCTGCAGCATGGAGGGAGGACGCTCTTGGACGTGACTCCGGTCGAGGCGGTGCGCGACCGCGCGTATCAGATCTTCGGCGCGGACTTCCTCGCCCACGTGGTCGAGCTGGAGCACGCGCAGGAGGGGATTCGCATTCACGGGTTCGCCTCCAAGCCGAATTGGGGACGGACCACGCGCGAGGCTCAATATTTCTTCGTGAACGGTCGCTATGTGCGCGATCGCGTGTTGGCGCAGGCGCTCGGCGAGAGCTATCGCACGCTCCTGCCCTCGGGCACGCATCCGGCGGCGATCCTCTTCGTCGAGCTGCCGCCATCAGAGGTGGATGTGAATGTGCATCCGGCGAAGATCGAGGTGCGATTTCGACGCCCTCTTCAAGTTCAGGCGGCGATCATCGAGGCCGTGCGACGAGCGCTCGAGCGCGCGCGGCCTGTCGTGGAGATCGGGCGCGCCGTCCCCTTCGCGCGAGAGCGCGCGTCAGCGGTGAGGTCCGAGCGCGCGCTCCATCGCGAGGCCCTTCGCCTGCAGGCGCCGCTCACTCCAGCGACACCACGCCAATCGCCGCTCGCGCTCACCTTCTCGCCGAAATCTGCGCCCGAGGCCGCGCGACCTCATCCTGAGGCGTCGCCGGATCGCCCGCCGATCAGCCCGCAGTGCCTGGCGCGTCCTTCGCTGGAAGCGACGGTCGAGGGGGAGGAGGCCGAACGAATTCGCGTCATCGGTCAATTCCGCCGGAGCTTCATCCTGGCGGCGACGGAGCGGGAGCTGCTCCTCATTGATCAACATGCCGCGCATGAGCGCATCCTCTTCGAGCGCTTTCGGGAGCGTCTGGCGCGTGAGGCATTGCCCACACAGCCCATTCTGGTGCCGGAGGTCATCGAGCTGACGCCGGCTCAACACGCCATCTTCGAGAGCGTGCGCGAGGAGCTGGGGCGGCTGGGGATCGAAGTCGGGGAGTTTTCCGGGCGTGCGCTTGTGGTCACGGCGTTGCCGACCGACGTGCCCGTCTCCGAGGCACGTCCCTTCATCCTGGAGCTTTTGGAGATCGCCGAGCAGGAGCGGCGCACGGCATCGCCAGAACGCCTTCGCGATCGCTTAGCGGCCAGCCTCGCGTGCCGCGCCGCTGTGAAGATCAATACCCCGTTGACCGAACCGATGATGCAGTGGCTCGTCGAGGAGTTATTCCGCGCCTCCTTCCCGGCGAGCTGCCCACACGGACGCCCCGTAGTGGTGCGGTTCACGCTCCGGGAGATCGAGCGGCTTTTCCACCGATGAGGGGAAAGCGCGCTGTGCTGGGCGAGCCGCTCACGGGGATGAGGCGCGCTTCACAATTCCATGGGCGGAGTCGGAGATTCCTCCATCTCCTCCTTGATCTCCGTCACGAGCGCCTCCGTCGTGATGAGCAATGAGGCGATGGATGAGGCGTTTTGCAGAGCGACGCGGCTGACCTTCGCCGGATCAATGATGCCGGCCGTGATGAGGTCCTCAAATTGCTCCGTCTCCGCGTTGAAGCCGATGTGATCGTGGCGTTCGGCTTTGACGCGTTCGACGACGACGGCACCTTCGACACCCGCATTGGAAGCGATCTGGCGCAACGGCTCCTCCAGCGCGCGCTTGACGATGGCGACGCCCGTTTGTTCATCCGGGTCTTCCAGTCGCAGCGCCTCCAGAGCCTTCGAGGCGCGAATGAAGGCGACGCCTCCGCCCGGGACGATCCCCTCCTCCACCGCCGCGCGCGTCGCGTGCAGAGCGTCTTCGACCCGAGCCTTCTTCTCCTTCAGCTCGGTCTCGGTCGCCGCCCCGACCTTGATGACGGCCACGCCGCCGGCGAGCTTGGCCAGGCGCTCCTGCAGCTTCTCCCGATCGTAGTCGGACGTCGTCTCCTCGATCTGTGCGCGCAGTTGCTTGATGCGCGCCTCGATGTCACTCTTCTTCCCCAGCCCTTCGACGATCGTCGTCGTGTCCTTATCCACGACCACTTTCTTCGCGCGACCGAGGTCCTTGAGCGTCACGTTCTCCAACCGAATGCCCAACTCTTCGGCGATGAGGCGGCCGCCGGTCAGAATGGCGATGTCCTCCAGCATCGCTCTCCGCCGCTCCCCGAATCCGGGGGCGCGCACGGCGCAGACCTGCAGCGTCCCGCGCAGCCGATTGACGACGAGCGTCGCCAGAGCTTCCGCCTCCACATCCTCGGCGATGATGAGCAGCGGCTGCCCCGCCCGCACGATGTGCTCCAGCACCGGCAGCAGGTCCTTCACCGAGCTGATCCGCTTCTCATGAATGAGGATCGCCGCATCGGTCAGCACGCACTCCATGCGCTCCGGGTCCGTGATGAAGTACGGGGAGAGGAACCCCCGATCGAACCGCAGGCCTTCGACCACATCGAGCGTGGTCTCGATCGTTCGCGATTCTTCCACCGTGATGACCCCGTCCTTGCCCACGCGCTCCATGGCTTCGGCGATGAGGCGGCCGATGGTCGCATCCCCATTGGCCGAGATCGTTCCCACGGCGGCGATCGCCTCGCCTTTGACGGGGCGAGACAAGCGTCGGATCTCCTCGACGGCGCGTTCGACGGCCTTCTCAATCCCGCGCTTGAGGGCCATCGGGTTCGCTCCGGCAGCCACGTTCTTCACCCCCTCGCGGAAGATCGCCTGCGCCAGGATCGTGGCCGTCGTCGTCCCATCGCCGGCGACCTCGGATGTCCTGGCTGCGACCTCGCGCACCATCTGCGCGCCCATGTTCTCCAGCGCATCGCCCAGTTCGATCTCCTTCGCCACGGTCACGCCATCTTTGGTGATCGTCGGCGAGCCGTATCGCTTCTCCAGGATGACGTTCCGACCGCGCGGCCCGAGCGTGATCTTCACCGCATCGGCCAGCTTGTTGATCCCCCGCAGAAGCGCCTGACGCGAATGCTCGCCGTGAATGATTCGTTTCGCCATGATCCCCCCTTTCTCGATGTCCGCGTCGCTCATTCGGACGACGCGTCGAAAAACACCCAATACTAAAGCTTGACCGTCTCGCTGTCAATCGAGCATCAGGGACTTCTGGGTGATGGGGAAGAGCCCAACGGATGCCCCTTCGGAGGGGGGTGTTCCACATCGGTGAGAGGCGCTGACAGTGAATCGCTCTCCTCGGGGGCGCGAGGGCGAGCGGCCCTCCCACGATCACGAGCGCGTTCTCGATCCACTGCTGGACAAGGAGGCGAGGGACGCGCTATCATCTCACGTGCGTGAGCATCACAGTGTGGGCCGTTAGCTCAGTCGGTAGAGCATCGGGCTTTTAACCCGAGGGTCGCAGGTTCGATTCCTGCACGGCTCACCATCTGTTTTTATGGCCGATGCAGCGAGATCGAGCGTGAGAAGGGCGCAGCGGGTTCTGCGGTTGAGTCTGGGTATAACTGCTGCGCTCCTTTTGTTCGGCGCGCGCGCTTCGGCGCGCGGAGCGTCCTGGCTGGCGCTGCCCTTCGAGAATAAGACGCGGCAGGCCGATTACCATTGGATGGGGGAGGCGTGCGCGCTGCTTCTATCGGAGCTCTTGGTGCGGGCGGGAGAGTCGGTCGTCTCCCCGGATGATCGGCGGGCGCTCTACGAGCAGCTTCGGTTGCCCACGGGCTTGGTGGTGACGCGGGCTTCGGCGCTCGTCGTCGCCGAGCGTTTGGGAGCTGAGCGCCTGCTGGTGGGAACGTATCAGGTGACCGGTCCGAGAGGACAAGAGCGCGTCGCCATCGCGGCTCGGGTGATTCACGTGGCGGAGGCGCGGATGTTGACGAATGAACTGACGTTGGGCGCCCCGCTGCGAGACTTGCCCGCATTGCTGGCGACGCTGGTCGGGGAGGTGCTCGGAGATCGGCTCTCTCCATCAGCGCGTCAGGCGGTGGCGCAAATGGCGACGGCTCTGCCCACAAGCGCGTTGGAGTATTACACGAAAGCGTGGATGGCGGCCGATCCGCAGGTGGCGATTCCCTTGCTGCGTCGCGCTGAACGCGCGGCGGGGCGAAGGGCGGCCGAATATGCCCCCCTGCTTCTGGAGTTGGGGCGCGCCTATGTCCGGCAGGGGCAGTGTGCCGATGCGCTCCCGTATTTGCATCGGCTCACGTCGGACGCGTCCGTCGACAAAGAAGCGCAGTTTTATCTGGGGGTGTGTGCCCTCCAGCAAGGAGACTGGACGCGCGCTGTGGACATCTATCGGGCGCTCGCGCGCGTGTGGCCATTGGCGGAGGTGTACAACAACCTGGCTGTCGCCGAACTGCGGTTGGGGCAAACGGCAGCAGCCGCCGCTGATTTCTCGCAGGCGCTTGGGCGTTCTGGTCCCGATCCCGACATCCGTTTCAATTACGGCTACGCGTTGTGGAAACTCGGGGAGTTTGAGAGCGCCGCGGGACAGTTTCGACAAGTCGTGCGGCAGCGGACGGCCGATGCCGAAGCGCATTATCTCCTGGCGAAGAGCTTGCAGCGGTTGGGGCGAGCCGAGGAAGCGCAAGGAGCGTTGACGATTGCTCGGCGGTCTCTACCCGCATTCGCCGAGTGGGAGAACATGGCCGACCCGCCTATCGCTCCTCGGCTCAAGCTGCAGATCGCGCGTCCTCAAGCGCGCGGCGCGATCGGTCTGGCTTCGCGCGCTCTGGCGATGTCGCCCGCTGAGGCCGTGCGTCAGGCGGAGGCGCTGCTGGAGGCCGGTCGGGAGGAGGAGGCCCTGGGGCTTGTGGAGAGCGTATTGCGAACGGCTCCGGATCAGGCCGATGCGCATCTGCTGAAGGCGCGCCTCTATTTTCGGCGCGGGAGCTGGCGCGAGGCGGCCGATGCGGCGCAGGCGGCGGCCTTTTGGAATCCTCGATTGATCTCGGCCCATCTGTTACTGGCCCGTATTTACTTGGCCGTCGGCGAACGCGAGCGCGCGCGCTTGAGCGTAGAACGGGCATTAGCCCTGGATCCGAACGATGCGGAGGCGCGCGAGCTGGCGCAAGAGTTGGCGATGTCCTCGCGCAAGCCGTGATTCGCCCGCACGATGACTCCGTTGAGATCCCCCTTCTGAGCTGAGGAAGGTGATGCCTTGGGGAGGAACAGAGACGCGATGGCGGAGGGACGAACGGCGGTCGCCGAGTTGCGGCGGGATGTGACCGTCTGGGGATCGTACATGTGGGGCTTCGCCGACGTTGGGGCCGACACCTTCGTCGCGCTCGGCTTGGTCTTCGCGTTCTCGGAGGGAGCCGCGCCGTTGGCCTTCCTGCTGGCCGGGACGGTCTACATCTTGGTGGGATTGGCGTACACGGAATTGGCTTCGGCGTATCCGGTCGCCGGAGGGGGACAGTATTTCGCCTTGCGCGGCCTGGGCGACTTCTGGAGCCTGATCGCCGGCAGCGCGCTCGTGCTCGATTACACGCTCTGCACGGCCCTCTTCGCCTATTTCGCCACGACCTATTTCTCGCATTTCGTCCCGGAATTGGCCGACGCCACGATCGCTCTCGGACCGTTCGCGCACGTGCGGATCGGCCTGGCCCTGGCCACGCTTCTGCTCATCGCCTTTCTGACGTGGTTGAATGTGCGGGGGATGCGGCAGGCCAGTCTGCTCAACGAGCTGATCGGCGTCCTGATCATTCTGGTGGAGACGCTCATCATCGCCATGGGCTTGATCTTCGCCTGGCGGCCGGAGCTGCTCGCGGCTCAGTGGAGCGAGACGTTCGCGAATTTCCATCCGCGTCAGTTCCTCTACGGCGCGTCGTTGGCGATCATCTCCTTTGTGGGCTTGGAGTCCATCTCGCAAGCGGCGCAGGAGACGCGGCGTCCGGCCACGATCGTCCCGCGGACTTCGATCGCGTTGGTCTTCACGGTCTTCCTCTTCGCCGTCTCGCTCTCGGTGCTGACGCTCGGCACGGTGCGCTGGGAGGTCTTTCTGGACGAGCGCAATGTGGGGCGCTCAGTCGCTCTTGTGGCGGGACATCTGCCCTGGATCGGACGCGTGGCCGAGGATGTGACGGCGGCGCTGGCCGTGCTCGTCCTCATGCTCTCGTCCAATTCCGGGGTGATGAGCGTCTCCCGCGTGGCGTTCTCGATGAGCCGGTATGAGGCGATCTCCTCGTGGTTCGAGCACGTCCATCCGCGCTATCGCACGCCGGCGCGCACGATCATCGTCTTCTCGTCCATCGCGGCGCTGCAGGTCGTCCTGGCCTCCCTGACCGAGAGCGCCATAGACACGCTGGCCAACATGTATGCTTTCGGCGCCACGCTCGGATACACCCTCGTCTTGATCTCGCTCATTCGATTGCGGTTCACCGATCCGTACACCCCTCGTCCCTATCGCGTGCCGTTCAATATTCCGATGAGACGGCCGGGCGCGACGATTCACGTCCCCGTGTTGGGGATCATCGGACTTGTGGGGATCACGGCGGTCCTCGTGATCGTGCTCTTCACGCATGAGATCGCGGCTGTGGCGGGACCATCGTGGGTGCTCCTCTGTTTCGGCTACTATGCCTGGTATCGCCGGCGGCGGGGGCTCCCGATCTTCCGGAGCGTGCCGCGAGATTGGGAGCGGGAGCAGATGGAGGTGCTCGAAGCAGCCGAGGAATACGATCTCTTGGAACAATACCGGATCGCCCTGGCCGAACGCGACCGATGGAGGAGGCGGACCCATGAGGCCGAGCTCCCCCATGAATGAACCACGTGGTGTCTCGCTTCGGGACGCGGTGCTGATCGTTTACGGGGTCCTCTTTGTGCTCCTCGGCTTGATCATGCTCTATCGTGTGATCCGCCTGGGAGGGAATCCGGTGGGGCTCGGCGTGGGCGGGGGCTTCGTGCTGCTGGGCGTCTACCGATTGCGCTTCGTCCTCGGCTATTATTTCGCTCGGAAGAGGGAGGGGCGTTCGGATGTCAGGGGGTGACGTTCACGTCTCCTTGCTGGGCGTGATCCTGGCCGTGATCTTCGCGGCCTCCTTGGGGGGGATGCTCTGGTGGATGCTGCATCCGCCGGCGCCCATTGGGCCGGCGGTCGCGCGCGCCTATCGCGGGGTGAGCGCCCTCAAGCGCATCCTCGTCCCCGTGAAGGGAACGGGGTATAGCGATCGGGCCGTGGAGCTGGCGTGTCGCCTCGGGCAGGAGCAGCAGGCCGAAGTGATCCTGGCCTATGTGATCGAGGTCCCGCTGTCGCTCCCCTTGAATACCCCCCTCGATCAAGAGGAGCAGCGGGCGCGCGAGGCATTGGAGCGCGCCGTCGAGCTGGTGCGGCTGCATCACCTCACGCCGATTCCGGTCGTCCGGCGCGATCGCGAGGTCGGTCGGGGGATCGTGAGCGTCGTCACGGATTACGACGCGGACTTGGTCGTGATCGGGCTCAATCCTCGGCGCGTCGCGGCCGGGGATTCGATCGGTCGCGGGATCGAGACGATCCTGCGCCGAGCGGGCGTCGAAGTGATCATTGACATGGTGCCCGAAGGATGAGCGCTCTCGGGTGCACATCTCGAATGAGGAGAGAAGGCGATGCGAGTCGTCGTCGTCGGATACGGGCGTGTGGGGCGTCGCGCGGTCGCGCAATTGCTGGAGCGCGGTCATGAGGTGACGTTGATTGACAAAGAGGCCGTTCGGTTGCGCGGCGCCGTGGACTTCCCCAATGTGAAGTTGGTGCAGGGAGATGGCACCGATGTGGACGTGCAACGGCAGGCGGGTGTGGAGCATGCCGATCTCTTTCTGGCGCTCACGCGCGAGGACAACGTGAATCTGATGGCGGCGCAGGTTGCGCGCCTGATCTTCCAAGTGCCGCGCGCCATCGCCCGCGTCTATGAGCCGAGCCATCGGGACGTCACCGACGATGGACAGTTGATCACCGTCTGTCCCACGCTCTACACGGTGGATGCCATCATGCAGCGCGTGGATGAATGGGCGGCGCATCCCATAGCGCGGCCGGAGGTGGTGCCGGTGCGGGAGCCGCGTCCGACGCGCCCGCGCGCCGATGAATCGAAGTTCATCCTTGTGGTGGGGGCGGGGAAGGTCGGGATCAATCTCGTTCGTTCGCTGCTCGGCAGCGGGCATGAAGTGGCGCTCGTCGAGCGCGACGTCGCTTATGCCGCGCGGCTGCGGACGGAGCTGGAATGCCCGGTCATCATCGGTGACGGGACGTTGGGGCCCGTCCTCGAAGAGGCCGGCGCCCGGCGCGCGCGCGTCTTCGTCGCCGTCACCGGCAACGATGAGAACAATCTGATCGCCTGTCAACTCGCCAAGCGCGTGTTCCATGTGCCCAAGACGATCGCGCGCGTGAGCAATCCGAAGAACGAGCCCGTGATGCGTCGGCTCGGCGTGGATGCCACCGTCAGCTCGACGGCTATCATCGAGCAGGTCATCGAGCGCGAGCTGCCGACGATTCCTATTCGCACGCTCCTGAATCTGCACGGGGAGCGAGCCCAGATCATCGAGTACGTGCTCGGCGAGGCCTGTCCGGTGGCCGGAAAGGCTCTGCGCGACATCGCCTTTCCGCCCGACTGCAATATCGTGGCCATCGAACGCGCGGGCACGACGCTCATCCCTCGTGGAGAGACGCGCTTGGAAGTGGGCGATATGGTGGTCGCTCTGGTCACGCGAGAGCGCGAGCCCGAATTGCGTCGGCTGCTGATGGGATGACGCTCATCGGTCGCCCTGGCACGCGCCATGCGGACATTTTGGGAGGTCGGCGTTCGGCTTCGGGAGGACCTGAGCGAGATCCTCGCCCCCCTCTTCTCGCGCGCGAAGACGCGCGGGCTCGCTTTCGCGGAAGGGGAGAACGGCCTTGAACTCTTCGCCTATTTCGATGAGCCGCAAGACGCCGCCTGGTGGACGCATGAAGTACGGCGCGCCGTGCGCGAAGCCGGATTTCCCACGCATCGCGTGGTCGGAGTGCGCGTGCGAGCCGTTCCGGCCGAGGATTGGGCGAGCCGGTGGAAGGAGGGGTACACGCCCTTTCCCGTCGGGCGGCGATTCCTCATCACGCCCTCGTGGGCGCAGCCGCCGGATGCTGGCAAGCGCCTCCTTCTGGTGATTGATCCGGGGATGGCCTTCGGCACGGGCACGCATGAGACGACGCAGCAGTGCTTGCTCGCGCTTGAGGAGTATTGGAGCGGACGCTCCCTGCTCGATGTGGGGACAGGGACGGGCATTCTCGCCATCGCGGCCGCCCGTATGAGCCCGGAGGCCCGCATCGTCGCGCTCGATATTGATCCGGAAGCGTGCGCCGTCGCCCTGGAGAATTTGGCGCGCAATGGCGTTCGCGAGCGCGTCACGCTGATCTGCGGGACGCTCGAGGACGCCCCCGAGGAGCGCTTCGAGATGGTGATGGCCAATCTCACCGCCGATGTGCTCCTGAACATGTTGCCGCTGTTCCCGCGTCGGCTTGAGTCGGGGGGAACGCTCGTCCTCTCCGGCCTCCTCGAGGGAGAGGAAGAGAGATTCCGGGAGGCGCTCGCGGCGAGGGCCTTTCGCCTCATCGAGATCAAGCCGGGGGGCGAATGGCGGACGATCATCGCGCGATATGAGCCGACATCGGTTTTACGCTCCTCCGGAGGCCTTCCGTGAAGGAGTGATCTGGCTCGATGAACGGGAGTCGCATCATTTGCGACACGTGCTGCGGTTGAAGCCGGGCGCCCTCGTCGCCGTCTTCGATGGAACGGGGATCGAGTATGAGGGCGTCGTGCTGCAGACGCGCGAGCGACGTGTGACGGTGCGCATTCAGGCGCGGACAGTGCCGTCGGTGGAGTCGCCCTTGGCGCTCACGCTCGCGCAGGCCCTCATCAAGGGCGAGAAGTTCGATCTCGTCGTGCAGAAGGCGACCGAGCTGGGCGTCGCGCGCATCATTCCTGTGCTGACGCGTCGCGCGGTGGTCGAACGGTATTCGCCTCATCGGTTGCAGCGGTGGCGCCGCATCGCCCTGGAAGCCGTGAAGCAATCGCATCGAACGCGCTTGGTGGAGGTCGAGGAGCCGCAGCCGGTGCAGGCTCTGCTCGAGGGCCTGCGCGCGCCCGCGCTCTTTTGCTCGGAACGCGGAGGGCTGCCGCTGCGCGAGATCGCCCGGCAGTGGGGCGATGTCCCGCCGCATCAGCTCACGATCTTCATCGGTCCGGAGGGGGGATGGGCGGATGAGGAGGTCGAGGCCGCTCGGCGCGCCGGAGCGGCGCTGCTCTCTCTCGGCCCGCGCATCCTCCGCACGGAGACGGCCGGGCTCGTCGTGCTCAGCATGGTCCAATTCCTCTGGGGAGATCTGTGATCGAGGGCGAGCCGGGAAGGCACGGTCGTCTTCCTCGAGGGGACAGGAAGCGATCCGCCTCCGGTGACCTCGCGAAGCGGTGTGGTTGCGTCGCTCTTCGAGCTTCGGGTAAGATTTCTCGTTGTCGAGCGAGGTCCGGCCCATGATCAAGACGGTCGAATGGACAGACGAAGGCGTTCGCGTGATTGATCAGCGAAAGCTGCCCTATGAGGAGGTCTATCCGCTCTTGCGCACGCCGGAAGAGGTGGCCGAGGCCATTCGCCAGATGGTCGTGCGCGGCGCGCCAGCCATCGGCGTGACGGCAGCGTTCGGTCTGGCGCTCGGGGTGAAGCGATCGAGCGCGCGCACGGTGGGGGAATTGGAGGCGGAGTTCGAGGCCTTGTGTCACCTGATGGCGCGCGCGCGGCCGACGGCGGTGAACCTCTTCTGGGCCATCGAGCGCATGCGTCGCGCGCTGGCCGAAGCCCGTCGGCGGAACTTGCCGCTGCCGCTCGTCCGCGAGTGGCTCATTCAGGAAGCGCAGAACATCTATCGAGAGGACATCGAGACGAATTGGCGCATGGCGCGAAATGGGGCGGCCTTGATCCCCGACCCCGCGCGCGTCCTCACGCACTGCAACACGGGCGCGCTGGCGACGGCCGGCGGCATGGGGACGGCGCTCGGCGTTGTGCGCGCGGCCGTGCTCATGGGCAAGCGCGTGCACGTGTACGTGGACGAGACGCGCCCCTTCCTCCAAGGCGCGCGATTGACGGCGTGGGAGTTGCTCAAGGAGCGGATCCCGGCCACGCTCATCACGGACAATATGGCCGGATACATGATGTATCGCGGATTGGTGGATTGCGTGCTCGTCGGTGCGGACCGCATCGCCGCCAACGGTGATGTCGCCAATAAGATCGGCACCTACACGCTCGCCGTCTTGGCGAAGGAGCACGGCATCCCCTTCTACGTCGTCGCGCCCATTTCGACGCTCGATCTCTCCATCGAATCCGGCGAACACATCCCCATCGAGGAACGCCCGGCTCACGAAGTCACGCACATCAACGGACAGCCCATCGCCCCCGAGGGCATTGCCGTCGCCAATCCGGCCTTCGACATCACCCCCCATCGTTACGTGACGGCGATCGTGACCGAGCGGGGGATCGCGTATCCGCCCTATCGGGAGAGCTTGAGCGCGCTCGCCGCGCAGCCGGATGTCGCGCACAGTCCCGCCGATGCAGGGATGCGCGCCGAGGGCGCATCGTCCCCGGAGCGCTCCTGACCGGGAGAACGGCGATGTTGATCTTGGGGATCGAGACCTCGTGCGATGAGACGGCGGCCGCCGTCGTTGAAGATGGGCGGCTCATTCGGTCGAACGTCGTGGCCACGCAGTATGCGATCCATCGGCCCTATGGGGGGATCGTGCCCGAATTGGCCTCGCGCGAACATCTGCGGAACATCGTCCCCGTCGTCCGGGAGGCGCTCCACGAAGCCGGAGTCACCTTCAGAGAGATTGATGCCGTCGCGGTGACCCGCGGGCCGGGATTGATCGGCTCACTGCTGGTGGGCATCTGCTATGCGAAATCGGTCGCGTATGCGCTCTCGCGCCCGCTGCTTGGCGTGAATCATCACGAGGGGCATATCTTCTCCGTCGTCTTCGAGAATCCCCCCGTTCGATACCCCGCGCTCGCGCTCGTCGTCTCCGGAGGCGATACGAGCCTCTTCTGGATGCCGGAGCCGGAGCGGTATCACCTGCTCGGGCACACGCGCGACGATGCCGCGGGCGAGGCCTTCGATAAGGTGGCGAAACTGCTGGGGCTCGGGTATCCGGGCGGCCCCGTGATCGATCGGTTGGCGAAGCGCGGGAATCCTCGCGCCGTTCGCTTCACGATCCCGAGGACGAGTGAGAACGATTTCGATTTCAGCTTCAGCGGGCTCAAGACGGCCGTCGCCCGCTACGTGCGCGAGCGGGGCATTCGCCCCGTGCGCGAGGGGGAGGAAGTGCCGGACATCATCCTCGATCTCCTCGCGAGCTTTCAGGACACGGTCGTGCGCACGCTCATTCAGCGCCTGTCGCGCGCCCTGGAGGAGTACGAGGCGCACACGCTCATTCTGACCGGTGGTGTGGCGTGCAACAGCCGGTTGCGCGAAGAAGCGTTTCGCCTGGGGCGAGAGGCGAGCCTCCCCGTCTACGTCCCCAGCCCGCCGCTCACGACCGATAATGCCGCCATGATCGCGGCCGCCGCGTATCCGAAGCTGCAGCGCGGCGAACGTTCGGGATGGGAGTTGACGGCCGAGCCCGGCCTGCGCCTGCATCAGGTGGACGCGCGATCGGGCCGCCACGCGCTTCGCGGGAGAGGGTGAGGTCATGGCCGAGCGCATCTATCGCGATCCGGTGCACAACATCATCTCCCTCGACGAAGCCGACCCGGATGATCGGGTGCTCATCCGGTTGATTGATACCCCCGAGTTCCAGCGCCTGCGCCGAATCAAGCAATTGGGCTTGGCGCTCTTCACCTATCAAGGGGCCGAGCACAGCCGCTTCTCGCATTCGCTCGGCGTGATGCATCTGATGCGGCGCGTCCTCGCCCATTTGGGGCGACGGTACCCGATCGCTCGCGAGACGCGCCTGACGGCCACCTGCGCCGCGCTGCTTCACGACATCGGGCACGGGCCATTCTCTCACGTCGTGGAGGCCGTTCTCGGGTATCGGCACGAAGAGTGGGGAGCGCGCATTATCCTCGATGGAGGGACGCTGGTCCATCGGACGCTCGTCGAGAGGGATCGCGATCTCCCGACGCGAGTCGTCGCCGTCTTGCAGCACGCCTATCGGCCGCGATTCATCTCGCAGCTCATCTCCAGCCAGATGGACGTGGACCGCTTCGATTATCTCCTGCGCGACAGCTTGATGACCGGCGCCAAATACGGCTTCTACGATCTGGAGTGGATCCTGCACACGTTGGAGATCGCTCCCGATGAGGAATGCCTCTACGTCGCGGCCAAAGGGCTCTACGCCGTCGAGGAGTACCTGCAGGCGCGTTACTACATGTTCCGTCAGGTCTACTTCCATCGCAACTTGCGGACGGCCGAGGTAATGCTCCGCTCCATCTTCCGTCGCGCGATTGATCTCATGGCGAGCGGGCAGTTGTCACTCGTCGTCCCCGATTCCGTGATGGTGAAGGTATTGCGACGCGAACCGCTCTCGACCGAGGAATATCTGGCCCTTGACGATCACGATGTCATGTTCCACATCAAGTGGTGGACGAAGGCCCCGGATCCGATCCTGCGCGATCTGGCCAGTGGGTTCCTCCATCGCCGCCTCTTCAAGGCCGTGGACCTGCACAGCAATGCCGAGCGCCGGCGCCAACTCATCGAACGCGCGCGCCAGATCGTCGAAGCGGCGGGTTTCGACCCGCGCTATTACCTGATCGAAGATCGCGCGAGCGACATCCCCTATCTCGGCCCCTATTCTCCGGAGACATCGGGTCCGGAGAGTCGCATCTACGTCGAGGTGGACGGAGGAAGCCGCACGCTGCGCGAGATCACCGAAGTCTCTCCGGCCATCCGCCGGTTGCGCCGATTCCATATTGATCGGCTCTGCTTCCCGGAGGCTGTGAATGATGCCATCCGCGCCTTGGTGGCGGAGCGCGAGGGGGGCGTATGAATCTCTCACGCCGAGGCTTTCTCACGAGTGGTCTTCGAGCCGGGGCAGCCGTGCTCCTGGGCGCCAGCACCCCGGAGCTTGTGCGTGGCCTCGCCGCCGGCGAAGCGGAGACGCGGATCACGCTCCTGCATACGAATGACGTGCATTCGCGGCTGGAGCCGTTCCCCGACGATGATCCGCGATACGCGGGATTGGGCGGAGCCGCGCGACGCGCTGCGCTCGTCAAGCGCCTTCGCCGGGAGAATCCGAACACGCTGCTTCTGGACGCGGGCGATGCCTTTCAGGGGACGCCCTACTACAACGTGTATCGCGGCGAGGCCGATTATCGGGTGATGTCGGCCATCGGCTACGATGTCGTGACCTTGGGGAATCACGAGTTCGACAGCGGCTTGGAGGCGCTCGCGCGCGCCCTCAACTTCGCCACGTTCGACGTCGTCTCGGCGAACTACGATTTCCAGGAGACGTTGCTTCGGGATCGCATCAAGCCCTACGTCATGCGGGAGCTGGCCGGCATCCGCATCGGTATCTTCGGGCTCGGGATCGCGCTGGAGGGATTGGTCCCCGAGCGCTATCGTGCGGGGGTACGCTATCGCGATCCCATCGAGACGGCGCGCGCGATGGTCCGAACCTTGCGAGAGCGAGAGGACGCGGTGCTTGTCGTCTGCCTCTCGCACTTGGGACTCTACGACGAATCCGAGCGGATGCGGATGACCCCGCCTCCGATCGGCGACCGCGAACTGGCGCAAGCCGTCGAGGGCATTGATGTCATCATCGGCGGACATACGCATACGTTCATGAAGGAGCCGGAGCTCATCCGCCGTCCGAGCGGGGGCGCGACGCTCATCTTTCAGGTCGGATTCGGCGGCATCGTCCTCGGGCGTTTGGACCTCTTCATCCGCGAACGACGGCTGGTGGGATTCGCGGGGAGCGCTGTGCCGGTCTCCGAGCGCGCGCTCGCCTGAGGACGGGTGATCGCCGCTCGCGCGCGGGGTCCCAGCATGACCTATCTGCCCTGCGATCTCTGCGGCAGAACCGACGCGCGATTCCTGATGACGTGCGAGCGGTTGGACGGACCGCTCGTGCAATGCCGGCGGTGCGGCCTCGTCTACGTGGGCGAACGTCGCGAAGATTTCGCGTTCTCGCGGTTCGATCCCGAGCGCTCGCGCCGCTTGGCCGAACGCGTGCGGGCGCTCGCACTGGTGGACGAGGAGGTCGAAGCGCGCGAAGCCCCGATTCGCGAGCGCGTGATGCAGGAGCGCCTGCAGTGGGTGCGACGCTTCGTCGCCTCGGGACGGCTGCTGGAGATCGGATGCGCCGATGGCGCATTTCTCGCCCTGGCCGCCCGCGCGGGATTCCACGCGCATGGGGTTGAGCCCGATCCGACGACGAGCGCGCGAGCTCGGCAGCACACCGGGATCCACGTCTTCCCCGGCACGCTCGCCGATGCCCAATATCCGGCCGCGTCGTTCGACGTCGTCGTCCTCTTCCACGTCCTGGAGCATCTGGATTCGCCACGACGCGCGCTTCAGGAGATCCATCGCGTGCTCCGACCCGGAGGCGTCGTCGTCCTTGAGACGCCGAACATCGCTTCGGTCTGGTTCCGCCTCTTCGGCCGGCGCTGGCGGCAATTCATCCCCGATCACTACTATTTCTTCTCGCCCGCGACCTTGACCCGACTCTTGGAGGAGAACGGATTTCGCGTGCTCGCGCTCACGCATCCGCGACGCACCGTGAGCCTGAGGCTCCTGGCCGATCGCCTCCGACGATGGCACGCCCCCTTGGGGCGGTTCTTCATGCGCGGCCTCGCCCGCCTGGGGTGGGAAGAGCGAACGCTCACACTTCGCCTGAGCGACGTCCTGCTGGCAGCAGCGCGGAGAATGTGAGCAGACAAGCGGTGCGCGACGTCGTCTCCGCTTGCCCTCCATTCGACGCGCCTCCATAATCATAACGGGTTCTCCAATCTCTCGCGCGAGGAGGCGGTGGCAGCATGGGGATCGGCGTTTTGTGTCTTCTGCTCATCTTCGCCTCACAGGAAGTCGCTGCGACGGACGAGATCATACTGTCCGATGGCACGCGGTTCGTGGGAACGCTCGTCTCTTGGAATCGGGAGCGGATCGTCTTCCGCACAGCGGATGGGATGACGCGCGAAGTGGCCTCGAGCGACGTCCTTCGGTTGAGCTTGGGGCCGAACAGTATCGCGGCGATGGGAGCCCGGCTCCCCACAGAGAAGAAGACTCCGCCCCCCGATTCCTCGCCCGCGACAGTGAGATCGGATGAGCGATCCTGGCGCGGGGCCTTCGATGTGAGCTACGCCGGACATCGCGGCACGACCGATTCGGATAGCCTCGTCCTGGACGTGCGCGCCGAACGGCAGCGCGAGCCCTGGCGCCTCCGATTGCGTTCTCGGTATTTCCGCGCGCTCAAGGATCGCTCCCTCGCCGGAAACGAATGGCTCGGGGGAGGACGCCTGGATCGGTTCTTCTCGCCGCGCCTCTTCGTCTTCGCCTCCGGCGATTTCGAGTTCGATGAGATCGAGCGCGTGAATCTGCGAAGCATCTACGCTGTGGGCTTCGGCGCCGATCTCCTCGCCTCCGAATCGCGCGCGCTCTCGATCAGCGGGGGCAGCGGTTACACCCGCGAGAGCTTTCGCGACGGCGCGCGTCGGGAATTTCTCTCCGGCGTCTTCCGCCAGGAGTTCCGACAGAAGCTCTCACCGCAGAGTCACCTGGAGCAGCAGTTCCATTTCCTGCAGGATCTGCGCGAGGCCGCGCGCTTCAAATTCCGTCTCGAGAGCGCGCTGCGCTTTCACGTGAGCGGGCTGTTCACCATCCGATTCGGGGTCAGCAACGCGTATGACAACCGCCCGCAGCCGGGCGTGCGCAAGAACGAAGTGACGTTCACCACGGGCCTGGGGATCGTCTTTTGACGGATCGTTCGTCGCCCGATCGCCACGCGAGTGCGAATCGGGCCGGCGTCTCGATCGCCCCATGGGCGATTTCGCGGATGCGCTCTTGAGGGATCGAAGGCGAAGGCTCTCTTTGAAGCGCGAGGCCTCGTGTGCTATCCTGCCCGCGGATCGCGCCGGATGGGGGACCTTCCATCGGCGTCGCGCGAGGAGCAGGCGTGAAGGGCGAGGACGATATGAGGTCCATGCGCTCCGGCCAGGAGACCTTCCGCGGGAGAGCACGCCATGCGAATCAGCATTGAATTCTTCGCCCCGGACGAGATCTTCCTGCCGTGGGATTATCTCGATTGGCTGCGCGGCATCTTCTACCGGGCGATGGAGCGGGGCCGACCGAAGTTAGCGCGCGAAGTGCACGAGGAGGGGTTCTCCGGCGGCGGCAAGCGCTATAAGCTCGCGACCTTCTCGCTCCTGTATCCGGAACAGTATGAGCGAACTCCCGGAGGGTTGCGCGCGCGCGGTCGCCTCCGGTGGTGGGTCTCCTCGCCGTTGGAGTCACTCATCGAAGCCCTGGCGCTTGGCTTGCTCATGCGGCCGGAAGTCCGGCTCGGCGCCAGTGTGCTCCACGTGGGACAGATCGGCGTTCTTCTGCCCCCGACGTTCGCCGAGACGATGACGCTCGTGACCCTGTCGCCCATCTTCGCCTCCACGGGCTCCCGTGACGCTGAAGGGAGGTTCCGCAAACGATTCCTCTCGCCCGCGGAGCCCGACTTCGCGCGCGTGCTCGTCGAGAACTTGAAGCGGAAGGCCCTGGCGATCTACGGCGAGGCGCCCGAGGGCGAGCTTCAGTTCGAATGGCTGAGCGAGCCGAGATCGAAACTGATGCGGGTGAACGAGACCGACGTGCGCGGGTGGATGATGCCGTTTCGCGTGAGCGGGTCGCCCGACCTCATCCGACTCGGATATGACGCCGGATTCGGCGAGCGCAATGCGCAGGGCTTCGGCATGGTGTGCCTGCCGCACGAGCACCCGACCTCTTCGCGACAAAGGGCATGAGCGGAGGCGGGCATGCGGCGCGCGCCGCTTCTGGTCGGGGGGACCCGAAATGGGCAGACAGCACGCGTCCCCATCCATTGATCGCTCTCGCGCGAGGGCATCCTCGCACCTTCGTTCAACAATTCATCGTGGCCCTCGGCCACCGGGCGGCAGTCGAAGCGCTCGGACTCCTCTCTGTACTTCTGCTCACGCAGTATTCCGGCGCATGAGCGCGCTCTCCCCGGCACGGCTTCTTCGCCTGGCGGACACGGCCGCTGCCGAGAATATCTCGCGCGGAGCGATGAGTTCAACCGGCGCTCACCACCGCGCCCTCATCACCGGATGCACCGCAGTGCGACCGCGTACCTCCGGAACACCGGGAGTGGCGCCGAGAGAGCAGAGGAAGCGACGCGCTGAGCATGCTCCTTCATCTGAACGGGTGAGAGCAGACGACATGACGGCATATTGTCTTGCGTGCGCAAAGAGCCCTTCGGGTCGGGCGACGATCGCTCTGCGATTCGCGGAAAGGTTCATGACGGGGAGCCCCTGGAGATTCAGGCCCCTCCCCCGATCCGGGGCGAGGACAGGGATGAGGGGGTGACGAAGGCGCCGCTCGGAGCTCCGTACTGAGACGACGCGCGGGCGCAGGCGAGCTCGGTGAAGAAACCGCTTGACACCGAGACGCATGCGTGGGGAAAATATCAGCACACGAGCAAGGAGGACAAAAGTGACATCGCCATCACCCGTGATCCGACTCCACCCCAACCGCCCACCGGCAATTTCTGGATGGACACGGGACTGGTCGTCCTGCTGGAGCCGTTCGGCAGTGAACTGGGCTTGTCCTACACATGGCGTAATGGGCATGCGCTTGTACAGGAGAAGCTTGTGGAGTAAAATTCCTCTCCGGTGAAGCTATGAGATTGCAAGTATTGTTCCATTTAAATAATCCATCATTGTCCGCAGAATATCGGCGCGGCTTTGCATCGTTGTTGAAAGAAGCTATTAAAAGGGGAGACTCTCCTCTATTTGCACGATACTATTCGCGCTTGCATACGCTTAAACCCTTTACATTTTCTGTCTTCTTCCCAGAACTGGCAGGAAATGAAGGCGAGTATTTCAAAGTTGGATCTAAAGCTATCTTGCACTTCTCTACCTGCTCCTACGAGGTGGGCGTCTCTGTTTACAACGGTCTTCTCCAGATTCGTGAATTCCCTCTCTTTGAAAACAAGATCAGATTTCAAAATGTGTTTTTGAAGCCGAGGGTCTCAATTGTTCAGGACCGAGCGCGGTTTAAGACGATGGCGCCCGTGCTGGTAAACACAAAGGGGGATGCCAACTGGTATCTCTTACCGGGAGATGAAGGGTTTGAGGAAGGGCTGAATTTCTCCGTTCAAGAAATCTGTCGAACCTTTTTGGGAATACCAGAGGCGACCGTAGAATTTTATCCCATTGCGATTCGTCGTAAGGTCATCCGGCACTATAATATGCACATGCAGGGGTTCGTCGGTATCTTTGAGCTATGCGGCCAGCCCGAGGTGCTCAACCTCATTTACCAGGTCGGCTTGGGCGTCCGCCGCAGCCAGGGCTTCGGTATGCTGGAGTTGGTACAGACGGCAAGCCATAAACCTGCGGAGGAGGAAACCCATGAGTAGCCTTACGCTATACCCCTCCAACTGGCTCTATAACGCAGGTGTAATCGGACTGCTGAGGGTGCTAGAAAGTGTTAGGAAGAACGTAGCTGCTCTATTCAATGACGGTACGATTAAAGGAGTAGAAAACGAAATCAGAGATTTGCTGGAGAAAGGCACAAACGTACCTTCGGAATCGCCATTGGATAAATTGCGCGATTGGCATTGGCATTATGTTAAAACCAGCTTTGAATGGAATTACGGCAGCATCACGGATCTTGTGACGGATATTTTAAGAAGGGCTGAGCGTTCCACGAATAGGTCTCAGCTTAAGGGTCAACTGCAGTGTAAGGATTTCAAATATGAGGCTGAAGAGGTAAACTTCAAGGATATCAATGAACAAATCAACGGTGTTTGGAATCAAACATTTGGGCGAAATCCTCAATATACAGTGGAAAAGGCTATCAGCAAGTTAGTCGAAGCGATTGAACCAAAGAAAAATGCCTATGTCTATCGGAAAGCGGTGGGTTATCTCTTTTCACAAGGAGGATTTTATCAAAATCTCTACAATCCAAATTGGTTTGGAGACCTTAAGAAGTTCATAGAGTTCTTCACATCAGCTAAGGTTTTCAACTCTATCTCCAGTTCAACATCTGTCTGCGGCTTTTGCTCAGAATCCAATTTTGAAGTTGAACCAATTGATGCAACGCAAATGAGCTTTCTGTTTCCTGTGTTTTCAAAATTTCCCAATGCATACTGGCAAAATAATGAGAAGGCAGTTACGCAAATATGTAGCTTATGTAAGTTCCTTATCATCCACCACCACCTTGCCCTCACCCGCCTCTCGGACGGCTCGGAAATCTTCATCAATGCGCCATCGTTTCAGGTAATGTGGTATCTCAACAAATTTATCCGGGAAGTCTTTGGCTCGGTTTCGTCCGAAGAGATGCGGAGCAAAAGAACACTCCTGGCCATGTCTGTTATCGAGTACGCTACCAAGATTCAAGCGACCCTGGGCGTCTGGACGGGGATGAACATCGAGATCGTCAGCCGGCGTGGCGGAGCAATCGAATTTTTCAGCCTGCCCTACGAAGTCGTCCAGCTTCTTGCCGACCGGCGCATTGCGAGCCTCTTGAGCCAGATCGGGGAGTTCGAGATTCTGAATCGGGTCCTGGACCAGGATTTCTCCCGCCTCATGGAGATGGGCTATCGCCTCCTCCGGATTGGGCTCAGGTCTTATAATGATCGAGCTAAGTCGGAAAACGACTTCGTCAATCAGACCCTTCGCCTGGAGAGGAACCGCCGAAATCCTGCAAGCGTGGCAGAGCAGATTTTTAAGCTCTGTGCACTTATCAAAGAAAAACAAAAAAGGAGAGAAGAATATGACTACATCCATTTCGCCAGAACTTAATCTGGTTCAACAGATGGAAGAGCTGAAGAAACAGCTACAAGAAGGAAAACCAAACCTGGAAGCCTTCCAAAGGGCATATCAGGACTTGCGAAAACTCCAGCGCGAGCTCCAGGACCTGCTCCAGTGGGCCGCAGAGGACCAGCGCGGGAGAGAAGACGAGAAGAAGTTTACGGCGCTATATCGGCAGGTCGCTGGCTGGAACGCTTCGGAGCTGATGGAGAGCTTGAAGCGGACCGGCTTTGCCCTTAAGAAAGACCGTGACCTGAAGGATGCCTTTGACCGCCAGGGCTATCGCATCTTGGAACTGGTCCGAGCAGGCAAGCGAGACGAAGTGTTTCATGCAGTTTTTCGTATCTTTGTCTCAGCGAAGAAAGAGTTTCCTTCCCAGCTTGTGGAAGCCTTCAAGCCGGTGTACTCAGACGAGCTTTTCAAAGTCTTTCTGTTCTCATTCCTGAGCGGTATCCTGGGCAAGGAAGAATCTGAACTAGAAACCAAATAACGAAAAGGAGGAAGCCATGAGCAACAACATCAAGAACGTTACCGTTACGATTATCTTTGAAGGCTCGGCACTCAATCGCGACGAGAAAATCGGAGGCAACATCCTCTCGATCAAAAAGCTCAACGTGAACGGCGAGGTCCGCTCCTTCATCGGCAAGCCCGCCATCCGGCATTATTTGTTTCAGACGCTGGTTAAGAAGGACTCACAGACGTGGCAACCTGCTCCAGTCACGGAACGAGGCTCAGGAGACAAAAAGACATTGCAACTCGATATAACACGAGCAGATATTGTCACCAGCCCAGAGTTGGATGTATTCGGCTATATGTTCACGATAGAGGGTGAGCGGTCCCTTACCCGAAAAGCACCTCTAGGCATAACTAAGGCGATCTCTTTGGCTTCGTATGAGGCTGATCTTGCCTTCTACGCGAATCATGATCTTGTCATGCGAAGAAGAGAAGAGGGATACTCTGAAACTATGCCTGGGTTGTACAACAAGGAGGAACATATTTCTTTTTACAAGGTGTCATTCACTATAGACATTGATATGATGGGAAAGGACGTCTGGATTTTAGATCAAGCGCCACAGCGCCAGGGAAACAGATTAGTTCTTACCATCTCGAGCAACGACCAAAAAGAGTTACACGGAAATCCTGATCCCAACAATCCCAACAGGTGGAATCTCGATGATAAAGGAACCGTGGAATGGACTACTAATCTACACAACAAATGCAAAGTGACCTTCCAAGTAGCTCCTCAGGTGAAGAAAGAACGAACGCGTGCCATCCTCGAAGCTATCAAAAACGGCCTCTACGCCCAATCCAGCGGCGAAGCCAACGCAATCGTCCCCCTCTTTCTCATTGCCGGGGCGGTGAAAGTGCCTTCGCCCATTTTCCATCCCTACATTGATGTGCGCAAAGAAGACGGCCAATGGAAGGTCATCGGCGTCGGCGATGCGCTGAAGAACTCCTGGCTGGAGAAGGATGGAGACCAGCTGATTGTCTACATTCAGGATTGTGATCGGTTGAAAGTGGACAACCATTGGAAGGGCCAAGCATTGACAGACTGGACTGAGTTTCTAAAGAAACTGGGTCTGGGGGGCAAGAAGAGCAACCGAAAGATCAAGAAGCTCAGAAGGAAAGCTCGCAGGCCGGATAGGTGAGGGATACTATGAGCGCTAATATCATGCATATCCTGCGGCTCAGGATTTACCAGCCACAGGCACACTATCGGGTACCTTCCACCTATCAGCGGCGGCATACCTATCCTCTTCCGCCGTACTCCACCGTGATTGGGTTCCTCTGTAATGTGCTGGGGATTGACGACCAGGAAAAGGACGACTACAAGAACCTTAAGGCGATCAAAATCTCCATTGCCGGTCGCTTTGAGAGCAAGACCACGGAATATACCTGGTTTCGGAACCTATCCAAGTCGGCTCATGTAGAACGCTTCGGCAGTATAGAGAATCGCCGCATCGGCGGTCATGTGGAGCACATCGGCGGCCAGTCTCCTATTTCCATTGATGTCCTCAACGATGTCCGCCTGGTGATTCACCTGGCGCACGAGGACAGCTCATTCCTCGAGCATATTCGCTCTTCATTGGAAAATCCCGACCGCCGGCTGGAAATCCTTCATCTTGGACGAGCCGAGGACTGGATCGTTATAGAAGAACTATCCCAAGTGAGCCAATTATCGAGTTTCGAGGTTTGCAGGGTAGACGCTGACTTTAGACATTTCTTCTGGATTCCGGAGCGCTTTTACCTGCCCACAGCGAAAGATAGCGCGTCGGACTTTGACCGCTATGAGGGGCTTCGCTATCGACTTCCGACTTTCTGGACCGTTGAGGATTATGCAGCAACCCGAAATCGTCATGGTAGGCGGATTTTCGAATACATTACCGTAAAACTAAGCGACGGACTTTTGAAGGAGCAAAGTTTTCTTTTTGACAGGGAATGCAACCTTCCCGTATTCTTAGCGGACCTTGGAGGAGACCATGAGTAACTCTTCGCCTATCTGGGCCAAAAGCATTGAAAAAGGGGGAGGGACTCCGGTACGCCTGCACGAACACATCCAGGACGTTTTAGGGGTTTTCGACAAAATCAAGTGCCGGGTCGATTGTTCTTTGCAGGTTGATGGTTCTTTGTGCGACCTTATTCGCCTTGCCATCGTATGCCATGACTGGGGGAAAGTGCTTCCCGCTTTCCAGATTCGCACGCTGAAGAACACGAGTTACTCTCCTAATTCTCCGCTAATCGATCTTCCTCACTCCCTTTTTTCCCTGCTGTGGATTAATGAAGAGAAGCTATGGAAAAAATTGCCTCAGCGGGATACCGATACCTATCGGGAGTTTGTGCTCTCTGCCATCGCCTATCACCATTGGCGGGAGAGTTTCTTTGAACTTATCAGTGCTCCCCACCAACAGATTGCCGACCTCCTAAATGCGCTGGACAAAACAGGGAGAGATGAGCTTCGGAAGAACCTGGAGGAAGAGATACGACAGGTCGGTGACGACTGGCATGAGTTAGTCGGATTCAACGAAGACATGGCGAAGGGCTTGTGTAGGGGGGTGCCTTTTTCGGAATACGCCTGTCCGCCTTACCAGCTTTATTTCCTGCCGAAACGGGCAGGTTTGGACGACAGGAAAATGCGCGACTGGATCCTCATCGCCGGATTTCTCCAACGGGCAGATCACTTCGCTTCATTCTGTGAAGAAGAAGGTGAAGATGTAAGGACAGCGGAGGCAGAAGCGTGTCCGGCTGATTTCAATGCCGTCAAGGATAAGGTCAGAGAGAGAATAGTCCAAAAAAGCAATCAAGCCTCAGGACCGGAACACGCAGAAAGTATCTGGCAACTTGCCAAGATTGATGCATATAAGAACAAGAACGTTATCCTGGTCGCTCCTACAGGTTATGGCAAGACGGAATTTGCTTTTCTTTGGGGAAGTGGTGAGAAGTTCTTTTATACGTTACCGTTGCGGGCAGCCGTGAACCAGATATACGAGCGGGCAAAAGGCATTTTCGGTGACAATAAAACGGGCTTGCTCCACTCCGATGCCGATGTCTTTTTGCTGGGAGACGGCGGAGAAGGGCAGGCTAACCTGAAAGCGTACGACCTCGCTCGGCAACTGGCCTTCCCGGCCATTATCTCTACTGGGGATCAGTTCTTTCCTTATGCTCTACGTCCACCGGGATACGAAAAGATTTACGCTACCTTCTTTTATTCACGACTAATCATTGATGAGGTACAAGCATACGACCCGCGGGCCGCTGCGATTGTAGTCAAGTTCACTGAGGATGTCGTCCGCATGGGTGGGAAATTCCTCCTGATGACAGCAACACTCCCGGAATTCGTGCGAAAGGAGATCGAGAACACGATTGGAAAGGGAAATTTTGAAGAAATCAATCTGTACAAAGAAAATAAGGAAAATCTCGAGGCAACTAAAAAGCATAAGGTCAAAGTAGAGCTGCTGAAAAACTATGCTGATGAAGAAAAACCGAACTTCACCGTCCCTGAAGAGAATCTCAAAGAGGTACTTGATCAAGCTTGTGCGGGTAAGCGTGTACTCGTGATTGCTAACACAGTGAAACAGGCTCAGGACATTTTCGAGAGGCTCAAGAAGTTGATCGAGAAAGACGCTCAGCATAAAGCACTTGGGAATAAAATTTGGCTCTTGCATTCGCAGTTCACTCAGGCTGACCGCAGCGAGTTGGAAACGAAAATTTGCGGCGATGAAGACAAAAGGATAGATGGCGAGTTCCAGAACCCAAAGCCAGATTCTGAGAAAGAAGGTAAGATCCTAGTAGCGACCCAAGTGGTGGAGGCATCGCTGGACATCGATGCCGACGTGCTGTTTACCGAAGTCGCGCCACTCGACACACTAGTGCAGCGGATGGGCAGAATTTTGAGAAGGTATGGTCCTATGGTGGGCCTGCAGAAAGTGCCTTCCCTTGATAATCCTGATAGTCCCAATGTTTATGTTTGGGTCTTCCAGCGTGGCTTACAATCTGGGCGGCATCATGTTTATGACGACGACCTCGTTCTGCTTACCGTCAAGTTGCTCAAGGAGAGAAGCAACGGTAGACTCAATGCAGATTACAGAGATTGGTTATCTAGAAAGGTGAAAGACTATCCCAAAGTTGATGATCGGATACGATCGGTCATTGGAGAGGTCTTCTCCTGCGAATTTCAGTTTGTCTGCTCTGAATATGAAAAATACGATTTGGTAAAGAAGCTCTACGAGTCGCTACCTGAAGAAAGTCGTTATCTAACGGAGTTTCTGCAGACTAAAGACATTCTCGACGCTGGCTACATGTCTGATCGCAAGGAAGAAGCTCAAAAACTTTTCCGGCGCATTTACACTGTATCCTTGATTCCAACTCAGAAAAAAGAAGAATTTATCAGTGATGTTTGTAAATTTTTTGCAATCTGCAAGGATGGTAGGCGGCTATATACTCGTTTCAAGTCGGAAGTGCTGTCAAAGTTTGTCCTCCAAGTACCATTGAATCTCAAGCAGTTTGAGAGGTGTCAGCCTGTCGAATGGTGGGTGAGGGATTTACCATGCGAAAATGTGAGCGACGCAAATAGAAAGCGACTGTTGCGTTGGTGCCAGGACATCTATTTTGCCGACTATGGGTACGACAAGGATCGTGGGATTATTGTTAATATGCCCCGGCAACAGTCTGACGTTATGATCCTCTAAAAGGAGGTAGAGGGTCAGCTTGCCCAAGGCCTTCATCATCCGGTATCTAGCCAAGGTCTTGGTGGCCAATGTGAGTGCGTCTCATAGGTAATGTGGTCGTCACTAAAGGAGATTGCTGTTGAGCTGTGGTCGAGTAAAGATCCAATGAGAGCATTGGATTTGCTGTGCAAACTCTGCGATTCGGGAGAGTTGTTCCGCCCATTGGGAGAATTTCTCCATATTGAAGCAGAGAGGGTGAAGCAATATGCGTGTCAGCTCCTTCGTGAGACGGGGCGCCGGTTGACGTTCGGCCTCGGTCGGTTGCTCCGACCGATGTTCCAGGCGTACACCCTCTCGATGCCTATCCAACGATTGGGCGATTTCCCGGTCGGCCAGATCACCGAAGGTTTTCCCTATTTGTCACGCGCTGTTTATGAGACTCTGGATGTTCGCGAAGGCGAAGTCGAGTCTCCCGTGCCCGACTGGATCATTTGAGGAGGGAGGGATGATGACCGAAGAGGAATTCGCCGAACTCAGGACGAATGGGATTAAGGTCAACTACTATGTCGTCTGCTGGAAGAAGCTGTGGCTATATAGCCATGACATCCGTTTGGAGGTGGAGAGCGATCGAGTCGCTCTCGGTCGGTTGCTTCACGAACGAGCCTATCGAGAGCGGGCTCGTCGGGAGCTGCTCATTGATAACCTCATCAAGATTGATCTGCTGGAAGGCGAAGGGAAGGTGCTGGAGATCAAGTATTCACGGCGGATGAAGGAGGCGGCCCGACTCCAGATCCTCTACTATCTGTATTACCTGAAGCGGCTGGGGGTGACGGGATTGACGGGAGAGCTGCGCTTTCCCAAAGAGCGGCGACGGGAACCAGTGTGGCTGACCGAAGACGCCGAGCGAGAGGTCGAAGAGGCGTTGCGTGAGCTGCGTCGGATCGAGCAGCTTCCCGCGCCGCCACAAGTCGAGTTCATGCCGATTTGTCGGTCCTGCGCTTATGCCGAGTTGTGTTGGGGATGAATCGAACGATGCCGTTGAAATCGTGTCGGATTTGTGCTGCGCTGAGCGCGGTGTGGGGATCGCGACGCCGACGAGGCTCATCCGAAGCGCGAATCGCGCGGATGGGGCTGGCTTCGTGGGCTGATGATGGATGGGAGTGGGCGAGATGGCGCGCAGTTATTATGTCTTCCAAAACGGACGTCTTCGGCGAAGAGGGAACACCTTATATTTGGAGGGGGAAGATCCGGCGATCTCTCAAAGCGTGGACGAAGCCGAGCGATCTTCTGCGGGGACTGAGTATGGGCACGGGCTCCCCTCGGAACGCGCGGGCGGGGAGCCCGAAGCATCTTCGGCGGCCGAGGTAGGGCGAGCGCCCGATTCCGCAGGAGAAGCCGGATCTCCGCCAGATGACGAAAGGCGTAAGACCGCAGTTTCATCTGAGCGGCGGCGGATTATCCCGGTTGAGGATGTCGCCGAACTCTTCCTCTTCGGCGAGATCACCCTGAATACGAAGCTTCTGAACTTTCTCGCGCAGAAGGGCATTCCGGTTCATGTCTTCAACTACTATGGGTTCTACAGCGGTTCCTACTATCCGCGAGAGACGAACGTTTCCGGACACCTGCTCGTGAGGCAGGTGGAGCATTACACCGATGTGGCCAAGCGGCTCACGATCGCGCGGGAGTTCGCGCGCGGCGCTTATCACAATCTCCATCGCAACGTGCTCTACTACCGAAATCGGGGCAAGGCGTTGCACGAGGTCCTCGACGCCTTGGAGCGAGAGGCTGCGGAGCTTGAACGAGCCGACTCCATTGCGGCGCTCATGGGGGCCGAAGGGCGCATGCGCGAGATCTACTATCGCGCCTTCAATGAGATCCTCGAGCTGGAGACACCATTTCTCAAGCGCGTGAAGCGTCCGCCCGATAATTTGATCAACGCGCTGATCAGCTTCGGGAACTCACTGCTGTATGCGGCCGTGCTCTCGCAGATCTACCGAACGCCTCTCAATCCCACGATCTCGTACCTCCATGAACCGGGGACGCGTCGGTTCTCCCTGGCGCTGGACATCGCTGAGGTCTTCAAGCCGATGATCGTGGACAAGATGATCTTCACGTTGATCAATCGGCAGATGATTGGCGAGGGTGATCTCCTGTCGGAGGTGGGATTCGCAGCCCTGAAGGAGCGCGCGCGCAAGGTCGTCGTACAGGAGTTCGAGCGTCGGCTGCAAACGACAGTGAAGCACCGACGCTTGGGGCGGCATGTCTCGTATCGGGGGTTCATTCGATTAGAGTGCTATAAGCTCGTGCGACATCTGCTGGGAATCGAGCCGTATCAGGCGCTGCGCGCATGGTGGTGAGCGGAGGAGAGCGATGTACGTTATCCTCGTCTATGATGTGGAGCAAGAGCGGGTCGCGAAAGTCTGTCAGTTCCTGCGCCGCTACCTGAATTGGGTGCAGAATTCCGCATTCGAGGGGGAGCTGAGCGAGGCGCAACTGGAACGTGTGAAGCTCGGATTGAGGGACATCATCAATGAGGAGCGCGATTCCATCTACCTCTACATCCTGAGAGAGGCGCGATGGGTGAGGAAGGAGGTCCTGGGGCAGATCAGGGGGGAGACGGAGAATATCGTGTGAGCGACGAGAGCGCGCATTCGCCGAAAAGGGTGAGACGGATACCGGCTGAAACATTGGGATCACTGTTGGGTACGCTTCTCCAATAATTCCGTGTGGCAGAGCCGATGGTTCGTGACGCACTGCTGCTCGTCCATCCTGATGATGGACGAAGCTGCGGCGGGGGCTCCCGACTTGAGCATCTTCGCGACCGCTCGCGATGCTTTCAGAATGTCGTGGGGCGGGCTCTGCCGGCAGTCGGTTGTGAGGCGGATGAGTCCATTAGGAATCCACTTCGGTTGGAAAAGGGGAGGGCGTGCCGCAAGAGGAATGGTCCCATGAGACTCAAGGGGAGGTTCGACGTCGGCGGCGGGTATGCCTCTTTGAGCGTACGCTCGCATCGCCTGAGTCGTGGCCTGGAGATTCGACATCATCTGAGAGCGTGCCTCAGGGTGAAATCCGCAGGTCGTTCTCTCGCCCTCTCGAGACTGCAAGAAACTTGTGGGGCGCGGACGGAAGTTCGAGGCAGCATTGACGATCTCTCGCTCTATCAGGGCTTCACGGAACGCCGAGGCGGTTGGCCGGGACATCTTCTCGAACTAAGTGCCGTCGTTCCTCGCCCCCTTGACAGGGACCGGGGGACGACGGCATAATAAGCGCCGAAATTTGGCCTTTTTCGGCCAAATTTCATGGGGTGCTAATCGAACCAAGGTGGGATTGAAACCGCGCGGCATCACGCCCGACCGAACGTTCGCTCCCGGTGCTAATCGAACCAAGGTGGGATTGAAACGCAATTCCTCCATCCTCCGCAACCCGATCTCCACCAGTGCTAATCGAACCAAGGTGGGATTGAAACAATTCCCACACGAGCATCCTGATGGTCTGCGTCTTCGTGCTAATCGAACCAAGGTGGGATTGAAACACGTGTCCGGCATCCGCGCCCTCGCCGAAGGCGACCGTGCTAATCGAACCAAGGTGGGATTGAAACTCGAGCAGGCGAAGCAATTCGCCGACTCGATCCTTCGTGCTAATCGAACCAAGGTGGGATTGAAACTGGGAGTTTTCGGCGTTCCTTTCGGGCGCATTTCGGGTGCTAATCGAACCAAGGTGGGATTGAAACAGGCTTCTGGGGTCGCTTCCTCGCCCTCCGCGAAACGTGCTAATCGAACCAAGGTGGGATTGAAACTCCGCTGCCGATTCGCAAACTCCATCGCCTGCTTCCGTGCTAATCGAACCAAGGTGGGATTGAAACGATCCATTGAGAGCTCCCGCATCGGCAGGGCCACCGGTGCTAATCGAACCAAGGTGGGATTGAAACTCTTGGGCTGCCTGCGTCACCGCTTGGGTATAGGCTGTGCTAATCGAACCAAGGTGGGATTGAAACGGATGGGAATCCTTTTCCTCGCCATCATCGTGCTCGGTGCTAATCGAACCAAGGTGGGATTGAAACCTGCGCGTGAACAAATAATTCACGCGCGGGGAGAAAGTGCTAATCGAACCAAGGTGGGATTGAAACGACGTCCGTCCGTTCGGCCGCGCCTTTCCTTTTAAAGTGCTAATCGAACCAAGGTGGGATTGAAACACGATATGAACCTGTCGCACTTTTATCCTCCTAAAAGTGCTAATCGAACCAAGGTGGGATTGAAACACGCCAAAGCGCCACGAAGCTGCGGATGCCCACCATGTGCTAATCGAACCAAGGTGGGATTGAAACCGCGGCTGCGGGCGTGTGGTCGTGTTGCTGGTGGGGGTGCTAATCGAACCAAGGTGGGATTGAAACCAGGACGTGCTCACCGTCGAGCAGTCTGGATCGGCAAGTGCTAATCGAACCAAGGTGGGATTGAAACTGGTGAGGGTGATCGCGTCCTTGACCAAGATGGTCTGTGCTAATCGAACCAAGGTGGGATTGAAACAAAGGAGAGGTAACATGGCAGAGCACCTCTTCACCGAGTGCTAATCGAACCAAGGTGGGATTGAAACCGCGTCCGGATGGACGCGAGGGGGGACAAACCGAGAGTGCTAATCGAACCAAGGTGGGATTGAAACTCGTCTTCCACGTCCTTCCGGCCGGCACAGTTATCGAGTGCTAATCGAACCAAGGTGGGATTGAAACCGCGGGCACTTCATCGCCTTGACCGCGAATCAACGCGTGCTAATCGAACCAAGGTGGGATTGAAACCCAACAAGAGCCTGCACGACGCCCTGCTGCATCTGGTGCTAATCGAACCAAGGTGGGATTGAAACATATTGTGGTCGAGAATTTCACGAAGGTGGTGGTGAGTGCTAATCGAACCAAGGTGGGATTGAAACGCTCGGCGGTTTTGAACACACTCCTGCGCATCATGCGTGCTAATCGAACCAAGGTGGGATTGAAACGGTGTCGGTAATGTCAGACTCCCAGTGGTCGCCCAGGTGCTAATCGAACCAAGGTGGGATTGAAACCTCATGATCTCCTCCACTCTCTCCTTGGCTTCCCGGTGCTAATCGAACCAAGGTGGGATTGAAACTGAGGATGAGGAGATTATAGGATGGATTGACGATCCGTGCTAATCGAACCAAGGTGGGATTGAAACCTTGATGGCGGCGATCCAACGGTTCCCCTCTTGCTCGTGCTAATCGAACCAAGGTGGGATTGAAACCGCGCGACGAAGGCGCTCACGACCGCTGGCCCGACGGTGCTAATCGAACCAAGGTGGGATTGAAACGTCGGCGCGATGGCGAAAGAGGGCGAATCCTCGAATGTGCTAATCGAACCAAGGTGGGATTGAAACATGGATTTCGGCGATTGTCGTTTCGAGGGAGGACGTGGTGCTAATCGAACCAAGGTGGGATTGAAACAAAAATACTCAGACCAGTTGATCCACATCCTCACCAGTGCTAATCGAACCAAGGTGGGATTGAAACTCCCAAATGGCGCCGGGGAGACGATAGCAACCGGATGTGCTAATCGAACCAAGGTGGGATTGAAACGCGTAGGCCTCCAGATAGGCGCGGATGATCTCCCGGTGCTAATCGAACCAAGGTGGGATTGAAACCGCGGGCACTTCATCGCCTTGACCGCGAATCAACGCGTGCTAATCGAACCAAGGTGGGATTGAAACGCGAGTGGGATCACGGTACGTGATCCCACTCGGGGGTGCTAATCGAACCAAGGTGGGATTGAAACCTGCCGTCGCCAGGCGTGCTTCGACGCCAGGTAAGTGTGCTAATCGAACCAAGGTGGGATTGAAACCTTCGAGTTCCCTGAGGAATTCATCTAAGGGCACTTGTGCTAATCGAACCAAGGTGGGATTGAAACTGGTAAGTGCAAGATTTGCTTGGGTTTTCCATCGCGTGCTAATCGAACCAAGGTGGGATTGAAACATGCGTGAGGACGATCTGCGGCGGTCGCCGTTGCCCGGTGCTAATCGAACCAAGGTGGGATTGAAACATCCACGCTCTCTCGGGAGAGCGAGCAGAACTCCGGGTGCTAATCGAACCAAGGTGGGATTGAAACCAGCAGGGATCCACGGCTCAGCCCCAAGCAGGGGCAGTGCTAATCGAACCAAGGTGGGATTGAAACTATTGTCAAGATGCAAAAATAAAAAATCCGCTTAGAGTGCTAATCGAACCAAGGTGGGATTGAAACTTGGGTATGTCGAAGAGGACGTCACGGTATCGCTCTGTGCTAATCGAACCAAGGTGGGATTGAAACAAACCATCGCCGCCGTCGAGATCGCCATGTGGAAGAGTGCTAATCGAACCAAGGTGGGATTGAAACGTACTATCGCCGCGAGATCCTCCCGGAGGTCGGCGAGTGCTAATCGAACCAAGGTGGGATTGAAACGGATGCGCTTGAGGTCATTCGGTATTGGGATACCGAGTGCTAATCGAACCAAGGTGGGATTGAAACTCTACCTCCTCTCCCGCGATGCCGAGCGCGAATGTCGTGCTAATCGAACCAAGGTGGGATTGAAACGTGAGGCGCCACGGGCGTGAGCGTGTTCAGCGCGAGGTGCTAATCGAACCAAGGTGGGATTGAAACGCGATCATCATCGTGACCGTCGTGCGCATCATCTCGGTGCTAATCGAACCAAGGTGGGATTGAAACAGGCGGAGATCGCCGAGCTGACCGATGCGTTGGCCCAGTGCTAATCGAACCAAGGTGGGATTGAAACTGTGAGGATTCTTGGGCATGCGGAGACCATCTTTGTGTGCTAATCGAACCAAGGTGGGATTGAAACTTGGGGATGATGAGGGGGCGCGGCGGTTGTTGGAGAGTGCTAATCGAACCAAGGTGGGATTGAAACTCTACATAAGCGCGACAATCTACGTTTCAATCCCACGTGCTAATCGAACCAAGGTGGGATTGAAACGGTGTTTCTCACCGACTCTTGTGCGGTTTACCTTCAGTGCTAATCGAACCAAGGTGGGATTGAAACAAGTGGCGGCCTGGAAGCTTCGCCGGTAGGGCTTTGGTGCTAATCGAACCAAGGTGGGATTGAAACACGGTCTCCTGAGCAATCCGCCCACCCGCGCGTCCGGTGCTAATCGAACCAAGGTGGGATTGAAACAGGGCCGATCGCCACCGCACCTCAGGCCTGGCGGTTAGTGCTAATCGAACCAAGGTGGGATTGAAACTTGTGAGATTTCCGCGGTCGGGTTGACGACCCCACCGTGCTAATCGAACCAAGGTGGGATTGAAACCCGTCCGGTTTATATTCAACGGAGGGGAAACCTCGCGTGCTAATCGAACCAAGGTGGGATTGAAACCAAGGCTTGCTGAAATTGCGCGCACGAGCGGAAGTAGTGCTAATCGAACCAAGGTGGGATTGAAACGGAGGAGAAAAAGCGCGAGATCCGCGATTCTTCTCTTGTGCTAATCGAACCAAGGTGGGATTGAAACTCGGCATCTCCAGACGACGGCGATCTATCTCAACGGTGCTAATCGAACCAAGGTGGGATTGAAACGGCAACAACTCATCTGGGGACGAGATTGTAACTAACAGTGCTAATCGAACCAAGGTGGGATTGAAACTCGCGGGGATTTCACGATCCGCGTCTACAGGATTGAGTGCTAATCGAACCAAGGTGGGATTGAAACAACGTCCCATCACACCTCCATCGCAGCCCCAGAAGAGTGCTAATCGAACCAAGGTGGGATTGAAACTCGGCTTTCTTCTCTCTTCTCTCTTCTAAGAGATTCGTGCTAATCGAACCAAGGTGGGATTGAAACAATGGTCGCAATGCGCTCTTGCAGTTGCAGCATCTGGTGCTAATCGAACCAAGGTGGGATTGAAACTCTGCCGCGCGCGCGCTCTACCTTCGCGCGCTCGAGGTGCTAATCGAACCAAGGTGGGATTGAAACTGCGTCCTGCTCGGACCGTAGGGGGATTGCGGTGGCTAGGTCTCGATGATCTCCACGGTGGGGGTGGCCTCGGATTTGGGCAGGAGGGCGGGCCAGTAGGCGAGGATCTCTTCGACGCGGGGGCGGCCGCCGGCGAATCCGGTGGCCGTTGGAGGTCCGTTCAAGATCAACGGGCTGATCTCGCGCGTGAAGCGTTCGACGGCCTGCGGGTTCTCGCTCCGAACGGAGATGCGCAGTTGCACTTCGGCGAGGTCGGGCGAAGGCTCGGGAGCGAGCGGGCCGTGGCAGGCGCTGACGCCGAGGAACTCGGTGAGGATCTCGTCGAACTGGAGGCCGAGTCGCTCGAGTCGCTTCCGCAGGATTTGATCCGCCAGCTTCGCTTTCTCGTAGGCATCGGGCCAGCTATAGACGAGGGTGCCCACGGCCTTATATCCGGCGAAGTAGCTGATTGAGACTTTGTAGAACTCGGTGGGGGGAGCCCCTCGGACTCCCCACACGCGGACCCGATCAGGACCCACCTCCTCCAGGCGGATGGTCGTGAAATCGGCGATGCATTCAGGGGCGAGGTACCGGCGAGGATCGCCGATCTCGTAGAGGAGTTGTTCCTTGAGGATCGCCGAGGTGACGCGCCCGCCGGTGCCCTCGTGCTTGGTGATGACGAACGTCCCATCTTCGGAGACTTCGGCGATGGGATACCCGATGCGGTCCAGGTCGGGAATGGTCTTCCACGCGATCTGGGAATTCCCGCCCGTACATTGAGCGCCGCATTCGATGAGGTGGCCGGCCACGACGCCGGCAGCGAGCTTATCGTATTCATCCTCGCGCCAGCCGAATTCGTAGATCATCGGAGCGAGCGCGAGCGCCGCATCTGTCACGCGTCCGGTGATGACGACCCGAGCCCCCTGCCGAAGCGCTTCGACGATCGGGAAGGCTCCGAAGTAGACGTTCGCACTTTGGACGCGGGGGCGGACATCACTCAAGGGGCGACCCGTATCGAGATTGCGCAGCTCGTGGCCTCGGGCCATCAGGTCGTCGAGCCGATCGAGGATGTCATCGCCCGCGACGATCCCGATGCGCACCCCCGAGAGGCCGAGGTTTCGCGCCACGTCTCGCACGGCCTCGGCGCACGCGCGAGGATTCACTCCGCCGGCGTTGGCGATCACCGTGATGGTCTTCTCCAGGCAGATCGGGAGGAGGCGCGCCATCAGGGGGACGAAATCGCGCGCGTAGCCGAGGCGCGGATCGCGGGCCTTTTGTTTCTGAAGGATGGACATGGTCACCTCGGCCAGGTAATCGAGCGACAGGTAATTGATCGGGCCGAGCGTGGCCTGTTCGATGGGGGCTTCCAGACTGTCGCCCCAGAAGCCTTGGCCGTTGGCGATGCGGATGGTCTTCATCGTCCCGTGTCCCGCCCGGTGGGCTGAGAGGCCAATGGTACTCAGCCGATGCGCTCCGCGTCAATGTGGGCCGTGCTCTTCCCTCGGCGCGCGCGGCAGCGGTATGCTCTTGCCTGATCTCGCGAGAGGAGGATGAGGATGACGCTCGAGGAATGGCAAGAGTATCGTCGGAGGATGAACGAGAAGATCCTGGAGAGCGGCCATCTGGGGATCAAGCGCTTTTTCGCGCTCGATCATCAGGCGTATGCGGCCGGCGCGCTCTCGCCCAAGGTGAAGGAGCTGTTGGGGTTGGTCGCCTCGCTCGTCTTGCGCTGCGACGACTGCGTCACCTATCACCTTCTGCGCTGTCACGAGGAAGGGGTCACGCGGGAGGAATTCCTCGAGGCGTTCAACGTGGCGTTGGTCGTCGGCGGCTCGATCACGATCCCGCATCTGCGGCGGGCGTTCGAGCGCCTGGAGGAGGTGGAGGCGGCGGGGCGCGCGCGAGAATCCTCCTGAGGCGGGAGCGTCTCGTTGCTCGGTGAGCCCGTGTGTGCTAAGGTTCTCTTGGTATGCGCGGGCCGAGATCCGTACTCATCCTCGGTGGGGCGGGACTCATCGGCTTTGAGATCGCCCGGGCCGTCGCCCGTGAGATCGAACCCCATCTTCTGGTCATCGGCGGACTCTTCGAGCGCGAGGTGGAGGAGGCGCGCGCGGCCTTGCGCGAGGAATTCCCGACGCTGAGGGTGGAGGGCGTGTGGGGAGATATTTTCCTGCGCACGGAGGATCGCGGGCGGACGCGGCAGCAGCTCATCGAGGATCCCGCGCGGCGAGATGCCCTCTTTCAGGACCTCTTCGGCGATCTCGATCGGGCGTATGAGAAGTCATGGTTGGTGGCCATCGTGCGTCGCTTCAAGCCTGAGGTCATCGTGGATTCGATCAATACGGCCACGGCCATTGGGTATCAGGACGTCTACACGACTTCGATCGAAGCGCGCGACATCCTGGCTCGGCTCGCGCGGGCGATCGAGCGCCGAGAGGCGGCGACGCTCGCGGCGTTGAAGGATGAGGCGGTGCGGAAGATCGAGGCCTTGATCGTCTCGCAGGGGATCCCCGAGCTGGTGCGGCACACGCTCCTGCTCTATCGCGCGATGGTGGAGGCGGGGACGCGATTGTATCTGAAGATCGGGACGACGGGGACAGGGGGGATGGGGCTCAATATCCCGTACACGCACAGTGAGGATCGTCCGAGCGCGCTCCTCATCTCGAAATCGGCCATCGCCTTCGCGCACACGGGATTGCTCTTCCTGATGGCGCGCACGGCTGGCGGGCCGATCGTCAAGGAGATCAAGCCGGCGGCTCTGGTCAGCTATCGGCGCATCGCGTTTCAGACGGTGCGACGCGGGGGCGAGCCCGTCTACATCTATGCGAGTCGAGTGGAGCCGCTGGGGGACGTGTTGCACACGATCCGCCCGCCGGAGGAGTTCGAGCGCCTGGAGGAGTTGCGGGTTGTGGGCGTGGATACCGGGGAGAACGGGTTCTTCGCGCGCGGGGAATTTGAGACGATCACCAGCCTCCATCAGATGGAGGCGGTGACGCCGGAGGAGATCGCGCAGGCGGCTGTGTTGGAGATCAAGGGGAGCAATACGGGCGTGGACGTGATCGCCGCCATTGATGGGGCTGTCATGCCGCCCAGCTATCGCGCCGGGTATTTGCGCGGTCTGGTGATCGAGCGGTTGAAGCAACTGGAGAAGGAGACGGGGACCTACAGCATCGCCATCGGGCAGTTGGGTCCGCCGGAGCTGACGAAGCTCCTCTATGAAGCGCATCTGCTGAAGATGCGCTACAAGACGCTCACGGCGGTGGTCGAGGCCGATCCGGAGGAGATGGCCGAGAGTCTGTATCGTCTCATCTGCCACAACAAGATTCGGGATGTGATCACCTCGATTGGCGTGCCGATTCTGGCGCCCGATGGGCGGAAGCTCTTTCGCGGGCCGTTCATTCGCATTCCGGAGGTCAAGGGCGAGCCGCGCGTGCGGGTCACGCCGGCTGCGGTGGAGCGGTGGGCGCGAAAGGGCTGGGTGGATTTGCGGCCCGAGAACATGCGCGTGTGGCAGCGGCGGTTTCGCGAGATGGCGCAGAACATCGGCGCGATGGTGGATCAGGGATCGGCGGCCATCACGCGCGCCTCCTATACGTCGGAGAAGATCAATATCGGCGAGGTCGTCGGCTGGATCTTCAACAACGAGGAGCGCGCCTATCGCATCAAGTCGTGATGTTGAGAGTCGCCCTCACCGGCAGCATCGCCGTCGGCAAGAGCGTCGTCCTCGGCATGTTCCGCGAGCTGGGATGCCACGCGATGGAGGCGGATGAGATCGCGCATGAGCTGATGCGCCCCTGTCAGCCGGCGTATCATGATGTCGTGCGCGCCTTCGGATCGGAGATCCTCGCCGAAGACGGGACGATTCATCGGGGCCGATTGGGGGCGATCGTCTTTCGAGACGCGGCGCGGCGGGAGCTGTTGAATCGTCTGGTGCACCCGCGCGTGCTGGAGGAGATCGAGCGGCGCAGTGCGGAGTTGGCGCGTCAGGACCCGAAGGGGATTCTCCTGGTGGCGGCGGCGCTCGTCATCGAAGCGGGAGCGCAGCCGCAGTTCGATCGGATCATCGTCGTCTATTGCGATGAGGAGGAGCAGATCGCGCGCCTGATGCGGCGCGATGGTCTGACGCGCGCGGACGCGCTGGCGCGCATCCGCGCGCAGCTCCCCTCGAGCGAGAAGCGGCGATATGCCGATTTCGAGATCGACACGTCGGGGCCGTTCGAGCAGACGCGCGCGCAGGTGGAGGCCATCTATCGGCGCTTGCGCGCGGAGGCGTCGGCGTCCTCATGAGGCGGAGGTCCGACCCATGAGACCGCGGGGACGGATGCGAATTGGCATTGATGCGCACGCCATCGGAAGTCAGACGGCGGGGAACGAGACGTACATCAAGAACCTCATCGAGGCGCTCGCCGCCATTGATGAGGAGAACGAGTACGTCCTGTTCTTCACCCGTCCGGAGATCGCCGAGCAGTGGCGCGACCGATTCCGAAATTTCCGCGTGTGGGTGGTGCGCCCACACACGCGGTATCTGCGCATTCCGCTCAGCTTGCCGTGGGCCGTCTGGCGAGCGCAGGTGGATCTGTTGCACGTGCAATATGCGGCTCCCCCCGTTTGTCCGCGGCCGATCGTCACGACGATTCACGATCTCTCGTTCGAGCATCTCCCGCAGTTTTATACGCCGCGCGAGCGATGGCTCCTCAAGCTCGCCGTCGGCTACACGGCGCGCCGAGCGGCGCGCATCCTCACGGTCTCGGAATATTCGGCCCGGGATATTCGGGCGACGTATCGCGTCCCGCCGGAGCGGGTCGTGGTGACGCCCGAGGGGGTGAGTGCGCTCTTCGTGCCGGTTCGAGATCGGGAGCGGATTCACGCCGTGCGCCGACGCTATGGCATCGCGCGCGCGTACATCTTGAGCGTCGGCAGCCTCCAGCCCCGGAAGAATCTCGTCCGGTTGATCCGCGCATATGTCAACTTGCGTCGTCGGGACGATGAGCTGGATCATCAGCTTGTGATCGTGGGGAAGAAGGGGTGGCTGTATCAGGATATCTTCCGCGCGGCGCAGCATGCGCCTTTCGCAGAGGACATCATCTTCACGGGCTATGTCCCTGAAGAGGACCTTCCCGCGCTCTACAGCGGGGCGACGGTCTTCGTCTACCCCTCAATCTTCGAGGGCTTCGGTCTCCCCGTGCTGGAGGCGATGGCCTGCGGGGTTCCGGTCATCACGAGCCATAGCTCCTCGCTCCCTGAGGTGGTGGGCGAGGCGGCCCTCCTGGTGAATCCCTATGATGAGCGGGCGATCGAGGAGGCTCTTCAGCAGGTCATCTGGAACGACGCCATGAGGCGCGAGCTGTCCGAGCGGGGGCTTCGGCGGGCGCAGCAATTCTCTTGGAGGCGTACGGCCGAGTTGACGTTGCGCGCTTACGAGGATGTCGTCCGGCACGTGACGGGATCCGAGCGCGCAGCTTCGGCTCAGGCCGCGGGCGCTTCCCGATGAGGGGGGTGGCGGATGCGGATCGCCATTCTGGGGATTCGCGGTATCCCGGCCAACTACGGGGGCTTCGAGACGTTCGCCGAGCAGTTGGCGACGCGGCTGGTGGCGCGCGGCCATGAGGTGACCGTCTACGGGCGACGTCACTACGTCACGATCTCTGAGCGCGAGTATCGCGGCGTTCGGTTGGTCGTCCTCCCGACGATCCGGCACAAGTATCTCGACACGGTCGTGCATACGTTCCTCTGTGCGTTCCATGCTTGGTGGCGCCCCTACGAGGTCGTCCTCGTCTGTAATGCCGCCAATGCGCTGGCCGCGGGGCTGCTGCGTCTGGTGGGGAAGAAGGTGGCGATCAATGTGGATGGGCTCGAGTGGAAGCGGAAGAAGTGGAATTGGCTCGGACGCCTGTATTACCGGATCTCGGCGCGGCTCGCGCCGAAGCTCGCGCATGTCGTCATCACCGACGCGGAGGTGATCCGCGCCTACTATCGGCAGCGCTACGGGGTGGAGACGCGCATGATCGCCTATGGCGCGGAAGTCGGGCGGCGTCCGGATCCCGATGGGGTGCGCCCTTTTGGGGTGGAACCCGAGCGGTACATCCTCTACGTGAGTCGGCTGGAGCCCGAGAACAATGCCCATCTGGTGATCGAGGCGTTCGAGCGGGTGGAGACGGCGATGAAGCTGCTCATCGTCGGCGACGCGCCCTACGCGCGGGCTTACGTGCAGCGCTTGAAGCGCACGCGGGATCCGCGCATCCTCTTCGCCGGGTTCGTCTATGGCGAGGACTATCGGCGGCTCCAGCAGAACGCCTATTGCTACGTGCATGCGACGGAGGTCGGGGGGACGCATCCGGCGCTCGTCGAGGCAATGGGGTTCGGCAATTGCGTCCTCGTCCTGGACACGCCGGAGAATCGGGAAGTCGCCGGGGATGTCGGCATCTACTATCGTACGGCGGAGGAGCTTCGGCAGCGGTTGCAGGAGGTCATCGCCGATCCGCAGCGCGTGATCCGTTTGCGCGAGCGCGCCATGGCGCGCGTGCGCGAGCGGTACGATTGGGAGCGGATTGTGGATCACTACGAGGCGCTCTTTTTCGAGCTGCTCGGCGCGCCGCGCTCAGATCGCGCGAGCGCGCGGCGGGTCATGGGGGAGGTCGGCTCATGATCCAGAAGAAGCGCGGGCGGGAAGTGCTGGGTCGCCTCCTTTTGGCCTTCGTTTGGCTCACGGTGAGTGTCCGGGCGGCGGAAGCGCTCGATGTGGAAGGGGTGCCAATTGTTCGCTCGCTCGTCATTCAAGGGAATCGGCGCATTCCCGACAGTGCGATTCGGTTTCATCTTCGGACGAAGGTGGGGGAGCCCTTTGATCCGCGGCGTATCGAGCAGGATGTGCGAGCGCTTTATGCGCTCGGCGCGTTCCGCGCGGTGCGCATCGAGCGCGCGGCGGTGGCCGATGGGGTGCGGCTCATCGTTCGCGTGGAGGAGCGGCCCCTCGTGCGCCGCGTTCGCTACGAGGGGGTGACGGCGATGCAAGAGGCCGATCTCACGCGACGTCTGCGCGAGGCGAAGATCGAGCTCCATCCGGGGCGACCCTGCGATTCGCAACAGGTGTGGCGCGCGCGGCATGTGATCGCACGGTGGGCCGAGGAGCGAGGATTCCCGTGGGCGCGCGTCGAGAGCCAGGAGCGGGAGGATGCGGGGTCGGCCTCCGTGGACGTCGTGTTCCGCATCGTGTGGGGGCCGCGCGGGATCATTCGAGACGTCGTCTTTCGCGGGAACCAGGCGGTCGCGAGCGCGGAGCTGCGGAACGTGTTGCGGTGGCTGCGGCCGAGGTCCCTGTTTCGTCGGTTCTCTCAACGTGGCGTGTACACGCGCGCTCGCGCCGAGGAGGATCGGCAGCGTCTGGTGGCGTTCTATCAAGAGCGCGGGTATGCGCGGGTGGACGTGGGCGAGCCCGTGCTCGTGCCCATTGCGGAGCGCGATCGTCATGTCCACCTGCGCGTGGAGATCCCGATCCGCGAGGGGCCTCAATATCGCATAGGGGAGGTGCGGGTGGAGACGGGGGAGTCCCCGATCCCACCGGCCGTGCGCGCCGCGCTTCAGTCGCTTGAGCCGGGGGAGGTGTACAATGCGCGGAAAGTGCACGTCGTCCTGGAGCGGATTCGCGCCGTTTATGCAGCGGCCGGACGGATTCCGATGCGGGCGGACGCTCTTCAGGATTTCGATGAGGCGACCGCGCGCGTGTCCCTGCTGTTTCGAGTCGAGCTCTCGCCGCCGCTGCGCGTCGCGCGCATCGAGTTCGAGGGGAATCGGCGAATCCCCGATCGGCTCCTCCGGCGCGAAATATTGCTCCGCGAGGGGGAGCTGTACGACGAGAACCTCCTGGATCGCAGCCTCGTGCGTCTCGCGCGGTCGGGCCTCGTGCATCCCGTGGATCGGAAGGATGTGGAGCTTGGTGTGGACCGCGAGCGGCAGGAGGTGAGCGTGACGATTCGTGTCCGCGAGGTGGATCGGCAGGGGATCTGGATGATCGGGGGCTCAAGTGGAGTCGGCGGGGGGTATCTCGGCGTGATGTATCGAGCGGTGAGTGTCCTGGGACTCGGGGAGATGCTCGGGCTGGAGGCGATGGCGGGGCCTCGAATGCACAGTGTGCTGCTCGATCTGCTGGTGCGACGCGTGGCGAACACGCCGGTGACGCTCGGGCTCTCGCTCTTCTCCCAATTCTCTCGATTTGACGCGCTGAGTCTTGGGACGCTCGATACGGCGCTTGATCGCATCTGGTATCGCCAGGGGGGGATTCGTCTGAGCGGCAGCTATCCGATCACAGAGTTCTCTTCGGCGGGGCTCGGCGTTCAGATCGAGCGCGTCCGTGCGACGCGGCTTTTGCCGGGAGATCCCCCTTCCCGATTCGCGCGCCAGACACTCGCGTTCTTCTGGAATCGGGATACGACCGATGCGGCTGCCGATCCGCAGCATGGAGCGATCTGGCTCGCGTCGGTGAGCGTGAGTGGGGGCGATGCGGCGATGGTGAAGTCCTCGTTGGAGTACCGGAGGTACGCGCCGGATCCGTTCACCGATGGTCGCAATACGTTCGCCTTTCGAGGCGTCCTCGCTCATGCCGCCGGATTCGGGGGATGGATCGTTCCGTCGTTCGAGCGGTTTTTCTCGGACGGCCAGATCGTCCGCGGATTCTCGGCGGGGGAGTTTGGTCCGCTCGCGCGGTATCGCGTGGCGGTGACGCCGGCCGAGGCGCCGGGTCAGGCGGGGACGCTCTCGGGAATTGCGGTGATCGGCGGGGACACTGTGGCCGCGTGGCAAGCGGAGTATCGCGTGCCGCTCGCCACGCGCTTCACCATGGTGCCTTTCTTCGATGCGGGGGTCATCTCAGTGATTCATCCGATCGAGGGGGTCTCGGTGCTTCGGGCGACCAATGCGCTGGTGCGGACGTCCACGGGCATCGAATGGCGCTTTCGTCTGCCTCTTCTCGAGCAGCCGCTTCGCATGATCTGGGCGTTCAATCCGACGCGCCTGGATCAGTGGGTGCGATTAGGGGACGGGCGTCTCATCCGGTTGCGGGAGCGCGCCTGGCGCGTGCGTTCGTTGCTCGGAGGGAGCCTGTGACGCGCGGTCTTCGCTCACGAGGGGCTCGTTCCTTCCTCCGGCACGCGTTCGAGCGCGGAGGGATCGAGCGCCGCCAGGCGTTCACGCGCCGTGCGACCGGCATCCTGGGCGCGATAGTCGGTCGCGATCTTCACATAGAGTTCGACGGCTTCGACCTTCTTGCCCTGGAATTCCAGGGCGCGCGCCAGGCCCAGTTTCAGAGGAGCCTGGGGGAGTTCGCCGGGATCCTCAAGGAGCTGCCGATACTGCCGCTCGGCGCCTGCCGGGTCGCCGCTGGCCAGCAGATGCTCAGCCAGCGCCAGTCGGGCGAGGCGCGCGGTCTCCCCCTTCCCCTGGGCCAGCCGCTCCAGATCGCGTGCACCCTCTGACCGATTGAGATGGAGCTTGCACAGCGCCGCATAATACTCGGCCACATCGCGATAGCTCGGATATTTCTGAGCCAGGCGCGTGAATGCCTCCAGGGCCTCGCGATATTTCTGCTCTTCGCTCGAGTACGTTCGGCGAGTCGGATCGGAGGAGGATGAGGTCGAGGTCACCTCAGCCGTGAAGATCTCATAGGCTTCGGCCAGCGCCTTTTCGGCGCCCTCTCGTCGGGATGTGGTGAAAAGTGCCGTTCCCGTGACCAGGACCAGAAGGGCGAGAAGGCCGATGGCCGTCCGGATGATCTGGCGCCGATGGTGCTTGGCCCACGTGGCGAATCGTTCATAATGATCGCGAAAGGCGTCGTGTTTGAGGTCTCGGGCGGTGATCTTGACCTTCTTCTTCTTGACCTTGATCGCTGCCTTCGCCACGTGCCAGCTCCTCCCGATCACCCCTTCCCGGCATCTTGATTTTGTCCCCTTCGCTTCGGGTGCTATAATGTAGTAGCAGCTTGGGTCGGCCCCTGTCAAGGAAGGGGGGCGATCGAGGGTGCGGTGTTTGAAAGCGTGAGCCCTGTGGGGGGGAGGAAGTGATGTCGCAGGGATCGAAGCCAGTCGTGGCGTCAGGGCCGGTCGCCGGGGTTTTGGATCGTTTCATCATCGAGGATGCGCGCGAGCGGCGCCGCTTGATGTGGGCTACGGGTGTGGCCATCCTCGTCCATTTGGTGATCTTCCTGCTCCATTTGGAGAATCTCTTCCCGAGCCGTCCGCTTCCGGAGCCGGAGCCGCCAGAGCAGCTTGTGGCCATTCAGTTCGAGTTCCCGGAGATGGAGGTCGCCGGAGGAGGTGGGAATCGCGAATATTCCCGGCCTCCGGAGCCCGTCTCGCAGAAGCTCCCGTTGCGGTCTGAGCCGGTTCCGGTACCCATCCCTGTTCCGTTCAAAGCGCCTCCACCGCCGGAGCAGGCCCAGTTGCCCTCGCTTGATACGCGCCTTCAGATCACGGCTCCCTTCAGTTTCGGGCCTGTCGAGGCTCCTCCAGGAACGGGTGGCACAGGTGGGGGGAATGGAGCGGGAGAGGGACGAGGCGTAGGCGATGCTTCTGGGGAGAGCGTGGGCGAGGGGATCGCCGGGCGCGGAGGATATGGCCGACCGATCATCACCTATAAGCCGCGTCCCGAGTGGACGGAGGAAGCGCGGCGCAATCGCATTCAAGGCGTTGTGGTGCTCAGCGCGACATTCGGCGCAGATGGCGTCGTCCGCAATATTCGCGTCATTCGGGGACTCGGATACGGATTGGATGAGAAAGCCATCGAAGCAGCCAAGCAGATCAAGTTCATCCCGGCGCGAGGTCCCGACGGGCGCCCGGCCAGCGTGCGCGCGACGATCAACGTGGAGTTCAACCTGCTGTGATCCCTGTGGTTGGCGATCGTGAGGTCCCCCGGCGATCCTGATTCTGAAGGCCTGGGGCTCTCGCTTGAAGATCCTGTGCCACACCACCGAGGGTATTGGCCGTTCATTTCGTCGGGAACCTCGGGTACATTTTGGTGTCTATGAAGAGGGGAGCTGAACATATGGCGCGCGCGGAGGCGATTGAGGAATACGCGCTCGCGATCGGTTGCGCCGAAGGTGAGCCGTTGAGTGCGGCGGAACGGCGATTCCTCGAGCGGCTGCGCGCCGGGGAGTGGGAAGCGTTCGAGCAGCTCATCGCGTGGTTTCAGGCGGACGTGTACGGGCTGCTCTATCGGCTCCTGGGCGATCGGGAAGAGGCGCGCGATGCGACGCAGGAGACGTTCCTGAAGGTTTACCGCCATATCGGGCGGTTTCGTGGCGAGTGCGAACTGAAGACCTGGATTTACCGCATCGCGGTCAATCAGGCGGCCAATCGCCATCGGTGGTGGCGGCGCAATGGGGACCGCCTGATCTCGATGGAGACCCTGAAGGAGAACGCGGAGGTCTCCTGGAGCGAGAGGCTGGTGGACCCGCGAGCCGATCCGGAGCAGCAGGCGATCGCACGGGAGGAGGAACGGTTGCTTATGGAAGCGCTCGGGCGGGTCAAGCCGGTCTTTCGCACGGCGTTGCTGCTGCGCGACGTCGAGGGGCTCAGTTACGAAGAGATTGCGGCGACGCTTCAGGTCTCCGTGGGCACGGTGAAGTCGCGGATCGCCCGAGGGCGCGAGGTGTTGCGGCGCGAGCTGCAGCGTCTCCGCGAGCGGCGCGATGGGCAGCTCGCTCTCGGGGCCAGCGGGCCGAGACGAGCGGATTGACCAGCTCCGGTTCGAGCCGAGTTCGCCGATGGGTCGAGGCGAGCTGTTTGACAATCAGGCCAGCACCATGAGATCGAACCGGAGCTGGTGAGTCCCGTTCGGGAAGAGGAGTGAGTGATGGGCGGTGTGAGCTGCCCGATGGAGCGAACATGAGGAATTGTGCGATCGTTCGACGCGACCTCTCGGCCTACTTGGATGGCGAGCTTCCGCCGGAGCGGGAGCAGTCCCTGAAGGCACACGTGGCGCTCTGTCCGGCCTGCGCGCGTTATCTGGAGGACTTGAGGGAATTGGCGTGCGGGTTGCGGCGGCTCCCGCGCCCGACCGTTCCTCACGATTTGAGGAGTCAGCTCCTCGATGTCCTCGAGGGCGAGCGCATGAAGAGGCGCCCTGGGTTCTATTGGCTTCGATCGGCGGGCCGTTTGGTCTTCACGTATCCGAAAGCCGCTTCGGCTCTGATCAGCCTCGTGGTCACGGTCGTGCTTCTTGGGGCCTTACTCTCGGTCCTTCGGCCTGTTCCGGAGGTCCCGCTGGCCTACTACCATGCTCCCATCGCTCTCGATGCGCAGCAGTATAGCTTGCTCAATGGAGAGATGAGCCATCCGTACGGGATCTACACCTTCCCGCGCCTTCGATCCTCGGGACATTTGGAGGAGCTGTTTCGCGCGGCGGCGAGCGATCAGCTCGTTGTGGTGACGTTCGTTCATCCGGATGGGCGAGCCTCACTTGTGGACATCGTGACCCCGTCGCCGAGATTGGGCGCGATGGACGTGAGGACGTCCTTCTCCGGCGTGCGCTTCGAACCGGCGAAGCGGGCGGGACAGCATCCCGTGAGCACACAACTGGTGATGCTCTTGCATCGGCTGGATGTGACCTACTAGCGTTTGGCCCCCCCTGGCGGTGGTGCGCCGTGTTCCGAACCCTTGGCCTTTTTCGGCCAAATGTCGCGTCCTGAAATCGCCTCTCAGCTTGTGTCAGGAGTTCCCGGCGGAATTCCTCTGGCGTGCGGAGGCGGTCTCGCCTTGACGGTGACGTTGACCGAGCTTGATCGGCCCGATAGAGTTAAAGCGCGGTGAGGTTCACCTGCGATGCGAAGGACTAAGGAGAGGAGAGGGGCCCATGAGGCTGAGGCGATGGCGAATGGACCGAAGGCGGAGCATCGGAGTTTTTGTCGCGCTGCTCGGGTTGGGGCTGTCCTTTCCCTGGCGAGGGACATGGGCGCGTGCTCCTGAGGAGGTGGAAAGTGGAGAGGTCGTCCTGAGGATCGGTGAGCCGCGCATCCTCTCGATCCAGGATGGGAGTCGGCTATTCGAGCTGGGCTCGATGAGCGTCATGGGGGCTGGCCGAAAAGGGCCGGGGATCGAGGCTCAGGGTGCTCTCGTCTCCCGATGGTCACCAGGCGGAGGTGATCCCAATGGATACGGGCGGCCGGGAGCCAGTGGGTTCATCCTCATTTCGGGAATCGGCCTCTCCGGGGCGACGGGGATTGAATTCGAAGGCAGTGGAGTTCGGGGTGAGGTGGTGAGCGCGGGGATGCCGGGAGAGTTGAATCCGTCAGTGCTTGTGCGCGTGATGATCGAGCCGACGGCTGAGCCAGGGCCGCGCGCTTTCACCCTAATGACCCCGCGGGGTCCCGTGCGCAGCGAAGGCGTAGCGTTCATCGTCGCCGAGCCGAAGATCCTCGCCGTGTGGGATGAAGAGGGCGCGCCGGGATCGCGGGGACGAATTGAGATCTTCGGCATCGGGCTCGATCAGGCGCGCGCGATTGAATTCGAGGGGGTGGGCATCCGCGGGACTGTCGTCCCTTCGGAAGTCGGATTCGAGTTCGTGAATCCCATTGTGGAGGTGGACTTGGAGATCGCTGCGGACGCCCCCTTGGGGGCACGTGCCTTCGTCCTGGAGACGGCGCAAGCGCGAGTGCGGAGCGAGCGCGTGCGGTTTCGGGTCGTCGCGCCGCGCATTGATGGTGTGTGGGAGGGGCATAACTTCCGCCCTGGTGAAGGGTTTCGCTTGAGCGGAGAGGGTGCCCGGGATTCCTTCGGGGATGTCCTCATCTTCGGGGTCGGGCTCGGCGGGGCGACGGAGGTGACGTTCTCGGGTTCGGGCGTCGAAGCCCGGCTGATGCCGGGGTTCCCCGAGCAGCAGCGGGAGCTGAATCCGGTGCTCACCGTTCATGTGACGATCGCTCCGGACGCTCCTTTGGGCGAGCGCGCGATCTTGGTGACGGTGCCGCGTCCGCCGGGTCAGGTGGACAGCCGCGCTACGGGCATCGCCTTCGCGGTCGTCGAACCGCGCATTGATGGCATCGCGGATCGGCGCGGGTTCAATGAGGCCCTCGCGGGCGCCTGCGGTGACGTGGAAATCCATGGCGTGGGTCTTCGAGAGGCGACGGCGATCGCTTTCGCTGAGCCGGGGGGGATTCGTGGAGTCGTTCGGCCGGAGACTTCGAGTGCGCCGCTTCTGAACGATCCCTTGCGCGTTTGGCTCAGCATTGATCCGCGCGCGGAGGTCGGCCCGCGCGCCTTCTCCCTGAGGACTCCGCGCGGGGAGGTTGCCAGTGGGACCGTTGTCTTCGTCGTCTCCACGCCGCGCATCGTCGGCCTCAGCACGGAGGAGCGCATTCTCTCGGCTTTCGCTCTCGCCTCCCCGTGGGCATTGCGGTCACAGCGGGTGATCGCGTCGCTAGAGCGCGTCCGCTTCGAGCGTCTCCTTCGGGCGTTTCGATCTCTTGAAGCGCGGGGCATGGCCGATGGCTTCAGCCTGGGCGACGAAGTCGCCCCCGCCTCGTCTGGCGAGGCGATCATCTTCGGCGTGGGGTTGATCGGCGCTCAGGCGATCCGCTTCTCGGGGGAGGGGGTGAGGGCCACGGTGCGCGCGATCCCCCTGGAGGAGCTGAATCCCGCCGTCCCCATTCATGTGGAGATCGAGGCGGGAGCGCCGATGGGCGAGCGTTCGTTCCTCCTCACGCTTTCCCTCTCCGGGTCGTGTCCCTGAATCTGGCATCCACGATCTTCGCCAAGAGGCCTCTCCCTTGAGCGAGCGGTTGCAAATTCTCCGGGGCCGGGACAAAATTAAGTTTTCCGTCGAGCACGAAGATGAGGCGTTGAGCGCCTCGGTGAGTTCTCGGAAGGGGAGCGCGCGACCTTGGAGAATAAGCGGGATTATTACGAGGTCCTGGGCGTCAGCCGCACGGCGAGTGAGCAGGAGATCAAGTCCGCGTATCGCAAGCTCGCCTTGAAGTATCATCCGGATCGCAATCCGGGCGACAAGGAGGCCGAGGAGAAGTTCAAGGAGATCGTCGAGGCGTATAGCGTCCTCTCCGATCCGGAGAAGCGCGCCCTCTATGATCGGTACGGACATGCGGGGGTCAGCTCGTCGGCGGCGGCAGCCGGCTACGGCGCCGGATTTGATCCATTCGCCACGTTCGAGGACCTGCTGGACGAGTTCTTCGGATTCAGCGACCTGTTCGGGACGAGGACGCGGCGACGGTCGCGGGCGCGGCGCGGTGCGGATCTCCGTTATGATCTGGAGATCACGCTGGAGGAGGCGGCGCGCGGAGTCGAGAAGCAGATTCGCGTTCCCCGGACTGAGGTGTGTTCATTGTGTGGGGGAGCCGGAACGGCTCCGGGCACATCGCCCTCGCGGTGTCCGACCTGTGGCGGCAGTGGGCAGGTACGGTACCAGCAAGGCATCTTCACCATCTCGCGCACGTGCGCGCATTGTCAAGGAGCGGGGACGATCATTCGGAACCCGTGCCCGGAGTGTCGCGGGCGCGGGCGCGTCCGGCGCGAGCGCGTGCTGGACGTGCGGATTCCTCCAGGTGTAGATGAAGGGACGCGGTTGCGCCTGGACGGAGAGGGGGAGGCGGGAATCGAGGGAGGGGCTCCCGGAGATCTCTACGTCATCATCCACGTGCGTCCGCACGAGTTCTTCGCGCGCCAGGGGGATGATCTCTACTGCACAGTCCCGATCACGTTCGCTCAAGCGGCGCTCGGTGCGGAGCTGAAGATCCCCACGCTCTTGGACGGAGAGGAATCGGTGCAGATCCCCCCGGGGACGCAATCGGGAGACGTCTTCCGGTTGCGCGGGCGCGGGATGCCGCGCGTGGATCGGCCCGGTCGAGGGGATCTCATTGTGGAAGTTCGCGTCGTCACGCCGACGCGGTTGAGCCGCGAGATGCGGCGCCTCTTTGAGGAGCTGGCGCGATTGGAGGCGAAGGAGGTTGGGGAGAAGAGCCTCCTGGAGCGCTTCAAGGAGTGGCTCGGCGGGCGAGAGGGCCGCGCTCACTCGTGAAGCTCGGGGCGGGAGACGATCGCTCCTCGCGTTCTCGGAGAGGGGGAGAGGATGGCGAAGTGTGCGAAGTGCTCGAAGCAAGCTGCGCGGCGCGAGTGCGCGGCGCTTCTTGAGCGCATCTGTTCGCGCTGTTGCGCGCAGTTGCGGATGTTGGTTCTCGCGTGTCCGGAGCCCTGTCCCTACCTGCAGGATGCGCGACGCACGATGGGGGAACGGCGCATGGAGCAGTTGCTCGGGCACCTGTCCGCGCAGGGGAAGGAGTCGTGGGTGGAGATTCTGGCTCAGATGAGCGGGCTTTTGGCGTTCCTGGAGGGGGCCATTGTAGATGTGCAGCGCCAGCACTTTCGCGACTTGACCGATGAGGAAGTCCTCGCGGGGCTTGAGAACGCCATCCGAACGTATGAGACGCTGGAGCGGGGCATCATCTACGAGCACCGTTCGGAGTCGCCGCGCGTTCAAGCGGTGACGGAGGCGCTGTTGAGGGCCTTGGCGCGGGTGGAGGAAGATCTGGCCAAGCGGGGGACGCGCATTCGCCGGAACGATGCCTTGGCCTGTTTGCGGCTGCTGGCCGAATCCGTGCAGGTGATGAGGGATGAGCGCGAGGCTCAGGCGTATCTTCGCGTGGCCGCGCTCTTTCAACCCTACCCCGAGCCGCAATCGCGCCTCATCGTCGTGCCGGGATGAGGCGCGCGGGTCGCCGCAGGTAGCGCGATACCGTCGGATGAACCATCATGGGGCGAACGGATTCGATCGAGCGCATTCTGATTCGGGGGACGAATTGGGTCGGCGACGCGATCATGGCGATCCCCGCATTGCGTGAACTGCGGCGCGTCTTCCCCAGCGCGCACGTGACGATGCTGGTGCGGCCGGCGCTCGCCGGGCTCTTCCGCGAAGCGGATGTCGTGGATGAGATTCTGCCGCTCGACCTTCGCTCGGTGCGAGGATACTGGGAGGCGGTGTTCGCGCTGCGCTCCCGTCGGTACGATCTGGCGGTGCTTTTGCCGAACGCCTTCGGAGCAGCGCTTTTGGCCTTCGCGGCGAGGATTCCGATCCGGGCCGGCTATCCGACCGATGGACGCGCATGGTTGCTGACGCATCGCCTTCCGTTCCCTCCCAGGTGGAGGCGCCAGCATCAGGTGTACGACTATCTCCATCTTGTTGCCGAGCTGGAGCGGCAGGTGCTCGGGACCGAGCGCGTCTCCTTCGCCGATCCGGTTCCGCGATTGACGGTCTCCGAAGGGCGGCGGCGAGAAGCGCTGGCCTTCCTGGCCGCGCGCGGCGTGGAGGTGAGCCGGAAGATCGTCGTCTTGAATCCTGGAGCGGTGAACAGTCGGGCGAAGCAGTGGTTGCCCGAGCGATTTGCGGCCGTCGGTGATGCGTTGCTGGAGCGGGGCGATGTCTCGGTCGTCCTCATCGGCACGCCCGCGGAGCGCCCGGTCTCGGAGGCGGTGCGGCGACACATGCGTCGAACGCCCGTAGTGGTGACCGGGGAGACGAGCGTGGACCTGATGGTCGCGATCCTCAGTTGCGCGCATCTGGTCATCTCCAACGACACCGGGGCTGCGCATGTGGCGCCGGCTGTCGGCACGCCGGTGATCGTGCTCTTCGGCCCCACGGAGGATTTCGCCACGCGTCCCTTCTCGGAGCGTGCCGTTGTGATCAAGCAGCCTGTGGCGTGCGCCCCCTGCATGCGACGCGAGTGTCCGATTGATCATCGGTGCATGACGGCTATCCAGGTGGAGGACGTCTTGCGCCCGGCCTCGCAGCTTCTGGAGCAGGGGGTAGCCTCAATTCGATCCGTATCCTCCGGCGCGGAGCAGGTGGGATGAATGCGCTTGTGGAGGGAGAGGAGCGGGAGACCGAGCATGCTCCGCTTCGCGGGGGCGACGCGGGGCGTTCGGAATCGGCGCGCGCGGTCTTCCTCGATCGAGATGGCACGCTCAGCGAGGATGTCGGCTATGCGCGCGACGTCGCCGCGTATCGGCTGTTCCCCTGGACGATTCCGGCGCTTCGCGCGCTCCGGCACGCCGGATACCGCGTGATCGTCATCACGAATCAATCGGGCGTGGCGCGGGGGTATTTCACTGAAGAGCTGGTGCGCCAGGTGCATCATCGGTTCGAGAGCGAGTTGCGCCGATATGGCGCTCAGTGGGACGCCATCTACTATTGTCCGCATCATCCCGAAGGGGTGATCATGGCCTATCGGCAGGTGTGTTCGTGTCGGAAGCCGGCGACCGGATTGGTGGAACGCGCACAGCGGGAGTTCGCGCTCGACCTTCGGCGATGCGTCTTCGTGGGTGATAAATACAGCGACATCCAACTGGCCCATCGCGTGGGCGCGCGGGGGGTTTTGGTCCTGACCGGGCATGGGCGGGAGGAATGGGTGCGTTCCCAACGGGAGGGGTGGCTTCCGCCCGATCACGTCGCCGAGAATCTCTGGGAGGCCGTTCGGTGGATTTTGCGCCATGGGAGCGAGGCCGAGCGCGGCGCGACTCCTTGAGGTGATCGCCCGGTTTCGCGGGCGTCGGATCGTCGTCGTGGGCGATCTCATCGCCGATGAGTTCGTCTACGGGGAGATCGCGCGCATCTCTCGCGAGGCGCCGGTGATGATCCTGCGATTCGAGCGGAAGGAGACGCAGCCCGGAGGATGTGGTAATGCGGCGGCGAATCTGGCCGCGCTTGGCGCCCGGGTGGCCGTCATCGGCGTCGTCGGACGCGATGCCGAGGGGCGCGCCGTGCTCCGAGCCCTTCGGAAGAAGGGTGTGGATATCTCGGCCGTGTCCGTTGTGCCTGGCTATTCCACGCCCACGAAGACGCGCATCCTCGCGGGCTCGGTCCATTCGACGCGTCAGCAAGTGATTCGCATTGACCGGGAGCCCGAAGCCCCTCCCTCGGAATCGGTCGTGCGCGCGCTCGCCGAGCGGGTGCGGGAATTGGCGGCTGCGGCCGATGGGGTGATCCTCTCCGACTATCACTACGGGCTTGTGCATCCGCTCATGGTGAACACCGTTCGGCCTCTGGCGCGGCGCGGTGTGCCGGTCACGGTGGATTCTCGGCATCGGTTGCTGGAGTTTGAGGGATTCACGTCGGCCACGCCGAATCAATCGGAGGTCGAGGAGGTGTGCGGGCGGCATTTGGACGATCTCCCGACGTTGGAGCGCGTCGGGCGCGCGTTGCGCCGCCGATTGAAGCTCTCGGCTCTGCTGATCACGCGTGGGAAGGAGGGCATGTCGCTCTTCCAAGATGGACATCCGGTCGTGCACCTGCCGATCGTGGGCAGTCGAGAGCCCGTGGATGTGACCGGAGCCGGGGATACCGTGATCGCGACCTACACGCTCGCTCTGGCTTCTGGGGCGAGCTTTCTGGAAGCCGCCCATCTGGCCAATCACGCCGGAGGCCTCGTCGTCATGAAGCGCGGGACGGCGACGGTCGGTCCGGAGGAGTTGCGCGCTTCGATCCTCTCCTGGGACGCTCACAATGAGCGTGGCGAAGATTCGATCTCTCGATGAACTGCGGGGCGAGGTCGAGGCGGCGCGGGCGCGCCACCAGCGCATCGTGCTCGCTAACGGTTGCTTCGATCCTCTTCATGTCGGACACGTCCGGTACCTGCAAGCCGCGCGGCAATTGGGCGATCTCTTGATCGTCGGCGTGAATGCGGATGCGTCGGTTCGCGCCTTGAAGGGCGTGGGACGTCCCCTCATGCCGGCCGAGGAGCGCGCGGAGATCATCGCCGCCTTGGCATGTGTGGATTACGTCGTCATCTTCGAGGGGCTGACGGTGGCGCCGCTTCTGGAGGCGTTGCGCCCCGACGTGCATGCGAAGGGGACCGATTACACGCCGGAGACGGTCCCGGAGCGGGAGATCGTCGCGCGATATGGCGGTGTGGTGGCCATTGTCGGCGACGAGAAGCGCCATTCGAGCCGCGAGATCATTGAGCGGATCCGCCGGGTGAGCGCGCCGTGAATATCCTCATCGTCAAGCTGAGTTCTATCGGAGACATCGTGCACACGCTTCCGGCGCTGGCGCAGCTTCGGCGGGCGTTTCCCGAAGCGCACATCAGTTGGGTCGTCGAGCGCGCGATGGCCGATCTGTTGCGCGAAAATCCGATGTTGGACGAGATCCTCGAGGTGGACACGCGGACGTGGCGCCGGCAGTGGCTCCATCCGGCGACGTGGGCGGAGATCCGAGCGGCGCTCGCGCGCCTGCGGCGGCGTCGCTATGATCTCGGCTTCGATTTCCAAGGGTTGATGAAGTCGGGGATCGTGCTGTGGCTCTCCGGGGCCGAGCGGCGCATCGGCTTTGAGGCGGCGGCGCTCAAGGAGCGGGCGAGTCGGATATTTCTGACGGAAATGGTCGCCGTCCCTGCGGAGGGACATGTGATCGAGCGCAATCTCGCGCTCGTGCGGCATGTGGTGGGGGGAGACGGGTCCCCGCCGGTGTACGAATTCCCCCTCGCGATCTCCGAAGGCGATCGGCGTGTCGTGGAAGAGCAGTTGCTGGCCCTGGGCATCGGAGATTTCGCTCTGCTCAATCCCGGAGGGGGATGGGCGGCCAAACGGTGGGCGCCGGAGAAGTATGGGGCGATCGCGGACTTCTTGTGGGAGCGCTACAGATGGGTGTCTCTGGTGCCTTTCGGGCCCGGTGAGGCGGCATTGGCGCAGGCGGTCGCCCGCGCGGCGCGGTGGGGGAAAGCCATCCCGTTTCCGTGCACGCTCAAGCAATTGGCGGTGCTGGCTGACCGTGCGCGTTTATTTCTCGGAGGGGATACAGGACCGCTGCATATGGCCGCCGCGCGCGGCACGCCGATCGTCGCGCTCTACGGTCCGACGTCGGCGCGGCGCAATGGCCCCTTTCATCCTGATGATCAGGTCGTCGAGCGGACGCCGGCTTCCGGTCATCGCTATTACAGCCGACGGGAGCGCGACGTCGGGACTCTCGATATTCCCGTCGGCGACGTCATCGTGGCGATCGAGCGGCGACTGGCGCGGGCGCTCGAGGCCGCGCGCGTGAAGTCCTGTGGGATCACCGAACCATCGTCAAACCCGTGACCTCGTGTCGTGGGCGTTGTGGGAGCGATCCCTTCGGGCGCGCCCGACATGGCTCAGGGCGGTGCGTCGAGCGCGTGTCCCTGTGAGCCTGGGGCTTGGCCTCGTCTTTCTGCTGGAGGCGCAGCCGACGATCGCTTCGGTCCTGTGGGGAGCCGTGCTGGCGCTTCCCGGACTCGGCCTTCGAGCGTGGGCGTCTCGGCATCTGCGGAAAGACCGCGTCCTGACGACAACAGGACCGTATGCGTACACGCGCAATCCCCTTTATTTGGGCTCGTTTCTCCTGGGAGTGGCCTTCGCTTTGGCTTGTCGAAGTTCGTGGCTTTTGGTATGTTTCCTCGTCTTTTTCGCAGTCGTGTATGTGCCGACGATGATCTTGGAGGCGGAACATCTGCGCGCGCTCTTTGGCGCGGCCTTCGAGGCGTATGAGCGGCAGGTCCCGCTCTTCTTCCCCAGGCCGGGACGGCGTTTCGTCTCTTCGAAGGGGGTGTCGGGGCAGTGGTCGGCGTACGTGCGAAATCGGGAATATCGCGTGTTGTTCGGATATGTCCTTGTCCTCGTTCTTCTCCTGGTCAAAGCGAGGTGATCCGAACCCTCGGGCGCGCTCGGAGGCCGAGGGGAGGCGCCTGGGGCGCGCGATTTCCATCGGGGGGCTCATCGCCGCTCTCATCCTTGCGGGCGCGGGAGGACGCGGCGGTCGTCTCCTCTCGCGCGCGGCGCAAGATGTCTCCGCGGGGCCGTCCCCCCTCCCCTTCAGCGAAGGGGAGCGGCTCGTGTATCAAGCGCGCTATTCGAAGCTCATCCTCTCGGCCGTCGTCGGGCGTCTCACGTTCACCTTCGGGCGCTCGTCGGAGCGGCCGCTTCTCGGCGTCTATCATCTTCGCGCGGAGGCGGTCTCGGAGGGAGCGTTGATGACCCTGCTGGGCATTCGCGTGGAAGACGTCTTCGAGTCGTTCGTGGACCCGCAGGATTTCGGCGTGTTGCGGACGCGAAAACACCTGGCCGAGGGGGCGAAGCGAAGTTTTCATCTGGCCCTCTTCGATCGGGCGAACGCGTCGGTGACGTACATCGTGCGCGATCTCACGAGGCCGACCGATCCGCCGAGAGTGAAGGAGAATGCCGCGCGTCCCTGGGTGCAGGATATTCTCTCGGGGATCTACTACGTGCGCACGCAGCCGCTTGTGCCGGGCAGCGTGTTGCGGTTCCCCGTGAGCGACGAGGGGGAGACCTATGATCTGGAGGTTCGCGTGCATGAGGTCGAGGAGGTGGAGACGCCGCGCGGTCGCGTCTCCGCTCTGAAGATCGAGCCGCTCGTCTTCGGTCCGGGACGATTGATCCGCCGAGAGGGCGAGATGTTCATCTGGTTGAGCGCGGACGCGCGCCGTGTGCCGGTGCTGGCGCGTGTTCGTGGAGGATTCGGGACAATCCAGGTGCAATTGATCGAGGACGAGCCGGGAGCGGCGGCGATCGCTCCCTCCGAGCCGAGGGGCGGCGACGCCCGTCCGAGACAGTGAGCAGATGTATGGAGATTCGCGTCACGCATGTGAGTGGGGGGTACGCGGGGCGGCAGGACGTTGTGTCCAAGCCGCGCATCACCTTCGGGCGCGCTGCCGATAACGACGTGCGCTTCAGTCCGCAGGATGTGCGAGCCTCGGCGCATCATGCCGCGCTCCTGCTCACGGATGAGGGAGTTGTGATCGAAGATTTGGGGAGCACCAACGGCACGTATGTGAACGATGTGCGCGTGCATCGGGCGCGGATTCATAGCGGCGACCTTGTGCAGTTCGGTCGCCGGGGGCCACGCGTGATGATCGAGATCCTCGCTCCGATGCCGGAGGCGCACCCGGCGGTCTCAGCGACGTGGACGGAGCCGACGCTCATTGAGACTTCGGCGTCGGTGTGGCAGGTGGGCCATGCGACCGTGCAGAGGATGATCGAGCGCGCCGTGCGTCACTCTGCGCGGGTGTGGCGGCGGTGGGCGGTCGGCCTCGCCATTGGCGCGATCGCCGTCATCGGGATCCTCGTCGGATTCCTCTTGCGGGACGCGCGCGCGCCGCGTGGGGATGACGCGAATCCCTTCGCGCACATCGCCGAGCGAAATCAAGCGGCCGTCGTGCTGATTCAGCATCACTTCCGGATCCTCGACGCGCGAGGGCGGGAGCTCAGCACGGCGGTGAGCGAGGGATCGGGCTTCGCCGTGGATCCGCGGGGGCTGATCGCCACCAATTATCATCTGGTGCGTCCGTGGGAGTTCGATGCGCGTTTCTCGGAGGGGGTGGAGAAGCCCGTCACCGAATCGCTGCGCGTGATCTTCGCCGATCGCGCGCCTGAGGAAGCCCTGGAGGCTCGCCTGCTGCGGTGGTCGCGCGAGATGGACCTGGCGCTCTTGAAGGTGGAGGCGCCGATTCCGCTCCCGGTCGTCGCGGGCTTTGAGCCCGATCCGGCGCGCCTTCGGCAAGGGGATGAGGTGGTGATCATTGGATTTCCCCTCGGTTCGGCGCTTCTGCAGACGACCGGTCAGGAGCGCGCGACGACGACGCTCACCCGAAGCACGATCAGCAAAGTGGGGCCGACGCTCCTGCAATTGGATGCGCCGGTCATGCCGGGCTATAGCGGCAGCCCCATCTTCAACCGCGAGGGGAAAGTCGTCGGTATTCTGACAGCCCGATTGGGCGAGCGCGGGGAGCCGATTGATCCGGGCGCTCGCGCCATCGGGCTCGGAACGCCTGTGCGGTTTCTCATTCGACTGCTCAAGGAGGGGTCATGAAGATCGCCGAATTCCATCCGCCACGTCGCCTATTGCTCGGCCCGGGGCCGAGCCCTGTCGAGGATCGCGTCATGCGCGCCCTGGCGGCGCCGACTCTCGGACATCTGGATCCGATTTTCCTCGCATGCATGACCGACGTGCAACATCTGCTGCGCTATGTCTTCGAGACACAGAATCGGGTCACGTTTCCGGTCTCCGGGACGGGGAGCGCTGGGATGGAGGCCGCGTTGGCGAACCTCCTGGAACCGGACGAGGAAGTCATCATCGGCATTCATGGATTCTTCGGGGAGCGGATGTACGAGATGGCCACGCGCTTGGGCGCGCGCCCGATCCGCGTGGAGGGGGAGTGGGGGCGTCCGCTCGATGAGCGAGCGATGAAGGCGGCGCTCGATCGCTCGCGCGCGCGCGTTGTTTGCGTGGTGCATGCGGAGACTTCGACGGGCGTGCTGCAGCCGATCGAACCCATCGCGCGATGGGTCGCCGAACGGGAGGGGATTCTCATCGTGGATGCCGTGACGAGCCTCGGCGGACATCCGGTGGGCGTGGATCGGCATGGCATCGGCGTCTGTTACTCGGGATCGCAGAAGGCGCTCAGTTGCCCTCCGGGACTGGCTCCGATCACGTTCTCCGAATCGGCGCTGGAGAAAGTGCGGCGGCGGAAGACCCCGGTGCCGAACTGGTATCTTGACGTCTCGCTCATTGAGCGCTACTGGGGGAGCGAGCGGTGCTATCATCACACGGCTCCCATCAACATGAATTATGCCTTGCGCGAAGCGCTGCGCATCGTCGCGGAGGAGGGATTGGAGGCGCGGTGGCAACGACATGAGCGGAATGCTCGAGCGCTCTGGGCGGGACTCGAAGCGATGGGGTTGGAGTTGCTGGTCCCGCGCGAGCATCGGTTGTGGACGCTCACGACGATTCGCGTCCCGGAGGGCATGGAGGATGGGCGCGTGCGCGCGCGCCTGCTCGAGGAGTTCAACATCGAGATCGGTGGGGGCTTGGGGCCGTTGCGCGGGAAGATCTGGCGCGTGGGCTTGATGGGAGCCGGCAGCACGCGCGGCAACGTCCTGCTCTTCCTGAGCGCTCTGGAGAGCGTGTTGCGCGGCGAGGGGATGCGCTGCGGATCCGGCGTCTCCGCCGCCGTGGAAGCGTATGGCGAGTGAGTCGCAGCCGGGGGCGTTCAAGTCCCGGCCTTCACTTCCACGGTCCCGAGATCCTTCAGGGCATCGGCGAGTCCCTGAGCCCGTCCGACGATGACGATGAGCAGATGCTGGGGGGAGAGGTACTTCTCAGCCACGCGCGCGACGTCTTCCTGGGTCACGCGGCGAAGACGCGCGGGGAAGCGGTGCACATAGTCTCGACCCAGGCCGTAGAGTTCGATGCGGTGCAGCATCTCGACCCATTGTCGTGGAGAGAGCGCATCCGGCGCGAGCTGCTCGCTCCATCGCCGTTGAGCTTCGGCCAGCTCCTCCGGAGTCGGCCCTGCGGCGCGCATCTCGGTCAGCACATGGAGGGCGCGCCGTAGGGTCGGGACGATGTGTTCGTTCGGGACGGCGAGCGAGAGCAGGAAGGGGCCGCGCTGCGTGCGAAGGTCGAAACGGCAGTGCGCGCGCGGCGCCGGATTCCCGATGTCCGAGAGCGCGCGCTCCAGCCGCAGGCGGATGACCTCGGCGAGCACGAGGGCCGGGACGTAGTCATCGGAGAAACGCTCCAGACCGAAAGCGCCCAGGCGAATGTGCGCCACCGGGGCTGCCGGCAGATCACGAATGAGGATGCGCACGCCCTGAAGCGGCGCGGGCGCGAGGAACGTGGGAGGGACGATCTTCCCTTTGAGCATGGCCCCGAAGTTCGGGCGCACGATGGGCATCACCGTCTCCGGAGCGAACGGACTCAGGATGACGAGTGTCGCATTGTTGGCGATGAAAAAGCGCGCATGGTGGCGCGCGAGATCCAGGGGAGTGATCGCAGCGATCTCTTCCGGCAGACCCTCGGGGGGGCGCGCATACGGATGCGGATGATAGAGCGCGCGATACCAATCCTGATCGGCGACCTCGGAGAGATCGCCGGACTTGGCCTTCACCGCCTCGAGGAATTGCGCTTTCAATGCCGCTACCGCTTCGGCCTCGAACGTCGGCCGCGAGACGACGCGCGCCATCAGGCGGATGAGCTCCGGCAGACTGCGCGCCGGAGCTTCGACGGTGATCGTCGTCGAATCCCAGGTGACGTCCGTGTGAATGGTCGCTTCCAGCGCTGCGAGTCGCTGCCTCAGTGTCGCCCCGCTCAGGTCTTCGGCTCCCAGCCAGATCGCGCGCGCCGTCAGCGCTGCCGTGCCCGATTTCCCCGCCCGATCGAACACCGCCCCGCTTTTGATCATGAGGCTCATGATGGCCTCGGAGGCCTCGGGGCGTTGCACGAGGATGACCTGAAGGCCGTTGAGGAGAGAATCGTAGTAGGCGTTCGGGAAGGCCGATCCCTCCGTCTGTTGCCGCGACGGTGAGGCGGTCGGAGCATCAATGCCCCTGACGTCGTGGAGGCCCGGTAATCCCCCACCGAGCATGTATGCGCTCGCGATCGCGCCGAAGAACCAACGGCTCACGCACGTCCATCGGTTCATGCGATCCCTCCCCTTGACCCTAAGATTGTGGCGAAGCTCGCGCGAGGGTTCAAGCGGCGCGCTCATTCGCTCTCGCAGAGGGACGCGCGCGGCGCGTGCCTCGGCGCTGCCTTCGCGATGATGGGCCGGGAGTGGAACGCGTCCATCGCACTTGGAACTCCAACTCCTCCACTCCTCGCTCGCGCTCGTGCTCGATGCTGAAGGTCGCGCGCGCCGGGATGCGCACGCGCTCGCCCGCTACGCGAATGCGGAACGCTCTCCCCTGTTCCAGGGCATCGGCCAGGCGCCGGAGCTGAGCGATGAACGCCTCCTTCGAGTATGTTCGCTCCACATCTCGTTGGTTGCTCTTCGGCATAGGCGGCTCCTGAGAACGACATGGAGCGAGGCTCGCGCTCGATGGTTCGGATCGTTCGCGCAAGGCCTTCGCTCACGGCTCAATAATAGCGCGAAGTCGCGGGCGCGTCACCATCGGTGATTGCTCGTTCGGTGGGCGTGCGGTTACAATTGCGACTTCGCGTATGAACCCGAGAGGCACGCGACGTGTGATCATCGGCGTCATGGGGAGCGCGCACTGCGATCCCGCCATCTATGAGCAGGCGCGTGCCGTCGGTCGGCTCATCGCCGAGCGCGGCGCCGTTCTGCTCTGCGGGGGATTGGGGGGCGTGATGGAAGCGGCGGCGCGCGGAGCTTGGGAAGCCGGCGGGATCACCGTCGGGATTCTTCCCGGAGGGAGTGAGCGCGAGTCGCCACCGAATCCGTACATTCAGATCGCGATCTTCACCGGCCTGTCCGAAGCGCGCAACGTCATCAACGTGCGCGCGGCGGACGCCATCATCGCCATCGCCGGCGGATACGGCACGCTCTCGGAGATCGCCCTCGCCCTGAAGGTGGGGAAGCCCGTTGTCCTCCTTCATTCTTGGCGGTTCGAGTCTCCGTTTGGAGAAGCCGGAGGCGTCCTGCGCGTGGTGGAGACACCGGAGGAAGCCGTCGCCGTGGCCTTCGCGCTGCTGTCGCGAGGGGATCGGTCGGAGCGCCTATGAAGACGTATCGCGCGATCCTCTTCGACTTGTTCGACACGGTCGTGGATTTCCATGCCGAGCGCTTGCCGCAGGTCCGCATCGGCGAGCAGACGCTCTTCTCGACGAGTGGGGTCGTCTATGATGTCCTGCGCGAGTACGCTCCCCATATCACCTTCGATGTCTTCTACGACGCCTTTCGAGAATCGTGGCGCCAGATGGAGGCGCGCCGCAAGACGGAATTGCGAGAATATCCTTCGCAGGTTCGATTCCGACACCTGCTCGAACTGTTGCAGTTGGATTCCCTGTCGGAGGATGTTGTCGAGCGCTTGGTGCAGGCGCATATGGAGACGTGGGCGCGCGGCGCCGACTTGCCTGAGGAGAACCGTCGGCTTCTCGTCCGCGCGAGGGAGCGCTTTCGGCTCGGGCTCGTCTCGAATTTCGATCATCCACCGACGGCGCGTCGCATCCTGCGCGATTTCGGGATTCACGATCTCTTTGAGACGATCGTCATCTCCGCCGAGGTCCCATGGCGCAAGCCCCATCGGGAGATCTTCTTTCGAGCGCTCGCGCCGTTGGGCGTCTCCCCGCGCGAGGCGCTGTTTGTCGGCGACACCTTCGAGGCGGACATCCTCGGCGCGAAGAGCATCGGCATGGACGCGGCTTGGTTGAACCGGCGGGGCGAGGAGGTGCCGGACGATGTCGTGGATCCCGATTACGTCATCTCGCGGTTGGACGAGTTGGGGGCGGTGCTCGGCCTCTGAGTTCCTAGAGGTGGCTTCCGGCGATCATCCCCCTTTGATCGGGGAGGCGCCCAAGTCGCGCAGGCGCTCGCGGGCGCGCGTGGCGAGTTCGTGTTCAGGGAATTCCTCGATGACGCGCGAGTAGAGTTCCACGGCGAGATCGCGCTGTCCCGTCTGCCGATAGACTTCGCCGAGCAAGAAATAGACCTCCACGATGCGCGAGAAGGCCGGATGATCGCGCACAATGGCTTGCAAGCGGCCTTCGGCGGCTTTCCACTTCTTCCGTTTGATGTAGAAGCGTGCGACTTCCAGATCGTGCTGCGCCGCGCGTTCGAGTTCCGGGTTGCGGGGATCGAGCAAGGGACCACGCGAGACGCTTCCTTGGCGCGCGGCGAGCGCCAGGGGCGGAAGGAGCACGAGGGTGAGTCCCAAGCTGAGCGCGCGCGCCATGCCGGTGAAGGGGAATCCCCGGCGCGCGCCAGCGCCGATCGCCATCAGAACGTGGGGGGAGGATCGCCCCCTTCGCCGGTGCTCCCGATCTCGCATAGGCTCACTCCTCGATGGGGAAATATTTGCGCAGGATCGCCGAGAGTCGCCGCAAGGTCTCCGGAGGGATCGCGGCGCGATCCGTTTGAATGGCGTGTCGTAGTGCCGATTGACAGCGGCAGGCGCCGCTCGCCTCCGCGAGCAGCGCGACGGCCGTTCGGACGATGCGTTTGGCGTTGGCCGTATTGCGGTTGAGATACTCGAGCACCATCTCGACGGTGACCGAATCGTGATCGGGATGCCAGCAGTCGTAATCGGTCACCAGGGCCAGCGTCGCGTAGCAGATCTCCGCCTCGCGAGCGAGTTTGGCCTCTTGCAGATTCGTCATCCCAATGATGTCCATCCCCCAGGCGCGATAGACGTGCGATTCGGCGCGAGTCGAGAAGGCCGGTCCTTCGATGCACACGTACGTCCCCCCGCGATGCACGCGCAGGCCTTCGATCTGCCGAGCCGCGCGTTCGAGCGCATCGCTGACGACCGGACAGACGGGATCGGCGAAGGAGATGTGTGCCACGATCCCGTCGCCGAAGAACGTGGAGGGTCGTTGGCGCGTCCGATCGAAGAATTGATCCGGAATGACGATGTCCAGCGGCGCGTATTTCTCTTGCAGGGAGCCGACGGCGCTCACCGAGATGATGCGTTCGACGCCGAGCAGCTTCATCGCGTAGATGTTCGCGCGGAAGGGCAGCTCGGTCGGCATGAGCCGGTGGCCGCGCCCGTGCCGCGCCAGGAACGCGACGCGCACGCCTTCGAGCGTGCCCAGGAGGAAGGCGTCCGAAGGCTTGCCGAAGGGCGTGTCCACGGTGATCTCCTCGACGTCGCGCAAGCCCTCCATCTCATAGAATCCGCTGCCGCCGATGATGCCGATCGTGGCTTCCGACATCTCACCCTCCCGTGATGGGGACGACCCGGAATCGCCCGTCGGACTCTTCGATGATGCGCCCGACGGGGAGATGCGGATCGTGATAGAAGACGCAGAGCCAGCGCTCCCGCACAGCCTGTGGCAGCAGGCGACGCTTCTGCTCGAGCGTCTCCAGCGGATAGTGGTCCAGAGCGGCGATCCACGGCCTCTGCACATGCGGTGTCATGGGGATCAGGTCGCTCCAGAAGACCGCCGTTTGACCTTCCGAGTGCAGGAGGACGATCTGGAGGTCGCGATTGTGACCGCGCACCTTCACGACGCGGACGCCCGGGACGATCTCCGCATCGCCCTCGATCAATTCGAGCTGTCCGCTCTCGCGGACGGACTCCCAGGTGACGGCGCGATAGCTGGCGCGATCGCGTTCGTTCGGGGCCATGGCGTGCTCGTATTCGCCGCGCTGGACGACATAGCGGGCGCGCGGAAAGGTCGGCACGATCCGCTCGCCCCGACGCCGCGTGTTGTTCCCAGCATGATCGAAGTGCAAGTGCGTGTTGATGACAATGTCAATATCCTCGGGACGGAGCCCTCGGTCGGCGAGCTGCTCCAGCAGCGGGCGCGGACGATGAGGGGCATAAATCTGGTGGAACTTCTCATCCCACACGTCGCCGAGTCCCGTGTCCACGAGGACGACGTGTCGATCCGTGCGCACGAGCAGGCAGTTCAGGCCCATGAGGATGCGGTTCTTCTCATCAGCCGGAGCCACCCGTTCCCAGAGCACTTTGGGGACGATGCCGAACATCATGCCCCCATCCAGCCGCCATGTCCCATCGCTCACCACGTCGAGCGTCATCTTCCCCAGGACGATGGATTCGGTCACGAGCGTTCGCCTCCGTCAGGGATGGCGCGACTCCGCCGAGAGGCCTTCGATCGTGATGGGATAGCGCGCCAGGATCTGCGCGATCCGTTCCTGAATCTTCTTCTGTCGGATCGTCTGTTCGATCTGCAGCCGCGTCTCCTCATCCAGCGGCGCGATACGTCGCGCCTCGACTTTGATGATGTGAAAGCCGTAGCTCGTCTCCACGAGATCGCTGATCTGTCCCGGCTGCAGGGCGAAGGCAGCATCCTCGAACTCACGCACCATACGGCCGCGCCCGAAGAAGTCGAGATCTCCGCCTTTGTCCTTCGAGCCCGGATCATCGGAGAACTCTCGAGCGAGGGTGGCGAAATCTTCTCCGGCGCGGGCCCGGCGCAAGACCTCCTGCGCCTTGCGCCGCACGGTCTCCTTATCCGGCGGCGGATTCCCGTCCCGCGCGATCGGGCGCGTGCTGAAGAGGATGTGTCGGGCGCGCACCTGCTCGAACTCGTTCTTGTGCTCCTCATAGTAGCGACGGATCTCCTCCTCGCTCACGGACGTGCGTTGCTGCAGCTCGCGCAGAAGATAACTCTGCAGGATGAAGGAGGGGAAGACCCGGAGCTGAAGGGCGACGCGCGGATCTCGATCCAGGCCCTCTTTGCGCGCGCGTTCGGCCAGCAGGAGAAGCTCGCCATACTGGCGGCGCACCTGCTCGTTGAGCGCGCTCCGGGAGAGTTGGGGATTAGCTGCGAACACCTGATCCAGCGCCGTCGGATTCGTCCGAAAGAGACGCTCGATCTCTTCGTCCGGGATCTCCAGGTCGGGATGCCGCTCGCGATACGCGGAGGCCAAGAGGGTGAGCTTTTGAATCTCCACTTGGGCGGCGACTTCCGTTCGTCCTAACAACCCGATCCGTCGGGCCTCCTGCGCCATGGCGAGCGCTTGTCGGAGTTGCTCGGCGAGTTGCTGCCGACCTTCCGGCGTGGAGAAGAAGGCGCGCCGTGATTCGGGCATGCCTTCAAGCAGCGTCTCGATGTCTGCAGCCGAGAGGTGAGCGAGCGGGGGATGGTCTGCGAGGCGGCGTTGGACGAGGACGGCGGCGGCGGCGATCCCCACGACCATGGCGATGAGCCCTACGGCTCGCGTCGAGAGTCTCACGGCTCTTGCTCCTCCTTCGGAACTTCGACCAGTTCGATGAGCACCCCGTGCGCGCTCGCCGGGTGCAGGAAGGCGATCTTGCGTCCCTCCGCTCCACAGCGCGGCTCTTCATCCACGAGGCGAATTCCCCGCGCGCGCAGATGGGCGAGAGCGCGCTCGATGTCGTCCACCTGGAGGCAGATGTGGTGCAAGCCTTCGCCGCGTCGCGCCAGGAATCGGCCGACGGGCGAATTCTCGCTGAGCGGTTCGAGTAGCTCCAGGCGCCCTTCGCCCACCGGGAGCATAGCCAGGCGAACGCCTTGCTCGGCGATGATCTCTTGTCCGGTGCAGGTCAATCCGAGGGCCTCCGTGTAAAACGGGAGCGCCTCATCGAGCGAACGCACGGCGATGGCGATGTGATCCAGTCGCATCGGTTCAGTCCCCTCGCTCTGGGATCGAAAGGGGCGTGGACGCCGGTCTCCCACACCGCTTCAGGATCTCCTCCACAATGGAGTAGGGATCGCGTTCACGACGGGCGATCTCGGCAGCCCATCGGGTCATCTCTTCGGCCGTCGTGAGAGAGCGCAGGGCGAAGTCGAAGAGCCGATCCCGCAGCAGCGCGTGCAATCGCTGTTCGGCCATCTCCTGACGTCGCCGGTCGGCTTGTGGACTGCGCTCGCGGAATTCCAGGAAGCGCGCGATGGCGTTTCCCAGCTCTTCGATCCCCTGGCCTTCGGTCGCGATCGTCTTGACGATCGGCGGGTGCCATCCATCGCGCCGTTCGGCAATGGCGAGCATGGCGTTCAGCTCGCTCTCGATGCGCGAGACGCCCTCACGATCGGCCTTGTTGATGACGAAGACATCGCCGATCTCCATCAATCCCGCTTTGATCGTCTGCACGTCATCGCCGAGTCCCGGCATGAGGACGACGATCGTCACATCGGCCGTCTTCACGATGTCCACTTCACCCTGGCCGACGCCGACGGTCTCCACGATCACCTTCTCATAGCCGGCGGCATCGAGGATGAGGATGGCATCTCCGGTCGCGCGGGCCAGGCCCCCCAAATTCCCGCGCGTGGCCATCGAGCGGATGAAGACGCCGGGATCAGTCCCGAGCGCGTGCATCCGAATGCGATCGCCGAGGATCGCCCCACCGGTGAAGGGGCTCGAGGGATCTACGGCAATGATCCCCACGGTCTCTCCGCGAACCCGATAATACTGCGCCAGGCGATCCACGAGCGTGCTCTTGCCGACGCCCGGCGATCCCGTCACGCCCAGGACTACGGCTCGCCCCGTGTAGGGGAAGAGCCGTTGGAGAAGAGCCAGAGCTTGGGCTCCGTCATTTTCCACCAACGAGATCGCCCGGGCAATGGCCCGCGTGTCTTGGGCGCGGATGCTCTCGATCAGTTCGGTCAGCGCGTCCGACATGACCCCTCAGCAGACACTTAACGTTAAACGGTCTTCGGAGCCGGCGTCAAGGTGGATTCCGAACGCGCGCGGACAATACGAGTGTTGGCTTGTTCGCCGCCTGTGTCTGTGGTATAAACCCGGCCGGAGAACACGGAGGACGAGATGAGCGTCAGGCTTCAGGCCGAGGTGATCAGTTATCGGTTTGGGCTGGATTCGGCCGAATGCGACGTGAAGCTGGTGGTGCCGGGGACGGTCGAGCGTCTCCGACCGCAACTGGCGCGGGCGCTTGAGCGAGTGGGGTATCACGTGGTGAGCGAAGAGCCGCTCCAGGCGCGACGCGGCGGCACCAGCTTCTCTTTGAACGTCCTGAAGTATCCGTTGTCCCTTCACATCGGGTTCAAGCCGGCGGGGGAGCAGGCGACACAGGTGACGTTCAGTTATTCGCTCAAGCACTCGGGATTGGGATGGATCACGAAGGGCGATCTGCCCGTTTTCGCGCAGGAGGCGGAGGCGATCGCAGCAGTCGCGCTGCAAGGCGCCCGAGCACCGCTCTGCACGAGATGCGGTGGGGAGAATCCCGCGGGTTCGCGATTTTGCCGACGATGCGGCGCGCTGCTGGCCGTCTTAGAGCCGGCCGAGCTGGACGTTCTGAACCTTGTAGCGAGAAATCGCGCAGCATATCTGGCGCTCCTTACAGGGAGCGCAGGCTTGGCGCTCATGACCGTTTGTCTCGCCCTTCTCCTCTCCGATCTCCCGGCGAAGCTCGAAAGGTTCGTGATCTTTCTGGGACTTCTCGCTGGGGCGCTCGGATGGGGACCCCTGCTTTGGGGGATTTATGGATTGCGGCAAGGGGTGAGCCGCCGAAGAACAAAGGGAGGGCTTCGGCCACGCGTGAGCGAAGAGCCCGCGGCGCCGCCTCTCCCTTCCGGCGCGTTCTCCGTGACCGAGGGGACGACGCAACTTCTGGAAGGAGCCCCATCCCCAATATCTGTGGCCGAGGGGACGACGCAGCTTTTGGACGAAGCTTCCCCCCCGCCTTCGCGAATTCGGGAGCGGGAGATGCCGTGATCCTCCGCGCGCGACGGGGGTCTCCTCGAACGTCGAAGTGAGATCTCGACCACCAGCGGGCAGATCATCGGAGACGCCACAGGTGGTCTCTTTGGTCGGTGCCCAACTCCCCCCTCGTACCCAGCGATCCCGACGATTCTACAGAAGCGGTTCTCCCAAAGACGGATGAATCCGCGAGCCTTCTCCGGCTCCCAGTGGCCTTGTGACGACAGGCACGCCGCTTGACGACGAGGCCGATTCCCTTCTAGCATGGCGGCAGAGGGGGACACGATGGAGCTTGTCGGACTGGCCGGGGTGATGGCGTCGGCTTTAGGGCTGGCACTGACGCTGTACGGGGTGTTTTACAATGGGCGGGCCACGCGGGCGCTCATTGAGTCCATTCGCCAGGACGTTCAGGCCGCGCACGAGACGACGCGGGCGATCCAGGAGATGATGCGAGGGACCCAGGAGACGATACGCGCGCTTCAGGTGACAATGCAAGGGAATCAGGAGACGACGCGAGCGATCCAGGAGATGATGCGAGGGACCCAGGAGACGATACGCGCGCTTCAGGGGACGATGCAGGCGAGTCAGGAGACGACGCGAGCGATTCAGGAGATGATGCGAGGGACTCAGGAGACCACGCGGGCGCTTCAGGAGACGATGCGAGCGATCCAGGAGATGATGTGGGGGACCCAGGAGACGATACGCGCGCTTCAGGGGACGATGCAGGCGAGTCAGGAGACGACGCGAGCGATTCAGGAGATGATGCGAGGGACTCAGGAGACCACGCGGGCGCTTCAGGAGATGATGTGGGCGACTCAAGAGACGATACGGGCGATTCACGAGACGATGCGCACCATTCACGAAGACGGCGAGCGGCGGCACGAGGAGCTGCTCACTTATCTCCGCGAGATGGATCGGCGCCACACTGAGCTGATGGCTGCTCTTGCTCAACGCCGTCCCTGAGCCTTACCGATCCCGGCGCGTTCATCGGAGTGGCCCTGTTGCTTATGCTCGCCGGGTGAGGCGCCGGGATGCCATGCGCGCGAGAGCGGTGAACATGTCGTCCCACTCCTGAGATGCCTCACCGCCCGTGTGGGCGACTCGGATCGCGTCAGCCACGCGGTTGTGGTTTGACGTCTCACAAGAGGACGGCCTAGAATCTTGCGTACTCATGCCGCTATTCCGACGAAAACGGAGGGGGTTGGAACCGCCGGTCGAGCGCACGGGAGCGGTGAAGACCGAAGGCGTCTTCCTCAAGTGCGAAGGATGCCGCGAGGTTCTCTATCGCCGGGATGTGGAGGAGAACCTGATGGTCTGCCCTCGATGCGGGTATCACTTCCGGATCTCGGCGCGCCAGCGCCTGGCGTTGCTCTTCGATGATGGGGTCTACACCGAGGTTGACGCGCATTTGGCTTCGACCGACCCGCTGGGCTTTTATGATACGCGGAGCTACAAAGATCGTCTGGCGGCCGCGCAAAAGGCGACGGGCGTCTTGGAGGCCATCCTCACCGGAGAGGGGACGATCGGGGGATATCCGGCGATCATCCAGGCGATGGAATATGGCTTCATCGGAGGGAGCATGGGCTCGGTCGTCGGGGAGAAAGTCACGCGAGCGATCGAGCGGGCGTTGGAGAAACGCGCAGCGCTCATCATCGTCTCTTGTTCCGGGGGCGCGCGCATGATGGAAGGGGTTTTGAGTCTCATGCAGATGGCGAAGATCTCGGCGGCGCTCGCGCGGTTGGACGAGGCCGGCGTGCCCTATATCTCGGTGATGACCGATCCGACGACGGGGGGGGTGACGGCCAGCTTCGCCATGTTGGGGGATTTGAATATCGCCGAGCCGGGAGCGCTCATCGGGTTCGCCGGTCCGCGTGTGATCGAGCAGACGATTCGGCAGAAGTTGCCCGAAGGGTTTCAACGGTCGGAGTTCCTGCTCGAGCATGGGATGCTCGATGCCGTCGTGGATCGGCGCCACTTGCGGGATTTCCTCATCCGGGCGCTCGCCTTCATGATGCCGGACGAGCGGCGGCGCGCCTCGGCGGTCACTCGGCCAGAGGAGCCGCGGTGAATTACCAGGAGACGCTCGCCTATCTGGATCGGCTCGGGCACGAACTGCTGCGGGCTCGATTCGGATTGGAGAAGATTCGCCGCCTTCTGGCTGAACTCGGAGATCCGCACACGGCGTATCCCTCGATCATCATCGCAGGAACCAACGGGAAGGGCTCGACGGCGGCGATGATGGAGGCCATCCTGCGGCAGGCGGGGGTGCGCGCGGGGCTCTACACCTCGCCCCATCTGGTGCGCGTCGAGGAGCGGATTCAGGTTGGTGGGCAGGAGATCGCTCCGGAGGAGCTGGCGGCTCTGGCCACGCGTGTGCGCGACGCCGCCGAGGCGTTGCTTCGTCGAGGAGAGATCGAAGCGCGCCCGACCTATTTCGAGTTCCTCACGGCCATCGGCTTCGAATACTTCCGCGAGCGGAAGGTCGAAATCGCCGTCCTGGAGGTCGGGCTTGGCGGCCGCCTGGACGCGACGAACGTCGTCCCTCCGTTTCTGTCGCTCATCACCAGTATAGACATTGATCACGAGCAGTATCTGGGTTCGACGATCGCTTCCATCGCGCGCGAGAAGGCGATGATCATCAAACCGGGGGCGCGCGCCGTCCTGGCACGGCAGCATCCGGAAGCGCGCGAGGTCTTGCTCGCCCGTTGTCGGGAATGTGGGGTCCGGCCGAGATGGGCTGAGGAGGAGGTGGAGATCGCGGGATGCGAGCCTGATGGACGGTTCTCGATCGTCTATCGCACGACTTCTGGAGAATCGTTGAGCGTGCGCCTCGGCCTGCGCGGGCGCCATCAGGTCGAGAACGCGCTTGTCGCTCTGCGCGCCGCCGAGGTCTTGCGCGAGATGGGCTATGCGATCCCCGCCTCGGCCTTGCGTCAGGGGATCGAGCAGGTCACGTGGCCGGGACGACTGGAGATCGTCGGCCCTTCGAGTCCCCTGCTCGTGCTCGATGGGGCGCATAATACGGCGGGGGCGCGCGTCGTGCGCGCGTATCTGGAGGAGTTCGGGCGCCGACCGCTCACGCTCGTCTTCGGGACCATGCGCGACAAGCGGATCGCCGAGATGGCCGCGGAGTTATTCCCCCTGGCGGATGCCGTCATCCTGACGCGCGTGCCGGACGAGCGCGCGGCGTCGTTGGAACAGCTTCTGGAGCAGACGGCCGCGCTGCGCCAGCAGCTCCGTTGCTCGATTGAGGCGATCGAGCCCGTAGGGGCGGCTCTCGACCGCGCGTGGGGGCGAACGCCGTCGTCGGGAATGATCTGCGTGACCGGCTCGCTCTATCTGGTCGGCGAGGTCAAGCGCTGGCTCGCACAGTCCGGACGCGAGGTGGGCCTTTCTCCACCCGAAGGAGGATGATCAAACCGCCGGTCTTACGCCCGGGAGATGTGATCGGCATCGTCGCCCCGGCGAGCGACGTCCGACCGGAGCGGCTCGCTGCCGGCGCCCGGGAATTGGAACGTCTGGGGTTTCGCGTGACGTATTCTCCCTCGATCTTCGCTCGCGAGATGTACCTGGCCGGCTCCGACAAGCGGCGCGCCGAGGAGCTGATGGCGATGTTCAACGATCCCGAGGTGAAGGCCATCTTCGCCGCGCGAGGGGGATATGGATCGGTCCGCCTCCTCCCGTATCTGGAGGAGGAGAGGCTGCGGGCGCATCCGAAGATCTTCATGGGCTACAGCGACGTCACGACCCTGCTCGTCTATTTCCAGCAGCGATTCCGGTGGGTCGTCTTTCACGGCCCGATGGTCGCGCGCGAGTTCGCCGATGGACCGGGGCACTACGACGAGGAGTTGCTCCGGCGCACGCTCATGCGCGCCGAGCCCATCGGGGAGATTGATACGTCCGGTGTCGCCGTGCTCTCCCCTGGCGTGGCGACGGGCCGGTTGACCGGAGGGTGCTTGTCGCTGCTCGTGAGCACGCTGGGCACGCCCTATGAGTTCGACGCGACCGATGCGATCCTCTTCCTGGAGGACTACGCCGCGAAGCCCTATCAGGTGGATCGCATGCTCACGCAACTTCGAGATTCCGGGAAACTTCGCGCCGTGCGAGGTCTCATCTTCGGCGAGATGACCGAATGCGTGCAGCATCCCCATCAAGACTACACCCTCGTGGACGTCATCCGGGATCGTCTCGCCGACTTGGGTGTCCCGATTCTCTTCGGCGTGCGCTCCGGCCATAGCGATGACCGGAATCAGGTCCTCCCGTTTGGCGTTCGCGCGACGCTGGATGGCGATCGAGCGAAGCTCATCATCGAGGAAGCGGCCACGAGCGAGTCCGCGACGGGAGGCTCGGACTGAGCGTGCGGCGGATCATTCATATACGCGCGCGATCTGGGCGGGGGCATAGTAGTGGGCGAGGATCTGCTGACAGGTGCGTCCCTGCTGGGCCATGACGGCAGCACCGATCTGGCACAGGCCGACGCCGTGTCCCCATCCCGCGCCACGGAGGCGAAAGCGTCGGGGCACGCCGGCGCGTATGTCCTCGGGGAAGATGATGAAGGCCGAGCTGTAGAGATGCGTCCCGGAGAGCGCGCGTCGAATCACAAGCTCCTTGCCGATGATCACGCGCTCGCGCTCCCCGACGATGCGAAGCCGCACGAGGCGCCCCGAGGAGCCTCGCTGCAGCGGCTCCAGTCGTCGGATGGCGCCGAGGTCCAGACCAAGCCGCGCCTGAAGGAGCGCTTGAAGCTCCTCCTGGCCGATGGTGCGCTCCCATCGGAAGAAATCGCGCGTCGGTCGGTCCACCTCGGGGAGCGCAGCCTCTAACGCGCGCGCGTCGGTTGTGTGGCAGTATGCAGGGGGAGCACCCGTGATCCAAGCGGCCGCGTGCGCTTCGACCGTGAGGGGGCGGGGGAAGTTCGGAGGCCATTCCGTTCCATCGAACCGCCCACCCCGCAAGTAGGGCACGTCGCGATCCTCCCAGACGCTCCGGTACTCTTCCGTCGCTCCGCCGCAGCATTTCGAGAAGCGCGCGTCACCGATCTGCCCCTTGAAGAACAAGACCTGTCCACGCGTCTCCATGACGGCCCTCACCACATCGCTGGTCGCGATGGGCGCCAGACCGTAATAGCGTTGGCAATGATCGTCGGCGCACACATCGAACTCGCGATGAGTCGTCCGATCCGTCCATCGGAGGATCTCCATCTCGCCAGTCGCCGGCTGCGGCTGCTCGGGCGAGGACGCCGACTCCACATCGTTGGTGCGGCGCGTCAGATTCGCCAGGAGCCAGCTTCGCGAGATGATGGCATGCGCTTTGAGAAATTCCCAAGGAGCATGGGCGCTCATCTCCGAGGCGACGACGCTGGCGAGATAGATCTCGACAGGTAGCTCGTTGATGACCGCGAGTCGCGGCGCAGCGCCCGATGCGGAGGGAGAGAGGCGAATCGCCAGCGTCCCCGCATACCGATGCGCTTCCCTTCGCTCCCAGTGGAACCCTTTTCCCACGGGGACATCGAAGAGCGTGAATGCGGCCGTCGCCGGGTTCACCGGGGTGAGGATGAGCGTCGGTGTGATCTCCACAAGGCGCTGCTGAGCATCGCGAATTTCGAGGGCGGCGGGATGAGGGCGTGGGATCGCCCGATATTCGCCCGCCGGGAAGGTCTTCCCTTCGGGCGTTCGGAATTCCCCCTCCAGTGTGAAGCGCGCGTGTTCGACGTCGGTCAGCAGGCCGACGGAGATCGAGGGTTCTGTGGGGAAGAGAAGCGTTTCTTCCGAAGCCGCAGCCCGCTGGCGCATGTCGCCGAAGGGAGGGGGCGAAGCCCGAGAGGCGATCGGCTCGCCGCATCGGGCTTCGAGCCCGCGCGCGTCAGCTTCCCAGAAGTTTGCGGACCGTCTCCAGGATGGCGTCGTAATTCGGATGGTTCGCGATCTCCGAGACATATTCGGCGTAGCGCACCGTATCCTCGGCGTCCACGACGAAGACGGCGCGCGTATCGAGCCGCAGCTCTTTGATCAGTGTCCCGTAGGCCAAGCCAAACGAAGCGTCCCGATGATCGGAGTAGCAGGCGACGCGATCAATACCGGCGGCGCCGCACCACCGCTTCTGCGCGAACGGCAGATCCATGCTGATGGTGAGGATCTCGACGCCCGGCAACTTCGCCGCTTCCTCGTTGAAGCGACGGGTTTGCGCGTCGCAGACCGGCGTATCGAGCGACGGCACCGAGCTGATGATGCGCACCTTGCCGCGCGTCGAGCTGAACTGAAAGGGCGCCAGATCCGTCGTGAGGACCGTGAAGTCGGGAGCCTTGTCCCCGACTTTGATCTCCGGTCCGACCAACGTGAGCGGATTGCCTCGCAAGGTGACTGCACCAGGTCGTTCGATCGTCATAGCTCATCCTCCTTGATCGGTTGTCGAAAAGGGCAATTTTACCAGCTCGATCGCATGACGGGAAGCCGCGCGGTGAGAGCGCAGGAATTCACCACCTCATGGCGGTGAGAATGGGGCGTTCATTGATGGCGGGGCCTCGCTCTCCCAGGATTCGCTATCGCTCCCTCTGAGCGTGAGGGCCGCGTCCATCTCCGGACTCCCATTCGGATGCCTCTGCGGCGCGCGGACGGTCGCCGTTGACAGAGGTGGGACTCGGATATACCATAGCCTCGTCGCGCGAAGGGGGCTCTTCGCGCGACGAGTGAGAAGGAGTGAGCGGCGTGATTCGGAACGCGGCACGAGGGGAGACATCGGTGAGGCGATCTCAGCGAATCGGCATCCCACGCGATCCTGAGGATTCCGTGGAGGCTGTGGAGAGGAGGAGCTATGCGGCGCTTGGGACTCGTCGGCATGGGGGTGATCGTTGTCAGCGTGGTGCTTTCGTTCATCTCGCGGGAGGGCACGGTGGGATCACACCGCGCATTGTCTTCGGAAGTGTGGCGTGCGTCCTTCCTTCGACTTGATCCCCGCGCTCGGCCTCGGGTGAATTTTCGCCTCGTGGAGGAAGGGGAACTCCTCGCACAAGGGGATGGGTGTTCGGGAGACGTTTCGCTCCTTAGTGTGAGCGTCGGCGAGGAACGTCGCGCCTGGCCACAGGGAGCGGCGCTCGGGGATTTCAACGGGGATGGTGTGGCCGATCTCTTCCTCCTCGGGCGAGGAGAGGAAGGGGTCATTCTGACGGTGCGATTGCAGCTGACGGAGGGGCGGTTTTGTCCGGGACGGGCGTTCGATCTCGGATCGGGTGAGCTTATTGGGCTCGCCGTTGAGGACGTCACAGGAGACGGGCATTCAGATGTCGTGCTCGCACTTGCCGATCCCTCGCGCCTCGTCCTTCTGGTGGGAGATGGACGCGGCGGGATCGCCGATCGGAGGGAGATCGCGCTGGAGGAATCGGCGCGGGCGATCGCCATCGGAGACGTCACTGGCGATGGGCGGAATGATCTGATCCTCGCGCTCGCTTCGCCGATGCGCGTGGTCCTTCTTGCCGGGCGTGATGACGGACGCTTCGAGCGCGCGGGTGTTCTCCAAATGGACGGAGAGGGAGCGCGTGCGGAACCCGTGACGCTGCGCGTGGCCGATCTCGATCGAGATGGACATGCCGATGTCGTCCTCGCTTCAAGCGTGGGGCTCGTCTGGGCGCGCGGAGCTGTGGGTGGATTCTCGCCACCGACGGTCCTGCCGCTGGAGGCGATGCCGACCGATCTCATCCTGGAGGATTTCGATGGAGATGGGCGTGCCGACGTGGTCGTCAGCGAGAGCGTCGGAGGGGTGCAGCTCTTTCAGGGGACGAGGCGAGGATTCGTTCCGCACGGGCGATGGTTCGTCGGAGGGCCGGCATCGGCGCTCGCCGCCGGCCACTTCGATGCCGACGGGTATCGGGACGTGGCTGTGGCGCTCGCCGATCGTGGGCGCATCGTCGTGCTGATGGGTGAGAGCGGGGGGGGATTTGGAGAGGCGTTCGATCTGGACGTGCGCGATCCGGTGGCGGCGCTCGTGTCGGCGCGGATGAATCGGGATGCGCTCGACGATCTGCTCATTGGCGAGCGGCGTCCAGGGGGATGGCTCCTGGCGGTCACGGATGCCCCGCGTATTGTGGTGACGACGACCGCCGATACGATCCTGGAAGATGGTCGCGTCTCGTTGCGCGAGGCGATTCTCGCCGCTAACGGCGTGCCGCCCAATCGGGATGTCGCGGGACAGCGGAGAGGCCCCGATGTGATCGCCTTCAATATTCCGGAATCCGAGCGCCGGGATGGTGTCTTCACGATCGAGGTGGATGGCACGTTAGGCCCGCTGCCTCGCTTGGTGGATGGAGGGACGATGATTGATGGGACGACGCAACCGGGATGGAGCGGTCGGCCGATCATCGTGCTCAGCGGACGGCGGGCGGGATTGGCCGATGGGCTCGTGATCACATCCTCGCTCAATGTCATTGCCGGATTGGTCATCAATGGGTTTGAAGGGAACGGCGTGAAGATCATCGTGGATCCGCCGGAGTCGGGCACGGCGACGGGGAACATCGTGCGTGGGTGCTACATCGGCACGGATCCCACGGGACAACGCAGCGTGGGCAATGGTCTCTACGGTGTGCTGATCACGCGCAACCGCACGCAGGCCAATCTCATCGGGGGGACGACGCCGGCCGATCGGAACGTCATCTCGGGGAACCGCAGCAACGGGATCGAGCTGGACTTCCCCACATTCGGGAACCTCATTCTGGGGAACTATATCGGGACGACGGCCGATGGGTTGGGAGCGTTGCCGAACGGTGGGGCGGGGGTTTTCATCAGCGGGGCGCGAGATAACGTGATCGGTGGACGCGAGCCGGGAGCGGGGAATGTGATCTCGGGGAATTCCGGAAGCGGGGTTCAGATCGTCGGTGTCTTCGGGAATCACGTCCAGGGGAATTGGATCGGCACCGATCGGACCGGGAGGCGGGCCTTGCCGAACGGGGGAGATGGGGTGACGCTCGTCGGGGGAGCACATGGGAATCTCGTCGGAGGGGCCACCGAGGCAGCGCGCAACGTGATCTCTGGCAATGCGCAACATGGCGTTCGTCTGGCGGATGCCTTCTCGAATCAGATCGCGGGGAATATCATCGGTCTGGATGCGATGGGGACGCAAGCTGTGCCCAACGGCGCCGGTGGAATTCTGGTGACGGCGGGCGCACGGGATAACCTCATCGGAGGGCTCGAGGCCTCAGGTGGCAACGTCATCGCCGGAAATGCGGGCGATGGGATCACGCTCGCGCGCGGGGCGAGCAACAATCAGATTGTGGGGAATATCATCGGGACGGCGGATCGCGAGGGAACGCGCCGTCTGCCGAACGAAGGGAACGGGATCGCCATCCTCGGCGCGCGGAATACGACCATCGGGGGGACGACGCTCGCGGCAGCGAATACGATCGCCTATAACGCTCGGGCGGGCATCGTGATCCTAGATGGTGAAGAGGTGTCGAGCCGGGGGAATCGCATCGGCTGCAACGCCTTTTTCGGCAACGAGGGGTTAGGTATTGACCTCGGCGGTGATGGGGTGACGCCCAACGATGTGGGGGACGCCGATGATGGGCCGAACGCGCTCATGAATTTCCCCGTCGCGCGCGAGGTGCGCGAGGTGTCCGGCGGCGTCCTCCTGCGCGGGCGTATAGATACGGTCAATCCGGCGGCAGCGCGGGTGGACGTTTATGTGGCCGACCCCGATCCTACGGGTTTTGGAGAGGGGCGAAGATGCGTGGCTCAAGGGGTCATGCCGAACCCGGACGGGACGTTCGAAGTCTTCCTCCCTGGGCTCTCGGTTCAAGATCCGGTGACGCTGGTGGCGACCGATGAGGCGGGGAATACGTCGGAGTTCTCTCGGGTGGCTCCTCCGGCAGACACGACGCCGCCCAGCGTGCGCGTGATCAGCCCCAACGGCGGCGAGTTCGTCCTGGCCGGAACGGTGTTGCCGATCGCGTGGGAGTCTTCGGATGATGTGGGGATCTTGCTTCACGAGGTCGCGCTCTCGCTCGACAGTGGGCGGACGTGCTCGATCCTGCTTGGGCGCGTGAGCGGCGAGAAGCGCTCGTTCGCGTGGGAGGTTCCGGAAGGCGTGCTCTCCTCCACCGCGCGCATCTGCGTCACGGTGCGTGACTTCTTCGACAACGCGGCGACTGATACCAGCGATGGGGACTTCCAGATCGGGCGCAGCGATCGGGAGGAGCCGGTCGTGCGCGTCCTGCGTCCCAATGGGGGCGAGGTCGCTCGGGCAGGAGCGCCATTCGAGATCGCGTGGGAGGCGAGCGATAACGTCGGCCTGTCCAGTTGCGATCTCTTCGTCTCCACAGACGGTGGGGCATCCTTCGCGCCCCTGGCGATGCGCATCCCGGCGGACGTGCGGTCATTCTCCTGGAATATCCCCGAGGGGCTCTCCACGACGCGCGGGCGCGTCCTCGTGCGGTGTCGCGACCTGGCCGGGAACATCGGGGAGGATCGGAGCGATGCGGACTTCGCGATAGACGGTGCGCCGCCGACCATCGGCTCGGTGGTCGTCTTCGACGTGAATGGCCCCGGCCGCTTCTTCGTCGCGCGGCGTCCGTTGACGATCGCGTGGGAGGCCTCCGATGACGTCGGGATCGTACGCCATCGGATCGAGTTCTCACGCGATGACGGCCTCACCTTCGAACCCTTGCGGGATGCGCAGGGGAACATCGTGGGAGACAATATTCCGGGCGATGCCCGACAGTTCACATGGGTCGTTCCGGGAACGGTCTTCACGCGCGCCGGACGATTCCGCGTCACGGCGATTGATCGTGCCGGGCGGACCAGCTCAGCCTTGAGCGAGCGCATTTCGATCGTCAATTGAGCGGATCGCCGGGAGTGGGCGCCTCGAACGCGATCGCGTGGCCTTTGACGAGGGCACGGCCAGAAGGCCGATACCGAAGGCGTCCCTTCGAATGCCTTCGAGCGCTCCTGGTGCGAGCGGCTTCGGGCTTGAGAGGCGTGGGTGCGCCGAGGGATCGCCGGACGTAGACCATGCGAATCCTTCGCCTGGAGGTCACGAGTTTCCGAAACATCGTGCGGGAGCAGCTCGAACCGGGGCCTGAGCTGAACCTCTTCTACGGCGAGAACGCGCAAGGGAAGACCAGTTTGCTCGAAGCCATCTACGTACTCGGTTGCGCGCATTCGTTTCGCACGCCGCGCCTTCTGGACGTGATCCAGCGGGGGCAGTCGCAGGCTCTGGTGCGCGGGATCATCTGCCGGAGCGGGATGCGCACGGAGCTGGCCGTGCACCTCAGTCCGCGAGGGCGCGCGCTCTTCGTGAATGGGAAGCGGCGGACGCTCTCGGAGTATCTCGGTCATCTGGCCGTGTTCGTCTGTTCGCTCGAGCGGATGGAGATCATTCGCGGAGAGCCGGAACATCGGCGCCAGTTCCTGGATGCGGGGATTCTGAGTCTGGACCCCAAATACGCCCACACGCTGGAGCAGTACCGGCGCATCCTCATGCAGAAGAATCGCCTGCTGAAGCGCGCCGCCGAGAGCGAGGAGCCGCAGCGCTTTGTCGAGGAGATCGAGGTCTGGAACGAACAGCTCGTCCGATACGGAGCCCTCATCCATCGAGCGCGCACGCGATACGTCGAACAGTTGCAGCAACATCTGCCCGTGGAACTGTTCGGGTCGGAGCGGGTTGCCATCCGGTATGTCTCCTCGCTGGCGGCTCACGGGGATCTGAGCGAATACGAGGCGCTCCTGGCCGAGCGACTGCGTGTGCGGCTTCAAGCTGAGCTGGCCGTCGGCTATGCCCTGGTGGGGCCGCATCGGGATGAGCTGGAGATCACCTTCGATGGGCAGAACCTGCGGCAGTATGGGAGCCTCGGTCAGCAGCGTAGTGCGCTGATTGTGCTTGATTTAGCGCAGGTCTCCGTCTATAATTCTGTCTTTGAAGATCAGGCCGTGTTTCTCTTGGATGACGTGGATGCGGAGCTGGATCGGGGGCGTATGGCGCGGGTGCTGGGGTACCTGCAGGGTCGCGCGCAATGTTTCCTCACGACCTCAAAGCCGGAGATCGTCGAGGCGAGCGGCGCCGCTCGCTTTCGCGTTGAAGCCGGGCGCATCTTCTCCTCCTCTGTTCCGCCCCAGGCCGAGGAGGCTGACGTGAGCACAGTGTGACCCTGTGCGCGCACGCGCGACATCTCGCGATGGGAGTCAAGCACTATGGCGAAAGCGAAACTTCAGCTTGCGGCGAAGCGGGCGAAATCGAGGAATGCGGGAGTGCCGAACGTGACGGAGCCGGCACCCGATCCCGGGGAGCATGCGGCTCCCTCGCCCATCTCGGATGGGTCGGAGTATACGGCCAGTTCGATCACGATGCTGGAGGGGCGGGAGGCCGTCCGCAAACGCCCGCACATGTACATTGGACCCACGAACGAGATCGGGCTCCATCATCTGGTCTTCGAGGTAGTGGACAACTCCATTGACGAAGCGCTGGTCGGATATTGCGATCGCGTGGACGTCATCATCCACATGGATAACTCGATCACGGTGGTTGATAATGGGCGCGGGATCCCTGTGGATCGGCATCCCACGGACAAGAAGGGGCGGTCGGCGGCTGAGGTCGTCATGACCGAGCTGCATGCGGGCGGGAAATTCGATGCCAACGCCTATAAGGTCTCCGGGGGCGTTCACGGCGTCGGCGTCAGTTGCGTGAATTTCCTCTCGGAATGGCTGCGGTTGGAGATCTGGCGTGATGGTGGCGTCTACGAGCAGGAGTATGAGCGGGGTGTCCCGAAGGGCCCGCTGCGGAAGACGGGCGTCACCCGCCGGCGGGGGACGAAGATCACGTTCAAGCCCGATCCGGAGATCTTCGAGACGACCGAATTCAGCTTCGAGCTACTCGCCCAGCGGCTTCGCGAGAAGGCCTTCCTGAACAAGGGCGTTCTCATCACGCTCACCGATGAGCGGACGACACCCGAGCGTCGGAGCGAATTCCGCTACGAGGGGGGGATTGCCGAGTTCGTCCGCCATCTCAACAAGAACAAGAACGTGCTGCATCCCGATGTCATCTTCTTCGAGACGCAGCGGGATGATCTCACGATCGAAGTGGCTCTGCAATACAACGACACGTATACGGAGACGGTCTTCTCCTTCGCCAACAACATCAACACGGTGGACGGCGGGACGCATCTGACCGGATTTCGAACGGCCCTGACGCGCACACTCAATCAGTATGCGCAAGCGATGGGGCTGTTGAAGGACCTCAAGGAGAACCTGACCGGCGAGGATGTGCGCGAGGGGTTGGTGGCGGTCATCAGCGTCAAGATCCCGCAGCCGCAGTTCAAGGGGAACGAGAAGCGGGAGTTGCTCAACCCCATCTCCGGCATCGTCCAATCCTTCGTCTCCGAGCAATTGAGCCTCTATTTCGAGCGGAATCCGAAGGTCGCCAAGGCGATCCTGACCAAGGCTGTCGAAGCGGCGCGGGCGCGCGAAGCGGCTCGACGAGCCCGAGATCTGACGCGCCGCAAGAGCGCTCTGGATGCGCAGAGCGGATTGCCCGGGAAGTTGGCCGATTGCCAGGAGAAGGATCCGGCCCTCTGCGAGCTGTTCATCGTCGAGGGCGATAGCGCCGGAGGATCGGCCAAGATGGGGCGCGATCGGCGATTCCAGGCCATTCTGCCGCTGAAGGGGAAGATCCTGAACGTCGAGAAGGCGCGCTTCGATAAGATGCTCGGCCATGGCGAGATTCGCGCCCTCATCGCCGCCCTGGGCACGGGCATCGGCAAGGACGATTTCGACATCTCGAAGCTCCGGTATCACCGGATCATCATCATGACCGATGCGGATGTGGACGGCAGTCACATCCGCACGCTCCTGCTGACGTTCTTCTATCGGCAGATGCCGGAGCTGATCGAGCGCGGGCATCTCTACATCGCCCAACCGCCGCTGTACAAGGTCACGCACGGGAAGATGGAGCACTATGTGCGGGATGAGCGGGAGATGACCCGCTATCTCATGAGCAAGGCGGCCCGTGAGATCACGCTCGTCGTCGGCAAGAAGCGGACGATCGCCGGGCGCGAGCTGGCGCACCAGCTGGAGCGACTCGTCGAGTTCAACGCGTACTTCGAGAAGCTCCAGCGCCGATTGCACGATCGGAAACTCGCCGAGGCCGTCCTCGCGGCGCTCGGGGGCAAACGCGGGGTACTCGCTCAGGGCGTGACCTTGCATCAGCTCTTCGCCGATCGCGATCGGCTCGCGCAGGTGGAGCGGCGGCTGGCCGAAGCCGGATATTGGACGGATCTTGTCGAGGATGAAGAGCATGGCCTTTTCAGCCTCCGGATCGGCGAAGAACCGAAGTGGAGCGCCACGCTCGACTGGGAGCTGGCCACGCACGTGGAGTTTCAACGCGCCCTCAGTCTCTATCGCGAGTTGGGCGATCTCATGGTGCCGCCCTATGAGATCATCGAGAACGGGGCGCGCACCGAGGTGCTCTCACGCGATGAGCTGCTGGAGCGCGTGCTCGCCATTGCCAAGAAGGGCCTGACGGTCCAGCGCTACAAAGGGCTGGGCGAGATGAATCCCGAGCAGTTGTGGGAGACGACCATGGATCCCGAACGCCGCACGCTCGTGCAGGTGCGCATCGAGGATGCTGTGGAGACGGACGAGATCTTCACCATCCTCATGGGCGATGCCGTTGAGCCGCGCCGGAAGTTCATCGAGGAGCATGCCCTGGACGTGAAGAACCTCGACATCTGAAGCGCTCGGGGATCCACAGTGTGCGGAGAGATTCAGGCAGGGGATGTTCGTCTCCGCCATCGAACGATTGGGGTGGGAGGTCTTCCATGAGCGAATCCGCAGCTGTGTGCGTCCTCACCAGCGGGGGACTGGATAGCGCGGTCCTTGTCGCCGAGCTGCTGCCGCGGTACGCGCGCGTCTTCCCGGTCTATGTTCGGAGCGGGCTTCAATGGGAGGAAGTCGAGCTCCATTGGTTGCGGCAGTTCCTCAATCGTCTGCGCGATGCGCGACTTGAGCCGCTCACCATCATGACGCTTCCGATGGAGGACATCTACGGGAGACATTGGAGCGTGACCGGAGATGGTGTCCCCGAGCGAGAGGCGGCCTGGGATTCGGTCTATCTCCCGGGGCGCAATCTCATCCTCTTGGCGAAGGCGGCCGTCTTCTGCGCTCTGCGCGGCATCTCGACCATCGCCATCGGACTGCTCGAGGGGAATCCCTTTCCCGATGCGACGCCTTCATTTCTCGCTCTCATGGCGCAGACGGTGAGCCAAGGCCTGGCTCATCCGATCGCGATCCTGGCCCCCTATCGGGGGCTCTCGAAATATGAGATCATCCGGCGAGGTCGTCATCTCCCACTGGACTTGACCTTCTCCTGCATCTCTCCCATCGGTCACCACCACTGCGGTCGGTGCAGTAAATGCGCCGAGCGCCAGCAGGCCTTCGCGCAAGCCGGTCTCCTCGACCCCACGGCCTACGCCCACGCGCCATAGGCGGCGAAGGCCGCGCGTCACCTCGCAGGGGGGAGCGTCCCGAACCTGTAGCACGGCCATCGTCGAACTCGACGCGTCTCCCGGTGAGAAGCTCCCAAACCAGGGCGGCGATTCCTCCCTGCTCGCCACCGCATGTCGTCACGTGCTCGATTCCCGCCAGAACCATGCCGGTCGCCGGCTCTTTCGGTCCATGTGGCGCGCGACCGACCCCTCGCGCGAGCGCGTGAAAAAAGGCTTGACAGACAGACAGACAGACACTATACTCAAGGCCGCCATGAAGTGGGATATTGAAGCGAGGAGGGCTCACCATGACCTGGAGAATGAGAGCTCTCAGAGGGGCGGCTGTTGGACTCGCCCTAATAGCTGCGCACGTTACCTCGGCAAAAACCCTTCCAGCAGGAGGCGAAAGCGAACGTGTCGCGAGCCTGCTGAAGCGTACGCCGAACGCTCAAGGCGGGATTATCGTTCATTCGGAAGAAGTGTGTTCTGAGTCAGGACTCGATCCTGGTCTTTTCGATTGCGATGTCTCTACCTTATATGTGTCTTGCGAGTTCGCGATGGATGAGTTAGAAAGGCAAATCCGGTTTGATAATTGCGTGAGTCGCTGTCGTGAGTTCGCTGAGAGTGCCTATGCGACGCTGAGGAACTATGTGGGGGCAGGTCTTTCCACCGCCATCGCTGCCTGCTGCGGCGCAGGGAATCTGCTCGCGATCGCTGGATGTATCGCTGCGGCCATTGCTGTCTTCTCGGTGTTTTTCAATGCAGAGTGCAGCCGTATCCGCTCAGATTTAGAGAGGTGTCAGGATCAATGTACCGAGGAGTGGTGTGAAGGCCTGAATAATAACAGATGAGGACGGGCAGTCCGAGACGTTGCTCATCTCATGCCTGGAGCGTCTGAGGATGCGTTCTCTTGACGGCATATGCCGAACGGTTCATATTTACGACCTCCAAGGCTCGTTGTGAGGAGCCTTGGCGCCGGAGAGGAGGGGACTATGTTGCGGAGAGGTAGGGCAGTAGGGGTTGTAATATTCCAGCTCGGATTTCTCTGGGGACACGCTTGGGGCCAAGGGACCCCCGAAAGGCTGATTCAAGAGATCGAAGCGCGGCGGCAGCAGATCGCCGAAGTGCAATTGGAAGGGCTCGTCGTCAGCGAGACCCGGTATGAGGGGATGATTCGGCGGACGGAGCGAGAATTTTGGGTTGCCTTTAAACGGCCGAATCTCTTCCGGTTCGAGCTGCGAGGGGAGTTCCCTAAGCTTATCCTTTCCGATGGTCAGTGGGTGTGGCACGTCACCCAATATCCGGAGCGAAGTCGGGGATACAAACGACCGGTGAATGCACAACGCCCGTTATGGTTCGACTCATGGATTGGGCTCCTCATCCCTGTGCCGATGGGAAGCGCCGTGGTTTTGACTCCGCCCACGGCTCCCATCGTTCGCGAGATCGTGCTTCGTGGACAGGAAGATGTCGAAACGAGAACGGGTGAGCGCATCCCCTGTTACGTGTTCGAGGCGGCGGTCTTGAGTCTGTATGACGTGCGCATGCGGTTGTGGATCGGCATTCCTGATGCGATCCCATGGAAGATCGAGAGCACGGCGATCCCGACGCCTCCTTCCATGGAGCGCGAGAGTAAGATCATGATCCTCACGACGAAAGTCACGATGGGAGGTGATCTTCCTCTTTCGCTCTTCGCTCCTCCGCCTGAGATGGAGTCCGTGCGGTAGTGGCCGAGGGCGTGATGCGTGGCACTGAGGAACGATGAGGGACGCCTAAGAAAGGAGCTCCATCGAGTATGTGTAGGGGGCTTCCTCATCGAGCGCGGTGAGCTTTCGAGCCGAGGGTCGCACGAGAGAGCGTGAAGGTGAGGTGGGCGAGATGGTGCCGGTATTGGAGATTCGGCACTTGTGGAAGTCGTATCCCGGGTTCACCCTGAGGGATGTGAGCTTGACCCTCAAAAGGGGGACCGTTACTGCCCTTTTGGGACGCAACGGAGCGGGGAAGACGACGTTGATCAAATGTGCCCTTGGAGTGATTCCGCGCGATCGGGGGAGCATCCGGTTTCAGGGCGTCGAGCGGGAGTATGGTGAGGTGGCGTGGCGACGATCGGTGGGATATGTCGCCGAATCGCATCCGTTGTACGACTGGATGCGCGTCGAGCAGTTCCTGAGATTCATCGCTGCTCACTATCCGACCTGGGATGACGCATATTGTCAGCAGCTCCTTGAACGCTTTCGTCTCGATCCCCATAAGCAAATCCGCGAGCTCTCGCATGGCATGCGGGTCGGACTCGCATTGATCGCCGCGTTGGCGTATCGGCCTATCTTGCTCCTTTTGGACGAGCCCATGGCGGGGCTCGATCCGATCGCGCGGGCCGACTTTTTGCAGTGGCTGCGGGAGGACGCGATCGCTCCCGAAGCGGGACGAGCGGTTTTAATCAGCTCGCATATCCTTGAAGACGTTGTGGCTGTAGCTGACGAGATTGTGATCATTCGTCATGGCGAAGTGGTGACACATGCGTCTTTGGGTGACCTGGAGAGGGAGTGGAGGATTCTGTCCGTGGCCTCCTGGACGAGCGCTCAGCAATGGAGTGCTTTCCCTGTGATTCGAGGGCGTGACGGTTCGGTGCGCCTTCTCTGTCGCCGTCAGGAATCAGAAGGGCTTGTCGCTGAATTGACCGCTCGCGGGATCGCCGTCCTCGACGTGCGGGCGCCGACCTTGCATGAGCTGTTCCTGGGGCTGGCGTGAGGGCATCCATCTGGGCATTGGTGAAGAAGGACTTCCGAGAGCATGCGACCCATCTGCTAGGCTTCCTGGTGGTGATCGCAACATCTCAGCTTCTGCCTCTTCTCCTGGGACCCGGTGGAGTCGTCCCTACGCTCTCGCTGGCTTTGCTTCCCGTGGCGTTCCTCTTCCCGATGTTCATCGCGTACTGGCTCATCGGGATGGAAAAGGCCAAGCGCACATTGTTCTTGCTTCGGCTCCTTCCGTTGAGCGCACATCATCTTGCTATCGCAAAGGAGGTGGTCGCGCTCAGCATGCTGTTGCTCTTGGGGGCGGTGGTCGTCGTCGCTCGGTCGCTGGTGCTCTCGTTGCAAGAGGATCACGAGATGGATGTGCTTGGGTCATTTGGAACTGCCCTCGCGAGGTGGATTCCCATTGTGATGGTGCTTTTGACGCAGTTGGCGCTGTTCTTATATCTCTGGCTCGATTATCGCCTCGCTGGGATCATCATCGTCGTGATCTGGTACAGCGGCGTGTTTCTGGCGTTCTTTTATCCCAATGAGCTCATGCCGCTCGCCCGGCTCTCCGAACGGTGGTCCTTCATCGTAGTTGGTCATGGGATCGCTGTTCTCTTGGTCCTCGGTCTCCATTTCCTCATGGTTCGACTTCTTGAGCGGAAGGACTGGGATCGCCTGGCCACGGGATGACGGCGTTGTCGGCATGCACTGCAGTAAGGCGAGAGGGGAGGAGCCAATAGGGAAAAGCCGAAGCTCCTTCTGGAGGTTATCGCCCCGATGGCCCTTCTTCCGAAAAGAGATGCGGCTCGCGCGCAGGACTGATGGTCTCGGGTTGAGGTGGAACTCCGGCCATCCTCCATATGCGAAGTTTCAAGGGCCAGCCGAGGAGGGCCTTTATGGGCATCGGAGTTCGAATCGGATACAACGTCACCGAGCGTGTCGCTCTCGAGATGGTCGTGAACTTTTTTCCCGGATTCGAGGATCGCCGACGGTTGGAAGAGCCAATGGTCATGGAGGGCGAAGGTCGGACGACGCTTCACGAAGGTCGGGTTCTTCACGAAGGCTAGGAGAGGGCTCCTCAACTTCACTAAAGATTTCCTCACCAGTGCGGATGGAGCTGTGCCGATTGCGCGGCTGCATCAAGGAAATTCCGCCGCAGATGTGGGAGGCGTCGTCGAGACCTCTCCTCCGGAGAAGAACCGCTGATTTGTGTGCTTCGAAGTTAGCGACACCATCGTTCGCTTCGGGAGTCGGGCGAGCTGGACAGCGGTCGGGCCGATTTGGTCGGAACGCTTCACCGGTCACAATCCCCAGTTCTCTTTCGGCTTAGGTCTCCGTTTCTGAAACGGCTCCTTTAGGGCGGACATTGCCATCGCATCGGCCGAAGGCGCGCAGAGCTGGAGCCGCGCGTCGCTCTTGTTCCCCACGAGGGTGAGCGCCCATCGGGGGAGTAAGTGCACGAGGCCGTGCGGACGATTCGCGCGCGCCCCATCTGCTTGTGAATGGAGAATTGCAAGCGGACGCGGCCTTGGTCCCAGAGGTGGAGGGTTCGAAGGCTCGGGCGGGGCTGAAGTCGCGAGATGCCGGCCGATGTGTCCCTCGCGCGCTCGAAGTGGACGTGCCCGTGCTCTTCTGCGGGCAATTGGAGACTGTGTCGTGCGCCGGCTAAAATTGATACCGATCGGCCGCCGTGTGACAGAGGCGAGGGCGGATGGGAGGCTCCATCCGCATCGCGGTATCGGCACGGGGGGAGTGGGGCTATGGTCGTGCGCATAGACGGATCGGTCGGCGAGGGAGGGGGGCAAATCCTGCGGACGAGTTTGGCGCTGGCGGCCTTGCTCTCGCGCGAGGTGGAGATCGTCAACATCCGTCGTGGGCGCAAAGTCCCTGGCCTGCAGCCGCAGCATCTGACGGCCGTGCGCGCGATTCGAGACATCACGCGCGGGCGCACGCTCGGAGACGAATTGGGATCGGAGCTGCTCATCTTCAGGCCGGGGACGTGTGATGGCGGCGTCTACGAATTTGACGTGAGCAAGATTCGGGCCAGCGCCGGCTCGGTGAGCCTGATCTTCCAGACCGTCCTGCCCGCTCTGCTCTTCGCTCCGCGCCCGACGCATTTGATCTTGAGAGGGGGCACGCATGTCCCCTTCAGCCCTCCGACGACGTACGTGGAGCGAGTTTTCTTGCCCGCCCTGCGCCGAATGGGAGGGCGCGCGAGCCTGAAGACGGTTCGTTGGGGATGGTATCCTCAAGGCGGAGGGATCGTCGAAGCCGACATTGAGCCCGTGGAGCGGCTGTCGGCCGTGGAGCTGACCCGACGGGAGGAGTTGGTCAAGATCGAGGGATTGGCCGTCGTCTCCAATCTCCCGCTTTCGATCGCCGAGCGTTTCTGTCGGCGCCTGCTGCAGCGGTTGGCGCACTCCGAGCTGGTGGCCGAAGTGGAGTTGTTGCAGGCGCCGGCTTCGGGAAAAGGAGCGGGGTTGTTCGCCTTCGCGTATTATGGGGATGTGGTGGCGGGATTCAGCGCTCTGGGCGAGGTCGGGAAACGCGCTGAGACGGTTGCCGATGAGGTCCATCGCGCGTTCATGGCGCATCATCGCTCCGGCAAAGTGGTGGAGCGGCATTTGGCGGATCAGTTGCTGCTCTACATGGCGCTGGCCGAGGGGCGCTCGACCATGACCGTTTCGGAGATCACCACTCACTTGGTGACCAATGTCTGGGTCATCGAGCAATTCTTGCCCGTGAAGTTCGAGGTGGACGGAGAAGTGGGGAGACCGGGTGTGATCTCCGTCGAGGGCGTGGGCTTTCGCCCCGGCGCGACGTCCCCCGAGGGTTCTTGAATACGACCGCGCGCTCTGAGTTCTGTGTCTGAACCGCACACGATCCCAGGGATCGCGTGGGGGAACCTTTTGAGGAGGGGCCTATGCTGCAACTGAAGCGCATCTTGTGTCCGACGGATTTCAGCGAAGCCGCTCGACGAGCGTTCGATCTGGCGATTCCCTTGGCGGAAGCTTTCGGCGCGGAGCTCTATGTGATCCACGTCATCCCCGCGCTCCCGTATGTGGAGCCGCGACCGACCTATCATTTCGATGTGCCGGAATACGAGCGAGCGCTCCATGAGGAGGCGGAGCGGCAGATGGCGGCGTTTGTGAAGGAGCTGGCGACGCGCGTCGTCATCCATCCGATCATCGCGCATGGCGACGTGGCCGAGCAGATCCTGCGGGCGGCTGAGGAGCAGGCAGTAGACATGATCGTCATCGCGACGCATGGGCGCACGGGATGGCGCCATCTCGTCTTCGGCTCGGTCGCCGAGAAAATCGTGCGCTTGGCGCGCTGTCCGGTGCTCACCGTGCGTCAGCCTTCGGCGTGAATCCGCCTAGGGGAGACGACGGAGCGCTTGTTCGAGATCGGCGATTAAGTCCTCCGCATCTTCGATCCCGACCGAGAGGCGGATGAGGCCTTCGGTGATGCCTGTCGCCTGGCGCTCCTCTTCCGGGATCGGGCCGTGCGACATGGAGGCCGGATGCTGAATGAGCGAAGTGACTCCGCCGAGACTGACGGCGAGCGTGATCAGGCGGAGGGATTCGACGAGTTGGCGACCGGCCTCCCGTCCGCCCTTCAGCTCGAAGGCGACCATCCCGCCGAAGCCCCGCATCTGTCGTCGGGCCAGATCGTGCTGGGGATGAGCGGGCAGTCCCGGATAGAAGACGCGCGCGACCTTCGGATGGGCGTTGAGGAATTCCGCGATGCGCTGCGCATTGGCGTTTTGCCGCTCCAGGCGCAGGCCGAACGTCTTCATCCCGCGGATGAGCAGCCACGCGTCGAAGGGGCTGAGCGTCGGGCCGAAGAGCTTGGCCTGCATCCAGCAGCGTTCGATGAACGCTGCGGAGCCGACGATGGCCCCGGCCGTCAGATCGTGATGTCCGCCGAGATACTTCGTCGCGCTGTGCACGACAGCGTCAATGCCGAGGCGCAACGGGCGCTGGTTGTACGGCGTCGCGAACGTGTTGTCGGCGATGGTGAACACGCCGTGTTCGCGTGCGATGTGAGCGACGGCCTCCAGATCGGTCAGATCCAGGCGGGGATTCGAGGGCGTCTCCACGTAGATGAGCGTCGTGTTTGGGCGAAGGGCGCGACGGAAGTTCTCCGGATCGGTGGGAGGGACGAACGTGACGTCAATACCCAGGCGCGGGAGCGTGTGCCGGAACAGCTCCATCGTGGCGGCGTAGAGCGAGCGTCCGGCCACGATGTGATCACCGCTTCGGACGCAGGCGAGCACGGCCGTCGCGATGGCGGCCATGCCTGAGGAGAGCACGAGGGCGCGCTCGCCGCCTTCCAGAGCCGCGATGATCTCCTCGGCGTGTCGCGTCGTGGGATTGCCCCATCGCGTGTAGTACTCCGTGGGGGCAACGGCTTGAGCGAACCGAGCTCCGGCGGCGGCGTCCTCCAGCTCGAAGACGGCCGTTTGGAAGATCGGCGGCGCGACCGACCGCGTCGGATTCACCTCTCGACCCGCGTGAACGGCGATGGTGTTGATCCCCCACTCTCTCGCCATCGTTCTCCTCCTTATGCGTCCTCGTCTCCTGACGGCGAGAGTTTAGGCCGGTTTTTCGACAGGAGCAATGGCCCGGCGCGCGAAGAGGGAAGGCGAGCGAGCGCTTGCACTCTGTGGCGCGGATCGGCCACAATTGCTCGCCTGAGGGGGAATGGAGGAGGGGACGATGAGCGATGTGACGATGATCGTGCACGTGCGCGGGCGGGAGATTCTGGACTCGCGGGGGAATCCGACCGTCGAAGCGGAGGTGGGATTGGCCGGAGGCGCTGTGGGCGTCGCGGCCGTTCCTTCGGGAGCCTCGACGGGAGAGAACGAGGCGTTGGAGCTTCGCGATGGCGATTCGGCGCGGTATCAGGGGAAAGGCGTGCTCAAGGCCGTCGCGAGCATCAACGGGCCGATCGCGCGAACCGTGCTCAACATGGACGCGCTCGATCAGGTGGCGGTGGACCAGGCGATGCGGCAGTTGGATGGCACGCCGAACAAGAGCCGCTTGGGGGCGAACGCGATCCTGGCCGTCTCGCTGGCGACGGCGCGGGCGGCGGCGATGGCGCTGGGCCTCCCCCTCTATCGGTATCTCGGTGGGATCGGGGCGCGCACGCTGCCCGTTCCCCTGATGAACATCCTCAACGGCGGCGCCCATGCCGATAATACCCTGGACATCCAGGAGTTCATGATCGTCCCCGTTGGAGCGCCCACCTTCGCCGAAGCCTTGCGGTGGGGAGCTGAGGTCTTTCACACCCTCAAGTCCGTCCTTCGAGAGCGCGGCTACAGCACGGCCGTCGGAGATGAGGGGGGATTCGCGCCGAACGTGCGCTCTTCTGAGGAGGCGATCGAGTTGATCCTGGAGGCCATCGCGCGGGCGGGATACGCGCCGCGAACGCAGATCGCGCTCGCTCTGGATGTGGCCGCGAGCGAGCTGTACGAGGAGGGCGTCTACGTCTTCAGGAAATCGGGTGGCGCGCGCCGCACGTCTGAGCAGATGATCCGATTCTACGAGGACCTCATCCGTCAATATCCGATCATCTCTCTGGAGGACGGATTGGCCGAACGGGATTGGGCGGGATGGCGCGCGCTGACGGAGGCGCTCGGCGATCGCGTGCAATTGGTCGGGGATGATCTCTTCGTCACCAATGTGAACCTCTTGCGGCGGGGCATCGAGGAGGGGGTCGCCAATGCGATCCTCATCAAGGTGAATCAGATCGGCACGCTCACGGAGACATGGGACGCGATCGAGCTGGCCCGCCGACGGGGCTACGGGGGGATCATCTCGCATCGCTCGGGGGAGACCGAGGACACCTTCATCGCGGATCTCGCCGTAGCGGCTCATCTCGGGCAGATCAAGACGGGGTCGCTCAGCCGCACCGATCGCGTGGCGAAGTACAATCAGCTCCTCCGCATCGAGGAAGAGCTGGGAGAGAGCGCCCGCTATCCCGGTTGGGAGGCGTTCGCCCATGTGAGCGGGATTCGTCGTGCCGCGCATCCTTGACATCGGCTGTGGGCTCCACAAGATCGAGGGCGCGATCGGCATGGATGTGAATCCGCGCACGGCGGCCGATGTGCTTTGCGATTTGAATCGTCCCCCGTATCCGTTCGTGAACGATGCTTTCGACGAGGTGGTGGGCCGTCATGTGATCGAGCACGTCGAGGACGTGCTCGGCGTCATGGCGGAGCTGCATCGGATCACGCGGCCGGGAGGGATCATCCGCTTGCTCGCGCCGCATTATACGAACCCCGATTGGCCGACCGACCCGACGCACCGCATCCACCTGAACAGTTTCTCCTTCCGCTGCTTCACGGACGAGGAGCCGCTCTTCCCCTTCTACACGGATGTGCGCTTGAAGCCCCGGCGCGTTCATGTCACGGTGCTTCGGTTGTGGAAATATCTCGGATGGGAATGGCTCATCAATCTGGACGAACGTTGGCCGGCGCTGCGCTTCCTGCGCCGCTTCTGGGAGCATTACTTGAGCTTCATCATCCGGGGGAAGGAGATCCTCTTCGAATTCGAGGTCGTCAAACCCACCGCGCTGAGGGGGGGATGCGGTTGACACTCATCCGAGGGCATCCGTATACTTGATCTCCCTTCGATCGAGGGATGAGCCTGGGAGGGGAGGACATGCCGCGTACGAAATCGGCGAAGAAGCAATTGCGGAAGAATCTGAAGCGGCGCGAGATCAATCGGCGCAATCTCTCGCGTCTGCGCACGTACATCAAGAAGCTGCGCCGGGCGATCGAGGCGGGCGATGCGCAGTTGGCGCGAGAGCTTCTGCCGCAGACGGTCTCGATCATTGATAAGTCCATTCAGAAGGGCGTCATTCATCGGAATGCGGCGGCTCGGTACAAGTCGCGCCTGACGACTCTGGTCCATCGCTTGGTGGCCACGACGCAGGCATGAGACCGAGGCGTGACACGCGCGGACGAAGGTTCGGACCACGATGCGCTCTGTCCCCCTATTCTGCTCCATGTGGGGGGGGTTGTGATCGGGAGGGGGGCCTATGGAGAAGCTCACGATCGGTCGTCTGCGGGATACGCTCTCGGGACGGCGCGTCTTCGTGCGCATAGATGGGGACGTGCCGCGGCGGGGAGCGACCGGGGAGATCGCCGATGATTTCAAGCTGCAGCAGGTGGTGCCGACGCTGCGCTTGTTGATCGAGGCGGGGGCTCGCGTCGTCATCGGCACGCATTGGGGACAGCCGGGCGGGCAAGTGGTGGAAGCCTGGCGCGTGGATCCTCTCGCCGAGCGCTTGAGCCACATCTTGGGACGGCCCGTTCGGAAAGCGAACGAATGCGTGGGGCGTCAGGTCGAACGGCTCGTGGATGAGCTGAAGCCGGGCGAGGTCCTGATGTTGGAGAATCTTCGCTTCCACGCGGAGGAGGATTTGGACGATGCGGCCTTCGCCCGTCAGTTGGCCGATCTGGCCGACGTCTATTGCAACGATGCCTTTGGGCTCGCGCATCGCGGGCAGGCCTCGACCGTGGGCATCACGCGCTATGTGACCCCGGCGGCCGCCGGGTTGCTGATGGAACGTGAGCTGCTGATGTTGGAGGCCGTGTTGAAGAGTCCCCAGAAGCCATTTCTGGCGCTCGTCGCCGGGGCGCGACTGTCGGAGAAATTGCCGGTCTTGGAGAATCTGCTCCCCCGCGTGGATCGTCTGTTCATCGGCGGCGCGCTCTGTTTCACCTTCCTCAAGGCGCAAGGATATGAGGTCGGGCACTCTCCGGTGGAGACCGCGTTTCTGAAGCTCGCCGAGAATTTCCTGGCGCGGGCCGAGCAGGTGCTCGGGAGCCGGGGGGAGATCTATCCGACCGGACTCGTCTTCCCTTCGGACTTCGTCGTCGTGGATGCGGAGGCTTTGGAGCAGGCGCAGGGAGATCCGGAGAAGATCGCCGCGCTCCCGCGCCATGTCGTTGTGGCGTCGGAGATCCCGGCGTATGCCGTGGCCGTGGACATCGGGCCGATGACGGTCAATCATCTGGTGGAGCTGTTCGATTGGGCGCGCACGATCTTTTGGAACGGGCCGCTCGGGCGGTGGGAGGACGCCCCGTTCGCAGAGGGGACGCGCGCCTTGGCTCAGTATGTGACCGAACGCGTTCCGGCGGAGAAGAAAGACATCATCGTCTGCGGGGACAGCCTGACGCAAGCCATTCGTCACTTCGGCCTCCCCGTGGAGCGGATTCGCCATCTGAGCACGGGCGGCGAATCGGCGCTGAAAGTCCTGGCCGGGATGCCGCTGCCGGCGGTCGCGGCCTTGAGCGAGAGTGCGCAACCGGAGCGGGCTGAGCGCGCGCGTCGCATTCTCATCCCTGTGGATGGATCGCCCAATGCCCGCTTGGCCGTCGAGCGGGTGAGTCAGTTGCTGGATGCCGCGCGGGCGGAGATCACGCTGTTGTACGTCGCGCCGCTTTCTCGGATCGAGCGCAGCAGCTATGTCAGCCCGGAGCGAGAGGCCGAGTGGCGAGCCGCGCATCAGTTGGAGGCCGAGCGCATCTTCGCCGAAGCCAACGCCGAGCTCGCGCGACGTGGTCTGACGTCGCATCGGCAGCTCATGGTCATGGGCGATCCGGCCGAGGAGATCCTGAAGCTCGCGGATCAGATGGGCGCGGATCTCATCGTCATGGGGGCGCGCGGACGCAGTGGGATCTTCCGCTTCCTCATGGGCAGCGTGAGTCGCAAGGTCCTCGATCACGCGAGATGTCCCGTCCTGTTGGTGCGCGTGCCGGATGAGGGGTTGGTGAAGTCGGGCCTGATGGAAGGGTGAATCAGGGGAGGACGCGAACGCGCCCTGCGGCTCCGGCGGTGATCTCCCCGATGACGGAAGCCGCGAGCGCGCCGTTCTCGCGCAGTGCGTCGCAGAGCGCCTCCGTCTTCTCCGAAGCGACGGCGATCAGAACTCCCCCCGACGTTTGCGCATCACAGAGGACCAGCTGCGCGTCTTCGGAGATGTCCGGTGCCCAGTCCACAAACGGCGCGAGGTAGGCGTGGTTGGTGAGCGTGCCGCCGGGCACGATGCGTTCGGCGACCAGCTCCCAGGTCGCCGTGAGGACCGGAACGCGCGAGAGCCAGATCGTGGCGCTCACGCCGCTGGCGACAAGCAGAGTGCGCAAGTGGCCGAGCAGTCCATATCCGGTGACGTCCGTCGCGGCGTGCACACCGATCTGCCGCATGGCGCGCGCGGCCGCGCGGTTGAGCGTCGTCATGACGTGGATGGCTTCGGCTTCGATCTCTGGCGAGACGCGCTCGCGCTTGATGCCCGTTGTGATGATCCCCAGGCCGAGCGGTTTCGTCAGGACCAAGCGGTCGCCCGGGCGCGCGCCCGAATTCGGGATGATCTCCGTCGGGCGCGCGAGGCCGAGCACGGCCAGGCCGTATTTCGGCTCCAGGTCATCCACCGTATGTCCACCGAGGATGACGACGCCCGCCTCGCGCGCCTTGTCACTGCCGCCGCGCAAGATCTCGCTCAAGAGGCGAAGGGGGAGTTTCTTCGCCGGGAATCCCACGAGATTCAGCGCCACGAGCGGCTCGACGCCTTTGGCGTAGAGATCGCTGAGGGCATTGGCGACGGCGATCTGTCCGAACGCATAGGGGTCATCCACAACGGGCGTGAAGAAATCCGTGGTGAGGACGAGCGCCATCTCCTCGTTGAGGACATAGACGCCCACATCATCGGAGGTCGCCACCCCGATGAGCACATGCGGATCGTCCACCGGCGCCAATGTGCTCAGGACCTCGACCAGGTCCTTCTGGCTGAGCTTGCACGCTCAACCGGCACCGTGGCTCAGTTGTGTCAACCGAATGCGTTCGGTCTCACCCATGTTGCCCATCCCCTCGCCCGCGGGGAAAGGATCATGCTACGGCAGATCGCGAGGCCGCGTCAATGCCGCATCCTGCGGGCATCGTGCGATGGTCGTAGCAGCCGCCGTCGGCAGCCGATAGCGGCCCAGCCAATCGTTCACCCGAATACGTATGAGATCGAGCGCCATGCGCCAGGCATCGCGCAGGAGGCGGACCTTCGTCCCCTCCGCATGGGCCCAGAGGACCGGCGTCTCGCGAAGGCGCAAGCCGCACTTTCGCGCCAGATAGAGGATCTCCACGTCGAATCCGAAGCCGCGAATCCGCTGGTGCTGAAAGATGGGGAGTAGGGGCGCGCGCCGATACGCCTTGAAGCCGCATTGCGTGTCCTTGAACGGGAGGCCGGTGAGGAGGCGCACGAGGAGATTGAAGATCCGCCCGGCCCACTGCCGCGCTCGCGTGGGGGGTTTTTGGATGAAGCGGCGATCGAGACCGCGCGAGCCGAAGGCGACGTCCGCACCTTCGGCCTCGATGAGCTGGAGCAGCCGCTCGACCTCCGCGATGGGCGCGGAGAGATCGGCATCAGTGAAGAGGACGATCTCGCCGCGCGCGTTCAGGAAGCCTCGGCGAACGCTGTAGCCTTTTCCGAGGTTGCGCTCATTCCGCAACAGGCGCACGCTCACGTGTTCGCTCCGCCACGCGTCGGCGAAGGCTTGGACCAGACGGGCCGTCCCATCCCGAGACCCATCGTCCACGACGATCACCTCGCTCGGGAAGGGACGTTGCTCCAGATAGTCGGTGATCTCTCGAAGCGAGCGCACGATCCGACGGGCCTCGTCGAAGGCCGGAACGATGACGGAGAGATAGGGCGCTCCTTCCATGGTCCGCCAGAAGTATGGCGCAGGCCGCTCGGTTCGATCAAGGGCTTGATGGAGGACGTCCCTCCCGCGAGGGGGAGGCGCGCGCCTTCCTTGTCAGCGTCGGAGGCATCCGATATGATTTCCCTTTCGCGAAAGGGGGGAAGCGATGTTCATGCGTTCCATGTTCGGGATGATCGGCGCGTATCTTCTCGGTTCGATCCCCTTCGGATACCTGCTGGTCAAGTACGTCTTCACGGATCGCCTCGACGTGCGCACGATCGGGAGTCGCAGCATCGGGGCGACCAACGTGAGTCGGATCGCCGGGGCGAAGGGAGGGGTGCTCACGGGCCTTCTGGACATCGGGAAAGGGATGGCGGCCGTGCTCTTCGCGGGGAAGCTGACGGCGAACGACCCCTGGTGGATGGGATGGGCGGTGGCGTGCGCCGTCACCGGGCACATCTTCCCGATCTGGATCGGGTTTCGTGGGGGAAAGGGGGTCGCAACGGGGGCAGGGGGGTATCTGCTCCTCTCTCCCCTGGCCGTCGTCTCGGGACTCGCGCTGTGGGCGGTCGTCGTGTATGCGAAGCGCTATGTCTCGCTCGGGTCCATCTTCGCGACCGCTTCGATCCCCTTCTGGATCTGGTTCTGGGAAGGGAGGGTCTTGCGCCATCCGCCGCAGGAGATCGAACCGTTGATCGTGACGGCCGCCGTGACCGGGGGATTGATCATCTTCCGGCATCGGGAGAATATCCGGCGACTGCTGGCGGGGACGGAGCGCAAGCTCGGGGCTCGCCTCTCATGAACGAGGGCTCGCATCGCATCGCGATCATCGGCGCCGGCAGTTGGGGGACGGCGCTCGCGATCTTGGCGGCCCAGCGCGGACATACCGTCCGGCTGTGGAGTCATGATGCGGAGATCGCGCGGGCGATCGGCGAGCATCGCGAGAACGCTGTTTATCTGCCGGGCTTTTCGATCCCTCCGAGTGTGCGCGCGACGATGTCGCTTGAGGAGGCGCTGGAGGGTGCGGAGGTGGTCATCGGTGCCCTCCCCTCGCATGCGTGTCGCGCGGTGTACGAACGCCTGCGCCCGCTCCTTCATCCGCGCATGCTCTTTGTCAGCGCGACCAAGGGGATCGAGGTGGAGACGCAGATGCGGATGTCCGAAGTCTTGCGCGAGGTCTTGCGCGATCAGTTCGAGCCCCGAATTGTCGTGCTCTCCGGTCCGAGCTTCGCACGGGAAGTCGCGCGCGGCGATCCGACGGCCGTCGTCGCCGCCTCGTATCCGCTCGAGTACAGCCAGTGGGTTCAACGGCTGCTCTCGGGGCCATCGTTTCGGATCTACACGAGTCCGGATGTCGTGGGGGTGGAGCTCGGGGGAGCGGTGAAGAACGTCATCGCCATTGGTGCGGGGGTGGTCACGGGATTGGGCTGGGGGAGCAACAGCGTCGCGGCGCTCATCACGCGTGGCTTGGCGGAGATGACGCGTCTGGTCGTCGCCCTCGGCGGGCGGGCCGAGACGATGGCCGGATTGGCCGGCCTCGGCGATCTGGTGCTCACGTGCACGGGGCAGCTCTCGCGCAATCGGCGCGTGGGGATCGAGCTGGGGCGAGGGCGGAAATTGCCGGAGATCCTCGCCGGCATGCGTCAGGTGGCCGAAGGCGTGCGGACGACGCGCGCCGTCTACCGTCTCAGTCGGCGGCTCGGCGTGGAGATGCCGATCACGGCGGGCGTACATGCCCTCTTGTACGAGGGACGGGACCCGCGCGAGGTCGCCGCCGCTTTGATGGAGCGGCCGCTCAAGCGGGAGATCTGAGCGAGGCTCACCATGGCGACGGAGAAGATCATCGCCACAAATCGGCAGGCGTACCACAACTACGATCTCCTGGAGACCTACGAGTGCGGTGCCGTGCTCACGGGCACAGAGGTGAAGTCCATTCGCCAGGGGCGAATTCAGCTCAAGGACGCCTATGCTATAATTCGGAATGGCGAAGCGTGGTTGGTCAATGCGCACATCAGTCCGTATCCGCACGGGGGGCGGTTGAATCATGATCCGACGCGCACGCGGAAGCTGCTCTTGCACAAATCGGAGATCATGCGCTTGATGGGCAAGGTGCAGGAGAAAGGGCTCACCCTCGTTCCGACCCGATGCTATCTGAAGAACGGGCGGGTGAAATTCGAGATCGCGTTGGCGCGCGGGCGCAAGCTTCACGATAAGCGGGAGGCCGCGCGCCGCAAGGCGATCGAACGGGAGACGCAGGCCATTTTGAAGGAGTACCGGAGGTGATATGCGCATCAAGCCGGACTTTCGGAGATTCTTCGAGGTTGATGTCGAAGCCCTCTGCGTCAGCCTCTTCGAAGAGGACACGCTTGAGGATGGGATGCTGCGCGAGCTGGATCAGCGCTTGCGCGGCGTGCTCGCGTCGGCGCTCGCGTCCGGTGAGGTGAAGGGGAAGTTCGGCGAGACGTTCTACGTGCCCACGATGGGCGCGTTGGCGGCCTCGCGCGTCCTCATTGTGGGAGCGGGGAAGCGGTCCGACTTCACCACGGAGACCATCCGTCGCGTGGCGGGCACGGCGGCGCGATTCCTGCGGCAGCGGGGGATCCGCTCGATGGCCCTCGTGCGGCGTTCCTCGCTCGATCTGCGCAGGAGCGCGCAGGCGGCCGTCGAGGGCGTGTTGCTCGCGCTCTTCGATCCGGGCACCTACAAGACGCAGGAGAAGGAAGAGCGGACGATCGAAGAGGTGCGTCTGGTCGCCGAGGGGGAATCCGAAGCGGAGATGCAGTGGGGGATCGAGCGCGGCACGATCTTGGCCAAGGCGACGAACTTCGCGCGTAATCTCGTCAACGAGCCTGCGAGCGTGCTCACGCCGGTGGAGCTGGCGCGTCGGGCGCAGGACATGGCCGCGCGATACGGTTTGGACATCGAGGTGCTCGATGAGCATCGGATGAAGGAGCTGGGCATGGGGGCGCTCTTGGGCGTGGCTCGCGGAAGCGACGAACCGGCCCGTTTGATCATCCTGCGGTATGTCCCCGAGGAGGATGAGGCCCTGTTGAGTCGTCTGCCGACGATCGCGTTGCTCGGCAAGGGGATCACCTTCGATTCCGGAGGCCTCTCGCTCAAGCCGGCCGAGGGGATGGAGCAGATGAAGTACGACATGGCGGGGGGAGCCGCCGTGCTCGGCGCCATGCGCGCGATCGCGCAGTTGCGACCCCGCGTCAAAGTGCTCGGCCTCGTGCCGGCGACCGAGAACATGCCGAGCGGACGCGCGCAGAAGCCAGGCGACGTCGTCCGCACGCTGAGCGGCAAGACCGTCGAGGTGATCAACACGGATGCCGAGGGACGCCTCATCTTGGCCGATACGATCACCTATGCGCGTCGGCTCGGCGCGCAGAAGATCGTAGACCTGGCCACGCTCACCGGAGCCTGCGTGGTCGCCCTCGGGTCGGTGTATGCGGCCGTCTTCGGCAATGATTCTGCTCTGGTCGAGCAGCTGATCGCCGCCGGGCGCGAGGCCGGGGAGAAACTCTGGCCGATGCCCCTGGACCCCGAATATCGCGAGCAGCTCAAGAGCGAGATCGCCGATCTCAAGAACGTGGGAGGGCGCAAGGCCGGGGCGATCACGGCCGCTTATTTCCTGAAGGAGTTCGCCGAAGAGACGCCGTGGGCGCACCTGGACATCGCCGGGACGGCGTGGCTTGATGAGAATAAGCCCTATGTGGCGAGCGGGCCGACGGGAATGGGCGTGCGGACGCTCGCGCACTTCGTCTGCCAATCGGCCGAAGGGGAGTCCTCGGATCGTCAGTGAGAGGCGGTGCCCTTTCGGCGACGCGCGAATATCTCGAGTGAGGGGAGGAGTATGGCGACTGCAGCGACAGCCAAGACGAAGCGGGAGATGAAGAAGGCGTGGATCCGGGCGAATCCGGAGAAGTATCAGGAGCAGAAGCGGCGGTGGCGACAACGCCGTCGCGAGCGGTTGGCGAGCGGGCGTCTCCTCGTCTCTCCGGAGCAACGCGAGGGGAAGGTCTTGGTCGCTCGACTGCGCTTTCGGAATGGGCAGAACCCGCATGCGATGGTCGAAGCGTTCATGAAGCAGTACGGCAAGGCGGGCATCTATTACGCCCTGGGGCCAGTCACCAACAGCCAATTCCGCGCGATCCTGATCTACGCGGATCCGAAGGCGGCGGAGCGCATCAAGCGCGCGAAGGCGGCCAAGCGGGGCTGACTCGACAGAGGCGTTCCCCCCCTCGGTCACCGAGGATTCGGCGCTCGCGCGCCGAGAGAACGGTGGGAGCGTGCCGATGCGAATCCTGGTTCTCGGAGGAACGCGCTTTTTCGGCTTTCAACTCGTCCATCGGCTCGCGGCGGAAGGGCATCGGGTGACGGTCCTGACGCGCGGCCTCACGCCCGCTCAGTTGCCCCCTTCGGTCGAGCATCTTGTGGGGGATCGTCGTCAGGCGGCGTCGCTGCGAGAGGCCGTCGGCTCGCGGACGTGGGATGTCGTCATTGACAACATCGGCTTCACGGCGGAGGAGGGTCGTCTGGCCGTGGAGATCTTCGCCGGGCGGACCGGGCGGTTCCTCTTCACGAGTACGGCGGCTGTGTATGCCTGTTTTGAGGACCTTGTGAATCCGTATCGGGAGGAGGACACCGAGCGGCTTCCCGAGCGGGCGCGAGCCCGTCAGGATCCGCAGCTCGCCTATGGGTTCGGGAAACTCCAGGCCGAGCGGGTCCTGCAGCGAGCGTATCGGGAGCGCGGCTTCCCGGTCACGATCCTGCGGTTGCCGATCGTCATCGGCCCGCGCGATCATACCTTGCGGGCGTACAGCTACTGGGTGCGCATCAAGGATCGGGCTCCGCTGATCCTCCCCGATGGGGGGCGCGTGGATTGGCGCTTCATCTACTCGGAGGACGTCGTGCGCGCCTTCATTCGGCTCCTGGAGGAGGAGCGGAGCATCGGGCACGTGTATAACATCGCGCAAGAGGAGATCATCTCGGTGCGCGAGTTCGTCAAACTCTCGGCCGAGATCTTCGGGGTCAACGTGGAGACCGTGGACATCCCGCTGCAATGGCTGCGCGCTCAGCGCATTGACCCCGTGTTCTCCCCGTATTCGATCCCGCGCTCGTGGATCCTGGATATCTCGAAGGCGCAACGGGAGTTGGGATGGCGGTCCACGCCCTGGAGAGAGTGGATGCGGGCGAGCATCGAATGGTTCGAGCGGGAATATCATGGGCCGCCGCCGGAGAATTACGCCCGTCGAGCGGAGGAGCTGCAGCTGATCGAACGGTGGCGGAGGATGACGATGGCTTGAATCCTCTCGCGGTGGGATTTGAGGCTCCTTGCCGGGAGATGACGTCGGAGACTTCGCGAGGACTCTGCTCCGTACGCGCCTGAGACCCCATGTGCGAGATCTCGAGCAGGGTGACCGATGGAGAGGAATCGCCCCGGATGCCCCTCGCTCTTTTTGCGGGATCGGGCGAACGCGCGGGAGAAGTGTCTGAGGAGATCAGGCGATGGCCGACTTCTATCGCCTCTTGGGCGTCTCGCGTCAGGCGAGCGAGCGGGAGATCAAAGCGGCCTATCGTCGGTTGGCCAAGCTCTATCATCCGGACGTGAATCCGTCGCCGACGGCCGCTGAGGATTTCGCGCGGATCACGGAGGCGTACAAGGTCCTGAGCAGTCGGCGACTGCGCGCCCTCTATGATCGCGGCTTGCTCGCCGATTACGAGGAGTATGTGCGGCAGCGGGAACGAGCGGCCGTCTTGCAGGAGCGCGTGAAGGTCATCATCGAGGAGCTGCTTCGGAGAGAGCGAGAGGAGACGACGATTCGCCAGATGGCCGTGATGCTCACGGTCTCGCTGTTCGCCTCGGCGTTCCTCGTGGCGCTGTTCCGCCCTCCGATCTTCGAGATGCTCGGCGTCATGGGGAAGGCGATCTGCCTGGGGCTGTTCGGTCTCGGCATGTGGGAGCTGGTGCGCGATGTCATGGCGTGCCTGGACTACTACGCATATCCGGATGACATCACGCCTTCCCTCCTGCGCTTGGAAGAGGAGAGGGCGGGGAAGCCCTTCTCGCGCACGGCGGTGCTGGCCTTCCTCGTGGGGGGGTATCTGCTGGCGCTCGTGTTCGGTTCTCTCGTGCGCTATGCGCTGCTGGGGATCAACGGGCGATTGCTCGTGAGCCATGGACTCATCAATGTGCTCTTGCTGCCGCCGATCGCTGTCCTTATCATTATGCGGTTGCGCGCCCTCAACGAGCGGTTCTCCGCGCAATGATGAAGCCAGAAGGAGGTGAGGTGCGATGCCGGTGCTCGCTCCGGGACGGACATTGGTGGATGTGCTCGCGGCCGAGGAGGCGACCATCGCTCGAGGCCTCGCCGTCGTGAGCGTCAGCCTCCTGGTCGCGCTCGCGGCGCAAGTGGCCGTCCCCTTACCGTTCACGCCCGTGCCGATCACGGCGCAGACGCTCGTCGTCCTGCTGGGGGGAGCCGCGCTGGGGGCTCATCGTGGGATGCTGGCGATGCTCCTCTATCTCGGATACGGGATCTTGGGATGGCCCGTCTTCGCGGGCGGGCGCGCCGGGGTGGCGCACCTGCTGGGACCGACGGGCGGATACTTGTGGGGATTTGTTCTCGCCGCCTATGTGACCGGAGCGTTGGCCGAACGCGGATGGGATCGCCGATGGGCGACCGCCGTCGGAGCGATGGGGATCGGGCAGGTCCTGATCTACCTGGGGGGACTGTTCGGCCTGTTGCGCTTCGCGCCTGTGGATCGGGCGCTCGCGCTCGGCGTGTGGCCCTTCCTGCCGGGCGATGCGGTGAAGGTGCTGATCGCGGCCGGACTTCTGCCCCTCGCCTGGAAGGCGCTCGGTCGTCCGGGCACGCCCTCCTCCGGGGAGCCCCTTTGACAACCCCTGGTGACTCCATTATATTGAGGCAGGTTCGGCACGAAGTCGAATATCTTGTGGGTGCGGCGGAGGCCATGCTGAGGCTGGAGAAGATCGAGTTGCGCGGGTTCAAGTCCTTCGGCGATCCGACGGAGTTGGTCTTCCCCAGCGCCATCACGGCGATCGTCGGTCCAAACGGCTGCGGCAAGAGCAACATCGCGGATGCGATCGCGTGGGTGCTCGGCGAACAGAGCGCGCGGCTGCTTCGGGGGGCGCGTATGGAGGATGTGATCTTCCAGGGGACGCGCGCGCGCCCCCCACTGGGAATGGCGGAGGTCATCCTCACGCTCGTGGCGACTGAAGATATTCGGCTGCGCGAGGAAGGGGGGGATGAAGCTGGCGTTCCCGAAGAGGGAGCGGAACGATCCGCGCGGCGGTCCTGGCCTGCGGAGATCATCCCGGCGGGCACGGTGCTGACCGTCGGGCGCCGATTATATCGTTCGGGCGAGAGCGAGTACTGGATTGATGGCCAATCGGTTCGTCTGCGCGACATCTATGACCTGTTCGCGGGGACGGGGCTTGGGCCGGGGCATTACGCGCTGATCGGGCAGGATCGCGTGACGGCGCTCATTCAGGCCAAGCCTGCGGAACGCCGAGCCGTGATCGAAGAGGCGGCGGGGATCACCCGACTCAAGCTGCGCGAGCGCGCGGCGGAGACCCGCTTGGAGTCGGCGCGTCAGAATCTGGCGCGCTTGAACGACATCATCGCGGAGATCGAGCGCCAGGTGGGGACGTTGAGACGGCAGGCGGCGCGGGCTCGCCGGTATCGGCGTCTTCGGGAGGAATGGCGCGCTCTGGCGCGGCGGCTCTTTCGCCTGGAATATCGGCGGTTGGAATCGGCGCTCGCGGCGGTGAGTGAACGGATCGCGGCGCTGGAGCGCGCGCGCGCCGAGGTGATGGAGCAGATGGCGACGCTGGAGACCGAGCATCGGCAGCTCGTTCATGAGGAGCGCGCTCGCGAAGCGCGCATCGCCTCGGCCCGCGAGCGCTTGGCCGAGATCGAAGTGGAGCTGGAGCGCGTGCGCGGGCAGCGTCAGCGGAGCGCGTCGCACATTGAAGAGCTCGACGAGCGCGAGCGCGCCCGGCAGCGCGAGGAGGAGACCGTGGCGGAGCGGTTGACGCTCGTCGTCCGCGAGATCGCGCGGCTCTCCGGCGAACTGCAGGAGATTCTCCGCGAACTCGCCGAACATGAGGAGGAGCTTCGCGCCGAGGAGGGGCGTCACGAGCACTCTCTCGCCGAGGCGAGGGCCTGCGAGCAGCAGATCGAGCAGATGCGGGCTCAGTATGTGGAGGCGATTGGCGAGGTCGCACATTGGCGCAATGTCGTGCATCAGCTCTCGGAGGGGGTGCGACGTCTGGAGGCGCAGCTGCGGCGTTTGGAGACCGAGCGAGAGCGCGCTGGCGGTCGGGAGGCGCAGCTTCAGGCCGAACGCCAGCGCTGGCATCACGAGGCGGAGGCGCTGCGCCTGCGGCTTGACGCCTTGCGTGCTGAGCGCGAGGCTGTGAGGCAGCGCGTGCAGCACGCTCAAGAGCACGCGGCGCAGGCGCGCGCCGCACGGGCGGAGGTGGAGAAGGCGATGATCGCCGTCGAGAATCGCTTGGCTTCGCTCTCGGAGTTGGAGGAGCGACAGGCCTATGCCTCGCGCGCCGTGCAGCATGTAGTCGAGGTGAGTCGGCGCAATGGTCATGTGCGGGTGCTCGGCACACTCGCTGATGCCCTGCACGTGGCGCCCGAGGACGAGCGTATGGTCGAAGGATTTCTCGGCGAGCGGCTGCATGCGATCCTCGTCCCCTCCTGGGAGGACGCGCGGGCTGCGCTCGCCGTTCTGGAGTCCGCGCGGCTGGGGCGGGCGCAATTCTTGGTGGTCGAGGACGGCGCTTCTGCCGAGGGCATCGGCACGACCGACGGGCGAGAGCGTTCGGAGGAGGAGGCCGAGCGCGACGGATTCCTCGCCGCACTGGGGGCGACTTCTGCCGTGGCGCGCGCGCTGGCGCGGGCCTTCCCCGAGTGCGAGCGGGTTGAGATCGCCTCTGATCTGGAGGCAGCCGTGCGGCAATCGGTGGCGGATCCGAAGCGGGTGTTCCTGACCCGACGTGGAGAATGGGTTCGAGGGGGGACGCTCCTGGTCGGAGGGAGCGGGGGGGGATCACCGGTCGGGATCCTGGGGATGAAGCGCGAGATTCGTGAGCTGCGCGCTCGCCGCGAGGAGCTGACGCAACAGCTCCAGCAATGGCAGCAGCAGTGCCAGGAAGGCGAACGCGCCGTCCAGGCATGGCTTCAGGAGAGCGCTCGCCTGGAAGCGGCCATCGGGGAACAGGAGCGCGCCCTTTTCGAGGCGCAGGGGCGCCTCTCGGAGGTCGAGCGGGATCTGGAGCGCGCGCAGCAACATGTGGCCGTGGTCGAGTTCGAGCGATCGGAGGCCGAGCGCGAGCGAACGCACTTGGAGCAGGAATGCGAGCGAGCCCGCGCCGAGCAGCAGCGCGCCGAGGAGCGCCTTCGCATGCTGGAGGCGCAGCAGCGCGCTCAGCACGAAGCGCTCTCGCACCGACGTCGGGCATGTGAGGCTTCAGCCGAGCGGGTGGCGGCGCTGCGCATCCAGCTCGCGGCGAAAGCGGAACGGCGACAGGCCGTGCAAGCCCAACTCCGGCGCTTGGAGCAGGAGCGTCAGAACCTCCTGCAACGCCTGGAGGAACTGCGCCGTGAGCGCGAGCACCTTCATCGCGAGCGGGAGCAGGGCCTGCAGCAGCAGCACCTGTGGCACCAACGCGAGCGCGAGTTGGAGCAGGCGCGGGGGCAGGCCGAGGATGAGCTCCGTCGCGCGATGGAGCACCTGGAGGGAGCGCACGCGGCGGCGGATTCCCTGCGCGCGCGCCTCGCCGAGCTGCGCGAGCGAGAATCGGAGCTTCGGGATCGCATGGGACAAGAGGAGGTCGAGCGCGCGGCTCTCCTGACCGAGATGCGTCACGTGAGCGAGAGGTGTTGGGCCGAGTTGGGGGAGGAGCTTGAGAGCGCGCTCGCGGCTTCCGTCGAGGACGCGTCCTTCGGCGAGGATCCACAGGCCGTGCGCGCGCGTTTGGACGATGTGCGGCGGAAGATCGAGGAGATGGGGCCCATCAATCTCATGGCTCTGGATGAGTTGCAGCAGGCCGAAGAGCGACTCGCCTTCCTTCGCGCCCAGCGCGAGGATGTGGAGCGTTCGATCGCCTCGACCGAAGAGGCGCTGCGCGAGATCCGACGGCGCGCGCGTCAACGCTTCCTGGCGGCCTTCGAGGCCATCAACGCCCATTTCGAGGAGGTCTTCCGCGAACTCTTCGGCGGTGGGCGCGGGCAGATGCTCCTGCTCGATCCGGAGAACGTGCTGGAGAGCGGCGTGGACATCCTCGCGCAACCTCCGGGTAAGCGGCTCCAGAATCTGCAACTCCTCTCCGGGGGGGAGAAGGCGCTCACGGCGCTCGCCCTGCTGCTGGCGATCTTTCGCTACCGGCCGAGCCCCTTCTGCGTGCTCGACGAAGTGGACGCTCCGTTGGATGACATGAACATCGCCCGCTTCTCGCGTCAGATCGTCGCGATGAGCCAGCGGACGCAGTTCATCCTCATCACGCATAACAAGGAGACGATGGAGGTGGCCGATGTCCTCTACGGCGTGACGATGGAAGAGCCGGGTGTTTCCAAAGTCGTCTCCGTTCGGTTACAATAGTGCGGATGATCCGCATGGGGCTTTGCAGAGGGGGGACCGACGAATGAGGGGGGGAAGAGGGGGGCGCGCGCTGTGGCTTCTCGTCGCGATGAGCACGGTGAGTTCCGGCATCGCGCTCGGACAGGAAGCCGCGCCGCGCCCGACCTCGGAAGGGACAACGCACTACTCCTATACGTTCGAGCATCCACAGCTCGATCCCACGCGCTTCGAGCTTCGCTTCGATGAGACCGGGCGGGGGACGTTCTCCTTCTGGCGCAAGGAGAGCGAGGAACCCGTCGTCCTTCCTCTGCAGTTGCTGGCCCGCACCGTGGAACGCGTGAGGGCATATCTGGAGGCCGTGCGCTTTCTGGAGAGCGATGAGGAGTATCAGTCCGAGCGCCCGATGCCGTCCCTGGGCACGGTCACCCTTGGAGTTCGACGGGGCGATCGCCAACGGTGCGTGCGGTTCACGTTCACGCGCAACGAGAAGATGCGGGAGCTGGCGCACTTGCTCCGAGGCATCGCCATGCAGGAGTATCGCGTCTTCCTGATCACCCTCGCCCGGCAGCATGGTCCTCTCGATCTCGATCGGCAGCTGCGCGGTCTCGAGGCCGAGCTGAAGAACGGATGGCTCGGGGAGCCGGAGAAGCTCCTGCCCATGCTGCGCGAGTTGGAGCAGGATGAGGATGTGCTCCTGATGGTCCGTCATCGCGCCGAGAAGCTCGCCCGGTGGATCGAGCGAGAACGGCAGCGTTCGGGTGGGGGCGGATCGCGGAAGTCGGGCGGAGCATAGCGGACCCCACAAGATGGGGCGCTGTCAGAGAGATCCTGAGATGGGGAGAGTCGCGCCGGACGATCGTTCACATCGGCGGCGGTGGATCGCCGTCTTCGGATTCGCGGTCGTCGCTCTCGCGGCCGATGTCCGGGCGCAGACGCCGATTCATATCGGGCAGACGGTCGAGGGCGCTCTTGAAGAGGGCGATCGGAAGATGGCCGATGGGTCGTATTACGACCTCTACGTCTTCCGTGGGAATCGTGGGCAGCGGATTGTCATCCACCTTCGCTCACGCGAGTTTCATCCCTACTTGACGCTCATGGACGAGAACGGGGTGGAGATGCTCAGCGATAGCGGCGAGCACGGACATGCGCAACTTCGGTGCACGCTCCCTCGCTCGGGTCGCTACTTCGTTCGCGTCAACAGCGTGCGGCGAGAGGGGAGAGGTCGGTATCAACTCCAACTGCTGGAGCGGTGAGCCGCTCCTCGTTCGCGAGGATCGGGGTCTCGCACCACGTGCGAAATACGAGTGGGCGAAAGCTCGCGCGCGCATTCTACGAGCGACCGACGGTGGAGGTCGCTCGAGAGCTGCTGGGGAAATATCTCGTGCATCGCACAGCACGGGGGGTGATCGTCGGGCGAATCGTCGAGACCGAGGCCTACGTCGGTCCTGAGGATCGCGCGTCGCACGCCTGGCGCGGTCTCACGCCACGGACGGCCGTCATGTTCGGTCCACCGGGATATGCCTACGTCTATCTGATCTACGGCGTGCACCATTGTCTCAACATCGTGACCGAGCGCGAGGGGTATCCGGCGGCCGTGCTCATCCGGGCCTTGGAGCCGATTGCGCCCGATGCCGCGCGCGCGCCTCTGATCCCCAACGGGCCGGGGAAGGTCTGCCGGTATCTGGGTGTGGATCGGACGTTCAACGGCCTCGATCTCTGCGGGTCGGTCCTCTATGTGGAGGATCGGGGAGAGGCGATCGCGCCGGAGCACATCGTCGCCGCTCCGCGCATCGGAGTGGAGTATGCCGGGCCGTGGAGCGAGAAGCCCTGGCGGTTCTACATCCACGGGAATCCGTTCGTCTCTCGGCCGGCGCGCGCGCCCTCACGTGTGCGATAGCTCATTCGGAGGGCAGCTCCTCGGGCGAAGGCCATTCGCCATCCACCCAGACGCTCCCGTCCTCGAAATATTCACGCTTCCAGATGGGGACGATCTTCTTCAGCCGATCAATGGCATACTGGCAGGCTTCGAAGGCGGGACGTCGGTGGGCTGAGGTCACGACGATGACGACGCTCGACTCACCGATCTCGAGGCGCCCGAGCCGATGTACGATGCCGATGCGGTCAATGGGCCAGCGCGCGCGGATCTCTCGTCCGATCTGGCGCAGCATGCGCAGGGCCATCGCCTCATAGGCTTCGTATTCGAGATAGCGGACGCGCCGACCCCCCGTCTGCTCGCGGACGACGCCATCGAAGGTGACGACGGCTCCGGCCGCGCCCCGGAGCAGACGTTGGACGAGCGCGCGCGCTTCGATCGGTTCGCGGACCAGCGCGAAGACGTCCGCCTCTTGTCCCCCGCTGACCGGAGGCAGAAGCGCCAGAACATCGCCCGAATGCAGGGGCGTCTCGGGAGCCGCATATCGCTCGTTGACGGCGACCAGGACGCGGCCCCGCAGTTCGCGCAGTGCGGGGAATCGCTCGTACACCTCTTCAAGTGCATGGGTGACGGTCGCCGATGGAGGGAGCTGCACGTCGCATTCGGCCGTGCCCGCCAGCTCCCGACAATGCGCGAAGAATCGAACGCTCACGGTGATCATGGCGACCTCCTCCTTTCGCCCCGCGGAAGCGAGCGCACCTCCCACTTCGCGCGAGGGCCGATGGGGGTCAGGGCGCGCGAGACAGAGACCGCCGATGTCCATTGCGTCTCGCCTCCACATGCGATCGCGCGCGTTGCTCGTAATCCTCGGCGAGCTGCTCCAGATGGGCGAGCAGGAATTCCAGGCGCGCTCGGGTGGAGACCAGTTCCAGAACATGGCGCAAGTCCTCCGGCTGATGCAATACGGCAGCGGCGATAGTGAACGAGAGACGTTCGACATTGTCGGGCAGGGCGACCGAGCGTTCGGGCAGATCGTGGAGACGTTGCAGGGCGCGCAGGAAGCGCACAAAGCGCGCCGTGGCGTGAGCGACCAGTGCCGTCACGGCATCGCGCTCTTCGTCCTCAATCGGATCGTCCGCGAAGAATTCGACTTCGGCGAGCAGATAGGGGTCTTGGGAGAGATAGCGGGCGATTCGATACCGCGTCGTCCCGATGGTGAGGATGTTCGCTCGACCGTCGGGGAGCGGGCGCACGTGGAGAATGCGCGCCGCGCAGCCGACGCTCTCCAAATCAGGGATGGCGAGCCGGCCCACCTCCGCATCCGGATGATAGCTCAAGCCGAAGAGGCGATCGCCCTCCAGGCACCGGCGGAGCATGAGTCGATAGCGCGGCTCGAAGATGTGAAGCGGGAGCGTCATCTCCGGGATCAACACAACGGGGAGGGGAAAGATCGGCAATCGCGCGATGCCGTTCGCCTTCTTCATCCGATCGCTCTCCTCATGTTCGTCGCCTCGCCCTTTACAGTGTAGCATCCGGGAGCGGACGGGGTGAAGACCCTCGGCGTCCTCGCGCAGAGAGCTATTGAAACATCTCCGAGAAGCGTGTATGATAAATCCGCGTTATCGCAGTGAGACGATCGGCGTATGGACGGTCCGGGTGGTATGAAAGAGTTGGTCGAAGAGATCGTGAAAGCGATGGTGGATTATCCCGATCAGGTCCGAGTTCGGGAAGTCGCCGGAACGGGGACGATCGTCTACGAATTGCGGGTGGCGAAGTCCGATCTGGGGAAGGTCATCGGTAAGGGAGGGGAGAACGCCAAGGCGATTCGGACGATCCTCAGCGCCGCCGGGATGAAGCAGAAGAAGCGGGTGGGGTTGGAGATTCTCGAGGACTGAGCGGGCGCTGGCGCACACGTGAACGCGCACCGTTCCGATCGCCGGTGACGGTGCCGAGCTCCATACGGGAGTGCACCCGTAGTGTGATCGTGTTCCGGCTACAGACTCGGCCAAAAGGGCGGGGTGTTCTTTCATCCCGATGTGCCGACCCGAGGGGCATGAGCGCGCCCCCTCTCCTGGAGAGTTCCCTTGACAGGAGATGGAGAGGCGATATAATACTGCCGAATTCTTCGCTACAGGAGGTGGGGCGTGACGCGCACGACAATTGAGGTGACGATCAACGGGATGCGGTATCGCCACGAGGTGGAGCCTCGATTGCTGTTGGTCCACTACATTCGAGACGTGGTGGGACTGACGGGGACGCATATCGGATGCGAGACGAGCTTGTGTGGAGCGTGTACGGTATTGCTCAATGGGGCGGCGGTGAAGTCGTGCACCCTCTTCGCCGTGCAGGCGGATGGGGCGGAGATCACGACCATCGAAGGGTTGGGCGAAGCGGGGCGGTTGCATCCGATTCAGGAAGGGTTCTGGATGAAGCATGGGTTGCAGTGCGGGTATTGTACGCCGGGGATGATCCTGGCGGCCTATCAATTGCTCCAGCGGTATCCGGATCCGACCGAGGCGCAGATTCGGCGTGGGATCGAGGGGAATCTGTGTCGGTGCACGGGGTATCAGCATATCATCGAGGCCGTTCGGTACGCCGCAGAGAAGCTGCGGGGCCAAAAAGCGTGAACGGAAAGGAGGGGGAGAGCGATGGCGAAGCAGTTCGTGGGTGAGCGCGTGCCTCGGGTGGAGGATCAGCGATTGATCACCGGGCGGTCGCAGTATGTGGATGATATTGTCCGACCGCGGATGGTCTATGCGGCGATCGTGCGGAGCATATATGCGCATGCCCGATTGAAGGGGATCAACGTGGAGGCGGCGCGGCGGGCGCCCGGCGTGATCGCGGTCTTCACCGGAGAGGATGTGCGGGAGGCGATCGGTCCGGTTCCCGTGGCGAGTCGGCTGCCGGATTTGAAGATCCCGCGGCATCCGGTCTTGGCCGTGGAGAAGGTACGCTATGTGGGGGAACCGGTGGCGGTCGTGGTGGCAGAGGATCGGTATCAGGCGCGGGATGCCGTGGATTTGATCGAGGTGGAGTATGAGCCCCTGGAAGCTGTCGTAGATCCGGAGCGCGCGATCGCGGAGGGGGCGCCGATCCTTCATGAAGAGTTCGGGACGAACGTGGCGTTCGTGTGGCAGTTGAGCGGGGGAGATATTGAACGAGCGTTTCGGGAAGCGGAGGTGGTCGTCTCGCAGCGCATGGTGAACCAGCGGGTCATCCCCGTAGCGATGGAGCCGCGTGGCGTGGTGGCCGAATATCATCCGGGCGAGGGGCAGCTCACCGTGTGGACTTCGACGCAAATCCCGCACCTGCTGCGCACGCAATTGGCGACGATGCTGGGACTGGCCGAGAACCGCGTGCGGGTGATCGCCCCGGAGGTCGGGGGGGGATTCGGGAGCAAGCTGAACGTGTATGCGGAGGAAGCGCTCGTGGGGTATCTGGCGATGCGGCTGGGACGCCCGGTCAAATGGATCGAGACGCGGCGGGAGAATTTCCTCTCGACGATTCACGGTCGGGGCCAGATCGCGGAGGTCGAGGCGGCGGTCAAGCGCGATGGGACGGTGCTGGGGCTGCGGTATAAGATCATTCAGGACATCGGCGCATACCACCAGTTACTCACGCCCGCGATTCCAACCTTGACCGGATTGATGGCTACGGGTCCGTACAAGATTCCCAATCTGCATGTGCAGGTTATCGGCGCCTTCACCAACAAGATGGCGACGGATGCGTATCGGGGGGCAGGGCGACCGGAAGCTACCTACATGCTGGAGCGGATGATGGATCGGATCGCGAGAGAACTGGGATTGGATCCGGCCGAGGTGCGAATGCGGAATTTCCCGCAGCCGGATGAATTCCCATTCCCAACGGCCAGCGGGCTCGCCTATGACAGTGGGAACTATCCGCAGGCGCTCCGGCGCGCTCTGGAGTTGGTCGGCTATGAGCAACTGCGGCAGGAGCAGCAATTGCTTCGACAACGAGGGCGGTATCTCGGGATTGGGATTTCGACATATGTGGAGATTTGTGCGCTGGGACCCTCTCCGGCCCTTCCTGCCGGTGGGTGGGAGAGCGCGACGGTTCGCGTCGAACCGACGGGGAAGGTGACGGTCTTAAGCGGCGCCTCGCCACATGGACAGGGACAGGAGACGTCGTTCGCGCAGATCGTCGCCGATGAGCTGGGGGTTGATCTGTCGGACGTTCGCGTCATTCATGGGGACACGGCCATCGTGCAATATGGGATCGGAACGTTCGGCAGTCGGGCGACGGCCGTCGGCGGCACAGCCGTCTATGGAGCGGTGCAGAAGGTGAAGGAGAAAGCCACGCGCTTAGCTGCCCATTTGCTCGGGGAGGAGAATGTGGCGAACGTGGCGTTTGAGGCGGGACAGTTCTTTCTGAAGGATCGTCCGGAGCGGCGGCTGACCTTTCAAGACGTGGCGCTGGCGGCTTACTTGGCGAAGAGTTTGCCCCCGGGGATGGAGCCGGGGCTGGAGGCGAGTTATTTCTTCGAGCCGAGCAATTTCACGTTCCCCTTCGGGGCGCACATCGCCGTCGTCGAGGTGGATCCGGAGACGGGGGATGTGCACTTTCGCCGATATGTGGCGGTGGATGATTGCGGGCGGGTGATCAATCCGATGCTCGTGGATGGCCAGGTGCACGGAGGGATCGTGCAGGCGCTCGGACAGGCGCTCCTTGAGGAGGCCGTGTACGATGAGAACGGGCAATTGCTGACGGGAGAGCTGACCGATTATGCGATCCCAAAGGCGACGGACGTGCCGTGGTTGGAGACGGATCGGACCGAGACGCCTTCGCCCGTGAACCCGCTGGGGGTGAAGGGCGTGGGCGAGGCGGGGACGATCGCGGCGACGCCGGCCATCGTCAATGCTGTGGTGGATGCGCTGGCACCGTTAGGCATCCGACATCTGGATATGCCGCTTCGGCCGGAGAAGGTCTGGCGGGCGATCCGAGGGGCGTGAAGGAGGGGGGACGTATGATCCCAGCGGCATTCGAATATTTCCGACCGACGAGCGTGAAGGAGGCGCTCGCGCTTTTGGATCAATACAAGGACGAGGCGAAGCTTCTGGCCGGGGGACACAGCCTGATCCCGTTGATGAAGCTGCGCCTGGCGCAGCCGCGCTATGTGATTGATCTCGGTCGTGTGCGCGAGCTGGAGTATATTCGGGAATCGGGCGATCAGGTGCTCATCGGCGCGATGACGCGGCACGTGGCCATTGAGACCTCCGATCTGCTCCGGCAGCGCTGTCCGCTTCTGGCCGAGACGGCCGGTGTGATCGGAGACGCGCAGGTTCGGAATATGGGGACGATCGGAGGGAGTCTGGTTCACGCCGATCCGGCGGCCGATTATCCGGCGGCCATTCTGGCGCTGGAAGCGGAGATGCGAGCGGTCAGCTCGCGAGGCGAGCGGTGGATTCGAGCGGAGGATTTCTTTGTGGATATGCTGACGACGGCGCTTCAGCCTGGGGAGCTGCTCGTCGAGATCAAGGTCCCGGCGTTACCGCCGCGCACGGGGACGGCGTACGTGAAAGTCGCGCAGAAGGCCTCGGGTTTTGCGCTCTGCGGCGTGGCCGTCGTGCTCACGCTCGATCAGAACGGCGTGTGTCAGGACGTGGCCGTGGGCATCACGGGCGTCGCGCCGAAAGCCTATCGCGCGCGGGCCGTCGAGGATGCGCTTCGGGGGCGGACGGTGGAGGCTTCTGCGATCGCGGACGCTTCGGCGAAGGCTGCCGACGGTATTGATCCGCTCGAAGACCTGCACGCCTCGGCGGAATATCGCGCGCACCTGGCGCGCGTGTGGTGTCGGCGAGCGCTTGAGCAGGCACGCGCGCGGGTATAATTGTCCACGGCTCCGGTGGATCATCGTGGGCGTTGGTGGGATTTCCTTATCTTCCTCGCCCGCTTCACTCGGCGGATGATTCAGGCCGTTCTTCATGAGTGGCGATGTTACGCAGTTGACCTCTGCGAACCCCGCTCGCGTGAGTGATAACAGTTCCCATGCGTTTGTGCTACCCTCTCTTGCCGAGAGGGAAGCCAAGATCTGTGGGGGGAGTGGGATGGTGTCTCTTCATGTGAGGTCATTATTACCGACTGAGGTGAAGATTGGGATTCGGCGCTTCATGAAGCTTTCGGTCTTCCTTCTGCTTTTCTCCGCGATCGGCGGAGCCGCTGCTCAAAAGGCTCTCGTTGAGGTCGGGCGAATGCGGCTTGATTTCGGCAGGCATAATCCGAGGGAGTTCGGGTGGTTGAGAGTGGATGAAGCGGGGAACCTCTATTTCAGTTCAGATTCTCACGTGCTCAAGTTTCGACCGGGTGGTCAGCTCGTGCGGGAGTGGGATATCCGCACGTATGGCTTCGATGGCATTGGAGATCTTGGAGTGACACCGAACGGGAAACTGATCGTTGCCGCAACACAGCGCAAGTTCATGAAGACCGGGGTGCTGATCTTCGACGATCAGGGAACCCTCCTCAACTCCTTTGAACTGCCGAACCTTAGCGTGGAGAAGATCGAGGTGGGTGGAGAGGATGAGATACTTCTGGCGGCTTATATTCCATCGGGCCCCACTGTCCGTACACGCGTTCACAGATTGCGTCTTGATGGGACACTGGTTGGATCCTTTGGGGAGAAAGAGCAGGCGCTGTCACAAGGCCTTCGTGCGCGGAATCCACGCCTTGCCATCCTACGGGACGGATATCTTCTTTTGGAAGAGACGGGGGAAGGGCTGTTCATAAAGCGGTTTGCACGGGATGGACACGAGATCCAATCGCACAAGGTCGTAGTTCCTTCCCTTAGTCTTCCCGGAGAGGTCAATGAGGCCATGCGCGAATATGCCGTCGAAGCCCTCTCCCTCGTTGATTTCTTTTCTGCCCTCCATTCGGAGTGGCTCATTATCGCCGGTGGATCGGTCTATCACTGGAAGTCTCGGGAGGGGGGGCGACGACAATCCTCTCTCTACGCCGTTCACCTGGTATCTGCGAACGGGCACCATGTGCAGACGTTCCCTTCCGTTCCTGGGATCCTGAGGGCTATAGGACGAGATGGAACGCTCTATTTCGTGCGAAACGTGATCGAGCCTGAAGGGGTGAGCCTTGAAGTGATAAAAGCCGTCGTTCGGTAGGGCGCGGGGGGAGGCGGTCGCGTGGCGCTTCACCGTCCGGGATCGAAACGATGCTTCCCCCAGGGGATCTCGGATCGTGCGCGAGGGCCCGGCGCGTACGGCCGGGCCCTCACGGCTTAGAAGTTATACCGCACGGTGAAGATCATGCTGCGGCCGCCGGGCGTCGCTCCGGTCAATCCCAGGTGCGACCATCCGAGGTTCAGGTCCGGCTGCGTCGGCCCAAGCAGCGTGGTCTCCGAGAGGAAGTTCGGCGGCGGATAGATGAACTGACGGTGATTGAAGACGTTGAAGACCTCCCATCGGATCTGAAGATGGTGGCTCTCGGTGATCCGGATCTCCTTCACCAACGCCATGTCGAAGTTGTTCACACCCTCGGTTCGGAAGCGGTTCCGCCCGGAATTCCCCACGATTCCCGAGTTCGTCCCGGGGACGATCCAGTAGGCGTTGGGGTTGATCGGACGGCCGTCTGGTCCGACGCCCGTGACGAGCAGTGGATCGCCGTTCGGATTGATCGAGACGCGCTGCGAGAAGGCGATGGTCGTGATCTGACCGGGCAGGATGCCGAGCGCATTGTTGTTGTTGAAGACCGAATAAGGCGTCCCCGATTGGAACGTGGTGATCCCGGACAGTCGCCATCCGGAGAGCGTCTGCCGCAGGAACCCGCTCTCGCCCCGGTATCCGGGGATGTCCCACACGTAGTTGATCACGAGCCGGTGTGGACGATCGTAGATGGAGCGGCCGCGATCCAACCGCGCGTTGATGGGGTTGGCCGGGAGCGTTTGCGCGAGCCAGGCCCCAAGGATGTCGTCACTCGTGCTGATGTAGCTGGAGTAAGTGTACGCAGCGCCGAATTGCAGGCCGCGGCTCAGTCGCTTATCCACGGAGATCTGCAGCGAGTTGTACCAGGACTGCGCGTGTCCATCGCCGACTAAGATCGAGCCGCGCGCCGGATCGCGCAGATATACGGGTTGTCCCCCTCGCGTCGTCAACTGCAAGAAGGGCAGGACGCTCTGATACACTGATGGATTCCGGTCCACGGCCGCTTTGAAGAACCCGATGTTCGTCTCGTACTCGCGGATCAGTTTGAGCGCTCGCGTGCCCACGTATCCGATGCTGAGCACGTAGTCGTTCAGGAACTGTCGTTGGATGGTCAGGCTGTACTGGTTCGTGTAGGGCTGGCTGACGCGCTTGTTGAGGGAGAAGTAGCGATATGGCAGTAGGTCCGGGTTTCCGCCCAAGCGCACGAAGTCTTGGGGCGTCGGCGGCGATGGCCAATTGCTGCGGAGGAAGAGGCGCTGACCGGAGATCGGCCCGAGAGCCACCTGAACGCCGCGCGGGTAATTCCGCGAGGTGTTGAGCAGGACGTTCTGGAAGATCTGGTCGTAGGTGAGCGAGTATCCGCCTCGGAGCACGAGCCGGTCGCCGCCGGTGAGCCATCCCCAGAATCCGGTCCGCTCGGTCTTCGGATTCCAGGCGAAGCCGAAGCGTGGCCCCCAGTTGTTGATGTCCGGCTTCGCGTTGGAGAAGTACTGGAAGGGCGTCCCCGTATATTCGTAGCGGATCCCGAGATTGAGTGTCAGGTTGGGGGTGAGACGCAGATCGTCCTGCAAGAAGGCGCCCAGTTCGGTCAACCGGCTGGGGACATACGCTTCGCCCGCATACTGGTTGAACGTGGCGTTCTCGTCGCGCAGGAAAGCGCGCAGGTTCGGATAGGTCACTTGCCCGTCCACAATCGGCGCGAAGAAGGAGTTCAACTGCACGCGGCGGATGTCCACGCCCGCGCGCAGCGAGTGGCGTCCGAACGTGAACGTGTATTTGTTCGCGTACTGATAGATGTTGTCGGTACGGAACTGCGGGAAGTTGATGTTCCCGAGGGTGAACGCTCCGCCCACCCCACCGATGGAGAACGCTCCGAAGCGGCGGACGGTCTCCCCCAGGGGGAAGGTGATGGCCCGGCGGTTGTAGGCGAAGCGGAATTCATTCACGGCGCGCGGCGAGAAGACATGCGTGTGGACGAGCGTCAGGCTCTGATTCCGCACGGCCGTGCCGATCTCTTGTCCCCGCAGCGAGGCGGGCGTCCCCGGATCGTCGCTGTCATCGAAGAGGTAGCGACCGAAGAGCTGATCCTTCTCGCCGAAGCGGTGATCCACTCGCGCGAGGAACCGATGGAAGTTCGTCTCGTACTTGAGCGTCTCGACCAACCCTCGGTTGAAGCGGGCGAAGGGGATCAGAAGTGGAGGTTGCCCGGGAGCCGCCACGTTGACATTGAATCGCGTCGAGAAATCGTTGGCCACGGGGAAGGTGTTCGCGAGGAAATCAATGGCTTCCGGCGTGAACCCCTGAGCCGCCGCGTTCGCTCGAATCAGGTCCAGCCCCTCGCGCGTGATCGCGTTGCGCGCCGCTGATCCGATAGTGCTGCGCAGGAGGTCGAAATCATACGAGCCGAAGAAGAAGGTTTGTTCCTTTCGGATCGGACCACCGAGGGTGAATCCCCCGAGGTTCTCCACTGTCGGATTCTTCGCCGAACGCAGGGCCTGGTGTTTCGGGAGACCTTGTTGCAAGGCCCCGCGATAGACGCGCTCTTGCTGGAGCGTCAGCGCATTCAGTCCGTTGCCCGCCCACGTCCAGTGCAGCGTCCCGTGATACTCATTGGTCCCCGACTTCGTGATGACGTTGACGACAGCCCCGGAATTGCGCCCCTGCTCCGCATTGAAGTTGTTCGTCACGATCTGAAACTCGGCGACCGCCTCAGGCGGAACAGTCTGGCGGGGGATCGAAAGCGAATCGTCGTTGTTGTTGGAGCCGTCCAAATTGAAGTTGTTCGAGCGCGAGCGTCCGCCGCTTGTGGCGAAGCCGGAGCCGGGCATCCCCGGGACATTGGGGACGGTCCCCGGGACCAGCAGGGCCAGGCCCGTCAGCGTATTCCGCCCCGGCAGTTCGAAGACCTGTCGGCTCTGGATGGACTTCGCCACGCGCGCCTCGGTGCGTTCGAGGAGCTCCGCCCCTGCCGCTGTCACTTCGACGACTTCCGCGATCTCTCCCACTTGCAGTTGGACATCCACACGCGTGATCGCAACGGCGCGCACCGCGATCTTCGTGCGGATCTCCTTCTTGAACCCTGGATGCTCCACCGTGATCGTGTAGTTCTCCCCAATCGGGAGCGAGTCCGCGCGATAGAATCCCGTCTCGTTCGTCGTGAGGATGCGCGTGAGCCCCGTCTCTTCGTTCTTGATCGTGACCGTCGCCCCCTGAATCGGGTCCCCACGAGGATCGGTCACGACTCCTGAGATGGATCCCAGGATCGTTTGCGCCTTCGTCGCGCTCATCCCAAAGGCCCACGTCAAGCTCGCCATGATCACCCATGACATGACGCGCTTCATCGCACTCCCACCTCCTTTCTTGAATCTCAGCGGCCTTCGGCGAAGGCCGCCACTGCTCTTTCAAGCAAAGGGTGTGCCCAAACCCCTCGTTTCCTTTACTCCTTGCTTCTCAATGGGTTGGCTGGAGGGAGCGCGGGCGCTCGATTGGGCGAGTTTCCAGAAACTCGGAAATTCCCTCCAGGATTTTGGAAGATCCGAGGACGAGTCCTTGAAATTTTGCACGAGAAAATGGAAGCTCTCTCCTTTCAGGAGCTTGGTGGGGATCTGCTCAGAACGGGACGATGAGGTTCTCCCCCACGACGGTTCCTCTATGAGGAGACGGACAGAGAGCAGCGCGGACGACCGCGACGCGCGTGAGATCGCTTCCGGGGGGCAGCGTGACATCATCGCCGATGATGCAGTGATGCACACGCGCGCATCTCGGGATGCGGACGCGAGCCCAGAGGACGCTCTCGGTGACCTTCGCTCCTTCTTCGATGATCGTCCCAGTGCCGGCGATGAAGGATCGCCCTTCGCGACGGAGGAAGGCGAGGCTCGCGTTCAAGTAGCGTTCGAGCGTGCTCAGCTCGTACCATTGTCCCTCCGCGATATAGGCGGCGATCCGGCGTCCGCACGCTATGGCTCGCGGATAGACGTCTACAGTCGTGTGGGAGAACGCGCCGCGCGGGATGAACTCGAAGATCTCGGGCTCGACGACTTGAATGCCCGTGAAGAGCAGCGGAGCGTGATCGGTCGGCGCCTCTTCGGTCAAGGGGGGAGGCATGCCGCCGAACCGCACGATGCAGCCATCGCCATCCACTTCGACGACGCTGAAGCGCTCACGCCGAGTGTTCCTCATGAGCACGAGCGTGGCCAGAGCCGCTCGCTGCCGATGTGCCTCGCACACGGCGTGCAGGTCAATGTCGGTGATGATCTTGCCGTTGATGACCAGAAAGGTTCCGCCCTGGAGCAGATGGCGCACTTTATCCAGAGCGCCTCCGGTTCCCAGGATCTCCGGCTCCTCGGAATAGAAGACGCGCACGCCCCATCTGGAGCCATCGCCCACGATGCGGCGAATGGAATCGCCCTGATAGTGGAGATTGATGATCACGTCGGTGATGCCGTACCGCCGCAAATATTCGAGGAGATGGGCGATGATCGGCTTGTCGAGGAAGGGAACAGCGGCCTTGGCCCGATCGGCCGTCAACGGCCAGAGTCGCGTGCCCAACCCGGCAGCCAGGATCATCGCGCGCATCGGACACTCCCTCTACTCGGTCTCCGGAAAGAGCATATCCCCGAAGGGTTTGCCCCGGACTCGACAAAATTCGGCGTAGAGCGTTGGATAGCTCGCGCGAAGAAGCGGCTTCTCCTCCAGGTGAAATCGGTGGAGGAATTCCCAAATGCTTCTCTCGTCTCCCTCCAGCTCCAGGAAATTCCCCATCGGCGTTTCGTCGAACATGACCGAGAGCGCGGCTCCCGAAGGGAGCTGCACGCGATATTCAGTTCGATACTTCTGATAGCGATAGATCGGCCGCAGGCCCAGCCGTTCAAAGATCGCGAGCGCGCGCATCGGATGGGCGACTTCCGTCTCCACTTCTTCCCGCACCTTGAGCGATGGATGGGCCTGCGGTGGTCCCTTGAAGGTAATCGTCCCGCGCTCCCCCACACGACGGATGCGCAGCAAGCTCGCGGAACGCCGAAGGCGCTCGTCCTCGAAATCGAGCACCCAATTCTCCTCAAAATGGCGCGGCTTCACCACGCGCACGTCCGGTTCCGCGTGGCCATCAAGGGGGTTTCTCTCCACGGGGATCTTCACCTCGGCCTCGAGCATGGTCGCGTCCATACGCCCTTTATGCCCTCGCATTCTGCTCACCAGCGATCTGCACGCGATGAAAATACCCAAGCGGTCCTGGGAAGGCAAGAGCATCCCAAGGTCGCTCCGTGAACGGGTGCGACCTCGGGGGAGCCGAATGTTGCGATCGTTAGCTTCTCCAGTCAAAGGAGAGATGTTGCAAAATGCAACGCGGGGGCATCCGAGTGCAACCATGGGTGTTCCCCTTCCTTCGGGCAACACCTTGAATCGCCATCGTTTCTTCAAGGGGTGGGGATTTCCGCGTTCTGGTATGATGCTTGCTTGGTCACACTATGCGTCGGGGGGTGAACGTGAACGAGGCGCATTCGGAAGCCATCACTGAGATCGCGCGGCGTCACGCCGAGATCCATCGGCACTTGGCCCTCTTGGAGGATGTCCTTCGCACGATGGAAGGCGGCGCGAAAAGTGGGACGGCTTGTCGCGATTCGGCGTGCCCTCCAGGGACGGCGGTGCTTGAGGAGCTGGTCAGGTTCTTCACCCAAGAGGTGTACGATCTCCTGAGGCTCGAAGAGGAGGTATTGTTCCCGCCCGTGGGGCGGGATCTGAATGAGATCGGCGGGCCGGTCGCGGCCCTTGAGTTCGAACACGAGGAGTTGCGGCAGATGATTCGAGAGTTCGCACAGGCAGTCCTCGCATGGTCGCAGCGCGAGTCGGAGCATGCCGGCGCCGCCGATGCCGTCCTGTCAAGCGCCAGACGATTACGGGAGTTCTTGCGGGTCCACATCGAGAAGGAAGAAGCCGTGTTGTTCCGACTGATCCCCAAGATCTTCACCCGCGCTGACCGTCGGCGGGCGGCGGCGCGCCTGCGGGCGTGGTCGAAGGGAAAAGCCATCATGCTCGTGCTGCTGTGGGGGATGAGTGGTGGAGCAGGGGGAGAGGCGCGGGCGCAAGAGCGCGGGGGGGTAACAGGAGGACAGAGCCGCGCGGGATCAACGGAGCGAGGGTTCACGGTGCATGGGGAGTTGCGCCTTCGGTGGGAATGGCGAGGGGGGCAACTCTTCGGTGGCGGAGTGCGGGCGGGAGAGAAGGACGGGTATGTGCTGACGCGAGTGCGGATCGGAGTGGAAGCCCGTCCAACCCACTGGCTGCGTGTCCTGTTGCAGGGGCAGGATGCGCAGGCCGTGGGCTTTCGGGGCGAGCCCGATCCACCGCTTGTGGAGGATACGTTCGACCTGCGGCAGGCGATGGTGGAGATCTTCGATCGGAACCGGCAGGGATGGGGACTGCGACTTGGGCGGCAGGAGCTGCGCTTTGGGGATGAGCGGTTGCTGGGAGCCTTCGACTGGGGAAATACGGCGCGCAGTTTTGATGCCGTGCGATTCTTCTATGCCCGACCTCAGTATCGGGTTGATCTCTTCGCGGCCTCAGTCGTGATCATTCGGGATGGAGCGTTCAACACCCATCGAGCGGGAGAGAATCTCTACGGCCTCTACGGATCGTTTCAGAATGTGATCCCCGGTGGGGCTTTGGAGGGATATGCGCTGTGGCGGACGCGACCCCGCGTGGTGGGAGAGCGCGGCGAGCGTGGAGATGCGGATGTCTTCACGGTGGGAACGCGCTGGGCGGGGACAATATCCGCCTCGCTGGATTATCGCCTGGAGACGGCGGGACAGTGGGGGCGATGGGGGAATGACGTGGTGCGCGCCTGGGCCATGCATGCGCAACTGGGGTATCGGATAAGGCCCGCTGGCCTGAGCCCTCGCGTGCTTGTGGAGTACAACCAGGCTTCGGGAGATCGCGACCCTCAGGATGGGCGGCGTCAGACGTTCGATCAGCTCTATCCGACCAATCACGACAAGTACGGGATCGCCGATGTGGTGGGCTGGCAGAATATGCGCAACTTTCGACTGGGCATGGAGCTGAGGCTGAGGCCTCGGATCACGACGCAGGTGGATTATCATTCGTTCTGGTTGGCGAGCCCTCGCGATGCCCTCTACTCGGCTGGAGGAGCGCCGATCGCGCGCCTCCGCCCCGTTGACGGAGCAGTCCTCCCCACGCATGTGGGGCAAGAGGTGGATGTGGACGTACGAATCGCACTTCCCTACAGGGTCTCGCTTGCTGCCGGATATGCGCATCTCTTCCCCGGACGCTTCCTCACTCGTGCCGCGCCCGGGGCCAGTGTCTCCTTCGCCTACACCATGCTGAGCTACCGATTTTGAGGCATCGCCTCTGAGGAGGGGAGGTATGGCCGAGCGGAGTGAACACAGGGCAGTGGACCGATCCGAGCGCGGAGGCTCGAAGGTCACGCGCCGCGCGTTCCTCACCCTCGCGGCGCTCGCCGCCACCGAGGCCGCGTGCCGTCCGAGCCTCTCGCTCTTTCAGCCGAGCGATGAGATCGTGGATCCGTTCCAGCACTACCCGAGTCGCGATTGGGAGCGGCTGTATCGCGATGTCTACCGCTACGACAGCACGTTTCACTTCCTGTGCGCGCCCAACGATACGCACAACTGCTTGCTCAAAGCCTACGTGAAGAACAACGTCATCGTGCGCATCGGGCCGAGTTTCGGCTACGGTCGGGCGACCGATCTCTACGGGAATGCGGCCTCGGCGCGCTGGGATCCGCGGTGCTGCAATAAGGGCTTGGCTCTGTTGCGGCGCATCTACGGGCCGAGGCGGTGCCGGCAGCCGATGGTGCGGCGCGGCTTCAAGGCGTGGGTCGAGCGCGGCTTCCCGCGCGACGCTCTGGGGCGCCCGCCTCGCGAGTTGTTCCAGCGCGGCAAGGACGAGTGGATCGAGGTCTCCTGGGACGAGGCGTTCGATCTGGCCGCGCGCGCGCTCCTGAACATCGCCCGGACCTACACGGGCGAGCGCGGCGCTCGCCTCCTGCGCGCGCAAGGGTACGACGAAGCGATGATCGAAGCGATGAAGGGCGCCGGCACACAGACGCTCAAGTTCCGCGGCGGGATGCCTCTTTTGGGGACGGTGCGCATCATGGCGCTCTATCGTCTGGCCAACGCGCTGGCGCTTCTGGATGCGAAGCTGCGCAATGTCGGGCCCGATCGCGCGCTCGGCGGGCGCGGCTGGGATAGCTACTCCTGGCACACGGATCTGCCGCCAGGCCACCCCATGGTGACCGGACAGCAGACGGTCGAGTTCGATCTGTGCGACGCCGAGAACGCTCGCATGGTCATCTGCTGGGGCATGAATTGGATCTCCACGAAGATGCCCGATGCCCATTGGCTCACGGAGGCGCGGCTCAAGGGGACGAAAGTAGTCGCCGTCACGGTCGAATATTCCTCGACGTGCTCGAAGGCCGACGAGATCATCATCATTCGCCCGGGCACGGATGCGGCGCTCGCTTTGGGGATCGCGCACGTCCTCATCCGGGAGAAGCTCTACGACGAAGAGTTCATCAAGTGCTTCACCGATTTGCCCCTGCTGGTGCGCATGGATACGCTCGAGCATCTGAAGGCCTCCGACATCATCCCGAGTTACCGACCCGCTCCGCTTCGGAACAACACAAAGGTGCTGCGACCCGGCGAGAGCGCGCCGCCGCCCGTTCGCCAGGAGGCGCAGTATATCTCCGAGGGCTTGCGCGACGAATGGGGCGACTTCACCGTGTGGGACGTGAAGACGGGCAAGCCCGTCGTCATCACGCGCGATGATGTGGGCGAGCATTTCAAGAAGAAGGGCATAGACCCGGCGCTCGAAGGCGAGTTCGAGGTTCAGCTCGCAGATGGTCGGCGCGTGCGCGTGCGGCCCGTCTTCGACCTCATCAAGCAGTACGTCCTGGACAGCTTCGATCCCGATTCGGTCTCGAAGCTCACGTGGGCGCCGAAAGAGGCGATCGTCAATCTGGCGCGGGATCTGGCGCGATTTCGCGCCGGGACGCTCGTGGCCGTCGGCATGGGGCCGAATCACTTCTTCAACAACGATCTCAAGGACCGCGCGATCTTCCTCATCTGCGCGCTGACGCGCAACGTCGGCGTGCACGGCGGCAACATCGGCTCCTATGCGGGCAATTATCGTTCGGCCCTCTTCAACGGCAATCCGCAGTTCATCGCCGAGGATCCCTTCGACATCGAGCTGGATCCGGCGCAGCCGGCGCGCGTGAAGTCATACTACAAGATGGAATCGGCGCACTATTTCAACTACGGCGATCGCCCGCTGCGGATCGGCAATAAGCTCTTCACCGGGCGCACGCACCTGCCGACGCCCACGAAGGCGATGTGGTTCGCCAACTCGAATTCGATCCTCGGCAACATCAAATGGCATTACGACGTCGTGGTGAACACGCTCCCGAAGGTGGAGATGATCCTCGTGCAGGATTGGTGGTGGACGGCTTCGTGCGAGTATGCCGACATCGTCTTCCCGGTGGATTCGTGGGCCGAGTTCAAGTATCCGGACATCACGGCGTCGGTGACGAATCCCTTCCTTCAAGTCTTCCCGCGCACGCCGTTGCCGCGATTGCACAACACGCGCTCGGACATCGAGATCTGCGCGGGAGTCAGCGGGAAGCTCGCGGAGCTGACCGGGGACGCGCGGTTTGCCGATTACTGGAGGTTCGTCAAGGAGGGCCGGGTCGAAGTCTACCTGCAGCGGATCATCAATGCGAGCACGACGACGCGCGGCTACAGGATCGAAGAGCTGGAGGCGAAGGCCAAAGAGGGCATCCCGGCGCTCATCCTCACGCGCACGTATCCGAAGATCATGGGCTGGGAGCACACGAACGAGAGCAAGCCCTGGTACACGAAGACGGGACGACTCGAATACTATCGGCCCGAGCCGGAATTTCTCGAGCACGGGGAGGCGATCCCGGTCTATCGCGAGCCGGTGGATGGGACGCTGCACGAGCCGAACGTGATCGTCGCGAATCGTCCGCATCCGGCGATTCGCCCCTCGCCTCCGGAGGCCTATGGGCTCTCGCGCGAGGATCTCTCGGTCGAGGTGCGGCAGGTGCGCAACGTCGTGCGCGCGGTGGAGGAGGTCGTGCGGAGCCGCCATCCGCTCGCGCGGCGCGGCTTCACGCACGTCTACATCACGCCCAAGTATCGGCACGGCGTGCACACGACGCCCGTGGACACGGATCTGATGGCCTTGTGGTTCGGGCCGTTCGGCGATCCCTATCGGCGCGATCGGCGCAAGCCGTGGGTGGGCGAGGGCTACGTGGACATCAATCCCGAGGACGCCAAGGCGCTCGGCATCGAGGACGGCGATTACGTGTGGATTGATGGCGATCCCGAAGATCGCCCTTATCGCGGATGGCGAGCGGGGACCGAAGCGTACAAGCTCTCGCGGTGCATGCTCCGGGCGCGCTATTACCAGGGGATTCCACCGCGGATCGCGCGCTCCTGGTTCCACATGTACGCGGCCACCTATGGTTCGGTCGAGGGGCATGAGAAGAATCCCGATCATCTGGCCCGCAACCCGCGCACGGGCTATCAAGCGATGTTTCGCTACGGCAGTCACCAATCGGCGACGCGCGCCTGGCTCCGGCCCACCTTGATGACCGACAGCTTGGTGCGCAAAGACGTCTTCGGGCAGACGATCGGCAAGGGCTTCGCTCCGGACATTCACTGCACCGTGGGCGCGCCCAAAGAGTCGTTCGTCAAGATCACCAAAGCCGAGGATGGCGGCCTCGAAAAAGAGCGCCTCTGGCGGCCGGCGCGATTGGGCTTGCGCCCAACCTACGAGAGCGAAGCGATGCGCCGGTTCCTCAACGGCGAATTCGTGAGGAAGCGATGAGCGGCGTGAAGGGGTCATTTCGCGCGAACGGTGCGACGCGCTTCGCCATTTGGCCGCGCGGTGCGGGCGGCATCCGATTGCGCGTCAGGAGGTGGAAAGGAGAGGGATATGGCCAACGTCTATAACTGGCAACTCGGGCGCGACATGTCCTATCCCTACGAAGCGCCAAGACCGAAGCGGCAGTTCGCCGCCGTCTTCGACACGAACAAATGCATTGCCTGTCAGACCTGCACCATCGCCTGCAAGAACGCGTGGACTTCGGGGCATGGGCAGGAGTACATGTTCTGGAACAACGTCGAGACCAAGCCCTGGGGCTTCTATCCGCTCGGCTGGGACGTGCGATTGCTCGAGCGGCTCGGCGTGCAGGAGTGGGAGGGCGACGTCTATCGCGGCAAGACGATCTTCGAGGCGGCGCCGCCGGGCGAGGTCGCCCTGGGCATCATGCCCGAACGAGAGGATTGGTCGTATCCGAATATCGGCGAGGACGAAGTGAGCGCGCCGGTTCAGCAGGGGCAGTACATTCGCATCCCGCATCAGCCGTGGATGTTCTATCTGCAGCGCATCTGCAATCACTGCACGTATCCGGCCTGTCTGGCCGGCTGCCCGCGCAAGGCCATCTACAAGCGGCCGGAAGACGGCATCGTGCTCGTGGATCAGATTCGCTGCCGCGGCTATCAAGACTGCATCCGCGCCTGCCCCTACAAGAAGGTGATGTTCAACCAAGCCCTGGGCAAGACGCAGAAGTGCATCGGCTGCTATCCGAAGGTCGAGCAGGGCCTTCAGCCCGAATGCGTCGTCACCTGCATCGGCAAGATCCGGCTGATGGGCTTCGTGAGCACGCCGGATCGGGCGCGCGAGGATAATCCCATTGACTATCTGGTGCACGTGCGCAAGGTCGCCCTGCCCCTCTATCCGCAGTTCGGGACCGAGCCGAACGTCTATTACATCCCGCCGGTCAACGTCCCGACGAGCTTCACGACGATGCTCTTCGGCCCGCGCGCCGAGGAGGCGGTGAAGACGTATCTGAAGGCGGCGCGCGAGGGGGATCAGACGCTCATCGGGCTTTTGATGCTCTTCGGGAGCACGCCCTTCATCATCCACCGCTTCAAGGTCAAGGACGGATTCGCCTATGGGTACAACGAGCAGGGGGTGGAACTGGTGAAGGTCCCGATCAAGGAGCCCGTTCATGTGCGACCCTTCTACGATGAACGCCATCAGGTCTATCGCTTCAGCATCACGTGAGATGAGAGACGCCGAGCACCGGAGCGAACGTGCGATGAGCGAGGCCTCGATGCGGGGAGGCCTGTATCGAGTCTTCTCGCTGGCCTTCCTCTATCCCTCGCCGGAAGTGGTGGACGTTTTTCGCGATCCGGAATTGCCCGAGGTGCTCGCCGGATTCGCGACGGCTTCCACGAGCTTGGAGCTGGCGCTCGTGGAAGAGATGGCGGCGTATCTGCGCTCGGCGGAGTTCCCGGGCGACATCGCTCGGCTCGGGAGCACTTATCATGCCCTCTTTCATCTGGAGAGGGGGGTGCCGCTCTACGAGGCCATGTATCGAGGCGCGCACGAGTTCCAGTGGGTGGAGATTCTGGCCGATCTCAACGGATTCTATCGCGCGTTCGGGATGGAGCCGGCGCGCGAACGGCCCGATCACCTCAGTGTGGAGTTGGAGTTCATGTACGTGCTCGCGCTCAAGGAGATGCGCGCGCGCGATGACGACGAGCATCTTCGCGTCACGCAGGACGCCGAGCGCGCCTTCCTGCGCGATCATCTCGCCGTTTGGGTCCCGGCGCTCGCTCGCGCCGTGCGTCGTCGCGCCCGTGAGGTCGGCGCGGGCGAAGGGGGATTTTACGGTCGCATGCTCGCGTGGCTGGAGCGATTCCTCGAGCGGGAATGCGCGCGGTGGGGGGTGCCCTCAGGGACGGGGGGATTGGCGCCGATGTCATGCGACGACGCGGATGATGGGGGGGGCACATGTCCCTGGTCCGTATCCTGCGGCGATGTGTCCGCAGGGTATTCCCGGACGTTTCGCCAATGGGCGATCCCGGAAGGAGGGGCGGAGCCATGAGGAGGACGCTCGTCATCGTCGGACTCATCGGACTCGTCGTGAGTCTCTTCCTGGTCGGGTCGTATTATGCGCTCTTTCGCTATCGCACGTTTCCTCCGGCAGCCGACCAGCCGATGGAGACGCTCGACGTCCCGTATCTGGAACGGGGCGTCGAGTTGAGCGAACGGGGGGCCGAGGATCCGATCTGGCAGCAGGTTCCCAGCAAGACGTTCCCACTCGCGCCTCAAGTGACGGCCATTCCTTGGGGGAGAGCGAGCGTGCCGGAGGTCACCGTCGCGGCCTTTCATAATGGCGAGCGCATCTTCTTCCGCCTTCAGTGGCGGGATCCAACGGAGGATCGCCAACTGGGGCGCGATGTGTTCTCGGATGCGTGTGCCGTCATGCTGCCGCTGGTGGAGAATCCGCAGCCGAATACGATCATGATGGGATTCTTGGAAGGGGCGAACATCTGGGCGTGGAAGGCCGCGCGAGATGCGCAGGTGTGGGGAGGGGATTCGGCGAGGGTTCAGTCCGAGCGCCCCTATGCCGATTACTATTACCCCTTCGAACCGCGCGAAGTTTTTCCGATCACGACCGAGCCGATGCCCTCGGCCGTCGAGGACCTCGTCGCGCGCGGCGTGGGGACGCTCACCCCGCGCGCGCATCAGCGCGTGCAGGGGCGAGGATTCTGGAAGAAGGGGGTGTGGACGGTGATCCTCACGCGCGCGCTGGCCGCCGATGGAGCGGCTGACGAAGCCGCGTTGCCCGTTGGAGGAACACGCGCGGTCGCCTTCGCCGTGTGGGATGGGGCGAAGGGGGATCGCGGAGCGCGCAAATCCATCACCGGATGGGTGCGGCTGCGCGTGTGGCCGACCGAAGTCCCCGCCGGTGCTTCAGGGAGATGAGGAGGAGGGTGATGATCCGAACACTGAGACGCGTGGGCGCAGTCCTTCTCGGAGCAGGGATGATGCTCTTCCTCGCGTCCGTGGTGCTCGCCTGGTGGCCGGCTCGAGGAGAAGAACGGGCCGTCACCATCGTCGCCCGACGCTTCCATTACACGCCGAACATCGTGCGCGTCCGTCGGGGTGACGTCGTCACCATTCGTCTGGTGAGCGAAGACGTGCACCATGGGTTGTATCTGGACGGCTACGAGGTGCAGACGAGCGCTCTTCCGGGGCAGGACGGCGTCGTGCGCTTCGTGGCCGATCGGACGGGAAAATTCGCCTTCCGCTGCTCGGTCACGTGTGGTGCCTTTCATCCGTACATGATCGGGTATCTCAAGGTCGAGCCGGATTATCGGTTCTGGGGAGCGACGGGCGCCGTGCTCGCGCTCTTCGGCGCGGCGTTCGTCGCCGTCGGGACGCGCGGTTCGGGATCGTGAGGAGGACGCCGCTATGAGACGTTCGCTCGCGGAATTGTCGCCGCCGGAGGTCTTGAAGGTCGCCATCTGGATCGAGGAGCGCAACGCCCGAATCTACGAGAACTACGCGGAGATGTTCGAGTGGTATGAGCCGGACGTCGCGCAGACATTTCGGGAGATGGCGCGCGAAGAGCGCGAGCATGGCCGACGTCTGAACGCGATGTACGCGGAACGATATGGGGAGGTGACGTGCGACCTGACCGACGAGGACATTCGGGAGCTGGTCGAGGCGCCCGTCTTCGAGGATGGCGAAGCGTTCGTATATGACCGGGTGCGGCGGCGTCAGGCGCTGGAGGTCGGTCTGCTCGCCGAGCGTCGCGCCCGGGCGTTCTACACGGAGTCAGCCGAGCGCGTGGAGGAGGCCGCCTTGCGCGCGCTCTTTCGCGAACTGGCCGAGATCGAGGCCGAGCATGAAGCGTTCTTCGTGCGAGAGCTCGCCGAGGATCGCGCCGCGCCCTCGGCGGAGTCGTGAGTGAGAATCACGGCGCGGCGTCCCGGATTCGCCACTGAGGAGGTCGGGGATATGCGCGAGGGATATGTCTTGGGGCTCATTCCGGAAACGTGGCGCTTTGAGCTGACGCGGTTCCCGTGGGTCCGGCGGCTCCTCAAGAGTCGCTGGATGCCGCTCGCGCTCATCCTCTTCAACGTCTTCTTGTTCACCGTCATCCTCATGGCCGGATTCTTCGGCGGTTTGACCTCGCCGGGCAATTACAACTTCGGCATTATGATCGTGTGGATCCTCTGGTGGGTGCTCCTGATGACGGTGCTGGTGCCCGTGCTCTCGCGCTTCTGGTGCACGATGTGCCCGCTGCCGTTTCTGGGCGAGTGGCTGCAGCGGCTGCGGCTGTTCGGCGTCCGGTACGAGAGGGGACGGAATCTCTATTTCGGCTTGAACAAGCGATGGCCGAAATCGCTCTCGAACATGTGGCTCATGAACATCCTCTTTCTGGCGACGACCTTCGCTTCGGGATTCTTCACCGTGCGACCGGCGGCGACGTTCGTGCTCCTGGCGGCGATCATCGCCCTCTCGGTCGTGCTCTCGCTCATCTATCGCGCGCGGACGTTCTGCCTCTACGTGTGTCCGGTGAGCGGCTTCCAGGGGCTCTATTCGAATTTCGCGCTCACGGAGGTGCGGGTGAAGGATCCCGAGATCTGCGCCAGGCACAAGCAGAAGGGGTGCGTCGTGGGCAATGAGCGGGGATATGGCTGTCCGTGGTTGCTGCTGCCCTACGCCTTTCGCCGGAACACCTACTGCGGCATGTGCTTCGAGTGCTTGAAGACGTGCGAATACGACAACATGGCCGTCAACTTGCGCCCGCCGGGAGTGGACCTGCTCGTGGACGAGAAGCGCGGGTTGGATGAGGCGTACAAGGCGCTCATCATGCTGGGGATCGCCATCGTCTTCTTCGTGACGTTCCAGGGGCCGTGGGGGACGCTCAAAGATTGGGCGAACGCGGCGACGCTCTCCGGGTATCTGACCTTCATCGGTCTGCACGCGGGTTGGAATCTGCTCGTTCTGCCCGCGATCTTCCTCCTCTTCGTGTGGGGAGCGCGACGCGCGGCTCGTCAGTCCGTGCCGCTGAAGAAGGTCTATGTGAACTTCTCCTATGCCACGGTGCCCTTGGGATTGGCCGCGTGGATCGCCTTCAGCCTCGGCATCATCTTGCCGAATGGGAGCTACCTCCTGCATGTCCTCTCCGATCCGTTCGCGTGGGGGTGGGACCTGTTCGGGACGGCGCATTTCCCCTGGACGCCGGTGCTCACCGGGCTCATGCCGTATCTGATGATCCTGACGCTGTTGATCGGCCTGCTCTTCTCGATTGACATCGCCTTCAAGATCGCGCGGCAGACGTTCGCGGAGCCGGGGGCCGCCGTGCGCGGGGCGTTTCCGATCCTCGGCTTCTTGGGAGCTACGACCGTGGGACTGCTGTGGCTCTTCGTCGGATGAGGAGGGGAGAGCGATGAGACGGCAAGAAGCGCTCGCCGTCGCATTGGCCGTGCTGGCGACGGTCGGAACGGTCGTTGCCGCGCTCTGGTACGATCGCCATCGCGACGCCGGACGCGAGGTCATCGAGATTTTGGCCATTCAACCGAAGAACGGAAATTGGCAGCCGAATGAGATCCGATTGGAGCGAGGCCGACCCGTGCGCTTGAAGATCCGCAATGTGGAGACGGTCTCGCACGGCTTCGCGCTCCCGGACTTCGGGATCGGCGTCGCGGAGATCAAGCCCGGCGAGGTCCACGTGGTGGACTTCACGCCAGATCGCGCGGGCGTCTTCCCGTTCTACTGCACCGTGTGGTGTTCGCCCGAACACCTGGCGATGGCCGGGCGCGTGATCGTCACCGAGAGCGTCGCGCGCGCATCCTCGGATCGGTGAGCGCGCGGGCGATCCCCCCTTGCTCGCCTCTCCGAGGGCGCGCTACAATCCCCGGCGACAGCGCAAGGGGAGGCGACGGCGGTGGAGGTCGTCATCGGCTCATTGGAGAAGATCTTCCGCGATGCCGAGATCGCCGCGCGCAGCTCTGAGGCCGTGCTCATTCTGGGCGAGACGGGGGTGGGGAAGGAGGTTCTCGCCCGGTACATTCACGAGCGATCGCGCCGAAGTGCCCGTCCGTTCCTCCCCATCAATTGCGCGGCCATTCCGACGCATCTGCTCGAGAGCGAGCTGTTCGGCTACGAGCGCGGCGCCTTCACCGGCGCGACGCGGCGTCGCAAGGGGCTCTTGGAGGAGGCCGAAGGGGGAACAGTCTTTCTCGATGAAGTCGTGGAGATCCCCCCGGACGCGCAGGCGAAACTGCTGCGCGCGATCGAGACGAAGCGGGTGCGCCCTTTGGGCAGCGCGCGCGATCGTCCGATTGATGTGCGCTTCATTGCAGCCACGAACGCGGACATCAAGCAGAAGGTCGAGCGCGGGGAATTCCGCCGCGATCTCTACTATCGCCTCTCCATCTTCGTCTACGTGATCCCTCCGATCCGCGAGCGCCCGCAAGACATCCCGGCGCTCGTCCATCATTTCCTGAGCGAAGCGGGCATCTCGGTGCGACTCTCCCCGGCCGCATGGGAGCTGTTATTCTGCTATCCCTGGCCGGGGAACGTGCGGGAACTGAGGAACGCCCTCACGTATGCCCTGGCGCGAGTGGATGGCGAGGAGGTGCGACCCGAGCATTTGCCGGACCATATCCTCGCGCGATGTCCGAGACCGGAGGTCTTGCGGGAGGCGACCTTGCGCCGAAAGCTCGCCTGTTTCGAGGCGCAGCTTCTGGCTGAAGCGCTCAAGCGCCATGCCGATCTCCCCGCCGTTGCGCGGGAGTTGGGGATCGGCGTGCGCACGCTCTATCGGAAACTGCGGCGCTACGGTTTGAGCAAGCCCGAGTGACGGTCGCTTCCAGGGAGGCGGGTGCTCGGGGCCTTCATCGGCGCAGTGCTGGGGGGGCTTCCGCTGTGCCACATGTGGCACCTGGTGAGCAGAGGGGTGTGCCTGTGCTGTCGCGCGAGAAGTCGCAGAAGGGCCAGGTCTTCCTCGCCCGATGGGGAACATCGGCCTCGCGCTCGGTGACCGAAGTGACCGGGAGCATCCGGTGCGTTCTCGATCCGCGTCTCGCGCGAAGACGCGAAGTGTTTGCCGCTTCTGGAGTTGGTTCTTCTGTCGTCTCGCGGGGTGTCTCACCCGAGATCTGGGCACGCCGGTTGCAAGAAGAAATTCCGGCTATGGTGGAGAGCGCGAGCGTGCGAAAACCGCGGCGGGTGCCCGGACGAAGGCGGCCGGCGGGCGTGCTCACCCGATCGCCGCGCGCGGAGGATGTGGAGGCGATCATCGCCTTGGATGCGCGCGTGACGGGCGAAGCGAAGCCCGAGTTTTGGCGGCGCAAGCTGGGGCTGGGGAGCGCGCTCTCCGTTGGGGATGCGCCTTTGGCCCGCGTGGCCGAAGTCAACGGTCGGATCGTCGGCGTCCTGGTGGGCGAGGTGCGGAGCTGGGAATTTCATCTCCCGCCGACGGGATGGATCACGGTCCTCATGGTGGATCCGGACTATCGTCGTCAGGGGATCGGCCGGCGGCTCTTGGCCGAGGCCCTCGAACATTTTCGCGAGCGCGGTCTGCGCAGCGTGCGCACCGTGGTCGGATGGGCCGACGGCGATGTGCTCTCGTTCTTCACCGCTATGGGGTTCGATCGCGGCCCCTTCATCGAGTTGGAGAAGAACCTGTGAGGGGCCGAGCGCGCGATCACAAGGAGGAGGAGCGAGGATGACCGATGAGGTGAAGGCCATTGATTGCATGTACTACGTCGCGACGCGCGAATTCATCGAGCGCTGGAATCGCGCCAAGGAGGGGGAACTCGTCTGTCGCATGGAGCGCGCCATCGGCGGGCTTCCCGCGTACGATTCCATCGAGGAGATGATCCGGCAGATGGACGAGGCGGGCGTCGAGCGCGTCTTCATCGCGCAGTGCAAGATGTGGTCCTACTGGCGCAAGTGGATGTACATGGATACGCGACTCGAGGAGGTCCTGCAGTACACGCAGCGGTATCCGGACCGATTCGTGGGCCTGGCCGGCTACAACCCTTATCGCATCACCGAGAGTTTGCGCGAGATCGAGATCGCCGTGAGAGAATACGGCTTCCGAGGCGTCTACGTCCACATTTACGGTTTCGACATCCCGATTCATGACCGGAAGATGTACCCGCTCTACGCCAAGTGCGTGGAGCTGGACATCCCCGTCGCCCTGCAGGTCGGGCACGTCCTGGAGGCGATGCCGAGCGACTGCGGCCGGCCGATCTATCTGGATCGCGTCGCGTGCGACTTCCCCGAGTTGAAGATCATCGGGGCGCATACGGGGTGGCCTTGGGTCGAGGAGCTGATCTCAGTCTGTTACAAGTGGGAGAACGTGTGGTTGGGGATTGATGCGTGGATGCCGAAGTATCTCAAGCCGGAGCTCATTCAGTTCATCAACAGCCGTCTCGGGCAGGATCGCTGTCTATGGGGGACCAATGGTCTGCCGTGGAAGGAGAATCTTCGGCAATTGAACGAGCTGGGATTGAAGCCGGAGGCGAAGCGCAAGCTCCTGCGCGAGAACGCTCTCAAGCTCTTCAAGCTTGAGGAGGCGACGCCGCGCGCGCAGCCGGCGCCAGAAGCGGCATGAGAACCGTCGTCCAGAGAGGGGGGGGACAATGAGCGAACGCGATTTCGTGGGAAAGGTGGTGCTCGTCACGGGAGGGGCGCGCGGGATTGGCCGCGCGATCGTGCGGGCCTTCGCCGAGGCGGGGGCTGATGTCGCCCTCGCCGATATCCGACAGGAGGATGCCGAGGCGACGGCGCGCGAGATCGCCGAGGCGACCGGACGCACGATCCTCGCCGTGCCGATGGATGTGACCTCGCTCGAATCCGTGCAGCGTGGCTGCGAACAGGTGTGGCACCGGCTCGGGGCCATTGATGTCCTCGTGAATAACGCGGGATGGGATCGGATCGTCCCCTTCCTGCAGACGACGCCGGAGCTGTGGGAGAAGATCATCGCGATCAACTATCGGGGCGTCATCCACACCTGTTACGCCGTCTTGCCGCACATGGTCGCGCGTCGGCAGGGGAGCATTGTGAACATCAGCTCGGATGCGGCGCGCGTCGGCTCGCTCGGCGAGGCGATCTACGCCGGAGCGAAGGCGGCCGTCATCGCTTTCTCCAAGACGCTGGCGCGCGAGCACGCGCGCGATCAGATCCGCGTCAATGTCGTCTGTCCGGGGCCGACGGAGACGCCGCTCATCGAGGAGATGCAGCAGGATGAGTTCGCGCGGAAGATCCTCGGTGCCATGGCCGGATACATTCCGCTCAAGCGCTTGGGCCGGCCGGAGGACGTAGCGCCCCTGGTCGTCTTCCTCGCCTCGGAGGCCGCGCGGTACATCACGGGTCAGGTGATCAGCGTCAGCGGAGGCTTGACGATGGTCGGATGAGCCGTCGGGGGGATCGCGATGGAGGCGCTGATCCGCCGCTGCGAGGAGATCGTCCGAGATGTGAGCTTCCCGACCGTGCGTCGGTGGAAAGCGGAGCATCCGGGAGGACGGGCCATCGCGTATTTCCCGGTCTACGCCCCGGTGGAAGTGATCGCCGCCGCCGGCATGCTCCCAGTCGGATTGCGTGGAGCGGGGGATCGGTTGGAGATTCAACATGCGGACGCGCGATTCGGGTCCTTCATCTGCTCGATCGTGAAGACGACGTTGGAGCTGGGGTTGACAGGCCATCTCGCCCCTTTCGATGGCGTGCTCTTCTCCTCGATTTGCGATTCGGCGCGCAATCTCTGCTTCGTCCTGAAACGGAACTTCCCCGAGCTCTACGTGGACTTCCTGCATTTGCCGCACAATCCGGAATCGGCCTCCAGCCGCGCGTTCCTTCGAAGCGAATATGCGCGCTTGAAGGCGGAGCTGGAGCGTCTGGCCGGGAGGAGGATCGAGGAGGAGCGAATCCGGGAGATGATCGCGCGCTACAACGAGAATCGGCGGTTGATTCGCGCGCTCTATGAATGGCGGGCGGAGGAGCCGCATCGCATCCGCGCGTGGGAGTTATATGTGCTGGTCCGTGCCGGAGACGTTCTGCCCGTCGAGGAGCACACGGCGCTCTTGCGGGAGGCGCGCGAGGGCTTCGCCCGACGCCAGGTGAAGCCCCGCGATTCCATCCGCGTCGTCCTCGAGAGCGCCTTTTGCGAGCAACCGCCGCTGGGCGTGATTCGGCTCCTGGAGGACGCCGGCTGCTACATCGTAGATGAAGATCTCACTCTGGGACGACGCTGGTTTCGCGAGGACGTCCCCGTGAACGGGGATCCCCTGCAGGCGCTCGCCGAGAGCTATCTCGATCGCTCCGTCGCCTCGTCGGTGCGCCACGATTGGCGGTATCCGCGATTCCGCGCGCTCCTGGAGAAGGTGCGCGCGCGTCGAGCGCAGGCGGTGATCTTCCTCATCGCCAAGTTCTGCGAGCCCGCGTACTTCGATTACGTCCTCTTCAAGCGGGAGTTGGAGCGCGCGGGCGTCCCACATCTGCTCCTCGAATTCGAGGAGAAGATGTACACGTTCGAGCGTCTGCAGACCGAGGTGGAGACGTTCGTCGAATCCCTGCTCTTCGATTGAGCGAGGGGAGGACGCGATGACCGAGTATCGCGGATGGATTCATCAGCGGCAGAAGGAGCTGATGCAGCGGTGGTACGCGCGGCTGGACGAATCGGCGCGGACGGGATGGCCGCCGGCCATCTGTCTGATGATCTCGGGCAATTGTGTGGAACTGCTGGAGGCCTTCGGGATCGTGCCCATCTACCCGGAGGTGAACGCCCTGCAGTTGGCCATCCGGCATCAGTCGCTGGGACCGATCCTCGCGGCCGAGGAGTTGGGCTACGCGACGGATAATTGCGCCTATGTGAAGGCCGACATCGGGGCGTATCTGATGGGGCTGACGCCGAGCGGGGGACGGCTGCCGCGTCCGGCGCTCGTGCTGTGCAACTTCGTCGGGTGCAACACCTACATCAAGTGGTTCGAGCATGTGGCGGCGTTCCTGGACGCGCCGCTCTACGTCCTGGACGTGCCGTTTCTGCGCGGCGAGGAGCCGAGCCCGGCCGACATCGCCTACGTCGTCGCGCAGCTCAAAGAGCTGGTGCACCGGATCGAAGCCCTCACGGGATTGCGCTTCGACCTGGATCGGTTTCGCGACGCCGTGCGCTGTTCGCAACGGGTCGAGGACTTGTGGTCGCGCATCAAGCATCTGGCGCGGCGCGAGCCATCGCCCTTTGATGCCTATTTCGACGCCATCACGCTCATGGGGCCACTCTACGTCTACCGCGCGACGCCGGAGGGCGTGGAGTTCTTCGAGCGCGCCCTCGCGGAGCTGGAGGCGAAGGCCGCGCGCGGCGAGGGCGTCTACGAGTGCGAGCGCTTCCGCGTCGTCGTCGAAGGCCCCCCGCCCTATCCCTACTTCCGCGCCTTCCGCGATATGTTCGCCCGCTGGCGCGCGACGGCTGTCGCCTCCACCTATTCGACCGTGGGGGGGATTTGGGAATTCGGCTTCCGCCATGATCCGGATCGGCCGTTCGAGACGGTCGCCCTCCACATGCTCGCGCACAACCTCACGAACCGGAATTATCTCCAGCGGTACGATCAGATCCGACGCTACGTCGAGGACTGGCGCGCCGACGGCGTGATCATCCACTTCGTCAAGAGCTGTCGGTTGTTCTCGGCCGGTCAGGGCGATATGCGCGAGTACCTCACGAGGGCGCTCGGCGTGCCCACGCTCTACATCGAATCGGACTTGGAAGATCCGCGGTATTTCGCCGAGGCGCAGATTCGGAATCGCGTGGACGCCTTCTTCGAGGCACTGGAGCGACACAAGCGCGCGGGTCAGCGGAGGATCGCCGTCTGATCCCGCGCCGGGGAAGAGGTGCAGCTATGCGATGCGCGGCGGGAGTGGATGTCGGTTCGACGCAGACGAAAGCCGTGATTCTCGCCGAGGAGAGACCCTCAGCGTCCCCGCGCATTGTGGCCCGCGCCGTGGTGGATACCGGCGCCAATGTCGCGCGCGCGGCCGAATGCGCGTTCCAGGCCGCCTGTCGGGAGGCTGGGCTCGATCCCCACGAGATCGGCATGATCGTGGGGACCGGCTACGGCCGATACCGGATCGCTTTCGGTCACGCGCAGGTGACCGAGATCAGTTGCCACGCACGCGGCGCGCACTTCATCTTCCCTGAGACGCGCACGGTGATTGACATCGGTGGGCAAGACGCCAAGGTGATTCGCGTGGGTCCGGAGGGCGACGTTCGGGATTTCGTCATGAACGACAAGTGCGCGGCCGGAACGGGGCGCTTCCTCGCCAATGCCGCCGAGGTCCTGGGACTCAGTCTGGAGGAGATCGGCCCCCTCTCGCTGCGGGCAACTGACCCGGTCAAACTCACGACCGTGTGCACGGTCTTCGTCGAGTCGGACATCCTCTCCTATCTCGCCCAGGGGCGACGCCCGGAGGATATTTTGCGCGGCGTGCATCTGGCGATCGCTCGGCGGACGATCAGTCTGGCGCGGCGCATCCCAATCGAGCCCGCTGTGACGTTCACCGGCGGAGTCGCCCGTAACATCGGGATGGTGAGGGCCCTGGAAGAGATCCTCGGGCTCCCCATCCACGTGAGTCCGGAATCTCATTTCATGGGCGCGCTCGGCGCCGCGCTCTTCGCTCTGGAGCGGATGGAGCATCGCTCGGCAGGGGATCCCGCGCTGAGAGGGCGCGGCTGAGGAGGTGGAGGATATGTCGTGCATCGCGGGCATTGATATAGGCACCGGCTTCACCAAAGCCATTCTCATGGACGTCGAAGACGGAGGCGGGGACGCTCCGAAGGAGGCGCGCCTCCTCGGTCGGGGGATCACGAGGACGGGGGCGCATTTGGAAGAGGCGGCTGAGCGCGCGCTCGATCAGGCCCTGCAGGCCGCAGGGCGAGATCGGCGCGAAGTCGTCTACGTGGCGGCGACGGGATTCGGGCGTTATGCGATCGGATGGCGGGATATTCAGATCACGGAGATCACTAGCGGCGCGCGCGGCGCCGTGTGGTTCTTCCCCGGGGCAATGGCCGTACTCGACATCGGGAATCAATCCACGCGCGCCATTCGGTTGGACGCGCGCGGCAAGGTCGGCGCCTTCAAGATGAACGAGAAGTGCGCGGCCGGCTCGGGCAGCTTCCTCATGCGCGCGGCGAAGTATCTGCAGATCGAGCTGGAGGAGATCGGCGAGCTCTCGCTGCGCGCCACGCGCCCGCAGCCGATCAGCAGTGTCTGCGCCGTTCTGGCCGAGACGGAGATCATCAATCACGTGAGCGCGGGAGCCGCCATCGAGGACATCGTGCGCGGGATTCATAACTCGCTCGCCGATCGCGCCGTCCTCCTGCTGCGGCGCGTAGGGATCGGCGATGGAAGCGGTGGAAGCGTCCAGCCGGGCGCCTCTGCCGGTATCGTCTTCATCGGGGGCGTCGCTCGACAGCGCGGCATGATCGCCGCGCTCGAGGAGCGCCTCGGCCTCCCCGTGCATGTCCCTCCGGAATGCGAATTCGTCTGCGCCGTGGGGGCGGCTCTCCTCGGCCTCCACCGATGGCGAAGGCTCCACGCCGCGTCAGAGCGCGCCTCGGCGTGAGCGTGCGGCCGAGTTCGCGCGTATCTTGCGTCGAATCGCCCTCCTTTGCTATCATGCGTGCCGTCACGTCGAGGATGGGGTATGTACCTTTGATCCGACAAGAGGGGCGATGTTCTCTTCACACCTGGAGGGGTGTCCCAGATTTCCAGCGAGGAGGGTGATCGGCCATGCGGAGCAAAATCCTCTCGATCTTCATCGTCGGTATCGCCGTCGTCGCCTTCGTGCGGAGTCCGGCGACGCGAAGCGCGAGCCTCCTGGTCGTAGACGATGACGGTCAAGCCACGGCGGCGAATTGCGACGCCTCGGCACCGGCCTACATGAGCATCCAAACGGCCATTGGAGCGGCTGCTTCGGGCGATACGATTCTCGTCTGTCCGGGCGTGTATGTCGAGCAGGTGACGATTAACACGAACAACCTGACCGTGCGCTCCTTCGACGGTTCGGCCGTTGATCATACGCCCGATACCGTCATTCGGCCCACCGAGCTCACACCGGCCGCCGTTCGCATCACAGGCGATGGCGTGACCTTCCAAGGATTCGTCGTCGAGGACGTGACGGGAAGTGGCCATGCTCATGCGCATCGAGGCATTTTCGTTCAGGGGGATGACGTCCGGGTGTCCAACAATCTCGTGAGAGGTCGGGGGGTGACGACGCAGAGCGATTCGGGGATCCTTGTGCGAGGGGGAGGTGTCGGAAACGGCGTGGCCGAGGATGACGTCATCGAGGGCAATTGGGTCGTCAATGTTCACAACAACGGGATTCTCGTTGTGAGCGTTGCGAGCAACAATGCGGCTTCAGGCACGATCGTTCGTCGCAACCGGGTGCGGGAGATCATGGGGAACGGGATCACGGCCGATCGCGTGCCGAACGCGATCGTCGCAGGCAATACGGTGGAGGACTGTGAGGTCGGCCTCTTCTTGAAGTCCATTGCCGCTCTTCCGGCGACGGGGTCTGCCTTCCACTGCAATAACGTCGCGAATAATGAGATCGGGGCGACGGTGGACGGGCCCATCGTCATGGATGCGCGATACAACTGGTGGGGCGATGTGCGCGGGCCGTCGGGCATTGGCTTCGGCAGTGGCGATCCCGTGGCCGAAGGGGTGGCGTTCGCACCCTGGCTGATTGCTCCTTCCATTGGTCCGCAGTGCGAGGCCGTAGCGGCCACGTTGAGCGGAGAAGCGCCGGCGATCGCGAGCATCTCCTTCGTCGCCTCTCTCCAGGTCGCTCTCGCCGATCAGGGGATTGCCCAGCCCGAGCCTCATCTCGGCCTGGTCGTCGCTGATTTCGAGAACGACCAGCTCGTCGTCTATCTCGGGCGTGGCGACGGGACGTTCCGTCGGTTCAAGAGCTATACGGTTGGGGATGGCCCCGTGGTGCTCGCCGTCGGCGATGTGAATCGGGACGGGCGGACGGATGTGATCGTGGCGAATCTGTTGTCCGATAGTCTCTCTCTCGCTTACGGGAATGGCGATGGGACGTTCGGGCGGATCGTTCACCTCCCCGTGATCGGGAAGCGTCCGCGCTCGGTCGTCGTGGGCGATTTCGATCGGGACGGTTTTTTGGATGTCGCCGTCGCGAATAGCGAATCCAACGACATTGCGCTTTTCTTCGGGCGGGCTGATGGGCAACTGGCACAAGCGCGGACGGTGCCGATTCTGAGCGGAGAGAGGCCGAGCGCTCTCGTGGCGGTCGATTTCAATCGGGACGGCGCGCTCGATCTCGTCGTCGCCAATGCGCTTTCCGACAATGTCGTCCTGCTCGCTGGCGATGGGCACGGGAGATTCGCGGATATCGGGGCGTTGGCCGTGCAGGAGGGACCGCTAGCTCTCGCCGTTGCCGATTTCGACGGAGATGGATGGGTGGACGTGGCCTCGGCGAACGCGAACGCCGGAAGTGTATCGTTGCTGCTCTCTCGCGGGCAGCGAGGGCGATTCCTCCGTCAGGACGTTCATGTGGGGTCAGCACCTCTGTCCATGGCGAGTGGGACGTTCGTCGGGAACGTCGCCGGAGTCGCCATCGTGAGCGTCGCCGAGGGCACGGTGTCTCTGGTCATGATGAAGGACTCGCGCGCGTTTGCTCCCTTTGCGCTGCTACGCGCGATGGCCGATCCCGTCTCGATCGCCCACGGAGATTTCAATAACGATGGGTTGCTCGACATCGCCGTCCTGGGAGCCACGCGGCGCGATCCGGTGGCGCTTGTGAACGTTGGGGGCGGGCGCTTCCAGCTCAGGAGATGATGGGCTCTCATCGTCGGCGCGTGGGCAGGGCGCGATTTCCAAGCGAGCGTGCCAGAGGCACTTCACGCCGGCATCCTTTGCCGGGCGGCCGCGCCTAGCGGAAAGAGAAGCTTTGGAGGGCAAGCTCTCGCTGAATGAGCGTCGTGCAGGGCCGAGCGGAGCCGGTGATATAAATGAGTCCGGCTCGACCAATCGTGAGGAGGCGCTCGGGATCAAGCGCATGGTGGAGACGATAGGTCTCCCCTGTGGCCAGGGCGACGTCGGCGCGCAGGACCGGAGCGTCCGGATCCGATTCATCAAGGGCGATCGCGATCGCGATCGGGACGAAGCGTCGCGCAGAGGGGATCACCTTCACGGTCAGGAGTTCAAGCCCGGACTCCGATCGCTGGAGCAGTCCGATGGTCGAATAGCTTTGCCGCGCGGGCGCCTCCACATCGGGGATGAAGTCGGGATCGAGAACCGTGAGGTCGCCGATGAAGGCCCCGTACCAGGCATCGCCCGTATCGCGAATCGTGGCGATGAACAGCTCGTTCGCTACTGCTGTGATGACATCGGCTTCGCGCAGGCACACAAATCCACCCGTGAGTAGCGGCAGCTTTCCCCCGATCGTCGCGTTGTTGAACTGGAAGAGCGCCGTCGCCTCACGCGTCCGTTCGATCGAGCGAGCCGGCTGCAAATGTTGGCGGTTGCGCATGGGATCGGCGTCGAAGCCATTGATGAAGATGAAGCCTCGTCCGTTCTGAGCGCTCGGTCCGACGCCCCAGGCCGGTCGGGCGAGTTCGATCCAACCCGGCCAACAGTTCTTGCACGACGTCGTGAAAGTCACCGTGTGTACATCCGTCTGCGCCCATGGGGCTATGGGGAGGGACACGAGGATCACGGCTCCTGAGATCGCCGGCCACAGCATGCGCTTGCGCATGATCACCTCCGCGTTCGCTTGAGAGCATAACAGCTCCGCGAGATCGAGCAATCGGTCGAAGAGCGGATTTCCGCCAGACGAACGCCGTATCTTCGAGGGGAGCCGAAGAGGATCGCGCCCGTGTGCGCATCATGCTCCGCATGCGCCTCCGTCTCCACTCGCCGGCCATCTCACACTTCCGCGCGAAGCGGCCTCGTGTAGGCTAAGGGATTTTCGTGGATGAGTCAAGCGGGATTTTCCACTCATCGCGCGAGGAATGCGCGCAGAGCAATCTCCCGCTGCACGAGGCTCGCGCAGGGGGCGCCATTGCCGACCAGATACACGACGCCCGCTCGTCCGGCCGGGCGCACTTCCTCCGGCTCCAGGTGGGCGCGGACTTCGGTGATTCCTCCACTCTTGGTGTGAAATGTGGCCGCCAGCAGCGACCCCGTCGGCGTTTCTTCAAGAACCAGTCGGACTTCGATGGGCGAAAACCGCGTGATCTGCGGGATCACCCGCAGGGCTCGGAGGCGCAATTCGGCCCCCGCCTTTTCGAGAAGCCCAACCGCCGTGTACAGATCCGCCCGTTCCGGCTGCGGCGCGAACTCTGGGTCCAGAAGCGTGAGGTCTCCCACAAACGCCCCGTACCAGTTCTCGCCGTCGTCGCGCAGAGTCAGAATGAACAGCTCGTCCGTCACGAAGGCCACGACGTGAGACGGTGGGAGGCAGGAGAAGGTTCCGTCGGTCAGGACCAATCGTCCCCCGATGGCGGCATTGTTGAATTGGAACTGGGCCACGATCTCCGTCGGGGCCTCGACCCTGCTGAAGTGCAAGTGCGACCGATTCCGCCAGGGATCATTGAAGCTGCCGTTCACAAACAGAAAGGCCAACCCATTCTGCGTCTGGGGGCCGACCCCGCGGAGTGGGCGGAAGAGCTCGCTCCAATCCGGCCAGCAATGGGAACATCGTCCGGTGAAGCGCGCCGCGACATACTCGTCGGAAGATTGCGCGCTGGCCATGTGGCCCGGGATCGGCGCCAGGACGAGAAGGAGAAGAAGCACAGCGCCTCGTGTCCCTGCGGCGATGCCAGATAAGCGTCTCATCACTGATCCCTCCCTCTCCCCGCGTGAGGCAAACGATATGCCGGGATCGAGGGTGGGGGATCACGAGGTTAATGGGTGGAATGAGCGCGCGTTCCCGAATGAGGGGCGATTGCGGGGGACTCTCGCCGTTTCACTCTTGAAAAGATCGTTTCGCGCCTCGCGCGCGCTCATCGGCCGAGCAGAAGGGGGAGTTCCTCGTAGCTCGTTCGGGAGCGCGAACGTTCGCGATGGCGCTCGAGCGCCAGCTCGATCAGGCGATCAATGAGCTGGCTGTAGGGGAGACCGCTCGCTTCCCAGAGTTTCGGATACATGCTGATCTCGGTGAAGCCGGGCATGGTGTTGATCTCGTTGATGATGATGCGATCGGTGCCGCGCTCCAGGAAGAAGTCCACGCGGGCCAGTCCCGAGCCCTCGATCGTCTGAAACGCGCGAATGGCCAGGCGCTGGAACTCTCGAACCAGGCGTTTGGGCAGCTTGGCCGGGATGATGAGCTGGGCGGCGTCGTTGATGTACTTGTCCGCGTAGTCGTAGAATTCGGCTCCCGGGATGATCTCCCCGGGCACGCTGGCGATCGGATCCTCATTGCCGAGGACGCTGACTTCGATCTCGCGGCAGGTGATCGCCTCCTCGATCATGATCTTGACATCGTACTTGGCGGCCAGGGCGATCGCATCCGCCAGATCGCGGCTCCTTTTGACTTTCGAGATGCCGACCGAGGAGCCGAGGCTCGCGGGTTTCACGAAACAGGGGAGGCCGATCTCCCGCAGCGCGCGGCGCAGGATCGAGCGGGGCGAGCGCTCCCATTCCGTTCGTCGAACGGCGATGAAGCGGACGACCGGCAATCCGGCCGCGCGAAAGAGTCGCTTCATGACGTCCTTGTCCATGCCGAGCGCCGAGGCCAGAACGCCACAGCCGACGTAGGGGACGTTCGCCATCTCGAAGAGCCCTTGAATCGTCCCATCCTCTCCATACGGGCCATGAAGGACGGGGAAGAAGACGTCCACCTTCTCTTGCCGAATCGCGCGCAGCTCCCCGTCGAAACGCACCAGGGCGGCCGTCGTGGGATCGGGCAGCAGCGCGACCGGCTGCGCGAGATCGCGCAAGACATCCTGTGGGAGGAGCTTCGTGGAATCCACCGGAGAGAGCCATCGGCCCTCCTTCGTGATGGCGATGGGGATGATCTCGTACTTGCTCTTGTCCATCGCGCGGATGATCGAGGCCGCCGATCGCAGGGAGACCTCGTGCTCTCCGGAGCGGCCACCGAAGATCACGGCCACACGTAGTTTCGTCATCGCCGTCCCGCCTCCATCGTCTTGGAAGTATACACGCTCGCGCGCGTTGCTTTCCACAGCGAGAGGCGCGCGCATCCCCCCTCACAGAATGCGCTTGCCGAAAGCGGAGAGGGCGAGCTCGACGGCGAATTCCGCCGTATGGTTGCGGACGTCGAGGACGGGATTGACCTCCACGATCTCCAGCGAGAGGAGCTTCTGCGAATCGGCGATCATCTCCATGGCCAGATGGCCCTCGCGGTACGTCGCGCCACCCGGCACCGGAGTGCCCACGCCCGGCGCATAGAAAGGATCGAAGAAGTCCATATCGAGGCTGACGTGAAATCCCGCGGTCCCGCGCGACGCGATCTCCAGGGCGCGCTCCATGACCCCGCGCATGCCCAGTTCATCCAGTTCGCGCATGGTGAAGACCGTCACGCCACTGCGCCGCACGTTCTCCCGTTCGAGGGCATCCACGTCGCGCACGCCAATGAGGACGCAATGGTGCGGATCGAGCTTCGGGCGGAAGCCTTTCAGATCGGTCAGCTCGGGCACGCCCAGCCCGAGCGAGACGGCATAGGGCATCCCGTGAATGTTGCCCGAGGGCGTCGTCTCCGGCGTGTTCATATCGGCGTGCGCGTCGAACCACAGGACGCCGATCTTCTCCCCGCGCCGACGATAGTGCGCCGCCAGCCCGGCGATCGTCCCGATGGAGATGGACTGATCGCCGCCGAGCACCAGAGGGATCGCTCCTTCCGCGGCGATCTCCTCGACGCGATCGGCCAAGAGGCGATTGACGTCCGCGACTTCGGCCAGATATTTCGCGCGCGGGTCGGCAACGCGCAAGACCTCCGGGATGTTGACGGGAATATTCCCGAGGTCCTCCACCGTATAGCCGAGTTGGGCCAGACGCGATTGCAAACCCGCAATACGTAAGGCCGACGGGCCCATGTCCACCCCACGGCGATTCGCGCCGAGATCCATCGGGACGCCGATGATCTTGATCGGTCGTCTCATCCTTCGACACCTTTCCACGCGCGCACGAGCGAGAGGATGGGGAACCCGCCGAAGCGCGGGCGCTCCAGGCCGCGGATGAAGACTTGCGCGAAGCCGGCCTGCTGCAGCAGCTCGGCCAAATGATCAGCCGTATAGAAGACCGCGGCCGCCTCCTCCGGGTCTCGACGGATGTAGCGGTAGAAGGCTCGCCGAACGCTCACAAAAAGCCGATCGCGCGGCGTGCCGGACAAGAGGCGCTCGGTGAGGACGAGCCGGCCGCGCTCGGCGAGCACGCGATGGGCCTCGCGCGCGAACTCTGAGAGATGGAGATGGCGTACCCCCGCCGCGCAGTTGATCACATCGAACTGACGGTCTTCAAACGGCAGCTGAGCCGGTGTGGCCACGCGCCACTCGATCTTGCTCTCGACGGCGAGGCCGAAGCGTCGCGCCTCGGCGCGCAGACGCTCCATCTGCTCTTCACTGAAGCTGAGACAAACGATCTTCCCTCCCGGCTCGACCATGCGGAGCAGATGCAAGGCCATGCTGGACGCCCTCCACGCGATGTCGAGCACGCGCGCGCCGGGTCGGATGTCGGCCATCTCCAGAAAGCGAACCCACCAGGTGCGAAAGGCCGCTCCGGAAGAGAGATCACCTCCTCCCTGCAGAGGGTCCTCGCGCGTCATCGCCTTCACGTGAGGCCGGGTGAGGTCAGGCATTGCTTCTCCTCAAGGAGTGCCAGAAGGCACGCGGCGGCTGATCTCCCGCACGGCGTCTTCCGCCGACTGGACCGGGACAATGGCCGTGAGGTCTTTCGGCCGAAAGGCCAGATGTTCGAGGAAGTCCGCCACGATCGGCTCCCAGCAGGCGCCGAGCAAGATCAAGGGCTTGTTCGCGCTCACCTGATCCAAAAGCGCCAAGTTCCAAAAGAGCGCGACCTCGGCGAGCGTCCCGATCCCTCCGCGCAAGGCGATGAATCCCTGCGCCAGTTCGTTGACGACCTTCAAGCGCTCCAGCAAATCGCGCGTGCGAATCTCGCGCGAGAGATAGGGATTCGGCGGATCCGGGAAGATCTCGACCGTGACCCCCAAGGATTCCCCTCCCGCGAGCCGGGCTCCCCGATTGGCGGCCTCCATGACCCCCGCATATCCGCCCGTGCAGACGATGTAGCCGGCCTCGGCCAGACGCCGGCCCAACCGCTCGGCCTCTTGATATTCCCAGTCCTGAGGGGAGCATCGCGAGCCTCCGAAGATGGAGATGACGGGACGGCTCATGGCGCGCTCCTTCAGGGCTTCAAGCGGTAGAGCATGCGGGGGAAGGGAATGGCCTCGCGCACATGCTCCAGTCCGCAAATCCACGCCACCGTGCGCTCGATCCCCAGTCCGAAACCGGAATGGGGAACGGAGCCATACCGCCGGAGGTCGAGATACCAATCGAAGGCCTCCTCCGGGAGGCGATGCTCACGGATACGCTCGCGCAAAAGCTCCAGCGACGCGATCCGCTGCCCTCCGCCGATGATCTCCCCGTACCCCTCCGGAGCGAGTACGTCCACGCTGAGCGCGAGCTCCGGGCGCTCCGGATCCGGTTCCATGTAGAAAGCCTTCACGGTTGCCGGATACCGATGGATCATCACCGGCTTGTCGAAGTGTTCGGAGAGATAGGTCTCATGGGGCGAGCCGAAATCATCCCCCCAGGAGAACTCGAAGCCACCCTCTCGGAGGCGCTCGACGGCCTCGTCGTACCGCAGTCGCGGGAACGGGGGGCGCACGTTCTCCAATCGAGAGAGGTCGCGCTCGAGCAACTCCAGCTCCGCGCGCCGCCGCTCCAGCACGCGCTCGACGATGAAGGTCACCAGCCGTTCGGCCAGGTCCATGATGTCTTCCAGCGTCGCATAGGCGACCTCCGGCTCGACCATCCAGAACTCCGTCAGATGGCGTCGCGTCTTCGATCGCTCCGCTCGGAACGTGGGACCGAAGCAGTAGACCTTCCCGAAGGCCATGCAGGCAGCCTCCATGTAGAGCTGGCCCGATTGCGTGAGATAGGCTTTCTGGTCCTCGAAGTAGTTGACCTCAAAGAGCGTGGTCGTCCCTTCGCAGGCGGCCGGCGTGAAGATCGGCGCATCACAGAGGACGAAGCCGTTCGAGTCGAAGAAGTCGCGAATGGCGCGAATCACCTCGTGCCGAACCCGCAGCACGGCATGCGGTCGGCGCGAGCGCAGCCAGAGATGCCGATGATCGAGGAGGAATTCGATCCCGTGATCCTTCTTGCCGAGCGGATAGGGCTCGGCGACGCTGACGATCTCCGCATCGTGAATCTCGATCTCATATCCGCCGGGCGCGCGCTTCTCCTCGCGCACCGTCCCGCGCACGATGAGCGACGACTCCTGCGGCAGGTGATCCAAAGCCTCCCAGACCCGCTCCGGGACGTTCGTCTTGAGGACGACACCCTGGATGATCCCAGAGCCGTCCCGGATCTGCGGGAACATGATCTTGCCGCTGGAGCGCTTGTTGTAGAGCCATCCCTTCAGGATGACTTCCTGGCCCACGTAGTGGGCGATCTCACTCACATAGACATGCCTCATCGTTTCTCCCCCCTCGCCTGAGACCTCAACGCTCATAATCCTATCGCATATGGCGCAGCTCAATCCAGATGCTTCCACCGCATGAGAATGAGAGCGGCGATCCCCAGGCCGATCGCCGCGCGGATGAGATGATCCACGATCTGGAGGCCCTTCGAGAGGGCGAGGTCCGTATACAGAGCCAAGGCGCTGAGCGCGATGAGCGTGAGAAGCGCCACAACCGCAGCCCATCGGCGCGAACGCCAGAGTCCGACGGCCGACGCCAGTTGGGCGAAGCCCACCAGAGCGAATCCGAGCTGCGGTTTCATGGGCAGGCCATACGCATCGGCGAAGACTCCACCGAGCAGATTCAGCATTCCATAAACGCCCTGAATGGCGGCCACGAGTCTCAAGATCTCCATCGTCGTTCCCCACGGATCAGGTTTCGAGAGTGCCTGTGCGACAGGCTGGGCAATCGTAGCGCAAGTCTCTCGGTTCGCCAAGCTCGGCGCGTTCTCCAAAGCCGGTGCGGATAGGCGAGCGGGGAGAGGCTCGCTGTAGTCTGGAACACACCTGGCGGTTGCGCGCGTCGAGCCCCGTCCTTGCGCCGGCCACCGGCGCAAAGAAACAGGCTTGACAGACAGACAGACAGACAGTATACTTGGGGCTGCCTGAAAATCTCATATAAGGAGGTAAATGCCATGGGCGAAAGGCTGACACGGTTCGCTCCCTGGACCCTTTTGGCGATAACGCTGGCTCTTGTGGGAGTGTGGGTCTCCGCTCCCGCGTGGGCGCAAGACGACGAGGCAGCTCCAAAGTGTAACTGTTACTATCCCGCCACGGGCGAGTACGGGGTGATCAGGGGAGGAGATTGTCGGGTCGTCAACTGCTGGATCCCTACTCTCCTTGACTGAGCGACACGGAGAACCAAACGGCGGGATCATCAGATGGGGGAGCGTGGGAGAAACGCTCCCCTTCTTCGGGCCTTCCTGAGGAAACGAATGGGCGTCGCCGTGATCGGAGGGCTTATATCGAGCCCATCCTGGGAGGAGCCGATGTTTCGGACAAAGCGACGTGCTTGCTTCGTCCAACGGAGACGATGGGCCGGACGGCTACGGTCTCATGACGAGAGGAGGAGCGTATGTGCGGAAGGGGTGTGTATTGTCTTGCTCTGCTCGCTTTTCTCATGACCGGCGTGGCCTCGACTCTCTGGAGCGAGGGTCGGACGAGTCCACAGCGGGAAGAGCCATCGAATCCGCGAGAGGCGGCTCTTGAGACGCTCTCCTTGTTGCTCGATGAAATGCGTGACATCGAGCGGCAGGAACAACGCCTGGAACTCATCGTTCGGATCGCCGAGATCCTCGGAAGCGAGAATCCGGAGAGGGCCCAGTGGCTTCTCACCCGTGCCTTTGAGGAGACGCTCAAACTGGAGGAGGGTGGGGCGAAGGACGACCAATGGAGGGAAAAGCGGAGCGCTCTGCAGAGGCGGATCATCAGCCGCGTCGCGCAGCACGATGAGGAATTGGCTAAGAGATTGCTCAATGAGCTTCATGAGAGGTTGGCTTCTGCCGAGACGACGTCGTCCGCCCAGGTCAGTTATGTACAGTTCGCGCGAGGGTTGATCGAGGACCATCCGGATTTGGCCAGCTATATGGCGAGGAGAAGGATGAGGAGTCTCCTCAGTTGGGAGGGTCTGCTGTTTCTCCTCGATCTGCGGGAGAGAGCGCGCGCGCAGGCCGATCTCCTTTTCCTCGATTTGACTTCCCGGATCGCGAGCCAGGGAGCGGGGGATGTGAACGAACTCCTTCTGCTTTACGCGTACGTCTTCTCGCCCGCACTCCCCCTGCAGTTGACGGGGGAGGGGCCTCAGATGTTCTCTCTGCCGGGGTATCGGCGTGGCACCGTTGATTCGGAGATGGCCGTGAAGTTCCTTCAGAGCGTGATCCCTCCGCTGTTGGCTCCAGAACGATATGCCGGCCGAGGGCCGCTGTGGGGTCCTCGTGGAGATTTCTTCTTCCTCAGCGTGATCTTGCCCCACTGTCATCGCTTTCTTCCGGCTCTCGCCGATGAACTCGAACGGCAACGGAACCTGCTCGCCGCCCTCTTCCCTCAGGGGGAACGGTCATCGTTAGAGAGCGCTGCGTCACGGTCTCCTTCTTCGCTCACGCCGCAGCCGGATGGGGGCGAGAACCTCGTGGAGAAAGCCGAAAAAGCGACGGACCCGAAAGTGCGGGATCGCCTCTTCTTCCTCGCCCTCAACCGCGCCCTTCGGGAGGGGGATTTCGAGCGAGCCTTTGAGATCGCGGAGAAGATCTCACGCGAACAACGCGAGGAGGTTCTCTCTTTCGTTCACTACCTTGTGGCCGAGCGGGCGATCCGTGCGGGACATCTCGCCGAGGCTCTGGAGCATGTGCGTCGGCCGATGAAGCCCCCCTTGAAGGCGTATCTGCTGGCCGTGATCGCTCATCGTCAGTTCTCATCTGGCGATCCGTCCGAGGCGATGAGATTGCTCATCGAAGCAGAGCAGATCACCCGAAAGTTGGAACCGGATCGCGTGAAGGCGTCTCTTCTGCTGGGCCTGGCGGCTCTCCATGGCCTCATGAACAGTCCTTCTGCCTTCCTGGCGCTGCAGGAGGCGGTGGAGGCGATCAATCGGGCGAAGGACTTCGATGGGGAGGTATCGCTGGGGAATCTCATCACGATCGGCGATTTCTCGTTCGCCTACGAAGTTGATACGCGCCTGTTCTCTTTCGAACTCCCATTTTCACTCCTCGGCGCGCGAGATTTCTATGGCACGATGGCTCTCGCGCGATCGCTCACCCATCCGGTCCTGCGAGCAAGGGCAGTGATCGCCGCTTGCGAAGGGGCCTTAAAAGGTCGGCCGACATCCGGAAGGGCTGAGGCTCGTATCGGTGATGGGGATGAGGATTCGCTTCTCTCAAGATCTCAACTTGGCGATCGCATGCTCAGCAGCATTCCTGGCGCTCCTTTTCTCGGTCGTCTTGTTGCGAGAGAACCTGAGATTGCGGACTGAGCTTGAGCAGGCCAGGGGTGGATTATCCGGACCCGCGAGGGCTTTGGTGGGGGATCGGGTTCCTTCGTTTCAGGCCGTGACGCTCGAAGGTCGGGAGGTTCTCGCTCCCGGTGGAAAGGGATGTGTGTTGTTGTTTTTCTCGCCGAAGTGCCGAGCCTGTGAGGAACAATTCCCCCTCTGGGAGCGATTGTCTGGCGAAATCAATCGGGAGTGTTGGGACATCCTCGGGGTCTCCTTAGATCCTCTCCAAGAGACGGCTGCATGGGCTCAAGGCCATGCTCGGGGCTTCGAGATCATCTCCCTTCCAGATCAAACCCTCTGGAGGGCCTATCGCGTTACGGCGATTCCTCAGGTCGTCGTGGTCTCGCCTCACGGGATCATCTTGTGGGTCCACTCCGGTGCTCTCCGAGAAGACGAGCCGACCTACTCCGCGCTGCTTTCCATCGTGAGACAGTGTCGCGAGAGTAACCAAGGGTATGAAAGGGGACCGAGCGTCGGTCGGCACCGCCCGTGAGAAACAGGCTTGACAGACAGACAGTATACTTGAGGCCGTCGAGGTGGTGCGAAACGACCGTGAGGAGGTTGATGCCATGCACCTGACGCGAGAGTTTCTCCGACGCGGCGTGGCCATCGGGGTGATCCTGGTGGCTGTCAATCCCCCCATTTTCCCCTGCAGGCCGATATGGTCCCGAGGAACGCACCCGTTCCGAAACATCACGATCTTGCTCTGATGGTTGCAGAACCACATCAGGTCCCCTTTGGGGGATCGCCCGCTTTTGCAGATTTACAAAGCGATCGCCTTCCCCCCTTACCGGGCCAGATATGGGCCGCTGAGGTTCGCCATGCCCTGGGCGAGCGTCTCGTGTACCTGATCAACTATCGCCCGGAACAAGGGTGGGTCAGGGCCTTCCTCTTCGATCCAGTGCGGAATAGGCTTCACAAGCTTTGGGAGGTAGCGACTCTGGGGGCGAACCGAAGGGCGGCGATCATTGTCGTCGCCGAAGAGGTTCTCGTTTTGTCCTTTGACCATCCCTGGCTCATCATCAACGGACAGACCACAAGATTACGACGGATGCCGCGGGCGAATGAGCCTGCGATCACCATTCCATCTTACCAGACTCAGATCGGCTTCATCTTAGATGATGAGGGAGGCTTGCTGGGTGAGCTTTGTTGTGTGGCGTGTTGTGCGGTACACTGTGCCCTTCTGGTTCCGTGCTCTTTGGATGAATTGTGTTGCAATCGGACGTGTGGGCCACCATGTTTCTGCGACTTTGCCTGTTGCTTCGCGCGGGCCCCGCGTTGCTTCTGACAGTGAGGATCTGAAGTGAGTCCACGGGCGCATCGCATCATTGGATACGGCTTGTTCGTAGCCTCGGTGGTGCTTGGAGTGCACGGGTGGATTTCCCTGTGGGGGGATAGGAGACTCCCCGTATCCTGGCCCACCGTGTTCTTCTTCATCGTCTCCGCTGCCGTGCAACTGTTAGCGTGGGGACTTATCGGGTTCTTGCTGAGCCGTCTCCATCGCGCGAAGCCAGCGATTCCCGGCCGCACCGTCTTCGGCCTTTTGCTCGCACTGGTCTTCGGGAATTTGCTGTATGGGTTCACCCCGGCTGCTGTTGCCGGCGTCCACTTTGTGCTCGCCATCCTAATCGTGAACCTCTTCCGGCAGTTCAAGCTGTCCTGAGTTCCGATCCGGGATTTTGTTGACTTCGTACGCCCTCGTGAGCAGAAGCAAATTCCGGCGCTTGAAGGTTCGCCTCGAATGGCAGGATACGGTATTGGGGGGAGTGAGCGGGACATGAGGTGGAGATCAAGCGGCGGATGGGATTTTTTCTGGAGGAAGCGCCGTTGTTGCGGCAAGTACGAGTAGGAGATGTATTGAGGGTCGAGAGCCGAGAGAGACTGAGGCGAACCTGGCGTCGGATTCGGGGACGATATGTGGAGCAGCCTCGACTCGATTTTCGAGAGTGGGTGGCTGTGGAGTACGAGGAGGGTGGAGAATGGGTTCAGATGGTGACGGATCGGTGGGAGGAGGGGATGGAAGATCGGGTGAGGGAAGCGGGGCTTGTGGAGATCGAGGTGGAGACGCTCAGTCTGGAGGAGATCTACGGCTACGTCCTGAGGGAGACGGATCAAGAGCGCTAGGGGACGCGAGGTTCTCCCTGCCCGGAACGCGGGCAGGGAGATGCAAGTCGCACAAGGGGTGCGAGGCTCTCCATGTCCGGGACACTCCGGGACCTGTCCCGGCGGCCGCTGGAAATGGCGGCCAGTCTGCTCGTGCAGGACCTTCCCCAGTCACCTCCTCAGCTAAAGAAGAGGCTTGACAGACAGACAGACAGACAGACAGTATACTTGAGGCCGTCGAGGTGGTGCGAAACGACCGTGAGGAGGTTGATGCCATGCACCTGACGCGAGAGTTTCTCCGACGCGGCGTGGCCATCGGGGTGATCCTGGCGGCTCTGATCAGCTTCCCGATTGGGAAGCCATCTCATGCTGGCTCTTGCCTAGGAGGGCAGAGCTGCACATATCGAGTTGAGATCGAGCCGATATCCGAGAGCTGCTTCGATCTCACCATGACCGAGTTTTGCGGCTCGATCCTCGGCCCATACTTCTGTATGATGACGTGCTGGGCGACGTTTTGCGTCTATTCGAGCAGTTGGCTGTACACAGGGGGATGTCTCGGCCCGGCGTGCCTAGAGGGGTGAAATCGAGGTGGTTGCAAGGACGCCTCGATCAAGACCGAATTCCTTTGACGGAGGTGAGATATGCTGCGTGAGGGCCTTCTCCATCGCCGAAGGTGGGTCATCGGGCTTGGCCTCGCCGGTAGCTTCCTTTTGGCTCTTCTTCCGGCTCAGGCTCAGGAGGTACCCGTACGAACCTTTCGGAGGAGCGGCGAGCTGTTGTCCAAGCGAGTTGAGGTCAAGGCCGCAGAAGCAGTCCGTCTCGTGTGCGAGGGCATGGCCGAGGATGATCTGATCGTCATCCGAAGTCGAGGGAAGGACGTGCGGATCGTCGGCGGTGTCTATCGCGGCGCGCCATTCCGGAGAGAAACTCAAGGCTCTCAGCCCTTCTCCCTATTCCCTTTGCTGTCGTACGCCCCCTTGCCGGAAGATGCCCTTGAGGTTCATGGAGCTGAGATCGTGTTCCGGCGTCCGCTCGCCTTACGGGGAGTCGTCTTTCTGGACGTCTCAATGCCGGAGGGGGCCCGGGTGCAATGGGTGGTGAATGGCCGTGCGATCCTTGATGCCTCAGTGAGCGAGCCCCTCTCGTTCTCGGGCGGTCGGCTCGGGATCGGATCCCGAACGGTTGCGGAGACGGCCGTGCGGGCAGTGTTTCGGGACTGGATGGAGGACGGAGTCGCTCCGCTTTCGGAGGGAGAGTATGTCGTGTCTTGGCGTCGTCTGACGGTGCGCAGAAAGGTGGAGCTGGGGATCACAGCCGGAGAGGTGCGACGCGTGATCCTGGGAATTGATGAGGCTGGTCGAGTCGTTCGGGCGCTCGCTTTCACCGATGACGGGCGGCGCGACGCAGAAGTGGAGGCACGGGTGCGGCAGTGGGAGTTCGAGCCGTTTCTCATTGACGGCCGAGCCGTTCGCGTCGTCACCATGCTCACGCTCCGATAGATAGGGCCTCGGCTCGGGCTCGAGCCGCTGCCTACATCGGATGATCCCTGTGGGGGGAGCGGACAGAGACTGAGCGCTCGTCTCCTCACATCGCGGCGTCTGCCAACGGGAGAACGGATCAAGGCCGTCTTCGGCGTTCATCTCGGCTTCTCAGGGAGCACGCACTCCCCCGGTTCGTTGACCGCATGGCGTGGTGTGCGGATCGTCGTCCTCGGCGAGGAGGGACAAGAGGCTCTCTCGTTCTCTGAGGATGTCATTGAGGCCTTGGAGGGCTCGCGTGTGTGGATGTCGCGCTCGCCGAGGGATAGAATTATGGCTCGGTGCGTGAGCCAGTCCGAAGCTGGGGAGGGATATGCCGGTGGCCTCGGATGTCATCGTCGTGGGGAGCATCAACGCCGATCTGGTCATTCGCGTGCCGCGCCTGCCGCGACCTGGAGAGACCGTCTCCGGGTACAACTTCAAGGTATTTGGCGGCGGGAAGGGCGCCAATCAGGCGCTGGCCGTGGCGCGCTTGGGGGGAAAGGTGCGGCTCATCGGGAATGTAGGGACGGATGATTTCGGCGCGATGGTCATCAAGGGCCTCGCCAGCGGGGGGGTCAATGTCTCCCTCGTCGAATGGATCCCTGATGTACACACGGGCGTCGCTCTGATCATGGTGGACGAATCAGGAGAGAATGCCATCGCGACGGCCCCCGGTGCGAATCGCCACTGGGCGACGCGAGGGGCCCCTTATTTTCGAAACCTCTTTCAGACATGTCATCCCCACACGACGGTGATCCTGCAGTTGGAGATCCCCCTGGAGATCGTCGAGGCCGTCACGGCAGCCGCCCGCGATTATGGATTGCGGGTGATCTTGAATCCGGCTCCTGCCCGCGCGCTCGACGATGAGCTGCTGCGGCGCGCCGATGTGATCACCCCGAATCGGCACGAGGCGTCGGAGCTGAGTCGCATGAAGATCACCGATCTGGAGAGCGCGCGGGAAGCGGCACGCGCGTTACTCAATCGGGGCGTCGGCTGCGTCGTCGTCACATTGGGCGGGGAGGGAGCCGTGATCGCCACGCGCGCCGGGATCTTCCACGCCGCGCCCTTCGAGGTGAAAGCTGTGGATTGTACGGCAGCCGGCGATGCCTTCACCGGAGGTCTGGCCGTCGCCTTGAGCGAAGGCTTGGACCTCTTCTCCGCCGTGAAGTTCGCCAACGCCTGTGGGGCCATCGCCGTCACTAAGGAGGGCGCGCAGCCCTCGATGCCCACGCGCGCCGAGGTCGAAGAGCTGCTTCGCACGCAATCTCCGCCCATTCGCCGAATCTGAATCGGGCTCTTACGTGACCGGAGGACAGAGCCGCAGGGTGAGGGGGGTGAACCGGTGCCCATCCGTCAACGCTTCGGCGCGCACTCGCCCAGATGGTTCCGCAACATCGCTAGGAGGGCATGCTGTAGGCGCTTTGTGAGCGAACGCGCGCGGTGTGCTATAATCTCGCCACACCCTTGGCGCGGAGGGGGTGGGATGCCACGACGCAGGAATCGGCGTTTTGAAACGCCCGGCATCGAAGACTTCCGCCACGACGCCGCTCGGCGGGGGAACAACCCGCCCGCGGGCCTTGCCCTCACCGACGAAGTGCGCGAACCAAAAGCAACTCCCTATGCCTACGATCCGCACCTGGACCCGCCACTGAGCTTCGATGGACGGAGAGTGCGCGGCGACCTGGCCGGAGTTATCGAGCGGGAGCCGGCCGCCCAAACTCTTGAAGAGGCCGAAGCGGCTCTGGCCGTCCTCAAGATCCTCGTCTGGGCGGGCAAGGGGGAGCACACCGGTTTTGAATAGGAGGCAAAAGGGATGACATTTAAGACGGTTCACCGGATCTACATCGGCAACGCCCGACGGATGGAGGAAGTGCCGGACGAGTCCGTCCATTGTGTGATCACCTCGCCGCCGTATGTGACCACCTACATGCACGAGGGGCAGGCGTTCGACTACAAGCCCTACCGGGAGATGGTCCGGGACGTCTTCCGGGAGGTCTGGCGGGTTCTCGTGCCGGACGGGCGGTTCTGTCTCAACGTGGCCGACATCCGCACCAAGTACTTCTACGCCGGGGAGGACAACGGCCTCTATCGGGTGCCGCTCTCCAGCGATCTTCTCATGCTCTGCCATGAGCTGGGCTTCCGGCTTCTGGACGTCTTCATCTGGAACAAGGGGTTCAACCGCAACTTCGGCGGCCCCCTCCTCGGCTCCTACCCCTACCCGGCCACCCTCTACAACAACGTCTACTTCGAGTACATCTTCATCCTCAAGAAGCCGGGCAAGCGCCGGGTCGACCCCGAGGCCAAGGAGAAGAGCAAGCTCTCCCGCGAGGAGTGGAAGGAGTACGTCCAGCGCATCTGGCGGATCGAGACGGAGACGGAGTGGTTCCAGGGGCACGAGGCGGTCTTCCCGGTGGAGGTCCCCAAGCGGCTCATCCGCATGTACTCGTTCGTGGGGGACACCGTGCTCGACCCCTTCCTGGGCTCGGGGACCACGACGCTGGCGGCGATGCAGCTGGGGCGCAACAGCATCGGCTACGAGATCAACGAGGAGCTGATCCCGGTGATCAAGCGGCGGCTAGGGCTCGATCAGCCGTCCCTCCCCCTGTCGTTGCTGCCCGAAGAAGCCGAAGCCGAGGTCGACGTCAAGATCGAGTTCGCCCGCTTCCGCGAGCGGGAAGCGATGGAGTAGCGTCCATGCCTCCTCCACAGGGTCGTCTTACGCTGGAGGAGTTCCTCGAGCAGATCGAGCGCATCCCCGCCGAGTGGCTGAACGCCGTAGGGCAGAGGGTGGTCGAGGCCATCCCCCGCGTGATCGAGAGGATCGGCGATCGGGCTGTCGATCGAGCCCTCGTCGAGGAGCTGCTCCGGGAGGAGCCTTATGCCCTCGACGTCTTCCGCCTCTTCCTCGACCTCTCGCAGGACGTGCTGGCCAACGAGGTCAACGCAAGGGGAATCCGGGGGGATTTCGGCTCGATCCGCCGGAAGTGCTCTCAACACCCGCACGCGGCGGAGATCGCCGAGGTCCTGGTCGATCTGGGGGTCTTAGATACGATCGAGGCCCATCGCGCCCGGGAGTGGACGCTTGCCGACGTCTTGATCGAGCGCTACAAGCAGACGCGGGGGCGGGCGGTTCGGGCGCAGAGGCGCGGCGCGGCCCTGGAGGAGGCCGTCGAGGAGCTGCTTCAAGAGCTGCAGGAGGAGATCGGGCTCACCTACGACAAGGGCCGGAACTTCGTCGGCCGCTCGGGGCGGGAGGCCAAGGCCGACTTCATGATTCCTTCGTATCAGGAGCCTCAAATCATCATTGAGGCCAAGGGCTACGAGGCCACGGGGAGCAAGCTCACCGACGTGCTGGGGGACGTCCTCAAGATCCTGCAGGCCAAGGACCCGCAGACCCGCTTCTTCTTCGTCACCGACGGCATTGGGTGGTATCGCCGTCTGAGCGACCTTAAGAAGCTCGTGGAGCACCATCACCGTGGGGAGATCGAGATGATCTACACGCGCAGGACGCTGCCTCAGCTGAAGGAGGAAATCCGACGGTTCATGGCTAATGATTTGTGAATCTTTGGATCCAATGGAAAGGCACAACTGTCTGGGTTTCTCGGCAGGGTCTACAGGTGCAAAGCGCTCAGGGTTTCGCAGGCCTTTTTCCCCGGCGACCCGGACGCCTGGGAAAAACTCCAGCGGGCGCTCCGGGCGCAGATTGACCCGGAGGTCTTTGAAAAGATGCGTGGCACCACTTCTTTCCCCTTCCAGCCCGGCACCCATAGACGGCTTGCAGTGAAGGTGATTGACTTTCGGGGGAATGAAGTGGTAAGGGTGATGGTCGTCAGCGAATAGTAGGAGGGAGGGGTATATGGAAACCTTGTTGTTGGCGAGCACCTTTGTCATTGGAACAGGGCTTGGTGCGTTTATAGCCTGTCTTTTATTCCGTGCAAAATACGCGGCCCTTCAAGCACAATTCCAAGCTGTTGAGCAAGACCGACACGAAAAAGATCAACGGCTTCAACGGACTGAAGCTGAATTACGCGATGTGCTAGATGTAAAAGCTCGTGCTGAGCAAGAGGCAAAGCGCGTCCCGGAGCTTGAACGACAGTTGTCTGAGCTCAAAGAAGAGAGAACCAGGCTCGCAGCCGAAGTTGCTGAACTGAAGAAGGAACGCGAGGCCGACAAGGAGAAAATTCAGTGGATAGAAGTGGCCAGCGAACGTTTACGTGACACTTTTCAGTCTTTAGCCACTCAGGCTCTTCAGAGTAATGCTGATGAATTCCTCAAACGCGCTCGAGAGCAGTTAAACACTCTACTAACCCAAGTGCAGACCAGCTGGCACACACACAAGGCAGAAATGAAACTTATGATCGAACCGTTACAAGAGCACGTAAACAAGCTGGGCCAGCATGTCCGGGAATTGGAGCAAAAGCGCGAAGGAGCATATGAGGGCTTGCGAGAGCAATTGCGCCAACTCGTACAAACCCACCAGCAGCTCCAAACAACCACCGCGAACTTAGTCCAAGCCTTAAAGTCACCCGTCATTCGTGGCAAATGGGGCCAGTACCAACTTCGGCGGATTGTTGAAATGGCAGGCCTGACGAAGCATGTGGACTTTGAAGAGCAAGTGGGCGCGGGTGAGGGTCGTCCGGACATGATTATCCACCTTCCGAACAAAGGCATTTTGCCGGTGGATGCCAAAACGCCGATGCAAGCCTATCTCGAAGCCATGGAAGCCACTGATGACGGCATACGGACGGCCAAGCTGAAAGAACATGCAAAAGTAATGCGCGATAGGGTACGCGAGTTAGGGCAACGACACTATTGGCAGCATTTTGAGCGGGCACCAGAGTTTGTCGTCATGTTCGTGCCCAATGATGCCTGCTTGAGTGCCGCCTTTGAACATGACCAGGATTTGTTCTCGTTCGCCTTTGAGCAACGCGTCCTCCTCGTAACACCCGTCACGTTGCTCGCGCTATTAAAAGCCGTCGCCTATGGCTGGCAGCAACAGCAGATTGCCGAGAACGCTCGTCAGATAGCAAAGCAAGGTAAAGAGTTATACAACAGGCTAACAAAGTTTGTGGAGCATCTGCAAGAGACTGGCAGGAATCTGGATGCGGCAGTGAAAGCTTACAACAAGGCTGTGGGTTCATTGGAGGGTCGTCTAATCCCTGCCGCCAGAAGGTTTAAAGAGTTGGGCGCAGCCACTGAAGAGCTGCCATCTCTATCTTCCATTGAGCAGCAAGCTAGATTACCTGCTACCGGTGAAGCACAAGAAGAGGGACCCAATGATTCCTAATGGGCTGATTCACACCCGTAGACCCAGACTAGACAGAAAGGGTTGGTGGAGATATACAGCACCGTCTCGTTTCCATTCAAACCCGGCGGGCACGGGCGCATTGTCGTAAAGGTGATTGACTTTCGGGGGAATGAGGTGGTGCGGATGGTGAGTCTCGACAGGCGATGCACGGGATGAAGCCCATTCGCCTTTCGCGCCATGCACAGGAAAGACTTTGTGACCGGGGTGCGACGGAGGACGAAGTCGCCGAGGCCATCCGGACGGCGCCCTGGGCCCCGGCAGGAGCGCAGCGCTTTGAATGCCAGAAGGATTTTCCCTATGGCTCGGAATGGAATGGCCGGTTCTACGCCACAAAACGAGTGCGTCCGATTTTCGTGGAAGAGCCCAACGAGATTGTGGTCATCCCCGTCTATGTGTACTATCTCTGAGGAGGTGCAGTGTCATGCGCATAACCTACGATAGTGAAGTGGATGCCCTTTACATCCGCTTCCTGGAGACGACGGTAACTACGCAGCATGTGGCTGAGGGGATCTCCATAGACTACGCGGCCGACGGTCGGATTGCAGGCATTGAGATTCTGGATGCCCGCAAGCGTTTGGGTGACCCAGAGGTGTTCCGCCGGGTTGTTCTCGAAGGCATTGCGCTGTCGGGCTCTCCGCACGGGTGAAGGCATGCGTTCCCTTTCAGCCCGGCGAGCACGGGCGGATAGCGATGAGGGTGATTGATTTTCGGGGGAATGAGGTGGTGCGGGTGATGCCGTTGGGTGACGCGGCATACAGACTGGAGGAGATGGGATACGATGAAAACAAGGAGCGCTGATCACACATTGTTCGGCATGCGACTGCGCTCTGAGTTAGAGGATTTCCTCCGTGACACCAACCCATGGTGGCAAGGCAAGCCTATGCGCCCTCTCCCACCCTTTCGCCGCTGGTTGTTTGAGCACACGTTGCAACGTCTCAAAGATGGGCTAGCACCTGTGACCGTGCTCCGTGGTCCACGTCAGGTGGGGAAAACGACACTCCAGGAACAAATCATTCACCATCTCCTCAATGAGGAGCGTTTTGATCCCCGGCGTATTTTTCGCCTGCAGTTTGATGAAATTCCCTCCCTCAAGGGTCTGGCTGACCCTATCCTTACTCTGTGTCGGTGGTTTGAAAACCGAATTCTTGGGGGCTCTTTCAACGAATGGGCGCACCAAGGGCAGCCCGTATTCTTGTTCTTTGACGAAGTGCAAAATCTATCCGATTGGGCACCGCAGGTGAAAGCCTTGGTGGACCATCATGCCGTCCGGGTGCTGCTTACGGGCAGTTCGGCGCTGCGCATTGAATACGGGCGTGATAGCCTGGCAGGGAGAATTTCTACGCTCGAGTTGGGTACTTTGCTTCTGCGCGAGATCGCCGCGATGCGGGGCTTCGGAGAGATTAAGCCTTTGTTGCCGCTCAACGGGTTACAACATCTCAAGGACCGGCAGTTCTGGGAAGAACTGCGCCGCCTGGGCATCCAGAATCGGACGGTCCGTGACCAGGCATTTGCTGCCTTTTCCGAGCGCGGAGGGTATCCTATTGCCCAGATACGCACGGATCGCCCTTGGGAAGAAATTGCCGATCAACTTAACGAAACGGTCATTCGTCGGGTCATTCAGCATGATCTGCGCATTGGAGAACGCGGGCGCAAGCGCGACCAGAACTTGCTGGAAGAAATCTTTCGCCTTTGCTGCCGCTACGCAGGTCAAGCACCAGGACAATCTATTTTTACCCAGGAACTCCGTAGAGCTTTATCGGCCAATGTAGGCTGGCAACGCGTCCTCGCTAATCTGCGTTTCCTGAACGACACCTTACTGATTCGTCTGGTACACCCCTTAGAATTACGGCTGAAGCGGCGCAAGGGACATCCCAAAATTAGTCTATGCGATCATTCCCTACGCGCCAGTTGGCTTCAGGGGGTCGTTCCCATCACGGTGGATGGTTTGCGCGCGGCTCCACACCTCCACGATTTAGCCGGTCATCTTGCTGAGAGCATTGTAGGCTATTTCTTGGGTACCATTCCCGGACTGGACCTGGCCTGGTTCCCGGAACGCGGAGCAGAGCCAGAGGTTGATTTCGTTCTAACGGTGGGTGAGCACCGAATACCGCTGGAGGTTAAATATCGCCTGCGAATAGACGAGCATCGGGATACGCTAGGTCTGCGAGCATTTCTTGAGAAGACAGTTTACAACGCACCGTTTGGCATCCTCATAACACTCGCTGACAATGTAATAGTACACGACCCACGAATCATCACTTTACCATTGTCATCACTTCTTCTCATGAGGTAGGTGGCAATCACCATGCTCGTAGACAATCCCATCCTCAACTCGCCCTTTGAAGAGCCCACGCGCTACTTGGCTTACGGAGAGGGGCAGCCGGTCTTGAGAGAAGGTCAGTGCCTGGCAGGCTACGATGAAAGCCCATATCTGGAGCTTGGATCTCAATTCGAGCCATAATGAGACCGTACGCAGGAAAGAGGACGCACGATGCTTGAAGCCCTCATCCGCCAACTGCCGCCGGAATTGCAGCAGGAGGTTGCCGATTTCGTGGAGTTCTTGTTGCAGAAACGAGCGCGGAAGGCGGCAAAGCCGCTGCGTCAGGATTGGGCCGGCGCCTTGAAGGAGTACCGGGACCAATACACGGCTCTGGACCTCCAAAGGAAGGCGCTGGAGTGGAGGGGCGTTTGAAGCCATGTATCTCGTGGACACAAACGTGTGGCTTGAGCGTTTCCTGGAATAAGCAAAGGCGGAAGAGGTGCGAGAGTTCTTAGACCGGACACCTCCCGATCCATTGTGCCTCTGGTACTGTAGTCTCGGCCGCCGTCACCCTTGCGGCCCTGTTCGCCTTCAGGTACGTGAAGAGGCGCATGATGGGCGTGCGGCCCGCTCGGCCTGGCAGACGGCCTTAACGGCAGTGTTGCCGCCAGTGCCGCCTTTGGGTTGCTAGGTTGATAAAGGCAAATGTGGAGCACACGCGAGATGCGAAAGCCGCCACCTGTGTTCCCGTCCCAGGCTGCGCCACCTTACTGGAGTCTCTCCGTAGGCGAGCTCCTGACGATGCTGCAAACATCCCTCACTGGTCTCACGACGGATGAAGCCCGCCGGCGGCTGGCTCAGTTTGGTCCCAACGCCCTGGAAGCACGCGAGCGGGCGACTGCGCTCAAGGTCTTTCTGCGCCAGTTCAGTAGCCCGATCGTGGTCATCCTCCTTGGCGCCACGGTCCTTTCGGCCCTGCTAGCGGATTACACCGACGCCCTCATCATCCTGGCCATCGTGCTGGCCAGCGCCATCCTTAGTTTTGTGCAGGAGTACTCGGCCGGCAATGCCGTGGCACGGCTGCAACAGCAGTTGAGCGTTACAGCCACCGTCTTGCGGGACGGCCGGCAGCAGGAAATTCCTGCCGCCGAGGTTGTGCCCGGCGACATCATCCTGCTTTCGGCCGGTGACCTCGTGCCGGCCGACGGCGTGGTGCTGGAAGCGCGCGACTTTTTCGTCAACCAGGCCGTGCTCACCGGTGAAACCTTTCCGGCGGAGAAGCATCCCGGCACGGTTCCGGAGAAGGCCTCGCTCGCCGAGCGGACGAACATGATCTTCATGGGCACCATCGTGCATAGCGGTATAGCCAGGGTTCTCATTGTGGCCACCGGGCGCCGCACGGCCTTTGGACAGATCGCCCATCGCCTCCGGGTGCGGCCGCCGGAAACCGAGTTCGAGCGCGGGGTGCGACGGCTTGGGTACCTGCTCAGCGAGGTAATGTTCGTCCTAGTGTTGGTCATCTTCGCGGTGAACGTGCTGCTCGACAAGCCGGTGCTGGACTCCCTTCTCTTCTCGGTGGCCCTGGCTGTGGGTCTTACGCCCCAGCTCTTGCCTGCCATCATCAGCATCAACCTGTCCCGGGGTGCACAGGCCATGGCGCGACAGGGAGTCATCGTGCGCCGCCTGGTGGCCATTGAGAACTTCGGCAGCATGGACGTTCTCTGCACAGACAAGACGGGGACCCTCACCGTCGGCGTGGTGCAGCTGGACGCGGCGCTGGATGTGGCGGGGAACCCGTCGGCGGACGTGCTGTGCTATGCTTACATCAACGCCCGCTTGCAGACCGGCCTGCGCAACCCGCTGGACGAGGCGATCCTCAAGCAGGCGGGTATGGAAACGGCCAGTGTCGAGAAAGTGGACGAAATCCCCTACGACTTCGTGCGCAAGCGGCTGACCGTGGTGGTGCGCGAGTCGGGCGCTCCGGCGCCGCTGCTGATCACCAAAGGTGCCCTGGCGCAGGTGCTGGCGGCCTGCACCAAGGTGGCGGTGGACGGGCAGGTGGTGCCCCTTAGCGAAAGCCACCGTCAGGAGATCGAGCGGCGCTTTGCCGCCTGGAGCGAGCAAGGCTACCGGGTGCTGGGCGTGGCCGTGCGGCCGGTGCCGGAACCGAAGGACACCTACACCCGCGACGACGAGCGGGAGATGACCTTCGTCGGCTTTCTGCTCTTCTTCGACCCGCCTAAAGAAGACGTTGGCGAAGTGCTGGCCGACCTGGCTGCGCTGGGCGTGAAGGTGAAGATCATCACCGGCGACAACTGCCTGGTGGCCCGCCACGTGGCCGAGACGGTGGGCTTGCCCGTGCGGGGCATCCTTACCGGCGCGGACCTGGACGCCATGCACGACGAGGCCCTGTGGCGGGCTGTGGAGGAGACGACCATCTTCGCCGAGGTAGACCCCAACCAGAAGGAGCGCATCATCCACGCGCTGCAGAAGATGGGCCACGTGGTGGGCTACATGGGCGACGGCATCAATGATGCGCCGCCGCTTCACGCCGCGGATGTGGGCATCTCGGTGGACACGGCGGTGGATGTGGCTAAGGACGCGGCCGACTTGGTCCTATTACGCCGGGACCTTACCGTTTTGCACCAGGGCATTGTGGAAGGGCGGCGCACCTTTGCCAACACGCTCAAATACGTCTTCATGGCCACCAGCGCCAACTTCGGCAATATGTTCAGCATGGCGGGCGCCTCGCTTCTCTTACCTTTTCTCCCCATGCTGCCCAAGCAGATTCTCCTCATCAACTTCCTCACCGACCTGCCTGAGCTGACAATTGCCACCGACGCGGTGGACGAGGAGCGGATCGCCCGACCTCGACGCTGGGATGTGGGCTTCATCCGCCGCTTCATGCTGGTCTTCGGTCCCCTCAGTTCGGTGTTCGACTACGCCACCTTTGGCGTGCTGCTGTGGATCGCCGGCGCCGACCAGGCCCTCTTCCACACCGGCTGGTTTGTAGAGTCGGTGCTTTCGGCCGGCCTAGTCGTTTTTGCCCTGCGGACGCGTTTGCCGATCAGGCGCAGCCGACCGGGAAGAGCCCTGCTCTTCACGAGCCTTGCAGTGGGGATAGTTACAGTATTGCTGCCCTACATCCCGGTTGTGGCCCTTTTCGGCTTCCGTCCGCTTCCGTCGGAAGTTCTGGGGCTTGTTTTTCTGATTGTGCTCGCGTATTTGCTGGCTGCCGAGCTGCTGAAACGGCGGTTTTATCGCAGGTCTGCTCGAATCCCGATGTCCGGAAAGGGAGGATGAAGCGAGCCACCCCGACTGCCTCTTGGAGCCTGATCCACGGCAGCCCGGTTCGTTTTGCTCAGTGGCGCGGTCGGAGAATGCATATCGTTTGGGGAGATCGGGGATAAATTTCCAAACGGCTGCTTTCGAGAGTTGCCTTGCTGGAGCACGTTGAACTGTGGATTGCGCATTCTGCTAATGGCGGGCGTTTTCGGCGTACCCGTTCCTGATGAGACCCTGATCACCTTCATCGGTTTTCTGGTCGGCCAGGGAAAGTTGCATGTGGCGCCGGTATGGCTGGCGGCTGTACTGGGATCGTGCATAGGGATCACGATCAGCTATGTCGTAGGGCGGCTTTTCGGCACTGCGGCGGTCCGGTGCTGGGGGCGCTATCTGCATCTGACGCCGGAGCGCACGCAGTGCGTCGAAGCCTGGTTTCAGCGCAGAGGGAAATGGCTCCTCGCTGGCGGGTACTTCGTGCCGGGGTTCCGTCACGTCACGGCCATTGTGGCTGGCACCTCGGGTCTGCCGGTGGGCACCTTCATGCGTTTTGCCTACGCCGGGGCCGCCCTGTGGGTCAGCGCATTCATGACCTTGGGTTACGTGGTAGGGGAAGACTGGCAGCAAATTCTGTCCACCATTCAACGCCACCTGTTCCTTTCCTCCGTTCTATTCGGAGGGGCTTTGATACTTGCCGGTTCCATATTCTGGCTGGGGCATCGTAAGCGGAGCTGAGCTCCTCGCCCTGAGCGATTTCCACTTTCGTTAGAATAACGCCGTCCGGCAAGATGGTTGACGTCCTGTGCAGGGGGAATGAACGCTTCCTTTTTGTGGCAAACCTCTAAACTACACGACAAGAATTCTGAGCAACAGGCAAGCAGCCTGATCCATGGCACGAAGGCTGCTTGTTGCTCGGCCCGATGGAGCAGGACACCCGCAGATCATATCGGGAGGTCAGGTGCATCCTGCGCGCGTTCAAGTAGAGAGGCGCGATTGTAGGGGCTGAAAGAAGCCGGCCAGGCCTCGATCCGAGGGAGCGCGAAACATCAAAGAAACGCACGAGTTTTCACACCGAGGGGCGATGGTGGTGGACCGGAGGAGATTCGAACTCCCGACCTCCAGAGTGCGATTCTGGCGCTCTCCCAACTGAGCTACCGGCCCACCATCGTAGCATTAGGTTATCGAATAGTTCGCGCGTGTGTCAAGAGCGTAGCCGTTCTCAGGGCGACTCCTCAACGTGCACATTTTGCGCGCCGGATACACGCGTGGCCTCCGCCGACGTGTCTCTCGCGCGCATGATGGGCATTGCCCCTATTCGCCCGGTGAGAGATCCGGGCGGTGTTGACTGGGAGGTGATCTTCGGAACGCCCCTTGGGGTGATGCGGATGCACGCGGGATGCGCAGGCCTCCCTCTGATCCCAGGAGAGAGCGGCACCGGTGAAACATCACGCGGTTGAAGGGGGGTGAGACGAACAGAGCCCATCGGCGAGCCGCATTCGCACCGATCCTCCTCGGTCACTGCCGCCTTCGCAACATGCCGTCTTGCCCACTGAGCCAGATTTCCACGCGCTCTCCCGTGGCATCAAGCAGTACCGTATCCAGATGTCGGTCGCCGTTGAAGTCCCTCACCGCAATGGCTGCTGGAGGTGTCGCGGTGAACAACCGCTGGTGCAAGTACGGCACGCCACGTTCACTGATCCGATACACCCAAACCTCCGGGACGACGGCGCTCGCACACACGATACCCGTTCCATCAAGCCCCCATGGTCCCAGGCCGATTCCAATAGGCCGTTCTACCGTTGGCACCGTCGCCGTCACATGGGGCCGTATCGCGCGTCCATCCCGGGACACATCCTCGATCCTCACCGTTGAGAGACTGGATTCCCCATGGTTCGCTGTGATCACTTCCATTCTCCCATCTCGATCCACGTCGCCAATGATCAGCGATATGGGATTCGCCCCCACGATGGTTTCTCCTGCTAAGCTGAGTTCACCGTCTTCGCGCCCGACAAGGACCGTCACACTGTGCGATCCCCAATTGGCCACCACCACATCGAGTCGTCCGTCCCCGGTGACGTCAGCTACGGCGAGGGCGATCGGTTGTTTCCCCACGTTGAAGCGACGTCCGACTGTAAACGTCCCATCTCCACGCCCTTTGAAAACCTGAACCTGCCCGGTGTCCCAGTAGGCCAGCACGAGGTCTAATCGCCCATCTCGATCCAGGTCCCCTAACGCCAGAGCCCGAGGTCGCCCAGGCACAGGTATCGTCCTCACGGGCTTGAAGGTTCCGTCCCCTCGTCCATGTAAAACCGTGACGCTCTGTCCCACAAAGTTCGCTGTCACCGCATCCGTCGCCCCATCTCCCGTCAGATCCCCAACCGCTATCGCAACAGGTCCTGACCCTACAGTCATCGTCTGTCCTCGTGTGAGGGTCCCATCTTCGCCGCTCAGCAAGACGCGGACTCGATTTCTGATCGGATCTGTCGCAAGTAGCCCTTGTTCCGCCCGGTCATTGCTCATAGTGATCGTTGTGGGGCGGAATGGGAGAGCCACCAACGCTGGACTCACCACGAGCGTTTCCACACTGCTGCTGTTGTTCCTGATCTGCGGGTCTGGGGAGGACGCGGACACGCGCGCAGAGTTCATGAGAACATCGGCCACAAAAGGCGCTCGCACCTCAAGGTGAAGCGGAGGAGAAGATGCCCCAGCCGGGAGCGAGGGGAGAGCGCATATGATTTCGGTACCGATCACCACGCATCCCCATCCGGAACCAGAAACGAGACTCAGGGTTGTGCCTTCTGGGAGAACGTCCCTCACTTCAATGGACATGGCGTCGGCTGGACCCGAGTTGCGAATTTCAATCCTGTAGGACAGTGTCTGCCCGATGACGATCGGGTTCGAAGAGACGCTCTTTCTGATACTGAGATCGGCTATGCTGCGCTCAAACCGCGCTGCGCAAACCCTGTCGCTATTCATCACGACTATCGTCGTTGAGCTTGTACCTGAGCACGCTCCTCCCCATGTGATGAAGGATGAACCTGGAGCGGGCGTCGCCGTGAGGGTTACGGACGTCCCTTCAGGATAAAGCTCACTGCAGTCGGGACCGCATGAGACCCCTGTCGGGGTACTCACGACTGTCCCCGTGCCCGTCCCAGTCTTCGATATTGTGAGGGTGAATCGCCTGGCCTCATATGCGCCAGCGTCGCAGCCGCCTCCCGTAGGTTGGGGGCGTGCAATTCCTCGTTGGTCCTCACCCACGGATGTTCCAAACGCATCCGCGCAGTCAACGGCTGCATCTAGGGCGGCACTCCCAGATTGAAGGGCGTGCGTCCACGTCAGACCTCCGTTGTTCTGCAAGGGGCCGAGGTTGATGCTTGGGGTTCCGGTTCCCCCCAAGCAGGTCCCATCGTCATCCAGGTTCCCACCGAGGGGGGTAAGAGGGCCGACGCAGTTTCCACAAGGGGAGTTTCCAGCGACGATTGAGTTTTTGACCCGCGTGGTGCCGACGCCGGTCGTTTTAATCCCTCCGCCTCCGGCGTCTGCTGAATTATAGGCGACCGTCACGAAGCTGAGGGTCAGTTCCCCTCCGCTCAGGATCCCGCCTCCTCCGTAGCCTCCCTGGGCTTCGTTGCCGGAGATCGTACTGTTGGTGATCACCATGGTCCCGAAGTTCGAGATCGCCCCCGCGTATCCGCCCGAGATTCGATTTCTTGTGAACGTGCTGCGGACGACAACCGCATTGCCTTGATCCACATGAAGGGCTCCCCCAAATGCGGCGCGATTACCGGAAAAGGTCGTATCGCTGATCGTGAGCCTTGCGAGAAGCCCTGTTTGAAAGATCGCCCCACCACCTTCCGCGAGATTCTCCGAGAACGTGCCCCTTTGGATCTCTACCTCTCCGTCAAAGTTGAATACCGCTCCTCCTTCCCCACCAAATGGAAGGCGATTTCTCAGGAACGTGCTGTCGAGGATGGTGACTTGACCGTTCCGGTTGGCGATCGCTCCCCCGACGCCATCCTCCACTTCGTTGTCGGAGAATGTCACGTTGTTGACGGAGACGCTGCCACCCTCATTGAAGATCGCTCCCCCGTCGCTTCCCGAGGCATAGCCATTGAGCAGTCTGAGGCCGTTCAACACCAGGTCTCCGCCGGAGACCACGTGGAAGATGCGCGATGAACGGTTCGCATCAATGGAGATGCCTCCGCCATTGATCGTCAGACGCCCGGCGGAGAGGATCGAAGGGAGTTGGCCGGAATTGAGAAGGATCGTCCCACTGACGCTGAAGGTGATCACATCGTCTGTGCTTGGGCTCGTGCGGGAGCACTCATTGTGATTCGCATTCGTGTTCGCGGCGATGAGGGCTTCCCTGATTGAGCATCTTCCATCGGTCCCGTCATCCGCATCGCTGAGTGTATCAACGGCGATTGTCGCCTGAGCCGCGGAGACGCGCAGCGGCGGGACTGGAACAACGACGATCAACGATACGGTGATCGCCAGCAGCTTCAAGGGAATCCTGTCTCTCCGGGATGCTAGAAGATGCGTTTGAACGCTTTGCCCACGGCTTTGCCCGCCTTGCCGACGGCCTTACCGGCGGCCTTACCGCCTTTGGCGGCCGCTTCGCCGGCTTCGCTCGCTCCTTTGGCCGTCGCTTGACCAGCTGCCGCCGCCCCTTTGGACGTGGCTTTAGCCGTCGTCTTCCCCGCCGACGCGCTGGCTTTGGCCGTCGCTTTCGCTCCCGTGCTCGCCGCCTTGGCCGTCGCTTCGCCTGCTTGGGCGGCCGCTTCGCCGGTCGCCTGAGCGCCTGTGCTCGTCCCTTTCGCGACGGGGTTGCGGTCTTTCTGTGGGCTCAGCCGACTCTCGGCCAGGCCGGTTGAGGAGAAGGGAAGCTCCAATCCCAGAGCGTGGATGCTGAAGACCAGACCCAAGACGGCGATCTGCCGTCTTCCTCGCATCGCTGTACCTCCTGCGCTCGTTGTGTCAGAATTGAAACCTCCGCATGCCGTTCGGCGGCAGTGTACAGGATGCGACAGGGAATGTCAAAGGGGCGTGCGAGAGATTCCGGGTGGTTTCGCCCCGCTACCCGGACGCGAGGGCTCTTGATCGGCGGGATCCTGCTTGGCCTGGGGATTGCTCCGTCAAGCAGTGTGGCGCAAAAGCCGGAGGGGCCGGTCGTCGAGTTGCGCTCGGACCTGGTCTCCTTCACCGTCTCGGTCACAGGCCCGAGGGGGGAGAGCCTGCGCCATCTCACGCGCGAGGACTTCGTCGTCTATGAGAACGGCGAGCGACAGCAGATCTCTCACTTCGCGACGGTGGACGCGCCGGTGGACGTCGTCCTGCTCGTGGACACAAGCGGCAGCATGCGCGGCGAGTTGAGGACGATACAGCGCGCCGCCGCGCGTTTCATCGAGCGGATGCGACCGCAGGATCGCGTGGCCCTTGTCGAATTCAATCGCGAGGCGATCTTGCATGTGGACTTCACGCGGGAGCGAAAACGGGCGATCGGCGCTCTGCGAGACCTGAGGGCGGGCTCGGCGACGGCTTTTTACGATGCGCTCGCCGTCGTCGCCGATGAGCTGCTTCGTGTGGCGTCGGAGCGGAAAGCGATCGTCGGGCTCACCGATGGTGTGGACTCCGCGAGCTTCTACGATTTCCCGGAGGCAGCGAAACGGTTGGAGCGCGCAGCCGTCGCCGTGTATATCATCGAGCTGGATACGGAATCGTTTGTGATCGAGGGGATACGGCGCGGAGACCTCACGCTCTCTCCGGCGCAATTGGAGCGGTATCGCCGCGTCTATCGGCCTCATGATCCTCCGTTTCGATACCGCCAGCCGTTCTTCTTCACCCCGGAGGAACTGATCGAGATCACGCGCGGGTTGTATCGGTTGGCGCGACGGGAGTTGCGGCAATTGGCCGAGCGGACGGGTGGGCGCGTCTATCCGTTGAAGCACCTGGCGCAGTTGGATGATGTCTACGCGCAGATTCGCGCCGAGCTGGGAACGCTCTACAGCATCGGCTATTATCCAAGCCGCTCCGAGCGGGACGGGACCTGGCGCGCTATTCGCGTTGAGGTCGCTGTCCCCGGTGCTCGTGTCCATGCCCGATCCGGGTATTGGGCGCCCTCCAAGTGAGGTGTTATGCGAAACCGACGATGGACGTTCCTGGTGATCTTCGCGTTCCTCGCAGCGGAGGCGATCGCTCGAACGGTCGCTCCCGCGAAGACCGCGCGCGTCGCTCAAGAGTTGTCGGTGGTCGGGCCGATAGTTGGGGAGGTGACCGAAGACGGCGCGCTCCTATGGGTGCGGGCGAATCGGGAGGCGATCGCGCACATCGAGTATGGGACGGATGCCGACCTGACGACGGCTCGCTTCACCGATCGGGTGCTGCTCGCGTCCGAACGGGATTTCACGGCGACGGTGCAGCTTGATGGACTCATGCCGCGTACGCGCTACTTCTACCGTCTCCACGTGCGCGATGCCCAGGATCCCTCGCGCGCCTTCATCGGTCCTGTGGGCCAGTTCGTGACGGCGCCGGGAGAGGATGAGTGGGTGCCTGTGACCTTCGCCTATAGTGGGGATGCGGGCCAGGCGTATCAACCGTTCCGCCTGTTTGATGCCGTTCGTCTCGAGCAGCCCGATTTCTTCCTCTTCCTCGGCGACACGATCTACGCTGATCAGGGGCCGGGGCCGGTGGCGAAGACGCTCGAGCAGTACCGCCGGAAGTATCTGGAGAACCGGAGGGACGCGGCTTTCGAACGATTGACGCGGGAGACGTCGTTCTACGTCATCTGGGATGATCACGAGATCGCCAACAATGCCAACCGCACGCATCCGCGGCTTCCCACGGCGCGCCGGGCATTCCTCGACTATTGGCCGATTCGCGGGGATGAGGAGAGCGGCGCGCGCCTCTATCGTTCGTTTCGATGGGGGCGCGCCCTGGAGCTCTTTCTGCTCGACTGCCGCCAATATCGCAGCCCACAGGCGGAGAAAGACGGGCCTTCCAAGACCATGCTCGGTGCCGAGCAGAAGGCGTGGTTGAAGGCGGCGCTTCTGGCCTCTCCGGCGTTCTTCAAATTCATCGCCACGACCGTCCCCCTGAAGTATCACACGCGCGACTCCTGGGAGGGGTATCGAATCGAGCGCCAGGAGCTTCTGGAGTTCATCCGAGCCCATGGTCTCTCGAACGTGATCTTCCTCTCGGCCGATGTCCATTATGCGGCCGTGCTTCGGCACGTCGAGGGCGTTGTGGAGATCATTGCCGGACCGATCGCGCAACTCCCCTCGCCGGTGGCATTTGTCGGGCGTCGCCCCGAGGTCGAATTCACGGCGACGGGCATGTACACCTATGCCCTCGTGCGGGTGTCGCGCGAGGGCGGCGTTCCCCGCGCCGAGATCTCGATCTTCAACGCGGCGGGGAAGCGCCTGCATACGACGCGCGTCCCATGAGCGGGAACTGCGCGAGCGCGCGAAGTCGCTGCGGGATTCGTCCTCGCGCGATCCCGTCACCGATGTGATCCGTCCGGTTCGTGGGGGAGAGATCAGCGGCCTCGCGCTCTCTCCTTGGAGGCCTTCAGCGGATCTTTGAATCCGGTGTCCGGCTTCTTCCCATTGGCCGAGCAATCGTGTTCGGCGGCGCGTTGCCGATAGTAGGCTTCTTTGTCCACGCCTTTCGAGATATAGGCGACGACGGTGAACGCCGCGAAACACTTAGGACAGATGAGTCGGATCGGCTTGGCTGCCGTTCGCGCCATGACGATCTCCTCCTGCGATGGATTGGGTGACGACGCGCACGGACGTCGCCACAAAAGGCGAAAAGGTTGCCAGAAGACTTCGAGAAAGTCAACGTCTGAGGGTGCGCCCGCGCGATGAATTGACAAACGGAGGCGCACCCCATACCCTTATTGCTCATGAGTTGGAGGCGATGAACGCGCGATGAGTGAGGAGTGCCATCCGATCGGCGAGGCGTCCGTGGTTCCCGCGGAAACCGAGACATCTTCTCCCTCGGTGAGGAGGGCGGAGATGCCTCTGGTGCTCTCAGGCGAGCGCGTGGGCGGTTCACCCTCGGAGCCGGTCTTGTGGGACGGGGGCGCGCCGGATGATGGAGCGCGCGCGGCGGTCACTCCGGAGGCGCGGGCGAAGTCGGATCGGGACCTGATCGCCCTCGGGCGGGAGATCCGCGCCTTCTTGCGCGATCTCGCCCTCACGGTGCTCATCGCCATCGTGATCGTCGCCTTTGTGATCCAGCCGGTGCGCGTCGAGGGGACGAGTATGTTGCCGCGCTTGCACGATGGGGAGCGCATCTTCGTGAACAAGTTCATCTACAAGTTCGAGCCGATCCGACGTGGGGACATCGTCGTCTTCTGGTATCCGAATGATCCCTCAAAGTCGTTCATCAAGCGGGTGATCGGCTTACCCGGGGAGACGATCTCGATTCGCCGTGGTGTCGTCTACATCAATGGGGAGCCGCTGCTGGAGCCGTATTTGGATCCGCGTCTTCATACGCGCGAGGAGAATATGGCGCCCGTGTATGTGCGCGAGCACTACTACTTCGTCATGGGCGACAATCGCGATTCGAGTAATGACAGCCGACAATGGGGGCTCGTACCGGAGAAGTACATCTACGGCAAGGCCGTCTTCCGATATTGGCCGCTCAGCAATATCGGCCGATTGCACTGATCCGATGTGTCCCGGGTGATTCGCGCCACAGGTAAGGAGGTATGCACCCTGCCGCGAGCGTTCGCGCGTCCGATCGGTTGGTCGGAAATTGGGGGTATGGCCCTTGTGGCCTTCGGGCTCACGGTGCTTTATGAGAGTCGGCTGACGGGCGTGTTCGAGCAGGTTCGATATCTCCTGAGCCCGCGCGGGCACTGGGATGCCCTGTCGGCGCGCTATCTCTTCGGGGCGCTGGGCGTCGCGGCGCGCGAGGGGATTGGATGGCTCGTTCTCGTTGGGGGGATCTTCGTCCCCGCTGTTCTCCTCTTCGGGAACGCGTTCTCCGTGCGGGAGCCCTTGCTCGTGCTCTGGCGTCGGCGGTATCGCCAGGTCCTGGGCGCGGCGCTCTACGGATGGGCGATCGCTCACGGGGTGATGGTCGTTCCGGCACTCTTGGTGTTCTCTGCGGAGACGCCTCGATATGAGGCCGCGTTGGGAGTCGCCGTGCTTCCCCCCTTCGCCTTCCTCATGGGATGCGCGGTGCGACAGATCTTTTCGATGTCGCTCGGGCGGGTGCTGGCCGTCTTGCTTCCTGCGCTCGTCTCGCTTCTGGCCGCCCCAATTGTGGGCAAAAGGCTCGTCCTCGTGGCGGCCTCGCCGATGCTGGTGCTCATCGGCCATCAGCTGCTGGCGCCGTACTTCCATCGCGCGTGGCGCGCCGCGCGAGACGAGGGGACGCGACCGGAGGGAGAGGCGGCAGGCCGTCCTGAAGGGACGGAGCCGGTCGGTGAAGAGGCCGCGGTGGCGCGGGCCGCCATGGAGTCGGGTGTCGAGGCCGGATCGGTATCGGAGCCTCCATCGGCGACATCCTGAGACGCTCGAGTGTCTGAGGGGACCGTTATGGAAGCGATTCTCGCACTGGAAGATGGGACGGTATATCGAGGGGAAGCCTTCGGGGCTGACGGCGAGCGCACGGGGGAGATCGTCTTCAACACCTCGATGACGGGGTATCAGGAGATCCTGACCGATCCCTCTTATGCCGGGCAGATCGTCGTCATGACCTATCCGCACATCGGCAACTATGGGATCAACAGCGCCGACATCGAGTCGCGGCGCCCGTTCGTCGAGGGGTTCGTCGTGCGCGAATATTCGCGGGCGTTCAGTAATTGGCGGGCCGAAGCCAGCCTCGACGATTACATGAAGCACTATGGCATCGTCGGCATCGCCGAGATTGATACGCGGGCGCTGGTTCGACATATTCGGGAACGGGGAGCGATGCGGGCGTGCCTCTCGACGCAGACGCTCGATGCCGAGGAAGCCGTGCGGCGGGCGCGGGCAGCGCCTTCGATGCTCGGCCTGGATTTAGCGAGCCGCGTCACGTGCGAGCATCCCTATGTGTGGAACGAGTGGGCGGCGCGCCTGGACCCGGCGAATGATTCAAGAGGCGCTCAGCCGATGCGGTTTCACGTGGTGGCGTACGATTTCGGCGTGAAGTTCAACATCCTGCGGCAACTGGCCGCGCGCGGGTGTTGGGTGACGGTCGTGCCCGCGCACACATCGGCCGACGATGTGCTCGCGCTGAAGCCCGATGGAGTCTTCCTCTCCAACGGACCGGGCGATCCCGAACCCCTCACCGGCATCGTCGCGAATATCCGGCGATTGATCGGACGCGTGCCGATCTTCGGCATCTGCCTGGGACATCAACTGCTCGGTCTCGCCTTCGGCGGGCGCACGTACAAGCTCAAGTTCGGTCATCGGGGTGGGAATCAGCCGGTGAAGAATTTGCGCACGGGGCGCGTGGAGATCACGGCGCACAATCACGGATTTGCCGTGGCTGCGGAGACGCTGCCGCCGGAGATCGAGCCGACGCATATCAATCTGAACGATGGGACGCTCGAAGGCATGCGCCATCGGACGTACCCCATCTTCTCCGTGCAGTACCATCCGGAGGCGTCGCCCGGTCCGCATGATGCCCTCTATCTCTTCGATGACTTCATCCGCTTGATGGAGCTCCATCGGCGCCAGCGGTGAGTCGAAGGCGGCGGCCTTCCGAAGGGGGGCGGATCGGGCTCATCGTATCGCCAGGTGCAGGGTGAGAGAGAAGGCCTCCGCTGAGCGTTCCCGACGCAGTGCTGTGAACGTGAGCGTGAGCGCCGTCGGGGGTTGGCGCGGACCCGGCTCCCCAGGAAGAGCGAGGAAGAGTATGCCGCGCCGCGTCTCTCCGGGGGCCAGTGCGGGCTTGAAGGCGAAGGCGAGCGCGCGGAACGCCTGCTCCAGCTCCTTGCGCGAGGCGATCCGATAGGCCGTCACGTCGTAGTAGTCGAAGAGCTGCCGGAGCGCGCGCTCGGGCGTGCGCACGATGAGACGATCCCCCCGTTCATCCCGAATCTCCACACGCGCGCGGTGCAGCTGGATCGCCGCATCGCCGCGATTCGCCATCTCCAGATGGAGCGGGAGCAGACCGGCCAAGAGCAGATTCGCCCGAAAGAGTTCCAACTGCGCTTCCTCGTCCACGAGCGCGACGGCGCGAATCCTGAGGTCCGCCGTCTCCGCTTCTGCACTCGGACTCCCCGCCGGGAGGCGAATCGGCATGGGCGCGCGAAATGGCGGCGCACAGGCCGAGAGGAGGCCACAGAGGCCGAGCAGGATCCTGGAGACGGCGATCTTCAGCCTGCCGCGCGCGTCATGTTCCCCTCGCACACTCATACGTTGCTCTCGGCCACTCGTTCCAGCTCCGCTCGATGGCGGATGAAGAGGCGTCTCCCCTCGAAGGCGATCAGGCGTTCGGCCAGGAGCATCTCCAGGGCCTCGCGCACGGCTTCTTCCGGGAGGCAGGTCAGATGCATCAGAGCGCGAGCGGTCAGCTTCACCGGGACGACCAGCTGCTTGTCGAGCGTCGGCACCCCATATTCCTCGGCCAGTTGCAGGAGCACGCGCGCGAGGCGAGGGCGCGGTGCCGTATACAGCAATCGTGCGGGCGGCAGAGCGAAGGCGATCTCTCCCCCTTCGGAAGGGACCGCCATTCGCATGATGGAGGCCGCGTGTTCATCCAGAGCCTGACGTTCCACCGTCTTCACGGTGAGGTCATCCAGAGCTTCGAGCACGAACTCCCGCGGTCCTTCGGGAAGCTCGCCGAAGAGAGCATCGGGGCCGAGTATGGCGATCGTCTTTTCTTGTCCCGTCGCCTCCAGGCGCGTGAGTCGCAGGCGCCCGGCGCTCACCAGATAGACGTAATCGCGGGCCTCTTCGGGGAAGTAGATGTACAGCCCTCGCCGGACGAGGTCCACCGGCCAAGGATGCGCCGCGAGCGCGCGCACCAGGTCCGCGCTCCAAGCGCCGGCAGTCGCAAACCAAACGGCATTGAGCGCGAGCATGAGGAGAAGATCATACGCGAGACTTCCCCGGGAGGGAAGACGTGGGGTAAGATAAAGCGGCGTTGGGAGACGTCGCGACGGTTGTGCGACGCGCCCGCAAATTCGCAGACGGAGCGGGAGGTCACCATGGAGAGACGGAGCGAGCGACCGCTGGTCGGCGTCATTATGGGGAGCCGATCGGACTGGGAGACGATGCGCGGCGCGGTGGACGTCTTGCGGGAGCTGGGCATCCCGTGCGAGGTGCGCATCGTCTCGGCCCATCGGACGCCAGATCTGATGTTCGAGTACGCGGAGACGGCGCGCGCGCGCGGCTTGGAGGTCATCATCGCGGGAGCTGGCGGAGCGGCACACTTGCCGGGGATGACGGCGGCCAAGACGATCCTACCCGTCATCGGGGTCCCTGTCGAATCGAAGGCGCTCCGAGGGCTCGATTCCTTGCTCTCGATTGTGCAGATGCCCGCGGGCGTGCCCGTCGCCACCGTCGCCATCGGCAATGCGAGAAACGCGGGACTGATGGCCGCGCGCATCCTGGCCATCAAGTATCCGGAGATCGCCGACCGCCTCGCGGCCCATGTGGAGGCGATGAAGAACGAAGTCCTGCAGATGAGGATCGAGGAGGAATCAGCATGACGCTCATCGGACCCGGGCGGACGATCGGTATCCTTGGAGGAGGGCAACTCGGGCGCATGCTCGCGCTGGAGGCCAAGCGCATGGGGTATCGCGTGATCACCTTGGACCCGGAGCCGGAATCTCCATGTGGTCAAGTCGCCGATGCGCAGATCGTGGCCCCGTATGATGATCTGGAGGCCGTCCGGCAGCTGGGGCGAGCTGCCGATGTCCTCACCTATGAGTTCGAGAACGTCTCGGCGGCATCGGTTCGAGCGCTGGAAGCAGATGGCCGGCGGGTTCATCCCTCAAGCGCCGTCCTCGCCATCACGCAAAATCGGCTGCGCGAGAAGACGTTCGTCGCCGGTCTGGGCATCGGCGTTCCGGCCTTTCGAGCCATCGCGTCTGTGGAGGACGTCGAGCGCGCAGCTCGTGAGGTCGGCTTCCCGGCCGTGCTCAAGACGGTCTCCGGAGGATATGATGGGAAGGGACAAATCGTCGTCCGAACGCTGGAGGAAGCGCGGGAGGCCTTCGGGCGATTGCGCGCGCACGCGCGGGGGAGTCCGACCGAAGGTCCTCCGATGATCTGGGAGCAATGGGTATCTTTCACGAAAGAAGTGAGCATGATCGGCGTTCGGGACGAGCGTGGAACCCTGGTGACCTATCCGCTCGTCGAGAACACGCACGTGAACAACATCCTGGACACATCGGTGGTCCCGGCCCGCGTGTCCCCACGGGTCGAAGAGGAAGCGCGCCAGATCGTTCGAGCGATCGGGGAGCATCTCCGGACGGTGGGCGTGTATTGCGTCGAGATGTTCTTGGTGGGGGATCGCCTGCTCGTCAATGAGATTGCTCCGCGACCTCATAATTCCGGGCATTACACGCTCGACGCGTGCCTGGTCTCCCAATTTGAGAACCATGTGCGGGCGATCTGCGGGCTGCCGATCGTCGCGCCACTGCTGCGCTCTCCGGCCGTGATGGTCAATCTGCTCGGGGATGGACGGGGCCATCGGTTGATGGGCGTGGAGCGCGTCCTGGAGGATCCGCGCGTGCGGGTGCATCTGTATGGGAAGAAGGAGGCGCGTCCGAATCGGAAGATGGGACACTTGACGGTTCTGGCCGAGAGCGTGGATGAAGCGCTCGATCTCGCCCGTCGGGCGCGAGGGCAGCTTCAGTGGGGGTGAGGGATCGAGACGCCGACAGCGGCGCGCTTGATCGCCACGCCGACGATGTGGGGGGCGACCAGAGGGACGGGGAGCAGGAGCCGCTGCAGGAACACGTGTTCGAAACCCGCGGCGCTGATGAGGCGATCGGTTTCTCGATCCGGATGGCATCCCTCGGCGAGTCGTTTCCACAGAGGGCGCGCTCGCTCTTGCCATCGGCGGAGGCGGGTGCCCGCCGGGGCCGCCACGTGTTCGATGAAGAGGAATCGCCCGCCAGGCACCAGCACGCGCAGGATCTCGCGCAGCGCGCGCTCCGGATCCGACACTGTGCAGAGCACGTGGGTGCTCACGACCGCATCCACGCTCTCGTCTTCCAGCGCGAGCTGTTCGGCCCATCCCACGATGAGCGCTGCGTTCACCCCCCGTCGCTCGACTTCGGCTCGCAGATAGCGATGCATGAAGGGATTCGGCTCGACCCCGATCCATCGGACTTGCGCAGGATAGTACCGGAGGTTTGGCCCCGTGCCCGGCCCGATCTCCAAGACGCGCCCGCGAAGTCCGGCCAGAAGCTTTTCCTTATACGGTCGCAGGTGCGCGTCGGTATATGCACTCACCCGCGCCATCACCCACGCGTGCCAGCGTTGGCTGAGCCTCCTCTGCAGCTTCCCGTGGTTCATCGGGACAACAGTGTAGCACGTCTTCCCCTCGCCCCGCTGCGTCTGTCAGCGAGTGCTGCCCGCCTTTCATCGGCCATCGCTGACGGGGTTCCTTCACGGCGGGCTTTGTGATATAACCCTCCTCTGTGGAGGAAGTGGGGAATCGGCAACGAGGGCTGTGGCCTGCTTCGGCATGGGCAGAGGGACGATGAGTGAAGATGTGCCGACTCGATCTCCAGAGCTTCGCCTCCCCGTTGAGCGGGAGTGTCACGCGCGGGATCCCATCTTCCGACTGTCTGGATCGGAGATGAGGGCGCGCCGGGAATCTATGAAGAGGGAGGGCGGTGATGCGGGCATTCAAGGCGAGCATGCTTGAGCTGATCACGAAGACTTCGACGACGCTGCCGGCCGATGTGCGGCGCGCGATCGCCGCGGCCTTAGAGCAAGAGGAGCCGGGGACGCGCGCGGCGCAGGCACTGGCCGTGATCGCGACCAACGTTGACATGGCGTGTGAGGCCGAGGGGCCGATCTGTCAGGACACGGGCATGCCGACGTTCGAGATCAAAGTTCCCGTCGGAGTGAACCAAATCGCCCTGAAGCGGCAGATCGAGGAAGCCATCGCCGAAGCCACGCGCCTGGGGAAGCTGCGCCCGAACTCGGTGGATTCGCTCACCGGGAAGAATAGCGGCACGAATCTCGGGCCGGGCACGCCCATCATTCATTTCGAGCAATGGGAGAATGACGCGGAGATCGAAGTTCGCCTGATCCTCAAGGGCGGTGGGTGCGAGAATCAGAACGCGCAGTACTCGCTCCCGTGCGAGTTGCCGCATCTGGGGCGCGCCGATCGTACTTTGGACGGCGTGCGCAAGTGTATCCTGCACGCCATCTGGCAAGCGCAGGGACAGGGCTGTAGTGCCGGGGCCGTCGGCGTGTGCATCGGCGGAGATCGCGCGTCGGGGTATCATCATGCGAAGCTCCAATTGTTCCGTCCGCTCGACGATGTGAATCCGGATCCCGACCTCGCGCGGTTGGAGGAGTACATCCTCAAGGCGGCGAATACGCTCAATATTGGCACGATGGGGTTCGGGGGGCGGGTGACGCTCATCGGATGCAAGATCGGGGCGCTCAATCGGCTGCCGGCCAGCTTCTTCGTCTCGGTCGCGTACGACTGTTGGGCCTTCCGCCGGTTGGGCGTCGTCCTGGATGCGCGGACAGGAGAGATCACGCGGTGGCTCTATCGTGATGAGCACCCGCAGCGATTGGCGCGTATTGAGGGCGTGCCGCTGACCGGGAAGGAGATCTCGATTCAGGCGCCGCTCTCGGAGGAAGCGGTGCGGCGGCTGAAGGTCGGCGATGTCGTGCTCGTCCAAGGTGAAGTCTTCACCGGGCGCGATGCCGTGCACGCGCACTTGATGAAGCATGAGCCGCCGGTGGACCTGCAGGGGGCCATCCTCTATCACTGCGGTCCGGTCGCCTTGCGCGAGGACGGGCGGTGGCGCATCACGGCGGCCGGGCCGACCACGAGCATGCGCGAGGAGCCCTATCAGGGTGAGATCATTCGCCGATACGGCGTGCGCGCCGTGATCGGCAAAGGCGGCATGGGGCCAAAGACGTTGGCCGCGATGAAGGAATATGGCGCCGTCTATCTGAATGCCATCGGCGGCGCCGCGCAGTATTACGCCCGATGCATCGAGGAAGTGCTTGACGTCCATCTGCTGGAATTCGGGATCCCGGAGGCGATGTGGCATCTGCGGGTGAAGGATTTCCCGGCCATCGTCACCATGGACGCGCATGGGAATTCGCTCCACGAGGATGTGGAGCGCGCGTCGGCCGTCCTTCTGGAGAAGCTGGCCGAGCCCGTCTTCTGAGGGATGGGCATTCGCTCAGGGGGGGAGAGGGATGAACGTGGTGAAAGCGGAGCACGCGCTCGCTTCCGGACGCGTGATTCGACTCGTTCATGGGGACATCACCGAGGAGCATGTGGATGCGATCGTCAATGCGGCGAATTCGCATCTGCAGCATGGCGGAGGCGTCGCGGCGGCGATCGTGCGCAAAGGCGGAGCGGTGATTCAGCGGGAGAGCGAGGCGTGGGTGCGCCAACATGGCCCGGTTCCGACTGGGCGCGCGGCGATCACCAGCGCGGGCGCGTTGCCGTGTCGGGCCGTCATCCACGCTGTGGGGCCGATTTGGCGCGGCGGACAGGAGGGGGAAGAGGAGCAGCTTCGCTCCGCCGCGCTCTCCAGTTTCGCGCTCGCGAGTGACCGGGGATTCACGAGCCTCGCCCTCCCGGCCATCAGCGCGGGGATCTTCGGCTTCCCCGCCGATCGCTGTGCGGAGATCCTTCTGACGGCCGCTCGGGATTTCTTGCGCGAGCACCCGGAGAGCTCGCTGCGGGAGATTCGCTTCGTCCTTTTTGATCCTCCGACGCTCGACGCATTCCTGCACGCCTTTCATCGAATCTTCGGGCCAGCGGCGGAGTCCTGAGGATGAATCATCCGGCCCTTTTGACGTCAGAGGAAGTGCGCCTCCTCGCGCAGGTGGACCAGTTGGCCGAGGAGATGTTCGACTTCTTGGCGCATCTGATTCGCATCCCGACGGTGAATCCTCCTGGCGAGCAGTATGCCGAGTGCGCGGCGTTCATCGGCGAGCGACTGGTGGGCTTCGGATATGAAGTCACCCACCTGACGGTCATCGAATCCCCGGTTCACGGCGCGCGCGCTCCGCGTGTGAACGTCGTGGGACGATTCGCGCGGTGTGGACCCGGACGCACGGTTCATGTGAACGCGCATATGGACGTCGTCCCTGTTGGCGAGGGATGGACGGTGGAACCGTTCGCCGGAGTCATCCGCGAGGGGAGGATCTTCGGGCGCGGAGCCGCGGACACGAAAGCGGGGTTCGCGGCCGCCCTCTATGCCGTCGAAGCATTGCGGCGCGCGCACATCGCCTTCGATGGCGCGATCGAAGTGAGCGTGACGGCCGATGGCGAGAGCGGGGGAGAGCGGGGGGTAGGGCATCTCGTGGATATGGGCATAGTGCGGGCCGGACGAACCGATGCGGTGATCGTCGCCGCAGCTTCCGGTGTGGAGCGCCTGCGCTTTGATCCTCAAGGCGGACATCTGTCTGGAGACGTCGCGACCACGCGGAGCGGACTCGCCCCCGTGACCTTCGCGGAGGTCCTCAAGAAGATGCGCATCGTGCGCGCACTGGATCGCGCGATCCGCGTCGTGCTCGTTCGCGCTCCCGAGTATGTGGTGGGCCCCGCAGTTCCCGATTGCGCGCACATATGGCGGAGTGGAGTCGAGGAATGCCTCCTCTATGGTCCGGGACGCTTCGAATACGCTCGGCGGCCGGATGAGCAGTGCCGTTTGGATGATGTGGTGGCCGGATGCAAGGTGCTCGCTCTGGCATTGCTGTGGATGTTGAGGGAGGACGCGGAGGATTCTCCCGCGCGGATATTCCGAGTGGAGGGATCCCATTAAATGGAGCGGCTCACGCGGCGGGCGTTTCATCAGCGAGTGCTCTCGCTGCTGGCCTGTGGCGTCTTGGGGAGGAAAATGATGGCAGGACCCCCTGAATCGGAGAGGCACGAGCCGAGGGCATCTCCGGGTGGGTTGACGGACGTCCCGGGGATCAAAGTCGGACATTTCACCCATTCGCAACGCCCCACGGGCTGCACGGTCGTCCTCGCTGAAGAGGGAGCCATCGCCGGCGTGGACGTACGTGGCTCGGCCCCGGGAACGCGGGAGACGGATCTGCTCAATCCGATTCATACCGTGCAGAAGGTGCATGCGGTCGTCCTCGCGGGCGGGAGCGCGTTCGGATTAGATGCGGCCTCCGGCGTCATGCAGTACCTTGAAGAACGCGGCATCGGTTTTGAGACGCGTGTGGCGAAGGTCCCGATTGTGCCGGCGGCGATCCTGTTCGATCTGGCGGTGGGAGATCCGCGAATCCGTCCGGACCGCGAGGCGGGGTATCGCGCGTGTGTGCGCGCCTCCGCTGGGCCGGTCGAAGAGGGAAACGTGGGCGCGGGGGCTGGCGCGACCGTTGGGAAGTTGTTCGGTCTGGATCGCGCGATGAAGGGGGGATTGGGAACGGCGAGCGTGCGGGTGGGCGAGGTGATCGTGGCGGCGCTGGTGGTCGTCAATGCTGTAGGAGATGTTGTTGATCCCCGGACGGGGCGCCTCCTGGCCGGAGTCCGCACGCCGGATGGGAAGCACTTGGCGGATGCTCTGGCGCTTCTGCGAAGGGGGGAGAGGCCGGCTTCGCTTCGGCCCGGGGAGAACACGACCCTCGGTGTCATCGCGACCAATGCGGCGTTTGACAAAGCGGGGATGACCAAGATCGCTCAAATGGGGCATGACGGATTGGCTCGCGCCATTCGCCCCGTGCACATGCCGTTTGATGGCGATACGCTGTTCGCGCTCTCGACGGGGCGGGTGCGAGGTGCCGATCTCGGCCTTGTCGGAGCGCTGGCGGCCGAAGTCGTTGCCGAGGCCGTGGTCCGCGCCGTCTTGAAGGCCGAGAGTGTGCCCGGCTATCCGGCTGCTCGCGACCTGCTTCGCGCTTCCGACGCCAGATGAACGGCTCCATGCTCCTGCTGCTCATCTACTCCGGGGCGCTCATCCTCCTCGGTCTTCTCGCCTCGCGTTCGGTGCGCACGGCCGCCGATTTCTTCGTCGCGCGCCGAAGTCTGGGATCGGGCGTACTCCTGGCGACTCTCCTGGCGGCTAATATCGGGGCCGGATCCACGGTCGGAGCGGCTGGGCTCGGATATTGCTTCGGGCTCTCGGGCTGGTGGTGGGTGGGATCGGCCGGATTGGGGAGTCTGATCCTGGCTTTCATCGTCGGCCCGAAGATCTGGGAAGTGGCCGCGCAGCGGGGCCTCTACACCGTCGGTGATTATCTGGAATATCGCTACGGTCGCAAGGTGCGCGGCACGATCGCCGTCATCCTCTGGATCGGAGCGCTCGCGATTCTGGCCGGACAGTGGATCGCCGTCGCGTGGATTCTGAACGTCGTCGCCGGCGTATCGAAGCCGGTGGGGTGCTTGCTCGGTGGGGTCGTCACGATTCTCTATTTCGCCGCCGGAGGGTTGGTCTCGGCCTCGTGGGTCAATGTCGCGCAAGTGGTCGTGAAAGTGAGCGGCTTCGCGCTCGCTCTCCCCGTCGTCCTGGATCGTGCCGGCGGATGGGCGGGCATGCGCGAAGCGATTCGCGCGCAGGATGCGGTCGGATCGGGATATTTCGAGCTGATGGGGTCGCGCGGGACCGATGCGCTCGGATACCTTCTTATGCTGGCTCCGTCGTTCATCGTCTCACCGGGATTGTTACAGAAGGTGTACGGTGCGCGCTCGGCGCGCGCGGTGCGCATCGGCGTGGGGGTGAACGCGGGTATCCTCTTGCTCTTCGCGTTCCTTCCGGTGATGATCGGCATGGCGGCGCGCGCCGTGTATCCCGCTTTGGAGAACCGTGAGCTGGCGCTGCCGACGGCGCTCGTCTCGATGCTGCCGGCCTGGTTGGGCGGCCTCATGCTCGCGGCGATCTTCTCCGCGGAGGTGAGTTCCGCAGACGCCGTTCTTTTCATGCTCTCGACATCGCTCGCGCAAGATTTGTACAGGACGTTCATCCGACCTCAGGCGTCCGAGCGCGAGTTGCTGCGCATCAGCCGAGGCGCGGCCGTCGTCGCCGGGGCCATGGGGGTTCTGCTGGCGATCGTGCTGCCCTCGATCATCTCCGCTCTCTCGATCTTTTACACCCTGCTCTCGGCGGCGTTGTTCATCCCCTTGGTCCTCGGGCTCTTCTCCTCGCGTCCGAAGGAGCGGGATGCGCTCGCGGCGATCATCCTCGCGCTTGTGGTGACGGCGAGTGCGCACGTGGTGATCGGCCATCGTGGGCGTGCCGATTGGCCTCCGATCGCTCTGGGGTTGCTCGCGGCTCTCGGGGCGATGGTCCCCGCACTCGTTCGACCTCGGCGATGAATGGCATCTGTCCGGTCCTCCGCACCTTCCCTCGGTTCTTTCGGGAAGTCACGGAATCCCGTGTGGGAGATTCGAGCTGAGGAAGCGGGAGAAGCGGAGGCGGTGATTCAGGCCTCACCGCCTCCCCGTCAGGGGCGCAGGTGGGATCACAAGGGGCTGTGCGACTCCCGCTCAGCGTGGTGCGGCGTGGGTCCTGAAGCGTCTTCCAAGAGCGTCAACGCTTCATCCAGGTTGGCCAATCGGATGAGATGCGCGATCCGCCCATTCCGAATGAGGAATCGGACCGAGCGGTTGTGAGTTTGGCCGAGGGTATGCGCTCTCACCAATTCCCCGACGCCTCGGGCGTCTATGTCCGTGACCTCGCAGAGATCTATCACAAGAGCATGGGCGTCTGAGCGCAAGGCCGCTGCGATCGCTGAATCGAAGGTGGAGACCGTCGCGGCCGTGAGCTTTCCCTGGACGCGGATCAGGAGACTCTCGCCCATCGGGCGAGAGGTGACGCGCAGCGCCGGTTCTCCCTTCGCCATCACGCCCCTCATCGCTTCGGCCTCCTCTCCCGATGACCGAAAAATGGGATGAGGAGACGCGCGATCGGGATGCCTGAGCCACATACGCGCGTTCTCTGGCATCTTTCTTCGCCTCCTTTCTTTCGCCTTCCGCTTGTATGTGAAACGATGCCCGCGCGGAAAAGTTCCCCTTTGTGCGCGGGAGAGGTCGCCCTTGAGCGGAGGTCCTGAAGTCAGCGTCCTCGGTCCCGGACTGCTCGTTCGGGCCGACAGAGACGGTGTGGTCTCAAGCGCCGATCTCCTGCATCCGCTCACGGGCGGTCGGGGGCGCGCGACTTGTCCCGGCAGGCTGCGCTCAGGGGATGATGACCGTCACTTTGTGGGAGCCGGCATTCCCTTGCATATCGAGGACGCGCACGGTGATCGTGTGCTCGCCCGGCGCTTCCGCTTCGAAGCGCACGGTGAAAGCCTCCTCAGGCGAATCCGCGATGCCGTCGTCCGGCAGGAGCTGTTGCCAGCGCCCGCCGTTCACACTGACTTCGGCGCGCGCGATATTGCTGGTCGCGTCCGCGGCCGTGAACGTCACTTCCACGCGACGTCCGGTGAGACGAGGCGCCGTGGCGCGGATCACCGGCGGCGTGTTATCAATCAAGATCGGCTCGGTGAGCCGCTCCGCTTCGAGCGCGCGCTCCGGAGCGTTCGATGGGAGGTCGCTCGCGACGAGTCGGAAGATGTACCAGCCATCGGGCAACATCTCCGTATCCAGCGTGTAGAACGTCTGTGTGAGATCGCGAACGAGCGATCGCCACTGCCCTTCGCTCACGTTCCGATAGAAGAGGCTGTAGACGAGCTGATCACCGTTTGGATCGCTCGCCGTCCACTGGAAGGAGCGCGCTCCGCGCTGATACACGCGCCGCGGGGGAACGTTGGCGCTCACGCCGAAGATCGAGGGATCGAGGCCGGAGCTGAGGATGCCCGGATCCATCGGTTGCTGCGGGACCTCTTGCAAGGCGACGCCCGAGGGGAGGACCTCGAGCGAGGCGATCATCGGCCTCACATTCTGCGGGAGATACGCGATGCGAAAGCCTTCGACTTGAGGGCGCGACCTTGCGCCCGCGCGGGCGTTGCCCCCAGCATCCTGATCCGCCATGAGCGTCAGGCGGAATTGGATGAATCGCGCCGGCGGGCTCGTCACCTTTCCTCCATTGCTTACCGGTGGCGACCATTCGCTCCAGGTCTCATCCGGGGCTTCCGTGTTCCCCGTGCGCGTTCGGACCTCGATCCGTCCCACTTGGTTCTGCCACGTGATCGTGCCCCACTGCGCGATGAACCGCGCGTCGAAGACGGGGGATTCATATGTGCCGCGCGCCGCCCATTCCGGCCCCAGGCGAAAGAGTTTGCCCAAGTTGCTCGTCGCCACGAAGAGCCCGAGGCGGCTGCGCACAAAGCGGGAGATCTGCGCCTCGGAGGTTTGCACAAGAAGGGTCGCATTCCCCTGCGAATCCACCGCGTAGATGCGCCCTTTGTCGTTCGTCCCCAGAAGCACATTCCCAGAATCGTCCAGCATCACGCAGAAGGCGCTTGTGGACGGGGCGCTCCAGAGCGTCTCCACTTCCCCCGACGGGCGGAGGCGATAGAGCACCGCGTTCACCTTTTGTCCTTCGGATTCGGGCGCGATCGGCGGCGTGAGGTCGAAGCTGGTGATGGTCACCGTCACGCTGCCCGTGCTGCTTGTGGCGGTCACCGGCGGAGGGGGGGAGGGCGGGGGGGCCGGCGTCGAGCGCGTCTCCCGCTCGCTCAACCCGAGCGCATATATCGTCCCGTCTGGGGTGAGCCACAGATCGTGAATCTCTCGCACCGGCGAATCATAGAGCGCGAAGGCTCGGCCTTGGGGCGTCACCTTCAGGACCAATCCCCCCGGGTCCGTCCCTGCGATCACCGCTCCGGTGGGATCCACAACGAGCGCCATGATGTTCGTCTCCTTCGTATCAATGAGCACTTGCCCTCGACCCGTCTTGTCAACGCGGTAAATTCGCCCTTTCGCGCCCGTGCCGACAAAGAGCGTATCCCCGTGGACGGCGAGCGACCAAATATACGTGTCCTCGGGATCGAAGAACACCGCACTCTGACCATGAGGAGTCACGCGATACACCTTTCCCTGGGGAGAAGTCCCCACGTAGATGTTGTCCTCCGCGTCAACGGCCAGGGCGGTGACATCCAGCTCCTCCGTATCGAGGACGAGCGCGCCTTTTCCTTGTGGGTCCACGCGGAAGACCTTTCCCTCGTGTCCCGTCCCCAGGTAGATGTTCCCCTTTCGGTCGGCGACACTCGACCAGATGAACGCTTGTCCGGTGTCGAATACGGGGACGAGCGCCGGAGCGAGCAGAAGCCGCCCTTCGCGCGAGATGGAGATCCCTTCGGGATCTCCGCGCAGATAAGCCGCCTGCCCCTGAGGCTGCCAATACTGCGTCCCTCCGGCGATGGCCTGAATGGAGAGGACGCTCGCCAGCACGGCCAAGCCCAAGGCGATCGCGGATCGGGAGACTCCCGCGCGAACGCGGTATGGGACTCGCCGATCCACGAATCGGAGGGCGAGCGCCTGACGTGCGGCGGATGGGAGCGACTTTTCGATCATGCGCATCTTCTCCTTGGGGGGATGGCTCCGGTGGCATATCCGGATGTGAGAGAGGACAAGCGGCGCCTTGTCCCGGTTCGGCGGGGATGAATGGCACCCGGCATCTCACGCCCTATCGCACCACGGTGATGGAGACCTGTCGGTGGCCGGTGATGAGGAACTCGCCCGGAGGCAACTCGATCTCCTTGAGCGTCGTATAGGGGAGGGGGTAATACCCTCCGGCCGTGCGCTCGGATCCGATCGTCGCCAGGACCGACGGGGGGAGCGCCGGCAGCTCCTCGTTCTTCACAATGGCGCCCGGACTGGAGTGAATGAGCTTGACGTAGAGCCGATCGCTCTTGCGCAAGCGATTGAGCGCGCGGATGAGTTGAGCCAAACTGTGCACCGCGTTGAGCGAGGCGGCGGCCTGTCGCCCATCATAGGCCTGAATCGCATTGCCATCGCCCACGACGATCGAGAGTCGCCCAAGCGGAGCATCGGCCGGGATTTCGATCGGCACGCGCTCGACGACTTCGCGCCCATCTTCGGCGCGCGCGTAGATCTGCAGCTCGATAGTCTCCCCGCGCCGCACATCGGTGCGATTGACCCACGCGCGATCGAGCGTCCCCATGCGCCGTTGCTCGAGCGCTTCGATCTCCAACTGAATCCCCTCCAGCGTCACGTCAAAGCCGCTGCTGAGCAGATAGCTCACCGGAAGAGCGACCGAGAGGGCCGCTTGCACCGGCGCCTCGTTCGTCGCCGAGAAGCGGCCATCCAGGAGCACATCCTCGTGTCCGCGGATTTTGATCGCTCCGCGCACGCGCAGCGTCGCATCGCCGAAGCTCCGTTCGCTCCCGGTGATGGCGCTGAAGACGGCGAGGTTCACCAGAAGCGGCGTGAGCACGCTGTTGTTGATCATCTCGACGCGATAGGTGTGCGTCCCTCCCCGGCTCTTCTTCAGCTCCAGAGCGAGCGGGATCATTCGCGGAGCTTCGCCCAGTATGCCGAGGACGCCCGCCGAGCGGTCCTGCCGCAATGTCCCCACGAGTCGCTCCGTGACGCCCAGCTTGAAGGAGCTCATCGCGCTCGGGACGATGGCGATCGTCGAAGCCTCCGAGAGGGGCATGTCCACTCCCCCGAGGTTGAACAGGCGATGGCCGAAGGCGTAGACCTTCGACCCTTCGCGAAGCGTCACCGTGCCGATGGCTTCGATCGAGAGATCGCCGCGCATGAGCTGCACGCTGACGGACTTGCCGGGCGCCAGCGTCTCAGGCGTGATCGGAGCCAGTGGGGTGATCGCCGCGCCGGCCGAGATCCCCGCGATCGGAAAGAATCCGAACTTCTGCAACTCCGGGGCGAAGCGCTCCACCGCCTCCGGTGGGATGCCGGAGATCGAGAGCGGCGTCGCGATGGGGACCAGGCGTTGCCCGAGAAGCGGGCGCAGGCTCGGCCGCATCAGCGCCTCGGGCTCGATCGCGATCTCCTCGGCGGGGATCAATCCTCGAAAGGCCTGCCCCCAGGACAGGGCATCCGTCGCGCTCTCGAGAGTGACGCGAGTGGTTCGCGCCGATCTCTGGGAACTCGAGGCGGACGACGGGCTCCCGACTTCGAGCGCATCCATCATGTCCTGAATCGGCGTGATGCCGGCGATCGGTTCAGTCGCGAAAGGAAAGGTGTACGCGATAGCGCCCAGAAGTCGTCCCCCGATGTAGACCGGACTGCCGCTCATCCCAGCGAAGACACGCGTTCGTTCCAAGCGAGGGCCGACGAGCCGAGCGATGATGATGCTCTGCTTCGGTCCGGGCCGACCGGGCAAGACGCCCAAGATCTCCACGCCGAATTCTTCGACCGCATCCCCCTCGAACACCGTCTTACCGATGCCCCGCAATCCCGGTCGCACTTGCTCCAATGGGAAGAAGCGTTCCGCCGCCGATTGCGCCGGCGCGTTCGGCACACTCCAGGGGATGCTCAAGCTCACTGCCAAGACGAGACTCGCCGCTTGCCTCATACACCCGTATTGTGGCAAAAATCGAGGGGACGGACAAGAGGGCCATGTGATCAGCGCGTTCATTCAAGCCGGGGGATTGAGCACCCGCATGGGGCGGAACAAGGCCCTTCTCCCTCTCGGGGGAAAGCGGTGTCTGGAGTGGGTGATCGCCGCCGCGCGCGTCGTGACCCCGGAGATCACGGTGATCACCTCCGACCCTCGCGTGAGGGCCTTCTGTCGGAAGGCGGAGATCGCCGTCGCTTCGGATCTTTATGAGGGCGTAGGACCGCTGGCCGGTCTTCATGCGGCGCTCGTGCGATGTCGAAGGGATGCCGCCCTCATCCTCGCATGCGATCTGCCGTTTCTCACAGGCGCGTTCCTCGGCCTGCTCGCGGAGACCTTTCAAGGGAGCGAGGCGCTCATTCCACTGGATGCGCAGGGACGTCCGCAGCCGCTCTGCGCCGTCTATTCCGTCACGTGTTTACCCAAGGTGACGGAGGCGATCGAGCGAGGCGAGCGGCGGATGATCCGGTTGCTCGAGCGCCTCAGCGTTCGCTTCCTCACGTTCTCGGAGGTCGCCCATTTGCCGGGCGCGGAGGACTTCTTTCGGGATCTCGATACGCCGGACGATTACGCGCGCGCTCGACAGCGCTTTCGTGAGCGGCGGAACACGCGCTCACAGCAGGGGGGTTGAGACCCATCGCCCGCGAAGGGTCGGCGCGGGTCGCTCCTGCCGCTGCCGTTGACGTTCGCGCTCGCAGTCCCGAAGCGCCTGCGCGAACTCCCGGAGCGCTCGCTCGACCGCTCGCCATTGTTCCTCCCACAGCTCCCGTTCGGTCTCACCCTGATCGTAATACCATCGGCTCGGTCGCTCGCGGCGCTCGAGCGTCACGGTGACCTTCTGCCTCTCCTTGTTCCGAACGATCGTCAGCGAGACCTCCCCCTCCCGCGTCGCGAGAGCGCGCGTGAACTCGCGCACGTTGCGCACGTCCCTGTCGTCCACCGCCACGATGACATCACCCGCGCGCAAGCCGGCGCGCTCGGCCGGACTCCCCGCCCGCACGAAGGTGATGAGCACGCCCCGCCCATCGGGCACACCGAAGTACTCTCCCAATTGCTCGGTGAGGTCCTGGACACGGATGCCCAGCAGCGCGTATCCGCCCAGTTGCACGACGATCGGCGGGATGCGAATCTCTGGGATCCTCAAGTCGAAGCGGAAGTCGGGACCGATGGTGATCGGTCGGCGAGAGCCCAGGGTGACCTTCAGCTCCTGCGTCTTCCCGTCGCGCACGAGCTTGATCGGGACGGTGCGACCGGGAGGCGTCTCGCGCACGAGGCGCCCGAATTGGACCTCGCCTTCGACGCGGATGCCGTTGAATTCGATGATGACGTCGTTCTCCTTGATCCCGGCCCGCGCCGCCGGACTCTCCTCGGCGACCTCCACAACGAGGACGCCATATTCGCCAGGTGTGCGAAGCGCCCGGGCCTTCTCCGGCGTGAGATCGGTCACGTAGACGCCCAGGTATCCCTCATCGGGACTCGCTGCGGGCGCGCCTTCGGCGCTCGCCTGAAAGGTCCACAGGATGGCGCATCCGACCGCGAGGGCGAATCCCAGTATCCCAAGCGTCCTCATAGATCGTCTTCCTCCTCCCTTCCGGATCTTCACCCCCCATACACGCTTCTCCCCCGCGTGGGTTCCAGAAAGAATGTCGGTGACGAGTCTGCGCGTGGGCGCACGCCCGCCCAGCGAGGGAACGACGGGTTTGCTCCGAGCGCGGCTTTTCGGGTAAGATTTCAGGCCGGAAGCTGGGACGGGGGCATTCGGTGATGATTCAGCTTCGCCGAGATCCTGAGGGGAAGTCGGCGCGCTCGATCGAGGCGCTCGAACGTTCGATCCTGCGCCGCGTCGGGCGGGCCATCAAGGACTACAACATGATCGAGGATGGCGATCGCGTTCTCGTCGCCATCTCCGGAGGAAAGGACAGCTGGACGCTCTTGCACGTCCTGCGCCTGTTGCAACGGCGTGCTCCGGTGCGCTTCGACCTCTTCGCCGTCAATATTGATCAGGGGTACCCCGGATTCCGCGCCGACCTCATCGAGGCGTACTTGAAGCGCGAGGGATACGAGTATTACATCGTCCACAACCCCACGTACCGCATCGTCCAGGAGAAACTCGAACCCGGGACGACCGCCTGCGCCTTGTGCTCTCGATTGCGTCGCGGAACACTCTATCGGTTAGCGAAGGAGCTGAGAGCGACGAAGATCGCGCTCGGGCATCACGCCGACGATCTGATGGTGACGTTCTTGCTCTCGGTCTTCTTCCGGGGAGAGATTCGGACGATGCCCCCCATCCTTCTCTCCGACGATGGGCAGAACGTGGTCATTCGACCGCTGTGCTACATCTTCGAGGACGAGATTCGCCAGTACGTGCCGCATACGGGCGCGCCGGTCGTCCCGTGCGCTTCCCCATATTGTGAGGACGAGACGGCGCTCCGCTTCCAGATGAAAACGCTGCTCGACGAGCTGGAACGCCGATACCCGCGCCTGAAGAACTCGCTGCTGGCGGCGCTCGGGAAAGTCAACCTCACGCATCTGATGGATCGGCGCTTTCTCCCCTTGCTCTCGGCAGCCCCGAAGGCCGAGGAAGGACGGGCCGTCCTCGCCGCGGGCGCGGTGCTCGAGGACATGGACGTTCGCGACGGGTGAGGGAAACGCCTGAAGTTCACCACGGGGTGGCGTTTCGCTCGGCGCGCATCTCCGCAGCCGACGGCTTCGAAGTCGCGGCGAGTCCCAGATGCACGCGGGGGGCATGAGCGCGCCCGCCGTGCTTCGCGAAATAGCGCAGGTTTGAGCGCACCGCTTCGATCTCTCGTCGTATCTCATCCCGGCGGCTGTTCGCCCCATGGTTGGGGATGCGGCGCGTCAGCGCGCGCGTGTTATCGCCGATGATGCGGATCGGGAGATCGGGCATCGCGTTCCGGCTCCCGATCTGCTTGAAGATTACATCTGCTCGGGCTAATATTGGCATGACGCGAGGACGAGATGCCGGCTTTCAAGGAGATGAAGACGTATCGCGGACAGCGGCTGCGGCTCGATCTGCCGGACCTCTTGGAGTACGCGCGGTTCGAGCTGTCGCGGAATCGTCCTCTGCGTTTGGAGATGTCCGGGCCGACCATGCGGCCCACCATCGAAGAAGGAGACATCCTCACGATTGAGCCCGTGGAGGTGACGGCGGTTCGCCCGCAGGATATTGTGCTCTATGCGACGAGCAGTGGCACGGCCGTCGTGCAGCGCGTGATCGCCTTGGAGGAGCGCGCCGGATGCGTCTATGCCATCATGCGCGGGGATCGCGCGGAGCTGCCCGGCACCCCCATCGCTTTGCATCAGATCCTGGGGCGCGTCGTCGCCATCGAGCGTCGGAGAAGCGGACGCACCATCTCTCTCAAACGCAAATCCTCTCTGCGGATGCGCGTGTGGGATTTCTTCCGCCGCCTCTTTCGGGGAAGACGTGGGTGAGCCTCGTGTCTCATGGCGAGAGCACGCGGCTGAGCCACCCCTGGCGAAGGAGCACAGGCGCCTCTCCTGATGTGAAGAGGTGGATCAGGCGAAAGATCCATGTCCCGAGAGCGAGCGCGAGCATGAGGCGGAGGATCCACGGAGTCGCGATGGCGCGCTCACTTCGCATGCTCCGCCGAGAGCGCTGAGCCTGTGGTGGGAGAAGAGTCTTGGTGAATGCGGAAATCCCCACGGCGAGTATCCCCGTGGCGACGATCGGGCTGAGCGGATGCAGGGAGAGCGCCCTCGCCCATTGACCGTGCGCGAGCGCGTTGAGGGCGCGCGTCATCCCGCATCCGGGGCAGGGCAATCCCGTGAGCTGACGAAATGGGCAGAGCACGATCGAGGCGAGGGGCGGGGAGGAGGACAGGCGGACGAAGAGCACAATGAGCGCGACCAGGAGAATTTGAGCGAGCGCTTCCGCACGCTCTCTCCGCCTTGCGGAGAGCGCTCGCCGTATCCAGTCCTTCAACCCGACCCTCATGTTCGCCTCTCCGCGAGCCGCCAGAGGTGATTCAATTCGCTCTGCATGAGCACCAGACTGATCACTCCTAGGCTCAGCAGGCCGAGGATGAGGGAGATCACCGGCAAATCCCCCTCGGGAAGACCCGCGCGACGCTTCAGCTCGGTGATGAGCGAGGGATATTTGTAGAGCAGGTAGATCCCCCACACGCCGCAGGTGATGTAAATCAAGAGTAAGTCCAATCCGGGGCGCGGCTCTTCTCGAGCCAGCGCTCGACGCAGATCGCGACCGATCAGGTACATCCAGATGGGATTGAAGAGACCGCAGGTGAAGACCGATACGACCGCGTAGAGCACGACGTTCCGTTCCGAGCCGGGCTCTCCGAAGAAGGCTCGCGCGGGGGTCCACGGCGACGGCACGCCCCATTCCCGCATCGAGGGGGGAGCATACGGGGACTCTTCGGACGCTGTCGAGGGAGAGGTGAAGACGCTGCGATATCCGCCGGATTCCTCGGCCGAGGCGGTGAGAATCCGCATTCCGCATCGCGTGCAGAACTTCGCTCCTGGTCGAGCCGGAGCGCCGCATCGCGGGCAATATGTTCGAGTCCCCTCACTCACCGAGGTTCATTATGTGAGAGGGGGAGCCCCGGTGACAATAGCGGGCGCGATTGCCCCGCGCCGCAAGTTCTGATAGCATGCTTCCTTCGCGGCGCATGGCGAGGAAGGGCGGAGTCCTCATGATCGCTTTGACCGTGATGGCTCTCGTCGGGGGGAGCCCGGGGGCTTTGTCAGAGGAGGAGCAGCGCATGTCCGAGGGCTATGAGGGGAAGATCACGGCGCCGGAATTTCCCGAGGGCTTGGAATGGCTGAACGTGAAGCGTCCGCTCACGCTTCGCGACTTGCGGGGGAAAGTCGTGCTGCTCGATTTCTGGACCTACTGCTGTATCAACTGCATGCACATTCTCCCGGAGTTGAAGAAGCTGGAGCGACGGTTCGCGTCTGAGTTGGTCGTCATCGGCGTGCATTCGGCGAAATTCCCGGCCGAACGGGAGACCGAGAACATTCGCCAGGCGATCCTGCGCTATGAGATCGAGCATCCGGTGGTGAACGATCGCGATATGCTCATCTGGCGCCTCTACGGAGCGCGCGCGTGGCCAACGCTGGTGCTCATTGATCCGTGGGGGAAGATCGTCGGCCAGGTCGCCGGGGAGATCACGGCCGAGGTCTTCGGCGCCGTGATCGCCGAGGTCATCCGCACCTTCGACGCGCGCGGTCAGATTGATCGGCGGCCCATTCGGTTCGATCTGGAACGGGAGCGCGTCCCGGAGCCGGTGCTCTCCTTTCCCGGGAAAGTCCTGGCCGATGCGGCATCCGGTCGCCTCTTCATCGCCGACTCGAATCACAATCGCATCGTCGTAGCCTCGCTCGCGAATGGGACGGTCATGGACGTGATCGGTCAAGGAGAGGCGGGATGGCGCGACGGGGATTTTGAGACCGCGCGGTTCAATCATCCGCAGGGGATGGCCGTGCGCGGCGAGACGCTCTATGTCGCCGATACGGAGAACCATGCCATCCGTGAGGTGAACATGCGGGCGCGCACGGTGCGGACGATCGCCGGGACGGGGTATCAATCGCGTCGGCCGTTTCATCCGGGGGGACCCGGGCCGCAGGTAGATTTGAATTCGCCGTGGGACCTCGTGCTACTCGATGATCGGCTCTATATCGCGATGGCCGGAGCGCATCAGCTCTGGGTCCTGGACTTGAAGACGCAGGTGGTGACGCCCTTCGCCGGAAGCGGCTACGAGGGTTGTCTTGACGGTCCGCTGCTGGAGGCCTCGCTCGCCCAGCCGAGTGGATTGACGACCGACGGTCAGCGACTCTATGTGGCCGATAGCGAGGCGAGCGCCATTCGCGCCGTGGATCTGGATCCGCGCGGGCGCGTCCAGACGCTCGTCGGCGAAGACCTCTTCGTCTTCGGCGATCGCGATGGGCCGAGTTCTCGGGCGCGACTTCAGCATCCGCTGGGCGTGGCCTTTCACGACGGCGTCCTCTATGTGGCCGATACGTACAACAACAAGATCAAGAAGCTCTTTCCGACCGTGCGGCAGGTCGTCACATTTCTGGGGACCGGAGAAGCCGGATTGCGCGATGGCGAGCGCCCGCTCTTCGATGAGCCTGGGGGGGTCAGCGTCGCCGAGGGGAAGCTCTATATCGCCGATACGAACAATCACGTCATTCGCGTCGCCGATCTGCGGACGGGACAAGTGACGACGCTGGAGCTCAAGGGTGTGGAGCGGTTGCGCCCGCGCGCCAGGGTCGCTCCCGCCTTCGCCGGCGACGTGATGACGCTGCCTCCGCAGCAGGTGGCGCCGGGCCCCGGCACGCTCGTCCTCTCCCTGCGGTTGCCCAAAGAGCACAAGCTGAACGAGCAAGCGCCCTCTCAAGTCGTGCTGCGCGTCGAGGGCGATCCCGTCGTGCGCTTCGACCAGGATCAGGCAACGATGACGCTCCGCCGTCCGAGGTTTCCGCTCGCGCTCCCGGTCGTCTTTCAGCACGGGCAGGGCCGCCTTCTCGTGGAATGGACGCTCTACTATTGCCGCTCCGACGTCACCGGTCTCTGCTACTTCGCCGAAGCCCGTCAGGAACTCTCGTTAGACGTGAAGCCCGGTACCGCGACATCGCGCCTCTCGCTCGCACATGAAGTGAAGTGAACGGGGATCTCTTGAGGGAGCCGCCTGGTGTTCTCCCGTCTCCGCAGGCTTTTCCCCTGGACAGAGCGTCGGGGATATCCGAAGCTCGTGCGTGTAGATCTTCGCCAGACCGCCGGGCTGGGAGAACGTACGGGGTGGTCTTGACAGACAGTATAATTCCGGTCGTCAGTAGAAATTGTAAGGAGGTGGCATATGGAGCCTCGCGGTACCCAGTCCCGGCGGGAGAAGAGATGGCCCGCTGTGCCTCTCGCCGTTTTGCTCCTCACCCTCTCGGTTCCTTCGCAGGGTGCTCAGACCTCACGAGACGCGATGACCATACACCCTGCGAGAAGAACCCACCTGATAGATCAACCTTTGGGGAAACTCAAATGGGATAAGAACGGATACCTCATCCACTATCAACGAGGCGCCCACCCACAACCGCTGATTGGGCTGTACACGGCTGACGGGGAGGTCGTGAGTCAGCTTTCTCCGGCGAGTCACCTCACTGGCGTTCGGCGAATGACGATCAAAGACGTGGCCGTCACGAAGAGCGGCGCGCTCGTGGTCGCCGCAGTCGTGCGGAGCACGAACGGCGCGTTGGCTTCGGCTCTCCTCGAGTTTGACATGAAGGGCGTGCTCAGGAGAGTCATCAAGATGGATCCGTTCACTCCGGACAGGATCGCTCTGGATGCCGACGACAATATCTGGATACTCGGGTACGATTGGCAGCGACTGGGCAAGAACGACGACTGGGCTTTGGTTCGTAAGCTTTCTCTCGATGGAAGGGTTCTGACGTCAACGCTCGTCCGCTCGGCCTTCCCGAAGGAGGGTGATCCCCTCGATGTCTCCGGCCCCGGAATCGGGGCTTCGGATAAGTATTTTGAGAGCGTCGGGGACAAGGTGTACGCCTGGCTCCCAGGGGTTAATCACCTTGTGGTACTTGCGCTGGATGGGCGCGTGCTTCGGTCGGTGAATCGGCCGTTCGACGGTCTGTTCGAGAAGGGCGCGCAGTTCCTGGAGATTCACGCCCTCGTCTTCTTGCCGGGGGATCGCGTGGTCGTTCAGGCCGCGAACCTCGGCCGTGGGATCGTACTCGGGTACGGGTGGTTCCTCTCCACCGATCTTGGCCGAACGTGGTCTTCAGTCAGACATCGGTTCGACGATCCCTGGGCGTATTCTTTGATCGGAGTGACGAGGTCGAAAGAAGCGATATTCCTCAGACTGGTCGGCCCAGATGCCGGAATTCTGGAATTGTGCCCCGTTGCGTTTTAGGCACGGGGCCAACATGGCTCTTCGGAGGAGACGATGGCCGTTCGAGCTTCATTGATTGGCCGGAGTGGTGTCCGCTTCAGCGGTGTTGCGATGAGGAAGCCCCGGGGAGGCGGTGTCGAGAGGGGAGATGGAGCGACCCATGTTTCCACTGTTCGTGCGCGAGGCGGGCGCGAACGGTGACCCGCTTGCGTGAGGTCACCATTCCATTCTCGTCACCGCTCCAGCCCCAACTGTGTGAGCAGGGCGTCGTTCTCCCGCCATTTCTCGCGGACTTTGACGTAGAGTTCCAGGAAGACCTTCTTCCCGAAGAGGAATTCGATCTCCTCGCGGGCGAGGGTGCCGATCCGTTTCAGGCGCTCACCTCCTTTGCCGATGATGATCGGCTTTTGCGATTCGCGTTCGACCAGGATCACGCAATGGATGCGAAGAAGGCCATTCTCCTCTTTGAAGCTCTCCGTGTAGACGGCGGTGACGTATGGAATCTCCTCGCGCGTGACCATGAGGAGTTTCTCGCGCACGATCTCGGCCACCAGGACGCGCTCGGGTTGATCGGTGATCTCACCCTCGGGGTAGTACAGCGGGCCTTCCGGCAGGTGCTCGAAGAGGCACTGAAGGAGCAAGTCCACCCCCTCCCCGGTGAGGGCGGAGATCGGAAGATATTCGACGAAATCGTACTCGCGGCGATAGCGGTCAATGAGGGGGAGGAGCTGGCGCTTGTCCTTCAGCCGATCAATCTTGTTCAGGAGGAGGAAGGTCGGTTTCCCCGCGCGCTTCACCATCTCCAGCACGAAGCGATCGCCGCTGCCGAACGATTCGGTCACGTCCGTCATCAGCAGCAGGAGGTCCACATCGGCGATGGCGGCTTCGACGGCGCGCATCATGCGCTCATTCATGCGGTGGATGGGCTTGTGAATGCCCGGCGTGTCCACGAAGATGATCTGCCCCTCCGGACGTGTGAGGATCCCGCGAATCCGCCACCGGGTCGTCTGCGGCTTGTCTGAGACGGCCGCGATCTTCTGACCAATGAGGCGGTTCAGGAGCGTGGACTTCCCGACGTTCGGTCGGCCGATGAGGGCGACGAACCCAGATTTCGTCATGCGCTCGGCGGCGTTCTCCGACATAGAGGGATCACCTCCCATTCGCCGCCGCGGAGGGCACGCTGCCTTCGCCCGCTGAGGGAGGGGGGTGAATGCGCACGGTCCGAATGCGACGAGCATCCGCATCCACGACCTCGAACCGAAACCCCTTGTATTCGACGCTCTCTCCGACGGCGGGGAGATGATCCAGGTGTTTGAGGATCAAGCCGGCCACGGTCGTGAAGTCATCGCTCTCGATCTCCGTCCGGAAGAAGAGTTCGAGCTTGCGGACATCGGTCGTTCCTTTCACGAGGAACGTCCCATCCGGTTGCTCGAGGATCTCCGCGGGTTCGGCTTGTCCTTCATCGTGGATCTCCCCGACGATCTCCTCCAGCAGGTCTTCCAGCGTGACCAGGCCCGCGATCCCCCCATATTCGTCCACGACGAGGGCGATGTGCAGATGCGCGCGCTTCATCTCATGCAGCAGCTCGGCCGCGCGCTTGGTCTCTGGCACGAAGTAGGCCGGTCGCATCATGGCGGTGACGCGCTCTCGCATCCGACCGGAGAGCACGGCGGCCACGAGATCGCGCAGGACGACGATGCCCTCGATGTCGTCCAGGTGCTCGCGATAGACGGGCAATCGCGAATATCGGGTCTCGACCATCAGGCGCAGGGCTTCCTCCACGGTCGCGCGCGCGGGGATCGCGACGATCTCTCCCCGCGGCGTCATCACATCACGAATGCGCCGATCGCCGAGCTCCACGATGGATTGGATGAGCTGCCCCTCGGCGGCCTCGATGATGCCTTCTTGTTCCCCGACGTCAATGAAGGCTTGAATCTCCTCGCCGGAGCTCTCCTGGTCCGCGGGTTCGGGCGCTCGAGCCCTCAGGGCTTGGAGCGCGCGATAGATGGGATAGGCCGGGGGCCAGAAGAGCGTGTAGAAGGCGGAGAAGACCGGGAGCAGGCGCAGCAGCGTCCGCTCCGGATCGTTCTGCGCGAGGAGCCGCGGCAGAAACTGCCGAAAGACGCTGATGACGAGGATCATGGACGCGAGGCTGGCCGTGAGCACGTGCTCGAATCCCCATCGCTCGAAGAGCGAGACGGCGATGATGGCCAGCCCGACGATCATCAGCTGGATGCCCATGCTGAGCGTCAACAACAGGCGCTGTCGGTTCTCGATCAGCTCTCGCAAGAGGCGGGTGTGGAAGCTCCGCCCGTGCTCCGCGAGGAGGACGCGCAGTTGCACCTCGCTCAATTGTGTCACGGCGCTCTCGAATGTCGCCAACAGCACGAGGATCACCAAACATGCGATGCTCAGAAGGATCACCATACTCCCCTCGGGGGGCGATCATGGGATGAGCGCACGCCGGAGGCGGCGCTCCAATCGGCGCATCTCCCCATTGTCGGTCTCATGATCGTAGCCGCAGAGGTGCAGCACGCCATGAATGATGAGATTCCGAAGCTCCCGGCGAAGCGGGATGCGCCATCGCGCGGCATATCGTCGCGCCGTCTCCAAGGAGATGACGACGTCGCCGAGGTGAATCGGGGCGTCCGGCTCCAGCGGTTCACCGAGCGGGAAAGCGAGGACGTCCGTCGGACGATCCGCGCCCCGAAAGTCGCGATTGAGCCGACGCATCGTGCGGTCGCCGACGAACGCGATCGTGACGGTGTGTCCATCTCTGCCGATGGCGCGCAGGACGCGCTCGGCGAAGCGCGCCAGCGCGCGCGCGTTCACCCGATATTTCCGCTGGCGATTCACGACGCTGACCATAGAACGGCTCGGGCGTCCTCCCGTTCGCAGAAGGGGATGCGGGTCGCGATTCACTCCATCACCGCCTTCTTGTTCCGCTCCTCGTAAGCCCGGATGATGGACTTCACCAGGGGATGTCGAACGACATCCTTCTCCGTGAAGTAGACGAACTCGATGCCCTCGATGCCGGAGAGGATCTCTCGGGCTTCGACCAGTCCCGAGCGCTTCCCCGGGGGCAGATCAATCTGCGTGATGTCGCCCGTGACGACGACCTTGGAGTCGAGGCCGATGCGCGTCAGGAACATCTTCATCTGTTCCGAGGTCGTATTCTGCCCCTCGTCGAGGATGATGAAGGAGTCCCCCAGCGTCCGACCGCGCATGAAGGCGAGGGGGGCGATCTCGATGATGCGCCGTTCTAAGAACCGTTCGACGCGGTCGTAGTCCATGATGTCGTAGAGCGCGTCGTAGAGAGGGCGGAGATACGGGTCCACCTTCTCCTGCAGATCGCCGGGGAGGAAGCCGAGCTTCTCTCCGGCCTCCACCGCCGGACGCGTGAGGATGATGCGGTTCACGCGCTTGGTCATGAGCATCTGCACGGCGACGGCGACAGCGAGGTACGTCTTCCCCGTCCCCGCGGGCCCGATGGCGAAGACGAGATCGCTGCGCTCCATCGCCTGAATGTATCGGAGCTGGTTCGCCGAGCGCGCCGTGACGACTTTCTTCCCCGTGGGATTCAACGTGCCGATGCGAAAATGCTCGCGCAGGCTGTAGGAGCGGTCCTCGGCGATCTGTCGCAGGACGAGCTTCAGATCCCGTTCCGAGGGGGGGCGTCCTTCCTGCACGAGGGTGGCGAAGTCATCCAGGAGGCGTTCGAAAGCCTCGATGTCTTCGTCCGCTCCATGAATGATCAGATCACCGCCACGGGCGTCCACGCGAACATTGAGGACGGATTCTAGGAACTTGATGTTCTGGTCGTTCGGGCCGAAGAGAAGCTCAAGGCCCTTGGGCGCCACGACGACCTTCTTCAATGCTCTCGTGTCACCTCCTTATGGTGTGATCTCATCATCGGAGAAGTTAAGCGTACAGAACCTCGGCATGCGTGTCAATGCGGAGCCTCGGCCTCGTGCGGCTCTTCAGCGAGCAGTCCGGCCAGGTGCATCAGCTCGGCGCGCGGGTTCTCGGGATTGAGGCGCTCGAACTCGCGCATCAATTCCCGGGATCGTTGGTCAATGAGTCGAGGGATGACGACCTTCACCTCGACGTATTGATCCCCGCGGACATCGCCGCGGAGGCTCGGCGCCCCTTGTTCTCGGAGTCGAAAGATCTGCCCCGACTGTGTGCCCGGTGGGATGCGCAGCGTGGCTTTCCCCCATAGGGTGGGGACTTCGATCTTCGCCCCCAGGATGGCTTCGGTGATCGTGATCGGGACGGTGCAATAGATGTTATCGCCCTTTCGGACGAAGAATGGGTGCGCTTGCACGTTGGGGACGATGTAGAGATCACCGGGAGGGCCGCCGTAGAGGCCGGCCTCACCCTTGCCCTCGACGCGGACGCGCGAGCCCGTATCCACGCCCGCCGGGATCTTCACCTCCACGGATTCCTTCACGGGGATGCGCGTCTCTCCGTGGCAGACCGGGCAGATGGGCGCGCTTCGCCCTGTTCCCTCACACTGTTGGCATCGCACGCTCAGGCGGAGCGGACCGCGCGTGGTCGGTCGCCGTCCTGTCCCTCCGCAGCGGAAGCACGTGCCCACTGGACCTTCGATCTCGCCGCGTCCCTCACAACGCGGGCAGGTTTGGCTGCGCGCCACGGTCACGACGATGGTCGTCCCCCGCAGGGCCTGCTCGAAGCTCAAGGCGACCGGGACTTCCAAATCTGCCCCCCGTTGAGGCGCCCTCGCGCGCCTGTGCTCGGACGGGCCGAACAGCTCCTCCAGGAAATCGCCGAAGGACTCCTCTGCGCTGAAGTCGAACCCCTCGAAGATGATGTCCGCCGTCTTCTTCTCCTGTGCCTCCGGCATCTCGTCCCGGCGCCAGCCGTAGCGATCGTAGAGGGCGCGCTTCTTCGGATCGCTCAAGACCTCATACGCTTCGACGATCTCCTCGAAGCGCCGTCGCGCCTCCTCATCGCCGGGGTTCAACTCGGGGTGGTATTTGCGCGCGAGTCTCTTGTAGGCCCGCGTGATCTCCGCGCGCGTCGCGCGCCGCGTCACGCCGAGGATCTCGTAGTAATCTCGCCGCGTCATCGCCGCGCTCTCATTCGCGCTTCCGAAGGGGAGTATAGGGGTGCCCCCTCGGGATGTCAAGAAAGAGGGGGGATGAGCCTCCTGCCAAAAGGCGCGCGTTCTCGGTCCTCACTTCCGTCCAAGGAGCCGAAGGCGGCCCACGAACGCGCGTCGTTCCATCCCCCCCCAGGTGAGGAAGTGCGGTGAGTCCACATTGTTGTTCACGGTCGAGGGATTCGGACGGTTCGTCACATTGTTGATGCCCGCGCGCAACGCCCAGTACAAGCCGAGGAATCGGAATCGTCGCTCCAGGTGAAGGTTCAGAGAGAAGTAGGTGGGGAGCCGTCGCCGATTCGGCGGTTCCACCAGCCGCTGCGCTTCGTTGACGACGAGGAACGGGTATCCGTCGCGCCATTCCACTGTGTAGGCGAGAGTGAATCGTTTCGGCAGCGGGGCCCATCCCCAGAGGAGAAAGCGATGGGGCGTATCCCACGGCAGTGGCCCGCCGGCCTGCGCACCCCACACGAGCATGTCCGGGGCGAAATCCAGCACGGCGTTCGAGCGCGCGCGGGAGCGAACGTAGGAAGCCAGTAGCGGGTGCGCCTCCCGCAGGTTCCAGCGGAGCGTCGCCTGGAGCGCGTCGTAACGATCGCGCTTGTGATCGCGCAGCTCGAAAACCTGATGTCGCATCAGAGGGCCAACGGCGGGCGAAACCGCCGAGCGCTCTCGCGGATCCAAGCGCGCAGGCATCGCGTCCTCGCTTTCAAGCGCGGGCAGATACCCCCATCCGTGATGACCACGCTTTTGGAGAAATTCGAGAGAGAGGACGAACCCGGCCGGGAGTTGACGCTCCACGCCGAGGCTCCAGATGAAGGCGCGAGGCGAGGCGAGCGCTCGCACATCGGCGCGAAATGCGATCTCCACGATCTCCTCCACCGCGCGCCCATCCCTCGCGTAGAAGAGGTCCTGCCGTCGTCCGCTCTGTGACCGCAGGACCACGTCCAGCGGTGTCGCGTCGTGGAAGAGGCCGAGACCGCCTGTGAGTTTCGTCCGACGATCCGCCGTGAGGAGATAGCTCGCGGCAGCGCGAGGGGACCAGCGGACGGTACGATGCATCGAGTCCCAATCAAATCGGAGTCCGAACTCCACCACGCCGCGCGAGGCGAAGACCCACCGATTCTGTCCGTAGAACGCCAGCTCCACGTTCGTCAATCGCGTCTCCGGAGTGGGGGAGAACGACATGGCTCGCACGGGCGTTCCATCCGCTCGGACGAGGATGAGCGGGCGACGCCGGACGCGCTCCCGCGCGCCGACATGGATCCACTCTGTCCCGATCTTCACTTCATGCCGCCCGCGCCAGAAGAAGCTCGGGAGGGTGAGGTTCAGAATCCCCTGGAGCCGATGGGCTCGACGGTCTGCCGTTCGGAAGAAGTGACCGCCCGAGCCCTCAGGGGAGAGGCGATACGGGGCATCTCCTCGAGGATGTTCGGCGTCGCGAAAATGCGCCAGGCCCACGCCGTATTCGAGCAGGAGTCCATCGGGACGATACGCCTGTCCCTTCAAGGCGAAGAAATCCGCTCCCTGGCTCACGCGGCGCGTCGTCTCGCGCGGGGCAAACCGTGAGAGCCCGTCGTAAGGGGATCGAAAGCGATGGGTGAGAAGCGTGAGCGTCAGCAGATGGGACGGGCTCGCGTTCACCTGCACTTTCATGAGATTACCCAACCGCCACGCTCGGTTGCGATCCGCGCCGCGCGGCAGCTCCTCGACGATCGCGACATCATACTCTCCCTCTGCGGCCTCATAAAACCACGCGCGCCTCTTCCGCAGCGGTCCGGAGACCGTCGCGCGCGGAGTCCAGTTGTTCAGGTGAATCCCCTTGCGGTGCTGAAGAGAGGGAAGGACATCGGTCGCCGAGAAGCGGAACCGATCGTCGCCCATCGCCGTGCTCAGCTCGAGCACGCCGCCGGAGCCCCGTCCGTATTCGGTGGAGTATCGGCTGTGGTGGACGCTGACCTCGCGGACGGCATCCACGCTCACACGCAGATCGAGCCGCCCCGTGATCGGATGCGTGATCGTGAAGCCGTCAAGCGTCGTGAGGGTCTGCGCCGTCGCCGAACCCGCGATGTGGAGATTCCCAGAGGGATCTTGGACGACGCCCGGCAGCATCGCGAGCGCATATCGCAGATCGCGCATGACCGGCGTGGGGAGGGTGAGGATCTCCGAAGCGCTCAGCTCCACGCGCGCTGCCGTCCGCCAAGGATCGAGGGCTGAGGAGGAGGGCGTCACCTCCAGGACCTCGACGAGCTCCTGCTGTCGGCGCAGCACGATCTCCATCGCCTCGTTCTCCGGGAGACGAACGTCGGGTACGGTGACGGTGTAGAAGCGCTCCTTCTCGACGCGCAGGCGGTACATTCCCGCAGGGAGATCGAGGAAGGCGCATCGGCCCACGTGGTCCGTCTCTCCCGTGCGGAGGATTCCGGCCTCCGTGTGCTCGAGCGTCGCTCGAGCGCCAGCGATCGGCCGACCGTTGTCATCCACGACGGTGATGAGCAATCGCGCTTGGGGAACCGAAACGCCCGCCTTCGCCCACGCCGGAGACCACAAGAGGCAGGGGATGGTGAAGAGAAGCGTCCCCCACCTTCGACGCCCCTGCAGGACACTCCTTCGGGAGCCGGGTGTTCGCTTCATGGCCGATCAGGAACGCGCGGCCAATCGCCGAAGGACATGCTCCTGAATATAGCGGACGCTCTTCTCCGCCTGCTCGCGCACGCGCGGATCGGAGCTGGTCGTCGGTTCCGGATCGCGGAGGTATCGGACGTCGAACCCCTCGCGGCGAAGGGCGTCACGGGCAGCGGGCGGCAGCTCATCGGGCAATTCGATCCCACACATGATGGCGAAGGCGAGCGTCCACGCGCGCGCCACATTGGAGAGGTTGTATCCCCCACCCCCGAGGGCGACCCAGGGGAGGCCGAAGCTCTTCAATCGTGTGACGACGCGCGTATATCCGTGCGTCGTCAGGCGCAAATCCGTCAACGGATCGGTCGCGAAGCTGTCCACGCCCAATTGGGTGACGAGCACATCCGGCCGATACAGCTCGATGAGCGGGGGGACGATCTCCTCGAAGGCCCACACGTAGGTCTCATCATCCGTGCCCGGATAGAGCGGGACGTTCACCGAATACCCGTAGCCCGTCCCTTCGCCCAACTCGTCCACGAATCCGGTCCCCGGGAAGAGGAAACGACCATCCTCATGGAGCGAGATCGTGAGTACGCGGTCCGTGTCGTAGAAGGCCAGTTGCACCCCATCCCCATGATGCGCGTCAATGTCCACGTACACCACGCGGTGGCCGCGTTCCAGTAACCACTTGATCGCGATGACCGGATCATCGAGATAACAGAAGCCCGAGGCTCGATGGGGCAACGCATGGTGCAAACCACCGGCGACGCTGAAGGCGACGGGCGTCTCCCGCGCATCCACGAGCCGCGCGGCTTCGAGCGAAGAGCCGGTGATCAATAGCGCCAGCCGATAGAGACCGGGGAAGATCGGATTGTCGCCCGGTCCCAGGCCGTATGCAGAGGGATTGCTCGGGTAGATCCCTTCGTCCAGCGCGCGCAGGACGGCCAGGTAATCCTCGGTGTGAAAAGAGCGGGCGTCTTCCTCGCGCGCTGGTTTCGGCTCGATGAGCGCCACGTCGGGATCGGCGAAGACTCCGTACGCGTGCAGCAGCTCGTAGACCAGACGCAGACGCCGCATCTTCAGCGGGTGCGTGAGGCCGTAGTCGTAGCGGGCGAACTCATCGCTGTAGAGAAAGACGGCTTTCGGCATCGTCGCCTCCCACGCGCGCGAAGATCACGGATCGAGGGCGGGCGCTTCCGCTTCCAAGGAGGGACGGGTCGAAGCCGCGCGCCATCGGAAATACCGCCAGGTGACCGTCAGCATCCCCGCGGCGAGAATCAGCAGCAGCACGTCCGTGCCGGCGAGCGTCCAACTCCCCGTGCGCACATAGCGGGGCAGCAGCAGCACGAGCGAGGTCATCGTCGTCGCGATCATGAAGACGGCGGGCAATGCCGTGAACCAGATCGCCCGCGCGTGTTTGAAGAGCCAGGCCGTCGCCGTGATGAGCGTCAGGGCCGCCAGAAGCTGATTCGCCGAGCCGAAGATGGGCCAGATCGCGTGATAGGCGTTGGTGAAGGTCAAGAGCGCGATGCCGCTCAAGGCGATCACCGAATTCGCAATGCGATTTCGCAGGAGGGCCGGCGGGTCCGGGAGCACGGCCATCCACAGCTCTTCGAAGAGATAGCGCGTCAGGCGCACGAGCGTATCCACGGTCGTCAGAAGAAATCCTTCCAGCATGAGGATGCCGAAGATCGTCCCATAAACGGGCGGAAGCCCCAACCCGGCGTGAAGCATCTTCCCGACCGCCACGGCGAAGGCCAGCGGCGCGTTCCCCGTCTTGAGATGCCCCGTCTCATCCGTGGGCCAGACGAGCGCCTTGTACTCGTCAAAGCTCAGTCCGCCGAGTACAATCAGCGTCACGCAGATGCCCAGCAAGGCCTCCAGCAACATTCCCCCGTAGCCGATGACCGGCGCATCTCGCTCGGAGGCCAACTGCTTGCATGTCGTTCCACCGGCGATGAGGGCGTGCGCGCCTGAACACGCCCCGCAGGCGATCGTCACAAAGAGGAAGGGCCAGGCCCACCCCAGCGCCGCCGTGCTCTCGCTTCCCAGATGCACGATCGGCGCGCTCATGGTCACCCCGTGCCACCCGCCGCTGATCAGGCCGATGACCATCGCGGCCAGGCCGATGTACAAGAGGTGCACGTTCACGAAGTCGCGCGGCTGAAGGACGAGCCAAACCGGGATCCACGCGGCCATGAAGACGTATCCGCAAATGATGAGCATCCACACCATCGGCGCGAGGGTGATCGGATACTGCAGTCCGAGCCATACCGAGAGGGCGCAGATCAGCAGGGCCAGCCCGCTCATCCACCGCGTGCGCGCACGCCGCTTGTAGAGCAACCAACCCACAACAGGAGCCAGTAGTGTGATGACGACGACGGAGGTCGAGGCGATGCCTCCAATCTTCGCGTACGCAATTCCATCCCGGACCACCGTCTTAATCAGCGAGTGATCAGGAGCGAGTCCCAGTTCTCGCGCCGGATAGAGGGAGGTCAGCGCTACAGCCGTCAGTTGCAAGAAGGCTGCCGAGACCAGGATGCAGAGCAGGATGGCGAAGGTGACGAAGAAGACGAATCCGCCCTTCCCCAGCGTTCGCCGAGCGACCTCAGCAATCGAGCGCCCGCCCTCACGCACGCTCACAAAGAGCGCGATGAAGTCGTGGACCGCTCCGATGAAGATCACGCCGACGACGATCCACAGCCACGCGGGCAAGAAGCCGTACATGACGGCCAACGTCGGTCCGACAATCGGTCCGGCCGCAGCAATGGACGCGAAGTGATGGCCGAAGAGGACCGGCGCTCGCGTGGGGACGAAATCCACGCCATCGTTCACGGTCACAGCGGGCGTCGGACGCCGCGGATCAATGCCCGCCAGGCGAGCCACAAATCGCCCGTAGAAGATGTATCCTCCGAGCAGGGCCAAGAGCGAAAATCCCATCAATGCGCCGACATTCATCTCGCACCTCCGAAGCGTCCCACTATTCCTTCGTCCCTGCGGGTCTTCATCGGCCGACCCACACGGGGGTGCGTTTCTCCAGAAACGCCCGGATCCCCTCGCGCGCGTCTTCGGTGGCCATGAGTTCATCGAGATAGAGCCGTTCGACCGCCCGCAGCGCCGTCGCGGGATCGAGCGCTCGGCCGTAGCGGAGCGCCCGCTTGGTGAGCTTGAGGACCACCGGGCTCTTCCGCGAGAGCTCGCCCAGGAGTTCCTCGACGGCCTGAGTTACCTGATCATCGGGAACGACGCGCGTCACCAAGCCCATGGCTTCAGCCTCGCGCGCGGAGATCGTCTTGCCGGTCAGGATCAACTCGATGGCGCGACGCGGACCGATCAGTTGCGGGAGCAGCACGGCGGCGACCGGAGGGAAGCATCCGAGGTGAATCTCCGGTTGTCCGAAACGCGCGCTCTCGCCGGCGATGAGGAAATCGCAGCTCATGGCCAGTTCCATCCCTCCGCCCAAGCAGTGTCCCCGAACGACGGCCACCGAGATGGCCTCCATCTCCAGGAGCCGCGCGATCGCGCGATGCAAGCTGGTGAGCATCTCCGCGACGCGCTCCGGCACGTGATCGGCCACATCCGCGCCGGCGGAGAAGGCGCGCTCGATCCCGCTCTCCAGGAGCACGAGGTGCACGTCTTCGTTCACGCGCTCGAGCGCTCGCTGGAGTTCCTGCAGCATGGGAATGTTGAGGATATTGAGCGGAGGTCGGTTCAGCGTGAGTTTCAAGATGCGATCTCGGCGCTCACTGAGGATCATCGGTTCGGACATCGTCGCCTCCTCAGGAGAGTTCGCGGTTGAGCACGCTGCGCTCGAGCGAGAGCTTCTGCGGTCCGGTGAGGGCGAGCGAGAGGGCAGCCGCCAGAAGGGCGAGCGGGAACTCGAAGCCGCCAGCTCCCGTCAGGCCGTGAGGGAGATGGACGCGCAGGATGGCCACGAGCATGACCATCGCGATCAGCAGTGCCGCCCACCGCGTGAAGAGTCCAAGCAGCAGACAAATCCCTCCGAGGAATTCGACGAGGGCGACGAGGATGGCGAAAAGCCCGGGAAGCGGCACGCCGAGCGATTCCAGATACTGCCCGAAACCGGCGAGTCCACCGAAGAGTTTCTGCCGACCGTGCGCGATGAAGATCGCACCGACGGCCAGACGAAGGAAGAGCGCTGACCACTCGCTGTATCGAGAGAGCCATTGAGCCAGCATCATCCCCTCCTTGCACTGAATCTCGACCGCTTGCGTCGCTTCATTTTACTTCAGACCGTGTGGGGAGGCAACGCGCGGGTCACCCTCGCCGGCACGGGCGCGATGGTATAATTCGTCGCCTCATGGCGCGGCGAAAGGCCAGAGTGCGAGACGGGCGGCGCGCGCTCCTCTGGGCCTCGGGCGCGACGCTCCTTCTGTGGTTCGCTCCCTACGCGGAGGTCATTGTCTATCCCGTGCGCCTCTTTGTGACCATTGTGCACGAGTCGGCGCACGCGCTCGCGGCGGTGATGACCGGAGGCAGCGTCGCCTACATCCAGATTCAACCTGATGGCAGTGGCGTGACGGCCACGCGCGGCGGACTCGTCCCCCTCATCTCCAGCGCCGGATACGTGGGGACGGTCCTCTATGGCAGCGCGCTCCTTTTGTGGTGTCGGGACCCGCGCCGCGCGAAGACGGCGCTCGGCGCGACGGCTCTCGGGGTCACCGCGGTGACGCTCGCCTTCATTCGTCCTGTGATCGGATTCGGGTTCGCCGCCGGCGTGTTCGCGAGCCTCCTCTTCGGTGTCCTCTTCTGGATCACCTCGGCGCGCGCAGCCCAATTTCTCGTCGGATTCCTGGCCGTGCAAAGTTGCTTGAACGCGCTCTTCGACCTGAAGGCGCTCTTTGCACTCTCGATCGCCGGGGAGGCGCACACCGATGCGCGCGCCATGCAGGAGCTGACGCGCGTTCCTGCTCTCGTGTGGGCGCTGCTGTGGAGCGGCGTCTCCCTCGTGGTCCTCGTCCTCATCGGGCGCGCGTATCGCCGAACACCCGGGTGAGCCGACATGCGGCGGCCATCGAACATCATCTTCGTGTTGCCCGTGGGCGAGCGCGGGGGAGCGGAATCGGTCTTCTTCGAGATCATGCGCGGACTGGATCGCGCGCGGTTCGCCCCCTCGGTTGTCTTCCTGAGAGATGGGCCGTTCGTGCGGGAGGTCCGGGAGGCGGGAATTCCCGTCCACCTGCAGCCGATCACGCGACTGCGCGATCCGTTCAATTACGGACGCACGGTGGGAGCGCTCCGGCGCGTGTTCCTTCGACAGAAAGCGCGACTGGTCATCAGCTCACACGGCTACGGACACCTCTATGGGGGAATGGCCGCGTGGCTCGCGCGCCGTCCCGCCGTGTGGTGGCAGCATGGGATCGCCTCGGCGGAGCATCATCTCGATCGCATGGCCGTTCGCATTCCCGCTCGCGGAATCATCGTGAGCTCATTCGCGGCGGCGGAGGCGCATCGTCGCGTTTTCGGTGCCTCCGGCGCGCCGCTCTGCGTGATCCATCCGGGCGTGGATGTCGAACGCTTTCGGTCGCCGAACCCGGAGCGTCTGGCGCGCATCCGTGAGGAGTGGCGCACAGATCGGTTCCGGTATCTCGTGAGCGCGATCGGTCGCTTAGAGCCCGGGAAGGGATACGACTGCTTCCTCCATGCCGCCCGACTCCTCAGCGCGCAGATGCCGGAGGTGGGATTCCTGATCGTAGGGGAGGAGATGAGGGGGGCGCGATCGGGATACGCGGCGGCACTTCGCGAGTTGGTCGCAGCCCTGGGACTCGGCGAGCGTGTCATCTTCGCGGGATTTCGGCGCGAGATCCCGGAAGTGCTCGCCATGAGCGATCTTCTCGTGCATGCGGCCACGCGGCCGGAATCGTTCGGCGTGGTCCTCTGCGAGGCGATGGCCGCCGGGCGTCCGGTGATCGCGACCGATCTCGGAGCTGCGCGCGAGATCGTCGTGCCTGGGGAGACGGGGCTTCTGGTGCCCCCCGGGGATCCCATCGCGCTCACCGAGGCCATGGGCTCGCTGCTGCGCGATGGCGCGCGGCGGCGGATGATGGGGGAGGCCGCGCGCGCTCGCGTCCTGGTGAGTTTCAACGCGCGGCGGATGGTCGCGCGCTTCGAGCAGTTCCTCGACGAATTGCTCGTCGAGATGCGGGAGCATCTCGCGTGATCCTCCGAACCTCGACCCATTCGGTCCTCTCCGTGCCGGTTGCCGTCTTCACGGGGAAGCGTGTATCCTTCTCGCCGTCGTGAGAGGGGAGCCTGGGCTCTCCTCATCGGAAGGCGGAGCGCGATATGTGGCGCGACCTGGTCATTCTGTGGCGGCGCGAGAAGCTCGTGCACCTCTCGCTCGTCGGGGCGATCCTGGTCGGGTTCCTCATCGCGCCGATCAAGGATCGGTATCCCTCGCCCGTGAGCTACTTCCTCTTCGACATGCTCTTCGCGCTCGCGCTCTTTTTCTGGATGACGGGACGCGCTCACCTGGGGCGCGCCCTCTTGCCCGAGACTCCGGTGACGAGGATGCTGCTCGTCTTCTATGCGCTGTGCGCCGTGTATGCGCTCTTTCCGGGGATCCCACTGTGGATCGGGCTCTCGGCGTTCCGCGGGTGGTGCTTCTTCACGGTGGCGTATCTGCTCGGATATGACATCACGCGCTCCGGCGCGCACGTGCGCGCGTATCTGCTGCTGGTGATCGCGCTGGCGGTGCTCGCCGGGGGATACGGGATCTATCAATACCTGGCCGGTGTGGAGAGCGCCATCCCCGAGGATGAGCTGGCGGCCGAGCGCCATCGGTTCGCGACCTACGTCACGCCGACGGGCGAGGTGGAATTCCGCATCTTCTCGACGTTCGTCTCGGCCGGCGCCTTCGGTTCGATGATGGCCTACGCGTCCGCGCTCGCGCTCATCCTCTCGCTGAGTCGCGGGATCTCGCCGGCGTGGCGAATCCTGTTGCGCGTGGGGATTGTGCCGATGATGACGAGCCTGGTCCTGACGGGGACGCGGGCGGCTCTGGTCATGGTCGTCGTCGGCGTGGTGCTGTTGTGGTGGCATCGGCGGACGATTCGCGTCTATCTGGTCGCGGCGGCGCTCATCTCCATCGGCGTGCGGCTGGGGATTGATTTGACCGAGGGACGGGCGGCTGAGCGCTTCGCCAGTTTGGCCGATCTCGGCCTGATCCTCGGGCGCGTGTCGAATCCATTCCTCGCGGGGGTTCAAGCGATACGGGAAGCGCCGTGGGGACACGGCCTGGGGCGAACCGGTCATGGCGTGCCGTTCTTCATGGGGCAGTGGTATCCGACATTTCATCCCCTCTTCGCCGATGGGGACTTCGGGCGCATCATGATCGAGATGGGCGTGCTGGGGTTGGTGGCGCTCGTCCTCCTTCTGGGGACGGCGCTGCGCAGCGCATGGCGCGCCTTGCGGCGATTGAAGGGGACGCCCGATGAAGAGCTCGCGCTCGCCATTGTGAGCGGCGCGTTCATGATGGGGATCGGGACGCTCGTGGGATCGCCACTGCTCAGCATCCCCCATGGGATGCTCTGGTGGTTCTTCCTCGGCGCGGTGTTGAAGCTCTCTGATCTTGAGGAGCGGCGGCAGCGGGCCTGGTGGCGCGCGTGGAGCGAAGTCTTCGTTCCGATCGAGGACGGCGATCGGCATCGAGCGCTCTCCGCGGTCCAGGGACGCGCGTGGCCCTCTCGCCGTGTGCGGCGGCGATGAGGATCGCGCTTCTGGTCCACGATTACGATCGCCGCGTGGGACACGGTCGGTATGTCGTCGAATTGGCCGAGCGCTTCAGTCGGGAACATGAGGTGCACGTCTTCGCTCATCGGGTCGTCGAGATGGGCGATGGGCGCATTCGATTCCATCATGTTCCCGCTCTGCGCGCGACGGCGATGACGACGATTCTCACCTTCCCCTTCGGGAGCTGGTGGCGCGTGCGCGAGGCGTTCGACGTCGTGCATGGGCAAGGGCTCTGTGCGTTCTCGCTCGATGTCGCGACGGCGCACATCTGCCAGTGGGCGTGGTTCGAGGCCCTTCGGGCGCGGGACGGTCGTCTCACAAGAGGGGATCGGCTCTTCCGCCTCTTGGTCGGTCGGTGGGAGCGCGCCCTTTATCAACCGGCGCGCGCGCGCTGGGTCATCGCCGTCTCCGAGAAGGTGCGTGCGGAACTGGCGCGGTACTATGGTCGGGAGGCGCGCGTCGCGGTGGTCCGTCCAGGCGTGGATCTCGCGCGATTTCATCCGGCGCGACGGCTTCAATCCCGTGCGGCCGTGCGACGCGCTCTGGGATATGCGGAGCGGGATTTCCTGCTCCTCTATGTGGGCTCCCTTCGGAAGGGAGCAGCCGAAGCGCTGCGCGCGCTCGCGCTTCTGCCCGATGCGCAGCTCCTTCTGATCTCCGGCTCATCGGCGCGCCCGTACTGGGACTTGGCGCGACGTCTCGGTCTGGGCGAGCGCGTCCGATTCCTCCCCCCCACCGATCGGATCGAGGACTACTATGCGGCGAGCGATGCGCTCTTGTTTCCCACCGTTTACGACGCGCACGGGATGGTCATCTGGGAGGCGATGGCCTCCGGGCTTCCGGTGATCACGACGCGCGCGGCCGGGGCGGCGGAGGTCCTCACACATCTGGAGGATGGGCTGCTCGTGGATGATCCGCGTGATGTGCGCGCGCTCGCCGAGTGCGCCCGTCGGCTCCGGGAAGACGTCGCGTGGCGCGAGGCCATGGGCCAACGCGCGCGCGCACGCGTTGAAGCCTTCTCTTGGGATCGCGCGGCGCGCGAGACGCTGCGCGTGTATGAGTGGGCGATGAGAGCATAGGGGAGGCGGAGCATGTCGTCGGTTCCCACCCACACGCGCGCTCGGGGATTCAGGAAGACCTATTCCGCACGTGGGCGCGCGGGAACGACGCTCATCTTTCTCGCGAACGGAGACGCGGATGGGGCGGCTGCCGAGCGGGCGCGTCAATTCGCCGCGCGGCTCGCGGTGGAGTATCGCGTGCACCTCCTCTATCGTGGTCGGCGGAAGGTCTGGGCGGCGCTTCGCTTCGTGTGGGCGTTGCTCCGGTGGCGACCGCGGCTCGTCTACGTCGTGGATATGGCAGCTTCGGGAGTCCTGGCCGCCCTCGCCTATAAAGCGCTCAGCGGCGCACGCGTGGTCATTGACACGGGCGATGTCATCTCGGCGCTCGCGCGCGCCCTCGGACGCGGATGGGTGGGTCAGCGGTTGACAGAGCTTCTCGAGGGACTCTCGCTCCGACATGCGGATTTCCTCATCGTGCGGGGGAGCGGACACCGGGAGTGGCTTCAGCGGCGGGGCATCACGCGCGTCGAGGTCGTCCCTGACGGTGTGGACACGCGCGTGTTCCGCCCGCGCGATGCCACGGCGCTGCGGCGGCATTTGGGCGTGGAGGGACGGTTCGTCGTCGGCGTCGTCGGCTCGTTGCGTTGGAGTCGAGCGCTCGGCTTCTGCTACGGCTGGGAGCTCATTGAGGCGCTGGCGCGCGTGACGGACCTTCCCATTGTGGGGGTGATCGTCGGCGATGGATCGGGGCTCCCCCGATTGAGGGAACAGGCGCGCGCGCAAGGGGTGCACGATCGCGTGCACTTCGTGGGGCGCGTGCCATTCGACCAGTTGCCGGAGTACATCAACCTCATGGACGTCTGCCTGTCGACGCAGACGAACGACCTCGTCGGCGAAGTGCGCACGACGGGGAAGCTCCCGCTCTATCTCGCCTGCGGGCGGTTCGTGCTGGCGAGTCGCGTGGGCGAGGCCGCGCGAATTCTGCCCGAGGAGATGCTGATCCCGTACGAGGGAAGAGAGCCGTATGCGAACGCTCTGGCCGAACGCCTTCGCTGGCTCGTCCGGAACCCGCACGTACTGGAATCGGGGCGGGAGAATGTCGCCCTCGCGCGTCAGCACTTCGAGTATGACGTGCTGGTCGCGCGCTTGCGCCCGATTCTCGATCGTCTGCTCGGCGAGGCCTGATGCGCGTCGTCCTCGTTCCCGATCTGGAGCTGGAGGGGTGGAAGAGCATGGAGCTCTATGCGCGGCAGCTCGAGCGATGGCTGCCGCGGCTCGCTCCGGATTGGGCGTTCGAGGTCGTGCGCCTGCCGATGCCCAGGTGGGGGCGAGCGCGTCCGCTGCGATTCGCCGCGCGATATGTGCTGCTGCCGCGCCGCGTCGCGCGCGCGCGTCTCGGGAAGCCGATGGCGCTTCATCACATCCTCGATCACTCCTACGCGCATGTGCTGCGATGGCTCGATCCGCGGCGCACGATCATCACGGTGCACGATCTCTATCCGTATCACCTTGTGAGCGCCGGTGGGACGGGCGCGCGCGTCCGTCTTCGCAACGCCATCCTGCAGTGGGTCCTGGCCTCGCTTCGAGAGGCGGCGCACGTGATCGCCGATTCCGAATTCACCAAACGCGAGATGGTGCGCGGATTGGGCTACCCCGAGGAGCGCATCACGGTCGTTCCCTTGGGGGGGGATCATATCGGCGCTCCGTCCGGAGGGGAAGAAGGCGTCAGGCGCGCGGTTCGTCAGCTCGACCTCCCGCCGGGAGCGCGATTCATCCTTCACGTGGGGAGCTGCGACGAGCGGAAGAACATCTGGACCGCGCTGCGCGCGTTCTCCCGGCTTCGGGAGCTGACGGGCGAGGATCTCTATTTCGTGCAGGTGGGGGGGCGATTCGCGCGCGCGCACTGGAGGGCGGTTCATCGGTGGGGGATCGCGCGATATGTCCGGCAACGTGCCGATCTCTCCTGGGAGCAACTGGCCTCGGTGTATCGAGCGGCGGCGCTCTTGCTCTTCCCCTCGACGTACGAGGGCTTCGGCCTGCCGGTGCTCGAAGCGATGCGGATGGGAACGCCCGTTGTGGCGCTCGCCGCCGGAGCCGTGCCGGAGGTCCTCGGCGATGCGGGAGTGCTCGTGCCCGAGAATGAGGCGGAGGCCTTCGCCACGGCGGCCGCGCGCGTGCTCGACGACGAGATGCTGAGAGACACCTTGGTGACGCGAGCGCGCGAGCGCGCTCAGGCGTTCACTTGGGAGGAGACCGCGCGTCGGGTGCTCGCCGTCTATCGCGTGGTCGCATCCTCGGACGCTCAGTGAGGGGTGGGATGTCGGGACGCGCGCACCAGATCTTGCACATCTGCACGGGGGCGGAGCTCGGGGGGGCCGAGCGCGTGGTGCTGGACCTAGCGCGCGGGCTCAATCGCGAGCGGTTTCACGTTCGTGTTCTCGTCCCGCGTCTCGGACGGCTCGCGGAGGCGCTACGCGCTGCGGGTATCCCCACGCTCGTTGTGGAATACTGGGGACGGGGGCATCGGCTGGGGCGTTACAGCTCATGGCGAGAGTATGCGAGCGCCCTCCTCTCTCTGCCTCATGTCGCCAGGGCCATCCGGGCGCTGGCGCGCTTCGTGAATGAGACGCCGATCGAACTGATCCACGCGCATGGGATCAAGGCGCAGGCGTTCAGCGCCGGACTCACTCCGTTCGTTCGCGCGCGAATCATCTGGCACGTGCATGACTTCCTTCGCCATCGGAAATTCTGGTGGGGCTTTCAGGCGCTCGGTCGGCGCGTCCCCGACCTTCTGCTCGTCCCCTCTCGCGCGGTCGCTCGGGAATTCGCCAATTGGGGGAACGTCCTCGTCATCCCCAATGGCGTTGATCTTCAGCACTTCTCTCCATCCCCTGCCCAACGGGCCGATGGACTGCGGCGCGTGGGAATGATCGGCGCGTTGGCCCCGTGGAAGGGGCACGAGGTCTTTCTCCGAGCGGCCGAGCGCGTGAGTCGCGTCCTCCCTGATGTGGAATTCCTCGTCGTCGGCGATGAGATTTACGACACGACAGGGCATCAGGGATTTCGACGGAGATTGGAGCAGGAGGCTGTTCGACGCGGTCTCGCCTCGTGCGTTCGCTTCACCGGATTCCGCGCGGACATCGCAGCGATCCTGCGGGAACTCAGCCTCGTCGTCCATTGTTCGCTCGATCCGGAGCCGTTCGGGCGCGTCCTCATTGAGGCCATGGCCTGCGGCGTGCCGGTCATCGCGACGCGCGGTGGAGCGACGGAAGAGATCGTGCGCGAGGGGGAGACGGGGCTTCTCGTCCCGCCGGGGGATGCCGAGCGTTTGGCCGAGGCGATCCTCGCGCTCCTGCAGGATCGGCAACGCTCGGCGCAGATGGGACGCTCAGCGCGCGCTTGGGTGGAAGGTGCCTTCGATGTGCGCGCGCAGATTCGTCGCATCGAAGAGCTTTACGACTCACTCCTCTCCTGACGCTTTCGACGCGCGCGCTCCAGCAGCGCGGTCACGTCCTCGTCTCGGACATCGCGAAAGTCTTCGTAGAAATCGGCGACGGCGAAGACATCGGTCTCTGGCGCGACGAGGCAGTGCAGCTCATCTACGTGCGGTTCGATCCGCCGAAGCGTGGAGGCGGGGCTGACGGGGACGGCGACGACCAGTCGCGCCGGCTCGCCTTTCTTCACGCTCTGAATCGCGGCCAGCATGGTGTACCCCGTAGCCAGGCCGTCATCCACGAGGATCACCGTGCGGTCGTTCACCACTGGCGGTGGGCGGTCGCCTCGGTATCGCTCGATCCGGCGGCGCACTTCCGCGAGCACTTCGGCGGCGATCTGCCGAATCTCATCTTCCGTCAATCCGAGGGCGCGGACGAGAGCCGCATTGAGATAGATCGTTCCGTCCTCGGCGATCGCCCCAAAACCCGCCTCCGGATTGAAGGGGATGGGCAGCTTGCGCGGGGCGATGACCTCCAGCTCGGCCTCGAGCGCCTCGGCGATGGGCGCGCCCACGACGACCCCGCCCCGAGCGATCCCCAAGACGAGGGCATCGAGCCCTTGATAAGCGCGCAATCGCGCGGCGAGCCGACGTCCGGCTTCCGCGCGATCTCGGAAGCGAATCCCGAATGACCAAGACCGCATCGTCCGCTCCGCCGTGGGGAATTCTATCATGCTGGCGGGAAGGGCGAGAGCGCCTTGATCTCATAGTCACCCCTTGCTATGCTCCCGAAGCGTGAGCAAGGTGAGGGGATGGCGTCCCGCAAGGGCTTCATCTCAATTTTGACGAAGGAGGAACGCGATGAAACGACATATCTGGATAGCGATCGCGTTGGGCCTCGCTCTGGGCCTCATGGGAATGGAGCGGGCAGCTTTGGGGCTTGCCCAAGAGGTCACCGTCGTGGGCGAGATCGTGGATTGGAACTGCTACAAGAAGGATGCCAAGAATAAGGGGGCGGCCCATCGGACGTGCGCCATCAATTGCGCGAAGACCGGAGCTCCGCTTGGGATCGTGGATGAGAAGACGGGGGCTTTGTATAGACTGGCCGGGGAGTCCTGGACGGCCAACAAGAACGAGAAGCTGATCCCCTTCGTCGCCGAACGGGTGGTGATCAAAGGGACGGTCGCGGAGAGGGAGGGCGAGAAGGTCCTCACCATCCTCTCCGTTGAGAAGGCCAAGTAGCCCTTCAGCGAGAGTGCGAGGGCTCTCGAAGCGCGGCTTCTCTGGCGCAAGGGGGGGTATTCTCTGTCCCTTGACAGGGGGGAGGGACTTCTATAGCCTAATTCCCTTTGCCTGAGGTGGAAGATCGGGAGAAGGCATGTTCGACGCGCTTTCGGAGAAGCTGCGACGGGTCATCCGCGATCTGCGCGGTCATGGGAAACTGACCGAAGCCGATGTGGAGGCGGCGCTCCGAGAGATTCGGCTGGCGCTGCTGGAGGCCGATGTCCATTTCCGCGTCGTCAAGCAGTTCATCGAGCGGGTTCGGGAGAAGGCGCTCGGGCAAGAGGTGTGGGCCTCGCTCTCCCCGGCGCAGCAAGTCATCAAGATCGTCTACGAGGAGTTGACGGAGATGCTGGGGGGGACGTCCACGCGGTTGCTGTTGACCTCGCGCATCCCGAATGTGATCCTGCTCGTTGGCTTGCAGGGGTCGGGGAAGACGACGACGGCGGGGAAACTGGCGCGATACCTGGCGCAACAGGGACGAAATCCACTGCTCGTCTCGGCGGATGTCTATCGGCCTGCGGCGCGCGAGCAGTTGGCTGTGATCGCGCGGGAGATTCGCCGTCCCGTGTTCGAGGATCCCTCAGTGAATGATCCCGTGGAACTGTGTCGTCGCGCGCGCCGTCATGCAGAGGTGACCGGATTCGATCCCGTGCTCGTAGATACGGCGGGACGATTGCATGTGGACGAGGAGTTGATGGCGGAGCTGGAAGCGATTAAGCGGGAGATGAGACCGGTGGAGGTGCTCTTCGTCGCCGATGCGATGACCGGACAGGATGCCGTGCGGAGTGCGGAGGAATTCCATCGGCGCATTGGCATCTCCGGCGTGATCTTGACCAAGATGGATGGAGATACGCGCGGGGGAGCGGCGCTGTCCATCAAAGCGGTGACCGGCCAGCCGATCAAGTTCATCGGGGTGGGGGAGAAGCCTGAGGCCTTAGAGCCGTTCTATCCCGATCGCATGGCTTCGCGCATCCTCGGCATGGGGGATGTCCTCAGCCTGATCGAGCGCGTCCAGGCGGAAGTGGATGAGCGCGAGGCCGCGCGATGGCAGGAGCGGCTTCGGCGAGAGGAGTTCACGCTGGAGGATTTTCTGGAGCAACTGCGGTTGGCCAAGCGCTTCGGCTCGGTGGGGAAGCTCTTCGAATTGCTTCCGGCCGAGATGTTGAAGATCGTTGGAGTGAGTCGCCTCACGCCGGAGCAGATGGCGCAGTTCGAGCGGCAGTTGAAGCGCGCCGAGGCGATCATCAACTCGATGACCCCCGAAGAGCGGCGGAACTATCGCCTCATTGACGGGAGCCGCCGCCGACGCATCGCGCGAGGGAGCGGGACGACCGTCGAGGAGGTGAACGCTCTTCTGAAACAGTATGTGGAGATGCGGCAGATGATGAAACGTCTGCGGGAGGGGAAGCTCCCGTTCGGGAAGTTCTGGGGGGGCGGGGCGCATCGGCGGAAAAAGAGGCATTGACAGCGCCTTGCCCATGGTGAGCCGATCCCCGGTGGGGGGATGGACTTTTCGCGCGGGCCGGGTATAATTTACGTCTTCATGAGGAGGTGGGGCCTTGTTAGCCATACGCTTGACGCGCATGGGGTCGAAGAAGCGACCGTTCTATCGCATCGTCGTGGCGGAGAAGCGCTCCAAGCGCGATGGGGCCTTCGTCGAGGCCATCGGCTACTATAATCCCTTGACGCAACCGGCGGAGATTCGCGTAGATTGGGAGCGCTTCCAGTATTGGGTTCGATGTGGCGCGCAACCGACGGAGGTCGTCCGACGGTTGATCCGAAAGGCTGCGCCGCAGGCTTCGGAGCGCGAATCCTGAGAGGCCACGGGCGGAGGCGCGCGCGTTCTGGAGCGGAGGGCGCCTGAGTTCAGCCAGCCTGTGGATCAGCTCCGGGCAACGCCACGGAGGGGAGGTGGGGTATGAAGATCAGGGATCTCGTCGAGATGATCGCGAAGGCGCTGGTGGATTATCCGGATCAGGTGGAAGTCCGAGAGGTCGAGGGCGAGGCGACCACCGTCCTGGAGCTGCGGGTTGCCCCTTCTGATCTCGGAAAGGTCATCGGGCGAGAGGGTCGAACGGCTCGCGCCATTCGCACCATCTTGGGGGCGGCGGGGATGAAGCTGAAGAAGCGCTTCGTCCTGGAGATCCTCGAATGAGATGGGACCAGAGCCCGAATTCCTCACCATCGCGCGCATTGTGCGGCCACGAGGGGTGAAGGGGGAAGTCGTGGCCGAGATCGTGACGGATCGTCCGGAGCGATTCGCCGCCGTCACGCGCGTGCGGCTGGAGGCGTCGGACGGACAAGTGGTGGAGTCGCGCGTGGAACGCTATTGGTTCCACCGCGGTCAAGTCATCCTGAAGCTCGAAGGGTGCGAGACGATCGAAGCCGCGAGCCGACTCAGGGGATGGTGGGTGAAGATCGCGCGTCAGGAGGCCATCCCCCTTGAGGAAGACGAATACTTCCTCTTCGAATTGATCGGGTGTGAGGTGTGGACGGAATCCGGCCAGCATGTGGGCCGAGTTCGAGAGGTGATGGAGACGGCCGAAGTCCCGTTGCTCGTGGTCGAGGGGGAAGAGGCGGAGGAGGTGCTGATCCCCTTTGCTCGGGCCATCTGCCCGGTGGTGGACATCTCTGCCCGGCGCATTCTCATCACCCCTCCGGATGGATTGCTTGACCTGAATCGGGAGCGTTCATTGCGAGAGCGGACGATAGAGCGCAGTGGCGAAACGCCCCGGTTGTGAGCCGTCGGCGTGAACCTGGCGCTCTCGCGTTCGCCGATCGGCATGCGATTCGACATCCTGACGATCTTCCCGGAGATGTTTCGTGGGCCCTTCGATCACGGGATCGTGCGACGGGCTCGGGAGCGGGGATTGGTCGAGATCGTCGTGCACAATTTGCGGGATTTCACCACGGACAAACATCGGACGGTGGATGACCGCCCGTTCGGCGGGGGGGAGGGAATGGTCTTCAAGCCGGAGCCCATCTTTCGTGCGGTCGAGAGCATGCTCGGCGAACGGTTCGATCGGGAGCGCGTGGCGGTCGTCCTGCTCACCCCTCAGGGGCGGGTCTTCACGCAAGCGATGGCGCGGCAGTTGGCTGAGCGCGCGCGCATCGTCCTCATCTGCGGTCGGTATGAGGGCGTGGACGAACGCGTGGCCGAGCACCTGGCGACGCACGAGATCTCCATCGGCGATTACGTCCTGGCCGGGGGGGAGGTCCCCGCGATGGTGATCGTCGAGGCCGTCGTTCGCCTTCTGCCCGGAGCCCTGGGCTGCGCGGAGTCCGCGCGTCGGGAATCGTTCGCCGAAGGGGGGATCCTCGACTACCCGCAGTATACGCGCCCGGCGGATTTTCGCGGCCTTCGCGTCCCCGACGTCTTGCTCTCCGGACATCACGCGGAGATCGCGCGCTGGCGGCGACGCATGGCCCTGGCGAAGACGCTTCGGAATCGTCCCGATCTCCTCGAAAAGGCCGCGCTGAGTGAGGAAGATCGTCGCATGCTGGAGGAACTGAAACGCGCGCTTCCCAAAACGGACGAGAGCCGATAAAATGAAAGCCTTTTGGGCATAAGCGCAGCGTTGATCGAGGGAGAGGAGCATATGAATCCGATCCTCGCGGAATTCGAGAAGGCGCAGATGCGAACCGACATTCCGGATTTCGCCCCCGGGGATACGGTGCGCGTCCACGTGCGCATCAAGGAGGGGGATAAGGAGCGCATCCAGGTCTTCGAGGGCGTGGTGATCGCGCGCAAGCACGGCGGACTGCGCGAGACCTTCACCGTGCGGAAGATCAGCTTCGGCATCGGAGTCGAGCGCATCTTCCCCCTGCATTCGCCGGTGATCGAGCGGATCGAGGTCGTCCGCCGGGGGGATGTGCGTCGGGCCAAGCTCTATTATCTTCGCCAGCTGAAGGGGAAGGCGGCGCGCGTGCGCGAGCGGGAGTTCATCGGCGAGAAAGCGAAGGGGGACGAAGTCGCTTCGGAGGCTTCCGCATCGAGATCCGAGGAGGCGTGAGCACCCGTTCGGGGCGAGATGGCTTGAGGAATCAAGCGCCCTTGGGAGATGCCTCATGAATGAGGAGCGCGCGCTATTTCCCCTCTCGGAAGATGAAGGGGCAGCATCGGGAGCCGCGCCATTGGCGGACCGCATGCGTCCTCGAACCTTGGAGGAGATCGTCGGGCAAGCGGACCTGATCGGTCCGGGCAAGCCTCTGCGGCGCCTGATCGAGCGCGATCGGCTCGTCTCGATGATCCTATGGGGGCCGCCGGGAAGCGGCAAGACGACGCTCGCCCGCGTGATCGCCCATCACACGAAGGCGCACGTTGTGCGCTTCTCCGCCGTCCTGGGCACGATCCGGGAGATCCGCCAGGCGATGCTCATGGCCGAGAAGATGCGGCGCGCACAGGGACGGCGCACGATCCTCTTCGTGGATGAGGTCCATCACCTGAATCGCGCGCAGCAGGACGCCTTCCTGCCGTTCGTCGAGCGAGGCGATGTGGTCTTCATCGGCGCGACGACGGAGAACCCCTCGTTCCAGGTGATCGCCCCACTGCTCTCTCGATGTCAGGTCTTCGTCTTGCGGCCGCTGTCGGAAGCCGAGGTGCTCACCATCTTGCGGCGCGCCCTCGCGGATGAGGAGCGCGGTCTGGGGCGCCTTCGCGTGGAGATCGAGGAGCGACTCCTGAGCGCGATCGCCGCGTATGCGTGCGGGGATGCGCGCGTGGCGCTCAACGTCCTGGAGATGGCGGTGCACAGCGCCGAGCCGCGCGCCGACGGGACGCTCCAAGTGACCGAGGAGATCGTGCGCGAGATCATCCGGCGTCCCCTGCTCTTTTACGATAAGAGCGGCGAGGAGCACTACAACCTGATCTCGGCTTTCATCAAATCGGTGCGCCATTCGGATGCGGATGCGGCGCTCTACTGGCTCGCGCGCATGCTCGAAGCGGGGGAGGATCCGCTTTTCATCGCGCGGCGATTGGTCATCCTCGCGAGTGAGGACATTGGGCTCGCGGATCCACAAGCGCTCGTCCAAGCGGTGGCGGCCATGCACGCGGTTCACTTCGTCGGGCTCCCCGAGGCGAAATTGGCGCTCACGCACGCTGCGCTCTATCTGGCCCGCGCGCCGAAGTCGAACGCTGTCTTGCGCGCGTATCAAGCGGCCGAGCGCGATGTGCGCGAACATCCGCGAGAACCCGTGCCGCTGCATCTTCGGAATCCGGTCACCGACCTCATGCGCGACCTGGGCTATGGCCGAGGGTATGTGTACATCCACGATCACGAGCCGGGCGCACCGGGGACGGAGATGCCGTGCTTGCCGGAGTCGCTTCGCGGGCGGAGGTATTACGAAGAGGAAGGGAGCGCGCCCACCGGAGGAGAGGCGACGACTCACGGAGTATGAGGCATGGCGGCGATTCGCTCCTTCATCTGCATTGATGTCCCCGAGGAGGTCAAAGCGCGGATCGAAGCCGTGCAGGCGAAGCTCAGGCGCGTCCCGGCCGATGTGAGCTGGACGCGGCCGGCGAATGTGCATCTCACGGTGAAATTCCTCGGCGATGTGGAGGAAGCGCGCGTGTCCGTCCTCCGCACCGTTTTGGATGAGATCGCGCGCGGATGCGCGCCATTCGAGCTGGTGACGGGGTGTGGCGGGATCTTCCCGCGCGCGGATCGCCCGCGCGTTTTGTGGATCGGCATTCGAGACGAACGCGGCGCTCTCCAGGCGCTCGTCACCGAGGTGGAGGACGTGCTCTCTCGTCACGGATTCCCCAGAGAGCCGCGCCCCTTCACGGCGCATCTCACCATCGGGCGCGTGCGCTCGGAGCGATCGGCACACGAGTTGGTGCGCCGCTTCCTCGCCGAGGAGTTCCCGAGCTATCGGTTCCGCGTCACGCAGCTCATCCTGATGCGAAGCGATCTCCGCCCGGAGGGAGCGCGCTATACCCCTCTGCACATCGCGCCGCTGCAGGGCCGGTCCTGAGACGGCCGGAACGCTTCCTCTCGCGAGGCGCTTCGCTGTCCTCGCCGGTTGACCTTCCGTGGAGAACGGCCTGACACGCAGCGATGAGGAGGGAAGCCCGCACGTCTTCTGTTCGAAGATGATGGATCCATGCGAGCGTCGCCTCAAAATCGTGGCGCGCGAATTCCTTGATGACTCTCTCCAAATCGAACTCTTCGCCCAAGGCGAGGAGGAAGGGAAGGCGGTGCTTCCCGATCCCAATGAGGTAGAGGACGTGCGTCGGCGCATCTTCGACGCGCGGGGCTGCGGGATCGGGCGATCGTGAGGGGGAATCGAGGGCGCGGGCCAAATTGGCGAGAAGGGAGAGCGCTTCTTGGGCATCTATGCGCCTCAGAGTGTCGAGGAGTCCCGTGAGCGCCACCCATCGGAGGGGATGTTCGGTGTCATCGGCCAGCACCCGCGCGATGTGTCCCTCTAGCAGGAGCTTGGCCTCATCCACTCGCCTCTCCTGTAAGAGAGCTTTCGCCCACTCGACGATGAGCAGCGATTCTTGCACGAGATCGAGCCTCCACGAGCGCACGTCCGATGGCTCTATCCCTTGAGCGATTCGCCCCCTCCAGATCGCAGTCTCTAAGAGAGACATCACTTGCGCTTTCGCCTTCGAGTCCGTCAGCTCTCTGGCGACTTCTCGCGCCGCTTCATAGTTGCCCTGCGTGTAAAGGGCGTAGACAATCCGAAGATACAGCACGTCGCGTTTCTCCGGGTGCGTCTCTTTTCGCGCGCGCTCCACAGCGGCCGTCAGATGTGCGGACTCCGTGGGCGAGGCCTCCCCGCGAGGACGAAGAGGCTCTGGGAGGTGTGGAATGAGCTGATGCCACCAGCCGGTGAGAAGAGGTACATGCTCGGGCGCATGCCGTTCGTAGAGTGGGAGCAGTTGCCGAATCGCAGCAGCGGTGAGTCCAATTTCATACGGAGTGAGCCGTTGAACGGGAGTGAAAACCAGTTGAGTCAGTGCGTGGAAGGCAGCATCCAGATACCTTCGGATGAGCGTCCGAGATCCGACTTCATGAATGAAGAGGCCGGGGGTGACGTTCACGGCCGGACGTCCGGCGATTTGGGAGAAAGAGATCTGCATCCTCTCGGTGAAGAGATATGAGCCAAGGAGCAACAGCTCATTCAGATTCGGTGGGACGCGACGGATGGCATGCTGCACGGCCTGCTCAAACAACCGATCCGCCTGCTGCGGGTTCCTCCTCCTCAACTCGCTCAGAAAGAAAAGCGTGTCGTCGGTGATCCCTTCGCCGAGAGTTTCCCTAACCATGCGGGCCGCCTGTTCCGGATTCTCATGGAGCATGTCGCGTGCCACAGTTAGGAGGTGACGCGTTCGTTCGGAGACTGGGCGGAGAGGATCAAGGATGTCCTGCTCTTCCTGGAGTCGGGCGAGCAATCGGTTGGCGAATTCAGGGTCATGCCGAGCGACCCGGCGGATGAGGTCCTGCCGCAGCCGGTATCGTCTTTCGCGCGTCGTGGAGTTGGGGGCGACCTCAAGACGCGTCGTCAGGGCGAGCGCCTCTTCGAAGAGCCGGCGGGCGAGGGATTCGTCCACCGCCCAAAGGGCATCGGCTAACTTCGCGAGCACGCGAGCCCTCAGCTCCGGCGAGGGAAAACGGCGTGTGGTTTCAACAAGAGCCAAGAGCTCGGCAATCGCTCGGTCTCGATCGCTCTCGCGCTCTGTCGGCCTCTGTAGAGAATCTCCCCACGTGAGGCTCAGAGCGAGAAGGATTGAAAAGAGCGCGCCCATCCTGGGCTCCTCTCTCAAGAAGAGGCCCCCGGTGGCTCTTCCGGAGGCGCCGAGCAGCGCCATTCTGTACACTGCAGGCAATCGCCTCTCTGGATCGTACATCCGAACTCGATCTTCGCTCCCATCAAGGAGGTCAGAGCTTGGTGATCGCCCGGATGTCCCGCCAGCATCCCGATGAAAAGAAGGGCGATGAATGATCCCCTTCCTATCGTCCTCAACATCCTCTGTGCGATCCCAATGGCCGCTTCCTGAGAATTCCTTCGTCGAAGGCCATCCATCGCTTGACCTTCTCACAGAAGATGTTTTCGCTTCTTGGCGGCCTTAAGTATACTGTCTGTCTGTCTGTCAGTCAAGCCCCTTTCTCGTTTTCGGAGGTGGCCGTGGGCAGCAGGGTATTCTTCTCCCCCTGGAGCTTCGAGGGGCGGGGGCTCATGCGATGTCCTCCAGGGGCGTGTACTCCAGCCCCTGCGACTCGGCCACGGCCGGGTGGGTGACGTATCCCCGATACGTGTTGACGCCCGAGCGCAGCCCTGGGTCTGACCGAATCGCCCCCCAGAACCCCAGCGAAGCCAGCTTCACCGCATACGGCAACGTCACGTTCGTCAGCGCGAAGGTCGACGTTCGCGGCACCGCCCCCGGCATATTCGGCACGCAATAGTGCAAGACATCGTCCACGAAGAAGACCGGATCGCTATGCGTCGTCGGCCGCGAGGTCTCCACACACCCCCCTTGATCCACCGATACGTCCACGATGACGGCTCCCAATGTGCAGTTGGTCACATTCCCTCACATACTCTCACCTCCCCCGGCTGACATACATAGACTCCACTGCTTGCACGCTTGTTCCCGACCATTCAAACGCAGATAGGTCCGATGCACACCCCCAAGTAAGAGAAAGTCAATGCCACATTGGAATAGACGCACCGCGTCACCCAGCAGGTCGAGATGCAATAAGGAAAGATGGACTCGCATATTTCCGCGAGTACCATCTTCGCGCAGTTCTCAAAAACCCACTCCCCAGAAACCCACTCCACGCATGCCTGTCCCACGAGAGATGGGCGCGAGATCCAATCCGCGCTCGAAGGATGGGCTCCCTTCCTCTCCTTGAGAAAGAGCGCGAGGAGGGACAGCCACATGGATGGACACCGTCCGATCAGGGACGCTGCGACGGTCCGAACGTCCTTCACTCGACTTTCCGATTCCGAGCGTCAATGATCCAATCGTAAATCTCTTCCAAATCGGGAGCGAGGACTCGTGTCACCGTGGCCCCACATTCTTGAAGTCGGTTAAAAAGCTCTTCTCCGCAATGCTCCGTGAGCAACTGGAATCGATTCGCTTCTCCGAACTTGACGCTTATGGCCTCCACGGACAGTGCTCCATCGCAAACACCTTCGATGATCCGCCATTCTTTCAAGGCCTCTCGGCTGCGCAACAGCGTGATCCGCCCACCCTCCAAGAAGGCAATGCGGTCGGCCAATTCTTCAACATCCCTCATGATATGAGACGTCAGCAAAATGGCGGGCGAAAATTCCCTCCGAGCCTCCCGAACTTTTTCCACCAGCACTCTCCTCATCTTGGGATCAAGCCCGGCGGTGGGTTCATCGAGGATCAACAACCTCGGCCTGGGGGCGAACGCAACCACCACAGCGACCTTCGCTCTCATCCCCTTGGACAAACGTTTGAACTTTTGGTTCGGATCAACGCCGAGCTCTTCGAGCCATTGAAAAGCATATCGCCGATCCCAAGTCGGATAGAACGATCCGCAGAATTCCAAGATATGGCGGACCCGAAGATCGTCGAAGAGGTGAGGTTCCTCGAAGAATACGCCCAATCGCCGCTTGATCTCGACTTCGTGCCGATCCACGTCGAGCCCGAAGAATCGAATCTCCCCTCCGTCTCGGCGAACGATGTTCAAGAGCGTGTAAATAAGGGTCGTCTTTCCGGCTCCATTGGGCCCGACAAAAGCGAGCGTCTCTCCGTCCTCGATCGAAAAGGAGACCTGCAGGTCGAATCGCTTATATCGCTTCCTCAGCTCGTTGACCTCAAGCGCCTTCATTGGACGCTCACGGGAACCATCACAATGATTATGCGCGCGTTATCCTCGCGGACGAAACGCCGACCGGAGAGCACAGAATAACCGAGTTCCACCGGCATTTCAATGGCTTACGGCTCGCCGGCCTCCGCCAACCACTCCTGGCAAGCCGCCAGTCGGGCGACGAGCCTGACGACTTCGTCTCGAATCTGATGGGCCGTCCACAGGGCGCCTTCGAGATCTACGCGCCCGACGGACGAAAAGGCCCGCCACAGCTCCGTGGCCTCACTGAAGCTACGCGGGTCATTAATCTTGGCGAGCGAATCGAGTGTCGCGTCTGCTCTCGACATCGCCTTAAGGGCATTGAGAGCGGATACGGCATCCCAGAGCAATTGGACAGCTTCCGATGCCGATATGGCCGAAGCTTCGGACGCGAGCGATAACAACGTCCGGACGCGCACCCCGTTGGGCTCAGACGTCGAAAGCGCGGCTCGCGCTTCGATCAGAATCATCCTGGAGAGATTGACTTCCCCTTTTCGATGGGCTGCCCGTGCGACCTGCGCGTACAAAGATCCCCGAAGGTTCGGATCTTCAACTCGACGGGCCGCCATCAAGGCCTCGGCAAGATTGGACTTCGCCAGATGAGCTCTGAATTCAACGTTCGCGATCGATTGAGCGAATGCCTTCTTCGTGTTCTCGTCCTCCAGTTTCTCCAAGGCCCGTCGAGCTTTGTCAACGTCCCCTCTGGCGAGGGCCACCGAGATGACCATTTCTAGATCTTCAGATTCCCTCACAGAGCCGCTGATCCGCGCGAGGGTGAACCGAAGCAGGCGGGCCGTCTCAGGCGGCAGGTCAGCTGCGAGAGTCGCCGCTCGCGTCTTCAACTCCTGCGCCCGCTCAGGCAGATAGCGCGGAGCAAGAGCTGAAAGGAGGGCAGCAACTTGCCCTTGATAGACCCGCCTGAAATGAAGATCCTTCTCGGTATATCTCTCCTCCCGTTGAAGCGTTGATTCGGACTCAGCCAGTGACCTTTGGAGAATCTCGTACGCGGTTGAGACATACTGTACGCGCAGAGAGATGTCGGGCGACCTCGTTCCAGGCTTCCCGAAGCTTGGCATAGAGGGGAACACGTAATCGGCAAGCACATACACTCCAGGCAAGGCGATCACGGTCGGCCGCATCCTGAGGACCTCTAATGTCCGCGCGACGATATAATCCGCAAGGCTCGGATCCTGTTCCCTCAAGCGGAAGAGGGTCAATAGCGCTGCCGGAGATACGCTCACCGAGAGGCTCCGTTCCAACAATGCGGCCGCCATTGCCGGATCTTGTTCCACCAGCTCGGAAGAGAGCTTCACGAGCCGTCTCACGTTGTGATCCGTGCCCGCGATCTGCGCTCGGTACGGAGCCTCTTCGCTCTTATGCCCGCCTAACGCTTTCTCCAATAGCGCTCGCGCCGTATTGCGATCTCTGGGGAACAGGTTCTTCAAGAGGTCCGTACGGGCCGCCTCCCGATCAAATAAAGCCTCCGTTTGCTCATCCACCAACTTCCACAGCTCTCGAAAGATCGTGCGGGCTCGATCCGGATCATGGAGCCACAGCAGGTTTGCTGCCCTGGCCCGAACTTTAACGTACGCGAGTTTGTCCGCAAGGTTATCGGTCTCTGCAAGGACTCCCTCCAACTCTCGGAGAGCCCGTTGACGAGGCGATTCAGCGGGCTCTTGAGCAAGGAGGATAACCGGCGATGACCAGAACACACCGAGAATCAACAATCCCGTCACACGCATAATCGCTCCTCCCTACTCTTTTGACTGCGGACTCGCAATGTGATCTATAGTGTCCATCTCACCCTACATAACTGACTTCGGGCGAGATCACACGCCCGTGGCTCATAGTCCTTATGAGATCTCCCCACGAGCGCCTCCTTACACACTTACACATAAGACCTCTTCCGGGAGAAGAACTGCGAAAACATCCCGCCGAGTAAAAGCGAGAGGATGAAGAGAGCTGCCGAAGCCCTGAATATGGTTCCAACTGCTCGGACCAGCTTGAAGAGGAGAAACTCAAACTCCGTGCCCATGATCAATTCGGAGAACAGGAACGGCATCAAAACCACCACCGTACCGACAACGACCGCAATGACGGGGAGGAGCTGTGGACTGACGTTCATGGCCAGTCCAACGAGCACCGTGGACACAAAGAATGCCACCGCGATCAAGAAAATGGGAAAGCGAATCCCAAGCACCAGCGGCGCCAAAAGATCCCGAGTCACAAGGTCCGCCACATGAAGAACGAGGAACAGCACATAAACGGGGAAGATGCAGACCATCGAGATCACCCAGCAGGAAAATACGCGTCCCCAGAAAAGTCCCCTTGGGGAAATGGGAAATGCCCGAAGGTAAATGAACGAGGTGTGTTGCTTCTCGCGCCGAATCACCTCCATGAAAATGTAGGAGAGGAAGACTGGGGAGAATAGGACGAACGGTATAAAAAGTTGCGAAGCCGTTGATAGCCCCCACCGCTCATGAGGTAAAGGCCATGCGGGGTGTGACTCGAGTGCTCCCCATAACAAAGCCGCACAGTATGAAATGCAAAAGTAGGGGACAAGGAAGCGGAACACTGGCTCGAAAAGAAGGTCCTTTTTCACCAAAGCCTTTATCACATGCAGCTCACGAAGCATGATGATCTCCCACATTGGGAGCGATGGCGAGGATGGCCCTCAAAGGTATCCTCCCTCGCCATCGCCCGCAACTCTCGGCTGCCTCGCACCGCATGGCCGATCCATGTCGCGCGTGCTCCCGCATGAGATCACAGCTCGATCCTTAAGCATAAATCCAGCAGAGATGCCCACAGAGCCCAACTAGTCCAGCGCCCACGCCAACACAAATTGCACATCCCCAAACCCCTACGCCAAAGGCCACCGCCACCCCACACGTGCCAGCACATGCGAGGATATCAAAAAGACCCACGCCTGCTGAATCCAGACAGTCAGCCAGACATCCCCACCATCCTGCCGGAGGAGGCCCCGTCGCAGATTTCACGGGAGCTGTCAGCGCGCTTAAGCTCACAGCAGCGACGTCCTTTGAAGAAGGGGGCGGATTCGCAGCCGCTTCTGATGGAAAAGCCGTCGTCCCACTGAGGCCCTTGGCGACGGCGGACGTCGCCCTCCCCGCATGAGGGGCCTTTGCGCCGCCCAGGTGATATCGTGAGGGGCTCTCAGATCGAAGCCTCAAAATGGGGCGCCCAGTCGTCGCAGACGCCGAACGCCTCGACGTCGTTTCAGGCTGACGAATCCCACGTGACGACGCTCCCCTCTCGTCCTCACAGCGCCCATCGGCCCACGCCAGGCCACTACAAGCCATTGCCACGATCAAAAGGCCTCCGAAGGCCACCTTCTTGAAACCTCTCTGTCCAATGCCGCCCATAGGACACCTCCCTTATTCCAGTCTGGTGGCCTCGAGTATACTGTCTGTCTGTCAAGCCTCTCCTATCAAGCCCTTTTTTTCTGAGGCAGCCATGAGTAACGGGGTATGCCCTTTCCCTTCACAGCCTCAATCGGAACACAGTAGTATGACATGTCATCAAGCCGCGCGCGCGGCGGAACGCGCGCCTTCGAGCAGGGCGTGTTGCGGGAACGGTTTAGGGGGGGCGTCCGCTCGAATCCTCTGCGTCGCTCGGTCCATCAGCTCCGCGAGGCAGTGATGTTTATGAGATGAGAGCGCGAACCGTCCGCTCAATGGAGCGTGAGCAATGTGACCACCCGCACGGCTTCGCCGTTAATCCGAAAAGGTTCGAACGCCCACTGTCGCAACTGCTCCTCCAGTTGCACCTCGCGCTGGCCATCCACAAACGCGAGGGCTCGGACGACGCGCCCTCCTTCGTCGATCAGGAGAATCGCCCACGCCATCTTTCCTACCGCCACCTTCGGCGTCACCCGATGGCGCACTTTCAACCGGTGGAACGCCACGGCATATTCCCCGGGCGCCACCAGCGGGACAACGTCGGGCGTTTCGGGGAATGCCACGCGCGTCACCGTCTCCGCGACTCTCCTGGGGCCCGACTGCACCCGACCCTCAGAGAATGCCAAAGGCACGCTCACCTCCGCATCGAGAACGAGGCGACCGTTCATCTCCAAGTAAACCCGAACCCCTTCCGGTACCGAAATGTCCAGAAAGATCACACCCGACAGCGCCGCCGGACGTTGAAACACAACATCTGCACCATTCACCCGCAACGCCTTCTCCGGCAATGGCGCGTAACGAGCGGGCAGCGATTGCACCAGGGCAGGGAGCAGAGAGGCTTCGCTTCTACCGCCCCTCAGCGGCGTACCCAGATAGACGCCCCCGACGATTCGCATCTCCCTTCCGTGACTGCGGAGGACGACGAGGTCGTTGTGAGCCATGCCCTCAAGCCGCAGGCGAACCATTTTGTGGGCTCCAAGTTCCACACGCTTAGACAGCAGCCGGATGCTTCCGTGAAACGTTTGCGGAGCTTCTTGCCCTTCGACGATGAATGGACCGAGCCCCATGGCTCCTAGCGTAATGATGAGGATGCCCTGACGCCGCATACTTCCCTCCCTTTCAAAAGCCGAATTTCGCTCTGTCTCAATTCCGATCGGGATCCGCTCCGTGATCCCATCTCGCCCACGAGAACACGCCTCACACGCACGCGGGTCCGATGCACAGTCCATGAAAGATTTCAACGCCATTATAATCGCAGAAGGTAATCCAGCATGTCGTGAAACATAACTCGATGAAGAACAAACCGCAGACCTCCGTCACACTGACCTGCACGCAGTACTCTCCGCTTAGCTCAGGCCCAACAATCCAGTATTGGCAGTCTTGGCAAGAGATCGTGCGCGCATTTCCCGATTCGGAGTCCATTTCTGTGAGAGAGACCGCCGCGCCGCCAATGACCTCAGGGAGCGCCTTTGTCCTCATCGAGCGACTGTCAGCTCCACTGCTGCACATGGAGACGGCAGCAATCATCACGAGAATCCCTCGCCATAAGCCGCCCATGGTACACCTCCTTATAAGTCTGGCGGTCTCGAGTATACTGTCTGTCTGTCAGTCCTTTCTCGTTTTCGGAGGTGGCCGTGGGCAGCGGAGCGTCCTTCTCCTCTCCGAAGCCTCGGGGGAGGGCGGGGGCTCATGCGATGTCCTCCAGGGGCGTGTACTCCAGCCCCTGCGACTCGGCCACGGCCGGGTGGGTGACGTATCCCCGATACGTGTTGACGCCCGAGCGCAGCCCTGGGTCTGACCGAATCGCCCCCCAGAACCCCAGCGAAGCCAGCTTCACCGCATACGGCAACGTCACGTTCGTCAGCGCGAAGGTCGACGTTCGCGGCACCGCCCCCGGCATATTCGGCACGCAATAGTGCAAGACATCGTCCACGAAGAAGACCGGATCGCTATGCGTCGTCGGCCGCGAGGTCTCCACACACCCCCCTTGATCCACCGATACGTCCACGATGACGGCTCCCTTGTGCATGCAGGCGAGCATCTCGCGGGTGATGAGTTTGGGGGCTGCCGCTCCCGGGATCAGAACGCCGCAGATGACGAGATCCGCGTTCTCGATAGCGTTCCAGATGTTGTAGGTGTTCGAGACGAGCGTGCGAATCTGGCTCCCGAAGATGTCATCCAGGTAGCGGAGCCGATCGAGATTCTTATCCATGACGGTCACCTGCGCGCCCATGCCGACGGCGATGCGCGTGGCATTGGTGCCGACGACGCCGGCGCCGAGGATGACGACTTTCGCCGGCAGCACGCCGGGGACACCGCCGAGCAAGACGCCGCGCCCCCCGTGCGTCTTCTGCAGATACGTCGCGCCGACCTGCACGGCCATACGCCCGGCGACTTCGCTCATCGGCGTGAGCAGCGGCAAGCGACCTTCGGCGTCGGTGATCGTCTCGTAGGCGATGCCGGTGACCTTGCGCGCGAGCAACTCGCGCGTCAACTCCGGCGCAGGCGCCAGATGCAAGTACGTGAACAGGATCTGTCCCTCCCGCAACCGCGCGTATTCGACCGGGATCGGCTCTTTCACCTTGATGATCAGATCGGCGCGCGCCCAGACCTCATCCGGATCCTCCAGAATCTGCGCTCCGGCCTCTTCATATTCCCGATCCGAGATGCCGCTCCCCTCTCCGGCCCCGGCCTCGATATAGACGGTGTGCCCCTCCTCGCTGAGCGCCTTCACGCCGGCCGGGACCAAGCCGACGCGATACTCATCGGGCTTGAGCTCTTTCGGAACGCCGATGATCATGGATGTCCCCTCCAGAAAGGCGGGCGCCCCGCGGAGAGACGCTCTCCTCGCGGGACGCCACGCGCATCACGACGCGAGTCGGGTGAGTTCCTCCGTATCAATCTGCGCCCGTTGCAATCGGCCGCTGTAGTCAATGTACACGGCCTTCCACTCGGTGAAGAGTTCGAGCGCCTGCACGCCAGCCTCTCGATGTCCATTGCCGGTCTCCTTCGTCCCGCCAAAGGGCAGATGGGTCTCGGCGCCGATCGTGGGCGCGTTCACGTAGAAGATCCCCGTGTACATCTCGCGCATGGCGATGAAGGCCTTGTTGATGTCCTGCGTGTAGATGGCCGACGAGAGCCCGTAGCGCACGTTATTGCCGATCTGGATGGCTTCCTCCAATGAGCTGCAGGGGATCACAGAGACGACCGGGCCGAAGATCTCCTCCTGACAGATGACCATATCCGGATGGCAGTCGGCGAAGACCGTCGGCTCGATGAAATACCCGTAGGCATACTCCCCGTGCGTCAGCCGATTCCCCCCGCACATGAGCTTGGCCCCGTCCTGAGTCTTCCCGATCTCGATGTAGCGCAGGATGGATTCCACTTGAGCCTCGTTGATGATCGGTCCCATCTCCGTGCGTTCGTCCAGCCCGTTGCCGACGCGCAGGGCGCGAGCGCGCTCGACGAATTGCGTGAGGAACTTCTTGTAGACCTTCTTGTGCACGACGATGCGGCTGGAGGCGGTGCAGCGTTGTCCGCTTGTGCCGAATCCGCCCCAGATGGCGCCGTCCACGGCCAGGTCCAGATTCGCGTCGTCCATGACGATGATGACGTTCTTCCCCCCCATCTCCAGGTTGCACTTCTTGAACGATGGGGCGCAGGCTTCGGAGACCTTGCGACCGACCTCGGTCGAACCCGTGAACGAGACGAGTCGCACGTCAGGATGGGTCATGAGCGGCGTGCCCACGCCCGATCCCGAACCGGTCACGAGATTGACGACACCGGGCGGAACGCCGGCCTCCTCGCACGCCTTGACGAGGTTGTAGACCGATAGCGGCGTATCCGTCGCCGGCTTCATCACGACCGTGTTGCCGCAGAGGATCGCGGGCATGAGCTTCCAGGCGGGGATCGCCATGGGGAAATTCCACGGGGTGATGATCGCGCACACGCCCACGGGCATGCGGACGGACATGGCGAACTTGTTCGGGAGTTCCGAAGGGGTCGTCTGCCCGTACAGGCGGCGACCTTCACCCGCCGTGAAGTAGCAGATATCAATGGCCTCCTGCACATCCCCCCGCGATTCCTTCAGAATCTTCCCCATCTCGCGCGTCATCTCGCGCGCATAGGCCTCCTTGCGTCGGATCAGGATCTCCCCCAGGCGGAACATGATCTCGGCGCGCTTGGGGGCCGGAACCAGACGCCACTTGTCGTAGGCCTCGCGCGCCGCGGCCACGGCGCGCGCCACGTCCTCGGCATTCGACTTCGGGAAGAGACCGATGAGATCGCGCGTGTCGGCCGGATTCCGGTTCTCGAAATACTCCCCGGTGACCGACGGAACCCACTCCCCGTTGATGTAATTGAAGAAGCGAGGGGCTGCCGCCGTTCGGATGGCCGGGGCTCTCCTCGCCACTTTGGATCGAGCGATCGCCGTTTTCGCTTTCGCCATATTCCTCCCCCCTTCTTCGAAGTTCATTCGCGCGGATGACACCGCGTACACGCGAAGGTCGCATCTCGCCATTTCTGCGGATGGGACGCACGAAGCGGATGGAGCGCGGTTGGGGTCTCCGGATCATGACACGTCAAGCACTCCGAGCGCGTGCGCGCCGTGCGGTGAGCCTCGTCTCGCGGCAGCGGAGACGGAGATCCCCGAGGTCGGGTCGAGAGGAGCACGAGGAAGAGGAGGACACCCAGGATGAATCCGACGAAGATGACATCCGCCCGCGTGATCCGCATCGTTCGCCCCGGTCAATATATTACAGCCGATGGCGGGGAGGCAAGCCGAAAGTGCTCTCAGCGTCGAAGGGGGACGGCGCGGTGGCGCGCGATGAGCAGCGCCTGACGCAATCGGCGGAAGAATCCCTCCCGTCGGGAGAGCAGGGCTCGGCAGTCGGGGAGACGCTTGCGCGCGGCCTCTTCCCCGGCTCGGATCAGCTCATCCGCGCGTTCCAATTCATCCCACGAGAACGAGGCCACGTCCGGGGAGATGAGCACATCGGCATGCTCGGCCATGTAGGATTGCGCCGTGAAGGAGAGGATGGCGAGGGCTTGCGTGTAGATCTGGAAGGCGTTTCGCGGCGGCGTCTCCATGATGGGATACGCGTTCACATCCACGGCGATCACGCGTTCGGCGCCGAGCGTCACGGCCACGAGCGTCGGGAGGTTCGCGACGATGGCGCCGTCCACCAGCATCCGTCCCTCCTCATCGAGGGCCGGGGTGAAGTATCCCGGGATGGCGCAACTGGCGCGAATGGCGAAGGCGAGGTCTCCCTTGGTGAAAACGCGCATCTGGCCGGTGGCGATGTCAGTGGCGACGACGGCCAGCGGAATGCGCAGCTCCTCGAAGCGCGTGACCGGGAAATGCGCGCGGATGAAGTCCTCCATGCGCCGCCCATCGCGGAGGCCGAGCCGCGAGGGGCGGAGGCGCCCCAGATCGCTCCAGCGGATGCGGCGCGCCATCTCGATCATCTGCGGGATGGGGACGCCGCTGGCGTAGGCGCCGCCGATGAAGGCGCCGACGCTCGTCCCCACGATCCCATCAATGGGGATCTCGGCTTCCTCGAGGACTTTCAAGACGCCGATGTGCGCCAGTCCCTTCGCCCCTCCTCCACCGAGGACCACGCCGATCTTCGGCCGACGTCTGGGCTGGCGCTTCGTCTTCTCCATCTGGGAGCGGAGGCGATCACTCGCGCGTCATCGCAGCCAGAACAAGCGCGAGCGATTGGAAGAGGGCGCGGCCGTCGGAGCTGCCGAGGATCTCCTCCGACGCGCGTTCCGGATGGGGCATCATCCCCAGCACGTTTCGCTCTCGGTTGCAGATGCCCGCGATATTGTCGAGTGACCCGTTGGGGTTGGCGGCCTCGGTCACGTTCCCCTCGGCGTCGCAGTATCGGAAGATGATGCGGTTCTCGCGTCGGAGTTCGGCGAGCGTCCCCGGATCGCAGTAGTAGTTCCCCTCTCCATGAGCGATGGGCAGATGGAGCACCTGCCCCTTCCGATAGAGCTGCGTGAAGGGCGTATCGGTCGCCTCAACGCGAACGTGCACGAATTGACAGAGGAATCGGCGACCGCGATTTCGCATGAGGGCGCCCGGCAGCAAGCCACTCTCGCAGAGGATTTGGAAGCCGTTGCAGATGCCGAGCACGAATCCGCCGCGCGCGGCGAACTCGCGCACAGCCCCCATGATAGGGCTGAAGCGGGCGAGCGCGCCCGCGCGCAAGTAATCCCCATAGGAGAAGCCGCCCGGCAAGATCACGGCATCGTAGTCGCCGAGCGCCGTCTGCTTGTGCCAGATGAAGTCCACCGGCTGTCCGAGGACCTTGCTGATCACATGATAGGCATCGTGATCGCAGTTGGAGCCGGGAAAGACAACGACGCCGAATTTCATCTCGCGTCCCCCTCGATCTCGACCCAGTATTCCTCGAGCACGGGATTGGCGAGCACCTCGTGCGCGAGCCGTTCCAGCAGCGCGCGGGCGCGCTCGGGCGAGAGCCCCTCCTCCAGTTCGATCTCGAAATATTTCCCCTGCCGAATCTCGCGGATGCCCTCATAGCCCAGGGTTCGGACGGCTTGGTGGATCGCCTGACCTTGGGGATCGAGGACGCTCCGTTTCAGCGTGACGTGCACGGTCGCTCTCATGATGCTCCGTCTCCCTCCGTTCGGGCGGGGCGCGCCACTTCGCCGAAGACGCGGCGGAAGATGGCGTCCACATGCCGCAGCGCGCGATCCAGGCGAAAGACCTCTTCGATCTCCCACGGCGCGAGCCGCGCGCGGATCTCAGGATCGGCGCGCACGAGCTCTCGAAAATCGGCGCCTTCATCCCAGGCGCGCATGGCGTGGCGTTGCACGAGGGCGTAGGCCTGTTCCCGCGAGAGGCCGCGTTCGGTGAGCGCCAGCAGCAGCGCTCCACTGAAGATCAATCCGCGCGTCGCCTCGAGATTCGCCCGCATGCGCTCCGGGTAGACGACGAGCTGCTCCAGCAGCTCCGTCGTCCGATGCAACAGATAATCGGTGAGGATGCAACTCTCGGGGAGGATCAGGCGTTCGACCGAGGAATGCGAGATGTCGCGTTCGTGCCAGAGGGGGATGTTCTCCAGCGCTGCCTGAAGATTCGCGCGCACGACGCGGGCCAGGCCGCAGATCTGCTCCGCCGTGATGGGGTTTCGCTTATGCGGCATGGCCGAGGACCCCTTCTGCCCGGCGCCGAAGAACTCCTCAGCCTCGCGCACCTCGGTGCGCTGCAGATGCCTGATCTCCAGGGCGATCTTCTCCAGGCTCGCAGCGACCAGCGCCAGGGCCGCGAGGAATTCGGCATGGCGATCGCGCGGGATGATCTGCGAGGAGATCGGCTCGGGCCGAAGCCCCAAGCGACGACAGACGGCCTCTTCCACCTCGGGATCGAGATGGGCGAACGTGCCGACGGCGCCTGAGATCTTCCCCACGCTGATCTGTTCGCGCGCGCGGCGCACGCGCTCCCGATTCCGCTCCGTCTCCGCGTACCACAGGGCGAGCTTCAATCCGAAGGTGATCGGTTCGGCATGGACGCCATGTGTGCGCCCGACCATGGGCGTGTCCTTGAATTCGAAGGCGCGACGGCGCAGGACTTCGGCCAGGCGTTCCAAACGCGCGAGGATCAGATCGGCCGACTCGCGCAGCAGCAGTGCCGTCGCCGTATCCACGACGTCCGACGAGGTGAGGCCGAGGTGGATGTAGCGAGCCTCGGGGCCGACGGCTTCGGCCACCGCCGAGAGGAAGGCGATCACGTCATGCCGCGTCGTGCGCTCGATCTCGTGAATGCGCGCAAGATCCACCCGCGCGCGCGCGCGGATTTGCTCCAGCGCCGATTCGGGGATGCGCCCGCGCTCGGCGAGGACTTCGCAGACGGCCAGTTCCACTTCGAGCCACGTGCGGAACTTCTTCTCCTCGCTCCAGATGGCGCCCATCTCGGGCAGCGTGTAGCGCGGGATCATAGCTCGATCCACGGACCCGGGCGATCGTGCGCGGCGACGCGCACGCGTCGTTCGGCGTCGCGCGCGAAGGCGGAGCCGCGCGCCCCGAGCGCTTCCAAGGCCGCCAGACGCGCCAGCTCCGGATGATTGTTCGTCCGACTCAGATGCACGAGCACGATGTGCTCGGCGCGTCCATCGAAATCCTCGCGCAAGAAGCGCGCCATCTCCTCGTTGGAGAGATGGCCGTGCCGGCTGAGGATGCGCTGTTTGACGCTCCACGGGTAGGGGCCGTTGCGCAACATCTCCAAATCATGGTTGGCTTCCAGGATGAGGACATCCGATCCCCTCACGCGCTCGCCGACCAACTTCGGGATATAGCCGAGGTCGGTCACATACCCCACCTTCACACCTCCGGCCTCGATGGTGAAGGCGAGCGTATCGGCCGCATCGTGGGGCACGGCGAAGGGACGGAATGTCATCGGCCCGATCTGGAATGGACACTCGGCGGCGATGTATTCGGCCGCGGGGATCGGATCGGTGGGGTTCATCCGGTTCCAGGCCTCGCAGCTGGCTCGCGAGATGAAGATCGGGAGGCCGAGCGTGCGCGCCAGGCGCGGGACGCTCCGAATGTGGTCCGTATGCTCGTGCGTGAGCACGATGGCCGAGAGGCGAGCGAGGTCCTCGCCGATCTCTCGAAGTCGTCGAGCCAACTCGCGGGCCGAGAATCCCGCATCCAGCAGCACGCGCGTCGTCCCGAAGACCAACAGCGTCGCATTGCCCGAGCTGGAGCTGCCCAAGATGTTGATCCGCATCTCTGCCCTCCGACCGAAGCTGGCGCGCTCAGCACGCCAAGTGCGAGTGATCCACGCGCACGCTGTCCAATCGTCCTAGGAGGACGAGGGCGAGCGCCTCGGTTTGAAAGATCTCTCGCGCCAACCGCTGGATGTCGTCCACGGAGACGGCCTCGATGCTTTTGAGAATCTGGTCGTAGGTCGTCTGATGGCCGAAGTAGATCTCCTGCTGCGCGATGTGGGCCATGCGCGCGCTGGAGGATTCCAGGCTGAGCATGGTCGCCGCCTTCGCCTGCTCCTTCGCCCGCTGCAGCTCCTCGGCGGGAACCGGTTCGCGCTTCAGCCGACCGAGTTCGGCGACGATGAGATCGAGGACGCGCCGCACATTCTTCGGAGAGGTCGCCGCATGAATGAGGAGAAGTCCCGTATCGGAGAAGAGCATGGTCCCAGCGCTGGTCGCATACGCCAGGCCATGATCCTCGCGAATGGTCTGGAAGAGGCGAGAGCTGGTCCCCCCACCGAGGATGGAGCTGAGCAGCAGGACGGCCTGCCGATCCCGCGAGCGCAAGCCGGGGCATTGCGCGCCGAGCAGAATCTGCGTCTCCGAGAGCTGCTCTTTCTCATGCACGACGATGCGGGGGGAGGGCTGCGGGGGCGTATCCTGAGGGCGCATCCCGCTATCGGGGATGTGATCGAAATAGCGGGCCGCCAGCTCGACCAGGTGGTCATGTTCGACCTGGCCGGCGGCCGAGACGACGAGATTCGGCGGGGTGTAGAGCTGCCGCCAATACCCGACGATCGCCTCGCGCGTCAGCCGCGCCAGCGTCTCCTCGGTCCCCAGAATCGGCTGTCCCAGCCGATGCTGCGGCCAGAAATTCCGGAGGAAGATCTCGGTGGCGAGATCATCGGGCGTGTCCTCGACCAAGCGCATCTCCTCTAGGATCACCTGCCGCTCCTTCTCGATCTCCGGCGCTTCGAAGCGCGGCGCTGTCACCAGATCGGCCAAGAGGTCGAACGCGCGCGCCAGATGCTCGTCGAGGATTTTGGCCGAATAGGCCGCGCATTCATGGCTCGTGAAGGCATCGAGCGTGCCGCCCAACCAATCGGATTCCTCCGCGATCTGGCGCGTGCTCCGCCGCTCGGTCCCTTTGAAGACGAGATGCTCGATGAAATGCGCGATGCCCGATTGCTCGATCGGCTCATGCCGGGACCCGGCGCGCACCCAGATGCCGAGGCTCACCGAACGGAGGTGATCCATGCGTTCGCTCACGACCGTGAGCCCACTCGCCGTCACCGTCTTGCGAATGCGCCGCATACAACCCGCCTGCCGCTTGAGAGGCTTAGATGCTAGCATAGCCCCGACGGGGCCGCAACGCGCCGGGGGAATGACCCTCAGCGTTGCTCAGACCTCCAGGGTGCACATTGCCTCGCGAGTCAAGTGTGTGGAATACTATGCCCTCTCACACGACGTCATCATCGAGGAGGAGAGGATGAATCACGAGAGTGCGGCGACAGGACATCTCCCGGTTCCTCCTCTGACGCAACTCTCCGAGGAGGAGGAGTTGTTCCGACACAACGTTCGGCAGTTCGCCGAGGAGCGGGTTCGTCCCCTGGTCAAGAAGATGGACGAGGAGGGGAGATTCGATCCCGGGCTCCTGCAGGATTTCTTCCGACTCGGCCTCATGGGCATCAATATCCCGGAGGAGTACGGCGGAGCAGGGAGCAGTTTCTTCATGGCCGTGCTCGCCGTCGAGGAGCTCTCGCGCGTGGATGCCTCGGCGGGCGTCGTCGTGGATGTGCAGAATACGCTCGTCAACAATGCGATCACGCGCTGGGGATCGCCGGAGCTGAAGGCGAAATACCTGCCGCGATTGGCTGCGGATACCGTCGGCGCGTACGCCCTCTCGGAAGCCGGAGCCGGCAGCGATGCCTTCGCCTTGCAATGCCGGGCCATCGAGCGCGGGGACCACTACGTGCTGACCGGGCGCAAGCTCTGGACGACGAACGCCCTGGAGGCCGGTCTCTTCATCGTCTTCGCCACGGTCAATCCCGAACTCGGCTATCGGGGCATCACGGCCTTCCTCGTCGAGCGGGATTTCCCCGGATTCACCGTCGGGAAGAAGGAGGACAAACTCGGCATTCGCGCCTCCTCAACGTGCGAGCTCATTCTGGACGACGTCCCCGTCCCCAAGGAGAACATCCTCGGCGAGGTGGGCAAGGGGTACAAGGTCGCCATCGAGACGCTCAACGAGGGACGGATCGGCATCGGCGCGCAGATGATCGGCCTGGCGCAAGGGGCGCTCCAGTGCGGGATTCAATACGCCAAGGAGCGAAAGCAATTCGGGCGGCCGATCGCCGAATTTCAGGCCGTTCAATTCCTGATCGCGGAGCTGGCGACGGAGCTGGAGGCGGCGCGGTTGCTCGTCTATAACGCCGCCCGTTTGAAGGACGCCGGTCGTCCCTTCGTGAAGGAAGCGGCGATGGCCAAGTATTACGCCTCGGTGGTCGCCGAGCGGGTCACCTCCCACGTCGTCGAGATCTACGGCGGCTACGGCTTCACCAAGGATTATCCGGCCGAGAAATACTTCCGCGATTCGAAGATCGGGAAGATCTACGAGGGGACGTCGAATATGCAACTTCAGACGATCGCCAAGCTCTTGCTCGGCGAGCGCTGATCACCGCGCGTCGCTCCGGCGCAGGAGCCAATCGGCGCGAAGGGCACCCTGAATCTCCTCGCGCGTGACGACGGCCGTCCCGAGCTTCGCGATGACGATGCTGGCGGCATAATTGGCCAGCTGCGCGGCCTGCAGCGGATCGGCGCCGGCCAGGACCGAGAGGCTGAGCGCGGCCATGACTGTATCCCCGGCCCCCGTCACATCGTAGACTTCGCGCGCCACGGTGGGGATATGTCGCACCCAGCCCTCGCGGGCGAACAGGGTCATCCCATGCTCGCCGCGCGTGAGCAGCACGTAGTCGCTGTCGGCCGCGCGTTGCACTCGGCGTCCGGCTTCCAGAAGCGTCGCCTCATCGGCGATCTCTCGATGAATCACGGCCTCGGCCTCGCGTTGATTCGGCTTGATCCACGTCACCGGCCGATAGTAGGGGAAGTTGCGCATCTTCGGATCGAGGAAGACGGGGAGATGCCGACACCGCAGCTCCGGCAGCAGCGCCTCCAGCAGCGGCGGCGTGATCGTCCCCTTCTCATAATCGGAGATGACGACGCCCTCGACGGCGTCCAATCGCTCGCGCACCAAGGCCAGGAGGCGACGGGTGAGGTCTTCCGAGAGCGGGGCTCGACTCTCCCGATCGGCGCGCACGACCTGTTGATGCTGCGCCAGAATGCGCGTTTTGACCGTGGTCGGACGCGTCGTATCGGTCAGGAGGCCATCGGCCTCAATCCGCCATTCGGCGAGCAAAGCGCGGAGGCGCTCGGCCGCCGCGTCCGCCCCCGTCACAGCCACCAGCCATGCTCGAGCCCCAAGCGCCAGCAGGTTGCTCGCCACATTGCCCGCTCCCCCCAGACGAAACGATTCGCGTTCGATCTCGACCACGGGCACGGGCGCTTCGGGCGAGATGCGCCGGGCCTTCCCCCACAGGTATTCGTCGAGCATGAGGTCCCCGAGCACCAGCAGCCGCCGACCCGCGAATCGCTCCAGCACGCGCTCGGCCTGCTCGGGCGTCAGACGTTCCAACTGGTGCAGCATGGCATTTCGCCTCCTATGGCGACCATTCCCGATCAGCGAGCGACGGTCGCCACATCACCTCCCCGCTGATCGCGGCGAGCACGCGCTCGACGGCCTCGATCACGTGCTCGACGCGGACATGTCGAATGCGCTCGGATGGGGGAAGGGATACACCCATATGATCCCGCGTCGTTTGCACGACGGCCGAGGGCGCTGTGCCCCAGGGCCGCCAGACCGTCGGGTCCGAGGCGCCGAAGATCACGACTCCCGGACAGCCCACGGCGGCCGCGATATGCGCCGGCCCGCTATCGTTGCCCACAAAGAGCACCGCACGGCTGAGCAACGCGATGACCTCCTTCAGGGTGAGATCGGTGATCGGATGAGCGGCCATCCCCGCGAAGCCTTTGACAGCGTCGGTGATATGCCCTTCGTGTCGCGCCGCGAGGACGATCGAGGGCAGATCATGCTTCGCCGCCAGGTAGCGGACGACGTGAGCGAATTTGTACGCGGACCATCGCTTGGTCTCGTGCGTGGCGGCCGGATGGATCACGACAAACGGGCCGCGCAGTCCCATCTGTCTCAAGCGTCGGTGCACGCTCATAAGAGCGTGCTCATTCGCCCGCAGCGAGGTCGGTGGAGGCGTCGTGATGGGAACGCCACACCATTTCAAGAGCCCGAGCTGCTGTTCGACCGAATGGATCTCCGCCTTCTGCCAAATGCGCGGAGGGTCCGGCGCTCGCCGGTTGTGCAACCACCCGTAGCGATAGCCTCGGTATCCAACTCGCTCCGGGGCCCGACTCAAATATGTGAGGAGCGTGGCCGTCGGTCCCCCGTGCAGATTGAAGGCGGCGTCGAAAGCCTGTTCGCGCAGGCGCTTCGCCAACTGCCATCGGCGTATGCCGTCACGCAGCCCTCGTTCGTCTCGCTCCAGGACGATCACGTCGTCCACATGCGGATGATCCTCCAGAAGCGGGGCCGAGAGGGCTTCGCTGAGCACGCTGATCTGCAGCTCCGGCTTCCACTGCTTGAGCGCCGTCAGGCACGGCGTCATGAGCACTGTATCTCCGATCGAGCGCAACCGGATGAACAGGACACGCCGAATGCGATCCCAGGGAAGCTCCGCGTGAGCCACAGGATCCGAATCCGAACGCACCATGATCCCCCTTGATGCCTCCTCTCGCTTGAGCTCTCACTCTCCTGAACCGTACGCGCCGTCCTCAGCCAGGATGCGTCACTCGCGCCACAGCTCTCGTTCCTCCACACGCGCCTCCTCGATGAGCATCACGGGGATCCCCTCCCGAATGGGGTAGACGCGATGACAGATGGGACACTGCAGCCCCTGCCCATCGGTCGTCAGGCGAACCTTCGCCCGCTCATTCATCTCGCGCACGCAGGCGGGACAGGCCAGAATCTCCAACAGCTCCGGTTTGATGCTCATCGTCCGTCCCTCTCGCCGATCCTCCGCTACTCTATCACGGGTCGTCCGGATTGTCAAAAAGAGCCTCAGGAACGAAAGAGCGTCGTCGTCCGACTGCGCCCGAGCATTTCACTCGCCATCTCGAACACACGCTCCACAGAATATCGGTCGAGAGCCGCGCGTTCCACGAACCGATGCTCATCCCCAAGCGGGCGTCGTGTGCTCGTGCATCCGAGCATGAGCGTGGGGACACCGAGCGCGGCGGCGAGATGGCCCACTCCGGCGTCACCCGAGATGACGAGCGCACAGCGCGCCAGGGCCGACGCCAACTCGCGCAGTGCGCGCGCGCGCACACGGAGCGTCCCTTTGGGGAACTCCCGGCGCGTTGGCCCCTCTCCCCCCACATTGAGGATTCGGGCGCGGAAGTGAGCGACCAGGCGCTGCGCCAAATCACGGAACCGCTCCCACGGCCACGGAGTCGCGCCGGGGTCGGCTTCTGGAGAGAAGCCGATCAAAAGCTCTCCGGGCTCGACCCCTCGGGTCCGGAGCCACCGCTCGAAACGCTCATCCGCCTCGGGGTCGGTGCGCACCGTGGGGATGCGAACCCTCGGCGAGATGTCGAGCGCGCGCAGGGCATCCAGATACCGATCCACGAGATGGCGGCGCGGATCCTCCGGTAGGCGCCAGACGTTGAAGAAGAGCCCGGCGAGCCCCTCTGACCGCCCCGCGGCCAGACGCGCGCGCACGCCAGCGGCTAAGGCGATGAGGATCGTCCCTCCTGAGGGGTGAAAATCAACGGCCAGCTCATACTCTCGCTCCCGCAGCTCCCCCATGGCCTGGATGGCGTCGAGAGCGTTCCAGGGGAGGAGCAGGTCCGCCGGATGCGTGCTCTTGATCGGCCAACAGTCCGATACGACGCCGCTCAGGGCGAGCAGTTCGCATCCCCACGGCGTCGCCACCCCGGTGATGCGGGCATCAGGAAAGCGCTCGCGCACAGCCGAGCACGCGGGCAGGGCGAAGACGACCTCGCTCAGCCTCCCGAGGTGAAGGAGGAGAATTCGCGAGAGCGGTCGCCGCATCGAGATCCACCTCATCGCCGCCGCGTCGGCATCTCGAAGGAAGGGTAGAGCGCCCCCGCGCCGAGCATCCGCAACTCATCCCGCATCCACCGCACCAGGCAGGTCCGCACGCGGGCGCGGAAGTGCGGGCTCCGCCCTTCGGTCACGTGCTCCACGAGCAGGGGAAGTCGTTGCCAGGACTGCTCCAACTGATCCGCGAAGCGCGACAGGCGCGTGATGTCGTAGGGGATGGCGATGGCCTCCGCCCCGATGCGGGCGAAGACGGCCAGATAGCGCGCGACGGCCAGATCCGGAACCAGCAGCCGTCGGCCATCTACCTTCACCTCGATGCCCAGCAGTGTGTGCGCGATCTCCACGCGTCGGGCCCCGTGCGGACACTTCAGCGCGTAGCGGCGCGTGCGGTCCGCGAGAATCTGGTCGCGGTAGATCGCGGGGATCCACTCCGCACCGAGGATCGCTCTCACGCGCTCGGCCGCGTGCTGCACCGTCTCCATCGCCGTTCCGAAACGACCCCAGTAATCCTAAGTCGGCGCGCGCGTCGAAGTCAAAGCGCCGCAGGTGCGGCGCGCGCTTTCTTGACAATTCCGGGCGCGACTCTTATAGTGCTAATCGAATGGTGAGTCACGCGCAGATGAAGGGCACAACCGTCCTGTGCGTTCGCCGCCAGGGTCGCGTCGTCATGGCCAGCGATGGACAGGTCACGTTCCAGGCCACGATCCTGAAGCACAACGCGCGTAAGGTGCGCCGACTCTATAATGACCGCATCCTGGCGGGATTCGCGGGTTCGACGGCGGATGCCTTCGCGCTCTTCCAGCGCTTCGAGAGCAAACTGGAGGAGTTTCGCGGGAATTTGAGTCGGGCGGCGGTGGAACTGGCGCGGGATTGGCGCACGGACCGATACTTGCGCCATCTGGAGGCGCTCTTGCTCGTCGCCGATCGCGAACGCTCGCTCATTCTCTCCGGCAGCGGGGAGGTCATCGAGCCGGACGATGACGTCGCCGCCATCGGATCGGGCGGGCCGTATGCGCTGGCGGCCGCCCGCGCCCTGCTCCGGCATACGACGCTCTCGGCTCGCGAGATCGCCGAAGAAGCGCTGCGCATCGCGAGCCAGATCTGCGTCTATACGAATGAGCACTTCATCATCGAGGAGTTGTGACCCGGCTATGGTCATCTATCTCTCCAGCGAGGTCGAGACACTGCCGAAATTGGACGAGCTGACGCCGCGTCAGATCGTCGAAGAGCTGGATAAGTACGTCGTCGGCCAAACGGCGGCCAAGCGGGCCGTCGCCATCGCCCTGCGCAATCGCATTCGCCGACAGAAGCTCCCGCCTGATCTCGCTCAGGACATCATTCCGAAGAACATCCTCATGATCGGACCGACGGGCGTCGGCAAGACGGAGATCGCGCGTCGTCTGGCGCGCCTCTCGAATTCGCCCTTCTTGAAGGTCGAAGCGTCCAAATTCACCGAAGTCGGATACGTCGGGCGCGATGTCGAGTCCATGATCCGCGATCTCGTGGACGTCGCCGTGGACATGGTGCGCGCTGAGAAGATGCAGGAGGTGGCCGATAAAGCGGAGCAGAACGCGGAGGAGCGCCTTCTGGACCTGCTCCTGCCCTCGGGACGAAAGCGCAAGGGGCGGCGACAGGCGCTCAGCGATTTCCTGGAAGAGGAGGAGGGCGAGCCGTCCTTCCTCGAGGAGGGGGCCGATTTTGAACAGTTGCAGCGCACGCGCGAGAAATTGCGCCAGCTCTTGCGCGAGGGGAAGCTCAACAATCGCATCGTCGAGATCGAGGTCCGCGAACGCTTCTTCCCCGGGCGCTTTGAGATCATCACGAGCCAGGGGGTGGAGGAGATGGACATCGCCATTCAGGAGCTGATCCCCGGTCTCTTCGGTCCCGGTCGCACCAAGAAGCGAAAGATGCGCGTGGATGAGGCGATGGACTATCTCATCCAGGAGGAGGAGCAGAAACTCGTCGACATGGAGCAGGTGGCGCGCATCGCGCTGGAGCGCGTCGAGCAATCGGGCATCATCTTCCTGGACGAGATTGATAAGATCGCCGGGCGGGAATCCGGGCATGGGCCGGACGTCTCGCGCGAGGGAGTGCAGCGCGATCTGCTGCCGATCATCGAGGGGACGACCGTGAGCACGCGCTACGGCACCGTGCGCACCGATCACATCCTCTTCATCGCTGCCGGCGCCTTTCATGTCACCAAACCCTCCGACCTCATCCCCGAGCTGCAGGGCCGATTCCCCATCCGCGTGGAGCTGGATCCGCTGACGGTCGAGGACTTCAAACGCATCCTCACCGAGCCGAAGAATTCGCTCATCAAGCAATACACGGCGCTGCTGGCGACCGAAGGGGTCACGCTCGAGTTCACGCCCGACGCCATTGACGCTATCGCGCAATTCGCCTACGCCGTGAACGAGCAGACGGAGAACATCGGCGCCCGACGCCTGCACACGATCATGGAGAAGGTGCTCGAGGACATCTCCTTCGAAGCGCCCGATCTCAAGGAGAAACATCAGCGGATTGATGCCGAGTACGTACGCCGTAAGCTCGTGAGCATCGTGCAGAATCAGGACCTCAGCCGCTACATCCTGTGACGGGGGAGCGATCCATCTCCGGCCGATGCTGCTTCGCCTTCACCTTCCGCGCTCTTCCGCTGTTGTGCATCCTCCTTCTCGTCGGAGCGCTCTCCTGCTCGTGCGGGAGAGTCGGCGCCCCCGTGCCGCCTCGCCGTCCGATGCCGATGCGTCTGGAGGGGGTGAGCGTCCGGCAGCAGGGCGACGTGCTCCGGCTCACGCTCCCGCGCCCGGATGTGGACGCCTCCGCCGCGCGCGGCTTCCTCGTGGATCGTCTGGAAGTCTATCGCGCTCTGGAGCCACGCGGGGCTTCCGAACCCCCTTCGGAGGACGCGTTTCTCGAGCGCGCGCGCCTGATCGCCATCTTCGATCGCGAGGAGCTCGCGCGCGCCTCAACCCGAGAGACGCTCACGCTGGAGGATGGGCCGATCACCGCCTTCGGGCATCGGTGGCTCTACGCCGCGCGCTTGGTGGACGCCCGCGGACGTCCCGGGCCGCTCTCGAACATCGCGCAGATCGAGCCGCAGGGCGATGTCCCTTCCCCCCCGCACGCCCTCCGCGCCGTGGATGCCGCTCAGGACGTCGTCCTCCTCACATGGGCACCGCCCGCGCGCAACGTAGATGGATCCGCGCCGCCGAACGTCCTCGGCTACAACGTGTATCGTCGAAGGGTCGAGGATCCTCACTTCGGTCCTCCCCTCAACGGCGCCGCGCTCGTCACGGGGACGGAGTGGCGCGATCGGGACTTTCAATACGGCGTCGAATATGTCTACGTCGTGAGAGCCGTCGCCCCGGCGCGCGATGGAACGCTCATCGAGAGCCGCGATGCGACGCCGATTCGCTTCACGCCGCGCGATACCTTCCCACCGGCTCCGCCCGAGGGCGTGATCGCTGCTTCGGCGCAGGGGATCATCAGCCTCTTCTGGACGCCGAACCGGGAGCCGGACGTCGTGGGGTATTATATCTATCGCGCTCCCTCGGCGGACGCTTCGGAATCGGCGTGGGTGCGATTGAACGCGACACCGCATCCGCTGACGACCTATCGCGATGAGACCGTGCAGCCGGGCGCGCGCTATGCCTATCGCATCACGGCGGTGGATCGCTTCGGGAATGAGAGCCGCCCGTCGGAGATCGTCGTTCAGGAGGTCCTCAGAGATGCGCATCTGTCGGTTTCTCGATCTCTCCACTCCGAACCTCCCACGAGCGCGCTATGGATTGCTCGAGGGAGAGCGCATCATCCCCATCGCGGAGGATGATCCCTTCGGTTCGATCACGCCTCGGCAGTCCGAAGCGCGGCCGCTCTCGCGCACGCGCTTGCTCGCCCCCTGTGAACCGAGCAAGATCGTGGCGCTCGGGCGGAACTATCGCGACCATGCGGCCGAGCTCGGGCATGAAGTGCCCGCCGAGCCGCTGATCTTCCTCAAGCCGCCGAGCGCGGTGATCGGTCCGGAAGAGGAGATTCGACTCCCCCGTATGTCCATGCGAGTGGACTACGAGGGCGAGCTGGTCGTCGTCATCGGCCGACGCGCCTCTCGCCTCGGAGAGGGCGAGGATCCGCTCGCGTACGTCCTCGGCTATACGTGCGGCAATGATGTGACCGCGCGCGATCTGCAACAGCGGGACGGGCAGTTCACGCGCGCGAAAGGTTTCGATACGTTCGCCCCCATTGGTCCGGTGATCGCCACCGATCTTGATCCCTCCGATCTTCGGATCGAGACGCGCGTCAATGGCCGCGTGCGGCAACGGGCCTCGACGCGCGATCTCATCTTCCCGGTGCCCGTGCTCGTGCGCTTCATCTCGCGCGTGATGACCTTGTTGCCGGGCGATCTCATCTTCACCGGCACGCCCGCCGGTGTCGGCCCCCTCGCCGATGGCGACCTCGTCGAGGTGGAGATCGAGGGCATCGGGACCTTGCGCAATCGCGTGCGCGCCGAGTAAAAAGATGGGCGCAGCATATGACGAGCGAGAGATGCCGGGAGGTGCATGATGAGACGAGTCATCGCTGGCCTTCTCCCCCCTATCCCCACGCCTTTTGATGAGCGGGAACAGGTGGCCTACGATCGCTTTCGCGCGAACATCGAGCGGTGGAATCGGTGGGATTACGCGGGATATGTCGTCCTCGGCTCCAATGGTGAGTTCGTGCATCTCACCGAGGGGGAACGGTGGAAGGTGGTCGAGACGGCGCGCGCGGCGATCCCCGGCGATAAGCTCCTCATTGTCGGCGCCAGCTATAACACCACGCGCGAAGCCGTGGACTTCGCTCAGCGCGCGGCCAGTTTGCGCGCGGACGCGCTGCTGGTCGGGACGCCGCATTACTACCGGGACCAGATCACGCCCCGGGTTCTCCTGGAGCACTATCGCCGGATCGCCGACGCCTCGCCGATCCCGATCCTCCTCTACAGCGTCCCGCAATTCACGGGGATCGCGCTCGATCCGGAGACGGTCGCCCGCTTGACCGAGCATCCCAACATCATCGGGATCAAAGATAGCGGAGGGAACCTGGCGACGTTGGCCGAGATCCTGCGCCTTGTCCCGTCGGACTTCAGCGTTCTCACCGGATCGGCGGCATTGCTCCAGGCGGCGGTGGCCTTGGGCGCGAAAGGAGCCGTCTTGGCCGTCGGCTGTATCGCTCCGGAGGCGTGCTTGACGATCATGCGCCTGGCGCGCGATGGGGATGCGGCGCAAGCCGCGGCGTGGCAACTGAAGCTGCTGCCGGTGGCGCGCGCCGTCACCACGCAGTTCGGGATCAGCGGATTGAAAGCGGCTCTGGACCTGCTCGGATTCTATGGTGGGCCGCCGCGCTCGCCGCTCCCTGCGCCCGATGAGAAGATGCGCGCGGAGATTCGCGCCATCTTGCAGGCTTCGGGGCTGTTCCCGGAGCTTGAGGGAGAGCGCGCTCATGCCGTACCATAGTGTCTTCGCTGCACCGGCGGCGGGGTTCGAGAAGGAGGTGATCATGAGCACGGTCCTCATCGAGAAACGCGCCCCGATGTCGCACGGGCGCACCGATCTGCGGAAGCGTAAGCCGAAACTCCTGGCCGTCATCAATGAGAACTGCACCGGATGCGCGGGCACGCCCGTGTGCGTCGAGTACTGTCCGGTCGAGGCCTGCATGTTCTGGGTGCCCGATGAAGAGCATCCGCCTTTCGGGCGGATCGAGGTGGACAAGACGCTCTGCATCGGCTGCGCCAAGTGCACGAGCAAAGGGCCCGATGGGACGTTCCTGGACGGCTGTCCCTGGGACGCCATTGACATGGTCCCGACCGAGGAGTGGGAGCGCCGCCACGGCGTGAGATTGCCCGATACGCCCGATCGCCCGCCCGCAGAGTGGCGCGTCGTCCCGGCCGAGTACGTCTGAACGGTGATGGAAGCTTGCGCTTCGCTGCTGGAGCGGAAGCTCGCCGAGCTTCAAGCGGAGATCGTGGCGTGTCGCCGCTGTCCCCGCCTCGTAGCATGGCGAGAAGAGGTCGCGCGCCACAAGCCCCGACGATATCGCGAGTGGGAGTACTGGTCTAAACCCGTCCCCGGATTCGGAGACCCTCACGCCCGCCTCCTCATTGTGGGATTGGCCCCGGCGGCTCATGGGGCGAATCGCACCGGACGCATGTTCACGGGTGATCGGAGCGGGGCGTGGCTCTATCGCGTGCTCCATCGCTTCGGTTTCGCCGATCGTCCCGAATCCCGACATCGCGAGGACGGTCTCCGACTTCGCGACTGTTACATCACCGCCGCCCTTCGCTGCGCGCCCCCGCAGAATAAGCCGCAGGCGGAGGAGCTGCGGAGCTGCCGCACCTTCCTCGAACGCGAGTGGGCGCTTCTCAAAAGCGTGCGCGTCGTCATCGCCTTGGGACAGATCGCGTATCTGACCGTGCTTCGCATGACCAGCGCGCTGCGCCCACCGGAGGCGCAGAGGCCGGGCGCGCGTCCACGCTTCCGGCACGGACTGGAGCTGACACTGACACCGACGCTGACGCTGCTCGCCTCATTCCATCCGAGCCAGCAGAACACCTTCACGGGGAGGCTCACCGAACCGATGTTCGAGGCGATCTTCCGCCGCGCCCGTGAGCTGCTCGATATGGCCGATGTCACCTCCGTGCAGTGCGAAATGGCGGTGAGCGAGTCCGTGTCTTGACCCATCTCCATCCCCCCGGCTAAAATTCCCCATGCGACATCTCGCCGGTTACAAGGAGCACTCCTATGGCTTCCGCGCACACGGCCAGAACGCGCAAAAAGGGGAAGCGGCGTTTGAAGGTCTGCTTCATCGGCACGTATCCGCCGCGCGAATGCGGGATCGCGACGTTCACGTATGACCTCTGCCATGCGATCCTCGAGCACCACGTGGACGTGCAGGCGTCTGTCATCGCGATGACGGACACGCCGGAGGGGTACGATTATCCGCCGGAGGTTGTCTTCGAGATCCGGCACAATCGTCTGAGTGATTATCGGCTGGCGGCGGAGTATACGAACCTCTCCGGCGCCGACGTCCTCTGCCTCCAGCACGAATTCGGGATCTTCGGTGGGCAGCAGGGCCGATATATTCTCGACTTCTTGGAGTCGCTGCGCAAACCGATCGTGACGACGCTGCATACGGTCCTCTTCAACCCGCCGCCGGGCTACCGGGAGGTCTTGAAGCAGATCGCCCGCGCTTCGGATCATCTCGTGGTGATGAACAGCAAGGCCATTCCCATCCTTCGGGACGTCTATGGCGTCAGCGAGGAGAAGGTCAGCCTCATCCATCATGGCGTCCCGAATGTCCCCTTCGTGGATCCGAACTACTACAAGGACAAGTTCGGCGTCGAGGGACGACTGGTGCTGCTCACCTTCGGCCTCTTGAATCGCAACAAGGGGATCGAGATGGTGCTGGAGGCGCTGCCGGAGATCGTGGCCCGCCATCCCGAGGTCGTCTACATCGTGCTCGGTGCGACGCATCCCGTTGTGAAGCGGAAGGAAGGGGAGGAATATCGCCTCTTCCTCCAGCGGCGCGTGCAGCAGTTGGGGTTGGAGGAGCACGTCCTCTTCTTCAATCGGTACGTGGAGCTGAGCGAGCTGTGCGAATTCATCGGCGCGTGCGACATCTACATCACGCCGTATCAATCGAAGGAGCAGGTCGTGAGCGGAACGCTCGCCTATGCCATCGGCATGGGGAAGGCCGTCATCTCGACCCCGTACTATTACGCCGAGGAGCTGTTGGCCGAGAACCGGGGGCGGCTCGTGGAATTCGGGGACGTGAGGGGTCTGCAGCAGGCGCTCTTGGAGCTGATCGAGAACGAGCCCCTGCGCCACCAGATGCGCAAGCGGGCCTATGAGTTCGGACGGCAGATGATCTGGCCCGAAGTTGGTAAGCAATATCTCGCGCTCTTTGAGCGGATCTCGGCCTATGCCCCGGCCAAGGCCGTCACGCTCTCGCTCCGTAAGGCCTTCAGCGCGGGTTATGAGCTGCCGGAGATCAAGCTCGACCACCTGATCCGCCTGACCGACGATACCGGATTGATCCAGCATGCGACCTACGGCATTCCGGATCGGCGCTATGGCTATTCGACCGACGATGTCGGTCGGGCCCTGGTCGTGACGTTGCTGCACCATCAGCAATTCGGGGATGAGGCGGCGCTCCCTCTGGCGGTGCGATACCTGAGCTTCCTGCACTACGCGCAGCTTCCGGACGGGCGCTTCCACAACTTCATGGACTACACGCGCCGCTTCACTGATGACGTGGGATCGGAGGATACGCTCGGGCGTGCTCTGTGGGGGTTGGGCGCGGCCATCGCCTACAGCCCGAACGAGGGGATGCGCGCCCTCGCCCGCGAGATGTTCGAGCGCGCATTTCCACAACTTGCGCTGAAGCATCCCCGGGCGATCGCTTATGCGATCTGCGGTCTCTACAACTTCCTGCTCCGCTATGATGGCGCGGCGCAAGTCCGCCGTCGGTTGACGGAGTTGGCGACGCAACTGCTGGAGCTGTACGTCCAGAATCGAGCGGAGGACTGGCTCTGGTTCCAGGATGCGTTGACTTACGGGAACGCGAAGATCCCGCAGGCGCTCTTGCTGGCCTATCGCGCGACGGGGGAGGAGGAGTTCAAACGCGTGGGCCTTGAATCCCTGGATTTCCTGATCGCGCAGACCTATCACAACGACTACTTCGATTTCATCGGGAACCAAGGGTGGTATCGGCGCGGGGGCGAACGCGCGATCTTCAGTCAGCAGCCGATCGAAGCCGGGTACACGGCCGAGGCCTGCCTGACGGCATTCAAGTTGACGCAAGAGCAACGCTACCTGGAATTGGCGCGCGCGGCGGCCGAGTGGTTGCTCGGGCGGAATCGGCTCGGCGCCCGGCTCTATGATCTGAGCACGGGCGCGTGCGCCGATGGGTTGGAGCCTCAAGGCCCGAGCATGAACCAGGGGGCGGAGTCGGCGATCTGCTGCATGCTCGCCTTCCTCACGGTCGCTCAGCAAGAGGCGCAGCGGAGCGAGGGCCTTCGAATGGCGCCCATCGAGTTGGAATCCACGGAGACTCGATTCTCCGCGGCCGCGGATGCGGAGGGACGGACCCTGCTCGCGTTCGAGTAGATGATGGAATGGCGCGCCCCATCGCTGCTCTTCCGCCGCTATGAGGGGAACCCGATCCTCACCCCGGCGGATTGGCCCTATCCGGCCAACGCCGTCTTCAATCCGGGGGCGATCGAGCACGAGGGGGAGACGCTCCTGTTGGTCCGCGTCGAAGACCTGCGGGGATTCTCGCACCTGACGCTCGCGCGCAGTCGAGATGGACGGACCAATTGGCGGATCGAGCCTCGGCCGACGCTCGAACCTGATGCGCGCTACAAGGAGGAATGCTGGGGGATCGAAGACCCCCGCATCGTCTGGCTCCCGGAACGGCAGGAGTACGCCATCACCTATGTCTCGTTCTCTCGCGGTGGGCCGCTCATCTCCCTGGCGCTGACCCGAGACTTTCGGGATTTCCGGCGCGTCGGCCCGCTTCTGCCGCCGGAGGATAAGGACGCATCGCTCTTCCCCCGAATGATCCGGGACCGATATGTCCTGCTACATCGGCCGATCATTCGGGGTGAGGCGCATATTTGGATCTCCACCTCGCCCGATTTGCGCTACTGGGGCGAGCATCAGATTCTGATTCCGGCTCGGCCCGGCTGGTGGGATTCGCACCGCGTGGGGCTGGGCCCGCCGCCGATCGAAACGCCCGAGGGGTGGCTCATCATCTATCACGGCGTGCGGGTGACGGCCTCCGGCAGCCTCTATCGCGTCGGACTCGCGCTGTTGGACTTGGACTATCCCTGGAAGGTCATCCGCCGGACCGAGACGTGGGTCTTCGCCCCTTATGAGGACTACGAGCGCCGGGGCGATGTCCCCGGCGTCGTCTTCCCCACGGGGGCGATCCTCGAACGCTCCACCCGCCTGTTGCGCCTCTACTACGGCGCCGCGGATACGACCGTGTGTCTGGCCACGGCCGCGCTCGACGAGGTCCTGGAGCATCTGAAGCGCTGCCCGTCGGAGACCCCGCCTGAAGCCCCCTGCTGACTATGCGCGTCGCCTTTTCCGGACGACCATCGCGTCCTCATCCACTCGCATCTAAATCGGTCGCACATCCGAGTGCGCGCATCTCACGTTCGCGCGAGGGAGGAACGCTCATGAAGAAGAACAAATTTCGCGAGCTCCTGCGACGCTACGAGGGCAATCCGATTCTCACGACAGCCGATTGGCCCTATCCGGCTAACAGTGTCTTCAACGCCGGAGCGACGCTTCTGCCAAGCGGCGAGACGCTGCTTTTGGTTCGCGTCGAGGATCGGCGCGGCATTTCACACTTGACTGTGGCTCGGAGCCAAGATGGGATCACGAACTGGCAGATTGATCCGCAGCCGACGCTCCTGCCGGATCCGGAGCACTATCCCGAGGAGGTGTGGGGGATCGAGGACCCGCGGATCACCTGGATTGAGGAGCTGGAGCGCTACGCCATCACGTACACGGCGTTCTCGACGAGCGGGCCCTTGGTCTCGCTGGCCCTCACGCGCGATTTCCGGGTCTTCGAGCGTCGAGGGGTGATCATGCCGCCGGAGGATAAGGACGCGGCGCTCTTCCCTCGACGATTCCATGGACGATGGGCGCTCATCCATCGCCCCATCTCGACATATCCGACGATGCGGGCGAACATCTGGATCTCGTTCTCGCCCGATCTCAAGCATTGGGGCGATCACGCCGTTCTGCTCGAAGCGCGGCAAGGCGCCTGGTGGGATGCGAACAAGATCGGGCTGTCGCCCCCACCGATGGAGACGCCCGAAGGTTGGCTCATCATCTATCACGGGGTGCGCCTGACACCGGCCGGATGTCTCTACCGCCTCGGTCTGGCCCTGCTCGATCTGGAGGATCCGCGCCGCGTCATCCGCCGCAGCGATGAATGGATCTTCGGCCCCGACGCGCCCTATGAGCGCGTGGGCGATGTGGCCGACGTCGTCTTCCCGTGCGGCGCGATCCTCGACCCCAAGACCGGCGAGTTGCGCCTCTACTACGGCGCCGCGGACACCTCGATCGCCCTCGCCATCGGCCAGGTGCGCGAGATGCTCGACTGGCTCTTGAAAGGAGGCTGAAGATGCGCATCGCCATGCTCGCTCCCATCTCCTGGCGCGTCCCCCCGCGGCATTACGGCCCGTGGGAGCGCGTCGTCTCACTGTTGACCGAGGGCTTGGTCGAACGCGGCGTGGACGTCACGCTCTTCGCCACAGCCGATTCGATCACCCGCGCGCGGCTGGTGGCCGTCTGCCCGCGCCCGTATTCGGAGGATCCCACGCTCGACCCGAAGGTCTGGGAATGCCTCCACATCTCCGCCGTCTTCGAGCGCGCCGACGAGTTCGACCTCATCCACAATCACTTCGACTTCCTCCCCCTCACCTACAGCGGGCTCGTGCGCACCCCCGTGCTGACGACGATCCACGGCTTCTCCTCCGAACGCATCTTGCCCGTCTACGAGAAGTACAACGGGCGGACCTACTACGTGGCCATCAGCCAGGCCGATCGCCGCCCGCAGCTCGACTACATCGCGACGATCCACCACGGCATCCCGCTGGAGGAGTTCACCCTGCGGATCGAGCGGGGGGAGTACCTGCTCTTCTTCGGCCGCATTCATCATGAGAAGGGCACGGCCGAAGCCATCGAGGTCGCCCGGCGCACGGGTCTGCCGCTGGTCATCGCGGGCATCATCCAGGATCCGGCGTACTTCGAGCGCGAAGTCGCGCCGAAGCTCGAGGGGCAGATTCAATACATCGGCTCGGTCGGGCCAGATCGTCGAGACGAAGTACTGGGCCGCGCGCTGGCCCTGCTGCACCTGATCAACTTCGAGGAGCCCTTCGGCCTGAGCATGATCGAGGCGATGGCCTGCGGCACGCCGGTGATCGCCCGCGGACGCGGCGCCGTCCCGGAGATCGTCCGACACGGCGAGACCGGATTCATCGTGGAGACCATCGAAGACGCCGTCGCAGCTGTCCGGCGCGTGCCCGAACTCGATCGCGCGCGCATTCGCCAGCATGTCGCTGAGCACTTCAGCCGCGATCGCATGGTGGAGGAATACTTGCGCGTCTACGAGGCGATCCTTCAGCAGCGCGGTTCGCGCTGAAGCGGCCGCCATGACGGAGGGTGCGTTTCGACTCGGCATCAACTATTGGCCCGCGCGCCGGGCCATGTCCTGGTGGCGCGCGTTCGAGGCCGAAGAGGTCGAGCGCGACTTCGCCCGCCTTCGAGAAGCCGGATTCGATCTGGTTCGCCTCTTCCTCCTCTGGGAGGACTTTCAGCCCGCGCCGGAGCGCCTCGCACCGGAGGCGATCGAACGGTTGCGCATGGTTGCCGATCTGGCCGCGCACCACCATCTGCAACTCCTGCCCACCCTCTTCACCGGCCATATGAGCGGCGCCAATTGGGTGCCCCTGTGGGCGTGCGAGCCGAGCGATCGTCCCTCGCGCTTTCGGACGATCGCGGGTGATCGCGTCGTCGCGGCTCGTCCGAAGAATTGGTATGTGGATTCGCGTCTCATGGAGGCTCAAGCTCAACTCGCGCGTCATGTCGCGAGCGCACTCTGTGGGCATCCCGCCCTCTGGGGATGGGACCTGGGGAACGAACCCTCAAATTGCGCGATCCCCCCTTCGCGCGAGTCCGGCCGGGTGTGGCTCGAGCGCATGGTCGCGGAGATTCGCGCCGCCGGTTCCTCCCATCCGATCACGCTGGGCCTTCACATGGAGGACCTGGAGGAGGATCGGCACCTGGGGCCGGCTGAAGTCGCGCGCGCCTGTGATCTGCTCTCGATGCACGGCTATCCGGTGTACGCCGATTGGGCGCGCGGGCCGACGGACGCCTGGCTCCTCCCTTTTCTCGGCCTCATCACCCGCTGGCTGGGCGACGGTCGCGATCTGCTATTTGAGGAATTCGGTGCGCCCACGCGCCCCGCTCACGAGAGGCCGCTCTCGCGGATTCCTCTGCTTGAGGAGGAAGAAGCCGCGCGGTTCACAGGCGAAGCCCTCGCGCTCCTGCACCGCTTCGGATTCATCGGTGCCTTGCTCTGGTGCTACAGCGACTATGCGCCGGAGCTCAGTGCTCGCCCGCCCTTTGATGACGCCCCTCATGAACGATTCTTCGGTCTCTGGCGCGCCGACGGCACGCCTAAACCCACCGTTGACGTCGTCCGCTCCTGGAGCGGCGTCCCGCGTCATCCCCCCCACGCGGACTTCGCGTGGATTGACATCGCTCCGGAAGACTTCCTCGCGAATCCGCGTCTGCAACTCCGCCGCCTCTACGATCGCTTTCTTCGAAGATACGCGCCGACCGCTTGAACGGTCCCAGGAGTGTGGGGTCGTCTCCCTGAGAAGCATTCTTCCCGATGTGTGGTTCTCCTTCTCGGACGTGAAGGGAAACCGTTGGCCTCTTTTGAAGGGGAGGGAGTCGCGTGGGCGGGGCGAACCAGCTCTCGGAATCGGGCGAGAAGGATTCCTCTCCGTGCAGAACACCACGACGGAAGGGGAGACCCGGACGGAAGCCGTCCGGGCGGCCCTGCGATGAGTCCGCACATGTGGAGGGGGACGCCTGTTCATATGGGAGCTGGGGCATCGCCCGGCGCGGGAGAGGGGCGCTCCGTCCGCGCTCGGGGCGATGCCCTTGGCGAGATCAGAAGTTCACCTTCACGCCCAGTTTGAAGAGGCGTGGGGCGACAATCACCGTCGGCTGATCGAGCGCCGGCCCCACGGCTTCGATCACCGCCGTCGTGGTGGCGACGTTCCGCGCATTGAAGATGTCGAGCGCCGGCTCGATCCGCCATCGCTCGCCGATGCCGAAAATGCGCGAGATGCGGAGATCGAGGAGGTTGACATTAGGCAATCGCACCGTGCCGCGCTCGACCAGATCAATCGCCTGGCTGACCTGGGTGAGGTTCGGGATGTGCGCCGTCGTCACGGTGAAGATGCGCCGCAGGGGATAGCCGGTGAAATGCTGGAAGTTCCCGCTCACCTCGAAGCCCCAGGGGAGCTGGTACGTCCCGGCGAGTTTGAAGATGTAGGGGGAGTCGTTGCCCACGATACCCTTCCGGTTGATGTTGAAGTTCGGGTTGTTCAAATCGTCGAAGCCGTTGACGATGTCTCCGCGGAACGCGCCGCGTTCTCGCCCGATGGTCAGACCACCCAGCAGTTGCCATCGCTGCGACATCCGCTTCATGAAGGTGATGTCCACGCCGTTGTATTCGCTATCGAGCTCCTTGAAGTTCGTGAGGAGGAAGTCCACCCGTCCCCGCGTCGCCGGATCCTGATTGTAGACGGTGATCGTCTGTCCGGCGAAAGGCGCGGGGAGGTTCGCCGGGAGCGTGAGGCGCACCGGGATATACGCCGACGGCGGAACGGCCATGTTCGCGCGTCCGACCTGTCGCCGATTGTCGCGGTGCCAGGCGATGACCGAGACGACCAGGTCGCGATAAATCTGCTGCTGGATGCCCAGCGAGTATTCCCACGAATAGGGTCGCTCCAGATTCGGATCCATGCGTGTCGTCAATCCCCCGACGAAGCCCGGGCCGGGCCCGATCTCATCCCGCTGAGCGAGCCCATCGCCGTTGCGATCCGTCCACGTGCGCGTCTCCACGCTCAGGCCGAGCGGGTTCACGCTCACCGGGTAGGCCATGCCGACGTTTTGCAGATACCGACTGGCGCTCGCCTTGAGGACCGTCCGACCGGTTCCCGTGATGTCCCAGGAGAGGCCCAGTCGCGGCGCCCAGTCTTTGAAGTTGGGCACATCGCGAATCTCCGGGAAGCTCCGCTCGGGGACGAACGTTCCGGCCGCCGAACGTTGTGGGGGGATCACGCCCAGGGCATATTCGTAGCGCAGACCCAGATTCAGCGTGAGTCGCCCGCCAATGGTCCAGGCATCTTGCACGAACCACGCGAACTGGTGGAGATAGTTCGCCTGCTCGATCGGCGTGTTGTAGACGCGCACGAAGGCCGGACGCCCGTTATCGAAGATCAATCCGTGATCGCCGTTCATCGTATAGATCTGGCGGAAGAGGCTGCGCATGAATTGAATCCCGAACTTGAAGCTGTGCGCTCCGCCCAATCCCGTCGTCACGTACGAGGCCGCCGAATCAATGGAGATGCGATAGTTGGGGTTCAGGTAGTTGTAGAGCGCCGCGTTGCTGCGCGTCGAGAGCGTGATGTCCTCCCGCATGATGTCGGTGGGTCGCACCTCCTTCTGATACCGCAACGGGAAGACGATGTGCATCCCGGCAATCCCGGAGTCAATGACCCATTTCGCCGAGGGCGCGTAGGTCCATTTGATGTGCGCGCTGTATCCGGGCTGATCCTGCAGCCAAGAGGCTTTGTCCTCGATGAAGAACGGGGGTGTGTCGCGCCGATGGAAGCGGTTCTTCTCGTTGCGGTTGTACATGAACGAGAGCCGATGCTGTGCGTTCACCTGCCAGGTCACCTTGGCCGACGCATTGCGGATGCGGTTGTCGTCAATCGCCTGCGTCTCATCGGGATTGAACGCGCCGGAGACGAGTTGATCCACCCCCCATTGGCGCACAGAGACGAACCACCAGAGCTTATCCTTGATGAAGGGCCCGCCGACGTTGCCGTTCAGGTCGTAGACGTTCTTGATGGGATTCCCCGCCTTCACATCCGGGCGCTGACGCAGTCGTGCGGGCACGCGCGCCAGCAGTTTCTCCCGCAGTTCGGGGCTCACGTTATTGGCCTGCATCGCGTCGGTGGCGCCGAAGAAGAGGATAGAGCCGTGAATCTCGTTCCCGCCATCTTTGGTCACCATATTCATATAGACGCCCCCTTGGGAGATCTCGGCCGGCAGCGCCCCCACTTGGTAATTGACCTCTTTGAACATGCCGGCATCGTAGTAGATCGCCGTCGCGCCTCCGGTGCCCCCCGGCCAGTTGATCTCCAGGCCGTCAATGGCGAATTTCTTATCGCTGTCGCGCGAGCCGTGGATCGTCAACGCGTACTGTTGCATCCCTTCCGTCCCGCCCACATCGAAGCGGCCGGAGGCGACGCCCGGGACCATGCGCGCCAGCACCCAGGGATCGCGGGGATTGGGGATGCGCTCGAGAATGTCCTGCGAGATCACCGTCTGCGTCACGACGTTACTCGTGTCAATGACGGGGGATTCTCCGCTGACGGTGACGACCTCCACCACCTCCCCCACATCCAGTTGGACATTGATCGTCGCCTGAAAGGCCGAGGTGACGACGATCCGTTCTCGAACGAGGGTCTTGAAGCCGGGATGCTCGAAGCGGAGCGTATACTCGCCCGGCTTCAGATCGAGGAACTTGTAGTAGCCGTTCTCATCCGTGGTCACCGTGCGAGGACCGCCGATGAGCGCCAGTCCGCTCACGGTGACGGTGACCCCAGGAAGGACCGCCCCTCTGGCGTCCCTCACGGTCCCCGCGATCGAACCGACTTGAACCTGCGCGAAGATCCAAGAAGGGGTCCAGAGGAAGAGAGCGATCAACACGACCACCTGAGGCCGCGTCTCGAAAACTCGCCATGGCGATGACCACGTACCGACTGTCGTTCTCATAATCCTCTCCTCCTTCACGTTGAGCGTCTCCCGCGTGTTCGCGGGATTGACCATGACGTCACGATGCGCGGAGGGATCGCAGACTTCCGAATCCCTCCCGATCCCTGGCGCCCGCGATGGGCGCCTCATCTGGAGGCCGCGTTCGCTTCCGGCACCTGACGCCGCTTGGCTTCGGCGACCATGCGCGCGACATCGGCCAGAAGCTTCTTCGCGTCGTAGATGATCCCGTCCTTGATCGTGTACTTCACGCCGCCGACGCGCTCGACCTGACGGGTTCGATCATTGAGTCGCATCGCCCCTGTGCCATAGAGGACCTTCAGGTTCTGAAGGGGATTCTGCTCGACGAGGATCAGATCCGCGAGCATGCCCGGGCGAATGATTCCGAATTCGATCGGCTTCCCCTTGGGCTTGAAGAGCGCCTCCGCGCCCCACAGCGTGGCCGAGCGAATGACCTCCAGGGGATGAAAGCCCGCTTCCTGCAGGAGCTCCAGCTCGCGGATGTAATCGAAGCCGTAGAGCTTGAAGATGAACCCCGAGTCCGATCCGGTCGTGACGCGCCCGCCGCGATTCTTGTATTCGTTCACGAAGGTCATCCACAGGCGGTAGTTGTTCTTCCACTCGATCTCGTCCTGAGTCGTCCAGTAGAAGAAGAACGAACCGTGAGCCTCGCGATTGGGTTGATAGAAAGCCCACAGCGATGGGAGCGTGTAGGTATCATGCCACTCGGCGCGCATCGCGCGCATCAGATCGCGACTCGCTTCGTAGATGCTCAAGGTCGGATCGAGCACGAGGCCGAGGCGAAGCAGCTCCTCCAGGACGGCGTTCCACTTCGGGCTTCCGGGGGGTGCAGCTTGTTTCCACAGTCGCCCGGCCTGCCCGAAGCGGTGCTGTTCGTCATTGTAGTTGTAGTCGTAGGGGAAGTCCTGGACCGTGCGATCGGCGAAGAGGGCTTCCGGCAAGCCGTACCAGTGTTCCAACGTCGTGAGCCCCAGGCGCGCGGCGTCCAGAGCATTCATCCGGGCGACGCCCGTCTGGGCCAGATGCGCCGCCGTCCCCAGCCCGTGCTTCTTCGCTTCGTCAATGAGCGCGGCCATGATCTCGGGATCGTATGCCGTGAGCTTGAGCCCGTCCACGCCTTTGGCCGCCGCCCATCGGACGTATTCGCGCGCCAGCTCGGGCGTGGTGATCGGCCCGCGATCCCATCCCATGCCGGGACGGACGTAGACGAAGATGCGCGGGGCGACGATCTGATTCTTCGCGCTGCGCTCCCGCTCGCGCAGTGTCCAGTCCACGCCATTGCCCGAACCCGGATCGCGCACGGTGGTGATTCCATGCGCCATCCAGAGCTTGTAGACGTACTCGGCCGGCGTGCCCTGTGCGACGCCGCCGATGTGCCCGTGCAGGTCCACGAATCCGGGCAGCACATACATGCCGTGCGCGTCAATCTCGCGCGTCGCCCCTTGCGGCCGGCCAGCGTCGCGAATGGGTACTCCCGGATATCCGACACTTCGGATCTCCCGAATGCGATTCCCCTCGATGACGATGTCCACGGGGCCGATGGGCGGTGCGCCCGTCCCATCAATGAGCGTCGCGCCGCGAATGATCAAGCGCTCAAATGGCCCCTCGCCCTCATCCGGCCGCCGATCCGGCGCCGGCGGGATGCTGCGTCGCTCCTGTGGCGGCGTCTGCGGCCATGCCGAGAGGCTCATCCCGAGGAGGACGAGGGCCATCCCCACCATCCAGGTGTTTCTCTTCATTCGTGGCATCGGTCCCTCCTGCAGGCGATGTTTCGAAGACCGCTCCTCACAATTTCAGCCAGCACCACTCGCGCGTGAGGGGCGTTTGGTTCAAAGCCACACCGCGATCCTTTGTCACGAGCACGCAATTGGAATGGTTATAGCCGAAACCACCTTCGGGATCGTAGAGCCCCGGCTCGTTGCTGAACATCATCCCCTCTTCGAGGACGGTGTCATCGCCCGGAGCGATGTACGGCGCCTGATGCCCCTCCATCCCCTGGCCGTGCGCCGGGCGGTGGTAGACGTATCGTTCGAGTCCGGCGCGAACGGCGATCTCCAGGACTTTCTCGGCGACTTCGTTGCATCGGACACCGGCCCGGCTGAGCTCCTGTTGCTTGAGGACCATCTCCGTGTGCACGTCCCACAGCTTTCGCTGATGATCGGTCATCGGCTCGATATGCAGGGCGCGGTAGCCTTCGCCCCCATAGCCGCCGATGGTGATGACGGCGGCGATTTGAACGGCATCGCCCCGTCGAATGCGCGCGTAGAAGAACTGATTCGGATGGGGGTAAGCCGTGGCCACACCCGCGCGACAACTGAAGCGCAGGTTCACGCCGACGGCCTGGTGGGGACGCCCGGTGGGCTGCATGAGCTTCATCAACTCGTGCGTGGCGAATTCCTCCGTCCGATGGCGCACCTCGAAATCGGTGGCGTCGGTTCCCCGCTGAAGGATGTAGTCGCGGGCGAAGGCGAGCATCCGATCGTGCAGCGCGATCGCCTTGCGCGTCAGCTCGATCTCCTCGGGCGTCTTGATCATCCGCATGCGGAGCAGGATGTCCCCGGCCACCTCGAACCGCGCTTCGGGCAGCGCCTCTTGCATGCGCTTCATCGTCGTCGGCCCGACCTCCTCTTCGATGCCCAGACGCGCACGCCCGAATCCGCGTTTGGCCAGCCCCTTGAGCATCCACTGCAAGAGATCGGCCTTCGGCCCCGCTTTATATGCGAGCGCATTGAACGGCCCGGCATGCGGATAATCGAAGTACCATTCGCCCTCCTTGATCCACCACGTGTTGACGAGGTCCTTATCGAGCCCCGGATGGAAGAAGACCGGCTCTCCGCGCGTGGGGACGAAGAGCCAGAACGGTCGTTCCGTCGTCGTGTGGAAGAGGCCGGAGACGTAGATGATGTTCCACCGATCCTTCAGGATGATGCCATCGAGCCCGCGTTCGGCCAGCCGCTCTTGCAGCCGCCTCACCGTCTGGCGGTACCAACTCTCCGGCAGGCGAAACGGCGGTGAGAGCGGGGTCACCTGCAGCATCGGCTCGCGCCCCGGCTCCGAAGGGAGGGGAAGCGGCGGTGATCCCACGTGGCCCTCGCGCGATCCGAAGAGAGCGCGCGGACGCGCGAGGACCGTTGAGATGCCCAGGGAAGCCAGAAAGGATCGTCGCGTCATGTGTCCCATAGTCATCCTCTCCTCATCAAGGCCGTGCTGAACCTCCTTTCGGGCGAGCGAGAATATATGTCGCGCCTTGCGCGGGTGTCAAGAGGGAGCTCTCGCGCCCTTCTCGCGAGACAGAGGTGGGCGTGCCCCCGCACATGTCCGCGATGGTGAACAGACCGCCCCGAGCGCGCGGGGGCGAGAGCATTCCCAGGGGGCCGCCTCCTGGGCTCAGCCGCGCGAGCGCGGTCGGGCTAAGGGGCGGGCTGGGCCGTCCGTTGTCGGATGGCGTGAGCGGTGCGGCGCGCTTGTTCGCGCACGGTCTCGGGCCACTCTGAGCCCGCGTTGATGTAGCGTTCGACCTCGGGCAGGTCTTCCGCTCGCCCGATGAGATAGAGCGCGCGCAGGGCTTCGTAGACCTGTTGATGCTCCGGTATCAGGCGGAGGATCTCCTCCCCAGTGCGCACGCGCGCGCCGCTTGTCGTGAGCACGCGCTCGATGCGTCCCGGCCAAGGCGCGCGCACGTCCACCTGGCGCCCGTCCTCACGTCGGATGCGCGCCAGCAACGTCTCCGCCCGCACGTCGTCTCCGGCCGAGACGCTCAGCGTGATCGTCCCCTCGTCCGGCGCCCGGATCGGCTCGGCGCGAAGCATCTGGAGGATCTCCGACCGTCCGCTCTCGTCTCCGAAGCGCACCAGAGCGAGTGCCGCGTTCCGTCGAACCATCGGGACGGCGTCGGCCAACAAACGTTTGAGTGCGCGATGGAACTCCTCGGCCTGATTGTCTTGCCCCATCACCCAGGCCGCCATCAGGCGAATCTCCGGGCGCGGATGCTCGGCCAGACTCACGATCTTCGGATACCAGCGCCGGACCGAGGGGTCGCCGCGCAGGATCCGATCGGCGATTTGCGAGAGCGCGTGTTGCGCGCGGCGCGGCTTCTCCTCATCGTTGAGGTAGCGCTCGATCTGGCGATCCGTGAGCGGACGCCCGAACCAGGTGAGATACCAGGTCAGAAAGGGGACGAGGATGAAGAGAAAGGCCAGCAGCATCAGGAGCAGGACCGACCGCGAACGTTGCGGCGTCGTTTTCTCCGACACGTTCTCTCTCCTTCTCCGGGCGCTCGAAGGAGCATTGTACTGAGGAGCGCAGCGTCGAACAAGGGGCGGCGGCGCGCGCGATTTGCGCGCATGGCGCGGAGGCCAGTACAATGCATGCCTTATGCGGCGGAAGTGGAGTATCGGTGCGGCCCTGCTGTTTCTGCTCACCTCGCTTCCCGGATGTCGGGAGCGCGCGTCCGAGCGAACGTATGCCATCCGGGGGCGCGTCGTCGCCGTGGCCGCCAATCGGCAATCGGTCACGCTCGCGCATGAGGAGATCCCCGGTTACATGAAGGCGATGACGATGCCGTTTCCCGTCAAAGATCCACGCGTGCTCGAAGGCATCGAGCCGGGCGATGAGGTCGAGGGGGAACTGGTCGTCACCGAGGAGGAGGGGTGGATCTCTCGTCTGCGCGTGGTGAAGAAGGGCGAGCCGCCCACCTGGGATCGGTCCAAGGCCCTCCCGATCGAATATCTGCTCAATCCGGGCGACGATGTTCCGGACATCGCGCTCACGGATCAAGAGGGGCGCGCGTTTCGGCTCAGCGAATGGCGCGGGAAGACGATCGCCCTCACCTTCATCTTCACGCGGTGCCCCTTCCCGAACTACTGTCCGTTGATGACTCGCCGATTCGTCGAAGCGCAGGAGGTCTTGTGGAAGCGGCGGGCGGAGTGGCTCCAGCAGGATCGCGTGCGGTTCCTGACGCTCAGCTTCGACCCCGAATATGATACGCCGACCGTGCTCAAAGCCTATGGGGAGCGGTGGAACGCCGACTTCCGGCATTGGACGTTCGCCACGAGTCCGGCGATCGAGATGGCGCGATTCGGCGCGAGCTTCGGGCTCTCATTCTGGACCGAGGGGGGGACGATCACTCACAATCTCGCGACGGCCGTGATTCGCCCCGATGGGAAATTGCAGGCGGTCCTTCGCGGCAACGAATGGACGGCGCTCGATCTGGTGCGAGAGATCGAAGCCGCTACACGGTGAGGGCGCAAGCCCAGATTCACCGCGACGCTCTCTCCCGCGAGAGGCTCAGGACGTAATCCCGCACCTTGCGCAAGTCCTCCCACGCCTCGCGTTTCCTCTCGGGCGCGCGCAGCAGGAAGGCGGGATGGAAGGTGGGCATGACCTTCGTCCCGTGCGCCTCGAAGAATCGTCCGCGGATCTGCCCGATGGGGGCTTTCGTCCCCAGCAGCGACTGCGCGGCGATCGCCCCGAGGGCGACGACGACATCGGGTCGGATCACGCGGATCTTCCGGAAGAGGAACGGTTCGCAGGTCGCGATCTCATCAGGTTCGGGCGTGCGATTGCTCGGCGGGCGGCACATGACGACGTTGGTGATATAGACCTCCTCGCGCCGAAATCCCATGGCTTCGATCATGCGGTTGAGCAACTGTCCCGCGCGGCCGACGAAGGGGCGTCCCTGAGCATCCTCTTCCGCTCCCGGCCCCTCGCCGACGAACATGATGCGCGCGCGCGGATCGCCTTCGCCGAAGACGATCGTCGTGCGCGACCGATGCAGTTTGCAGCGCGTGCAGTCGCCCACATCGGCGCGAATCTCCTCCAGCGTGCGATCTTCGGTCATCGGTGCCGTCCGGAGCAGAGGGAGGTCGCCGAAGAGTGCCGGTTGTTCCGACGCGCGTTCGGACGATGCAGTGGCCGAACGCGCTGAGCGTCGCTTGCTCGTCATGGGTTCTCCCTCCTTGCGGATCTCTTCATCGGGCGCGTCCTGAGCGCGCGCCACTTCGGCGCGCGATTCGGAGAGCTGCTCGCCGGTCTTCTCCGAGACCGCGGGCGCGCAGACATATTCGTGAAGATCGTCCGCGGCCGGAAGGTCCTCCCAGTGCGTCACGCCCAGCTCCCCGAGATACCGGAGATGCTCGCGAACGTCTCGAATCAGTTCGAGCAGGCGGGACCGGACCTCCTCGCGGACATCGCTCATCGCCGTTCCTCCGCGCGCTCGCGATCGGCGTCCACGCGGCGTCGGGCGAGCAGCTCGCGCACGCGATCGAGCAGACGCATGGCCAGCTCGTACTTGGACATCTTCGGCAATTCCACGACGTCGCCCTCGCGATCCATGAGGAAGCCGGCATTCTCGTCGGCCGCGAATCCCGTCTCCGCGCTCGTGGCGTCGTTGATGAAGATGAGATCGAGATTCTTCTGGAGGAGCTTCTGTCGCCCGTGTTCGAGATGGGCTTCGGTCTCCGCGGCGAATCCGACGAGCAGGCGCGACCCCTTTCGGCGCCCCACCTCGGCCAGGATATCGGGCGTGCGTTCGAGCGCGAGCGTGAGATCGGCGTCGGTCTTCTTGAGCTTCGTGGGGGAGAACGCCTTGGGACGATAATCGGCGACGGCGGCCGCTTTGATGATGACCGTGGCCGCCTCCATGTGCGCGAGGACGGCGCGATACATCTCCTCGGCACGGCGCACGAGGATCACCTGGGCATCGGGAGGGGGAGCGAGCATCGTGGGACCGCTGATGAGCGTCACCTGCGCGCCGCGCGCCAGCGCCGCGTGAGCGAGGGCGTAGCCCATTTTGCCCGTCGAACGATTGGTCAGATAGCGGATCGGATCGAGGTCTTCGCAGGTCGGACCGGCGGTGATGAGGACGTGCTCCCCGTCGAAGTCACGGGCGTACGGCCGCGCGGCCAGGATCACCAGGGCGCGCGCGACGATCTGTTCGGGATCGGCCAGGCGACCCTCGCCCTCGATCCCCGAGGCGAGATACCCCCGCTCGGGGGGGATGACGGCGACGCCGCGCTGCCGCAGTCGCGCCAGGTTCTCCTGCGTCGCTGCGTTCTCCCACATCTCGGCGTCCATGGCCGGGGCGACGAGCACCGGGCAGCGCGCCGAGAGATAGAGCGTCGTGAGGAAGTCATCGGCCAGTCCATGCGCGAAGCGCGCCAAGGTGTGTGCCGTCGCCGGGGCGACCAAGAGCAAATCCGCCCAGCGCGCCATCTCCACGTGTCGGACGGCGACGTTCACGTTCGGCTCGAACATCTCGACGACGACCGGATGGCGCGAGAGGGCCTCCAGCGTCACGCGCCCGATGAAGCGGGTCGCCGCGCGCGTCAGGACGACGCGCACTTCAGCGCCCCGTTGCTGCAGTTGCCGCAGGATCTCCGGCGCCTTGTACGCCGCGATCCCGCCGGTGATGCCGAGGACGACGTGATACGGCCGTTCGCTCATACCGACTCCGTGCGATCTCGCGCCTCGGCCGTCGAGGCGAATGTGCGCAGGACGGCGTGAACCTCTTCTTCCACGCGATGTCGGCGATGGCGCTCGGCCAGAATGATCGCTTCCAAGAGCGCGAGCGCTTCCTCCAACCGATCGTTGATGATCACGTAGTCGAAGTCGCGATAGTGCTGGACCTCCTCGCGGGCGATGGCCAGGCGCTGCTCTAAGCTGCGGGAGAGCTCGGTCGCCCGCGCGCGCAGCCGCTCGGCCAGGACCTCGAACGAGGGGGGGAGGACGAAGATGCTCACCGATTCCAGCGGCAATCGTCGGAAGGCGGCGGCTCCCTGCACGTCAATGCTCAGGATCACATCGCGTCCGGCGGCGAGCTCCCGCTCCAGCGCCGCGTGCGAGCGCCCGTAGAGGTGCCCGTAGACCTCCGCCCATTCGATCAGCTCCCCGGCCTCGCGCATGCGCTCGAATTCGCGGCGCGAGACGAAGTGGTAATCGCGTCCCTCGATCTCCGTCGGACGCTGCGGGCGCGTCGTATAGGACACCGAGTAGACGAGATCGGGCACGCGCGCGATCACGCGCGCGACGAGCGTGGATTTCCCCACGCCCGAAGGGCCCGAGACGATGAAGAGCAGGCCGCGCTTACTCGACATTATGCACCTGCTCCCGCAGTTTCTCGATCTCGGCTTTGATGGCGAGCGCTTCCGTCGCGAGCGCCAGATTCCCCGCTTTCGCCAAGATCGTGTTGATCTCGCGCTGCATCTCCTGGAAGAGGAAGTCGAGGCGCTTGCCCACGGCCTCGCGCGCGTCCAGCAGCGCGCGGCACTGCGTGAGATGGCCGCGCAGTCGCGTGATCTCCTCGCTGATGTCGGCGCGACTCACGAAATAGAGGACCTCTTGCGCGAGGCGCGCGGGATCCAGGGACAACTCGCGCATCCATTCGCTCGCGCGCTCCAGGAGCTTCTGCCGGTACAGCTCCGGGAGGGTCGCGGCTTCTCGCTCGATGGCGCGCAGGTGGTCGGCGATGCGCTCCAACCGCCCGAGCAGATCGTCGCGGAGGTGCGCGCCTTCGGTCGCGCGCATCTCGGCGAGCGCGCGCAGGGCGCTCTCGGTGACCTCCTCGAGCTTCTCGGCCAGTGCGGGCGGAATCTCCGCGAGCGGGCGCGGCTGCACCAGATCGCGCACGTGCAAGAGCGCGTTCACGTCCACTTCTCCCGAGATGCCGAACTCCTCTCGAATCTGGCGCAGCGCCGTCACGTAGGCCATCACCAGCGGACGATTCAGCTCATAGGTGAGCCAGGTGGGGGTCATCGGGATGAAGTCGAGCGCGAAGACGATGCGCCCGCGCTCGAAGCGCTCCTGGATCTTCCGCCGCACGATGGGCTCCCAGGCGCCGAGCGCCTCAGGGAGGCGCACGTGGATCTCCAGGAACCGGTGGTTCACGCTGGAGACGCTCGCTCGCAGCGAGAACTCCTCGCCCTCATAGGCGGCGCTGCCGTAACCGGTCATGCTGCGCACCATAGCGCCCTCATTCGGAGAGGACTGCGGGCACTTGATCGGCGAATTGCCGTTCGTAGAGACGACTGTACACGCCCCCTCGGCGCAACAGCTCGGCGTGCGTCCCCTCTTCGACGATCGTCCCGCCGTCCAGGACCACGATGCGATCCGCGCGACGGATGGTCGAGAGCCGATGCGCGATGACGATGACCGTCCGTCCAGCCATCAGATTGAGCAACGCCTGCTGCACGCCGTGCTCGGATTCCGCATCGAGCGCCGAGGTCGCTTCGTCCAGGATCAAGATGGGGGCGTCCTTGAGAATGGCTCGCGCGATGGCGATTCGCTGGCGCTCGCCACCGGAGAGGCGAATCCCCCGCTCGCCGATCACCGTCTCGTACTGTCGGGGCAACTCCCGGATGAATTCGTGCGCGAGCGCCGCGCGCGCGGCTCGCTCGATCTCCTCCGGCGTCGCCTGCGGTCGGCCGTAGGCGATATTGTGGCGCACGGTGTCATTGAAGAGGATGACCTCTTGCGTGACGACGGCGATCAGGCGCCGCAATGAATCCACACGCACATCGCGGATGTCCACGCCGTCAATGAGGATGGCCCCCTCGGTGACGTCGTAGAAGCGAGGCAACAGCTTCACGAGCGTCGTCTTCCCGACGCCGCTCATTCCGACGATGGCGACCATCTCGCCGGCGCGAATCGTGAGATTCACGTTGCGCAGGACGTACTCCTCCGCGTCGGGATAGCGGAAGGAGACGTCGCGGAATTCGATCTTCTCGCGGAAGGTCGTGAGCGCGACGGCCTGCGGCCGATCCACCAGCTCCGTGTGCGTATCGAGCAGGGCGAAGACCCGCTGGCAGGCGGCCAGCGCATGCTGCATCGCGTTCTGAATGCGGCTGAGCTTGCGCACCGGATCGTAGAGGCTGAAGAGGAAGAAGAGGAAGACGAAGAATTCCCCGGGCGTCATCTCGCGCCGGGCGATGATGCGCTGGGCGTAGAGGATGAAGCCGGAGGCCGCGACGATCCCGATCAGCTCGATGATCGGCGGCGAGAGCGCGGCCGTGCGCGCCGCCTTCAGGACCGAGCGCATGACGGCATGCGCGGCGCGGCGAAAGCGTTCGGATTCCCAGGCTTCCGTCCCGAAGGCCTTCACCACGAGGTTGCCCGAGAGCGTCTCCTGCGCGACGTTCAAGATCTGCTCATACCCCTCCTGCACGCGCCGCCCCGTTCGTCGCAGATGGCGACCGAAATAGACCGTCGCCTGGTAGACGAGCGGTCCCAGCCCCAGCGCCAGCAGCGCCAGCTTCCAGTTCAGCTTGAAGACGATGACCAGAAAGACGATGAGCGTGAAGGATTCGCGCAGCGCGTCCGTGAGCGTGCGCGAGACGGCCATCTCGATCTTCTCGACATCGTTGACCAGATGCGACGCGAGCACGTTCGTCGGATAGCGGGAGAAGAAAGGGGCCGATTGTCGGAGCAGATGATCGTAGAGGGCGCAGCGGAGATCGAAGACGGCGCGTTGCCCGATGCGCGCCATGAGGTAGTTGGAGAAGAATTCGGCCGCCCCCTTCCCGATCGTGATCAGGATCATCAGGGCGGCCAACAGGTACCAGCTCCGCTCGTCCTCCAGCGGGAGATAGCGATGAAAGTCCAGAAGATTCTTGGCGCGCGGGGCCGAGGCGACGACGCCGCTGGAGGCCAGCAGGCCATCGGAGATCGGAACGAGGAGGCTGCGCAGGGCGCCTTCCAGTACGGCGACGATATTCATCAAGATGAGCGCCAGGAGGAATGTCCCCCAGTACGGGCGCACATAGCCGAGGAGTCGGCGGAACTCCTCCCATCGGCGCGAGCCCGATGGGGGAGCCGCGGGGACTCCCTCGGATCGCAAGCGTGAGGAGGCTTCAGGACGCATGACGGCAGTGCTCATGGCAAGTGCGCGGCGACTTCGACAACCTCCTCCCACGTGTTGTAGAGATGCGGGGAGATGCGCAGGCGTCCCAAGCGCGCCGAGACGATGATGCCCCGCTCCTGGAGCCGCTCGACGAGCGCATGCGCCGAATAACGCGGATGCATGAAGCAGAAGATGCCCGAGGTCTCGCCGGGACGCCGCGAGCTGATCACGTGATACCCTTTCGCCTGCAGCCGTTCGCACAGTTCTCGCCCGAGGGCGGCGAGGTGCTCCTCGATCGTCGAGATGCCCACCTGCAGCAACAGCTCCACCGAGGCGCCGAGGCCACAGAGGCCGCAGACGTTGAGCGTGCCCGACTCGAAGCGGAGCGCGCCCTCGCGATAGGTGAGGTCATAGGTCAGCTCCTCGGCGGCGATCGAGTCCTTCCAATTCCGCACCGACATCCAGCCGACGAGCGTCGGCTCCAGATGCTCCAGCGCGCGGGAGGAGATATAGAGGATGCCGGTGCCTTCTGGCCCCAGCAGCCATTTGTGGCCATCGGCCGCGAACGCATCCACATGGAAGCGTTCGACATCGAACGAGAGGGCGCCCAGTCCCTGAATGGCATCCACGACCAGGAGGATGCCGCGCTTCCGGCAGAATGCGCCCAGCCGCTCCAGATCCATGCGGAATCCACTGGCGAATTGGACGAAGCTGATGGCCAGCACGCGCGTGCGCCGATCCACGAGCGCGAGCAGGTCCTCGATCTGGATGCGCCCTGCGCGCTCGGGGGCCATGCGGAGGTGAACGCCCTGCGCCTGCAGGCGCATCCAGGGGTAGACATTGGCCGGGAACTCGCATCCGGCCGTGACGACGTTATCCCCCTCTCGCCATCGCAGCCCGTTGGCGATGAGCGAGAGCCCGTCAGAGGTATTCCGCACGAACGCGATCTCCTCCGGGCGGGCATTCACCAGGCGCGCCACCTTCTGGCGCGTGTGTTCGATGGCTGCCCACCATTCGGCGAGCTTCGTCGTCCCGTGCCGCATGACGGCGTCGGCCTGACGCGCCATCGCTTCGACCGCCGGTCGCGGCAAGGGGGAGACGGCGGCGTGGTTCATGTAGATGTAGCGCTCCGTGATCGGGAAGAGTTGCCGAATGGTGTCGTTCATGTCCCCTCGAGTCGAAAGCATGGTCGGACGTGCCCTACCACCATGCCCCGATGGTTCTTCACCTCCGGCCTGTGATAGGCGGAAAGCTTATCAAGGGCGGGGCGATCGAGCAACCCGAGCTGGTGCAGGACCTCCAGGACGACGAGGTTGCGAGCGCGCCGTTCGTCCCCATCTTCGATCTTCAGGGCGATGCCGAGCCCTTCGGGGAAACGCGCATTGGGGGAGATGCCGAGCGCGTGGACTCCTTCAGCGCCCGCTTTCGCGAGGATTCGCCCCTCGCTCACTCGAATGAGGTCCGTATCCAGACGGCGGCGCGTCCCGCCCACCATCTCCGGGTGCTCGCGCATGGCGCGCGTGACCTCGATGATGGCGGTGCGGAGCGGCTCCTGCAGGCCCTCGGGATTCACCAATCGCGCATAGGCGAGGGCGATCCGCTCCAGCGGAACCGCGAACGTGGGCGCGCCGCATCCATCCACGCCGACGCTGATCGCCGAGGAGGGGAGGTCGCTCAGATGGGCGAGCACGTCGAGGATCTGTCGCTGAACGGGATGCTCGGGATCGAGATAGGTGTCCACATCGGCGCCGAGGAAGCGGGCCAGGGCGAGCATCCCCGCATGCTTGCCCGAGCACGCATTGTGCAACACCGTCACGCCCTCGGGGCCCACGCGACGCGCCGTCTCCGCATCCAGCGGGGGATGAAGACCGCAGCGAAGTGCCGTCTCCGAAAGGCCGATCTTCTGCAGAAGTCGCGCGACCGTCTCCGTATGCACGGCTTCACCGCTGTGCGAGCCGCAGATGATGGCCAGCTCTTTCGGCGTGATCTCGAAGGAGCGTGCGGCACCGCTGGTGACAAGCGGCAGCGCCTGAATCGGCTTCGCCGCAGACCGCAAGTAAGTCATCCAGCGGGGGTTCCCCAGGCCGAAGCGCACGCGCCCACGCGGATCGCAGGCGACGATCATCGCGCGATGACGCGATTCCACGAGAGCACCGCGCGTGACTTCGACGGCCACCGGCGCTTCGTCCATCGGCAGAAGGGTATCAAACCGCTTGGAGGACGGCAAGCAAGGTTCCATGCGCGTGGCCCCTGAGGAGAGGAGGAGGCGGCATTGCGCGCGGTGAGGCCGATCCGGTATCTTCCCGCCTTCGAGACCTTCAGCACATCCTCGGGAGGAGCGGACCATGAGGGGGTGGACGCGAGGCATCGGACTGAGTTTGATCATCGGCATCAGCAGTGCGGGCGATGTGTCCGCGGCGCCACCGCGTCGAGGTGGAGCGCCGCTGCCCATCGTCGCGCCGGAAGCGGTCGGGATGTCGTCTCGACATCTGGCGCATATTGATGAGATCGTTCAGGCGGCGATCGCACGTCGGGAGTTGCCCGGCGCCGTCATCCTCGTCGGACGCCAGGGGCGCATCGTCTACTGGCGGGCGTTCGGACATCGCGCCCTGGAGCCGACGCGCCTGCCGATGACGCGCGATACCGTCTTCGATCTCGCTTCGTTGACGAAGGTCGTGGCGACGGCGACTTCGGTGATGATCCTGGTCGAGCGGGGAAAGATTCGCCTGGGGGATCCGGTCGCCCGTTACATCCCCGAATTCGCGCAGAACGGAAAAGAGCGGATCACGATCGAGCAATTGCTTCAGCATCGCGGGGGGCTCATCGCCGATAACGATCTGGCCGACTATCGGGACGGACCGGAGAAGGCCCTGGAGCGGATCTACGCCTTGGGGACGGTGGCCGAACCGGGCACGCGCTTCATCTACAGCGACGTCGGGTATATCGTGCTCGGGGAACTCGTGCGCCGAGTCTCGGGGCAGCGCCTGGATGACTTCGCCCGCGAGAACATCTTCCGGCCGCTCGGCATGACGGAGACGACGTTCGCGCCCACCGGAGCGCTGCGCGAGCGCTGCGCCCCGACCGAACGGCGCGAGGGGCGGTGGATGATCGGGGAAGTCCACGATCCGCGCGCGTATGCGCTCGGCGGAGTCGCCGGTCACGCCGGTCTCTTCTCGACGGCGCGCGATCTGGCCATCTACTGCCAGATGCTCCTCAACGGGGGGACATTTCGCGGGGTGCGCATCCTCAGCCCTTTGAGCGTGCGGCGCATGATCGAGGTGCGCCATCTGCCGCCGGGCGAGATGCGCGGGCTCGGCTGGGATGTCCATACGGGATATTCCTCCAATCGCGGCGATCTCTTCCCGATCGGTTCGTTCGGGCACACGGGGTTCACGGGCACCTCGCTCTGGATTGATCCGGCGAGCCGGACCTTCGTCATCTTCCTGAGCAATCGCGTGCATCCGGACGGTCGTGGCGATGTGACGTCGCTGCGCGGACGCGTGGCTTCGATCGTCGCGGCGGCGATCCTTCGACCACCACTGCCGGAGCTGTGGCCTTCTCCCTGGGCGATCTCCCCCCATGTCGAGCCTCTCCACACGCGCGCGCATGTGGAGACGGCCTCAGTGCTCAACGGCATTGACGTCTTGCGCCGCGATGGATTTCGGCTGCTCGAAGGTCGGCGCGTCGGGGTGATCACCAATCATACGGGGCGTGCGCGCGATGGAACGAGCACCATTGATCTGCTCGCGCGCGCCCCGAAGGTGACGCTCGTGGCGCTCTTCAGTCCCGAGCATGGGTTGCGCGGACAAGCCGATGGGCCCGTCGGCGATGCGGTGGACGAGAAGACGGGACTCCCCATCTACAGTCTCTACGGACCACGACGGCGACCGACGGCCGAGATGTTGCGCGGTCTGGATACGCTCGTCTTCGATATTCAAGACATCGGGGCGCGATTCTACACCTACATCACGACGATGGGATATGCCCTGGAGGAGGCCGCCGCGCGAGGCATTCGCTTCATCGTGCTCGACCGTCCCAATCCGATCACCGGACGCGACGTGGAGGGGCCGGTGGCCGATCCCGATGCCCTCTCCTTCACGGCGTACCATCCGATCCCCATCCGACATGGGATGACGATCGGCGAGCTGGCCCTGTTGTTCAACGCCGAGCGAAAGATCGGAGCCGATCTCCATGTCGTGAAGATGGAGGGATGGAAGCGCGAGTATTGGTTCGATCAGACGAATCAGGAGTGGGTGAACCCGTCGCCCAATATGCGGAGTTTGACGGCGGCGACGCTCTATCCAGGGATCGCCCTTCTGGAGACGACCAACGTTTCGGTCGGGCGCGGGACGGATCGGCCCTTCGAGTTGTTCGGCGCGCCGTGGATGGACGGGCGGCGCGTGGCCGAGGAGTTGAATCGGCGCGATATCCCCGGCGTGCGCTTCGTTCCCATTCGCTTCACCCCCCGCGCGAGCCCGTTCGCCGGAGAGGAATGCGGGGGAGTGGCCATCGTCGTCACCGAACGCGCGGCCGTGCGCCCCGTGCGTCTGGGGATCGAGATCGCCGTCGTCCTGCATCGGCTCTATCCGGAAACCTGGCAGGTGGATGCGTTCGGGCGCTTGCTCGCCCATCGCCGCACGCTCGAGTTGCTCAAAAGTGGCGCCGATGCCGAGACCATCGAGCGCGCGTGGCAGGATGAGCTGGAGCGATTTCGACAGATCCGGCAGCGGTATCTGCTGTATTGAGCGAGTTCGCGCAAGCGGGGATGAGACGCCTCTTCGCCTTCAGGGAGCGCCATGGGACAGGCCCTGTTCATCCTCCCGCGAGGTGCTCCAGCGCTTGCTCCGGCGTCATCCGCCCGCGCGCAGTGCGGTCGAAATCCGCATCGAAGCTCACGAGCACCAGATCGTGCACCTCTGCCGCGACGTATTGATAGGCATCGTCGAAATCCAATTGAAAGCGGGACATCGTGTCCGGGATCCGAATCAGGTGTTCGGCTTCCAAGATGATTCGCCTCACACCGGCCGTGACGAACAGATCCTGAACGAAACTCGCAAAGAGCGCCTGCTGTCCCAGCCGCGTGATGACGAGCCCGATGGAGTAGAGTGAAAATTCGGTCAGGGCCAGATCCGGCCCCGCGCATCGTCCCAGGAATGAGCGCACAGCTTCAGCGCGATCCTGCTCCAGCAGGAGTTCGAGCCAGATGTTGGTGTCAACGAGATATTTCATCTCGGACGTCCTGCGCCCACCACTCCGATGCCTTCTGCTGGAGCTCCATGCTGGTGAACCTGTCGCGATACTCCCGCAGTCCACCGGCCCACGCCATCGCGAGCCTGCCGTGAGGCTGCTGAGGGGCTCGCCGTTTGCTCATCAGAAATTCCACGAAGTCCCACACCTCTTGGCGCAGCTCCTCTGGGAGCTGACGGATCAGGTCCTCGAGGGATCTTGTCGGAGTTGATGCCATCGCCATCTCCTCCAATGAGAGGCGCACGAACTTGTGCGCCGGCCGTCACGCGCGCGGTGGCAGCAGCGCCCTCAAGGCCCGCCACCCTCGTCCTCCCAGCGCTTGCTCCGGCGCCATCCGCCCGCGCGCAGTGCGATCGAAATTCGCGTCGAGCGCACCGGGTAATGATAGCACAGGAGGGGGTGATCAGCCGCGTGTTCATGCGCAGCGACATCTCCCCGCGCGCCTCAGTTCGACGCGCCGGTCGCCCCATCAGCTCGGCCGGGGCATCTCGTGGGGCGGATCATTCCGTCTCGCCCCGAAGAATGGCGGGGATCGTTTTGAGGAGAATCTTCACATCGAGCCAGAGCGACCAGTGCTCGATGTAGTAGAGGTCCAGCTCCACCATGCGCTCGAAGGGGAGGCGATTGCGCCCGCTCACTTGCCAGAGTCCGGTGATCCCCGGCTTCACGTCGAGCCGCTTCCGGTGCCAATTCGAGTAGTGCTCGACCTCGTAGGGAATAGGCGGACGCGGTCCGACCAAGCTCATCTCCCCCTTGAGGACGTTGAAGAGCTGCGGCAGTTCATCGAGGCTCCAGCGGCGCAGCCATCGCCCCAGGCGCGTGATCCGCCGATCATTCGGGACTTTTCCGTAGAGGGGTGAAGAGAGCTCCCGTCCCGTTCGGGGTCCCGTCACCTGAAGCGCGCCGCGAATCAGGTGCGCCATGATCTCCCGATGCGGCTGTTCATCCGCATCGGCGCGCATCGTGCGGAATTTGTAGAGGGTGAACAAGCGCCCGTCCATGCCGACGCGCTCCTGGCGAAAGAGGACGGGGCCGCGCGAATCGAGCTTGATGAGCGCCGCGATGAGCAGGAGCACGGGGCTCAGGAGGATCAGCGCCAGCAGCGAGAGGGTCACATCGAAGGCGCGTTTGAGATAGCGGCTGGGGCCACGCAAGGGATCCTGAAAGAGCCTGATCATGGGGAGCGTGCCGACGTGCTCCAGCTCGGTCTTGCTGGGGAGGCAGCTCAAGAGATCGGGCACGAGGCTGAAGGCGACGCGGCTCACGCGCCAGCAGCGCAGGATCGTCTCAAAGAGCACATCCGGGTTCATCTTCGGGTCGGTGATGAAGACCTGCTCGATGCGGAATCGGCGGACGATCTCCGGCAGCTCCTCGACGTGCCCCAGGCGCGGGGGAGAAGGCGCGGATGCGCGCTCCCGGCGCGGGGCCGTGGAGAGCACGCCCACGATATGGTACCCGAGCTGCGGCTTCGCGCGCATCTCGGAGAGGCAGAGATCAGTCAGCTCGCCCTCGCCCACGATCACCGCCGGGATGAGATTGCGGCCATGTCGTCGCGCGAGGATTTGCAGGCGGCGCACGATCCCGCGCACGCCGAGTACGGCGAGCGTGAGTAGTCCCCAGTGCAGGAGGAAGATGCCGCGCGAGTACGAGAACTCGCGGAATTCGAAGATGCCCCGGTACATGAAGGCGACGACGATGAGGACGAGCGCAGTCATCGTCGTCGCTCGCAAGACACCGAAGACGTCGTCGAGCCACGAGAACTCTCCTTTGAGCGCGTAGAGCCGCGCCGATCGCAGCCAGAGGATCAGCGGGACAGGAGCGAGCACGCACAATTCCCGATAGGGGCGAAACGCTTCGAGCATGAGCGTCCCCGCCAGCTCGCGCGGATGCAGGAGGGCGAGAAGGTCACTCACCGACGGCGGCCACGGGATGTAGCGCAGCCGGTAGGCGACGAGGAACGTCCCCCAGGCAAGCACGGCATCGGTCAGTCCCAGCAGTCCTTGGGCCAGCGGCAGGAGCGCGAGTCGCGAGACGGCGCGCTCCGACCGCCGCTTCTCGGACGATCTCGCGTGTGGAGCCTGCGCGGTGCCGGTCACGAGCGTGATTATATTCGGTCGCTCAGAAGGCGCGCAAACAGGTCGGGAGCGGGCGCTGCGGGATGGTCACCCGATCTTTTGTGCGATCATCGCGCGATAGAGGTTCGTGATCGCCTCGACCATGCGCTCGCGAGAGAAGTGCCGGCGCACGCGCTCGCGGCCCCGTCGCCCCATCTCACGGGCGCGCTCGGGGTGGGCGAGGAGGACGGCGATAGCCTCGGCCAGTTGCTCAGGCGCGCGCGGGGGGACCAAGAGGCCGGTCTCTCCCTCCACGACCACTTCCGGTACGCCGTCCACGCGCGTGGCCACGACCGGGCGTGCGGCCGCCATCGCCTCCAGGACCGAGAACGGCATCCCTTCGTAGAGGGACGAGAGGACGAAGACGTCCATGGCCGCCAGAAGGCGCGGCACGTCCTCTCGGTATCCGGTGAAGCGCACGCTCGCGCACAGCCCCCGCGCTTCGACCAGGCGTTCCAGCGCGGCGCGACGCTCTCCATCGCCGACGATGAGAAACTGCGCCTCGGGAAAGCGCCGGCGCACACTCACTGCAGCCTCGATGACATCCTCCGTCGCTTTCTGCGATGAGAGCCGACCCACCGTCCCAATAATAGGCGCGCGGATGTTCAATCCGAATTCCTCCGCGACCGAGGTGCGCGTCCCCTCGACGGGGAAGTCCTCGAGGCGAACACCGTGCGGGACGACGGAGAGCTTCTCCGGTGCGATGGGATACTGAGCGAGCGCTCGCCGCCGATTCGTCTCCGAATCCACGAGCATGCGGTGCACACACCGATAGGCGAGTCGGAGGGCGAGACGTCCTTTCCACGTGTAAGCGGTCGGAGGCAGCGTGGGCAGATGATTCGTCGCGATTCGCGCGGGAACGCCCGCCAGCGCGGCCGCCAGGATGGCGTACCGACAGGCGAACGGGTGATGCAGATTGAAATGGACGAGATCCGGCCGATGGCGCCGGAAGAACCGGACGAGGGCGGGCACGTGCTGCGGGCGCTCGCCGGGCAACCGGTGCAGGCGCACTCCGACGCGGCGCGCCCACTCCAGGAGCGGAGCCAACGCCTCCGTCTGCGGGCAGACCAGGCTCACGGCCCACGCCTCGCGCTCCAAGCCCTCGATGAGATGGCGGACGTAGGCTTCCGCGCCGCCCCAACTGCGGCTCTCCAGAATGTACATGAGCCTCGGCTTTCGCTCTTCCTCCTTCATGACGCGCGCTCGCCGTCTGCGCGGCCGTCGCCGCGCCAGACGTCAGCACTCTTCGGTCAGCTCGCGCACCTTGCGCGCATAGACCTCAAGGCCCTCGGCGTAGTCCAGCGGCGAGAGGAAGAGCTTGTGGTGGGCGATGAGCGTCCAGCGCACGAGGCGTCGGGCGATCGAGAAGAGGAACCACAGCGGCGTTCGCCGATCGTGGCGATCCCCCAAGCGCTCGCGCAGATGCGCGAGTCCGCGCTCAATATGGTCCGGCGCGCGATAGTCGGGAGCGATCGGGCGCACGCGCAGCACGTGGAACCCGCACGCGGCGAGCAAGCGCGTGAGCGTCCGCGCGGTGAAGAAGCTCACGTGTTCCGGCGGCTTGAACTCCGCCCAGCGGGCCGGAGCGCGAGAGACGACGCGATGTCCGGCGTTCGGCGTCGAGAGCGCCAAGAGTCCACCCGGACGCAGGAGCCGGTTCAGCCGTCGCAGCTCGGCGCGCGGATCGGAGATGTGTTCGAGATATTCCCACAGGGTGATGACGTCGAACGTGCGCCCTTCGCGCAGAAGAGGAGCGGGCGAGGCGAGGATCGGTCGCCCCGTGAGGCGTTCGGCCTCGCGCGCCGCCTCCGGCGCGATCTCGATGCCCGAGACGACCCACCCGCGCTCTTGCGCGGCTCGGAGGAAGATGCCGGTCGCGCATCCGACGTCAAGAAGCGCACCTCGCCCCGCGTAGCGTTCGATCACCACCAGCCGCTCGCGCGCTTGTGCTTCCCACACAGGACGCAAGGCCGCGTAGTCCGCGTAGCCGAAAGGTCCGGCCCCGCGAAAATACGAGGGATCGGTGTAGAGCGCCCGAAGGACATCCGGCGTCGGTGGCGGATGAACGAAGAGGAAGGAGCAAACGGAGCAGCGCACGATCGTGTACCCGTTCTTCTCCAGAAACGGCGTGAAGCGATCACCTCCGCACACGGCACATGTGCGCGCCATAGACGAGCTCATCCTTGGAGCGTTTGCTCTTGCGGCGTCACGCCGGCCATCTCCTCGAGGACCTTGAGGACGGCCGAGTAATCCTCCTCGCCGAAGCCTCGGGCCACCGTGCTGATGAAGAGCTCGCGGATGACGCTCAGGACGGGCAGCGGGACATTCGCGCGCCGAGCAGCTTCGAGCGCCAGGTCCACATCCTTCAGCATGTGCCGCGCGTAGAAATTCGGGCGAAAGTCCCGCTCCCGCATCGTTCGCCCCTTCGATTGATACATCGGGGCGTTTAAGGCCGAAGCCTCCAAGATTTCGAGGAGGCAGTCGGGCGAGATGCCGACGCGGCGGCCGAAGACGAACGCTTGAGCGAGCGTGAGGATCATGCCGGCGATGAACGAATTGGCGATGAGCTTCATGTGCGTCGCCTGCGCGATCCGTTCGAAGTACCAGATCCGATGCCCGAGCACGCGCAAGACGGGCTCGCACCGCTGGTAGGCCTGGGGATCTCCGCCGACGAAGATCAAGAGCTTGCCTTCGGCGGCATGTCGCCAATTCCCCAACACCGGCGCGTGGAGGAAGGCCGCCTCGCGCTCGCGGTACGCGCGCTCCAAACGCTCGATCGTCTCCGGCGAGACCGTGCTCATATCCACGTGAATCGCGGCGGGACGAATCCCCCGCAAGATGCCGTCTGGGCCGCACGCGATCTCCTCCAGGGCTTCGGAATCGGCGATCATCGTGATGAGGAGTTCGCTCCGATGCGCGACCTCTTTGGGGGAGTTCGCCCACTGGGCTCCTCGGGCGCGAAGCGGTTCCGCTTTCTGCGGCGTGCGATTGAAGACCGTCAGCGCATATCCGGCGTCCAGGAGCCGTTCGGCCATCGGACGCCCCATGATGCCCAGACCGATGAAGCCGATGTCGCGCATGATCTCCCTCCTCGTGCGAGCGATTCGTGAGAATCTTAAGATCGGCGCGCGCGGGGGGCAAGGAGTCCCTCGCTCAGAAGTTGCTCATCCTCGGGCGCCCCCCCTACAATTAGGCGGGAGGATGCGGAGCGCTGTGAGGGGGATGATCGGAAGGACATTGGGGCATTATAAGCTCCTGGAGGAGCTCGGACATGGCGGCATGGGGACGGTCTACAAGGCGCGCGACTTGGCGTTGGATCGGATCGTCGTGGTGAAAGTCCTCTCGCCCGACCTCATGGCGGATGCGGACGCTCGGCGTCGCTTCTGGCGCGAAGCGCGCTTGGCCTCGGCCTTGGATCACCCGAATATCTGCACGATCTACGGGATCGAGGAGGCCGATGGGTATTCGTTCATCGTGATGCAGTACGTCGAGGGGAAGACGTTGAAGCGGATCATCAACGGGCGTCCCCTTCGGCTGGAGGGGTTGCTCTCCATCGCCCTGCAAGCAGCGGATGCGGTGGCGACGGCTCATGCGCGGGGCATCATCCATCGGGACATCAAATCGGCCAACATCATGGTGACGGAGCGCGGGCAGGTCAAGGTGCTCGATTTCGGATTGGCGAAGCTCGCCGAGAGATCGCGCGCGGTGGAAGCGGGGGACCTGACGCAGGCCGGCGCGACGTTGGGAACGCCCTCCTACATGTCGCCCGAGCAGGCGCGGGGCGAGCGCGTGGATCATCGGAGCGACATCTTCTCCTTCGGCGTGGTGCTCTATGAGATGGCGACCGGGCGCGTGCCCTTCAAGGGCGAGAGCCGCGTCGAGACGATGCACGCCGTCATCCACGACCGCGCGCGACCCGTTCGCGATCTGAATCCGCGCATCCCCCCTCGTCTGGCAGCCCTCATCGAGCGCGCGATCGAGAAGGACCCGAGCGATCGGTATCAGACCATGACCGATCTGCTCGCGGAGTTGAAACAGGTGGCCGCCGATGTCGGACTCATCGCGCGCGTGCCTGACGGCGTGATGACGCCGTTCATCCCGGCGAGTCGGCCCGCGCGTCTTCGGGCCGTGTGGCGGAAGATCCGAGCCTTCGTCGGCCTGGGCCGTCGGGAGCGGACCCTCTCCGGCGAAGCGCGCGCTTCGGCGAGCGTGGACTTCTCGCTCCTTGAGGGGCCTCGGCGCGCGCTCGCCATCCTCCCCTTCCGCAACTTGAGCGGTCATCCTGAGGATGAGGTCTACGGACGCTCTCTGGCGGAGCATCTGACGACCGAGCTGGCGAAGTTCAAAACGGTGACGGTGCGTCCGGCGAGCTGGTTGGAGAGGGAGGGGGATCGTCTCGGCGATCCGCGTCGCATCGGGAGACAGCTCCAGGTGGATGCCGTGCTGACGGGGGCCTTCTTCCGATCGGGCGAGCGCCTGCGGGTGACGGCGCAACTGCTGGACGCGCGCAGCGGCGACATCCTCTGGAGCGAGAAGATTGATTCTCGCCTGGAGGATGTCCTCGCGCTGCAGGATCGCATCTCGCAGAAGGTGATCGAGGGCTTGGCGGCCGGAGCGATGCCGGTCAATCCGCTGGAGCTGGTGCGGGACGAAGATGAGGCCGTCCGCATGGACGCCGTGCGCATGCTCGCGTTCTCGCGCGATCCGCGCGCGATCCCCGCGCTCGTGGAGGCTCTGGCGGATCCCAGCCTGGGGGTCAAAGCCGCGGCCTCCGAGGCGCTCGTGCGCAAGGGGAGCGCGGCCGTCGGCCCGACGATTGAGCGGTTGACGGAGGCGCTCGATGCCGGCGATGTCGTGACGGCACGCTTCGCGGCGAAGACGCTCGGCTTGATCGGCGACGGGGCGATCGCCCCGGTGTTGCGCGAGCTGCTGACGAGCGAGGATCGGTTCGTCATCGCCGAGAGCGCGCTGGCGCTCGGTCGGTTGCGCGATCGGGAGGCCGTGCCGCGACTTCTGGAGATGCTCGCGATCGAAGATCGGAACGTGCGCTTCGCGGTGGTCTCCGCCTTGGGACAGATCGCGGATGCGCGGGCGCACGCAGCGCTGCAGGAGTGCTTGCGGGACGAGGACGAGGGTGTGCGGGCTCAGGCGCGATGGGCGCTGGCGCGCATCCGACGGCGGCACCCATCTGAGGTCTCCCCTCCGTGTCCCCCCACGCCGGAGTCCGCGCGAGAAGATGGAGATCGCACGGAATCGTCGTCGGTGCCGCGACGGTGATCGCGGGCGATCGTCGTGGACGATGAGCAGCGTGTCGGAGTCGTCGTTCTTCATCGGTGTGGATATCGGGCGGACGATTCGCGCCGCCCTCGTGGATGAGACCGGACGCGTGTGGCTGCAGAGCCGCGTCCTGGCCGAACGGACCGATCCGCGCGCGTTCCTCGCGCAAGTGATCGCCGTGCTTCGCGCGCTGCGCGATTCCGAGATCGCGCGGGGGAGGATCGCGGCCATCGGGATCGGATGGCCGGGATTGGTCGGTCGGCAGACGCAGCGCATCGAGCTGGCGTCGCACCTGGTGGATGTGACAGGATGCGATGTCTACGGGGAGGTGCATGCGGCGCTCGGGGTGCCGCTCGTTTTTGAGAACGAGGCCAATGCCGCGGCTTATGGTGAATGGACCTGTGGCGTCGCCCGGGGACTTCAGGACGTGTTCTACGTGACGATCGGAACCGGCATCGGAGCGGCGCTCATCCTCGACGGGCGCCTGCAGCGGGGGGCGCATGGGTTCGCCGGGGAGTTCGGACATGTGAAAGTCGAGCCGGGGGGGATCGAGTGCGGCTGCGGAGGGCGCGGCTGCCTGGAGACGATCGCGTCCGGCCCCAATATCGTGCGGCGCGTGCGCGAGCGACTCTTCTCCGATCCCGCGTTCTCCCTCTCGCCCCTGGCCGCGCAAATGGAGGGGACCTTGACCGTCCCGCTGATCGTCCAAGCGGCACTCGACGGCGATGAGTTGGCGCGCACCGTGCTTCGCGAGACGGGACGATATTTCGGGATGGCGATCGCGAACGTCCTGAACCTGCTCGATGTCGAGATGGTCTGCTTGGGCGGACCGGTCATGCTGGCCGGCGAGATCTTGCTCGACGCCGTTCGGAAGGAAGCGCGCAAGCACACGCTGCGCGTGATCTTCGAGCGGTGTCGCTTCACCAGCAGCGCGCTCGGGCAGGACGCCGGCATCGTTGGCGCCGCCATGCTCGCCCGCGATGCCGTCGCCGCGATGGCCCTCCCATGAGCATCTCCCGACTGTCGTCATGATCGAGAGGAGTCGAAGCGGAAACCTTTTCGAGGAGGAGCTTATGCCTGTGCGGATCATTCAATACGGCGTGGGACCGATCGGCAGCGCCATCGTGCGCGCGCTCCTGGAGCGAGCGGGCGCCAGGATCATCGGCGCCATTGATATTGCGGCGGAGAAGGTCGGGCGAGATCTCGGCGAAGTCGTCGGCGGTCGCCCCCTGGGGATCACGATCTCCGATCGCGCGGACGAGGTGCTTGCCCAAAGAGCCGATGTCGTCGTGCATTCCACGTCCTCATCCCTCGAACAGGTCTTCGATCAGGTGCTCGCCTGCGTGCGCGCGGGCTCGCATGTCGTCTCCACGTGCGAGGAGTTGGCGTATCCTTTCCGCAAATATCCCGAGCTCTCCCGTCGTTTGGACGAAGCGGCGAAGGCGGCTGGCGTCGTCGTGCTCGGGGCGGGCGTGAATCCGGGGTTCGTGATGGATAAGTTGGTGCTGACGCTGGCGGCCGTCTGCCAGCGCATCGAGCGCGTCTTCGTGCGTCGCGTCGTGGACGCCTCGCGACGCCGTCTCCCGCTGCAGCGGAAGATCGGGGCTGGAATGACCGTCGAGGAGTTTCGCGAGGCGGTGGATGCGGGGCGCATCCGGCACGTCGGCTTGCCGGAATCGGTCGCGCTGATCGCCGAGGGATTGGGGATGGAGGTGGAGGCGATCTCGGAAACCATCGAGCCGATCCTCGCCGAGGAGGACGTGACGACCGAGTACCTCCGGGTGCGGAAGGGACACGTGGCCGGCGTGCGCCAGATCGCTCGGGGCATTGCGCGCGGCGAGGAGCGCATCCATCTCGATCTGCACATGTATGTGGGGGCGAAGAATCCCGTGGACGAGATCCGGCTCTTCGGGACGCCGGAGATCGGCCTGCAGATTCCCGGGGGCACGCCCGGCGATTTGGCGACGGCCGCCGTCGTCGTGAACGCCATCCCCCTGGTGATGCAGGCGCCGCCCGGGTTGCGAACGGTGATGGACATCCCGATGCGATTCGTGGCGGCCTTCTGAAGCGACGCCGAAGGAGCTGAGAGCGAGGAGGGAGGACGGACACATGTCGGACGGATTGGTCTGGCTCAACGGAGAGATTCTCGATTTCGCCTCGGCGAAAGTCTCCGTCGAAGATCGCGGGTTTCAGTTCGGCGATGGGGTTTACGAGGTCGTGCGCGTTTATGGTGGGAGGCCCTTCGCGCTCGCGGAGCATCTGGAGCGCTTGCAGCGCAGCGCGCGGGAGATCGAGCTGTCGCTCCCGCTCTCACTCGGAGAGCTGGCAGGAGTGGCCGAAGAGCTCGTCGCGCGCGCGGGGATCGCCGAGGCCGAGCTGTATATTCAGATCACGCGCGGCGCGGCCCGCCGCAATCACCTCTTCCCCGAAGACGCGCGCCCGACGCTCGTGATGACCGTGCGATCGGTCCGCCTCATCCCGCCGGAGCTGCGCGAGCGCGGGGTTCGCGCGCTCACCGTGCCGGATGAACGATGGGCGCGCTGCGACATCAAATCCATCTGCCTGCTCCCGAACGTCCTGGCCAAAGAGCGCGCGCATCGCGCCGGGGCCTTCGAGGCCCTCTTCGTGCGCGATGGGTTGGTGATGGAGGGAACCAGCAGCAACGTCTTCGCCTGGACGGGCGAGGCGCTGGTGACGCCCATCGCCGATCATCGCATTCTGGCGGGCATCACGCGAGGCTTCATCCTGCGGTTGGCTCAGCAGTTGGGATATCGCACGGAGGAGCGCGACCTTCCGCTCGCGGAGTTGAGATCGGCGCGCGAGGTGCTCATCGCGGGCACGGTCACGGAACTTCTGGCCGTCATCGCCGTGGACGGGGAGCCCATCGGAGGTGGAGTCCCAGGTCCGGTCTTTCGACAGCTCTACGCCGCATATCGGCAGATGATCGCCGACCGCGTGCTCGCATCGCCGGGGATCGGCGCGCGGGACTCCTCCGGATGAGCCTCCTGCGCTCAATCGGCGTGAATGGGCTTCTGACGCTCGCGCAGAAAGGTCCCCGCGCGACGGTTCTTCACGGCCAGGATTTCGCTCACAATCGAGAGGGCGATCTGCTCCGGTCCCTCCGCGCCGATGTCCAAGCCGACCGGAGCATAGAGCTTCCGCATCCCTTCCGGAGACGGCTCGATCCCCTGCTCGCGCAGGTTGCGCAGCAGCAGCTCGCGTCGCTCCCGTGGGCCGAGGAGACCGATATACTCCACCGGACTCGCCAGCAACCACGCCAACAGCTTCACATCCACGTGGAAGTTGTGCGTCAGCAAGACGACATACATCCCTCGGGTGAGCGCGAGCCGATCCGACGCTTCCTCCGGATGGGCCAGGATCAGACGATCCGCCCAGGGGAAACGATCTGGCGTGACGAACCGCGGCCGATGGTCTACGACCGTGATGCGGAATCCCGCTTCTTTCGCAAATCGGACCAAAGGGACCGCATCGGCCCCAGCTCCGAAGACGACCAGGTGCGGAGGGGGGAGGAAACAGTCAATGAACACGCGCGCTTCTCCCACCCAGGCCGCGCTCCCGAGGTGGGTGGACTCATAGACCACGGTCTTCGATCGCCCGGTTTCCAGAAGCGCGCGCGCATCGCGCTCGACGGCGGCATCCAAGGCGATGTCGCCGAGAGTGCCCGAGGGTCTCTCGTCGGCGGGGATCAGGAGCTTCGATCCGGGGTTCAGCGCCGAGCCTTCCGAGACGCCGATGAGCGTCGCCACAGCCACGGCTCGCTCGCGCTCGAAGACCTCGCGCGCGCGCTCCAGATACGGCTGCGCCAGCGCGAGCGGCTCGATCCACACTTCGATCCGGCCATTGCAGCCCATGCCGAATCCCCACACCAGCTCGTCTTCACTGGTGAGATCATAGTGCCGCAACATCGGCGTTCCGCTTTCGAGGACGTGACGCGTCCACTCCAGAACATCGCCCTCCAAGCATCCGGCGCTGATGCTGCCCACCATCTCACCCTTGGGGGAGAGCAGCAGCTTCGCTCCCTCGCGCCGATAGGCCGATCCCTCGACATGAACGACCGTGGCCAAGGCCATCGGTGCTCCCTGAGCATGGCCTTCGCCGAGCGCTCGCAAAATGTCCCGCAACTCCTTCATCGTCGCCTCCTCGGGATTGGGAGATCAATTGTACGTCGCCCGTGCGACCGTAACAAGGCTCGCCTCCACACGAGGCCCAAGATGAAGAGGTCACGTCGAGGCGAGACGTCGGGGCCTCTGCGCATAGAGGGCCGTGAGGCCCGTGAACACCAATAGCCCCATCCCCAGCACGCGGTAGAGGGACGGCAGCGTCAGCACCGAGGCCAAGCCGCCGACGAGCATGATCGAGAGGGCTTGAGCGGCGAACACGAGCGACCACAGGAGGCCGCTCATGCGCCCGAGAAACTGCGCGGGCGTGCGCTCTTGAACGAGCGTCTGCACCGGGATGAGGAAGGCCGCTGCCGCCATACCCATGAGGAAGGCACCGATGAGTGCGTCCAGCACACGAGTGAACCACGTCACGCTGATCAAGCCGAGGCCGATCGCCGCCGCACTCGCGCGAATGAGGACGATGCGCGGGACAAGGTGGGCGTATCTCCCCACGAGCCAGATCCCGATCGCCATGCCGGCGCCGAGGGCGCAGAGGAGCGATCCGAAAGCGTGCGGACCGGCGCGTAAGATGTCGCGCACGTAGATGACCCCGAACACATTGACGGCGCTCGCCGCCGCGATCAGCAGCATGGCTAATCCCATCACCGAGATGAGTAGGCGATCGCGCAGGAATAGACCAAGGGCGCTCCGAAGATCGCGCGTGAATACCCGAAGGCGATCTGACCGGCGCTCAGTGCGCGCGATATGAACCTCATGGCGCGGCGCGAGGCGAGAGAGGCAGAGAGCGGAGAAGAGAAAGCTCAACCCGTTCAGAGCGAAACACAGGCGCTCGCCCAGACGCGCGATGAGCGCACCGGCCAGAAGCGGGGCCAGTATACCGTTCACGTGTTGCGTCTGAACGCTCACCGCATTGGCGACGAGCAACTCCTCCCGCTCCACCACCGACGGGAGCAGGGTCATCTGCGCCGAGAGGAAGAAACACGCGATGCATCCGGCCAGAAGGACGACCGGATAGACGAGCGACGGCTCCCAAGCAAACCAGAGCAAGGCCATCAAGCCGGCGCGGAGACCGTCGGCCACGATCATCACCCGTCGGGGGCTCGCCCGATCCACGAACGTCCCCGCCAGTGGGAAGATCAGAGCGAGCGTCAGGAAGAAGAGCGCGGCCATTCCGCCGAGTGCTCCGGCCGAGAGCCGGAATCGGAAGCCTCCCAGATTCAGGAGAGCGAACATCACGAGCCAACTCCCCATCCCGCTCACGGCCTGCGCGAGCCAGAGGGTGCGAAAACTGCGATTCCGAAAAACGCTGGAGAACCCGGGACGCCTCATCGTCGCGAGCGTTTCGCGCGTGGAGGGCGGAAAAAGCCGGGGTGAGCGAGCTCCATCCATCTTCACGACGCGCCGATAACGAAAATGGCTGGGAGCCAGGGATTCGAACCCCGATTCGCGGATCCAGAGTCCGCTGTCCTGCCAGTTGGACGAGCTCCCAGCTCGTTCGGTTTCTCACTATAGCCAGGGTTTGGCGGGATTGTCAAGAACCGACGTCCGCGCCCTCGCAGGGGCGCCAGGAGGCCTCGTGCTCTTCCGCCCAATCATGCGGCCTTGAGGGCTGCGGACGGGGCCGAGTCCCCGCGCCCTTCACCCGTTGACGATCCTCGACCCGTTCGCGTACCATTTCATCGAACTTTTGACCGGAGGATCGGAAAATTGAACAAACGGTCAAAAGATCTCAGGCGGAAGCAAAGGGTCGAGCGGACGAAGCTCGAGATCCTGCGGGGCGCCGCCGAGGCGTTCCGGCAACGGGGAGTCTCGGCGACGACGATGGAGGAGATCGCGCGGCGGCTGCACATGACCAAGGGGAATCTCTACTACTATTTCCGGAGCAAGGAGGAGATCCTCTACTTCTGCCAGGACTATTCGCTCGATCTGCTGCTCGCCCGGCTGGAGGAGATCCGACGGAGCGGAGCCCCTCCCGATGAGCAACTGCATCGGCTGATCCGAGAACAGGTGGGCATCATCTTGGACGAATTGAACGCCTCGGCCATGCATGCCGATTTCCATATGCTCTCTCCGCGTCGGCTGCGGAAGATCATTGAGAAGCGCGATCGGTATGAACGCGGAGTGCGAGAGATCATCCGGGAGGGCATGGAGCGGGGGATCTTTCGGGAGGGGGATCCGAAGCTCATGGCGTTCGCCATCCTGGGGGCGATCAATTGGACGGTCCGATGGTTCTCCCCGCATGGCCCTCGGTCGGCGCAGGAGATCGGTGAGGTCTTCGCCGATTATTTGGTCCGGGGCTTGAAAGCTCACGAGACCGAGACTGCGAAGTAGGAGGAAGGGATGGAGAGACATCTCATCACGCTGAAGGTCAATGGAGAACTGCACACGCTCGCCGTGCCCGTGTTCAAGACGCTTCTGGAAGTCCTGCGTGAGGATCTGAACTTGACCGGGACGAAGCATGGGTGCGAACTTGGGGAATGCGGCGCGTGCACGGTCCTCGTGGATGGAGAGCCGGTGCTCTCGTGCCTGGTGCTGCCGATCGAGCTGCAGGGGCGGGAGATCCTCACCATCGAGGGACTCATGGAGCGCGGGCGTTCGCATCCCTTGCAGCAAGCCTTCGCCGAGATGGGGGCAGCGCAGTGCGGATATTGCACGCCGGGCATCGTGCTCTCGGCGAAGGCTCTGCTTGACCGAAATCCGACCCCGACGCGGCAGGAGATCGTGGAAGCGCTCTCTGGGAATCTCTGTCGGTGCACGGGGTACATCCAAATTCTGGAGGCGGTCGAGCGCGCGGCCGCGCAGCTGCGGGACGTGCGTTCGGCGGCGACCGATGGTCGCTGAGCATGAGGAGGCGGGCGATGAGTGACCTCAACGTGATCGGCAAGCCGTGGCCCAAGGTGGACGCGTTACCGAAGTGCGCGGGAGAGACGCGCTATGCGGATGATCTTCACTTGCCGCGCATGCTCTACGCGAAGATCCTTCGCAGTCCGCACGCCCATGCGCGGATTCGGCGAATAGACGTGAGCCGCGCGCAGGCCATGCCCGGGGTCCACGCCGTCCTCACCGGGCGGGATCTGCCGACGCGCTTCGGGATCCTCCCGGTCAGCCAGGATGAGGAGGCGCTCTGCGTGGAGAAAGTGCGGTTCGTGGGCGATCCGGTGGCCGCCGTCGCCGCCGTTGATGAATGGACGGCCGAGGAAGCGCTCCGACTCATCGAGGTCGAATACGAACCGCTGCCCGCACTCTTGACCATGGAGCAGGCGCTGGCTGAGTCCTCCGTGCGCATTCACGAGTACGGGGATGGGCCGAATATCCACAAGCTGGTCTCGCTGGAATTCGGCGAGGTGGCCGAGGGGTTCGCGCACGCGGACTATGTGCGGGAGGACATCTTCTTCTACGCCGGAAGCACGCACCTGCCTCTGGAGCAGCATGCCGCCGTGGCGCACTACGGGCCCGATGGTCGGCTCACGCTCTGGAGCAGCACGCAAACGCCCCACTATGTGCATCGCGCGCTCGCGAAGGTGCTCGGCCTCCCCCCCCATCGTATTCGCGTGATCGCGACGCCCGTCGGCGGGGGATTCGGCGGCAAGAGCGATCCGTTCTCGCACGAGATCATCGTCGCGAAGCTCGCCATGTTGACCGGTCGTCCGGTGAAGATCACGCTCACGCGCGAGGAGGTGTTCTACGTACATCGGGGGCGGCATCCCGTGCTCTTGTGGATCAAGACGGGCGTCCGACGCGATGGGACGATCACGGCCATGCACGTTCGATCTTTCCTCGACGGAGGGGCGTATGGCAGCTATGGCGTCGCGACGACGTACTATACGGGAGCGCTGCAGACGGTCACTTACAAGATCCCGCGCTACAAGTTCGAGGGCGTGCGCGTCTTCACGAACAAACCGCCGTGCGGTCCCAAACGCGGGCACGGGACCCCGCAGCCGCGCTTCGCCCTGGAGGTGCATCTGGACAAGATCGCCGAAGATTTAGGACTCGATCCCGTCGAGATGCGGCGGCGTCAGATCGTCGAAGCGCCGTCGCTCACGGTGAACTGGTTGCGCATCTCCAGTTGCGGGCTCCGAGCGTGCATTGATCGCGTCGTCGAGGCCTCGGGATTTCGCGAGAAGTTCCGGCGCTTGCCGTTCGGGCAAGGCGTGGGGTTCGCATGCAGCGCATATTTGAGCGGAGCGGGATTGCCGATCTATTGGAACGACATGCCGCATTCCGGGGTTCAGATCAAAATTGATCGAGAGGGAGGTGTGACCGTCTTCTGCGGGAGCGCGGACATCGGGCAGGGATCGGATTCCATCCTCGCCTACATCGTCGCCGAGATCCTCGGGATTCTCCCGGAAGATGTCCGCGTCGTGACGGCGGATACGGACCTGACGCCGGTAGATTTGGGGAGCTATTCGAGCCGCGTGACCGTCATGGCGGGAAATGCGGCTGTGGAGGCAGCCGAACGGCTGCGGCGCTTGCTCTTGCGCGCGGCGGCCGAGCGCCTCGATGTCCCCGAAGATCAACTCCTGGCGCGTGGGCGGCGCATCTTCGATCGCGCTGATCCGGATCGGGGACTGGATTTCGCCGAAGCCGCTCAGCTCGCGGAGGCGCGATTCGGTACGTTGGGGGCCGTCGGCAGCTATACGCCACCGAAGCCGCTGGGGCGATACAAGGGGGCGGGTGTGGGACCCTCGCCGTCCTATAGCTACTCGGCGTGCGTCGCTCAGGTGTCCGTGGATCCGGAGACCGGATTCGTTCGGGTCGAGAAGATCTGGATCGCTCATGACATCGGGCGCGCGATCAATCCCCGCCTGGTCGAAGGGCAGATTCACGGCAGCGTCTATATGGGCCTGGGCGAAGCGCTCATGGAGGAACAGACTTTCCGCTCGCGTCTCGGAGTACACACGGCGCCTTCGATGCTCGACTACAAGAGCCCGACGACATGGGAGATGCCGGAGGTGGAATGTTTTCTGATTGAGACCGATGATCCTCATGGTCCATTCGGAGCGAAGGAAGCCGGACAAGGCCCTTTGCTCCCCGTCCCTCCGGCCATCGCCAATGCCGTCTACGACGCCGTCGGGGTGCGGATTGATGAGCTGCCCATCACGCCGGAGAAGGTGCTCAAGGGCTTGGAGGATAAGGCGCGCGGCGGATCCGGACGCGTCGGCCCGACCTCTATTCCCTCGCTCGCGTGGCCGGAGCCGATTCGCGTCGAGCCGCCACCGGAATGGCGATCGCCCGGTGATCTCACCTGAAGGAGCATCACAATGCTTCGACTTCCACCGTTTCGATACTATGCTCCACGATCATTGGAGGAAGCGCTTCGCATCTTGAGCGATCACGGCCCGCGGGCTCGGATCGTCGCCGGAGGGACGGATCTCTATCCGAAGATGAAGCGGCGACAGATCGAACCCGCCGTTCTCGTCAGCGTGCGGCGCATTCCTGAGCTGACTCGTCTGGCGGGGACCGGACGCGAGGGCGTGGCGCTCGGCGCGGGGCTCACGCTCGCGCGCGTGCTCGCACAGGACGAGCTGGTCCTCGCTTATCCGGCTCTCGCGCGAGCCTTCGCGATGGTCGCTCATCCGCCGATCCGTTCCATGGGCACAGTCGGGGGGAATCTCTGTGTGGATACGCGCTGCACCTACTACGATCAAACCTTCTTCTGGCGCGAAGCGATCGGATTTTGCCTGAAAAAGGATGGAACGATCTGTCCCGTCGCTCCTGGAGGAACGCGCTGTTGGGCTGTCTCCTCCTCTGACGGCGCTCCGGTGATGATCGCCTTAGGTGCTCAGCTTCGACTCGTCGGCCCGCGTGGGGAGCGCACGATCGCCGCTGAGGCATTCTACCGCGATGACGGGATCTGGTACTTGGATAAGGAGCCTGAGGAGATCCTCGTGGAGGTCTTGCTCCCTCCTCGGGAGGATTGGAGGAGTACGTATTGGAAACTGCGCCGGCGGGGATCCATTGATTTTCCCGTTCTGGGCGTCGCCGTCGCCCTGCGCATGGAGTCGGGATGGTGTCGCGAGGCCCGCATCGTCCTCGGGGCCGTGGGATCATGCCCGAAGCGAATCCGGGAAGCCGAAGCGCTTCTGCAGGGAAATCGGCTTGAGCCGGATGTCATTGCGGCCGTAGCGCACGTCGTCGCTCGCTCGGTCCGACCACTCAACAACACGGATTTTCTCCATCTCTATCGCAAGAAGATGGCCTCGGTCTTCACTCAGCGAGCCCTGCGCGAATTGGCGGGCGCTCCGCTGATGGGTGACGTCTCCGCCTGTTGAGCGAACGCGAGGGGGGATTGCCCACCATGCGAGCACCATGCCATAATTGAGCGGGTTGGGGGTCATGAGAGAAGAGTTCTTACAGCTTTTGCGAACGGATCAGGCATTCCGTGAGGAGGTGCGCCGCTATCTCCTGACGGAGGAGTTACTGGCGCTCCCTGGGGAGTTCGAGCGCTTGATGACAATGGTCAAGGAGATCATCGCCTCACTTGGCAGAATCACCAAGGCCGTTCAGCACCTGGCGGAAGCGCAGGCGCGGACGGAGGAGCGGGTGGGGCGGTTGGAGGAACGAGTGGGGCGACTGGAAGAGGCGATGGCGCGGCTATCAGAAGCGCAAGCGCGGGCGGATGAGCGAATGGGGCGACTGGAAGAGGCGATGGCGCGGCTGGCGGAGGCGCAGGCGCGGACGGAGGAGCGAGTGGGGCGGTTGGAGGAGCGAGTGGGGCGACTGGAAGAGGCGATGGCGCGGCTGGCGGAAGCGCAGGCGCGGACGGAGGAGCGGGTGGGGTGGTTGGAGGAGCGAGTGGGGCGGCTGGAAGAGGCGATGGCGCGGCTATCAGAAGCGCAAGCGCGGGCGGATGAGCGAATGGGGCGATTGGAAGAGGCAATGGCGCAATTGACGGAGGCGCAGGCGCGAATGGAGGCTCGTGCGGAAGAGCTGACTCAAGCGTACGTCCACATGCAAGAGGTCATGCGCTCCTTGGTGCAACAAGTCGGCCAGTTGAGTCAGCAAGTCGGGCGATTGAGTGAAGTGGTCGGGTTCACCCTGGAGGACTTAGCTCGTGAGGTCACGCCAGCTTATTTGGCGCACCATTATGGGATTCACGTGAAGGAGTTGGAGCGACGATTCTTCACGATCGAAGGTGAGGAGATCGAAGTTGATCTCTATGGGGAGGGATGGCGCGATGGCGAGCAGGTCGTCGTGATCGGGGAAGTTCGAAGTCGGATTTACGGACGAGATGTTGAAGCCGTCGTCCGTCGGGTGCAGGAACTGCGGTCCTACGTTGTGGGAGCGCCTGTGATCGTCTTGTTCGGGTTCGTCATCCACCCCTCGGCTCGGGAGGCCGCCCAACGGTTGGGGGCCATCGTCATTTCCTCATCAGGCCGGGGATCCTGATCAGACCCGTGACGAGGGGTCGTCGGATCACCTGACGAGTTCTCCACGCTGCGGAAGTCGAATCCCCCTGAGCAGATTCGATCCCTTTCGACTACCGCCGCCATACGGCGCTGTGCTCGTGTGCGGCACGGGCGGGAGGGGATGGGGCCACCGGTTTCGGCCAAGACATGGCCTCAGTCGTTTTGTGCCCCGCGTGAGTTGGGCTTCGACCGGCTTTTCTCCTTTTGGCTAAAGGCACAGAAGAGCGAGGGGCAGGAAAAAGAGCCAATGTGCAGCGGACGCTTTTTCCGGAGGAACGGCCAGCGCCCAAAACGATTGTGAAGGAACCGAAGCAGCGTGCACCCGCCGGCTGACGGAAAGTCGTGACGCGCATGCCTGAGGGGAATGTGTCGTTCGGATTGCTTTCGTCCGTTTATGATGGGCAAGTTTTCATGGCAACGCATTCGCCCGTGCTCCTGCAACTGGCGGAGCCGAAGGAGGTGCTGTGCCTTGCGCTGACAGACGGAGGTGCAACTGACATCATTCACGGTGATAAGCAGCCGAAACTGAGGGAGTGGCGCGGGCAAGTCGGTCTTGGCGCACTGCTGGCGGCGGGTGTGCTGGGATGAAAGATTTGGTCGTGCCTGTAGCGGACAAGAACATGGAGGCAGCAGTTCGGACACTTATTGAAGAGCGCCACAAGTCTTTTGGGCATTCGCCAAGTGCAAGCAGATATTTTCGTTCACCAGGGTGACGCTGGGGTTTTACGGAAGGCTCACATCTTCCTGCGGCTGTTCTACAAGGACTATGACCACGCTTTTGTCATGTTTGACCACAAAGGATGCGGGCAGGAAAACCGACTCGCCGACGAACTCGCATCGGAAGTCAAGCAACGACTTGAGCAATGAGGATGGCAAGGACGATGTGAGGTTATCATGCTTGAGCCTGAATTGGAAGCATGGGTGTGGTCTCAATCGCCCCATGTGCCGAAGGCGCTTGAGCTGACCGCAGAGCAGATGGAGCAAATCCTTCGGCGCTTTCCGAGAAATACTCTCGGCAAACCGCAGCGTCCAAAGGAAGCAATGGAAGAGTGTCCGCATCAAGCGAAAATTCCGCGCTCTTCCAGCATTTACGCTGGTCTGGCGAAAACCGTCGGTCTGCAAGGATGCAAAGAGCCGAGTTTTGGCAGGTTCTGCAGCACTTTGCGACAGTGGTTTCGCCCTCAGAGGGAGAGCGGATAGAGCATGGGGCCTGTGCGCCAAATTCGGGAAATTCTGAAGGGATGGCGGGAGAAGGCGGAAGTGCTGCCGGCGGCAGACGGCGCGCTGGAGGACGAACTCCACCTCGATGCCGAAGAGCACGGGGAGCGCAGTTATACCGATGACCGGGTCTTTGACGCTATATTTGAGCGGTCTTCTGGGGAGCAGAGTGCTCGTCCAGCATGATGGAGCATTGGCCCTTCTGTGACGTTTGGGGAATGAGATGGTATGGGTGGTGAAGGTAGAGGCCGGGCACGGATTCTGCCGCCTGATTACATTGCGAAGATTCCGGCCGATGAAGGGGTGGATCGTCTTAGTGTGAAACGGCTGCGCCAGAGTGACCATCAGGTGTTGCTGTCGAGTTGGGGTCGGGGATTTCTGCGTGATCCTGGATCGAGGGAATTCGCGGACTCAGGGAGCCATTCGATCTCCTACTTGGCCTTCCGCCATGCGTTTCTGGGACTCTGCCAGAGGGCGGGGATCGAGAACCTGACCCCGCATGATCTGCGCCACACGTTCGCTTCGCGGTTGGCCCAGAGCGGCGTTCCCCTAGCGATCATCAAGACGCTGCTCGGCCCACTCCACGATCTGCGTGACCGGGGGATATGTCCATTCCACGGACGAGCAGCAAGCGGTAGATCGGCTTGTCGCCGCGAAACCCATTCAAAAGGGGCATCGTGGAGGAGCGAGCCAGCGGGGAATGGGCTAAGTCTGCAGTGGAGGCGGCGCTGGGATTCGAACCCAGGTATCGAGGTTTTGCAGACCTCCGCCTTACCACTTGGCTACGCCGCCTCTTTCTCCGGCCAAAATTATAATCGGCGAAGGCTCGAATTTTCAACCGCCCATTCCGCGGGCGGCCGAGTCAGGACCCGAGTTCTGACAGTCAGCCTTCGCCGATCCTATAAGTCCATGGAGCGGGAGACGGGATTCGAACCCGCGACTTCAACCTTGGCAAGGTTGCACTCTACCGCTGAGTTACTCCCGCTCGTCATTATGCTCACGAACTATTGTACTCGCCCGCCCGTCTTTGTCAAGGGGGAGGCGGAGGGTTCAGGCGGTTGGGGTTACCAAGGGCTCTTCCTCGCGGTCCCGGGCTTCACTCTGCGATGCGCTCGCTTCGGCATCGCCCGATCCTCCCCAAGGGAGGCCCGCGCGTTGAGCGCTCGCTTGATTCTGCTTGGCCCTTGTGCATAGAATACGCCCTTTGATAGGTCGTATCGGGGGAAACGGTGAGGTCGCTGACAAGATCGCGAAGCGAGCGTTCTCGGCGCGCGCGTTGCGCGGCGGGATACGCGGGGATGGTTATTTTCCTGCTCATGGTGGGGGGTATGAACACGACACTCATAGAGGCTCAAGGTCTCGCTCGCGATGTTCAGATCGCGCAGGCTGCCGAGCGGCTGCGCGAGCAGCTCATCGCGTGGCGGCGCGATTTTCACATGTATCCGGAGCTCTCGAACCGTGAGGAGCGCACCTCGCGCGTCGTGGCTGAGTATCTGCGCCAGCTCGGCTTGGAGGTGCAGACGGGGATCGCGCGACATGGAGTCGTCGCCCTCTTGAGAGGGGCTTTGCCTGGTCCGGTCGTCGCCTATCGCGCGGACATGGATGCCTTACCGATCGAGGAGACGATTGACGTCCCATACAAGTCCCGGCATCCGGGAGTGAAGCACGCGTGTGGGCATGACGCGCACACGGCGATCGGGTTGGGGGTGGCGACCGTCCTCAGTCAAATGCGGGATCGCGTGCGGGGAACGGTGAAGTTCCTCTTCCAGCCAGCGGAGGAGGGACCGCCTCCTGGAGAGGAGGGGGGAGCGCGATTGATGATCAAGGAGGGCGCGTTGGAGAATCCGCGCCCGCAGGCGATCTTCGGGCTCCATGTGGATCCGCGCGTGGATGTGGGGAAGATCGCCTATCACGTTGGGCCGGCCATGGCGTCGGCCGATCTCATCGAGATCACGATTCGGGGGAAGAAGGTTCACGGCGCTTATCCCCATGAGGGTGTGGATGCCTTGGTCATCGCCGCGCATGCCGTCACGGCGCTTCAGGTGATCCGAAGCCGGCGCGTTGATACGTTTCAGCCCTTTGTGCTCACGCTCGGGAGCATCCACGGGGGGAACCGGCACAATATCATCACCGATGAGGTGAAGTTGCAAGGGACGTTGCGCACGCTGGACGAGAAGGTTCGCGCTCAGGTGATTCAGATGATGCATCAGACGCTCAAGGGGGTGACCGAAGCGCTCGGCGGATCTTACGAACTGACGGTCGAAGAAGGAGCCACGGTGACGTACAATGATCCGCGCTTGGTCGAGGAGACGCTGCCCACGCTCCGGCGCGTGCTCGGCGAGGGGAATCTCGTCACGCCGCGCCCGCACATGGGAGCGGAGGATTTCAGCTACTATGCGCGGGTGATCCCCGGCTTCTTCTTCTTCCTCGGCGTGCGCAATGAGGCCAAGGGGATCAACGCGATGATTCACACGCCGGAATTCGATTTGGACGAGGAGGCGCTCCCGTTAGGTGTGAAGGTAGCCGCGAGCATCTTGCTCGATTATCTGGAGCGCCATGCGACGGCCCCTGCGCGGTGAGAGGCCCGAGGACGAGGAGGCGTGATGAGCGCATCGCGGCTGGTGGAGTTAGCTCGTGCGTATATTGAGCAGGAGCAGCCCCGGAGGAGGGAACAGGCCGAAGCGCGTGTCCTTCCCGTTCGCAAGCGGCTCACGGTCGAGGGCGAATTTCGACTCGTCCACCCCGGGGTGCTCTGGGAGGCGTGTCAAGTTTGGCTGGAGGAGACGCGGCGCTTCGGGCACGACATCGTGGATCATGTCCTGCGGCATCCCGAGGCGCAGGCTCATTTGGCGCGAACGGAGGTCGAGTCTTTCCGCCGGTTCGTCGCGGAGTGGCTCGCGCGCGAGTTGCAGGAGTACATTATGCCGAGCTGTGTGGACTTCATGCGGGAGCGCGGCATTCAGGTGGAACAGGAGGTGCGCATCCTTCGGCATCGGGCCGAGATGAGTATCGCTCACATCACCAAGGAGCTGCTCGCGAAGATCTATCTCGCGACGCGTCGTGCGAGCGCGGCCGCGTCCTGAGCGAAGAGGGGAGACGACGCGCGGGTCATCTGGAAGAGGAGCGCCACCGCTTCCTGAAAAGAAGTGCGATCGCGACAAGTGCGGCTCCGCCGAACAGGAGCCACGGTGAGGCGTGCCGGAGCATGGGCATAGCTGCTGATCCGAATCGCGCGCCGAGATAGCCCTCGAGGCCATATCGCGCCAAACGTCCCAGGAAGACGCCCGCCAGGAATCGTCCGCGCGGCATGGTGAGGACTCCGGCCAATGCGACCACCGGCTTGGCCGGGAATGGGGGGGGAAGAAAGACGGCCAGAGCTATGGCCAGCAGGTCATATTGATCGAGCCATCGGCGCCATCGTTCCCGTCGGGATGTCGGGAAGCGCGAGAGCATGCGCTCACCGGCGTGTCGCGCGATGGTGTAGAGGATGAGGCAGCCGAGCGTAGAACCGATCGTCGCGATGCCGGCGTAGATGGGGGCGCGGGGTGGGTTCCACGCCGACAGGAGCATCACCATGCCGTCTGGGCCTCCGGCCAGCGGCACCATCGCCGAATCGAGCAGGGCGATCGTGAAGAGTCCCAGTGGACCCAGGGTGAGGAGGGTCTCTCGCACCGAGCTCATGCGCGTTGGCGCTCGCGATCCATGGGGTGGAGAGGAGGCGCCGGGGAGAGGCTCGACGCTGAGCTTCTGATCCGGCGCCGCGCGCGGCGTCGGATGGAGCGCGCCCGCGCGACTCCGTAACCGATCACGATCAGAGCGCCGATCCCGAGCGCGAGCGTCAGCCCGTGTTCCCGCATGTACTGCAGGACCGCGCGACCGTAGAGGAGGGCGAGGACTCCCTCGACGTAATATCGCGTGGATCGCGCCAGCAGGATGGTGAGCATGAATTTCGCGCGGGGGTACCGCAGCGCTCCAGCCGTCGCGACGAAGATCTTGAAGGGGGTGGGCGGTGGACAGAGCGCCGGAATGAGCAGGGCGAGGACGCCATATCGCGCGTAGAACCGTTCGACTCGAGCGAGACTCTCGGCGGAGAAGCGCCGACGCAGGAAAACCTCGCCGCCTTTCCGGGCGAGCGTGTACAGGAGCAAGCATCCGAGGACGGATCCCGTCGCGGCCAACAGCGGCCAGTAGAACACTTCCGCCGGACGGTGAAGGACGCGCGTGACGACGAGCACGTCGTTGATCTCCGGGATCGAGAGGAGCGAGGAATCGAGCGTGGCGATGAGGATCATCCCCATGGGACCGAGTTCGAGAAGGGCGTTCTTGATCGCCTCCAGTACGCCGCCGAGCATGATCGCCACTCCCGATGGCTCGATGCGCGAAAGTGCGAATTCTAGCCGCTCGCGCCAGGGCTGTCAAAAATCGGGGAGGAGTTGACGTCTTCGACTCGGGTCGGGTATCGTTTGGGCCTATGTTGGAGGGGCGAACGGGGATCATCTTCGGCATCGCGAACAAACGGAGCATCGCCTGGGCGATCGCTCAACGCTTCGATGAGGCGGGCGCTCGGCTCGCATTGACGTATCAGAACGAGCGGCTCGGGGAGAACGTGCGCGAATTGGCGGCGACCTTGCGACATCCTCCTCTGGTTCTCCCCTGCGATGTGACCGAGGAGAGCCAGATCGAGGCCGTCTTCGAGACGCTCGCTCGCGAATTCCAGCGCCTCGACTTCCTCATCCACTCGATCGCGTTCGCACCGCGCGAGGATTTGGAAGGGGCTTTTCTCAACACCTCGCGCGAGGGGTATCGTATCGCCCACGAGGTGAGCGTCTATTCGCTCATCGCGTTGGCGCGTCGCGCGGCTCCGCTCATGGCGGAGCAGGGCGGGAGTATCGTCACGTTGACGTACTTGGGGAGCGAGCGCGTGATGCCGGGGTACAACGTCATGGGAGTCGCCAAGGCCGCGCTCGAATCCACGGTGAAATACCTCGCGGCGGAGCTCGGACCGAAGGGGATCCGCGTCAACGCGCTCTCCCCCGGCCCGATCAAGACGCTCGCTGCCAGCGGTGTTCCCGGCTTCTCCCGGATGCTGAAGCACGTGGCGCAGACATCGCCGTTGCGACGGAATACCGATCCGGCTGAAGTCGCCGATGCGGCGCTCTTCTTCGTGAGCCCTCTCTCGCGGGGCATCACGGGCGAAGTTCTCTTCGTGGACGGCGGGTATCACATCATGGGGATGACCATGGCGGAGTCTCCCGGTGAAGGGTGAGCGCGACGTGCGCTCCGGTGCGGACGATCTCCGAAGGGCGTGCTCAGCGTCACTTCGTCAGAAGCCGCCGTCGCGACGTCTCGAACGATGCGGGCCAGAGAGCCGCGCCCTCGGCCCGCTCCGGTCGGATTAGCGGAGATATGTGCTGAAGAAGTCCAGGGTGCGCCGCCACGCGTCTTCCGCAGCTTCACGGTTGTACACTTCCGGGCGCGTGTCGTTGAAGAAGGCATGGTCTGCGCCCGGATAGATGTGGATCTCGGCCGTCTTCCCCAGTTGTTTCAATTGGGCTTCCAGCTGGCGCACCGACTCCGGCGTCACGAATTGATCCCGTTCGGCGTAGATGCCGAGCACGGGAGCTTGCAGCTTCTCCAGGTTCGGCTTCACGTTCGGATGCCCGCCGTAGAAGACGACGCACGCGCTCACCTGCGGATTCTCGCACGCCGCGTAGAGCGAGAGCGCGCCGCCCATGCAGAAACCGATCGTGCCGACCTTCTTCGGTTCCACCGAGGGGTGGGCGAGCAGGTATTGGATCGCGCCGCGCAGCTCCTTCTCGGCCTCATCAATTCGAAGGGCCATCATGAGCTTACCCGCCTCATCTGGGGACTTCGTCGTCTGCCCGTGATAGAGATCCGGTGCCAGAGCGACGTATCCGGCCGCCGCGAAGCGATCGCAGACATCCTTGATGTGGTCTACAAGACCCCACCACTCTTGGATGACGACGACGCCCGGGCCTTTCCCCGCAGGGAGCGCGAGATAGCCCGATGCCGTCTTCCCATTCGCCGTGAACTCGACCATATGTCCCGCCATCGTTACTTCCTCCCGCGAGTCAAGATCATCCGGTGAACGTGAAGTTATAGTGGTCGGCGGGCGTTCGCGTCAAGCATAGGGGGCGAATGTCTCCTGAAGAGAGCAGCACGTTTGGAGCTTGCCGCAGCCGATCCCTTCGGGCATGATACTTGGCCTATGGCGAGAGGTGTGTTTCAAGAAGCGACGGCGGTGATGCTCGTGCTGACCCTCGCGTGTCTGGGCGCGAACGCGCTCGGATGGATTCGGCTGCGCGCGCTGGCGCGATTGGCGTCGGGGGCGCAAGCGACGCTCTCGGCCCGCGAGATCGCCGGTCTCGGCCAGTTGACCGGGCTGATCCGCCTGGAGGCGGCGTATTTCACGGTGCTCCTGCTTTATGCGCTCCTGTATCGGGGCGTGCTCGCGCTGTGGCCCGTCGTCCTCGTCGTCCTCTATCATTGGCTCGGGTGGATGGCCAACGAGCTGACGCGCACGACCTCGCGCGCAGTCGCTCACTTGCGTCGGCAGCCCGTGCCTGGACCTTCCTTTCGGGAGCGGGCGCGCATGGCTCTGGCTGTGATCGGCGCGCTCGATGCCGTCGAGGCGGTGATCTTGGTATATGTCATCGTCGCGCTCGCGCAATCCTTGCATCGTTCTGGAGCATGAGGTCAACCGTTGTCGGCTGAGACCGGCAGTTTCCTGCCGCGAGTTCTATGAAGCGATCCCGACGAGCGCGCAAGGAGACTCGAGGCCGATGTTTTGCCGAGATCTATCGCATTGTGCGGCGCATCCCGCGCGGGCGTGTAGCCTCATACGGTCAGATCGCGGCGCTGTGCCGGTCGAACGTCTCGGCGCGCGTCGTGGGGTGGGCACTCGCCGCGTGTCCGCCCGACGTCCCCTGGCATCGCGTGGTCAATTGTGAGGGGCGCTTGAGCATCGGGCGGCGCGCGCTCTGGTTGCAACAGCTGCAGCGCGATCTGTTGGAGTCGGAGGGCGTCGTCTTTCTCCGCGAGGATCAGGTGGCCATCGAAGCGCACCGGTGGCGCCCCCGGCACCCTCCTCTCGGGGAAATCCCCGCCCGCCGGCGTTCACGTTGAAAAATGGCCGGAGATTTGCCATGCTTAGGTGTTTGGCAAAGATGACGGGACGGGGACGAACAACTGAGGATGGCGTACCTGCGAAAACTCGACTTGGCCATCGAGTCGGCGCGCAAGTTGGCGCGTATTGGGGCGAGCACCAATCTCGTTAACTTGCTGCGCAAGATGCGTCCGGCCGACGTCGCCGTCATCTTCGGGAACCTCACCGATGGGGAACGGCTCTTCGCCCTCCGGTCCCTCCTCAAGCAAGATGGGGATTTCGTGGCCTCGGCCTTGAGCGAGATGCCGCCCGAGGAGGCGGCCTCGCTTCTGGCGCATCTGGAGCCGGAGACGATCGCCGATCTCCTGCAGAAGATCCCCGTGGATGATGCCACGCAGATCACCTCCAAGCTCCCACCGGAGTTGGTCGAGCGCGTGCTCGAATTGATGCACGTGGCGCGGTCGGTGGATGTGGTGGATCAGTTGCAGTTCGAGGAGAACACGGCCGGCCGCATCATGAACCCGCATGTCTTCGCGCTGCACGAGGACATGACCGTCGGCGAGGCCATCTCCACCCTGCAGCGCAAGAGCGATGAGCTGGAGATGGTCTTCTACCTCTACGTCGTGGACGATCGGCATCATTTGGTCGGCGTCGTGAGTTTGCGCCAGCTTCTGCTCAATCCCCCGAGCACGCCGCTGCGCAAGATCATGTCCACGGATGTCATCAGCGTGCACACGAGCACGGATCAAGAGGAGGTCGCGCGCGTCGTCTCCAAGTACGACCTCATGGCCGTCCCCGTGGTGGATGACGAGAACCGGCTTGTCGGGATCGTGACCGTGGACGATGTGATTGATGTCTTGCAGGAGGAGCTGACCGAGGATTACTTCCGCATGGTGGGATCGGACGCGGCGGAGCTGGAGCGGCGGACGCCGGCGGAGATCGCGCGGCTGCGCCTGCCCTGGCTCCTCATCACCGTCGTCATCGAATTGATCGCCGGGGCGGTCATCCACCGATTCGATGACACGTTGGGGACGGTCATTCTGCTGGCGTCGTTCATGCCGGTCATTCAAGCCATCTCCGGGAACACGGGCTTGCAATCGGCGACGATCGTGGTGCGGGGGTTGGCGACAGGACATATCAGCCTGAAGGATTGGTGGCGGCCTGTGGCGCGGCAGTTGCGGACGACGCTCATCTTGGGGGGGATCTTGGGCACGCTCATCTTCTTCGTCGGCGGGCTGTGGCATGGATGGCAGCGCATGGCCGAACGCGGGACGTGGTTCGATCCGGTGTTCGGATTCGTCGTCGGCTTCTCGATGTTCGTGGCCATCAATCTCTCGGGGTTTGTGGGGACGATCATCCCGATGATCTCCAAGCGCCTGGGCTTTGATCCCGCGATCACGGCCGGTCCGTTCGAGACGGCCTTTCAGGATGTCGTGAGCGTGACGATCATGCTCGGCCTGGCGACCCTGCTGCTGCAGTGGATGGCGTGAGCGTGGCGGGTGATTTCATCTCCCCTCCGCATCCACGCAGATCTGAACGGCTTCCCCTGTGATCACCAGCTCATCAAACCCCTCGTGGAAAGAGGGTGGGGAGCGGCGCAACTCTTCCACCATGCGGAGGAGGACGGCGTCGGGGACGATGCGGTGACGGTCGCGATTGCGCTGTTGGCAGATCGGGAGCGGCACGTCGAGCCAGTAGCCGATGATCCATCGCGCTCCGTTCTCGCGCAGCTCGTGAAGGGTCAGACGACGAAATCGAGGATTGATGTTCGTAGCGTCGTAGATGACGTTGCGGCCGGCGCGCACGGCGGCCAGCAAATTCGAGCGGGCGAAGCGGAAGACGCGCGCGGCCTCTCCCTGGATGGCCTCATCGCCGTAGAGATGCTTGCGGATCTCATCGGAGCTGACGATCGAAGCCGGCGTGTAGAGCTCGGCCAGGCGTCGCGCGAGCGTGCTCTTGCCCGACCCGGGAAGCCCGATTAAAATGTGCGCGCTCGGTCGCATCGTTCCTTTCGCCGAGGCCGAGCCGATGAGACGAGCATTATATTCGGGTCGCTCGCGAGCGCGCCAGCATGAGCACAGCATCGCCGGTGGAGATCGAGCTGATCGTTCGCGCCGAGCATGCCGATCCGTTTCATGTCCTGGGACGGCATCCGGTGGCGCGCGAGGGGGTCTCGGGCTTCGCCATTCGCGCGTTCCTGCCGGACGCCCAGGAGGCGTTCGTCGTAGATACGCGCTCCGGTCACGCGCATCCGATGGAGCGCGTGCATCCGGAGGGGTTCTACGAGGTCGTCTTCTGGGGCGTGACGGAGGCCTTTCCGTATCGCCTGCGCGTGGTGGACCGCGGCGGCGTTCGAGAATGCCTCGACCCTTACAGTTTCCCCCCTGTGCTCACGGATTTCGATCTCTACCTCATCGGCGAGGGGACGCACCAGCGGATCTTCGAGAAACTGGGGGCGCACGTGCGCGAGGTCGAGGGGGTGCGCGGCGTCCATTTCGCCGTCTGGGCGCCGAATGCCCGGCGCGTCAGCGTCGTCGGCGACTTCAACGCGTGGGACGGGCGCCGCCATCCCATGCGCGTGCGGGGACAGAGCGGCATCTGGGAGCTCTTCATCCCCGAGCTCCCCGAAGGGGTGCTCTACAAGTTTGAGATCAAATCGCAGCACGGCGACCGGTTGCTTCTGAAGAGCGATCCCTATGGGTTCTTCTTCGAGCGCCCACCGAAGACGGCGGCGATCGTCTTCGATCTCTCGCGCTGTCGGTTCTCGGATCGCGAATGGATGGAGGAGCGCGCGCGTCGTCAGGCGCTCGATGCGCCCATGAACATCTACGAGGTGCATCTCGGATCATGGCGGCGCGTGCCGGAGCAAGGGCATCGGCCGCTCACGTATCGGGAGGCCGCGCATCAGTTGGCCGCCTATGTGCGGGAGATGGGGTACACGCACGTGGAGCTGCTGCCGATCTTGGAGCATCCCTTCGATGGCTCCTGGGGGTATCAAGCCCTCGGCTACTACGCGCCGACGAGCCGATACGGTTCGCCCGAGGATTTCGCGTACTTCGTCAACTACCTGCACGAGCACAAGATCGGCGTGATCCTCGATTGGGTGCCCGCGCATTTCCCCAAGGACGCCCACGGGCTCGCCTTCTTCGATGGCACGCATCTCTACGAGCATGCCGATCCGCGCCGTGGGGAACACCCGGATTGGGGGACGCTCATCTTCAACTATGGACGTCATGAGGTGCGGAACTTCCTGTTGGGGAGCGCGCTCTTTTGGTTGGATCGCTATCACGCCGATGGATTGCGGGTGGACGCCGTCGCCTCGATGCTCTACCTCGATTATTCCCGGCGCCCGGGCGAATGGGTGCCGAATCCATACGGGGGGAACGAGAATTTAGAGGCGATCGCGTTCTTGCAGCGATTCAACGAATGGGTGCACGGACTCTATCCCGGCGCGGTGACGATCGCCGAAGAATCCACGGCCTGGCCCCTGGTCTCCCGCCCCACGTATCTCGGCGGCTTGGGCTTCACGTTCAAATGGAACATGGGGTGGATGAACGACACGTTGCGCTATATGACCCGGGATCCGATCTACCGCAAGCATCACCACCATGAGCTGACGTTCTCGCTCATGTACGCCTTCTCGGAGAACTATATCCTGCCGCTCTCACATGACGAGGTCGTGCATGGGAAACGATCGCTTCTGGAGAAGATGCCCGGCGATCGCTGGCAGAAGTTCGCCAACCTGCGCCTCCTTTACGGATATATGTTCGGCCATCCGGGCAAGAAGCTGCTCTTCATGGGGGGAGAGTTCGGGCAGTGGCGCGAATGGGACGTGGGGACGAGCCTCGATTGGCATCTGCTTGAGGAGGAGCCGCATCGCCAGCTCCATCGGTACGTTCGCGATCTGAATCACTTCTATCTCGCGGAGCCGGCGCTTTACGAGTGTGATTTCGAGCCGAGCGGATTCGAGTGGATTGATTGTCACGATTGGGAGCAGAGCATCATCGCCTTCCTGCGGCGCGCGCGTCGCGCGGCTCCGTTGCTCATCTTCGTCTGCAACTTCACGCCGGTGCCGCGCCTGAGGTATCGCCTCGGCGTCCCGGAGCCCGGGGCATATCGAGAGGTCTTCAACAGCGACCGGCCGGAATATGGGGGGAGCGGTCTCGGCAACCCCGAATCCATCTGGGCCGAGCCCATTCCCTGGTCCGGTCGCCCCTATTCGGTGCAATTGACATTGCCTCCGCTGGCGGTCATCGTCCTGAAGCGCGGCTGAGGCGGACGCGCATCGGCGACGGGAGGAGGGGAGAACGATGAAGGCGCACACCGAGTATCTGGAATTCCACACGAAGACGCGGCGCGAATACATCAACATCACGCGCGAGGTCGAACGCGCCGTCCAAAGGAGTGGGATTCGCGAGGGCGTGGTCGTGGTCTCGGCCCTTCATACGACGGCCGGCGTGTACATCAACGATGATGAGGATGGTCTGCTTCGCGATCTCGATGAGATGCTGGAGAAGATCGCGCCCTACGGCGCGCCCTATCGCCATCATGCGACGGGCGAGGACAATGGGGATGCGCATCTGAAGTGCCTGCTCATTCATCATCAGGTCATCGTCCCGGTGACCGATGGGAAGCTGGACTTGGGGACGTGGCAGCGCATCTTCTACGCGGAGTTCGACGGACGCCGGCGCAAGCGCGTCGTGATCAAGGTCCTCGGCGAGTGAGCGCTCATGTCGGCGCGCGTCCGTGAGCGCTTTCCCAGAAGGGGGGATCGTCACCTCCCCTCCGCGCTCTCGGTTGCTGCCCGGTGGGACGAGGATTACAATTTACATCTCCGACGTCGGAAGTGCGGGCGTGGCTCTCGGAGGCCGCCGACGAAGGAGGCATGAGGCTCGGCCCAACTCGATGAAGGGGGATCCTTCTGAGGAGCCGAAGGGAGGGGATCGCAGTGCGAAGGATTCGCCCGTGAGGCGGCGGGCGGCCAGGCGCGGGGAATAAGGTGAGCGCGGAGACCAGACGATTCGCGTGGGGAAGCTACGGCTTCGTCTCGGATCGGGGATTGAATCCTCGTCGCCCGGTGAACGAGGACAGTTTCCTGATCGTGGAGGAAGCGGGGCTCTTCGCCGTCGCAGATGGCGTGGGGGGGCAGAACGCCGGAGAGATCGCCAGTCGGATGGCGATGGAAGTCTTGCGCGAGCACTTCTCCCGACGGGTGCGGGGGGATCGCGTGCGCTATTTGGAACAAGTGATCGCCTACTTGAACGGCTCCCTTCGGGAGATGGCGATGAGCGAAGAGCCGTTGAGCGGCATGGCCACGACGCTGGCTCTGCTGTTGCTGGAGCCCCGGCATGCGATCATCTGCCATGTCGGCGATAGCCGCGTCTATCGGTTCGCCTCGGGGAAGCTCTATCGCGAGACGATTGATCACACGCTTGTGGAGGCGGAGCATCTGGGAGGGGTCTCCATCCTCGAATACACGAAGAAGTACGTCCTCACGCGCGCGTTGGGGATTGGCGAGGAAGTCATCCCGGATGTGAAGAAGATCGGGCTGGAGCCGAATACGACCTTTCTGCTCTGCACGGATGGGGTCACGCGTCACGTGACCGACGAGGAGCTGCAGGATCTCCTGGCGCGCGAGTCGGATCCGCAGCGCGCATGTGATCGGCTCAAAGAATGGTGCTACGAACGCGGCGCGCGGGATAACTTCACGGCCATCGTCGTGCGCGTGGATGTCGTGCGCGCGCGTTCGGAGCGGTCGCGAGGGGGTGGTGCGTGGAGGGGAGGCGAGCATCCGGCCTCTCACCCGGAGGCTCGTTCGATCTCACCGGATGACCGGGAGGGGCGCGCTCTGGAGCGTCCCTCGTCCCGAGCGCTCATCGAACGCTTCCGGTATCTCGGGCGCGTCTACGGGGCGGTGATTCTCATGGCGCTTCTCGGGGCGGTCGTGCTCTTCCTCGCCGGAATGGTCGTCGAGCGACGGCGCGCGGAGGGCCAGATCCCCGCGCTCTCGATGGCCGAGCGCGCGCATGCGCACCTGGATCGCGCGATTCGGAGTTTTCGCGCCGGTCAATATACCGAGGCCGAGCGACTGCTGGAGGAGGGGATGCGCCTGGACCCCTCGAACAGTCTTTATCCCCATTGGTTGGGCAGGGTGCGGTTCGCCCTCGGCCGATATCGCGAGGCGGCCGAGAGCTTTCAGCGCGCTGCGGAACTTCGGGGATCGGAGGAGAATTGGCTCTTCGCCGCGGCCGCGTGGGAGGCGGCGGGAGAGCCGTCGCGCGCTCGCGAATCCATGCGGCAGTATATTCGCATGTCCACCGCTGAGGTGGGATCGGCAGAAGGACGATGAACGAAGCGCGAATGCGCATGCGGAGACCAGAGGCCGGTCGCTCATCCGGAATGGGCTCGGGAGGATGCGCGAGGGAAGAGGTATGAGGCTCGAGCGCGAATGGACCTTCGATGTGCGGCGATGCGCGGATGCTTCGGGGAGTCTCCTGCCCCCGGATCGCGTTCCCCTGGACGCGCTGCTCGATCCGCAGCGGCTCGTGCAGGCGCAGATGTGCCTGAGCGCGCTCACTCAGATGGAGGCTTCCGTTTACCTCTACGACGAGGCGCTCCCCACGCCGATTCGGCCTGATCGGGAACCGATGCTCGTGCACTCGCCCTTGTGTCGGGAGCTGAACGCGCTGCAGGAAGCGACGACGGGGCTCTCCCGGTGCCTCGGCGACACCTGGCGCGCGTCGCTGCGTGCGATGCGAGAGCGACAGCCGATTGTCGCCGATTGCGTCGGCGGACGGCAGACGCTTTGGAGTTGCCCCATCCTCCTGGTGAGCGAAGGGCGTGCGTATCCGAAGGCAGCCATCACGGTGGCGGCCTTCCCGATCGAGAACTTCTTCGCGGAGGATGTGCTGGAAGCGCTCTTTCCGGGCGGTCGTCCCTCTCTTCGAGAGAGCCACCGGCGCGCGCGCGAGATGGCGCTCGCGCGCGAGCGCCTGGATCAGGTGCGGGAGGTGGTCCGGCTCATGGCCGAGGCCTTCTCGATGGAGATCTCGCTGCGGTATGAGCTGGCGCGAGAGCAGATGGGGATCGCTCATCGCGTGACCGCTCTGGTGGGGACGCTCTCGCAGATGGCGCATGAGATCAACAATCGGCTGACGAGCATTCATCTGCACGCGCAACTGGCGCGCCAATCGGTCGGAGCTCCTGAGGCCGAAGAGCCGCTGGAGCTGATCAAGCGGGAAGCGCGATCGGCCATCGAGGACGTGCGCGCGTTGACGCGCTATGTCCGTCGAGAGCTGACCCGGGCGGAGGATCGCGAGGAGCGTGTCGCGGCCGCGCGCGAGGAGGGGGCCGAACCACTCGCCGAACCCAAGAGCATTCTCGTCGTGGACGATGAGCGGCCGGTAGCCGAACTGATCGCGCGCGCGCTCCGCGCGGCTCAATACGATGTGGATGTGGCGCTCGATGGAGAGGCGGCGCTCTCTTTGATCGAGCGGAAGCACTACGATCTGATCATCGCCGATCTCCGCATGCCGGGGACGGGGGGGATCGAGTTATACGAGCATTTCCAGCGCGTCGCCCCCGCGGTCGCGCGCCGCATGGTCTTTCTGACCGGGGATGTCCTGAGCGCGCAAGTGCTCGACTTCCTCCGCGAGACGGGGAGCTTACATCTTCCCAAGCCGTGCACGTTGGAGGAGCTGTTGGCGCTCGTGCGGGTCGCCCTGGAGCGTGGCGAGTCGTCCACGTCGTGAGCGCGAGTGGTGTTCGCGGCATGGCCGTCGTGAGGGGGTGAGAGGGATGCGATCCGGGCGTTGTCTCTTCGCCATCGCGGAACGGGAGCGACAGAGGGGGGCGTTCGCGGAGGCGCTCGATCTCTATCGAGAGGCGCAGCGGGCATTCGAGCGGGAGGGGGATGAGCGGGGGCTCATGGAATGCGCGCTGGCGCGGGGACATTGTCTGCGGCTCATCGGGCGGTTCCGGCATGCTCGGCGCGCGTATCAACGCGCGGCGCGTCTGGCGCGCGCGCTGAGCGATGGCGTGAGCCTCGCCGACGCGCGCGTCGGCGAGGGAATGGCCGCGCGGGCTCTCGGGGAGTTGTCCGAAGCGCTCCGTCTGTTTCGCGAGGCCGAGCGCTGGTATCGGAGCACGGGGGATGAGCTGGGGCGCGCGTATCTGTTCTGGGCGCGGGGCGGGGTGTTCCGCCTGCGCGGCGATCTGCGCGCCGCGTATCGGAGCTTTCGCGAGGCCCTGAGCCGATACGAGCGTGCGGGCGATCGCGTGGGGGCAGCCTATGCCTTGTGCGGACTCGGCGGCGTCTCGCGCGTGATGGGGCGGTATGAGGCGTCCTTCGCCTTCTACACGGAAGCGAACGAACGGTTCCGACGCCTGCGCGACACCTTCGGGCGCGCATATTCCTTCTGCGGCATCGCCAACGCTCACCGCATGCGAGGAGATTACGATCGCGCCCTGGACTACTTCGCGCGCGCCACGGCCCTGTATCGCGCCATCGGCGATGAGGTGAGTTACGCCTATACGCTCTGGGGCGAGGCGACGGCGTACAAGATGCTCGGCCAGTATGAGCGTGCTCGCGCCGACTTTCGCGAGGCCGATCGGCTCTTCCGGAAGACGCGCGATGTGCGCGGGGGGATCTACACGGGGCTCGGAGTGGGAGAACTCCTCCTGTTGCAGGGCGAGCGCGCGCGGGCCGAACGCTATTTTCGCGCGGCATGGGAGCGCGCTCGTCGGTTCGGCTTCCGCCTGGAGGAGCTGCACGCTCGGTTGTTCCTGCAGTTGCTGCGGCGAGAGCAGGGTCGGGCTGTCTCCTTCGCTCCCCTGGTCCGGCGCTATCGGGCGCTCGGAACGACCTTCTTGCGCAATCCCTCGCTCCCGTTGAATCTCCCGTGAGCCCGGGCGCGCGACCCGAAGCGCTCACCTCGGCGAAGGCGCTTCGGTCATCGGGGGGGGAATGTGTGATTCCGTCGTGGGGGAGAGGGGAAGCTCGATGACGAAGGTCGCCCCGTGCCCCTCTTGGCTGAGCGCGTAGATCTCTCCCCCGTGCTCCTTGATGATCCCGTGACAGATGGAGAGTCCCAGCCCGGTCCCCACGCCGGGGGGCTTCGTGGTGAAGAAGGGATCAAAGATGCGTGGCAGGTGTGCGGCCGGGATCCCCGGACCATCATCGGTGAAGCGAATTTCGATCGCGTCGCGGGAGGGCTCTTCGCCATGCGATCGCTTCAGGCGCGTCTCGATCCGCAGCGTCCCGTGCCCGCGCGCCTGCCGGACAGCGTGCTCGGCATTGAGGATGATGTTGTTGAAGACCTGCTCCAGGAGACTTCGATCCGCCCAAATCCGGGGGAGATTCGGGGCGAGGTTCAGGATCACGCGGAGGGGGCTGGAGGGAGTGCGCGCACGATACGCGTCCAGCGTGGCGCGAAGGACCTCGTTGACATCCATCGCGCTCTTCTCCAGCCGGTAGAAGCGGGCGAGGGTGAGCAGGCTCTGGATGACCTTCTTGGCGCGCTGCGCTTGGTCCACGATCGTTCGAAGATCGCGGCGCGCGCTCTCGCTCAGAGGCTCGTGAGCGAGCAACAGCTCGGCGTATCCGAGCACGCTGGTGAGCGGATTGTTCAGCTCGTGGGCGACGCCCGAGACGAATTGCTCCAAAGCGGCGAGCTTCTCCGCCTGAAGCCGCGGCTCGAGGGATGGCGATTCGCCCTTCTTCTCGCTCAGGATCAGGCACACGGCGGGCCTCCCCTCGTGTTCGAGGGGGACGGCCTGCGCGCGGACGGTGATCTCTCCATCACTCTTTCGCATGAGTTGCAGCTCGATCTCTGAGCGGCGAGGGCTGCTCTCGCTCACCTCCAGGAGCGAGCGCGCGCGATCCCGATCCTCCTCTCGAACGAGGCTCAGGAAGCCGGGCAGGGCGAGCAGGTCTCCGATGGAGAAGCCCGTGAGCGCGGCCATGCGCGGGTTCGCGTAGCGAATGGCTCGATCCTGCACGAGCACAATCCCTTCCTCGACGGCTTCGATCACCGATCGGTGGAATTGATCGGATTCGAGCGCGCGCTCGAGTCGCCGCTGGAGCGTCGCCGCGAGGCGCGCGTATTCGAGGGCGAGGGAGAGGTGATCGGCGATGAAGCGCAGGACGGCGACCTCGTCCTCGGTGAACGCATATGCGCGATCGCTCTCGATGCTCAGGACGCCGGCGACGCGGCCGTCGCCGATCAGCGGGAGATCGAGTTCCGCCTGCGTCTCCGCGTGGTAGCGAACGAAGCGGGGTTCGGCGGAGACCTCGTTGGCCAGGAGCATTTCTCCATGGCGAGCGACCCAGCCGAGCGTGCCGACGTAGATGCTCTGCCGATACCCGAGGGGAGCCGGGCGGGCATATCGGCTCTGCGTCGCCACGAGCGTCAGCTCCTGCGCCGATTCATCGAGGAGGAAGAGGGAGATGTTCGGGAAGCCGAAGGCGTCGTGAATCAAGCGGCATGCTTCGGCCAGCATCTCGCTCGACGGTCCTGAGGTGGCGTGCGTCAGTGCTGAGAGGAGACGCGCTCCGAGCGTCGTCACGATGCGGCTGGCGCGTTGCCAGAGGTCCGTCCGCCGGCGCTCGCGCTCAAAGCGTTCGGCCATCTGTCGGTATCGGCGCGCGTTCTCGATCGCCGTCCCCAGAAGGTGACCGAGCGCCGAGAAGAAGGCCAGGCGGGGCCCCGTCGGAGCATGGCTCGCGCGAATGCCGCCATCGGGGGATTCGGGCGAGAGAGAGTCGGGATGGATCGCTGGCGCGGGGTGTTGGCTCGCCAGAAGCAGCACACCCATCGAGTGGTCTCCCGCGCGAAGGGGGATGAGGACGAACGTGCGGAAGCCCGCGCGCCGGATCAGATTCCGATATGAGAGGGGTTCGACGGCCGAGACCTCCAGCAAGAGCGGCTCGCCGACGACGGCGACTTCGCCGATCGGTCCTTCGCCCAGAGGCGCGCGTTCGAGCATCTCCACGAGACTCTGGGGGATGCCGCGCGAGCAGCGCAATCGCAATATGCGGGAGGCATCCGAGCGATCCGACGGGCGTCGAAGGGCTTCCTCCGGCAGATAGACCGCCCCGGCCTCAAAGGGCAGAAGCGCGAGAAGGCGATCCAAAACCTCCTGGAGCAAAACGCCCAGATCCGTCTCGTGAGAGGCGGCCGCAGCGACCACGTTCAGAACCGCGAGCTGTCGCGCGCATTCCAGGATCTCGGTCGTTCGGTGGAGGATCCGTTCGGGCGTGGCCATCCGCGCGAGCCGATCGTCGTGAGCTGGTGAAACCATCATCGTCCTCCCTCGCTTCCGCTCGAATGGGAATCTCGTGCGAGATCTCACGTTGGTGAGCGTCGCATCGTGTCCGCGATCTCACGTCCGGCCACATCGCGAGCGTAGTATGCAGGGGATCGGCCCCGTTCGTCAAGAGGATTTTTCGTCTGGGGGCGCTCCGAATCCGGTACCCGGGGATGGGGCGCGTTGACAATCCGAAATGGCCTGTGCTATACGTGAAGATCACGCGAATGCGAGCGTTCAAGGCGAGGTCGTGTGAGAATCTCTCACCTGGGGACGGAACGAGGGGTTCAAGTGCTCAATGCGCGCCTCGCGTTCGTGCGGACGATCGGGTCGGCTGTGGTTCGCGTCACCGCGCGTGGGCCTGGTTCTCGTGGCGTTCGCGCCGATGGGGCATCGCGCGATCGCGCGCCTGTTCCCCCCTCGGCATGTCGTCTCCGTCATACGGCGGATGGGCGCCTTCACGGCGGAGAGGGGAGAGCATTCGTACCGCATGCTCGGATCGCACATGGGCGAGCCGATAGGGGGCTCTTCGTCGCATCTCACCCAGGAGGAGGATGTATGAGCGAACCGGTCATTGCGTTCAAGAAGCCAGCGGTCCTGACCTTGGATCCGGGGACCTATTACTGGTGCCGCTGCGGACGATCGCAGAATCAGCCGTTCTGCGACGGTTCGCACAAGGGGACGGAGTTCACGCCCTTGCGCTTCGAGGTCACGGAGGTTCGGCAGGTGGCGCTGTGTCAGTGCAAGCATACGAAGAATGCGCCCTATTGCGATGGGACGCATAAGACCCTCTGAGGGGGTGGATGATGAAGCTCTCCCGTCCTTTGATGATCGCCATAGTCGGACTCGCGCTTGTCGGTCCGGCGTGGAGTGCCGACGAATTCGTCATTGATCCCGTGCATAGTTCGATCGAGTTCTCCGTGCGCCACATGATGGTGACGAACGTGCGGGGGCGATTCCGGGAATTCTCCGGGACGATTCTCTACGATGAGAAGGACATCACGAAGTCGTCGGTGCGCGTCACGATCAAGACGGCGAGTATTGACACGGGGAACGCGGATCGGGATAATCACCTGCGCAGTCCCGATTTCTTCGACGCGGCGAAGTATCCGGAGATCACCTTCGTGAGCACGCGAATCGAGAAGCGCGGCGATGACTATGTGTGCATCGGGACGCTGACGATTCGCGGCGTCTCTCGCGAGGTGGCGATCCCCTTCCGTATCCTTGGCGTGGTGAGGGATCAGCGAGGGAACACGCGATTGGGCGTCGAAGCCGGGCTCACGATCAACCGGCTCGATTACGGCGTCTCTTGGAGTCGCGCGCTGGAGGGTGGAGGGTTGGTCGTCGGGAACGAGGTGAAGATCGAGCTGAACGTGCAGGCGATCCGGCGAGCGGCTCCAGCACCCTCACGGTGATCCTGCTGCGCATGGGCGCGGGGGGGAATCCGAAGCTAACTCCCCTCTTGCGTGAAGGCGGTGGAGAGCGGCGAACGCGTCCGGCGTGGAGGGGAAGTGTCTTCTGTCAGGACATTGGCTCCTGAGGGGGCGCGCGCGATCCCTCATCTTGACTCGCATCCCCAGGCTGCATATACTGAGGGCGGCTTTTCTCGTGGGAAAAGCCACAACCCAGCTAAGGAGGGGAGATATGGGCGAAAGGATGAGCAGGCTATCCCCACGACTCGTTCCTCTGCTGATCATCTTCATCCTCGGGATAACATTTGCTGCGCGCGCTCAGCATCCGACGGGGAGCATTGAGGGGACGGTCACTGATCCGACGGGGGCGGTCATCCCTCGGGCGACGGTGAAAATCACGGAGGTGTCCACGGGACGTGTGATTACGCTCGCGACTGATGAGGCGGGAGTCTACATCGCGCGGAATCTGCTGCCCGGGGCGTACAAGATCGAGGTCTCGGCCTCGGGGTTCATGACGGGGATCTTGGAAGTCACCGTCTTCGTTGGTCAGGTGACTCGGGGAGACATCTCGCTGAGGGTCGCAGGAGTGGCTGCGGAAGTCGAAGTGGTGGCTGTTCCGGAAGCTCAGGTGGATACGGTTCGTCATCAGGTGGACGGCGTGATTCGGGCGCGGGAGATTGATCAGCTTCCGCTGAATGCTCGCAACTTCTTGGAGCTGGCGCGCCTGGAACCCGGAGTGATCGTCCGGGATGGGGGGAGCATTGACCCCACCAAGGTGAACGCCTATCGAGTGGTCGGCGTCGCCGGTCGTGGAGGGACGGGGACCCGTATCCAGATTGACGGCATTGACGTGACCGATGAGATGGTGGGCTCAACCGTGCTGAATATCTCCGACGATGCCGTGGCGGAGTTTCAGCTCACGCGATCCTCTCTAGATCTCTCGACCTCCTTGACTGCTTCGGGAGCTGTCAGTATCGTGACCCGCAGTGGGGGGAATGACGTGCATGGGAGCTTCTTCTACTTCGGACGCAATCAACGGCTCTCCGCGATCCCGCAACCGACGAGCCCTCGGCCGAATCCGCCTTTTCATCGTCATCAGTTGGGATATCGTGCGAGTGGTCCGTTTGTGAAGGACAAGCTGTTTTGGTTCTCGAACTGGGAACGTTTCTTCCAAGCGGATGAGTTCGAGATCGCGCCTGGGCGGGGCGTGGCGGTATGGTTCCCACAGATGGTGGGGCGAACGAGCCTGCCCCTGGGATTCGCTACGTGACCGAACGCGTGGATTGGAATATCGGGAGCGCGGCGCGCGCTTTCTATCGGTTCAGTCACAGTTGGGATGAGTCTACGGGGGGAACTGGCCCCTCTCCGTTTCAAAACGTGGATTGGACCAACGTCTCGGTCGTGGGATTGGACATCACGAAGGGGCGCGTGACCCACTCTTATCGCTTCGGGTATGTCAACTTCAACAACCGGATCGAGAGCAAGGAGTTGAAGCCGTGGACCTTCCCGCGGACTTCTCAGGGGATCCCTTACTTCATCGACTTCACGGGACTCGGTCCCAACTCTCTGGCGCCGCAAGCGACCTATCAGGACAACTTCGACAACAAGTACGACGGCAGTTGGGTGTATGGCAGCCACACGATCCGGTTTGGAGGGCAGATCACTCGGTTCATCCAAGGGGTCTTCGCGAACTTCGCCGGTCCTTTGCAGATCAACGGCGATTTCACGACCAGCCCCGGAGGGACGCGCGATCAGGTGATCGCTCGAGGTGGGAATCCCCAGGATCCTCTGGAGTATCCCTTGGTGAATTTCACCGTGGGGCCGCAGAACGGGTTCTTCACCGTGGCTCCGGCGCACAATATGCCGCATGGTGGGCACTTCAATACGCGGTTGGCCTGGTACGTCGGCGATACCTGGCGCGTGCGACGAAACCTGAGCCTCAACTATGGCGTCCGATGGAACTATGACACGGGGTATTTCAACGACGAGGTGAAGCGCGTGAAAATCCGGCGACCGGCCGTGCTCTCGCTCTTCACTCCCGCGGGAACGCGTTCGCCCAAGATGCCGAAGGATCGCTTCAGCCCGACGTTCGGTTTCGCCTGGGATCCGATCGGCGATGCCAAGACCTCGATCCGTGGCGGCTTCTATCTCGCCTATGAGATCAACATCAAAAACAACACGCTCTTCGATCAGTTCGCCTTGATCCCCCCGGGCATCGGTCCCGATGTGTACGACATCACTTTTGTCGCTGGCCCTGATGGAACGCCGATTAACATCGGGCCGCAACCGGGATTCCCGCAGGGCTTTCCGGGAGGGGACTACACGGCGCTCGCCGGGCGGCGGATCAAGGACGTATTGGACATCCTGGGGAAGATCTACCTCGCCGTGCAGGCGGCTTATGCGGGGTACCAGTTCGATCCCACGCGGGGGCCTTCGCTTTTCGAGCTGAGCCGGGGCGTGACCTTCGGCTTCCTCATCCCCGGTGATTTCCGCATCCCTTACTCCATGCAGTTCAATATCGGTGTGCAGCGGGAGCTGGCGCCGGGCACGGTCCTGAGCGTTGATTACATCCGCAATCGCGGCGTCGGGATGCCGTTTTTGGGCGTGGATATGGAGTGCCGACGGTGTGCCGATACGCTCGATGTGGCGGCGGCGCGTGCTCAGGTGAATCGCGTGCTCGGGGGCCTGACTGTGGATCAGTGGATCGCGGCGAATCCGGGACGGACGATCGCTGCCTTCGGTTTGGCGAGCGACGCGATCTTCATCGGGCGGACTCGCGAGTTCACCCGTGCGCGTATCATGCAGGGCGGCTTCTCGCTCTACCAGGGGTTGCAGGCGAGGCTCGTCGGCCGACTCACGAACAAGCTCGGGTTCGTCCGGGACCTCAACTACATCATCTCCTATGCCCTTGGGCGCAGTGAGGCGACCAACGGCTCCAATCGCGTGGAGTTCCTCAATAACGCGATCAACAAGCGGAACATGAACGCGAGGGAGGTCTTCGGCCCGATCGGACTCGATCGCACGCACATCTTGACCGCTGGCGTGGTCCTCACGATCCCCGGAGGCCTGCGGTTCAGCCAGATCTGGTCCTTCCAGACGGCCGGCCCGGTGAACCTCTTCGTCCCCGCCCTGGGAGCGGTCACCGGTGCGAACACGCTCTTCACGACCGATCTCAATGGGGATGGGACGATCGGGACGACGCCTCAGGTGGATGTGCTGCCCGGCACGCGCATCGGTGATTTCGGGCGAAAGATCAAGAGCTGGCGTGACCTGAACCGCGTCATTCAGGCCTTCAACCAGAACTTCGCGGGCAAGCTGACGCCAGCCGGTCAGGCGCTCGTGCGCGCGGGCATTTTCACCGAGGAGCAGCTTCGCAAGTTGGGGGCGGTCATCCAACCGATTCCCCTGGTGCCGGAGAACAACCCCTGGCCGTTCCACAACGTGTTCAACCTCGACTTGCGGATCACCCGGCCCATCGTGATCGAGGATGCGAAGTTCGTGAAGAATCTGCGGATCGAACCGTACTTCGACGCGTTCAACGTCTTCAATCGAAGGAGCGTGGGCGGATATCCGGGGACTCTCGGCGGGGGCTTCGGTTCCTTCAACTTCGATTACGCGAGGACGGGGCGGTTGGGTGAACTGCGCGATGCCCGAGGGTATCTCCAAGATCCGCGCATCGTGCAGTTCGGTTTCCGCGTTGAGTTTTGATGACGTGTGGGGGGACCGGCGACCGGTCCCCCCGTTTCCTCGACAGAGGTCGGCGGCGAGACTCCAATGCTCGTGGAGCCATGTGGCGAGGACGGTGAGGCATTCGGGATCGAGCGGCGTGCCGAATTTCCCGTATTCGGAGCTTTAAAGAGGATTGCGACCTTCGCGCCGAGACGACGCCGGGCCTCTTCACTCAGAGTCGGAAACCAGGACTTGCTTTAAGGAGGATTGCGACGTGTTCACATCCGCCGGAGCGAGCGCGAGGCCGCGCCGTCGCTGGACGTGCTCGATCAACCGGCAATAGGCGCACACCTCCGCCGTCGTCGGTTGGCCGCAGCGCGCGCACGGGACGAGCGCGGCGGCCTCCGGCTCGGCGAAGAGCGCGCGTATCTGATAGAAGCCATCCAGGAAGCGTCGCTTCGTGCCCGGCGCCTGATGTTCCAGTTGCGCGAGGAGGTCTTTGTAGGAGAGCGTCGTCGCCCCCAGCGCGTATGGGCATTCTTCGCGAACGTAGGCGATCCGGTTCACCAGCGCGTAGACCGTCGTCTGCTTCTCGGTGAAGTAGACGAACGGTTTGACCTTCTTCTTCAGTCCCTCGCGCTCGTCCAGGACCGGATATTGGCGGGCCAGATACCCGCGATTCCAATGGAGCACGTTCGAGAAGAGCACGGCGACTTCGTCATCGAGGTTATGCCCGGTGGCGATCACGTCGTACTCGGCCTCGAGGGCATAGCGGTTCATGAGGTAGCGTTTGATCAGGCCGCAGGCCGAGCACGCCTCGCGCGCCGTCAGGTCTTTGATCTCGGGGATCGGGGCGCCCACGCGCTCGGCCACGCGGACGATGTGCAGGCGTCGGCCGATGCGCTCCGAGAGTTCCTGACATCGCTGTTTCGATTGCTCCGAATAGTGATCGCTGCCGGTGATCCCCAGGTCAATGTAGAAGCCATCGGCCTCGTATCCGAGCGCGTGCAGGGCGTGCCAGAGCGAGAGGCTATCCTTCCCGCCGGAGACGGCGACCAGGATGCGATCCCGGCGGGTGAACATCTTGAACTTGCGGATCGTCCGCTCCGTGTGATCGAGGAACCAGGGGGAGTAACAGGCGGCGCAGAGCGCCAGCCGATGCTCCGGCATATAGATGATGGCCTTCTTCGGACACTTCCGACATCTCATACGCCGACGAGGCCTCCGGAGACGACGCGGATCAGCTCGACTTCATCGTTGACGTCGAGTAGCTCATCCTCGGTCACGATCTCTCCGTTTCTCACGACGACGACGGTCTCGGGCAGCACGCCGAGTCGTTCGAGCAGCTTCCGCACGCTCATGCGCTCGGCGAACTCGTATTCCTGCTGGCCGTATCGCACCCGCATGAGAGCTTATGGGCGGCTCGCCCCGTGCAGCTCGACATTGTTGGCCACCAGACGGAATTGGCAGCCGAGGAATTCGACGGCCTTGCGCGTCAGGATCATGCGCTCGGTGAAGATCTCGAAGAACTCCATCACGCTCCCGATGGCCGTATCCACCTCCAGCTCCAGCGTGATGACCCGGTGATCGGGATCCACGGCGAGCGTGCTGCGCGTGACCGAATAGTTGATGCGATCGTGGATGTCGAACTGCTTGGGGTCGGTCAATCGGACGCGCGAGCGATGGACATCGGCTTTGTCGGCGATGATGACGGCGGCGCTCACCGGGCTCACGGGCAAGCCGTCGGATTCATCGTGGTGCCCGATGGCGGCCATCACAACGCCGATGTAACGCGGAGGCATCTTCAAGGCCGTCAGAATCTGCATGGCCATGAGGGCGCCCGATTGCGCGTGCACGTGGCGGTTGATGACGTTGCCCGCGTCGTGGAAGAAGCCGGCGATGGCCGCCAGCTCCGGAAGCGGCGGCTCATAGCCGAGCTTCTGCAGGATCTCGCGCGCCCATTTCCCCGTCTTCTTCGCATGCCGAATGCCATGCTCCGTGTATCCGATGGCTTCGAGCACTGCATCGGCGGCTTCGACGTAGGCCAGAGCCGTCTCATCCTGCAGCAAGTCTTCGAGCGTCACAATCCGCTCGGCCGGTTCGATCAGTTTCGTCGGCATGATCGCCCCTCGCTCTCTCGAAATCACAGGACACGCTCTAAATATACGCCGCGCCATCGTGGCGTGGCAAATCGCGCGGGATGATCCACCGGCGATCACTTCAGGGCCTTCTCCTCCTTGGTGCACAGAACGTCTTCAAAGGCATTCAAGAGGACGCGCTCCGGTCGCGCGGCGAGCACCACTTCGGTCTCGGCCGCGCCGTTCCCCCGCAGCGTGGCCACGCCCAAGCGCGTGAGCTTTCCCCGCCCATCGTCGAGGTACACGGGGACGAGCATCTGGAAATCCTCGGGCACGCGGCTTTGGGTGATCTTGAGCCAGAGGTGATGCCGGCCATTCGGTGCCGGGCGCAGACGATACTGGAGCGTGTAATGAGGGAGGGCGGTCCCATAGACCCACTGGCGGAAGAACCAATCCAGGCTTCGGTTCCCATCCAAGTCCATCTCCGGCGTCATGTATTTCTCCACCAGGCGCTGGAAGTCTCGGGTCGAGGCCGCGCGATGCGCGTAGGTGCGGGTGAACTCGTGCATCAGGGCGATGAACCGATCGTCCCCCTGTCCCAGCGGAGCGCGCGGATCGCGCAGCATCATGCGCAGCATGTGCAGGACGAAGGCGCCCTTGGCGTAGACGAGCCGCTCGTAGGCGCCGCTTGTCCGTCCCGTGTTCAAGCGCGCTCCCAAGATGAGCGGGCCGACGCGATAGGGCTCCAGGCTCATGCGGTTCACACCCAACAGGGCCTTTTGCGTGATCAGCTCGCGTTGGCTTCTCCAGAAGTCGAGAAAGCGTCGCAATCGCCGTTCCGGATCCGCGTGAAAGGCGAACTGCAGATAGAGCGCGGCGGCGAAGTCCGAGAAGCCCTCGGACATCCATTGGTCGCGATAGGTCTTCCAGCTCACGATATGACCCCACCACTGATGGGCGATCTCGTGGGCGCCGATGACGTCAGTGAACTCCGAGAAGCGCACGGGCAGGCCGAGCGCGCGCCGCTGCGTGCCGTCCAGAAAGGCCGTGTACGGCAGGTAGACGAGCATAGGCCAGCTCTGCCCGAAGAACGCGGCCGGTTGCTGAGACAGGGCGATCCGCCCGTAGGGGTTCGGACCGAAGTAGCGCGTGAAGATGCGCACGGCATTGGTCGCTTCGGCGAGCATGCCCTCGGCCAGACCGCTCGTGGTCAAACTCCCCAAGGGCAGCTCCAGACGGACGCCTTGCTGCTCCAACCGCTCCGCCAGCAGTTGTACGCGGCGAATCTCATCAGGCTCGGTCGGATTGGTGTAGACCTCGATGGTGAAGTTGTCTTCGGTGCGCTGTCGCGGGCGAAACAGGCCGACGTTGAATCCGGCGACGGCCATGGGCCATTCGCTGGTCCAATGCGATGTCTCGGGATTGAGATCGTGTCGTTGTCCGGTCGCGATGATCGTCAGATCGCGCGGGATCGTGAACGCGACCTCGAAGGTCGCGCGGTCGCCAAACGGCATCTGCCAATTATTCGGATACCAGGTGGCGCGCGCCTCGGGGACGAGGATATAATTGCCGGGTCCGCTCGGGCGCACGGCGCCGCTGCCGCTGTACTCGAAGATCACCGTGCGCGGGACGCCGACGGGAAGCGGATCCGGGAAGATCACGGCCAGAGCGTCCCCCTCCTCTTCATCCGCTTGAAGGAATGGGAGGGGATGTCTCTCGGCATCCCAGGCGCGTTCGACGCGCAGCTTCGGAAAGAGGGCGAAGCGGATGACGCGCAGATGTGGCTGGCGGGGGACGAACGTGACCTCGGCGGTGACGGTCAGTCGTCCCCCGCGATCCAGGCGAACCTGCAGGCGATAGCGCGTGAGATCGTACTCGCGATGATCTTCCGCCTCGACGTCCGGGGCCGATTCGGAGGCTCGATGAAAGAGCGCCCAGATGCCCTCGGTCGTCTCCTCATAGCTCGCCAGGCCGACCTCCTCGGCGCTCGGCAGCGAAGGCGCGAACCCAAGCGGATCCACGCCGAAGACGAGTTTCGGGTGCCTCTTGCCCTTGAGGAAGGCCAGGAAGAGGCCCTCGCGGCGTGGGGCGTAGAGATCGGCCAGAAGGCGGAATTCGAGCCCTTGTTTGAGACGGCGGCGCACTACGCGCTGATGCTCGCGAAATCGGTCCAGGATCGGCTTCGGAGGTGGCGCCTGCAGGATCGAGAGCTGCGTGCGCAACTCCGCAGATGTTCGATCGGTGAAATAGAGAATGGCCTCCTCGAACGTCTCGCGCAGCTCGCCCTGGCCCGCGAAGTGCGCGAGGAATTGTCGCTCGACCTCATGCGGTGGGGAGAGCGCGAAGGTGCCTTCTCCGAGGAAGACGGCGCCGAGCACGCGCCCATTCACGGGTGTGAGGAAGTAGAGCGTCCCGCGGTGGAAGGTGAGCTGCCCGACGTCACGCCGCAGTTCCAGGTGTTCGACCGTCGCGTGCTCCTCGGAGGGTCGCATCTCGCGCAAGGCGAGGAAGACGGGATCGGACGCCGCGGGGCTCTCTTGAGCCGGGTTCCTCGGGAGGGGGATCGAGAGGGCTAGGAATGCACAGAAGAGAAGGGCCGCTCGGGGCATGTGACCTTCGACCTCTCAAGGAATCGCTCGGACTCTGTCGGCCGACGCCGTTCGTTCGGATGGGGACTTTCGACTCGCCCACAGCGCGTGGCGGAGGCGAGGCCAGCGATCCGCCCATTCGTCCCGCACGCCTTCGATGATGAGCACGTCTTTGCCGCGACGCTCCAGATAGACGCGGCCGGCTTCGGTCTCCCAGGACCGCCACGGCATCTCCGACGCGTGCGGGATCTCTCGCACCCTCTTGTACCGTCGCTCGATCCGACGGGCATACGCCTCGGCGAACTCGCGCGCTTCGTCCGCGTCCTCCCAGGTCGAGAGGTGAACCAGAAGAAGGTGTCCCGTGCGCGCGTCCTCATAGAGGGCGAACTGATCGCCATCCCACCCTTGGGCCGCGCGCTCGGCCGCCGACTTGTCCAGATACTCGCGCAGAATGAGGAGGTATCCGAACTCGCCGTTGCGATCGGCCAGACGTCGCCGCAAGGACCGACCGATCAGAGGACGAATATCGGCCAAGCGAATCTGAACCGGGCGATCGCGGGCGAGGAATTTCTCCGGATGGAGGATCTGCTCGGTTGAGTCCGGCGGATCAGCATACGCGCGCGAGACGCGCGCCCATGAGCCGTGTCGCACCAGATATTGGACGAAGGCCGCCCCATAGGTGTACGGGAAGAGCAAGCTCTCGCGCACGGCGGCCGGAGCGCTCTGTAGGACTCGACTCCGCTCATCGTCCATCGCTTGAAGTCGCTCGAAGACGGCGGTGAGGGGGACGGGGATCGAGGTCAGGTCCATACCCTGCGGCTTCAAGATATAGGTGAGCATCACGCCCATCGCCTCGCCTTCGATCAGCGCGTGGATGGCCAGGTCGCGATCGCTCTCTCCTTTGGGGCCATCCTCGAACCGCCGCAGATCGAAGTGTTGATCCTGAAGCGCATGGACCAGCTCATGCACCATGACCCATCGCTGTTCCTCCGGCGTCAACCAGTCGGCCAGATAGAGCGTCTTCGTCCTCGGGCGATAGTACCCGGCGACCTGCTCGGTCAGAATCCGCAATAGCAGATCGCGGTAGTTGAACCCGGGCGGCGCGAGGCCGAAGGCGATGAGGGCTTTCGCCGCGGCGTCGAACTCCTCAGGGGAGATCTTCTTGTTCATATCTTCGAGCACGTAGCGCTCGATTTCCGCGCGAGACTGAAGACCCGCATTCACGGGATGCCGCACCGGTAGGCCGCGGAGACGGCTGACCTCGGTGAGGATCTCCTCGACCAGACTCAGGGGATTCGGACGAACCGTTTGCTCGAACGTCGAGCGTCGCTCCGGAGATGAGGCGGCGGACAGAAGCAGCAGAAGGAGACAACCGCTCGCATAGGCGATCCGACGTCGCAGCGACTGGGAGGCACCGTTTCGTTTTGACATCATCGCGTCCTTGGCCCTACATTTCACTCCGTTTGTAGCCGAAGTCGGGGAGTTTGTCAAACCGCCACGATGTGCAGGGGATGACGGTATGGATCAGGGAAATCGCGAGCCGGTTGAGGTGATGACGCGCGTGCGGTATGCGGAGACGGATCAGATGGGGGTGGCCTATTATGCGAATCACTTCGTCTGGTTTGAGATCGGGCGCAGCGAGTTCTGTCGGCAACGCGGATTCGCCTATCGGCGGCTGGAGGAAGAGTTCGGGCTCTATCTGGTCGTGGTCGAGGCGCGGTGTCGGTATCTGGCCCCGGCTCGTTACGACGATGAGATCGTCATCCGCACCTGGCTCGGGGACCGGCGCCGGCGATCGGTGAGTTTTCGGTACGAGATCCTCCATCGCGCGGATGGGCGAAAGCTCGCCGAGGGGGAGACGGTGCATGTCGTCGTGGATCGCGAGGGGCGCGCGCGGACGCTCCCCGAGTCCTTCATCGAACGCGTGAGTCGCTGAGGCGCGTTTGCGGGCGGGTCGCTTGACAGCCTCGGAGGGGCGCGGCATATTTACAGCGTCGGGGAGGGGGGATATGCAGACGGAACGGTTGACGCTCGGCCAGGAACTGCGACGCCGCCGCGAGGCCAAAGGGATCGAGCTGCAGGACATCTCGAACGCGACGCGCGTGGCCGTGCGCTTCCTCCGTGCCATTGAGGAGGACGACTTCGCCTCCCTGCCGGGGGGGCTCTTCACCCGCTCCTTCATCCGAACCTACGCCCGTCATGTGGGGATGGACGAGGAGGAGGCGATCGCCCGGTACTATGAGCAGACGGGACAGACGCGGGAAGAGATCCCGCGATACCCCTTCACGACGGTGGCGGCCGAGCGCGCGCGTTCGATCTTCTGGACGCGCGTCGTCGTCATCCTCTTCGTCGCGGGCGTGCTGGCTGTGGGGGGGTATGGAGGATGGCACTATTGGCAACGGGAGGGGAAACGCTTGTGGGAACAGCGAGGATCGCGGCCCGCACCTGTCCCGGAGAATCAGGAACCGGCTCGCGCTCCCGTGGCACCTTCCTCCGAAGGCGTCTCGGCTCCCTCTTCCGTGAGTGCCGAGGCGGGGCCGACGATGGTCTCTCCCTCTCCCGCGCCGAGCATCTCGTCGGTATCGCAACCGCTGGAGATTCGGCTGGAGGCGACGGGGAACTGCTGGATCTCGGTCCAGGTGGACGATGAGCCGAAGCCGCGACAGGAGATGTTGCGCGCCGGCGATGTGCGCACGTTCAGGCCGCAGAAGCAAGTGCGCTTATCGGTCGGGAGCGTCCCCGCGCTGAAGGTGACGATCAATGGGCAACCGGCCCAGCTCCCCTCGGTCGGACATGTCGCCCGCGGAGTGATCATCACGCCGGAGAACGCGCGGCAGTTCATCACGCCGTGAGCGGTCGAGAAGAGCCGCCCTTGGCCGGAGGCGTCCGATGGCGCTTCCCGTGCATCTAAGAGCATGGTGAAGCCACTTTGCATCGAGGAGGGAACCATGAGGAAACGATTTGCCGTGCAGAGTCTGATGACGGTGCTCGCACTCTCAGCAGGGGCGCTCCCCCAGAGCGGGCACGAGGGGGCAAGGCCCTTGCGCGTCGCGGTGGCGCAGGAGAGCGTGCGTGTCCCCGTGGATACGCTCTTTCGGCTTCGGCTTCGACAAGGACTCAGCTCCCGGACGGCCCGAAAAGGGGACATCTTCACAGCGGAGGTCATCGCCCCTGTCGTCGTCGGCGAGGTGGTCGCTGTTCCCGTGGGGAGCATCGTGACGGGACGGGTGACCTCGGTCACGCGAGCGGCGCGGCGGCGAAGTGGAACCATCGCCGTCACATTCGAGGAGCTTCAGCTCCCTTCGGGACAGAAGTACCGCATCTACGGATCGCTCGCCAGTCTGGAGACCCCTGAGGGGGAATCACGCGAGGTCGGTCAAGAGGGAGAGGTCAAAGGGAAGTCCTCGATTAAGCGTGATGCCGTCTTTATCGGAGGCGGAGCGGGCGTGGGCGCGGTCATCGGGGCGGCGGCCGGTGGCGGCAAGGGTGCGGGGATCGGCGCAGCCATCGGCGCCGGCTTGGGCACAGCAGCCGCGCTCCTGCGGAAGGGCGCCGAGGTGGAAGTCCCCTCGGGGACGGAGATCGGCATGGTGCTCGATCGCGAGCTGATTCTGCCGGCGCGCCGGTGAAGTGACAAATGGGAGGGGGATCGCTCACCCCTCCCTCGGTTGACGCCGTCGTATGAGCATCTACGACCAGCGCCCGATTGACCTCACGCCGCTTCGTACGTACAGCCTCTTTGAGCGCCCGAGCAAGGTCAGCGTCCGCGATTTCGCGAAGCCGCATGAGCGAGGCGCTTCGGTGAAGGCCTTCCTGGAGAGTCTCCCGCGCGTGCTCGCGGGCGAAGACCTTCGAGCCCTTGTCGAGAGCATTCATCGGGCGCGTCGGCGCGGCAAGCCGGTTCTCGTGGGATTGGGCGGGCACGTCATCAAATGTGGCTTGGCCCCGATCCTCATTGATCTGCTGCGCCGGCGGTTGATCACGGGGGTGGCGATGACCGGCGCGGGGCTGATCCACGACTTCGAGATCGCGCTCTGCGGCGCGACCTCTGAAGATGTGGATGCTTCCTTGGGCGAAGGGCAGTTCGGCATGGCTGAGGAGACGGGCCGATTGATCAACGAGGCCATCGGCGAGGGATATCGAGATGGCCTGGGATTGGGCGAGGCCCTCGGGCGCGCGCTGCATCGGCTCGATCCTCCGTACAAGGCCTTCTCGCTGCTGCACGCCGCATATGCCGAGCGCGTTCCGGTGACCGTGCATGTCAGTCTGGGCGCGGACATCACTCATCTTCATCCTTCGGCGAGCGGCGCGGCCATTGGCGCCACCAGCCATCGCGATTTTCTCCTCTTCTGCACCCTCGTGCGCGAGATGGACGGCGGTGGGGTCTATCTCAATCTCGGATCGGCCGTGATGCTGCCCGAAGTCTTCCTGAAGGCGGTCACCGTCGCGCGCAATCTCGGAGTAAGGCTGCGGGACATCACGACGGCGAACTTCGATTTCATCCAGCACTATCGCCCGATGACGAACGTCGTGCGACGCCCGGTCGCCGGCGTGGGGCGCGGCTTCGCCCTGACGGGGCATCACGAGATCTTGATCCCCCTGCTGGCCGCCGCTCTCATTGAATGGAGTGAGTGAGGGCGCGCTCAAACGCGGGGCGGGACCAGTCCGGTCTGATCCTGGTATTTCCCCTGCCGGTCTTCATAAGAGACGTCGCACTCCTCATCGCTCTCGATGAAGATGATCTGCCCGATGCCCTCTTCGGCGTAGATGCGGACGGGCAGATCGGCCGAGTTCGAGATCTCCAGCACCAGGCGGCCCCGCCAGCAGGGTTCCAGTGGCGTCGCATTGATGATGACGCCCGAGCGCGCATATGTGCTTTTGCCGAAGGCCAGGCCGATCACACGTCGGGGGATATTGAAGGTCTCGACCGTGACTCCCAGCGCGTAGGAGAGCGGTGGCAGGAGCCAATATTGCGATCCATCCTCGGCCGTCCGCAGCGGCGCTTCGATCAGGCTGCTCGTGTCGAAGTTCTTGGGGTCAATCTCTCGCCCTTTGATCGGGGAGAAGATGAAGAAGCCATCCTTCGCCAGGCGAATATCGTATCCGTAGCTGGAGAGGCCGGCGCTGATGATCCGTCGGCCTTCGACCTCGCGGATCAAGCGTTCCTCGAAGGGAACGATCATGCCATATTCCAGAGCCATGCGACGAATCCATTTGTCCGATTTCACCGGCATGGCGACCTCCTGAGCTCACGGATGAGATTCGCGCGAAGGGTTCTCGTCGCGGCCGATGTTTGCGGCCAGACCGGCGATCGTGACTCTCGCCAGTTCGTGGAAGAACGGGATCTTCGACAGCGATCGCCGTCGGTCGCGGAGGGCCTTCCAGAGGGCGAGCGTCGCCTTCCAGGGATAGGTCGAGCGGGGCGCGCGGCCGCCGGTCAGGTGCAGGAGGAATTCGGCCGTCAGCGCGAATCGCCGCACCAGGGTCTCGCGTTCGGGCTCAATGACCTCTTCGATGAAGGCGAGTACGATCTCCCGCGTGAGACGGAGGGACGTCGCTTCGAGCTTTCGCCGCGCGATGAACTCGCGAGCGGCCGGTGTGTCCATCCACCAGTCCGAGAACGGGAAGACGGTGAGCAACCGATCGGACGTGGCCAGAAGCTCCGCATACTGGCGGCGCACTTCCGCGAGCAGGAAGTCCGGGAACTCGGGGCGATATTCTTTGGGCGAGAGATCATCGTCTCCGAAGATCCGCCGCCGGAAGGCGAACTCCGGGCAGATGAAGGCGCGATGACGTCGGGCGATGAAGAGCGCATCGCGCACGAGGGTGCGCGCCTCCTCATAGCTGATGGGAACCAGGGGGGTCTCGTGGCGCATCAGCGCCACCACGCTTCGGTAGTCGCGCGGGGTGAGCCCGCGGGCGCTGAAGCATTCGGGGATGCCCTCGCGTTCGCTCAGCGTGAAGAGGGCGGCGTCGTATCGGCCGCCCTCGCCTTCTCGGGCGATGAGCACGAGTTGATTCCCGTAGCCGTCTATGTGAGTGAGCCAGCATTCCCGCACCGGTCCTGGGGCGGTGAAAAGAGGGGACGCGTGCAATCCCGCCGCCCGTAGTCTCCGCAGCGCGCGCTCGATCTCCCCCCAGAGCGTCTCGCGATGGTTGAAGAGATTCTCCAGGGTGAAGATCGTGCGTCCCGACGGGATACGGGCGATCTCAGCAATGGCCATGCGCGCCAGCTCCACATCCCGCGACTCCGCCACCGTCGCCAGCAGCGGCAGCGCCCGTTCGTCCCCTCGTTCGCCGAAGTGTTCGAGCCATTGCTGTTGCGAGTCTCGATCCCATTGCTCGAGGTCCGCGACGATGGGGGCGATGGCGTCCTCGTCCTCGGCGAGACCATCCAGGAGCCATCCCGTGAGCGTGCGGGAGATCGAGCGCGGGTCTTTGAACGCGCCCACCAGTTCGGGTGACGAGAGGCTCACGTTGTGGCGGAGGAGGAAGGGCAGTAGTCCCACCTTCACCTCATCGGCGACCGAAGGATCGCGCATGATCTCCAGGGCATGCTCGAGGGCCCTCGGATCCTCCATCCGCTCAATGACAAAGATGATGAGGGAAGCCAGATCTGAATCCGCCGTCGTGCGCAGCGTCTTGAACAGGAGGGGGATGGCCTGGGCGTGTTCGCGCTCGATGCGTTTGGCCAGTTCGGTGATCCGCGCATCCCATTGGTCCGGAGTCAGCGTGCTCTTCAAGAGCCGATCCAGCTCGTTCACGATCCGAAAGTAGCTGTGCATAGCTCGCTTCCTCATCTCGCTTCCTGATGAAAGAACGCCCGACCTTCCCCAGGCGCAGCGGGATCACGCGCTCGCGTCCCACCGCTTCGAAGGTCGCAGCGGAAAGCCCCCTCACTTCGACCGAAGCCCCCACGCTCCGGTCGTGATCTCGATCTCCTTCAGGCAACTGTGCTCGCACCAGCACCGTGCGAATTAGAGTACGATTCGGTCGCGGCGTCAAGCGCTTCCGTCTCATCCGAAATCGGCGCACGAGAGCACCGGAGCCTCCGGATCGTGTTCGACATCCTCCAGGGTCCGCCCGGAGAGGGCCGAGTGAGGCGCCACCTCCGTGATCGCGCAGTCCTCGCGAGCCTCCGCGTCGCGCTCTTTGATGAGCAGCCAGGCGTTCTCCGAACGCCCTTTCAACCGGACAAGGGCCCATCGCCCGCGCAGTTTCTGCCCGTGCAGGATGAATTTCAACGCGCCCGCCTGCAGCGCGCGCTGTGGGTCTTCGTCCGCTCGCTGCATCTCCCATCGCCCGTAATCCCAGACGATCACGGTGCCGGCGCCGTAGCTCCCCGGCGGGATCTTCCCCTCGAACGTCGCGTATCCGAGGGGGTGATCGTCCGTGCGCACGGCGAGCCGCTTCTCGCGCGGCGAGAGCGACGGCCCTTTGGGGATGGCCCAGGATGCGAGCACGCCCCCGATCTCCAGGCGGAAGTCATAATGCAAACGCGAAGCGCGATGCTTCTGGACGACGAAGATCGGCGGGGCCAGCTCGGGGAAGGGCCGCATCGCCCGCCGAGCGCGTGTCGGAAGCTCACCCTCCGCCTTCTTCTTCGATCTCATAGGTCATGGTGACGGTCGTCGCCGCGCCGAGCATCGCGGAGACGCTGCAGTATTTCGTCTCGGAGAGGTGAACGGCTTCGCGCACGGCCGCCTCGGCGATGTTCCGCCCGCGCACGATGTGACGCACGACGATGTTTTGCCAGATGCGCGGATAAGCGTCGCGCTGTTCGGCGGAGACCCGCACCTCATAGTGCGTCACCTGCTGCCGCTTCTTCCTCAAGATCGTCGCGACATCCGTCCCCGTGCACGCGCCCAGGGCGAGCAGAAGAAGCTGCATGGGACCGGGAGCGCGATCCCGCTCTCGATCCGCGTCAATGACGATCGCGCGACCGCTCGGCGAATGACCGATGAAGAGATGATCCTCGACGAGTACGACTCGGACTTCCGGCATCAGGGTGTCCCTCCCTGTTTCCATCGGACGAGTCCCGCTTCGATGAGGTGTTCCACGTACTGCTGGACTCGCTCCAAAGTCACCGTCCCATAATAATGCGCGCCGGCGCGACGCGCCTCCGCATCCACGGCGTTATAGATGTCCAGCACCGAGCGTGAGCCATCTATGAAGTTGAGCACCTCGAAGGCCATCAGCGGATGTAAGCCCTCCACGGGGCGCACGCGATTGCGCCGCTCCAGGAATTCGGCGGGACCGGCCGCGAGCATCGGCACTCTCTGGGCCAGCTCGCGCTCTTTGGGGGAGAGCGAGAGCGTGGGGACGCGCGACTCCCCAGTGATCGCCAGGTAGGACCGCTCCAGCTCCGCCAGGGCCTGAGCTTCGCGCTCCGCGAGCATAGCCGTGAGGCGTTCGACGAGCCCCCGGACTTCGGGCACCGGACGAAGAATGGAAGCGAGCGCCGCGCGCTCCCGCCACCCGGCCTGCAGGATCTGATTCCGCGCGCGTCCGAAGGCGAAGGTCTTATCCCGCTCGTGCAAGATCAATTCCAGAGCGAGGCGCTCGTCGAACGCCAGCCGCTCGCGCGCCCGCGCGTAGACCTCTGTCGCCAGGAGGCGTCCGCGCTCCGGATCGAGCGAGGCGATGAAATAGGCGATCGCGGCCGCCGCGAACGCGTTCCGCTGCAGTTGCGTGCGATCAATGTTCCAGAGATCGTCGTCCGTCGTGTGGATGTAATTGTCCGGCCAATTCGTGAACGTGATCCCCGGGACGCCGATCGGCGCTTCGTTGAACGTCATGTGGTCGGTGTTATTGTGGAAGGGGATCATCTGCGCGTTGTACCGATGGCGCGTCCCCAAGTGCGCGAGGATGGGTCGAGGATACGGGAGAGGCGTTCCAGCCTGAAACTGCGCCAGATGCGACGTGTTCGTCGCGACGACGAACTCGACGATGCGCTCAGCGACGTCCGTCAGGAAATGGCTCCGCGAGAAGGGAACGCGCGTGACATTCTGGACGCGCAACAGGTCTTGTCCCTGATTGGCGCCGATCATGTCCAGGTTGATGTTGACGAGCATCCGTCTGGGCTCGTCCGGATGATCGGCGAAGTATTGTCGCTCGCTGGAGATCTCCGTCACCCACCAGAAGCGGAGATTGCGGCGCGGTCGCTGCAGCCTCCCCTCGCGAATCAGCTTCGTGAGCGCGCGCGCGATTTCCAAAAGGCCCGCGCATCCGCTCGCATCGTCGTTGGCGGAGAACTTCTCCTCCTGAAGGTGGGCCGTCAGCACGATGTCCTGATCCGAGATGTCCGTCCCGCGAAGGAACCCCTCGACCATGACCTGCCACTTCTCCTCCGGGCGCACTTCAGCTTCGATCCGCGCGTGAACTTTCACCGGCCCTTGAGCGAGCTGACGGCGTAGGATCAGGCCTTGCCGCAGCGAGAGTGAGAACGCGAAGGTCCCTTCTTTCCCATCCGGGCTGCGGAGGGGAATGCGCACCCAGCGGATCTGATCGGGGAAGTTGATACTGTTGAGGGGATATTCCGTCGCTGAAGGATCGGGATAGTACACGATCCCCGCCGCGCCGCGCTTCCACACCGCTTCCTCCATGACCCGGTCGAGCGGGCCGTAGGCCAGCACGATCTTCCCTCGAACGTCTTTCCCCGCGTAGTCCTTCTCCTCGAGGCCGGCCCCGACGTCGACCAGCTCCGCCTGCACATCCGCTGAACGACTGTTATCGGCCAAATGGACGTGGGTTTGCAGGAAATCAGCCAGGCGTCGCCATTCGGGCTCGATCATCCACAGCTCGGCGCGCCGCACGCTCCACGCTTCCAGGGGATAGGGCTGCGTGATCACCTTCACATCCTCCAGGCCGTATTCGCGCGCCTTCTGCGCCGTATATTCGGCCACCCGCATCAACCCCTCCGTCCCCCCGCGCGGTCGGTGAAAGAGCGTGAAATAGCGGATGTGTTCGTACGCGATGTCCCCGGAGATCTCGTTGACGAGAGCGCGGTACTCCGCCTCCGTCAGGAGCGGAAGCGTCTGGGCCGGAACCGAGGAGAGCCCCAGCACGATGAGGAGCACTCCTCCGACACCGTATCGCCATCGCATCGTCTTCCCTCCCGATGTGTGAATCTTGGCGGCGATATGATACGCCCCGACGTCCGGTCGGGACAAGGGGGGCGAAGATCCCGCGGCTCGCGGCCATTCAAATCCCGATATATCGGGCGTAGAGGCTGCGCGCCAGCGTCATGTCCTCCGTGCCCTTGATGATGCAGTGCCCATCCGGGAAGAGATTCAGCTCGTAGCCGTTCACGCGAAAGACGAGGAGGAATTCTTTGAGCGTCACCTCGCCGAGCGGCTTCAGACGTTCGGCGATCTCCTGCAGGTTGAGCGAGACATCGCCCGCGCTGGAGATATGGACGGCGTTGCGTCCGCAGAGCGTCAGGGCGGATTGTCGTCGGCCGGCTTCCAGGAACTCGAAGCGTCGGTGATGGCAGGCCGGACAGTCCGCGCGCTCGCGCACCTTCTGCAGGCTCACGCGATGAACGGACATCTCCCAGGCATCCACCTGGATCAATCCGCCGTGCAGCTTCTCCGTCCGCCCGATGAGCAATTTGATCGCCTCCGTCACCTGGATCGAGGCGATGAAGAGGACGATGGGGAGGATGATGCCCGCCGTATCGCACGTGGGGGAGGAGCCGGGCGGCGGGATCTTCTCGAACACGCAGCGCAAACAGGGCGTGATGCCCGGGCGAATCGTCATCGTGAGTCCGTAGGCGCCGACGGCCGCTCCGTAAATCCACGGCTTCTCGTGTTTGACGCACGCGTCGTTGATCAGATATCGCGTCTCGAAGTTATCCGTGCCGTCCAGGACGAGATCCACGTCGGCGATCAATCGTTCGATGTTCTTGAGATTCACGTCGGCGACGATGGCTTCGGTTCGGACATCGCTGTTGATGCGCGCGACGCGTCGGGCGCACGCGACGGCTTTCGGAAGTCGCTCGGCGGCATCGCGCTCCTCGAACATGATTTGCCGTTGCAGGTTCGATTCTTCGACGAAGTCGCGATCCACCAGGCGCAGGAATCCCACGCCCGCGCGCGCGAGCATCTCGACCTGAGCTGCGCCGAGCGCGCCGCAGCCGATGACGAGGACGCGACTCTGCAGCAGCCGTTCTTGTCCCGCCTCGCCGATCTCTCGAAAGAGGAGCTGTCGGGAGTATTTCTCGCGATTCATCGTGCCGTCCTCAGAAAAGCTATCGAAGGTTCCGCCTCGCGGTCAACGCCTCGCGCGTCAGTAACAGGGGAGCGAGGGATTCACGCGCGCGATCCATGCCCGGATGCCCCCGCGCAAGCTGCGGACGCGCTCGAACCCGAGCGTGACGAGCCATGCGGCGGCGATCCGACTGCGAATCCCACGGTAGCAATAGACGATGATCTCGGCTCGCGGGTCCAGCTCGCTCGCGCGCCAGGGGATCTCCGGCCAGGGGATGAGGCGCGACCCCGGGATGCGACAGTAGGCATGCTCGTCCGGCTGCCGCACGTCCACCAGCAGGACGGCGTTCGGGCGCTCTTCCAAAAGCGCCTTCAACTCCTCCGGTTCGATCTCCCTCACCCGCGATCTCCCGGGGATGCGCTCACAGGGCGCTCCCTCCTGCGATGGCGGGGATGATGGCGACCTCCATGCCATCTCGCAGCTCCGTGGCCAGTCCGTTCAGGAAACGGATGTCCTCGCCATCCACATAGATGTTCACGAATCGGCGGAGCTGTCCGTCGGATTCGCGCAAGCGCTCGGTGATGCCCGGATACTGCCGCTCCAACTGCTCGAGCGCTTCGCCGACGGTCCCGGCCGAGAGCTCGATCACATCGCGATTCTCGGTGAAGCGCCTGAGCGGTTGGGGAATGCGAACCGTCACGCTCATGATTGGCTCCCTCCTTCGGAGAAATCGCGGAGCACGCGCTCCAGTTCGGTGATTTTCGGGGCGATGCTGATCGGCGGCGCTGTCGCGAGGGCGTCCATCGTCTTGAGCCCGTTGCCCGTGATCGCCAGGACGACCGTCTCCTCCGGGGACAGATAACCCTGCTCGGCGAGCTTCCGCGCCACCGCCACGGTGACGCCTCCGGCCGTCTCCGTGAAGATGCCCTCGGTTTCGGCCAGCAGGCGAATGCCCGCCAGAATCTCCGCGTCCGTCGCGTCCTCAGCCCAACCGCCGCTCTGGCGGATGGCTCGCGCGGCGAAGTATCCGTCGGCCGGATCGCCGATGGCGAGCGAGTGCGCGATCGTCTGTGGCTTGACGGGACGAATCTCCTCGCGCCCCTCCTTGACGGCCGCCACGATCGGATTACACCCGCGCGCTTGAGCGCCGAACAGGCGCGGGCGCGCCGGAGGAATTAATCCCAAGCGCTGCAGTTCCGCGAACGCCTTGTGAATCTTCGTCAGAAGCGATCCACCCGCCATCGGGACGACCACGGCATCGGGGGCTCGCCACCCCAATTGCTCGGCGATCTCGAAGCCGACCGTTTTCGATCCCTCCGAGTAGAAGGGGCGCAGATTGACGTTGACCAGTCCCCAGTTCAAGGTGTAGACGATCTCACTGCAGAGGCGATTGACGTCATCATAGGTGCCGCGCACGGCGATCACGCGCGCGCCGTAAATCTGCGTGCCGAGGATCTTCGCCGGCTCCAGCGTCTCCGGGATGAAGATGTACGCCCGCAGGCCCGCGCGCGCGGCATTCGCGGCGACGGAATTGGCCAGATTCCCCGTCGAGGCGCAGCCCACGGTATCGAAGCCGAATTCGCACGCTTTGGAGAGGGAGATGGCGACGACGCGATCCTTGAACGAGAGGGTGGGATGGCACACGCCGTCATTCTTGATGTAGAGGTTCTTCAATCCGAGCGCTTCGCCCAATCGCGGCGCCGGGATGAGCGGCGTATATCCGGTCTCGATCCCCACGCGCGGGGGAGCGGTCAACGGGAGCAGCTCCCAATATCGCCACATCGTCGGCGGACGCGCGATGATCCGCTCGCGAGAGATCACGCGCGCGAGCGCTTCGTAGTCATACTCCACCTCTAATGGCCCGAAGCATTCCTCACAGATGGCCACCGGCTGCTCCGGATAAGTCGTGCGGCAGAGCCGGCAGCGCAATCCTGTCACGTAGCTTCTGGTCCCCGTTTCGACGACATCGTGTGTCAGGGCCATCTTCCCCCTCCGTGACGAAACTCCGATGCTCGAACGGACAAGGGATCCTTCCCCGCCGGAGTCACCTCTCGGCGTCCCGCGCTCGCTTCACATGGAGGCCATCGCCATAACGCGCGACGCATTTGTAAATGGCAAAGGCTATGCGCTCGAGCCGGGTTTGTCAAGACCGCTCGCTCCTCAGAGGGGCGCATTGTGTGGCCTTATGCCGAGATAAAGAGCGCTTCTTCAGGACGTCGCCAGCACCTCCCGCAAGGCGTGCAGCGTGATATTGCCGCCCGAGAGCTCGAGCACGACCCGGCGCCCGCGCAGCCGCTCTTTGAGTCGAAGCGCGGCGGCCAGGGGAGCGGCGCCGGCGGCCTCGACGAGATTATGGGTCGCTTCCATCATGAGGAGCATGGCGCGGCGGATCTCCTCGTCGCTGACGAGGATGAAATCGGCGAGGTTCTCGCGCAAGATCGCCAGCGGCAGCTCGAAGCCGACGCGCGTCGCCAACCCTTCGGCAGCATGGCAAGCGAGCGGAATAACCGACTCGATTCTCGTTCACCACCTCCCTTATCAGTTGAAAGTCGAAATGAGACGTCGGATATGCCCCATCTATGGAGCAAGCCTCGGGCCAATTAGTGGTTGACAGACAGACAGTATGGCGTGATGAAAGAGACAGACAATATGCTAGGGGTCAGCTATGGGAGGCATCTCTAGGAGGCGGTTTTTGGAATCGACAATCGTGGGGAGCGTTCCCGCTGTCTTCGCGGGGATTGGTGGTGTCCCAATGACTCGACCAGGCGTCAGCCTAGGGGAGCTAGGGAATCAAAAACAGTTGAGCCACGCCATCGTGGATCACGTGGGTTCAGAATTAGCCAGGGTTTATCACGCGATACGCGCAAGAGGTTCCGTACGGGCAGACGACGTTCGGGCAATAGCTGCTAACATGAGGCTCCTTTGCGCACATCTCGAAGAGGTTGGACTCAATGCGGCTATAGAGCAATATGCACGCGAGTCTGCTCAAGAAGCTCTGAGCTTCGTCCCTCAGGAAGAGCACTTGCGAGAGATTCATGCGAGGCTAACAGCGCTCGGAATTCCCGTATCTAGACAATGGCTTCAGCGCCGACTGGCCCTGTCGCAAGAGAGAAAGGCTCACTTACTTTCGCAAATCGAAAGATTTGGCATCCGAGGAGTCATTAAGGGGGGCATCGGTATCTTGAATCGGTTCGCAGCCAGATTGGAGCAGCAATCCGGAGGGAGGATCAAAGTTGCCTACGTCTTCGCGTCGCAAGATTGTCCTGCGGAGCCCGGTGGCACATGCATATGCGTGTGTGACGTGGATTGTCCTCCAGATTATTGTGCGAATCCCGAGCAAGAGGCTGCCGAATTCCTCTGCGATGCACTGGCGTTTATTGCGTCCCTCTGGGCGATCGGATGTGCGATACCGGGTATGGCACCCATCTTTTGCGTGGCTGCTGCACTTCTTTTCGCGTTCGAGGCTTTGCTTGAGTGGATAGGGTTTTGTTAAAGTTTCAAGGCAGCCGAAAATGGAGGATTGGGCTTATGAGCGGATTGTTCTCAGGGATTGAGCAAAGGATAAGGCGGTTAAGCCCTCTGTCGCCCTTAATGTTTTGGGCGGTAACGGCGGTGGTGGTCCTCTCATATGCTGATGCTGTGAAAACTGCTTTGAGGTATCATGCTTGCTTGCCCCGTTCGGCTTTGGTAGAGGCAGGATCGATACTGGTCTTGTATCCGTTGACGTGGACGGTATATTACCGGCTGCGAAAGAGGTTTCGTCAGCTCTCCCGGGAGGGGATGTCTTCTGAGCGCCTAATGGAAGAAGTTTATCACCTTTCGACTGCTTTTGTCGTGATCGCTTATATGCTCCTCGGCTACTGCTTTTGGATCATAAAGGATCTGCTTTCTTGTATGGCCCGAGGCACATGATGAGCTGTTTTCTCTTTTGCGGTGCGTTCGGGTTCAGCGCTGCTCCTCATTCGGTAGGGCGTTATTGACATCGGTATCAAGACCGCTCGACGTGCTGAGCCACTACCCTTCTCGCGGAGACGTTTGAAGGGAGTAAGCTCGCCGCGAGTGCAAAACCGCGAGGAAGTCCGATCCCTGATGTTCCATCTCGTGGCATTACTTATGAACTCATCAGCGATCGATGCGGATTAAACTCCCTCATGCTGGTCAAGTCTACAGTCACCCCGCGAGCAGGTGGCGGAGGGTCGAAAGGGTGATGTTGCCACCGGAAAGATCCAGGACGACCTTGCGTCCGCGCATTCGGTCCCGGATTCGAAGCGCGGCGGCCAGGGGAGCGGCGCCGGCGGCCTCGACGAGATTATGGGTCGCCTCCATCATGAGGAGCATGGCGCGGCGGATCTCCTCGTCGCTGACGAGGATGAAATCGGCGAGGTTCTCGCGCAAGATCGCCAGCGGCAGCTCGAAGCCGACGCGCGTCGCCAACCCTTCGGCGAAGGTGTTCATGACGTCCGTCGCGACGACTCTCCCCTCGCGCCAGGAGAGATAAGCGGCGGGAGCGGCTTCGGATTGGACGCCGATGACCTCGATCTTCGGATCGAGGGCGCGCGCGGCGATGGAGATGCCCGAGGCGCCGCTGCCGCCACCGACGGGCACGAGGATGACCTCGACATCGGGCAAATCTTCGATGATCTCCAGGCCGATGGTCCCCACGCCCGCGATCAGATGCGGTTCGTTCGCCGAATGGATGTATCGGTACCCCTCTCGTTCGGCCAGCGCTTCGACGTATTCGCGCGCCTCGTCGAAATCCTTCCCGTGGACGATGACCTCCGCCCCCAGGCGCTCGATGGCCCTCACCTTGTCGGGATTGCTGCCGACGGGCACGACGACGCGCGCCCGCACGCCGAACAGACGCGCGGCCCAGGCGATGGATTGGCCATGATTCCCTGTCGAAGCTGTGATGACGCCGCGCCGCCGCTCCTCCTCGCTCAAGCGCGCGATCAGGTTCACCCCGCCCCGCACCTTGAAGGCGCCGATCGGCTGGTGGTTCTCGTACTTCACGTAGACGTCGGCTTCGAGCAGTTCGCTCAATCCCGCGCACGGATAGAGCGGCGTGCGAGGGAGATAGCGTCGGATGAGCCGGTGCGCATCCAGGATGTCGAGAATCGTCGGAATGGCGAGTGTCATCGCTCCCTCCTGCCGAACCTTTCGCGCCTGATTGTGCCATATCGGGGCGGAAATCCCCAAGGCTTGGGCTGCGCGGGAGAGTCGCGATACAATGAAGGTCAAGGCGCTGGGAGCTTGACGCGAGGGGGACCGCGGTGAGCCGCATCGAGCTGTGGTTCGAGCCGGTCTTGGGACGAAATCGCGAGGTCTTCGTCTCCCTGTGTCAGGAGGCGCTGCAGGCCGAGCGCGAGCCGACGTTCCTGTATCTCGTCGCGACGCGCCCCTTGTGGGAGGACGTCGTGCGTCGGATCGTGGACGGCGCGCGCGTGACGGCCAGTGCAGACGTGCGCGTCTTCCTCTTCGATGGCTTGGTGCGGCGCCTGCTGCAAGAGAGCGGCGAGCGCCGCCTCCTCCTGCAGGAGGGGGAGCGGCTGGCGCTGCTGGAGCGCATCCTCGCGGAGCTGAACGAGGCCGGCGCACTCATCCACATGCGAGAGATCGCCCATCTGCCCGGATGCGCGCGCTCGATCGCGCGGCTTCTGGGCGAGATCCAGCGGGCCGATCTCTCGGCTCGCGAATTCGTCGAATTCGTCTCGGCCTCCGCTCGCGCGAATCCCCGCGATCTCGATCTCGCGCTCATCTACGCGACCTACGCGCGCACGCTTCGCGCGATCGCCGCCCTGGATCCCGATGGCGCGTATCGGAGCGCTCTGGACTTGCTGCGCCACCGTCCGGACCTCCCGCCCTGGTTGCGGACGACGCGTCTGTTGCTCATCGAAGGCTTCTTCGACTTCACGCCCGTTCAGAAGAAGCTGTTGCGATACCTGATCGAGCGGCTCCCGCACACCATCGTGAGCCTGACCTTCGACCCGGAGAATCCCGCCGTCTTCCAGGAGCCGCTCGCGGACACGCTGCGCTTTTTCCGGTCCTTCGAGGGGCCGGTCATCGAGAGGCAGCGGCATGAAACGCTCCCTCGCGATCCACGCCTTCGACCGTTGCGCCGCCGACTGTTCGCCCTTGGGGAAGGGACTTCGGCATCCGCGCCGGAATGCGAGGGCGAGCCGCCGATCACCATTCTGGCGGCCATGGGGGTCGCCGAGGAGGTTCGGGAGATCGTGCGCCTCATCAAGCGACTCATCGCGGATGAGGGGTATCGCGCCTCGGAGATCGCCGTGATCGCGCGCGATGTCGCCTATCTTCGGGCGCTCGGTGAGGAGCTGCCGCGCGCCGGTGTTCCCGTCGCGCTCGATGTGCGGGAGCCGCTGGCGACGGTTCCTATTGTCCGAGCCGCCTTGCGCGTGCTCGATGCGCGCGTGGGACAGGAGATGGCGACCTCCTATGTGGCGCTGCTCAAGGACGATTATCTCCACTGCTTCAGCGCGCACGAGCGCGATGCCATCGAGAGCGCGATGCGGGCCGTGGGCGTGGATCTGGACATCCACACCTTCCGCAAGCGCGCGCGCGATCTGCGGCGGATTCACGAGCATCAGGCGCAGACGCTCACGGCGCGGACGGTAGATTTAGAGGAGGTGCAGCAGGAGCTGGCGCGGTTGCAGCGGGGGATGCGCGCGCTCGACGCGACGTTGGAGGCCATCGAGGGCATGCGGCGTGCGCTCGCGCACATCCCCGAGCGCGGCACGATCCCGGATCTGGTCGAGGGCTTCCGGCGCGCGCTCGAAGCCTTCCAGGTGCGCGAGGGCGTGGAGCGCGAGCTGCCCCTGGCGGGACACGATGAGGATGCCTGGCAACGGCTGGCGCGCGATGTGCGCGGATGGGACGCCCTGCAGGCGTGCTTGGATCGGCTCCTGCAGCTTCACGAACGCGCGCTCCGAGGGCATCTCGCCGTCGGCGCGTCGGCGGAGCTCGAACTCTGGGCGGAGCGCGTGACGGCCGTCGCCGAGGCTGTGCTCCAAGAGCCGCTTGAGGTTCGGGAATTCCGCGACCTGCTCGCGCATTGGCTGGAGCAGACCGAATTCCGCCGGGAGCGAGGCGATCCATCGGGTGTGCGCTTGCTGGAAGCCACGCAAGCGCGTGGTCTGGCGTTTCGCGTCGTCATTCTGCCGGGGCTCATCGAGGGGGGATTCCCCCGCGCGCCCGAGCGCGATTGGGTGTATTCGGTCGCCGAGCGAGAACGATTGGCGGCGGCCGGCCTCTTCCTTGAAGACCTCTCGCCGCGCCGATTCGAGGCCAAAGAGGCGCACTTCTTCTATCACGCGATCAATCAGGCGACCGAGCGGGTGTATCTGACCTACCCGCGCGCGGAGGCCACGGGCGAGGAGACCGTCCCCTCGCCGTTCCTCGATGAGGTGCGTGACGTCTATGCCGAGGCCGCGGGGTGCGCGATCCCCGTTCGGGAGCTGGATCCCACGACCTATGACGTGCGCGCCATCGCCTCGCCGACGGAGGGGGCGCGGGCGCTGCTGGCGAGTCTCTATCAGACGACGCCGGAGGATGCCCTCGTGCTGCATCTCTACAACGAAGCGGTGCGCGCGGGATGGGTGGATCAGCAGCTCTTGCGGCGCGTCCAGATCGAACGGCAGCGGGAGCAGGGGATGTGGGGACCTTTCACCGGCGTGCTCACCGATGAGACGCTGCGCCATCTCCTGCGCGGGCGATTCGGGCCGCGGCGCGTCTACTCGCCGAGCCAGTTGAACACCTACGGCCAGTGCCCCTTTCAGTTCTTCTGCCGACGCCTGCTGCGCTTGGAGCGGCGAGAAGAGGCGTCGCTCGATCTGGTGGCGCTCGATCGCGGGTATCTGCTGCACGCCATTCTGCAGAGCTTCTTCGAACGGCATACGCGGGGGCCGCTCGTGCCCGAGCGACGTCGCGAGTACCGCGAGGAGATGGCACAGGTGGCGGAGCGCATCTTCGCCGAGTATGAACAGAAAGCGCTGCCGATCAACCGCGCGCTCTGGGAGCTGGAGAAGGCCGAGATCCTCGACACGGTGATTCGCTTCCTCGACGCCGAGATCGCCTATCAGCGGCAGACCGGGGGGCGCATGCGCCCGCACTGGTTGGAGCTGGGATTCGGCATGGGGCCGGAAGAGAAAGATCGGTGCCATCCCGATTCCACGCGGGAGTATCTGGTGTTGCGTCGCGCGGGAGCGCCCTCGGGGCGGGTCCGGGCCACCGCCGAGGAGGATCGGATCCAGATCCGCGGGCGCATGGATCGCGTGGATCGCTCTGACGATGGCCGATACATCGCCTACGATTACAAATCGGGGAGCGGCGCTTCGGTCGAGGAGATGGAGGAAGGGACCGATCTGCAAATCCCCCTCTACATTCTGGCGCTGGAGCGATTGTTCCTTCGGCCAGGTGAGGAGGTCGTCGGTGGGGGGTATTACTCGATCCGCACGGGGAAGCGCACGCACGGCCTCTATCGGCAGGAGGCGGCGGCGCTGACGGCCATTGGGGAGAGGGCGCGCGCCTTGCGACCCACGCCCGAATGGCGAGAGCTGTTGGCTCGCGCGGAGCAGTTCGCCTGGCACTACGTCGAGGGGATGCGACGCGGCGATTTTCGCATCGCGCCGAAGAGCACGCGCATCTGCGGGCGCTGCGAGTTTCGCGCCGTGTGCCGCTTCGACCCCCATCGAGCGCGCGCCGGGGCCGAGACCGCTGCCGAGGAGCATCAGTGACGCGCGATTCGCTCACTCCGGATCAACGGCGGGCGGTCGAGGCGCTCGATCGCTCGCTCGTGGTGACGGCGGGACCCGGAGCGGGGAAGACCCGCGTGCTCGTCGAGCGCGTGCTGCAGATCCTCGAGCGGGGTCTGGCCACGCTGGATGAGATCGTCGCCATCACCTTCACCAATCGGGCGGCCAATGAGATGAAGACGAAGATCCGGCTCGCCATCGCGCAACGAGCGCGAGGCGCGCCCTCGCGACGCTGGCAGGAGGCGAAGCGACAGCTGGAGACCGCGGCGATCTCCACGATTCACGGCTTCTGTGCGCGCCTGCTGCGCGCGCATCCGGTCGAGGCGCAGGTGGATCCGGAATTCACCATCCTCGACGAGTTCCGCAGCCGCGTGCTCCTCATGCGCGCCGTCGAGGAGGTCCTGGAGGAGTGCATCGAGGCGGGGGGCGAGATCATCGGGCGCCTGGTCATCGGATATTCGCGGCGCGGACTCATTCGGGCGATCGCCGATCTGCTGGCGATGGTGCGCGCTCTGGGCCTGCGCGTCGAGGAGGTCCTCGCCATGACCGAGCGCGGGCGGCGGACGCCCGAGGCGTACCGGATGGCGGTCGAGCGCTTGGAGGAGATCGTGGCGCGGTTGGAGGCCTTTCCCAGGCCGACCGAGCGCATGGCCGAGCAGATCGCGGCCTTCAGCCAGGCCTATCGCTGGTACGGGCCGCTGCTGCGCGCAGAGCCGCGCATTGATGACGCCCCCGTCTTGGAGGAGTGCCTGCGGGCGCTTCAAGAGGCGCGCGTCGAGAAGCGCGGACGCCTGAGCGAGGTGGCCGCTGAGCTCGACGCGTGCCTGGAAGAGATCGAGCTGACGTTCTACGACGTGTGCGCCGGCGACGTGATCGCGGCGCTCGGCGAGCTCTTGCGGCGCGTGGACGAGCGCTACGCGCGGCTCAAGCGCGAGCAGGTCGGCCTCGATTACGAGGACCTGCAGTGGAAGGCGCGCGAGCTGCTCCGCGCGCATCCGGAGATCGCCGCGGCCTATCGGCGGGAGATCGCCTTCCTTCTGGTGGACGAATTCCAAGACACCAATGCGCTGCAGAAGGAGCTGCTCGATCTGTTGCGCGGTTCGGAAGACCGGCCCCGCTTGTTCATCGTGGGCGATGCCAAGCAATCCATCTACAACTTCCGTGGGGCGGCGGTCGAGGTGTTTCTGAGGGCGCGGCGGGAGATCGAGGCGCGCGGGGGGGAGCATATCGAGCTGGAACGGAACTTCCGCAGCACGGCCGGACTCGTGCGCTTCTTCAACGCCTTCTTCGCTCGCCTCATGCGCGGGGTCGAGGGCACGTCGGTGGGGTATCCCCTGGAGGAGCTGGGATGGACGCCGTTTGTCGAGAGCGTGCCGCATCGGGAGGAGGAGGGCGCGACCCCCGTGGAGGTGCTTCTGGAGATCGGCCCGCACGTCCGAACGGCTGAAGAGGCGCGCCGATGGGAGGCCGAGCGCCTGGCCGAGCGCATCGCGCGGATGGTGCGCGAGGGGGAGCGGCTCGTCGGAGAGGATTCCGGCGATGGGAGCGAGCGCCTGCGCCCGGTTCGCTACGGCGACATCGCCCTGCTCTTCCGCGCGATGACCGATGTGAAGGTCTACGAGCGCGCCTTGCGCGAGCGCGGCATCCCCTACTACGTGCTCGCCGGGCGCGGATTCTACGAGCGCGAGGAGATTCGCGATATTCTCGCGCTACTGGAGTTTCTGGAGAACACGACCGATGAATTGGCCCTGGTGGCCGCCTTGCGTTCGCCGCTCTTTGGGATCTCGGACGAGGCGCTCTTCTGGTTGCGGCACGCGGCGGAGGCGCAGAGCGAGGGATGGCTCGATCCCCATCCGCTGCTGACGAGCCTGTGGAATCATGAGCGCGTCTTGGGGATCGCGGCCGAGGAGCGCCCGCGCCTGGAGCGCGCCGCTCGTGTGCTCGCGCACTTGCTGCGCGTGCGAAATCGCCTTTCCCTCGTCGAGTTGCTGGAGGAGATCCTGACGCTCACGCACTGTGAAGCGGTTCATGCGACGGCCTTCGATGGTCATCAGCGCGTGGCCAATATCCGAAAGCTCGTGGAACTGGCGCGGGGCTTCGAGGCGAGCGGCCCGCATGTGCTCGGCGATTTCACGGCGTTCGTCCGGCAATTCGCCGAGATGGCCGAGGAGAGCGAAGCCCAGGTGACGACCGAAGCGGCCGATGCCGTTCGGCTCATGACCGTGCATAAGGCCAAGGGCTTGGAGTTCCCCGTCGTCATCATCCCCGATACGGGGCGTCCCTTCCGAAAGGAAGCGCCGCCTCTGGTCTTCGATCGCGCCGTGGGCCTCGGGATGCAAATCCCGGATCAGCGCGGGCGACTCCACGAGACGTGGTCGCGACGGCGCGTCCTGGAGGTCCTTCGGCTCCGCGAATACTTCGAGCACCAACGGCTGCTCTTTGTGGCCATGACGCGAGCGCGCGACTATCTCATCCTCTCCGGCGCCGCCGAACGGCTCGGCGCCAGAGAGCGCAAGCCGGAGTCTCTCCTCTCCGGGGCGAGCTGGCTCGAGTGGATCGCGCGCGTTTTGGACCTGCCGGAAGCCGAAGCGCTCTCGGACGTGTACGAATGGAACGGCGTGAAGGTGCGCATCACGCTCGGACGAGGCGAAGAGCTGGGCGCGACCGCGACGCGGCGACTGACGCTCATCGCCCGCTATCCGCAGCTTGAGCATGGAGAGCCCATCCCCGAATCGCTCCTGCCGCCGCTCTCCGAGAGCGAGCGCGAGCACGTGCGGCGCGTGTTGCGGCGGCTTGAACCCTCGCCACCGGCAGTGGGGGAGAGCAGCTCACCCATCGCCGTCACGCGCCTTCTGGCGCTGGCCCGATGCCCCTTGCAGTTTTATTTCGAAAGCGTGCTCGACCTGCCCGCGTGGGACGAGTATGAAGAAGAAGCCGCCCCTTCTTCGGGAGGAGCGAGGCGCATCCCGCCCGCACTCGGCGGACGCCTCGTCCATCGCTTCTGCGAAGAATATGACGGATCGGAGCCGTGGGAGGTCGTCCTCGGCCGCCTCATCGAGGAGATGATCGTGGGGGGATCGCCCGAAGCGGAGACGTCGTGGGCGGAGCGTCTGCGCGCGTCTCGGGAGGCGGCCTTCGCTGAGGTGCGTCCGCTCATCGAGAACTATGTGCGGAGCGATCTCTACCGCGCGATCGAGGCCATTTTGTGGGGGGAGCGGCCGGGGCGCGTCCAGAGCGAGCGCGAGATCCTCTACCGCACGACCTATGGGATCGTGCGCGGCCGCCTGGACAAGGTGATCTGGACCGAAGAGGACACGGCGTGGATCGTGGACTTCAAGACCAATCGCGTGAGCGGGGACCCCGGAGCGCTCGTGGACGAATATGCGCTTCAGATGCGGATCTACGCCCTCGCCGTTCAGCGCGCGTGGCATCCGCGCGCGATTCGCGCCGAGCTGTACTTCCTGGCGCCCGATGTGCGTGTGCCCGTGCCTGTGGATGCACTGGAGGAGACGGCCGCGCTTCTGGAACAGTTGACCGAACAGGTCGCGCGCGCACGGCGGCGCGAGGACTTCCCCGCCCGCCCCGATCCCGCACGCTGTCGGCGCTGCCCGTGCGTGCGCTTCTGCCCGGAGCGCATCCTCGGAGACGCTGCGGTTTGACAGCGGCGCGCGCCGGCGCCTACAATGAGAACGTCCTCGCTATGGCAAGAGGGAGAGGCATGACGAGCAGCTTCATCGTCTTCCTCCTGCTCAGCAGCGGGAGCGTCCGCGCGCAGCAGACCGTTCCCGCGCAGGAAGAAGTGCGCTTGGGCACCATCGGCGTCAACGTGCCGATCACCGTCTACGATAAGGACGGACGCTTGGTGACCGACCTCACCGTCGAGGATTTCGAGGTGCGCGAGGATGGCGTCCCGCAGCGCATCCTCTCCTTCTCGAAGGAGAATGAGCTGCCGCTGAGCGTCGCCCTCGTCATGGACGCGAGCAATAGCGTGCGCCCGAAGTTGAAATTCGAGAAGGAGGCGACGATCGCCTTCCTGGACGGCATCATTCGTCCGCACAAGGACCGCGCGCTCCTGGTCACCTTCGGATCGGTGATCGAGCTGCATCAGGACTTCACCGATGACGTGGAAGATTTGAAGGCGGCGATCCACGCGGTGAAAGCAGGCGGCGCGACGCCCCTCTACGATGCCCTCTATCGCGTGATCGAGGAGAAGATGACGATGGCCTCCGGTCGTCGCGTTCTCATCCTCATCTCCGATGGCGAGGATAACGCGAGTGAGCGCACGCTGGAAGAGGTCATCGAGTTGGCGCAGCGCACCGAGGTCGTCATCTACGCCATCGGGACGGTGCACGCCGGCGGCTTCGGCGTGACCATGGGGATGACGGATGCCCCGGGGATGAAGGAGTTGCGACGGCTGGCCGAGGAGACCGGTGGCCGCGCCTTCTTCCCCTCGAAGGTCCTCGATCTGGAGCGCAACTTCTCCGACATCAGCGCCGAGCTGCGCAGCCAGTACTACCTCTTCTACGTCTCCAGCAATCAGAATCGCGACGGGCGGTTCCGCAAGATCGAAGTGCGCATCCTGAACCGCAAGGACCTGCGCGCGCGCACCAAGCGCGGGTATAAAGCACCTCAGGCTTCGTGAGTGAGATGCCACGCCTCCGTTTCGCCTGTCTGTTCGGAGCCAGACCTCGCGCGTCTGGCCGTTGGGCCTCGGGCCCGGGGATCGGATTGCTTCTGCTCGGCGTCGGACTGATGCTGGCTCATCCCCTGACGTTCGAGGAGAGGGCGAGCGGCTCTCGACCGGACGCGCGCGCGCTTCAGGAGCAGCGATCCAAGCCCGCGACGGCGGCGGAGCCGGACGAGCAGGTGCATCTGAGCGCTCGCCTGGTCAACGTCTTCTTCACCGCCACCGATCGGCGCCATGCGGTCATCACCGATCTCCGGCGCGAGGAGGTGCGCATCTTCGAGAATGGGCAGGAGCAGGAGATCTTCACCTTCGTGCGGCAGACGGACCTGCCGCTGACGATCGTCCTGCTCATGGACGTCAGCGCCAGTCAACAATACACCCTGTCGGAGCAGAAGGTGGCCGCCGCGCGGTTCCTTCGCTCTATCGTGCGTCCGGGCAAGGATATGGTCGCCTTGGTGACATTTCGCGATGAGGTGACCCTCATTCAGGATTTCACGTCAACGATCGCGCGCTTGGAGGCCGCCTTGAACCGCGTGCGCTATACGCCGCCGACGAGTCAGAATTCAGAGAGCCGATTCGGCGGCACGTCGCTCTATGATGCCGTCTTGCTCACCGCACGCGAGCTGCTGGCGCGACAGCCGGGACGCCGCACGATGCTCCTGCTCACGGATGGAGAAGATACGACGAGCCTCTCTCGACTGGAGGAGGCCATCACCGAGGCGCTGCGGGCGGAGGCGACCATCTACGCCATCGGCATCGGCGATCGGTATCGGTTCGGCATCAATGCGGGGGTCCTCCGGCGCCTCACCCAGGAGACGGGGGGGCGGGCGTATTTCCCGAAAAGTGCCGAAGACCTCGCGCGCGCCTTTCGAGAGATCGAGACCGAGCTGCGCAGCCAGTATCTGTTGGCCTACTACCCCTCCGATCCGAATCCCCAGGGCCGATTCCGTCGGATCGAGATTCGCGTCCCCACGCGCAAGGGGATTCGGATTCGCCATCGGCGGGGATACGTGCTCTAGCCGTTCACTCCTCCTCCAGACCTTGACCCGCGACGCGCAACCGCGTGAGCGCACGCTGCAGGCGCGCTTGTGCGCGCAAGAACTCGATCTCGCTCGTGCTCTGCCGCATCTCGCGCAGGGCGCGCTCGCGCGAGCGGCGCGCCCGTTCGATGTCAATCTCCTCCGGACGCTCGGCCGTATCGGCGAGGACCGTCACCTTATCGGGGAGCACCTCCACATACCCCCCGCGCACGGCCAGCACGTGTCGTTCATCCCCGATCCGATAGCTCAAAATACCCGTTTGCAACAGGCTCAACAAATAGGTGTGCTCGGGCAGGATCCCCAGCTCGCCACCGAGCCCGGGGACGGTCACCTCATCCACCCACGCCTCGAGCACCAACCGTTCGGGCGTCACGACCTCCAGTTTGATCTTGCCCTTCATCGCGCTCATCGTTCACCGCGAGCCTACGCCGCCGCTCGGCGAATCCGCTCCGCCTTCTCGATGGCCTCTTCAATGGTGCCCACCATGTAGAAGGCTTGCTCGGGGAGGTCATCGTGTTTTCCTTCGACGATCTCCTTGAAGCCGCGCACCGTGTCCTCGACCTTCACATATTTCCCCTTCAGGCCCGTGAACTGCTCGGCGACGAAGAACGGCTGGGAGAGGAACCGCTGAATCTTCCGCGCGCGGGCGACGATGAGCTTGTCCTCCTCCGACAGCTCATCAATGCCGAGGATGGCGATGATGTCCTGCAGCTCCTTGTACCGCTGCAGGATCGCCTTGACCTGTTGCGCCGTGCGATAATGCTCCTCGCCGACGACGCGCGGATCGAGGATGCGCGAGGTTGACGCCAGCGGATCCACGGCCGGGTAGATGCCCAGCTCGAAGATCTGACGCGAGAGCACGGTCGCGGCATCCAGATGCGCGAAGGTCGTGGCCGGCGCCGGATCGGTGATGTCATCAGCCGGGACGTAGATGGCCTGCACCGAGGTGATCGAACCCTTCTTGGTGGAGGTGATGCGCTCTTGCAACTCGCCGAGCTCCGTCGCCAGATTCGGTTGGTACCCCACGGCCGACGGCATGCGCCCCAGAAGCGCCGAGACCTCCGATCCCGCTTGCGTGAAGCGGAAGATGTTGTCAATGAACAGAAGTAGGTCTTGCCCCTCTTCGTCCCGGAAATATTCGGCGACCGAGAGCGCCGAGAGCGCAACGCGCAAGCGCGCGCCCGGTGGTTCGGTCATCTGCCCGTAGACGAGCACCGCCTTGCTGAGCACGCCCGATTCCTTCATCTCCAGCCAGAGATCGTTCCCCTCGCGCGTGCGCTCACCGGCGCCGCAGAAGACCGAGACGCCGCCATGATGCATGGCCACGTTGTGGATCAGTTCCATGATGAGGACGGTCTTGCCGACGCCCGCGCCGCCGAAGAATCCGATCTTCCCCCCGCGCAAGAAGGGCTGAATGAGATCAATGACCTTGATGCCCGTCTCGAACATCTGCAGCTCCGTGGATTGTTCCTCGAAGCTCGGCGCCGGACGATGAATGGGGTAATACTTGTCCGTGACGATAGGACCGAGCTTGTCCACAGGCTCCCCCACGACGTTGAGGACGCGACCGAGCGTGGCCGGCCCGACGGGCATCATGATCGGCTTGCCCGTATCATACGCCTTCATCCCGCGCACGAGCCCTTCGGTCGGCTTCATCGAGACGCAGCGCACGCGCCCTTCGCCCAGGTGTTGCTCGACCTCGACGATGATGTCAATGGGCTCGGGCACGTCAAAGCCCTCGCTCGTGATCCGAAGGGCGTTGTAGATCGGGGGGAGATGATCCTCAAATTGCACGTCCACGACCGTGCCGATGACTTGAACGACGCGGCCGACCTTCATCTCGTTTGTCTCTTGGCCCATCATCCCCAGCCACCTCCTTCAAAAGGGAAGGGAGTATAGCACAAAGCCCACAGGGGATCAAAAATCCTCCCCCGAGCACGGGGCTCAACGGGTCACAGCACATGCGGCCATTGATCTCTTCCGCAATACGGCTTGCGTGCGCAGACCCTCAGACTTCCGTCCACCGCATGGTCGCCCTCGTGCCGACGCCTCTCGTCGTTCTGCTCACCCCCGGCTCGTCCCGACCGCCCGGTTCGCCGACTCAGATGGGGGAAATCGAATCGGCTTGACCCTCTTGTCGTGAGTCTCCTATCCTCTCCGATATGATGCGTCAGCGGGTCATCGCCGTGATCCCCGCGCGATATGCCTCGCATCGGTTCCCGGGGAAGCCTCTGGCGGAGATCGGCGGACGCCCCATGATCCTGCACGTGTATGAACGCGCTCGCCGTGTCTCGCAGATCGAACGCGTCTTGGTCGCTACGGATGATCCGCGTATCGCCGACGTCGTGCACCGGGCCGGCGGCGAGGCCGTCCTGACTTCCCCCCATCATCGCAGTGGGACCGAGCGCGTGGCCGAAGTCGCCGCTTCTTTGAAGGCCGAGATCGTCGTGAACGTCCAAGGGGACGAACCGCTCATCGAGCCGACGGTGATCGCCGCGGCTCTTGAGCCGCTGCTCGCCGATTCACGCCTTCAGATGGCGACGACGAGCGAGCCCATCGAGAGCGTCGAGGAAGTCCTCGATCCGAATGTCGTGAAGGTCGTCACCGATCGGGAGGGATTCGCGCTCTATTTCTCGCGACAACCTGTTCCCTGGCTGCGCGAGGCCGCTCGCGCCGCGGGATCGCTGGAGGCGGCGCTGCGCGCCGACCGATCGCTCCTTGCGCGCTATCGTCGGCACACGGGCCTGTACGTGTATCGGAACGAGCTGTTGCAACGCTTAGCCGCATGGCCCCCGACGCCTTTGGAAGAGGCCGAGCAGCTCGAACAATTGCGCGCTCTGGAGCATGGGGTTCGGATCAAAGTCGTGCCCGTTCTCACGCGCTCCATCGGTGTGGACACGCCGGAGGATTTGGAGCGCGTGCGCGCGCTGATGATGAGGCCATAGCCTTTACTCGCCCGCGCGGTCGCGCACGGTGTTCTGCCGCATCAAGCCCGCGGAGCGGGCGTGCGAGTATAGCCCGGGGCGAGCCGCAGGCAATGAGGTGACACCTTCCGCATAAAGCCCGCGGAGCGGGCGTCCGAGTATAGCCTAGGGCGAGCCGCAGGCGAGCCCTAGGACAACGGCAGCGCCATCATCCCCAAGCCCCCGAAGGGGGCGGCCCATTCGTGTGGTCGCACGCGGCGTTCGGGTGGACGACGTCACGTTCTGCCTCCACATGGGCCGCCCGCGTGCGCGGGCTTGGACATTGGTTGGGGCCTCTCCTTCCTAGGGTTCGCTTCGCTCACCCTAGGCTAAATTCGAACGCCCCCTTCGGGGGCTCGCATGCGGAAGGAGGTTGATCTCATGATGTTCGCTTCGCTCGCCCCGGGCCGAATTCGACCGCCTCCTTCGGGGGCTCGCATGCGGAATGTAGGTCGGTCTCACAGCGTGGGCTCGCTCGCCCAAGGCTTCTCTCGATCGCTCACTTCATGGACTCACGGGCGTCCGTGTCGAGCTCCGCCTTGTGAGTTCGGGAGGGGGACTGCTGGACAGAACGGCGAAAGCATGCTATCCTTGCGCACGGGTGCTTGGGGTGCACCCGTAGCTCAGTTGGATAGAGCGTCGGACTACGAATCCGAAGGTCGCAGGTTCAAGTCCTGCCGGGTGCACCACGATTCATCCTCCTCTTGTAAAGCCTGCGAAGCAGGCGTCCAAATCTAGCCCGGGGCGAGCCGAAGGCGAGCCTGTTCGAGAGGCCGCCATCCCTCATCAAGCCCGCGTGAGCGGGCGTGCGAGTATAGCCCGGGGCGAGCCGCAGGCAATGAGGTGACACCTTCCGCATTAAGCCCGCGAAGCGGGCGTCCGAACGTAGCCTAGGGCGAGCCGAAGGCGAGCCCTAGGACAACGGCAGCGCCATCATCCCCAAGCCCCCGAAGGGGGCGGCCCATTCGTGTGGTCGCACGCGGCGTTCGGGTGGACGACGTCACGTTCTGCCTCCACATGGGCCGCCCGCTCACGCGGGCTTGGACATTGGTTGGGGCCTCTCGTTCCTAGGGCTCGCTTCGCTCGCCCTAGGCTAAACTCGAACGCCCGCTTCGCGGGCTCGCATGCGGAATGGGGGTGGGTTCGTGATGGTCGCTGCTTCGCTCACCCTAGGCCGAATTCGAACGCCCGCTTCGCGGGCTCGCATGCGGAATGGGGGTGGGTTCGTGATGGTCGCTGCTTCGCTCACCCTAGGCCGAATTCGAACGCCCGCTTCGCGGGCTCGCATGCGGAAGGAGGTTGATCTCATGATGTTCGCTGCGCTCACCCTGGGCTACATTCGGTCGCCCGCGCGCGGGCTCGCGTGTGGAACGGATTTGGGCTCACAACGTGGGTTCGCTGCGCTCGCCCCGGGCCGAATTCGGTCGTCCGCTTCGAGGGCTCACCATGTGGGGTCGCCGACTCGCGCGGGCCCGGGAGGTGACGTCCTGCGTCTGTCGGCCCTTACGAGATCGCGGGGAATGTGCTACGCTTTCGCCGTGGTGCGAGAATTCGCCAAGGGAGAACGCACGGTGAGACGAACGATCGGCCTCGTCCTTGTCCTTCTTCTGCCGCTTGCGCCGATTCGGCGGGCGGAGCGCTCGCCGGATGAGCAAACGATCCTGGCCGACTTCGCCGAAGCCCTCACGATCATTGACGAGAACTACGTCGAGAAGCTCGACTATGAGAGCGTGGTGAAGGCGGCGATCCTCGGGATGCTGCACACCCTTGATCCGCATTCGAACTTCTACGACAAGCGGGAATTCGCCCGATTTCGCATTGAGCAGACGAGCCAATACTACGGCATCGGGGCGACCATCGGCGCGCGTAACGGCAAGGTCTATATCCTGGCGCCGTTCGAGAACACGCCGGCGCATCGCGCCGGATTGCGCTATGGAGATCAGATCGTGGCCATCAATGGAGAGTCCACCGAGGGCTGGCCTTCGGCTCAAGTCTCCGAGCGCTTGCGCGGACCGCGCGGCACGACCGTCGAGGTGCAAATCCTGCGTGCCGGGGAGAAAGAGCCGCGCACGGTGCGCATCGTGCGGGATGCCATTCCGCTGCCGAGCATCGTCAACGGCTACCTGATCCGCCCGGGCATCGGATACATCGCCCTCTCGCGCGGATTCAATACGACGACCGATGAGGAGCTGCAGAACGTGCTGGCCGAGCTGCAGGCGCAGGGGGCGACCCGATTGATCCTCGACCTGCGCAACAATCCCGGAGGCTTCCTCGAACAAGCCGTGCGCGTGGCCGATCGGTTCCTGGCCGCCGGCCAGTTGATCCTCACGCAGAAGAGTCGGGCAGGACGTCGTCACGCTGAACGCCAGTACTACGCGCAGAACGGTACGCCGAACCTCATGCCACTGGTGATCCTGGTGAATCGGGCGACCGCCTCGGCCTCGGAGATCGTCGCCGGCGCGATCCAGGAGCATGATCGGGGGCTGATCGTGGGCGAACCGACGTTCGGGAAGGCTCTGGTGCAGACGATCATCCCCTTGCCCTTCGGGACGGGACTGACGCTCAGCACGGCCAAATACCTGCTGCCGAGCGGACGGTTCATTCAGCGCCGCTACATGGGCTTGTCGCCGTACAGTTACTACGCGCAACGTCGAGAGGCCGAGACTCCGGCTCAGCCGCAGGGACCGGGCTTTCGTACCGATATGGGACGCGAGGTCTACGGCGGCGGTGGGATCACCCCCGACGTCGTCGTCCCCGCCACCCAATTGACGCGCGAACAATCCGCCCTCCTTGGACCCATCTTCGCCTTCGCGCGCGAGCTGGTCGCCGGGCTCATCCCGGGATTGGAACGGTATCGCGTGCCCGGCATCACGTTCCGCCACGTCTTGAAGCCCGACGAATACCGGATCACCGACGATGTCCTGGACGCCTTCAAACGATACCTGCAGGAGCATAAGAGCGAGTTCCGCATGAGCACGAAGCTGGTGGACGAGAACCGCGAATTCGTGCGGCAGTATATCCGCTACGAGGTCGTCACGGCAGCCTACGGGATCGAAACCGCGGCTCAGGTCCTCAATGATATGGACGTCCAATTGCTCAAGGCTATTGAGGCGATGCCCAAGGCTGTGGAATTGGCCGAGAGTTACCGGCAGCGGATGGCGAAGAAGTGATCCCCACGCAGGCAGTCTGCGCGAGCCGGTGCCCGAACCCTCACCCGAGGCGAGCCGCCATGACATCCCCCCTTTGCATGAAGCCCGCGCGCGCGGGCGTGCGAACGTAGCCCGGGGCGAGCCGCAGGCGATGAGGTGACACCTTCCGCATCAAGCCCGCGAAGCGGGCGTCCGAACGTAGCCTAGGGCGAGCCGAAGGCGAGCCCTAGGACAACGGCGGCGCCATCATTCCCAAGCCCCCGAAGGGGGCGGCCCATCCGCACGGTCACACACCGCGTTCGTGGGGACGACGTCACGTTCTGCCTCCATATGGGCCGCCCGCGTGCGCGGGCTTGGAAATTTGGTTGGGGCCTCTCGTTCCTAGGGCTCGCTTCGCTCGCCCTAGGCTAAACTCGAACGCCCCCTTCGGGGGCTCGTGCGCGGAATGGGGTTGGGCTCACAATGTGGGTTCGCTTCGCTCACCCTAGGCCGAATTCGAACGCCCGCTTCGCGGGCTCGCATGCGGAATGGGGTTGGCCTCACAACGTGGGTTCGCTTCGCTCACCCTAGGCCGAATTCGAACGCCCGCTTCGCGGGCTTGCATACGGAAGGAGGTTGATCTCATGATGTTCGCTCCGCTCACCTCGGGCCGAACTCGATCTCCCGCGCGCGCGGGCTCGCGTGTGGAACGGGGCTGGGTTCGTGATGGTCGCTCCGCTCGCCCCGGGCCGAATTCGAACGCCCCCTTCGGGGGCTCACGAACGGGGTTGGGCTCAATCCGCACCGCTCAGAAACTCACGCGAAGGGCGAACTGAATGACGCGCGGCGAATTCACTTGCTCGCTGATGCGCCCGAAGCTCGGCGATTGGATATTGAGATTTGGCCCACCGAAGTTCACGTTGTTGAAGAGGTTGAAGAACTCGGCCCGGAATTCGACGATCCAGCGTTCGCTCACGCGCGTGCGTTTGAGGAGGCTGCCGTCGAAATACACCTGGCCGGGATCGGTGAACGTCCCGGCGCCGAGCGTGCCCGCCGTTCCCGGCTCAGGCGTCAGCAGGATGGGCCGACCGTCCCGATCCACCACCATGCGGTTGAACCCGAAGGGATCCTGGAAGGGATTGGTCACTCCGGGCAGGAACGTGACGCCGTCGGGCAAGCGCGTGACCGTGCCGGAGAAGGTTCGGATATGGAATCCGGGAGCGGGATTGGGAGGCACGACGTTGAGCCCACCGGCGCCAAAGAGCGTGAACCGCCCGGCGCTGAACGTGCGCGGCGCTCCCGAATAGACGAGGAAGATGCCGGCCACCTGCCATCCTTCGAGCACGCGACCCATCCATCCCCGCGACCGGCTCAGGAACCGTCGTCCCGGACCCATCGGCAGCTCGTAAATGGCATTCACTTTGAGCACGTGCTCGCGATCGAAGACCAAGCGCCGCTTCTCGATCCGCCGATTCCGATTCGTGCGGAAGTTCGAGGAGAAGGCGAATTGATCCATGCCGTCATCGGTGCCATCGCCGAGGGCGCGACTGAAAGTGTAGTTCGCCTGAAACTGCAAGCCGCGCGCGAAGCGGCGCCGCACTTCGATCTGTGCGGCGTGATACGTCGAGTTGGAGAAGTTCGACATGTAAAGGACGCTGGCGAATTGTGGATTAGCGCTGATGAAGTTCACGGGCAGACCGGCCAGGGCCAACCATCCGCCTTGCGCGCCCTGGAAGACCTGGCGGTCTATGTTGAAGGCGATGAGGACGTAGTTCCCCAGCAACAAATCGGTTCGCGCGCCGAAGATATTGAGGAATCGGCCCGGGGTGCGGAAGATGCGCGCCAGCGGGCCATTGGGATTGGGGAAGCGCGTGGGAGTGAAGCCCAGGGGGTCACCGCTGCGCAGCAACTCCTGGCGCAAGAGCGTGAAATCGTCGCGCAGCCCGTTCTCGATGATGTTGATCTCGTTGAGATTGGCCGTGCGCACGAGCTTGGTCCCTTTGGTGCCGACATAGCGAAGCTCCAGGACCGTGTCGCGATCCAATTCGCGCTGCCAGGAGAGGTTCCATGTCTGCACATAGGGCGAGCGCAAGTGTTCATCAATGAAGAAGCCGCTGTCGCGCCGCTGGAAATCCGGCGGCTGCAGCGCGCGGGTATCGGTCAGAGGAATGGGCAAGGTGATCCCCATCGGGTTATCCAATCGGCTGACGGCCGTGGCCGTCGCCGCGGGCGCGAGAAACGCCGAGGTCGAGAGGCCGGGATTGAACCGACTGAACTGGGCGAAGGGCACCAGAGGGAAGGCCTCGTACCCGATGTAATAGCCCCCGCGCAGCACGCTCTGGTCTTCGCGCCCCAGCAGATGGCGCAATCCCCACAGCCGCGTGCGCGGACTCCAGGCCAACCCCACGGCGGGCGCGACATTGTTGCGATCGTCGCGAAAGAGCGGATTCGGACGTCCCGGTCCTACCAGCTCGAACCCGACCGGGCCGATCGCCCGCGGATCGGTCACCGGCGCCGACGGCTGAAAGAGATCGGCCCACGTGCCCGTGCGACGGGAGATGCCGAGCGCGGCCTCAAAGCGCGTGCGTCCGGGCCCCAGCGTCGGCTGCACGAGCAGTCCGTTCACTTCGAACGGAACGGTGTTGTATTCGTAACGCACCCCGGAGATGAGCGTCAGCGTGCGCCGCAGCCGCCAGGAATCGCCGAAGAAGAGATTCACCTGCCGATGACGGAATCCGAAGTTCTCCGATTGAAAGGGGATGAGCACGCGCCCATCGGGCGTGCGATACGTCTGCTCCAGACGCGCGATCGAACCCGTGAGGTCGTAGAGGATGGCGCGCGCCAGCGCCGCGTTGTTCGGATTCACCTCGCGCGGCAGAGGGACCTGACTGGCCGGAGCTTCCCCCAGGCTCACGACCGGGCGCACCCCCGCCGTATCGAGCGAATTGGCCTGAATGAAGCGCACTTCGACACCGCCGCGAAATTCGTGCCGGCCGCGAATCCACGTCACGGTGTCCCCGTATTGGTAGACCGGTGTGACGCGCCGCTGCAGTTCGAAGGTCTCTATCGGATTGCTGAAGGATCCGAAGGCGAGGAAGACGGGAACGCCCTGCAGCGTCGGCAGGCGCGCGCCCACGGCCGCCAATCCCCCCTCTTCCGGCGGCACGAAGCGCACGGGCGTGCGTTGAAAGCCCGCGCGGAATTCGTTGGTGAGCGTCGGCGTGAAGGTCGAGACCAACGTGCCCGAGAAACTCTGCGCGCGGAACAGCTGTCCCCCCACGCCGAATCCGGGGAAGGTTTGCAGCCCTTCGCCCGGTGCGATCACGCCCCGAGTGGCGAAGTCCTGGAAGCGATAGACGCCGTAGAGCCGATGCCGATCCGTGAACGCATGGTCCAGGCGCAGGGTGAATTGATCGGAGACGGTGCGAATCGGCGCGAAGAAGGTGTAGCCGGCCGTGTTCAATCCATCCCCGACGGTGAAATCGTTGGGCAAGGGGATCGCGTCGAGCAATCGGCGGATCACGCCCGTCTGATCCGGCTGCGCGCGCCGCGCATCCAGGGTGAAGAGATCGAGCACGCGCAGATCGGCGAGCGTCAGACCGGCCGGCGGCCGCGGATTCCCCTGAAAGTCCACGGTGGGATTGGCGCTGGCCGCATTCCCATTGGGGACGTTCGGGAAATAGCGGAAGAGTCCGCGCCGCGCCGGTTCGGTCAACACCACGCGCGTCACCGTCTGCCCGGTGCTCTCCCGCAGCCCCTCATACGCGCCGAAGAAGAAGGTGCGATGGCGGCGAAGGGGGCCGCTCACGCGAAAGCCAAACTGATGACGCAACAGGACATCGCGCGGCGCCACCTCCGTCCCATCGGCGCGTCGCGGAATGGCGTTGTTGAAGAAGCTGTTGGCGTTCAGCACCGTGTTGCGATGGAATTCGAAGAGGCTGCCGTGCAGCTCGTTCGTCCCCGAAGGGGTGACCACATCCACCTGAGCGCCCGCCCCACGCCCATATTCGACGTCCACCGGCGAGGTCGTCACGCGAAATTCGGCGACATCATCCACCGAGAGGGGGATCATGGCCACGTTGATCGGCTCCTGGATGAAATTGTCCTGCGCCTGAATCCCATCCACACGAATGTTGTTCGAGGTCGTGCGCGTCCCGGAGACGTTGCTGCCCACCACGCCCGCCTGAAGTTGAATGAGATCGAGCGGATTCCGCCCGTTCAAGGGGAGATCCAGAATCCGACGCGCGTCCACCACATCGCCCAGCGACGGGCCTTTCCCGATCTCCACCACGGGTTGACCGGCCGCAGTGACCGTGACCTCTTCGGTGATCGCCCCGGGCTCCAGCACGACGTCCCGCGTGACCATGCTGCCGACCTCAATGAGCACGTCGCTCAGACTCACCCGCTTGAAGCCCGGCGCTTCGACCGTGAGCGTGTAGCGGCCGGGGATCAGGCTGGGAAACGTGTAGCGCCCGGCCTCGTTGGTCTCTGTCACGATCGGCTCGGCATGAGCGCGCGTGGCCGTGACCGTCGCGCCCACAATGGCGCTCCCTTGCGTGTCCGTGACCAGCCCCGACAGCCGCCCCACATTCACCTGCGTGGCCCAAAGGGTTGAGAGGGTCACAAGCCACAGCGGTCCGACAAGGAGTCTCCTCATCGCCGTCCTCCGAATCCGATTTGCTCGATGTTCGAGCTAAGTGTAGACATGCTTCCCTGCAGGAGCAAGCCCCTGTTCGCGACGCGCCCGCAGCCCGACGCGAGGTCCGCGCGCGAGCCCGCGCGCGCGGACGACCGAATTCGGCCCGGGGTGAGCACGAGCGAGCCCACGTTGTGAGCCCAACCCCGTTCCGCATGCGAGCCCGCGAAGCGGGCGTTCGAGTTCGGCCCGAGGTGAGCGGAGCGAACATCATGAGATCAACCTCCTCCGCATGCAAGCCCGCGAAGCGGGCGTTCGAATTCGGCCTAGGGCGAGCGAAGCGAACATCATGAGATCAGCCTCCTTCCGCATGCGAGCCCGCGAAGCGGGCGTTCGAATTCGGCCTAGGGTGAGCGAAGCGAGCCCACGTTGTGAGGCCAACCCCATTCCGCGCACGAGCCCCCGAAGGGGGCGTTCGAATTTAGCCTAGGGCGAGCGGAGCGAGCCCACAATGTGAACCCACCCCCATTCCGCATGCGAGCCCGCGAAGCGGGCGACCGAGTTTAGCCTAGGGTGAGCGAAGCGAACCCTAGGAACGAGAGGCCCCAACCAAATTTCCAAGCCCGCGCACGCGGGCGGCCCATATGGAGGCAGAACGTGACGTCGTCCGCACGAACGCGGTGTGTGACCGTGCCGATGGGCCGCCCCCTTCGGGGGCTTGGGGATGATGGCGCTGCCGCTGTCCTAGGGCTCGCCTTCGGCTCGCCCTAGGCTACGTTCGGACGCCCGCTTCGCGGGCTTTATGCGGAAGGTGTCACCTCATTGCCTGCGGCTCGCCCCGGGCTACGTTCGCACGCCCGCGCGCGGGCTTAATGCGGAAGGTGTCACCTCATCGCCTGCGGCTCGCCCCGGGCTATACTCGCACGCCCGCTCCGCGGGCTTCGTGTGGGTGCGACCCAACCCTCGTTGTGAGATCAATTCCATGAGCCCAATTTCAGGGTGAGCGAAGCGACTATCACGAGCCCAACCCCATTCCGCGCACGAGCCCCCGAAGGGGGCGTTCGAGTTCGGCCTAGGGCGAGCGAAGCGAACATCATGAGATCAACCTCCTTCCGCATGCGAGCCCGCGAAGCGGGCGTTCGAATTTAGCCTAGGGTGAGCGAAGCGAACCCTAGGAACGAGGGTCCCCAACCAATGTCCAAGCCCGCGCACGCGGGCGGCCCATATGGAGGCAGAACGTGACGTCGTCCGCACGAACGCGGTGTGTGACCGTGCCGATGGGCCGCCCCCTTCGGGGGCTTGGGGATGATGGTGCTGCCGCTGTCCTAGGGCTCGCCTTCGGCTCGCCCTAGGCTACGTTCGGACGCCCGCTCCGCGGGCTTAATGCGGAAGGTGTCACCTCATTGCCTTCGGCTCGCCCCGGGCTACGTTCGCACGCCCGCGCGCGCGGGCTTGATGCGGAAGGGGGGTCGCTCGAATGGGCGGCTCGCCCGGGGCTACGTTGCGGATGGGCCGGGCGGATTCGCCCGCTTGCCCATGTCGGTGACATGGGGGAATCACGTGCAGGGAATTTTTTCTTGACATCGCCGCAGGTTTTTGTTATTCTAGGCGCCGATCGCGGCGTCGGGTGGACGAACGATGGAGGAAGAGGCGAGGCTCGCCCTCTCGACGTCGTGAAGGGGGTGAGCGATCCTCATCCCAGGTCGGGTGAGGGAGTATGAATTTATCCTGGCAGGAAAGGAGGGCGTGATGATGACCAAGCGACGAGTCGCGAGAATGATGCTGGCGGCGGGCACGGTCGGGCTTCTGATCTTGCCCGCCCTGGTCTATACGCAAGTCACCGGACGCGTGCTCAATCCGAGGTTGCGGGTAACCTATCCAGACTTACAAACGGCTGTTAACAACGCGGGTCCTGGCGATACGCTCCTTGTGAGCGGGACGCTCAGTGGGGCGAATGCAGTAGCCGACCTTACGGGCTTCACAGGTCGGATCGTTGCCGGACGGGGACTGCGAGGAACATTGGATCCTGGAACGACATGCCCTGCTAGTGGGGCTGTCATTGATGCGAGCAGCCGAGCAGGAGCAGTGGTCATTTCGGGATTGAAAATCCTCGTGCCGAACGGTTGTGTCGGAGTCCTTGCGGATGCCGACACGGGGACTGGTGATGGGAATCCCCTTACAGTGCAAGGCGTGCTCTTTGTCGGGAAAACAGCAACGTCTGTCTTCACGGCGATTGAGACTGTTGACGAGTTCGGTGGTCCATTTCAGTTCTTGCAAAATACGATCACCGGGCAGCTTGATCCGGGTATTGATCTAGATGGTGATGGGGCTAATGCGATTGAGGCCTCTCTCTTCAGGAATAGGATCACGAACACTGGCACAGGCGGAAGTGGGAACGGTATTAATATTGCCGACATTCCGATGGGAAGTACTGTCACTGTACAGCGGAATCTGATAGATGGAGGTGGGACGACAAATGGAATTGGAACCGGAGTTGACCTTACGGGAGGATCTACTGAGGGTGTCCTGATCGAGCGCAATACGATCCGGAACTTCGCTGCAGGTACAGGTGTTGGATTTGCGATGGACGATGATGATGAAGGTGTTGTGTTCCGAAGGAATGTGGTTAACAACAACGAGATTGGGATTCAGGTGGATTTCTCGAATGCCAACCCGACGACCTTTCCTACGATCACATTGAATAACATCACCGGGAGTCCGACGACTCAAGTGGGGTTGGAGTATACGCCTAATGGATTGACTCCAACGAACTTAGATGCGACGAATAACTTCTGGGGGGCGTCCAGTGGGCCGCAGGCTGCTGACACAGGCTTTTGCCCAGAGTTCACTAATCCACCAACGTGTACTACTGCGGCAACAGCAAATGGCAGTGGGATGCCCGTTAATAGAAATGCAGGGGGTGATGATTGCGATGGAGCTGCTGGAGGAGTGATAACTTGCCCCTTCCGGACATCGCCGGTGTTTCCGGCGGGGGCGTGAGGTCGGTGAGGGATTTTTTCTCCCCTCCTGGAGGGGGGAGCGGACCGAAGGGGGTGTTCCCCTTCGGATGAACTCCATCAGGCAAGGAGGAGGGACGATGAAGAAGCTCATGTTGCTGGTCGGTCTCAGTATTCCGATGGTGCTTGGGAATCTGGCCGTTGTGGTGCCGGGCATCATCTTTTTGCTGGCGGGGTTTTTCCTGACGTTCGTAGGGCCGTTTCTGCTGATTGATGCCATCTTGGGGTTTGCGGCGATGATGTCGGTGGTGCTCTTTGGGGTTGCGCTGGGGCACAGTCCGACGACGAGCCTGTTGCAGGGGTTGTTCGTGGGACTGTGATCGAGCGAGAGAGCGTGCCATGCCGGGCATGGTGTGTGGGGCCGGCCGCCTCCTCCGGTTGAGGGGGGAGGTGGAGGCGGCCGGCTCCGGGTTTTGTTTGTGCCTGTGCCTGCCCCGGATTCGTCCAGGCGCCGTGAGCGTGAACGGCGTTGGTTTATCCTTCCGCACGCGCGCCCGCGCACGCGGGCGACCGAATTCGGCCCGGAGCAAGCCCACGTGGTGAGCCCAACCCCGTCCCGCATGCGAGCCCGCGAAGCGGGCGACCGAGTTTAGCCTAGGGTGAGCGAAGCGAGCCCACGTTGTGAACCCAACCCCGTTCCACATGCGAGCCCGCGAAGCGGGCGCTCGAATTCGGCCCGGGGTGAGCGAAGCGACCATCATGAGATCAACCTCCTTCCGTATGCGAGCCCCCGAAGGGGGCGTTCGAGTTTAGCCTAGGGCGAGCGAAGCGAGCCCTAGGAACGAGAGGCCCCAACCAAATTTCCAAGCCCGCGCACGCGGGCGGCCCATGTGGAGGCAGAACGTGACGTCGTCCGCACGAACGCGGTGTGTGACCGTGCGGATGGGCCGCCCCCTTCGGGGGCTTGGGGATGATGGCGCTGCCGTTGTCCTAGGGCTCGCCTGCGGCTCGCCCTAGGCTATACTCGCACGCCCGCTCCGCGGGCTTTATGCGGAAGGTGTCACCCCATCGCCTCCGGCTCGCCTCGGGCTACGTTCGCACGCCCGCTTCGCGGGCTTGATGCGGGATGGCGATCTCTCGAATAGGCTCGCCTGTGGCTCGCCTCGGGCTATACTCGCACGCCCGCGCACGCGGGCTTCGTGTGGGTGCGACCCAACCCTCGTTGTGAGATCAATTCCATGAGCCCAATTTCAGGGTGAGCGAAGCGACCATCACGAGCCCAACCCCATTCTGCGCACGAGCCCCCGAAGGGGGCGTTCGAGTTCGGCCTAGGGTGAGCGAAGCGAGCCCACGTTGTGAACCCAACCCCGTTCCACATGCGAGCCCGCGAAGCGGGCGTTCGAATTTAGCCTAGGGTGAGCGAAGCGAACCCTAGGAACGAGAGGCCCCAACCAAATTTCCAAGCCCGCGTGAGCGGGCGGCCCATGTGGAGGCAGAACGTGACGTCGTCCCCACGAACGCGGTGTGTGACCGTGCGGATGGGCCGCCCCCTTCGGGGGCTTGGGGATGATGGCGCTGCCGTTGTCCTAGGGCTCGCCTGCGGCTCGCCCTAGGCTATACTCGGACGCCCGCTTCGCGGGCTTTATGCGGAAGGTGTCAGCTCCCCGCCTCCGGCTCGCCTCGGGCTACGTTCGCACGCCCGCTCCGCGGGCTTGATGCGGGATGGCGATCTCTCGAATGGCCTCGCCTGCGGCTCGCCCTAGGCTACGTTCGGACGCCCGCTTCGCGGGCTTGATGCGGAAGGTGTCACCTCATCGCCTGCGGCTCGCCCCGGGCTATACGCGCATGCCCGCGCGCGCGGGCTTTGTGTGGTGGAGGTCGAATGGGCTCGTTCATGCTCGCCCGCGGGCCTTCTTGGGGTTGTCCTCGCTGTCGCGCCGTGGCGATGACCCGTTCTCGCGGGTTGCCGAATTCTGGAGAGTTCGGATAAAATCCCGCTTAATTTGTCGGGAGCGACGGGGCGGTTCATGATCCGCTCGATCGGGCATGGAAGGCGGTATCGTGTGAGGCGTTCTCCGGCCGATGGGTAAGGCATTCGTATGGCGCAGATCTTTCATCGCAGCACGAACGTCATTGCGAAGGTGAGCATTCTGGGAGCGGTCTTCATGATCGCGGCCGCGACGTGGGTCCTGGCCGCGCTCAATCGGTCCCCTTATGTGACGCAGGTGGGGGTGGCGCGCGAACAGCCGGTTCCCTTCAGCCACAAGCATCATGTGAAGCAGCTTGGGATTGACTGCCGGTATTGCCACACGTCGGTCGAGGAGGGTCGCTTCGCGGGCATTCCCCCGACGGAGACGTGCATGACCTGCCATTCGCAGATTCATGCGACGAGTCCGATGTTGGAACCGGTGCGTGAGAGCTGGCGCACGGATCGGCCGATCCCCTGGACGCGCGTCTATGATCTGCCGGACTTCGTCTACTTCGATCACTCGATTCACGTGCAGAAGGGCGTCGCGTGTGTGACCTGTCACGGGCCGGTGGAGGAGATGCCGCTGGTGTGGAAGGCGAGCACACTGCACATGGAGTGGTGCTTGTCGTGTCATCGGCAGCCGGAGCTGTACATTCGTCCGCGCCAGTACGTCTTCCGTGCGGATTGGCAGCCGAGCGAGGATCAGCGGGAATTGGGGCGACGGCTCGTCCGGGAATACAAGATTGATCGGCCGGAGAAGCTGACCGATTGCTCCGTGTGCCATCGGTGAGGAGGGAGGCGGTGACGGTGGAGCGAGGACCATCGTGGGACCTGGCGGCGCTGCGGGCGCGGTTGGCCGAGCGGCGGGGTCGGGTCTTTTGGCGGAGCTTGGAAGAGCTGGCCGAGGATCCGGCGTTCATGGCGTTTCTGAAGAGCGAATTCCCAACGCCGGCGCCCACGGCGGTGGATCGGCGCGCGTTCTTGAAGCTGATGGGGGCGTCGTTGGCGCTGGCCGGGCTCTCGTCGGCGTGCACGCGGCAGCCTCTGGAGCAAATCTTCCCCTACACGCGAGCGCCGGAGGAGATCGTTCCGGGGCAGCCGCTCTTTTATGCGACGGCGATGGTGCTGGGCGGATTCGCGCGCGGCATTCTGGTGGAGAGTCACATGGGGCGACCGACGAAGATCGAGGGGAATCCGCAGCATCCCTCGAGCGCGGGGGCGACGGATGTCTTCGCGCAGGCGGCGATTTTGACGCTCTATGATCCGGATCGGTCGCAGGTGGTTCTGCATCGCGGGGGGATCAGCACGTGGGCGGCCTTTTGGGGCGCGCTGGCGGTGGAGCGGGAGCGATGGGGGGCGACGCGAGGGGCCGGGCTGCGCGTTCTGACGGAGACGGTGACCTCGCCGACGCTCGCCGATCAGATGCGGCGACTGCTCGTGCTCTTTCCCGAGGCCCGGTGGCATCTGTACGAACCGATTGCGCGCGATCATCAGAAGGCGGGGGCGCGATTGGCCTTCGGGCGTTTGGTGGAGACGCAGTATCGGTTTCGGGATGCGCGCGTGGTGGTCTCGCTGGAGGCGGATTTTTTGGCCTCGGGGCCGGATCATCTCCGCTGGGCGCGCGAGTTCATCGCGCGGCGGCGGGCGGAGACGGATGTGGCCGAGTGGAATCGCCTCTATGTCTTCGAGAGCACGCCCTCGCTGACGGGGGCGATGGCCGATCATCGGTTCCCGGTGCGCGCGAGTCAGATTGAGCTTCTGGCGCGAGCGCTCGCGCGGCGATTGGGGCTGGAGGTGCCCGAGCCGGAGGCGACGGTGCTTGATCCGCGCCTTCTGGAAGCGGTGGCGCGCGATCTTCAGCGACATCGCGGGGAGAGCCTCATCGTCGTCGGGGAATCGCAGCCGCCGCTGGTGCATGCGCTCGCGCACGCGATGAACGAGGTGTTGGGCAACGTGGGGCGGACGGTCTTTTACACCGAGCCGGTGGAAGCTGAGCCTGTGGAGCAGATGGCGTCGTTGCGGGAATTGGCCGAGGACATGGAGGCCGGTCGCGTGGAGGCGCTCTTCATCCTCGGGGCGAATCCCGTCTACACGGCGCCGGCCGATCTGCAGTTCGCCGAGCGGATGGATCGCGTTCGCCTGCGCGTGCATCTGGGGCTGTATGCGGATGAGACGGCGCATCTGTGCCACTGGCATCTGCCGGAGAGCCATTTCCTGGAGGCCTGGAGCGATGGGCGCGCGCCGGATGGGACGGTCACGATCCTGCAGCCGCTGATTGCGCCCCTGTATGGGACCAGATCGGCGCATGAGGTTCTGGCGGCCTTGCTGGGCCAGGCGGAGCGGCCCGGCTATGAGATCGTGCGCGAGTATTGGAGGCGGCAGGTTGACGCGGGGCGGGTCGGCGGGGGCGCGGATTTTGAGACGTTCTGGAGAACGGTGGTGCATGATGGGGTGATCCCCGGCACGAGCCTGCCGCCCCTCTCGGTCTCGGTGCGATGGGAAGCGATCGCGGCCGAATTGGCGAAGCGACCGGCGCGCGCGTCCGAGGGGATGGAGATCGTCTTCCGTCCGGATCCGACCGTGTGGGATGGGCGGTTCGCGAATAATGGATGGTTGCAGGAGCTGCCGAAGCCGCTCACGAAGCTGACCTGGGACAATGCGGCGCTGGTGTCTCCGGCGACGGCGGAGCGGTTGGGGGTGAAGAATGGAGATGTCGTGGAGATCCGCTATCGGGATCGGCGTGTGCTCGCGCCGGTGTGGATTCTGCCGGGGCAAGCGCCGGAGACGGTGACCGTGCATCTGGGGTATGGGCGGTGGCGGGCCGGACGCGTGGGGTCGCACATCGGCTTCAATGCCTATCGCATGCGCACGTCGGAGGCGCCGTGGTTCGGCGTCGGTGTTGAGCTGCGGCGGACGGATCGCCGCTACACGCTCGTCAGCACGCAGGATCATCACAGCATGGAGGGGCGGCATCTGGTGCGGGTGGCCACGCTCGATGAGTATCGAGCGAATCCGAAATTCGCGCGCGAGCTAGGGGAGGATCCGCCGCCGGAGCTGACGCTGTATCCCGAGCATCGGTATGAGGGGTATTCGTGGGGCATGGTCATTGACCTGAACGCGTGCATCGGGTGCAACGCGTGCGTCGTCGCCTGTCAGGCGGAGAACAACATCCCCGTCGTCGGCAAGCGCGAGGTGAAGATCGGGCGGGAGATGCACTGGATTCGGATTGATCGGTATTTCGAGGGGCGCGACCTGGAGAATCCGGACATCTATCATCAGCCGGTCCTCTGCATGCATTGCGATCACGCGCCGTGCGAGGTCGTGTGTCCGACGGGGGCGACCGTGCACAGCCGCGAGGGGTTGAACCAGATGACCTACAATCGGTGCGTGGGCACGCGCTATTGCTCGAACAATTGTCCGTACAAGGTGCGGCGGTTCAATTTCCGGCTCTATGCGGATTGGGCGACCGAGACGCTGAAGATGCAGCGGAATCCGGATGTGACCGTGCGCAGTCGTGGCGTCATGGAGAAGTGCACCTACTGCGTGCAGCGGATCAATGCCGCGCGCATTCGGGCGAAGCGGGAGGATCGGGAGATTCGCGAGGGGGAGGTCGTGACGGCGTGTCAGCAGGCGTGTCCGACCGAGGCGATTGTCTTCGGGAACCTGAATGATCCCGGGAGTCGGGTCGCGCGCGGGAAGGCGCACGCGCTCAACTACGGGATCTTGACGGAGCTGAACACGCGGCCGCGCACGACGTATCTGGCGCGCCTGCGGAATCCGAATCCGGAGGTGGTGGCGCTTCTCGGGGAGGGACGGTCATGAGCGCGGAGCAGCGCCCGCCGGTGGAGATGGCGACGCCGTTTGATCCATCCGTGGCGATTCTGGCGCCGGGGCATACGTACGCTTCGATCACGGACAAGATCAGCGCCCTGGTGCTGACGCGGCGCACGCCGCGCGGATGGTTCCTGGGGTTCACGATCGCGTTCCTGCTGCTCATGCTGCTGCTGTTCACGGCGGCGTATCTGCTGGCGACGGGGGTCGGCATTTGGGGCGTCACGGTTCCCGTCGGCTGGGGCTTCGACATCATCAACTTCGTCTGGTGGATCGGGATCGGGCATGCGGGGACGTTGATCTCGGCGATTCTGCTGCTGTTGCGGCAGCGATGGCGGACTTCGATCAATCGCTTCGCGGAGGCGATGACGCTCTTCGCGGTCGCGTGCGCCGGGTTGTATCCGCTGCTGCACATGGGGCGGCCGTGGCTCTTCTACTGGCTCCTGCCCTATCCGAACACGATGGGGACGTGGCCGCAGCCGCGCAGTCCGCTGGTCTGGGATGTGTTCGCGATCACGACCTATGCCACGGTCTCGTTTCTGTTTTGGTTCATCGGCTTGATCCCCGATCTGGCGACGTTGCGGGATCGCGCGCGGCGGCGATTCTGGCGCATCCTCTACGGATTCCTGGCCATGGGGTGGCGCGGATCGGCGCGCCATTGGGCGCGGTACGAGATGGCCTATCTCTTGCTCGCGGGCTTGGCGACGCCGCTGGTCGTCTCCGTGCACACGGTCGTGAGCTTCGACTTCGCCGTCTCGATCATCCCGGGATGGCATGCGACGATCTTCCCGCCGTATTTCGTGGCCGGAGCGATCTATTCCGGTTTCGCGATGGTGATGACCCTGGCCATTCCGCTGCGGAAGTTCTACGAGCTGGAGGATTTCATCACCCTGAAGCATCTGGACAATATGGCCAAGGTCATGCTGGCGACGGGACTGATTGTCGGCTACGGCTACATGATGGAAGCTTTCATGGCCTGGTACAGCGGGAATCCGTATGAGCGGTACCTGTTGCTGAATCGGCTGCGCGGGCCGTATGCGCCCATCTACTGGGCGTTGCTCGTCTGCAATGTGGGGGTATTGCAGGCGCTCTGGTCGGCGCGCGTGCGGCGGAACGTGAAGGCGCTCTTTGCGATCGCGCTGGTGGTGAACGTGGGGATGTGGTTGGAGCGGTTCGTCATCGTCGTGACGAGCTTGCATCGGGATTTCCTCCCGTCGGCCTGGGGCATGTACACGCCCACGGTCTTCGATTGGACGATGTTTCTGGGCTCGATCGGACTCTTTCTGACGCTGATGTTCTTGTTCATCCGGTTGCTGCCGGTCATCTCGATCTTCGAGATGCGCGCGCTCTTGCCGGAGGTCGCCGAGGCGAAGCGGCCCGCCGATGCGCCCGCGTCGTCATGAGCGAGGGAGGGGGGAGATGGTCGAGCGGGGGGACATTTACGGATTGTTGGCCGAATTCGACGCGCCGGAGAAGGTTCTGGAGGCGGCGCGTCGCGCGTATGCCGAGGGGTATCGGCGCATGGATGCGTACACGCCGTTCCCCGTGGAGGGGTTGGCCGAAGCCCTGGGCTTTCAGCGCACGCGCTTGCCGATGCTCGTGCTGCTTGGCGGACTCTTCGGCGGCGCGCTCGGGTATGCGCTCCTCTATTATGCCGAGGTCATTGACTATCCCCTCATCGTCGGCGGGAAGCCGTTCCACAGTTGGCCGGCCTTCATCCCCATCGTCTTCGAGACGACGATCTTCTTCGCGGCGCTCTCGGCGGTGCTCGGCATGCTCGCCTTGAACGGGTTGCCGATGCCGTATCATCCCGTCTTCAACGTGCCGCGCTTCGCGCTGGCCAGCCGTGATCGGTTCTTCCTTCTGATCGAGGCGCGGGATCCGCACTTCGATCGGGAGGGGACGCGCCGGTTTCTGGAGGAGCTGGGCGCCGACGGCGTGTGGGAGGTCGAGCCATGAGAGGGGGGGCGTGGTCGAAGGTGCGGGAGCGCGCCGGCAGCGTGGTGCTGCTGCTCGGACTCGTGCTCGGCGCGGGCGCGTGTCGGCAGGACATGCACAATCAGCCGCGGTACAAACCGCTTGGGGGAAGCGCCTTCTTCGAGGATGGTCGCGCCTCGCGCCCGCCGGTCGAGGGGACGGTGCCGCGAGGATATGCGCGCACGGATGAGCATTTCTACACGGGGAAGGTGAACGGACGCCTTGTGGAGACGTTTCCGTTTCCCATCACGCGCCGGGTCCTGGAGCGGGGGCGCGAGCGCTATGACATCTTCTGCGCGCCGTGTCACGGGCGCGATGGCTATGGTGAGGGGATGATCGTGCAGCGGGGATTTCGACGGCCGCCGTCTTTTCATACGGATCGGTTGCGACGGGCGCCGGTCGGCCATTTCTTCGACGTCATCACCAACGGATTCGGGACGATGTACGGCTATGCCTCGCGCATTCCTCCGGAGGATCGGTGGGCGATCATCGCCTACATTCGCGCTTTGCAGCTCAGTCAGAACGCGACGCTGGAGGATGTGCCGCCGGCCGAACGCCGCCGCTTGATCGGTGGAGGGGAGTGAGCGCGATGTCGGGGATCGAAGGACTCTCGCGTCGGGCTGTGGGGATCGGCCTGGTGGGGATGCTCGCGACGGCCGTGAGTGCCGTGGTGGCGGCGGAGCACTTCTGGCCCTCCTACCTCTTCGCGTATCTCTTCTGGCTGGGACTCTCGATCGGCTCCGGCGGAGTGGTGATGTTGCACCATCTGACCGGTGGGCGGTGGGGGTTCGCCATCCGTCGCCTCTTGGAAGCGGGCGCGCGCACGACGCTGCTGATGGCCGTGCTCTTCATCCCCCTCTTCTTCGGGCTCTCGCACCTGTACGAATGGACGCATGCGGAGGTCGTCGCCGCCGACGAGGTGCTTCGGCAGAAGAGCCGCTACTTGAACGTCCCGTTCTTCTCGCTTCGAGCCGCGCTCTACTTCGCCGTGTGGATCGGACTGGCGTACGGGCTGACGCGCTGGTCTTACGAACAGGATCGCACGGCCGATCCGCGGCTGAGCGCTCGACTGCGCGCGCTGAGCGGGCCGGGACTCGTCCTCTATGGCGGGACGATCACGTTCGCTGCCGTGGATTGGGTCATGTCGCTGGAACCGCATTGGTATTCGACGATCTACGGGATCGCGTTCATCCTCGGGTACGCACTCACGGCCTTCACGGCGGCCATCCTCATCCTCGCGTGGCTCTCGCGCTCGGGGCCGCTCGCGGAGATCGCGACCCGCGAGACGTTTCACGATTTGGGGAATCTGCTGCTCGCCTTCGTGATGCTCTGGGCGTATGTGGCCTTCTCGCAATTTCTCATCATCTGGTCGGGGAACTTGCCGGAGGAGATCCCGTGGTATCTGCGGCGCACGCGCGGCGTGTGGGAGGCGGTGGCCGTGAGTTTGATCGTCTTTCACTTCGCGATCCCGTTTCTGTTGCTGCTCTCGCGCGCGGTGAAGCGAGATGTGCGAGCACTGGCGACCATCGCGGGCTTGATCCTGATCATGCGCGTGGTGGACCTGTATTGGACGGTCATGCCCGCCTTCGCGGAGCGGGGGATTGGCGTTCATTGGTCGAATGCGGCGGCGTTTCTGGGGATCGGCGGGCTGTGGGTCGCCGGCTGGGCGCGGGAGGTGAGGCGGCATGAGTTGGTCCCCGTTCGCGATCCGCGATGGATGGAGGTGAAGGCAGCGCATGGGTGAGGTGACCGAGCCGCGTTATGAGAAGCGAGATGTGCGTCCGCGAACGATCGCGGCGCTGGTCTTGGGATTGGCGGCGTTGACCGTCGGCGCCGCGCTCCTCATGTGGGGGAGCTTCGTCTTTTTCCAAAAGCGCGCGGAACGAGCGGCGGAACCCCCTTCCCCACTGCGCGAGGAGCAGGTGTTGCCTCCGCCGCCTCGGCTGCAGGTGGCTCCGGAAGTGGATCTGCAGGCGGTGCGGCGGAGGGAGGAGGAGCGATTGCAGAGCTACGGATGGATCAATCGGGAGGCGGGTGTGGTGCGCATCCCGATCGAACGCGCGATGGAACTGCTGGTGCAGCGTGGGGTCCCGGTGCGTCCTCAGGGGCCGACTGCTGAATCCACGGTCCCCTTCTCGAAGTGGGACATTGGGGGAGGGAAGGAAGCGGCGCCCGGAGCTCAGGAGAGAATGCCATGAGATTCTGGAGGAGGCGGCGGCGTTCATGGATGAGCCTCGGTCTGGTGATCATCGGCGGGCTGGGCGTGTGGTCTCCCGTCGCGCGGGAGGGATGGGCGCAGGGCGTGCCCTCGAGCCAGCCGGCGCCGATTCTGCAGCGGGTCGGCATTGATCAGAAGCTCAATGCCCAGGTTCCGCTCGATCTCGTCTTCCGCGATGAGAGCGGGCGGGCCGTCGCGCTGCGGGAATATTTCGGCGAGCGACCGGTCATCCTCTCGCTCGTCTACTATGAGTGTCCGATGCTCTGCACGCTCATCTTGAATGGACTGTTGCGGAGCCTGCGCGCGCTCTCGTTCACGGCGGGGAGGGAATTCATCGTCCTCACGGTGAGCTTCGATCCGCGCGAGGGGCCGGAGTTGGCGGCGGCCAAGAAGCGGGCGTATGTGCGGAGCTACGGGCGTTCGGAGGCCGAGCGCGGATGGCACTTCCTGACCGGGGAGGAGACGGCCATTCGGCGACTGACGGAGGCGGTGGGATTCCGCTACGCCTTCGATGCGGAGACCGGGCAGTTCGCCCATGCCAGCGGCATCATGGTGCTCACTCCGCAGGGGCGCGTGGCCCGATACTTCTACGGCATCGAGTATGCGCCGCGCGATCTGCGACTCGGTCTGGTCGAGGCCGCGCAAGGGAAGATCGGCTCGCCCGTGGATCAGTTGTTGCTCTACTGCTACCACTACGATCCGAAGACGGGCCGATACAGCATGCTCATCATGAATGTGCTGCGGCTGGCGGGTGCGGCGACCGTGCTCGCCTTGGGCGGCTTCATGCTCGCGATGTTCCGTCGGGAGCGGCGGAAGAAGCGGGCAGCGCACGAGTGAGGGAGAAGCCATGTGGAGGAATCTTCCGCTTCTGCCCGAGCGCGCATCCACGTTCGCGCCGGAGGTGGATGCGCTCTATGGATTCCTGGTCGGCATGAGCGTGTTCTTCATCGCCCTCATCTTCATCCTGATCACCGTCTTCGCGATCAAGTATCGGCGGCGTTCGGAGGGGGAAGTCCCGCGACCGGTCCGCGGTTCGCTGGCCCTGGAGCTCACGTGGATCGTGATCCCCTTGGGGCTTGTGCTCACCATCTTCGGGTGGGGCGCAGCGCTGTACTTCAAGATGTACGGGCGCGCGCCGGCGGACGCGCTGGAGCTCTACGTCGTGGGGAAGCAATGGATGTGGCACATTCAACATCCGACCGGACAGCGCGAGATCAACGAGCTGCACGTTCCGGCGGGGCGCCCGGTCAAGTTGACGATGGCGACCGAGGACGTGATCCACAGCTTCTACATCCCCGACTTTCGGGTGAAGAAGGACGTCGTGCCGGGCCGATACACGACGCTCTGGTTCGAAGCGACGCGGCCCGGGCGGTATCGTCTGTTCTGCGCGGAATATTGTGGCACGAAGCATTCGGAGATGACCGGGTGGGTCATCGTCATGGATCCGGTCGAGTATCAGAACTGGTTGAGCAGTGGGAGCGGTGTGCGGACGGAATCGCTCGCGCAAGCGGGCGAGCGCCTCTTCCAGCAGTTGGCCTGCCACACCTGCCATCGCGAGGACGGTCAGGGGCGCGGGCCGTCCCTGCGCGGGCTCTTCGGTCGTCCGGTTCAACTGGCCGATGGGCGGACGGTCGTGGCCGATGAGGCCTACCTGCGGGAATCCATCCTGCATCCGAATGCGAAGATCGTCGCCGGATTCCCGTCGCCCTCGGATATGCCGACCTATCAGGGGCAGATCACGGAAGAGCAGCTGCTGCAGCTGGTCGCCTATCTCAAATCGCTCGGAGCGGGAGGGGAGCAGCGATGAGTACACCTGCGATCGAATCGCCGCGCGTGAATTACCTGAACGTGAGCTATGGCGTGCGGTCGTGGCTGTTGACGACCGATCATAAACGGATCGCCTTGCTCTATCTGCTCTCGGTCACGCTCTTCTTCTTCCTCGGAGGCTTCTTCGCCGTCCTCATTCGCCTGGAGCTGATGACGCCGCCGGGCGATCTCGTGCAATCGGAGACGTACAATCGGCTCTTCACCATGCACGGCGTCATCATGATCTTCTTCTTCCTCATCCCGGCGATTCCGGCCGTGCTCGGGAATTTCCTGGTGCCGCTCATGATCGGCGCGCGAGATCTGGCCTTCCCGCGCCTGAACCTGTTGAGCTGGTACATCTACACGCTCGGCGGCTTGTTCACCTTGGCGGCGGCCATCCTCGGGGGCGTGGACACGGGCTGGACGTTCTACACGCCCTACAGCAGCACCTACTCGAACTCGAACGTCATGCTCACGGCCGTGGGGATCTTCATCACGGGATTCTCCTCGATCCTGACGGGGCTGAACTTCCTGGTGACCATTCACAAGATGCGCGCGCCGGGGATGACGTGGTTTCGGCTCCCGCTCTTCATTTGGGCGCACTATGCGACGAGCCTCATCATGATCTTGGGGACGCCGGTGGTCGCCATCGCCATCCTGCTCGTGGGCCTGGAGCGACTCTTTCACATTGGGATCTTCGATCCGAGGCTCGGCGGGGACCCGCTGCTCTTTCAACATCTGTTCTGGTTCTACTCGCATCCGGCCGTTTACATCATGATCCTGCCGGCTATGGGGGTCATCAATGAGTTGATCACCTGCTTCGCTCGCCGGCGCATCTTCGGCTATCACTTCATCGCGTTCTCCAGCATCGCTATTGCGACCTTGGGATTCCTCGTCTGGGGGCATCACATGTTCACGAGCGGGCAATCGGTGTATGCGGGCATGGTCTTCTCCGCGCTCACGATGCTGGTGGCGATCCCCTCGGCCGTGAAGGTGTTCAATTGGACGGCCACGCTGTATAAGGGCTCGGTCTCCTATCAGGCGCCGATGCTGTATGCGCTCGGCTTCATCGGCCTCTTCACCATCGGCGGACTGACGGGGATCTTCCTGGCGACGCTCGCCGTGGACGTGCACGTGCACGACACGTATTTCGTCGTCGCGCATTTCCACTACATCATGGTGGGCGGGACGATCATGGCCTATTTGGGAGGCCTGCATTACTGGTGGCCGAAGATGACGGGGAAGATCTATCCGGAGGGATGGGCGCGATTCGCCGCCTTGGTCATCTTCGTGGGGTTCAATCTGACGTTCTTCCCGCAGTTCGTCCTCGGGTATCTCGGCATGCCGCGTCGGTATCACGTCTATCCCGAGGAGTTTCAGGTGCTCAACGTCATGTCCTCGGCGGGCGCGTCGATTCTGGGGGTGGGGTATCTCATTCCGATGATCTACTTCATCTGGTCGCTGCGGTATGGACCGAGGGCGCCGGAGAATCCATGGGGGGCGAAAGGTCTGGAATGGCTGGTGCCGTCGCCGCCGCCGCCGCACAATTTCGATGTGACGCCGGTGGTCACGGGCGAGCCATACGAGTACACGCCGAGATCGGAGGAGGCGCATGTGGGCTGAGGTCTCATCGGCGTCGTCGGCGCGTTCGCCGCTGGCGCAGCATTTCGATGATCTGGAGCAACAGTTTGAGGCGTCCACGCTCGGCATGTGGGTGTTCCTCATCACGGAGGTCATGTTCTTCGGCGGGTTATTCGCCAGCTATGCCCTCTATCGGTCGCTCTATCCGGAAGGGTTCGCCGTGGCGAGCCGCCGCCTCGACTATCTGCTCGGGGCGTTCAACACGGCCGTGCTCATCTGCAGCAGTTTGACCATGGCGCTCGCCGTGCGCAGCGCGCAACTGGGGCAGGGTCGCGCGCTGCGGCTCTTTCTGGGACTGACGATGGCCTTAGGCTTGGTCTTCCTGGGAGTGAAGGTCGTCGAGTATTCGCATAAATTCCACGAGCACCTGGTGCCCGGGCCCTCATTTCGCTTCGAGGGGCCGGAGGCGCGCGCCGCTGAGCTCTTCTTCTCGTTCTACTTCGCGATGACGGGACTGCATGCGCTCCACATGGTGGTCGGCATCGGCGTGCTCGCCGTGCTGTGGATCCTGGCGTGGCGCGGGCGCTTCTCCCCACAGTATTACACGCCGGTGGAAGTCGCCGGGCTCTACTGGCACTTCGTGGACATCGTCTGGATTTATCTCTTCCCCCTGCTGTATTTGATCAGCCGAGCGTGAAGGAGAGGGGTATGGCTCAGTCCATCGTCCCGCAACGGATTTATTGGCTCGTCTTCATCACGCTGCTGCTGCTGACGCTGGTCACCGTGGATGTGGCCTTCTATGATCTCGGATGGTTGAACATCTATCTGGCCCTCGCCATCGCGACGACCAAGGCCGTGCTCGTCGTCCTCTATTTCATGCACCTGAAGTACAGCTCGCGATTGATCTGGGGCTTTGTCGGCGCGGCGCTCTTCTGGTTCCTTCTTCTGGTCGGGCTGACGGCGGCCGATATTTTCACGCGAGATTGGGTGCCGGAACCATCCGGATGGACCTCGAGCGCGGGGGGGCCCTGAAGGCGGGATCCGTCTCTCCGCACGAGGTCGAGGTGGTGCTTCGTTGACAGCTCCCGCCCCTCTGGCGTAGATTTCCCAAGGATTTCGCGAGCGAGGACACGATCGAGGCGGTGAGGGCTATGGTGATCCAGGGATTGCGGTTCGATGAGCGCGGCTTGATCCCTGCGATCATTCAGGACCACGAGACGGGACGCATCCTCATGCTCGCGCACATGAATGCCGAGGCCTTGGCGCTCACGCTCCGAACCGGGGAGACGCACACCTGGAACGCGCGCGCGCGGCGCATCCAGCGCGAGGTGGGGGCCGAGGGGAACACGCAGCGCGTCGTGGACATCATCGTGGATTGCGATGGCGACGCCTTGATCGTGAAGGTGGACCCGCGCGGGCCGGCGTGCCAGACGGGCGAGGAGACGTGCTTCTTTCGGGAGATCGGGGAGCTGGAGGAGAAGCGGGAGGGGGTCTCGGTCGTGGGGCTCGCTTCGATGGAGATGGGGATTCTGCTCGGCGAGCTGTTCGAGTTCATCCAGGAGCGAAATCGGGAGCGTCCGGAGAAGTCCTACACAGCTCTGCTGCTCAGCGGCGGCGTGGATGTGATCCTGCGGCGCTTGGGTGAGCAGCTCATGGATATGGCCATCGCGGCCAAGGCGGGATCGAAGAAGGAGTTGGGCAGCAAGATCGCCGATCTCTTCTACCATCTGCTGGTGCTCATGGCCGATCGGGAGTTGAATCCGCGGGATATTCTCGTCGAGCTGCGGAATCGCACGGGGCGCGCGAGCGAGAGTCGCGTCTTGCCCTCCAGGTGAAGCGATGGGGACGATTCGGCCGACGTTCGCCGAGGTGCGCGAGCTGGCGCGCAGGGGGAATATCATCCCCGTGACGAAGGTCATCCCCGCCGATTGGCTCACGCCGGTCTCCGCGTTCCTGCGCCTGCGGGCGCACGCGCGCTTCCCCTTCCTGCTCGAATCCGTCGAAGGGGGGGAGAAGATCGCCCGCTATTCCTTCATCGGGGCGAATCCCCATACGGTCGTCCGCGCGCAAGAGGGGCGATGTCTGATCGAGACGGCCGGAGAACGCGTCGAGCGCGGGGAGGCGTTCTTCGAGCTGCTGCGCGAGCTGACGGCTTCGTATCATCCGGTCTCGCGGCCCGAGCTTCCCCCTTTCACGGCGGGAGCCGTCGGGTATCTCGCCTATGATGCCGTCCGGTGGTTCGAGCGCATTCCGGCGCGCGCGCGGGATGATCTGCCCCTGGATCTCGCGCAGATGATGTTCTATGCGACGCTGGTGGCCTTCGATCACGCGCGCCATCAGATTCACCTCATCGCGAACATCTTCACCGGCGGGCGCGAGCATCGGTTGCGGGAGAAATACGAGCACGCCGTGGGGGAGATCGAGGCGATGGAGGCGCTGCTGGAGCGCCCGCTGGAGATGCCGCGGTCGCGAACCCTCGCGGCTCCACTCCCGGTGCGCTCGAACATGACGCCGGAGGAGTTCGAGGAGCGAGTGCGAGAGGCGAAGGAGTATATCGCCCGAGGGGATGCGTTTCAGATCGTCCTCTCGCAACGCTTCGAGGTCGAGATAGGCGATCTCGATCCGTTTCAGGTGTATCGCGCGCTGCGGATGATCAACCCCTCGCCGTACATGTTCTACATGGAGCTGGAGGGGATGCAGGTGGTGGGCGCGTCGCCGGAGATGCTCGTGCGGCTCGTGGGGGATGAGATCACCTATCGCCCGATCGCGGGGACGCGCCCGCGCGGCGCGACCGAAGCCGAGGATCGCGCGCTCGAGGCCGATCTGCTCGCGGATGAGAAGGAGAGGGCCGAGCATGTCATGCTCGTGGATCTGGGGCGCAACGACGTCGGCCGCGTGGCCGAGTACGGATCGGTGGAGGTCACCGATCTGATGGTCGTCGAGCGCTATTCGCACGTCATGCATCTGGTCTCGACCATTCGCGGGCGACGTCGGCCGGATAAAGATCGGTTCGATGTGCTGGCCGCTTGCTTCCCGGCCGGCACGGTGACGGGCGCGCCCAAGATCCGCGCCATGGAGATCATTGATGAGTTGGAACCGACGCGGCGCGGCCTCTACGCCGGGGCTATCCTCTACGCCGATTATTCGGGGAATCTCGATTCGTGCATCGTCATTCGCACGGCGTTGGTCCGGGATGGGCGGGCGTACATTCAAGCCGGGGCTGGGATCGTCGCTGATTCCGTTCCCGAACGGGAGTATCAGGAGACGGTGAGCAAAGCCCGTTCGGTGATTCGCGCCATCGAGCTGGCGAGGAGCGAGCTATGAGGGCGGTGGGGGATCTCGCGGCGTCTCAGGCGGTATCCGGTGCGCGGCAGCGCCGCTTCTGCCGGAGCTGTTCGCTGTCCAGACGCTCAAGGGCGTGCGGGCCATCATCGGGAGTGCTCCGCGCGAGATGCACTGCGGGGATCGGGACGCTGGAGACCGATGCCCACAAGGCGCCGGTGACGACGATCCCGATCCGCTTCCGCGTCGGGGGCGTGGAGGAGGGCGATGATCCTCGTCATTGACAATTACGACTCGTTCACTTTCAATCTCGTGCAATATCTGGCCGAGTTGGGGGCGACGGTCGAGGTCTATCGGAACGATCGGATTCGCGTGGAGGAGATCGCCGCGCGATCCCCTCGGGCGATCGTGATCTCGCCGGGGCCGGGCGCGCCCGACGATGCGGGGATCACGCTGGAGGCGATCCGGACCTTCGCCGGGCGCATCCCGATCCTCGGCGTCTGTCTGGGCCATCAGGCGATCGGGCAAGCCTTCGGCGGACGCATCGTGCGCGCGCCCGTGCTCATGCACGGGAAGACGAGTATGATCGTGCACGATGGCCGCACGATCTTTCGCGATCTGCCGAATCCTTTCCCGGCCACGCGTTATCATTCACTGGTCGTGGAACGGGACTCGGTGCCCGCGTGCCTGGAGGTCTCGGCGACATCCTCGGATGGGTTGATCATGGGGGTGCGCCATCGGGAGTTCGTGTGCGAGGGCGTGCAATTCCACCCGGAGTCCATCATGACGGGACACGTCGGAAAGCTCCTGTTGCGGAACTTCCTCCAGCTCTGCGGTGAGGTCTCATAGCGCGGCGCGTCACGGGTGTTTCCCTCGGCTTGCGCCCGCGGGCGCGGGCCGTTATGATCTCTCCCTGGATCGAGGAGGCCGTGAGCATCAGGCGCAGCGAGACATGCGAACGTCTCTTTCTCTTCGGACGCGCGCGGCGCAGGCTGGCGTGAGGTGAGCAGACGATGATTCCCATTCGCGATGACATTCCGTCTCGGAGTTATCCCATCGTCACCGTCACGCTCATCGTCCTCAATGTCCTCGCGTTCCTGTACGAATTGCTCTTGGGGCCGGCGGAGCTGCAGCGATTTTTTTATGCCTACGCCGTGGTTCCGGTCCGGTATTTCGCGGAGGGGTATATTGATCCGTGGGGGACCTTTCGCGAGTACGAGACCACGGAGCTGATCCTCCCGATCTTCACGGCGATGTTCCTGCACGGCGGGTGGCTGCATCTGGGCGGGAATATGCTCTATCTCTGGATCTTCGGGGATAACGTCGAGGATCGAATGGGCCATCTCCGGTTCTTGATCTTCTATCTCCTGTGCGGCGTGCTGGCGACGATGGCGCATGTGGTGACCAATGCCCATTCGCATGTCCCGAGTTTGGGGGCCAGTGGGGCGATCAGCGGTGTGCTCGGCGCCTATTTCATGCTCTATCCCGGGGCGCGCGTGGTGACGCTCGTCCCGATCTGGATCTTCCTCCACTTCGTGGAGATTCCGGCCGTCTTCTTCCTCGGCTTCTGGTTCGTGCAGCAATTCTTCTATGGGACCCTGAGTCTCGGCGTCGAATCGGCGCAGACGGGGGGCGTCGCCTGGTGGGCGCATATCGGGGGGTTCGTCGCCGGCGCCATCCTGGTGCATCTCTTCAAGCGGCGCGAGTACGTTCGGTGGCGTCGCGCGTGGTGGTGAAGCGGCGAGGGAGGCGTTCGCCGTCGGGGCGAGAGAAGATGTGAGGAGCTATGGGAGAACGAGAGCGCATCGCGGCACAGCCTTCGCTCATTGAGGAGCGGTGGCATACCTTGATCCACACCTTTCGGCTCGTGAGCATCTCGCTCGACCTGGGCGAGATCCTGCAAGGGATTCTGCGCGCGGTGAAGCAGCTCATCCCCTACGATGCGGCCGGGGTCTTCATCTTCGATCCGGCGACCGGGCTGTTGCACGGGTACGAGACGGTGGGGTATCCGCAGGATCTGGCGCAGGCCGGTCCGCTCCACTGTTGTGAGGGGATCGTGGGGCATGTCCTGCAGACGAGCCGAGGGCGTGTCGTCCCCGATGTCACCGTGGACCCTTACTACGTCCGGGCGCGGGAGGAGACGCGCTCGGAACTGGCGGCTCCTTTGATCGGCAGCGGGGGGAAGACCATCGGCGTGATCAATCTGGAATCCGACACGCCGAATGCGTACACCGAGGCGGATTTGGAACTGCTCACGCTCTTCGCCAGTCTGGTCGCCATCGCCATCGAGAAGGCCCATCTGCATCAGGAGATGCTGGAGAAGCGGCGTCTGGAGAGCGAGCTGCGCATCGCGCGGCAGGTCATGGAGGCGCTCATGCCGAGCCGCGCGCCTGTGGTGCCGAACTTCGAGATCTTCGGGCGCATGATTCCCTCGGCGGAAGTCGGAGGGGACTATTACGACTTCATTGACGTGGCCGATGGGCGGTTGGGCGTGGTGATCGCCGATGTCTCGGGCAAGGGGGTCCCGGCCGCGCTGATCATGGCCACGTTTCGCGCATCGCTGCATGCGCTGTTGGGGAACGATTTCGCCCTGCGCGCCGTCTTCTCCCGATTGAATCGTCTCCTGCTGGAGAGCACGCACGATCGCCACTTCGTCACGGCGTTCTATGGCGAGTTGGATGCCGAGGGGCGACGGATGTTCTATCTGAACGCGGGACACAATCCCCCTCTCTTCATCCGCGAGGGGGAGCCGGTGCGGCTGCTCTCGACGGGGGGGATTCCCCTGGGCATCTTGAAAACTGCAGCCTTCTCGGAGGACATCGTCTATTTCATGCCCGGGGACAGCCTCATCCTCTACACGGATGGCGTCACCGAGGCCGAGAACGCCGAGGGGGAGCCCTACGGCGTGCATCGGCTCGAACGGGTGGTTCGGCGCAACCTGCGACGTTCCGCCGCAGAGCTGTGCGACGCTATAATTGAGGACGTTCGACAACACGCGGAGGCCGACGTGCGATCGGATGATCTGACCGTCGTCGTGGTTCGCGCCGTGTGAGTATCGGGGGAGGAGAGCGGGGGCAATGGCCGAGAGGCGAGATCTGCTCTGGCTGCTCATGCGCGGCGAGCGGGCGCCCGAGATGGTGTGGAGCCCCGCCGCCGACGTCTATCGAACGTCATATGGGTGGTTGGTGAAAGTCGAACTGGCTGGCGTCAATCCGGAGGACGTGGAGATCCTGCTCGAGGGGACGGACCTTCACATTCGCGGCGTGCGTCGCGATATGGACCTCACCGAATGCTTGGAGTGCTATCAGATGGAGTTGGTCTACAGCCGCTTCGAGCGCGTCGTCTCGTTCCCCCGCATCGTCAACCCGCGACGCATCGAGACCGATTATCTCAACGGGTTGCTCATCATTCGCCTGGTGTGCGAGGGAGGGTGAAAGGAGGGGATCGCAGTGAGAGACATCACGAGCGCGACGCTCAAAGAGGAGAAGCTCGCTCCTGACCGAAAGGTCTTGGAGCTTCCCGTCCTGCCGCTCCGCAATACGGTGGTCTTCCCCTTCATGCCGGTGCCGCTGGTCGTCGGGCGGCGCCGTTCGGTGGCGGCCGTCGAATCGGCGGTCGCTACTGAGGAGCGATGGCTCGTCACCGTGGCCCAGCGGCGTCAGGTGGAGGACGAACCGACGCCCGAGGACCTCTACACGGTCGGCACGCTCGTGGCCGTCAAGAAGATGCTGCGCACGTCCGAGGACACGATTCAGATCCTGGTGCACGGGATGGAGCGGGTGCGAATTCTGGAATACCGTCAGGGCGAGCGGTATCTGACAGCGCGCGTTGAGGTCGTGGAGCTGCCGGAAGAAGAGAGCGTCGAGATCGAAGCCCTGCATCGAAATATCCTCGACCTGATTCAACGGGGGTTGAGCTTACTGCCGAACGTGCCGCAGGAGGTCGCGACGGCCATCACGGCCTCCACGGAGGATCCCGTTCGCCTGGCCTTCACCCTGGCGGCGCTGCTGAATCTCGACGTGGAGAAGGAGCAGGCGCTTCTGGAGGCGCCGACCCGTCGCGAGTTGTTGCGGTTGATCCATCGGTATCTGACGCGCGAGATCGAGATCTTGGAGTTGCGGCGGAAGGTCGCCGGAGAGGCTCAAGCGGAGATGGATCGCGCCCAGCGGGAGTACTTCCTGCGCCAGCAGTTGAAGGCGATCCAGCGGGAGCTGGGTGAAGAGGAACCGGAGATGGCCGAGGTCAATCTCCTGCGCGAGCGGCTGGAGGCGACCGATCTCCCCGATGAGGTGCGCGCCGAGGCCGAGCGCGAACTGCGGCGTATGGAGCGGCTGCCGGCGACAGCGCCGGATTATCACGTCATTCGCACGTATCTCGAATGGATCCTGGAGCTGCCCTGGCGCAAGAGCACCGAGGACAATCTCGATCTGGAGCATGCGCGGCAGATCCTCGACGAGGACCATTATGATCTGGAGGAGGTGAAGGATCGCATCCTCGAATTCCTGGCCGTGCTCAAACTCAAGCCGGGGGCCAAAAGCCCCATCCTCTGCTTCGTGGGTCCTCCGGGGGTGGGGAAGACCAGCCTCGGGCAGTCCATCGCGCGCGCGCTCGGGCGGAGATTCGAACGCATGAGCTTGGGCGGGGTCCGCGACGAGGCGGAATTGCGCGGGCATCGCCGGACGTATGTCGGGGCGCTGCCGGGGCGCATCATCCAGGCCTTGCGTCGGGCCGGGACGAATAATCCCGTCCTCATGCTCGACGAAGTGGACAAGCTCGGCGTGGATTTTCGTGGGGATCCGGCGGCGGCGCTGCTGGAAGTGCTCGATCCGCAGCAGAATCACACCTTCCGCGATCATTACCTCGATCTGCCTTTTGATCTCTCTCGCGTCTTCTTCATCTGCACGGCGAATACGCTGGCGACCGTTCCTCCGGCCCTGCGCGATCGCATGGAGGTCATCCCCCTGCCCGGATACAGCGAGGAGCAGAAGTTCGAGATCGCGCGCCGGTTCTTGTTGCCGCGGCAGATCGCGGAGAACGGTTTGCAACCGGAGCAACTGACGCTCACCGATGAAGCGCTGCGGCACATCATCTCCCGGTACACGCGCGAGGCCGGCGTGCGTCAGCTCGAACGATCCATCGGGCAGATCGCGCGCAAGGTGGCGCGGAAAGTCGCCGAGGGGAAAGCGATGGCCGTTCGCGTGGACCTCGCGGAGGTGAGGGAGTATCTCGGTCCGGAGAAATTCTTCACCGAGCAGGCGCGGAAGACCTTACCGCTTGGGGTCGCTCCGGGGCTCGCGTGGACGGAGACGGGAGGCGAGGTCATCTACGTCGAGGCGACCCTTCTGCCCGGAGGGAAGGGGCTCACGCTCACGGGACAGTTGGGCGAAGTCATGCAGGAGTCGGCGCGGGCCGCGCAGAGTTATCTCTGGGCGCATGCGCGCGAATTGGGGATCGCGCCCTCGCTCTTTGAGAAGAATGGCGTGCACTTGCACGTCCCGGCGGGCGCCGTGCCCAAGGATGGACCTTCGGCGGGCGTGACGATGGTCGCGGCTCTGGCCTCGCTCTATTTGAAGCGACCTGTGCGCGCGGATGTGGCGATGACCGGCGAGATCACGCTCTCGGGGCTGGTCCTTCCCATCGGGGGATTGAAGGAGAAGGTCCTGGCCGCGCGACGCGCGGGCATCAGGACCGTGATTCTCCCCAAGCCGAATCTTCAAGAGCTGGATGGACTGCCCCCTGAGGTCCGAGCGGATCTCACGTTTCTGCCGGTGGAGACGATTGACGAGGTCCTGCAGCACATCTTCGCGGATCAACCGGCGAAGGATCGCGACGGTCATCGGCGACGGCTCCCGACGGCTGCGCGCGGCGGGCGCGCTCAGAAGACGTCCGCGGCCAAGCGCGCGGCGAAATCTCGAGCGTGAGGGAAGCGCGCGATTCCTCACGCTCGAGGTCCTGGAAGCTCGGCCGAGGGCCTGATGCCGTGTATGTTGCGGTTCCGTATCGCCGTTGTGTCCCTCGTTCGCCACTTCAGGCGATCCCAAGAGCTGGAGAATCACACTGGTCGTCGGGCCAGGAGAAGGCGCAGGTCGCGGACGTTGTTCCCTGTTGGGCCGGTGATCACCGTGTCCCCCAGCAGATGAAAGAACGTGTAGGAGTCGTTCTCCGCGAGGAACCGATTGGGATCGAGCCCGAGGGCGCGCGCTCGCGCGACCGTATGGGCATCGGCGACGGCGCCGGCCGCCGGACTGATCCCATCAATGCCGTCGGTCCCGGCGCTCAGGACGACCATCTCCCCGTCTCCCGCCAGATCTGGGAGGCGAAGCGCCGCGTAGAGGACGAACTCCTGATTGCGTCCCCCAATTCCGGGGCCGCGCACGGGGCAACTCACCTCGCCACCCGCGATGAGGCAGACCGGCTCTCCGGCGTGCGCCTCGCGCAGGGAGACGAGCCGAGCGAGCAGGTGATCGGCGACCTCGCGGTAGTACCCCTCGTAGGGTTCCGGATCCACGCTCACCCGAAATCCGAGCGACGTCGCCACGTCGGCCGCCGCGTGAAGGACCGTGCGGTTGTCCATGAGCAGGTGGTAGCTGCTTCGCGAGAAGATCGGATCGCCCGGCTTGGGCGTCTCGCTCACGCGGCGTTCTCGGATGAGACGAGCGATGCGCTCAGGCAGGCGCGGCAGAAGCGCATATCGTTCGATCACGCGGTAGACGTCCGCCGTGGTCGTCTCATCCGGTCCCGTCGGATTCGAGGCGATAGAGGAGAGGTCGCCCGGGTTCACATCGGAGATGTAGAGCGTCACCTGTCGCGCCGGATATGCGAGCGCAGCCAGGCGTCCCCCCTTGACGGCCGAGAGATGTTTTCGGATCGCGTTGATCTCAGCGATCGTCGCCCCGGCCGTGATCAGGACGTGATGGAGCTCTCGCAGATCGTCCAGAGTGATCGAATCCTCCACGGGCTTTTCGATGAGGGCCGATCCGCCGCCGGAGACGAGGAAGAGGACGAGTGTTCGCTCATCGGCGGTGCGCAGCAGGTCCATGATCCGTTCGGCCCCCTCCAGGCTCCCGCGGTCCGGCAAGGGGTGCCCACCCTCGATCAGGAGGAAGTTCTTCGCGTCGCGCAGATCGTGCTGAGGGGGAAGGGCGTTGGTGACGACAAGGCCCGCAGTGATGCGCGAGCCCAGCCGTTCGTGAAAGGCGCTCGCCATGGCGAGGGCCGCCTTGCCGAAGGCGATCACGTAGATTCGGGAATACACGGACAGGTCCAGCACCTCGCCGCAGAGGGTGAACCGCTCACCGTCGAGCGCCGTGTGGGCGCGCACCATCGCGCGCACGTCAATTCGTGCGAGCGCCTTCGCGAAGATCTCCCGCGCGATGTCCTTCATCGCCGTCAAGTGTACCACATCGCGGGGGGATTTTTTCAGGCGCGAGGTGACTTCGCGCTCGTCCGTTGATGCGCATGCCCTCACCGCTGACGGGTGGCCCCGATTCCCCTTGGCGCTCTCCGCCGATGTGGTATAATTAACCCGCCTTTCATCGCGCGTGGCCGGATTCAAGAGGGGGGATTGTCGCCGATGGCGCAGGTGCCTTTTGCAACGTTGCGAAATGGGGTGCCGAAGCGGGCGATCATCGCGAGTACGTTCTCCCACTTTCTCTCCAATGAGCTTCCGACGTCGGCCGCGGCCATCTCCTATTTCGCCATGCTCGGTGTGTATCCGTTTCTCCTGCTGCTCTTCGCCCTGAGCCGGGAATATCCGACGTTTCGCGAGGTCAATCTCCGGGCGATCGAGATCATCCTCGCCTTCCTGCCGGCCTCGCGAGAGGCCGTGGAAGAACAGTTGAGCGCGTCCCTCTCGCTCTCGCGCGGCCAGATGCTCAGTTGTTTGGCCGTTATCCTCTGGGTCGCCTCTTGGGCGTTCACGATCATCGAGAAGGCGATCAATCGCATCTGGCGCACGCCGTGTCGGTCCTTCGTGCGCGGGAGGGTGCTGATGCTCGCGATGCTGGTCGTCGTCGGCGCTCTGCTGGTGCTCTCCGCGCTGATGACGGGCATGTTGACCTTCCTCCAATCGGAGACGAGTCGCATCACGCCTTCGGTGGTCGGAGCAGCGCTGATCCTGGATGGCTATTTCTGGCAGGTGGTCTTCGGGATGGTCGGCCTGGCGTTGACCGTCGTCCTCTTCCTTCTGGTCTACAAGATCATGCCCAATACGAGGGTGACCGTGGTCGAGGCCTTGCCGGGAGCGCTCCTCGCGGGAGTGGCGTGGGAGATCGCGAAGTATCTCTTCGCGTGGAGTCTGGTGAAGTTCCCCTACGATCAGCTCTACGGGTCCATCGCGGCCGTCGTGGCCACGCTCACGTGGATCTACATCTCGAGCCTCATCATGCTCTTCGGCGCGCAGATGACGGCCATCTTGCATTGCGCGCACCTGATCGAGGAACGGCGCAGCCGATCGGCAGCCGCGCGCTTGGCGGCGGCTTCGAGCGATCCGCGCTGAGCGCGCTCATGGGGTTGATCTTGACAATCTCCGGCAGGTCGCTATGATAAGGGAGACGCATCACGGCATCGGGGGAATAACGCGGGCGAGGATGAGGGGATGATGGATTTCTATCGGGAGACGCACTGGTTCGCCGTGCACACGAAGCCGCACCGGGAGGATGCGGCGGCTTTGAATATCGCGCGCCTCGATCTGGAGGTCCTTCTCCCGAAGGTCAAGCAGGAGCGGGTGATCTGTGGCATCCCGCGCGAGGTGATCAAGCCGCTCTTTCCGGGATACCTCTTCGCGCGATTTTGCCCGGCCACGTATTTGCACCTCATTCGATATGCCCGCGGGGTCTTGCGCGTCGTCAGCTGTGGGGATGTCCCCTTGCCGGTGGACGAGGCGATCATCGGCGAGATCCGATCGCGCATCGGGCCGGATGGCTACGTCCGCCTGGAGGATCGCTCGCTGCGGCCCGGCGATCGCGTCCTGGTGCGCGAGGGGCCGTTGCGCGGGCTGAAGGGGATCTTCGAGCGCGAGCTGGATGATCGCGAGCGCGTGATCTTGCTCTTGGAGGCCATCGAATACCAGGCGCGCGTGGTGATCGAACGGCGATGCCTCTCCTTAGCCGAAGGATCGGTGTGATTCCCGCGCGCTCTCTCCGGCTTCGAGTCCTCTCATGAGGACCGTCGTGCTCATTGTGGGGCTCCTCCTCGTCTCGGCGTCCGCCTTCGCCGCTTCGGAGGGGGCCCTCGGCCCCGCCTTTCCGCGCCTCCCGGCGCGCGTTTCGCTCCAGCGCTCCCTTCAGACCTTGCAGGTGGAGATCGAGGCCGATCGGCTCTCGCGCGAGGGGACGCGCGTCGTGTATGAAGGAGACGTGGAGATCCGATATGGGACCATTCGCCTTCAGGCCGATCGCGTGGTGTATCACGAGGCGACTGAAGATGCAGAGGCGACGGGCACCGTGATCTTCACCGCTGAGGGGCAACGCTTCATAGGACGTCGTGCCTGGTTCAACTTCAAGACGGGACAGGGGACGGTGTGGGAGGTTCGCGGGGCTACTGATCGCACGCCGGATGGGACGCGGCTCTACATTGAGGCCGCTCGGGTGGATCGAATCGCTCCGGACGTCTTTGTCGTCTCACGAGGGCGCATCACGTCGTGCGAGGAGCGTGTGCCGAAGTGGAGTTTCACCACGCGCCGCATGACGTTGCGGGTGAACGAACGGGTCTCGCTCCTCTGGCCCGCCTTTCGCGTGAAAGGCGTTCCGGTACTCGTTCTCCCTTACGCCTCAGTTCCGATCAGTCCGCGCGTGCGGAAATCGGGCTTTCTCCTGCCGGGGATTGGCAATTCCACCGCGAAGGGGATCTCCCTCACGATCCCCTATTACCAGACTCTCGGACGCAGTGCCGACATCACGCCGCGGCTCCATATCTTCACCGCGCGGGGATTGGGGTACGGCGCTGACTTCCGGTGGCGGACGCGCGAGGATTCCTCCCTGGAGACGGGATTCTTCCTCGTGCACGATCGGCTCTTTGGACCTCCCGGCCCGGATCAAGGAGGGAGCGCGTACTATCTGCGCGCCGTGCAGTATTTCCCCGGGGGATTTGTCGGAACGGCCGATGTGAGCCTCACCAGCAGTTTCGCCTTCCGACAGGTCTTCTCGGAGAACTTCCAGCAGGCCATCTCCCCGGAGGAGCGTATCCAGATCGCCCTCACGAATACGTTCGGCGCGTACAGTTTCAACGTGCTCCTTCTGTCGCGCGATGTCATTCTTCCCACGGCCTTGGTGACGTTGCGCCAGCTCCCTTCGTTCTCGCTCTCCGGGCGTCCTCAGCGGCTCTTCGCGGAGATCCCCCTGTACATCTCCTTCGACGCGGCTGTCGAGGGGATCGCGCGGAAGGAACCCACGGTGCGGACGCCATCTCTGGTGCAGCGCTTCGATCTGCATCCGCGATTCACGTTCCCACTCCTTTCGTTCGGCGGAGTGACGGTGACGCCCGAGGTCGCGCTCCGCGCGACTTTTTATTCCGAGAGCACGGACCCTCAGGATCGGACGCGCATTCGAGGGCAAAGCTGGATGCGGCGCTACGCGGACGTGAGCGTGACCGCGGAGCTGCCGACTTTGGAGCGCATCTTTCATCATCGTGATGGGCGGCCGTGGTTCCGACATCTCATCGAATCCACCATCACCTATCGGCGCCTTGTGGGGATCGGCGCTGAGGCCGCTCGAGCCATCCGCGTGGATGAGCGAGATACGATCGCCGATACGCATGAGCTCGAGTATTCGATCGCGCACCGCTTCTTGAGCGTCCGAGGCGGAGTGAGGAGAGAGCGCTCCTTCTCTGAGCCGTCCGGGGCGGGCGATGAGCGATCCGGGAGCCTCCGGGAATCGGGGGAGATCGTCGAATGGCTCTCGATTCGCATCGGGCAGAAGTACTTCCTCGACCCTCGCTTCGGCGGGGCATGGCGTCCGGATCAGCGGAATCAATTTCTGCCGATTTACACGCTCTCGGGCTTCTCTTTCGGTGGGCGCGCGCGTCGCTTCTCTCCCGTGCGCGTGAATATGCGCGCGCAACCGCTCTCCTCGCTCTTCGCCGACGTGCGCTTCGATTATGATCCGGCGGAGCGGACGATCCGCGCGCTGGGGATGACGGCGGGGATCACGCGCGGCACCTTCGCTCTCGCGCACACTTGGTATTGGACGAAGCCGATCGCCCTCGAAGGAGGGCGGTTCGAGCCCGGGACGTTCTCGGGGAATCTCTATCAGGCTTCCGTCACCATCGGCGACGCGACGCGGGGACTCTTCGTGGGCGCGGACGTGCTCTACGATTTCACGGATCGAAGGATCGGCGATCGTCGCTCGCTCGGTCGCTTGATCTCTTCATCGGTGCAGATCGGCTACGGATTCGATTGCTGTCGTGTGCTCTTTCAAAACACGACCTTCAAAGTGGGTGTGCGGAGCGAGAATCGCTTCGCCATCGCCCTGGTCCTGAACGGAATCGGAAGCTTCGGCCCCCATACGGCGGCCGGACGCCGATTCTTCGAGCCCTATTCGCCGTTTTGAAGATTCGACGAATCGTTGAGCGCATCTCTTCGAGGAGGCGGAGATGATGGAGCTGCTCATCATTGGAGCCATGCTCGTGGGCTCCCCCTCCGGGGGGGCTGATCAAAGCGCTGCGTCGCGAGAATCGCGGCCGCGAGCGCGCGATGTCGGGGTCACGGTGGGTGTCCTTCCGCCCGGGCCGTGGAACGCGATCACCGACGTGGCCGGCGTTCGCGTCGGTCACGTCACGCTCATTCGGGGCGAGGACGTGCGCACGGGCGTGACGGCCATCCTCCCACATGGGGGGAACATCTTCCGCGAGAAGGTCCCGGCAGCCATCGTCGTCGGCAATGGGTTCGGGAAGCTCATGGGCTCGACGCAGGTCGCCGAGTTGGGAGAGATCGAGACCCCGATCGTGCTCACGAATACGTTGAGCGTGCCGCGCGCTGCTGATGCGCTCCTGGATTATGTCCTCTCCTTACCGGGGAACGAAGACGTGCGCTCGGTGAACCCCATCGTGGCGGAGACAAACGATGGATTCTTGAATGACATCCGCGGTCGCCACGTCTCGAGGGAAGATGTGCTCGCCGCCGTGCGAAACGCGAAGGAGGGACCCGTCGAGGAAGGATGCGTCGGAGCTGGAACGGGCACGGTGGCCTTCGGGTTCAAAGGGGGAATTGGGACGGCCTCGCGCGTGCTTCCCCCTCAATTGGGGGGGTATACGGTGGGCGTTCTCGTGCAGACGAACTTCGGAGGGGTGCTCACGATCAATGGGGCGCCGGTGGGGCGGGAGTTGGGACGGTATTATCTTCGGGAGGAGGTAGAGGGGCGGGCCCGCAATGAGGGAGGTGAAGGATCGGTCATCATCGTCGTCGCGACGGATGCGCCGCTCGACGCCCGGGGACTTCGGCGTCTGGCCATGCGCGCTTTATTCGGCTTGGCCAGGACGGGATCGGTCATGACGCACGGCAGCGGCGATTACGTGATCGCCTTCAGCACGGCAGAATCCGTTCGGATTCGGGCGGGGGCCGGGCGAGAACGAACGCTCACGGTCCTCAGCGATGACGCACTCTCGCCGCTCTTTCTCGCCGTCATCGAGGCAACGGAGGAGGCCATCTACAATTCCCTCTTTCGCGCGACGACGATGCGCGGTCGAGGGGGGCGTGTCGTCGAAGCCCTTCCCATTGATCGAACACTGGAGATCCTGCGCACGTATCGAGCCGTGAGGGGAGAAACCGACGGCCGCCCGCGGTAATTCAAACGGCAGGCGGAGATTCCGTGAGGGGAGTTCTCGCTTCCCTCACTCCTCCGGAGCGATGGGAGTCCCGTCCAAGATTCGCCATACGCCGCGTTCGCGAGCGAGGGCGCTCGCCTGTGGAGTGATTCCCCGGCCCGCGACAGCCGCGATAACCGGGCGCTCAAGCGCTCGCTGCAACGGTTCGGCCCGCCGCACGGCCCGCTCCACATCGTCTTCTCCAATCCCCACCGAGATCTCCGCGATGAGATAAGCCTCCATGTCGTCGGTCCACCGCCGTCCACGAAGGACGACGTCGCTCATGAGCACATCTTTGCGTTCCGCGCGTGAGATCACTCCCTTCGACAGCGGTTCGTCCAAGAGCGTCGCCAGCTCCTGCGTGGAGATGACATGAATACGGCGCAGGAGATCGTCAAAGTAAGCCGGAGCATGCTCGCGATAGTGCCATTCCAGAACCTGCCCCTGAACGTCCCCCAGCTTGTCTGTCAGCGTCTTGATCCGCTCTTCCGTATGCTGTTGCGCTTCCGCGAGGGCGCGAATTTGCTCCTCGGCACGTTGTTGCGCCTCAGCTAAAGCGCGGATCTGCTCCTCCGTTCGCCGTTGAGCTTCGGCCAGGGCGCGGACCTGCTCCTCCAACGCCGTGACTCGCTCCTCCGTTCGCCGCTGGGCTTCGGCCAGAGCCAGGACTTGCTCCTCCGTTCGCCGTTGAGCCTCGGCCAGGGCGCGGACCTGCTCCTCCAGCGCCGTGACTCGCTCCTCCGTTCGCCGCTGGGCTTCGGCCAGAGCCAGGACCTGCTCCTCCGTTCGCCGTTGAGCCTCGGCCAGGGCGCGGACCTGCTCCTCCAGCGCCGTGACTCGCTCCTCCGTTCGCCGCTGGGCTTCGGCCAGAGCCAGGACCTGCCGTCCTAGAGCGAGAAGCTGTTCGACGATTTGTCGTTGGACATCCGCGAGCTCGCGAATAAGTCCCGGCAGCGCGAGCAGCTCCTCGGTCAGAATCAACCGTCGCAGTTCCACTTGCCACTCCGGGTGCTTTTCCAGGATGCGAATCAAATCTCGAAAGTCCTTCACCGTAAATGGCATATTCAACCCCTCCGCAACACGGGCATTATATCATGCCTGGAAAAAATCGCCCAAGGTAGGGGACGAAGAGGCATCGGTTCGCCGGATGTGAGACCATGCGGCCGATGCCTCTCAAATCGGGACGGTCAGAAGATCACGCGCACGCCAAGTTGCATCTGGAACGGTGTACCCGGAATATTGTCGGGATTGAGTTGTCCGTTCGGCAGCCGCAACTGTCGGAATCGCGGATCCACAGGCGCGGGGTTTCCAGTCGCCGGATCAATCCCCAGTCCGTAGATGCGGCTGGAACTGCCGAAAGTGACGTTGTCGAAGTTGAAGAGGTTGAAGAATTCGACGGAGAACTGCAGCTTCGACGTCTCATTCCACAGATTGAAGCCCTTCAGGATCCGCAGATCCACGACGCGCACGGCGCGGTCTCGGAATGAGTTCCGCTTCATGAGCACCCCGGGAGCCGCCATCGGCCGATCGTTATTGGCGAAGTCTTCGTTCGTGTCTCCGCCCGTCTGCGGGTTCAGCGGCCATCCCGAGCGCATTCGGATGATGCCCGAAGCCTCGAAGCCAAGGGGAAGGCTCACGACCGTATTGAAGGTGAACAGATGGCGAGCATCCAGCCGCGCGTAATGGTATTCCGGGCGCAGGTCGTAGACGTTGACCGTGTCTTCCTGTCCCGTCGCGCTCCGCTCGTTATCGTCATCGGAGTAATTCCACGAGAGGGTGTAGAAGGCGCTGAACTGGACGCGCGAGCGCCGCAGATTCGCGCTGAAGGTGAAGCCTCGGTAGAGCGAACGCGCCGAGGATTCGCGCACCCAGACGGCGCCAAGCGTGGGGATCGGTCGGGACTGGACGCGCGAGCGCAGGCCGAAGAAAGGACGTCGGCTGAGATCGTTGGCGCGGATGATCGGGAGCGGCAGATTATAGTCGCGCGTGCGCTGCAGGTTCACCGTATTGACGTATCGAAAATCGAGACCGGCGGTGAAGCCTCGGAACACCTCGTGCTCGATGCCTCCGCTCCACTGTACAGCGCGCGGATTGCGATAATCGTCGGCCCACGTGATGAGGTTCGCGCCCGTGAAGGGGTCCGGCGCCGGGATGCCGAGCGCTGCGGCAATGCGTTGGATGTCCTGCGGGGAGATGATCGGCAGCTTATCGAGCGGGAACTGATCGAGGTCTATGCCGATGGCGCGCAGTTGCCGATAGACCGTCGTGTTCGGATTGCCGGCCGGCACCGGAAGCGGGAGTTGAATGGAGAGATCACCGGGCGGCAGGCGGAAATTGTTCATCGGTGCGGCCATCAGCAGTAGCGGCGTGCGCGCATAGTAGATGCCGAAGTTCGCGCGCACGACCGTGCGCGCCTGACCGAACGGGTCCCAGGCGAGGCCGAGCCGGGGCATGATCTGGTCCGTGTTGTCCGGAATGCGCGCCGGATCCACCTGCCCGAGCGGGAAGCGGAAGTTCCGCACCAGATTATAGAGGGTGGTGTTGTTCACCTCTGGCTCGGGATTGAATTGTCCTTCATAGCGGAGGCCGTAGTAGAGCGTGACATTCCGCCCCGCGCGCCAGCTGTCCTGCCCGAAGAAGGCGATCTCATTGCTCCGCATCTCCAGGAACAGGTTTCCGATCTGCCTCACGTACGTGACGCTTCGGTCATCGAAACGGTGATCGTTCGGATCCCCCGGCGTGAGCGAGAGGATGCGCAAATGGGCATCCACGTTCGTCCCGGAGAGATTGAACGTCCCCGTCTGATTGAAGCCGAAGATCTGCTTCACAAAGACGTGGTTCCACTCGACGCCGAACTTCACGCTGTGCCGACCGGGGTTCCACGTCAGCGCGTTGGCGATCTGGACGCGCCAATCCGTCAACGTCGTCGGGAGGAAGTTGCGCGTGCCGAAGGAGCCGATGAAGGTATTCACGTTCGGCGCCAGGGCGTTGGCCTCGCGCGGTCGCTTCTCCCAGGAATACTGCGCGCGCAGTTCGTTGAGCAGGCGCGGCGTCAGGACGGAGCTCAATTGCCCGACGATCGTGCTCGTGCGATCCTTCTCCGTCCCGTTATTGCTGAGCGCGCGATTCGTGAAGGGGCTCAGTTGTTCACCCGTCGCGTTCGCGTTCTCCGCATTGTTGTCGCTGAAATTGTAGCGGATGGCGAGCCGGTGATTCGCGCCGAATTGCGCATCGGTTCGGACCAGGAAGGTGATCGCATCGTTCGTCTGGGTGAAGGGGACTTCCAGAGACTTGTAGAAGTCATAGGCCTCTTGGTTCTCCGGCGTTCGAGCGACGCCGAGGAGTCGGGGGAAGAAGACCTGACGCGGTGTCGAGAATTGCTGGTCTTCGATCGCGCCGAAGAAGAAGAGTCGGTCGCGTTTGATCGGCCCCCCGATCGAGCCGCCGAACTGATGCTGCGTCGCCAACGAGAGCTGGCCGAGGGCGTCTTCCACCGTCAGCTCCTTGTGGCGGAACAGATAGAAGGCACTCCCGTGGAATTCGTTGGTGCCGGATTTCGTGATCGCGTTCACGATCCCTCCGCTTGAGCGGCCGAATTCGGCGGCATAATTTGAGGTCACGACCTGGAATTCGGCGATGGATTCTTGCGGGATCGTGAAGGCCGTATTGGAGCGCTCGCCGCCGCGAATGCCGCCGAAGAACGGTTCGTTGTAATCGGCGCCATCAATGGCGATGTTGCTGTTGATGCCGCGCTGACCGGCGAAGGAGAGCTGATTCCGTTGCGGCTCGACCTGAACGGTCGGCGTGAGCTGAATGAAATCGTGGAAGCGGCGTCCGTTGATCGGCAGGTTGCGGATCGCGAGGGCATTGACGAGGGCGCCGGATTCCGATCGCGTCGTCTCCACGCCGGGGCCCGCCGTCACCTCGACGACTTCGGCCAGTGCGCCCACCTTGAGGGTGAAATTCACATCCACCGCTCGACCCACATTGACCTCGATGCCCGTGCGCGTCTGCGTTTGAAAGCCCTGGGCTTCCACCGTCACGCTGTAGCGCCCGGCCGGAAGCAACACGGCCCGATACTGTCCGGCTTCGTTCGTGAAGACCTCGCGGCGAAAACCGGTCATGGTCTCCACGATGGTGACCTTCGCATTCGGCACAGCGGCTCCCTGTGGATCCAGGACGAGGCCCACGATCTGCCCGGTGCTGGCCTGCGTCTGCGCCCATGCGGGAACCGCCATGGGGAGGAGAAGAACGAACATCCAGGTGACACGCCACGTGAAGCACAAGGCACGGTTCATACCGATGCTCCCTCCTGAGATCAGGTTGTTACGACCGAGACCTTTCTCGTCAGGTTATGAGAGCAGCGATCCACCGCCGATCCCCCTCTTTGTCACGCCCATCCAACACGAGCAAGATTTTAGGCGAATTCGCGTGGAGTCACAAGTTAAATCTTCGTGAAGATTCTGGCGAACGCGAGAAGGCGCGCGACGGCGAAGGGGCGGACGACGTTGCTTGACAGTGGAGGCGGGCGCCGCATACATTGCTTCGGTGGAGGTGGGCGTTTCGGGAGGCTATCGTGAGTCGCGCGGAGACGACGGTTGCAGCAAGCGCGTGGAAGCCTCGCGGATTCGGTCACGCGTTTCGCGCCTTGAGAAATCGCAATTATCGCCTCTTCTGGACGGGCTCCTTCCTCTCCAACATCGGGACGTGGATGCAATCGGTCGCGCAAGGGTGGCTCGTGTTGCAACTGTCGAACTCCCCCTTCTGGCTCGGATTCGTTGGGTTCGCGGGATCGCTCCCGGTCCTCGCCCTCTCGCTCGTCGGAGGTGTCGTGGCCGATCTCTTCGATCGGCGGAAGCTCTTGCTCATGACCCAAACGGCCCTGATGCTGTTGGCCGTGGGGTTGGGAGTCCTGACGGAACTGCATCGTGTGACGGTCGGGCAGATCGCGATCATCGCGCTCCTGAGCGGAATGATGACGGCGCTGACGTTGCCGACCTATCAGGCGATCGTTCGCGATCTGGTCGGCCCTGAGGAGCTGCTGAACGCGATCGCGTTGAATTCGATCCAATTCAACCTCTCGCGCGTCATCGGACCGACGCTCGCGGGGTTCGCTGTCGGCGCGATCGGCGTGGCCGGATGTTTCTATCTCAATGCCGTGAGCTTCCTGGCGCTCATCTTCGCCTTGCATCGAATCCAGTTGCCGCAGACTGAGGGTCCGACGAGGGCGAATTCCCTTTGGGAGGGATTCCTCGAGGGGGTAACCTATGTTCGCGCGCAAGGCCGCGTGTTTCGGCTGTTGACGATCATCGCGGCGATCAGCCTCTTCGGGCTCCCCTATATCATGCTCCTTCCGCTCTTCGCCCGCGATATTCTTCGCTGCGGGGCGACAGGCCTCGGATACCTCATGGCGGCCAGTGGATCGGGAGCCGTCCTGGGAGCGTTGGTGCTCGCGCGCCTGGGCGATTTCCGCTCCAAGGGGAGACTCGCCGTTCTCGGGGGGATCGTCTTTGGCCTCTCAACGTTCGGTTTCGCCCTCTCGCGCACCTTCGCGCTCTCGCTCCTCTTCCTCTTCGTGGATGGGTGGGCCATGGTGAGCAGCGTGGCCGTCATCAACACGCTCCTTCAGACGCACGTGCCCGGACATATGCGCGGTCGCGTCATGAGCATGTACACGCTCTCGTTCATGGGCTTGCTGCCTGTGGGGAACCTCTTGATGGGGGCCTTCGCCGAGTGGATCGGGGCCCGCTGGGCCTTAGCGGCAGGAGGGCTCGTGATCGCGGCTTTCGTCGCGGGACTGGCGGTTTCCGACCGCGACCTCATGCGCTTGAGCTAAGTTGCCGGATCGCGTTCGAGGAGCAGAGCGCGGAGGTCGTCCGCATCAAAGCGATATGTGGCGTTGCAGAAGTGACAGACCATCTCCGCTCCGCCGTCCTCCCGCAGCATCGCGCGCAGCTCCTCAAGGTCCAAAGCCGCCAGGATGCGGCGCGCCCGTTCAAACGAGCACGTGCAGGCGAAGCGAAGCTCCTTCTCCTCAAGGATCTCGAAGGTATACGCGCCGAGCGCCGTGTGCAAAATCTCGCGGGGACCCATCCCCTGACGGATCATCTCCGTGACATAAGGGGTGGCGAGGAGAGAGGCCTCCAGGTCCCGAAGGACATCGTTCGAGACGCCCGGGAAGGTCTGAATGAGAAATCCCCCGGCGGCCGCGACGCGGAAAAATCGTTCCTCGTCCGGGAGGACGAAGACGCCCAAGGAGACGGCCGAGGGGATTTGTTCCGACTGCGTCAGGTAATAGGCGACATCTTCGGCGATCTCTCCGGAGACGATGGGAACCGAGCCGCAGTACGGATCGCGGAAGAGGCCCGTGCGATAATAATCGGCCTCGCGCAAGACGTAGAGCATCCCACCGCCGACGGCTCCGCTGACATCGAATTTCTTCTTCTCCGTGAGCGGCAGATCCACCTGGGGATTCTTCGCATATCCGCGAACGTTCCCGCGCGCATCGGCTTCGACCGTGATGCCGCCAATCGGTCCGGTGCACTGCAGCAGGATCGTCACCTTCTCCGTATCTTTCAGCATGCTGCCCAGCAGCGCGCCGGCCGTCAGCGTACGTCCCAGGGCAGCGGAGACGGTCGGTGATGTTCGATGTCGCCGACTCGCTTCATCCACGAGACGGGTGGTGATCGCCGCGACACATCGCACCATCCCGTCGCACGCTGTCGCGCGAACAAGCACGTCCCTTGCCGGCTTCATAGCTCCTCATTATAGCACACGGGTGTTCACGGCCCTCGAAGTCACACGGTCGTCAAGGAAAAACACGAAGCTCTGAGGTCTGCGCGTTCGTCGCGTCAAGAGGATGTGGGGAAGGGCGCGAGAGGGATCCCCTCCCGCGCCCCAGTGCTGATCAGAAGTTATACCTCAGCACCACTTGCATCTTCCGCGAGCTGCTCACGACGCTGTCTCTCACCATGCCGAAGACGGCGCTCGTGACGACGGCCGTCGGGAATCCGAACGAGGGGGTATTGGTCGCGTTCTGCATCTCCAGCCGGAATTGGAGGTTGTGGCGCTCGGTGATGCGGAACTGCTTCCCGATGGTGAGATCGAGGTTGAAGAACCGTGGACCGGTGAAGAAGTTCCGACCCGTGTTCCCCAACCGTCCGGGAGCCGGGATCGAGAAGAGTCCGCGCTGTTGGGCATCGAAGTAGAAAAGTGTGCCCGCAGCGGGATCTAGGAACAGCCGCCCCATATCGGGCGAGCAGCCGTTGCAATCGGCCGGCGAGGAGACGACGTTGCTCACCGTGTTCGCTCCAGAATAGACCGTGAAGGGACGGCCCGAATGCCACCGCACGATGCCCGCGATCTGCCAGCCTCCGGCGACCTGGTTCAGCACGGGATGCCATCCTGATCCCCAGCGCTGACCCAGGCCGAAGGGAAGGTCCCACGTCCAATAACCCTGGAACGAGTGGCGGCGGTCGAAGTCCGAGCGCGCGTAGTTCAACCGCCGATTGCGGAGATCGAAGGGTGTGCTCGAAGCCGATTGGGCCGTTCCACTCGCGGCAGTTGTGAAGGTCGGATCGAAGGAGCGCGTGTCCAGCGACTTGGCGAAGGTGTAGCTGAACTGGAAGCTCAAGCCCCGACTGAGCTGCCGCGAGATCTGCGCTTCGAAGGCATGGTAGGTCGAGAAATCGTTGCTGTCGAGGACGACCAATCCGCCCGAGAACTGCGGGAATGGGAAGAAGAAGAAAGGACTGAAGCCACTGGCGACGACAAGGGGCTGCCCCCCTTCTGTGCGCGTCGCGAGTGATGCAGCCAGGGCCGCCACCGAATTCAGATTCAGCGTCGAGGCGAAGAGCCGTCGGAGCATCTGCGAACCGGTCTCCCCCGCTCGCCGCCGCGAGTCTTTCTCCAGCAGCCGGTTGATGAGATCGCTCTCTCCGCCCGCCTGCACGACGCGGAACGCATCGAGGAAGCCATTCTGGAAGATCTCGGCCTGGTTGATGTCATACGCGCCGAACAGACCGACCCCGCGGCGACCGATGTAGTTCAGCTCTAACACCGTCTTCCACGCCAACTCCCGCTGGATGCTCAGCCCCCACATGTTGGTCTTCGGGGAGCGCATGCTCGGATCCACGACGTGAAGGCTCGCTGTCGAGAAGGGAGCCGGCTGGCGGAGTTGCGCGGGAGTCAGGCCGGCCGGCGGCGCGAGCGTCGGGAGTCCATCGCGAAGCCGCCCTCCGCGCTGCCCGAACTCCTGGTTGATCACCGGCAGAGTGATCCCTGGCATCGTGGGGAAAATGAATGACGAGAAGAGAAACGTGGGCACGCGATCATACGCCAGGCGATAATTCGCCCGAATCGAAGTCTTCCCCGTGCCGAACGGGTCCCACGCGAAGCCGATCGTGGGGCCAAGGTTGTTCCAGTCGTCATCGTACAGCTCGCCCTTCACCCAACGGATCGTGTTGCTCGCAGGCGCCCCCAGGACAATGGGACGCTCCGGTCGAAGGATCCGATTGCGGGGATCGCTCGGGGAGAGCTTGATCTCCCAGCGCAGGCCGAGGTCGAGCGTCAGGTTGGGGCGAATCTTCCAAGTGTCCTGCCAGTAGAAATCGTACTCGGGATAACGAGCGTCGAAGCTGAAGGTCGTCCCCGGCGGTCCATATTGATCGTCACTGATGGCGACGAACGCGCGGCTGATCGTCCCCACGCGCCCGAGCAAGTCATTGATGGCTGCCTGCAGGCGCGGACGGTCGAACGTCGTGTTGATGTCCGCCGGCAACTTGAAGGCGACCGGATCCACTGTGTTCACTGCCGTGCTGAGATTGACCGAGAGGCGCGTGTTCAACCCGGCCACCGACGTCCGCCGATCAATGTGGCGCTGATAGCGGAAATTGATGCCTGTCTTGAACGTGTGTGCTCCGCGAACGTACGTGAAATTGTCCACGAGCTGATAGGTCGTCAACGCGCGCGCGTTATAGAAGAAGGGATCCGTCCCGGGCAGCGGCGTCGTCACATTGTTCAAGACAACGGGAGGCGTCTGCGGGTTCGGATCGGGGTTGTTGAAGCTGAAGGTGAACCGGTTCATCCCGATGACGAGTTCGTTCGTCATGCGAGCTGTAGGCGTCCACCGCCAATTGATCGCCAGATTCCGAGGATCGCGCGTCGTATCTACGAAGCGTGGTGTGTTCGGGAAGCGCGCCCACCCGCTGTTGGCGAAGTCGCCGAGCGTATCCTGACGCCCGTGCGCCCATCGGCCGAAGAGCGTGTGCCGCTCGTTGAAGACGTGGTCAATGCGCAGGACGAAGTCTTCCTGCTCCTCTCGCTGAATGGGCGACCAGGTGAATCCGGCGACGTTCAGGCCATCGCCCACGGCGAAGTTGTTCGGCAAGGGCGTGAGGTCAATCAGGCGCTTGATCGTCGGATCGAGCCCATAGCCAGCCGGATCGTTCGCCACAATGTCGTAGACGCCGATATTGAGGCCGGGCAGCGGATTCCCGTTGGAATCCACTGAGGCACCCGCAACACCTGCCGGCATATTCCGCCCGCCTCGAACATACCGGAACAGACCGCGTCGAGCTTCCGCCGTATACACGGTGCTCGTCACTATGCGCGTCTCCCGCGTGCGCAGGACCTGCAAGTTCGTGAAGAAGAAAGTCTTGTTCCGAATGATCGGCCCGCCGAGGCTGAATCCTGGAATATGCTGCACGAACTGGCGCTTCGGTTGTTTATTGACGTTGTTCTGGTACTCATTCGCGTGCAGTCGTGGCGTTTGATAGAACCAGAAGAGCGTGCCATGGAATTCGTTCGTGCCCGAGCGCGTCACCATCGTCACTTGTCCGCCGCTGCTGCGCCCGAACTCCGCTGTGAAATTGCTCGTCAGGACGCGAAACTCGGCCAGCGTGTCGGGATTCGTGCGCAGCGGAGAGAAATTCGACCCGCCGGCGCTCGTCTCGTTGATGTCAATGCCGTCGAGCGTGAAATTCCAGGCGCGATCACGCGCTCCATGGACATGCACGCCACCGCCCGTATTCGCTCCCGAGACCACGCCCGGTTGAAAGAGGACGAAATCCAACGGATTACGCCCGCGCACGCCCACGATCGGCAGGTTCAGAATCGCTTGCTGATTCACGAGGTTTCCGAAATTCCCCGATGTGCTCGTCTGAACGAGCTCCGCGGCGCCTGTCACTTCGACGGCTTCGGCGATCTGCCCAACCTCCAATCTCACGTTGACGGTCATTGGCTGTCCGATCGTCAGGACGTTCCCCGTGGAGACGAATTTTTTGAACCCCTCCTTCTCCACCGTCACCGTGTAGGTGCCGATGGGAATGGAATCGAAAGAGTATGTTCCAGCCGAGGTCGTGCGCGTCGTGTACGCGACGCGCGTCGCTTCGTTGGTAATGGTGACGACGGCATCAGGGACGACGGCCCCCGTCGGATCGGTCACCACACCAACTACCCGCGAGGTTGTCCCTTGGCCGAAGGCTATCGTGGCTCCTGGGATCAAGAGTGTTAAGCACATCACACACGCAGCGAGTTTCTTCATACGCCTCCTCCCGAAGCTGTCTCGCAGGGCCGCGCCTTGCAGCTCGGCCCTGAAATGTGAAAGATCACGTTGTCTCCCGCGTGGTCTTCGGACGAAGACCGCTACGGGAGTTCGTCCTTCTTTTCAAGCAACTTATGTTCCGCGAGGTGGACGACTCCCTTCATGCGTCCAAGTTCTTCAGCAAGAGAGGGATAGAACTAAGGCGGCGTGCTCCTACCGCCTGCTCACGCGGAAGGCGTTTCCGAAAATCTGGAAGAAATTTCCAAATCTTCGGAAGGCAGCCGCATGCTTCAACGATCCTTATGATGAGCATAACCTCTCCTTGTGACAGAGGCATGGAGCTTAAGGATTCCGACGCTGGCCAAAAGTCCAAGACCGAGCCAGAAGAGGCCCTTGGCCCATTGGCCGAAAATAAGGGCGCCAATTCCGAAAAGGAAGCCGTAGATGAGCGCGCATCCGAGGGCCCAACAGGCCAGACTGGGAGCAAGCGGGTCAGGGGCCGGGGCATTGAGCTGTCGCGCAAAGGATGCCCAGCCGGGGCCGCCAGGGCGAACACGCTCGTAAAACGCGATCAACTTCGCTTGGGGCTCGGCCGGCGTGAGCCAGGTCACCAGCAGCCATGCTGCGGTCGTCACCGCGACGGTCACGAGCATGGACTTGGCGTAAAGCAGCGGGTCATCGTCAGAGAAGGGGCGAGCGAGTTTCAATCCGAGTGTGACCAGGAGAGCTGTCGTCATGGCGGCGATCTCCGACCAGGCGTTGATACGCCACCAGAACCAACGCAGGAGATATACGAGTCCCGTCCCCGCTCCAAGGCTGAGCAGCAGCTCCCACGCCCCGGTGATCCGCCGCAGGTTCAGCGTCACGAGGATTGAGATCAGGGCCAGCAGCCCCGTCGCCGTGCGCGAGACGAGCACATAATGGCGTTCATCGGCGGACGGGCGGACGAATCGGCGGTAAAAGTCGTTGACCAGATACGACGTGCCCCAATTCAAGTGCGTCGCGATCGTGGACATATAGGCGGCGGCGAAAGAGGCCAGGAGCAAGCCGCGCCAGATGGGGGGCAGATGATCCACCATCACGCGCACGTAGAGAGCCGTCGGATCGCTGACGCGCAACTGAGGATAGAGGACGACGGCCGAGAGCGCGACCAAGATCCACGGCCACGGACGCAAAGCATAATGCGCGACGTTGAACCAGAGCGTCGCCCAGACGCCGTGTCGTTCATCCTTGGTCGAGAAGATGCGCTGGGCGATATAGCCGCCGCCTCCGGGCTCCGCTCCCGGGTACCACGAAGCCCACCATTGGACTCCGACGTAGATGAGCAGCGTCTCCAGTGGGAGCCACGGCGAGTCCCAGCCCGGCCAGATGGCGATCGCCGCCTCCGTGCTGCCGAAGTGCTCTGGCAGTTGCGCCATGAGCCCGGGGATCCCCCCCACGACCTGGAGGGCGAAGACGGCGAGCGCGATCGAACCCGCCATGGCGATCACGAACTGAATGGCATCGGTGACCACGACGCCCCAGAGTCCGGAGAGAAGGGCATAAAAGGCCGTGATCCCCAGACAGAGGAAAGCGGCTTCCAACTTCCCGACGCCGAGCGACAGACCGATGACGGTGGCCATGCCCAGGGTCACCCATCCCATGATGAGGCTGTTGACGAGCAATCCCAGGTAGATCGCGCGAAATCCCCGCAAGAACGCGGCCGCGCGCCCGGCATAGCGCAGCTCGATGAATTCGACATCGGTCATCACCTGCGCGCGCCGCCAAAGTCGGGCGTACAGGAAGACCGTGAGCATGCCGCTCATGACGAAGTTCCACCAGAGCCAATTCCCAGCCACGCCATGTCGCGCGACCATCTCGGTGACGGCCAAGGGGGTATCGGCGGCGAACGTCGTCGCGACCATCGAGGTTCCGGCGAGCCACCACGGCAGATGCCGACCCGAGAGGAAGTATTCCGCCACACTGCGGCTCGCCCGACGCGTGTAGGCCAAGCCGACCCCCAGCGAGAGGATGAAGTACGCGACGAGGATCAGCCAATCACTCAGCGTCAGCCGCATGAGCCCTCCGCTCTCACGAGCGTTCGACGCGCATCGGTTCGCTCCTGCTGGCGAGACGCTCGCCGAGGACGTGGCTCGCCCATCCCACGATCCCTGTGGTCGTGGATCCGATCACGGTGAACCACGGCCAGGCGATCGCGGTGAAGAGCTTGACCGAGAGCATGACCAGGAGACCACTGACCATGCCGATAAGCGCAGCGCGTTCGCCCACGCGTCGGGTGAGCGTGCCGAGGAAGAAGACGCCGAGGATCGCTCCATTGGTGAAGGCGGCGATGGCGAGGACTTCGTCCACCACGCGTTGCGAGAGGGCGCGGGCGGCGAGCGCCACCAGAATTTGAGCGATTCCCCATCCGAGCGTCAGCCCGCGGGCGACGCGCAGATAGTGCGCGTCCGAGAGGCGTTCTCCTCGAAGGGGACGGTAGAAGTCCGTCACCGTCGCTGCCGAGCAAGAATTCAAGGAGCTGGAGAGCGTGGACATAGCCGCCGCGAGGATGGCCGCCACGATCACGCCGACGAGTCCGATCGGCAGCTCGCGCACGATGAAGTGGGGGAAGACCCGGTCGCTCTGAGTGAACGGCGCCGGAGGGGGAAAGTGCGCGTAGAAGGCGAAGAGCAAGACACCGATCAGGAGGAAAAGCAGGAACTGGAAGAAGACGATGACACCACTCGCCAGGAGCGCGGTCATCGCCTGACGCGCCGTCCGACTCGCCAAGTAGCGTTGCACGATGAGCTGATCCGTCCCGTGCGTGGCGGTGGTCAGAAAAGCGCCGCCGATGATCCCGGACCAGAAGGTGTAGCTGCGCGTCGCGTCCCACGTGAAGTCGAAGAAGCGCCATTTCCCGTGCGCTTCGGCGACAGCCCACGCCGTCGCCCACCCTCCGGGGAGGCGCGCCAGGAGCACCTCCAGCGCCACGAGCGCGCCGATCAGATACACGCTGAATTGAACGACGTCCGTCCAGATGACAGCTCGCTGGCCGCCCACGTACGTGTAGAGGATCGTCACCGCCCCGATCAGCAAGATCGAGGCCGAATCGCTCCATCCGGTCACGGCTGCGAGCACGATGGCCGTGGCGAACAGGCGAAAGCCGTCGGCCAGGCTGCGCGTGATGAGGAAGAGTCCGGAAGCCGCACGACGCACCCGCTCGCCGAATCGGTACGCCAGAACTTGATACGCCGTCAGAAGTTCGCCGCGAAAATAGAGGGGGATGAAGAGGACGCTGATGAGGAGCCGACCGACCAGGTATCCGCACACGAGTTGCATGAACGTCAGATCTCCCCCCTCGCCATTGGCCCCTCGCATGTACGCATATCCGGGCACGCTGATGAAGGTGACCGTGCTCGTCTCGGTCGCTACGATCGAGAGCGCGATGGCCCACCAGGGGAGGTTTCGCCCGCTGACGAAATACTCGTTCGTGGTGCGCTGTCCGCGCCCGAGCCAGAGGCCGAAGAGCGTCGTCCCCACCAGATAAGCGGCGATGATCACAACGTCGAGCGTATGAAGCCGCATCGTGGCGCGGAGCCTTCACAGGGCTTCATCGCGCACCAGATCTTCGTAAGTCTGGCGCGGACGAATGAGGCGCACGTCTTCGGACGAACGGATCAGGACGACGGCCGGCAGCGGTCGCCCGTTATAGGTGGACATCTGCGCGACCGTGTACGCGCCGACATCCAGGACCGCGAGCACATTGCCGATCGTCAGCCCCTTCGGCAGGAACCGGTACTGCGGCAAGCGCCCCGTGCCCTCGATGTCGAAATACACGTCTCCCCCATCGCACAGTGGACCGGCCAGCTTGTACGGCGTCTCATGTGGCTCTGCCGTTCGATCCGCCGAGATGACGTGGTAGTACCACTTGTATTGGCTCATCGAGGGGAGCAATTCTGTGCCCGCGTCGAGGAAGAGCCATGTATCGCCCGTCTCCGATCGCGTCTTCACATTGCGGATGGTCACCAGCAATGTCCCCGCATCCGCGATCACCCGGCGGCCCGGTTCGAAGACGACCTCCAGGTCCTGGAGCAGCTCGCGCGCGGCGTGCTCCTGGACGGATCGTGTGGCCTCTTCCAAGGCCGAGCGCAGGAGCGCCCCGATGTCCCACGCGGTGCGGAAGAGGCGCTCGCGCTCACCGAAGTCTCCCGCATATCGGTCATCGTGCGCGTAGACGACGGGGATCCCCCCGCCCACGTTCACGTGGCGAAGGCGATGCCCGGTCTCTCGATACAAGGCGACGGCGTATCGCCACATCAGGGCGAAAGCTCGAACGTACGGCGCGCTCGTCGGCGTTTGCGAGCCGACGTGAACGTGAAGCCCCACCAGATGAATCGCGCGGCGATAGGCGAGCGCGCGCCGAAAGCCCTCGCGGATCTCCGAGGGGGAGAGGCCGAATTTCGATGTGAGAAGTGCCGTTTGCAAGCCGGCGTGCGATCCCGTCTCGATCTCCGGGACCAGACGGAGCGCGACGTTGGCGCGCTTCCCCAGCCGTTCGGCGACGGCCGCGATCAGATCCAGCTCCGCGAGCGAGTCCACGTTGATCGCATAGATCTCGGCGCGGATCGCCTCCTCCAACTCCTCGACCGTCTTGCTCACGCCGTTGAAGACGATCTGATCGGGACGGAACCCGGCGCGCAGCGCTTTGTAGAGTTCACCGCCGCTATTGACCTCGATGTCGGCGCCGGCCTCGCGAACGGCCCGCAGGATGGCCAACAGGGAATTCGCTTTCGCCGCATAGCAGATCTTCACGCGCGGATGGATGCGGCGAGCGGGCTCCAGTAGCGTTCGGACATTAGCCCGCACGCGGGATTCCGAGAAGACGAAGAGCGGCGTCCCATACTGCTGGGCCAGATGCCGAGCGCTCACTCCATCCAGATGGAGATGGCCACGAACGATCTCCCGATACCCCACGATCTCCCAGCCCATCGCGGTTCCTCCTCAAAAGCGCTCATCGCGCGCTCAACGTGTGAAGCGAGCACGTGGGATCCTCGCGGTGCGAGAGGTCGAGCCGCGCGAGCACGAGCTTGAGCGCGCCGACGGCCGGCGGGAAGAGTGGGGGCGCGAGCTCGGCTCTCGGAGCAACCTCTTGGATCTTCTCGCGGAGAGGACCCAGGATCAGCTCTCCGGCGGAGAAGACGCCGCCCACATAGGAGACGCGAAATGCCTCCCGCTGCAAGCGCAACCGCTTGATGACGGCGATGGCCGTGCGCGCCAATTCCAGACCGGCCTCGCGCAGGATGTGCCTGGCCACCGCATCCCCCTCGCGGGCCGCCTGAATGACTACCTCGCTCAAGGGCGCGATGTTGGGGCTCACCTCGCTCCCGTAGATGATGCGGGGCAGATCGGCCGGACTCTCGATCCCGAAGTATTGGCAGACCCGGTCGGTCAACAACGTGGGCGGCAACCGTCCGTCGTACGCCGAAGCGACGGCCACGAGCGCTCGCCGCGCGATGTCGTATCCGCTGCCTTCATCACCGAAGGTCGGTCCCCATCCGCCGGAGCGCGCCTTCTGTCCGTGCGCATTCATCCCGTAAGCGATCGAACCGGTCCCGGCGATGATGACGACGCCCGGCTGGCCGTCGGTCGCTCCATAGAGCGCGATCTCCGCATCCGTGGTCAGCAGCAGGTCCTCCGCGGTCCAGAGCGCGCGCATGCCGGCCCGGCGCTCGGTGAGCGCACGCAGCAAGGCTTCGCGCATCCGCCGATGATGTGCCGGGTGCGCGATCCCTGCCAGCCCGATCCCGAGCGCGGCCAGCTCCGAGAGCGTGCATCTGGCCTGGCGGCAGGCGTCCTCCAGTGCCGTCACAACCGCCGCCACAGCCGCATCCACACCCACCCGCAGGAAATTCGACGGGCCGGCACGCCCTTCCCCGAGCACACGCAGCCGTTCATCGGCGATCAGAGCGATCGTCTTCGTTCCCCCTCCATCAATACCCGCGATGCGTATCATCGCTTCTCCTCTGCCGCGTGCGGCTCCTCTCTCTTGAGGGGCCACGATGATCTCCACTCAGTCGCTCCATCGCACAGTTCGCGTCAAGCGCGGCGGTGCGTCCGGGTTCAGGCCCGTGGCCATGGCTCTCCAAAACGCCAGTTGTTGAACGAGGTGTGCCCAGAGGATCGGGCGCACTAATTCCGGCACGTCGCCTCCGAGGACGAGCTGCGAAATCGGACGCTCCAGCGCCTGAGCGCTGATGACCCACACGCGGGCTCCCGCCTCCTGCGCGTCCGCGATCACGCGCGGCACATACGGACGCTCGGCGTCCGCCAGCAAGATCACCACGAGCGTCTCCGGCGAGAGCAACAGGTGCGGCCCATGTCGGAATTCCAGCGTGGGATAGGCGTGAGCCGGCGTCAGCGCCATCTCGATCATCTTCAGCGCCGCCTCGGCCGCCAGCGGGAAGAAAGGGCCAGAGCCGAGGAAGACGAAGCGGGCGAGCGTGGGATCTTCCGCATACGTGCGCACGAGCCGCTCGTTCGCGCGTAAGCTGCGTTCGACCTCTTGAGGGAGCGACGCGGCTTCAGCCAGGAGCCTCCCCTCGCCCAGAGCATCGGCCAGAAGCACGAGACCCAGCATCATGCACGTGAGCGAGCCCGTGGTGACCACGCTCTGCTCCGGGCATTCGGAGAAGACCAGGGATACATCGGCCGCGCGTCCGAGCGCGCCATCAGGCTCGGTCGTCACGGCGATGACCGTAGCGGCCCGGAGCGCGCGCACGTGCTCGACGGCGAGGACCGTCTCATCCGTCTCCCCGCTGCGTGAGATGGCGATGACCAGGGGGCGAACGTCCGAGCCGAGATATGCTGCGGAGAAATGAAGCATCTCAGAGGCCGGAAGGGCGCGCGCGCGAAGCCCCGACAGCGTCCCCCACGCGTGAGCGGCATACAGGGCGATATGATAGGATGACCCGCAACCGGTGAAGATCACCTCCGTGAAGCGCGCGAGCGGTCCGATTCGCGCCGTGTCCACCCGGCGCGCCGAGACGCGCCGCAGTGTCTCTCGCAGTGCCCCCGGCTGGCCGTAGATCTCCCGATACGTGACCGTTCGTTCTGATCCCTCCGCCATGCTCATCCACCCACACCGTTGGCGCGCTTCGGCGCTCACAAGGGAATTTTAGTACAATAGGCAGGGCGTGGGGAAACTGAGAGTTTTAATGAGATGCATGAGAATTTCTAATGCGAGGGAAGCGTCATGGAATTGCGTCACCTGCGCACCTTCCGCGCCGTGGCCGAGACCGGGAGCTTCACGCTCGCCGGACGGCGCGTGAACCTCTCGCAAGCGGCCGTCAGCTTGCACATCAAGACCCTGGAGGAGGAGTTGGGGACGAAGCTCTTCGCCCGCGTGCGCAAGCGCGCGACGCTCACGCCGGCCGGGCGGGCATTGCTCCGGCACGCGCAGGCTATTCTGAACGCGTGTGATGTGGCGCGCGCGGAGATCGCCGCGCTCGCGCAGGAACATCGGAGCACGTTGCGCGTGGGGACGGCGTCGACGATGATCGCCATTCATCCGCTCCCGGAGATCCTCAGCGAATTGAAGAAGCGCTTTCCGCTTCTGGATCTCGTCGTCTTCGCGGGCACGAGCGAGGCCATCGTGCGTCGTCTGCTGGAGCATCGGCTGGACGTCGGGCTCGTCTCCCTGCCAGTCGAGGCGCCACTGGTCCACACGGAACCGCTGTATGGGGACCGGCTCGTGGCCGTGGTCTCGCCGAGCCATCCGCTGGCGCAAGCGCGCGAGGTGACGGTCATGCAACTGGCCTCCGAACCGTTGATTCTCGGAGAGCGCGGGGGGAATCGGCGGCGGATCATTGATCTCTTCTTCGAACATGCGGGCGTTCGTCCGCACGTCGTCATGGAGTTGAATCGCGACGAGGCGATCAAGAAGATGGTGGAGGTCGGCCTGGGCGTCGGCATCCTCCCCTGGCTCACCGTTCAGCGCGAGGTGCACGTGGGATTGTTGCGGGCGCTGCCCATTCGCGGGTTGAAGAGCCGATGGGAGCTGGGCCTGGCTTATCTCAAGGAGGAGGCGCCCTCGGAGGCGCTCCTAGCCTTCTTGGATCTCTGCCGGGCCTATTTGGGGAGAGGTCGGGATCGAAAGCGCGTTGGTGCGGAGCGCTCTCCTGGCGCGCGTGCTTGAAGGCGTCCTCCGCCGTGCGGTAAGATTCCGTCTCGCACGAGCGTGCGGAGATCACGCGCAGAAGGAGTGTGGGCGATGAGGGAGTGGCAGATGCGCGCGCTGCGCGAGGTGGATCCGGAGATCGCCGAGGCCATCCTCCGGGAGACCGAACGGCAAGCGCGAGGCTTGGAATTGATCGCCTCGGAGAACTTCGTCAGCGAGGCGGTCCTGGAGGCCATGGGATCGGTCTTCACCAACAAATACGCCGAGGGGTATCCGGGGCGGCGCTACTATGGGGGATGCGAATTCGTGGACGTCGTGGAATCGCTGGCCATCCAGCGGGCGAAGCAGCTCTTCGGAGCCGAGCACGTCAACGTGCAACCGTATTCGGGATCGCAGGCGAACATGGCCGTCTACATCGCCATGCTGCAACCCGGGGACACGATCCTCGGGATGAACCTCTCGCACGGAGGGCATCTGACGCATGGCCATCCCTTGAACTTCTCGGGGAAGTACTTTCGGGTGATCCCCTACGGCGTGCATCGTGAGACGGAACAGATTGATTACGAAGAGCTGGAGCGGTTGGCACATGAGCATCGGCCGAAGATGATCGTCTGTGGGGCGAGCGCCTATCCCCGCATCATTGATTTTGAGCGGATCGCGGCGATCGCTCGCGATGTGGGGGCTGTCGTGATGGCCGACATCGCGCACATTGCGGGGTTTGTGGCGACCGGGTTGCATCCGAGCCCGGTCCCGTGCTGCGAGTTCGTGACGACGACGACGCACAAGACGCTGCGTGGCCCGCGCGCCGGCATGATCATGTGCAAGGAGAAGTACGCGCGGGAGATTGATCGCGCCGTCTTCCCCTGCGTGCAAGGGGGGCCGCACGTCCACATCATGGCGGCCAAGGCCGTTTGCTTCAAGGAGGCCATGCAGCCCGAATTCCGCGCCTATCAGGAGCAGGTGATCAAGAACGCTCGCGTCTTGGCCGAGGAGTTGGCTCGAGCGGGATATCGGATCGTCTCCGGGGGGACGGATACGCATCTCGTCCTCGTGGACGTCTTCTCCCGGGGGTTGACGGGGAAGCAGGCCGAGAGTGCGCTGGAGCGCGCGGGGATCACCGTGAACAAGAACACGATCCCCTTCGACACGCAACCGCCGATGATCGCCAGCGGTATTCGTTTGGGGACGCCCGCGGTCACGACGCGAGGGATGAAGGAGCCCGAGATGCGCAAGATCGCGCGATGGATCGCCGAGGTTTTGGATCAGCCCGAGAGCGAGTCGGTGCAGCGCTCGGTGCGGCAGCAGGTGTGGGAGTTGACCGAGCAGTTCCCGCTCTATCCCCATCGGCTTCGCAACCTCCGCGAAGTGTGAAGCGCTCCCGCGCGCAGGAAGCGGTGAGCATCCCTCCGAGGTGAGGAGCTGCCGATGGGCCGACGAAGCGAAGAAGCCGCCCTTATGGAGGAAGTCTTCGGGGAAGGGGGGCTGCTCTGCCGGCATCACCCGCAGTACGAGTATCGGCCCGGACAGATTCGCATGGCCGAGGCCGTCTATCGCGCCCTCGTCGAAGGGGGGCATCTTCTGGTCGAAGCCGGGACGGGAACGGGAAAGACGCTCGCGTACCTCGTTCCGGCGCTCGCGGTCTCAGAACGGATCATCATCTCCACGGGGACGAAGAACCTTCAGGAGCAGCTCCTGCTCAAAGACATCCCCTTCTTGGAGAAGGCGCTGGGGCGGAAGCTGCGCGTCGCCTCCATGAAGGGCCGATCGAACTACGTCTGCCTCTATCGCCTGAAGAGGGCCGAGACGCAGCCCATCCTCGCCGATCTGGAGGAGGCGAAGTATTTCGACGAGATTCGCCGATGGGCGTTTCAGTCGGAGACCGGAGATCGGGCGGAGCTGGCGGATGTGCCGGAGAACCTGAGCTTCTGGTCCTCCATTGACGCGCGCTCGGAGATCTGTCTGGGGCAGAAGTGTCCGGATTACGACGCCTGTTTCATCACGAAGATGCGCGAGCGGGCGCTGAAGGCCGATATCGTGATCGTCAATCACCACCTCTTCTTCGCCGATCTCGCGCTGCGCGGGAACGAGTACGGGGCGGTGATCCCGGATTATGCCGTCGTCATCTTCGATGAGGCGCACGAGTTGGAGGAGGTCGCCTCCGAATATTTCGGGGCGCAGGTGAGCAACTATCGCGTGGCCGAGCTGGTGCGCGATGTGCAGAATCTCCCGATCACGGATACGGCGTCGGCAGCCGAGCTGATGCGCGTCAGCCTGCGGGTGCAGCAGCGTGCCGAGAGCTTCTGGACGCATTTCCTGAACGATGGGCGGCCCGAGGGCCGCTACCCGCTGGAGCCGGATTTTCTCTTCCGTTCGGCCGTCGCTGAGGGGCGGGCGGGAGGGACTGCCGAAGATCGAGACGCCCCGGACGTCGAGGGGGGATCGAGAGAGGCGTTGGAGCTGACGCGCGCTGGGGAGAGCTTGCTCGGGTTGATGAACGCCCTCTCGCTCTTAGAGACGACGCTGGCGATGGTGAAGGATCCGCCGCAGGAGATCGAGGCGCTCATGCGTCGAACGGCGCAGGTGAGGGCTGATCTCGACTTCATCCTTCTGGGGCAGGATCCGCGATTCGTCCGCTGGTACGAGCGGCGAGGGCGGGGCCTCTTCCTTCAAGCGACGCCCATTGATGTCTCCGAGATCCTGGCCGAACGACTCTTCGATCGCGTGCGCACGGCTATCCTGACGTCGGCGACGTTGACCAGCGGCGGTCGGTTCGACTTCATCCGATCCCGCTTGGGCATTCGCGAGGCGCGAGAGCTGATCGTCCCCTCGCATTTCGATTACGCGGAGCAAGCGATCCTCTATCTCCCGCCTCAGATGCCGGATCCGCGGAGCCCGCAGTTCACGGAAGCCGCCGTCGAGGAGATCGTGAAGCTGCTGCAGGTGACGCGAGGCCGCGCCTTCATCCTCTGCACGGCGATCCAACAGATGACGGAGATGTACGAGCGGGTTCGCCGTCGCGTGCCATTCCCCTGTTTCGTCCAAGGGCAGGGATCGAAGTCGGGGCTGCTCGCTCGATTTCGCGCGACGCCGCATTCGGTGCTCTTCGCCACGGCGAGTTTCTGGCAGGGGGTGGACGTGCAGGGCGAGGCCTTGAGCTGCGTCATCATTGACCGATTGCCCTTCGCCGTCCCCACCGATCCCATTGTGGCCGCGCGGCAGCGATATATCGAGCAGAGCGGGGGCGACCCCTTCTACGACTACGCCGTCCCCCAGGCCGTCATCATGCTCAAGCAGGGATTGGGCCGGTTGATCCGAAGCCGAAGTGACGTGGGCGTCCTCTCGATCCTCGACCCTCGGATTCGCACCAAGAGCTACGGCGCGATCTTCCTGCAGAGCCTCCCACCTTGTCCGATCACGACGCGGATCGAGGATGTGGAGCGCTTCTTCGAGCGCCACGCTTCGACGGGGGCATCGCGCGGGGAGGTGCCTCCGAGCGAGGATTGACCGCCGCCCTCCAAACGTGGGACAATGCCTCGCGGGCGCCTCGCGCGATCTCGAAGGTCACGACGAGACTCCCCAGGAGCGCACAATTTGTGGAGGAGGGGGCTTATGGGAATCGTCGCCCGATTGAAACAGTATCTCGATGAGCATCACGTCCCCTATGTCGCCTGCGCGCACTCGCCGGCATTCACGGCGCAGGAGATCGCCCATGCGCTCCATGTGCGGGGCCGCGAGATGGCGAAGGCGGTGATCCTCAAGGCCGATGACCGATTCGTGATGGCCGTGTTGCCCGCGCATCACAAGGTGGATCTGGCGCGATTCGCCGAAGTCATCGGAGCCACTGACGTTCGCTTGGCCACGGAGGCGGAGTTCAAAGACCTCTTCCCGGACTGCGAGATCGGAGCGATGCCGATTTTCGGCAATCTCTACGGCCTTCCCGTCTACGTGGCCGAGCCCTTGACGCAGGATGAGGAGATCGTCTTCAATGCGGGGACGCATACGGATTCGATTCGGATGCGCATGGCCGATTTCCTGCGGTTGAGCGAGCCGACGGTCGCGGCATTCTCCGAGGTGGCGTGAAGGGGGACCGCCCCGCTTCTCCCTGGCGAGCGTTCACGCCTGGAGCGGTGGGCGCTTCCGATGCCAATCGGTCTCTCGCTGGTACGCGTTGGCCAGCGCGATGAGCGTCGCTTCGCTGAAGGCGCGACCCATCAGTTGGAGCGCTGTCGGTAATCCCGCTTGCCCGAAACCGTTGGGGATGGAGAGCGCGGGAACGCCCGCGGCATTACCGGCCGGGATGAGCAGTGGCCCGCCACCGGTGCCCGGGTAGGCGCGTTCGAATTCCATGCCGATGGGATAGGCGACGGTCGCGCGCGTCGGCGCGATCAATGCGTCGTATCGAGAGAGGACCTCATCGAGCGCGCGACGAATGCGCACGCGAACGCGTTGAGCCTGCAGATAATCTACGGCCAGAACGGTCATCCCCGCGTATCCCCCGATCCGATCACGTGGATTCTGCAATTCCGCCAGACGCCCGCTCTCGATCAGATCGCGGAAGGCGCTCGCGCCCTCCGCATTGACGATGATCCCGACGACCTGCCCATAGGGGAGATCCGGCAGCGCGACGTCAGGATCCACGGTGGCATATTTCTTGAGGACTTCGACAGCGCTCTCGAAATTCTTCCGCACCTCAGGTTGCACGCGTTCGAGCGCGCCTCGGACGATGCCCACGCGCAGACGTCGCGTGGGCAGGAGGAGAGTCGAGTAAGTGAATCGTCGAGCCACGCTCGAAGGGTCCTTCGGATCTTTGCCGGAGATCGCGGCGAGCACGATCCCGCAATCGTCGGCCGTTCGACACATGGGGCCGAGTTTATCGAGCGTCCAGCACAGCGCCATGGCACCGTATCGGCTCACCAACCCGTAGGTCGGGCGCAGACCCGAGATGCCACAGAAAGCCGCGGGCGTCAGGATCGAACCCGAAGTCTCCGAGCCGATGGCGAAGGCGACGAGCCCAGCGGCGACGGCCGCTCCGGATCCCGAGGAGGATCCCCCACTCCAGTACTCGAGATTCCATGGCGTGCGTCCCGGTCCCGTGAAGGAAGCATCGGCCGTGTTATAGCCCATGCCCCCGGCCAGCTCCACCATTGCGAGTTTCGCAACGAGCACAGCGCCGGCGCGTTGCAGGCGGCGCACCACCGTCGCGTCGTAGTCGAAAATCTGGTTCCGATACGGCGCAGCGCCCCAGGTGGTGGGGATGCCTCGGGTCGCCAACAGGTCCTTCACTCCGTATGGGATGCCGTGCAGCAGACCGCGATACCGACCGCGCATGATCTCGCGTTCAGCTCGGCGGGCTTGTTCCAGGGCGACGTCGTGTGTGATCGTGACGACGGCGCCGAGTTTCGGTCCGAGCCGTTCGAGCCGATCCAGATACACCCTCGTGAGTTCGACCGGCGAGAGACGCCGGGATCGGATGAGGTGAGCGAGCTCGCGGATCGAGAGAAAAGCGAGTTCCTGATCGGACATCGTCAACCCTCCTGGTCCTGAGAGGAGTGAAGCGCGCTCATGGCATCGCGCGGAAGACGAGATCCGGCTCGTCCGCGTTCGTCAGCGCGACGCTGCGCAGACGTTCTGCCGAACGAAGGTTCCGCTCGATCTGGCGGGTGACTTCGGCGAGCTGTTCGGCCGTCAGGAACTGACCGTAGCGCACTCGAACCAGCTCGCCCAACGCTTCCGCCGCCGCCGAAGGGGTGAGCGGCTGTTGGGGTTGCTGGAGCGGAGTCATCCGCGAAGCGGCTTCCCCCTTCGCCGTCTTCGGGAGAGAGAGCATGGGGGGGAAGACAGCCGTCGCGGCCATGGTCTTGAGAAAGTGTCGTCGTGTCGCTCGCCTTCGTGTTCCCATGATTCGAACCTCCCCGGAAGCGTGCCGGAGTATTATCCCCGGATGGCCCCGGCGATGCAAGAGGAGCGGGCGAGTCGTACTCCGTGGAGAGGCGATTGCTGCCGTCGGGCCTTTCGTCTATCATTGGGGCGAAGCTCGGCGCGATTTTCAACGGGTGAGGGAGAGAGCATGAATGATGAATACGGCGGGGATCGAGACCGATGCCGGCAGTCATCACCGCCGAAGAGCTGAGGGGGGGACCGAGATGTCACGTCTGCAGCCGGGGACCGTCCTCTCCCATTACCAGATCCAGGCCTGGATCGCTCGCGGGGGGATGGCCGAGGTCTATCGCGCCGTGGACCTTCGGCTGGGGCGGACGGTGGCCATCAAGGTCCTCGCTCCGTCGTTAGTGGCCGATCCGGAAGCGCGGCGCCGTTTCTTCCGCGAAGCGCGCGCGGCATCCGCCCTTCAGCATCCCAATATCTGCGCCATTTATGAGGTCGGGGAAGCGGAGGGCATCGTCTTCATCGCCATGCCCTACATCGCGGGAAGGACGCTGAAGGAGGTCCTCGAGCAGGGACCCGTGCCCCTTGAGCGCGCCCTGAGCTATGCGATCGACATCGCCGATGCCTTAGAGGAGGCGCATCGGCAGGGGATCATCCATCGCGATATTAAGCCATCGAACGTCATCGTGGATGAACGTGATCGCGCGGTCGTCCTCGACTTCGGTCTCGCCAAACGCGTACGCCTGGAGGGGAGAGATCCGGAGGAGGCGCTCACGCTCTCGCAGATCACGACGACGTCGGCGCTCATTGGGACGACTCCCTATATGTCGCCCGAGCAGGTGCGCGGTGAGTCGCTCGATGCGCGGAGCGACATCTTCGCCTTCGGCACGTTGCTTTACGAGCTGCTCATGGGACGGCGGCCATTCCGAGGGACGACGACGGTCGAAGTGCTTCACGCCATTCTTTATGATGAGCCGGAGCCGATGAGCGCGACGGGGTCGCCGGTGGATTTCGAGTTGGAGCGCATCGTTCGGAAGGCGTTGCGGAAGAATCCGGCCGATCGGTACCAGACGATCTCGGAGATGAAGGCGGACCTGGTGGCGTTCGCGCGCGAGAAGGGATATGCGACGAGCGGGCTTCGGATCGTCGCCGTTGCCCCTCCGGTTCGGGAGCGGTGGCGGTGGTCGTGGCGCATTCCCTCCACTCGTGTGGCGGGCGTGTTCGCGATTGGCGTGGTGGTGGCGCTCGTGCTCTGGTTTCTCCTGCGCTCCGATGGGGACACGGAATGGGTCGCCGCGTTGCGACACGTGCAGCTGGCGAATTGGAAGAACGAGCCGGGCGAGAGCCCGCCCCGCGCGCGCTTCTCGCCGGACGGGAAGATGATCGTCTTCACTTCGCGAAAAAGCGGACATCCCGATTTGTGGATCCAGCAGACGCTCGGCGGCACAGCCGTGCCCGTCACACGCGATGAGTGGGCGGATCGTTCGCCTCTCTGGTCGCCCGATGGGCAACAGATCGCATTCCTCTCGGATCGGGGAGGAGAGATGGGCATCTGGGTCGTCCCCGCGCTCGGGGGTGTTCCGACGCTCCTTCATGTGGTCTCTGAAGTGGCGTCGGCGCGCTTGAGCCCGGTGAATCTGATCGCGTGGTCGGCCGCGCGGAACCTGATCTACTACGAGGCGCACCGAAACCTCTATGCGCTTGACGTCGCCTCGCGGCGGGTGACCGTGCTCACCGCGTTCGATCCGCAAAGGTCGCGCGTCGTGGATTTCTGCCTCTCACCGGATGAGCGTCGGCTCGCTTACGTGGATGTTCAAGGAGGGCAGGTGGACATCTGGGTGCTCTCCCTCGATGGAAGGAGACCGATACGGGTCACCGAAAGCCCCGAGGAAGATCGGTTCCCCGTCTGGCATCCCGATGGGCGGCGCCTCTTCTATTCGTGCAAATGGGGCGAGGTGTATCAGATCTGCGTCGTGGACGTGAGCGAGCGGACACCGTTGCGTCTCACGGCCAGTGATACGGACCTCTTCGTCTCCGATGTCTCCGCCGATGGGCGGCGCGTGCTCTATGCGCTCTCGAAGGACGACGCCGACATCTGGGCGGTGGACCCTCGCACGGGGGAGGAAGTTCAGGTCACGACGGAGATCGGCCTGGAGCTGTGGCCGACCGTCTCTCCCGATGGGCGCGCGATCGCGTTTCAAGCGAAGTCGGAATCGAGCGCCGGTGGGGACCTCTTCCGCTCGCAGATCGTCGTGAGGACGCTCGGAGGGGAAGAGCCGGCGATTCGATTCACCACGGCGGGATTCGATCCCGCGTGGTCGCCCGATGGGCGGCATCTGGCATTCTTGCGCCGAGGATCGGATGGCCAGCTCGACATCTGGATCGTCCCGGCTTCCGGAGGGGCGGAGCGGCAGGTGACGCGTGCCGGAGTGTACCACGGAGGGTATGGCCTGCTGCCCTTCAATCGGCTGCAGACGCGCGACTTCAGTTGGTCCCCCGATAGCCGTCGCCTCGCCTATGCCGCGATACGAGCGGGCATCTCGAACATCTGGATCGCTCAGCTGGATCGTTCGGAGGAGATCCCGGTGACGGAGAACACGGATCGCGCGCTCTCGTTCTTCTGCCCCTTGTGGTCTCCGGACGGGCAGTATCTGGCGTTCCTCTCGGAGTCGAGAGCAGCCCCTGAGGCGCAGTGGACGGTTTGGGTGAGCGAGGTGGAACGCAAGCGCGTGATCCCACTCATGCGCAGTCGAGAGGTCATGCGGCTCGCGGGGTGGTTGAATGTTGGCGGAGCCCTCCTTGTCGCGATCGGGGAAGGGCCGCGCCTTTCTCCTCATGTGGCGCGCGAGATTCGCCTCCTCCGCGTCTCCGTCCCCGACGGCGCCACGCGCTCGCTGGGGACGCTCGCAACGGCCGGTCTGGTGACCCTCAGCCTCTCGCCCGATGGGCGCGCGATCGCTTACGTCTCGCGCGCCGACGGGCGGGATAACCTCTGGGTCCTTCCGCTGGAGCGCGGACGAGCGATGAGGCGGACGGAGAACAGGGATCCTCGGGTGTACCTCTCCACACCCACGTGGTCTCCGGATGGGCGCATTTACTACGGGAGGCAGGCGAGCTGGAGCGTGATCAAGATGGTTGAGAACTTTCCGTGAGAGGAGGACTTTCGATGAAGAAGACGCGAGCGGGAAGAGGGACGTCCCTGAAGGTTCGCATTCCGGTGCGAAAGGTCGGACGAAGGCGGAAGCGCGAAGAAGGGATTCGCGGGATCTCTCCGGCCTTATTGGAACTGGCGGCGAAGAATCGCTGGGATCGGTGGGAGATTCAGACGCGCGAGCTGAGTGGGGAGGACCTGGCCTCCTATATGCGGTTGCGGGAAGTGCTCGCTGCGTTCGAGCAATTCGCCGTCTATTACGTTCTGGCCGGCAGGACGGCGGCGCAGCGGGCGAAACGAGCGGCCGCCGTCGAGCGGCGCGTGCGCGCGCTCGCGCGAGAAGCGCTCGGCCTGGATGGGATCTGCCCCATCGGCTATTGCGAATGCGATGGGATGTGCTTGCCCTGCGGGCTGTGCGTCGAGGGGACATGAAGTGTCGCATGGAGCATGAGCGCGTGGTGGGAGAGAGCTGCGGATCTTCTCCGTGACGTTCGATGGGCGCTCGAGCAATTGGAACGCCGCGCCACTTGTGCGCAGCAGGAGGATCTCTCGGAGTCCGAGGTCCGGCGTCTGCTGAGCGCGGTCGCGAGGGCGCTCGGGCAGATTCGCGGCGATGAACTGGAGAAGCTCACTCAGGCGCTCATCGAGCTGCAGCCGCTTGTGCAGGAGAGCCGCCTGGGGCGCGTCGCCGGACAGTTGGCCGATCTCTACTTCCACAGCGCGTCTTCGGAAGAATTTCTGGAGCGGGCGGCCGATCTCCTGCTCGCCGAGACGCATTCGGAGCGCATCCTTCTGGTGCTGTATCCGGGAGGGCTACGCATCGGGGGGGAGATCGGCGTGGATCCGACGCGCGTGCTGCTGGCGTGCGCTCGGAATGTCCGCTCGGCAGATTTGGCGGCGGAGGAGCACACCTTCAGTCGGACGCTGCTGTGGCGCGCGCTCGCCTCCGGCGAAACGTTGCTCATTCGGGATGCGCTCTCCGATCCCGCATATGCGCAGGAGACGAGCGTCGTGCGGCGTGGCGTGCGTTCGGTCCTCGTGGCCCCGCTGGCCATCGGCGGCGTGAGCTTCGGCGCGATCTATCTGGAGAACAATACCGTCGCCGCGATGTATGCGGAGGCGGATCGGGACTTCCTCGCCCGGATTGCGCAGATCATCGCCGTGTATCTGGAAGCCGCCGATCGGTTGCGCGTGGCGCTGAGCGCTCGCGACGCGCTCTCGCGCGAGCCGCCCGGCGAGGTCTTGCAAGGCTTGGTGGGGATCAATCCGGAGTGGCGGCGGGTCGTGCAGACGATCGTCCATGTGGCGCCTTCTTCGGTGACCGTCTTGCTCGAGGGAGAATCGGGGACGGGGAAGGAGATGCTCGCGCGCGCGCTTCACGCGTTGAGCCCGCGAGCCCAAGGACCGTTCGTCGTCGTCAACTGCGCGGCCGTGCCGGAGACGCTGGCCGAATCGGAGTTGTTCGGACATGAACGCGGGGCGTTCACTGGTGCTCTCGAGCGCCGCCTGGGACGCGTGGAGTTGGCCCATCGGGGGACGATCTTCCTGGACGAGATCGGCGAGCTTCCTCTCCCCGTGCAAGCGAAGCTGTTGCGCTTCCTGCAGTTCCAGGAGTTCGAGCGTCTGGGGGGAAGCCGGCCGATTCGCGTGGACGTTCGCGTCGTCGCCGCTACGAGTCGCGTGCTCCCTCAGATGGTCGCCGAGGGGAAGTTCCTGGAAGCGCTCTACCATCGCGTGAATGTCATCCCCGTGCGCATCCCGCCACTTCGCGAACGTCCGGAAGATATTCCCCTGCTGGCGCTGCACTTCCTGAAGAGATACGCTCCGGCCGCCGGACGTCCGACGCTCCGGTTTCATCCCGAGGCGTTGATCGCGCTCCAGGAGTACCCGTTCCCCGGCAACGTTCGGGAGCTGGAGAACCTCGTGCAGCGACTTGTCCTGCTGGCTCCATCGGATGAGATTCGCGTTCAAGATTTGCCGGAATCGTTTCTCAGCCGGTGGCGCGCCCTCGATGCGGAGAAGCATCCCTTTCGCGCCTATCTGCGCACGCCACCGGTGGATCGCGCGGACTTGGAGCGGCGCCGTCGCGCCATTCTGAAGATCGCGCGCGCGTATATCGCCGAGTTGGAGGACGCCTTGATCCGCCGCGCGCTGGAAGAGGCGGAGGGGAACATCGCCGAAGCAGCGCGGCGTTCGGGCTTGCATCGCTCGATCTTTTATCGGAGGCGGAAGCGTCGGACCTCCGACCCGACGGTGAATTCCGATCGTCCCGCATCGGAAGTCTGAACGCGAGCCGCGAGGATCCGCTGTTCGCCCCTTCGCACAACCCCCTTGTCTGACGCCTCAGCTCCCCCTATAATTTCCCGCCGGAGGACGGGGATAGATACGGCGAGGGTGGAGAAGCACGAATCTTCTCGCGTGGGGTTCCTGAGCGTATCCCCTGCGTGAAGAGAGAGATGATCTTCCTCTCCACCGAGGACGCCACAGAGGGGTGAAGTATGGGTGGGCTATTTCGACGTTTCATCCGATGGAGTGTGGGGATCACGTGTCTCTCGATCTTCCTCTGGGAGGCCTTGGGGATGCCGGCGGTCACGACCGATCGCGTCGAGGAGACGACCATCTCGACAGCTCGAATCTCCCGGGATGCATACGGTCGGCCGAGCATCGAGGCGGAGAACGAGCGCGATCTCTTCGAGGCCTACGGGTACGCGGTCGCGCAGGATCGGCTCTGGCAGCTGGAGGTCTTTCGGCGGGCCGCGCGCGGGCGTTTGGCTGAGGTTCTCGGCAACATGGTGACGAGCGTCGAGGTGAGGGGGCCGGTGGAGCTTGTCGAGCTGGATATGGAGCAACGTCAGCACGGGTACACGGAGTCGGAATATCAGGCCATGTACGAAGCGATGCCCGAATTCGCCCGGCGCGCCATCGCCGCCTATCGCGATGGGATCAATCGGTACCTGGCTGAGGCGCGCCAGGATCCCATGCGAAAGTTGCCCTGGGAATTCCACATCCTCGGATACTTCCCAGAGCCGTGGACGGTCACGGATTCGATCGCCATCTGCCGATTGGCCACGCGTATCTTCGGCGAGCGCGGCGGGCGGGAGTTGCGCAATCTCGTCCTCTACCAGCAGCTCGTGAGCCGGCACGGACCGGAGGCGGGCGAAGCGATCTTCGAAGACCTCCGGTGGGTGAACGATCCGGAAGCCCCGGTGACCGTGCCGCCCGAGGAGCTGTGGGACGAGGGGCGAAGCGCCCGCGCGCTCGCCGCGCGCACCCATTCCGGGCGACGGAATCCTCTGCTCTCGTTTTACCGTCGGCTTCCGGATCTTCGCGCCTTCCTCACCGCGTATGAGCAGTGGCAGAAGCGGCGTCGAGCGCTCTTTCGACTCTTGGGATTGCCCGTCACGTTCGGGAGCTTCGGATTCGTCATTGACGGGACGAGGTCGCGAACGGGACGTCCGCTGCTGCTCGGCGGGCCGCAGATGGGGTTCCTCTATCCGGACATCGTGCACGAGGTGCATCTGAAGGCTCCGGGGTGGCATGTGACGGGAATGGCCTTTGCCGGTGGACCGGCCGTCTTGATCGGGCACAATGAGCGCATTGCGTGGACGACGACCAGCGGTCCCGGTGATAATGCCGACCTCTACATTGAGCAGTTGAATCCCGCCGATCACGAGGAGTACCTCTACCAGGGGGCGTATCGGCGCATGGAGGTGCGTGAGGAAGTCATCGCCATTCGGACGTCTCCGCTCGGGTTCCCGCTGCGCGCGGCGAAGACGAAGACGATCCTGGTGAGGTGGACGGTTCATGGCCCAGTGCTCTACGTGGACGAAGCCAACCGCATCGCGATCACGCTCAAGCGGGCTCATTGGATGAAGGAGACGGAGACATGGGTGGGGTTTCTGGAGATCAATCGAGCGCAGACGCTGGAGGAGTTCGAGCGAGCGGTTCGGCGGATCCCGACCTCGCACCACTTTCTCTACGCGGACGTGGACGGAAATATCGCCTATTGGCTCGCGGGATGGGTGCCCGTTCGCCCGAGTGAATACGATCCGCGCCTCCCCCTGCCGGGGACAGGGGAAGCCGAGTGGAGTGCAGCGAGGCACCCTCTGCCTCATGTGCGCAATCCGCGACGGGGGTGGCTCGCGAATTGGAACAACAAGCCAGCGGTAGACTTCGATAATCCGGACGACGTGCTCTTCGGGAAGCAACATCGCGTGTTGCGGATCATGAGTCTCTTGGCCGAGCCCATGCGGCTCCTCCGACGCGCTCCCGAGGAGGCGCGCGATACGCGGATAGGGGTCGAGGATCTTCTGGCGTTGGAGGCAGACATCGCGCGCTTCGATGACACCGGCCCGAAGATGGACTTCCTGAGGGAGTATCTCACGCGGGCGCTGGAGGAAGCGAGTTCCACTGATCCGCGCTTGGGAGTGGTCGCGCAGCTTCTGCAGAATTGGGACGGTGCGCTCTACGCCGATGCCATCGCTGCGCCCGGCGTGGACCCGACGAATGTGGTCTTCGAGGCTATCTGGCAGCGCCTCGTTCGGAGCATCTTCGCCGATGAGTTGGGCGATGAGGGGCTCTCGGAGGTGAACATCAACACGGTGCTCCACGTCTTGGAAGGCGCGCGGTCCGGCGTCCCTCCCGCGCGCGATTATTTCAACGGCGCGGACTGGCGCGAGGTCATCGCCAGGAGCGCGCGAGAGGCTGTGGAGGACCTCGCGCGCGTGTATGGGCCGACGTGGATGATGCCATGGAGCGCGCGCGAGATGATCCGCTTTCGCCACCTCTTCGGATTTCACGTGGGCCCTCCGGTTCCGAAGGCGAATCGGGCGACGTACACGCAGGTCGTGGAGCTGACGAATCCGCCGCGCGGATGGAATCGTCTCCCCTCGGGGCAGAGCGCATTCATTCCGCCGAATCGGTTCTTCCGATGGCTCCCGGTCGTGCGGCCGGAGCTCTACAACCAGCGCGCGCTCTTTCGCGAGTTCGGCGTGAAGCCCATGCCGTTCTGAGGGGGCTTCCCCGGCGGCGCCCGTTCTCAGCTTTCGCGAGCGCCGGCTCGTCATATCGCGAGAGGCGCGCGATGATCGGCTTGACACCATGAGGAAGATGTGGCATCCTCATCACACGATGAACGCGGAAGCGCGAACGATGAACTGGGCGGTCGGTGAAGCGCGTGGGATCGCGTCGGGCGTCTCCGCTCGAGCAGGTGATCATACCCTGCGCGAACGTGTGGAGATGAAGCGGGTTAAGCGCACGGGGCTCGGTCCTCCTCGGCCTGGGGGGTGACGTAGCCCCATTCGGGCCGGCGTGGATCGGGCCCCTCGAAACCCTCGGTTTCGAGGGGCTTTTTATTTTGGAGGTCGCGATGCGCATCGCGTTGATCGGATACGGGCAGATGGGGCGAGAAGTCGAACGAGCGGCTCTTGAGGCGGGCTTTCAAGTCGGACCCATCTTCACCTCGCGCACGAATCCGGAGGGGCGAGGACTGACCGCCGAAGCTCTGCGCGAAGTGGATGTCTGCGTGGACTTCTCCACGCCGCAAGCCGTCGTGACCAATATTCAGCGGGTTGCCGAGGCGCGCAAGCCCATGGTCGTCGGCACGACCGGGTGGTACGATCGGTGGGATGACGTGCGACCGGTAGTCGAGCGCGCGGAGATCGGGTTCGTCTATGGACCGAATTTCTGCCTGGGCATCCACGTGCTCTTTCGCCTGGTGGCGTACGGCGCGCGTCTCTTTCGGCATCTCTCCGATTTCGATCCCTACGTCGTCGAGTGGCATCATCGGCGGAAGGCCGACCATCCGAGCGGCACGGCACTTCGCTTGGGGCGGATTCTGCTCGAGCATCTGGAGCAGAAGACGCACCTGGTCACGCGACTTGAGGGGCGCATCCCGCCTGAGGGGATCAGCGTCGCTTCGGTGCGCGCCGGTGCGCATCCGGGGACGCACCTGGTGGGGTTCGACGCTCCGTTTGAGACTCTGGAGATCACGCACACGGTCCGCCATCGGCGGGCCTTCGCCCTGGGGGCTCTCGCCGCTGCCCGGTTTGTGAAAGACCGTCGAGGCATCTTCTCGTTCGAGGAGGTCGTGGATCACTTTCTTCAAGGAGGAGGCATATGACTGGAACGAGCCGATTTCGCGGATGCTTTGTCGCTTTGGTCACGCCGTTTCGGCGCGATGGGCAGGTGGATTATGCGCGGTTGGAGGCGCTGGTGGATTTCCAGCTCGAGGCGGGGATGGATGGACTCGTCCCCTGTGGGACGACGGGCGAGAGTGCCACGCTGCATCCGGAGGAGCAGCGTGAGATCATCCGCCGCGTCGTCGAGCGCGTTCGCGGGCGTGTGCCCGTGATCGCGGGAGCTGGGACGAACGCGACCGAGGAAGCCGTGGAGCTGGCGCGGCAAGCTGAGCGAGCGGGGGCCGACGCCGTGCTCTCGGTCACCCCGTACTACAATCGGCCGACGCAAGAGGGGCTCTACGAGCACTTCCGAGCGATTGCGGAGTCGGTGCGCCTCCCCGTGATCCTCTACAATGTGCCGAGTCGGACCGGATGCAATCTGGACGTGAAGACGGTCTTGCGTCTGGCGGAGATTCCGAACATCATCGGCATCAAGGAGGCGTCGGGGAACCTGGAGCAGATCATGGAGCTTTTGCGCGTGCGACCGCAGGGGTTCCTCGTCCTCTCCGGAGACGACGCGTGGACGTTGCCGATTCTCGCGCTCGGGGGGGATGGGGTGATCTCCGTCATCGCCAATCAGACGCCGGCCGCGATGCGGGAGCTGGTGGCGGCGGCGCTCGCCGGAGATTGGGCGCGCGCCCGCGCGCTCCATTATCGGCTGCTGCCGCTCATGCGCGGGAATTTCCTGGAGACGAACCCGATCCCCGTCAAAGCTGCCCTGGCCATGATGGGGCTGATCGAGGAGAATTATCGCCTGCCACTGGTCCCGCCGCGCGCGGAGACGCGCGAGCGGCTGCGGCAGATCCTCGCCGATTTGAATCTCATTCCGGCGGGAGCAGGACATGGAGCACACGCGGCTCAGAGCTGAGATCGAACGGCTCTTTGACGCGCCCGTTGAGGAGGCGCGGCAGAGGGGGCGTCCGATCTTCGAGGAGTTCAAACGGCAGCTCAACGAGGGGCGGATCCGAGCCGCTGAACCCGTTCGGGGGCAGTGGATCGTGAACCCGTGGGTGAAGAAGGGCATCTTGCTCGGATTCCGCATCGGCGCGCTCGCCGACTATTCGATCAACGCGCAGTTCCGATTCTTCGACAAGGACACCTATCCCTTGAAGGCGCTCGAGGGGATGCGCCTGGGGATTCGCATCGTGCCCGGGGGGACGACGATTCGCGATGGGGCGTATCTGGCGCCGGGCGTCGTCGTCATGCCCCCTTCATACATCAACGTGGGGGCATACGTGGACGAGGGGACGATGGTGGATTCCCATGTGCTGGTCGGCTCCTGCGCGCAGATCGGCAAGCGCGTGCACTTGAGCGCCGGAGCGCAGATCGGTGGGGTGCTGGAGCCTCCTGGGGCATGGCCGGTCATCATCGAGGATGAGGTGCTCGTGGGGAGCCAGTGCGGCATCTTCGAGGGGACGATCGTCAAACGGCGGGCCGTGTTGGGCGCGGGCGTGATCCTGACCGGCTCGACGCCGGTCTATGATCTCGTGCACGAGCGCATCTATCGCGGCACGCGTGAGGAGCCGCTGGTGATTCCGGAGGGCGCGGTTGTCGTCCCGGGCGCACGGCCAGCTCCCGGAGAGTTCGCGCGCGCCCACGGGCTCTCGATCCTGACCCCGCTCATCGTGAAATATCGCGATGAGCGGACCGACGGGCGCACGGCTTTGGAGGAGATTCTCCGCATGAGTTGAGCTGCGCTGGCGCCCATCGAGGAGCGAGATGGTCGAGAAGAGCGAAGTCATCGAGGCGGCGGCCATCGAATTCGCGCGCGCCTTCGAAAGGCAGTTGGGACCGGGGCGACTTCGGCGTCGCGAGCGACTGGCGCCGTATGTCAATTGGCGCGTGGGGGGGCCGGCCGAATGGTTCTTCATCGCCCGCACGCGAGCAGACCTGGTGGCTGCCGTTCGCGTGGCGCGCGAGGCTCGGCTGCCGGTGACGGTCCTCGGATACGGAGCGAATGTCCTCGTCTCCGATGCCGGAATCCCAGGGCTCGTCATCCTCAATCGCGCCGAAGGCGTGGCAGTGCGTGGGGAGGAGATCCGGGCCGAATCGGGGACGAATCTCGTGGCCCTGGCGCGCCGCGCGTGTGAGGCCGGGATCGGAGGATTTGAGTTCCTCGTTGGAATTCCCGGAACGCTGGGGGGAGCGATCGTCGGAAACGCGGGGACGCGGGAGGAATGGATCGGCGAGCGCGTGCTCGATGTGGAGGTGGTGGATGATCGGGGTGAGGTGGTCGTCTGGCCGTCCTCGCAATTGGACTTCGGGTACCGGCGGAGCCGATTTCAGCGAACGAGCGACGTGGTGCTCGCGGCCCGGCTGCGGGGGGATCGGGCATCGCGCTCCGACATCGAGGCGAGGATGCAGCGGATGCTCGAGGCGCGGAAGCATCAACCTTCGGGGCCGAGCACGGGCTCCGTCTTCAAGAATCCTCCGGGGGATTACGCCGGTCGCCTGATCGAGGCCTGCGGGTTGAAGGGGTATCGGTTGGGGGGAGCGCAGATCTCCGAGAAGCACGCCAACTTCATCCTCAACGTCGGCGGAGCGACGGCGCGGGAGATTCGGGCGCTGATCGAGCTGGCGAAGGCGGCCGTGCGCGATCGGTTCGGCATTCTGCTGGAGGAGGAGATTCGATACCTGGGGACGTGGGACGCATGAGGTGGAAAGTCCGAGGCGGACGACCGCTCAGCGGGCGCGTGCGCGTCGGCGGGGCCAAGAATACGGCGTTCAAGGCGATGATCGCCGCCCTCTTGGCCGACGGCCCGAGCGTCTTGGAGAACGTCCCCGATGTCGAGGACGTGCGCATCGTCGCGCGCGCGATCGAGAGTCTAGGAGGGCGGGCGACGCGCTCCGATCCAACGACGTGGATCATTGATCCGCGCTCCCTTCAGGACGCGCACGTGCGCGCGGGCTCGGTGGATCGAACCCGGGCTTCGCCGCTTTTGCTGATACCGCTGCTTGTGCGCTTCGGTGAGGCGAGCGTCCCTCAGCCCGGAGGAGATCAAATCGGGCGGCGCCCTCTGGATCGCCTCCTCGCCGGACTCGAGGCCATGGGCGCGCACGTGGACGAGTGCGGCGGGTATCTGCGCGTTCGCGCCAAACAGTTGCGCGGCGCGCGATATCGCTTCCCCAAAAATACGCACACGGGGACCGAGGCCATGCTTCTGGCGGCCGCGTGCGCGCGCGGAGAGACCGTCTTGGAGAACGCTGCCGAAGAGCCCGAGGTGGATGACCTCATCGCCTTCCTGACGGCGATGGGGGCGCGCATTCGTCGCACAGATCGGCGAACGATTCGCATCGAGGGCGTCTCGCGGTTGCGCGGCGCTCGGCATCGCGTGTTGCCAGATCGCAACGAAGCGGTCACCTTCGCCTGCGCGGCGCTGGTGACGGGAGGAGACGTCGAGATCGAAGAGGTGCGACCGGCCGATGTGCGCGCGTTCCTCGCCGTGTTGGAGGAGATGGGCGCAGGATTCGCGTGCATCGGGACGACGTGGCGCGTCTGGTCTCAAGGGCCCTTGCGGCCGGTGTTCATTCGAACGGCGCCGCATCCGGGCTTCATGACCGATTGGCAGCCGCTCATCGCTCCGGTGCTCACACGGGCTCACGGCGTGAGCGTCATTCATGAGACCGTCTTCGAAGACCGCTTTCACTACGCGCGGGAGTTGCAGCGGATGGGCGCGCGCATCGAGTTCTTCAATCCCCCCGTCGAGGATCCGGACGCCGTGTACAACTTCAACCTCGAGGACGATCGCCCCGAATTCTTCCACGCCATGCGCATTCATGGTCCGGCGCCGCTTCACCCGGCGACGGTGCGGGCGACGGACATTCGGGGCGGGGCGGCGCTCCTGCTGGCAGCGCTCGCCGCGCGCGGGGAGAGCGTGATCGAGGGGGTCGAGCATTTGGAGCGGGGATATGATCGGCTCGACATCGCACTCCGCTCCCTCGGCGCGGAGATCGAACGGGAGAGGGACGAGCGCTGTCAGGCCTCGATTGAGGGGTGAAGCGCGCGCCGGACGATGGATCGGGCCCGAGGTGAGGGCCCAATCCCTCGTCCAGATCGTCGGCGACGATCAGTTGCGCGGCTCTTTGTTCGTCGTGGCGATGGGAGGGTCATCCTCCCACCAGTACTGACGCTCCAACCGCTTCGGCACGGGCCAGAGCTGATCGAGCGTGTCGCCGTCGAAGAGGAAGCCGTTTTTCATCACGTAGCGGATGCTCACCGTGTGGCGGAGGTCCGCGAGCGGATTCCGATCGAGCACGATGAGATCCGCGAGCTTGCCGACTTCGAGCGATCCGAGGTCTTGCTGCAGGCCGATCGCTTCGGCGCCGAAGATCGTCGCGACCTTCAACGCCTCATGAGGAGACATCCCACCCGAAGCGATGCTCCACAGCTCCCAATGCGCGCCGAGACCTTGAAGCTGTCCGTGACTGCCGAGGCACACGCGCCCGCCGGCGCGAACGATGGCCGCACAGGCGCGAGCGATCCCCATGTGTCCGTATTCCTCAGCCAGGAACCACTGGCGCCGACGTCGGACCATCGTGTCTAAGATCTCGTGAGGGATGAAGCGGCGCAGTTTCTGATTTCCATGCACGTCGTCCGATTCGAAGTAGTAGTTCTCCGTGAACGGCGCTCCGTAAGCCACCAGGATCGTGGGGGTATAAAAGGTCTTCGTTCGCGCGACGAACTCGATGACGTCCTTGTAGAGCGGTTGAATCGGGAGCGCGTGTTCTTGTCCGGAGAAGCCATCGGCCATCTGCGTGAGGTCGAGTTTCATATCGAGCGCCCCTTCGGTCGTCGGCGTGATCCCCAACTCTCGGCAGGCCATCGCCACCCACTGCCGCACGATTCGATCGCCCGCCACGTACTGCTTCAGCGTGTTCGTCTGATACGCCTCTTTGTATCGCTTGAGGAAGGCGCGCGTCGCCTCCAGGTCATCGAGCCCCGAGCGCGAGAAGACTCCGGGGCCGGTCGAGAAGATGCGCGGTCCGAGGATCTCACCGGCCTCGACCAGATCGGCATACGCGAAGACGTCGGTCGTCGAACTCTGTGGATCACGCGTGGTCGTGACGCCGTAGGCGAGATTGGCCAGATATTGCCACACTTGCGTCTGATGGATGCCGCGCGGCGGCCACATGTGCGCGTGGACGTCCACCAAGCCCGGGATGATCGTCTTCCCGGTCACGTCGAGGATGCGAGCGCCGGCGGGAATAGGGACTCGGCCTTTGGGACCGATCGCCGCGATGCGATTTCCGGTGATGACGATGTCGCCCCGCTCGATGACCTCATCGCCCCTCATCGTGATGAGTCGGGCACCGCTCAGGACAATCGTGCCGGTCGGTCGCGCCCGGGGGACTTCAACGATGACGTCCGTCGCGTCCGGTTTCTCAGCCGAGAGGTCTTGCCGGTAAAATCTCGCTCCCCAGGACCACGTGATCGCCTTCCCATCCGCCGTCCAGTTGAGATAATCGCCGCCTTCCAGAGAGAGCCGCTTCACGGGCACGGCCGACGGTCCATTTGGCGTGATCGTGATGGTGATCGTCTCGCGTCCGGCCTTTGGGACGGGAATCAGGTAGAGCTTGTTCTGCAAGCTGATGAACGCGCGCTCGCCATCGGGCGAGAGCCGAATCTCCTCAGCATCGGGCGGGAAAGGACCGGGAGCCGAGCCGCGCACGCGGAAGTGGGTGCGCCGATCCAATCCATCAAGTCGCAGCGAGACCAAGCCGCGCGACGTCGTCATGTAGATGCGGTCGGGCTCACGAGCGAAGTGGGGCGAAGTCCCCCCTTGCGTCGGCCCGATGAGTCGGGACTCGCCCCCTTCAGCGGGGATCCACCGCAAGTCCAGTCCGACCCTCGGCGAAATGCCCGTGATCTCCGTGGCGTGGATCCCTTCGGAAAGGAGGTCCGAGGGCGGTCCGGAAAGGCGCTCTCGGAGTTCCGCATACAGATGTTGCCGCGTCGGACCGGAGATGAAGATGATCTTGGATCCATCGGGCGAGTAGACGGGAGAGGAGTAGTACGCCGGACGGCGGGTCAGCGGCTCTGGCGGTGAACTCCCATCAGCGGCCGCGCGGAAGATGTGACCGCCCTGTGGTGTCCAGGTCACGTAGGCGATGTACCGGCCATCGGGAGACCACGTGGGCATGAATTCTCCGACGGAGGCGTTCGTCAGACGTCGCGGCGTCCCCGAAGGCCACTCCATGATCCAAATCCTGTTGAACGCGGTGAAGGCCAAACGCCGACCATCCGGAGAGAGGGTGGGCCAGCGAATCAAGCGCGCGCGCACCATCGGACTGTCATCCACTCGATACTGGAAGTAGACGCGCGGACCGATCTCAGCTTCGACTTTGGCCGTGAAAGGGATCAGGGTGCGGTGTCCCGTCTCGACATCCACGCGCCAGATCTTGCCTTCGATGGGAACGATGAGCGCCCGCCCATCAGGGAGGAAGGCATATCCGGGCATCGTATCGCGCGTCGCGCGCGATTCCTGATCGTCGCGCGTGACCGGATAGATCAGCCAGCGCTCCTCGCCCGTCTCGAGGTCGCGGATGCGCAGGCCCGTTCCATTCTCATACCGAGTCGCATAGACGAGCATCTTCCCGTCGGGCGAGAGAACAGGCCGCATGGCGCTCCCCTGAGCGTTGGTGAGGGTCGTCGTCTCTCCCGTCTCGCGGTCGAAGCGAACGATCTGCCAGAGGGGAAACATCGCGTTGTAGGTGAACGCTCCCGTGCGCACGGAATAGTAGAGATATCGCCCATCGGGCGAGACGACCGCTCCCAGTTTATTCTGGCGAGGCCGGGCCGGTTCTTGCGAGTCCGGTTCGGGAAGCGGGGGATCCGGCGGCCCGACCTGAACGCCCGTTCCTCCCTCGAGGTGATACATCCAGAGGGAGAACGTCCCGATCGGATCGGTCGAGCGAGAGACGACGATGTAACGACCATCCGGCGTCCACGTCGGCGACGCGAACATCTGGTTGCGCCCTTTCGTCACCGGCCTCGGATCGGAGCCATCGGCATTGGCCACCCACACGTTCTCAGCCCCGCTGCGGTCACTGAGGAAGACGATCCTCTTCCCATCGGGCGAGAACTTCGGTTGGCTCTCGAAGGACATCCCACCGAAGATGCGCTTCGCTTCACCGCCGGTGATGGGCAATACATAGAGATCCCCCAGGAGATCGAAGACGATCGTCTGGCCATCGGGAGAGACATCCAGCGACATCCATGTGCCCTCGTCCGTCACGAACTCGATCGTCTCCGTCGGTTTGATGGGCAGCTCTTCTCTCTTCTCCTCCGGCTTCGATTCCGGCCTCGGCTCTTGGCCCCAGAGGAGAAAGCGCGAAGGAGAAGGGCAGGCGATGATCGCGAGGAGGAAAAGCACGACGCCAAGTGAGCGCCCCATCCGCTTCCGTCTCATCATGATCTTCCCTCCAGGAGAGCGTTTTGGCGGGATCACATTATCAAGCTCGGGCGGGAGAGTCAACCGCCTGATGTCTCACCACCGAACACGCCGCAGGCGCTCGCCCGGTCTTTCGGGGAGCGAACGCTTTTGGTAAGATTGAACCCTCTCACGATCCTCTTCGAGGAGGCGAGGATGGACGAGAAGGCGAAGAAGACGGCATTGCGCATGATCCCCTACGGACTCTATGTCTTGACATCGCGCTCATCGGAGGGAGCGGCGGCGGCGACGGTTAATTGGGTGACGCAAGCGTCGTTCGAGCCTCCCCTTGTGGTCGTCGCCGTCAAAACGGATTCGCGCATCTACGGCGTGCTGCGCTCTTCTGGAGCATTCGCGTTGAATTTTCTGGGGAAGGAGCAAGGGGAGATCGCCTACGCGTTCTTCAAACCGGTCGCGAGCGACGAGCGGCAGATCGGCGGGCATGAGTATGACGCGGGGACGACGGGAAGCCCCATTTTGCGGGCCGCGCCGGCCTTCGTCGAATGTCGCGTCACAGACGTCGTCGAGCGAGGCGATCATGCCGTGGTCGTCGGAGAGGTGGTCGAGGCCGGTGTTCGACGCGAACCCGAAGGGCGGCCGGATGAGGCCGTCTTGTGGTTGAAGGACCTCGGCCCGAAGATCTTCTATGGAGGCTGAATGCGCGCAGCGTTGATCCCGTGATCACCGGCAACGGTTCAACGCTCCGATGGCTTCTTCCTCTCCCCGGTCGGTCGCTCAAGCGGTGTGAGGACGCGGCCGGGATGCTCGCCTGTCGGACGACCGCGCTCCCACACGAGCCGACCGTTCACGAAGACATACTCGATGCCCACGGGCTGCAGATGCGGCTCGCGAAAGGTCGAGCGATCTTGAACGCGCCGAGGATCGAAGAGGACGAGATCGGCCGCGAAGCCTTCGCGGATGAGCCCGCGATCCTTCAGTCCGAGACGGGCGGCGGGCAACCCCGTCATCTTCCGAATCGCCTCTTCAAGGGTGAGCAGGCGTTGCTCGCGCACATAGCGGGCGAGGACGCGAGGGAAAGCGCCCGCACCGCGCGGATGGCGCATGCCGATGCCCCCGTCACTGGCGACCATGACCCACGGTTGGCGATAAAAGACGCGCAGATCGGCTTCCTGCATGGAGCGGCAGACGACGCCGGCTCCGCCCTCGCGAACGATCTCCATGTAGGCCCGAACCGGCGTCATCCCTCGCTCCCGGGCGATCTCTTGCAGCGTCTTCCCCTCATATTCAGGATGCGCGGGACAAGTCGTGATGAGAATGCGGTCCGCTCCTCCGACATCTTCGAGGCCCTGCGCGACGGCCGCGGGGTCATCATGCCGACGATTCGGCACCAGGACGGTGATCGTCGAAGCCCACGCCTCATAAGGGTACGCATCGGCGGTGACATCTATCCCCGCCTGACGGGCGCGCTCGATTCGAGCGACGACTTCGCGCGCTTTCCCCCAGACGCTCGCGGTCGCCAACTTGATGTGCGAGATGTGGACCGGAACGTTCGCTTCGCGACCGATGCGCAGCGCTTCTTCGAGAGCCTCCAGCATGCGATTCCCTTCGTCGCGGATGTGACTCACATAGAGGCCCCCATGACGCGCGGCGACGCGCGCCAGGGCGATGATCTCCTCCGCCGTGCTCCAGTAGCCGACGTCATATTCGAGACCGGTGGAGAGTCCGAAGGCACCTTCTCGCATCCCTTGCTCGACGAGCCGTTCCATCTCCGTGATCTCACGCTCGGAGGCCGGTCGGTTCGTCTCACGCCCCATGACGAGTTGGCGCACTGTGGCATGGCCGACGAAGAGCAGGATGTTGACCGCCGCCGGACGTTCTCGACGCCTCTGAAGATAATCGGCGATCGGCCAGGGGGAGCTGCCGTCCAAGCCAAGCGCGAGCGTCGTGATCCCTTGAGCGATCTGGCTGATCGCCGTCGGCTCCGCCTCAAGCCCGCGATCAGAATGATTGTGAAGGTCAATGAAGCCAGGAGCGAGAACAAGGCCTGAGGCGCGCAGCGCGCGCTCGTTGGGTCCGGGCGCGAACCGTCCGATGCGAACGATGCGGTCACCGGAGATGCGAACGTTGGCGCGGAAACGCCGTCGGCCGCTGCCGTCCACGATGGTCGCTCCCACGATCACCCATGAGGCCGGAGATGACGAAGCGGATGCCGGGAGTAATGCTGAGGAGGGATGAGATGGCCACATCGCGCTCCCGATCAGGAGCGATGTGAGCATCCACCGCATTAAGACGCGGGCTCGTTTCCTCATCCCCACAAGAGGAGCCTATCCACCTTCGCCAGTGGCGTCAAGGAGGGAGAAGGTGAGATTCGAGAAGAACCGAATCCCGCGCATCTCGCGTTATAATGAGAGCGTTCAAAGCGCCCAGGCCAGAGCGCCGATATGCACGGCATCTGGAGAGGATCCGAGGAACGGTTCCCAACTGCGCTCCACCAGCTTGTGGAGCGAGGATGGGCCGTAGTGATGGACGTTCTCCCTGCGTGGGTCGTTCGCGCGTTGGCCGAGGAAGCGCGGCGTCTCTGGCACGAGGGGAAGTTTCGACCCGCAGGTATCGGGCGCGGCGCAGGCTATCGAGTTCGCTCGGAGGTTCGTGGCGATTGGATCCTCTGGTGGGAGGAAGACGCTCCGACGCCCATTCAAGCCATCTATCGGGCGGAGATCGAGCGATTGCGACAAACTCTGAACGAGACGCTGTTCCTGGGGCTCATCGCGTTCGAGGTTCACTACGCCGTCTTCCCTCCGGGAGCCTTTTATCGGCGGCATCGCGATCGGTTCCTCACAGCCGACGAACGGATGATCTCGTGCATCCTCTATCTGAATCCCACATGGAGTGAGGACGATGGGGGCGCGTTGCGGATTTATGATCCTGACGGGACGACTCACGACATCCTGCCACGAGCCGGGACCTTCGTCCTGCTGCGGAGCGATACCGTGGAGCACGAGGTGCAGCCGACCCGAAAGGAACGCTTCAGCGTGACGGGATGGCTCCGTCGCCGTGCGCGAGAATTTCGGATGTAGGGCGCCTCGTTTCGAACCCGATGACCGAAGGGCGTGAGATCAAATGCTTACCCTGGAGGGGATCTCTCATGCCGAGAGTCCCCAGTGGGATCACTTCCACACATAGACCAGCTCCATGAGGATGGTGCCCTGAGATCTCTGTCGCCCAGGGCTCTGGCCGAAGACCGGATGATTGGCGAAATCCTGCCGATATTCGAAATTGGCGAGAAGTTGCTCGGTGATCTTGTAACGGACCGTTCCCGTCACCTCCCGGAGAGTGAGTCCAGTGGGAAGACCCGTATGGGCATCGGTCCATCCGAGACGAAAACCTTGCGGATCGTTGAAGAATTCTCCCCGCAGGCCTATAGCCCATCGGGTCGTGAGATCATAAAGGACATACCCAGCGCCCCCATACCAGTGGGCCTTTTGGACTCCACCGAGTTGATTGGAGACGGCATCCCGTCCATAGTCGAAGTTCGCTATGAGGGACACGGTGGGGGTCGGTTTATATGCGGCGACAACGTCCACCAGGCCGCGCTTCGGTCCGTTCGTGCCCGCTTGCTCCGGGCCCCACGTCCCCCCGATGGTCACGGTCAGGTCCGCGCGGGGGAGAAGCGTGACCATGCCGTGCAGCGACTTCCCGGAGTTGTTATCCGTGACATTGTCCCACCCGTTGACGATGCCCACGGTCACGGTGAATCGGTCGGTGATGGGATAGGTCGCGAGGAACCCGGTGTGGGTGAAGGGGATGGCATATCCGAAGAGGATCGAACGAGAGACGTTGAAGTTCTCAGGGCGGCGGATCACTTCGGCTCCGTGCAGGGTCACGAACTTTCCGACCTTCACCATGAGACCGGCTCCGACGGGAACCCTGTACGTGATGTAGGCCTGAGTGAGATCGAACGGATCGTCCGTGTTCCCTAAGCCCATCGCGTGAATTTTCTTGGCATCGGAGCCCAAGACTACGTCTACTCCGAATCCGAGCGGCGATTGCGCGGTGGATGGTTTTTCAAGCCAGAATCCCATCTGGTGGAGAGTGAGCTGGCGAGCCTCTTCATCGAAGACCCGAAAGGTGCTCGTCGAGCCGGTGGTATTGTGGGTATAGGAGATCACCAAATGCCCATTCCATCGCATACCTTTCCAGAATGAGGAGCTCTGTTCTTGAGAGGCTGATCCTGCGTTCTGAGCTTGAGATTCCTGCGCCCATGAAAAGGGCTCGTGTATAAGGAGCCAACCGAGGGTAAGGCAAGCCAGGAGTTGAGCGCTGGTTGCCCTTTTTGTCCCAACACTCCTTTGGGAACCGGAGGGGATGGATGATCTCTCCATTCTGACTTGCGCGAGTGTCTCGTGCTCAACTAACATAAAAACACCTCCTCCTTCGTGGAGTGGGGGAGAGCCTCGCGCGTGGACCTGGCCCACATGCGCCCGCGCAAGGCTCTCGTCTTCCCCGCGCGCGAGGGAATTTTGTTTGCAAACTCCATGCCGGGCCCTTGTGCGAACCTCTCCCCTTCCTGTTATCTCGTTGTTCCGAGGAAAGATGGCTTATTCACAGCCTCCGAGTGCCGAAGCCAAGTATTGCGACAATATCGTCTCTCTCATTTGAGGAAAACGACAAATCAGAATCTCTGCTTGGTGATCATTGCAATTTGGGAGCATATATGCCTTTTCGCCACCGATGCTTAAGATCCCATTCGAATCGTCGCGCTATTGATCAAATCTGTTCTGAGTCGAGAAAATTTGGGACGAAAGTGTAACTATCTTTCCTGGAACTCCCGTGGTTTCGATTGGGGCTGGCCCGAAATCCACGAAGAGATCGTTACTTTTATGTCTCAAATTTGAGATTTGGTACGTTTTTGTTCGGATTTGAGAGGGTGCTTTCCCAGCGGTCGAGGTGTAAGTCGCTTTTTTTCAGCGCGATAGCCTGTGATTGCCTTCTCCCCTTTTTGGCACAAGAGTTGCTCAGACGGAACATGGAGACACGGGGAGGTTGCATCGCTATGGGAAGATATGGGCAGATCATGCAGTTTCTCTTAGCTCAACGTGAGCATTATGGTTCGGAGCAGGAGTTCCGTCAGTTCCTGCTTCGAGAGATCCGGCGGTTCATCAAGGATGTGCGGGAGTATGACATTGTTGTCTCGCTTCTGCCTGAATCGCTCTATGCGCGGCCTGAGGGGGGAGTCGTGACTGCGAAGATTGTGTGATGGGGGTTGGACAGCGAGCTTGGGAGGGAGGCAAAAGGGGCATGGATGGGTGGAAGGAGGCGTGGAGAGAGCGCGATGCTTGTGGCGTTGGATTTGTCGCCGATGTGAGTGGGGTGGCCCGGCCTGAGATTCTGGCGTGGGCTCTTGAGGCGCTTGGGCGGCTGCAGCATCGCGGGGCGGTTTCGGCGGATGCGGAGACGGGAGATGGGGCCGGTGTGCTCTTTCAGCTCCCGCAGGGATTTTTCCGGCGCGAGGCGGTGCGGCAGGGCGCGCGCCTTTGCCACACCGAGAGACTGGCGGTTGGCATGGCGTTTCTTCCTGCGGAGGGCACGCAGTTGGCCGAAGCGCGACGGATCATCGAGGAGACGGTGCGAGAATGGTCGTGTCGGCCCGGCCGATTGGGCGTGCGATGGATCGGATGGCGTTCGGTGCCGGTCGTCCTCGATGTGCTCGGTGAGAAGGCGGCAGCCGAGTGTCCAGCGATCGAGCAGTTTCTGATCTCCAGTGGGGAGGCGCCGTGTTCGGGCGAGCGCTTCGAGCGCGAGCTGTATCTGCTTCGAAAACTGATCGAGCGGCGGATGCGCGAGGCGGCGCTCTCGACCTATATTGTCTCCCTCTCGCATCGCACGATCGTCTACAAGGGGCTCATGGTCTCGTCGCAGCTCGGGAGGTTTTATCCCGATTTGCGGAACCGGTCGTTCAAGACGGCGTTCGCGATCTTTCATCAGCGATACAGCACGAATACGCTTCCGAATTGGCGGCTCGCCCAGCCCTTTCGCATGCTCGCGCACAATGGGGAGATCAACACGCTCCAGGGGAATCGGAATTGGATGCGGGCCCGAGAGGCGGATCTTCGAGCGTCGGTGTGGGGGGAAGATGGAGAGCTTCTGGCGCCGATCCTGTGGGAGGAGGGGAGCGATTCGGCCAACCTGGACAATGCGTTGGAAGTGCTGGTCCTCTCGGGGCGCTCTCTCTTGCACGCGATGATGATGCTGGTGCCGGAGGCCCATGAGGGGATCGCGGACCTGGATGAGGAGGTACGGGCCTTCTACGAGTATCACGAGTGTCTGATGGAGCCATGGGATGGGCCGGCGGCGCTCTGTTTCAGCGATGGGCGGATCGTCGGGGCCGCTTTGGATCGGAACGGTTTGCGACCCGCGCGGTATGTGGTGACGACGGATGGGATCGTTCTCGTCGCCTCGGAGGTCGGAGTTCTTCCGATCGCCGAAGAGCGAATTGTCGAGAAGGGGCGGCTGGGGCCTGGGATGATGCTCGCCGTGGATACCGCGCAGGGACGATTGCTTCGGAATGAGGAGATCAAGCGTTCGGTGGCCGCACATCGGCCATATGCTCGATGGGTTCGGGAGTACCTGATCACGGGGCCATCTTCTCTGGCTGCGGCCTCTTTTGATCGGCGGGTGCGAGAAACGGATGAATTGGTGCGCGAGCAGCGGGTTTTCGGATACACGACCGAGGACCTGGATTTCCTCTTCAAGCAGATGGTCGTGGAGGGGAAGGAGCCGACGGGCTCCATGGGCGACGATACGCCGCTATCGGTGCTCTCGCAGAAGCCGCGCCTGCTCTACACGTACTTCAAGCAGCGGTTCGCTCAGGTGACGAACCCGCCGATTGATCCGCTGCGCGAGCAGTTGGTGATGTCGCTCTCGACGCTCATCGGCGCTCGCGGTCACTGGCTGGAGGAAGCGCCGGAGGCCTGTCGCCTGATCAAGCTGCGGAGTCCGATCCTCAGTGAAGCGGCGCTCACCTGGGTACTCGATCGAAATCGCGGACGGTGGGCTCGTCTGGAGGCGGTCTTCCCGGTGGCTGATGGGCCGGCGGGACTTCGGCGCGCGGTTCGACGGCTCTGCGAGGAGGCGGAACGAGCGGTGCGCGAAGGCGCCTGTGTGCTTGTGCTCAGCGACCGCGCCGTGGATGCCGAGCGCGCGCCCATCCCGATGCTGCTGGCCGTCGGAGCCGTGCATCACCACCTGATTCGATGCGGGCTCCGATTACGGGCGAGTCTGGTCGTCGAGAGCGGAGAGCCGCGCGAGGATCATCATTTCGCCTGTTTGCTCGGCTACGGGGCGAGCGCCGTGCATCCCCATCTCGCCTTCGAGACGGTGAGCGCCCTCGCCCGCGAGCGCGGGATGGAGCCGGCCGAGGCGCTGGAGAACTATGTCCGTGCCCTGGAGAAGGGGCTTTTGAAGATCATGTCGAAGATGGGCATCTCGGTGCTGCTCAGCTATCAGGGCGCGCAGGTCTTCGAGGCGATCGGTTTAGCGCGCGATGTCGTGGAGGAGTGTTTCACCGGCACGCCCTCGCGCATCGGGGGGGTGAGTTATGAGGGGTTGGCTCGGGATGTCCTTCGGATTCACGATTCGGCTTTCCGAACGAGCGCACGCGGGCTGGAGGATCATGGGTTTTATCGCTTCCGTCGTCAGGGTGAGTACCATGCGTTCAATCCCGAGGTCATTCGGACATTGCAGCGCGCGGTGCGCGCGGGTGATCGGGAGGCCTTTCGCGCGTACGCGCGCGCCGTCGAGCAGCGGCCTCCCACCGCGTTGCGCGACCTGCTCGACTTTCGACGGGCGGCCCATTCGCTTCCGAAGGAGGAGGTGGAACCGGTCGAAGCGATCGTGCGGCGGTTCTCGACATCGGCGATGTCGCATGGGGCGCTCAGCCGTGAGGCCCATGAGGTGATCGCCATCGCGATGAATCGGCTCGGCGCGCGCTCCAACAGCGGCGAGGGGGGCGAGGACCCCGAGCGGTATCGTCCTCGCCCCGATGGAGCCTGGGCCAACAGCGTCATCAAGCAGGTGGCGTCGGCGCGCTTCGGCGTCACGCCGGAGTATCTTTGTTCGGCCATCGAAGTGGAGATCAAGATGGCGCAAGGGTCCAAACCGGGCGAGGGGGGACAACTCCCCGGGCACAAAGTCACCCCAGAAATTGCCCGCATCCGTCACACTCTCCCTGGCATTACCCTCATCTCCCCCCCGCCCCATCATGACATCTATTCGATCGAGGACCTGGCGCAGCTCATCTACGATCTGCGCCAGGTCAATCCCTCGGCGCGCATCGCCGTGAAGCTCGTGGCCGAAACGGGGATCGGGACGATCGCGGCGGGCGTGGCGAAGGCTGGGGCCGACGTCATTCACGTGAGCGGCCACGATGGGGGGACAGGGGCCTCGCCTCTGGGCTCGATCAAACACGCGGGGATTCCGTGGGAGCTGGGATTGAGCGAAGTGCACCGCGTCCTCTGCGCCAACGGCCTTCGCGAGCGCGTCCGCGTGCGCGTGGACGGGGGATTGAAGACGGGGCGCGACGTCGTGATGGCAGCGTTGCTGGGAGCGGATGAGTTCGGATTCGGCACAGCAGCGCTCGTCGCCATCGGCTGCGTGATGGCGCGACAGTGCCACCTGAACACGTGTCCGGTCGGCGTGGCCTCTCAGCGCGAGGACCTGCGCGCGCGATTCCCCGGACGTCCGGAGCACGTCGAGCGGTTCTTCCTCTTCATCGCCGAGGAGGTTCGGGAGATTCTCGCGCAGCTTGGGGCCCGACACCTGGCGGAGATCGTCGGCCGGACTGATCTCCTCATTCCGAGAGCGATGGGAGCCGGTGAGCCGGACATCGCCGATGGTCTTCTCCTTCCGCATCGGGAGGCGCGCCTCTTCTTGAATGAGCTGCTTCATGCGGGTCCAAATGACGGGGCGCATGGGGGAGGTGCGCGCGACCGACGGCCGCAAGCGCACGTTCGCCTGTGCGCGCGTGAGGATTCGGCACGTCGTGGAGCATCTTCAGATACGCTCGATGAGCGCCTCCTGCCCGAGGTGAAGCCGGCCATTGAGGGAGAGCGGAGTGTTCGGCTCACGCTTCCGATTCGGAATACGGATCGGACGGTGGGGGCTCGCATCGCCGGTGAGATCGTCCGGCGGTATGGAGATGCGGGCCTGCCGGGAACGGAGATCGAGCTTCGCTTCGTGGGATCGGCCGGGCAGAGCTTCGGGGCCTTCTGCGTGCCGGGGATGCGGATGATCCTCTTCGGCGACGCCAACGATTACGTCGGTAAGGGGATGCACGGTGGGGAGATCATCGTGCGTCCGCCCGAAGGCGCATCCTATGCGTGGCATGAGAATGTCATCATGGGGAATACGGTCCTCTACGGGGCGACCGGAGGACGGCTCTTCGCCGCCGGACGAGCGGGCGAGCGGTTCGCCGTGCGCAACAGTGGAGCCATTGCCGTGGTCGAAGGCGTCGGCGATCACGGATGCGAATACATGACCGGAGGCGTCATCCTCGTGCTCGGCGAGGTCGGCCGGAACTTCGCAGCGGGAATGACGGGCGGCTTGGCCTTCGTCTTCGATGAGCGCGAGTGCTTGCCCAGGCGATACAATCCCGAGCTCGTGTGTCTGGTACCGCTCGGCGATGCGGACGAGGAGCTGGTGTGCCTGCTCCTGCGCGAACACGCTCGGGCGACTTCGAGCCCACGCGCTCAGGAGCTGCTCGAACGCTGGGGGGAGTGGAAGGGGTTCTTCTGGAAGGTCCTCCCCTTCGGGGTGGATGAGCGAATCGAAGCAGCGATCCGCGAGCGCGCGTTCGCCTCAATGAGTGAGCGGGCGTTGGAATCCCCCTCGGATGTCTTCGCGTGAAGCCGTGGAGGTTCGGGCGAGCGTCAGGGGACGATCACGCTTTTGATGGATGTCCAGCGCGCGGTCGCTTCGAGGGCCTCTGCCGCTCGGTCCAGCGGGAAGCGGTGAGAGACCAAACGATCGAAGGGAAAGCGATCACCCGCTCGCCTCAAGAACTCTAACGCCATAGCCATGTGGCGGGGTTCGCTCGCCCACGAGCCGTAGACGGTCAGCTGCTTGCGCGTGATCACGTGGGGATTGAGCGCCGTCGGGCCCGCGTCGCCGTAGTGGCCGAGCACCAGATACTTCCCTCCATCGCGACACATCTCCCAGCCTTCCGCGACCGCGCTGGGAATGCCCACGCATTCGATGACGACATCGGCCCCATAGCCGCCGGAGAGCGATCGCACGCGCTCGATCCGCTCTCCCGGATCGGGCACGTCCTCGATGGAGATCGTCTGATCGGCCCCGAATTGTTTGGCCAATTCCAGTCGGTGCGCCGGGCCGCCGATCACGATCGTGAGATGAGCGCCTGCGGTCTTGGCCACGGCGAGCGCCGCCAGGCCCACAGGACCACTCCCCTGGATGACGACGCTGTCACCCCAACTGATCCCCACGCGCTCGATACCATGAACGGCCGTGTTGAGCGCGCATCCGGCGCCGATGACCATCTCCGTGGAGAGATCGGTCAGACGGAAGATCGCCGATCCTGGGAGCAGCACGTGGTATTCCGCATAACCGCCGAGGAAGTGCGGGGGAGCGTCGCAGGCATATGTGATGCCATAGGCTCGGCGCTTGAGGCAGCGCGTGGGTTGTCGCTTGCGCACGCAGTAGAAACATTGGCCACACAAGCGCCCGGCATACCACGTCACGCGATCGCCTTCGCTCAGGGGAGTTCCCGTCCAGTCCGTCGTCACTCCCTCGCCCAGTCTCACGATCGTTCCCACGGTCTCGTGGCCGAGGATGAGAGGACGCGGGATCGGAAGCTGTCCTTTCCAGAGGTGGACATCCGTCCCGCAGATGCCGGCCATCTCGACGCGAACGAGCACCATGCCGGGGTCCAACACTTCCGGCAGAGGATACTCGCGGATCTCCAGGGGACGGTGGAAGTCCGGCATGACAGCCGCTTTCGCTGTTCTCATCCTTCACGCTCCTTTCACGAATTCGATGACGAGGCGATTGAAGTCCTCCGCGCGCTCGATGAAGACGAGATGGCGCGCTCCGGGGAAGACGACCAAGTGAGCTCCCGCGATAGCGCGGGCGAGTCGGAAGGAGTTCTCCGGCGGGACGATTGGGTCGTCACTGCCGGTCAGAATCAGCGTCGGAGCGCGAAGCGCGCTCAAACGCGATTCGGTCTCAAAGCGGAGGCAGGCGGCGAATTGTCGCTGCCACGCATCCGCCGGGGGGAGATGGGCCTTGCGCCGCGCGAGGAATTCTTCGATGATCTCCGGATGCTCGGCGAGGAATCGCTCGCTGAAGCGCAGCACGAGGCCGCGACGCAAGGCCCTCTCCTTCTCCTCGCCCGTGACCTCCAATTCCGAGCGCATCTGCGCCGCTGTTTCGGCAGACATGAGCACGGCGTTCCTCCCGCCAAAGCTCGTCGAGACCAGGACGAGTTTGGCGACGACATCGGGATGACGCAGCGCCAGCTCTTGCGCGATGTATCCCCCCATCGAGTGACCGAGCACGTGAGTTCGCTCCACGTTCAGCGCGCGAAGGAGTCCCGCGGCGTCTTCGGCCATCATCTCGATGGTGTAGTCGCCCTCGGGCTTCTCCGAGAGACCCGCTCCCCGATTGTCGAAAGCGATGGTCAGGAACTCGCGCGAGAAATCCGGGAGTTGGCGGAACCAGCTCCAGGCGCCGAATCCGAGTCCGGCGATCAGAAGTAGCGGCTCCCCGGCGCCGTGGACTTCGTAATACAGCTCGATCCCATTGACCCTCGTGTGCGGCATCTCTCTCAATTCAGGTTCAGGGCGAGGAGGCGAGCTTCGGTCATCTCCTCGATGGCCGCGCGCACGCCTTCGCGGCCGAAGCCTGAATCCTTCACGCCGCCGTAGGGCATGTGATCGGCGCGATAGGTGGGCACATCGTTGACGATGAGCCCGCCGACCTCCAGGACCTCATAGGCCCGGAAGATGCGCCGCACGTCGCGGGTGAAGAGGCCGGCCTGAAGCCCATAGCGCGAGGCGTTGACCTGTCGCAGCGCCTCCTCGAAATCGGCGTATCGGTTCACCACCACCACCGGGGCGAACACCTCCTCGCTCCAGACCTTCGTCTCCGGCGGCGCATCAGCGAGTACCGTCGGCATCAGAAATGCCCCCTGCCGCTCGCCGCCCACCAACACGCGCGCTCCCGCGGCCACGGCCTCCCGAATCCACTGCTCGGCCCGCTCGGCGGCCGCCTCACTGATCATCGGTCCCACGTCGGTCGTCTCCTCCTTCGGATCCCCCACGACCAGATCCCGCACCCCCTCCAGGAGCCGAGTCAGAAAGGGTTCGCTCACCGCCTCGTGCACGAGAATCCGCTGCACCGAGATGCACGTCTGCCCCGCATAGGCGAAGCCCCCATACACCGCCCGCCGCGCCGCGTACTCCAGATCGGCATCCTCGTGCACGAGGACGGCGGCGTTCCCCCCCAACTCCAGCGTCACCCGCTTCTTCGGCACCTGCGCCTTCAGCCTCCAGCCGACCTCCGCACTCCCCGTGAACGAGAGCATCCGGATCCGCTCATCCCGCAGCAGCTCACCCACCACCTCATGCGCGCAGGGCAGGACGCTGATCCCCCCCCGCGGCCATCCCGCTCGAACCACCATCTCCCCCAACGCCAGCGCCGAGAGCGGCGTCTGCGGCGCGGGTTTGATGATGATCGGATTGCCCGCGGCCAGCGCCGGTGCTACCTTGTGCGCCACCAGATTGAGCGGGAAATTGAACGGCGTGATGCCCAGAATAGGCCCGATGGGGAAGCGCCGAATGAGCGCCCAGCGGTTCTCCGACCCCGCCATCCAATCCAGGGGCAACACCTCCCCGCCTATGCGCTTGGCCTCCTCGGCCGCCACGGTGAAGGTCTGAATGGCGCGCGCCACCTCCAGGCGCGCATCCCGAATCGGCTTGCCCGCCTCGCGGGTGATGAGCTGAGCCAGCTCCTCCCGCCGCTCGCTCAACGCCGCCGCCACGCGCCGCAGGACCTCCGCCCGCGCATGCGACGGCAGCCGTCGCGTCTCCTCAAACGCGCGCACCGCCCCCGCCACCGCCTCCGCCGCCTCCCCCGCCGACGCCCAATGGACCACGCCAATCACCGCGCGATCGTACGGATCCCGAATCTCCACCCTCGCCCCCGAATACCTCGGCTCGCCCCCAAGGAGAAAGGGATACTCCTTCATCATAGTCGCACCTCCGCCATGGTGTGGTTCACTCCGTCCATTTTTACCCCATGCGGAGAGCACACCACAAGTCCACGCCCCATCACCAATTGAGCTTCAGCGCGAACTGAATCACGCGCGGGCCCGTGCTCGTGCTCGAGATCCGGCCGAACGCCGAGGAGAGCACATTCGAATCGGGATTGGCGAAGCTCGGCGTGTTCGTCAGATTGAAGAACTCGGCGCGGAACTCCATGCGCGTCCTCTCGGTGATGGGGATGAACTTGATGATCGAGAAATCCGCGTTGCGCTGATCCGGTCCGCGCAAGATGTTCCTCCCCGTGTTGCCGAAGGGAGCATTCGGATCGAAGGTCGCGCCAAGCGGAGGGACGAACGCGGCCGTGTTGAAGAAGCGCGTGAGCCGAGCCGTGACCGAACCGCTCAGTTCGGCCGATCCGCGGAATCCCGACGCGAAATTGGCGCGCGTCAGATTCATGCCGCCACCTCCCCCGGTAGCGAAGACGGTGAAGGGCGTCCCGGATTGAAAGACGACGACGCCCGCGATCTGCCAGTCGTTGAGCAGCCGTCTGCCGACACCCGAATCCCCATCGTAGAATTTCGGCAGGTCGTATACGAAGCTGTAGACGAACCGGTGCGTCCGATCCCAATCCGAGAGCCCGCGATTCAACCGATGATTCTGCTGATCGCCGGGATTGGCGGCCAGATCGCCAGCCAACGGGCCGGAGTTCGTATCTATGGATTTGCTGAGCGTGTACGATGCCAGGAAGGACAATCCGCGACTCAGGCGCTTCGTGGCTGAGAGCTGCAGCGAGTGGTAGTAGGATTGCCCTGTCGTCTGGATCAGGTGCAAGCCCGCGGCGATGTTCCCGTTGTTGGAGAACGCCGGCAAGGGAGTGATGAACCGCCCCGTCGCTCGGTCGAAGACGGGCTGATTGAGGTTGAAGAGCTGCGTGAGCTTAATCCCTCGCGTCCCCGTGTATCCGATTTCGAGAAGCAGCGAGCGGGCCATCTCCCATTGCAGGTTCAGCCCGAACTGATGGGTGTAGGGAGTGCGGAATCCGCGATCCAGGTAGACGCCCGAGATGGGGATGGGATTGCCGAATTGATCCCGCAACGGTGACGGGATCATGGGAACCACGGGGAAGGCCGACGGTGGCGGTACCTGAATGAAGGGACGGTTGAAGGGCAAGCCGAGCGTGCGCGCCACCGGCAGGGGGAATCCGAGCGATTGTAGGAGGCGCGATCCGGCCCCGACCGGCAGGACGAAGAACGGATAGTTGAAGAGTTGAATCCCCCCGCCGATTTGCCCCGACGTGCGGATGAAGTAGATGCCATAGCCGCCACGCAGGACGAGGCGATCATGAAGCCGCCAGGCCATACCGAAGCGCGGCGCCCAGTTGTTCTCATCCTGAGGGATGAGGGTCTTCTCGACCAGCGGCACGTTGGGGAGCGAGACCGCGGCGTTCCCGGCGAGCACGAAGCCGTTCGGCGGAGGCCCCGATCGGTATTGATCGGGGAAGAAGCCGACCAACCGCCCGCGCACCTCGCTCATGTAGCCGAGCAGCTCGTATCGAAGGCCGAGATTGAGCGTCAGCCGATCCGTGACCTTGAAGTCTTCCTGCACGAAGGCCGCCAGGTCGCGGATGCGCGGCTCGCGCTCGGGATCGCCCGAGCCGATGAAGGAGATGAACATGTCACCCTGGAGGAAGTCCGTGAAGCTGAGGAACTGGATGAACCCGCGGTTCCACAGTCGGAATCGGAGCAGGAACGGATAGTGTCGCCCTTCGAACCCCGCGCGAAGCGTGTGTCGTCCTCGCGTCCATGTGAGCGTATTCCCGTAGGTGAAATGTTCCTGGACGACCTCGGCATCAAAGAGCCCTTCTGGGCCGAGGGTGAACAGACCGAAGACGTTGATCTGCGGCAAGCCGGGGAAGAGCGTCCGAAGCGGGCTCTCGATGCCGAACTGGGCTGCTGTGAAGGGCTCACGAGGGACCGCTTCGAGGAAGATGCGCGCGTAGCCGAAGCGCGCCTCATTGAGGAGCGTCGGCGTGAGGACGAGCGTGTCGCGCAGCGAGAAGACGCGGTTATTGCGCTGGAGCGGCCCGCCCCAGCCGAGCGCGGCGTTGGCCGGACGAATCACGAACGAGGTGATGGCCGCATCGGTCGTGTCGTTGTTGAAGAAGAACTTGCCCGAGAGTGTGTGGTTGGGGGTGAAGCGATGGTCGAGGTTGAGGTTGAACTGGTCCTCGCGGAAGCGCGAGATACCCGATTGCGTGAGCGTGGTGAAGGGGCCGATCGAACCGGGCGGCGGACTCGGAATGACCAGACGCCCATCGGGGAAGCGCGCGTTGAGCAGAGCGAGCGCGACCGGATGAATGTCGGAGGGGCGGAGCGGTGTCGCGCCCGCGGGCAAGAGCGTATTGCCGACCGCCGCCAGCGCCTCGGCACTGCGATTGTCGGTCAAAGCCGAGGGCAGGATCAGGCTCGTCACGCTGTTGATGAGTGAAGCGCCGTTGCGCTCGCGCGTGCCCTGGTAGGAGACGAAGAAGAACGTTTTGTCTCTGACAACGGGTCCGCCCAGTGTGAAGCCGAACTGGTTGCGCGTGAGAATCGGCCGTTTCTGGCCGGAAGCATTCAGGAAGAAATCGTTGGCGTTGAGCACGCGATTGCGGAGGAACTCATAGACGTTGCCGTGAAATTCGTTCGTCCCGGATTTGGTGACGGCGGCGATGACACCTCCGCTATTGCGCCCTTGCGACGCATCGTAGAGGCTCGTCTGGACGATGAACTCCTGGATGGCTTCGGTGGCCGGGACCGGCAGATTGAAGGTCGAGTGCAGGGCGATGGAGTTCGCATCCACGCCGTTGATCTGCAGGTTGTTCTGCGTCTGGCGCTGGCCGTTGACCTGAATGATGGCATCGCCGCGGCCGACATCCGTATTGCGCACGACTGAGGCGAGCGTGCCCGGCGAGAGCGCCAGCAGTTGTTGGAAATTGCGCGTCGCCAGCGGCAGTTGCCGGATCGCGCGTTCTTCGATGACCCGACCGGTCGTCGGCCGATCGGTTTGCAACAGAGGCGCTTCTTCCATCACCGTGATCGTCTCCGGCTGAAGGGGAGCAATGTCCAAGGTGACGTCTACCGTCGTCGTGAGCGTCAGACGGACGCTGATGTTCTCGCGGACGAGTGTCTTGAATCCGATGCGGCGAAATTCGAGCTTGTATGTGCCAGGGGGGAGCAGGGGGAAGGTGTACTTCCCCGCCTCATCGGTCGAGGTCTCGCGGCGAAGGCCCGTCGCCACCTCGGTCGCCCATACGGTGACTTCGGGCAAGGCCGCTCCCCGCGGATCTCGCACGACTCCGACAATCTGCCCCGTCGAAGCCGTTTGGGGGGGAGGGGAACCGATGGCGGACCCCACAAGGAGGAGACCCCCGAGGATGAGCCCTATCCCTCTCTCGTGCATCTCACACCTCCTTATCGAAAATGTGATGCATGATTCATATATCACAACATTGCCGATCTTGCAACCCCCGACGAGCTTCGCACTGAATGGCCCAAGCTCCTGTCCTCAAGATCGGCGAGGGACCTATCCATCCCTAGGATGGGGATCCTTCCTCCCGGGGCGAGTGGGCTTTCAAGCCGTGAAGGATCAAGTCCATCACGTGCTGGAGAACGCGTTTGGGCAGCGAGGAGCGCTTGGACCAGACGACCCAGCGCAGGCCCACGAAGTGACCGATGCCCATGAGACAATACGCCAAGGCCTCCGCATCCAGCGGGCGAATCTCTCCGCGACGCATCCCTTCTTGAAGTCCGCGGACATATCCGTGGGCCAATCGCTCGAAGTACCAGCGGGCGACCGAAGGGGAGACGAATTCGGCTTCGCGGACGATGCGATAGGCCTCGCGATTTTGGCGGATGAAGCGGAAGAAGGCGCGGAAGCCCTCGCGCTCGATCTCGCGGCGATCGGTGAGGCCGGCGATCGCCGCGCGGGCATTCCGGCGCAGTTGTGCGTTGAGATCCCGAACCAGTTCATCGAGGATCTCGGTCTTGCTGGAGAAGTAGAGGTAGAAGGCTCCGAGTGAGACTCCCGCGCGCCGGGTGATCTCAGCGATGGACGTCGCGTAAAAGCCCTTACGGCTGAAGCATGCTCTGGCGGCTTGCAGCAGTCTCTGGCGAGAGAGGGCGCCACGCGTCGCGGGAGAGGGCGGGGTGACTTCGCTGAAGGAGGGAGCGCCGCCGAGATGTTGCGGGGAGGAGGCGAGGGGACGGCCGGTGTCGATCCCGGACATGAGGAACTCAACGGCTGTGTGACGAGCGGATTCGGGGACCTCGCCGGGACCGAGGATGAGCCATCGGAGGGTCAGGAAGTATGCCACGCCGATAAGGGCGAGGGCGGCGACCTCAGGATCGAGGGCGCGAACCTGCCCGCGGCGACGGTGCTCGGCCAGAAATTCTCGTAAGAGCGCGATGAGCCCATCGTAGAACCGATGGTGCATGCGCTTGTTGATGAACTCCACCTCTCGAAAGATCCGATAAGAGGCTCGATGGTGGCGGATGAAGGCGAAGAACGTCGTCAGGATGCGATCCAATTGCGCACGAAGGTCGCCTTCGGCATGCAGGGCACGAGTGAGCTCCACCTGCAAAGCCATGCTGGCGCGCGCGACCAATTCGGAGAAGATCGCCTCCTTATCGGCGAAGTATTGGTAGAAGGTCCCGAGAGCGACGCCCGCGCGGCGGCAAATGGCGGAGACGGACGCCTCATGATAGCTCCCTTCGGCGAAGACCTCTTGGGCGGCGGCCAGCAGGCGCTCCCTCGTCGCCAAACCTCGCGCGGTCGAGGGCGCTCGCGTTTTTTTCGCCGCACGCGTCATCAGGCCCACCGAAGGGAAAGCGTAGCAGAGGAGGGGAACATGTCAAGGTGGGCGGCGGAAGACCGCCATCGCCCTGAGTCCGATGCGATCCCCCTCATACGCATCAAGTTCCGGGAGCGAGGACGATGGCTTTCCCGCGCACGACTTCTTCCCCATGTTGGTTCACGCATCGCGTGATCAGCGTGACTACCGGCTTATCGTCCCGAATCTCGGTCACCTCCACCAGGGCGGTGATCGTATCGCCCGGATAGACGGGGCGGACGAATTCGAGACTCTGGCTGAGGTAGATCGTCCCCGGTCCGGGGAGAGATCGGCTCAGCACCGTCGAGATCAAGCTCGCCACCAACATGCCGTGAGCGATCGGTCGGCCAAAGCGCGTCGTTCGAGCGAAAGCCTCGTCCACATGAAGTGGGTTCTCGTCGCCGGTGAGGGCGGCGAAAGCCCGAATGTCGGCCATGGTGATTGTCTTCGACCAAGAGGCGCTCGCACCGATGCGTAGGTCGCTCATGCGGACCTCCCCCATCGAATGACCGTTGCTCCCCAGGAGTATCCAGTCCCCGCGCTCAGCAGGACCACCACATCCCCGTCGCGCAATCGCCCCTCTTGCCGGGCCAGGTGGAGTCCGAGCAACGGATCGGCTGCTGAGAGGTGGCCGTAATCCGAGAGGTAGATCGCTTGTGATTCCGTCAACTCGAGCGCGGACAACAGTGCCTCAAAGAGCGAGCGCTTCGTATGCAAGGGGATCAGGAAGTCAGGGCGGAGGCACCCGCTGCGGGCCAGGGCCTCTCGCACGACACGCACGAAGCTGTCCAATGAGATAGGATCGAGCATTTCTTTCATTCGCGCGGGATCAGTGACGTCGAGAACGTGCAGACGGCGCTCGACGGTCTCGTGACTGGGGGGGAGCACAGCTCCTCCGGCCGGAACGCGAACGAATTCGGCGAAGCGGCCGTCAGTGAGGAAGGCGGATTCTAAGATGATGTTGACGGGGAAATCGCGGCGGAGCAGGCACGCCGCTGCTCCATCGCCGAAGTTGAACATGAAACGCGCACGGTGATTCGTGTAGTCCAAGAGCATAGACTCGGTCGAAGCTGCCACCAGCAACACATGGCGCAAGGCGGGATCCGTGAGCATCAGACTTCGGGCCGCCTTCAAGGCGAAGGGAAGCCCGGCCGATGCTCCGCTGATTTCAAACGCGTAGGCGCGCCGCGCTCCTAAAAGCTCCTGAATGCGCGGCGCAGCCAGCCACACATAGTAGTCCTTGTGCATGCTCCCGAAGTAGATTAAGGCGTTGACCTCCTCCGGAGCCACTCCGGCGTCCTGAAGAGCGCGTCGCCCAGCCTCAGCGGCCATCATGGAGACGGTCTCTCCCTTCCCGGCGACATCGGCGATATGCTTCTGATTCAACCCGAACTTCGTTCGAATCACTTCGGCTGGGATCCCGGAGGCCGCGGCCAATTCCTCAGCCGTCATCGTGCGTTCCGGGATATAAAGACCAAGTCCTGTAAGACCTATGACCGTCATCGTCTCTCTCCTCGAGTGCGCGTCTGCGGAAGGAGGCAGTTGCTCTCTCTCATTGACTCCCGTAGCGTCGTCTCAGCAGCGCTCGATCAATTTTTCCGGCGCCAGTTTTCGGCAGATCTTCAACAAAGACGATGGACTTCGGCACCTTGTAGCTCGCGAGGCGAGAGCGCAGATAGGCCAGCAGCTCCTCGCCCGTCAGGGCACTCCCGGGCCGCCGCACGACGATGGCTCGCCCCACCTCCCCCCACTCCGGATCCGGCACCCCGATCAGGGCCGCCTCCACCACATCCGGATGGCCCAGCATCGCGCTCTCCACCTCAGCCGGATAAATGTTCTCCCCGCCGGAGATGATCACATCCTTGATCCGACCGACGATGTAAAAATCCCCTTCCTCGTCGAACATGGCCAGATCCCCCGTTCGCAGCCAGCCCTCCACAATGGTCCGCGCGGTCTCATCGGGTCGGTTCCAGTAGCCCGGAATCACATGAGGGCCGCGGATCCACAGCTCCCCCACCTCGCCCGGTCCGACGTCCTGACCGTCCCGGATCACTCGAACCTCGACGTGGAAAAGAGGGCTTCCGACGGAGCCTGGCTTGCGGCGGGTTTTCTCATCCGGGAGCCAGAAGTTGTTGGGGCCAGCCTCCGTCAACCCATAACCGGTCTTGAAGGGCACTCCCTTCTCGAAAAAGCGCTCGAAGACCGGCATCGGACATGGGGCACCACCACTGATCACGATGCGACAGCGGGAGAAGTCTGCCCGCTCCCACCGGGGATGCTGCTGCAGGCGGATGAACATCGTAGGCACGCCGAAGAAGAGCGTGACCGGCTCCCGTTCCAGCAGATCGAACACCTGATCGGCATCGAAGGCCGCACAGAGGACGGAGGCACCGCCGATGTGGACCAGAGGGGTGGTGAAAACGTTGAGGCCGCCGGTGTGGAAGAGGGGCGCGTTCAGAACGGCGAGGTCATCGGGGCGAAGCCCCCAGCTCATCACCGTGTTGACCGCGTTCCAGGTGATGGTGCCGTAAGTCAGAATCGCCGCCTTCGGCAGGCCCGTCGTCCCGCCGGTGTAGCACAGCACCCAGGGATCCTCCAGGGACAGCGGGATCGGATCCGGGGGCCGATCCGAAGCCCGTTCCACCAGCTCCCCCCACCGGCGATGCACGCCCCGGATTGGCTCGTCCAGCGCGACCATGACCGGGACCGCTTCCTCCAGAGCCGCCGCCTTCTCCGCCAGATCCCCACTGTAGATCAGAGCACGGGGAGGGATATCCTGCACCATCGCCTGGAGCTCCGGGACCGCCAGCCGCACATTCAGGGCTTGCAGGATCACACCGGTCTTGTTGCAGGCGAAAAGCAAATCCAGATACTCCAGCCGGTTGGTGGAGAGAACAGCGAGGAGATCCCCCTTGCGCAGCCCCAGGGCCTGCAGCGCATGGGCTGCCTGATTCGCCCGCGCGTTCCATTCCGCGTAAGAGAGCCGCCGACCGGTGGCCGCTTCGATGATCGCCACGCGGTTCGGGGAAAGCCGAGCCCGCTTCGCCAACCAGTCAACGCTCGGGATCATACGGAGGGCTCCTCCCCTTTCAGGAAGGCGATCGCCACGCGATTGAAGTCCTCCGCCCGCTCGATGAAGAAGAGATGGCCGGCCTCGGGGAAGAGGATCAGACGGCTGTGAGGGATGCGAGCATGCAGGCGTCGGGCATTCTCCACCGGGACCACGCGATCTTCCATGCCGTGGGCGATCAGAGTGGGAGCCTGGATCTGGGAAACCAGCGTCTCCAGGTTAAAGGCGAGGGCAGCGGCCAGCTGGCGCTGGTAGGCGTAAAGCGGCTGCGGATGAGCAACCCGCCAGGCCACATATGCTTCAAGAGCTTCGGGGTGTTCGCGGAGGAACCGCTCTGTCACGGAGATCGCCCACAGGCGCCGCAGATCGGTCTCCGGATCCCCGGTTCGATCGGTGAAGACGGCCAAGCTTTCAGAAGGCATAGGGACCACGTTCGGGCCACCGAAGGAAGTGCAGCAAAGGATGAGACGGCCGAGTCGCCGGGGATGGCGCAGGGCGAACATCTGGGCGATGAAGCCGCCCATCGAGGCCCCTATGAGGTGAGCTCGTTCGATCCCCAGGGCATTCATCAAACCGGCCACATCGTCGGCCATCTGCTCGATCGTGTAGGGGGCATCCGGCTTATCCGACTGGCCAGCGCCCCGGTTATCGATCGCGATGGCCCGGAAATGCGAGGCGAAGGCGGGCAACTGGCGATGCCACAGATAATGATCGCCGCCGAGGCCTGGGAGGAAGAGGACAACGTCCCCTTGTCCGCGCTCGACGTAGAAGAGATTCAGACCGCCGATTTGGACTGAAGGCATTGAAAGTTCTCCCGCGTTGATTTTCACCATGACATGATGTCTGAATCGCCTTTCATACTAAAAGTCGCGCCTCGAGTTGTCAAGGGAGACGATCCCCGGCTGCGGGGGCTGGGATGCGGCTCGTCCTCGCGTGTTGACGAAGCGCGCGTTCGCGGCCAAAATGTCATTATTTCGAATGTTCGTGTTCTCGGATGCCGGAGAGAGGATGAGCGATGCGAACGCTGGAGGATCTCCGACGCGTGCTTCATCGGTTGGATGGGCGCGGGTACAAAGCGTATGAGGAGATCGAGGGGGCGTATGCGGGGCCCGGATGGGTGCTCTATGTGGATCACGTTCAGGGCGATCCTTTTGCTCCCCCCTCGAAGATGCGCGTGCGCGTGGATGGACAGCGGGCGGGGTTCCCTCCGGACCTTTATCGAACGCCCGTTCGGCGCCTGGCGCTTGAGGACTTCCTGGCGCGACGCGTGCGTCAGAGCATTGAGGCGGTGAGTCGAGGGCATCGCGGATCGGGCAAGAGCGGATTGATCTGGGTGGATGCTGGCGGGCAAGAGGTCTTGGAACGAACGGCCGTTCGTGTGCGGCCAGAGTGGATCGAGTGCCGGTTGCAACTGGGGTTGCCGGCCGCCGGACGCACGGTGCTTGGGCGACAGGCCGAGGAGATGCTCTGTCGTGAGGTTCCGGAGATCGTGCGGCGGAGTCTCATCTGGGCGGAGGTGCCTGAGTCGGAGTGTCGGCGCTTCGTCGAATGCGTGGAGAATCAGGAGGCCATTCGCGCGCAGCTTCAAGCGCGACGGCTGGTGGCTTTCGTGGCGGATGGAGCCATCTTGCCGCGGCGCAGCGGCGTGAGCGAGCTGCCGCTGGAGGGGGCGATCCCCTTCCGTTCGCCCGAATCCCTGCGAGTGACGTTGACCGTGCCCAATCCCATTGTTCGGGATGGGCGCGTGCAGGAGGCGCTCACGGGCATGGGCATTCCCGAAGGGGTGACGTTGATCGTCGGCGGGGGGTATCACGGGAAGTCCACGCTGCTGCGCGCGCTGGAGCGCGGGGTGTATCCGCACATCCCGGGCGATGGGCGCGAATACGTCGTCACGCGCGCGGACGCGGTCACGATTCGCGCCGAGGACGGGCGTCGCATCGAGCGCGTGGACCTGACGCCCTTCATCGGCGAGCTGCCCTATGGGCAACGCACCGATGCGTTCTCGACGGAGAACGCGAGCGGGAGCACGAGTCAGGCGGCCAATATCCTGGAAGCGTTGGAGGCCGGATCGCGCCTGCTGCTCATTGATGAGGACACATCGGCGACGAACTTCATGGTGCGGGATGCGCGGATGCAGGCGTTGGTCGCGAAGGCGTTGGAGCCGATCACGCCGTTCGTGGATCGCGTGCGCGAGTTGTACGAGCGCTTTGGCGTCTCGACGATCCTCGTCATGGGAGGATCGGGCGATTATCTGGATGTCGCGGATACGGTCATCCTGATGCGGGAGTATGTGCCCGAGGATGTGACCGAGCAGGCCCGGCGCATCGCGCGCGCGTTTCCCACGGAGCGGCGTCGCGAGGTGTCTCAGCCCCTGGAGCGTCTGGTCGAGCGCATTCCGCTCGCGGAGAGTCTCGATCCCTCGCGAGGGCGTCGTGAGGTGAAGATTGAGGCGAAGGCGGTGGACCTCATCCTCTTCGGTGAGACGGCCATTGATCTTCGCGCCGTGGAGCAAATCGTGGACGTGAGCCAAACGCGCGCCATCGGATATGCGCTGCATTGCGCGGCGGAGCGGTTCATGGACGGCCGCCGCACGGTGCGCGAGGTCTTGGATGAATTGGAGCGGCTCTTTGAGCGCGAGGGATTGGAGGTGCTGGATCCGTTTCGACGCGGCGAGGAGCATCCGGGGAATTTCGCCCGTCCGCGCCGATATGAGATCGCGGCGGCGCTCAATCGTCTGCGCACCGTCCGCATGCGACAGCGGCGCGAATAGAGAGGCGCATCACAGGAGGAGCCTTCGCCTCACCGAGGAGGCGACGGGTCCCTGCAGCGAGCCTCCGTGCGTCAGGGATCACCCTATCGGCGAAAGACCATCCACAGACCGGCGGCGATGAGCAGCCCGCCAAACAATCGTTCCAGGGTCGTGCCCCGAAGGGAGATCGAGATGCGCGCGCCCCAATAGGCGCCCAGGAACAGACCGGCGGCCAAAAGAGCGGCATACCCGATGCGGATGTACCCATCGCGATAGTATTGGAGAGCCCCTAGGAATCCGACCGGCAACAGTAGGGCGGCGAGGCTCGTCCCCACGGCCTCATGGGGGGAGAGCTTCAGGCCATAGATCAGAAGGGGGACAATGAGGATGCCTCCACCGATACCAAACATCCCGGACAACAGACCGGCGCTGATGCCGAGGATCAAGATCAGCACGTGTTTCATCATCGTCGCGCCTCCCCGCGTGAGCTTGGGCCTATAGCATAGCAGGGGGGATGCGGAGAGACAATTCGTCCGCGGGGACATCTCACCGAAGATCGGCGAGGCGAGCGATCGTCCGTCATGCGGATCGAGCCTGCGGGGAATCGGCACGGACGGTGTCGCCTCACGGTGTCTTGAGGATCACGTCGCCTTCGGCGAGGCCCTCGCGAACCTCCACATGCATCTCATCGTGCTGGCCGAGGCGCACCGGGCGTTCGATCCAGCGATCGCCCTGTCGCACCTTCACGAACGTCCGGCCTTGGCGCGCGAAGACGGCGCTTCGGGGAATGATGAGCACGTTCTCCCTCCGGGCGAGTTCGATGATCACGTCCACGCGCAAGCCGATCACGAGCCGTCCGCGCGCGCTCGGATCGAGTTCGACCCACGTCTCCAGAACTTCGCGATCGCGTTTCTCAGCGGGATCATCGCTCATCATCGTCTTGCGGCCGACGGCGGCGCCGATCTTGATGACGCGACCCGTGAAGGTTTCTCCACGATATGCATCGGCGGTGATGAAGGCCGGAGCGCCGAGGCGGATCTTCGCCACATCGGTCTCATCAACCTCGGCGCGGACGCGGAGTCGGGAGTCATCGGCCATGGAGAGGACGGGCTGCCCGAGCGTCTCCGGACGCACGACCTCACCCGCGCGCATGAAGCATCGGAGGATGATCCCATCGCGGGGGGCGCGCAGGCGCGTGTTCTCATAGTGAGCTTCGGCCTCGCGCACACGCGCACGCGCCAGGTGCACTTCGGCCTCAGCGGCGGCGATCTCCTCGGGACGGCTTCCGGCCAGAAGACGCGCGTACTGCTGTCGAGCCGCTTCCCAACGGGCGTGAGCCGTTCGCCACTCGCGCTCCGCGAGATCCAGCTCCTGGCGAGAGAGGATGCCGCGCTCCTGCAACCGCTTCGCGCGCTGATAGGCGGCTTCGGCGTGCTCCCGCACGGCGCGCGCTTCTTCGACCGCGGCGCGCGCGCTCTCCCTCTCCTCGGCGCGAGCTCCGGCCCGGAGCAACGCCAGCTGGGCTTCGGCCTTCGCGAGGAGCGCGCGCTCGGCCTCCAGGCGCGCGAGCTGCTCGGTGTTCTCCAACTCCGCGAGCACTTGGCCCACGCGAACGCGAGCGCCTTCCTCGACGTAGAGAGCTCGGATGCGACCCGGGAGTTTGAAACTCAGCAGGATCTCCTCCGACGCCCCTTCGACGCGCCCATGGGCGGCGATGCGCCAATGAATCATCCCGCGCCGCACGCGCACCGTCGGCGGCGCGTCTCGGTGATTCCGAATGATGTACATGCCGAGGGAGACCACCATGGCGAGTGCGACGAGCGCGCCGCCGATGCGCATGCGCGTGAGGGCTCTCATCTTCGTTCTCCGCGACTCGCGGCGGCCGTCTCCTCCGTCGCGTGCTCGCGCGCGACGATGCTTCCGTCCTCCATAACGAGGACTTCGTCGGCGAGGTCTCGCACTCTCGGATCGTGCGTGACCATGAAGACGAGTCGGTTCTCGGTGCGCGCGAGTTCGGCGAGCAGCTCGACGATCTGTCGGCCGGTTCGCGAATCGAGCATTCCGGTGGGCTCATCGGCGAGCAGAATCGGCGGGTCGCCGGCGAGAGCTCGGGCCAGAGCGACGCGTTGCTTCTCGCCACCGCTCAGGTCTCGCGGCAGAAAATGCAAGCGCTCGCCCAAGCCCACGCGCGCGAGCAGCTCGGCCGCCTGCCGCCGCGCCCTCCGGCCATTGATCCCCTTGAGGTTCAACGCCAGCTCCACGTTCTCCAGCGCCGTCAATGCCGGGAAGAGGTTGAAGGTCTGGAAGACGAAGCCGATGTATCGCCGTCGCAACAGCGGCAGCGTCCGCTCATCCAGGGCCGAGACTTCGTGCTCGAAGAGGAAGAGACGCCCCCTCGTGGGTTTCAGCAAGCAGCCCATCAGCAGCAGGAGCGTCGTCTTGCCGCTGCCCGAGGGCCCCATCAGCAGGACGAAGCGTCCTTCCGTCAGTTCCAAGCTCACGTCGCGTACGGCGATGACGGTCGAGGCGCCCTCGCCGTACACCTTGCTGACGCGATCTAGGACGAGGACGGTCCGGCTCATAGGCGCTTTAACTCCGGAACACGAGCGCGGGATCGAGCTTCGTGATCTTGTAGATCGAGATGATCGAAGCGCTCACGCACATGAGGACCGTGAGGCCGAAGATGGCCAGGAGTACCTCCGGGGGCAGATACGCTTCGAGTCCCGCCCGCCGCGCCACGTGCAAGAAGACGCGGGAGAGGAGCATCCCCGTCGCGTATCCGATCAGGGCCACGATGAGGGCCTGCGCGATGATGATCCGATAGAGATCGGCATTGGAGGCGCCGATGGCCTTGAGCGTCCCGAACTCCCGGAGATGATCAATCGTGGATGCGTAGATCGTCTGCCCCACGATGATCGTCCCGATCAACAGACCGAGGAGCGCCGTGCTGAGCAGGGCGATGCCCGCTCCCGTCACCAGCAGCCAATAGCGTCGCGATTTCCAGCTGAATTCCCGTTTGGTGTAGGCGTCCACGCCGGTGAGCGTCTCGGCCAGATGCCGTTTCACCTCCTCGACGGTATAACCGGGGGCGACCTTCACCAGGATATAAACGGTCTGCCCCGGTGGGATGAACGAGAGCTTGAGCGCGTTCTTGAACGAAGTGAAGACGAAGGGGCTGCCCGTGAAGGATTTCGCCCCGCGCGTGATCCCTGCGATGCGCGCCCTCTGGCCGATGATCTCCACCTCGTCGCCCACGCGGGGGAAGCCCAGGCGCGCTCGATCCGCTTCGTCAATGAAGATCTGGTTGAAGTACTTCACCGCGGTCAGGTCGCCCTCGACGATGTCCCACGGCGCGCCGATCCGCGTCTCCGGATTGAAGCCGATCACCTGGATGGTCTCCTGTCCGCCATCGGGCATCTTCCAGTAGCTGAAGCCCATCAGGAAGCGCTCGGCCCAGAGGACGCCGGGAGCGCGTCGCACCTCGTAGAGCTTCTGCTCGGAGAAGGGGAGGCCGAAATCGAAATTCTTCAAGTTCTTCGCCGTGATCCAGAGATCGGCCTCGATATGGTCAATGAGGACGGAGGCGTTGGTCATGAACTTCAGGAGGAAGCCGATCTGCAGCGTCATGAGCACGACGGCGAACTGAATGCCGATCAGGGCGACGAGGAACCGAACGCGATCGTGAAACAGATTCTTCTTCGCCAGTGAGACCATCGTCGCTTTGAGCCCCTCGGCCTGCCATGCGCTCTCTTCCTCGCGAAGGATCACCGCTTCGCCCCTCAAGTATACGCGACGCTCCTCGCGCCAGGAAAGGGCGCGCTCTTGCGCTCCCGGATGGGAGCGCGTACATTAAAGGCGAGGCGAAGCCACATCGGAGGGCTGAGGTATGATCGTGGCAGCCGACCTCAGAGACGGGATGGTGATCAAAATCGAGGGCGAGTTGTACCGCGTCATCGAGGCCGAATACCATGCCGGCGGTGGGCAGTTCGGCGGGATGGTGTTCGCCAAGGCTCGGAACCTTCGGACTCAGCACATCAAGGAGTGGCGCTTCAATCCCAACGATAAGCTCGAGGACGTGATCCTCGAGCGCCAGGAGATGGAGTACCTCTACACGGACGGCGAGGATTTCTATTTCATGAACCCGGAGACGTTCGAGCAGATCAGCCTCCCGCGCGAGGCGATCGGACATCGCGAGCGGTTCCTGCAGCCGAACATGCGCATCCCAGTCGAGATGTACGAGGGCGCGCCGGTGAACGTCGTCTTTCCGGAGGTCGTGGAGCTGCGGGTCGTCTCGGCGCCGCCCGGACTGCGCGAGCATGAGACGAGCACTTATAAGACCGTGATCCTGGAGAACGGCATGGAGGTCCTCGTCCCGCAGTTCATCAAGGAGGGGGAGATCGTGCGCATCGAGGTGGAGACGGGGAGGTATCTCGAGCGCGTGCGCGAGGTGCGCAAGCCCGGGACGTGAGGGCGACGGGACGCTGGAGGGCTCTTGAAAGAGCGAGGGATGATCACATCTTCCTTGGGAGGAGGAGCGATGGCGGGAAGACGGCGTTTTCGAATCGCAGCCGGGGGGAGCCTGATGCTCGCCCTGACTCTTCTGGGCGCGGGGTCGCCCGCGGGCCGCTCGCAAGGGGGCAACGCGCCTGTGACCTCTCTGAAGGTGGGGGACCCGGCCCCTGATTTCACGTTGCCGGATCAGAACAATCGCCCCGTGCGGCTCTCCGATTTCAAGGGGAAGAAGAACGTCGTGCTCGCCTTCTATGTGCTCGCCTTCACCGGGGGCTGAGCGCGTGAATTGAAGGCCTATCAGGATGATGTGGCCAAATTCGACGCGATGGAGACGCAGATTCTGGGCATCAGTGTGGACAGCCCCTTCGCCAACAAGCGCTTCGCCGAGGACCTGGGCGTCACGTATCCCTTGCTCAGTGACTTCCATCGGACGGTCTCCCGACGCTACGGCGTCTTGGACGAGGAACGCGGCGTAGCGCGACGCACGACCTTTGTCATTGATAAGGAGGGGATCATCCGCCACATCGAGCAGGGCGCGTCGGCCATTGATCCATCGGGCGCGCGCCAGGCCTGCTCGATCTTGAGCGGGAAGAAGGAGAGGGAGTGATGAGATTCTCGACCAAGGCGATTCACATCGGGAGCGAGCCGGATCCGGCGACGGGTGCCGTGAGCGTCCCCATCTATCAGACCTCGACCTATGCGCAGGAGGGATTGGGGAAGCATAAGGGCTTCGAGTACGCGCGCACGCAGAATCCGACGCGATTCGCCTTGGAGCGGTGCTTGGCGGCGTTAGAGGGAGGGACGGCGGCGTTCGCATTCGCGTCGGGGATGGCGGCCATCAACGCGCTCATGCAAGCGCTCTTGCGCGCGGGCGATCATGTGGTCGTCTCCGAGAACGTCTACGGGGGGACATTCCGGTTGTTCGAGCGCGTGTGGCGCCGGTGCGGTCTGGATTTCAGCTACGTGGACACGCGCGAGGTCGCGCACGTGGAGCGCGCGATTCGTCCGGAGACGCGGATGATCTTCCTGGAGACGCCGACCAATCCCTTGATGATCCTGGCCGACATTCGCGCCATCTCGGAGCTGGCGCGCCCGCGCGGCATCCGCGTGGTCGTGGACAATACGTTCATGAGTCCGTACTTTCAACGGCCTTTGGAGCTGGGGGCCGATGTGGTCGTGCACTCGACGACGAAATATCTGAACGGCCACAGCGACAGCGTCGGTGGAGCGCTCGTGGTGCGAGACGCCGAGGACGCCGAGCGGATTCGGTTCGTGCAGAACGCGGCCGGGGCGATCATCGCGCCGCTGGATGCCTGGCTCGTATTGCGGGGGATCAAGACGTTGCCCCTGCGCATGCGGCAGCATGATGAGAACGGGCGTGCCGTCGCGCGATTCCTCGCCGAGCATCCGCGGGTCGAGCGCGTCTACTATCCGGGCCTGCCCTCACATCCGCAGTACGAACTGGCCCGGCGCCAGATGTCGGGGTTCGGCGGCATGGTCGCCTTCGACGTCGGCTCGTTGGAGCGGGCGCGCGCCGTGCTGGAGAGCGTTCGCCTCTGCACCCTGGCCGAGAGTTTGGGAGGGGTGGAGACGCTGATCTCCCATCCGGCCACGATGACGCATGCGAGTCTCCCGCGGGAGGAGCGCGAGCGACTCGGCATCACCGACGGCTTGATTCGCCTCTCGGTCGGCTGCGAGGATGTCGAGGACATCATCGCCGATCTGGATCGCGCGCTCGCGCGCCTGTGAGCCCTCGCACCTGTCACGATGCGGCTCGAAATCCCGAGTCAGGAGCCGTATAATGTCCCGTATGGCAGACGAGCACCGCGTGATCGTCACCTGGCATGCCCGGACGGATGTCGGGCTCGTGCGACCGAACAACGAGGACAACTTCCTCATCCTCGACGTGGAGCGAGGGGCATATTGGACGGCGGCCGATGGCGCGTGCGTGCCCGATGGCGTCGGGCGCTGGGAGATCGGCTCCTCTGGGATCGTGCTCGCGGTGTCCGATGGCATGGGGGGCGCTTTGGCCGGCGAGGTGGCGAGCCATTTGGCGGTCACGACGGTCGCGCGCCTGCTGCATCGGTTCGATGCCCGAGCCCTCTATGCGCACCTGCCGTTCTCCGAACGATTGCGCCTGGCCCTGGAGCAGGCCAATCGCCTCATCTACGAGAAGAGCCAGGAGCATCCGGAGCTCATGGGCATGGGGGCGACGTTCACGGCGGCCGCGTACCATCAGGGGTGGCTCTATCTCGGGCAGGTGGGGGATAGCCGGGCGTACGTGATTCGCGCCGGGCGCATCCGCCAACTCACGAAGGATCAATCGCTCGTCCATCATCTGGTCGAGGCGGGATTCCTCACCGAGGAGCAGGCCGAGCGGCACGCCTATCGGAACGTGATCCTCCAGGCCTTGGGCGCGCACCCCCACACGGTGATCGTCATGGACCGCATGTCGGTGCGGCGAGAGGATCACGTGTTGCTCTGCAGCGATGGCCTCTCCGGCAAGGTCACCGCGTCGGAGATGTGCGAGATCGTCCTCGGAGCGTCGGACCTGGCGGAGGCGACGAATGCGCTCGTGCAATTGGCCGTGGAGCGTGGCGGTGAGGACAATATCACCGTCCTGCTCGCGCGGTTTGAAGGCGATGCTCTTCCGCAGGCGCGAGAGGACGAGGAACCAGCGGTGCTGCACATTGAGCGGGACGATCGGCTTCCGGAGGTCGTGGAGCCGGAACTCTGGGATGAGCTGGTTCGCTTCGTTCCCGCTCTCGTCGCGAATGGGATGCGCGGTCCAGAGACCACGCGGCGCGAGGACGCTCGTTCGGATCCGCAGGAGGGAGGGGGGGAGGATCGAGGCGGCCCGCGGGAACTCCCCGAAGCGCTCCCGGACCTCGCCGACGATCCACCGGAGGAGCCGTCGGGAATCCCTTCGCGAACCGTCGCTCGAGCGTTGCTCGTCCTGCTTCTGCTGTTGCTCTTTGGCGCCGTGCTCTCCACGTGGTGGTACCTCTCGGTTCACGATCGGCGCCACGCCGAACCTGAAGAGGGACCGATGCTCGCCCTCCGCGGGGCGCTGCTCGGTTGAATGAGGCGTCTTGTCCAAAGGGGCCGTCGCGACGGCGCCATCGCGCGCCGCTGAGGATGACTTCTCCGAGGAGGGAAGGACGATGATGGAAGCGCAACAGAAGCTGCAGGTCAATCTCGACGAGGAGATGAAGCGCAGCTATCTCGATTACGCGATGTCGGTCATCATCGGTCGCGCCCTGCCGGATGTGCGCGATGGCTTCAAGCCCGTGCATCGGCGCGTCCTCTGGGCGATGTACGAGCTGGGGAACACCCACAACAAGCCGTTCAAGAAGAGCGCGCGCGTCGTCGGCGACGTCATCGGGAAGTATCATCCGCACGGGGATGCCGCCGTCTATGAGACGATCGTGCGCATGGTGCAACCGTTCTCCATGCGCTACCCCCTCATCGAGGGGCAGGGGAATTTCGGGAGCATTGATGGGGATGAGCCGGCGGCGATGCGCTACACCGAGGTCCGGCTCGCGAAGATCGCCGAGGAGGTCCTGGCCGATATTGACAAAGAGACGGTGGACTTTCAGCCGAATTACGATGAGTCCTTGAAGGAGCCGACGCTGCTTCCCGTTCGGTTCCCGCAGTTGCTCGTCAACGGCAGCTCGGGCATCGCCGTGGGGATGGCGACGAACATCCCCCCGCACAATCTGAGCGAGGTGATCGAGGCGACGATCCACCTGTTGCAGAATCCGGAGGCGACCGTCGAGGACCTGATGCGCTTCATCCCGGGGCCGGATTTCCCGACGGGGGGCTACATCTATGGGCGCGAGGGGATTCGGCAGGCGTATCTGACCGGGCGCGGGACGATCATCATGCGCGCGCGCGCGGCCATTGATCGCATCGGGAGGGGCTCCGCGCAACGGGAGGCGATCGTCGTCACCGAGATCCCGTATCAGGTGAGTAAGGCGAAGCTGATCGAGAAGATCGCCGAGCTGGTCGCCGAGCGGAAGATCGAGGGCATCGCCGATCTGCGCGACGAATCAGACCGCGAGGGGATGCGCATCGTCATCGAGCTGAAGCGCGAGGCCGTGCCGCAGGTCATCCTGAACAAGCTCTACAAGCTCACGCCCATGCAGGAGACCTTCGGCGTCATCAATCTGGCCATCGTCAACGGACAGCCGAGGGTCCTCAATCTCCTGGAGACGCTGCAGGAGTTCATCGCCTTCCGACGCGAGGTCGTGCGTCGGCGCACGCACTATGAGCTGCGGCGCGCCGAGGAGCGAGCGCACATCTTGGAGGGACTCAAGCGCGCGCTCGATCACCTGGATGCCGTCATCGCGCTGATCCGTCGCTCGAAGTCGGGACGGGAGGCGCGCGAGGCGCTCGTGCGGCGGTTCCGCTTCTCCGAGGCGCAGGCGCACGCGATCCTCGAGATGAAGCTCGAGCGCTTGACGAATCTGGAGCGGCAGAAGCTCGTCGAGGAGTACGAGGAGGTCATCAAGCGCATCGCCGAGCTGAAGGAGATCCTGAGCAGCGAGCGCGCGCTGAGCAACGTGATCATCCGCGAGTTGCGCGCCATCCAGAAGGAGTTCGGCGATGCGCGGCGGACGCAGATCGTGGATGAGGAGGCGGAGTTCACGCTGGAGGATCTCATCCCCGACGAGGAGGTCGTCATCACGGTGAGCCACAGCGGGTTCATCAAGCGGACGCCCCTGATGGTCTTCCGGCAGCAGAGCCGTGGCACGCGCGGCCGTTCGGGCATGATGACGCGCGGCGAGGATTTCGTGACCAAGGTCTTCGTCGCCTCCACGCACAGCACCGTCATGGTCTTCACCGATCGCGGGAAGGTCTACAACATCAAGGCTCACGAGATCCCCGAAGCGCAAGCGGCGAGCCGCGGCCGCGCCATCACCAACCTCGTGCACATGACCAGTGAGGAGAAAGTCGCGGGCATCGTCGCCGTCCGACAGTTCGTCCCCGACCGATACGTCGTCATGGTCACCCGCAAAGGAGTGATCAAGAAGACCGCCCTCTCGGAGTTCGATACCCTGCGGGCGAGCGGGCTCATCGCGATGACCGTGGATGACGACGACGAATTGATCGCCGTGGAGTTGACCGATGGGCGGAGGAAGATCTTCCTCGCCACGCGTCAAGGGATGGCCATCTGCTTCGATGAAGGCGACGTGCGGCCGATGGGCCGACAGGCGCGCGGGGTACGCGGGATCGAGTTGCGCGAGGGGGATTACGTGGTGAGCGTCGCCGCCGTGCGCGGCGATGAGCAGATGCTCACGATCACCGAGAAGGGGTTTGGCAAGAAGACGTCGCTGCGGGCCTATCGCGTCCAGGCGCGCGGCGGCAAAGGGGTCATCAACGTCCGCACGACCGAGCGCAACGGTCAGGTCGTCGCCGTCATGCCCGTGCGCGAGGACGACGAAGTCATGCTCATCACCACGCAGGGGAAAGTCCTGCGCCTGGAGGTCTCCGAGATCCGGGAGACCGGGCGCAGCACGCAGGGCATCCGCCTGATGCGACTCGCCGCCGAGGACGCCGTCGCATCGGCCTCGCTCGTCGGCCGCGAGGACGAGGAAGCAGCCGCGTGAACGATGGACGAAGAGGTGATTCCTTCGGTCGAATATCATCGGGCGGTCGCTCTCTTCAACGCGGGCGAGTATTTCGCCGCGCATGAGGTGCTCGAACCCCTCTGGCGTCGTGCGACGGGAACGGAGCGGCTCTTCTACCACGGCCTGATCCAAGCGGCCGTGGCGCTCCACCACGTCCGGCGCGGGAATCTGCGCGGAGCGCGCCGATTGGTCGAGCGCGCGCTGGCGCGCTTGGCCGACGTCCCCACGCCGTTCCACGGACTCGATGTGGCCGATTTCGCCGAGCAACTTCGGCGGTTCTTCGAGGACCCCGCGCGCGCTCCTGTCCCGCGGCTCACCCTCGCGCCGCCTATCGAGCGCACGTGAGCGCGCGCCCGCCGTCAATGCTCACCGTCGCGCCCGTGATCCAACTCGCCCGATCGCTCGCCAGGAAGTAGATGAGTTCGGCGACCTCGCGCGGCTCCCCCACGCGCCCGAGCGGATGCGTGGTCGTGCTGCGTTGCAAGAAGGCCGCGTACTCCTGCTCGCTCATCCCCCCGGCCCGATGCAAATTCGTCCGCACGACGCCCGGATTGACGGCGTTCACCCGAATGCCCTTCGGCGCCAATTCCAATGCCGCGCAGCGCGTGAGCTGATCGAGCGCCGCCTTGCTCACGCAGTAGGCGAGCACGCCCGGAAACGAGCGCAATCCGGTGACGCTGGAGACGTTCACAATCACGCCGCGCGTCTTCTCCAAGTGCGGGACGGCGAGCTTCATGAGGTAGAAGATCGAGCGGAGGTTGATCCTCATCATCTCATCCCACAACTGGAGCGACGTCGTCTCCAGGCTTCCGCTTTTGAGGATCCCGGCGGCGTTCACGAGCACATCCAGTCCGCCCATCTTCGCCACAGCCCGCTCGATGCACAGCTCGCATTGCCGCTCATCCGCCAAATCGGCGACGAGAACGTGCGCGCGCCCTGGATAGGGAGCAGCCACTTCGGCGAGCGCCACCTCCCGACGCCCGACCAGCGTGACCTCGGCACCCGCTTCCAGGAAGCGCTCGGCCGTCGCGCGGCCAATGCCGCTGGAGGCGCCGGTGACGAGCACGCGCTTGCCTGACATCTCCTGATTCATCGCGCGTCCTCCCGCTCATCGTGTTGGGACGAATGGCACCTCCACACCGTCGCGCTTGTAGACGCGGCCGCCTTTCATGACGAAGTCCACCTGCTTGAGCCGCGCGACGTCCGAGAGCGGATCACCCAGCACGGCGATGATGTCGGCGAGCTTGCCGGGTTCCAGCGTCCCCAGATCCCTCTCCACGCCGAGCAACCGTGCCGCCTGCAGCGTCGCGCTCTGAATGGCCTGGAGCGGCGTCATGCCCGCCTGCACCAGAAGCCGAAATTCCTCGGCGTTCTCCCCGTGCGGGAAGACGCCGGCATCTGTCCCGAAGGCGATGTTCACCCCTGCGCGAATGGCCATCTGAATTGAGCGTCGCGCATGTGGTTCGATCTCCAGGGCCTTCTTCGCCGACCACGGCGCGAGCTTCCCGCTTTTGGCGCCGGCGACGACCGACTCGAACGCCATGAGCGTCGGCACGAGATACGTCCCGTGCTCCTTCATCAACCGAATGGCTTCTTCGTCGAGCATGGAGCCGTGTTCGATCGAGGCCACGCCCGCGCGAACGGCCAGTTTGATCCCCTCCGTCCCATGCGCGTGCGCGGCCACCTTACGCTCAGCCCAGGTGGCCGCTTGCACGATGGCGCGCATCTCCTCCAGCGTGAGCTGGGGCGCGCCGACAGCATCCCCGGCCGAGAGCACTCCTCCGGTGGCGCAAATCTTGATCACATCGGCGCCGTACTTGATCTGATACCGCACGGCCTTGATCGCCTCATCCACGCCGTTGACGATACCACGTTCGATGCCCGGTTCAGGCCACGCGTCCGGGCGATAGCCGTTCGTGTCGCAATGCCCGCCTGTGATCCCGATGGCGTGCGCCGAAACGTACATGCGGGGACCGGGAATGAGTCCGTTCCGAATGGCGTCCCGCAACGCGACATCGGCCCATTCATCGGCACCGACATTGCGCACCGTGGTGAACCCGGCCAGAAGCGTCCGCCGCGCGTTCTTCGCTCCGAGGAGCGCCGCATATCCCGGCCATTCATGCAACCGGTGATCGGAGTAGCCGTAGCTCGGATCGCCCGTCAGGTGCGTGTGCATGTCCATCAATCCGGGCAACACCGTATGACGGCTGAGGTCAATCACTTCGGCGTCGGCCGGAATCGCGACGTCGCGCCCGACGGCCTCGATCCGCTCGCCGCGCACGAGGATCACGACGTTCTCCATGACCTGCCCGCTCCTCACATCCACCAATCGGCCGGCCTTCAGAGCGATGGGACGCGGCGAACGTTCCGAGATCGCGCTCTGCGCGTTCGAGGATCCGACAGAACCGACAGTCGCACAGGCGAGGATGAGCATCAATGACCCTGACATTGATCTCCTCATGTAGCGTCCTCCTCAGGTTGTTCGCTCAGATGAGAGCATGGGGGAAGAAATTTTATGTCGGGCCTCGGGCGAGTCAAGGGAGCGACCTGCGCGGACGCTCTCGATTCGAGAGCCGAATCTGAGCGACACTACGTACATACCACGCGCGAGCCCCCGAAGGGAGCGACCGAAATTCGCCCGGGGCGAGCGCAGCGAGCCCTAGGAACAGGGAGCCAATCCCCCATCCCGAGCCCGCGCACGCGGGCGGCCCATGCGGCTTGCGGACCATGACTTGGGAGCGCCCGTTCACGTGGGCTTTATGCGAAGGGCGCGATGTCAAGAAGGCTCTCCCGCGTCACACCGTCGGGAGGGAACGCACCTCTCGCGCTTCAGCTTCTGTGGGGAGAGTGGCGTCTTCGGGGCGGCTCACCTCCGAGTGGAGGCGATGTTGATAGGCCGCGCGCACGAAGCTCACAAAGAGTGGGTGCGGCTCAAGCGGCTTCGATTTGTATTCGGGATGGAATTGGCAGCCGAGGAACCAGGGGTGATCGGGCAGCTCGATGATCTCCACGAATCGCCCATCGGGCGATTTGCCGGAGAAGACCATGCCGTGAGCGGCGAAGAGGTCCTCGTATTCAGGGTTGAACTCGTAGCGATGACGATGGCGTTCGCTGATCTCCTCTCGCCCGTAGATGCGCGCGGCTAGGGTGCCGGGGCGCAAGCGGCAAGGGTAGGCGCCCAGCCGCATCGTCCCCCCCATCTGCTCCACCCCGAGCAGGTCGCGCAGCTTGTAGAAGATGCGGTGCGGCGTCTCGGGATTAAACTCGGTGCTGTCGGCCTCGTCCAACCCGCATACGTTTCGTGCGAACTCGATGCAGGCGCATTGCATGCCCAGGCAGATGCCGAAGAAGGGCGTTTTGGTGCGCCGCGCGTACGTGATGGCTTTGAGCATGCCGGCGATGCCGCGCTTGCCGAAGCCCCCGGGCACGAGGATCCCATCCACGTCACGGAGCCGTTCTTCCCAGTGGTCGTCGGCGACCAGATGCTCGGCTTCAATCCAACGGATGTTGACCCGCAGATTGTTCGCCACGCCGCCATGCACGAGCGCTTCGCGCAGGCTCTTGTAGGAGTCCTCCAGCTGCACGTACTTGCCAACGATGCCGATGGTCACGCTGTCGGCCGGATGCTTGATCGCCTCGACGAGTCGCACCCAATCGCGTAGGTCGCTCTCAGTGGCCGGCAATTTCAGCATGCGGAGGATCAGATCGTCCAGACCCTGTTTGGCGAATTCCAGAGGGACCTCGTAGATGGACTCCACGTCGAGCGCGGCGATGACCGCTTCTTCCGAGACATTGCAGAAGAGCGCGATCTTCGACTTCACGTCTGGGGGCAGGGGACGACTCGTCCGACAAAGCAGGATGTCGGGTTGGATACCAATGGCGCGCAGCTCCTTGACCGAATGCTGCGTGGGCTTGGTCTTCAGTTCTCCAGCCGTGCGAATGTAGGGAACGAGCGTCAGGTGCACGAAGATCGCGTTCGAGCGCCCGACCTCATTGCCGAGCTGACGGATGGCTTCCAGAAAGGGTTGCGATTCGATATCGCCGACGGTGCCGCCGATCTCCACGATGACCACATCCACGCCTTCGGAGATCTGCCGGATCGCTCCCTTGATCTCATCGGTGATGTGGGGGATGACCTGTACGGTCTTGCCCAGGAAATCGCCGCGTCGCTCCTTCTCGATGACCGAGAGGTAGATGCGCCCGGTCGTCCAGTTGTTCGCCTGCGTCATGCGGGCGCTGGTGAACCGCTCGTAGTGACCGAGGTCCAGATCGGTCTCCGCGCCGTCATCGGTGACGTAGACCTCGCCGTGCTGGAATGGGGACATGGTGCCCGCGTCCACGTTGATGTAGGGATCGAACTTCTGCAGCGTCACGCGCAACCCGCGCGCTTCAAGCAGACGCCCGATCGAAGCCGCCGCGATCCCTTTCCCCAAGCTGGAGACGACCCCACCCGTGACGAAGATGTATTTCGCCATAGCGTCTCTCCCCTCTCATTCTACCGAGGGGGGACGATCTGTCAAGCATCCCGAACGCGTCGCCTCCGTGCCGGTCGCCCGCATAAGGCGTGAGGTCGCCGCCTCCGTGGGTCTCTGGAGCCTCGCGCGAAGGAGGAAGATGATCGCTCTCGCGCCTCGCTGTTTGGGGGAAGGCCTGCGTATCGTTTCGCTCGGCGGGTCTCGCTCGTGAGGGCGAGGGTCGGTCGCCTTTGGCCGAAAGCCTTATAATACGGCTTCTGGAAGAAGCGTGGGGGAGAACATCAAAGAGGAGGTGAGTCGAACGATGCGCGCCTGGAGCGTTCGATTTCAAAGGGCGATCCGACGCGGCGCGTGCGCCGCGGGGATGCTCCTCGTCGGGTTTCCGATCCCGCAGGAGCACGTGCGGCTCCTGCGGGAGAAGACCGAAGCGCGGCTGCGGGAGATCGTGGCCAGCGCGCGAGGGGTGATGGGGATCGTCGTCGTGGATCTGGTGAGCGGTGAGCGCTTCGCCATCAATGAGGATCTCGTCTTCCCGCAGGGGAGCGCCATCAAGATCCCCATCCTCATGGAAGTCTACAAGCAGGCCCATGAAGGGCGATTTCGGCTGACGGATCGGCGGCGCCTTGAGAGGGCGCACGTCGTCGGAGGGAGCGGGATCTTGAAGGAGTTCGGCGAGGGATTGTCCGAATTGAGCATCTACGATCTGTGCGTGCTGATGATCGTGCTGAGCGATAACACGGCGACTAACATGCTCATTGATATGGTCGGGATGGAGAACGTCAACCGGACGATGGCCTCATTGGGGCTGACGCGGACGCGCCTGCAGCGGAAGATGATTGATCCGGCGGCCTCGGCGCGTGGGGAGGAGAATCTCTCGACGCCGGCTGAAGCCGCGCGTCTCATGGAGATCCTCTATCGCGGCGAGTTCATCAATCGCGAGGTCAGCGACCAGATCTTGGCCATTTTGAAGAAACCGAAGCGAACGGCCGTGAGCGCGGGCGTGCCCTCGGGGGTGCCGATCGCCTCAAAGCCCGGCAGCATTCCCGGGGTGTCAACCGAGTGGGCGATCGTTGAGCTGCGCGAGCGGCCCTATGTCATCGTCGTGATGGAGAATTACGGGGTGGGGGAAGACGCACCGGCGGCTTTTCGGGAGGTCTCACAAACGGTGTACGACTATTTCTGGCGGGTGGGGAGAGCGACGCGCTACGGGACGTATGTGGACCCCGCGCTCCGGAAGCCATGAGGGGGCCTCCGCGCGCGAGCCCTCAGGCCTTCGGGTCGCATTACAGCGCGCGTTGAAGAGACCGAACGCGTCAGATCCGGAGGAAGATACGCTTGCGGTAGAGCAGACCCATCGGCGCGAGCCAGAACGCGACATACGCGAGGGCGAAGAGAAGCGATCCTCTCCAGGGACCGGCCCACGAGGCGAAGAGCGTCTCGTAGAGGTATGCCTTCACGCTGATCGCCACTCCATCCGGTCGCGTGATCTTCACGAGACTCATTATGCGGGCGACAAGACCCGAGAGTACGAAGACGGTGATGGCGTTCGTCCCAAAGATGAGAAAGGGGACAAATGGTCGGCGAATCCCTTTCACTTCAACCATCCAGAAGCAAGCAGCGAGACAGAGCCATGCCATTCCGGCGGTGAAGACGGCATAGGAGCTGGTCCAGAGATTCTTGTTGATCGGGAACCACAGATTCGTCACGTGCCCCAGGGCCACACCGACGATCCCGGCGCCGATGAGACCGAGCACCTTCTCTCGCGCCATCCGGGACGACGTGAGCCAGTGAGCGGTCACGACGCCAAAGAGCGTCGTGCTGATGGCGGGGATTGTGCTCAAGAGTCCCTCCGGATCCCAAGTCGGCCGATAGAGGTGGCCGTGTAGCAGCACGTTGTCCAGATAGGCGGCCAGGTTCCCCTCTTTCTCCAGCACACCAGCGCCGTAGCCGGGAACCGGCACGAGCTTCATCAGCAGCCAATACACGGCGAGCAGAACGAGGGCGGCCAGTATTTGGCCCCTCACCTTCGCCTTCAGGACGATGAGGGCGGCGAAGAAATAGCACAAGGCGATCCGCTGCAAAACGCCGGGGATGCGGATCCGGGAGAGGTCGAACTGAGGGAAACCGTTCAAACACAAGCCGAGGGCGAAAAGAATAAGCGCGCGGCGCAGGATGTGTCCCCAGATCGCGCGTCGGGATTCGCCGCGCGCCAGACGCCGCCCGAGAGCCAGCGGGATCGCCACGCCCATGATGAAGAGGAAGAAGGGGAAGATCAGATCCGTGGGCGTCCATCCGTGCCATTCGGCATGCGCCAGCGGCGGGTAGACGTAGTTCCAACTGCCCGGATTGTTCACCAGAATCATGCCCGCGATCGTCAGGCCGCGAAACACATCGAGGGAGACGAGGCGTTCGACCCGTGGCGAGGTCGCGATGTGATGGGACCCTGCGTGCGTCGCGCGAGCCATAGTTTGAGAGCGCCGAGTCGGCGAGATCTCATTGAGCCAATCTCCCCACTCGACGTGGCATCATCCTAGCAGGAAGCACGAGGACGATCAAGCGTCCGTGTCCGCGGTGCGTTCGCCAGGAGTGCGTCCTTGAGGCGAGCGGAATTGACGAATGGGGAAAGAGTAGCTAAAATGTCCATCCGAAATGGGTGCCGCTATGGTGTAAGTGGTTAACACGCAGGCCTCTCAAGCCTGAGAGTGCGGGTTCAAGCCCCGCTAGCGGCACCAGCGCGCAGTCTCCCGTTAGCGAGCGAATCCCTCACGCTTTGGCCTCTAGCCCTGGGAGGGAGGATTCTCGTCGGGAGGGCAGAGTTTCCTTCGCCGGAAACTGTTCGTCTGGGGAATGGGCCAAGCGCATCGAGGGAGGGGCTTCCATTTCTTCGGCAGGTATTTCCGTCGAGCCAGCATCGTTCTTGGGGTGAGACTCGGGAGGGATGAAGATGCTCGTGCGCTTCAGAGGCGCATCATCGGCGTGTGAGGGGCCCGCGTCGTGAGGGAGTAGCGGAGGAAGAGAGGGAAGCCGATGTGGCGCGATTCCTTCACCGGAAAAAATCTTTGGCGTCGCCGGCGGGATTTGAACCCGCGAATCCTGGCTTGAAAGACCAGTGTGTTAGACCGGGCTTCACCACGGCGACGCAGGTTGTATTTTTAGCAAAAAACCGTCCATTTGGCAATCCCCGTCGTGGGAGAGGGCGCGGGGAGGGGAGAGCCATCCCCCTGCTTTCGATGCGCAGCGCTCATCCGCTCGGGTTCACGCTCTGTGTCGTTCGGAGCCGGCCGAGCAGCCACGCGACGACGCCGAGTCCGGCGACGAAGAGCAGAAGGAAGAGGATGAGGGGGCTCCACTGCATGTGGACCGGCTCGGCCGTCACATCGAGGAAGCGGCGGAGCTCTACGTTCTGGACGATCTGACGGCTGATGGCATTGAGGGCCAGGACGAGAACTTGGGCCAGGGCTGTTGCCGCCGCGCGCGCCCGCGTTCCTCCTCGCCGCCATTGCCAGAGGATCAGGAGCCAGGGAAGGCCGGGGCCGAGTGCCGTCAGGCCCGTCAGCACGCGCATGGGGCCACGCATCATCTCCGCGCGCACCTCTTCCGGCCATGTTCCGAAGACGTACCAGGAGCCGGTGAGAGCGAACCCGATGACGCCGAGGGTGGAAACGGTGAGGGCCACGCGCCGAGCCGTCGCGCGATATTCAGCGCTCTCTCGGGAAGCGAGCCACTCCGCATCCACGATGATGAAGACGGCCGTCGTGGTCAGGGCCAAAGCGAACATCATGAGCCATCGGGGCCAGAGCGTCGGATCGTCGGTGTTCAGAGCGGTCCCAAGCGGCGCACCCGCCACGCTCTCGCGAAGCCAGAGATCGGGCCAGGCGCGCACGTTCGTCATCAGGCTGAAGGCGTTTGAGAAGAAGAAGCCGATGAGGAGAAAGAACGCGGCCGTCACCCATCCGATGGCCTGCCGCCACCGTGCCGGTGTGGCCCCTTCCGAGCGGAGTCCGGCGACGTAGATGTACACGCCGTAATACGCGAGCGTGAGCAGGAGGATGATGCTCACCCACGGCCAGGCCATGAGGATCGTCGCCGGATAGAAGACCTTGTAGTAGGCGACTTGAGTGAAGAGCAGGGGGACGATGCCGAAATTGATCCCCAAGGCGATCAAGATCGGCATCGGCTGCATCAGGCGTCGGGAGAGGCGCCGCGTTTCTTCCCCCCCGCGCCATTGTAAGAGCATGGCCAGCAGGATGCCGGTATACCACAGGTGCATGGGGATCATGTGAAGCGTGAAGCCCAGGACTTTGAAGAAGACCAAGAACCCATACGGAGCGGGGTATCCCAGTGGGCTTGAGGGGCCGATCAAGGTCGTGGGGTCCATCGTGCACCTCCTATCGCTCTTCTCCGAAACGCATGCCGCCGGGTCGCGGGTGCGCGATCCGAAGGAGGTATTTCGTGAGCAATTCCGCTTCCTCGGGCGTGCCGGCCCAAGGCGGCATGAAGAAGTGGGCTTTCTCCGGATGCTTCACGACCGTGCGCACCATGTCGGGCGTCCATCCGCGCAGCAGTTGGCCGACGGCTGAGAACCCGCGTCGTCCCGCGTGGCAATCGTTGCAGTGATGGAGGAAGAGGACCTCGCCGAGCTTCACCTGATCTTCCTCAGGGAGCATCAGGAGCCGCGGCGGATCAATGCGGCCGTCGTTCAAGACCTGAGGGTAATGGTGGCTCACCCACGCTTTCGTCCAGGTTCCACCTTCCAAATAGCCGATCCGACGGAGCTCCGGCACCTTCTCCGCGTAGATCTGGTTGCCCAGGACCACGTTGTAGATGATGTACGGCTTTCGAACGGCCTCGCGGATGTACTCGCCCGTGGTGATCGCCACGAGCCCGAAGGTGAAGAAGAGGAGGGCGAATCCGGGCGAGAGCCAGCCCGGATTTCGATAGGGGCCGAGATAGAGCATGAAGAATACGGCGATCGTGACGGCGAACAGGAGCACGACGAGGATGTTCAGCGTGCTCGCGGCGACCAGCGCGGCCTTGGCCGATTCGGGCAGCGTGAGGAACCAGCCGATCCCCCCCAGGACGATCAAGAGGGATCCGAGGAGAGCCGGTCGGGCCGATCGCGCCGCGATCAGATCGCGCAAGGCGGGATCCTTCGCCTTGAACGCAGCGTGCAGGTAGACATAAAGCGAAGCGAGCAGGAAGGCCCCACCCGTGCGCGCGAGCACTTGCGGGACGAATTGAGGATTCAAAAAGCCGGCCCAGAAGGTGCGCTCGTCCGGCCATCGCCCGGAATGCAACATGAAGGCCGTGATGCCGGTGATGATCACGAGGCTCATCCACGCCGATCCCGCGTACATCCAGCCCACGCGCACATGGGTCTTCGGATCGAGCCGTCCCCAGAAATAGTAGAAGATGAACGCCGACACGATCTCCAGCACGAAGAAGACATATTCCATCGCCCATCCGAAGACGAAGATGTGGATGAGGGTCTGTGTGGCCAGGGGCGAAGCGACGCCGATCGTCCACCAGATGCCGACGCCCGTGATCGCTCCGTAGACCACGGTGATCAGGATGAAGAACCAGGCGTGTTCCTTCAGATAGGCGAGGTATTCCCGGTGGTTCTGCCGGTAGGCATACTGCGTCTCGACAGCCAGAAAGAGGCCGCCGCCGACCGCGTAGTGCGCGACCAGGACATGAAGGACGGCGATGATGGCGATGAGCATGGGGGAGGTGAGGAACGGGACATACCACCATGGATAGTGCATCGCGCGTCTCCTCCTTTCTCGCCGCTCTCGGGCGTCTGACGCGGGGGACCCACGTGCGGGGCCCACTCGCGAATCAGATCCGCCCCAGCACCGTATATGATCCCGCGCGGCCCCGGAAGGTTTCAGGCCGGCATGCGCCTATTCCGGCAAGCGCCACGCGTAGGAGCTGAGCACGCGCAGGTAGTTCGCCCGCTCGAAGGCGGCGGGCTCGGCCACCCGCTGCTGGCTCAAGCTCCCGCGCATCTGGCGGAGCGATTCGTACTCGTGCTCCTCCATCCATTGGGCGAGGTCGGCCAGGACCGTGCGCATGTAGCCGATGCCGTATTTCAGCAGTGCCGAGGCCATCATCGCGACGCTGGCTCCGGCCATGATGGCTTTCACGACATCGTAGACCGTGTGCACGCCTCCGGTGACGGCCAGATCCGCGCGAATGCGCCCGTAGAGGAGAGCGACCCAGTGAATGCGCAGCAGCAGCTCATACGAGCGGCTGAGGGTCAACGTCGGGACAACCTCCAACCGTTCCACGTCGAAGTCGGGTTGATAGAAACGATTGAAGAGCACGAGCGCATCCGCTCCGGCGTCGTCCAACTGTCTGGCCACATTCGCGAAAGCGGTGAAGAAATGCCCGAGCTTGACGGCGACGGGGAGAGTGACGCTCTCTTTCACGGCGCGCACCAACTCGACATATCGGCGCTCGACCTCGGTGCTGGTGAGATTCGGATCGGTCGGGATATAGTAGATGTTCAGCTCCAGGGCATCGGCTCCCGCTTGTTCGATCGCTTGAGCGTACCGAATCCATCCGCTCGGCGTGACGCCATTGAGGCTCGCGATGATCGGGATGCTCACGGCCGCCTTGGCGCGACGAATGTGCTCCAGATACTCCTCCGGCCCCAGCTTGTACGAGGCCATATCCGGGAAGTAGCTGAGCGCTTCGGCGTAGCATTCCGCACCGTGCGAGAGATAGCGATCCAGAAGCTCGCTCTCGATGTGGAGTTGCTCCTCGAAGAGGGAGTGGAGGACGACGGCAGCCGCTCCCGCTTCCTCCATGCGCCGAATGTTGTCCACGCTCTCGCAGAGCGGGCAGGAGGAGACGACGAGCGGATTGCGAAGCGTCAGGCCGAGATAAGTCGTCGTGAGATCAGGCATAGCGCGCCTCCTTCATCCATTCTTCGACGGGGAGATTCGCCAAGTATTCGTAGAGCCGCCATCGCGCGAGCACGTCCTTCTCCGCGAGTTCGAGCAGGGTGCGGGCCACTTCCGGCCGACTGTGGACGAGCATCGTGTAGCGCGTCTCGTTGTAGATGTACTGGCGCAGGGGGAGGCTCGGTGCTTTGGAATCCAGGATGAGTGGATTCTTCCCCTCCTTGAGCCGATCGGGATGGAAGCGCATCAGGGGCCAGTAGCCGGAGAGGACAGCGGCCTTCTGTTGTTCCATGCCGAAGCGCAGATCGTAGCCGTGCGCGATGCAGTGGCAGTAGGCGATGATGAGTGAGGGACCCGTGTAGGCTTCGGCTTCCAGAAAGGCCTTCACCGTGTGCGTATCGTTGGCGCCCATGGCGACGCGGGCGACATAGGCGGTCCCATAGGTCATGGCCATCAGCGCCAGGTCCTTCTTCGGCATCGGCTTTCCACCCGCCGCGAATTTGGCGACGGCGCCACGGGGCGTCGCCTTGGACATCTGTCCCCCCGTATTCGAGTACACCTCCGTATCGAGCACGAGGAGATTGACATTGTGTCCGGAGGCCAGGACGTGATCCAATCCCCCATAGCCGATGTCATAAGCCCATCCGTCACCCCCAATGATCCACACGCTCTTGCGCACGAGCGCATCGGCGACGCTCAGCAACTGGCGCGCTTCCGGGTGCGAGAGCGCGGTCAGGCGCTCTTTCAGCAGGCGCACGCGTTCGCGCTGACGTTCGATCCCCTCCTCGGTCGTCTGATCGGCAGTCAGCAAGGCTTCGACCAGCTCCTCGCCAATGGCGAAGGCCAAGCGTCGAAGGAGTTGGCGGGCGTACTCGGCGTGTTGGTCCAAAGCCAGGCGCATGCCGAGCCCGAATTCCGCGTTATCTTCGAAGAGCGAGTTCGACCATGCGGGGCCGCGTCCCTCGCGATTCACCGTGTACGGTGTCGTGGGGAGATTCCCTCCGTAGATCGAGGAGCAGCCGGTCGCATTGGCGATCAGCAGGCGATCGCCGAAGAGCTGCGTGAGCAGTTTGATGTACGGCGTCTCGCCGCAGCCGGCGCATGCTCCGGAGAATTCGAAGAGCGGCTCCAGGAGTTGGACGTCCTTCACCTGACCGAGGTGAAGCGATCGCCGATCCACGTCCGGCAGTCGGAGGAAGAACTCCCAATTCGCGCGTTCCGTCTCGCGCAGCGGCGCTTGCGGGTGCATGTTGATCGCCTTGTGACGCGGCTCGCTCTTGCTCTTGGCCGGACACACCTCGACGCAGAGGGCGCATCCGGTGCAGTCTTCCGGAGCGACCTGCAGCGTATACCGCCATCCTTTGAACTCGATCCATCGCGCCGGAGCTGATCGGAACGTCGGGGGCGCTTCGGCCAACCAGGTCGGATCGTACACCTTGGCTCGAATGACCGCGTGCGGGCACACGAGCACGCACTTGCCACATTGGATGCAGAGGGATTCGTCCCACACGGGGATCTCCAACGCGATGTTTCGCTTCTCCCATCGCGTCGTGCCGCTCGGGTACGTGCCATCTGGTGGGAAGGCGCTCACGGGCAGCTCATCGCCCTCGCCCGCGATCATCCGCGCCGTCACCTCGCGCACGAAGGGGGGCGCTTCCTGGGGAACCGGAGGACGGAGATCGAACGGGCTCGTCACGCGCCCTGGAACGGGGACTTCATGCAGGTTCTCCAGGGCGCGGTCCACAGCGGCCAGGTTCTTCTCGACAATTGCCGCGCCCCGCTTGCCGTATGTCTTGTGGATCGCCTCGCGCATGGCCGCCAGCGCCTGATCGAGTGAGAGCACGCCCTTCAGGTATCCCCCTCGATCCTCTGAACCGTCGGGCGTCTTCGGATATTCGCCCGTGATGAGGGCGAAGAAGCACGCTTGCATGATCGTGTTGATGCGTCCCCCCAGACCCGCCTCGCGCGCGACCCGATACGCGTCGATGACGAAGAAGCGGAGGCTCTTCTCGAGGATCTCTCGCTGGATCGTGCGTGGGAGATGGTCCCATACCTGCTCCGGGCCATACGGGCTGTTGAGCAGGAACGTGGCTCCCGGCTCGGCGACCTTCAGGACGTTGATGCGCTCCAGGAAGGGGAATTGATGACACGCGACGAAGTTCGCCCGCGTGATGAGGTAGGTCGAACGAATCGGGCGCGGGCCGAAGCGCAGGTGCGAGATCGTCATCGAGCCCGCTTTCTTCGAGTCGTAGACGAAGTAGCCCTGCGCGTAATAGTTCGTATGCTCCCCGATGATCTTGATCGAGTTCCGATTGGCACTCACCGTTCCGTCGGCGCCGAGCCCATAGAAGACGGCGCGCACGGTCTGCGGATCCTCGGTGGAGAACGTCGGCTCGTAGGCGAGACTCGTGTGTGTGACGTCATCGCGAATGCCAATGGTGAAATGGTTCTTCGGGCGCTCTCTCTTCATCTCGTCGAAGATGCCCTTGATCATGGCGGGCGTGAACTCCTTCGAGGAGAGGCCGTAGCGCCCCCCGATGATGCGAGGCGGCGAGGGGAAGGGGGCCGTCCCTTCCGCCATCGCCTCGTGCACGGCGGCGACGACGTCCAGATAGAGCGGCTCGCCGAGGCTCCCCGGCTCCTTCGTGCGATCCAGGACGGCGAGGACGCGGACCGTCGGAGGCACCGCGGCGATGAAGTGCGTGACGGAAAAGGGTCGGTAGAGGCGGACCTTGATGAGGCCCACAGCTTCGCCCCGCGCCAACAGATGTTCCACCGTCTCGTGAGCCGCCTCGGCCCCCGACCCCATGAGGACGAGCACCCGATCCGCATCCGGAGCGCCCACATAGTCGAACAGGTGATAGCGCCGGCCCACCACACGGGCGAATTTGTCCATCACGTGCTCCACGATCGTCGGACAGGCGCGGTAGAAGGGATTGACGGCTTCGCGGCTTTGGAAATACACATCCGGATTCTGCGCCGTTCCGCGAATGACGGGACGATCGGGTGAGAGCGCTCGCGCGCGATGCGCGCGCACCAGCTCGTCATCAATCATCGCGCGCAGATCCTCCGGCGTGAGCATCTCGACTTTCATCACCTCGTGCGAGGTGCGGAAGCCATCGAAGAAGTGAAGGAAGGGAATGCGCGCTTCCAGGGTCGCCGCTTGCGCGATGAGGGCCATATCCATGGCTTCCTGCACGGAACCGGAGGCCAGGAGCGCGAATCCGGTCGCCCGCGTGGCCATGACGTCGCTGTGATCGCCGAAGATCGAGAGGGCGTGCGTGGCCAGCGAGCGCGCGGCCACGTGAAAGACCGTGGCCGTCAGTTCCCCCGCGATCTTGTACATGTTGGGGATCATCAGGAGCAGACCTTGCGAGGAGGTGAAAGTCGTCGCCAGCGCGCCGGCCTGCAAGGCCCCGTGGATGGCGCCGGCTGCCCCCCCTTCGCTCTGCATCTCAATGACCGTCGGCACGGTGCCCCAGATGTTCGGCCGCCCTTCGGCCGCCCATTGGTCGGCCAGCTCCCCCATCGGCGAAGAGGGGGTGATGGGATAAATGGCGATGACTTCATTGAGCTGATAGGCGATAGACGCCACGGCCTCGTTTCCATCGAGCGTCACTTGTGGTCTTTGCGCCATAAGGGCTCCTCCCCTTCCGTTCCTCGCGGTGCCGGATCGTCCCCCTCCGACGGGGGAGAAGAGGGCGCCGGCGCGGGTTCTCCGAGATGAAAGAGCGTCGGCAGCAGCCGACGTTCGCGAGCGGCGCGGGCCAGCTCCTCGCGGAACTTCGGATGGGCGATACGAATGAGGGCCTCGGCGCGTTCCCGCAGGTTCTTCCCATGCAGGTCCGCGATCCCATACTCGGTGACCACGTAGTGCACGTCCGCGCGCGTGGTCACAACCCCGGCTCCCGGTCGGAGCATCGGGACGATGCGCGAGACTTCACCCCCGCGGGCCGTCGAGGGCATCGCGATGATCGGTTTCCCGCCAGGCGCGTGCGCAGCACCGCGCATGAAATCGAGCTGCCCGCCGAAGCCGGAATAAATCTGCGTCCCGATCGAATCGGAGCAGACCTGCCCGGTCAGATCCACTTCAATGGCAGAGTTGATCGCGACCATCTTCTCATTGCGCGCGATGATGAACGGATCGTTCGTGTAGTCGCACGGATGGAATTCGAAGAGCGGATTGTTGTCCAGGAAGTCGTAGAGACGCCGGCTCCCGAAGGCGAAGGTGCAGACGACCTTGCCCGGATGAATCGTCTTTCGCGCGCCGGTGATGATGCCCGCTTCGATCGCCTCCATGATCCCATCGGAGACCATCTCGGTGTGAACGCCCAGATCGCGCTTGTCCTTCAAGGCGGCGAGTACGGCGTCCGGGATGCTCCCGATGCCGAGCTGAAGAGTCGCCCCGTCTTCGACCAGCTCGGCGATGTATTCGCCGATTCGCCGTTCCACTTCGGTGAAGCTCGACCGCTGAAGCTCCGGCAATGGGCAGGAGACTTCGACCAATCGGGTGATGCGCGAGATGTGCACGAAGCAGTCGCCCAGCGTGCGGGGCATCTGATCGTTGACCTGCGCGAGGATGATGCGCGCGCTCGCGATGGCGGCCATCGTGGCCAGGCATTCCACGCCGAGGCTCATGAAACCGTGCTCGTCCGGCGGCGTCGTGTGGATGAGCGCGACATCCACCGGCATGCGTCCGCTCTTGAACAGGCGAGGAATCTCATGCAGATGAATCGGGACATAGTCGGCGCGTCCCTCGTTGACGGCCGCGCGGTCCGCCGGTCCGACGAAGAGCGAATTGTGGCGGACGTGGTCGCGCGTCTCGGGTCGAGAGAGTGGGTCTTCGCCGAGCAGCAGGACGTGCGTCACCTCGACGCGCTCCAGCTCCGCGGCGCGCGCCGCGAGCGCTTCCAACAGGACGAAGGGCGTCGCGGCATTCCCGCTCACGAAGATTCGGCAGCCGGAGCGCACCAGCCTCACGGCTTCCTCGGCCGTCGCGCGTCGCTTCCGATACTCGTCCATCCAATGCATCATGGGGCCTCCTGCACCAGGCGCTCCAAATCGGCGCACGGCAGATCGGGCGAGGGCAGCGCCTGCGTGAGGAATCCGTCGAACGCGTAGAGGCCGCGGCGCAAGGCGGCATCTCTCTTCAGCGCGCCCAAGAGCCCATGATGCACGATCTCGCGCAGATAGGGGAGCGCGGCGTTGGTCAGCGCGTGCGTGGACGTGCGGGCCACCATGGCCGGGACATTCGGCGCGCAAAAGTGCGTCACGCCATAGCTCGTGAAGAGGAACTCTTCGCTCGGCGTCAGCGTCGAGGTCTCCACACATCCCCCCTGGTCAATGGAGAAGTCCATGATCAGGCTCCCCGGGCGCATCCGTTGCACCATCTCCGTGGTGACGAGAATCGGCGCGCGCTGTCCCGGCACGAGCACAGCCCCGATGAGGACATCGGCGAAGGCGACGAACTTCTCGATATTGCTCGCCGTGGCCAGCGCCGTCACCACCCTCCCCTCAAACAGCCGATCCAGCTCCATGAGGCGCTTCATGTCCTTGTCCAGGATGTAGACGCTGGCGCCGATGCCGAGAAACGAGCGCGCGGCGTAATAGCCGAGCGTCCCGCCGCCGAGGATCACGACGTCCGCCGGAGGGATCCCGGGGATTCCACCGAGCAAGATCCCACGGCCTCCGGAGGTGCTCTCCAGCAGGCGACCGGCGATCTGCACGGCCATCTTCCCGGCAATCTCGCTCGAGGAGCGCAGGATCGGCAGCGCCCCATCCGGTTCCTGGACGATCTCAAACCCGATCGCCGTGAGGCGCTTCTCCACCAACGCGCGCAGAAACTCCTTGGGAGCGACGGCCAAATGCAGGAACGCCATCAGGGCGGAGCGTTCCTGAAAGAAAGCCCACTCTTCGGGGATTGGGCGTTGGACCTTGAGGACGAGGTCAGCCCGTCGAATCGCCTCTTCGTTGGAGTAGACGATGCGCGCGCCAGCGGCTCGATACTCCTCATCCGTGAAGCCTGCACCCGCACCGGCGCCGGAGGTCACCACGACATCAGCTCCCCATGCGGTCACCTCGCGAACGCCTGCAGGAGAGAGGCTGACGCGTTTCTCCTCGATCCCCTTGAGCGCGGATCGTTCCTTGGGGATGCCTATGATCATGCGAAACCTCCTTCAGGGGACATCTCTGAGCAGAGAACACTGCGAAGAGATTCGGGCGGCCTTTCAAGCGAACCGCAGATGAACGGGCGAGGGCGGGAAGCCACGGGGAGCACCCGAGAGGATCGCGGGCTCCGGCTGCGGTTCACAGCGGCTTTGTCTCCGATGGACGACATAACCCGGTTGACCGCGCATGCATAGAAAAAAGGCCCCTGGTGGCCAAGCCATTTTGTGGTGAGGTCTTTGTGGAAGGCATGCAAGGCGAGGTCGGCCTGCGCCACCAGGACGGCCGGTGTCAAAGACCCAAGGATGATGTCCATTTCTTCGAGGATGCAAATAGCGTTCCAGAAGGGGGCGAGGAGTCTTCTCGCTCCTTCTGCCCTGATTTCGCATGACTTAGTGGGCCTCGGCGTGCCGCTCCCCTTCCCCTTGGAGGGGAGACCTTGCGCGAAAACAACACCTCAGTGGGGCTTTTCCCCCGCACCTTCTTCCCGCGGGCGAAACGCGCGAGGCAGTCCCGTTCGCTGCGATCCAGAAGGCGACGCTCATTCCCCCTCTGCCTCTTGCTTCAAGCGCTCGAGATCAAGGATGACAATCGTGCGGTTCTCCACCGCCAGGAGTCCTTGTTGTTGAAACCGACTGAGCGTTCGGGAGACCAACTCGCGCACCGTCCCGATTTGTGCGGCCAGCTCCTGATGCGTCAGATCGAGCGAGAATTCAAGGCCGCGCGCCGTCGGCCGTCCCTCGCGCAGCGCCTTCTCCAGCAGCCATCGGGCCAGGCGTTGGCCGACCTCCAGGAAAGCGAGGGCTTCGATCAATCCGACGAGCCGCCGGAATCGTCCGGCGAGCGAACGAATGATGCCGAAGGCGATCTCCGGGTGCTGACGACAGAGCCGATGGAAATCGCCCTTGGGGATGAGCAGGATCGTCGTATCCTCCACCGCCATCGCTGAGGCCGGATATGGACCTTCATCCAGGACGGCGAGTTCGGCGATCGGCCGCCCTGCGGATTCGACCGTCAGGATCTGCTCGCGCCCTCCGGGTGATGTCTTGAAGATCTTCACCGCGCCCGAATGCACAATGAAGAGACCCGGGCACGGCTCCCCCTCCAGGAAGAGGATCTCGCCCTTCCGGTAGTGCTTCGGCCGGCAAGCCTCAGCCAGATCGCGCAACAGTGGTTCGCTGAGCGTCGAGAAGAAGGCGACCTTGCGCAGCGTGCCCATCCGAGTCGGAATGTCCAACCCCCCCTGCATGGCCGGTGAATTATATCACGTCCGCCGGGGCGACGGGGATGCGTGGTCAAGCGAACGACTTCTTGATACCATTGGAAGCAGCGGGCATCAGGTGTCATGAGCGCGATGGAGGTGAGCGGTGCGCAACGCGAGTGATCTTGTGATCAGCGTCAAACCACATTCGCTCTCGATCATAGAGGATGATCGCTTCGTCCTCTCCTTCGATCGCGCGGGACGGCTGTACACGGCCTATCGGGAGGGTCGCACCTTCGTTCGCGGATTGAGCGGGACAGTCGTCGAGAAATGGCATGAGCGGGGAGAGCCCTGGGCGCCGAAGCAGGTTCGAGTCCTCGCCGAGGAGGAGAAGCGCGCGTTCCTGACTCAACTCTGGTCGGACGTGCAGACGACCATCACCGCCTTTCGACGCGGGGGCGCGCGCGTGCAATTCTTCGGCGGTGGGGTGTCAGAATCGGACCTCGACCGGTGGCTGGAGCGCCTCCTCGCCTGGGATGTCCAGGCGTACGCGCGCGACGAGGAGCGCTTCCGCTCCGTCTATAAGCCCGTCAGCATCCTGCCGCCCGATCAATATCTCGCCCTCGTGCTTCAGGTGACCGAGGGGTGCCATTGGAACAAATGCACGTTCTGCGATTTCTATCGGGATCGTCGGTTTCGGATCAAGACCGATGAGGAGGTGCGCCGACACATCGCGGCCGTGAAAGAATTCTTGGGGGACTCGATCACGCTTCGGCGTTCGCTCTTTCTGGCCGATGCGAACGCGCTCATCATCCCTCAGGAATGGCTCTTGCGCATCCTGGAGATCATTCACGAATCCTTCATCTTCGACGAACGGCGCGTGGAGGGGGCGTTCGAGGGCATCTATTCCTTCCTGGATGCCTACAGCGGAATGCGGCGGACAGCGGAGGACTTCGCCGCGCTTCGCGAGCGACGCGTCAAGCGCCTTTATCTCGGCGTCGAGAGCGGGCATGACGAGCTCCTGCGATTCGTGAATAAGCCCGGCACGGCGCGCGAGGCGCTGGAGGTCGTCTCCCGTATCAAAGCGGCGGGGCTCGCCGTGGGCGTCATCATCCTCATCGGCTTGGGTGGAGAGGCGTTCTTCGATTCTCACGTTCGAGAGACGATCGCTTTGCTCAACGAGATGCCGCTCGGACGCGAGGACATCATCTATCTCTCCCCGCTCTACATCCATCCGGGATCGGATTATGAGGAGAAAGCGCGCGCTTTTCGCATCCGAGCGCTCGCGCCACATGAGTTGAAGCGGCAGATCCACCTCATCCGCGAGGGGCTTCGATTCGCTTCCTCCGTCGAGCGACCCAGGATCAGCATCTACGACGTGCGAGAGTTCGTCTATTGAGTCGGCGACGGATCGCGCGTCCCCTCAGCGATCGTTCCTTGTGCGTCGCGCACGAACGCTTGAAACCGCCCCCTCAAGCGATCCTCATTGCGGCTCGCATGCGCGCCCATGTGAACAAGGAGGCGTGAGCCCTCCGGCTCCAGAACGGCCCAAACCCGTTCATGGGAGGAGAAGAAGACGAGCAGAAGCGACAGCGTCAGTAGCATGAATCCCGCGTAGAGGGCGGTGACTCCGGGATCATACTGCACCTGCAGGATGTGCTCGAAGCTCACCTTGTCGAAATCCTTCAGGACGAATCGGTATCCTGAGATATCCGGCTCCGGCGACGCGATACGCGACTCTCCCGTCCGGAGCCGCTCGGTGACTCGCTCAGCGAAGACCCAGAGGGTATGCGTCTCTCCCGATGCGGTGATGATCTCCAGCTCGGCCGCTGGGTTCTCATAGCCATTGGACCTGGAGCCGGGCGATCCCGCGGCTCGAAAATCGCCGGTGAATCGAACGAAGCGGATTTGGCCGAGTCCCGGCACTCTCACCGTCTGATTCTTCGCGAGGGAGATCAGGCGCTCCGGCCCGTTCTCGGCGCGAATCGCGAGCGTGATGCGGCTGGCATCGCCCGGACGCCCCGTCCCCGATTGGAAGAAGCGATACCCGCGGTAGTCGAAAGGTTTGTTCACGGCGATGCTCGCCCGTTGTCGGATCGCGCCCTCCTCGATGACGATGTCCGTATACCAGTTGATCACATTCTGCGGGATGAGCGGGCCGCGCGGGTTCTTCAATTCTACGCGCAAGGCTTCGCATCGAACGGTGAAGGGGAGCGGGAGAGCACGTTCGGGGAGACCGCGCCACCGCGATCCCGGCAACGTCAGCGCCGTGGCGTGTGCTCCTGGAGAGAGCACCATCGTTCCTTCGTACCCCCATCGCGTGCTCACGAAAGCCGCACCCAGAATCACGAGGATCGAAGTGTGCACGAGGAAGAAATTCCATCGGCTCCATGCCCCACGTTCACCGAAGACGGTCGCGACAGAGGGAGTGGTGGTCGGGCGGGGTCGCCATCCATACTGCGCGAAGAGCTGGTGAAGATGCTCGAGGACTTCCGCCGCGCTTCGAGTCGTGCGGAGCACGGCATAGAACGGTTGAGCACGCACGAACTCGGGCGTGGCGGAGACCTTGGGGTGGCGGACGTACTGAAGGGTCGCGGGAAGACGATCAATTGAGCACAGCACGAGGTTCAAGGCCAAGAGCATGACCGCCGTCGTGAACCACCACGAGTGGTACACGTCGAACAATCCCAGATGGCCATAGAGCGCGCGCTCGGCCGGAGTCAGCTGCGCGTAGAAGCGCTCGAAGTCCTCCATGGTGTGCTGCGGGATGAGCGTCCCCACGATCGCTGCGGCGGTGAGGATCAACATGAGGGCGATCCCCACCTGCAGCGAGCTCAACCATCGGAGGATTCGATCTACGGCTCCGAGGATCGAGCCGGGGCGCTCTGTCGCCTGAGCCTCCGACGGGAGCACTTGCTCCGGCTCGATGGTCTCCTTCGTCCGTTCGTTCATCGTGAGCGCTCCAATCCCACGATGTCGAAGGCCTCACAGCAGCGTCCGCTCATCGGCTCGCCTTCTTGAAGAGGGACTGGGCCTTCGCGTCACGGGAGATCTCGCGCCAGAGTCCCTCTCGCACACATGCGAGCACGAGTTGGTCCACTACCGACGGGAGCAGCTGCGTGCGAATCGCCCATTCCTGCTCGGGCGCCAATTCGCGCAGCCATCGGCGATGACGCCGGAATTGCTCTTCGGCGATCTCCGCGAGCCACGTCCGAAGGCTCTCGATCGCAGCGCCGATGCCGGTTCGCGTCGCCATCGTTCTCCTCCGCGCCCGATGTGCTCGCGTGGTGTTTGTGCAAATCGCGTGCCGCGGGAGCGCGCATGCACTCGGTGAAGGCTCCATCCTCGTGGTTCGTCGTTGCCCTTGAAGGAGATACCGGTTCGAGAGTCTTCGGCGGATAAGGGGAACGCGGCGATGCGCGCGACGAGGCAAAACACCCAGTGTGGGCGAAAGGGCAGACTGCGTTCGGCGAGAGTGGCGGAGCATCGAGTGGGGGGGAATCGGGATGGCGGGGCGGACGGGACTTGAACCCGCGACCTCCGACGTGACAGGCCGGCGTTCTACACCATGCTGAACTACCGCCCCGCGCGTTCTCAAAGATCATCAGCAGCGAACCCGGGGGTCTGCCTCTCCTCCGGTCTCGCATGGTGGGCGGTACCGGACTCGAACCAGTGACCCCCTGCTTGTAAGGCAGGTGCTCTGCCACTGAGCTAACCGCCCGCTGATCCAGAGGGGAGATATTAAAGGGCATCTCGGCGTTTGTCAAGGAAGCGACCGTTGATGCGGAATCGCCGCGCGAGGACCGTCTCTTGTGAGGTCGGCGAAGCGATGTTCAAGCAGTCTGGACCTCGCCGGGCAGGAGGGGAGGTCGGGCGAGCTTGTACTTCTTGATCTTGTACCGGATGGCATCGCGCGAGATGCCGAGCAGGTCCGCGGCGCGCGTTCGATTCCAATTCGCCGCCTCCAGCGCCAGTCGAATCATGTCGCGTTCGACTTCTTCCAGCGTGAGCTTGCCCACGAGCTGGGCCAGAAGCGCCGAGGGATTCTCCGGCCGGCGCATGAGGCTGAGCGGTTGGGCGGAGGGACGAAGGATGCGCTCGTGCAGATACCTCGGCGTGAGATACGGCGAGTCCTCGAAGATCATGGCGTGCTCGATCGTATTCTTCAATTCGCGGACGTTGCCCGGCCAGTGGTACTCGAGGAAAAGGCGTTTGGTCTCCGGAGCCAGGCCGAGGATGTTCTTCTTCATCTTCACATTGAAGCTCTTGATGAAGTGCTCGGCGATGAGCAAGATGTCTTCTTTTCGCTCGCGCAAGGGCGGGATGGTGATCTGCACGACGCTCAGCCGATAGAAGAGGTCGGCGCGGAAGCGCCCCTCTTTGACCTCCTCTTCGAGGTTCCGATTGGAGCTGGCGATGACGCGCACATCCACGCTGATATTGCGCACACCGCCGACGCGTCGGAACTGTTGCTCCTCGATCACGCGCAGCAGTTTCGCTTGCAGTCCGAGCGGGAGCTCGCCGATCTCATCGAGCAAGATCGTCCCCCCGTCGGCCAGTTCGAAGACGCCCTTCTTCTGCGCTCGCGCGTCGGTGAAGGCGCCCTTCTCATGGCCGAAAAGTTCGGTCTCCATGAGCGTCTCCGGGATGGCGGCGCAGTTGACGGCCACGAAGGGGAAATCGGCGCGGCGACTCTGGTAGTGGATCGCCTTCGCGATCAGGTCCTTGCCCACGCCCGATTCCCCTTGCAGGACGACGCAGGAGGCCTCGCTCTCGGCCACGCGCTTGACGATGGCCAGCAGCTCCTTCATCTGGGGCGATTCGCCCACGATCATGTCGAAGCTGAAACGTTTCTTGGGGAAAGCTTGGACGCGCCGCAGCGTATCGCGCAGGCGACTGGTCTCCAGGGCGTTTCGAACGGCCGCCTCCAGTTCGCCATAGTTGATCGGCTTGCAGATGAAGTCGAAGGCTCCGAGCCGCAGGGCCGCGATAGCGTTGTCCACCGTCGTGTTGGCCGTGATGATGATGACCTGAGTGTTCGGATCCTGTCCTTTTATCCGCTGCAGGACATCAATGCCGGAGCCATCCGGGAGCTTGATGTCCAGGAGGACCAGATCCGGAGCCTCTTCGGTGAAGAGCCGAAGGGCGTGCTTCGCCGTCTCAGCTTCGAGCGTCTCATACCCCCATTGCTCGAGCTTTGTGCGAAGCGACCATCGGAGCAGGTCCTCGTCATCTACGATGAGAATCTTCGACTTGGCCATGATCTCCTCCTCCTGCAGAAGTCCGTGCCCCTCGGGAGCCGGACGATTGCGCGGTCATTTCCCCGCAGCTTCCCCCGGAAGCATCGCTTGTCCGAGCATCTTGACTCGGTCTCTCTCGGCGCGCTACTATTGTGACGACCTCGCGGGCTATGGTGGTGAAGAAGGCCAGAAGGCGGCAAGGCGTCTCCCCTCGTGGGACTTCTCCTCCATCGGTCGAGGACCGACGCGAAGCCGTGCGAGGTTCCTCCGATCGCCTGGGATGTCCTGAGGACGTTCAGCGTACGTTGCGGAAGTTGACGGCCCTCAGCTCCCTGGCCGCCGCTCTCAGTCGCGCGCGGGAGCTGGATCCGCTGCTGCAGGAAGTGTTGCGGACGATCACCGAGGTGCTCTCGACCGATATGGCGTTGATCATGCTCTTCGACGCAGAGGCGGGGGAACTGCGCGTGCGTGCGGCTCAAGGGGTCTCGTCCGAGTACGTCCAGGGCGTGGATCGGCTCAAGCCCGGTGAGGGGGTGGCCGGGCGCGTCTTCGCCAGCGGCGCACCTCTGGTGCTGCGGGATGCGGCCACCGATCCGCGCATCACGCGCCCGATCGTGCGCCAGTTGGGCCTTCATGCCATGGCCTGTGTCCCCCTGATCGCCCACGCGCGGACGATCGGTGTGCTCGTGACGGCCACCTACGATCCCGATCGCGAGATCACCGACGATGTGGATCTGCTGGAAGCCATCGGGCATCAACTGGGCATCGCCATCGAGAATGCGCGCCTCTTCGAGGAGAATCTGCGCGTGCGGAAGCTGTGGGAGAGCACCTTCAATGCCATTCGGGACGGCATCTCCGTTCACACGCGCGACTTGCGCGTGATTCAGGCCAATGAGGCGCTCGGCCGCTTGCTCGGGGTGCCCCGCGAGCAGCTCCTGCAGAATCACTGTTGCATGGTCATGCTGGGCCGAGACACCCCCTTGCCCAACTGCGCCGATCTGCGGGCGACCTCTGATGTGCCCTGCCAGGTCACGGAGGTCATCGAGCGCCCCAACGGCCAAATCTTGCGCGTTACCGTTGACCCCCTCCTGGACGAAGAGGGACGGGTTTATGGGACTGTGCACGTCGTCTCCGACATCACGGAGCAGGTCCTTCTGGAACGCCGCATGGCGCGGGCTGAACAGCTCGCCTTGATCGGAGAAATGGCCGCCGGTCTCGCGCATGAGGTGAAGAACCCGCTGGCCGGGATGAAAGGGGCGTTGGAGATCATTCTCGAGGACCTCCCTGAAGAGAGCCCGCATCGCTCGGTTCTGCGCCACGTCCTGGAAGAGGTCCAACGCATCAATCGCATCATCACGGACCTGCTCGATTACGCGCGCCCGCGCCCGCCCGCTCATGTCCGGACCGATCTGAATCGCCTGGTCGAGCATGTCGTCTCGGCCACCCGCGTTCAGCTCGCGAATAATCATCATATCACGTTGGAGTTCCAACCGGCTCCCGAGCTGCCATCCCTCATCGCCGATCCGGACGAGTTGCAGAAGGTCGTCCTCAATCTTCTGCTCAATGCGATTCAGGCGGTGCGCGAGGACGGGCATGTCCTCGTCCGAACGAGTTACGATCCACAGGAGCGGGCGATCAAACTCTCGGTCACCGACAACGGTGAGGGCATCCCTCCGGAGAACTTGGATAAGATCTTTCGCCCCTTCTTCACGACGAAGAAACGAGGAACGGGTCTGGGGCTGGCGACATGCCAGCGGATCGTCACCGGATACGGGGGCACGATCACCGTCACCAGTGAGGTCGGAAAGGGAAGCACCTTCACCGTCACGCTGCCTCTGCAAGCGCCGCCTGTGCATCGCATCTCGCATCTGGTCGTGCTCTCCGCTTCCGACTCTTCGCCGGATTCGGATCAGACCGTGGACGCATCTTCGCCTCCCACCCGGCATCGGCAGGAAACATAAAGTGTCTCCTCGCCCAACCCCCATTGCGGACGACATCTCTGGCCACTCCATCGCCCCCCTTCTCCTGCCGCCACATCGTGCGGAGGCTGCTCACGTCCTGATCAAATCCTTCTCTCCTGCAAGGATTATACCATCGTCGCTTTTCCCCTCAACGCTTCGCTAACTCATTGAGCATCGTGGGATAAAGGCCGAAAGAGAAGGGTGCTCCTCTCTCAGGGTGCTGGGGGATATCCCCCGGTGTGGGGGAAATCGCTCTCGTGCCGCCTTTTCGCCCAGGCGCGTGGCTCTGCCACGGAGGTCAGGGTCAGTTCCAGATGAAGGCGGTCGCTTGAGGAGGAGCTTTCGCCTTCTCGCGCGTCGCCCTTCACAGAGAACGAGAGAAATCACTCGCCTCGCTGAATTGGGGAGAGATGACGACCTCGCCCCTGCGATCCACGTATCCCCATTTCCCGCCAAGCTTCACCCGGGCCAGACCCTGAGAGAAATCCCCGGCTTCCTCGAACTGAGGGTTGATGAGGAAGCGCCCGGTCCGATCAATGTATCCCCATTTCCCCCCCATTTTGACGCGAGCCAGACCTTCGGAGAAATCGCCCGCCTCCTCAAACTGCGGATTGATCACGATCCGTCCGGAGCGATCAATGTACCCCCATTTCCCACTGAGCTTGACGCGCGCAAGTCCCGGCGGCGTCCCCCGGGCTCGCTGAGCGAGCGATGTCGCGGTCTCATCCCGAATGGAGATGGCCCACGTCACCAGGGCGATGAGGAACATCCCTCCACCGAACACGGCCCAAGAGCGCATCGTTCGCATAGTTCGTCTCTCCGCGAATTGGGGCGGTGGACGCGCGACGCACTTCAGGCGCGCCCACACCCGCTTCATCAGAGCGCGTAATTGTACTCATGGGCTCTCGGTGGGGCAATGAGCACGCATCACGCCGCGCGCGTTCCCCACCGAGCAGCTCGCGGGCCGTGTTCGGCTTCCTGCGCGTCCACGACGGCGATCGCCGCGATGTTCACGATGTCCTTGACGTCGCAGCCGCGCTGCAGGACATGGACGGGCTTTCGCATGCCCATGAGAATCGGGCCGATAGCTTCGGCGCCCCCCAAGCGTTGCACGAGCTTATAGGCGATATTGGCTGACTGCAGATCGGGGAAGATTCGGTGATCATCTCTTCTGCTCCTTAGCGGGTGAGTTCTCGTTCGGCGAACGGCTGAGGGGCCGTGACGCCGTCCAGAATGCGTTCGGCCAGGGCCCGATCCACCTCCATGACGTGTGGGATGCCGCTGATGCGCGCCGCCTCTTCGGTGAGCGCCGCGATGTCATCGCGGCTGAGGTACTCCAGAGCGAATTTCCGGCTCCCACACATGAGCTGTCGCAAGCCTTGAGCCAGACGCTGCAGGTACGTGTAGAGACCGATGGCCCCTGGAGGGATGCGCCTGAAGTCCGCGCCGAACCGGCGCTTGAGTTCTGGCGCCGTGACGAAGATCTCTTCCACCGTCTCGCCGAAGCGGGCGATGTAAACGGGGAGGTCTCCTTCCTCGATTCGGCGCCCGATGGTTTTCCCTACCATCGCGGCGGCCAAGGGCGCGCGCGCCATGCCGATGAGCTTGAAGTAGGGCGCGCCAAGGGCTAAGCCCTTGAAGATCTGATCCTCGAAGGCGAAACCGCCGGCGATGGCGATGTCGGGCACGTACTCGCCGCGCCGGGCCAGATGGTCGGCATACCGATAGAGCAACGAATGCAACTCGACGGGTGGAATGCCCCACTCGTTCATCATGCGCCAGGGGCTCATGCCCGTGCCGCCTCCGGCCGCGTCCACGGTGAGCAGATCAATCCCTGCGAGCGAGGCGAACTTCAGCGCGCGCGCCAGATCGGCGGGCCGATAGGCGCCCGTCTTCAGGAAGACGTACTTCGCTCCGGCGCGCCGCAGCTCCTCGACGCGCCGGAGGAAGCTCTCCTCATCCACCATGCCGATGCGCGAGTGGCGCTCGAACTCGTGGAACGAGCCCCGCCGGAAGGCCTCGATGACCTCGGGATCCTCCGGGTCCGGCAACACGATGTAGCCCCGACGCTTCAGCAGTTGCGCCTTCCCGAGATCCTTGATCTTCACCTCCCCGCCGATGTCCTTCGCCCCTTGGCCCCACTTCAACTCGACGGCTTCCACCCCCAGTTCCGAGATGACGTACTCATGAACGCCGAGCCGCGTGTCCTCCACGTTCGCCTGCACGATGATCGCCCCGTATCCGTCCTGTTGCCATTCCTTGTAGAGCTTCACCCGACGGATCATCTCCGGGGAGCGCACGACGCGCCCATTTTTGAATTCGGCCTCCTCGTCCATCCCGCAGACGTTCTCTCCGATGGTGAGGGGGATGCCTGCGATAGCCGCCCCAATAGCCAGCCCCTCCCAGTTGTTCTTGGCGATGGCCGTGGAGCCTAACCCAGGAATGAGGATCGGCAGCTTGACCTTGAGCCCTTTATCTCGACCGATGCGCCGTTCGAGCGAGACCGCCGGGAAGATCGCGACATCCGGGTCTGGCGGCACGCCCCACGCGCCCACGACCGTTCCCAGGATCGTGAAGTGCGACAGATCCACCGGATACCGCTTCTCCGATGCCGCCGTGATGATCCCGAACGGCTGTGGGTAGATGACCTCGGCCCCGCGATAGGCCGATTTCCCGATCTCGCACATCCCGATGCATCCGTCCAGACACGTCGCGCACATCCCGCTCAGAGAGACGACAGCTCCCTCCGTCCGATTCTTCGTGAGCGTCGCGGCCGATGCGTTCAATCGTGAGAAGCTCATACCCTCACCCTCCTTCCCGCGACCGTCGGCGAATGCGAATCGAGCGTTCGGGGACCCCCCACGCACGTCCCGCATTCGCCCGCCGCTCCCATATAGCAAGCGAGATCCTCATACACGGGAGGACACGTCGGAGCCGGAGTCATGCAGGAACCGCAGACGGCGCTCGGCGCCTCCACCCCCTGGCACCGCGCCTCGCACACCGGGCAGATGTAGAGGCAGCCCCCGCAGCGGCGACAGACCTCCGAGCGCAGGTCGAAGGGCGTCGTGATTCGACGCCGGTATCCGCGATTCACGAACCCGATCGCACGGGCCATCATCTGCTCGGCGCACATGCGGACGCAGAGACCGCAGAGGATGCACCGCTCATCGCGGACCGCGAAGCGCACGCGCTCGACCTGATGCTCGGCGGCCAGGTCCTGGAGGCGCTTCGAGCTGGGGCAGATGGAGAGGAGCAGCTCAATCAGCATCCGGCGCGCGCGCATGACGCGCGGCGAGTGCGTGCGCACCCGCAGTCCCTCCTGCGCCGGATAAGTGCACGCGGAGACGAGCCGACCGTCGCCGAGTTCGACCACGCAGAGACGACACGCGCCGTAGGCACTCAATCCCGGGTGGAAGCAGAGCGTGGGGATCTCGATCCCCAGGTGCTGAGCGGCCTCCAGCAGGCTCGCGCCCTCCTCGATCTCGACCTCGATGCCGTTGACGCGCAGCTTCGTCATACGATCTCGACGGCTCCGAATTGACAGACTTCGTGACAGATGCCGCACTTGATGCACCGCTCCTGATCAATGACATGCGGCTGCTTGAGTTGACCGCTGATCGCGTGTTGCGGACACGGTTGTACACACGCCACGCAGCCCGTGCAGCGCTCGGCGTTGATCACATAGCGGATGAGCGCCTTACACACGCCCGCCGGACAGCGCTTCTGCCGAATGTGCGCCTCGTATTCGGAGCGGAAGTAGCGCAGCGTCGTCAGGACGGGATTGGGCGCCGTCTGACCGAGACCGCAGAGCGATGTCTCCTTCACGACCTGCGCCAGCTCTTCAAGCAGATCCAGGTCGGCATCCGTCGCGCGCCCCTCGCACATCGCCGTGAGCAGCTCGTACATCCGCTGCGTCCCCTCGCGGCAGGGGAGGCATTTCCCGCAGGATTCGTCGCGCAGGAAGTCCATGAAGTATCGCGCCACATCCACCATGCACGTTCGATCGTCCATGACGATCAGGCCGCCCGATCCCATCATCGCGCCCGCTTCGGTCAAGCTCTCGTAATCAATCGGCAGATCGAAGAGGGCCTTCGGGAGGCATCCCCCCGAGGGGCCGCCAATCTGCACGGCCTTGATCTCTCGCTGCGGAAGCGCGCCGCCGCCGATCTCCTCGACGAGTTCTCGCAGCGTCATCCCCATCGGGATCTCGACCAGCCCCGTGTTGGCGACCTTGCCCACGAGCGAGAAGATCTTCGTCCCCTTGCTCGTCGCCGTCCCGAGGCGGGCGAACCATTCCGGTCCTCGTTCCAGGATGATCGGGACATTGGCCCATGTCTCGACGTTGTTGATGACGGTCGGATGGCCCCACACGCCGCGCTGAACCGGATAAGGCGGACGCTGGCGCGGCTCGCTCACTCTCCCCTCCACGGCCGCGATCAAGGCCGTCTCCTCTCCGGCCACGAAGGCGCCGGCGCCTCGCACGATCTCGATGTCGAAGGAGAACGCGGAATCGAAGATCGCCTCGCCGAGGAATCCGTATTCGCGCGCTTGCGCGAGCGCGATCTGAAGCGTCCGGACGGCCAGCGGATATTCCTCGCGCACGTAGATGATCCCGCGCGTGGCGCCGACGGCATACGCGCCGATGATCATCCCCTCGATGACGCCGTGCGGATTCCCCTCCAGCAGGCTGCGATCCATGAAGGCTCCGGGATCGCCCTCGTCCCCATTACAGATCACGTACTTGATCGAGCCCGGAGCCGCGCGCGCCAGCCGCCACTTCTTCCCCGTCGGGAAGCCCGCTCCCCCTCGTCCTCGAAGACCCGAGCGTTCGATGATCTCGATCACTTCCTCCGGGGTCCTGTGGGTCAAGACGTCGCCGAGCGCACGATACCCTCCGAGGGCGATGTATTCCCGGATGTCGGTCGGGTCAATCACGCCGTTGAAGCGCAGGACGATTCGTTGCTGTCGCCGATAGAAGGGGATCTCCTGCTCCTGTCGAACGCGCTTCCCCGTGATCGGATCTTGAGCGAGCAAGCGCTCGATCACCGCGCCGCGCGCGAGCGTCTGCGTGACGATGGCGGGCACATCATCAACCTCGACGCCCTGGTAGAACACCTCCTGAGGAGCGAGCGAGACCAGAGGACCGCGCTCGCAGAATCCGTGGCATCCCGTGAACTTCACTTCCACGGCGTCGGCTAAGCCCTCACTCTCTAACACCGCGCGGAAACGCCCGAGGACGTCTTCGCTGCCGCGCGCGCGGCATCCCGTCCCTCCGCATACGCGCACGCACGGTTTCCGGTCGCGCGTCGCGCGCAGCTCGTGTTCTAACGCCCGCAGTTGTTCGAGCGTGCGAACCCTCATCGCTCGGCCTCCGCGGTGGGCCGAGGACGCCGCAATCGGGCGAGCACCTGCGTCATCTTCCGCTGCGTCATCTTCGGATAGTACCGTTCGTCAATGAGAACGAGCGGCGCCAACGCGCAGGCCCCCACGCACCGAACCGTCTCGAAGGAGAATCGGCCATCCGGCGTCATCTCTCCCTCGCGCACCCCCAACTCGCGCTCCAGGGCCTCGACTAACCGAGTCCCGCCCTTCAGATGGCACGCCGTGCCCAAGCAGACCTTGATGATATGCTCCCCTCTGGGGAGGAGCGAGAAGCAGTTATAGAACGTCGCTATGCTGTAGAGCTCAATCAACGGGATGCGCACGCGAGCGGCGACCTCCATGAGCGCGTCCTTCGGCAGATAGTGAAACTGCGCTTGGATGTCTTGCAGAATGGAGATCACATGCCGCCGCTGGGCTCCATAGCGCTCGATGATGGCCTCGATCTCTTGCATGGTTCGCTCCCTGGCTCCGCACCATTGCGGGAAGCAAGACTTGTGCCACAAGAGGCTTTGATCTCGGCCTTCGGGAGCAAGGAGTTAGCGAGGGGCTCCTTCCACGCATCTGCCCCTTTTGCGGGAAACTCCCCGTCTCTGCGGGAAAAACCACGTCCTGGCCTGGAGGGGATGTGGAGATGAGGAGAGGAGATGACCCTTTGGGCGAAGCTCCGCTCGGACCCGGCCCGGAGTCTGGGATTTTCCCCCTGCGGTCGGCCAAATGCCCCAGCCGGAGAGGACCATCTCAATCCGCCACGATGCGGCGTCATCTTCTCTTGAGGGCTCGGGGCATTTTGCTGAATCGGTCGGCCGCGACCTCTTGGGCGAAGGAACGTGAATTGCTTCATCCTCTGTGGAGTTTCAGTGCTTCCGGACGTCCGCGTGATGGCGCGGGCCGGTTCGGAGAAGGAGGTCTTTATGGCGAAGGACACGTTGACGATCATCGACAATCGGACGGGGCGGAGCTATGAGGTGGAGGTGCGGGAGGGGGCGGTGCGGGGGGTGGCGTTTCGGGAGGTGAAGGTGGGGGAGGGGGATGTGGGGTTGT